>Ga0207880_1000001_pt1 | contig 810410 bp, 719 predicted proteins | sample MalvirmetagMSP91_FD_184226 | JGI IMG/M metagenome (GOLD analysis project Ga0207880, IMG submission 184226) | Marine viral communities from the Deep Pacific Ocean - MSP-91 (SPAdes) | ecosystem: Environmental > Aquatic > Marine > Oceanic | place: Pacific Ocean | collected 2011-04-27
AGATGAAGCACCGAAGACGATAGAGCCTTCTTCTCTTTCACCGCCATTGGCAGGGATAGAAACTTCAGCAGCACCCAACATAACTTCAGCACCTTGGTAATCAGCACGGGTGATGATGTTAATTACACCACCAATCGCGTCAGAACCGTATACAGCTGAAGCACCGTCAGTCAAAACCTCAATTCTTTCAATCGCACCCATTGGGATCGTGCTCAAGTTTTGAGTCGAACCAGTGGCTGGTGATTTAGGCAGACGACGGTTGTCGATCAATACCAAAGTTCTAGATGAACCCAGACCACGCAAAGAAACGGTGGCTTCGCCTTGAGCAGAGCTACCAGATTGTGGACGGAAAGAACCGGCACTGTTAAAAGTCAGGTTACGAATGAAGTCAGCAGCGTTAGATTCACCGCTCAATTCAATTTGTTCCCTAGTGATAACTGTAATGGGCAAAGCACCTTCAACGTCTGAACGTTTAATGCGCGAACCCGTTACAGTAATTTTACCTTGCTCTTCAACTGAGTCGTCGTCCTGTGCCATAGCAACAGTACCGAAAGCAGAAGAAGCGATAAAACCTGTAAATAATGCTTTTTGCACAGCATTAGTAATAGGATTACGTTTCATTTTCATTTATTTGTTCTCCAAATTGTTATCCATGAGTTAACTCAAAAAATTGCATCTATATAGATTCCCTATCCGGCACATACTAACACTTTCATTTGTTAAAAAAAAGTCACAATTCAGTTTTTTTTACATTTTCTTAACAATGTTTTTTTGCTATATATAATATGTATAAAGACCGGATGGGCGTCGGTGTGGGTATTTTGCTTTAAATTCAACGCCGTGTTCCGCCCTCGAGCGCACAAACAAGCAATACAGCGTGATTTTGCGCCTTAACAAGTGCGCTGAAATTTGCACTTTATTTTGTCTGACCAGTAAAAAAACCAGCCAATTTGAGACTTTTGTGAAAGGTTGGACAGTTCTCCAGTGAATACAGTCCCAAGGGCAGTCTATCAGTTATAATGGCGCCATTCTATACATTAAGGGCCAAAGAGTGGGCAACATCCTGTGGATTGCATCCTATCCGAAATCAGGCAACACCTGGGTCAGGTCGTTCATCCAAAACTACCTGAGTAACCAGCGCAGCGACATCAATGACATGCACCGCCAATCCATTGATGAGGTTAAATCCTTCCGTTATCAGCCCTATTTGTCGGCTGATCAGACCACCACTGACTTGGATTTGACCACAATCTGCGCTATCCGCCCTAACGTACATGCCGACATAGCAGCTGCGGCACAAGGGACTGTTTTTGTGAAATCACATAACTTTCAAGGACAATACGAAAACTATCCTCTGCACAACTGGTCGGTGTCATCAGGTGCCATTTATGTGGTTCGCAACCCCCTGGACGTGGCGGTCTCCTTAAGCCATTATTTTGATTACACCATTGATGATGCCATCAGTTATATGGCCGATGACATGGCCGGCACCCCCAATGAACCGGAAAACGTGCCTCAAATCATCACTTCATGGTCACTGAATGTCAGCAGCTGGACCCAAGAACCAGGCAACAATTTATTGGTGTTGCGCTATGAGGACCTGTTAAAAAACCCTAAAAAGTATTTTCGCAAAGTTGAATCACTGCTGGGGCTTAAAAAAGACCCCAAACGCCTGACCAAAGCCATCCATGCCAGTTCGTTCAAAAACCTGAAACAACAGGAGCAACAATCTGGCTTTGTTGAAAAACATGAAAATGCCGGGGCTTTTTTCCGTTCTGGAACAGCCAATCAATGGCAAAAAGTATTGAGCAAAGAGCAGGTTGAACGGTTGGTCAACGACCACCGCGAACAAATGGAACGATTCAAATACATTCCACCAGGCTATTAACCCATATCAGACCATGAACCACAGCGGAATGCCACTTTGAAAACCATCATCAATGTTCAGTTCATGCGAGCCGTGGCAGCGCTGGCAGTGCTGTGGTATCACTTTTCTTTGCAACTGAACATCATTCAAGACGGCGGTGACTGGTTCTTCAACTTATTCAATCAGCTTGGCTACGGCGGTGTAGATTTCTTTTTTGTCATCAGCGGTTACATCATGTGGGTGACCACCGAAACCTTGCCCAACCACCAACCCGTGTCCACCTTTGCCTACAAGCGCCTGACCCGTATCTACCTGGGCTACTGGCCGTATTTTCTGTTGGGACTGTTGATCATTGCGGTGTATCCACACCTGACCAGTGACAACACCAACCTGTGGGGTTCATTTTGGCTGACTGAACCACACACCAATCAACTGCTGATTCCGGTGGCCTGGACTTTGCAGTTTGAGCTGTATTTTTATGCTTGGTTTACTGTGCTGCTGCTGTTACCCAGGCACACCATGCTGGCGGTGATCAAAACCCTGTTTGTTGGCTTATTGGCACTGCACCTGTATCAAGTTTTGGCAGGCGCGCACAGCCTCGATTTAGCGCCTTGGTTGTCGCGTTTTGTGGCGTCGCCTTTTTGTCTGGAGTTTCTGTCCGGCAGTTTGATGGGTGCCTTTTTTCAACAATACCGTCTCAAGTGGTTGTCGCTGGCGGTGGCACTGGGCGTGGGACTGCTGGTTTTGATTGTATTTATCCAGCAACAAGTGATTCAATCATCTTTGATACATGGCCAGTATGACTTTGTGCGGGTGTTGTTGTTTGGCACCTCAGCCTGGTTGTTGCTGGCTGCTGTGGTTGAGGCGGAGTTGCGTGGTCGCGTGCTGATGCAACGCTTGTCCTTGTTGTTGGGTGGCGCATCCTACAGCATTTACTTATCACACACACTGGTCATTGCCCTGGTCTATGCCATGGGTTGGCAGCTGTGGTTATCCGAGAACAGTGATTTCCCGGTGTTGTGGTTGTGGCTGATCATCACTTTCACCGTGATTTACAGCGTGCTGCATTACCACTGGATTGAGCGCCCACTGATGCAGGTCGCTCATCGCTTGCGAATTAAACTGTTCGGTCAATCACCCAAAACAGGCTGATCTTGCCTGGGGATCAGCAGCAATTCGGTTTGCCTGCCATCGATGTAACGCACTTGCTCACCATCAAAAAAAGCATCTTCTTCCAACATGATGCGAATTTCCTTATCCCACTCATCAATGAAGGTCGACGCGTTCAATTCAATGGCGTAAGCGGTGTTGGCATGTAGCGGGTGGTCGCCCTTGTGTGGCACCCCGCCTTGTGAATCCCACATGCCCAGCGTGGTTCCTGCTGCATGCCCATAGTAACCAATTGGGTGGGTGTAGATGGCAGGTTTAATGCCCTCGTCAATGGCTTGCTGTCGGGATTCTGACAACACTTCATTGCCCGTTTTACCGACTTTGAAATTGGCAGTGAAGATGTCCTGCAAACGATTGGCCCGTTGCAAGGCGTGTTTTAAATAGTCAGGTGCCTGGTGTTCACCGGGGCGCAATACATAGGCGTGTTGTTGGGTGTCGGTGTTTAATCGCAAGTATTTAATTCCAAAGTCTACATGCAACAGGTCTCCAGGTTGAATGATATTTTCCGCAGGTCGCTTATCAAAGGTGCGCAGGTGATCAAATGCGGCCTTGTCGGCGCGTTGTATTGATACCGAAGGATGAAACCAAGTGTCTAAGTGCAAGGCTTTGACGCGTTCACGGTACCACCACACCAAGTCTTCCGTGCTGGTGACACCCGGTTGGACGGCCACTTCGGACAAGCCTTCAGCCAGGATGGTGTGGGCGATGCGTACTATTTGCGGGTAAATATCCATTTCCGCTTGGCTGCGGGTTTCCAACCAATTGATGGCCAAAGTCTCGGCGCTGACCACTTTGTCATGCCAACTTTCCGGCAGGGCCGCCATAAACTGTCGGTATTCTGCCAAAGTCAAACCGTCGGCCTGGGCAAAATGATCAGAATAATTCAAACCAATTTTTTGAGGATCTTTTTCGTTAATGATTTCGACCAGTCTGGCCCACTGATCCGGTTGTTGTTCCTTGTCCCAGGCTTTTTTAAACACCTGACCAACATCGTACCTGGCCACCGCCATGGTTTCGATGTCTTGGCCTTCGCCAGGATCATACATCACCAAAATGGTGCGGCGGCGAGCGGCATGCCAAATCGCTGGTAACAGGGTGCGAATCACCGGATCTTCATTGTATTCCCGCGCCATCACAATCCACATGTCGATGCCGTTGTTGCGCATCAACTGGGGCAACACCGTTGCCACCTTGTCTTGCAACAAACGATCAATGGTGGCAGCCTGTTGTTTCAACGGCAAAATCTTGGGCACCTTGGCGTCCGTAAATTGCCAAGCGAACAACAGGATCAGAGAAAAGCTAAATTGAGTGGTTTTTGGTTTCATTGTTTCGATTTTTCTGTGTTGGATTTAATGGATTGGGTACTGCCCGGAATGGAGAAATAATCAGCGCCGCTGTGTTGTAGCGCTTCAGGCACACTAACGGGCACATGCACCCCGGTTGCATGTTTGGCGTGGATGCGGTTGGCCAAGATGGCCTGACCATCTGGCACCAGCATAAACCAGAACGGTGGATAGGCCTGGTCGGTTGTTTGTGACGCCCAATGGGATTGATAGGGTTCAAAGTGCTCGTCATCGGGATCAGCATCGCCCATGTGCATCACCGTGACTTGGTTGTTGAGTGTCACCCGATAGACCAGATTGGCCACTTCGGCCCGCGCTGGCCAGCCAGCGTGAGGAATCCTCACCGCTTCCACTCGAATCCCATTAAGATCATGGCTCACCGGTTCATCACCTTTTTGCAAACCGAAGCCCAGAACTTGCGACTGGATGTTTGCGTAGCCGGATAATTTTTGCAGTTGCTCGATGGCTTGCTGGGGAGCCAATAAGCGAGTCTGTTTATGGGCAGTTAAGTACTTGAGCAAATCCCCTGCATCAAAATGGTCTTCATGGGCGTGGCTGATCAATATCATTTCAACAGCATCAAAAGGCGCTTTGCCAGCAAAAATATCCTGCCTGATGGACTCAGGCACCAGCTGGTATTGACCGTAATGGTTATGAAAAAACGGGTCGAACATGACTTGCAATTGACCGTGACTGACCCACAAGCCGGTATTACCCAGGTACATCACCTCACCGGCATCCTGTGCAGCGACTGGCTGAACCTTTACATGCTCACTTGCTTGGTGCGCTTGAACGGTCAAACAGGTGGCTACCATCACCCAACAGAAAGGTATTTCCATAAAGACCCAAAGTCACAAATCACCTCATTATAGTACTTATTCAAGACAAGTTTTGGCACCGCTGCAACACAAATGAACTACAATGCAACCATGCCCCTCAATGACCACAACAAAGGGCTGGCCGCTGGTTTGTTCTGTTTTGTTTTCTGGGGCTTTGCTCCCATCTACTTCAAACTGATCCAGCACGTGCCTGCCGTCACCATCATTGCCCATCGAATCATCTGGGCGGCTTTGTTTTTATTGGTGTTTTTGGGCATAAGAGAACGCCAACGCCTGTTCACTACTTTGCGAGTCTCGCCCAAACAATTATTGGTGCTGCTGATCAGCGGCTCACTGGTGATCAGCAACTGGCTGATCTTCGTCTGGGCGGTCAACAGCGGTCAAATCCTGGCCACTTCCTTGGGTTACTTTATCAACCCACTGGTGAACATCTTTTTGGGCCTGTTGTTTTTGCATGAACGCCTGAACAAAACCCAAGTGGTGGCTTTACTGATCGCCGCGTCAACCACCATTTATCTTGGCATATTCATCGGCGAGCCACCCTGGATTGCGCTGGCCCTGGCGATCACCTTTGGGCTGTATGGTTTGGTCAGAAAACAACTGGATGTCAGGCCCTTGATTGGGCTGTTCTGGGAAACCGCTTTATTGATGCTGCCAGCCTTGCTGTATTTGCTGTGGTTGGCACCGGCCGAATGGATGCCCGCATTGGACCAAACCACCTGGTGGCTGTTGGTGTTTTCCGGATTGATCACCATCCTGCCTTTGATTGGTTTTAACTACGCTGCCAAGCGCCTGACTTTGACGCTGGTGGGCTTCTTGCAATACATTGCGCCGACCATCAGCTTTTTGATTGCTGTTTGGTTTTATGGTGAGGCCTTCACCCACGGCCACCAGGTGGCCTTTGCCGGCATCTGGATGGCGCTGCTGATTGTCAGCTGGCAACCCATGCGGCGTTTAATTAAAGGCAAGCACTCAAGGGTTTAGCACCATGGAAAATTCAGTAATGCACCCCTCTGGGACTGGAATATTTCTCAATCAAGCATTCGCTGAACGAAAAAACATCAGGTAAACCAGGCGGCCATTTTCTGGCTTGTCACCAAAACTTTCACCAGCGGTGTGCCACAGCCATGGCCTCAGCAGAATCAGGCGATTAAATCGCATGGGGATTCTCATGGTCATCTCCCATTTAGAATCATCATTGGTGTCATTGTCCAGCACATCGGCTGTCCATTGTTTGGCAGAGGGCACACCAAATTTTTCGTAACACTCCTGATCACTGAACGGGGCGCGCTCGGTGTTGGTTGGGATGTGGCGGAAAAACTCAGTACCACCGCGACAATCCTCAGGCAAGCTCAAATACAGGATGCCAGACCAATGAGAAGCATCCACATGCACTTTGGCCGTGCCCACATCGGACGCCAGGGCTATGCGACATTGTCCGTGTGCCTGATTATGACTCATGGGCAGCAAAGGCTCACCAACCAAACGAGAAACCTCTTCATGCAAGCCTTCAATGTTGATTTGTTGGGTGGAGTTTCGGCCAGGGTACGGCCCTTGCACTTCTGGATAATTCAATTGCAATGCGGCGTTACGCATCGGATAAGGATCATCGAGAAAATCATCGACCACAATGAATGAAGTAGGCATAAAAATTAAAACTCTTGTTTTGGCTGGCGATAAATTTTAACAGCTCTGCTTGGGACAGTCACTGTTAAAAATTCCCAGCCTAATGAGTTGCGCTACACCGGAATCGGATTTTTTCTGTTACTGCAGGTCCACTGCATATTTTCTTAACAGCTGAATGTCGATGATTTCCAGGGTACGCAAGTGGGTGCTGCGGATGTGTACCTTCGGCGCCACACCGGCCTGGTAAGCTTGCAACCAACGACTGGCACACAAACACCAGCGGTCTCCGGCTTTGAGTCCAGGAAAATCAAACTCCGGATGCGGGGTGATTAAATCATTGCCCATGCGTTGAGAAAACTGCAGAAATTCATCAGTTAGCTGGACACACACGGTGTGCATGCCCCTGTCTTCATCGGCGGTGTTGCAACAACCATCCCGAAAAAATCCAGTCACCGGATCATCACAACAATCTTCCAAAGGCTCCTCATAAACATTCAAGCTGGGATGTTGATTCATGGCGTTCTCTGAAGCAAAAATATATTTTACCTGATGGTTGGGTTATATGCACAATAACTCAACGATGCGATCCACTCACTATCGTCATCCTCGGGCTCGCATGAAATACCTGTTGTCAGCGACTAAAAAAATCACATTGTTATTTATTGCCAAAAACTAGCGACTGCTGCGACTATCGTCATCCTCGGGCTTGACCCGGGGATCCATTTTTAAAACGAATCTATTAAGTGATTTCATCAAACAAATCTATCCAGCCTGGATTCTTATTTTCAATCAACTCCAGCTTCCAAACACGTTTCCATTTTTTAAGCTGTTTTTCTCTTTTGATGGCTTCATACATATCGCCAAACTGCTCGAAATACACAAGTCGGTGGGTTTTGTATTGTTTTGAGAATCCTTCAATTGCTTCCGAACGATGCTGAAAAACGCGTTTGATTAAATCGCTGGTAACACCTATGTAAAGTGTTCCTCTTTCCTTGTTGGATAATATATAAACTGTTGATTCCTTCATTACTGATAGGGTATTTACAATGGATCCCCGGGTCGCCTATAGGGATGTAGGTGTGTCGAGTGAGCAGGAGCGGAATCGACCAAGCCCGAGGATGACAAGAATTTTAAACAACCCAACACACCCATAAAAAAACCAAAGCACTACCTGCTAAAATGTTCTGATAAGTCACGTTTTTCAGGAGCTCACATGCAAAAACTCAAAATCACTTTTCCTGGCAGCCAGGGCGAATTGTCCGGTCTGTTGGAACGCGCCAACGAACACAGCAACACGGTGGTGCTGTTTGCGCACTGTTTCACCTGTGGTAAGGACTTTATCGCGGCGGCCCACATCAGTCGGGCTTTGGTGGATTTGGGCTTTGCGGTGTTTCGCTTTGACTTCACTGGTTTGGGTAACTCAGCAGGCGATTTTGCCAACAGCAATTTCTCATCGAATGTTGAAGACCTGGTGGCTGCCGCTGACTACCTAAAGTCCCATTTCCAGGCCCCGAGCCTGCTGATTGGTCATTCATTGGGTGGTGCCGCCATCCTCAAAGCGGCCGATCAGATTCCGTCTGCCCAAGCCGTGGTGACCCTGGCAGCTCCGGCCGATGCCGCACACATCAAGCATTTGTTTGAAAATGAATTGAACACCATTGCACGACAAGGGGAAACTGAAGTTCAATTGGCAGGTCGGCCATTCAGAATCAAACAACAATTTATCGATGACCTGGAGTCACAAGGCACGGCACACATCAGCGAGTTAAACAAAGCCCTGCTGGTGATGCATTCACCGGTCGATGACACCGTATCGATCAACGAAGCAGAAAAAATCTACGTCGCCGCCAAACACCCCAAAAGTTTTGTCAGCCTGGACCACGCCAACCACCTGTTAACCAACGCCGAAGATGCCGAATACGCCGCCAAAGTGATTGCCACCTGGGCCGAAAAATTCCTCGACAAACCAGTCTCCACCCATCCTGAAAGGGTTGATGTCCCTGATGGCATGGTTAGGGTCACCGAAATCGACCACCAATTCCAATGCGATATCCAAACCGCCTCGCACCAATGGGTGGCCGATGAACCCGAAAAAGTCGGCGGTGAAAACACCGGCCCCGACCCCTACCAACACTTGCTGGCTGGCCTCGGCGCCTGCACCGTGATGACCTTGCGCATGTACGCCAACCGCAAAAAATATCCCATGGACAACGTCATCGTCAAACTCACCCACAACCGCGAACACGGCGAAGATTGCTTGTCCTGCGATGAAGAACATCCCAAAATAGACGTCATCAACCGCACCATCGAATTCATCGGCGACCTGAACCAAGAACAAATCGACAAACTGCTGGTCATCGCCGACAAATGCCCCGTCCACCGAACCCTGCACAACAAGATAGAAGTGAGAACAGTATTAACCTAATACATGTCATTCCGAGGCCAGGCAATTGAGAGATGGCGGTTTGAACGAAGTTCAAGAAGCCTTCTTGAGATGCCGTAGGCCGTGAGCGCGACAATACCCAGGGGGCAGACCCTCTCCCATAGCTCAAATAGTTATTATCGAAAAAGGCAAGCATTATCCCGTCATACCGGCGCAGGCCGGTATCCAGCGTCTTTGGCTATTAGGCTTAAGTTTAGGTTTATTTAAATTAATGGATGTAGGTTGGTGCTGAGCAAAGCGAAGCCCAACAATGTTGAGATATATTATGTAATGGATTGAGCTGCGCAGACTTAGCTCAATTTACCTACTGTTTTTGTAAATTCCTTGTCTCGTTCAAGTGCATTTTCTATGGCTTTCATACCCTCAGTGAATGTTTTTTTTCTAATTAACCATTTTTTACGCTTTATTTTTAAAGCTTCTCTCATATCAGACTCATCTAAATGACACCATTCCCACAGCATTAAATTGTAATTAAGCCAACCTGCACTTTGCCAAGCCAAAATTCTCATTTGATCGATTTCTGTGGCTGAAAATTCACTGCGCCTTAGTTCAGCGTATATCGCATCATAATGCCCTGAATCTCGATCTGTATCCAAAACTTCTTCACAAATCAAACTCCAACATGACTGATTGTTTACATTCCAGCTTGATGGCTTTGCTGGTCCAAAATCTAAGCGCTGCCTTGCCTCAGCCAACCGACCTTTTCGAATGATTTTGCGAATATAAAAACGGGTTACTAAAGGAAACATCTTTCACTTTATCCAATTGAGCTGTAAGCAAGATACACTTATTCTAGAGAATCTTTGTTTTTAGCCAATTCAGCACTCTCCATTTTCAGCGGCCTACCTTGAGGGCAGAAATTAACCAGGAAGTCATTCATGTTGGCAAACAGGTTTTCTTTGACCAAACTGTAATGAACATATTGACCTCTTTTATCTCCTTGAATCAATCCTGCGCTCACCAGAATGCTGAGGTGCTTAGACATGGCCGGTTTGGACATCTCAAAACGATCAGCAATCTCACCAGCAGTTAAGTCGGTCTTCGACAGGTAGGCCAGAATTTTTCTTCTTACCGTTGAAGATAAGGCTTGAAAAGTGTCATTCATTGTCTATAATTAACCTATTAGTTAAATACTTAATTAGCTAAATAATATGAAATTGTAACCAATGCCTACAAAAACATCAATGACTTGAGGTACTGATATGACCTATGAAAATGCCAGCATCAAAGCAATGAAATCAAGCAATGCATATCAAGGCACTGTTTCTTGGTCACCATTAAAGTCAATTTGGAGCAGCAGCTGTTATTTAATCGCCTTAATTGGTGGTGTATGGACTTTTAATTGGGACGCATTTTTATTGTTCTTGTTGTTCACAGCCTTTGTGCTGTGTTTTGGTCACTCGCTGGGCATGCACAGAAAACTCATTCACCAAAGTTTTGACTGCCCTAAATGGTTGGAATACTTTTTGGTTCACCTGGGTGTCATTGTCGGATTGGCTGGCCCTGTTGGCATGCTCAGAACTCATGACACCAGAGATTGGGCGCAACGACAAGCCCAATGTCATCCCTATTTTGGACACCAGAAAGACATGCTGACAGATTGGTGGTGGCAAGTTCATTGCGATATCAAACTGAATAGACCGCCAGAATTTAAATGTCCTGAGGGCATCAAAAATGATGCGATATACCAATGGATGGAAAAGCACTGGATACTGCAACAATTGCCCTGGGCTGTTTTATTTTTCTTGCTGGGCGGTATCTCTTGGGTTATTTGGGGCATCTTTGTTAGAGTAGCTGTTTCCATCACCGGACACTGGATGATTGGCTATTTCGCCCACAACAACGGACATCAACATTGGCTGGTAGATGGTGCAGATATTCAAGGCCACAACATCAAATACACTTCACTCATCACCATGGGCGAAAGTTTGCACAACAACCACCATGCTTTTCCAAACTCCGCCAAATTTGCGCTCAAAAAAGGTGAACTTGATCCTGGTTGGTGGGTACTCAAAGTGCTTGAATTAATTAAACTGGCAAGTCACTTAAAGACCCCAGATGATTTACCTAAGAGAAAAGAGCTTATCAATATTGAAAAAAATTGATTCAAAGGTTTTTAAACACCGACAGAAAGACACTGGATACCGGCCTGCGCCGGGACAACGGTAGTTGGGTTCTTGTCATTCTGAGTGAGCCGAATGCGATTCGGCCGTTATCGCTCCTTGGAGTCATTGAAAATGGATCCCCGGGGCAAGCCCGAGGATGACGAAGATTGGAGATTTACGCAGCATTAGGAGGTTCTTCGATTCCGCTACGCTCCAGTCAGGATGACATCATTAACGTTTAATCACATAGCGATCAATGGTTTTACCGTTATCCATCAAGTGGCTGGAATGAAATACCCCACCGCAAGCTTTGATCATGCCGGCAGAGGGCAGGTTGTCCTGATAACAGTGAACTTCGACGGGGTTGATGCCCATGTTACGGGCTTTGGCCAGGGTCATGTTGAGCAATTTGACGCTGAGCCCCTGACCGCGGTATTTCGGGCGTATGCCCAAGCCAATGTGGCCGCCGGCTTGTTTGAGGATGTCGCTGAGTTGGTGGCGCAGGTTGGCGGCACCGATCAACTCATCACCATCAACCAGCCAATACGTGGTGCTCGGCTCATAGCCTGTGGGTAAATCAATGCCTTGTTCGTACTGCTCAATTTTTGCCAACATGGCTGCAAAATCCCGGTGGTCAAAATCCATCGGAAAGGGGTGCCTGGATTCATCACCCAGCTCCTTGATATAGGCGTTATAGCTTTCTTGAAAGGATATGGATGGCTTGATGAGTTTCACAAAGAGTGCTCAGGCGCACCCTTGGGTATCGCTGCCAACAACTTTTGGGTATAGGGGTTTTGTGGGTTGCGGTAGATTGCTTCGGCGGTGTTGAGTTCAACGATTTTGCCCTGGTTCATCACCGCCACGCGGTCGGCCATAAAGTTAATCACCGACAGGTCATGAGATATAAAGATGTAGGTCAAACCGTGTTGTTCCTGCAAATCCAATAACAGGTTCAATACTTGGGCTTGCACCGAGACATCCAGGGCCGACACCGATTCGTCGCAAACTATGAACTCTGGGTCCACAGCCAAGGCCCTGGCAATGGCAATGCGTTGGCGTTGGCCGCCAGAAAATTCATGGGGGTAGCGGTTCAAAAGGTCTGGGCTCAGACCCACTTGTTGCATCAGTTGGGCCACCCGCTGTTGGTGATCGGATGGGCTGTCGCCAGACCGGTGCAGGCGCAACGGTTCCATCAAGGCCTGGGCAATGGTCATGCGTGGATTCAAGGAAGCAAAAGGATCCTGGAAAATGATTTGCATGCGGGAACGCAGCGCGCGCATCGCTTGGGTGTCTTGTTCAAACACCGAAATGCCATCGTAAATGACTTGTCCCGATGTGGCAGTTTGTAAATTCAGCAAGGTGCGACCCAAAGTGGTCTTGCCACAGCCGGACTCACCAACCAGCCCAAAGGTTTCTCCTTGTCTGACCTGAAAGCTGACGCCATCCACCGCTTTGATGTGATCAGTGACGCGACCAAACAGGCCAGATTTAACTGGAAAATGGGTTTTCAAGTCAGTGACTTCCAACAACACCGGTTGATTTGACTTTTCGGCTTTCACTTGCGGCACCAGCAAACTGGCATCAGGCTGACGTTCACGACCTTCTGCATCCATGAAATCGGCCACGGTCAATAAGCGTCTGGGATTGTCATGCAGCTGCGGCCGACAGGCCATCAGGCCTTTGCTGTAAGGGTGTTGCGGTTGATCAAACAATGGTGCGGTTTTCGCCTGCTCGACTTTTTGGCCCCGATACATGACCACCACCTCATCAGCCAAATCAGCAATCACAGCCAGGTCGTGGGTGATGAACAACATGCTCATGGACATCTCACGCTGCAGCCTTTGCAACAAATCCAACACTTGCTGCTGAATGGTCACATCCAATGCGGTGGTAGGCTCATCACAAATCAACAACTGGGGTTCGCAGGCAATCGCCATGGCAATCATGATGCGCTGTTTCTGACCACCGGATAATTCATGCGGATAGGCTTTGAAGCGTTTTTGTGGCTCAGGAATACCCACCCAATCCATCAATTCGATGGTGCGCTTTTGTGCCTGTTGTTTGTTCATTTTTAAATGCAGCCGCAACACTTCAGCAATTTGATGACCCACCCTGAACACCGGATTCAAAGAGGTCATCGGCTCCTGAAAAACCATGGCGATGTCATTGCCGCGGATGCGCCGCAATTGTTTTTCGGGTAACTGCAGCAAGTCTTTGCCGTTGAATTCTATGGCACCTGAGCTGATCACCCCAGATGGTTGTGGAATCAGACCCAGAATCGATAAAGCCGTGACTGACTTGCCTGACCCGCTCTCGCCGACCAGCCCAATGGTTTGTTGCTTGTGGATATCAAAGCTCAACTGATCAACTGCCCGCAAGCGACCACCACTGGTGTTAAAGTCAATGGTCAGGTCTTTGATTTGTAGCAACGCTGGGTCTGTCATGTCATTTGGCCTTGTTAGTCATCGCCGGGTCCCACCGGTCACGCAGACCATCGCCGAGCAAATTGAATCCTACCAGTGTCACCGACAAAAAGAAAGCCGGAAACAACAAGGCCCAAGGCGCCACTGACATGTTTTCCGCACCCTCATTAACCAGCGAACCCCACGAGGTCAGCGGTTCTTGCACCCCCAAGCCCAAAAAACTCAAAAACGATTCAATCATGATCACCTGGGGAATGGTCAGGGTGGCATAAACCACCACCACACCACGCAGGTTCGGCAAAATGTGTCGCCTGAGGATATGACTGTGCGATTGACCCAAGGCATGAGCGGCTTCGACGAAATTCTGGTGTTTCAGGCTCAAGGTTTGGCCACGCACGATACGGGCCATGTCGAGCCACAAATAACAACCAATGGCCACAAACAACAACCACAGGTGCTGACCAAAAAAGACCATCAACAAAATCACCAAAAACAAAAAAGGCAGCGCATAAAAGACATCGACCAAGCGCATCATCACTGCATCAACACGCCCACCCACGTAGCCCGCCACCATGCCGTAACCGACCCCAATCAACATGCTCACCAGGGTGGCCAACAACCCCACCGACAAGGACACCTGTCCACCTTGCAGTGTGCGGACATACAAATCTCGTCCCATCACATCGGTGCCCATCCAATAAGTGGCATTCGGTGGCACCGCCATGTCATCCCAGTGAATGGTATCCGGCAACAAATCCGCCCACAATGGCCCCAACAGCACCACCAATGTCACACCCACCACCAAGCACAAACCCAGACGCAACTTCATGAGGACTCCTGAATGCGTGGATCAAGCCAGCGGTAAAGTAAATCGACCAACAAATTGAACAACAGCATCATCAAGCCAATCACCAACACCACGCCCAATACCAAGGTGTAGTCCCGATTCAAGGCACCCTGAACAAAGTACCGGCCCAGCCCCGGAATCCCAAAAATCTGTTCAATTACCACTGAACCAGTCATCAGTCCGACCGCCGCAGGCCCCAAGTAACTGACCACCGGTAACATCGCTGGGCGCAACACATGACGCCACATCACCGCAGCCGAAGACAAACCTTTGGCGCGAGCGGTACGCACGTGTGGTAAGGCCAGAACTTCCAACAAACTGCCCCTGACCAATCGCGCGATGGCAGCAATGAACGGTAAACTCAAGGTCAGCACCGGTAAAATCAAGTGCGTCCACTCGCCGCCGGCCCAACCACCCACAGGCAACCATTGCCAGTGCACGGCGAGCCACAAAATCAACAACGGTGCGATAACAAAATTGGGCGTACTGATACCAATCACCGCCACCAACATGGCTACCAAGTCTGGCCAGCGGTTGGCATGCAGCGCGGCCACCATGCCCAGACTGACACCCAAAACCAACGCCACACACAAAGCCCAAAAGCCGATTTGCAATGACACTGGCAAGCCCAGGGCAATCAAGTCATTGACGCTGTGATCGGCATACTGAAAAGAAGGGCCCAAGTCACCTTGCACAATGGCTTGCAGGTATTGGGTGTATTGTTGGAAAAGCGGTTGATCTAATTGGTATTTTTCTGCCACCAATTGCGCCACATCCGGAGCCAGCACCCGTTCCTGATCAAAGGGACCGCCGGGTGCGGCCCGCAGCAAGAAAAAGGTCAGGGTCAACACCAGCCACAACACCGGGATGCCCCACAACACCCTTTTCAGCAAGGTGTTAAGCATTCACGCTGACGCGCTTGTGTTGTTCATCCGGGGGTGTAGTTTGTTGCAAAATCACGTCACTGATTTTCTCAGCCATCATGATGGTGGGAGCATTGGTGTTACCGGAGACCAGTGTTGGCATCACCGATGCATCGACGACGCGCAAGCCACTTAAGCCATGGACTTCCAGCTCATGGTTAACCACGGCCATGGGGTCAGCGCCCATTTTGCAGGTACCGATGGGGTGATAAATCGATTCGGCTTTTTGGCGAATGAATTCAATGATTTCCTCATCGGTTTGGGTGTCACTGCCGGGGAATATTTCTTCGCCACGGTAAGGATCAAATGCCGCCGCGGCAAAAATTTTGCGTTGAATCTTAAACCCTTCAACCATCAATTTGAGGTCATGCTCAACAGCTAGGTAGTTGGCCTGAATGTGAGGTTGTTGGTTGGGGTCTTTGGAATTCAGGGTGATTTGGCCGCGCGATTCGGGTCTCAACACGCACATGTGCATGGTGTAACCACTGCCTTCCAAGCGGTTGCGACCGTGGTCATCGAGCATCGCAGGGACAAAATGAAACTGTAAATCCGGCCGGTCATCGGTGGCCAATGGACTTTGCCAAAAACCGCCGGCTTCAGCGACGTTGGATGTGCCCGGCCCGTCTTTAAACAGGTAATAACGCAAACCGGTCATCACATCACTGAGGGTGTCGTAAGTGATTTTCTGGGTGCAATGCTGTACCAGACAGACATCCAGGTGGTCCTGTAAGTTTTTCCCTACACCCGGCAAATCATGCTGACACTCAATGTCATGTTCAGCCAACTCAGCTGCCGGGCCAATGCCTGACAACAACAACAGCTGTGGCGAATTGATGGCACCACTGGATAAAATCACTTCTTTGTTGGCATGAACCTCAGTGGTTTTGCCATTTTTTGTCACCAACAAACCGGTGGCACGTTGGTTTTCTATGGTGATCTTTTGGGCCATGGTTTTGGTCCAAACGGTCAGATTATCTCGGCCTTTGGCCGCTTTCAAAAATGCCTGCGCGGTGGAATGGCGCTGGCCATTTTTCTGAGTCACTTGATAATAACCAAATCCCCGTTGTCTGGGACCATTAAAATCATCAGTGCGGTCGTAACCCACCTCTTCGGCGGCAGCGATGAAGACATCGCTTAATGGGTTGGTGTATTTGTGGTCAGCCACCGACAATAATCCTTCGTCGCTGTGGTAAGCATCATTGAGGCGCTCATTGGCCTCACTTTTTTTAAAATATGGCAACACATCTTCGCTGCCCCAGCCCGGGTTACCCAGCGCTTCCCAATGGTCGTAGTCTTTGCGGTGGCCGCGACAATAGCACATGGCATTGATGGAGGAAGATCCACCCAGCACTTTGCCCCTGGGCCAATAAAGTTGTCGGTTATTCAAATGTGGTTCCGGGGCGGTTTCGTAATTCCAGTTGATGGATTTTACGCCCACCAATTTGGCCAGTCCGGCCGGCATATGGATCAATGGATTCCAATCGGTACCGCCGGCCTCAATCAGCAACACCGAATGCTTGCCATCGGCCGATAAGCGGTTGGCGAGCACACAGCCTGCAGAGCCGGCTCCCACCACAATGTAGTCAAATGTATTCAATTTATAATTATGGGTCTAACAAACGTTTGATATTATAGACCATATCACCAATCTGAACGTTCCTGCGGCAGACAAATTCATGCATTTGGGCAAAAAAAAATAAGCTTGGATGTTATATACTGATAGTGATTTCATATTTGGACCAGCACATGATTAAACTCACCATCAATGACCAACCCACCGAACTGGACGTCTCAGAAGACATGCCCTTGCTTTGGGCTTTGCGTGATGTGGCCAAACTGACTGGCAGCAAATACGGCTGTGGCAAAGGCATTTGTGGCGCCTGTACGGTCCACATTGATGGCCAACCCATGCGCTCGTGCATCACCCCGATGGCCTATGCCAAAGGCAAATCCATCACCACCATCGAAGGCTTGTCTGAGAACGGCGACCACCCGGTACAACAAGCCTGGCAGGAGCTGAATGTGGCCCAGTGTGGTTACTGTCAAACCGGCCAAATCATGTCTGCCACTGCCTTATTACAAAACAACGCCAACCCCAGTGACGATGACATCAACAGCGCCATGGCCGGCAACATTTGTCGTTGTGGTACCTACCCCAGAATACGCGCCGCCATCAAACAAGCAGCTCAAACCGCAACGCAGTCCACTGGAGATGCGTCATGATTAAAAAGCTCAACAGACGTCAGTTCATCAGAGGCACTGGTTTGGCCTCAGGCACCTTGATGCTGGGGGTACAATTCTCACCATTGATGGCACAAACCACCCAAGCATCACCATTTGCACCTGATGTGTTTGTCAGCATGGATGCAAACGGCCAAGTCACCATCATTTCACACCGCAGTGAGATGGGCCAAGGCATCAGAAGCACCTTACCGAAACTGGTGGCTGATGAAATGGATGCCGATTGGGATCGGGTCACCGTTAAACAAGCCCTGGGCGATGCCAAATACGGCAGCCAAAACACCGATGGTTCGCGCAGTGTGCGCAAAAACTTCAAGAAACTGAAAGAAGCCGGCGCCATCATGCGCACCATGATGCAACAAGCCGCCGCACAGGTTTGGTCCGTGGATGCCAGCGCAGTGAGCATTGAAAATCACCAGGCCAAATACAACGGCCAGACTTTAGACTTCAAAGAATTGGTTAACATCGCCAGCACACTCGAGGTGCCCGCTCGCGACAGCCTAAAATTGAAAACTGCCGATCAAATGAAACTGGTAGGCAAAGACCACATGCCCTTATTGGACGGTCAGGACATCGTAACTGGTCGGGCAGAATTTGGTTTTGATGTGCAACTGGAAGGCATGAAGTATGCCGTTATCGCCAGACCCCCAGTGGTGTTTGGCAAAGTCAAATCCTACGATGCCGCTGAAACCTTGAAAGTACCTGGAGTCCTTAAAGTGGTTGAGTTACCGGCATTGACACCGCCTGCCATGTTCAAAATGTTGGGTGGCATCGCAGTGATTGCAGAAAACACTTGGGCCGCCATTGAAGGCCGCAAAAAACTCAACATTGAGTGGGATCACGGCAGCAACGCCTCGTATTCAACCAAAGACCACGAAGTGGTGTTTATCAAAGCCCTGGAAAACCCCAAGGAAGTGGTAAGGTCCCGGGGTGATGTTGATGATGCCAAAAAATCCGCAGCCAAACACATCGAGGCCGATTACCATGTGGCTGGACTGGCCCATGCCACCATGGAACCGCCCGCCGCCACCGCAAGAATCAGTGGCAGCAAGGACCAACCCATAGTCGAAGTCTGGGCCTGTACCCAGACCCCGCAAGCCTCGCAACAAAATGTCATGGGCACCTTGTCCATCCCCAAAGAAAATGCGGCCGATGTACAAATCAATGTGACTTTATTGGGCGGTGGCTTTGGGCGCAAATCCAAACCCGACTTTGTCGCCGAAGCGGCTTTTCTGGCGCATGAAACCCAGATGCCGATCAAGGTTCAATGGACCCGGGAAGATGACATCAAGCATGGCTATTACCATTCTCCCAGTTACCAAAAACTCAGCGGTTCCTTAGACGAAAACAACCAAGTGACCAGTTGGTATCATGCCATGGTCAATCACCCCATCGCCTCCACTTTCAACCCCATGGCCAAAACCGCAGGCAGTACTGACTTGGGCCAAGGTGACATGATGTTCGATGTGCCCAACATCAAAATCGCTTTGGGCGAAACCGATACCTTTATGCGCATTGGTTGGGTACGCTCGGTAACCAACATCAACAACGTGTTTGCTGCTGGTTCATTCGTCGATGAGCTGGCCCATGCCGCCGGTGCTGACAGCAAAGATTTTTTGTTGCAATTGATTGGCGATGACCGCATCGAAGATTTTACCAAAGACGGTTTCAAATACAGCAATTACGGTGAGTCAGCCGAGGAATACCCGGCAGAGACCTCACGCCTGAAGCACGTCATCAAAGTGGCTGCTGACCAAGCCAATTGGGGGCAAGAATTGCCTGAAGGAACTGGCATGGGCATAGCCGCCTGGCGCAGTTTTTTGAGCTACATTGCAGTGGTGGTGAAGGTGTCTGTTGACGGTAATAAAGTTAAGCTGGAAGACATTCACATGGCGGTTGATGCTGGCCAGCTTTTGAACCCAGACCGGGTGCGATCGCAAATGGAAGGTTCCGCCATTTTTGGCGCTTCTTTGGCTTTCTACGGTGAAATCACCGCAAAAGACGGCAGCATTGAACAAGGTAATTTTGACGATTACCAGATGACCCGCATCAACCAGATTCCAGATATTCATGTGCATATGGTCGAAAGCGACGCCATCCCAACCGGTGTCGGTGAACCGGGACTGCCACCTGTGGCACCCGCCATCTGCAACGCCATTTTTGATGCCACCGGCCAACGACATCGCCGTTTGCCGATGAACGATTTGCGACTGGTTTGATTGGTAGCTGATGAAAAACACGGTCATTGGTTTGTTGCTGTTGCTCACATTGTGGGCAAACAGCGCTTACGGCCAAAATTTTTATATCAGGATTACACCGGAAGCTGGATTTGAAGCTGTTGACACCATTTATCAGGAGTTCAATCAGCAACAACCTCAGAGTATTTTGACCATCCTTAATGAGATAGAGCCAGTCGATGTTGACTATTTGATTTCCATCAGACCAACTGGCCAGCGGCTGGAGTTGATGATCCAAAGTCCCAATTGGGCTGCAGCTCAGCTGGCACGTACCTTGGTGGTCACTTTTTCCTATCCAACCGATGTCACTGGAGTGATGGAAAATTTTGAGCAACATGAAAGCATTGAAGTGGTCAATTATGATTACGTACTTGATCCAGTTAACTTTAACCCGGAAAACCCCTCATTATTCGACCCAATCACTTTGGATTTGGCTTTCATGCCCATGTCTAGTTGCCAGAGGCCTACCACCAATTCCCAAGGCCTCAGTTATGATGTGACCACAACCAATCAAACCGTTGAGCTAGATGTGGTTGCAAACTTCCCTATTCCTTCGACAACTATTTGTAACCTACCTACAAGTTTATATCGCTATGAACTCGGACAGTTATCACCAGGGAGTTATACCATCAACATCAACACAGTTTTTAGTGACAGCGTTTTTCCAGTAAGTGAAAATGAACGATACTATATAGGAAGCATAGAGTTTGTGGTTCGTGGACCTGTGGCCACTCAAGTTCCGGCTAATAATTTTTGGTTCCTTATGTTGTTGTTTGGTTCCATGATGTTGTCGACCTTGGCTTATTTACGCAAGAGACATTTACTCCCTATTAAATAACCCAGCATTGATTGTCCAAGAGGTACCCAATCTTTGCTACAAGCAGGAGTTTCAGGCATGAAAGATTTAATCCACAAGATCACCCGGACCTTTTGGAAAGTTGAAAACAAAATTGCGTTCTATCCGACCCTGATTGCGTTGGGTGGCATCTTGTTTGGTTTAATCATGGTGGTGGTAGAACAGTACGGGGTCTCTGGTTTTCTGATTGAAACCATGCCGGTACTGGTCATCAAAGACGTAGAAACGGCACGCATCATTTTGAGTTCATTGATAGCCGGTTTGATTTCAGTCCTGGTGTTCAGCTTCTCAATGGTGATGATCATCCTCAATCAGGCATCCACCAACTTTTCTCCGCGGTTGTTGCCGGGCTTGATTTCCAACAAAAAGCACCAGAGCATTCTGGGCATCCACCTGGCCGGTATTTTCTACTGTCTGATTACTTTGATCTCCATACAGCCCACCGATACCGGCTACCAATTACCCGGTTTTTCGGTGTTGATTGCCATTGTTTTTATTACCACTTCATTGGCCGCCTTCATCTATTTTATTCATTCGATATCGCAATCCATTCAGGTAGACTACATACTGAAGTCCACTTTCAAATCGGCCAAAAATCGCATGGAATTCTTGATTGAACTAGAAAATAATGATTATTCTGAGGAAAGCAAAAAAGCGCTGGCTGATTACGATTCTTGGCATGACTACTACGTGCCTCAATCTGGCTATGTACAAAACATCAACACCGACAGGTTGCTGAAACTGGCCAAAGAAGCCAATACCCAAATCCGGGTCATTCCAACAAAAAACACCTTTCTACTGGCAGGCTTACCGATTTTCAAATCAAAACAGTCACTGGATGAAGACCAGGCCAAAGAATTTCTCAATCACTTCCTGATTGACAGTTCAGAAGCCATGGGCGAGAACTATTCGCTGGCTTTCCAGTTAATCACAGAAATTGCCATCAAAGCCATGTCACCTGGCATCAATGACCCGGGCACAGCCCTGACTTGTATCGATTACCTCACTGAATTGTTGGCCATGCGCATGAACAAATCCGACCACTTGTATTTTGGAGAAGAACAAGAGGCCATCATTGAAGTCAACATCATCCCCTTCAAAAAATTACTGTACGTGATATTGGCGCCATTTCGGGCTTACTGTTCTCACGACATCGTCATTGTCACCAAATTACTGCGCATGTGTGAGTATTTGCTGTATCAGGATTGCGTTAACCAGTCATTCCATGACGCCATCCTCGAAGAGACTGGCCATTTAATAGACGATGCCAAAAGGAAATTGGAAAACAGCCAAGACTTAGAAATCTTGAATAAAAAACAAGCTTTCTTTGATAAAAAACGGACGGACTGAAAATCTGAAGGCAATACTTCCGTTAGTGACAAGGCATACAAGCAGCCATGGCATTTAAGCCCACTCATTGACTGTTATGGTTTGCCACTGAAATTGTATAGGGGTGAAAAGATTTATTCGAACCCTGAGGTGAAAAGAGAGTCTGGGCCGGTATAAGTGATGTGGCTATAGGTGTTTATCGGCATCCAATTAAAACGCTGAGTGTCTTGATTAGGCCATCTGATTTTGATTTCTTCGACGCTGGCATTTCCTATGCCAAAATGAATCAGTTTTGCATTGTTGCTCCCCCTGCTTTCACCCGACCGGAGTTCTCTGATTAAGTGCCTACCATCCGATAACTCTACCATGACAACCGAACCAATCGCATCGCGATTAAAACCCACTTCACCTTTAAGCTTGAGACCCAGCCAGTTGTTGGTATTATCTGTGGTGTTTTCAATGAGCTGATATAGGTCGTTGTAACGCCCATAAACCAGATCTAATTTGCCGTCTGCGTTAAAGTCTAACCAAGCTGCTGCTTGTGATCCAGTCGGTTCAATTAGCCCCGCAGCAGTTGTGTTATCTGAGAATAGACCGTTGCCCTGATTACTAAAAAAGAAATTAGTAGATGGGTCAGGGAACCCATGCTGCGTAGCCACATACAGGTCTTCATATCCATCATTTTCGGCATCAAACATCAATGTACCCCAACCTGATGTATTGGCAGGAAAAGGACTGATAGAAACCATCTGGTCATCAAAGACAGGGTTTTGAATGGTGCCTGTGTTTTTTAAAAAGATGTGTTCATCGATACTTGAATAAGACAGGTCCCAGTCTCCATCCAGGTCATAATCTGCAATGGCTATGCCCATAGAATCTGCGGGTCTGTCAGCACCCGTACTGACACTGATGTCAGTAAAACACAAATCGCCACACCCCGATCCTTCATTGATTAACAGTACGTTGCCATGGTATCTGTCATTGAGAATATAAATATCCAAATCGCCATCTAAATCGATGTCAGTAAAACTCACAGCCAATGTGGCTTTGCCAATTTGTGCCAAAGGAATGTTGTGCGCCATGACAGTAAAAGTATCATCGCCATTGTTAAGTAATATTTTATCAAAATCGTCAGGATCATTAGGATTAACAGGAAGTGACAAGGGATGTACTCCAACCAGTAAATCCAGCCAGCCATCCTGGTTGATGTCTCCCCAAGCTACTGCCTCAGTTCGTTCATCGTGGTCAGTTCCTGACTGGCTGGTAACGTCTTCAAAGCCTGAGCCATTATTTTTTAGCAAATAATTGCGACCCAGACAGGCCACATACAAATCCTGATTGCCATCATTGTTATAATCCGCTGCAACCACTGAACCACATTTTCCAGCGGTAAAATCAGGCATAGACCAACCGAGATTGACTTGAAACTGACCGTTGCCTTGGTTAAAAAACAACAAACTGTTCAAGTCATAGCCTGTCATAAATAAATCATCGAGGCCATTGTTATCGAAATCTGCAACCGCTATTCCTGTCGACATTTTGTTGGCGCTGTGAGGCATTTCTATGCCGCTGCTGTCAGTCACATTGACAAAGGTTTGAGCCACACTTTCATTCATTAAAAGCCATGGTATCAATATAGAGTAGAGTAATTTCATTGGTTTAAAAACACGAAAAACCCAGCAAAACTGGGTTTTTCGTGATTCATAGCTAATGGTTTTCCTTTATTATTACAAGGATCCCTCAAAGCCGTCAGCAAAGATTAAGTCATCTGGTCCAACTTGTAATGTAACTGGAACACTGATTAATGGCTGCGAAGGATCATTGGTAAATACACACACTTGTGCATTATAGATACCATCACTCAAAGCCGATGCATCGAAGCTGACTGTGACGTCATCAGAGTCACCTTGACCGACAACACCGCTGGTTGAATCCAAACTCATCCAGGGGATGTCTGTATCCGCATAACATTCATTGATTGCATTTGGAATTGCCAATGCGTCGATTTCACCGCCACCGGAAGATGGATTGACTGAGCCAAGGGAGGTACCAGCGCCGGTATCGGTATCAATCACCAATACTTGGTTCGTACCACCGCCGGTATAGGCAGCCAGGTATAAAGTGTTGGTGGCGTTATCAAAGTCCATGCCTTGGGCAAAACTGGCGTCCAGACCCACATTACCAACCACAGCAGCTGCACCGGTGGTTTTGTCAATGGCATATAAGTTGTCATCGCCGATATCAAAACCATACAAATCACCCGATGCACTGACAGCGATGGCGATGGTGAGTGCAGAACCAGTAATCTCTCCGACAGGAGTCAATGTGGCTGTAACAACATCCAAAGTATATAAGAATGAGTTGGTGCCAATGGTGGTACTCACATAAACAGTACCATCAGACGGATCTTGAGCCATGCCTGAAATCGTTTCACTGGGATCAGTGGTTACCACAGCACCAATGATGGTTTCGGTGCCATCAGCCAAGGACAGTGTTAACAGTTCTCGGGTGTCATTATCAATGACAAACAGTTGGGTGAAGTCTTCATCAATGAAGTCACCAGCAAACAAAGGTCGAGCATTGGCAAAGCTGTTGCTGAAATCACCGACACTATCTAAGTCAAAGTTACCTAAGAAACCATTGCGCACATCCACACCCCAAGCCAAATTGCCTCCACCCAAGCGGTTGATGGCTGCTCGATGAGATGGTTTGACGTTGTTATCGGCCAAAGGTGACTCGCTCAAATCGGTAGGAGCCGCGTAAAATGACATGTTGTCAGTGATGCGCTGCACTGCAGGGGCATTGGCTTCATCAGCACTCCACTCCAAAACACCGTTACCAACATTGCTGATACTCATGACCTCTGATCCAGAGCCAGCTGAATCCACCATGCTGTCAATTGAATTTGGTGTCACACTGGCCTCAGGCACATTGACCACCACAGTGGTAGAATCTTCATCAAATACAGACTGTGGTGGCGGTGCATTGGTGTCCAAGCTTATTGTTAAGCCAGCCGAAAGAACAGGTTGGTTGAATGAAACTTGAATTGCATTGACGGTGTCACCAGAGTCAGCACCGACGGTGGCTGAAGCGCCGAAGTCGCCTGCAGCTGCCGAACCACCAAATTCCACGTCGTTGTATCTGAATTGGACTTCATTGGTAGTTTCAAACAAAGCCAACTGAAAAGTTACGTCCTCACCTTCAACACCGTTCCATACAGTTTTTTCATGCCACTGTACCAACAGAACTTGATTCGGGGCCGTACCTTGCACTTCCCAGTAAGTTTCACTGTTAGTACCTGCATCATCCAGATCATCCCAAAATGGCGCAAGAATTGCCAAACCAGGATCAGTCGGCAAAGGGAGGTTAGAAAAATCCACAGTACCTGCCAGGGTGCCCATAATCGCAGCACCGTTGCTGCCCACTGTCATCTCGGTCGTGGCATTACCGAAATATGTGAATGAAAACGGAATGGTGATCCCGGCTTCACCTTCATCGCCTAAACTCAATGCAGTACCCGTGCCACTGATATCTACAAAAGCATCAGGCAAGACTTCAAAGGGTGCCTCCGATGCGGTCCAGGTGGCATCATTAACAGTTGATGACGACAGGTTCCTCACGTCGTTAATCTGCACTGATTCACCCATCGCCAACACCAATGGAGCAGAGTCGACCAGTAATCCAAAAGCAGACGTGTCTAAATCATGAATACTAAGGTCAACGTCACCCGTGTTGGTAACGGTGTAACAATAATTGACAGGTGTTCCAAGAGTTACGGAAATCAAACTATCGGTTCCACAAACTCCAGCTGAGGTGTCGGTGCCGACCGTTTGTTGTAGTGAAATACTGGGGCCAATACCACCTGCCAATGCTGCAAATGATGCGGACATCATAAACACCAGGCTGATTTTGGCTGATTTAAATTGTTTTTTCATATTGTCCTCTTTTTAATTTAATGTTGGTTTTTAAAGTTGGTCACTGTGTTTTGATGAAAAACACCGAGAGTGATTCAATACCTTATAATAGTGCTTTAAGACACCGAATATCAACAGTAAATTGTGATTTATTAGGTGTTTCGATTGCACTACTGGTTGGCAATTAACTTGCAATCACCAATACAAAATTATTGATAAGTAACATCTCATAATGCAAGCATGACTTTTATTGAAAGCTCGTGTCATGTTTGAATAACACAGTAAATCAACACAGTTATATTAAGTATAATAAACAAGATTGAACACATGACCACAACACAGTGTCTATAGCAGCCATGTTATTTAAGTTGATTAAATCAGCCCTTATTATCTATGTGTTTTTGCTGCTGTTGATGTATTTGCTGCAAAGGTCGATGATTTATCAACCCACACCCATCACCCAACACCCTTATACAGATTGGGTCATTTCACACGATGAGGGCATCGTGGAAGCCATCCTCACCCGCAAAAACCAACAACAGGCCATCATTTACTTTGGCGGTAACGCCGAAAATGTGGCTTACACCGCCAGTGACTTTGTTCAGGATTTTCCTCGGCACAGTGTCTATCTGATGAAGTACCGTGGTTATGGTGGTGCTCCAGGCAAACCCACTGAGTCCGGATTGTATGCCGACGCCCTGGCCTTGTATGACCACCTCAAAGCGATTCATCCTGAAGTGATTGTGATTGGCCGCTCGTTGGGCTCAGGTGTGGCCACTTACCTGGCCAGCCAAAGACCGGTGGATAAACTGGTGTTGGTGACACCCTTTGATAGCCTCAGGTCAGTGGCCGCCAGCCTGTACCCCATATTTCCAGTCAACTGGTTATTAAAAGACCACCACGACTCCATCACGCGGATAGCTGCGATCAAAGCTCCCACTCTGATCATCGGCGCCAGCGAAGACCGCATCATCCCACCCAAGCACACCCAACTGTTGGCCGCCGCCTTTCCTGCCCACCAATTACAAATCGAAACCATCCAAGCCGGACACAATGATTTGGATTTAAATCCCGAATTTTTCAAGGCATTGAAGGCATTTATCACCTCACCTTAATTCAAATGAAAAAACACATCAAGAAGCTTAAATTATGAATACCGTAGAGACGCATTGCATGCGTCTCACCCAATGCAGGAATTATCCCAACCAAGGTACGCCAAGCATGGCGTCTCTACACATGCCTTCGAAAATGCCGGCGAAACGCCGGCGCTCCATTACAACCGTCCAAACCTGTTCGGCACAGCCGCCTTCTTCAAAATTCTGTGATTATGGCTTTCTTGCCTTTTGGCCAAAGCAAAACCCAATTACACATATGGCCAAAAACATCAATAACAGCGAAAAATAACCCAACATAGGAACCGGCACGGCAGCTGGACCACGGTTCAGTGAAGTATTGTACTGAATGACAATGCTATCAGGGTTCGCGGATCTGGCAACCATGTCCAATGCACCATCTTGATTGAAGTCACCATAATGTATCGGGTAACCATGTTGCGAAACCACAGCAAACGCTTTCTCAGTTACCGCAAACCCTGAACCATACTCATAGTAATTAATGTTGTTAGCAGCATTGTAAGGGTAAATAAAATCCATCAGCCCATTGCCATCAATATCAAATATCGTGGCCTCGTTCGTTCTGATGCCTCGGTTGGTGGTGTGTTGTTGAATGGGTTGCTGTGACAAGTCCCAGATGAAGTGGCCCGAATTGTGAGTGAATACAAATTCATCCACTTGATCAGAAGTTAAGTCCACAGCCGCCATTGAGGTCACAATGTCATCAATCAGCAGCTCTTTAAATTCAATGTGAGACGTAGACTCATTGAATTCATACCAATTGGTTTGTTCATTAAAGCAGGAAGAAAAACCACAAGTTCTGGAAGCAATGATCAGGTCTAAATATTGATCGCCGTTGAAGTCTCCCACGACATACAGCTCATCCAAGTGACTGGTTCCATTATCTACAATGACTTTCTCGTTTGAATAGATGTGATTGTCGTTTTCATACCAAGATGCACTTGATTCGTCCACCATCAATATATCCAGATCGCCATCGTTATCGATGTCTATCAGTTCAGTGCGCACATAAAATAATTCGGATGGCAGGTCTTGGGTGTTAATCTGGGTGAATTGATTTTGACCATCATTAAGATAATGTATGGATTTAAATCGGGCAGCAGGGTCATTGATGTCAGTTCGCAACAAAACCATCAGGTCTTTGAAAGAGTCACCATTGAGATCTATGAAAGTAAAGTCTTGGATGGGGTCACGGTATTTAAACACTTGTTTCCTGACTACATCATTGCCCTCATTTTGATAGAAAATTAACAATGGATACGGTTCATCAGAAATTAATAAATCCAGGTCTTGGTCACCGTCTACATCGCCATCTTTGACTTTATCTACCCACATTAAATTTTCATTGATCATATCTCCAGCAAAATCATTCTCTGGCAATAACAATGTGATGACTGCTGATCTTGCTGTGACAAACTCCTCTTCTGAGTCTTGATCTATATTGGCCTGAACGATTGGGTTCATGTCGTGACCAGAAAACCTGGCGATTGTTTCAAATGGCTGCAGGTACACCCCACCGTCATTTTCACTCACCCGAAGCGAACCTGATGACCCACCTTGTGTCATATACACATAATCCAGGTCACCATCTGCATCATGGTCCCTGAGCATGGCTTTGTGACCATTGATGCCTGAGTTGAAAACCATCAATTCAGTCTTATCAAATTGCCCCAACACATTTTGTGAGTATATGTGGGGTTGCCGCGAATTGAAGCCTGGTCCTGATTCCAACACAAAATCGAGCAAACCATCATGATTGTAGTCTTTGAACTCGATGGGCTTGAGGTATTCAGTGAAAACCTTAGGAACTGCATCATTTACCAAGGTGCTCAATACAAATGCACCGTTTTCAAACTGAATTCTCTTTAACTTAAAGCTGTTGTCAATCTCATCACTCCCGGCAAAAAGTAATTCATCTGCTCCATCGCCATCTAAATCAATCACCTGATTATAAAAAGTGTGTGTGTAGTATGTATCGTAAACAAACAAACCTGGGTCGATTGACTGTTGAATAAACTGATTTGATGCTGTTTGTAAATGCAACTCCACTGACAAGTCTGGTTGGGTAAAGACAACGAAATCGATCAAATCATCACCATTAAAATCTCCCAAAATATAAACATAGTCTGTGGTTGAATTAACCGGGGCTTGAAACAAAGTGAGTTGACTGGAACCATTAGTGGATTGATCATAGAAGGTGAGGCTGTCACCTGTCAGGTTATAAAAATCAACCAAACCATCTTGACCCAACCTACTACCGAAAACCCATTCATAGAAGGGGTTACCGACATCCAAGTCAAAAAACTGCAATGTAAACTGCCCTTGGTTGTTTTCATAATATGACATTTTCCTTTGCCCTTCCTGTAAAGCCACAGAATGAGATACCACATCTAGATCACCGTCACCGTCCACATCCAGTAAATTGAAGTCATAGGATCCAGGAAAAAAATCATCCAAAAACACAGTGTCAAACTCATACTGAGAAGAAGCCACGGTGCAAACCATAAGCAAGGCGATTGCAAAAATCAGTCGATTCATGGGCGATACAATGTCATTTAATCGCACATTATAAGCTTGAGAATCAGGATATACACCCCTATAGGTTGAGTAAATCATCAATTAGTCACATTCTTTTACTGATTTGAAAAAAATCACAAACACCCCAATATTGTGCTCATCTTACAAATTATTTTTGGAAATTATGAACTTCAATAAATTAACAACCAATTTCCAGCAAGCGTTGAACGAAGCCCAATCCATTGCGGTGGGCAAAGACCACAATGTGATTGAGTCGGCCCACGTGTTGGCGGCCCTGCTGGATCAGGAAAACTCCTCCATCAAACACGTGTTGATGAAATCAGGTGTTAATGTCAATCAATTGCGCGCCAGCATCGATGAAACCATTGAGCTGATGCCGGTGATTGGTACCAACACCGGGCAGGTGAACCTGTCTACCAACCTGGTCAAAGTGCTGAACTTGGCTGACAAGTTGGCCCAGCAGCGCGAAGACCAATACATCGCCAGTGAATTGTTTGCTTTGGCGTTGTTGGATTCCAATGACACCACCGCACAATTGCTGAAAAAAGCCGGTGCCCAACGCGACTCGTTGGCCAAAACCATTGATGACATCCGCGGCGACAACAAGATTGATGATGCCGGTGCCGAAGAAAATCGCCAGGCTTTGGAAAAGTACACCATTGACCTGACTGCACGGGCAGAAAAAGCCAAGATGGATCCCATCATTGGCCGCGATGCCGAAATTAGGCGCACCATTCAGATTTTGCAACGCCGCACCAAAAACAATCCGGTCATCATTGGTGAACCCGGGGTCGGTAAAACCGCGATTGTGGAGGGCCTGGCCCAACGCATCGTCAACAACGAGGTCCCCGAAGGTGTCAAAGGCAAACGCCTGTTGTCACTGGACTTGGGCGCTTTGATTGCTGGCGCCAAGTACCGCGGTGAGTTTGAGGAACGCCTGAAAGCCCTGCTCAATGATTTGAGTAAGCAAGAAGGTCAGGTGATTCTGTTCATTGACGAATTACACACCATGGTCGGTGCCGGTGCCGCCGAAGGTGCCATGGATGCCGGTAACATGCTCAAGCCAGCCCTGGCTCGAGGTGAGTTGCATTGCATTGGCGCCACCACTTTAGATGAATACCGCCAATACATTGAAAAAGACAAAGCCCTGGAGCGTCGCTTCCAGAAAGTGCTGGTGGAAGAACCCTCAGTGGAAGACACCATCGCCATCTTGCGCGGATTGAATGAACGCTACGAGGTTCACCACGCGGTGGAAATCACCGACCCAGCGATCATTGCTGCAGCCACCTTGTCACACCGATACATCACTGATCGCAACCTGCCGGACAAAGCCATTGATTTGATGGACGAGGCGGCCTCGCGTATCCGCATGGAAATTGATTCCAAACCCGACAAGCTGGATCAACTGGATCGCAAATTGATTCAACTGAAAATGGAAAAAGAATCTTTGATCAAAGAGAAAGACAAAGGTTCGAAAAAACGCCGGGAAGAGTTACAAGCCAACATCAATGAGCTAGAACGCGAATACTCTGATCTGGAAGAAATCTGGAACAGTGAAAAAGCCGCGGTTCAGGGTACCACCCATTTGAAAGAAGAACTGGAACAAGCCAAAGCCGATTTTGAACTGGCGCAACGGGCCGGTGATTTGGCCAAAATGTCTGAACTGCAATACGGCAAAATTCCAGAACTGGAGAAACAAATTAACCAGGCCACGGAAGTGGACATGAGCACCTTTAAATTGTTGCGCAACAAAGTCACTGAAACCGAAATTGCAGAAATCGTTTCGATGTGGACCGGTATTCCTGTGACCAAAATGATGGAAGGTGAAAAAGAAAAACTGTTGCACATGGAGTCAGCCATTCACCAAAGGCTGATTGGTCAAGACGAAGCAGTCAATTCAGTGGCCGATGCCATCCGCCGTTCACGTTCGGGCCTGGCTGATCCCAACCGCCCCATCGGTTCATTCATGTTCCTCGGTCCCACCGGTGTCGGTAAAACCGAATTGTGTAAGGCCTTGGCTGAATTCATGTTTGATACCGAAGATGCCATCATCCGCCTGGACATGTCAGAATTTATGGAGAAACATTCGGTGGCCCGTTTGATTGGCGCGCCTCCGGGTTATGTGGGTTATGATCAAGGTGGTTACTTGACCGAAGCCGTGCGTCGCAAACCCTACTCACTGATTCTGTTGGATGAGGTTGAAAAAGCCCACCCGGATGTCTTCAACGTGTTGTTACAAGTGCTTGATGATGGTCGCTTGACCGATGGTCAGGGCCGCACGGTGGATTTCAAAAACACCGTGATCATCATGACGTCGAACTTGGGTTCAGATTTGATCCAAAGCAAAATCAATGAACCTTACAAAGACATCAAGTCGTCGGTGATGGAAGTGGTCGGCACCCATTTCAGGCCCGAGTTTATCAACCGGGTCGATGACATTGTGGTGTTCCACCCCTTGAAGCAGGAGCACATCCGCCTGATTGCCAAGATTCAAATCAACAAGGTCAAAAAACGTTTGTTGGCCAGAGATTTGCACCTGGAAATCAGCGATGAGGCTGTGGACTTCCTGGGCAGCGTCGGTTTTGATCCGGTGTATGGTGCCCGGCCATTGAAACGGGCCATTCAGGATGAGCTGGAAAACCCCTTGGCCAAACGGTTGCTGGCTGGAGAATTCACTCCGGGCCAAATCATCAAGGCAGAATTGTCTGATAATCAACTTGAATTTAAGGCTGAAAACCCCCACTAAGGGCGTCACCACAACGGGTCATGGCCACATGGCCCGTTACCCATGTCAATATTGGAGATTTTTTGCTATGCCGATTTATGAATACCAGTGCCAGGATTGTGGTCACGAACTAGAAAAAATACAGAAAATGTCGGACGCCCCATTATCTGATTGTCCCAGTTGCGAGCAACCCAAATTGCGTAAGAAAATTTCCGCTGCTGGTTTCAGACTCAAGGGCACAGGCTGGTATGAGACTGATTTCAAAACCAAAAAACCAAAGCCAGCAGACAAAAAATCCAACGCCACCGGCACGGAAAGTTAACCACACCCCGGTTCAGTTCGCCAATCTACGAAAAGCACTTGTAGGAAATTTCTTACAAGCCACTGCGAACTCATGGACAGACTGACAACCCGACCACAGCGATAATGTACCCATGGATCAGGTGATCAGGAATCACCAGCCAATGAGGCACATCAAGGAGAGTCAAAGAACTGGCTCAAGTGGTCGCTCAAGGGATTGTCGGCCAGGTACATGAGGTACCGAACTCGGGAATAAGGGATAAGAAGGTCTTATGTTTGTGGCCTTCGTAAATTAACCGCCGTCTACTGGATGGCGGTTTTTTTTGTCTCAAACATTTTCAGTCGAATGCATTAAAATACCGACATGCGTGCCTTCTTATTCCATTTCATTGTTCAGCTCAGCAGCTGGTCATCGCTGAGAACCACACACCGATGGGCCACTTGGGTGTCTCGATTGGTCTGGCGCTGGTCAGAAAAACAAAGGCGCATCACCACCACCAACATAAAACTGTGTTACCCGCAGCTCAGCCACGATAATCAAATTCAGCTGGCACAAGACAGCCTGGCTGAAACCCTTAAATCGATGTTTGAGCTGGGTTTGATTTGGAAAAAGTACGGCGACAACATCGACGCCATTGTTCGTCAAGTTCATGGACATGACGTGCTGCAAAAAGCCCTGGATGAAGGTCAGGGACTGCTGTTGGCAGCGCCCCATTTTGGCAACTGGGAAGTGTTGAACCTGTGGCTGTCGCGACACCCAGGTTTCTCCTTTTTATATAAACCACCCAAGGAAGCCAAAATAGAACAGCTGCTGTTGCGCTACCGCGGACAGGGAGGTGCCAACCAAATCACCGCCGATGCCAAAGGTGTGCGCCAAATCTTGCAGGTGTTGAAACAACAAAGAATTCTGGCCATCTTGCCGGACCAACAACCCAAAAGCGGTCAAGGCATCTACGCCCCATTTATGGGCCAACCAGCTTACACCATGACTTTATTTTCTAAAATGGCGATCAAAACCCAAGCGCCGGTGGTGTTGGCGGTAGCAGAAAGGCTGAGCGATGGTAAAGGATTCGATTTACATTTTCGAAGGGCTTCAGAGGCCATCTATGCCGACCTGGAAACCAGTGTAGCCACATTGAATCAGGAAATCGCAACACTGGTTAATCTGGCTCCCAGCCAATACCAATGGACCTACAAACGCTTCAGCATCCAAGCCGACGGATCAAAACCCTATCGGCCGCAATAGAATTCACTGGTTGTCGTTGGGCACCAAGTTAATGATGGGTAAATTGGTGGTTTCCCAATAAGCCGCTGGTGTTGATGCACCGGATGGGTAGCTGATGTTATAGGCATCAATCACACCGTCAGTCTGGCCATTGAATTGCATGCGCAGGGTGCCGATGGTATCGACCTCAATCGGCATGGATGGACAATGGGGACAGAAGGTGTCGGCGGTGACCACGGTTTTTTCTGATGCGTCATTGGCACCACTGCTGATGGTCCAAAAGGGATTACCCAAGACATCATAAATATAGCTGATAACCACCCGGGTGCCACCCAAAGTAATCACCGACTGGCCCCAGCCGTTTTCAGCCGGACTGAAATAATGGCCGGTGTGCATGTTCGGTGTGGGGCTGGCAGCAAATTGATCGACTAGCAGTTTCTCGGCACTGAGTTGGCCATTGATGCGGCGCACCTGAATGGCTTCGGTGGGGCTAATGAACGTGGTGTTTGATGATCCCACCACATTGATCTGCTGGTTGTTGGCTGCATACCCGCCGACGAAATTAACTGCCAATACCTGGTTGTGGTATTGGTTGTGGTGGCTGTCGGCATCGTTGGCGATGTACCATGCCGGTGAACGGTCTGGGTTACCAGTGTACATCACATACAACAAGGAAGCTTGGTCACTGACATGCAAATCAACGCCATTACCGGAACGTGCCGGGTTCCACCACAAGCCGTTTTGGGGGCTGATGTTGTTGCTGACGCTGAGGTTCGCAGTGGCACCCACACCACAACTGGTCACCACTTGGCAGCTGCCGTTGTTGCCAAGCTCTCCGGTGATGATGTTGGTGTAACCGGCATTGAAGCCTTGGTTAAAAACTGAAGCTTCATGGTTGATACCATAGGTGCTGCCACAGGCAGCATCTTCAGCAACAGCAAAAGCCACATCCACAGACTGCGAGGCGCCCACTGACAGGTTACCCACGGCAATGACCGGTGTTTCCACAACCAACCAAGAATTATTGTCAGCAATAACCTGGTGATCCTTGTTGAACAGACAGATGGCCTCAACATCATTCAAGCTGCCTGCCGAGTTGCAGGCAAAAGTTAAGCCATCACTGGCTGCTGCGTTCTGCATACCCGTGGTGGAAAAGCTGCCATCAAATCCAGTGCCGGCATATTGAAACACCCATTGTGAGGTGGTCGGGTAAAGGATAGCTTGGATATCAAAACTTTCTACCGAGGGGGTATCTAGCAAATCAACATCACTCCACTGAAAAACCTCACACGACAGATTACCACCGGTGTCTGATGGCCTGGGACAACTTAAGAAGAACTGGTGATAAAACACAGCATCCTGTAGGTCATCATGCATCACAGCAATACGACCACCAATGTTGTCTTGATCGGGTGTGGCTGGTAATGGGCAATCGTTGTCCCAATCACCACCACTGGCATTGGCTGAGGTGCTGAAATAGCCATTGGTGGAAGCCCTGAGTTGACTCACTGATTCACCGTAATGATCGATGGCTTGACTTAATTGAATCAACACCGAACCTTCATCAGCGGCGGGGTATTGAGTTCCTGCTGCTTGCCAATTCAACAAACTCCCTGAGCCAGAAATATCCACGAATGAACGATCACATAAAGCCACACTGTTGCCGTAATTGTCTTGATTGAGCGCGGAGATGGCGTTGCGGTTTTTAGCCAATGCCAGGTAGACGTCACTGGCAGAGCGATCGCCGATGTTTTCAACGCTGACAGTCGCCTGCCAGCGTTCGCCCGGATCCACCACGGCATCGTTGTTACCACAGACCTGTGTGAGGTTGGGTGGATTGATGCCGGCGGCATTGAATTCAACCACCGCACCGGCCAGATTCACGGGTAAACTGGCGTTGCCGCTGCCGCCTGCTGAACCTGCAACCGCGACGCTGACATCGAATTGTTGCACTTGGGCATAGGTTACAGTGACAGTGGCGGCGGTGCTGTCGGTGATGCCATCACCATTGATGTCCCATTGGTAGTCGTAGGGTGCGGTGCCACCAGCGATATTGGCATTGAACGTCACGAGTGAGCCAAGAACCTGTGGGTCGCTGCTGACATCGATGCTGACCGCAAATTCATTGATGGCTTCCACATCGTAACCGCAAGAATTGAAGGTGTCGGCAATGAAACCCAAGTCGCTGGTGTATCTCAGTTCGGCAGCAGCCTGTAACACGGCTTGTGCGGCTTCAGCTTGATTGGTACTGCTGTTGGTCATGGACAAACCTTCAATCACCATGGAGTCGGTTTTGTCACGGCCCAATTCATCCCATACTTTCATCAAGCAGGTAGACCAAATCTGACCATCATCATGAATTCTTCCGGTCAGTCCGCTGGGATAAACCCGGTTGTAGTTGGTGGTACGACCGTCCCAACATACGTTGTGGCCATCCCAGGAAAACACATAGTTGTAATGGGCATCATTGGGGCCCCATTGGTAACCGGGCCGAGAGCGGCTGTAGGATTGGGCAACATAATCTCCAAAGCCTTCACTCAGGCCATCTGTCAAATTTGACATTCCACCCAAGGTGACCCAGTCGTGAATGCCATGACCCAACTCATGAATAATCACATCGGCGTCTTCGGCATCGTCCACACAGCCTTCACCAAATTCAAGCCTACCATTTCCTGGGTTGTATGAGGAGTTATCTGCACCATCGTAGGCGTGAGAATCGTATCTAACCCCTGTACTGTAATGGTAAGGCTGAACATTCAGATCCAAATTATTGTTGACGTAATCCAAATACTCACTGATGTGGTAAAGAACATTGACCGCTTCAAATGAATTTTCCCCGCGGTGGTAATTGAAGTTATTGGATGGCTGGGAAAAATCGCCTTCAAAGGGAGCATCAATATCCATTGACTCGGCCCATTGATTGGTCAAAAAGAATCTGCCGTTTTGATTGAGTACATCCAAGGTCACTGCTTTGAGCTGTTGGTTAAGCTCTGGGGTGGTCTGGTCATTGTTATCCTCCAAGCCACCACCGTATTCCTGGCCGGCACTGGATAAGGGATCCGGATCAAACACCTGGCCCGGGGCGTCGACATAATGCAATTGGTCGGCGGCACGAATCACGCTGCCATCGTTGGCATCAATCAACAACTGCCAATAACCACGGCCCTTATTGAACTGGTAATCCATTTGATAGGCCCATTTGGCACCGTTGGCATGGGGGTAAATGACCAGTTGCTCGGTCATGTCTGTTTTGGCTGCTGCCACCGGGTGCTTAAAGTAATCGGCAACGATTTGCTTGGCTTGCGGGTCAGAGATCCGTTGTTTGTGGTTTTCCAGCCCTTGGATGGCAAACACTTCATGGGTAGCAAACACCACTTTCCCAGAGGCATTGATACTGACTGAAATTTCTCCACCAAACACATCGTAACCCTGATGGACTTGTTTGAACCTGACCGTGGTGACGCTGGCACCTTGGTAGATGCCGGTTTGTTGCCACTGAATATCGGCTGATTTTTGTTGCGGCTGTTGGCCGATTAAATCTTGTAGGTAAGCGCTGGCAATTTGTTCAGCATCCAAAGAACCTGGTAACTGGTAGTCCTGGTTTTTACTGATGCCGGTGAGCACCATGTGGCTGGCACTGTGTTTCTGTTGTTGAGTGACTTGCTTTTCAGTGACATATTTTTCAGGCAGGATTTGTTTGTACTGACGGGTGGGGGCTTTTTTGGCCGCAGCCGCAGCCGCAACCAATGACATCAATACCCATGCCATGACTTGTGTTCTTTGGAGACTCATGAAGGACCTTTAGGTTTTGTTTTGTTTCAGAACCAGTGGTTTGTGGCCACTGGATTCCAGTTGTCTTTTTTGTTTGTCGGCTTCGCGGCTGGAGTCAAATGGACCCACTCGCACGCGGAACCATTGGGCACCATTGACATCGATGGATTCGATGTACGCGATTTGGCCAGAGAAGGCAATCTGTGCTTTCAGCGCCTCGGCATCGGCCAGGGTTTTGTAAGAGGCCACTTGTAATATGTAGGTGTATTCCTTGCTGTTGCGGGCCGCCTGCTGGGCCAGTTCTTCTTTGGGTATCACCACTTCCATTTCCGGTAACACCGAATAAAAATCATAATCGGGTTTTTGTTTGGTCAGTGATTTACTCACATCTTCGACTGGCTTGACCGCTTCTTGGGCCACCCCGGGTACCGGCTGTTGCGTGTTTTGGATGGGTTCAGGCACCCAGCCTTTGACATAAATAAACACCGCCAACAACAAACCTGACAACACCCCACTGAGGAGGATAATCCAACCTGGAACGGGGCGTTTGTGTCCGGCTTTGCGGGTGGTTCTTTTGCTAGTTTTACGCACGGCTTTCTTTTTGGTCATGGTTTTATTGTATAGGCAAACGGGTCATGGTGTCTGGGATGTGGTGTTCAGCGGTCTTCAGAACGCATCTCTTTTGGCGCTGATGAGCCCAACAAGGACAAACCATCGGCCAGCACATAGCGAGTTGCCAAACACAAGTTTAATCGGGCATTGCGTAAATTTTCGTTATCCACTTGCACCTGATGGGCGTTGTAATAACTGTGAAACAACTGTGCCAGTTCACGCAAGTAATTGGCCACGGTGTGTACTGAATAAGTACTGGCTGCGCGCTCAACGGTTTCCGGATACTGCGACAAGGCCCGAATCAAGTCCAATTCCTGTTCCTCCACCAACAATTCCACCGCCACATGGCCAATCTCGATGTTGTGGGTCATGTTTTGTTCTTCCAGCTTGCGTAAGATGCTACAAATTCGCGCATGCGCGTACTGGATGTAATAGACCGGATTGTCATTGGACTGGGATTTGGCCAGGTCCATATCGAAATCCAAATGTTGATCATGGGATCGCATCACATAAAAGAACCGCGCGGCGTCACAACCGACTTCTTCAACCAGTTCTCGCAAGGTCACAAATTCACCGGAACGGGTCGACATCTGCAGTTTTTCCCCGCCTTTGAACAGGTGGGCAAATTGCACCAACAAAATTTCAATCTGGTCGGCATCATATCCCAGCGCTTTGGTGGCGGCTTTCAGTCTGGGGATGTAGCCGTGGTGGTCAGCACCAAACACATAGATGGACTGTTCAAAACCGCGTTCAAATTTATTCAACAGGTACGCCACATCCGATGCAAAATACGTCTTCAAACCATTTTCACGCATCACCACACGGTCTTTTTCGTCACCGAAATGGGTGGCATTGAACCACAGGGCGCCGTCTTTTTTATACAAATGTCCATCGGCATCCAGTTTCGCCAATGCCCGGTCAATGGTGTCACCATCATGCAATGATTTTTCTGAAAACCATTCGTCATAAAACACATGAAAATCTTCGAGGTCATCTTCGATGCCATTGAGGATGTCTTTGAGGGCCACTTTGAAGACTTTTTGGTAGCCTTTACCAAGTATGTCCTTGGCATTAACCACCAGGTCATCGATGTGCTGCTCTTTGTCACCACCGGCCGGTTCGTCCGGACTCACCTGGGCATAGACCACAGACTGATCGTGACGGAAATCATCGCCATACTTCTTCCGTACTTTGCGGGCGATGTCTACAATGTACTCACCCTTGTAGCCATTGGCTGGGAAAGTGATGGGGTCGCCACACAACTCCAGGTAGCGCAACCACACCGAGGTGGCCAAAATGTCCATCTGCCGCCCATGGTCATTGACATAGTATTCGGCATGCACTTCATAGCCCACTTTTTTCAGCACATTACACAGACTGGAACCAAAGGCAGCGCCGCGGCCATGGCCCACATGCAAAGGCCCGGTCGGGTTGGCAGACACAAATTCTACGGTGATGTTTTTACCAGCACCTGTCTGGCTATTGCCGAATTCGGTCTTGAGTTTCAAGATGCGTTTTAATACCTGCAATCGACAGGCATCGGTCAGGTAAAAATTAATGAACCCAGGACCAGCAATCTCAATTTTTTTCACGTGGCTGGAATCAGCCATTTCAGCGATGATTTTTTCTGCGATGGCACGCGGATTGGATTTCAATGGTTTTGCCAAGGTCAATGCCACGTTGGAAGCATAATCTCCATGTTCTTTGCTGCGCGTCCTTTCAATGGTTATCTCCGGGGTTTCCTCCAAAGAAAACTCGCCTTTCACCTGCAAGTGCTCCAGGGCGTTCTCAATCAATTCCTGAATGTGTCCAAGCATCAATCATTCCAGTCAAAATAAACGGTCTATTTTATCAAATTGCACGGCAGTAAACCAAACAATTACGCCCACTGATGCCAATTACCTCAGCCAAAATCCACATCGGCTGCGTGCTTCTTCACTTTGTTATGAGATTGCCACCGATAAATGGATATTATTTGCCCCACAGCACTTGATTAATGCATAAAAATCATCAATAATGAGAACCATTATTATTTAGATTAACTGCTTGCCATGAGCCCATCAACGGAACACCCTGTCCAATTGTCACAAGCCAAAGCCGGTCACACGTATCGGGTGTATCAAAATGCCTGTAATGAATCCATGAGTCAGAAACTGACCTTGATGGGTCTGGGCATGGGCATGGTGATCGAGTTGATTGCCCTGTATAAACATGGTGCCGTGGTTAAAACCCCCTTTGGCAACATTGCCGTGGGCTCAGATTTAACCCAGACCATTTCTGTGTTAATGGCTTGAAATAACTGTTGTGACCAAATTGTCCAAAGTCGCCCTGATTGGTAACCCCAACAGCGGCAAAACCACACTGTTCAACGCCCTGGCCGGCCAAAACAAAAAAACCGGCAACTGGGCGGGCGTCACCGTCACAGAATCGAAAGCCAAGCTGATCCGCAACAACACCCAATTCACCCTGGTCGATCTGCCCGGTATTTACGGCTTGTCTTTGGCCGAATTGTCACAGGATGAGTTGGTGGTCAAACAAGCCATTGACCAACAAGACATCGATGTTTATGTCAATGTCCTTAACGCCGACAACCTCGAACGCGGTTTGTTTCTGACCACCGAAGTGTTGGATCTGGACATGCCCACGGTGCTGGTGCTCAACATGGATGATGAACGTGCAGCCAGTGGCAAAACCATTGATATCGGTAAACTTCAGTCGATGACTGGCTGCCCGGTAATCACCACCACCGCGGTCAAACTGCATGGCATCACGGCCTTGTTTGATGCCATCGAGGCGGCTTTAAAGCAAGCCGACAAGGTTGAGCACAAACACAGCGAATTACCAGATGACATTGATTTGCCGTCAGCAGAATCTCGGGCTGAGGCCATCAAGGCTTATGTCAAGTCTTCAGATCAAGTGATCAATGAAAGCAAGCGCATCTTTGATGCCCGCTTCCAACAAGCCATGGACATGGCCAAAGCAATCACCCGAACGGCCGGCCAGTCTCGCATCAAAGGGCCTCGAAACCAACTGAGTCGCATTGACCGATGGCTTACCAGCCCGCTGACCGGCAGCCTGGCGTTTATGTTGGTGATGTACCTGATGTTCTTTTTTGCCATCAATGTGGCCAATGTGTTCATTGACTTTTTTGACATCGCTACCGGCGCCCTGTTTATCGATGGCACCAAACAATTGCTGTCATCAGTGAATGCGCCGAACTGGCTGGGAGTGGTACTGGGAGATGGCCTCGGCGCTGGCATCCAAACGGTTTCCACCTTTATTCCGGTGATTGGCTTTCTGTTTTTGTTCCTCACCATCCTCGAAGAGTCTGGTTATATGGTGCGTGCCGCTTTTGTCATGAACAATTGGCTGCAACGCATTGGCTTATCCGGCAAAGCTTTTGTGCCTTTGATTGTCAGTTTCGGCTGTAACGTCCCAGCAGTGATGGCCACCAGACAACTGACCAGCCGGCATGAACGCATCATCACCACCCTGATGGCACCATTCATGTCATGCGGTGCCCGATTGTCGGTTTATGCCTTGTTTGTGGCAGCGTTTTTCACCGAACATGCGGCTTTGATTGTGTTGTCGTTGTACCTGATTGGTATTGCTGTGGCGATTGCCACCGGTTTGTTGATGCGCAAAACCATCCTACCAGGTAAGCCTGACCCCTTTGTCATTGAACTGCCCAAGTGGCGCTTCCCGGGCATCCTCTACATCTTGAAATCCACCTGGTTTAAGCTGCGTGGTTTTATTGTTGATGCGGGTAAAATCATCCTCGTGATCGTGTTGATTCTGCAATTGTTTTCTTCGGTTGGCCGCGACTTTACTTGGGGTAATGAAGACGTCGATGAATCGATGTTGGCCGCCGGATCACAGATGGTCACGCCGTTGTTTGCACCCATCGGTGTAGATGAGGACAACTGGCCGGCTGTGGTGGGCTTGTTCACCGGCTTATTGGCCAAGGAAGTGATGGTGGGATCTTTGGATGCCATTTACTCCAAAACCACCGATGACGGCGATGCCACCATTGGCGAACAGTTACAAGAAGCGTTACAAAGCATTCCAGACAACGCTGCCGGTTTGGCTGATGCCCTGATAGATCCTTTGGGCTTGTCACTGACCGAAATCGATGCGGTGGAAAACATGGCGGAAAACCAAGGTGTATCCAGCCAGTTGTTTGGCATCCTGCAAGAGAAATTTCATGACAGTTGGGCGGCCTATGCTTACCTGCTGTTGGTGCTGTTGTATTTCCCATGTGTCACGGTGATTGCCACCATTGCCAAAGAAACCGGCAAACAATGGGCCGTTTTTTCAGCCCTGTATTCCACGGGCATCGCTTACCTGATTGCCAGTTGTTTCTACCAATTGGTCACCTTCACCAGCCAACCCTTGTTTGCTGGTTTGTGGCTCAGCGGCTGCGCTTTGGTACTGGTGATTTTTTATCAAGCCCTGAAACGCCATGCCAACAAACCCACCAACAAATCCATCCCGTTAAACATTCAGTGATTTGTTGATGACGCCACTTTGGGCATAGTGCACTTAATGCATCTATCCGCGCAAAGCAGACTTGGCTCATGTTAAAATTCAAGCCATGAGCATCCGACAACTCCCCAATCAATTGATCGACCAAATCGCCGCTGGCGAAGTGGTTGAAAGACCGGCTTCCGTGGTCAAAGAGCTGGTTGAAAATGCCCTCGACGCGGGCGCCACGGTCATCGACATTGATGTCCAGACCGGCGGCAAAAAACGCATCAAAATCACTGACAACGGCCAAGGCATCAGTGAGTCGGACCTGGCCATGGCCTTGCAACGCCATGCCACCAGTAAAATCCAATCACTGGATGACCTGGAATCCTTGTTGTCCATGGGTTTTCGTGGTGAAGCGCTGCCCAGCATCGCCTCAGTCAGTCGCTTTGAATTGATTTCCAGACATCAGGATGCCGACATGGCTTATCAGATCAATGCTCATGGCGGCGAGATCGAAGGCCCGATGCCGGCCGCTCACCCGGTGGGCACCACGGTCATAGTTTCCGATCTGTTTTTCAACACCCCGGCGCGGCGACGATTTTTAAAAACCGACAAGACCGAATACCTGCGCATCGATGAATTGATCAAACGGGTGTCGCTGTCGCGTTACGATGTCACCTTCCGCCTCAGCCACAACGGCAAACTCATCCGCCAAGCCCAGGGTGGTGAATCAGAAATATTGCAACACCAACGCATCAACCAATTGTGTGGCAAGGATTTCATTGACAATGCCATTTACATCGAACAACAGCGTGGCCACCTGAAACTTTCTGGCTGGGTCGCCAAACCCTCTTGGAACCGGGCCCAACCTGACCGCCAGTTCTTCTACATCAACCAGCGCATGATCAAGGACAAACTGGTCGGCCACGCCATCCGACAAGCTTATCAGGACGTGCTGTTCCATGGCCGTTTCCCGGCGTTTGTGCTGTACCTGGAGTTGAATCCTGAGTTGGTGGATGTCAATGTCCACCCAACCAAACACGAGGTGCGCTTTCGGGATTCCAAATTGGTGCATGATTTTATTTTTGGTTCCATTCACCAATCATTGGCAGAAACCCGGGTGGGTGCGATGTCAGCCACTGCCGAGAAGCCAACACCTGACTATGCACAAATGCAACACCGCATGAACCTGTCTGGCGGTGCTGGCGGTGCCGGTCAAAGCACCTACCAGCCTTACCCCTCCGGAACCGGCTACCCTTCAAGCAATCAGTTTGGCCACCCTGCTGACAACCAAGCCAGTGACCACCAAACTGGCATCAGTTACTTACAACAAGCTGCGCAAGCCAGTGCTGGCATGGCCGGTTACCCGACAGGACCAGACCTGCCAGCCAGTGAAGCCGGCCACGAAGACATCCCGCCATTGGGGTATGCCAAAGCACAAATCCACGGGGTATTCATCGTTGCTGAAAACCAACATGGCTTGATCATTGTTGACATGCACGCGGCCCATGAGCGCATCACTTACGAGCGCATGAAAAAGCAATTCGCCGCCGATGCCTTGAAAAACCAAAAACTGTTGGTGCCGATTCAAATCAATGTCTCCAGCCGCGAAGTGGACGTGGTGGAATCACAGCAAGAGTGGTTTGCACAACTGGGTTTTGAAATCTCAGTCACCGGCGAGGAATCCTTGGTGATTCGCAAAATTCCAGCCATGCTGGCACAAGCCGATGTGGAAAACCTGATCAAAGACGTGTTGTCTGAAATTGTGGCCCTGGGTTCCAGTCAAAAAATTGAAGCGCAAATCAATGAAATCATGTCCACCATGGCTTGTCATGGTTCAGTGCGTGCCAACCGCCAGCTGTCGATCATGGAAATGAATGCCTTGTTGCGTGACATGGAACATACCCTGCGCTCGGACCAATGCAACCACGGCAGGCCCACGTGGACGCAGTTAGACATGAAACAATTGGACAAATTATTCCTGCGTGGGCAATAATCAACATCCATGACAACAGTTAGGCCATGACAGCAGAGGCAGCACCCAAAGCCATTTTCTTGATGGGTCCAACCGCCGCCGGTAAAACCGACGCAGCCATCCTGTTGCACCAAAAATACCAGGCCGATATCATATCGGTGGACTCCGCCCTAGTCTACCAAGGCATGGACATTGGCACCGCCAAGCCCGACGCGAAAACCCTACAACAAGCGCCCCATGCACTGGTGGATATTTGCGCAACCTGGGAACCTTACTCGGCCTCCAACTTTTGTCAGGATGCCAAAGCCCTGATGCAACAAAGTGTGGAGAACAACCGCATACCGTTATTGGCAGGCGGCACCATGCTGTATTACAACGCCTTACAACACGGTTTATCGCAACTGCCCGAAGCTAACCCGGAAATCAGGGCGCAAATTCAGGCCATTGCTGATGAGTTGGGCTGGGAACATGTGCACGAACTGTTGGCAGAAGTCGATCCAGACAGTGCCGCTCGCATTCACCCCAATGACCCACAACGCATCAACCGGGCCTACGAAGTGTATTTGCTCACCGGTCAGACCATGACCACCTGGTATCAATTGGACCAAGGCGAATCGCTGCCGTATGACACCCTAAAAATCATCATCGCGCCAGCTGACCGCAGTGTTTTGCATGAACGCATTGCCTTGCGTTTTCATCAGATGCTCAATCAAGGCTTTCTGGATGAAATGCGGACCTTGATGGCCAACCCCAGAAATCATGATGAGCTGCCATCCATGCGATCGGTTGGTTACCGCCAGGCCTGGGAACACCTGGAAGGCAAAACCAGTCGCGAAGATTTTATCTTCAAAGGCATCGCCGCCACCCGCCAACTGGCCAAGCGCCAACTGACCTGGTTGCGCAAAGAACCCGATGCCTCCTGGTTGGATCCGATGGAGTCTGATTACCTGGACAAACTCCAACAACAAGTCGATAGTTTTTTAAGCAGTTGAACACACGGCAAGTAGAGTAACTGCAAAGACCCTTCAACAACACCGCATTCAGGCTGGTATCACCACCCGGCATTTGCTAACATGAATTTTTTCATTTCAACAGACCATGAAAGCATTGATACAAAGGGTCAAACAGGCGCAAGTGGATGTGGGTGGGCATACCGTCGGCCAAATCCAGCAAGGCATCCTGGCCTTGATTGGCGTGGAACGCGATGACACGCCTGCCCAGGCTGAAAAACTGCTACAAAAAATCTGCCGTTACCGCATTTTCACTGACGATGGTGGCAAGATGAACTGGTCATTGAATGACATTCAAGGTCAGCTGTTGTTGGTGTCACAATTCACCCTGGTGGCAGACACCCAAAAGGGCAACCGGCCGGGCTTTTCAAAAGGTGCATCGCCAGCACACGGTGAACGAATCTTCAATGACATGGTCCAACTGGCCAAACAAACCGGACTGCAAATCGAAACTGGCCAATTTGGCGCCGATATGCAGGTCAGCCTGATCAATGATGGCCCGGTGACTTTCTGGTTGGAGACCAAATGATGACAATCAAACCGCTGTTGTTGCTGGGCTTAATTACCCAAAGCAGCCTGGCTTGGGCTTGTACCCCACAACCCAAAATCAGTAACCCACCCAAGCTCATCAACGGCCACTGGGTTGAACAGAAACAACCCAGCCAGGCCGATTGGCGTCAGGCCGACCTCGAAAGTTTAAAAAGAGCTGGCTATGATTTTGTGTTTTCCGGCACCTACCGCAAGGAAATCAGTTTTTCAGACAAAAAGCTCAGCTTCATAGAAAGCAAAAAAATCTGGCGGGGTAAGGTACCCAAAAGCATTGACTTGGATTCCTCGACCTTACCTGATCACCCTGATTGCAAAAAATTAAAGTACGATCAAGACTACGTGTTTTTTGGTGTTTTGGGTGGCCGCTCACAACCCATTCGCCTGAAAACTTTCAGAACTTCCAGTCCTGAATTGCAAGCCTGGTTAGGCCAGCCCGAAAAACAGTGGTTGCGCGGGCGCTTGATTCAACGCAGAAAATAAACAGGTGGTTGGCTAAATCAACATCAACAACACCACCACAGCAAAAAACACCAACATCCATTTAAGCACCGTACCCCGATCGGGAATGCTGGTTCGGTTCTGTTGTTCCTGCATGATCAAGCGGCTCATCAAAGCGTCCACACCACCCTCACCCTGGCGACCTTCCCTGATGGTCCGGTGACTGGCATCTTGGTCACTGTGGTCGCTGTTTTGGGTGTTTGTTGGTGTTGGCGAAATGTTTTTTGACGCTGATTTCTGTTCTGCGGCATTTGCGGTGATGTGTTCAGCCTGGCGTATGTTCTCCAGCAAAGCAATCAGTTGCTTGCGGTCCTGCCAGTCCATTTTGGCCATGGCCGCTTTGTCATCGGCATCAAAATGATGGGTTTTGTCGTTGATCGTGATGGTTATTTTATTGCTCATAACAGGCCAAATCTGATGGAATTCTCGTGGATGATTTATACATTCAAAAATTTTATCACCCCTAACTTACTGCAAACAAAGATTTAATTGCAAATAGATTCCTTGCCTTTTTTTGATGCTGTCCAAGCATTAATCAAACCCTATCTGCGCGGAGGTATTTTTGCGGCGACAGCGGTTAAGTCGAATCAGGTAAGTCAGATTGCACACCTGAGGCAGAATTATTCAGATTTATTCACTAACCGCAAAACGCCTCTCTGCGTCAAAGTAGCCCTGTTTATCAATAGAGGAAATGACATGCGAATGATTTATCAATGGGCGGCATGTATCGCCTGTTTAACCACTTTATCTGGCCCAAGCTGGGCTGGCACATTTGAAGAGGGCTTTGAAGACATCCTGGCATTGGATGACGGGGGTTGGATTTTTGACAACCGTTCTGATTTTGTTGGTGATGCAAGTTGGGGACAGGGTTTTCCAGGGCTGTTTCCTGCCCAGGCTGGTCCTGACAACTCTTATATTTTGGGAGCTGTAGGTCAAACTGGTGGCAATGTGTTGTGTGACTGGTTGATATTGCCCGACGTGGGATTTGTTGAACAGTTGAATTTTTTCACTCGCACCGAGAGCAATGCCTTCTCATCCGACCGCTTGGTGGTGGTTCACAGTCCCTCCGGAGGAATCAACACAGGACCTTGCGTGGTTGATGATGTGACCCGCGGAACTGAAGATTTCGGTGATTTTACGGTCATTGGCGCCGTCAACCCCAACTTACAAGCTGGTGGCTACCCTGAGCAATGGACTGAGATCAATGTACCGGTTAATGCCGACGGTCGGCTGGCCTTGGTTTATTTTGTTGAAGATGTGGGACAACCACCTTTCAATGGCCAGTTAATTGCCATTGACAGCCTCAATGTCGGCCCAGCGGGGCCTCCAGGACCTGTGGGCACGCCGACTGCCGTTCCCAGCTTGACCGCCGTCGGCATGGGGTTTATGGCAGGCCTGATGCTGTTGATGATGTACATGAATCGGCACCGACTACTGAAGAACCAGTCAAAACACTGAGATTTGGATGTTTACAGCTGGCGGATTTAACTTGCCTGAGTCAGTCTTGGTGCGCCTTGATCCAATCGTCTAATTGTTGATCAAAATCGGATGGGTAGGGTGCACCATCTTCAACGCCGACATACAACAAACACATTTTCTCTGAATTCCGAAACACCCGCTCGTACTTATTCAGCCACAAGGTCAAGTGGGTGATTAACTCCGGGGCCAACGGCAAGGCTGCAGCCACCTTGGGATTTTGTTGTAGCAGCTGCAGGGCTGCCTGGTTGTTTTCAAATAAAGGACCTTCGGTGTAGGCACGGGTTTGTTGACACAAAAACCGTTCTTGCTCATTCATCTGGTCATACAATTGGTAAAACCGCTTTTCCCATGAATCCTCTTGCTTCAATTCAAAGCGTTCTGCCAACAACTCACCCAGTTCATTGCGGCGGTTGATTTGACTGATAAAGGCTTGCTTGTTAACTGCCATCACTTGTTGCAGCTTCATCATCTGACGCATCATTTGTCGCTCTTGGTGCTGTAGCCAAAACCAACCCAGTAGCACCAGACTTAATATACCTGCCATGGCCCAAACCCACCCATGATTCAATTTTTTTGATGCGTTTGTTGGTTGTACGTCGCCTTGATAAACCAAGCGATAACCCTCGCCAAATACCGATTCCACTTCAATGTCATCACCCTGTAACTCCTGACGCAATTTGCTGATAATTTTATACAACGAGTTTTCGGTCACCACCCGCCCTTTCCAGACATGAGCAAATATGTCCTCTTTGCTGGTGGTTTTGGGACTGTGAATCAACAACTGAATAAACAAAGCATGGGCTTTTTCTCCCCATTTAACCGGTTGTCCATGGCGGGTGATGGTGTTGTGTTCAGGGTCAGCCGTGTAGGGGCCTATTTGCAATGACATCAGGCAGCACTGTAGTGAGTAATGCAAAGATTATAGTCAGCCGCAATTCAATCAACAAGTCAGAAATTCCCTGAGGGCATGGTGTAATCAGTTTTTGTTGCTTGGTGGCTTTTTGCGGATATAAAGGGTTTTCAGGCACCGCGCCACCAACTCGCCAGCCTCATTGGTGATTTCAACCGGGTATTCCGGTAAGTACTTTTCACCACCAGCGGTGTGGTTTTTGATGTCTTTAAGCATGTCATCGGTGACGTTCATGGTGGCTGATACAGTTCCAGTGCCAGGTTTAATAAAATCAATGTGGGCCGCTTTGTCCCAAACCACATAGTCCTCGCCCAACAATTTCATCAACATCAACATGTAATGAGGATCAATCATGGCATACAAAGAACCACCAAAATGGGTGCCAACTGCATTGCGGTTGTACCACTTCATCGCCATCGATACTTTGACCTCCCGCCAGTCATCGGCAATGTATTCAATTTTGACTCCAGCACCCAAATAGGGACCATACCAGTTCAAGATGCGTTTCAATTTTTTGGCTTGGTGGGCTTTCTTGACTGAATTTTTTAGGCTCATGCGTCCTCCTCTGCCAGGCTGTCTTGAGCAGGAATCACCGACAAGGCCACTTTGATGGTTTGCGACAATTCATCCAAGGTTTTACCGGCCCGTGCCATGGCGGCAGTGCCGTGTAAAAATGTGGCCAGATACTGCGCCAAATGGCGGGCATTGGCAGTGGTTGCCAGTTGATTCCGCTTTTGGGCCACCACAAAAGTATCGTGGAACAAATCTTCAGTGAGCAATTTGGCTTGTTCCAGGACCTGACAAGCTGCCTCAGGTATTTCTTCGCCAGCCATTTCTGAAAGCCCCATCGACAAATAACAACCTTTGGGACCATGCTCACCACATTGTGAAGTCACGGCTGAATGCATAAATCGCTTTAATCGCTGAATCAGGGGTTGTGAATCGTCCTGTAAATGATTGGCATGCACAGCGGCGTAGTTGGCAATGTAATTTTCAGTGGCCCGAATAAACAACTGTTCTTTGTTGCCGAAAGCCGCATACATGCTGGGTTTGTTGATGCCCATGCTTTGTGTGAGGTCCATCAGCGAGGCCCCGGCATAGCCTTTTTGCCAGAACACCCGCATCGCTGCCTCCAATGCCTGCTGCTCATCAAAACAACGTTTTCTGCCTGCCACCATACTTACCTCAAAATCAATCAATTAAATGCTTGACCATTTTATACCGACCGGTATACTATTGCAAACATACCGAACGGTACATAATTAAAAAATCAACTTAAGGACATTCACATGAGTATCAACATAAAGAACAAAACAGCTGTGGTAACTGGCGCCAATCGTGGCATTGGTCTGGCGATTACCGAACAATTTTTAGCCGCTGGCGCCAAAAAAGTATACCTGGCAGTCAGAAGCCCAGAATCAGTCAAACCATTAGAACAACAGTATGGCAAACGCGTACAAACCATTCAGGTCGATGTGGCTGACAGAGCCTCCATTCAAAATCTGGCTAGCCAAACTGCCGATGCCGAAGTGGTGGTCAACAACGCCGGTGTACTCAAGTCAGCCGCGCCAACTGACCCAGACGCTGAAGCGGCCTTACAATTTGAATTCAACATCAACACGCTGGGGTTGATGCGCATGGCACAAGCCTATGAGCCGATATTGGCAAAACAGCCAGAAGCCGCCTTTGTGCAGCTGAACTCCGTGGCATCGATCAAAAACTTCACCCCATTTTCAACCTACTCAGCATCCAAAGCAGCGGCTTATTCATTGACACAAGGGCTGCAGGAAAGTTGGGAAGACCTGGGTATTCAGGTACTGTCAGTACACCCAGGGCCAATTGCGACAGATATGGCCAAACAAGCCGGTTTTGACGAAGCTGACACCACAGAAGTGGTGGCCAAGGGTATTGTACAAGCCTTAGAAAAAGGTGATTTTTTGCTGTTCCCTGACCAAGTGGCACAACAAATACAAACCGCTTATCAAGACTTTGCCAACAACGTGATTCTAGCGACTGAATAACCACACCTCCGAGATTGGGGCCATTTGGCCCCTTTTTTTAACCGCAACATTCGCTCAATCCAACGCAAACTTTTCAAAAACTGCGGCTTAAATCCATTATGATATTGAGGTTTAATTTCAACATCAGACCATGCACATCAGACCGGCCACTGCTGACGACCTAAGCACCTTACTGGAATTTGAGCAACAAATCATCGCCACCGAAAGGCCGATGGATCCTACTTTGATTCAGGACCGGCCCATCAGCTATTACCCGATAGCAGCATATATCGATGCCAATGACACCGAAGTGTTGGTGGCTGAAGATGGGGGTAATATCGTTGGCAGTGTCTACGGCCAGATCAGGCCGCGCAAGCCGTTTTTTCAAACCAGCCACCTGGGTTATATTGGCTTCATGTATGTTGAACCCAAGCACCGTGGCCAAGGCATCAGTGAAGCCTTGATTACCGCCATCACCGCTTGGTTCAAGCAACAAGGCATCAGCGAAATCATCTTACATGTTTATGCTCAAAATCCGCGCGCCATCCGCGCTTATGAAAAAGCTGGTTTTGTTCCCCATCTAATTGAAATGCGCCTCACCGGAGCCGACTTATGAAAATACATTTCACCAATGCCTTGCTCTGCTGCTTGTTGATGCTGTCTGTATCCGTTAAATCAATTGCCAAAGTCAGTCCTGAACAAGCCGCTAAACTGGGCGTGGAATTGACCCCCTTTGGGGCCACCCAAGCCGGGGATGGTAATCAAATTCCAGCTTGGCAGGATGTCCGCCAAATCGATGCCAATGAACAACCCCTGTTCACCATCACCCATGCCAACCACCAACAACACTTGGCACACCTGACAGCCGGACAGGTGGCTTTGTTTGAAACCTATCCAGAGACTTTCAGCATGGCCATTTACCCCAGTCACCGCACCTTTATCGCACCCAAATGGGTGACTGAGAACACCCAAAAGAATGCCACTCAAGCCACGCTCAATGACCAACAAACCGGCATTCAACACAGCTTGGCTGGCATCCCTTTTCCGCTACCCCAATCAGCCACAGAAGTTTATTTCAACCACATCACCCGTTGGCGTGGTCAGCAGCTGACCAGCTTCGCCAGTGATGCCGTTATCAATGACCAAGGCAACATCCAATTAACCACCCGTGAAACCCTGGTGCGCTTTGATTATTACCTGCCCGATGGCAAAAACAACAACCGCTTGTTTTCGGCGCTGTCCAAAATAACCGCACCTGCCAACCAAGCAGGATCCGGTGGACTGGTGCTGGAACCACTGGATCAAATTAAGGAATCCCGCACCGCCTGGCTTTGGGACCAGGGACGGCGTCGGGTTATCCGGGCACCACAACTGGCCTACGACCAACCGGTTAATTCAGCCAATGGCCTGCGCACCGCCGATGACACCGACATAATTAACGGCTCACCAGATCGATTCAACTGGCACATGCTGGAACCCAGAACGGTATACATCCCCTATAACAATGACAGATTAAAAGATACCAATTTAAGTTATGCTGAGCTTTTGAAGCCTGGACACATCAACCCCCAGTACACCCGCTATGAACTGCATCGGGTGTGGGTAATCAGGGCCACCTTGAAAGCAGCTTGGCGACATGTCTACAGCCAACGTGATTTCTACCTCGATGAAGACAGTTGGTCGGTGGTCATCGCGGATCAATACGACAAACAAGGCAAACTGTTTCGGGTCAGCCTGTCCTACCTCCACCAAGATCATGACCTTCCAGGAACTATACCAGTCATCAATGCTTATCATGACCTGAACAGTCGCCAGTACCACGTGATGGGATTACAGAATGAGGCGGTCAAACCCAATGCCTACCCAACCGAACCGGCCAAAGACAGCTTGTTTACTTCCAATGGTTTGAAACGCTTTGTGAGGTAAGTCAACGCTCGGCTTTTATCCGAACACACCCACAGTTTGTCGGCTTAAGGCCAACAATTCACCATCTGCGTTTCTGATTTCAGCGTCACCCAGCACATAGCCATCAGCCGCGTGAGCGGTTTGGGCATGGTAGGACAACCATTGCTCGGGTTCTGGCGGCGTGGTATTTTGGCAAAACTCTAGGTTCCAATTCATGGTGCTGGCAGCTGCTGGTCTTTTCAGTTGTTGTAACACCGTACATGGCCAAGCATCAGTCAAAGCGATCAGGTGGGCATCATTGAATGCCTGTGGGGCTTGTTTGAAACGCATCCACCCTTGCAACTCATCACTGTCGCCGCGCATAAATGGCCATCGACCTTGTTGCAATTTGAGGTCCATGTGACGCAAGAATTTCGGTACCACTTTCGGAATGGGCGGAATGAAGTCGGCTTTTTTCGGCATCACCATACCCAGATTAGTTTGATTCTTTTTGTTAATAACCGACTCACGTTGTAGGCCAAAACAGGCCTGAGCCATGACACAGGTTTGGTTGTCTTGAAGCACCCTTGCGCTCAATTGCGTGGCGCTGCGGCCTGACCGCAACAATTCAACCTCAATGGTCATTATCTGATCGGTGCGTATGGGGCCAATGTAACTCAGATTCAAATAACGTATCGGCCGGTATTCATCAGGATGTTTTAAAGTGCTTACTTGTTGCATGCGATGAAAGACCAGTGCCGCTGTCAATCCACCATAGACGGTGCGGCCTTGGGCCCAACTGGCTGGAACCGAAACCTGGTGGCTGGGATTTTGGTCCAACTGCTCAAGCAAGTCATCCAAATGAACGCGGTTACTGACGCGCTTGAGCATGCTGATCATGTGGTGGGTTCCGATGATTGGTTCAGTGTCTCAGCTATGACTTTCCAGACCTCGGCATCCACCCCCATTCCCAAATGCGAACAAGACACCTCAATGTTGCGGGCTTGTTCATTGTAGTGGTCTACAGAAGCTTGCCAGCTGACTATGCCATCTGTCTTGCTGTAGATAACGGTCAATGGTTGTTGAATGCCTTGGGAGTTAATGTCATGTATTTCAGCTTCGTACTGATCCAGGTCCATGTCCCTGGATTTGGCGTACTTATTCGCTAACACAGTGTATTTGGGGCCGCCCACCAAAGGCGTGCCCAAGGTAATGACTTCCCTGATTGATTCGGGATGTAAGCGCGCCACTTCACGACACAACACACCGCCCAAACTCCAACCAATCAAAGTGATGGCTTGGTTTTCATGGTTAGACCTGATTCGAGCAACGGTGCTGGCCAAATGTTCGGTGTCCTGTTTGACATGACCGCGGTTGCGACCATGACCCCAATCAAACACCCGATAATTGATACCACAGAGGAATTTTTTCAATGGTCGCATGGACCACTCATCAGCGCCATAACCTGGCACCAGAACCAAGATCCTTTGATCCCCCTCAGGCACGTGGCGAAGTTTTCTTTGATTGCCGACGGCCAACAACCACTCCAACGGCGCCCGGAATTCTTTCAGGGTATTGAGCTTGCTGGGCGGTTTTAATCTGTCCATGTCAGGCGGATAGGCGGTCGATTTCATGCTGGCTTTACTTTTCATTCAATTCATTATACATTATATAGTTCACTTGTGAACTTTCCATGAAAGTTCACTGAATATGGGGTTGGCTTGGGTACCAAGTCAGACCATTTTCCAGACATTGTAAGTCTGATCGGCGGTTTTCACGGCACATGAAAGAAGCCGTGAAGACATATAAAGCCGAACTTTCTATGAAGTTCACTGACTCAGGCAAAATTGGACAACCAACAGAAACCAACAGAACACATGACTCAAGAAGCCGTTATCAGACCCAGCGACATCAAAGGCCACACATCCTGGTTGGCCGTGGTCAGGTGCTACCTCAAATGTCAAAAAGTGATGAATCAAAAACTGGCGGCGTTGGATTTGACTGCTGCCCAACATGACATCTTGATGAACATCAGCCACCAGCCTGGCAGCTCCCAACAACAACTCAGTGACCGTTTATTGGTAGTGAAAAGCAACATTTCAGCCTTATTGAAAAAAATGGTTGAACGGGGACTGATAGAACAACGCAAAAGCGATGTGGATGCCCGCAGCCATGAGTTGTATTTGACACCAACCGGTCAGCAAAAATTACAACAATCGATGGCTGTGCAAATTGAAATGGTCCAAACCATGACCCGGGTCTTGAGTGATGAAGAAATCGCAACCAATCTGAACATCATGAACCGCGTGTTTGAGGCTCTGGACCAGTTAGACTGAATGTGTCTTCAAACCTTCTCTCGTCCAGCACTTCATTCCCTTACTCATTTGAACTCCTGCTAACCATTCTGATTAGGCTATTCAAATAAATGAGCCCAATTTGGATTGCTGGACAGGATTTGGTTCACATATGAACTAATTGGCAAAAACAGGCCAGCCTTGCAATTGAACAAGTCGTCCACGGCATGGCTCAACCAACCCAAAGCACGACTTACCCACAAAAACATAAAGTCTTTTGAATCTGCTCAAATCACTTCAACCGGCCAAGGCCTGCAAAATGATGCCGGTGAGCATGGCCGCAGAAGTGCCGACCACATAGCCCAAAACCGCGAGTAACACACCCACGGGTGCCAGCGCCGGATGAAAGGCCGAGGCCACCACCGGAGCAGATGCGGCACCGCCCACATTGGCCTGGGAACCCACCGCCAAGAAAAACACCGGCGCTTTGATTAGTTTGCCCACCACCAGTAACAGGATTGCATGGGTACTGATCCATATGCCACCAATGACAAACAGGAAGGGTTGAATCTTACTGACGTCCATCTTCAATCCTATGGTGGCCACCAGCATATAAACAAACAAAGAGCCAATACCGGAAGCACCAGTGCCCTCATACTTGCGGGCTTTGGTGAACGACATCAACACCCCACCCAAGGTGGCCAGTATCACCAACCAGAAAAAGGTTGAGTCCAAGTTCACTTCGGCCAGCATTGGCAGATTATTTTTGATTGCCGGGCCCATCCAGTTGGCTATGGCATGGGCCAGACCGGTGATACCAAAGGCTATCGCTGACATCAGCACCAGATCCGGTAAGGTCACAGGTTTGGCATTTTCATCCTGGAAGGTTTCCATCTTCAATTTGATGCGTTCAATGGCCGAGACATCGGCACCTGTTTTGGCATCAATGCGAGCAGCGCGAGCCGCCATCAGTAACAAGATAGCCATCCAGATGTTGGCCCACACCACATCAATGGCGACCATTTGGGTGAAAGCGGCATCGGACACTTCCCAAACTTCTTTCATCGCCGCCTGGTTGGCGCCACCACCAATCCAAGAACCCGCCAAAGTGGTCATGCCACGCCAAATCTCTTCGGCACCTGAGGCAGCAAAAGCTTCTGGAAACATGGCTCGGGTGGCAATGAATGCCAATGGACCACCAATCACGATACCCAAAGTACCGGTGAGAAACATGATGCCGGCTTTCGGTCCCAATCTGATGATGCCCTTGAGGTCCACACTGATGGTTAACAGCACCAACGCCGCTGGCAGCAGGTACCTTGATGCCATGTAATAGAGGTTGGATTCATCGGCATTGACCAGACCAAAGGTGGTTAAAAAAGAAGGCAACAAGTAGCACATCAATAACGCCGGCACGTATTGATAAAATTTCACAAAAACCGGATGCTCACTCTGTTTGGTATAAAAAACCAATCCCAGAATCAATGACAAAACACCGAACAACACGGCATCGCTTTCAATCAAATAACTGCTTTGTTCTGGGTTCATGTTGTTTCCATAAGTGATGATCAAATCAGTTTAACAAATATTTTGAACCTTCTCACCCACAAATTGCTAACAACTCCAGTCCCCCTTCATAGCAACAGTCAATATCTAAGGTGGCGATTGCATTCTCAACGAAAATTGTGCTATTTTGTTTAATCTTTGGATTGGAGCACACCATGATAAAACTTTCAATTGGCACACACAAAGCCATGCCAGGTTTGTTGTTATTAACCAGCCTGTTCTTAACCCCTGCTGCTCAAGCGGGTGGCTCTGACCCGCAGAACATCGCCATCAATGAGGTGTACTACCTCGGCAATGTGGGTGAGGATTGGGTGGAGCTGATTAACAGAGGCGCAGAACCCGTTGATATTACCGGTTGGCTTTGGTGTGCGAGATTTTCATACCCCAGTATTTCTGCAGCCGATATCCTCTCAGGAAACCCAGACCTGACACTGGACCCTGGTGAAATCATTGCCCTGTCTATCAGCATTGACCTGAATGACACCTCTTCTGATTTGGGACTGTACACCCAAAGCCCATTTGGAACCGCTGCCAATATGGTGGATTTTGTGCAATGGGGAACCCCAGTAGATGTGGGTCGCAGTGACGTGGCGCGTGATAAAAACATTTGGTTGGAATTGTCTGCAGAGGTTTACGACTACTTTCCCACCGCGACTAATGACCAAACCCTCAGCTGGTGCGGGGTAGAATCAGGCGGGGGATTTTTAACCACCAGTCTGGATTTTGGCAATGCCGATGCCACCCTGGGCCTTGCCAACACCGTGCAGTGTGATTTGATTTATGCCGATGATTTTGAGTAATCGGGCACGCGACTGAACAATTTGATTATTTCAAACGCTTGCTTTTGGGCGCTTTGAAAAACAAATAAATGCCAGACAAGCACAAGTACAACAAAGCCAAGGCTGAAAGCGTGTTCAACCACACCGAACCTTTGAGACCAGAATGCACACCGTGTATCACTTTGTCATAGGTAAACGAGAGTGACTGAAACAATGGCAATTGTTGTTCCACTTCAGCTGCTGACAGAGACCTTGGTTGCAGCTTCATCGACTCGCCATGTGCATCTTTTAGTTGGGTTAACAGAGACTGGCTGGCTGGTTGAATCGATGCTTCTGGTGTCACTTCATACCATTGATTACTGGCTTTGATTAACAGAGAACCACCAGACTGCGCCACCTGGCTGATTGCAGAAGGCACGCCATCCAAGCCATCCAAAGCATAGACTAAATCACCCTCAGCATTGGCCCAATAAATGACGTCAGAAGTCACCAAGACGTAATCCCCCAACCCTGCATTTTTGTGGTTGAGTTTAATCACATCCAATACCGGCGAATCGACCGACCAAGGCTCACCATCAGACCATTTGACTTGGTTATTGACTTGGAACCAACGCTGGTTGTCCAAGTCCCAGGCTTGTTGAAATTGAACCACCTCAAACCATTGCAACAGGGCCACAGACTTCACGGGTTTTTGGGTCAACTTCAAACCATCGGCATGTTGCAACAGCAGTCCAGTAACCGCCAGCAACAACAACCAGACCGAAGCCAACAGGCCAATCCAACGGTGAATTTTACGTAAGGCCTTGCGCAACCTCATGGCAGCTGCTGATCCAGATACAAAGCCAACTCAGCTTGTTTCTTTAAGGCATTGACCGACAAGGTGGCACCACTGATGCCATCGATGTTGCGTTGCCATTGTTGACTGGCTTGAGCGCCTTTGAATTGGTCGGTAAACCAGGGCACCTGCACTTCGCCACCTCTGGACTCTCGGTAGACCACCACCTTGATGGCGCTGATTTGTTGGTCAATAACCGTGACGGCAGTGGTGATGTCGCGCTCTTTACCCAGTTCATCCAGTAACCAAATGGTGCGATCATCTGCTTGCCAATAACGGTAGCTCAGCTGTTTGACAGGACGTTGCAGGATGGCTTTGATGGCAGGTTTCATGTCTGCTTTAACCCACATCCTGGCAGGTTTAGGAACCTCGCCATTGAACTGCTGGCTCAGGTATTGATTGATTTTTTGTTGTTCTGCAGCGGAATAGGCCCAGCCTGCCGTGCAACATGCCAGCAAACTGAGCCCAACCATTGTGTGATACCAATTTTTCAATTCAATCTGATCAGAACGAGTAACCCACACCCAGATTGAATCCATCATCCGAACCACCTTCGCTTTGGTCCTGATAATCAAACTTGAAAACCGTTTGTGGGGTTAGCCAAAAGTTAAAACCGATGTCCATTTGTTCGATGTCCAAAGCATTGCGGTCAGCGGCGTTGTTATTATACATGGAGTACCTGGCAAATACGCCAAACTGACGGTCCGAACCAAAACGATAAGAGGGCTCGATGAAATAACCGGCTTGTTCTGAACGACCGGCGTTGATCAAATCAACTTCGTTGTCCAGGTCCCATTGGGCGTACAAGGCTTTCAAGCCAAAACCACCCAACTGATATTGGGCATTCACTTCAATCAAGTCGGCACCGATGTCTAAGGCACCCTGGGTTAAATCGGTTTGGCGTTGGTAAGTGGCTGCCAGTTGCAGACCAGCCATTGGGTTGAAACGCACACGTGCGGTGTAAGCCAGATCAGAAGCTTTGGCTTCAGCCACTTTTTGGCGACCACTGCGAATCAAAAAGGCTTTGCTACCGGACACTGGCGTGTTCAAACCACTGGAGACAAATAAATCCAAGCCCAGTTGGTCATTGAACTGGTGGTTGAAGCCCAAACCAGCTTCCCACCAAGTCGATGGAATGATGTTTTTCTCTACGTTGTTGCGCTCCACACCGAAGAAGGTGTTGGGCTCATGGGTTTCATTGAGGATACCCACGGGCACCAAGCTCACACCAGCAGTACCTTTACTGCGATCACTGAACATGTGCTCAATGTACGCTTGTTCCAGTTCCACTTCGCCCGGTTTGCCATCTCCAGCCAGCGCATGCTCGAGTTCAAATTCAGAAAAGAAGCGGGTGCGGTCATTGAAATCATAACCAAAGAACATCACGAAGCGATGAAAATCAATTTCTTCACCTGAATCAAGGTCGTTGTAGTGCAACTCACCATAACCGCCTATTTTTACTCGATCAGCAGGTGCTGATTGTGATTCAACGGCATCAGCAACCACGGTAATGGCTTCTTGCTGAGCCTCAACTTGAGCTTCCACCTGTTGAACGTCTTGCTGAACTTTTTGGTCCTGTTCAGCCAACTGTACTTTCAAGGCCTCAATGGTTTCCTGTTGTTGTTGAATGATGGCCCACATTTCTTCCAAGCTGGGCGCTTTTTCAGCAGCAGATGACATCACCGAGAAGCCGGTTAGTGCTAAAATCAGAGTTTTCTTAAACATGCTATTCCAAATAAATCAAAAGTGCGTGAATTTTAATCTTAACGAGAATGATTATCAACACCAATTCTATTAAAGTCCTGATTTTTTTTCTGACTTCGCTGATACTGTCCTCTTGTGGCCCCAAAGAATCACCATTAAGTCAGCACCAGTTGTACGTTTTTGGCACCCTGGTCGAGCTCAGCATTTGGCACCCTGACCCAGAAACAACCCAAAACACAGTCAACGAAATCAGTGCCAAATTCAATCAAATGCACCACCACTGGCATGCCTGGAAACCAGGGCGGTTACAGCAAATCAACCAACAACTGCGAAACGGCGACTCCGTTGAGTTGACCCCGGAAGAAGCCCATTTTGTGGCGCGGACCATCGCCTTATCCAGACAGTCATCGCACCACTTCAATCCCACCATCGGTGCTTTGATCAACCTTTGGGGGTTCCACAGCGATGAATATCCCCTACTGACCCCGCCACCAGATGAAGCAGCCATTGAGTCATTGGCCCAACTCAACATCACCGTTGATGACCTCACATTGAATGGCACGACGTTGAGTTCAATGCAAGCTGAAATGTGGTTGGATTTTGGTGGCATTGCCAAAGGCTATGCCGTGGACTTGGCATTGGATATCTTGCAACAACACGGCATCAACCACGCCATCGTCAATGCCGGTGGTGATTTGCGGGTATTGGGCAACAAAGGCGGTGATGCCTGGCAGGTGGCCATTCAATCACCAGCGGACTGGTCATTGCTTGGCAGCTTAAAACTGGCCAGCGGGGAGGCGGCGTTCACTTCCGGTAATTACCAAAGGTACAAAGAATTCGACGGTCAACGATATGCCCACATCATTGATCCCACAAGCGGCTGGCCGGTGGCGGAAATCGTTTCTGCCACCGTAGTAGCCACCGACGGCATCACCGCCGATGCCGCTGCCACGGCGCTGGTCGTCGCCGGCAGTCAACACTGGCCTGATGTGGCAAAGCAAATGGGTATTCAATACGCCTTAGTGATTGATGATTCCCACCATTGCAGCGCTACCCCAGCGATGTTGGACCGGCTCAAAAACTTGCAGATAGCATGCGACAGCGATGATTAAAGGTAGCGGTACACCGAGATAAAATGGGAAGCACTGCCCAGCAACACAAAAACATGGAAGATGGCATGATTGAAAGGCACTTTCTTGATGGCATAAATGATGGCTCCGGCGGTGTATGACAGCCCGCCCGCAATCAACCAATAGAGCCCTTCAGCAGCCATGTTTTCAGCCAATGGCTTAAAGGCAAAGACTATCGCCCATCCCATCAACACATACAAAAAGGTAGAAACCAGCTCAAATCGACCAGTAAAAAACAGTTTAAGACAAATGCCCAACAGCGCCATCCCCCAGGCCAATGCCAGGATGCTGTAGCCCAAAACACCAGGCAAAACAATCAACATAAAAGGGGTATAGGTGCCCGCAATCAACACATAAATCATGGCATGATCGACCACCCTGAGTCGTTGTCGGCGGGCGGGTTCACGCGCCAAGTGATAACAAGTTGATGAGGTGTATAAGGCCAATAGACTGAGTCCAAATACCGGCATAGCAACCCAGTAGGACCAATGGTTACTGTCAGCAGCTACAAACAACAACAGCACCAGCCCAAAGACGCTCAACAACATGCCCAGGGCATGAGAAATGATGTTGAATTTTTCTTCTGCTGGCGGATAAAATTTGGCTGAGCCTTGAGGCATTTCAGGGGTCATGACAGAGTAAATTCAGTTTACGAATGTGTGCGCTAAAGCGGAGCAGTATAACACCTCAGGCTGAACGACTTCGTTAACCCAAGATAACCATTTGTAGTAACTTTATAAGGCTTTGAAACCGATATCGTCGCGGTAGTATTCGCTGCCCCAGCTGATTTTTTGAACCGCCGCGTAGGCTTTATTTTGGGCCATTTGCAGGCTTTCATCCAAGGCACAGACGCACAGCACGCGGCCACCACTGGTGACCACTTGATCATCTTGCGTGGCGGTACCGGCATGAAAAACTTTGATGTCATCAGCAGTGTGATCTAAGCCATTGATGACGTTGCCTTTGGCGTAACTGAATGGATAACCTTGTTCCGCCATCACCACACCCAAGGCAAATCGCTGGTCCCATTGTACCTGTTGCCCCGCCAATCGACCTTCGATGGCAGCCAAACACAATTCATCCAGGTTACTTTGTAAACGGGTCATGATCGGCTGGGTTTCCGGATCTCCGAATCGCACATTGAATTCCAACACTTTGGCTTGTCCATTAGCATCAATCATCAAGCCGGCATACAAAAAGCCAGTGAAAGGATGGCCATCTGCAGCCATACCATCCAAGGTGGCCTGAATGATGTTGGTGGCCACTTGTTGGTCTATTTCTGGCGTCACCACAGGTGCTGGCGAGTAAGCACCCATGCCGCCGGTGTTGGGTCCCACATCGCCATTGTCACGGGCTTTGTGGTCCTGAGAAGTGGCCATCGGGATAAAATGTTTTCCATCAGCAATGACAATATAAGAGGCCTCTTCTCCTTGTAAAAACTCTTCGATGATGATGCGCGATCCGGCATCCCCAAATTTGTTGTCTGCCAACATGTCTGAAACCGTGGCCTTGGCTTCCTCGAGCGTTTCAGCAATCACCACACCTTTGCCGGCGGCCAAGCCATCGGCCTTGATAACGATCGGCATGGCTTGGTGTTCAAGGTAGTCATGGGCAGCTGCCACTTCGGTGAATTCACCGTATGCAGCCGTAGGAATCTGGTGTCTGGACAAGAAATCTTTGGCAAAAGCTTTCGAGCCTTCCAATTGCGCTGCAGCAGCGGATGGGCCAAAACAGGCCAAGCCGGCCGATTGCAGGGCATCCACCATGCCATCGACCAAAGGTTGTTCCGGGCCAACCACCACCAAACTGATGTTTTCAGCCTGACAAAAAGCAATCACTGACTCAAAATCACTGGTGTCCAATGTTACGTTGGTGATGCCATCTTCTGCGGCCGTTCCGGCATTACCAGGAGCCACATAGGTGTGCTCGACTGAGGTAGATTGCGACAAGCGCCAAGCCAGGGCATGTTCTCTGCCACCTGATCCGATTACCAAAACACGATTCATTTGCTTGCTCCTTAGGCTTCTATCAATGATTGAAATGCCGCATGGCAGTGAATACCATGGCCATGTCATGGGCATCGGCAGCCTGAATCACTTCCTCGTCACGAATCGAACCACCTGGTTGAATGACCGCAGTGATGCCTGCTTGCGCTGCCGCATCTATACCATCCCTGAAAGGAAAAAAGGCATCCGATGCCATCACTGATCCGGTGACCTTCAAACCGGCATCGTCGGCTTTGATTGAGGCAATGCGAGCAGAAACGACGCGACTCATCTGGCCAGCGCCCACCCCAATGGTTTGGGCATCTTTGGCATAGACAATGGCGTTGGATTTAACCCACTTACCCACTTTCCAGGCAAACGCTAAATCGGTAAGCTCCTGTTCGGTAGGCTTGCGTTTGGTCACCACCTCAGCGGTTTTGACATCAATCATTTCGATGTCCGCATCTTGAACCAGCAGGCCACCACTGACGCGTTTGAACATTTTCCAGGGTTTGGCTTTGGCTGGCAATTCGCCACAACAAATCACCCTCAGGTTCTTTTTGGTGGCAAATATTTTCAAGGCTTCTTTGTCAAAATCTGGCGCCACGATCACTTCGGCGAATTGTTTATCCAAGATCGATTCAGCGGTTTTACCGGTTAATTTGCGATTGAATGCCAGCACCCCACCAAAAGCTGAAGTCGGGTCGGTGGCAAAGGCCTTGAGATAGGCCATGGTTTGATTGTCATCGGTGGCCACACCACAAGGGTTGGCATGTTTAACAATCACACAAACCGGTGTCTCATGAAACTCTTTGGCACAACTTAACGCCGCATCGGCATCAGCTATGTTGTTGTAGGATAAGGCCTTGCCTTGAATTTGCCAGGCATGCCCAATGGTTCCTGCCGGTGGATTTTGTTCGGTATAAAATGCCGCTTTTTGGTGCGGGTTTTCACCATATCGCAACTCTGAACGGTGCTTGAACTGTTGGGTGAAAAACCGAGGAAAATCCTGCACTTCTTCGTTGTCATTGATGGCACTGAGGTAGTTGGCAATCAAACCGTCATAGCGTGCCGTATGAGCAAATGCCTTGGCAGCCAGGATGTGGCGATTGGCATGAGAAATGCCACCATAGGTACTTAATTCTTCCAACATTTCTTCGTAATCTTCAGGATTCACCAGTACCGTCACCCGGTCGTGGTTTTTCGCTGCAGCGCGCAACATGGCAGGCCCACCAATGTCGATATTTTCAATGGCTTCCTCCAGGGTCACGCCGGCTTTTTTGATGGTGGACTCAAATGGATAGAGGTTAACCACCAGCAAATCAATGCCCTCAATGCCGTGTTGGCTCATGACCTCGTCATCAACACCCTGTCGACCCAGCAACGCCCCATGTACCCGAGGATGTAGGGTCTTGATGCGACCATCCATCATTTCCGGGAATTCGGTGTATTCAGATATTTCGGTCACCACCAAGCCGGCTTGTTCCAGTATTTTGGCGGTGCCTCCGGTTGACAGGATTTCAACACCCAGTCGAGACAGGCCTTTCGCCAGCATTTCAATGTTGGTTTTGTCAGAAACGCTGATCAAAACCCTTCTGATGGGTACACGATTTTGTGCCATGATATTTTGCCGTATTTAATGTGCTGCAAGAAGGCGCGTATTATAAACGCGATCATTTTCGAATTGAATGGATATTCAGTCTTTTCGTAATCCAAGCCACCACTGTCGACAGGGGATGGTTCGAACCCGACTGATCAGGGTCAATCCGATATATTCAATTTGCGCATTTTGTTGCGCAATGTGGTGCGGGTGATGCCCAAGATGTCGGCGGTGTTGGTTTTGTTGCCTTTGCACCATTTCAACACCTCAGTAATCATGCCTCTTTCCGTTTCTTCAATGACCAAATCGTACAAACAATGGGTGCTGTGTCCATTCAACGATTCCAAGTACATGCGCACCGCTTCCCTGGTAAATGCTTTTTGATTGGGGCGGTTGGGACTCATGGTTGCACAAATCCTATTTCAAAAGCCACGGCATTGTCTCCCGGGCTGGCAATTTCGAGGTTGATGGGTATCAGGGTATTGTCAACAAACCCGGCACGCAACACATCTGCAGGGACATATTCGTCTGCCACAAAGCGACGCATGGCGACAATCTGACCATTCAAATCAGACAGCTTAATTTCCAAAGCTGGAAAGGCTTTGTTGAGCTTGTTGGCATTGATCATGCTGGCCGTGATGATCAAGGCATCATCCATTCCCGGGTGTGGTCTGATGTTTCTGGACACCAAAGAAATGGCATTCAAATCGACTGCTTCCGTGGTTTCTACACAACTCACCCATTCACACAACTGATCACTGAATTCATGCTCGGGTAAGGTCACCAATCCCGCAGCCAGGGCATGCTGAGCTTGCCAAAGGAGGCTGACCAGCATCGCCGCTGACATGCCTGCCCACAGCCATTGTGGTGAGTTAGGCTGTTGTTTTTGTTGGCTTTTTTCGGCCACAAATGGCACGTCTTCCGGGGCATCATGCTCGCTGATAAAAGCCGGCATAGCGGTTTCAATGTGGTCTTCTTGAACGGCTTCCAAACCCACCTGTTCAGACACCAGGGCATCCGGATTGGCAGCCAGATCACTGGCATCCAGGGTCACTTCATCAATTTCAGCTGTCATGGGATCAGTTGACTCATGCTCGTCTTCAACTTCCATCATGGCGGCTACTGCGGGGGACTGATAGGCTTGGGTCAATAACGGCGGGGCATTGTCAAAATCATGTAACAACAGGTCTTCGTCTTCATGAGGTTTTTCAGCACTCAAGGTTTCCAAGCCATCAAAAACGGTGCCACACAAGTTACACCTGACATGACCACGGGCGTGGGTGAGGTGATCCACATCAATCACAAACACTTCGCCACATCCTCTGCACTGAGTATACAATTTATTCCTCTGAAAAATACGCCATTCTTACTTGGAAAGACTGATTGCAAGGTGTCGGGCACAGGCCTCGAAATACACTCAAGTCAATCTAATCTTAGAGAATTTTTTCAATTTTTGGCTTTGCTGCCAGAAACCCGAACCCAATCTTGGTCAATTTCAGTCTCAATGTCAATAAAACGCTGAGCATATTTTTCACAAAGCTGATTTTTTTGGGCTTCGAGGATGCCACTGAGGACCACAAAACCACCTGGTTTGAGCATGCGGTGAAATTCATCGGTGAATGTCATCAGCGGTTCGGCGAGGATATTGGCCATCACCCCATCCTGGTTTTCGATGGTGTGCACCGCGTCAGGAGCCACCACAACAATGCCATCGGCCACGCCGTTTTTCTCGGCATTTTGTCTGGTGGCTTGAATGGCTTGCTCATCGATATCGACACAAATCACCTGACGCGCACCTTTCAACAATGCCATCACTGCCAGGATGCCAGAACCACAACCAAAATCTACCAATGCCAAATCAGTGACATCCCGATTATCCAACCAGCGCAGGCACAAGGCGGTGGTTTCGTGGGTACCGGTTCCAAAAGCCAAACCAGGGTCTAACATGAGGTTGGTGGCTTCCGGGTCTACCACATCATAACCGCTGGGTATCACCCAGGAATGGGTGCCAAATTGGATAGGTTTGAAGTGTGACAACCACACCCGTTCCCAAACCTGATCGGCCAATTGGGTGGCCTGGATTTGTAATGCGGGGTATGCTGCAGTCAGTTGCTTGTGGGCTGTTTGCATGATGGCTTCTTGGTCGAACAGACCAATCATTTTGACCACCTGCCACAAGGGCATTTCACCCGGTTTAGGTTCATACAAAGGCTGATCCAGTGCATCGGCATAGGTCACACCCACAGCACCGTTTTCGGTTAACAACTCATCCACTGCAGGTGCCAGCTCTTGTGACACCTGCAAGGTCAGTTCATAAAACGGCATTTACTTGGCTTCTTTCAGGCGTTTTTCCAGGTAATGGATGTTTTTTCCACCACTGACAAAACCCTGGTCGCTCATGATTCTTTGTTGTAAAGGGATGTTGGTTTTGATGCCTGACACCACAGTCTCAGCCAGCGCCAGACGCATGCGCCTGATGGCAGTAATGCGGTCTTCACCATGGGTGATGATTTTACCGATCATGGAATCATAGTTCGGTGGCACCCGATAGCCGTCATAAACGTGTGAATCAACCCGCACACCAGGCCCACCCGGTGCATGAAAAATGTCTATGGTACCCGGAGATGGCATGAAGGTATCCGGGTCTTCGGCGTTGATTCGGCATTCAATGGAATGGCCGGTCAGTTTGATGTCAGATTGTTTTATGGCCAACGGCTCCCCAGCGGCAATCAACAATTGTTGCTTGATTAAATCAACCCCGGTGATGAATTCTGTCACCGGATGTTCCACCTGAATCCGGGTGTTCATTTCAATGAAATAGAAACGACCATCGTCATACAAAAACTCAAATGTTCCGGCGCCTTCATATTGGATTCGTTTGCAAGCTTCAACACACACAGCACCAATTTCTGCGCGCTCTTCTTCGGTCAAGCCTGGGGCGGGGGCCTCTTCCACCACTTTTTGGTGGCGCCGTTGCATGGAGCAGTCGCGCTCACCCAAATGAATGGCATTGCCATGCATGTCAGACAACACTTGAATTTCAATGTGGCGCGGATTTTCCAGATACTTTTCCATGTAAACCGTACCATCGCCAAATGCTGCTTTGGCTTCGGTTTTGGTGGTGATGATGGCGTTGTTCAAGGCCGCTTCGGTGTGCACCACCCGCATGCCTCGACCACCACCGCCAGCGGCGGCTTTGACGATCACCGGATAGCCAATTTTTTTGGCTATGGATAGGTTACGCTCAGGATCATCATTCAAAGGACCGTCTGATCCGGGTACACAAGGAACTCCGGCAGTTTTCATGGCTTCAATGGCAGCCACTTTATCGCCCATCAGGCGGATGGTCTCTGCCCTGGGGCCAATGAATTTAAAACCGGACTCTGCTATGCACTCTGCAAACTCGGCATTTTCTGCCAGAAAACCATAACCTGGATGGATGGCTTCGGCATCAGTGACTTCTGCAGCTGCAATGATTTTCGGAATATCCAGATAGGACTCTAAAGAAGATGGCGGGCCAATACAAACCGATTCATCGGCCATGCCCACGTGTTTTTGATTGCGATCTACGGTTGAGTGCACGGCCACAGTTTTCACACCCATGGTCTGACAAGCACGTAAAATCCTTAAGGCTATCTCACCCCGGTTGGCTATCACTATTTTACTGAACATAAGGCTCTCTGCTTTTCAGCTTCACTCAATTTCGAACAACGGCTCGTCAAACTCGACAGGCTGACCATTTTCAACCAGGATGCGTTTGATCACACCCTTGTGCTCAGACTCAATTTGGTTGAACATTTTCATCGCTTCAACCATGCACAAGGTGTCTCCCACATTCACACTCTGGCCCACTTTAACAAAGGCTTCTGAGTCAGGCGATGGCGATGCATAAAAAGTACCGACCATGGGACTGCGCACCAGGGTTCCTGAAGGCTCGGGGGCTTGTTCGGTTGCCGTTTCGGCAGCTGGTGCTGAGGCCTGCTGCGGGGCAGCCACCGGCAATTGAACCGTGGTTGCTGCGGGTGCTGGAGCCGACGCCTTGGAGGCGCGGGAAAGCTTGACGGTTTCTTCACCTTCAGTGATTTCCATTTCAGTCAATGAAGACTGTTCCAGCAGTTCAATGAGTTTTTTAATTTTTCTGATGTCCATTGATGTTTCCTGTGTTGTTTGTTATGTCATTCATTCAGCCCAGTAACGTAACGCCATTTGGTAACCTTTGGAACCCAGGCCACAAATGGTGCCAACCGCCACATCCGAGAACCACGAATCAGACCGGAATGATTCTCTGGCATGGATATTGGACAAATGAACTTCTATAAAGGGTATTTGGGTACCCAACAATGCATCGCGCAGGGCGACACTGGTGTGGGTAAAGGCAGCGGGATTGATGATGATACCAGCCACCTGATCATGTAAACACTGGTGAATAAAGTCCACCAATTCATGTTCGGCATTGGACTGTTTGAACCGCACAGAGAGGTTCAAATCGGCGGCCAATGAAGACAGCTTGGTTTCGATATCCTGCAGGGTCTCGGTGCCATAAACTTCGGGCTCTCTGACGCCCAAAAGGTTTAAATTCGGACCATTGATGACGGCAATTTCACGCATGCTTGAGACACAATCTCGCTACTAAGTTCTGCGATTGTGCATCAATTGGTAGCGAATGTCCAGAAAGTAGCTTAATTAAGTATTTTTTCAAACGTTCGTTTTAGATCACTTGCTGATTTGTAACCAAAAAAGTTCTGGGCTTTCAGTGGCGTGCCATCGGCTGCAAAAAACAAACTGGCTGGCGGCCCAACGATACCAAAGTGTTGCATCAGCTCAGCATCGACTGCATCATTGGCGGTCACGTCGGCTTTCAAAACCGTCATCTGCTGAGTTAACCGCACGATCTCTGGGTCTTTGAAGGTGGTTTTTTCCATGCGCACACATTCAATACACCAGTCGGCATAAAAATCCAGAAACACCGGTTTTTGACTCTTCGCTATGGCTTGATTTAAATCATCCAATGATTTGATTTTGGTGAACTCCACTTTGGGCTCAGCCACTGCCTGACCGCCATTAAACCAGCCCTTCAATGGCCTCAGTGGGTCACTTTGTCCGGCCATGGCACCCAACAATTGGGCCACACCAATAACCAGCAAAATGATCCGCAAGGCATCAAACATGGACATCACCCAGCCACTGAGGCCATTGTTTTTGGCATGTTGGTGCCACATCACTGCGGTGGCAATCAACAACAATCCCCACATCATCAGAATCACATCTTCTGGCATGATGCGGGACAGGAACCAAATGGCCATGCCGATCAACAAAACGCCAAAAAATGATTTCACCACATTCATCCAACCGCCCGAATTCGGCATCCATTTTCCAGCTGAAGTGCCAATGGCAATCAACGGCACACCCATGCCCATAGACATGGCAAACAAAGCCAGGCCACCAACCACGGGTCCACCGTCGGCTGATGAAATATAAATCACTGCCGCGGCCAAGGGCGGTGCCACGCAAGGCCCAACAATCAAGGCAGACAGCAAGCCCATGATGGCCACACCTACCCAGGAGCCACTTTTTTGGCGGTTGGATATGTTGGAGAGTTTGTTTTGCCAAGAGGCTGGCAATTGCAAATCATAGAAGCCAAACATAGACAGGGCCAGCAACACAAACACCACACTGAAACTGATGATTACCCAGGGTGTCTGAAACATGGCTTGCAGGTTGGTGCCAGCCATGCCGGCCACCACCCCAACCAAGGTATAGGTCAGGGCCATGGCCAACACATAAACCAGTGACAAGGTGAAGGCTTTGGCTGTTGATGGGTCTTTCTGGCCAACAATCAAACCAGACAAAATGGGGATCATGGGAAACACACAAGGCGTTAATGACAACAACAGGCCAAAACCAAAGAATTGCAAAATCACCAGCCAAACACTGCGATCAAAACCCTGGATGATTTGGTCTGTTTCTGACAGGTCTTGCGCACCAGTTGCAGCACCCGGTGTTTGCTCAGCCATCGTCCCGCTTGCAGATTCGTCAGCCGGTGCATCAGGCACGTCCACAGTCACCAACTGAGCGGTGGGTGGATAACACACCTTACCATCTTCACAGCCCTGAAAAGCCGCTTCAATGTCGATTTGGGTGATGCCTGCTTGGCTGCGAGTGAAGGGTATTTCAATTTCAACCACATCATAGTACACATCAACCAGACCAAACTCAGGGTCGTCTTTAAGTTGCGCTTGCGGATAGACCGGCTGGCCCAACTGAATTCCCGCAGTGAAGGTGCTGAACTCTATTTGGTCTTTGTATAAATAGATGTTGGGCGCCATGGTGAAGCGTGCCATCAGTTGGCTGCTGTCCAGGGCGATGGTTTCGAACTTAAAGGCTTGATCGACCGGTAACAGCTGTTGCCCACCAAAAAATCCGCCGCTGTTGCTGCTGGATGACAACAAGCCACCAGTATTTACCGCAGGGGTCACGGTTTTTGTTGACGGCAGTAAATCGCTTAAATTCAATATTTTTCGCTGTGGTGGATAACAAATATAATTTTCAACGCAGCCCTGGTACTTGACGGTCAACTGTGGGTTGGGTCCCACATTGGAAAATGGCAGCTGAATGCTGACCTGGTTGTAATAAGTTTCTACCAGACCAAAAGCCGGGTCGTCTTTTTCTTTGCCTTCAGGGATGATGATGTCTTGCTGAATGATATCAAAGTTGGTGGCTTCAAAGGCAAAGGCATGGCGGTACATGTAAACCTCATCCATCAGCTCGAAATCAAGTTGAATCACTCCTGGCTCTGACAGCTGGTGGGTCAGTTTCATCGCTTCATCAGCGGGTGGCGGGTTCTGATTGGCAGCCTGAGCAGGCGCAAACATCAGCATCAGTAAGCCACTGATGATCAGTAGGCTGGCGTTATTTAATTTGTTCATTGATCCACTTTAAGTATGCTGTTGAACCAGCCGTTACCGGCATGGCCAGGATTTCCGGCACATCATAAGAATGCAGTGCCTTTATGGTCCGTTCTATGGCGGGAAACTTATCAGATTGGCTTTTTAACAACAACAAGCATTCCTCTGCCCGTTCTGTCTGACCCTGCCAACGGTAAAAAGATTCAATTCCCGGTAAAATTTGTGCACAAGCAATTATTTGGTCATTCAGCAAAGCATCAACCAAGGATTTGGCTTCCTCGCGGGATGCACAGCTGACAAAGACCTGTATGTACTGATTTTCCATGCAAAAAAAATTGGTAGCAACCCAGAAAAACTGATTTTAACAGATGTCAGCGAGAAACAGCAGTGACTGGATGAGGTTGGGGCCGGCCCAGGTGGAATCCTTGTAAAAAATCGGCACCCAGCTCAATGGCCATGTCAGTGATTTGTTCATTGGCACAAAATTCGGCGGTCACTTTCAAGCCTTTTTGATGCGCCAGGGCAATGATGCTTTTTGCCATTTTTTGCATGTTTTTGTTTTCTTGAAGGTTTTCCATAATTGAACGATCAATCTTCACAAAATTGATTGGCAGGTTTATGAAGCGCTCAATATTGGAGTAGCCTTTACCTAAATCATCTAACCCCACTTTGGCGCCCAGTTCCTGAAGCTGTTCTATAAATTCAATGACAACTTGTTCTTCGTTGATGTGTTCATTTTCCAACAATTCAATATAAACCCTGTCGGCGATGCCTGAAGCTTGGAGGGCTTCACAAATAAACGTACGGGTCTTCTTGTTACGCACATCTGCCACACTGATGTTAACGGCCACACTCGCCTCTTGTTGATGGGCAAAATCGATGGCCTGATTGAGTATGCAGCGGGTCACTTTGTGGTAGACATGCGAGCGATGGGCCAAAGCCAGAAAGTCATCAGGATACTTAACCACCTTACCTTGGTCATCAACCCAACGGGCCAGACATTCATACTTAACCACTTCTCGACTGCGGGCACAAAATATGGGCTGATAATGCGGTTTGATGTTGCCATTTTCCAGCGCTTGCTTCAATTCATGGATGGCTTTGGCATCTGCCATGTAGTTAACTGGCAGGTTACCGACTTTTTTGTCGATAAAGTAATAAGGCAACACCTTCAGTTCGGCTTCCTGCAAAGCCATGTTCGCCAAAACATAAGCGTCCTGTTTGTAATTCACGCCACCAACAATGACCCGCACCTGAGCCGTCATGTCTTCACCAACAGGATGCTGGTGGCCCATGACCTGTTTGATGATCTGCGTGATGGCATCGCCCACCTCTTGGTGACTGATGTCTTGATCCTCAAGCAAGGCAAAAACATCAGATTCAACGCGATAAGTGGTGATTTTTTTCAGCCTGGGGTCGGTGAAATTGTCCAACATATCAGCCACTTTTTTGATGATGCCATCAGTAACAATGGGGCCGTGCTGGCTGACCAGAGATTGGTAGTTGACAATCTTTACGAAACCAAGGTTGGGGTGTTGTGCCGACTCCAGATCAGTCAGCAATTGTTGTTTATTGGCAAGACCTGTGACCCAATCGGTATTGGCCACCTGGTAAAACTGGCGCCGTATGGTTTGTTGTTGGCGTTGCATGTACCACCACAGCCACCACACCAACAGCATCAATACCAGCCACAGCAGCAACATGCCCACTGAATGACTCAGATCGCCAACACCAGAGAACCCCATTGTGAGCAGGCCACAAAGCAGACTGACCCCCATCAGGCCAATCAAGAGTGGCATATAGTTTCTGTGCTTTTTCATCATTCCTAGCAGAATTCCAGGTTTCCGACTTGTGATCGGAAACTTCAAACCAGAGTGATTATCATAGCATTATTTTTATCTAAAACCAGTGAATTGCCAGTCCTGCTACCAACAGATACCCATCCCAAGCTTCTTTTTAAGCCACTTGTTTACCAGCAATCTCTGTTAAAATAGCCACTTTAAAAAAACGACACCATTCCCTCACTGCATGGCCAAACTTTATTTTTATTACTCTGCAATGAACGCCGGCAAAACCACCCACCTGTTGCAATCCAGTCACAATTATCGCGAACGGGGCATGCAAACCCTGATTCTGTCTTCTTCATTGGATGACCGCTTTGGTCAAGGCGTGGTGAAGTCACGCATTGGCATTGAGTCACCATCGATTGTTTTCGGTCAAAAGGAAAACATCTATCAACTGGTCGAAGCACAAGACCCGGTGGATTGTGTGTTGGTCGATGAGGTGCAGTTTTTAAGCAAATCACAGGTATATCAACTGACCGAAGTCGTGGACAAGATGGACATCCCGGTATTGGCTTACGGTTTGCGTACAGATTTCCAGGGTGAGTTGTTCGAAGGCAGCCAATATTTGTTGGCTTGGGCAGATGAACTGCGAGAGTTAAAAACCATTTGTCATACCGGCAAGAAAGCCACCATGGTGGTGCGCATCGATGAAACCGGCAAAGCCATCAAAACCGGTGCGCAAATCCAAATTGGTGGTAATGAACGCTATGTGTCGGTGTCGCGGGCTGAATACAAGCGCATCTTTCATGACCAAGGCAGCATCAAGCCTTCTCAGATTTCACTGCCCATGGAGGACATGTAAATAATATGGACATCATATTTTGTGGCACCCCAGATTTTTCAGTTCCACCCCTGCGGGCCCTAGTGGCAGCCGGCCATCAAGTCAAAGCCGTGTTCACCCAGCCAGATCAGCGCAAGGGCCGTGGTCAACAAATGCAGAAAACCCCGGTTAAAATTGAGGCCGAACAACACCAAATTCCAGTGTACCAACCGACCAACCTGAAAGACCCAGAAACGGTGGCGTTGATTGCTGGGCTGCAGGCCGAGTTGATGGTGGTGGTAGCCTATGGATTGATTGTGCCGCAAAACATTTTGGATATTCCTGAACATGGTTGCTGGAACATCCATGCATCCTTGCTGCCGCGGTGGCGTGGTGCAGCACCGATTCATCGGGCCATACTGGCCGGCGACCAACAAACCGGTGTGGCCATCATGCAAATGGAAGCTGGCTTGGACACCGGACCGGTGTTTCATCAATACCCCTGTGACATCCGTCCAAATGATACCGGACAAACCCTGCATGACCGCCTCAGCCAGATGGGCGCCGAAGCCATTGTGACGTGTGTCAACGAACTGCAAGCAGGAACTTTACCGCCAGCCAAAGCACAACGTCATGAAGACGCCGTTTATGCCCACAAACTCAGCAAGCAAGAAGCTGCAATTGATTGGCAACTCACCGCTGCTCAAATTGAAAGACAAATCAGGGCGTTCAACCCTTGGCCCGGTTCCCATGCAAACATTCAACAAGAACCAGTTAAGCTGTGGGCCGCTCAGGTGGTTGAGGACAACGCCCAGGTTGATCCTGGCCAGGTAGTCAAAGCCGACAAACAACAACTCATCATCCAATGTGGTGAAGATCAACTGAGTATCCAGGAGATCCAACGGGCTGGCAAAAAACGCCTGCCCATTGATGCCTTTATGGCTGCCAGATCCGACTGGTACACTTCATGATGCAACCTCGGGTCCTGGCCACACAGGTGTTATATCAGGTGGTGTATAAACAACAACACCTCAAATTGGCTTTACAATCTTGTTGCCCAACAGATTATCCACCTCAAGATAAAGCTTGGGTACAGCACGTTTGTTACCAAAGCCTTCGGCACCACCAAAACCTCAACGCCAGGTGGCAAAAGTTCATCACCAAACCCCTGAAAGATCACTTGGTGGGTTGTTTGTTAACCATCAGTTTGGCGCAAAAATTTCACTTGGACACACCAGACCATGCCGTGGTCAACGAAGCAGTGAAAGCGGCACGCAAACTGAAAAAAAACTGGGCCACTGGCCTCATTAACAAGGTCTTAAAATTGGCCACTGCCGATGCCGATTTTGTTGCACAAAATGAATCGGAACAATACAACCACCCACAATGGTGGATCGATTTACTGAAAAAAGATTGGCCTGATCATTGGCAACAAATCTTGTCTGCCAATAACCAGATGCCACCGCTTTGGGTCCGCAGCCCAAAACCCATGAATCCGGAACAAGGGACTCAATACCAACCCTTGCCATCGGCCTGGATGTTGCACGACAAGCAAGCCTCTACCAGCGATGCCATGTTGGCTGGTGCCTATTCCGTGCAAGATGCTGCGGCTCAATATGCCGCTTGGTTGTTGGCACCGCAACCTGGCGAGCTGATTCTGGATGCCTGTGCGGCTCCAGGTGGTAAAAGTGGCCACCTGTTAGAAATGTGCAACGACATCAAGCTGCATGTGCTGGAAAAAGACCCTGCACGTCTTCAGCTGGTATCACAAAATCTCAAACGATTGAATTTGCATGCTGAGCGCTTGGTGGCCGGTGATGCCAGCCAACCAAAAGCATGGTTTCAAGGCACAAAGTATGACAAAATATTGTTGGATGTTCCATGCAGCGCTGCCGGTGTGGTGCGGCGCAATCCGGACATCAAAGTTTTGAGACAAGCAGAACATTTGAAACCATTGACCCAACTACAACAACAAATCTTGAGCGCCATTGCGCCGCTGCTCAAAGTGGGCGGCACTTTGCTGTATGCGACTTGTTCGGTGTTTCGTTCAGAAAATGAACGACAAATCAAAAAGTTCCTGAAAACCCACAGCAATTACGAACACCAAACCATCAACATCAAAGCAGCTGAAAACTGTCTGTATGGCCAACAAATCATCACCGGCACCGACCAGATGGATGGTTTTTACTATTGTCAGCTGAAGCGCAAACAATGAACAGAATCTGGCTGACATTGGGTGTTCTTGTGATTGGCATGGTCACCAGTCAGGCATCTGAATTTGAACGGCTGGAACGAGACTTTTCTGGCACCACTTGGATGCTAAACCCCCAATACAAAGTGTTGCCATCAGGCAAGGTCCGGGAAGCCATAGACAATGGCATTGTGGTTAACTTTGTGATGCAAGTCAAACTCTACGCCAGTAAAAACTGGTGGTTTGATTCGATGTTGGAACACCAGGCCCAAACCTTTGCTGTGCGCTATTTTTCACTCAGCAGCCAATACCAACTGAACAACCTGAGAACCAAAGAAAAACAAAGCTTTATCACCCTCGACCAATTACTCGATCACTTGGGACAACAAACTGTCTTTGAATTTAACGCCAATCAGGATGCCGATTATTTATCCACACGGTTGTTTCTTGATAAACAAGCATTGCCATCGACCATGCAGTTGCCCATTGTTTTTGATGCCGACTGGAACCTCAATACCGATTGGCAACAGGTACCACTGAACACCGGCAAACAACCATGAGTGTTCACATCAAGTCCATCCTGTTCAACAAAAATCTGCCGATTTTTGCGCTGATCTTGACCCTGTTGATGGCGATGTATTTTTTGGGAACTGCCATCCAAAGCACCGAACAATTCAACCGCATCTACATCTGGTTGTTTGCCGCCACGGTGTTGGCAGTCATCATCCTGTCTCTGATCATCATTCAACGCATCGTCTGGCTGGTGGTCAAGCGGCGGCAGCAAGAACCAGGCATTCAATTAACCACCCGCATGGTGTTGATGTTCACTGGCTTGTCATTACCGCCAGTGATTGTGGTTTACTTGTTTGCCACCATGTTGGTCAATCAATACGTCGACTCCTGGTTTGATGTCAAAACTGACCAGGCCTTGGAAGATGCCATCTCTTTGGGTGACATCTTTCTCGAAAGCCAGACCCTCACCCACTTGAATGCCAGTAAAGCCATAGCCGCAGAATTGGCCGAAATAGACCCCCTCAACCAAGGCATTTACCTGGACCGATTGTTGGAAAGTTCCAAGGCCGACTCCCTGAGTCTGTACAGCTCAGATGGCCAGCTGATCAGTTCAAGCTCACTGAATCCGCTTAAGTTTGTGGCGCCCAATTTGCCGCAAAGCACCATCAATGAAATTAACATCAACCGCCAATATGCCCGAGTTGAACCCTCAGCCAACGACAACTTGCAAGTCAGGGTGGCCCTGCAGATCAGCAGCAACCGCTCACTCAGCTTAGGCCAAAGCCGGATTTTACAGGCCTTGTTTTCGTTGCCCGAGGAATACCAAAGCCTGGCCATCAACATCGAAACCCAGGTGCATGAATACAACAACCTCAACTACCAACGACAACAGTTAAAAAGCACCTTCATCATCATCTTATCGATTGTGTTGCTGATCAGCGTGCTGTTGGCCATGTTGCGGGCATTTTCTTCAGCCAGAAGGCTGGTAGAACCCATCAAAATGTTGTCTGAGGCGACCGATGCCATCACCCAAGGCAATTTCAGTAAAGTGATACCGGTTGCCAGCAACGACGAACTCGGGTTGCTGGTAGAGTCATTCAATTCCATGTCGACTCAAATCGCCACCTCCAGCGCCCTGGCACACCGAGCACAAAGTGAGGCAGAGAACCAAAGGGCCTATTTGGAAAGTGTGGTATCGCATTTAACCAGTGGCGTGATCAGCATTGACCATGACTTCCTGATTCGCCTGAGCAACGACGCCACCCACAAGATTTTGCACCTGGGAACCCGCAGTCTGATCAACCAAAACATTGATTACATTGCCATGAAAAACCCCACCCTGGTGCCACTGATTGATTTGGTTAAACAAAAAGTGTCAGACAAAACCCATTACTGGCAGCAAGAAGTGTTGATCGCCGAAGACTCTTTGCGGCGCATCCTGCTGGTGCGTGGCAGCCAGATCAGTGACACCGAAATGGAAGGTGGTGGCCACGTGATTGTGTTTGATGACCAAACCATCATCAACCAGGCCCAACGCGACGCTGCCTGGAGTGAAGTTGCGCGCCGACTGGCACACGAAGTCAAAAACCCATTAACCCCCATACAGTTATCGGCCGAACGCATGCACATGCGCTTCAGCGGCAAATTATCCAAAGAAGAAGATGAAATTCTGGACCGTGCCACCCAAACCATTGTCTCTCAGGTAGAGAACCTGAAAACCCTGGTAAACGCTTTCTCTGATTACGCCAAACCACCGGAATTAAGAAAAGAATTGGGCGGGCTGAATCAATTGATAGAAGAAATGGTTGACCTTTACAGCCTGTCTCACCCGGGCATTGTGTTTCGAGTACAATTAACCGATCCCGAGCCGCAACTGTTGCTCGACAAAGGCCGCATGCGACAACTGCTGACCAACCTGATTAAAAATGCCCAAGAGAGTGTCGACCAGGGTGACATTGAAATCAACATTGTCACCGAAGTGACCAAAGATCAATTGGTGTTGTCGATCAAAGACAATGGCCATGGTTTCAGTGACCAGGTCATCAAACATGTATTTGAACCCTACGAAACCACCAAACAAGGTGGCTCAGGTCTGGGTCTGGCCATTGTCAAAAAAATCGTCGAAGAGCACGGCGGCCAAATCACTGCAGCAAACCATGAATCCGGCGCCATCATTCATGTCTATTTACCCCTGGCATAAGCACACATAACCCATGAAAAAACAACTACAACAGATGAAAACCTTGCCACCATTGACCATGGCAAGACGCATAGAATCCCTGAAAAAACTGGCCGCCTGTATCCACCACAAACAAGCGGACATCATCCAGGCCTTACACCAGGATTTTGGCCACCGCTGTGAGCAAGAAACCCTGTTGGCAGAAATCATGGTGTGCTTGGATGAAATCCAGTACACCCTCAAGCACATCAAACAATGGGTGCGCCCCAAAACCTGGCATGCCAACTGGAAGTTTTACCCCTCCAAATGCAGCATTTCGCCGCAGCCCAAGGGTGTGGTGGGCATCATGGCACCGTGGAATTACCCCTTCAATCTGGTCATCGAGCCCCTGACTGCTGCCATTGCGGCGGGTAACCGAGTGATGGTTAAGCCCTCTGAAATCACCCCACACACGGCGCAATTGATTGAACAATTAATCGGCGATGTGTTTACCAACGATGAAGTGGCGGTGGTACTGGGAGGTGTCGAAGTGGCCAATGAGTTCAGTGGCTTACCACTGGATCACATCCTGTTCACTGGTTCCACCCAGGTCGGCAAAATCATCATGCGCAACGCCAGTGAGAACCTGACTCCTTTGACATTGGAATTGGGTGGCAAGTGTCCGGTGTTGATTGATCGGAAATACGATCTGAAAAAAGCCGCAAATAGCATTGTTAAAGGCAAATGGTTCAATGCCGGGCAGACCTGCTTGGCCCCTGACTACATTCTGATTGAATCAGACCGACAAGCGGAATTGATTGAGGCATTGACAGCCGTCATCAATGAAACCTATCCCAACCCAGAGAGCAACCCCGATTACAGCTGTGTGATCAACGACAATCACCGACAACGGCTGCAACAACTGCAAAACGGCCTGCAACCTGAACAGCTTAAAGCAATGGGTCAAGCCACTGACAACCGAATACCGCCAACCCTGGTCATCAACCCCAATAGGGATCATGCCATCATGCAAAGCGAAATCTTCGGTCCCTTGTTACCCATCATCCAATGCGATGACATAGATGCCGCCATTGATTTCGTCAATCAAGGTGACAAGCCCCTGACTTTGTACTTATTCAGTGACAGCCCAAAAACCATCAAACAAGTCAGGGAGCAAACCCAGTCAGGTTCATTGGCCTTGAATGAAACCTTGGTGCATTTTGCCCAACAAGGCTTGCCATTTGGTGGCATTGGCATGAGTGGCATGGGCAGTTACCATGGCTACCAAGGATTTGTTTCCATGAGCCACATGAAATCAGTTTATTACCAATCAAAAATCAATCTCAACAACCTGGTCAGGGCGCCGTACACCCAGTTGAAAAAGAAATTCATGGCTTTAATTAACCGTTGATTGCACTGACTGAAAGCCTGGTTACTATGCCGCAAAGGGCGTTGAAACCGCTGTAATTTGTGCGCCGCTTGGCATAAAATAATCCACCTGATTCGTTATCACTAATGGCACATGATAATTCAGGTGTAGCGGTGCTATGATGATTTAATAAGCAAGAGGAGGCAGTTTATGGACAGTTATATTTTTTACATCATCTTGGGCGTTTTTGGGATCATATTTCTCAAAAGCGTGTTTGTGGTTGTGCCACAGGGTTTTGAATACACGGTCGAACGCTTTGGTGAATTCAAACGCGTATTTCAACCGGGCCTGGGTTTGAAGGTGCCCTTTATGGATCGCATTGGACGCAAAATCAACATGATGGAACAGGTGGCCAATGTGCCATCACAAGAAGTGATTACCAAGGACAATGCCGTGGTCACCGTCGATGGGGTGGTGTTCTACCAAATCCTTGACAGTGTCAAAGCAGCCTATGAAGTCAATCGGCTGGAGTACGCCATCCTGAACCTGACCATGACCAACATCAGAACCGTGTTGGGTGCCATGGACCTGGATGAATCTTTATCCAAACGCGATGAGATTAATCACCGCTTATTGGCTGTGGTTGATGAGGCCACCTCACCGTGGGGCGTAAAAGTCACCCGCATCGAAATCAAAGATATCAAGCCGCCCCATGATTTGGTGGCAGCAATGGCCAGACAAATGAAAGCAGAGCGGGAAAAACGGGCTCAAATTTTGGAAGCAGAGGGTTCTCGCCAATCTGATATCTTACAAGCCGAAGGTAAGAAACAAGCAGCCATCCTGGAAGCAGAAGGCCAAAAAGAAGCGGCATTCAGGGAAGCCGAAGCCAGGGAAAGGGAAGCCGAGGCCGAAGCCAAAGCCACCCAAATGGTGTCCAAAGCCATTGCAGCTGGTGACGTCAACGCCATCAACTATTTCGTGGCACAAAGTTACCTCAAAGAGTTTGGTAAGTTTGCTAATTCACCGAATCAGAAAACCCTGATCTTGCCGATGGAAGCCACCAACATCTTGGGCTCATTGGCTGGCATCACTGAGTTGGCCAAAGAATTTAAAAACAAAGGACAGGAATAAACATGAGTTTTTTGATTGGATTGTCACCCTGGCATTGGTTGTCTGCAGCTGTTTTGCTGCTGGTTATCGACATGTTGATTGGATCATATTATCTGTTGTGGGTCAGTTTTGCTGCCTTTTTGGTGGCACTGTTGCAATGGGCATTTGGTTTTGGCTGGGAGGCGCAGATGGTGGTGTTCACCGTGACTTCGGTGCTGTCCGTTATTGCCTGGTATGTTTATGATAAAAAACGCGACAAAACCAAACCCAGACCCACATTAAACAAACGCGGCCACCAGTACATCGGCCGGACTTTCCAACTCAGCGATGCCATCATCAATGGCGTAGGAAAAATCAAAGTTGATGATTCCAGCTGGAAAGTCAAAGGCGAAGACGCCCCCATAAACACCCCCGTCAAAGTCATAGACATTGATGGTACCGTATTGATTGTAGAAATTTTAGGAGAGACAAAATCATGAAACAGATCTTTTTAATCATTGCCCTAACCGGTTTGTTGGTGGCCTGTGGAGATGACCAGGAACAACCAACACCCCTGGTAATGACAGCCAAAGAAGCACCCGAAATTCTGACGTACATTCCGGCTGATACGCCACTGCTGATGACAGCTGGACTGAATCACGAACAATTGCCGGACAAGTACAATGATGTGATGCAATCCAACATGGAAGGTATTGTGAAGTACATGAAAGTGATGATGAACCAGGCGTTAGACAAAAAAAGCCGTTATGACACCAGCTATAAAGGCATCATGAAAGAAATGAAAAAAGCCGAAGCCATGGCAGAATCCGGAGACGCTGAGGCAGAATCAATCACTGATGAGGCCGATGAAGTCATCGCTCAAGCCGAGGCTGCTGAAGAGCAGATGAAACAAAAGGTCAAAGATTTCGTTAACCGCTGGTTTGAAGACGATAACTTTGACAAAGTCGGTTTGAAGATGGATGAAACGCGTTTGGCTATTTATGCCGTAGACCTGTTTCCAGTGTTGCGTATCGAATTAAGTTCTGGCCACCAGATTCCAGCCATGCTGGCTGACCTCGAAGCCCAGTTTGATGTGCCTTTTGTCAACAGTGAAGTCAATGGCATGCAAATGCGTGAATTGATTAACGACAAAGCCACGTTGATGATTGCCACTCAAGGAGATACTTTGGTCATTACTGGCGCTCCCACCGTCATCAAGGACCAAATGATGGAACAACTGATTGGCCTGAACAAACCCCAAAGCTCACTGGCGGATAACCCCGAACTGATTAACCAAATCAAGGCGGCTCATGATTACACTGTAGACGATATTTTTCTGCTCGACTTGCAACAGATTGCTGATCATTTTATCTACCCGGCCAAACACAATTCGCCACTGGTCAACTTCATGCAAATTGATGAAAACATGCTGTCAGCTGCGTGTAAAACGGAATTCTCTGCCATGTTCAGCAAAGCCCCACGGTTGGTCGCTGGCACGCAAAAACTCACCGATGACACCATCAAAGCCACCATGGTCTGGGAAATGGACAGCGAACTGGCCAACGACATGGCACAAATGGTGGGTCGCATTCCACACGGTAATAACCAAGCAGCTTTTGCCTTTGGCATGAGCTTTGACTTATTGAATGCCAAAAATGTGGCAGCCAAGTATGTTGATGCCATGGTTCAAGAACCTTACAGCTGTGAACATTTTGGGATGATGAATCAAAAAGCCACCGAGTTGCAAGCGCAACTGGCCCAACCCATACCGCCATTTGTAGGCAACCTCAAAGGTTTTAATTTCTCCATGGATGAGCTTAAATTGAACCTGGCTGCAGCCAATGCCGACAACCCTGATTTCAAACAAGTGATTGAGTCATTGAAATCACAAGTCTTCTTTGCTGTGGATGAAACCCAAGCTTTACTGGGTATGGCACAAATGATGCTGCCTCAATTGCAAGGCATGGACATCAAAACTGATGGCTCACTGATCACCTTGGCAGACCAAGTACCGCTGATCAGTGGTAAAGACATTCCTTTCGATATCAAAAACCTGTACGCCGCCATATCTTCTGACACCATAGGTATCTCACTGGGTCATGAAGGTGGTGGGGATTTGAGTGATAAAGTCAAAACAGAAGGCCAGTCTGCCCTGCTTTATACTTCAGCTGATGCCGACGGATACCGTGATGTGATGGAGCAAATTTTCGCCCTGGCGGAAATGCCTAACATGCCTGCAGGCATCAAAGAGGAGCTGGAAATGCAAAAAGAATTGACTTTGAGTATGCTCTATTGGGACACCCAAATCATGACCGTAACCTTCAGCGACAAAGGCTTGGTGACCGACATGGACATCCGTTACTGATAGCTCGTTACTGCTAACCTTTCGACACGCCCTGCCTTTTCAGGGCGTGTTGCTATGTACCGCACATGACCATTAGATCCTTCAAAAATCACCAACCCCAAATAGATGACACTGCCTACATTGACGATGCGGCCGTGGTGATTGGGCAGGTTACCATTGAAGCAGAGGCTTCGGTGTGGCCCATGGCTGTGATCAGGGGTGATGTCCATCAAATTAACATTGGCGCTGCCAGTAACATCCAGGATGGCTCCATCCTGCATGTGACCCATCGCAGCCAAAACAACCCGGCAGGTGGCCCCTTACACATTGGTAAAGGCGTTACTGTTGGCCATGGGGTCATTCTCCATGCCTGTGACATTGGCGACTATTGTTTGGTTGGCATGGGTGCCACCATTTTGGATGGGGCCCGCATGGAACACCACAGCATGCTCGCAGCAGGCAGCTTATTAAGCCCTGGAAAAATCATTCCAACCGGTGAGTTGTGGCTGGGAAACCCAGCCAAAAAGGTCAGGTCTTTGACCACTGCCGAGATTGAATCGTTGGAATATTCAGCTCAACATTATGTTAAACTGAAGTTACAGTACCAGGGGTAAACGCCAGACATGACAGGACCTGCCAATGCCAAAGACGCAACTGAAGAAACTGTCAGCAGTGAGGCAGCAGCCCTGGAGTTGTTGTCAAAACTGCCACCTGAACACCCCCAATTGAAATTTTGGCACAGCTGGGCCGAACAACAATTTGCAGGCTGTGACTGGTTACCACCACTGCAACAGGCCATGACCATCGCTTATACCCGCATGGCTTTGAGAAATGGCAAGCTCAGCGCCAATCCCCGCAGTTACCACAATGAACACCACATCAATGACCTGTTACTGCGCATCACTTATTGCGCAGAACACGCGGAACCCATACTGTCATCAGCCGGACTTGCTGTGTTGAGTTATTTTGCTGCTTGTCATGATTTACGACAGGCAGAAAGTTCGGATGAGACGGCAGAGCGATCATTGGTTGGCATGGATGAACAAGCCAGTTACCAAGAGGCCCTGAGAATCATTGATATCTGTGACTCAAACAAATTGTGGAGCGAACACAACAAGTTGCTTTTGAAAACCATGATTGAAGGCAGTACCTTCGGCTCGGGTGGAAAATTCAGCCACAATTTTTTTCAAGGCAACTTATCGGTACACCTGCTGCAGCAATTACAATTACCTAACCCTCAGGATGAACAGTTGGTGTTGTTGGCTTGTGACCTAGACACCGCCAATGTGAGCCTACCCATCAATCAATTCGCTGAATCGGCGGTCAGGGTGTTTGATGAACTACAAGCCCACCTCAACCCCAACATTTCTGCCCATCAGTTTTTCAGCCAACAACAAAAAATCTATTTCTTTGAACAACAGAAGTTCAACTCGACCCTCACTCAGAAGTTGTTTCAACCGCACAAAGACCTCAATGAAAAACCTTTGATGGCCTTGTCTGACCACATCGAGAACCTGCCTGAGGACACCCCAGCAGCAGCAATCAAGTCAGCTTTTTTGGACAAAGCCAACGAATTGGCTGCTTTATGAACCATGTCTTTGTAGTCAGGCACGGTCACTCGCCATTTACTGGAGACAGCGACCACCAAAGGCCTTTGTCAACTGTGGGGTTAAAGCAGGCAACCGCTGCAGGTGAATTCATTAAACAGGCCCTGCAATCAGCTGAACTGTCACGAACACCTCGGATCATTTGTTCAAATGCCAGGCGGACCCAGACCACAGCCGCAAACATTGCCTCGGTCCTGGGACAGGCGCAGCCTCAAGCCGATGAACGGTTCTATCATGCCACCGTGGGTGATTGGTGCGAGGTCATCACCAGCCAACAAACAGCCGTGGTTCTGGTTGGACACAATCCCACAGTCAGTCAGTTGGTGAATTACCTGACGCAACAAAACCTGCCTGGCATGGTGCCTGCCAGTGTCGCTCATTGCGCCCTTGAAATCGCTGCAGATGGCCTCAAATTACCAGCTCAACTGGTTAACTTTTTTAAACCCTAAACGTCTCATAATGCAATCCAATAACCCACTCAGTAACATACCACCGGTGACCCGCAACATTTTAATTGCCATCACTGTCATGTTTGTTTTTCAAAACATCCTGGGTCAGTCAGGTGGACAGTTCATTGGCCGGTACTTTCCCCTATACCCCATTGATCACCCATACTTCTATCCCTGGCAACTGCTGACTTATGCCCTGTTACACGGCAACCTGATGCACCTGTTTTTTAATGCCTTTGCCATCTGGATGTTTGGTTCGCAAATCGAAAACTACTGGGGTGAAAAAAAATACAGCATATACATCATCATCTGTATCATTGGCTCAGGGCTGGCCAATGCCTTGCTCAGTGATGTGGGTGCCATTGGTATTTCTGGTGCTGTTTATGGCTTACTGGTGGCTTTCGGTATGATGTGGCCCAACCACACCATCCAGCTGATCCTGCCGCCGATCCCAATGAAGGCCAAATATTTCGTCATCATTTTTGCCGGAATTGCGCTGATCAGTAGCATCAATCCCAACAACGATGGCATCGCCCACATCGCCCACTTGGGAGGCGCATTGACCGGCTTTTTGATTATCCAATACTGGCGCGGTAAACCGCCGTTTAAATGGTGATTAATAGGCTGCTATTAACGGCGACCTTTTTTGACTGATTTGACTACCAGTGACTGTGCTGGTGGTTCATAACCGGTGTCTTTGAACAACACATCCAGTTCTTTGGGTACCAACTCACGGTGTTGACCTTTGCGCAGGTTTTTGGGTAAAAAGACACCTCCATAACGCACCCTTTTGAGGCGGTTGACCTGGATGTTTTGTGACTCCCATAACCGCCTGACTTCGCGGTTTCGACCTTCCATGATGGCCACATGGTACCAACTGTTGGCACTTTTCTCCTCGCCACCTGCAGCCTGAATGTCGGTGAATTTGGCCATGCCGTCTTCCAACTCCACACCTTGCAGTAACCGCTGAATCAATTCTTCATCAATTTCACCAAACACCCGACAGGCATATTCTCGGTCGATGTTGGCACTGGGATGCATCATGTGGTTAGCAAAATCACCATCGGTGGTGAATAACAACAATCCCGTGGTGTTGATATCTAACCGACCAATGTTGAGCCACTTCTGGCCTTTGATTTTGGGTAGGTTATCAAAGACTGTGGCACGCCCTTTTTCATCTTTGCGGGTGGTCACTTGTCCTAAGGGCTTGTTGTACATCAGCACGCGTGGCAACACGGTTTCAGTTTCCACCACCCAAGCCCGGTTTTTCCAGGCAATCTTATCGCCCTCCAACAGTTTCTGGCCTAACTCAACCGGCTTGCGGTTGATGGTAATCTGTTTTAATTTGATGGCTTCTTCAATCTGCCTTCTGGAGCCCAGGCCACAGCGGGCCAGGGTTTTTTGTATTCGTTCAGTGACCACGGTGGGTTCATCGTAATCTTTCATGAGGCATTCTCTGTTGATTCGTTTTCAGGGTCCGACAGTTCATCAGACGGCTCATGCCGTTCCGTTTGAGCTGCTCGCACTTCATGGTCATCGTCTGCAGCCTGTTCGGCATCGATGGGTGATGGGTCGTTTGACTCAAAAGCCAACTCGGGCTCCAGAGTTTCCATGTCTTTGATGGCAGCCAAACTCGGCAAATCCCGCAAAGAAGACAAGTTGAAATAATCTAAAAAGGTGTTGGTGGTTCCCAGCATCGCAGGCTTACCAGGAACATCCCGGTATCCTAACACCCGGATCCATTCCTGGTCCATCATGTGGTGGATGATTTTACTGGAAACAGCCACCCCACGAATGTCTTCAATTTCACCGCGGGTGATGGGCTGGCGGTAAGCAATCAAAGCCAAGGTTTCCAACAAAGCCCGTGACAGCTTGCGTGGTTTTTTATCCCACAGGTGCTGTAACCAGGGTTGTACCGACTCTCTGGTTTGCAGCCGATAGCCCTTGGCCAATCGTTTGAGCTCGATACCACGATCCTGGTACTCCTGTTCCAGTTCATTGAGTACTTGATTGATGTCATTCCCAGTAAGTTCTACGTCGGGAAATAAGTCCAACAATTGCTTGTTTTGTAATGGCTCGTCACTGGCCATCAGTGCCGCTTCTACGATGTTTTTGATTTGTTTTAATTCCATGGCATCAATCCCCTGATGTATTGGCTGTGCTGGTCTGCAAATAAATGCTGCCAAAAGGTTCGTTCTGTACCAACTCGATGGTGTGGGCTTTCAACAATTCCAGTATGGCCAAAAATGACACCAACACGCCCTGCCGACCCTCTTTGACATTGAATAAACTTTCAAATCGAACTGTTTTATTCTGCAACAGTCGATCCAACACCAGAGTCATGCGATCTCGCACACTCAACACTTCTCTTTCAATGGCGTGAGAAATCTTTAAATCCGCCCTGGCCATCACTTCTTTGAACGCCATCACCAAGTCTTTGAGGTCAATTTCAACCCACTCTTGCTGCTCGGCTTTGTGCTCAACGTAAACTTCGGCCACCCAAACATCCCGTTCCAGGCGCGGCAAACCATCAATGTCTTCTGCGGCTTGTTTGAAGCGTTCATATTCTTGCAAGCGACGAATCAGTTCCGCACGTGGGTCCTCTTCCATTTCCTCATCATCGTGCAGGGTGGGTAACAACATCCGTGATTTGATTTCAGCCAACATCGCCGCCATAACCAAATATTCCGCCGCCAATTCAAAATTCATTTGGTGCATCAATTCGATGTATTCCACATACTGTTTGGTGATTTCCTGAATCGGAATGTTGAGGATATCCAAATTCTGCCGTCGAATCAGGTACAGCAACAAATCCAATGGTCCTTCAAATGCCTCCAGAATGACTTCCAATGCATCCGGTGGGATATACAGGTCAGTCGGCATGCTGGTATAGGGTTTACCTTCAACCACAGCAAACGGCATTTCCGATTGCACGGCAGAAGGTGTGAAGGTGTTGTCTTGCTCAGACTCAGACAAAATCTATCTCTCCTTTGCCTTGTCTGATGATGTTCACTTCGCCTTCGCTCAGGTCCACCACTGTGGATGGTTCCTGCGCACAATAACCCGAATCGATGATGGTGTTGACCCGGTTACCGACCCGCAACTCAATGTCATCAACTTCCAACTCATACATGTCGATGTCTGGGAATTCCAGGGTTGATGTCATCATCGGCTCGCCTAACTCGTCCAACAACGCATCGACCACCAAATGATCAGCGATTCTGACCCCAATGGTTTTGCGTTTTTGGTGTTGTAACTTTTTAGGTACCCGTCGGGTCGCCGGCAGGATGAATGTATAAGCACCCGGCGTGTGTTCCTTGATTAACCGAAAGGCCACGTTATCAACCAGCACAAAATCGGTCATTTGTGAGATGTTGCGACACATCATGGTGTAGTGGTGTTGCTGATCAATTTGTTTGATTTGAGCCACGATTTTGGTCGCTTTGATGTTATCTATGCCCCAGCCGATGGCATACCCTGAATCGGTAGGATAAATGATCAGCCCACCATTTTTCAACGTGGTGATGGCCGCCTTGATGGACCTGGGTTGCGGGTTTTCCGGGTGAACCTTGAGAATATCAGCCATGCTTTAAACTTCCTCGAAACGGTTGGCCCGGCGATTTTTTCGCACATGGGCAGGATCCCAAACCAAGCCATTCATGATGACCCAAACGCCACGCGGTTGGGTTTGCACCGCAGCCACCGCACAGCCGATGTTAAAAATGGCATCGGTGGCATTGAAACGGGCCGGTGTCAAAGCACCAGTCAACACAATGGTTTTGCCTTCAATACCACTGAGGAACTGGGCTGTTTCCACCATGGTATCGGTTCCGTGGGTAATCAAAAAGTGTGTCTCATCTGACTTTTCAATGACTTTTTTTATCATTTCACGGTCTTCATCTGTCAGGTAAATCGAATCTTTTTTCAGTAACGGCACCACTTCAAAGTCAAATCCGACGTGGTAATTACTGAGCAATTCACCAATGATGGGCTTGCCAATCTGATAATCGCTCAAATCATCAAAATACAGCTTGTCGATGGTGCCACCGGTGGTGATGATTTTAAGGTTTTTCATGGTAGTTGTTGGTTGCTTGCATGCCACACATTTTAACTGTTTTGGGCTGTCTTTGAGCAGATAATTAGCTATTCTATCAGAACACCAACAACCACAGTATATCCCGACCAAGGGTATTCGGGCTAATTGTTCCAGAACGCATTCTTAGCTTGGCAATCAACACCACTTTGATACAATGTGCACATGAAAAATAAGTACCTCATCGGGTTGCTGTTACTCCTGACTGGCTATGCCCATGGCCAAGACAGTGAATTGAATTTAGTCACTGCTCAACAGGTGGCTGATCATTTGCGCAGCGAGTATCCCATGGCAAAAGCCGTTTACCTCACTCAAATGGCATCCCAGTTGTCCAATTCATTTGCTTCCACAGAGCAACTGCAACAACAGTGGCAACAAGCACTCGCGCACCCGGTCGTTGAGCCCAACCAGTTCACGCAAATAAATTCCCATGCTTTGATGGCACAAAGCCTGATTCAATACACCAATGGCATGAACCTCAACCGCTGGCGTCAGGTGAGCCTGCCTTGGCAGCCTACTTTGCCAGCAACCACGGATCAGCCACTGGCAGCTCAAACTTTTAATACCTGGGCTAACTTGAGCTACTTTTGGCGCCAGCTGATGACTGATAGCGGTCGCAGCAACATGTCATTGTGGCTGGATTGGTTGGATGGTGAAGCCTCAGCCCAACCACCCGTTGCGGTCAAAGCGCCGGCACTGTTACCTATATTGCGTAAACTGTCTGCAAACAATCAGCTGCCGACACCATGGCCAGATCGCGGCATTGAATTTCTGGACGAACTGACCATAGCCTTGCTGCGCCAAGCCAAACACCACCAAGACCAACAACTGCTGCCACTGGCTTATGACTGGATTGAAATTTATCAGTTGTTGGAACTGAATGACCACCTGTTGACCGCTGATGAGCAACAACACCTGTCACAATTGATTCAATTGGTGTCTGCTTACTGGCTGGAAAATGAAAGCGCAGTCAATCAGATTGACAGTCAACTTCACCAACTGCTGACCGACCTGTTGTTGGAACTGCCACTGAAATTTAAAAACCCAGATCACATCAACATTGACTTGAACCAACAAATCTTCAAGCAACTGACTGGCATCAGCAGCCCATCGGCCTATTTTAACCACCCCTTACGCCAGTCCATTCAGGAGAACCTCGAAGTGTGTCTGAACCTCAGTGTCAGACAGCCGCCCGAGCCGCCCGAGCCGATAGACAGCAATCAGTTCATCAGCTGCCTGAATGATTTTGTGCTGTGGGGAACGGTCACAGCCCAAAGCGCAGAGCTGGCCAGCAACCTGATCAGATTAGACAATGTCGGCAGCATCAACCGGGCCCTGGACTTACCCAGCTTCCAAATCATCAACAACCTGACCATGCAAGCTGCTGGTGAAGTCGAATGTCAGCAACAACTGACACCACACAGCAATGCCGTTGAATGGCTGCTGGCAGCAGAAACTGTGTCTTGGTTTCATGACCGCTGGCCAGCCTTGATGGCTGACCCGACACACCAGTCATTGTTACAGTCGTTATTGAATCAGGGCCAACAACTACATCGCTACCCCGACTGCCTGAATCAGGCCAAACCGCTGAATCAACAACTGCAGTTATTGACCACTAAATGGGAAAAACTCAAAGCTGAAATCAACAACCAGGTCAAGGCATACACCCAAACTGAGTTGACTGCCGGCAATGACATAGATTTATTCAAGTCTACAGACCAACAAACGCAGTACATACCCAGCGATATGATGATCAAGGCCTGTGATGTCACCACCGCCTGTGGCGCCTTTGAGTCATTTACCCCATCAGCTGAATTATTGAGCCTGTTTCCCAACCACTTGCGGCTGGCTGAACAGTTTGGTCTGGGTGAATTATCGATTTGTTATGACCAGGTTCAATGGGTGAACCGCAAAACCGCACCCACCCATCTAGATAACAACAAAATTGCCAATTTTTCAGGTCAATTATCAGTCAAATTGATTGGCCGCTATCAAGAGCAAACCGTATTCACTCAAAACCTCATCAGTGACCAACAACATGTTTACTTGTTTGGTGAAAACAACCAAGAAACTTTGGACATGAGCTGTCCGCTGCCCATCATTGGTAAACAAATCAACACCACCCTGGATCGTGGCACTTTTGGTTTACTGCCCAACCGCTTAACTTTCTTGACCGCACAAAAAACAGACATCAATGCCGTGCTCAGAAACAATTGGAGTCGTTGGCAAAGCAAAGTCATCAATCAGCCGGAGGAGAATTTCACCGCATTCAATGACATGAATGAAGTGAACAATGCGTTGAATGATGCCTTTTTGCTACACGTCAATGCCATTCAACAACAGATCTACCGCAAACTGATCGCCAACAACCTGTCCCGTAGTAACGATTCTGCGCTCAGTAAAGCGGTTTTTGAATTCCTCACTCATCGCCGCTTACTGAGCCACATGACCACTGGGATGTATCCACAGCTGTATGCGGAACAAAGCAACATCAGGTCGGCACTTGCAGGCAAAAATAGGTTGGTAGATATGCAGTTTTTCAGACAAGCCTATCAATCCCAGATGAATGTCATGGACATGATGGTGCTGGGCGATGAAAATTTAGCCAGTCACAGCTTTGACTGGCATGAGACCAATCAAAGCGGCCTGTTGACCTATAAAGTCATCAATCAACTGTCAAATTCAATCAACAATCAATAACGACATTGGGGGTTCAGTCCACGGGCTTCCGCTTGTTGTTGGGTGTTGATGGCGGCCTGCATCAATCCGGACAAACGCTTGATTCGGTTGCTTGGATTGGGGTGGGTTGCTAGAAATTCAGGTGCCCGTTGGCTGCCATGTGCCCTGCTCATGTTTTCCCACAAGGTGATACTGGCACGAGGGTCAAAGCCCGCCATTGCCATCAGCTTCAAACCCACTTCATCGGCTTCAGACTCGTGGGTACGACTGAACGGCAACAACACACCCACTTGTGTGCCCAAGCCCAAACCAGTCATCAACATCTGACGTTCCTGCGATCCTTCAATGTGCTGGCGACTCATGATGTCGACCACCTGCAATCCCGTTTGCGCTGCCATTTGAATTGAAACCCGTTCGGCACCATGTTTTGACATCACGTGCGCCACCTCGTGACCAATAACCGTGGCCAGTTGGTCGGCTGTTTCGGCTACCGACAACAATCCGGTGTTGACACCAATCTTGCCGCCAGGCAAAGCAAAAGCATTGGCTGATTCGTCCTCAAAAACCACCACTTCCCATGGGGTTTGACGCCAGTTGTTGGGTAGTTGATCAATGATGGCACTGGAGATACATTGCACATAACGATTGGTTCTGCGGTTGGTTGAAACGGTTTCAGCCGACTTCAATTGTTGAAATGAAGCAGCCCCCATTTGATTGATTTGCTGATCGCCTACCAAGATCAAGCGATTGCGACCGGTGGGACTGGTGGCACAAGACACCAGGACAGCGAATAACAGCATCATAGATAACTTTTTCATATCAGTCCTTTCCTTATTGAAACCTATCACACTAACAGCAATACCGTGAATGTCTTGTAAATTTCACATCACAACAACAGCCAGGCCACCATTACAAAACCCAGAAAAAACAACATCAGATACAACCATTTGGCTTGCTTGTACCTGCCTTTCAATTGCGGATCAGTTATGGGTTTGGCCCGGTGATGGAGCCACACCACTTCCAATAAAATCACAAACACAAACAACATGATGAACACCACAGCAAAAATGCCCAGCGGGTGTGCCCAAGGTTGTCCAGCTGCCAACTGACTCACCAAGGCCATGCCATTGGCTAACACGATGACAGTCATTAAGGTGATTCTTAAAGGGGTAAAAACGGTGGTTTTACTATCTTGAGACATGCGCTTAATTCATTTAATAGATAATTAATGGAGCCATTATAGCAAGCTTCACAAGCCAATCATTATTTTTCAACCAGTGATTATTTGTACTCTTGTGTGTATAATTTATTGAACAATTTGGATTAATTTCAATCAAACCAAGGAATTTAAAACGGAGGAAATCATGAACCTTAAGCACCTTTTCTCATGCTGCTCAATGCTGGCTCTGCTGATTGGCAGTCAGACAGTGGTGGCCGATATCACTGATGCCCAACGGGCATACCAAGAACAACGCCACGAGCAAGCCTTTTCTGAGTTCAAAGCCTTAGCGCAGTTAGGCAGTGACTCCGCCAGACACCATTTAGCCACCATGTACATGCACGGCCAAGCCACCGATGTTGATTTAGATCAAGCCTACGGCTGGGCCAAGCTGGTTAATTACGATATTTACCCTGAGTGGAACAATATCACCGAACAGTTGCGGTCAAATATGAACGACCAAGAGTTGGCTCAAGCCGAACAAGTGGCTCAAGATATGCAACAACAATATGGTGATGCTGCCATTGCTGACCAATGGGCACCTGAGCCGCCTGTGGCAGCGGATGCCAGTGGTTCAAAAGACACTGACTTTGAGATACAAGTCATCCACCGGCAGGCTCCCAAATATCCTCGCAAAGAAATGATCTATGGTACCCAAGGTTGGGTCACCGTTCAGTTCGATGTTTTTCCTGATGGCTCTACCCGCAATCCTGTGGTGATAGATTCACTGCCTGAAGGGGTTTTTGATGAAGTGACTTTGGATGCCATCGCTGGCTTTAAGTTTGCGGTGGATTTTAAACCAGGTGTTGAACCGTATCCCGTTTGTACCACCCAATCGATTCAATATACCTTGAAAGGCTTGGACAGCCCAGAAATGAAAAACACCATTCAGCAACGCATCGCATCATTAAAAAGCAAAGCCGATCAAGGCAACCCCACTGCCCAATACTATTATGCGATGACCGCCAGTGACCTGTCTCTGGTCAAGGATCAGGCGCGCATGAACAAAGCCGAAATGAACCAATGGCTGTACCAAGCGGCGCAAAACGGTCAGACCGATGCCATGTACCAACTCGGTCAACACCTGATGACTGGCAAAGGTGCCAAGCAAGACAAACCCAAAGGCATGGCGTGGGTTATTCTGGCAGCCAACCAAGGCCATGCCAGAGCCGCCAGACTGGCATCACAGCATCCCAAACTGGCCAACCAAGTTAACGGCAGCAACCATTCTGCCGCCCATTGGTTAAAAGCAGCTGCCGAGAATGGACACCTGGATTCACAACTAGAATATGCACATCTATTGGCTCAAGATGGCGACCCAAGCCAAACAGAAGCGGCTTGGCTGTACCTGGATAAATTTACCAAAGAAAGGGATAAATCCATCAAGTATTACCAAACAGCAGCCCTGTTATATCAACTTGAAGGCAAAGAAAAGCAAGCCAAAAAGGCGCAGAAAAAAGCCAACAAAATGGCTAAAAAGTTGGGCTGGGAAATATAAACCACTCAAACTCATAAAAATTAGGTACAAAAAAAGCCCGCATAATGCGGGCTTTTTATATGGTTGTTAAACTTGAACTTACTCAGGTTTATCTTCCAGCGCTTTCATAGACAAACGCACTCGGCCTTGCTTGTCGACTTCCAGCACTTTGACTTTAACCACATCACCTTCAGACATTTTGTCGGTGACTTTGGCCACGCGCTCATGGCAAATTTCTGAAATGTGCACCATGCCATCTTGACCAGGCAGCAGGTTAACAAAGGCACCAAAATCCATGATTTTAACCACTTTGCCTTCGTAAATCGCACCGACTTCAACCTCAGCGGTCAAGTCCTCGATGCGTTTCTTGGCCAGATCACCGTCTTCTTGGTTGATCGAAGCAATCGTCACAGTACCATCGTCATTGATGTCGATGGTGGTGTTGGTTTCTTCAGTCAGGGCGCGGATGGTTGCGCCGCCTTTACCAATGATGTCACGAATCTTGTCTGGATTAACCTTGATGGTTTCCAAACGAGGTGCGTAGGCTGACATCTCTTGACGCGGTGTAGAAATGACTTTGTTCATTTCTTCCAGGATGAACTGTCGACCTGCAGTGGCTTGTTTCAAAGCAATCTCCATGATTTCACGGGTGATGCCTTGAATTTTGATGTCCATTTGCAAAGCCGTGATGGCACCTTCGGTACCAGCCACTTTGAAGTCCATGTCACCCAAGTGATCTTCATCACCCAAGATGTCAGACAAAACAGCGAAATTTTCACCTTCTTTGATCAGGCCCATGGCAATACCTGCCACTGGCTCTTTCAAAGGAATACCGGCATCCATCATCGACAACGATGAACCACAAACCGAAGCCATGGAACTGGAACCATTAGATTCGGTGATTTCAGAAACGATGCGTTTCACGTATGGGAAATCTTCTTCACTGGGAACCACTGCCATCAAACCACGTTTGGCCAAACGACCATGGCCAATCTCACGACGCTTGGGTCCACTCATGAAGCCAGCTTCGCCGACACAGAATGGGGGGAAGTTGTAATGGAACATGAAATCGTCTTTGGTTTCGCCTTCGATGCCATCAATGATTTGTGCATCACGACCGGTGCCCAGGGTAGTGGCCACAATCGCTTGGGTTTCACCGCGGGTGAACAAAGCCGATCCATGAACCCGTGGCAAAATGCCCACTTCCACAGATATGGGGCGAACTTGGGTCGGGTCACGACCATCAATACGAGGTGAACCAGCAATGATCTTTCCGCGCACGTGTTCTTTTTCTAGTTTACTGACAATTTCAGCAACTTCTTTGGGGTCATTGCCAGTCTCTTCTCCTTCCGGACAGAACTTGGCCATTACCGCTGTTCGCATTTCATCCAATGCAGCATAACGGTCTTCTTTGACTTGGTGAGCAAAAGCCGATTCAATGGCACCACCAAACTCGGTGTTGATGGCATTCAATAAGGTTTCGTTGACTTTGGCTTCTTCCCAATCCCATTGCGGTTTGCCATTTTCAGCAGCAAACTCTTTGATGGCTTCAATCGCCACTTGCATTTGCTCATGACCGTAGTTAACCGCACCCAGCATCACATCTTCGCTCAGCAAATCAGCTTCTGACTCCACCATCAACACGGCTTGGTCAGTACCGGCCACAACCAAATCCAATTTGGATGTTTCTAATTCTTCCAATGAAGGGTTCAACAAGTATTCACCATCAGTGTAACCAATCCTGGCGGCGCCAATGGGGCCACTGAAAGGGATGCCGGAAATGGCCAGGGCAGCCGATGCACCCAACAACGCTGGAATATCAGAATCAATTTCTTTGCTGAACGACATCACAGTAGCAATCACTTGCACTTCGTTTTTGAAGCCCTTAGGAAACAAAGGTCTGATGGGACGGTCAATCAGACGACAAATCAACACTTCTTTTTCGGTTGGTCGGCCTTCGCGTTTGAAGAAACCACCGGGAATGGCGCCAGCGGCGTAGAACTTTTCCTGGTAGTTAACGGTTAATGGAAAGAAACTGGCATCTGGTTTGGCTTCTTTTTTGCCGACCACGGTAACCAACAACACGGTGTCATCCATGGTGACTTTTACGGCACCTGTGGCTTGTCGAGCTATTTGTCCTGTTTCTAAGGTAACGGTGTGTTTACCGTACTGAAATTGTTTTACTTGTTTTTTCACTTATATGTTCCTGGCCGATTTCAGCCTGTTAATTTCTTACTTTCATACTACAGAGCAGCTCCCTTGAGCCGATCCGGTCTGCATACGATGTATGCAGTTAAAAAAAAACCCGCCAGAGCGGGTTTTTTATCATGACTTATCGACGCAGTCCCAGGCGCTGAATCAGCTCCTGATAACGATCATTGTCTTTGCGTTTGGTGTAAGCCAATAATTTGCGACGTTGGTTAATCAATTTAATCAGACCACGTCTAGAATGTTTGTCTTTCTTGTGGGTTTTGAAGTGTTCAGTCAGGTTGTTGATGCGGGCAGTCAATAACGCCACTTGTACTTCAGGTGAACCGGTGTCGTTGTCACTGGTTTTGTAATCTTTGATGATTTCTTGTCTTTGTTCAACTGTAATCATAATAGCTCTCGTTGAAGGGGCCAATTCTTAAAAGGTTGGGCCCGTTAAAATTACCGAATGGCCGTCAGACACGTCGCACCATTCAGATGAGGTGCGTATTCTAATGGTTTTAATCAGCAATGACAACGTTTTTTGGGGGTTTTGGGGTACCTGCAGTTGGGTGAACAGACCAGCCTTTCTGACCACGCAGAACTGCCAGCACAACACTTGGCCGATTTCTCAAACCTCAATGCTGATCTGCACCAAACCCTTGTAGCTTCAACACCTGCTGGTAGGATTTCATAAAGATGTTTTTCACCCGCAAGCGGTTGTTCTCCAACAATCCCAAACCCATAAAAATCTGGTTATGATCAAACAAGCAATAGGTGTCATCGGCCTCACGCCGTTGCACCTGTTTGCCATGAATCAAGTCTTGAGTTTGTGGCTGGGTTAATGACAGATGGGGATATTCAACCAAAGCTTCCTGCATCGGCAGCAGGCAGCTCAATGGCTTGTCCAGCTCGGCGATTTGTTCCAGGGTGAGCATGTGCTCACCGCTGAACACCCCGGTTTGGGTGCGATGCAAAGCCGACATGTGCCCCACTGTTCCTAAGGCTTTGGCAAAATCTTCCAGTAATGTGCGGATGTAAGTGCCTTTAGAAACTTTGATCTCAAAATCAATGTGATCTGGGTGGTTTTTCAGTAACTTGAACTGGTGAATGGTCACTGGTCTGGCTGGCCGTTCCACCGTTTTACCTTGCCTGGCCAAGTCATACAAGCGTTGTCCCTGGTGGTGCAGCGCGGAATACATTGGGGGTATTTGTTCAATGTCACCGGTTAAGGATTGACATGCCTGCATGATGTCGTCATCTGTAAACGTGGTTTCTGGCGCTGTGGCAACCACTTCACCTGTGGCGTCGCCGGTGTCGGTTTGGCTGCCCAAAACACACCTAGCCAAGTAGGTTTTATCAGAATTGATTAATAGGCTAGCTACTTTGGTGGCATCGCCAAAACAACAGGGCAACAAGCCTGTGGCCATGGGGTCCAAGTTGCCGGTATGACCGGCCTTTTTGGCTTTGATTTGGTGTCTGAGTTTTTGCAAGGCCAGGTTGGAACTGATGCCTTGGGGCTTGTTCAGCAGGATGATGCCATGGATGTCATGGTAGTTGCGTTTGGCTGAAACTTGATTCGCCATGAAGACTCACCGGTTTGAAACCGTCAGGATTCGTCGTCGGTCAGGTTGGGATCGGTGGAACGTGCCTTTTGAATCAGGTGCTCTAATTTTCTACCGTATTCCAGTGATGCATCGTACTTGAAACGCAGTTCAGGGACTTTGCGGGTATTCAATTGTTGTGCCATGACTTTGCGCAATTGCTTGGCGTTCAGACTCAAAGTCTTGATGGCCAGTTTTTCTTGCGATGGATCCAAGGTGTTGATGTATACCGTGGCCACCGACAAATCGCGGGTCACCTCTACATCAGAAATGGTGATGAACGAGGTGTCCTCATCCGGCAAATTCTGATGGATGGCGGTGGCCAGCGTGCGGCGCAAATGCGCCGCTACCCGATCACTTCTTTTGAAATCTCTGTGTCCCATAATTATTTATATCAATCCAATGTTCTTTGGACTTCAATTCTTTCGTAACATTCAATCTGATCACCAGGTTGAACATCATTGTATTGTTTCACCCCAATACCACATTCGGTACCAGACTTGACTTCTTTGACATCATCTTTGTGGCGACGCAGTGATTCTAACTCACCTTCAAAAATCACCACATTGTCTCGCAACACGCGGATTGGGTTGTCTCTTCGCACCACACCTTCTGAAACCAAACACCCGGCAATGGTGCCGAATTTTGATGACCTGAAGACATCGCGCACATCGGCATTACCAATGATCTCTTCTTTGATTTCGGTTCCCAGGATACCTGTGACCGATTGTTTCACTTGATCAATGGCTTCATAAATGATGCTGAAGTAGTGTAGATCCAGATCACTTTCCTTGATGAATTCACGGGCGGCTTTATCGGCTCGCACATTGAAACCAATAATGATGGCATTGGATGCTGCCGCCAATTGTGCATCGGCATTGGTGATGCCGCCAACGCCTGCAGAAATCACATTGACGTTCACGTCATCGTTAGAAATGGCTTGTAACGATTCACGCAGCGCTTCAACCGAACCTTGTACATCGGCTTTCACCAACAGGTTCACATTGAGCTTTTCTTCTTGTCCCATTTGTGACATCAGGTTCTCAAGCTTAGCAGCTTGTTGTCGTTTCAGACGCATTTCACGTTCTTGTTCACGGTGTTCCTGAGCCGCTTCACGGGCATGTTTTTTATTCTTGACCACCAAGAATTCATCACCAGCAATAGGCACGCCGGATAAACCGAGCACCACGGCTGGAATCGATGGTCCAGCGGATTCAATGTCATTGCCATTCTCGTCGATCAGGCTTCTGATGCGACCAAATTGCTCACCACACAGAATCATGTCACCTTTTTTCAAGGTACCGCTTTTCACCAAGACCGTGGCCACTGGCCCGCGACCTTTATCCAAAGACGATTCCACCACAATACCAGAGGCATTGGAGTCTTTCACCGCTTTCAACTCCATCACTTCGGCTTGTAAAGAGATGGCATCTAACAAGTCATCGATGCCTTGACCAGTTAAAGCCGAAACTTCAATAAATTGAACCTCACCACCCCAGTCTTCTGGCACCACTTCATGGCTGGCCAAATCTTGTTTGACTTTATCGATATTGGCCTCTGGCAAGTCAACTTTATTGACCGCAACAATCATCGGTACGCCAGCCGCTTTGGCATGCTCAATACCTTCTTGGGTTTGTGGCATCACGCCATCATTGGCAGCCACCACCAAAATAACGATGTCAGTCACCTGCGCACCACGGGCTCGCATGGCCGTAAAGGCGGCATGGCCTGGTGTGTCAATAAAAGAAATCACACCTTTGTCAGTTTCCACGTGGTAAGCACCAATGTGTTGGGTGATGCCACCGGCTTCCTTATCGGTCACTTTGGTGTTGCGGATGTAGTCAAGCAACGATGTTTTACCGTGGTCAACATGGCCCATAACCGTCACCACAGGTGGCCTGGTCTCGGCATTGTCTTCATCAATCTCTTTGGACGATTCTTCTTTGAGTTTTTCGGCTTTACTTTGCACCACCGCTTCTTCAGCTTTGTGGCCCAATTCTTCCACCACCAAAATAGCGGTGTCTTGATCCAGTGGTTGGTTGATGGTTACCATCATACCCATTTGCATCAACACTTTGATGATGTCACTGGATTTTATGGACAACTCTTTGGCCAAATCAGCCACAGTGATGTTTTCAGGAATGGCCACCGTTTTAACCACTGGAGCAGCGGGTTTCTGGAAACCATGCTCGCCTTTACCAGCCGCAGCTGGTCTGATGGCTTTGCGATCACCGCGACCACTGGCACCACCTTGAACATGCAATTGCTTGCGTCCGTAGCGGGTCTTCGAGCGATCATCCTGTTTGCCTTTACCGGTACCAGCCTGTTCACGTTTTTTGCGGTTAGCCCGTTCTGTGATGGCTTTTTGAACCTGTTGATCCACCAACGCATCGTGGCGTTTTTTCTTCTCAGCTTCCTCGTCAATGGCTTCTTTTTTGGCTGCTTCTTTGGCTTTCGCTTGCGCTTCCAACTCAGCTTCCATTTTGCTTTGGGCATCATCCTGTTGCTGAACTTCTGCTTCTTCCTGTGCCAAATCCTGTTGTTCTTTTTCAGCTTCTGCTTTGGCTTGAGCTTCAGCTTCCGCTTGTTCAGCAGCCAGACGCTCGGCTTCTTTCTCTTGTTGTGCTTTTTGTTCTGCAGCCTGTTGCTTGGCTTTTTCTTCTTCTGCCAATTGTGTTTTGCGCTCTTCCAACGCTTTCTGGGCAGCCAAACGCTCCTGTTCGATTTCAGCCATTTCTTTTTGGCTGGGGCCTGTACTGAGTTTTTTCTTTTTAACTTCTATGTTGATACTTTTGGTCTTCGCCGCACCAGTGCCACCACTGGAAACGCGCAGGACTTCCTTGGACTTCCTTTTCAGCACCACTTTTTTGCGAGGAGACAGGCTCTTTTTGTCTTTGCCATGCGATCCACGCAGGAACTCCAACAATTTAACCTTTGATTCATTGCTGATGGTGTCGTCTTCAGACTTCGCAGGGATTCCTGCACTGGCCAATTGTTCCATCAGTTTTTCTGTGGAAATTCCCAGCACGCCAGCCAATTGTTTTACTGTTACATCAGACATTCATCGTCTCCTGTTGTTATTTACTCGAACCAATGTTTTCTGGCTTCCATGATCAAATCAGAGGCTTCCTGCTCCTCTAAATCCACCAACTCCAATAATTCATCGGTGGCCAAATCTGCCAAGTCATCACGGGTTCTGATACCTTTATCGGCCAGTTTATAGGCCAATTTATCATTCATCAAATCCAATCCCAGCATATCGTCAGCTGGTTTTTTGTCTTCTAATTTTTCTTCGTTGGCAATCATTTGCGTCAACAAAGCGTCGCGGGCACGGCCGCGTAATTCTTCTACCAACTCCTCATCAAAGCCTTCTATGTTCAACAATTCAGACTCATCAACATAAGCAATTTCTTCTATCGATGAAAAGCCTTCCTGCACCAACAAAATGGCCATGTCTTCGTCGACATCGAGTTTTTCTTCATACTCTTTGACAAACTCCATGGCTTCCGCTTCATTCTTTTCTTCCGCTTGATCGGTGGTCAATACATTGATTTCCCATCCAGTCAACTCACTGGCCAAGCGCACATTCTGACCACCGCGACCAATGGCCTGTGACAGTTGGGCTTCATTAACAGCCACGTCGATAGAGTTTTTCTCTTCGTCGACCACGATTGACTCTATTTCAGCAGGCGACATGGCGTTGATCATAAACTGCGCCGTGTTCTCATCCCATAAAATGATGTCAATGCGTTCGCCACCCAATTCATTGGCCACCGACATCACGCGCGAACCGCGCATGCCGACACAAGCACCAATGGGATCGAGTTTGCGATCGTGTGAAAAGACAGCGATTTTGGCCCGGTGTCCGGGATCGCGTGCCGCCCCTTTGATCTCCAGGAATCCTTGTGAAATTTCAGGCACTTCAACCTTAAACAATTCAATCATGAATTGCGGTGATTTTCTTGATAAAGTCAAAATCGGTCCGCGGTTTAAACGGTTAACTTCAATCAACAAGCCTTTCAGGCGGTCACCACGTTTGACTTTTTCACGTGGGATGCCATGTTCACGTGGCACGATGGCCTCAATGCCACCACCCACATCAATAAATACATGGCCACGCTCAACACGCTTAACGATACCAGACAATACTTCTCCGATGCGGTCTTCATACATTTCAACCACTTGCTCACGTTCGGCTTCACGGACTTTTTGCAAAATGACCTGTTTGGCTGTTTGTGCTGCAATGCGACCAAACTCAACCGACTCCATTTCTTCCTCAATCACATCACCGATTTCAATATCGGGATCTTCTTTGCGGGCATCTTCCAATAACAGTTCACGGTCTTCAGATTCGAAATCTTCTTCTTCAACCACGGTCCAGCGGCGAAAACTTTCATAAGTCCCGGTGGTGCGATCAATGTCTACGCGCACATCCATGTCTTTCATGTGTTTTTTGCGGGTGGCTGATGCCAATGCCAATTCAATGGCCTCAAAAATCACATCACGACTGACGCCTTTTTCATTCGACAAGGCTTCAGCAACATACAGAATTTCTCTACTCATTTTTTCACTCCACCAACAGTTGATTTTAACCGGGCTTTCATTACATTACTCATCTCAAAACCATATTCAGTCACTTCATTTGCGACCACTATGTGTTCATCATTCACTGCTTTGATGGTGCCTTTGATGTTTCTGGCGCCATCCACAGGCTGAGCCAGCTTCACCACCACACCTTCGCCTATGTAGCGGGCAAATTGTTCGGCTGAAAACAGCACGCGATCCAAACCAGGCGAAGACACTTCCAGCACATAGGCGCCACTGATGGGGTCTTCCACCTCCAACAAACCGGAAATTTCATGACTGCACTTGGCACAATCGTTTACATTGACACCATTCTCATGGTCAATGTACACCCGCAGAATGGCGTTGTTTTTTTGTGGCAGGTATTCCAGCCCCCAAAAAGTGAAGCCCAGGTCTGCAATGACGGGTTGGATCAGTTGTGACAGTACTTTTTCTTTCATTCAATGTCAGCTAATGGTTCAAAACAGTGATGAAATTTTATCTGATGGGCAAAGGGAATTGTCGCTTCACCAATCAAAAATTTCAGCAACAAAAAAGGCTCCATGTGGAGCCTGATAATACGTTCAATCAATTGGTTGCGGGGGCAGGATTTGAACCTACGACCTTCGGGTTATGAGCCCGACGAGCTGCCAGACTGCTCCACCCCGCATCATCAAGATGGCATATTCTACTATATATTTTTCTTTTTGCAACAGTTAAACCTAACCTATCTCAGTTTAATTTATGATTCTGTATTTTTGGCCATCTTGGCCAAACGGCCCACAGTCAGTCCCTGCACCAGAATGCTGAACAGCACCACAGCGTAGGTGGCTGCTATCAAAGGTTCCCGGTAGGGGCTGGCCGGCATCGACAACACCAAAGCCACCGAAATCCCTCCACGCAAACCGCCCCAGGTTAACAATTTGACGGTGTGCGGCGAATAAGTATATTTCAGGCGCAACAAACTGACCGGCAGACCCACACTGATGAATCGAGCCACAAGAACCAAGGGGATAATCAACAAAGCACTGTAAATGTACTGTGGCAGGAAGTGAATTAACAGTAACTCAATACCAATCAACAGAAACAACACGGCATTAAGCACTTCATCAATCAGTTCCCAAAAATTATCCAGCCGTTCACGGGTCACCTCACTCATGGCCAGTAAGCGGCCTTGGTTACCCATCATCAAACCAGCCACCACGATGGCTATCGGTCCTGACAAGTGCAGGTGTTGGGCTGCGGTGTAGCCCCCAGTAACCATGGCCAGTGTAATCAGCACTTCCACTTGGTAATTGTTGATTGACCTCAACATCCGAAAGCCAACATACCCCAATCCCAAGCCAAATAAAATACCACCCACGGCTTCCTGTAGGAACAACCAGCCGACACTGGTAAATGAAGCCTCAGAAGCGCCTGTGGCCACGCCCAGTACCGCAATAAACAACACCACAGCCACGCCATCATTAAATAACGATTCACCGGTGATCTTCACCTCAATGGCTTTGGGTGCCCCGGCCTTTTTCAGGATGCCCATCACGGCAATTGGGTCGGTCGGCGAAATCAACACCCCAAACACCAAACAATAAATATAGGGAATGTCGATGCCAAACAATTGAAACACATAAAAGCTCACCACACTGACGATGATGGATGACATCACCACACCTATGGTAGCAAGCACCGCAATGGTGTACTTCAACGCTGCCAGGCGATTGATGTTAACGTGCAGTGCGCCAGCGAATAACAAAAAACTGAGCATGCCATTCATCACCGTTTCATCAAAATCCACTTGTGAAAACACCGCCGCAATCTGATCGTCGTTGAACCAACCCAATTTATTGAGAATCACCAATAACAGTGACATCAACAAACCTATGACCATGATGCCTATGCCATTGGGCAATCCAATAAAACGGTGATTGAAGTAAGCGAAGGTGGCCGCCAGGGTTAACAAGATGGAGATCAAATCAATCAAACTCATGACACATTCCTAATCATTAAGGAGCTCATTTTAAACCCGCCCACAAAAAAAGGGTGGCTCAAAGCCACCCTTTTCTTTCAAGTTAAACTTGAGCAGGTTACCAATCCAAACGGAAACCCACTTGAGCACGCCATTGAGAGGCGAAGCGGTTGGTGCTGAAACGGGTTGGGCCGTTCCAATCCAACTCATAAATGCCATCTTCTAAAGAGTTCAGGCGGTACACATCATTACCGTCAAAGCCGGCAGTGATGATTTGACCCCAATCGCTGTCAATCATGTTACCCAGGTTCTTGATGTTGAAGAACAAGGTAGCACGCACAGGACCCCAAGCTGGCAATTCTTGTGACACGTTCAAATCAACTGTGTTGATGCGAGGTGCTTTGAATGCGTTTCTTGGCGCCACTTGACCGCGGTATTGGGCCAGACCTGAAGATTGCAGGAAGGCTTCAAACTCAGCGGCTTCTGATGGATCAGCCAACACATACTCGTTAGGCATAGGCACATAGACCAAATCGTTGTCACGGATACCGTCACCATTCACGTCATTGCTGTAAGTGTGTGAGAATGGTTCGCCGTCTTGTGATACCCATACCAAACCGATGTTGGTGTAGTTGTCACCGAAGAACATGTTGCGGTAGTTGGTCACGAACACAAAAGCGTTCTCGATTTCATAAGCTGAAGTGGCTGCCATCGCTTGGTTAGGATTGAAAGCCGGGGTGTTGTTCCAGTTAGAAATCGCACGTGATGAAGTACCCGCAGATGATTCTGATGCATCAGTATACGTGTAAGATGCTTTGGCATACCAGTGCTCAGTTTGTGGCAACTCCAAACTCACAGTGGCACGTTTGGTGTCACCTTTAGACGTGTTGGTCAGGTAAATCACGTCATTGAAATCTGAGTTGGCATTGGCTCGGCTGCCAGACAGGTTGGCTGGGTCTTCCCAGTAAACCAAACGGCCATCAGGCAAGGTGCCCGTAGGATCACCCAAGTTCAGGTGCTGGTAATCAATGGCGTCTTGCGCTTTGATGTATTCCAATTCCAAAGAACCGATCAAACCATACCAAGGCAGTTCAGCATCCACAGCCAAGTTGGATTTCAACACGGTTGGGATTTTGAAGTCAGGATCCAGCACATCGACGTTTTGACGTGAAGAACCGTCCAGAATGGGTTGGTTGTTAGGATCCAAAGTAAACAGCATGCCATCTTCGATGCCATTGGAGCTGTAGAAAGTCAAATCGCCACCGGTGTTGGTGAATGAGTTAGACAACCACACATTAGGGGTACCGCCAGTGAAGACACCGACACCACCACGCAACTGCAGGTCACGCTCTTCAGACATGTTGTAGTTGAAACCAATTCTTGGTTGGAACGTGCCTTCGCTGACCACGTTGTTGTTGGCAAAACCATAGGCATCAAAGAAATCTTGATTGAAGCGTGGTTTGCTGCCGGCATCTGGCTTGTCGTAACGGAAGCCGTATTGAACAGTCAAACGGTCAGTGGCCATCCAGTTGTCACCAATGAACAGACCCAGGTTTTCCCAAGACCAGTTGGCTTCAGGACGTGGCTCGTTGGTGCCGCGGTTGTATTCATAACGTGAGTGAATGCCGTTGGCAAAATCATCAATGCTGTCAAATTCATACAAACCCAAGGCTTGTGAAATAAACAAGTTGCGGATGTCTTGCTCGCGCCAATCGAAACCGAAAGTCAGGTTGTGGTTACCCAAGAACCAATTACCTTCCAGGAAGATGTTATCGGTGACTACGTTCAACTCGTTAGCGTGACGGAATTCTTCGGTTCCGAAGAACACAGAATCACCGTTACCAACCATCACTTCAACCTGAGGCAAAATGGCATTCAAATCTGGAACTTTATCAAACTCTGAATTCGAGATACGCAACTCAGTCGAGAAGTTGGCTGTCCAGTCACTGTACAAGTTTAAATTGTAGGATTTGTTTTCAAAGGCATTGGTGTACCAATGTGAACTCAGTGAAATTTCGCCACCACCGTAGTTAGGGAAGATGGGTTGTGAGTCTTCATTGTTTTGGTATTTGAAAGAAGCCCGGTGGTAATCGTTGATGTTCCAATCTAATTTAACCACAATAGATTCTTCTTCAGTCACTAGGTTTGAAGGTGCATTGAATGTACCGGCATCAACACCATAAACTGAAGAGGCAATGTCAGCCACTTGTTGAGCCAAAGCCGTATCTACACCCGATGAGTTACCAATGCGGGTTTGCTCTTCTTTCTCATAAGCCAGGAAGAAAAACAGGCGGTCTTTAACAATGGGGCCACCAGCAGATACTGAGTAAACTTCACGAGTGAAGTCAGCATCATCACGCTGCAGGTCATCATCAGAGTAGTAGAATGCCGCACGACCAGTGAACTCGTTGGTACCTGATTTGGTGATGGCATTGATGTTGGCACCGGTGAAGTTAGACAACGTCACGTCATAAGGTGACAACTGCACGTTCAACTCTTGAATGGTGTCCAAAGAGAACGGCTGTGACAAGCCTGGTGAACCGTTGGCTTCCAAACCGAAAGGATCGCCGATACCCACACCATCAATAGAGATGTTGTTGAAGCGGTTGTTAACACCAGATACTGAAATACCGTTACCAAAACTTCTCAGGTTCACACGTGAATCCAAACGCACGTAATCTTGGATGTCACGATCAACCGTAGGCAGGTTGGTGATTTGGTCTTCTGAAATGCTGGTACCAGTGCCCATGTTGTCTGGGTTGAAAGTGGCAGATAAAGGCGCCACACCAACAGCAGTCACGTTGTCCAGTGAAATGGCATCAGCCACCAACACCGCATCAATGGCACGGTCTTCACCCAACTGGATGTAGATGTTACCTTCTTCCGCATCGGAAAAACCGTCGTTTCTGACTTCTACATTATAGGGACCGCCGACACGCAAACCACGTGCTGAGTAGCGACCGTCTTCGTTGGTGGTCAATGTCTTAACTTGACCAGTTGGTTCGTGGGTCACGATAACGGTGGCACCAGAAAGAACGTTGCCATCAGAATCAACGATGGTACCGTTGATTGATGCCGAAGTTTCCTGAGCCAATGACACACCCCAAGGCAGTACAGCGATCATCAGGATCGCGGCCACCCACTTAACTTGTTTCATATTTCTCATTGCAAAAACCTATATAAATAAACATAATGACTTGCAAGGCGCAAAAGCAATCGACCGTTAAACGAACGTTTGAATTGATATGGCGCTTTTTAAAGCCTCTCTGAAAAAATCCTCTGCGTATTTTCTCACATGGAGGCGTATGGTAAAAGCCTTTTGTGAAGATTCCGTTAAAAATTGTCATATAAAAACATGAAGAAATTTATTTTACTGGTATTACTCAGCATTCAACTTCAAGCCTCAGCCCAAGAACTGGTGGCTGGGCCCATGCTGGGACATGTGGCGCTGCGTGGCGCCAATATTTGGGTGCAGTCAGCTGACAGCGGCTCGGTCAGCATCAGTTACTGGCCAGAGAACAATCCTGAACAGCGTTCGACATTGGAAGCGCAGGTCAATGCAACCTATGGCAACACCCACACCTTCAATTTAAGCCGTTTAGAACCTGACACCACCTACCAGTACCAAATTCTGGTCAATGGCAAACAGGCTAATGACAAAGATCCGTACCAATTCAAAACCCAAAAACTGTGGCAATGGCGAACCGACCCGCCTGAGTTTTCAGTACTCGCTGGGTCATGCAATTTTATCAATGAGCAAGCTTATGACCGCCCAGGCACACCCTACGGCAGCGGCCACGAGAAAATGTTTGGTCAGATTGCTCAAGAGGATGCCGAGGTGATGCTGTGGATTGGTGATAACTGGTATTACCATGAAGTGGACTACGATGCTGAGCAGAACTTGCTGTATCGGGTGATGCATGACCGCAAAAAACCTTATTTACAACCCATCTACGCCAAGTTTGCCAACTATGCCACCTGGGATGACCACGATTTCGGCCCCAATAACTCGGGACAAGAGTTTATCTTCAAACAACAGGCGCTGAACATTTTTAAACACTATTGGGCCAACCCCAGTTACGGCATGCCCGAACAAGAAGGGGTATTCACCAAAGTCAGTTACAACGATATTGACTTCTTTATGTTGGACAACCGTTACAACAAATCTCATGAAAACGCCCCCGATGGCCCCGATAAAGTGTTTTATGGTCAAACCCAGCTGAACTGGTTAAAAGACGGTTTATTGGCCTCCCATGCACCTTTCAAGTTCATTGTCGGCGGCAGTCAGATGCTGAACAACCACCATCCCTATGAGGGCTGGGACAAATACCGACATGAACGCGACCCGTTCATTCAATGGCTGGATGACAACAAAATTGAAGGCGTGGTGTTCCTCAGTGGTGACAAACACCACACCGAAATGCAGCGGGTCAATCGTCCTGGTGCTTACCCATTGTATGAAATGACTTGTTCGCCGCTGACAGCCGGCACCCACTCCAGCAAGTCTGGTGGCGACTTGGACAACCCCAGACTGGTCGCAGACACCTTGGTCAATGAGCACAATTACTGTAGGTTTTCATTCACTGGCCCCCGCAACGACCGCAGCCTCAATATCGAGGTCAAGGGCAGAGAAGGCCAAATATTCTGGCAGAAAAATATCAAAAGCAGTGTCTTGAGTTACTCACAAGTAAACCAATAACTGGTTGGGCTTATGATCAGGAATGATGACCAGGAACAACTGTTACATCTGGAGCGAAAAAACCTTCGGTACCTCAACCTGTTCAGACTGTTTGCCGGCTTGTTTTTTTATATGCTGGTCAACAACGAGTACGTAGCCAACTTTTTCTCCACTTCCGAATACCACCACTACACCGCTGACCTGGTCGATATCTACTTGATCTTGTCCATTGCGCTGATGTTGATTACTTACATCAGTCAACAGCAAAAGGTCATTGCCATCAGTAAACTGACCCTGTTTTTGGATTTGTTTATTCTGATTTATTTGGCTTTTGCCACCAGTGGTTTTTCTCAAGGTTTGGCAATGCTGCCGGTTTTGGCCATTGGCTCAGCCGCGATTTTGTATCGCCAAGCACTGTTTATATTGTTGGCCCCGACCACTGCCACCATCCTGTTGTGGTTGTTACCAGAAGTATTGGATTTCAGCCAACAAGAGGTGGTCACCAACTCAAGCAAATTGTTGCATGCCTTGGGGTATTTTGTGATTGCCTTGTTGGGCATTCGTCAGTCCATTTCTTATACCAGCACCCTCCAACTCTACAAAAGCCAACGCAAAACCATCTCTGGCCTAGAAAACATGAACCAAGTCATCATTGAAAAATTAACCAATGGTGTGATTGTGTATCAGAATGACCATGTGATTTTGCACGCCAACGAATCAGCCAAGCGACTGTTGGGACTGGATGACATCATATTTTTCCCTGAAGAAATTGAACAATACATCAACAGCAACCATGAAGGCTCGGTTTACCATGCCCCCAATGGGCTTGATTTATACCTGCGCAAAGCCACCGTTTCTGAAGAGAAAAATTTTGGCGTGCTGTTTATCGAAGACTCCAGCTTCTTGAAAAAAGCGGCCCAACAATTGAATTTGGCCTCCTTAGGCAAGATGTCCGGCTCCATTGCCCATGAGATTCGCAATCCGCTGGCCGCCATCAGCACCGCCGCAGAGTTGCTGGTGGAATCTCCGGACTTGAAAGACCAGGACAAACAAATCAGTGAGATCATTGTTAACCAAACCCGACGGGCCAACCACATCATTGAAGACATCCTGGAAATGTCTAAACGCAAAACCGCACAACCAGAAACCCTGTATGTGGTTGATTACCTGACGTTGGCCAAAAACCAGTTAATTGACCAGGAACTGGCCACCAGCCAACAAGTCCAAATCATCGCCAGCAAAGAGCTGACCATCGAGTTTGATCCAGCTCATTTCAAACAAGTGGTATGGAACCTGGCATCGAACGCCATCAAGCACGGTGAAGACAAAGAGTTAACCATGATGGCTCGAGGACAAACCATTGAATTCAGAAACAACGGCAAAGCCTTTGATGAGAAAAAACTGAACAACCTGTTCGAACCCTTTTACACCACCCACAACCGTGGCACCGGATTGGGCTTACACATCTGCCGCCAGCTGTGTCACGACAACCACGCCACCTTAGAATACCTGCACGTCAATAACCAACACATTTTCCGGATAGAGTTTAATTTGAATTGATACAGCAAGACCATGCCTTGATTGGGCTAATATTAAGCTTCATCAGGCGGGTCAAAACCATCGCTGTAAATAAAATCCAAGCCTTGTTCGCAAACCACCAGAACGTCTGTGACATCATTACCAGAAACCAGCCCTTGGCCATTGTGTACCACGCAAGGTTGTATCGGATCATCAGCTTGTTCGGTGATGATGACATCATAAGCCTGCTGGTCATCTACCGGCATGGCAAATGAAAATGACTGGCTGCCATCGATGTACAACTGGTCGACCCCATTGTTCTGCAGTTCCAAGTTATTGTTCGGCAACAGACCTTTGACAAAACCACCGATAAAGTATGGGTTGGTTGCACACACCACATGAATGTCCGTCATCCCCGTGGGCGCTACCTGGCCTGACCCTTGGTTAACCACACAGGTTTGGTTCGGCATGGTGGGTTGGCTGCTGACCGTGATGGCAAAAGAATCACCGACAAACAAGGGTGTTGAAAAAGTGGCCGCACCATTGTCATCAACCCACAATGCATCACCACCATTGTTTTCCAGTTCCACTGAATTGCCTGCGGCCAAACCAGAGACAACTACCGACAGCTGATAAGGCACATTCAAGACATAAGCAGAACCGGCATTGTTACCTAATTCGGTGTCTCTGAAGGCCCCTATCAAAGCTTTGCCACCGGATACACCTATGGCAGCACCAAATTCGTCTCTGGTCTCGGTGTCCACACCGGCCAGCTGATCAACCTGTAGCCATTCAGAACCCACCCAATCGTACACATAGACTGCCCCCGAGATGAATCCGTTGGCGTTGTCTTTATTGGCACCAACCAAAGCACGGTCTGCTTGTAAACTGACTGCATAGCCCAGTTGTCCACCGCCATTCAAGGTCGGCACGATCAGTTGTTGAGTTTGGGTCCAGGATTGTCCATCGAAATCGAACACATAAGCCGCACCCGATGCTGCCACATTGCCGGTGTCTTCCATGGCGCCAACCAAGGCCCGATCACCGGACAAACTGACTGCGTACCCAAAAAGTCCTTGATCCACGCCTTCATCGGACACCAGTTTGGCACTTTCAACCCAGAGGGTGTTGCTGCTGTCATAATCAAACACATAAGCAGCACCCATATTTTCTGTGGCAGTGCCATCATAATAGGCACCCACCAACAAGCGGTCGCCAGATAAACTGACCGCGTGGCCAAACTTGGCATTTTCAGCCGCATCGCTGGCCACCAGTTTTTGTTGTTCCACCCAAACCGTGCCATTGAAAACAAATAGATATACCGCACCAACATCACTGCCGTTGTCGTCATTGGCATTGCGGGCACCAATGGCTACCTGGTCACCAGCTAAATCCAGACTGAAGCCAAACCAATCGGAATTGTTGCCGTCAGAGGCCAATAACTTTTGTGACTGATTCCAATTGGCACCATCGTAGTCAAAAACATACACAGCACCTGAGTCACCACCGTTGTCATCGACACGGAATGCCCCGACCATGAGGCGGTCACCATCGACACTGACTGCCTGGCCGAAGCGATCCGAATCAACAGCATCATCGGCCGTTAGTTTTTGATCAAATATCCAATTGACCCCATCGTACCGGTAAACATACACCGCCCCTTCGTTGTTATCCACGCCATCATGGTAACTGGCACCCACCACCGCCCAATCACCGGATATGTCGACGGCTCCACCAAAATAGTCATCGGCCACACCATCAAAGGCTAACAATTTGGCTTCTTGAACTGGATCCAAAGTGAAAGAATGAATTGGATTGGCTGTGGCAGAAAACGACCACAGCAGAGCAGCCAACAGGTAAGCGCAGTGATTGAATGATTGTATTTTCATGGATTGTTCCGGTTACTTTCTATACTTAACCAATACAATCATGACTTCGCGTCACGCAAATACAATTAATTTTAGAAGAGGATGTTCGTAGGACTTGTTCTGATGCTTCATCTGTTGCAAAAACAAGGCACTTATTTTATAGGTTAAAACCATCCTGATAAATCAGGTCACCCATCAATTGATACAAATAAGCTGCCCCAGAACCATTGCCCAACTCGTCTTCAGCCTCTGAGCCCAACAACATCAAGTCACCTGAAAAGGACATAGATTGACTAAAACGGTTGTCATCATTGATGGCGGTAGGCGCTAGTTTAGAAACCTCGTGAAAAGCACCTTCAGTATATCCAAAAACATAAGCACTGCCTTGACCTAGAGAAGAAAAGGCTGATGCACCGACCACGACAACATCGTCTGACATGGCCATGACCCTGTCGCCAAAATCCTTGCCCTGTTCGGAATCAGATGCATAAAGCCTTTGTTTGTGTCTCCAAGAACCATTCTCAAACCGGTAAATATGCACCCGGCCAGCCGTGTTTCCATGACCCTTATCCCCCACCACAACCAGATCACCAGAGATACTGACTGAAGAGGCAAAGTATCGAGTGACTGCGAACTCTGAGTGACTCAACTTTTGCATTTCCTGCCACTCACCATCAGTTAATTCAAATACATAAGCATCACCGCCAGGTGAAAAGTCAAAACCAGAACTGATAATTGCCCGTTGCTGATCCACACTGATGTCTTGACCAAAGTTGTCATTAGTCGACCCATCAGAAGCATAAAATTTCTGACTGAAAGAAAAGGTTCCGCTGTTGTTTTCATAAAAATATACCGCACCAGAACTGCCGCCCATGTCATTATCGGTAGCGGCTGAAACCAATAGTCCAGCGGCTGACAGGTGGATGGCTTGGGCATAATCATCCCAGCCGATTCCAGAAGTCAATGTTTGCGTCTCAACCCATTGATTACCATCGTGTCTGAATATATAAACCGTTCCTGATTGGCTGATGTCTGAATCCACTGAAGCAATGGCAACCACATCACCATTCAGGCTGATGTTGTTTCCAAATTGTTGCACTGAAGGCGAGTCAGAAGCTGTCAATGTCTGTACCAGCTGCCATTGTTGATTTAGCAATCGATAGACCTTTACAGCACCTTCATTGTAACTGGAATCTTGATTCCGAGTTGCTATCATCATGGTGTCACCGTCGATACTGACAGCATGGCCGAAGCTTTCTTGCCAGGCACCCTTTAAAGGTATGATGACGTCAGTTTGTTGCCAGCTTCCAGCATTTTCAAAAGCATATACCGCGCCAGAGGAATTACCATTGGTGTCATCATCAATGGCACCTACCAGCATGCGGTTTTGTGAATATCCTACGGCGAAACCAAAAGCATCACCTGCGGCCGTGTCAGCCGAAGTCAGCTTGGTCTGAAATTCCCAGCCTTGGGCGCCGACCTCATAGACATAAACGGCTTGAGAGTCATAACTGTGTGGCCAGTCGTCATAGGCTTGTGCTGATATAAACATCAGGCTGTCTTCGATTAACACGTCGTAACCGAAACCATCCCAGTCCACAGCATCAGGCGCCGTGATGTGCTGCAGCAAAGTCCAATCAAAACCATTCAACTCATAAACCAAGGCACTGCCTGTATTCACGCCCGCATCATCGTTCCCAGCTGCACCAAAAACAGCCTGATTGCCTTGTATGCTGACTTGAAAGCCCAAACGATCTCCGGGACTGATGTCAGCCGGCTGCAATTGATCAAATTCAAGCCAACCTAAGGATGCGCTCTGATACAAAACATAAATCAGAGGTCCGCCTTGGCTGCTGCCTCCTGGTGCGCTGACCATTGCCCACTGACCATCATGATCAACGGCGTAGCCAAAATAACCCGATTCAACTCCATCACTGGCTATCAGTTTTTGTTGTTGTGACCAAACGTTGCCATTCAAAGAGAAGGCATACACAGCGCCAGAAAAGGTATCTGTTGTGCTTTCGAAGTGTCCACCCACCAACAACTGATTGTCAGCCAGGCTTACCGAGTGACCAAAACCATTCCTAGCCGTTTCACCATCGGCAGCCAAAACTTGTTGCAATGCCCAAGTGCCGACACTGAATTCATAAATAAATACCTTTCCAGAATTGGAACTGAACAAATTGGGCACACCCACTGCCAGGGTGTTGCCACTCAGACTGATTGCATGTCCAAAATCACGAAAACCATGGATGTTCTCAGCCCGTAAGGCAGTCAAATATTGCCATTGGTTATCTACCCAATGATAAGCATAGACCACGCCACCAAATGCTTCCCCTGGCGCAGACACCACTGCCAAGTTACCATCCACTTCAACTTGATACCCATATTTACTGCCTTGTCCGTTAGACCCTTCTGCTTCAGGCAATAACCGCATCAATTCATGCACGCCAACTGGATTGACTGTGCGTGTTTCCTGAGGTTGTTGATCAGCCAAAGCCGGGACCGAGAATACCCCACATATCATCAATAAAATGAATGACGTCCTGTGTCTGAATGGCATGGTTTATCTCCTGTTGATTTGGTAAATAAATTTCGGCATTAAAAATTGAACCCCGGATTATACCGCGAACCCGGGGCTGGTATACACCTGGTTTATGGGCTTTTAATCCCGGGCTAACACCCCTGACATCAACCGTGCTACGACAACCACGTCAAACTCTACCACCTACTCGTCAACGTGTAACACCTCTTCCGCAACAAGTTAAACTCACAAGACCGCAATTTGAATCTGACTTTATGAATGAAGCTATTCACAGGTTATTAACGATCAAATCCGTGTTTCACAATTAAATCATTTTCAAAAACAAAAACTGTGCCAGAGTTGGTTCCCTTGGTATCATCACCGGAAGAGCCAACAATCATGGTTCGATTCGATATATACACATCTTTCGCATAAGCACCATTTACGGCACCGAATCTCGGCATTAAGGTAAATGTTTCAATCCATTCATCATCTGTACGCTCATAAAGTAATGCAACACCTGAGTCGAATTGGGCCTGAGGATCAAAGGATGTTCCAATCATTAAATTATTATCATCTGAGCTTAAAGATAATCCAAATCCAGTCGGAAATAGATGGTTCTTATGAACAATCCTTTGTTTATGTACCCAGTCAAAGCCATCATACTCAAACCATTCAACCCCATTATAACCAACAGTATAATTCTGCAAATGAGAGTTCGTAAACAATTGATTGCCACTTGCAGCTATCTCAAACCCAAACCATCCAACATCCGACGATCCGGATTTAATTTCAAAAGAATGCGCTCCATTCAACTGATCCATCGCATAAACATAAATGGTTCCACTGAGTGAATCTTGCACCCCTACACTTGCCGCCCCTATAAACAACCACTGTTCGGTAGCAGCTAATGAACGCCCAAATTCCTGATTATTAGAAAAATAAGGAGGGGTTATTTTATGACTAAGTATCCATCTAGATCCTTCATGCTCATATACATAAACAGATCCAGAGTCTTGACCGTTTTCATCATCACCTATTGAACTAGCAAACAGCATTCCGCCAAAGCTTAATACCTTGTAACCAAAGTTATCATTGTTGTCCCTATCTAAAGTAATTATTTTACCTTTTGGATTCCATACTTCGCCAGAACGCTCGTAAGTATAGACTGATCCGGCGTCAATGATATTGGAAAGATTGTCGCCTGGGGCACTGATAAAGGCCCAATCTTCGCCGACAGTAACATCGAAACCATATCGGTCACTTTCACTGGGATCACCAGCTGTGAGTTTTTGAGTTCGGAGCCAACCTTGGTCTCCTTTTTTATGCATGTAAGCAGCTCCGACAAACTGATTTAGTCCCCTGTCTTCTCCTGAGGCTCCAACCAACATATAATCACCAAATACACTTAATTCAGCTCCAAATAATGCATTAACAGCTCCCCTGCCATCTTTCAATTTCGTTTGCTCTTCCATCAATCCTTGTGACGCTTCAAACACATAAGCTGCACCTGCATCTAAACCATCGGAGTCATCTCCATTGGCACCAACTATCAAGTGATTATCTGAAACTGCCAATGAACCACCAAACAAGTCTAATTCGGCTCCATCAGAAGCAACTAATTTTTCCTTAAAGACCCAACTATCATTAACTAATTCATATGCGAATACAGCGCCAGGCCGTATCGAATTGACTGTGTTTAAGGAATCTGAAATATAAGCTTTGTCCTCTGATAAGACAAAATGATCTCCAAAGCTAAAAGACACATCGAATCCACCTGTATCAGCCGATTGATGATACTCCCAAACCGAGCCATTCAATTTAAAAAAATTAACCCCCTCTTGCCCTGGCATGTTGGTCTTAATGATGGCCCATTGGTTGTCAATTGCTACGGAAGTCGAGCCATTGGTTTCAATGGTTTGTGAGTATTCCCACTCAATGCCATTGAATTGATAAACTTCTATGACTCTTTCGAAAAATGTGACGTCTATTGCTGAAATCATCAACCAGTCACCATGGATTGCCAAGTTAAGCCCGTAACTGTCAGAATAGGGCAAAGTTTGGGGAATGAGTTTTTGAGTTTCTAACCATTGATTACCATCATGTTTAAATACAAATACATTGTTTTGGCTACATGCTGCAACAATCAAAGTGTCATTTGATTGATCAACACTGCAACCAAACCTTCCCCCTTCACGAGGTTCACTTGCCACTAATGATTGTTTTAAAATCCATCGTGAACCATTGTATTGATATAGTAAAGCCAAACCACTATCTAATCCATAGGTGTAACGTTCCGGTGATCCAATCAAAGCGAAATCACCAAACAACTTTACATCATAGCCAAAATTGCCATTAGGTCTACCGCCGACAGGAATGATCCTACTGGACCTGACCCATGTTTCGCCGTCATAGTCATAAATTGATGCAATTCCAGTGTCTGCTGTGTTCTGAGAACCTATTAACAATCGATTTCCGTCCAAAGACAAAGAACCTGCAAAACCACTCTCCGTTCCCGACATACCAATTCCAGAAGGATATAGCTTTCTTTCTTGTACATAAGGCCCATTACTGGTGAACCCCAAAATCGGATAGGTCATTATTGACAGAGAAAGCATAAAAAAGAACCTGGTATGTCTTATTATTTTTGGATTTTTACAATTTATATTTGTCATGAAATTAAATGTTTTATGAAACACATATTGAATCCATTTCATAATGTATATTAAATGGATTGAGGGTCATTGATAATTTATCAGAACATACAAACATCATGCACAACCAATTCTTAGATTCACTCGTGATTTAAGCTTTATATGCTGATCAAGTATTAAACGCTGTCTCTTAAATCATCGTCTTATTAAATCTACCTTAAAGCGCTTTCAAGCCCTGAATCAATTTGGCGATGGCATCTTGCGCGTCACCGTAGAGCATCTTGTTGTTTTCGGCGAAGAACAAGGCGTTTTGGATGCCGGCGAAACCGGTACCTTTACCGCGCTTGATGACGATGGAGTTTTTGGCTTCATCGACATTCAAAATGGGCATGCCATAAATCGGACTTTCGGGATCGGTTTTGGCCACCGGGTTAACCACGTCATTGGCACCAATCACCAGGGCCACATCGGTTTGGCTGAATTGGCCGTTGATGTCTTCCATGTCTTCGATCAAATCATAAGGTACTCCCGCTTCTGCCAACAACACGTTCATGTGTCCTGGCATGCGACCAGCCACCGGATGGATGGCAAATTTCACATCCACGCCGCGCTCCATCAACATTTCAGTCAATTCCCACAATTTGTGCTGCGCCTGGGCCACCGCCATACCATAACCGGGAATGATCACCACGCGATCGGCGTAGGCCATTTGGATGGCGGCATCCTGCGCCTGAATTTCTTTCATTTCACCTTCAATGGCAGCGCCACCTGAGCCACCCATGGAACCGAACAACACCGAACCGAGTGAGCGGTTCATCGCTTTGGCCATGTGTTGCGTGAGCATGGTACCTGCCGCACCCACCAACATACCAGCAATAATCATCGACTCGTTCTGCAACACAAAACCTTCGAAGGAAACCGCCAGGCCCGTGAACGCGTTGTACAGTGAAATCACCACCGGCATGTCTGCACCGCCAATGGGCAATGTCATCAACAAACCCAGTAACAGCGACAGACCGAAGAAGATCCAAATGTATTGGGCATTCAAATCTTGCGTCAAATACAAGCCAAGTGCCAAGGTGCCAATGCCAATCAAGCCATTGAAATAATGTTGTCCAGGAAAAGTAAAGCGTTTGTCAATCCATCCCTGTAACTTGCCAAAAGCGACCAATGAGCCACTCAATGAAATGGCACCGATGTAAACACCCACGATGGCAAACACCATCGGCACGCCAGATAAGCAGTCGTGTGAACTGCCACCGGCCATGCTGCAAGTATCGATGTGATCTACGGCGTTGAATAAAGCCATGGCCCCGATGAAAGCGGCTGAACCGCCACCCATGCCATTGTATAAAGCCACCATTTGGGGCATGTCGGTCATCGCCACTTTTTTGCCGCTGACCCAGGCCAGCACCGTGGATGAAACCAGGGCAGCGAGGATCAACACCATGTTGTGCATGTCTGGTAACAGGAAGGTGGCAACCGTAGCGACCAACATACCGACGCCAGCCCAGACGATGCCACCGCGGGCAGTGCCAGGCGCACTCATGCGCCGCAAGCCGGTGATAAATAGGATGGCAGCCAGGAAATAGGATGATTTGATCAAAAACGGCAGGTATTCATTCAACGTTTCCATCATGAGCCTTCTCCGTCTTTATCTTCTTTTTTGACTCTGGGTTTGAACATTTCCAACATGCGTTCGGTCACCACATAACCGCCGGCCGCGTTACCCGCACCGAGGAACACCGCAATGAATCCAAATACTTTTTCCAGCGTGGTGTCGGCATGGCCCAATGCAATCATGGCACCCACCAACACGATTCCGTGGATAAAGTTAGAACCTGACATCAGCGGCGTGTGCAGAACCACGGGCACTTTGCGAATGATTTCGAACCCAAGAATCGCAGCCAATGCGAATATATACAAAGCAATAAAACCGTCTATCATTTGTCTTCTCCCACAACCGCCGGATGCACCACTTCACCTGCTTTGGTGACCACACAACCGGATAAAATATCGTCTTCCCAATTCAAATTAAATTCACCTTCATTATGCATCAGCGACAACAAGTTCCACACATTGCGCGAATACATTTCACTGGCATGCAGCGGCACCGTGGCCGACAGGTTTTTGGGGCCAATGACTTTGACGTTGTTAACCATTTTGGTGACCCCGGCCTCGGTAGGCTCACAGTTGCCACCACCTTCTGCACCGAGATCCACAATCACACTGCCTGGTTTCATGTCATTGACCATGGCAGCAGTGATGATGCGTGGAGCCGGACGCCCGGGAACTGCTGCGGTGGTGATCAGCACATCAACACCGGTCAAATGCTTGGCCAGGTTTTGTTGTTGGGTTTGTTTTTCTTCGTCGGTCAGGTCTCTGGCATAGCCGCCTTCGCCAACCGCCTGAACACCCAAATCAAGGAATTTGGCACCCAATGATTTGACCTGCTCAACGGTTTCAGGACGGACGTCATAACCGGTGACATTGGCCCCCAGCCTGCGGGCAGTGGCCATGGCCTGTAAACCTGCCACGCCAGCGCCGATGACCAATACGGAGGCGGGACGGATGGTGCCAGCCGCCGTGGTCAACATGGGAAAGAACCGGGGTGCTTCATTTGCTGCCAGCAACACGGCTTTGTAGCCTGCCACTGAAGCTTGCGATGACAGCACGTCCATGGCCTGCGCGCGGGTGGTTCGCGGGATTAATTCCATTGAAAACACCGTGATGTTATTGGCTGCGGCTTGTTTAAATCTTTGCTGGTCCTGATAAGGCGAAACCATACCAACCACCACCGCACCATGTTTTAACTCTGACAGGTCTTCAGCATTGAGGGCATCAACACCGACCAGCACATCAGCCGCATTCAACACATCGTTGCGGGTTTTGGCCATTTGGCACATGTCAGGATAAGCTTCGTTGGTAAAACCAGCGGCTTCGCCCGCATCAGGTTCAAACAACACTTGCCAACCCAGTTCCAATATTTTTGCCGCAGTTTCCGGCACCAAAGCCACCCTGGCTTCATCACCCTTTTGCTCTTTCACAAAGCCCACAGTAATTGTCATGTTGTCCCACTCAAATTGAATCAGCAGTCAGTATAGCAAAATGATGTTTACTGTGTGATTAGATTTTTTGAACACCACAATACATTAAATCTATTCAAGACCAAATACCGGGTAAAAGCCATTAACAAATTGTATGGTCATTGATTTTTCAATGGCTTGCATTGTTCTTGCACATTTTGCTGTCAAAATTCACAGTTCAATGAAAGCTGTACTTGTAAGATAACCAAAAAAATAAAGACATCACATGAAACTCTTCACACTATGTTGCCTGGCCTGGGCTACCTTACAGGCAAATACTGCTTTGGCCCAGGCAAAATCAGATCAAGACGCTGTTCCGGTCATCACCGCCACAGCTGAAACCGAAAACTTTTCCAGTGTGGTCGAAGCACTCGGCACCCTCAAGGCCAATGACAGCATCACCCTCACCGCCACCGTTACCGAACTGGTAACTGAAGTGCATTTTACCGATGGTCAACAGGTCAAAAAAGGTGACTTGCTGGTATCAATGGACACCTCCGACGAACAGGCTTTGTTGCTGGAAGAACAAGCCCGTTTAGAAGAAGCCCGCAGGCAAGTGAAAAGACTGCAACCGTTGGCCGACCAAAATGCCACATCTAAAAGCGCCATGGACAACCAAAGAAGTATTGTCAGCGTGTCTGAAGCACGCATCAAAGGCATCCAATCACAACTCAACAAACGGCGCATCAAAGCACCCTTTGACGGCGTTCTTGGGTTGTTGGACATCAGTGTAGGCACCCTGGCACAGCCAGGCTCGGTGCTCGCTACCCTGGATGACATCACGGTTATGAAAATGGATTTTTCGGTACCGGAAAGACATTTGGCGGCGCTACAAAAGGGCATTCAGATTGAAGCCACCACCCAGGCTTACCCAGACCGTCAGTTCATTGGCGAAATAGCCCACATTGATTCCCGCATTAATCCCAACACACGCGCGGTCACGGTTCGCGCCATCATCAACAACGAAAATGGCCTGCTTAAACCCGGACAATTGATGCGCATTAAATTATTGACTCAACCACGACAAGCCCTGTTGATACCTGAAGAAGCCGTAACTTCTGCCGGCACCAGCCAAAGTGTTTTTGTGGTGGATCGCAGCGATGGCACCAGCACAGTCAGGCAAACAGCGATTCAATCAGGCAGTCGCTATGCCGGTAAGATAGAAGTGCTCAACGGCTTGGGTGTCGGCGATGAAGTCGTGATACACGGCAATTTACGCATTCGCAATGGCGCCGTTGTGGACGTGATTGCCCAAAAACAAGGCAATGAAACATTGGCAGAACTGTTGGCACAAAAAAACAGCGACAACACACAGGGGATTTAGTCCATGGTCATTTCAGATGTTTCGGTCAAACGGCCGGTTTTTGCTTCGGTCATCTCCTTGCTGTTAATTGCTTTCGGTTGGGTGGCCTTTGAGCGACTGTCCTTGCGAGAATACCCAGACATCGACCCACCGGTGGTGACCGTAGAGGTCAATTATCCTGGTGCGCCAGCGAATGTGGTTGAAACACGGGTCACGGAAATTATTGAAGAGCGCATCTCTGGCATTGAGGGCATTGAGTTCATAGAGTCATCATCCAGTGATGGTGAATCGAATGTCACCATTGAGTTTTCTATCAACCGCAACATCGATGCGGCTGCCAATGACGTGCGTGACCGCATCGCCGGTGTACAAGACAACCTGCCTGAGGAAGCCGAACCACCTGAAGTACAAAAAGTAGACAGCAGCAACGATGTGGTGATTTGGCAAAACTTGGCTTCCAGTGAATTATCAGTCCCTGAAATCACCGACTATGCCGAGCGCTACCTGGTCGACCAATATTCCACTTTGGATGGCGTGGCCAGGGTGCGCGTTGGTGGCGGGCTCAGTTATGCCATGCGCATCTGGTTAGACCGCATGTCACTGGCTTCGCGAAACCTCAGTGTGGCCGATGTTGAACAAGCCTTGAGGGCAGAGAATATTGAATTACCAGCTGGCAGTTTGGAATCCGATCAGCGCCTGTTCAAAGCCCGCATCAGCCGCAATTTCAATCAACCAGAGGACTTTGCCCAATTGGTACTGGCTGAAGGAGAAAATGGTTACCTGGTGAGATTGGGTGATGTGGCTCGCGTCGAACTGGGTTTGGTTGAAGAGCGCACCTTGTTCAGAGGCAATGGCGTTCCCATGGTAGGCATTGGCGTGGTCAAACAATCCACTGCCAACACCATTGAGGTGGCCCGCAACGTCAAAGCGTTGACCGCAAAACTCAACCAAAACCTGCCCGAAGGCATGTCCATTGAACAAAGTTATGATGCGTCTATATTTATTGAAGAGGCCATCAAGGAAGTCTATTTCACCTTGTTTGTGGCCATTGGCTTTGTGGTGTTAGTGATCTTTTTATTCCTGGGCAATTTGCGCGCCATGCTGATTCCAGCTGTCACCGTGCCGGTGTCGATTGTGGCCACCTTTATAGTCATCAATGCCCTAGGATTTTCCATTAACCTGCTGACTTTGTTGGCTTTGGTGCTGGCCATTGGCCTGGTGGTTGATGATGCAATTGTGATGCTGGAAAACATCGTCAGGCGGATGCAGGAAAAAGGTGAAACACCCTTGGTGGCAGCCTACCGTGGCGCGCGCCAAGTGGGTTTTGCAGTGATTGCCACCACCCTGGTGCTGATTGCGGTTTTTGTGCCCATCACTTTTTTGCAAGGCGACATTGGCCGTTTGTTCACCGAGTTTTCTTTGACCATTGCGGCGGCTGTTTCCTTTTCTTCACTGGTGGCCTTGACGCTGTCGCCGATGTTGGCCTCCAAGCTCCTCAAGCGCAACAGCAATCCCAGCCGCTTACTACAGGCCACCAATCGCCTTATCCGATCTTCACGTCAACGCTATGTCAAATCCCTGGCGCAAGCCATGCGCCGACCTGTTGCCACCATCACCATTTTCTTCGCGTTGATTTTGGGCACGGTCTTGTTGTATCCAAAAATCAATCAGGAGTTCACCCCCAAGGAAGACCGCGGGGCCTTCTTTGTGATTGTTAACGGTCCAGAAGGTGCAACCTATAATTACATGGAAGAATACATGACCGAAATTGAAGGGCGGATGATGAAATACATCGACAACGGTGAAGCCCGACGCTTGCTGGTCCGTTCTCCGCGGTCTTTTGGTAACATTTCTTCATTCAACTCAGGCATCATCATCGCTATTTTGCAACCCTGGGATGAGCGCCGCTCAGCCTTTGAGGTGATGGAAGAAGTGCGCCAGGAATTAACTGATTTACCCGGTGTGCGGGCGTTTCCACTCATGCGGCAAGGCCTGGGTGGAGGCACCGGCAAACCCGTCCAGTTTGTGCTGGGTGGTGCAGAATACGCCGAATTGGCCGAATGGCGTGACATCTTATTTGCACAAATTGAAGCCAACAACCCAGGCTTCACCGGCTTAGACAGTGGTTACAAAGAGACCCGGCCACAAATCGACTTTGATATTGACTACGATGCCGCCGCCGATTTGGGGGTCAGGGTCAACGAAATTGGTCGCACCCTACAAACCATGCTGTCGGGAAGAAACGTCACCACTTACATCGAAAACGGTGAAGAGTACGATGTGATCATGGAAGGAGAGCGCAACCAACAACGCAATTTCAGCGACGTCGAAAACATTTATGTGCGGTCCCAACGGTCAGGTGAATTGGTGCCCCTGTCAAATTTCATTACCATCAGAGAATATGGTGCGGCAGATAACCTCAGCCGTTACAACCGGGTGCGCTCCATCACCCTGGAAGCCAACCTGGCAGAAGGGTATGCTTTGGGCGATGCCCTACAACATTTAGAAGCCCTGGTCGATGAACACTTACCAGACCATGCCATCACCGATTACAAAGGCCAAAGCCGTGACTTTGTGGCTTCGGGCAGCTCCATCGTATTTGTCTTTGTGCTTGGATTAATTGTGGTGTTTCTGGTATTGGCCGCACAGTTTGAGAGCTATGTTCATCCTTTTGTGATCATGTTCACGGTGCCCTTGGCCATGGGCGGCGGCTTGCTTGGTTTGTACCTGATGGGCGGCTCAATCAACATCTACTCGCAGATTGGCTTGATCATTCTGGTCGGATTGGCCACCAAAAATGGCATTCTGATTGTCGAGTTTGCCAACCAACTGCGGGACATGAATTACCACTTTAACCGCGCCACCTTACTCGCTTCAAAAGTCCGTTTCAGACCGATTGTGATGACTGGTCTGACCACCATTGCTGGCTCCATTCCGTTGTTGCTGGCCAGCGGCGCCGGTGCTGAAACCCGGGAAGTCATCGGCACGGTGATTTTGTTTGGGGTGGTGGCTGCCACCCTGTTCACCTTGTTTATTGTGCCGGTGGCCTACAGTTTGTTGGCGCGCAACACCAGTTCACCAGAAACGGTGGCGAAAAAACTGGCCCACGAAGAACAGCGACAACAAAAAGCCTAAAAAATACCGCTGAGATATTGCTTTTGGCGGTTTTCAAACTATCATGGTTGTCATGCAAAACGATGACAAAAAATTTATGCAGCGTGCCATTGAATTGGCGCGTAAGGGCATGGAAAGTGGCGCTGGCGGGCCGTTTGGTTGCGTGGTGGTCAAGGACAATCAAATCATTGCTGAAGGCTGGAATCAGGTCACATCAAGTAACGACCCAACGGCGCATGCCGAAGTCACCGCCATCCGCAAAGCCTGTGAAAAGCTGCAATCTTTTCAGTTACAAGACTGTGTGATTTATACTTCATGTGAACCCTGTCCCATGTGTTTGGGTGCGATTTATTGGGCACGTCCACAACAGGTTTTTTATGGTTGTGATCGCCAGGATGCCGCCGACATCGCCTTTGATGACCAGTTCATTTATGATGAAATCGATGCCCCTATTGGCCAACGAAAAATCCCATTCAAACAACTTTCCCAGGCCGAAGCAATTCAAGTTTTTCATGCCTGGGCTGACAAAGCAGACAAAACTGAGTACTGATTAAATACTGCTGGAAAACTCTGGAAAAAGCCTGATTAATTCAATAGGTTCAATTAGTTACACAACCCCTGAGGCTATTAAAATTCAGTTTTCTCAAATATTTTGACCAGTTTTTCCTGACTATTGACTAGGTCCTTTTGTGCGATGTTTCTACACTGATAAGCCGTTCGAAACGAACATTACGCTTATTTTTAATCAACATCAGAGGAAACACATGAATAACCTATTTAAATCCACACTCTTGATCTTTGCCTTTCTGTTCTCATCATCTGCCCTGGCAGTCGGACCTGGTGGCGGGGCCACCGGTGTCTACGCTGCCAGCATCACCATTCTGGGCAATGACGGTTCCGGCAGTTATTACTACACTTTCAGCGTTTCAGGTTACACCTTGTCACAATGTGAAACCGCTTTAGATGATGCCATCGCCAACCATGCCAATGTCTGGAGCTGGACTTATTGTAAGTTGCAGTCCATCGACACCTATTTTGAACTGGATATTTATACACCAGCCGGACTGGATGGTGGCAATGGTGGTGCTGGCAGTAACGGTACCGTGATCACTGAAATTGCTCAGCTATCAGAAGAACTGGCCAAGCAATACGATCTGGACGGCTATCAGGCCGAGCTGGACCGGCTCAATACCCGTTACCGCATCAACCAGTACAAAGCTGAGCTGATGGACATCTATCGCCAAGCCACGCGTCTATCGATTGGCAGGTAAATCACCCAGTGGCGGCTCATCTGCAGCAGCCCATAATGGTTTACCCAACACAGGAAAGCTGTTGAGCAGCTTTCCTGTGCACAATAATTTATAATAGCGACTCAAACTGAATACAGACAACAATCAAACATGAGTCAACAGCCCAATCCAGCGGTTACCGAATACATGCTGAACCGCCGATCTATTCTGATCAAAAACATGACAGCACCCGGTCCAGATGCCCAACAGCTTGAGACCATTTTAACCATTGCTGCGCGGGTGCCTGATCACCGCAAACTGGAACCCTGGCGTTTTATTGTCTTGCAAGGTGATGCCCGCAAAGATTTCGGTGAAAAATTGGCAGCGGTCAAAGCCCAAAAGGAAGACATGATGGGCATTCAGGTGGAAATTGAAAAAGATTGTTTTCTTAGGGCGCCTTTGGTGATTGCCGTGGTGGCTTCACCTCAAGAACACAAAACCCCCAAAGTCGAACAGATATTATCAGCCGGCGCGGTGTGCCAAAACATCAACATCGCTGCGGGGTCATTGGGGTTTGCCAGCCAATGGGTCACCGGCTGGTCTTGTTTGGATAAAGAAGCCCAACAGGCCATAGGCTTGGCTGCACATGAGTTCATTGCTGGCTACTTGTATATTGGCTCCAGTGAGGACGAACCCTTGGATCGCCAACGACCTGACCTCGAAGAAGTGGTCACCCATTGGAATGTTGAATGAAGGTCCTCGGTATTGAATCATCCTGCGATGAGACCGGCATCGCCATTTATGACACCGAAGCGGGTCTGATTGCCGATCAGTTATACAGCCAAATTGAATTGCACGCGCAATACGGCGGTGTCGTGCCTGAACTGGCTTCCCGCGATCATGTGCGTAAAATCGTGCCCTTAATTCAACAAACTTGCAGTGAAGCCGGTCTCAAACTCAAGGACCTGGATGCCGTGGCTTACACCGCCGGGCCGGGCTTGGTCGGTGCCTTGCTGGTCGGTGCTTGTGTCGGTAAGTCGCTGGCCTGGGCCTTGGACTTACCTGCTGTCGAAGTCCACCACATGGAGGGCCACCTGATGGCACCTTTATTGGAAGAAGAACAGCCAGACTTTCCTTTTCTGTGCTTGTTGGTTTCCGGGGGGCACACCTTGCTGGTCGATGTTCAAGGGCTGGGCGACTACACCATTTTGGGAGACACCCTGGATGATGCAGCGGGTGAAGCTTTTGATAAAACCGCGAAAATGCTGGGATTGCCTTACCCGGGTGGTCGCTACATCGCTGAATTGGCGGAGCAAGGCGATGCCACCCGTTTTAAATTCCCTCGTCCGATGATGAATCGGCCGGGTTTGGACTTCAGCTTTTCAGGCTTAAAAACATTTACCCGAGTGACTTGGGAACAAAATAACAGCAATGAACTGAGTGAAGCTGAATCGCAACAACTCAAGGCTGATATTGCCGCTTGTTTTCAATTGGCTGTGGTAGACACTTTGAGCAAAAAATGTCTCAGAGCCATGAAACAAACCCACCACCAAGCATTGGTTATCTCAGGCGGTGTCAGTGCCAACCTGTCACTGCGTGAAACCCTCAATCAAATGGGCCGAAAACAGGGTTTCAAAGCCTATTTCCCGTCCTTGAAATACGCCACCGATAACGGTGCCATGATTGCTGTGGCCGGTGCCATGCGTTTCACTGGGAAAAACATTGAACAAAACAAATTGATCAAGGCCTATCCCCGCTGGAGTCTGGAAGACCTGGATTGATTTCCAGCCCATTGAGTTTGTCGCTGTTAAAGTGCCTACTTTGGGACAGGTATTCGGGTACCAGTTGCTGGTGCTGTAGTTGCAATATAGCCTTTCTTTACTGACGAAGTTTCTTCGACTCGCTGGCGCTCGCGGTCTAGGGCGGCCCAGAGCAGCCTAAGGCATTACATGATCGCTTCTTGAGCTTCGCTGAAACCGCAGTCACTACACTACCTGGCCGCAGAATGACAAACCTATTGGGCTGTCCAGCCACCGTCTAGTGTGATGGCTTGGGCGGTGATGTTTTTGGCATAGGGTCCCAACAAAAAGGCCACCGTCCCAGCCAGTTCACTGATTTCGATAAAGGCTTTTTTGGGCATGTTTTTTAACATGATTTTTTCTATCACTTCGGCTTCGGGAATTTGGTGTGCTTCGGCCTGCTGTTTGATCTGGTTGCGCACCATGTCCGTGTCCACATACCCTGGACACAGGGTGTTGATGGTGATGTCATGATCAGCCACTTCCAGCGCCACGGTTTTGGCCAACCCAATCAGACCGTGTTTGGCAGCCACATAAGCACTTTTATATGCCGATGCCACCAGAGAATGTACGGATCCCACATTGATGATGCGTCCATAATTGTTGCGTTTCATCGCTGGCATCACAGCCCGGGTGGTCATCGCCGGTCCTTGCAACATCACATCCATCAACTGTTGCCATTTTTCGGGTGGAAAATCCTCGATGGCTTGGACGTGTTGAACCCCGGCATTGTTGATCAACACATCAATACCCTGCTCGTTGGCCTGGGTCCTTAAGTCAGCAAGGTGACCACTGTCACAGACATCAAAGACCTGCGCCTCAATATCAAATCCACGAGATTTTAAGTCGGCCTGAGCTGCCATGATGGCGGCTTTTGAAAAATCAGATATGATCACCCGATAGGTATTCGCCAAGTGCTGAGCTATGCCTTTGCCAATGCCGCTGCTGGCGCCAGTTATGAATACGGTTTTTTTCATTCGATCACCAATTGATTTTGAATCACGCGGATGGGATGTGTTGGCTGGTCAATGATGGGTGGTATGTGCAGGTCGCTTAATTCAGGCACCGCGCCCTGAACATTGCCCCTGGGCATGGTAGCTATTCTTTGACTGGGTGGTAAGGCCTGCCCGAACATCAGGTGGTTGTACATGCGCTCCAGGGCTTGCTCGAAATAGGGGTGCATGGGAACGAACCGGTCATTGAATCCTGGGTAAGGTAAAAAGGCATCAAAATGCTGGGCATGGTCAATTTCGATGTAGCGCATGTTGGGGTTGGCTTGATCACTGCTTTGATTTTGGTGGTAATAAGCCCGACTGGCGTGATTGATGGCCACTGTACCATCGGCTTGACCATGTAAGATCAAGGTGGGCAATTGATTTTTTGCAGGTGTAGCCAACACTTCAGCCATGGCTTGCTGTAGTGACTCAGTCGTTAACAGCTGATAAAAGCAGTGCTGTGAAGCCAGCCCGTATTGTTCTGCCAGCATCATTTTGCTTTGAATTTGGTTGTTGGTATCGGTGTGCGCCAACTCGATGCCATGACTTGGCGCAATGCCGTTGGACAAAGCAAACATCTGCGTCAGTTCTTGCTGCGTCAGTTCGCGGGGCGAACCTTGCGCAGTGAATGCGCTCATGGCTGACTGACACAAATTATCCGCGGCCGTTTGGCGTAAGTAACTGTTGGTGTAGGTGTGATTGATGGTGGCCCACATGTTGGCCAGGGTGTTGATTGGGACCAACGGTAAAGCCGCTGGCTCAATGTGGATGGCCTTTATTTTTGCCAAAGCATCGGCAGCCAACGCCGGGATGTCATCACCATGCAAAAGCCCCAACGACTTTAACGCCTCACAGCGATCTTTCAGCAGCGGCTGAATCAACACCGTGTTGAACGTGAATGGCGCTGTTGCCAAAGAATCAGCTAACATGGCACAAGGCTCAAAGACACTGAGTTGGATTGACAGCGCCAACAAAGGCTGGGTGGTGATGTCTTGCAGCGTTTCAGTTGCATGCAATTGGTATTGATGACGCAAGTTGACTTGCGGTTCCGCGGCCACCACCGCATCCAACAAACCCTGTTGATCGGCTTCCGCAGCCCGCAACACCGCACCACCGCCATTGGAGACACTGGCCGCCATGACTTTCACTTGTGACCGATTTAAACTGTGATGCTGTGCCAACAAAGCCAGACCATAGTCCGCGGCATCCAGCACCAGTTGGCCCCAATATTTTTCTGGATGCGCCTGTGAGTAGGGGTGTTTTTGCACCACATGGTATTGGCTTGCTGGCTGCAATGCAGTGGCAGCAGCTAACTCATCATCAGCACTGCCAATCAAGCCGTCTATGCGGTATTGCTGACCTCCAGCCAATGCCACAGCCGTGCCGGTGCCTTTGTCGGTATAAACCACCGCACAACCTTTGATCAACGCCCAGGCACCACTGGTTCCCACTGCACCCAAGACATTTCTGGAACCACTGGACGGCGCCACCACCAAACAGGCCCGCTGTGGATCAAAATGATCAGGTACTTGTAACAACACGGTGTGGTGCACCTGATTCGCCACCAGCCGTTGAGACCAGAACTCATGACCAGCTATAGGCTCTTGGCTGTCCTTCAATCCGTACAAACGCCCCATCCCACCGGCATCAGTTAAGTCATTCAAAGCTTTGAATTGGTGGTAATAACTGGCCCGCCTCAACTCAGCGGCTGTAGGCTCAGCTGGCAGTTCGGGCGCTGGTCCGCGCAATCCGGACAGACCCAAACCTGCGGTCAGCAAATCATCGGGTTTGCCGTCGTAATACACGGTTTTCAACACCTTAACTGGTTGGGTTGAAACCGCTTGTTTGGGGGACTGTGCACAGGCGCCTAACAGCAGGGCCAGCATCATCAAGGTTAATTTCATTGCTATTCTCAAAACGGATGTTCCACCACTGCTCATGACAGTGGTGAGGCACCAAACCATTTTAATCAGTTGGACTGGAATTTAAACAAAAACCAGCCCTGTAGAGGGAGATTAAAAACGGTAATTCAAAGCGGCATACCAGGTTCTGGGATCGCCGTAATAAGCTGTTTGGATGTTACCCACACTGGAAAACTCCTGGGCATCTATTTTGTAGACTTCATCGGTCAGGTTCTTGGCACCCACGCTTAATGACCAATTGGGGTTAGCAAAATCATAGACGGCATAGGCATTGAACACCCAATAATCATCCTGAGTCAGGGCTTCTTGATTGTCCACTGACAGGTACATGTCATCGGTGTAATTGCCATTGACTCCAAACCTCAACAAGGCACCGCTGTCCATATAGAACGTGTGGTTCATGCCAATGCGAAAAGTCCAATCTGGTGAAAAAGGTGGAATGTCATCTGAGCGGTCCAGGTCTGGCTGCCTGAAGTCGAAGAAGGTTTTGTATTCGGCATCCAAATAACCCACTGACGAATATACCTGTGTGGCGGCGCTCAACAACCAAGTCACTTCCAGCTCGGCACCGGAGATATCTAACTCGGCGGCATTGATGACCGGAAAGCTGGAGATGTCTTCGGCTACTCGGGCCTGGAAATCTTCGTAATCTGAGGTAAACACAGCATAGTTCAAGCGCATGCGGTTATCCAACAACATGGATTTACCGCCCAACTCATAGGTCCAGACGGTTTCTGGCTTGAAAGAGCTGACATCGGCCTCGCCGTTGGCGCGGCCATTAAAACCACCTGACTTGAAGCCCTTGGATGCACTGAGGTACATCATGCTGCTATCGCTTAACTGGTAATCGACCGACACCATCGGCGTCACACTGTCCCAGCTGTCAGAGTCAGCAAAGGCAAATGTACCTTCCAAAAATGGCCCGGCAGCAGAAAAAGTAGAAGTGGTGCGTTGATAGTCTTTATCGTCTTTGCTGTAGCGGATGCCTGCTGTCAGGCCCCATCGGTCACTCAACGTCCAATTACCCTGGGCAAACACCGCATAGCTGGTGGTTTCCAGGTCATCATCAATGGTGCGCAGAAAATCCAGCGGCACACCCGCAAACAACAAAAAGTCATCGGCATAGGCCTCCTGATGCGAAGGCACTTCTTCGTTCAAGTAATACAAACCCATCACCGCGTTGAAACCATTGTCGTTGTCAAAGAGGAATTGAAACTCCTGACTGAATTGGTTTTGATCCACCCCAACAAAAACATCACCCAGTTCAAATTCAGTGGCATCGATATCGATGTAGGAATCGGATTGTAAATCGCGGTGGGCTGTGATTGATTTGAATTGCCAGGCATTATTGATGTCATAGTTCAAGGTAAAACTGGCACCCACATGTCGCAATTCCTGATTTTCATCGTTATTGAAGGAAGTTCTGCCGCGAAAATCATATTCACCGGTCGGTGGCAAACTGAGCAGCACTGGATTAGCCAAATCATTGAAGTCCAGCGCAATCAAAGATGCTTCATCCCGCCCCAGGGTTATAGCATTTTCCTGATCGGTGTAATCAATGGAAAAATCCCAAGACAGGCGATCATTGACTTGAGAGTTCAATAACAAACGCACTGAGTTGTTGTCACGGTCGTTGTAATGCTGACCGTTGAACTCATCTTCTACAAAACCATTGTCCAGCCGATACAAGGCCGAAATACTGGCATTGGTGCGATCTGAGATAGCACCTTTGTAATAAAAGCTGGAGGACAGTTTGCCATAATTTCCAGCCAATACCTGTACTTCTCCAGCGGTTTCACCATCAGGTCGTCGGGTCACCACATTGACAGCACCACCAATGGTGTTTTTGCCGTACAAGGTGCCTTGTGGACCACGCAACACTTCGATGCGTTCGACATCATACAAACTCATCAGAGCACCTTGTATACGCGACAGGTAAACCCCGTCCACATAGACACCTACGCCCGGATCGAATGTTTGTAGGGCATCAGGCTGTCCGATACCCCGGATGTAAATGTTGGCGCTGCTGGCCGACCCACGGCCTTGCACCAAGTTCATGTTAGGCACCGCCCCTTTGAGTGAATCCAAATTTTCAGCCTGTGCATCTTCCAAGTCTTCACGACTGAACGAGGTCACCGCTATGGGCACGTCTTGTTGCGATTCTTCTGTCCTTCGGGCCGTGACTTTAACGTCATCCAAAGCCACGGTGTCTTCATCATTGGTATCCTGAGCCCAGACTGCTGGTGTCATGACCAGTCCTAAGGCAGACAGCATCCATACCTGATGTATGGCTGCGGCCAATTTATGCTTTTTCATTGTGGTGTCCCCATAGTATTTAAATGTCCGATTGAAATAATACATCACTTAATTAATTTATTTCAACACTTGTTTAATTTTATTTGGCGCATGACGAAAATAATCATGATAAAATGCCTACCAAACAAGCCGGGAAGCTGCCCAACCCATGACTGACAAGAAAAACACCAAAGACCTGATCCTTGATGCTGCAGAAAAACTGTTTGCCGCCCGCGGATTTTATGGTGTTTCTATCCGCCAAATCACCTCAGAAGCCGATGTTGATCCGGCCCTCGCCAGTTACCATTTTGGCAAGAAAAAAGACATTTTTGATGCCGTGATGCTGCGCCGCGCCGAGATCCTGAACCGTGAACGGATTCAAATGCTGGATGACTGTATTCGCCGTGCGAAGCCCAATCCAGCGCCTTTGCATGAAATCATTGATGCCTTTACTCACGCCCTTTTGAATCGTTCCAACAAAGGCGGCGCTGGCTGGCGCAGTTATTTTGCCATCATTGCTCAAATCAACAACCACGCCGAGCTCGGTGGGGTCATCATGACCCAGTACTTTGACCCCTTGGCGAAAAAATTTCTCGCAGCCATCCATGACACCATGCCGGAAAGTAACCCCGAAGATTTGTATTGGTGTTACCATTTTCTATCGGGTGCCTTGACGTTGACATTTTCTGGCACCGAGCGCATCAGCAACTTATCTGATGGCCTGTGCCAAGCCACCGATTTAGACGCCGTGCATGAACGGTTGGTGCCGTTCATAACAGCCGGCTTTGAGGCCTTCAAGAAACAACATGAAAGCCGCTGACTGGATTGCCCACTTGGGTTTGTTGGCACACCCCGAAGGGGGTTATTATCAGGAAACTTACCGCAGTCAGGAAATCGTGGCGGCTGGCCATTTACCTGCCCGCTTCAACACGGACCACCATTTTTCCACAGCCATTTATTACCTTTTACAAGCCCCTGATTTTTCCGCTTTCCATCGGATCAAACAAGACGAACTGTGGCATTTCTATCACGGCAGTGGTTTAACCATCCATGTCATCACCGCCGACGGCGACTACCAGACTTTGAAGTTGGGCAGTGACCCCAGAAAAGGTCAGGCATTTCAACAGGTGGTTAAAGCCGGTGATTGGTTTGCTGCCAGCGTCGATGATTTCAGTGTCGATGATTCCAGCGTCGATGAATTCAGCGGCGATGCTTCCAGTAACGACGGCACGCAAGGCAATCAATTTGCCTTGGTCGGCTGCACCGTGGCACCAGGTTTTGAGTTTGCAGATTTTGAATTAGCCAATCAAACCAGCCTGATCAAAGCCTTTCCAAAACACCAAACCCTCATCCGACGTTTCACCCGTTGAATTGATTAACAGGATACTGCCCCTTTGAAACTGATCATAAAAACTTCCGAAGTCATCAAAGGCGCCATCACTTTTGGTTTGTTTGACACCATAGCGGCCCTGATTTTGGGTGAATTCAGCTGGCTGCGCATGGTGGGCATGACCCTCATTGGCGCCACCGTGTATGCCATCGAAATTCCCAGCTTTTTCGCCTGGATAGAAAGCAAAAGCCAAAGCATGAATGACACCCGGGGTAAATGGTACAAAACCCTGATGACCGTGGCTTATTTCAATCCGCTGTGGATTGCCCGACACATGTTGTTTATTTATTTACTTAATCAGCAACCCCTAAGCTGGTCCATCATGCAGGCGGCCTGGCAGTCCTTTTTGTACGGCTTGCTGGTCTCTACAGCAGCCAATTACCTGATTCAAAACAAGGTCCCCATCAAACACCGCTTCCTGGCCAGTTCGTTTTTCTCCGGCTGCATGGCGATTTTCTATGCCGTCAGCGCCGTGATTTTTAAATGAGATTGGCTATCCAAACATCAATACTTCAGAATGCAATAACCCCCATGGCTCTGACAACCAGCCTGACCATACAAAGATTTTTCAGCACAACTCCACCTGCTGGTCACAACATCCTCCCCAAAACAGTAACAACAATCAACTCCCAAACCAACAGTTAAGCATGCTATCCTGTTAAGTAACCTTGAAGTAAAGCCGGCATGAACAACAGTCAAAACTACCGATTTTGTCCTCAACATATACCACTGAAGTGGTTCAATAAAAACAATGGTTTGGACAGCGGCCAAGTTCATAACATTTGCCAAGACGAGAGTGGGATGATCTGGTTTTCTGGCCCCAATGGACTCAGCAGGTACAACGGCAATGTGTTGGAGAATTTCACCAAAAAATTGAAGTTGCACACCCATGGCTTGAGAAAAGTCATTGCGGCACCTGATGGCACCCTGTTTGTGGCCACCGACTCGGGCATTGAACAAGTCCGGGATAACCGCAGCCATTTGCTGGTTGATGAATGGAATTATGGGCAAATCCATGACATGGTGGTCCACCCGACACGGGGGTTGTTATTTTCCAGCTCGACAGGACTTTACAACTATCATGACCAGTCAATCAGAGAAATTCATCAAGGCATGTTCAATCACTTGGTTGTGGACATGGATGACAACATTTGGGCAAACAGCAAGGCCATGGGATTGTGTGTGTTAGACCACCAATTTAATCACCGCAGTCACGATCTTGCTCATTTCACCCGAAAAATCAAGCACATCAGCTGCAATGAAAACAATGTTATCAGTATATGTACCCACCATGACCTGATCGAGGCGAAGAACCTGAAGCTGGTCAGAAGTACGCCATTCACAGACTTGCAATCATCCTTGAATTTGGGGTACGAGTTGTGGCTTGGTATCAACAGCCAGTTGATTAAATACACCTTGATTGACGATCAGTGGCAGCATCCGACGGTATTGAACCAAGATAGTTTCATCAACGACTTTTACCAAGATTCTTTTGATAACATTTGGTGCTCCACCGATCAACATGGCGCCATTAAGGTCAGCGCCTTACGGAAAATGGTTTATCAGCCACGCTTCGAAAAAAATGGCACCGTTTTTTCCATCAACGAACTTGAGCCTGACCATTTGTTGTTGGCCGGCAGAAACGTCAATGAAATGGTCAACTTGACCAACATCAATTATTATGTCGATTTGGGTGCCATAAAGAACTCTATCATCTGGGACCAAATCCACCTGAAAGACCACAAATTTTTGCTGGCCACTGACTCGGGCATGTATTTCAAGCACAATGAGCACCCCGTTAAACTGTTTGAAAACAATGACCTGCTGTCACAACATGCACGCGTTATCCTGCGCAGAGGTGATGAAATCTGGATTGGTACCCGCTATGGACTATCGAAAATACTGATGGATCAAAACGACCAACCCTTCATCAGCCAACAATTCAAACTGGGTTATGTCTATTGCCTGGACTTAGACAGCAACAACAAGCTCTGGGTTGGCACCATTGGCAGTGGCTTATTCATCGAGTCCAACAATGATTTCATCAAGCACAAGCTCAGATACGTCAACAAGCATGCCAACATATACTGCATCAGATTCAACCAAGCTAACGATTGCGCCATTTTACATGACAACCTAATCACCGTTCACCATGATACCGATGAACCGGTTTTAATCACACAAACTGACACCCTCATTTCGGGCTGGTCAGTGGTTTGGGATCAACATTACATTTGGGTGGGAGGTGTCAATGGCTTGAGCCAATTTGATACCAAGAAAAAACAGGAAACAAGAAACATCACCGCCTTGCTGAGTCAAGCCAACTGGGAATTTACCACCAGTAAAAGTCTGCAACTGGTTGCTGACAGGTATTTGTTCTGTGGCCTAAACTCTGGGCTGGCAGTGGTAGACATGCAACAACTTGAACTCATCAACAAGCCCTTAAGCACTCATTTGGATGAGGTGATTTGGGAAAATGCCGAAATCAGTAAAGAGCATCCCATGACCTGTGTTAAGCCTGGCAATTGGACTTTGAGAATTAAATTTTACAGCGCTTTCTTTCACAATGAATTGAACCTGAAGTATCGCTATCAGTTGATTGGCTTCAGTGATGATTGGCAGGTGACCAAACTCAATTTCGTCCAATTCAACTCACTGCCCATTGGCAGGTATCAGTTGATGATTCAGGCCTTTTCACCCCTGAGGGGCTGGAGTGAGGTCACGCGTTTGTATCAATTTAAAGTGATTACGCCGGCGTGGGCCAAAGGTTGGTTGAATGCCATTTATAAAATTTATTCGGTGTTCTACGGGGTATTTTCAAACAAAAGAAAAAACTCTGCTTTGGTACAAATGAACAAACACTTAGAAACCCAGTTAAAACTTAAGAATGAGGAAGTGAACTCGGCTTTCAATGAACTCAGGTCTGCCAACGAAGCCTTACAGGATGAGGCCAATAATGACCCCCTGACCGGTTTGGCCAATCGCCGAGCCTTTCAAAAAGTCTTGCTCACGGCATTGGATGACAGCACCCGAAGCAACAGTCCACTGGCCTTGTTGATGCTTGATATCGATAACTTTAAATCATTCAATGATCGTTACGGGCATGACATAGGCGACTTGGTGCTGGTCAATGTTTCCCAAGTGATTGAGTCTTCTGTTCGCAAAGGAGATCATGCATCGAGGTTCGGTGGCGAGGAATTTGCTGTCATCCTGCCGCACACCACCCTGGCTGGAGCAAAAACCATCGCCAACAAAATCGTTACCAACGTCAGAAATATTGACACCCAATCCATCAATCCCCACATCAATGATTCGCTTACCATCAGTATCGGAATCGGTTTTGATGCCGAAGCTGATTGGGAAAAAACCAACCCTGAAAAACTGATCAAAATGGCTGATGAAGCGCTGTACTTGGCCAAGGGCAAAGGCAAAGATCAGTTCGCATTTGTTCCCGAAGACTGAAAAGCCTGACACCCAGTCTTAGAAAACAAACCCATTGGATGGCTTGTTTTAAAATCCCCTGTTGAACCCAAAATTTTTACACATAAGGCACGCTTCAGGTATCATAAACGCGTCATAATAAAGAGAAAAGTCATGGTCAAAAATGTTGCTTTGTTGTTGGGATTGTTATTCAACTCATGTGTTGTATCCGCCACTGACTTCAGTGAGTTGGAACAGTTATTTGAAGACTGGCGGGCATTTGAAGTCGCTCCCCTGCACAACGGCGCACCTGATTACCGCGCAATCACTTTCAAACAACGTGAGCCCCAATGGGCAGAGATCAAATCCAGATTACTGGCTTTTGATCGCACCGATTGGACCGTCCCCCAACAAATCGATTGGTTTGTGGTGCTGGCCGAATTGAATGGTTATGAATTCAACCAAAATGTATTGAAGCCATGGGCGCGAGACCCGGCCTTTTACAAACAGGTGTGGACTTACCAAAGCGATGTGCCTGCCCATGAAGGCCCCACGCCGCATTTTGTGACTGAGTTGTGGACTTATGAATTCCCACTGAGTGACAGCGAACAACAGCGCCTGCTAACCGACCTCTCGCGCATCCCACCGCTGCAACAACAAGCCAGAGAAAACCTCACCGGCAACGCCAAAGAGCTGTGGGTGGCCGGCATCAAAGATTTGCGCGAACAACACCAGGTGCTGACCGAGTTGGTTGAACAGGTGACTGACAGCAACAACCAGGATTTGATAAACACCTTAAAACAAGCCATGGCTTCTACCACCGAGTTTGTCGCTTGGCTGGAACAACAAAGCGCCAGCAAAACTGGCCCATCGGGTCTCGGCAAAGACCAATACAGCTGGTACCAAAAACACGTCCACTTGTTGCCCATGAGTTGGGAAGATGAAGTGCGCTTATTGCAACGCGAATTGGATCGCGCTTGGGCCTCATTGAAACTGGAAGAACACCGCAACCGAGATTTACCTGAACTGAAACCCGCCAGCAATGCCGCTGAGTACGATGCACTGGCCAGACGCTCAGCAGACTACTTTTTGCAATGGCTGGATGAAAAAGACATCGTCACGGTAGCTGACTATTTCAAACCCGCTTTGGATAGACACTTGGGTCGTTTTATCCCCGCAGTACACCGCAACTTTTTTTACATCGGTTCACACCTGGATCCAACACCACTGTATTCACATTTTTACCATTGGTTTGAATTGGCCATCATGGAACATGACCACAACCCAAGAACCATTCGCCAAAACGCCTTGCTATACAATATTTTTGACAGCCGCAACGAGGGCACTGCCACGGCCGTTGAAGAAACCTTTATGCACGCCGGTCTGTATGACCACAATCCCCGTGCCCGTGAAATTGTGTGGATCATGCTGGCACAACGAGCCGCTCGTGGGCTCGGCTCTTTGTATGCCCATGCCAACGAAAGAACCATGGAGAAAGCCGGTGAAATCCACATGAACTGGACCCCCAGGGGCTGGATGAAAACTGAAAAAGACCTGCTGATTTTTGAACAACATTTGTACTTGCGTCAACCCGGATACGGCACCAGCTATGTCACCGGCAAAGCTTTACTAGAAACCGCCATGGCCCAAAAAGCCAAACTGGATGAAGAACAAGGTCGTGAATTTACCCTCAAAGCATTCTTTGATGAACTCAACCGCATCGGCGGCATCCCCATCGCTTTGGGCACCTGGGAGCTGACCGGCATCAAACCTGCGTTTTTGGATGAAGTAGAAGCAGCAGCCAGAGGCAAAAACTAAAGCAATACAACTTGAATCAAAAAAACTTTTGGATATAACTTTATTCTCAATGATCTGAGCCCAGTTAAAAAAGAAGGCATGTCATACCGGCGCAGGCCGGTATCCAGTGTCTTTTGTTCCATCTGGTTATTTTAACCAAAAGCCAGAATACTGACGAACCTTTGATTGCCAGTTACCTGTTTTAACATTTGATGTAAAATAGCTCCCATGACTATCAAACGAAACCCAGGCATGGACCTGAATCTGGATTGGCTGGAGGCCATTCAGGTGAACAAAAGTGCCACTGAACGACGCGCGGCCACTTTGGGCACGCGGCGCAGTGTCAAGAAACAACATCAGGTGGCTTGGTTACTTAAGGCCATCACCTTGATTGATTTAACCACATTGGCTGGTGACGACACCGAACTGAGGGTTAAGCGCTTGTGTGCCAAAGCCAAGAAGCCGGTGCGACAGGACTTGCTGGAAGCCTTGGGTGTTGCTGACTTGCAGCTGACCACTGGGGCTGTCTGTGTTTACCATGACATGTTGAGCACGGCAGCGGCTGAGCTCAAAGACACCGGCATCCACCTGGCTGCAGTATCCACGGGCTTCCCGGCTGGATTGACGCCGTTTCACCTGAAAGTAGAAGAAATCAAAGAATCCGTTAAGGCCGGTGCCGATGAAATCGACATTGTCATCACCCGCAAACACGTGTTTGCAGAGAACTGGCAAGCCTTGTATGACGAGGTCAAAGCCTATCGCAAGGCCTGTGGTGATGCGCACTTAAAAACCATTTTATCTACCGGTGAAATTTCCACCTTAAGAAACGTGGCCAAAGCCTCTATGGTGTGTATGATGGCTGGCGCTGATTTCATCAAAACCTCAACGGGCAAAGAAGCGGTGAACGCGACCTTGCCGGTGTCGCTGACCATGATTCGCCAAATCCGCGAATACCATGAGCGCACCGGTTATCAGATTGGTTACAAACCGGCCGGCGGCATCAGCAAAGCCAAAGAAGCGCTGGTTTATTTATCCATGATGAAAGAAGAGTTGGGTGATGACTGGTTACAACCGGAGCTGTTTCGCTTTGGCGCTTCCAGTTTACTCGGCGACATCGAACGCCAGTTAGAACATCAGGTTACTGGGCATTATTCGGCAGCACATCGCCATGCCATGGGCTGATCACGGATTTAATTTATGAACATCAAAGACATATTCAATAACATGGAATACGGCAAAGCTCCTGAATCACCCGACCAGGCTTTGGCCTGGCTGGCCTCGCACAAAAACAAAATGAGCCACTTTATCGATGGCAGCTGGCAACAAGGCAGCGGGCACTTTGCCTCTAACAACCCGGCCACCGGTGAGGAGTTGGCACAGGTCGCACAAGGCGATGAAAAGACCGTCAACCAGGCGGTTAAAGCCGCGGCCAAGGCATTGCCCGACTGGCAGGATTTAAGCGGACAACAACGCGGCCAATACCTCTACGCGATTGCCAGGTTGATTCAAAAGAATTCTCGTTTGTTTGCAGTTTTAGAAACCCTGGATAACGGCAAACCGATTCGCGAAAGTCGCGACCTTGATGTGCCACTGGCAGTGCGGCACTTTTATCACCACGCTGGCTGGGCACAACTGTTGGACGATGAAATGCCAGAGCATGAGGCCATTGGTGTGGTGGGCCAGGTAATTCCCTGGAATTTCCCCTTATTGATGCTGTCCTGGAAAATTGCCCCAGCACTGGCCACCGGCAATACCGTGGTCATCAAACCTGCTGAATTCACGTCCTTGACCGCCTTGCTGTTTGCTGAGATTTGTCAGCAGGCCGGCTTGCCCAAAGGGGTGGTCAATGTCGTCACTGGCGATGGCCAAACTGGCCAACACATCGTTACCCACCCCGACATCAAAAAAATTGCTTTCACCGGTTCCACTGCGGTGGGACGTTGGATTCGTCAGGCCACCGCCGGTAGCGGTAAAAAACTGTCGCTGGAATTGGGCGGTAAGTCCGCCTTTATCGTTTGTGCCGATGCCGACCTGGATGCTGCTGTCGAAGGTGTGGTAGATGCCATTTGGTTCAATCAGGGCCAGGTGTGCTGCGCCGGTTCGCGCCTGTTAGTACAAGAAGCTGTGGCTGAGCGCTTTCACAAAAAACTGATTACGCGCATGAACAAACTGCGCATCGGTGATCCCTTGGATAAATCCATCGACATGGGTGCCATCATTGATCCGCGACAACAACAAAAAATCGCCACTTTGGTGCAAGCCGGAGTTGATGCCGGTGCCTGTTTGAACCAGTCCGATGCTGCCTTACCGAAAAGCGGCTGCTTTTATCCACCCACCTTACTGACGGATGTTTCTCCTTCAGATCAGGTGGTACAGGATGAAATTTTCGGACCAGTGTTGGTCTCAATGACCTTCCGCACCCCAGATGAAGCTGTGGCCTTGGCCAACAATTCGCGCTATGGATTGGCTGCCAGCATTTGGAGTGAAAACATCAACATGGCCATGCACCTGGCACCCTTGGTGCAAGCTGGCGTGGTGTGGATTAACTGCACCAACCAATTCGATGCCGCCGCAGGTTTTGGCGGGGTAAAAGAGTCTGGCTTTGGTCGCGAAGGCGGTAAAGAAGGCTTGTATGAATACCTCAAGCTCAAAGCCGGCAAATCAGCCAAAAAGCAAGCAAACCAAGCCAACAAAAAAGCCAACAGCAACAAGCCAGCCAAATCCGAACCCATTGAGGGCATGGACAAAACCCCCAAAATGTACATTGGTGGTAAACAGACACGCCCTGACGGTGGTTACTCATATGCCATTCACAACCACCAAGGCGAAATCATCACCCATGCCGGCCTGGGCAACCGCAAAGACATCCGCAACGCGGTAGAGGCCGCTGCCGGCAGCAAAACCTGGACTGGCATGAACGGCTTCCAACGCCAACAAGTCATGTACTTTATGGCCGAAAACCTGACTTACCGCCAAGACGAATTTGCCGAACGCTTGATGCAACAGGGTCACAGCAAAAAACAAGCCAATGACGAAGTCAATGCCGCCATTGAATGCCTGAGTTACTATGCCGCTTGGTGCGATAAATACGATGGTCAGGTACATGGTGTGCCAATGCGCGGTGTGGCCATGGCCATGCACGAACCGATTGGCGTGATTGGCATCCAATGCCCTGATGAGTCCCCGTTGCTGAGTTTCATTGCTTTGTTGGCCCCCGCACTGGCCATGGGCAACCGGGTGGTGATGACGGCTTCTGAAGCTTTTCCGCTGCCGGCTTTGGATTTTTACCAGGTTCTTAACACCTCTGATGTGCCTGCCGGTACGGTTAATATCGTCAGCGGCCAACAAGCCGAACTGAGCAAACCATTGGCGGGCCACATGAACGTCGATGCGATTTGGGCCTTTGGTGCTGACAGCCAAGTCATTGAGCACGAATCGGCCACCAACTTGAAACGGTCGTGGACCGAAACCGAGCCCAGAGATTGGCACAACAACGGCCGTGGCAAAGAGTTTTTGCGCCAGGCTTCACAAGTGAAAAACATTTGGACTCCTTATGGCGAATAACCCTTTGAATCAAGAGACCCAGCAGTCATCGGTTGATTTTATCAGCAACATCATTGGTTTGTTGCCCAAACCTTTTCATGCCAAAGCTGCCCTGATCCTGGGTTCTGGTTTGGGTTCAGTGACTGAGCAGGCTGAGATCTTGGCAGAAATTTCCTACCGCGATATCCCAGGCTTTCCAGAAACCGGCGTGGCAGGTCATTCAGGTTCGATGTTTTTGGCCCTGCTGAATGGTCACCCATTAATCATCCTCAATGGCCGCATTCATTTTTATGAGCAAGCCGATGCCAGTGCCATGGCGCCCGTGATAGCGACGTTAAAAGCATTGAATATCGAAACGCTGATCATCACCAATGCCGCTGGTTCTTTGTTGAATGCCGCACCCGGCTCGGTGATGATGATCAAAGATTACATCAACTTCACCGGCCAATCGCCCTTGTTTGGGGTGACCGACAACCGCCGCTTTGTCAGCATGAACAAAGCCTACGATGCCCAGTACCGCTATCACCTCCGTAAAATTGCGGAACAGCATGACATCCATCTGGCCCAAGGCGTGTATGCCTGGATGGTGGGACCGCAATTTGAGACCGCAGCAGAAATCCGCGCCATCCGCATGCTGGGTGCTGATGCCGTGGGCATGTCCACCGTTCCGGAAACCATCCTGGCCCGTTACTACGGCATGAAAGTCGCCGCTCTGTCCATCATCACCAATTACGGTGCCGGCATGGAAGACGTGCGCTTGAGTCACGAACAAACCCTCGAATACGCCCCCAAAGCCGCCGCCAAAGTCCACACCCTAATATCCGGCTTTTTGAATCATTTGTAATCTTGAATTTTTACCGCGATAAAACATACCCCTCAACCCCCTCTCACCAGCAGTAGGGCCCTTAAGGCTGAGGGGAGTTAAATCACGAATATATTAGAAATCCTCATTAAATTTTTGCTCCTTCAACTTATCTAAAGTTTTTTCAAAGAAGGTCTATTCTCCCCTCTTGAGAGGGGCAGGGGGTGTGTTCAGAAACAACTTAACGCTTTAAGCAAATGGCTCAGCTTGTCATTGCGTTCAAGGTAGGCAAAGCCCATCCTACAAAACTTGCACTTCTTTTAAACTGGCCCTAAAATGATTAAATCGAACGATTTAAGCGAAATACACCATGGAAAAACTCACAGCCAATGAAGCCAAGACCCATTTTGGGCAATTGTTGATGAAGGCACAAAGCGAGCCGATACAAATTAACAAAAATGGCCAACCAGCGGTCGTGGTGTTATCGACCAAAGAATACAGCCTGTTAAAACGACAGGCTTTGCGTTCGGCCTTAGACGAGGGTGAACACAGCCCTGATGTGGAAGATTTTTCAGTCGAAAACATCAAATCCAAGCTAGATGCCAACCTTTAAAGTATCCGCCAAAGCCGCGTCTGACTTGTATGAAATCGGTTGTTACACCGAACAAAAGTTCGGCAAAAAACAGCGAAACACCTATTTGGACCAAATCATTGAACAGTTTGAGCAATTGGCAGCTCAACCTGATTTAGGCCAAAACCGTCAAGACATTAAATCCGGTTATTACAGTAAATTGGTTGGTCGACACCTAATCTTTTATCGTAAAATTGAACATCGAATTCGCATCATCAGGGTCTTACATCAGGCCATGGACATGCCTCAACATTTAACTAAATCATGACCCTACTGCCCCAAGAGATCATCAAAAACAAACGCGACGGCAAGACCCTCAGTCAAGAAGAACTGGCTTTCTTTGTGCAAGGCATCACCAATGATCGCATCAGTGAAGGTCAGATTGCAGCGATGACCATGGCCATCTATTTCAATGGCATGGAAGCTGAGGAATGTCGGCATTTCACCGAAGCGATGCTGCACTCGGGTGATGTGTTGGATTGGTCTGACTTGAATGGGCCTGTGGTGGATAAACACTCAACTGGCGGAGTCGGTGACAAAGTGTCACTGATGCTGGCGCCCATTGTCGCTGCTTGCGGTGCTTTTGTGCCGATGATTTCTGGCCGCGGGCTGGGCCACACCGGTGGTACCCTGGATAAATTGGAGGCCATTCCTGGCTACAACACCCGCCTATCAATCGAGCAATTCAAACAAGTGGTCAACAACCACGGTTGTGCCATCATTGGTCAAACCGATAACCTGGCACCGGCCGATAAACGCATTTATGCCACCCGCGACATCACTGCCACGGTAGACAGTATCCCGCTGATCACGGCATCCATTTTATCCAAAAAACTGGCCGCCGGACTGGATGCCCTGGTCATGGATGTCAAGTGCGGCAACGGTGCCTTTGCTGCCGATCTGGCGATGGCCCAAGACCTGGCCCGCAGCTTGGTGGCCACTTCACCGATTCCGACCAAGGCACTGATCACCGACATGAATCAGGTACTGGGTCACACGGTTGGACATGTGCTCGAATTGCAAGAAACCATCGACTTTTTAAGCGGCCAGCCAAGCGACTCGCGATTGCACCAACTGGTGATCAGTCTGGCCGCTGAAATGTTGCAAATTTCAGGCCTTGAAGAGGACCTGGCAACAGCCAAGAACCGCGCAGAAACCGTGTTATCTAACGGTCAAGCCGCAGAACACTTCGCGCAAATGGTGGAGGCCCAAGGCGGTCCCAGCGATTTGCTTGAAAACCCCAAACACCGCTTGCCACAAGCCAAATTGACAGAACCCGTGTTCGCAAAAGCACCTGGGTATGTCGCGGGCATTGAGTGCCGACAATTGGGTTTGGCCGTGATTGGCCTGGGTGGCGGTCGCACCAAAGCCACCGATGTGATTGACCATGCGGTCGGACTATCCCAGGTCCAAGGCATGGGCACTGCTGTTGATTCAAATACACCGCTGGCCTATGTTCATGCCAATGATGCCACGCAACTGCAACAAGCCAAAGACCAGGTGCAAAAATGTTTCAGCGTGACCAATGATACCCCTGAGCAATTACCGGTCATCCTGCAAACCGTTTGATACCTTAGTGCTGGCCGTTTTTACCGTTGAACAGCGCTGTTCAACAGCGCTTATATGCAGCAAGATGCTGCCATATTTGTTGCCAAGCAATTCTGCCATCGGCTATAATACACGTCCTTTCTGAGCATAACTATTTCACCGATCATGACGCAATTTGTTTTTGTCACTGGTGGTGTGGTTTCATCTCTTGGAAAGGGCATAGCGGCGGCCTCTCTGGCCTCGCTCCTTGAAGCACGCGGACTGCGTGTGACCATGATGAAATTAGACCCATATATCAATGTCGATCCCGGCACCATGAGCCCGTTCCAGCACGGTGAAGTTTTTGTCACCGAAGACGGTGCTGAAACCGACCTGGATTTGGGCCACTATGAACGCTTTGTGCGCACCAAAATGTCACGTGGCAACAACTACACCTCTGGTCAGATTTATGAGAGTGTGATTCGCAAAGAGCGCCGCGGAGACTACCTCGGCGGCACCGTGCAAGTGATTCCTCACATCACCGATGAAATCAAGGACAAGGTCCGCAAAGCCGCTGAAGGGTTTGATGTGATCATGGTGGAAATTGGTGGTACCGTGGGTGACATCGAGTCGCTGCCCTTTATGGAAGCCATACGACAAATGGGCGTCGAAGAAGGCCGCAACAACGCCATGTTTGTGCACCTGACATTGGTACCATATATCAATGCCGCTGGTGAGCTGAAAACCAAACCCACCCAACACTCGGTGAAAGAACTGCGCTCTATTGGTATCCAACCAGACATCCTGCTGTGTCGTGCCGAACACCCGATTCCGCGTGAGGAATTGCAGAAAATCGCATTGTTCACCAACGTGGAAGCACGCGCTGTGATTCCAGTGCTCGATTGCAGCAACATTTACCAAATTCCTGAAGAGTTGAATAAAGAAGGATTTGATGACTTGGTGGTTGAACGCTTTGGCCTTGAGTGCGACCCCACTGACCTGTCCGAGTGGCAACGTGTGGTGGCAGCCGAAGCCAACACCCAGCATGAAGTCACCATCGGCATGGTCGGCAAATACCTGGACCATTCAGATGCCTACAAGTCATTGAATGAAGCCTTGCGCCACGCCGGCATACCCAACCAAACCAAAGTCAAAATCAAACACATCGATTCAGAAGACTTGGATACGTCAAAAGACCCATCGGTGTTTGCTGATGTTGATGCCATCTTGGTACCCGGTGGCTTTGGCAACCGCGGTTTTGAAGGCAAAATATTTGCCGCTGGCTATGCCCGTGAACACAACATCCCTTACCTGGGCATCTGTTATGGCATGCATGCGGCAGTGATTGATTTTGCCCGCAATGTGTGTGGCCTGGAGCAGGCCAACACCACGGAAAACAACGAACAAACTCCGCACCCAGTGATTGGCTTAATCACCGAATGGATGGACCGCCAAGGACAAAAGGAAATCCGCGATTCACAATCCGATTTGGGTGGCACCATGCGCCTTGGCGCCCAACGTTCAAACTTGAAATCTGGCACTTTGGCGCACCGCGTCTACGGCCAAGACATGATTTCAGAACGCCACCGCCACCGCTATGAATTCAACAACAATTATGCCGACACCATCAGCGATGCCGGCATGGTGTTGTCGGGACGGTCGGAAGATGACAAACTGGTTGAAATGGTTGAATTGCCAAACCACCCTTGGTACCTGGCCTGCCAATTCCACCCGGAATTCAATTCCACCCCCAGGGACGGACACCCGCTGTTTGCCAAATACATTGCCGCCGCATTGGCTCACAAAAACAAGCAGCAACATGCGGCTTAACCATGTCTGAGGACATGTACTGAGAGAAAACCATGAAATTGTGTCATTTTGAAGCTGGACTGGACCAACCGTTCTTTTTGATTGCCGGCCCCTGCGTGATTGAATCTATGCAACTGGCCATCGATACCGCCGGACATTTGAAAGAGGTCACCGACCGATTGGGCATTCCATTCATTTTCAAATCTTCATTCGACAAAGCCAACCGCACCTCGCTGGATTCGTTCCGCGGTCTGGGCATGGAAACCGGTCTGAACATCCTCGCCGAAGTGCAAAAACAAGTGGGTGTGCCAGTGATCACCGATGTGCACGACGATTCACCGATTGAAGAAGTGGCCGATGTGGTCGATGTGCTGCAAACGCCAGCCTTTTTGGCCCGCCAAACCAATTTCATCCTGCGGGTCTGCAGTGCAGGTAAGCCAGTAAACATCAAAAAAGGACAATTCATGGCCCCTTGGGACATGAAAAATGTGGTTGATAAAGCCCGTTCCACCGGTAACCAACAAATCATGGTTTGTGAACGCGGTGCCAGCTTTGGTTACAACAACCTGGTGTCTGACATGCGATCGCTGGCGGTGATGCGTGACACCGGTTGTCCGGTGGTATTTGATGCCACCCATTCGGTGCAATTACCCGGCGGCCAAGGTGGCACATCTGGTGGCCAGCGTGAGCACGTACCGGTACTGGCCCGAGCAGCCACGGCAGTGGGCATCTCCGGTCTGTTTATGGAAACCCATCCTGATCCGGCCAATGCCAAAAGCGACGGCCCCAACGCGGTTAAATTGGACCAAATGGCTGGCCTTCTGGAAACTTTGAAAGTACTCGACCAAACCATCAAATCAAAAACCCTACAGGAACAAAGCGATGACTGGAATTAAAAAAATTCACGCCAGAGAAGTTCTGGACTCCCGCGGCAACCCCACTTTAGAAGCCGAAGTCACTTTAACATCTGGCGCCTTTGGGCGCGCCATCGTGCCATCAGGTGCCTCCACCGGAGCCCGCGAAGCCATTGAATTGCGCGACGGTGATTCACAGCGTTATTTGGGTAAAGGCGTGCAACAAGCAGTGAAAAACGTTAACACCACTTTGGCCGATGCTTTGCAAGGATTTGATGCCGAAGACCAGGCTGGCTTAGACCACAAAATGATTGCCCTGGATGGCACCGATAACAAAGGCAAGCTCGGCGCCAATGCGCTGCTGGGCATTTCTTTGGCCAATGCCCACGCGGTTGCCAATGAAAAACAACTGCCCCTGTACCAAAGCATCGCTACGGTAGACCAGTTCGTGTTACCGGTGCCGATGATGAACATCATCAATGGTGGCGCCCATGCGGATAACAATGTCGATGTGCAGGAATTTATGGTGCTGCCCACCGGTTTTAATACTTTTTCTGAAGCCTTGCGATGTGGCACCGAAATTTTCCACGCCCTGGCCAAAGTGCTGAAAAGCAAAGGCTTATCCACTGCTGTAGGTGATGAAGGTGGCTTTGCCCCTACCCTGCGTTCCAATGTCGAGGCGGTTGACACCATCCTCGAGGCCGTACACCAAGCCGGATACAAAATCGGCGAAGAAGTTTACCTGGGGCTGGATGTGGCCAGTTCTGAATTTCACCAAGATGGCTTGTATCACTTGACCGGCGAAAACAAACAGTTGAACGCCGAACAATTCACCGACTTTTTGTCATCCTGGGTAGACCAATACCCCATCATCAGCATTGAAGATGGCTTGGATGAAGCCGATTGGAGCGGTTGGAAACACCTGACTGAAAAACTGGGTGATAAAGTGCAACTGGTGGGTGATGATTTGTTTGTCACCAACACCTCAATCTTCAAAGAAGGGATCGACAAAAACATCGCCAATTCGATTTTGATTAAATTCAACCAAATCGGCACCCTGACCGAAACCTTGGAAGCCATTGATCTGGCTTACCAATCAGGCTACACCGCCGTCATCTCCCACCGCTCCGGTGAAACCGAAGACAACACCATTGCTGATTTGGCCGTGGCCACTTCAGCTACGCAAATCAAAACCGGCTCGCTGTGCCGTTCGGACCGCATTGCCAAATACAATCAGCTGCTGCGCATTGAGGAACAGTTGGGTTCAAAAGCGAAATATGCCGGGGACTCAGCTTTTGATTTGTTGAATATCTTATGAACTGATGATTCTAGGCATGTTGGTGGTGGTCTCTATTGACGGGTACAGGCAGCCCTCATCTGCTGCCAACTCACCTTTCTTGCCGCTGAGGTTGATAACTTCATTGGTATTGAATGATGCGGTCCAAGCTGTTTGGGTTGAGACCAAAAATAAGATCAGCACAAACAGCAAGTGGTATCGAACAGGTATGGTTCACTCCATTGTTTATTAAAATTTACCACAATATAGAAATAAGATAATTTAAGCCCCCCCCATTTCATGTTGCACTTAAATCAAACAATGCGGCGCTCAAATGATTAAATTGATCGCTTGGGCTTTGAACTGAAGGTAAATTTGGGTGCCGATTTCTAAATTCATCTGTGCCAGTGATTTGTTTGAGATCCTGGCCACAATGGTCTCATCTTTTTCACCCACAACGACCAACGCATCAAAGCCACCAGATGCTTTGATGGCCATGATTTCACCATCGATGACATTCAAGATGCTGCTGGCTTGCGGTTTGTCAGTTGACAGACTGACTTCATTGGCAGCTATGACCACTCGCCCCTCGTTGCCCACTTCAGCCTCACCCTTGACCCACAAATCGACGCCACCTTGGGTTTGCACCTTCAACAACCCGTGTTCTGGCTCAACGCCGACCACAAGACAGGCTAAAACAGAGGCGTTTTCAGGGTCTGAAAGCAATCCAGTTTGCGGGTTGATCATGGCTTCATTGATGGGTCCGTTAAATACCGAACGACCTGCTTCGATGGCCATCAACTCATCACAAACCCAAATCAACTCAGTAATTTGATGACTGACAAACACCATGGGTAATTTAAACCGTTTGTGTATGGTTCTTAAATAATTCAACAAACTCAGTTTGTGCGCAGAATCCAAAGCCGCCAGTGGTTCATCCAACAGCAACAATTGGGGTTGCTGTAACACCGCTCTGGCCAGTGACACCCGCTGCTTCTCTCCACCTGATAATTGTCGGGGTAATCGCTGCAGTAAGAAACCTATGTCTAAAGCAGCAGCGACTTCAGCCACATCCAGTTGTGGATCAGTGGTGGTTCTTCTGTCTACGGCAAATGCCAAGTTTTCTGACACCGTCATGTGCGGAAACAACTGCAAATCCTGAAACATCAATGCCAGGTTACGTTGTTCAGTTGGTACGAACGTTTTGTAATCCTGATAGGTCTTGCCGTTGATACAAACTTGATTGTTGGGATGACGATCCAGCCCAGCCAACGAACGCAACAGGGTGGTTTTTCCACATCCTGAGGGCCCATAAATACCCAACACTTGTTGCACTGGTAAAGCGAAGTCCAATTTCAATTGCAGCCCTGGCTTGTTGATATCAATCAAACAATGATTGGCTTTATTCATGACGACGACCTTTGTGGTTGATGTAGTACATCATAAAAATCATCACAAATGCCAGCACCAGTAAGATGGCGGATAACACATGAGCGGTCTCATAATTCAAACGTTCAACTTGATTAAATATTTCAATGGCAATGACTTTGGTTTCACCGGGGATGTTGCCACCCACCATCAACACCACGCCAAACTCACCTAAGGTGTGGGCAAAACCCAACACCGATGCAGTTAAGAATCCCCGTTTAGCCAAGGGTGCAGACACATTCCAAAACACATCCAATGGTCTGGCTCCCATGGTTCTGGCCACTTCAATGTACCTGGGATGGATGGCTTCAAAACCATTCTGCAACGGTTGAACCACGAATGGCAAACTGTAAAACATCGAGGCAATGACCAAGCCAGTGAAAGAAAATGTCAAAGCTGACCCCGTCATGCTGACCCACCACGACCCCAACCAACCGGTCGGCCCCAACAAAATCAATAAATAAAAACCAAGTACTGTTGGCGGCAACACAATGGGTAAGGTCACCAAAGTTTCTATCAATGGTTTAATTTTGGATTGCGTTCTGGCCAACCAATAAGCCAATGGCGTGGTGAACACAATCAATAACACGGTGGTCACCGTGGCCAATTTGAAACTCAACCACAAGGCTGTCAGGTCTGGCCACTCAATCACCACTCACCTCATAGCCTTGTGATTGAATAATTTGAACCCCTTGATCAGATTGTACAAAGGCCATAAATGCAGCAGCCTCAACACGGTTTTTGCTCCGATGCAAATGTACCATCGACTGCTTTACAGGTGCGTACATGTCCCTGGGGACCGGCCACAAACATTGCCCCGGTTTTAATTGGTGGTTGATCAGAACCGACTTGGCCAACAGCCCTGCCGTGGCATTTTCAGTGACCACCAATTGTGCTGCTTGGGCGATGTTTTCGCCCATAACCAATTTTCGCTGGTTGTTTTCCCACCAACCTTGTTGCTGTAAAAAGGATTTGGCAGCGGCTCCGTATGGGGCCAAATCAGGATGGGCGATGGCCAAGTGTTTGAGTTCAGGCGCTTCAAGTATTTTTTCACATCCCCCTGGCAGGGAGACATTCGACAACAGCAACAGTTGGCCATGGGCATAAACCTTGAATTGACCGGCCAGATTCAAATCCACCAACGATTTTGGCCTTTCCACATCGGCAGCCATAAACACATCAAATGGTGCACCTTGTTTGATTTGGGCATACAACTGTCCGGTCGATGCGTTACTGATTAATACCTGATGCCCGGTCGCAAGTTCAAATTCGGTGGCAATGCGTTCTGCGGTGGCGACAAAATTACTGGCCACCGCCACCCGCAGTGAAGCGGCATCCGCCGTACCTAAAAATCCTAACCAAGCGCCAAACCCGACAGTGACCCTGGTAAGCAAAAACCTAATGTTGGTCATCAATCAGGTTATCCTGCTCTTCAGTTAATTGGCTGGCGGCGGATTGTTTTCTGATTTCATCAACTTCATTGGATAAATCGTCTTCAATGGCACTGCTTTCTGGCTCGTCCGGTTTGGCAGGCTTGTTGTTGGTTTGATCAGTTGTGGAATCCGCATCGCTGACTTGTTTGATTTGAATGCCATCAGGGAACACCACTTCACGGGCTTCATCTGGCATGGAAATGTTGGCATCATCAAAGGCCTTTTTGACCAACCTGATAACGGCTGACTTCACCTTGCTGGTGCTATTCTTCTGGCCATCAACCCAAAAATAAACTTCCAAGTTAATGGTGGCAGCCCCGAGGTTATCCACCAACACCTGAGGTTCTGGATCGGCCAACACCGCCGGATGACCCAACACCACCTCTAAAGCAATTTGCTGGGCACCGTGGATGGAATCATCGTAACCAATGCCCACGGTGAACTGCAATCTGATTTTGGGATTGGCGGTGACATTGACTATGGTGTTTTTGTAAATGGTGGAGTTGGGAATGTGGATGTGGTTGCCCTCCAGGGTCATGATCACCGTCCCGCGGGTGGTGACACTGTGAACCACACCGGCATGACCATCTACCTCAATGTAATCTCCAATCTTGAAGGGGCGCTGGATACTGATGAGGATACTGGCCAGGAAATTTTCCGCAATGTCTTTAAAGGCTATACCGATGATCAGTCCCAACAGGCCGGTGCCACCCAGCACCGTCATGGCCAGACTGGTTAAACCGGTCAGCTGTAACACCAAATAAATGCCAATGACTATCACCGGCAAGGCAAACATCCGCGCACTCAAACGCCGCACAAAAGCGTTGTTTAAGCGGTTATTCAAAACCCGGGTGCCGATGCCAATGGCGAGTTTGGCCAACAACCAGGTCAAGACCAAAACTATCAGCGCGATGGTGATTTTGGGCAACGCCTTGATCATGCGGTCATACAAGGACATGGCTTCTGAAACGGCGGGATCTAGGTCCCATTTTTCAGCTGCCGGTACAGTGAGGTTATTGACCACCGCAATCACGCCTTCGGTACGCATCGCTGCGGCAGTGGCCCATTCGATGTGCTCTTCTTGACTGACCTGGCCATTGATTTCGACCACCCCTTCAGTGACCTTGACGGTGGGCTCATCCACCCTGCCCGAGAGTTCAATGATGCGCGACAGGCGTTTTTCAATGGCTTGATCAGATACCGTTTGCTCGACTGAGATGGTTTGATCGGTGTCATTCCAACTGACAGCCGGTTTGGGCTCTGAAGTTTCATCAGGTTGGGCCTGTGCGCTCAAAAAAAGCACAGACAAGCAGCTTACCAAGGTGAGTTTTTTCATTTTCTGGTTTTTGATTATGACCTTATTTTACTGTACCACAGAACCTCATCTGCTGACCATGCTCGCAGAATTGCGTATGTTTTAAATTCACTTGAATCATTACAATACTGTTTTTTCAAACACCAAGGTATAACCATGAGCACCAAAATTTTGAATTTAATCAAAGACGAAAACATCGATTTTGTCGATTTGCGTTTTTGTGACACCGCGGGCAAAGAACACCACGTTACCCTGCCGGTATCCCAAGTTGACGATGAGTTGTTTGAAGATGGCAAAATGTTCGACGGTTCATCCATTGCTGGCTGGAAAGGCATCAATGAATCAGACATGGTTTTGATGCCAGAGCCTGACACCGCTTTTATTGATCCATTCAGCCAATACCCCACCTTGGTGATTCGCTGCGACATCTTGGAACCCAACACCATGCAGGGCTATGAACGCGATCCACGTTCAATCGCCAAACGTGCTGAAGCTTATTTGCAACAAACAGGCGTGGCCGACACCGCTTTCTTTGGTCCCGAACCAGAGTTTTTTGTATTCGACGGCGTCAGCTGGAACACCGATGCCAACGATTGTCGCTACGAAATATATTCGCGTGAAGGGGCCTGGGAATCAGGTACAGATGCCAAAGAAAATTCCGGTCACCGACCACGTGTTAAGGGGGGTTATTTCCCAGTCCCGCCAGTTGATTCATTGAATGACTTGCGTTCTGCCATGTGTAAAGTGATGGAGGACATGGGCCTGGAAATCGAAGTGCACCACCACGAAGTGGGCACGGCAGGTCAATGTGAAATTGGTGCCAAATTCAATACCTTGGTGAAAAAGGCCGATGAAGTGTTGATGATGAAATACGCTGTGCATAATGTCGCCCATGACTACGGCTACACCGCCACTTTCATGCCCAAACCAGTGGTGGGTGATAACGGCAGCGGTATGCACGTTCACCAATCATTGAGCCAAGCTGGCGAAAACCTGTTTATGGGCGATGGTTACGGCGGCCTGTCTGAAACAGCTTTGCATTACATCGGCGGTATTTTTAAACACGCCCGTGCCCTGAATGCTTTTGCCAACTCATCAACCAATTCATACAAACGCCTGGTTCCGGGTTTTGAAGCACCGGTGATGCTGGCCTATTCGGCACGCAACCGTTCGGCTTCGGTTCGCATCCCATTCGTCAACAACCCCAAAGCCCGCCGCATCGAAGTGCGCTTTGGCGACCCCATGGGTAACCCCTACCTGATGTTCGCTGCGATGATGATGGCCGGTTTGGATGGCATCAAGAACAAGATTGATCCAGGTTCTGCCATGGACAAAGACTTGTATGACTTGCCACCTGAAGAAGCCAAGAGCATTCCAACGGTTTGTCACTCACTGGATCAAGCCCTGGAAGCGCTGGACAATGACCGCGACTTCCTGAAAGCCGGTGGCGTCTTTACTGACGATGTGATCGATGGTTTCATTGAATTGAAACAAGCTGAAGTGGATCGCATTCGCATGAGCACCCACCCTGCTGAATTTGACATGTATTACTCGCTGTAATCAAGCATGCCTATCAGCATTAAAAAAGCCGGTCGTTTGATCGGCTTTTTTGTTTTTGACAATTTTTTTCCCATCAGGGCTGCAGTTGTTTAAAATCTATCAAGAACATTAACTAATTGAGGAGAATAAATATGGGTATGATGTCCGAATTCAAAAAGTTTGCCGTCAAGGGCAATGTCATGGATATGGCCGTGGGTATCATCATTGGTGCCGCCTTTGGCAAAATTGTTTCATCTTTCGTCAGCGGCGTGATGATGCCGCCATTGGGCTTGTTGATTGGTGGTGTTGACTTTACTGACTTGGCTTACGTGCTCAAACCCGCGACTGAAACGGCCGAAGCTGTGACCATCCAGTGGGGGGCTTTTGTCCAAACCACCATTGATTTCTTGATCATTGCTTTTGCGGTGTTTATGGTGGTGAAATTTATGAACAATTTAAAAAAGAAACAAGAAGAAGAACCAGCCAAAGCACCTGAGCCTTCAAAAGAGGAAAAATTACTTACTGAAATCAGGGATTTACTCAAAGAAAAAGTCTGATTTTGGTCTGAATCTTCTGTACTGAATCCTGGGGTTATCACCCGGCCTTGAAATGCTGGTGGATAACCCCATTTTGATTTTTTAACCCACCACCAAGCTGTCATGAGTGAATCTTATCCCTTGCTACTGAAGCAACTAGAGGCCCTGCTGTCTGCTGAGCATGACCTGCAAGCGAATGCCGCCAACCTGTCATCGTTCCTGTACCACAACCTGGAACAGGTCAACTGGCTCGGCTTTTACTACCAGCAAGACCAGGAGCTGGTGCTGGGGCCCTTTCATGGCCAACCGGCTTGTACCCGCCTGACCATTGGTCAAGGCGTCTGTGGCACCGCTTTTGCCAACCGCGAGACTGAAGTGGTGGCCGATGTCCACGCGTTTGCCGGTCACGTGGCCTGTGATGCCGCCTCAGAATCAGAAATCGTGATGCCCTTTTACACCGATCAGATCAACGGTGTACTGGATGTCGACAGCCCGATCAAAAACCGCTTTGGCGCAGCCGAAAAAGAATTTTTTGAAGCGGTCACTGAAATTTTTGTTAATTCATTGAAAGCCTAAAGCTCACCGAGCACTTCGACAAGCTCAGCATGACAGCTATCGAGTTACTTTTCCTCCCCTCTTGAGAGGCCCCTACACGGGCAGATAATGTTCCTGACATTGTTCTGCATTCCCCACTTCCATGTGGGTCACGTAGGTAGTTAGAGCACCAACAGTAGGCGCTTTAGGCGACGCAGGAGCAGTTGCCGAGGACCGAGGGGTGTGTTCAGCAACTGAAAGTGCTTATTAAACTGAAACAGGCTTCCAACAGGAGGCGCCTTAAGCGCGACAAGCTCAGCCACCTTAAGATCATCTAACCTGTCGAGGTGTGGTTAGCATTTGAAAGTGCTGACTAATCTGAAACAGGCTTCCAACAGGAGGCGCCTTAAGCGCGACATGCTCAGCCACCTAACAGAATCAAACCCACTTCCAACAATTGATTACCAAAGGCCTATTCAATCCCAGCAGTTAGACCGGTATAATCATTAAAAAAGCCAACGATCAAAAATCATGAGCCAAGCTGAACTCAACAAAACCCCTGCCGAATCTGAATTGAACTCCCGCACCGAAGTGGTGCGAGACACCATCGTTTTACAATTGAAGCTGATCGTTGATGGTTTGCGGGATTTGGCCTTGATGCCATTGTGTCTGTTTGCTGCCATTTTTGGCTTGATTAAACACAGTGAAAGGCCCGGTCGTTATATGTACCGGCTATTGAGTTATGGCAAATTGACAGAAAAATGGATTGGGCTGTTTGATGAATCTCGCAAGGACGTCATGGAACCCATCAAATACGAAGGTAAAAATTTTGATGACCTGATTCAAAAAACCCAAACCGCTTTTGAGTCCAAATACATCGACCCGGAAAAAAAGGATCTGTTGGTCAAGAAAATGAATCAGGCATTGAATGAAATCAACGGCAAACTCAACCAACAAAAAACCGAAGAAGGTCAGCCACAATCAAAATGACTAAATGGTGTCAATCACTGCTTGTATGGTCGCTGACTTGAAGGGTTTGGTGATTAAATCGTCCACCTTTTCTTCGGCACACTTGGCTTTCAACTCGCTGGATAAATCAGCGGTCATGATCACCGCCTTCGATTGTTGTCCCAATCGCCGGGCCTGACGAATGAAATCGATGCCGTTCAAATCAGGCAAATGGTAATCAACCAACATCAAATCATAGCGGGTGTTCGATAAACTGGCCAATGCCTGTTGGGCATCATCAAACAAATCTACCCAATGACCTGACTTTTCCAATATTTCCAGCATCAATTGCTGATTGATGGCATGGTCTTCCAAAACCAAAATGTGTAAAGACTTCTGTGTCGGCTGATCACTTGGTTTCAATTGTGGCGGGGTTGCGCCCTGATGACTGAACAATGATCTCAAGTCCACCATCCTGAACGGCAAATTCAAAAACCGATAGACAGGCATGGCGAACTCAATATGTGGTGGTTTAATCAAATAAGTGGGAATCAAATCGCGATTGGCTGCCGCCAAAACCCGTTCTGTGGCAGGGTTATTGATAGGTTCTTCGGTAACAATCACAAACAAGCCGTCACATTGGCCACTGATTTCGGTGCCATTGGCATACGAATTCACCCCCAGTCTGGCCAAGCCATGTTTGAGGGCCTGTTTTACTGCCACTGCCATGTGGTTGTCCTGGTGGTGAATCACCACCGTTTTCAAACCAGTGGCAGCTGGTTGGGAGTTTTTCTCATCGATTTCCAGTGGCAACTGACAATAAACTGCGGTGCCCACTTTGGGCTCACTGGTGATTTCCAGCACCCCATCCATGCGCTCAAGCAATTTCTTAACAATGCTCAAACCTAAACCAGTACCGCCGTATTTTCGGGTAATTGAACTGTCAGCCTGGGTAAATGGGTCAAACAATTTATTCAAGGTACCGGCCTCAATGCCGATGCCACTGTCATGGACCGACAGGATAATCTGGCCACTGGCTTCCTGATAGAGCTTCACATACACATGGCCCTGGTGAGTGAATTTAAAGGCATTGCTCAACAAGTTCATCAGAATTTGCTTGATGCGCACCGAATCTCCCAAGCGCTGCAAGTTCACTTGAGGGTCGATGTCTAGCCAAAACAACAGTTGCTTGTTGGTGCTGATGGAAACGAAAGACTGCATGACCTGATCCAACAATTCTGCCAGATCTACAGGACGAACTTCCAGTTGTAATTCACCGGCCTCAATCTTTGACAAATCCAAAATGTCATTGATGATGTGTAACAGGTGTTCTCCGGACTCGGCCACTGCAGATGCATACAGGCGTTGTTCTTCGTTTAATTCAGTACCAAGCAACAATTCGTTCATTCCCAGAATGCCATTCATGGGTGTGCGCACTTCGTGAGAAACCTGTGCCAAAAAGTCACTTTTGGCTTGATTCGAAGCATTGGCTTGTTTGGCCAGTTGATTCACGGCCTCAAACAGCCGCGCATTCTCCAATGCCAGCGATGATTGCGCTGCAAATGCTTTGGCCAAGGTGATTTCAGCTCGTTTGAATGAACCTTGTTGGCGCCACAAGCTGATCAGCCCCAAGCGTTCATCAGATTGACTGAACAAGACCCACAAAACCGCTCCTTGTTCGCTGACAGTGGCCTCATGCCATTGGTCGCTTTGTTTCATTTTCAAAGCCCGTGCACCCAACTCATTTTGTTCGGTGGTGCTCAAACGCTGATCACTGAAAATTTGATAATTGTTTTGACTGTTCCAATAACTGACATGGGCCACATCCACTTTGATTTTTTGTTTGATTAACTCAGTGATTTTTTCAAGCAACTGGTCGGTGTCCAGTGAAGTCACCAGTGAAGTGGTCAATGACAGCTGGTTCTCAGCGAAAGCCTGGTTGTCTTTGGCCTGTGCAATCCGGGCTTGGTACTGCCAAAATTTTCGGTTCAAAAACAACAACAAGGCCAGACCAATCAGCCCAGCTGCAGCATAAATTAAATAGGCTCCCCGGCTTTTCCAGGGCGGATTAGCCACGGTGAATGTTTGACTCACAGCTTCTGACCATTGGCCTTTTTGGTTGCTGCCGCGAACGGCAAATTGGTATTGGCCAGCTGGCAATTGATGAAAATTTTGAACGTTCAGTGTTCCGGCATCAGTCCAGTCATCTCCTGCGCGCAGTCGGTATTGGTATTGGTGGCTGTCGGGATTAGCAAAAGACAACAATTGGTACTTGAAAGCGAGGCTGCCATAATCGTACGCCAATTCAGCGGTGGCATCGTAAGGTTGGTTGTTGTGGGCAATCTGTTGCAGCGTGATTTTGGGTTTTGAATTGAGCTGGTTGGTCACCGGCAAATCACGGATGTGCACCATGCCAGCACTGGTGAATACCAAGGTCGATTGATCATACAAGGACTCCACCGCCAACACTTCGTTGCTGGGCAAATTTTCTGCCACTGACAAGCGCCTGGTCACCTGTTGGGAGGGTAGATCAACCACCACCAAGCCTTTTTCCGTGGTCAACCACATGGCATCACCAATGACATTGATGCGGGAAGCATAATCTGCCGCAATTTGGGTATTCACAGCGGGCACACCCTGGTCTACCAAGTCACCTTCAGCCCAGCGAAACTGCATCAATTTGCCGTTGGCCAGCAACCACAACAGCCCTTGTTGCTGATCAAAGGTCATGTCATCAAATCCTTCATTGGACGCGATCAATGTGGTGGATGTCATGGTGACCGGGTTGAAAGACTCCAGCCCCCGATTGCCGAGCAACCAAAACTGGTTGTCTGCTGTTTGTCGGTGAGAACTGATCACATCATTGAGCAGTTGAACGGGTAATTGGACCAGCTCCAAAGTGCTTTTGTTGATTTGATACAACTCGCTTTCACCATAAACGGAAAGATACAAATGGCTGCCATACTCAAATATGCCTTTGATGCCGCCTTTGAGCTGCTGATTATCAGCCTGAACAAAGCGTTTCTGGGCCACGTCAAAGTAATACAGCCCAGATACGGCAGTGACCCACATCCGGTAATCCTGGTCTTGATAAATGGTCAGAATAGAGGTCGGTAAATCATGGCTGGCATCAAAAGACTGAGCGGCCTCCAAAAGTCCTTTGCGGTAACGAAAAACCTGCAATGTCCGGGCGCCCTCATTACTGATCCAGAAAGAGTCTTCCTGCATGCCATGGTCGCTCAACACCGAATGAATACCATTGTTCAATGAACTCAAGTCTTGAAAAGGCAAGTAAATATCAAACTGATCCCAGTCATGATGCAATTTCAAAACCCCATGTGCATCAGTCGCTAACCAAATATTTTGTTCTCGATCTTCAAATATTTGACGGACATCGTAGTTGTGGGCCACGGGTTGTCCCCGATGTAAAAAACCAATCGGAATCAACTGGTTGTTTTTGAATAGGATCAAACCTTCACGGGTGGCCAGCCACAAATTACCTTTCGAATCCGCGGTCAATGACCTCACTGTTAACCGTTCACCCATTAATGTCTCAATGTGCTGGTGGGTGATCAATGGCTTAAAAGCCTGTTCCCGGGGTTGTAGCCGATAAACGCCTTGGTATCCGGAAGCATAAACCTGGCCATCACTGGCCACTGAAATGGCATACATGCGAGCTGTTTTGGGGTCACTCAAATCGTAGGCAATTTCGTGTGTTTTTGCAGACATGGACTGCGGGTCAATTTGTAAAATTTTGCCCTCCAATGTGGCCACCCAAATCTGTCCATTGGCATCGGTTTTGGCATCAAAAAAGCGGACCGAAGACAACCAGTCATGGGTTTCAGGCAACAAGTGCTGAAATTTTTTGCTGATGGGATCAAAAACACTGATGCCATGATCAAACTGAAACACCCACACCCGTTCCTGTGAATCTTTCGCCAAGGCGAACACCACTGGGTGGGCAATACCATCAGGCTGGTTGGGAACCACTGGAACCAAGCTAAATTGATTCTGCTGGCGATCATAGCGGGCCAAGCCGACATCGTTCAGACTCAGCCAAATGTCGGTTTTGCTGTCCAAAAACAAGGAAATTTCGTTGGCAGGTAAGGTGCCTTTTTGCAGCGTGTTTTGTTTGTGGTTAACAAAAGTCTGACTGTCAAAGCGACTCAAGCCACTGTGGGTTGCTAACCAGATATAACCAGCTTCATCCTGGCCAAGTTGGGTGACTTTGTTACCGGCCAGTCCTTCATAAATGCTGTAGGCATCGGCATTAACGAACCGCGTGCCAGTTATTTGAGCCATGCCTGACAGCGGTACCAACAACAACCACAGCCAGAACATCAGTATAATCTTTGGCTTAGAGGGAATCCGGTAGGGGGCTGTGTCATGGTGAATGTTGGTTGGTGGTATTGGCATGAGCGAGCTTGGTGGATGCAGTTAAACTAATATTTCCTTAATCACATCATAACTCAATTGACGTTAGATATCTAAACCCTGATTTTACCTGGCCATGTTATAATCTGCGCATGACACAATACGGCGAATCTGCTGGGCAAAAACTGTTGCTGACCTGGCAAAAATTACACCAAAAACCACTTGGAAAATGGCTGTTCAAACGCATCATTGCGCACCACATTCCATACACTGGCAGCATCAAAGCCGATGTGCAACGTTTACAGCCAGGTTATTGTGAAGTTAAACTGTGTTACCGACGCAGCAACACCAACCACCTGAACTCTATTCACGCCCTGGCTTTGTCCAATTTGGGCGAAATGACCGGCGGGTTGGCGATGATGACTGGACTGGATGCAAACATCCGCGGTATTGTCACAGGCATCAACACCGAATATTTAAAAAAAGCACGCGGTGATTTATTGGCCAAATGCACGGCCTCAATCCCGACAGTAACCGAGCCCAAAACGACCCATGAGGTTGAAGCTCATATTTTTGATGAAGCCAATGAGTTGGTGACCCGAGTCACCGTTCAATGGCTGCTTTCACCCAGAACATAAACATGAACAAACTGAAATCTTACGCCAAAGGCCAATGGCACACTGCCAACGATGGCTTCAAATCTTGTCACCACGCCGTCAACGGCCAAGCCATTGCCCAAATTTCCAGCGCCGGCCTGGATTTCGCCGGCATGCTGGATTATGCCAAAACGGTTGGCCACCCATCATTGGCGAAAATGACCTTCCATGAACGGGCATTGATGTTGAAAGAGCTGGCTTTGTATTTAATGTCTCGTAAAAAAGAGTTTTACCAACTGTCCACAGCCACTGGCGCCACCAAATTGGATTCCTGGATAGACATCGATGGCGGCATTGGCACCTTGTTTGTTTACTCAGGTAAAGGCCGCCGGGAAATGCCTGATCACCACATTTTATTGGACGGTCCACCAGAACACATTTCGCCCAAAGGCACTTTTTTGGGACAACACATCTGTACCTCTTTACAGGGTGTGGCCATCCACATCAACGCGTTTAATTTCCCCTGCTGGGGGATGTTGGAGAAACTGGCGCCCACCTTGCTGGCAGGCGTACCAGCCATTGTCAAACCCGCATCAGACACCGCTTACCTGACCGAATTGATGTTTCAGGCGATGATTGAATCTGAAATTCTGCCGGAAGGCGCGGTGCAGTTAATTTGTGGATCAACCGGTCCTTTGTTGGATTTGTTGGACTGTCAGGATGTGGTTGCCTTCACCGGATCAGCAACCACCGGCCAATACCTGAAAGCCAAACCCAACATCACCCAAAATGCCGTGCGGTTTACCATGGAAGCGGATTCATTGAACTGTTCCATCCTCACTCCAGATGCCACACCCGACACCCCCGAGTTTGATCTTTATGTCAGTGAAGTGGTCAAAGAAATGACGGTTAAAGCCGGGCAGAAATGTACCGCCATTCGCCGTGCCATTGTGCCTGAGTCCCTGTTGGAACCTGTGGGTGAAGCGATCAGCAAAAAACTGGCCGCCTTGGTGGTCGGTGATCCAACCCAAGAACAAGTCAACATGGGCCCATTGGCCAGCAAAGCGCAACAAACTGAAGTGCGAACTCGCGTGGCTGAACTGCGTGCCAGTTGTGATCTGATGTTTGGCAATCCAGAACAAATCACGGTGGTGGGTGGCAATGATCAAAACGGTGCCTTTATTTCACCGGTATTGCTGGTCAATCAGCAGCCATTCAAGGACCACCTGGCACATGACACCGAAGCGTTTGGGCCGGTCGCTACTTTGATGCCTTACCAGACACTGGACCAAGCCGCCCAACTGGCCAACCTCGGCCAAGGCTCCTTGGTGGGTTCAATATTCGGCCACGACGACGAAGCCGTCTGTGAACTGGTCAATCAAACTGCTGGTTTCCATGGTCGCATGGTGCTGATCAACCGCGATTCAGCCAAAGAGTCGTCAGGACACGGATCACCCTTACCACACTTGGTTCATGGTGGACCCGGTCGCGCCGGTGGTGGTGAAGAAATGGGTGGTATCCGTGGCGTCAAACACTACATGCAACGCACCGCCATTCAGGGCTCTCCCACCACCCTGATGAAATTGACTGATAAATACATGCCCAAAGCTGCCACCACAGAATCCATCGAACATCCATTCAAGCTCCACTACGAAGCATTGAAGGTGGGTCAAACTTTGAAGGTCGGCCCACGCACCATCACCCTGGAAGACATTGAACAATTTGCTGATTTATCCGGTGACCATTTTTATGCCCACATGGATGAAGCCGCCGCCGCACGCAACCCATTCTTTGATGGTCGGGTGGCGCATGGTTACTTCTTGGTTTCGATGGCCGCTGGACTGTTTGTCTACCCGGAAGAAGGGCCGGTTCTGGCCAATTACGGGCTGGACGACTTGCGCTTCACCGAACCGGTTTACCCAGGTGATGACATCACCATCCAACTGACCTGTAAACAAAAAGCCTATCGCCGTGGCAAAGGCTATGGCGAGGTGCGCTGGGACCTGCAGGCCACCAACCAAAACGATGAAGTGGTGGCCGGATATGACATCCTCACCCTGGTGGCTTCAGACAGCGAACCATTCGCGGAGTGATGATGGCATTCCTATCGAAATTAATTTTAAAAATGTTGGGCTGGCAGGTAATTAATGACTTGCCACAAACCAACAAGTACGTGTTGATTGCCGCACCGCACACCAGCAACTGGGATTTCCCCTTGGGCTTACTGGCCAAGTTTTCATTGAAATTGAAACTGAACTTTCTGGGCAAAGGGTCTTTATTCAAAGCACCTTTTGGTTGGTTTTTCAGGGCTTTGGGTGGCATTCCCGTGTACCGCAAACAAAAACTCAACATGGTTGATCAGATGGTGCAACAATTCAACCAAAGGGACCACATGATACTGGCCATGTCCCCTGAAGGCACCCGTTCTTACCTGGAACATTGGAAATCCGGCTTTTATCACATCGCCCACAAAGCCGGCGTCCCCATTGCCATGGGCACCCTGGATTTCGGTAACAAAGTCGTTAAGCTGGGTCATGCCTTTATGCCTTCGGGAAACATCCACGAAGACATGAAAATCATTCGCGATTTTTTCGCCCAGGTGAAAGGCAAAATACCGTCAAAACAAGGACCCATCAAAGTCAAAGAAGACGACTGATATCAAAATGGTTTCAGTCTGAAGGTCATCAACCTTCAGACTGAACTTTCATTTCAATGACACCATCTCACCGCTGATCAAGCACAGACTCATCCAAAGCCTCGATGCGGATGCCTTGCACCACAGACTGTACCGGTACCATCAGACTTTGGTTTTTTAAGGTCACCTGCTCAATGCTGTAAGGCGCTGTAAGCCCCGACTGTTTCATCAGCTCCACCGGCAAGTCCAATTGAATTGCATCAACCCCGACTTCCAACCATTTGGCAGACATCATCAGCGCAATGGCTTGTTTTTCTTGGTTTTCGTTTAAACCCATCAACACGCCACTGATTTCATAGCGTGAGGGTGTTGCTGTTTCAATGCCGATCGATAACTTTTGGGCCACATTACTGAGTTGACCGTTAAATTGTGCCGTAGGCATGTGCACCGCAAAAGCCGTTGAGGCATCGCGCAGAACTGGACGACCTTTGTGCTCGCCGGTGGACACGATGTGTACTTCCCACAGGCCATTTAACAGGGGCTCGCCAGTCATTCCAGCCACAACTGCTTGGTAACCACCATCGCTGTTTTTCTGAAATGCCAGGTCTTGCAATTTTTCACCATTCGGTCGCGTCACATAACCCTGAACCTGAGCAGGCTTGGCTTGTTTGTGGTGCATGAGATTGGCTGTAATCACCACATCGGCACCACTGGCGTATTGTTGTTGGCCGGTTTGTAACTTCAATTCATGCTGACTTTCGGGCTCCAGTACATGCACGATGTATCCTGCATCCGCGGCATTGCCTGGTAACTTCAAGGTCAAGTCACCGCCATCATCAAGGCCTTGTACTTTGAAGCCAATGGCTTCATTGCCCAAAGGCATGCCTGCTGCTTTGAGTTGTTCGGCGGTGGCCAACACCGTGGGTTCAATGGGTTGATCGTTCAGTGTCAATGACAGTTGCCCCGGCTGCCAACTTTTGTTGTTGACCGTTTCCAAGGGACTGATGCGCACCACCGCGGTGTCTGAGTGCAATGGCAATTGAACGCCTTTGTTCAACTCCGCACCACTGACATCCAACCAGAACTGTTTCGATTGCGCCAAATAGCCTTGGTTTTGAAACATCAATTCATCCTGACCCAGCAGGGATTGATTGAAGGACACCGCTTGTTGGTGGTTGCCCTTGTGGGCTACCACAGCGGATTCCACCAAAGTTTGTGACTGGGGTGTTGCAATCCAGCTGACTTCGGCATGGAGGCTGTTGATCATCAACAGCATAAATACTGTACTTTTTATCATGTTTTTCATTTTATGTGCTCCTGATCAAAGGTCGTTTCTGAGGACAGTGTCGAGGCCAAAACACTTGCGTCTGCTTTGGTTGTGACTTAATGGTTCACCCCCATTCATCACCGATGTGTCATAGAACCACACCGAACCGGCGCCGGATTGTGAAGAGCACTCCAAAAACCCATCAGAGCACGAATTGAGCCAGGCTTGGGTGATTTCCAGACCCACATTCAAATGGTAGCCACCACAATAGGAATCACCATCAAAGATTGAAGTTTCTACATCGGTACCCACCACATTCCAAAACCCTTTGGGCAAAGCCGAGCGGCCTGAGGTGCCTAACAAGTAATTGTTGTTGTAATAATCCATCCATGAAGTTTGTTGCATGCGCACGGCATCACTTTGGTAACCCAGCAACCAACCCAGCGCGGCTTCAAACACATTGCCTTGCATCACCGCATTGGCTAATGGCGTGCCTTTGGATGAAGGTGCCAGTGCATTGACCCAACGTATTTTGTTGATGATGTTGGGGTAGCGGCTGTCATAGGTTGGGTTGGACATGATCCAACGCATCACATTACCCCCATTGGAGTGGGTGATGACCACCAGATCGGTGATGTTCTTGCTGTTGATAAAACTGGTTAACTGACCTGCCAAACAACCGGCTGCTGCAGAATCCCACATGTATTTTTCAAAATTACAATTGATGACCGTGTAGTTGCTTTGATTGGGCAGGCCCTGCCTGATTGAATTGATGTTGTCCCATTGCCAGTAATCACTGGCGGCATTGGTCTGGTGACCTGTGCCATGAACAAATGCCACGCCGGTGTTTGACCAAGCGGCCAAAGGCAACAGACAGAATAAAAAGGACAGGCACGACAGTGCCCATTTGTTTGCTTTCATATACTCACCTCTTTTGTGTTTTTATTTATGATTAATGTGACATACCTGCACATTTCTGCGATGTGTCGTTGGTATGCCTTTATTATTTTATACCTGACAAAAACATTATTTCAAACGTTTGTTTGATTATTTTGAACACAAAACCCGCATTGAATCACAATATCTTCATGGGATATGGGCTTTAATGGACACAAGCTTGATAATTAAATAAAAATTGATTTATTTAACAGGTATTTATTGTAAACTACATCGTTGAATGATATTTCACAAATACGCCTTGGAGTGACTATGAAAAAACTAACACAATCTCTGCTTGTTCTGATCTTCGCCTTAGCGATTTCAGCCTGTAGCAACAAAGAAGATCAGGTTAAGCCGCCTGTAGAAGATAACAACAATGACAACGTTGATGTGGTGGACACCAATCCAGTTCGCACCGACGGACTGATTTGCTGTAACCCAGCCGATCTGGACAACCCAGACAGCCTGCTGTCACAACGCGTGGTTTACTTCGATTACGACATGGCCACCATTCGTTCAGAGTTCCGTGACATGTTGTCTTTGCATGCTCGCTACTTACAAGAAAATCCTTCAGCTCGCATGACCGTTGAAGGCCATGCCGATGAACGCGGTTCACGTGAGTACAACCTGGCATTGGGTGAAAAACGTGGCTACGCTGTGGCCAACCTGCTGCGTGCCGAAGGTGCAGCTGTCGGTCAGGTCACTGTGGTCAGCTACGGTGAAGAAAGACCCGAAGCCACTTGCAGCAACGATTCTTGCTGGTCGCAAAACCGACGCGGTGTACTGGTCTATACTGCCAAGTAAACTTTGACTACAAAAGTTTGTCAAAAACCCGGCCTTAGTCGGGTTTTTTACATTTAACTGAACCACAATAACTGGAAAGCTTATGAAACGAATTACCCTTATCTGTCTCATTGTATTGATCGCCCCGGCAGCGGTGGCCCAAAAAAGATCCATCCAGGAACGCTTGACCCTGCTTGAACAACAAGCCAGCAAGCAAAACAGTGGCTCAGCTGCCGATTTGGTCATCCAAATCCAACAACTACAAACCCAGCTGGCTGAATTACAAGGCACCATAGAAGAACAAAACTTTCAAATCAATCAACTGAAAGAACGTCAAAAAGTCTTGTATGTGGACATGGATTCAAGGCTCACTGCTTTGGAACAACACGCCATCTCACAAACCCCCAATGACAACAATGAATTGGTGGTAGACAGTGCCGTCAGTGATGAAGGCAGTCAAACCGCAACCATTGCAGCGCCGGAAGTGCGTGAATCGGTGGATGCCCAATTGACCACCAACACCCTGAACCAACCGCAACTGAATGCCAACAACAACCCCACGGATCCAGCCATTGAACAGCAGTATCAGGCGGCTTTTAATCAATTAAAAGCAGGCCGTTTCAATGAATCTGCTCGACTGTTTGAAGATTTTATCCAACAACACCCCAACCACGAATTAACCGACAACTCTTATTATTGGCTGGGTGAAAGTTATTACGTGACCCGCAATTATCCGCTGGCTTTATCGGCTTTTCAAACCCTGGAAACACAGTTTCCATTGAGCAGCAAACTGTCTGATGCGCTACTCAAAATTGGTTACACTTACCATGAGTTGGAAGATTATCAACAGGCAGAAATGGCCTTGAATAAAGTGGTCAGTTCATTCCCCAATGAATCGGTGTCGCGTTTGGCACAAAACCGATTAAACTTGCTGCGACGGGAAGGCAAAATCAATTGAACCGGGCTGAACAACTCAAAATCCACGAAATATTTCACTCCTTGCAGGGCGAAAGCAACCTGGTTGGCTTGCCCACCGTGTTTGTGCGCCTGACTGGTTGTCCGCTGCGTTGCACTTGGTGTGATACCGAATATGCCTTTCATGGCGGCCAATGGCAGTCATACGGTGAAATTTTGGAACAAGTCAAACAACACAATACCCCTTATGTGTGTGTCACCGGTGGCGAACCCTTGGCGCAAAAAAGGGTACACGGCTTGTTGGATTTATTGGTAGACGAAGGTTTTACTGTCAGCCTGGAAACTGCTGGCTCCATCAGTGTTGAACAGGTGAATCCGGCGGTATTGAAAGTGGTGGACATGAAAGCACCTGGTTCCGGTGAAGTCAGTAAAAACCATTACCCCAACTTGTCTTTGCTGACAGCAAAAGATCAGGTCAAATTTGTCATCGCTGACAAACAAGACTACCAATGGAGCAAAGACCTGATCAACGAATATCAGTTACAGCAACGCTGCCAAGTGCTGATGTCACCAGTGGCTGACGGTTTGCCAGCCAAAGATTTGGCCGACTGGATTTTGCAGGATCAATTACCGGTGCGGTTTCAAATTCAATTGCATAAACAACTCTGGGGCGACACCCCAGGCACCTGAACAGAAAGGAACCCAACGATGAGTGAAAAATGTGTGGTATTGCTGTCAGGGGGATTGGATTCAACCACCTGTCTGGCTGTGGCCAGAGACCAAGGCTATGAATGTTATACCCTGTCAATTGATTACGGACAACGCCACGTGGCTGAACTGCAGGCCTCTGCCAACATTGCTGGTAAATTAAGCCATCACCCACACCAAGTGGTGCGCGTTGACCTGTCTGCCATTGGCGGGTCGGCACTGACTGATGATGACATTGAGGTGCCAGAATACAGCGAATCCAACGACGCCATCCCAGTCACTTATGTGCCCGCCAGAAACACCATTTTCTTATCGACTGCCTTGGCTTATGCCGAAGTGGTTGGGGCCGATGCCATCTTCATTGGTGTGACGGCAGTTGACTATTCAGGTTATCCCGATTGCCGGGCGGAATACATCGATGCCTTTGCCAAAATGGCCAACCTGGCCACCCGCGCTGGTGTTGAAGGACAACAAATGCACATCATCACCCCATTGATTGATTTGGACAAAGCCGAAATCATCAAACTGGGCCACGCCCTGGGTGTGGATTATGGCTTGACTGTCAGTTGTTACAACGCCAATGCCAGCGGCGAAGCATGTGGCCACTGTGACTCTTGTCACTACCGCCAAAAAGGCTTTTCCGAAGCTGGCTTACAAGACCCCACGCGTTATGCCTGACCACAGCGTTCATATCACCCAGCTGATCAGCTATCCCATCAAATCTTGTGCCGGCATCCAACACCAAAATGTTTCAATCAATGCCTTGGGCTTAGAATTTGATCGCCAATGGATGGTCATCGATGCCAATGGCCGCTTCATCAGCCAAAGAAAATACCCGAAGATGGCTTTGATCCAACCGGCCATCCATGGGGATCGGTTGCATTTGCAGGCACCCGGGATGGCAGCCATCAGCTGTGCCATCAAACCATCAGCTGACACCTGTGAAGCCACCGTTTGGAAAGACACACTGATTGTTGATAAAACCGACACTGACATCAACCAGTGGTTGTCATCGTACTTGGATTCCTCAGTACAACTGGTCCGCTATGGCACCCAGTCCCATCGCCAAGTGGACTTGCAACATACTCAAACAGCACAACCTGTGGCGTTTGCCGATGCCTTCCCCTTGTTGGTGACTCACCAAGCCAGTTTAGAACAGCTCAATACCCAGCTCTCTCAGGCGGTGGGTATGGAACGTTTTAGGCCGAATGTGGTGGTAAGCAGTGACCAGCCGGCCTGGCAAGAGTTGCAATGGCAGCAGTTGGGAAGTGCTGAGGTGATAATTGAGGTAGCGAAACCCTGTGTTCGTTGTGTGATGACTGGGGTTGATCAGTCTCAAGGTGAACAAACCGGCAGCGAGGTATTAAAAACCTTGAAACAAAAGTTCCCCTATCAGGATCAGGCTGTTTTTGGTATCAATGGCATCGCCCAAACCACTCACAACAAAACAGTGACTTTAGCCGTTGGTCAAAAATTGACTGTGCAATAGCCAGCCATTGAATACCAGCTGGACGGTGAAAACACCAGCAGCCAGTAACAACAAACGGCCGCCGTGCTGCCACAAATCTCGCAACCTGACGGCCATGCCGATGGCCACCATGGCCAAAACAAACAACACTTCACTGAGCCAACTGAGCCAGTCGATGATGGTTTGAGGCAACTCAAACACATTGGCCACCACCAGCAACAACACAAACACCCAAATAAACCACGGCACCAACCGCCACCAGGACGGTTTTTCGGGTTGTTGCGCTTGGCTGTTGGCAGCAAAATACCACAAGGCAATGAACAGCACCGGAACCAAGAACAAGATGCGGCACATCTTCACCCACACCGCCATTTGAATCACCGGTTCAGGATAGATAGAACTGGCTGCCACCACATGACCCATGGACTGTAAGGTGTTGCCGAGCATCATGCCGATGGCTGTCGGATCAGACAACCCCAATGCATTGATCAACAACGGGGTCACAAACACCCCCACGAAACCCAGAAAATTAATCACCGCCACCACCAATGCCGCCTTGACTGCCGGGGCTTTGACGGCTTTTTGTACCGCCATCACCGCTGCGCTACCGCATATTCCCTGGCCACTGGCGACCAACCAACCGGAGGCGCTGTCACCGTGGGTTAACCTGACCATGGCCCAGGTCACCAGGCAGGTCAGTAGCAGGCTGCTGACGATCAATATCAGCGCATGAAGTTCAACAGTCAACAAAGTCGAGAGGCTGAACTGAACCCCCAACAGGGCCACAGCAATTCCCAGCCCCTGGGATTCAAACCAGCGAACACCGGGCTGTTGCGATACAGGCAATATCTGGCCAACCACAAAACCAATGATTAAGGCCAACAGTGTGGCATTGATCGGCATCTGAGGAGCCGCAAACCAGGCAATGGTTGCCAAAGCCACCACCAACAACACACTTGAGAGCCATTTTTGCATGGCCACATTCTAACTGCTAACTGGTCTTATAACCAGAATGGATAAGGCCACTACTGCCGATTTTATTCAGTCCTTTCGTCTGAATTGACAGAAAACAGGGATTGACACCCATCTTTGGTAGATTTCCTTGAGATTTAGGTACTTACCACTCCAATTATTGCTGGTTTTAGCTTTTCTCATGGTAAAATGCCTGCCTTAAAATTTTGACCCATGTACCCGCATTACAGGCATGGGAAACTACGGATTTATTTTTTGGAGCAACCATGCTAAAGACATTTTATTCTGAATTTTTAGGCAACAGCCCGAATTGGTTCAAAACCACCATACTGGTGTTTTTGGCAGCCTGTTATCCTTTGACCCTGCTGTTAGGCAGCACCATCATGGGTTGGGCTTTTATCCTGATGTTTATCATGACACTGGCACTGGCACTGAAATGTTACCCTTTGCAATCCGGTGGTTTGTTGGCGCTGGCGGTGTTGGCGCTGGGACTGACCAGCCCGGAAACGGTGTGGTATGAAATCAACCAAAACCTCGGTGTAATTATGCTGCTGGTGTTTATGGTGAGTTTCATTTATTTCATGAAGCCCCTGTTGATTTTCATCTTCGGTAAGATTCTGATGAAGGTGAAGAACAAAGTGGTGTTGTCACTGATGTTCTCATTTTCTGCTGCGGTTCTTTCGGCTTTCCTCGATGCCCTGACCGTGATGGCCGTGTTGATCACCGTATTTGGCGCCCTGTATGGCGTGTATGAAAAAGTTCACTCCACCATGAACGTTGATTACGATGACAACGACGAGAAAGACCGCCAACAACTGGGTGGTGAAACACTGGAAGGTTTCCGGTCGTTTATCCGCTCATTGGTAATGCACGGTGCCGTGGGTACTGCCCTGGGTGGTGTATGTACTCAGGTTGGTGAGCCACAAAATTTATTAATCAGTGAAAAAATGGATTGGACTTTCATTCAATTTTTCCTGGAAATGGCCCATGTGACCATCCCAGTATTCATCGCCGGCTTATTCACTGTGATTGTATTGGAGTTGACAGGCAAGTTTGGATTCGGTGCCAAGTTGGATGACGGTGTCAGAACCATTTTGGAAAACTACCTGAACGAAGAAAACGCCAAAAGAACGGATCGCGAAAAATATGGCTTGGTAGTTCAGGGCCTTTGTGGTGTGTTGCTGATTTTCGGTCTGGCGTTCCATGTGATGGAAGTGGGCCTGATTGGTCTGTCTTTATTGGTTGTGGTCACTGCCATGACCGGTATCAACGAAGAACACCGCATCGGTCATGCATTTGAAGAATCGCTGCCGTTTGTGTCCTTGTTGTGTATCTTCTTCGTGATAGTCGGCATGATCCATGATTTGCACTTATTCAAACCCGTCATCGATTGGGTGTTAACCATGGACATCACGGCGCAACCCAAAGCGTTTTATCTGGCCAACGGTATTTTGTCTGCCATCAGTGACAACGTCTTTGTCGCCACGGTATACATCAATGAAGTGAAAGCCCAGTTTGATGCCGGGAACATCTCCAGAGAGCATTTAGAAACTTTGGCTGTGTCGATCAATACCGGTACCAACCTGCCCAGTGTAGCCACCCCTAATGGCCAGGCTGCGTTCCTGTTCTTGTTAACCTCAGCACTGGCTCCTGCCATTCGTTTGGGTTACCTGACCATGGTGTGGATGGCATTGCCTTACACCGTGGTGTTGACCATTGTTGGCTACATCTTCCAATAACAGTCAACCACAACGACAACGCAAAGCGGTTTGTTTTACAAGCCGCTTTTTTTTGTCTAGTGTAAAGCCTTGGGCACAAAAAAACCCAGGCCATGCTGGGTTTCTCGCTGGGTTTAGTCGAACACCTCAATACGCATACACATCAAACAATTCATCCAATTTTTGATCCCAAACACCGTGGTATTTGCCCAGTTTGCGTTCAGCTGGGGTGACGTTGGTGTCTGCGATGATTTGCAGGGGTTCCAGGTAGATACTCTCGTCTTTACCACAGGGTGATTTGATGGCCCTCTTTTCCAATCCTGCCCTGGCCATGGCCAGCATCTGTAACGCCAGTTCTCGGACTTTCTGTCCTCTGAATGGCGTGCTGAGGCCGTATTTGGGCACCGCTGTACGCAAATGCTCATGTTCTTCCAAGGTCCAGTCATTGACCCAATCACTGGCCAAGTCCAATTGTTCCTGGTCATAAAGCAAACCAACCCACAAAGCGGGTAAGGCACAAATTCTGCGCCAAGGCCCACCATCGGCCCCACGCATTTCCAAAAATTTCTTTAAGCGCACTTCCGGAAATGCCGTGGTCAGGTGATCTTCCCAGTCCTTCATGGTTGGCAATTCGCCGGGCAGCACCGATAACTTTCCAGCCATAAAGTCTCTGAATGACAAGCCAGTGGCATCAATGTATTGGCCATCGCGGTAGACAAAATACATGGGCACATCCAACATGTAGTCAACGTAACGTTCAAATCCCATGCCAGGCTCAAACACAAAAGGCAGGATGCCACAGCGATCAGGATCGGTATCGGTCCAAATGTGGGATCGGTAACTGACAAAACCATTACCACGCCCTTCGGTAAAAGGTGAATTGGCAAACAAAGCCGTGGCTACGGGTTGTAAGGCCAATGAAACCCTGAATTTTTTGACCATGTCCGCTTCTGACGAGAAATCCAGGTTGGCTTGGATGGTGCTGGTTCGTTTCATCATGTCCAGACCCAGGGAACCGACTTTGGGCATGTAGTCACTCATGATTTTATATCGACCTTTGGGCATAAACTCAATGTCTTCGCGACTGGCAATGGGCTGAAAACCCATGCCCAAAAAGGCCGTACCCAAAGGCTCAGCGACGGCCTTGACTTCTTTCAGGTGTAGGCCAGTCTCGGTACACGTTTGGTGCACATCTGACAAGGGTGCTCCTGATAATTCCAGTTGCCCACCCGGTTCCAGAGTGATGGAGCAACCATCCCTTTTTAAAGCAATGACATCTGAACCTTCGTACTCTGGAATCCAATTAAACTGTTCGGCCAGTCCTTTGAGGATGTCCCTGATGCCGCCGGGCTCACCATAGTGTAATGGCTGATTGTTGGCCCGATGAAAACCAAACTTTTCGTGCTCGGTACCCACCTTCCACGCTGACTTGGGTTTGTTTCCAGAGGCCATGTAGTCAATCAGATTTTGTTTGGATTCGATGGGCAGGGCTTTTTTCATGGGCAGGCACATTGGCAGTTCTTGGTTACTTGAATCTTACCAAAAATCTCAACCCATCAGCACAAATATTCCACAGTAGTTGCTGAGTTCAAGGGGCCAAGTGGCTTTTGCATGTTTTTTTAATTGGGCGCCTACCCAGCGGTGTGCAGATGTGTTTTAATGAGCTCATGATCAAAACCATGCTGTGCTTGTTGATGCTGCTCTTGGCGCCCTGGGCAGAGGCTCAACATGGCACTGTGATTCATCGTGGTAACGGCGCCGAACCCGATTCCCTGGACATCCACCAGGCCCAAGGCCTGAACAGCCACAACATCCTGTTTGACTTGTATGAAGGCCTCATGACGTTGGATGCCGCTGGTAATCTGGTGCCCGGTGTGGCCGCCACTTATCATTACGATGCCGAACAAAACAGCTGGCACTTTCAGTTGCGACAAGCTGCCAAGTGGAGCGATGGCACAGCCGTGGTGGCAGCCGATTTTATCCGCGCCTGGCGGCGGGCCAATCAACCTGAAACAGCTGCCCCATACCGACATTTGTTTAGAAATATAAGCCAGGATGGTGAATTGCAAGTCAGCAGCCCCAATCCCTATGAACTGGTGGTGCAGTTAAACCAACCAGATGCCAGTTTTCTGTATCAATTGACCTTACCGGTGTTTTTTCCCTTGCCAGCTGAAACAACGAGCCAACCGGCTGGCGTCAGTAACGGTGCATACCAATTGCAACAATGGCAGATACAAGAACACATCACGGTGGTGAAGAACCCCCACTTTCACGCCGCCGAACAAGTCAAAACCGAACGCATCACATTTTGGGTCACAGAAAACCAACACAGTGAATTGTTGCGCTTTCGTGCCGGTCAATTGGACATCACCGAAACCATACCTGACAGTCAAATTAACTGGTTGCGGGACAATATGTCTGATGCGTTGCGGATTCATCCTTATTACGGCACTTTTTTTCTGGGTCTGAACCTCAATGATCAGTGGTTGGCCAACCGGCAATTGCGACAAGCCTTATCACTGGCAATTGATCGCCAGATACTCACTGACAAGGTATTGAAATCAGGTCAACTGCCAGCCACCCAAATCGTACCACCTGGCTCAAGTGCCGTTTCAAAAGCGGGCTTTGACCTGCAGGCAGCAAAAAAACGCCTGCTTCAAAGTGGCTTCAAAACAGCCACCCACACCCTGGAGATTTTATACAACAACAGCGACAATCAGAAAAAAGTGGCGCTGGCAGTGGCGGCCATGTGGCGACAAAATCTGGGCATCAAAACGCGCCTGAAAAGTGTCGAGTGGAAAGTCTTTGTCAACGCCAGAAAAGGACCGAACAAACAGGTGTTCAGGTCTGGATGGATTGCCGATTACCGAGATCCCATCAACTTCCTGAACCTGTTCCACAGCCAGTCACATTTCAACTTCTATGGTTACCAGAATGACAAGTATGATGCGCTGTTGCAACAACTCAGACAGCCTAAGCCAAACCGTGCCGCATTACTGACGCAGGCTGAATCGATATTGCAGCATGACCTGCCGGTCATCCCGTTGTACCATTATGTGTCAAGACACCTGGTGCAGCCTCACATACAAGGATACATCGACAACGACATGGACCGGCACCTGAGCCGATACCTTTACAGCACCCCAGCAGGCGAATGAATCAAAGTTGATCTTTAACCGCTTTGCCTATCGACTCACTGAATAATTTCATGCGTTTGGTGGCTTTGGCTATTTTTTTCTCAGAACTGGCCGGTTTTTTCAGTTTGTAATGGGTGCCCACGTCCTTCATTAAACCCAGTCGCCACAATTCGGTGTAAATGGCTTTGGGAGTTAAGCTGCCGTTGGCATGTTTCTGGCACAGCGCTTCGAACGACTGTTTGTCATCATTTTTCAGAATCTTTTTGGTGTCATTCTTTTTACAATAGGCCAATACATCATTATAAACCTTAGCCACTTTTGAAGGCTTGATGGTGATTTTATCGCTGTTCAAATACGGGGCAATGAATCGGCGATCGATGCCGGTGCGCGCAGAAATTTCAACCACAGTGGATTTTTTCTTTTCTGCTTTGGCCAACCTGACCATATGCATCTTGTAATACTCGACAAACTCTTTGTATTGGAAATCGTTTCTTAAGGTAGCCTGAGCCATAATATAGGCGACATCAGACACTGCCTGACTCATGGGAGTCGGCTCATGTTGGATTTGTTTCTTCATTTTTTACACACATTTTTAATTACACATCTATGATTATAATAAATGTTCATATATGTAAGCACCAATAATCTTCACTTTTTGCGATTTAACGCGAAATAGGGCTGATATCGGGGTCAAGACAGCTGAAAAGCGTCGAAACGGCAGGTTTTGCCTAAGATTTGAAAGGTGGGTTTGTGCTGATCTATCAAGGAAGCTTTGACTGGTCTCTTAATCACCACCCGTTTGCAGGGTTGTTGTGTGGCCCAGTTCAGCAATTCTGAAGCATTGTCTGTCGATGTGGCATGTAAGCGCTGAAACAATTGCATGGTCTTTTTATTTTTGGCGCTTTTGGCCACTGTGGGAAACATCGGGTCCAGGTAAATGACATCAAAGGGCTGTTCATGCCGTAATTGTTGGGCGTCTCCACAAAGCAGCGTAAATGGGTTTTCACCCGTGGCTTGTTGAAACCGCTGCAATCCATCTTTTAACAGGGCATGAATGACCGGGTGCTGCTCGGTGGCAGTCACCTCAAATCCGGCTTGCTGAAGCAAAAAACTATCGGTCCCCAAGCCACAAGTGGCATCCAGGATTGCACCACTTTTTCTGCCCTTAATTTGACAGGCCTTGATCAGGTGTTCACCACCGAGGTGTTGTTGGCTGCGAAATGAAAGCGGACCATGAATAAAATCAACCACCAAAGGCGATGAGCCAAGGTCCTTATCAATCAGGCCCAAGACCCCGTCACGGTATGACAGGGCCAGGCCAGAATGTAAATGATTGGAAACGGCCTCAACATTCACGCCCAGGCGGGCCAAATGCTGTGCCAGGGTGCTCACGATCAGCGTTTGTCGATACCGACGTAGTCGCGGGTTTTGGCGCCGCCATAGACTTGACGTGGGCGACCAATGCGGGTGTCAGGTGTTTCATACTGTTCCAGCCATTGGGAAGTCCAACCAACCGTTCTGGCAATGGCAAACATCACCGTAAACATTTGCACTGGAATGCCCAAGGCTTTGTAAATGATGCCAGAGTAAAAGTCTACGTTGGGGTACAGTTTACGTGCCACAAAGTATTCATCTTTAAGGGCGATTTCTTCCAGTTTCATGGCCAGTTCCAATTGCGGATCCTGAATACCCAGGTCATCCAAAACCTCGTGGCATGCTTTGCGGATGATGGTGGCTCTGGGGTCAAAGTTTTTGTAAACCCGGTGTCCAAAACCCATCAACCGGAATGGATCGTTTTTGTCTTTGGCCTTGGCCACGTATTTATCAATTTGACTGACGTCGCCAATCTCATCCAACATCTTGAGTACCGCTTCATTGGCACCGCCATGGGCTGGACCCCACAAGGAAGCGATACCAGCAGAGATACAAGCAAATGGGTTGGCTCCTGTTGAACCCACCAGTCTGACTGTTGAGGTGCTGGCATTTTGTTCATGATCGGCATGCAGAATGAACAACAAATCCAGCGCTTTGGCAGCAACCGGGTTGATTTCATAAGGTTCTGCAGGAACGGCGTACATCATGTGCAACAAGCGTTCAGTGAAGTTGAGGTTGTTTTTGGGGTACATGAAAGGTTGACCCACATAATTTTTGTAAACCGCTGCAGCCACGGTGGGCATTTTGGCTATCAAGCGAATGGCAGCCATGCGGCGGTCTTCAGGATCATCCACATTGGTGCTGTCATGATAAAAAGCCGAAAATGAACCTATCACACTCATCATCATGGCCATAGGATGGGCATCGTATTGAAAGCCTTCCATAAACGACCTGATTTTTTCGTGCACCATGGTATGGCGGGTGATTTCCTGGTCAAAGGCTTCGTATTGCTGCTTGTTGGGCAGTTCGCCATTCATCAGCAAATAAGTGACTTCCATGAAGTTGCTGCTTTCTGCCAGTTGTTCAATGGGATATCCACGATACAACAAGACGCCTTTGCCACCATCAATGAAAGTGATGTCACTTTGGCAGGCAGCGGTGGCCGCAAAACCAGAATCGTAAGTAAAATAACCGGTTTGTTTGTGTAAGGTTTTGATGTCAAAAGTGGGCGGTCCCATTTCTGATCTGATGACAGGTAATTCTGCGCTGTTTCCTTCCGGGGTTGTGACTTTGACGACATCTTGGCTCATCGGTAATTCTCCAATTCGGGGCTTATTTTATTTTGAATTCAAACAATCGTTCATTTTAACATTTTAACAGCGCACTGTTAAAGCAGTTTAGGTAACGGTCGCTTATCTGCTGGATTCTGAGGGCACAAAAAAACCCGAACAATTCGGGTTTTTTTGTTGGGTGTTGTTCTAAGAAAAATTTATTTTCTTTGGTACCTGCGTTTGAATCGATCCACACGTCCACCAGAATCAGCCACTTTTTGTTGGCCAGTATAGTAAGGGTGTGATTTTGATGAAATCTCGATTTTAACCAACGGATACTCATTACCATCTTCCCATTTGATGGTTTCTTTAGAATGGATGCAAGAACGCGTCAAGAATGCAAAGTCTGCACCGGCGTCTTGAAATACCACTTCACGGTATTCTGGATGAATATCTTTTTTCATAACTGTTTCCAATGTTCTGTATCAAACAAGACGGCGTATTTTAATGATAAGTACCGCCAATGTAAAGCCCGCAATTCACTTTTATTTTTATTATTTGGCTATTTTAATTACCTAAGTCTAAATCCTTTAAATCCACATCAAACCGACTCATTAACCCGGCCAAGTCCTTGATTTTGATTTGTCCACCAATTTTAATCATCACCAATTCCGATTCGTCATCCAAAGCCAGTACCGATATGCCTTGCATGGCATCTTGGCTCATCTCTGCCATGATGTAAACCGTCGAATCATCTTCTCTTATGGCTGCCAGTTGTTCCATGCCTAAGGATTTCATTTCCCCGGCCATGGCATTGATGAAGGTTTTGATTTGGGCCATGTCTCCTTTGAAATCATCGTCATCGAGGTTATAAACCCGCACACTGATTTCTGTCAGGTTTTTCATGACTTCAGAAATTTGCTCTTCTTCACTGGTCATGCCGCTGAGCAAGCCCAACATGGCTGCGCCCAGGTTCACCTCAACGGAAGGTTCTATTTGCATCAGTGACTGTAGCTTGGACATCACATCCTCAGCCCGCGGTTGGGTAGATAACAGCAGCAAACTGCTCAGTAGTAGTATTTTTTTCATTTTTTGCTCCACTAAATCTGTGCCATGGACTTAGAAACGGGTACGATGATGGCCGGCTTGATGCCATGGGTATTGGCCTCTTTCAGTGTTTTGGCACTGATTTTTTGCATGTAATGCATGGCAATCTGCATGTCTCGCTCGGCCGCCATCAGTAGTTCTTCTTGTTTGTTTTGCTGGTGTTGCCACAGCAGACCGAGTGACATCACAGCCGCCAGCGAAAAGGCCATGGCTGGTTTCATCCAACTCGATGACTGGTTGATGCCAACTTCAGCATATAACTTTTGTTTCATACCAGGCGGACATTTAACCTGTCTGGCATGTTCAAAATAATTGGTCAGCTCTGCTGACACTTGTTGTTCTATAGGTTGCTTACGCATAGTTTCTTTCCAAACTTTCTTTCAATTGTTTTCTGGCCCGATGTAAATAGACCTTGGTTTGTGACAAACTCAAGTCCAGGGCATCGGCCAGTACCTGATAACTCAGGCCATTCACTTCTCTCATGACCAACAAGGACTTGTAGGGTTCATCCAGTTGCTCAATGGCTTTACCAATTTCGCCTGACAATTCATCGTTGAGGACCACATCACTGGCCGAATTTGACCAATCACTGCCCACCGCTTGCGCCAGTTGATATTCTTGGGCATGTTTGCGGCGCCTGATGATATCCAGACACTGGTTTCTGGCCACTTTATACAACCAGGCCTTTTCATAATGGCCCCCAGCTTCTTTACGCTGCCACAACTTGATGAAAGTGTCTTGCACCACATCTTCAGCTTCTAACTGGTTGCCCAGCATCTGATAAGCCAGTGCATACAGTCCATGCTGGTTTTTACTGACTTGTAACCGATACCAAATATTCATGCCTTCAACTTGCGCTCTCTTCACACTTAAGACGTTCAAGTGCAGATTTTGTTACAAACTTCAAAAAAATAAGCGCATATTTTCGATTATGCTGTAACCTGAAACTAAAATACCACCATTTTAGGAGGAGAATCCATGAAAAGCGCCGGCCTGGTCATCATCTTAACACTGCTGTCTGCATGTGGCAGTCAATCTAACAAACAGGCACCAGATCACCAACAATTGTTGCTGTCGGCATTAGCGGCCGGAAACGCCACACAAATTAACACCCACAAAAACCAATCTCAGTTATCCACCAAGGACAAAAAGATCATCAACTTGTATTTGTCTGTGCTCGACAAAAAACCCTACCGCGTGATCAGTGATTCTCAACAAATAATCAAAAATTTCTCGCAATACAACAGCGCCCAGCAAAATGTGCTCAAGCCCATGCTGGTGTGGGCTTATGCGCACCCGATTTACCGGCAGGAAACGGCCAAACAAGTGCGCTTGTTGCAGCGCAAAACACTGCTGGTGGCCCCCAGCGAAATTGATTTCATCGGCTGTGAAACCAAACAAAAAGGCTGTGCCCACATCCTCAGATCACAGATCAAACACTTGGTCAACCAGCGTGATTTAACCGCGGCCTTAATTACCATGGCCGACCAGGATCCCTGTATCAACCTGACCAACGAAAACCTCAGCGGTGATCATGGCAACCGCTGTCTGGCCAGTCGCAAGGGCTCCTTGAAAATTGAACTGCTGCCACCGCCGGTGGTCTCGCTGCCGCTGTGGCAGGCCATGTTCAGCGACACGCAGCCATAACAGCATAGCGGGTTAATTGTCTAACAAAGCCCGAATGGCGGCAAAATTCTTTTTGTTGCTGGCCCGTTGCTCGGTTTCGCTGCGTTGGTGTCTCGGGTGGCCACTGCTCAACTGATGTGGAATCTCATCCAAAAACCGGCTCGGTCCTGAGGCATTGGCCGCCGGATCATCGGCAAATCGTTTGTTGCGTTTCTTAACGTAAGAAATTTTTAATTGTCGCATGGCGCGGGTCATGCCCACGTACATCAAACGCCGCTCTTCTTCCACCGCCGACTGTTCGTCATCGGCATCAGCCATGGAGTTGGCATGAGGCAAAATCCCTTCTTCAACGCCGACCAAGTACACATGCTCAAACTCCAGTCCCTTGGCAGCATGGAGGGTCATCATGCGCACCGCATCGGTAGCTTCGTCCTCGTCTTGGCTGGTTTGTAATGACAAATAGTTGAATAACTCATCCAGGGTCATCGACTGTTTTTCACCCAAGGCCTGCACCCATTTTAAAAAGTCCTTAACCAATTTGACTTTGTTTATTTTGGCCAGCTTGTTGTTGGCTGATTGTGACACATGATCGATGTAATCTATGGCTTTGACCAATGAATGAACCACCACTTCCGCAGAAGCTTTCATGCTTTGGTGTTGTTTGATGATGCCAGCAAACCTTTTCACCTTACTTTGCGCCTGAGCACTCAATGAACTCAATGTCGCTCCATGATCACAGGCCGCTAAAAAACCCAAACGGTGCTGCTTGGCGGCGGCTGAAATTTGTTGTACCGTTTGCATGCCGATGCCGCGCCTTGGGGTGTTGATGACCCGCAAAAAAGCGGCGTTGTCTTTGGGATTGATCAGCAACCGCAGGTAGGCCATCAGATCTTTGATTTCAGCGTAATCAAAGAAAGAACGACCGCCACTCATGTGGTAGGGCAGGTTGTTCAAGCGCAGCGCTTGCTCCAATACTTTGGCCTGGTGGTTGGAGCGATACAGGATGGCAAAATCATTGAAATTTTTGTGGTTGACCTTTTGGTTGAAAGCAATGTCAGCAACAACCTGTTCCGCTTCCGATTCGGCATTGGGGTAGTTCAAAATTTGAATGGGTTCGCCTTCACCCAGGTCGCTCCATATGTGTTTCACAAAGGGGTGGGGGTTGTGCTGTATGACGGCATTGGCAGCTTCCAGAATGGTGCTGCTGGAGCGATAATTTTGTTCCAGTTTGATGACTTTGAGGGCAGGAAAATCTCGTTGCAGCAGCTGTAAATTTTCAGCTTGCGCACCGCGCCAGCCATAAATAGACTGGTCATCATCACCCACGCAAGTCAGGTGGTTGCCCTGACCCACCAACAGCTTCAGCAGCTGGTATTGGCTGCCATTGGTGTCCTGGTACTCATCCACCAATAAATAGCCTATGCTTTGTTGCCAGCGCGTCAGCACCTCACCATCGCTTTGTAACAGCCACATGGCTTGTAAAATCAGGTCATCAAAATCCATGGCATTGATGCTGATCATATAGTTTTGGTATTGCTGGTATATCTCTTGCGCAAATGGCACCGTGGATTGCACTTCATCTGGGCGCAATGCCGCATTTTTCCATGCTGAAATTTGCCACAACAGTTGCTGCCCCACTTCTTTCTTGATGCCTTTGGGTAATAACTCCTGAATCACCTTCTGACACTCTGTGGTATCCAAGATACTGAAACCCCGTTGAAAAGGCGTGTGACGAACTTCCTGTTGTAACAGTTTCAAACCCAAGGCATGAAAAGTGGAGATGTTCAAAGCTTCACCACCGTTGATCATGGCCAGGGCCCGCGATTTCATTTCCCGCGCAGCTTTGTTGGTGAAAGTGATGGCGAAGATTCCCTCAGGGCGACAATGACCCCGATTCACCAAATGCGCCATTTTTTCCGTGATTACCCGGGTTTTGCCACAGCCAGCGCCAGCCAATACCAACAAAGGGTGATTGGTTAATTGAACGGCTTGCTGTTGGGGCTGGTTGAGCACGATAGGCGGTTGCTGACAAAAGGCGACATCTTAAGCAACCCGTACCGAGCCTGACAAGTGTCTTGATTGAATTTTATCCGGTCCATGGCATGGTTTCACTTGATGGTCATCAAATCACCCGGCTTGCCAAACAGATACCCTTGAAAGAAATCGCAACCGTTGGCCTTCAAGATCTCAAACTGATGTTCCGTTTCAACGCCTTCTGCCACGGTTTGTAAACCCAAATGCTGAGCCATTGAAATGATGGTTTCAATGATGACTTGGGCGCTGTTGTCTTTACCTAGGTCTGATACAAAACTGCGGTCAATCTTGAGGTAGTCAATGGGCAATTGTCGCAGGTACTCCAGTGACGAGTAGCCCGTGCCAAAATCATCGATGGCGATCAACACGCCCATTTCTTTCAGGCGTTTGAACTTGTACTGGATCTCATTGAAACTGCCCACCACCACACCTTCGGTGAGCTCTATGGCCAATTTTCCAGGGCTAACATTGAACCGTTTCATGATTTGATCAATGTACATGATGAAGCCTTGTTGGTGGAATTGTCTGGAACTGACATTAACCGAAATGCTGTGCTGGGTGTCCATGATTTTCAAACAAGCATGCGAAATCACCCAGCGTCCCACTGGCTGTATCAAGTCAGTGTCCTCTGCCACCGATATAAACTCATCAGGAAAGATGGTTTGTTGGTCGTTAAAAATACGAATCAATGACTCGAAGCTGACCACTTCACGGCTGGCATTCACAATCGGTTGGTACTTGAGGATAAAACTGTCGTTGCTGACGGCATTACGCAAAACTTGTTCTACAAACAAGATTTTGTCGTTATCCCGCTTCATGCTTTGGTGATACATGGTCACCTGGTTGCGACCTTGGTCTTTGGATTTGTACATGGCCACATCGGCCTGGCGGATGATGTCATTCACGGTGGCCGATTCATTGGGGTAAACTGAAATCCCCATGCTGACGGTACAAATGTGTTCGCGTTCGTTGATTTCATAAGGCTCTGCCAACCGCTGAATAATCTGCTCAGCAGTCAATATAATTTGTACGGCAGCGTCGTTGAGGTTGTGGTACTCACAGTGGCTGGCCAACACAAATTCATCACCCCCAAAACGAGCAATGACCCTGAAATCATCTTCAAATTCTTCCAGGCGCCTGGCAATATTCAGCAGTAACTGGTCACCAAAATGGTGCCCCAAGGCATCGTTCAACACCTTGAATCGGTCCATATCAAGAAACAACACCGCACCAAATTTATTGTTCTTCTTGCCCTCATCTATCAGCTCATTGAGCACGGTCTGAAATTTTTGCCGATTGGGTAACTGCGTGAGGTAATCATGAAAAGCCAGGTGCTGGATTTTTTCAGTGTCACTCTTGCGATCGGTGATGTCCATCAGCATGCCCATCACTTCACTGCTTTGTGCAAAATCATCAGGTATGTAGAGCACATCCCTGAACCATCGGTAGGTGCCATTGGCATGTTTGATGCGGTATTCAATCTCTTGGTGATGGACATTCAAATGGTCCTGTCGCATGGCATCTTTAACCAATGACAAGTCATCCGGATGAATGCGTTTGGTGAAAAAATGGGGTTCTGTTAGCCACTGGTCAACCGCGTATCCCAAAATGGCTTCGGCTTCCTGGCTGACAAAAGTCACCCTGTCTTCTTGTAAATTCACTTTCCAGAAAATAACCGGTTGGTTTTCAATGATGCGGCGGTAATTTTGATTGCGCTCCTGTAACTCATGATTGATCAGGCTCAACTGTTGGGTTCTATCTTCAATTTCACGCCGGGTTAAGGCCTGGCGACCGGTCAGTGTCAACAGCCCAATACCCACAAAACCGATGAATGCCAAGGCAATGAATAAAGTCAACCACAGCACCCAGGTAGAAGCATCGGCAAAGTATTGGTTGGTGGGTGTGATGGTGATGCGGTGGGGTTTGTCCTGTAAGCTTAAATCGGTGGTGTTGATGTGGTTTTCATAGCGGGTAGTTAACACATCTTGACTGATGTAACGTACCACCGGCTCATCCGTTGAATGGTCTTCCAGCACGATTTTATAGTGCTGTAATTGCGGGGTGTGCAGCTTCATGAAAGCCACCAATTGAGGTGCATCAAACCGATGATCGTCGGCGCTTTGAGTGATGTAATTCAGGTGGGTTCTGATGATCTCATTGATGCGATCTTCTTCATAGGTTTTGAAGGAGTTAAACAACAAAAAGACCATAAAAAAGCCGCCCATAATAGGCAGCGCAACACTGATGATTCTGGGTCTCCATATGGCTCTGGGAGTTGCCAACAAAGCCATCAGCACAGGTGAAAAAATGGCCACACTCATCAAATCCCCCAGGTACCAGAGTAAGCCTTTGGTGAAATAGTCAGGGGTGTTATAAAAGCCGGCACCAGCCAGCAGCACCACAAAAATGACGGTGGTCAACAAACAAGGAATGATGGCTGCAAAAGTAAAAAACTTGAGGATGTTGGGCAGCAGGATCAATTCAGGGTTTTTACCCACCATGTGCCTGGCCAGTAAGCCCGCAAAGACCGGTCGCAATACATTGTTCAAATACAGCATGGCATCATAGAAAGCCACCTGGTTCCAACCAAAATCGAGGTGGACCTTGTACAACACCAAGCTGTTAATCAATTCACCTAAGGCAATAGCTGGGATGATTTTCTTGCCCCAAGCCATCAACAACCCCACACCCACCCCAGCGGCTGGCCAAATGGTGACCGACAACGTGGGTCTGACCATGTATTTTTCCGCAGCAATACAGGCGGCGGCATAAAGCACCCCAACCAATACATTGATACCCAACCATTTTATTGTGGTGCTCACCCAGTTGTCCTCAAAACACACCCATTCAATTGATAATAACCAAATTGCATGGGCAGTTCAAGCAACAGAGGTCGCCATTGTGCAAGAATGAACTGCAGGGGTACAGTTTTGGGCCGCCACCATCAAGTCTGACAGGTGGGACAATAGCAGCTGGCTCGCTGACCTAAAATCCGGTTTCTTATGGTGCTTCCGCACTGAACACAGGCTTCACCAGCACGTCCATAGACCAGCAGTTCTTGTTTGAAGTAACCCGGTTTGCCCTCGGTATTTTTAAAATCATTGAGCGTGGTACCACCGGCGCTGATGGCTTGTGACAACACCTGCTTAATGCACGTGGCCAAGCGTTCGTAACGTGGCAGCGAAACCCGGCTGGCAGCTCGCAGCGGATTAATCCCGGCTTTGAACAACGACTCTGCAGCATAGATGTTTCCCACCCCGACCACCACGTGGTTGTCCATGATGAAATTTTTAACCGCCTGTTGTTTGTTCGTGGCTTGGGTTTTCAACCACTGTCCGTTAAAAGCCGCCGTCAACGGCTCTGGGCCCAAAGAACTCAATAAACGATGCTGCATGGGATCTTGTCCCAGCAGCAGCACACAACCAAAGCGCCTGGGATCATTCAAGCGCAAGGATTGTCCTTGTGTCATGACCAATTCAAAGTGGTCATGTTTTTGTAACGCCGTTTTGGCAGGCACCACGCGAATCACACCACTCATCCCCAAGTGCATCAGCAAATGCTGTCCATCACTTAATTGAAAAATCAGGTATTTGGCGCGTCTAAAAACCCGCTCAATGCGCAACCCCGCCAGAGACTCAACGGCTTGAGGTATAGGCCAGCGCAAACTGGGTTGATAAACATGAACTTGCGCTATGGATTGCTTGGTAACATGCGGCTCAACACCACGACAGGTGGTTTCTACTTCAGGCAATTCAGGCATTTAGAGAATCTCGTTTCCCTTCTTTTGCCAAGGCAAAAACCGGCTGCTCTCGATGCCATTTAGGAGGTTTATTCTGTCTCACTGCGTTCGCCAACCAAAACCATTGAAAATGACAGGCGTCAAATGCGCTTGCCCAGAAAATGGCTGATCAGGTTGTTGGCCACGGTAAAACGGGGGGACAAAATAATCGAGCCTTCTTGGGACCATTTCAACAAGTCATTTTTGTGAAACCAGCGCACGTCTTCCATCTCATCATCCAGGCGAATGTCATCGGAGACCGCCTCGGCATTGAATGCCAACATCAAAGACGAAGGAAACGGCCAAGGTTGTGAACCAAAGTAGGTGACATTTTTGATTCTGATATTGGATTCTTCGTAGATTTCCCGGTGCACAGCATCTTCAACTGACTCTCCGGCTTCAACAAAGCCGGCCAAGGTGGAATAGACATTCGGTGGCCAGGAATGTTTGCGGCCCAACAGGCATTGGTCACCTTTTGAGACCAACACAATCACGGCCGGCTCAATGTGTGGAAACTGTTCATGTCCGTTTTCACACACCATTTTGTGCCCCGAGCTTTCGGTTTCGTTACTGGTGCCACATATGGGACAGAAGTTGTTTTTGCGTTGCCACAAATCAAGGCCTCGGGAATACAAGGCAATGTGTGCCAAATCATCTTCCAACGCCATGGCATATTGGCGTATGGATTCAAACTGACAATCCAGTTGGGTTTCCAGCGCCGTGGCTTCTTTTTCAGTTAAGCGGCAGGAAAACCACAGTTCGTCATTGAGGATGCCTAAAAAGCTTTGTCGGCTTTCAGCCCCCAATGGCATATCAGAAATGTGAAAAGCCTCGTCAGACTCCGGGTAAATGTGGTTGCCTTTGTAGACCGGAACGTAATGACAGGGTTTGAATTTTTTGAGCTGTCGGATGCGTTGGTTTTGTTCCCTCATGTTCGCACAGCGATCCAATTCTGTGCGGACAAAATAAATCGGATCTCGCGTCATACGGCAAACGAACTACCACAGCCACAGGTGGACTTGGCATTGGGGTTACTGACCACAAACCGTGAACCTTGTAAATCCTCCAGATAATCAACGGTGGATCCCATCAAGTAAGGAAAACTCATCGGATCTACCATCATCGTCACGCCATGCGCTTCCAACAACATGTCGCCATCGGCCTGCTCCTCTTCAAAGGCAAAACCATACTGGAAACCTGAACAGCCACCACCAATGATATAAACCCTAAATTTCAAATCAGGGTTCATCTCTTCTAAAGCCAGTTGGCTGATTTTATGTGCTGCTGATTCAGACAGGTTGATGGGGTTAGCTGACATCGCTTTCCGTCTTTTTACTGACCATGGGAGTCACTTCTCCACCTTGATAAATCAATTTTCCATTCACCTGCGAGCCAGTTTCCATTTCGATGTTGACGTAATAGATGTTGCCATTGATGCGGGCTTTGGAGGCCACTTCAATTTTACCGGTGGCGGTGATATCGCCTTCGACTTGACCGTTGATGACGAGGTTGCCAGATTTAATGGTACCACTGATACAACCGGTTTCACTGACCACCAAGGTGTCGTTATCCGATTCAGAAATGATGGAACCATCAACATGGCCATCAATGTGCATCAAACCGGTGTACGTGACATCCCCTTTGATGGTGATACTCTGCCCAATGAGGGTGTCTAAATTCTGCGATTGATTGTTACTTGCCATATTGCTGTCTCTGTTGTTGTTCTTGGTACCAAACATGTGCTGTCACCTATGTGTCATTACCTTCAGCCTTTGTTGCTGGATCGGTGGTCTCATCAATCACCGGATTCCCTAACAACTCAGACCATTGATACGTTGTTGAAACCTTAGCCCCATTGCGCTGTGAGGGATCTAATTCTACTAAAAGCGTGGTGGGAATAAAACCTTTGGGTAAACTGATTGTATACTTTTTAAGCTGAAAATATTTGAATTCATATTCATCATCCAATTTAAATTGTTCCATCAAATCAATGACTTTTCCCTGTTCATCAGCTATGCCACTGAGGCGCATATTGATGCGGCCTTTGATGAGTTGGGCTTTTTCCAGTTTTTGTGCCAACACCAGCTTCAGATTAACCCACCTTTCTTGCTGGGTTGCGTTGATTTCAAATACCCGCAACTTCTTGCTGCCATCGTCATGACTTAACAGGTTTTCATAAAAATCAAGGTCGGCTTGCATGGCAGCTTGATCCTTTGACATCTGACTGAAATCATTTTGTAGCTCAATCAGCGCCTGTTGTTTGACTTTGACTTCGGTGCTCAACTGGCTGATGCGTTTTTTTAGGCGTTCATTTTCCGAACTCAGTTCCTGATTGACTTCTTCCCAGGTTTGTTTTTGTCCCTTGAATGCCTGCATCACATCCAAGCTGCTGTAGCGCCCTAACAAAAAGGTCAACACCGCTAAACCCAACAACAAAATCATCAGCCAGTGTTGTCTGACAAACGAGGGTTTTTCATCGGCTTGCTTAATCACGTATTTTGGAGTTTTGATGGTCACCAGGCTTGTTGTTTGGTTAAAAAAACGGCATTATAACACCGACATTGACGGTGCTGTACTCAGGTCAGATTCGCTGACCTGGTATTGGACACCCAAACAGAGGAAACATTCATGCTTTGGATCAAAACATTTCATGTCTTTTTTGTGGTCAGCTGGTTTGCCTGTCTGTTCTACTTGCCGCGGCTGTTTGTGAACCACGCACAGGCCACCAATGAAGACAATCTGAAAATGCTTACTGGCATGGAGCATCGCCTGATCAAGATGATGCGATTTACTTTTTGGGGCACGGTTATATCTGCCACTTTGTTGGTTTATTCCATCGCCGGTGAACACTGGAAAAGCTACATTCAACAAGGCTGGTTTGTGGCCAAAATGCTGTTGGTTGCCGCTTTGGTTTTTTACCACTTTTGGTGCATCAAGATTCACCACAACTTCAAGCAAGACCAGGAAACCCGCAGCCACGTTTGGTTTCGGGTATTCAATGAAGCGCCGGTGTTGGTGCTGTTGGCAGTGATTTATTTGGTGATTGCCAAGCCATTCTGAATGACAGTCCCCGCCTATCAAGGTAAAATAGCGCTTTTTTGACCGCAAGCGACCGCCCTTATGTTTGATAAAGACCTGAAAATTGCCCAGATTGATCCTGAATTGATGGCTGCCATCAGTGCTGAAAACCAACGACAGGAAGACCACATCGAGTTGATTGCTTCCGAAAACTACACCTCTCCTGCGGTGATGGAAGCTCAAGGGTCGCAATTGACCAACAAATACGCCGAAGGCTACCCAGGCAAACGTTACTATGGCGGCTGCGAGTATGTCGATGTGGCCGAACAACTGGCCATCGAGCGCGTCAAAACCTTATTCAATGCAGATTATGCCAATGTGCAACCCCACTCAGGATCACAAGCCAACCAGGCTGTTTTCATGGCTTTATTACAACCCGGTGACACCATATTGGGCATGTCGCTGGCCCATGGCGGTCACTTGACACATGGCGCCAAGGTCAACATGTCCGGCAAGTTATACAACGCGGTGCAATACGGCATCGATGAAAGTACTGGTGAAATTGATTTCGATGAAGTGCGTCGATTGGCCCTCGAAACCCGGCCCAAATTGATCATTGGTGGTTTTTCTGCCTACTCCAAGCGCATTAACTGGCAACAGTTTCGGGATATCGCCGATGAAGTGGGTGCCTATTTTATGGTAGATATGGCCCACGTGGCGGGCTTGGTAGCCGCTGATGTTTATCCCTCACCGGTAAACATCGCTGATGTCACTACTTCGACCACCCACAAAACCTTGCGTGGCCCCCGTGGCGGCATCATTTTGGCCAAAGCCAACCCTGACATTGAGAAAAAACTGAATTCCTTGGTATTCCCTGGCATCCAAGGTGGTCCATTGATGCATGTCATCGCCGCCAAAGCGGTGGCCTTCAAAGAGGCCCTGTCACCGGATTTCAAAACCTACCAACAACAAGTCATTGAAAACGCCCAAATCATGGCCAACACCTTTATCGAAAGGGGTTACAACGTGGTTTCAGGCGGCACCGAGAATCATTTGTTTTTGTTGGACCTGGTGGACAAAGACATCACCGGCAAAGACGCCGAAGCGCGTTTGGGCGAAGCCCACATCACCGTCAATAAAAACTCGGTACCCAACGATCCCAAGTCACCTTTTGTCACCAGCGGTTTGCGACTGGGTTCACCAGCTGGCACCACGCGGGGCTTTGGAACCGAAGAATTTTCAGCCATGACCCATTGGATGTGTGATATTCTTGATGACATGAACAACGATGACGTGGTTAATCGCGTGCGTGATCAGGTCACCCAACTGTGCCAAAAATTCCCAGTCTACGGATGACACGGTTGAATTCTGACGGAAAACTTATAATGACATCACACAAAAAGAACAAACGATTACCCGAACCCCTGGCCCGCAAACACCGTGCCAGAAAACGCTTGGTACAAGCTTTGTATCAAATGCACTACAACGACATGACTGCGCGGGTGGTGATTGAACAATTCCTCGAAGAGCAGGACTTCAATAAAGTGGATACCGAGTTTTTCAAATCGGCATTGCGCTACATTGAAACCAACAAGGAAAAAATCGAAGCCCAAATTGATCCACACCTGGGGCGCGAAAAAAATTCCTTGGGTGCCGTTGAGTACGCCATCTTGACCATGGCCACTTATGAGTTACTGAACCACATCGAAACCCCTTTCAAAGTGGTCATTAATGAGGCCATTTTGATGGCCACCGAATTCGGTGCAGAAGGGGGACACACATTCGTTAATGGGGTGCTGACCAAAGTGGCCGCAGCCACCCGCGCAGCTGAATTGGGTGCCGCATCAAAGAATTCGACCTGATTCAAACCATCAAGGAACGCTGTGACAGCGCCACCACAGGAACGCTGTTAGGCATTGGTGATGATGCCGCGGTTTTGGCACCTACCCATGCCCAACAACTGGTGATTTCTACCGACACCCTGGTTGCTGACGTACACTTCAAGTCTTCAGACCCGCCTGAAACCATTGGTCACAAAGCCCTCGCTGTGAATTTAAGCGATCTGGCTGCCATGGGTGCCACACCCAAGTGGGCCCTGCTGAACTTGACCCTGCCATCCATCAAACGCTCTTGGGTGAATGGTTTTGTTAAAGGTTTTGCCAGTTTGCTCAACGAGCACCAGGTGCAATTGGTGGGTGGTGACACCACCAGCGGACCGTTGTCCATCAGTGTCACGGTACTCGGTGAGTGTCAGCAAGCGGTCACCCGGAGCCAAGCTCAGGTCGATGATTTGGTGGTAGTGACTGGCACCTTGGGTTCAGCAGCATTTGCCTTACAACATCCACGCAGCAACAAAACCTGTAACCAACAACTGCGCACCCCACAACCGCGACTGGATATATCGGCAAAAATCAAACACTTGGCCACCGCCATGATTGATGTGTCGGATGGCTTGTTGGCTGATTTGGGACACATATGTCAAGCCAGCGGGGTGGCAGCCGTGATTGAACTGACTCAAATACCCGTCAATGAAGCCATCAAAAAAGACGCTGATTGGCCGCGTTTCGTGTTGGCCGGTGGTGATGACTACCAGCTGTGTTTCACCATTCCCATGGCCGCTGAAGAACAGTTGCCAGAAGACTGTCACATCATTGGTCAGATCATCGCCGGTGAAGGGGTGATGGTGCTCAACAACCACCAACCCATCGATGTGGACTACCCTGGCTACCAACACTTTGATCATGACTGAATCCCAATCATCACCGATGACGACTCAACAAGTGGCATTGACCACCCCTGCTGGTTTCCTGGCATTTGGTTTTGGCAGTGGTTTGGCGCCGAAAGCACCGGGCACTTTTGGCACCCTGGCAGCGATACCCGTTTATGTGCTGATGACCCATTTAAGCTGGCCCTGGTACTTGGCGGCTCTGGTGGCCAGCTTTGTTGTGGGTGTTTATTTGTGCAACCGTGCCAGTGACATGCTGGGGGTACACGACCATGGCGGCATCGTTTGGGATGAGTTTGTGGGCCTCTGGCTCACGCTGTTTTTGATCCCTTTGGAATGGCAATGGTTGCTGTTGGGCTTTGTGCTGTTTCGTTTTTTTGACATCATCAAACCCTTTCCGATCAAATGGCTGGACCAAAAGGTCAGCGGTGGTTTTGGCATCATGATTGATGATGTGGTGGCTGGGCTGTATGCCTGGATAATCTTGTATTTAACAGTGAATTATTGGACATGAAAAAAGTATTGGTATTGGGTGGCGGGCGCATCGGTGCAGCCATCGCGAAAAACCTCAGCAAGGACCACCAAGTGGTGTTATCTGACCTCAACACAGCACATTTAGGCTACCTGGCCAAAGATGTCAAACTGGTGCAGGCCGATGCTTGCGATGACCAACAACTGGCCAAGCTGGTTAAAGATCAGGATTTGGTGGTGGGCGCGTTACCCAGTTTGTTGGGATTTGACCGCCTGCGGGCATTGATTGAATTGGGCAAACCCATCGTCGATATTTCGTTCTTTGCTGAAGACGCCCTAGAACTGCATGAATTGGCACAACAACATGGCGTTACCGCACTGGTTGATTTCGGCTTAGCACCTGGCATTTCTAACTTGTATGCCGGTCATTTTATTGATCAATTTGAGCAAGTGGATGCCTTTGCCTGTAAAGTTGGCGGCGTTCCGGTCGAACGACTACAACCCTTTGAATATAAAGCCCCGTTTGCGCCTTTGGATGTGATTGAGGAATACACCCGGCCAGCGCGCATGCGCCGTGGCGGCAAAGACATCATCCTTCCAGCCATGAGTGAAATTGAATCGCTGTACTTTCCAGGTGTGGGGCATATGGAAGCCTTCAACACCGATGGCTTGCGGTCTTTGTTACAAACCGTAGACATCCCCACCATGGCCGAAAAAACCGTCCGTTACAACGGCCATGCACACTTCATTCAACAACTGATAGATGCCGGATTCTTCAAGGAAGAACACCGTCAGGCCACTGCCAAAGTGTTACTGGAACAGTGGCAGTTTGAAGAAAACGAGCCTGACTTAACGGTCATGGAAATTTCCGCCAGTGGCATCAAAGACGGCCGCAAAACCGTTGAAACTTATCAATTGATAGACCACTATGACCACCAAAACAAGGTCTCTTCCATGGCCCGCACCACCGGCTATACCTGTGCGGCAGGTGTGCGCTTGGCACTCAGTCATGATTTGCCTAAAGGCGTGATCCCACCTGAAATTGTGGGCCAAAACGCTGAATGGTTTGCTCACATATTTAATGAATTAGAAACCCATAACATCCACATCAAAAAGCAATGATTGAGTCACTCACCACCTATTTTGTTTCTTTGTCAGTGTTTGGCAAAGTGGCGGTGGTGCTGAACTTCAGTCTGTTTTTGGTGGCCGGTTATTTGTTCAGTCATGTGGTGCCATCAGGATCAGAAGAGCTCAATAACAAGCGTTCACGCAAGCTGCGCCTTATGAATGTGTTGCTGCTGTCTATTTATTTGTTCGACTGGTTGTGGAATTATTTTATCTACGATCATGGCAACAGTGAATTTTTTAAACGGGTGTCACAAACGGGTTTGGTGCTCCTGTTGGGTTATTTGTTCACCCAGTTTTCTCACTCCTGGACCATTAAAAAATACGGCAAAGTCAGGTCAGTCGAAGGCAATGAAACCAAAACCAGAACCTACCAGTCGGAGATGGGTTACATCATCATCCTGCTTATCACCATTGCGGTTTCACTGCTGTTATTGATTAACATCTGGCAAGTCACGTCGTGGTTACAGGCCACTGGGGTGATTGGCGGCATTCTGGTGATTCTGTTTGGTACCAAAGAAGCCTGGGCCCACGATGCCGTCAGTGGCTTGATCATGCTTCACCAGGGAGAAATAGCTCCAGGTGTGGTCTGCCGGATCAAACCCTTAGACATACTTGGGGTAGTCAGGCGCATGTCCTTAACTGAAACCACCTTCCATGATGTGATTCAGAAGCACAACATCATCGTCGCCAACTCCAAACTGCGGGCGGTTCCGGTTGAGGTGCTAAACAAAGTGGATTCACCGCATTGGAATGATTACGTTGAATTCAATATCGGTTATGACACCCCATCAGAACAAGTTGAAGCTTATGTGGCAGCGGTGTGGCAACGGGCCTGTGAGGCCGAGAAACAACTGAGCCAGGAACGCACCCCCAAACTGGTGCTGGTGGAAACGGGTGACCATGCCATTGTGTGGCGACTGAACTACCGGGTTGAATCGGTATACCGCATCAAACAAGCCCGCTTTGCGCTCAACCGCGCTGCTTTTGATTTACAATCCGAACACGACCTGTCACTGGCCACACCATTTACCCACCAAGCCATCGATTCAACTGATTAAATGTATTTCAGCCACCATTGGCTGTGGGTAGATTTGTAGCGATCAAACCAGCGACACAGGTAATAGAATAACCACACGGTCACCGCCCAAGCCAGGTACAGACGCCACAAGGACGGTTGGTAGAAATCAGGCCAGTTTTGTGGGTTTCGCGAGTTGGCCAGATCAAACCATTCACCATGCACCAGTTTGAAGTACAACATCGAGGACAGGTGGATCACAAAGAAATGTAAAACATAAAAGAAGAACGGGACGCGGCCAAATACCCTCAGGACGTTAAACCAGCGATAATCCTTTTTCTCAAACCATACCAACAACAGCATGGCCGGCCCCAATGTCATCAACAGGAACAACAATGACGGTGGGTACTTTTGCGTGTTTAAAAATGACATGACGGTGTACAGCGCATTTTTCTGCGTACTCCAATCGGTGGTATCGCCATACCCGTTACTCAAACGCAGCAGCACAAACACGATGATTGCACCCAACCCCAGGCGGTACAGCCACGTCGTTCTTATTTCACTGTCCATCAACATGATGTGACCAAACACATAGCCTGCTGCTATCACGCCAATCCAGGGCAAGATGGGATAAGCAAAAAAGACCCCCCAGTTACCTTGTTCATTGAGGGCATGCCAACCCCCTTCATGCAGTATTTTCCACAGCCAACCCAAGCTGCCAAAGTCAGCCGGCACCAAAAAGTTCAAAGCATTGTGCCCAAATATCAGCAACAAGGCGATCAGTAAAATCATACGATCGGACAACCACACCAATGCAGCCAGGGCCATCATGGCGATGCCAATCGCCCAAATCACCTGCAAGAAGAAGCCCCACTCATACCAGAAAAAACCCAATGTCCAACTGTAATTGACCACCATGATTTCGATGAACACCAACCACAAACCGCGAACCAGCAAAAACTGACTGAGCGCTTTCGTGTCATTGATTTTCTGTTGGTACAGGAAGGAAGATGTGCCTGCCAGGAACACAAACACCGGGGCACAAAAATGGGTGATCCAGCGCGTGAAAAAGTATTCTGGCGAGGTTTGAGTTAAATCTTAAGGCGCGAAGGTTTCGACCGACCAAAAATCACGCACATGGTCTATGGCCATCAAGATGATGACCAGGCCCCGAAGGATATCAATAGAATAAATACGCGATCTGGTTGCTGTCATGACCTGGCCTTTATGATTGATTTTAGCACCGCAATCCGCCACAGGCAAAGCTTTCTACGAATGTTGGCATAGATTCACCCTGCCTGCCCACAAAACCGATTCTGGTCCGCACAGCGTCCGTGTTATCATGCTATGTTTTTAAAGTGAGAGCGTGTTGAAATGAAATTAGTTGAAAGCATTAAATTTCTGATTTGTTGTCTGCTGTTTGCCAGCCCCATGGCAACTGCCACCACCGTCATCCAAGCCAAAGGCTATGTTGATGTCAGCTCTGGTCAATTGGTTGAACCAGCTACCCTGGTGATTGAAGGTGAACTCATCCAAGCCATCAATCCTGAACAATTGCCTGAATCAACAGAAATCATTGATTTGGGTGACCACATCTTGTTACCCGGATTGATGGACATGCACACCCACCTGGACCTGGATTTCAACAATGGTTTTGACCACATCATCACCAAAGAAAGTGCCAGCAAAGGCGCCATCCGCGGGGTGAAAAATGCCGAACGAACCTTGATGGCCGGATTCACCACGGTCAGAAACATTGGCCAAGTCCACTTGACCACTGATTTGATCGACGTGGCTGTGGCCGAAGCTTCGGATGAAGGCTGGATTAAGGCACCGCGCATCATCCCGGCGGGGCACATGATTTCCATCCAGGGTGGCCATGCAGACTTCACCTTGGCATTGGCGGATAACCTGATTCCACAAACGCCATACAATGGCATAGTCAACGGTCCTTATGAAGCGATTGCTGCGGTCAGGTACCAAATCAAAAACGGTGCCAAAGTCATTAAAATGCACGCCACCGCTGGGGTGTTATCAATGGAAGACTCGGTCGGTGCACAACAACTCAGTGATGAAGAAATGGCTGCCATCGTGGCTGAAGCCCACCGTCACCACGTCAAAGTCGCTGCCCATGCCCATGGCACGGAAGGCATCAAGGCCGCCATCAGGGCCGGTGCCAGTTCCATCGAACACGGTTCCTTACTGGATGATGAAGGGATTAAAATGATGAAAAAATCAGGTGTTTATCTGGTACCCACCTCTGGGGCCGATGATTTCATTGACAACAGCCAATTGCATCCGAAATTGGCCAAAAAAGCCGATTACATTATGCCGCTTGCCCAAGAGAACCTGAAAAAGGCCATCAAAGCCGGGGTTAAAATTGCCTTAGGTACCGACGCACCTTTGATACCTCATGGTCAGAATGCCCATGAAATCACGGTCATGGTTAAGCATGGCATGACGCCACTGCAAGCCATCCAGTCAGCCACCACGCACACGGCCGACTTATTGGGCGTCAGCGACCGTGGCGAAATCAAAACCGGCTTATTGGCAGACATCATCGCCGTTCAAGACAACCCATTGGAAAACATCGAAACCGTCAAAGCAGTCACCTTTGTGATGAAAGGCGGCCAAGTTTACAAACAACCCTGATTTACAGGCGACACGGTATCAGTACGCTGCTTTGGCTTAGTCTCTGATTTCCTGTCGCTCATTGCGCCAGTCCAACAAGGCTTGACGCTGTAGCTTATCCATCGGGTAAATGCTGTGGATGGTGCACTCCTGGTTGAATGTGCCCGGTACTTCAATCGAATCAAACTTGGCGTTCAGCATCGTCATCGAATCTTGTTTGACTTTGATGGACTGGGCATACGGCAAATCAACACAGGTAGACATCAGTTTAATCAAATAACTGCGGCGCTGGTTGCTGCGCAATATCAAGAATCGCTCATCCAAGGGTTGCCAGCCATTAAATTTAAAATGCTGGACCCGATGTAATGAGGGCAAACCTTGTTCATCGATGAAGGTTTGGTAATCTATCGCCTGCCGGCGGTTGTTTTGACAAGCAGACAACAGCAACATGATCAGTAAGGGAGTCAAAATTTTCATGGCGTGCCTCTGGGTTTAAATCCCCCCTGTTATAACAAATCACTGATGTAGAAATCGTTAAAAAACAGTTCATTCTGGCTTAATTTGCCACTTAAACCTGGGCACAAAAAAGGGGTATCCGAAGACACCCCCCTCATCAATCCTTTGATGAATGTGATTAATCCAAGAACTCTGTCCAACCGTTGGTCCAGGCAGTGGCTTTCGATTTGAAAGCGCCTGGGTAGTTGGTTTTATCGAAGAACGCACCGAATTTCTCACCATCCATCTCCATCACTGAAGGTGTACCAGCGGTTGGGTAGATGTTATCCAAAGCGGGGTTGGCCACTTGGTTGCCGGTTTGTGCTTCAAAGAAAGACTGGACCGTGAATGCATCACCGTCTTCTTCTTCAAAGTTAACATCACAGCTGATGATGGTGTTTTCCATGGTGGCCGTTCCAGTCAAGTTTCCTGGAGCACCAGCGGCGGCAAAGGTGGCATCAGAATCCAGATCCAAACATTTCTCAAAACCCGTGACGATCACGTGGGTCATGTTGAAGCCCGTACCGCGACGCAGCACCATACCGGTGGTGGTTTTGTTGTCAGAAGGACCACCAATGAATGTGGCGTTGGCGATGCTGGGTTGTGAACGCGGCGTGGCGTCGTTATTGTCCTCGAAGTTATCGGCTTCGATACCACGCTCTTTGTCGTTGGCAGCATTGGGGTCTTGTTTAACCACCACGTATTGCACGTTGCCGTCCCAGCCGTGAGTCCAATCCAAAGAATCGTCTTTGATGCCAGTCAACACCAAGTGTTTGGCATTCACGGTACCACCGAAAAACTCGATGCCGTCGTCTTCATTGGCGTGAACCTGTACGTGATCGACCACAGTACCTGAACCCACAGCCTGGAAGGCGATGCCGTTCAACTCGTCTTCGTCATTGATGCGGAAACCGCCGAACTGAACACGAACGTATTTCAACACACCGCTGGAATCATCAGGGATGTTACCGCCGAAGTTACCTGAACCACCTTCACCGATGTCTTCACATTGCTCGAATGGCACGTTGTCATCACAGATGTTGATGGGTGCACGACCATTGATCACCAAACCACCCCAGTTACCAGCACCCGCTGATGGGTCAGTGGCAGTGAAAGGGCCAGTGAATACAATCGGTGCATTGGCTGTGCCTTCAGCAAAGATTTTAGAGCCACGTTGTACGGCCAGGAAATCGTTACCAGTCACACCCAGCACGCGGGTACCCGGCTCAATGGTCAGGTTCGCTGTGGAACCGCCGTCTTCACCGACGAACACACCACCTTGCAACACCCAGTTGGTGTCATTGGTTAACGTCACATCACCAGTCAAGGTGCCTGAAATCGCGCAGGTCTTGGGCTGTGAAGTTTCAGTGGCGAAAGCTGGACAGCCATTGAATGTGGTTTGGTAAGGACAAACTGAAGCATCACGTGGTGTACCACCGATTTCATCAATCGGGCTCAACTCAAAGCTGGTTGAAGTTTCGCTGATAAATGCACTGTTGATGTTGTTGATTTCAGCGGAAATGCTGCGACAGTTATTGACATCAAAAGTCATGTCACCAAATGGTGTGGTGGTGCGTTCAACATTGTCAGTGAAAGAACCACCAGTGACTTCAAACAAATCGAAGTCTAAAATCGATTGTCCTGCGACCACACTGGCATTACCGGCCACCCAAGTGGGCTCGCCGTTGTCACCGTAGATAAATCCAGTCACAAAAAACAGCCCAGCTTCAGGACCGGTTTTGATGTAATCCAACTGCCAACCTGTGCCGTTGTCTTGACCGCCACGGAACCACTGACCTTCAAAAGCACTGTCAACGTTAATCGCAGTAGCCGTTCCACTTAACATAACACCACTAAAGACAGCTGCTTTAATGGCTCCTTTGATATTACCCATATTCATGAAAAATTACCTCTGTAAAGAATGTCAAAGCCGAAATATTACGTCCCAGATGTTTCAACTCAGTGACCAAAAGATGAAGTTTCTGTGACAAAAGAAAAACGACACCTTATTTATATGGGAAGAAGAAAAAATTAAGCGGGATGGTAACCATACTGTCACATAAGACTCTTAAAATTTGCCGCAACCTAATCATTGAGCCAATCCAACATGTCTCGCACAACCCAATTAAAACCTTCAGCTAAAGCCTGGGGCCGAATGGCCGCCCAGGTCATCATCTTGTTGCTGGTAGCTGGCGTGATAACCGCTCCGGCAATGGCCCAACAAGGCACCCAAGACTTGAACAGTGACAACAACGAAGCCCTGATCAACAACCTGATCCAGTTGCGTGGCCAGGTAGAGGACTTACAAGCAGAAATGCAAATCCTCAAAGCCGAACACACCCAGTCCATGTCTTACCTGAACACCCGCAAGACCGAACTGGAGGCCAACATTGACCGCAAGCAGCTGCAAATCAAACAGGCACAGGCAGAAGTGGTGGAGCTACAGGAAAAAATCAAAACCCTGGGTCTGGATTCAGAACAAATGATGCCCGAGGTCATGACCATGGCAGCAAACATCAAGCAAGGCATCGAAACCGGCATACCTTTTAAATACCAGGAACGAGCCAGTGTCATTGATGACATCACCCGTGATCTGGAAGGTCGCAAAATCACTTCACAACACGCCATCAACCGCTTGTGGGCATTTTTGGAAGATGAAATGCGTCTGGCCCGTGAAAATGCCATCTACTCACAAACCATTGAACTGGAGGGCGAACAGGTGCTGGTCGATGTGGCCAAATTGGGTACCGTGCTGATGTATTTCAAAACCCGTGATGACCGTTATGGTCAGGCCGTCAAACAGCAAGGCCAATGGCAATTCAAGTTGTTTGAGCAGGAGGCGGAACAACAAGCCGTCGCGCAACTGTTTGATGCATTGAAAAAACAAATCCGCCAGGGCTACTTTGAGTTGCCCCTGACTTTAACTGAACCAGGCTGATCGCTGTACTGATCCGATGCACACATTGAGACTGACCATGAGACTGAACATGAAAATAGCATTGTTACTCACCTTACTGATACTGGCTCCTGGGTTAATGGCCCAGGATGTCGAATCCAACAACAGCACCGACCATGCAGCGGCTGTCCAACCCGAGCCTGTTCCGGCTGCTGATCCAGCACAAGCGCAGGCTGATTTGCTGCTGGCTTACAAAAAGGAATACGCCTTTTTGACTTCGCAAGTCAACAACATCAAATCACGCCTGGCTGAATACAAGCAAAATGCTGCCACCGAAAAACGTCAGATTGAAGGCGACATTTCAGCCTTAGAAAACCAATTGTTGAATGCCGAAGCCACTGCCAACCAGCTGGAAGAAGAAATATTCACCATCCAACGCCAATCAGAATCAGCCACTGACAACCAGGGCTTGATGGAATCGACCCTGATTCAAGCGCAATCAACCATGGGCGAATATGGCTTCGATGGCTTCAGTGACGAGGCCGCCGATAATGACTTGAATAAAGTGAAAACATTGGTCAACTTGGCCAACCAAACCATCAAGCAACAAGCCAGCATCACCCGCGAACCTGGCCAGTTCTTTCTTACCGATGGCACCGCTGTACAAGGCGAAATCATGCAAGTGGGCAACATCGCCTCCTACGGCTTCAGCCAACAAGGCTCCGGTGCACTGGCACCAGCCGGAGAAAAACAATTCAAAGTTTGGCAGGACAGTGACCCGGAAGCCGTGGCGGCTATTTTTCAAGGTCAAACCAGTGGCATGCTGCCAATCTTTCTGTACGAATCTTCCATCAAGGCCATTGAAGAAAAACAACAAAAAACCATCCTCAGTGTGATTAACTCGGGCGGTTTGATTGCCTGGATTATTGCTGGGCTGGGCCTGTTTGCCTTGTTGCTGATCATCCTGCGTATTTATTTCCTCAACCGCGCTTCGGCCAGTACCGAGCACTTGCTGGCTGGGGTGGTGAAAAAAATTGAACACAAAGACGTCTCGGGTGCCATTGATCTGGCTCACAAAGAGTCCAGCTCCAGTTCCCGTGTGTTGTTATCGGCATTGCGTAACATTGACCGCGATCGCGAGCACATCGAAGACATCGTATCTGAGTCCATTCTGCATGAATCCAGTCAGCTGAATCGTTTTGGTTCACTGATCATGGTGATTGCCACCGTGGCACCGTTATTGGGACTGCTGGGTACCGTCACCGGCATGATCTCAACCTTTGACATCATCACCGAATTTGGCACCGGCGATCCGAAATTGTTATCCAGTGGTATTTCCATTGCCCTGGTGACCACCGAAGTGGGTTTGGCAGTGGCCATCCCAGCCTTGTTGTTCGGCAACATCCTCTCGGGTTGGGCAGAACGCATCAAGGACGACATGGAAAAAGCCGCCTTGCGGGCCATCAATGTCTATAAGAAAGTGTTTGCCTGATTTTAGGCCCGAAGCCATGAACGTCCCATGCAATGAATGCCAAACGAGATGAATGATATAGCTCACACACTGGAAGGATACTTTGTCTCAGGCGGCTACGTGATGCCGCCTTTGATTATCGCCACCATTGTTTTGTGGTGGACCCTGGGTTACCGGGTGATGGCCTTGCGCCGCGGTTCGGTGCGCAGCACCCGAACCCTGGTGTTCAGGTACCTGAAAGGCAAAAAGCCCAGCAACGAAGGCGTGTTGGTGCGGGTGCTGAACAAAGGCATGAAACTGCGTGCCCAAGGTCTGCCAGATTTGCGCCGTTACCTGGATGATGCCTTCAGCGAAGAGGCCAAGGAAATCAAGAGATACAAAGTGTTGATCACCACCATCGTGCTGGTGGCGCCCTTGTTGGGCTTGCTGGGTACCGTATCCGGCATGATTGAAACCTTCGATTCATTGGGCGACATGTCACTGTTCTCCCAATCAGGCGGCATTGCTGGTGGCATATCACAAGCCCTGATCACCACCCAAATGGGATTGGCTGTGTCCATCCCCGGCTTGATAGTTAATGGCATATTGGACAAGAAACAAAAGCGGTTGGAAATTGAAATGGCCCAACTGAAAGATTATTTGTGTAGCCCCATACCGGGCTACGAGACCGATTAAGACCGGTACCACCGAGGTAACTATGAGATACAGAGAAAGCAAAGAAACCGTCCAGGATTTGAATATATCACCGTTGATTGACATGGTGTTTATCCTGCTGATTTTCTTCATGGTGAGTACCACCTTCGTCAAAGACATGAAGTTGGATTTGGAACGCCCTGCGGCTTCCAGTTCCAGTACCGCCTCTACCAAAGCCGTGCGCTTGTACATCGACAACGCCGGTGCCGTCTACTTGGACGGTGAGGCCATCCGTTCCTGGGTGATTCAATCGCGCCTCAGGGACTTGTTAAAAACCAAAACACAAAAATCTGTGTTGGTGGTTACCGATGAAAACGTGCCTTCGGGCAAATTAGTAGAAGTGGTGGATCAAGCCCGTCTGGCAGGCGCATCAGACGTGGGCGTAGCCACTGAAAAAGAAGTAGGAGCAGGCTAATGAAAAAAACAGAAACAGTCAAACGCAATCTGGCAGCTTTCGGTTCCATGGTGTTTGGCACCGTGTTGGTGTTGGGTACCCTGGTGCTGATCAATGATTCTGACAATTTAATGGACCAAGCCAAAGGCATTGATGGCACCCAGATTCAGATTCAACAACAAAAACCCAAGCCCAAACAGGAAGTCAGGAAGCCCAAACCGAAACCCAAGCCCAAGCGCAGTCGGCCGGCACCACCCACACCGTTGTTGGGTTTGAACAGCTCACTGGGTGGCCTGGATCTGGGTTTACCGGATTTTTCTATGGATGGTTTGAATGGTTTGGACGGAGACATCCTTGGTGGCGGCAATGGCGTGATCATGACCGATGACACCGTTGACCAAACCCCCAAAGCCGTGTGGCAATCACCCATGGCTTATCCACCCAGGGCACGGGCCAAAGGCATTGAAGGTTACGTGGTGTTTTCTTTGTTGATCGGCATCACCGGCGAGGTTGAACAAGTCAAAATCGTTGAATCCTACCCAGCCGGGGTGTTCGATGATGTGGCCATGCAAGGCATCAACAGCTGGCGCTTTGAACCGGCCCAATACCAGGGCCAATCGGTCAAATCATGGGCCAAACAACGCATCCGTTTCGACTTAAGTTAACGCATGAGAACCTGGTGAGAATTGACAATGACTAAATGGTGGTTGCTGGCAGCCATGCTGACTGGCTTGACCAGTACAACACTGGTGGCTGATGAAGCCGATGAAGCTGATGTTGATTATCTGGAATTGGCTTCGCTGATGCTGAAGGACAATAACCTGGAACGGGCAGAAACAGCCTTGTCACAGGTCAACCGTGAACGCGAAGGCTTTGACTTACAAAGGTTTCATGTGGTCAGTGGACTGTTGCAGGTTCGCAAAGGCGAAAACCAAGCCGCTATCGACGCTTTCCAAGCTGCCAAAAAACTGGGAGAAGTTGACGCCGTGATCAATGTCTACTTGGCGCAATCAGCTTTTGCGTTGGAACAATACGCCCTGGTCATTGAGTCATTGAACAGTGCCGGTGAGCGCGTGGCACGCATCCCCTCGGTGTATCACATGCGTGGCCAAGCCCATTGGTTATTGAAACAACATGACATGGCCATCGCGGTAATGGATCAGGCCAGCCTTATTTTCCCAGCAGATGCCAGCTTCCAGCGCCGCAAAATTTTCTATTTAATCGAGCTTGGGCTGAATTCCACGGCTGCCGAATTGGGCCAGGCCTACTTGGAACAACACCAGGCTGACGCCGCTGACTACGTGGCCATTGGCAATGCCCTGCGGGTATCTGGCAACCTGATTCTCGCTTTGCGGTTTCTGGAACGGGCCAAGCTGATATTTCCACATGATGCCGATGTCACCAAATCGCTGGCCGCCACCTACATCAGCAACCAGTCCTACCATGCTGCAGCTAACCTGGTTCACCAGTTGGCCCTCAGCGATCCGGCCTTGCTCAGCGAAGCTGCAGAATTGTACCGTCGCGCCGGACAACGACACCTGGCGCTGACCCTCAACAGCCAAGTTGAAGACCAGAAACAAAAACTCAAGCAGCGTTTGGGCTTGTTGATTGAATTACAAAACTACGAACAAGCCGCCAGCATGGAACAAGACATCAAGCGGGTGCGCATTGATGACGATGAAAACATCCAATACGCCCTGGCCTATGCACTGTTCAAAGTGGGCGACTATGAACAGGCCGAAAGCTACTTGTCACGCATCACCGACACCCAATTGTTCCAAAAGGCCGTTGAGGTCAGAAAAATCATGGCCGATTGTGCCGATGAGCCCTGGCGTTGTCAGTGATGTCACTGTCTGTAGCCCTTGAACTATTGCATTAATCCTTATGAGCATGCCCCTAAACATGAAATTCAAACCAATCGGTTGGGTGATGGCACTGTTGGTCATCACCACCCTGAACCTCAGCCAGCCAGTCAACGCCACTGACTCAGACCAGTCGGCCCAGGTCAGTGTCTTTGTGTTCCTCAAAGGCAGTCCATTGGCAGACGTCACTGTTCGAGTTAATAACACCTTGAAAGCCACCACTGACGCCACCGGCTTCACTTTCCTGTCGTTGCCAGCCGGACAGCAAGAGCTGGTGTTGGAAGCCGCTGGCGAAGAACTGTATCGCTACAGCACACAACTGTCTTCCGGTGAGTTGTTGCAGTTATTGGTGGATTTCAAAGTCAAAGGCGATGCCAATCCACTGGTCGATGTTGAAAGCTCAGTCGATGATGCCTTAGCAGGTAAAGTGGGCATTGAAACTGAAAGCAGTGCACCAGAGGATACCACCAGGGTCCCCATCAGCGGCACCATCACCGATGTGGAGAACCAACGTCCTGTGGTGGGCGCCAAAGTCTATATTTCTGGCTTGAGTGATCATCTGGTGACCGACGCCGAGGGGCGTTTTGCCACCGAAGTGAATGCCGGTCAATACAACATCAGCGTACTGCATGCCCAGTTCAACAGTCAGATCAAAAACCAACTGAACATCAATGACCCCGAAGGCAACGAAGTCAACATTGAGCTAACCCCAGCCGGTGCAGAGCTGCCCGAATTCGTGGTGGTTGAACCTTTCATCGAAGGTTCTTTGGCTTCGGTCCTGGAAGAACGCCGTGCCAACAACTCAGTGGCCAACTACTTGAGTATGGAGCAAATTTCTAAATCCGGTGATTCCGATGCCGCCGGTGCTTTGAAACGGGTCACTGGCCTGACCTTGGTGGATGGCAAGTTCATCTTCATTCGTGGTTTGGGTGAACGTTATTCAAGCACCTTACTCAATGGTGCCAACCTGCCCAGCCCCGACCCCACACGCCGTGTGGTGCCACTGGATTTGTTCCCCACCAGCATCATCGAAAGCATCGAAGTGCAAAAAGGTTATGCCTCACACCTGCCTGCTGAATTTGGTGGTGGCTCGGTGGTGCTGAGAACCATCAGTGTGCCTGATGAGAACTTCCTCAAGGTCGGCTTGTCTTACGGCCAGAACAGCCAAACCACGGGCAAAAAGGGCTTGAAATACCAAGGTGGCGACAGTGACTGGACTGGTTTTGATGACGGTTCGCGTGCCATGCCCAGAGAACTGGCAGCAGCCATTGCCGGTGACACCGAGTTGCGACCCAATAACCCATTCTTTGATGGCGGTTTCAGTCCCGAAGAACTGGAATTGTTCGGTGAATCATTGAACAGCAATTACGACCTGCGTTTTGCTGACATAGACCCGGGGTTGGGTTTTGATGCCGCCGGTGGCATGCGCTTTGAAACCGAATCAGGAACAGCCATGGGTTTTTCTGCCGCCTTGGAATATGGCAGTGACTTTCAAACCCGTTCAGAACTCAGAAGATCATACAACGTCTCTACCGGTAATGAACTGGGACTGGAAAGTGAAGAAATTTCCACCACCACCAGCCGCAACATCAACGCCAGTGGCTTCTTGACCACCGGTATCGAATTCAATGACCAACACCAACTGTCAGCCAACTACATGCTGTTGCGCAGCACCGAGGATTTCGCCGAACAAGCCGAAGGTTTCAATGAAGATTTGGGTAATTCTCGACGCATTTCAGAAATTCGCTGGTCAGAACGTGACCTGACTTCATTGCAGCTGTTCGGTGAACACGCCTATCCGGTGTTACAAGACCTGCAACTGAAATGGCAATACACCGATTCTGAAGCCACCTTTGATGAACCAGATAACCGCATTTACCGTTACGATCAACGCGACGAGGGTGACTTTGTTTTTTCAACCCGTAACGACAGTAACTCTCGGGTGTTCCGGGAATTGGTTGATGAAAGCCGCAACATCAGACACGATTGGTCGCTGCCCCTGACTTTTGGTAACCACCATGACCTGTTGTTTCAGTTTGGCCAAAACTGGGTCAGCAAAGAACGTAATTCTGACATCCGACGCTTTGTGTTTGAAGACGTCGGCCCATTGGCCAACGAAGTCGATCGCAACGATCCCTTAAGCCAAATCCTTAACCCGGACTTCATTGATCCCATGGGCTACCAGTTGATTGAGGTCACCCGCGCCACCGATAACTATTTTGCTAACCTCGATATCAAAGGCACGTATTATGGTATTGACTATGCTTACAAAGAAAACCTGCGTTTCACCCTGGGTGCCCGCCGCGAAACTTTTGACCAGTCGGTGACCACGTTTCAATTGTTTGATCCGGACCAAAGCCCGATTACCGCCAGCCTGTATGACGATGATTGGTTCCCGGCTTTTTCTTCCACTTGGATCATGAATGACAGCCACCAATTCCGTTTCAACTTTTCTGAAACCGCTACCCGACCTGATTTCAAAGAGTTGTCACCGGCGCAGTTCAAAGACCCGGTACTGAACCGCAATGTGATTGGTAACCCGGACCTGATTGTCGGCAAGATCACCCACTACGACCTGCGTTGGGATAAATACTTCTCTCCTGGCGAGTTCGTCTCGGTCAGTGTGTTTTATAAAGAATTTGAAAACCCCATTGAGGTGGCCATTTTCCCCGGTACTTCCAACATCATCAGTTTCCAAAACGCCCTGGCAGCAGAAAACACCGGCATCGAACTGGAGGTTTACAAAGACTTTTCCTTCCTGGGAGACCGCTTTGCCAATTTTTATGCCAGTGCCAACTACGCTTACATCGATTCTGAAATCGAGTTAGACACCAGTGGCCCATCAGGTCAGACCAACAACACCCGCCCATTACAGGGCCAATCACCCTACGTGGCCAACGTTCAACTGGGCTATGACAACCAGGACCAAGGCATCAGTGCTTCTCTGTTGTTCAATAAGTTTGGTGAACGCATCTCTGAGGCCGGCACCAGTGGTCGACCTGACATCTACGAACAACCTTTCAACCAGCTCGACTTCGTTTATTCCCATGCCTTTGCGGGCCGCTGGAAAATCAGTTTCAAAGCCAAAAACCTGCTCGATGACGAGGTTCAGTTCCTGCAAGGCGATGCCATCACCCGCAGCTTCAAACGCGGACGTTCCTTCAGCTTGGGCTTGTCCTTGGATATTTTTTAACTGCTATTAAAGATTCGTCATTGCCGAGCCACAAAGTGGCACCCAATCAAGTTGAGTGCAGGCTGTGACAATCTCAACCAGACTGGCAAACAGTATTAACTCAAGCCACTTTGGCACCACCCACTGAGACTGTGCGAGAATCAGTTCAGTGCTGTTTACCGACATGTTATGCTGTTATGGTGTGAATGGGTTGGAAGAACAAGATGCGTAGCAATTATGGGTTGGTCATTTTATGGGTACTGATGGGCTCGGCGTCAGCCTCCGAGCCCCTGTACCATGATTTCGATGGCGTGACCGTAAACGGCAAACTCAAAGCCACCAATGCTTGGCTGCGAATTGGCGTTAAAGGCCGCATTCAATTTGACTCCGGGTATTTTTCCTGGACCACCAAAGCCGATGCACAAAACAGCCAACGGGCACCCTATCAAGTGACCCAACTGCATGACCTGTTAATCTTCACCACGGAGTACCCACTCGAGCCTGGCAGCCAGGACATCATCCAATGGCAAGGCACCCATGATGGCGAGCACTGGATCTCCATCAAAGCGGTGTGGGACCGCACCGACAAAGACTTTGTGCATGATTTGATGTTGCCGGAAGTGGTGTTTTTTGAATTTACTCCTATAAATTGATAGATTGCTTCGTCATTGCCTGGTTCGCCATGACAGGGATCGATTAAAACAACAAAATCAATTAGTTTTGCCGCAACGGTTGTAATTTTCGGGCAAACTCAATATATTAAACGCATGCAACAAATGATTAACACAACGAACACCACCACCGGGCCTGCTCAGGTCATGTGCTGAATCGTTGTATAACTTTCAAAGCCCGTGACTTGGAAACAACTCACGGGCTTTTTTTTAGGCCAAAACAATGAAAGTCATGAAATTCGGTGGGTCTTCACTGGCCACCGCCAAACACTTCGTCGAAGTGGTACAGCTGGTTGAACAAAACAACGAGGCCACCGCGGTGGTGTGTTCGGCACCAATGGGCATCACCAATGCGCTGGTGGAATTGGTGACATTATTAAACCAACAAAACAGTTGGGAATCCTTGCTGGATCGCATCAGTGAACAGCTGCTGACCCTGGTGGTCGAATGTGGCGAGTTGCGGGCGGGTTTTGATGTGACTTTGAGTCAACAACAAACCACCGAATTATTGGAACAATTGCGACGCTGGGCCAACGGCTGTCAGCTGTTGGGTCATTGTCCAAGGTCCACAGCGGCACAAATCATGGCCACCGGCGAAAAGTTCAGCGCTTTGTTGTTGGCAGGTTTGTTGCGCAGCCAGCATGAAGTTGAGGTGTTGAACCCAGCCACCTTCATCCTGGTAGATGGCGACAGCGATGACCCCGTGGTCAACCTGACACGCTGCCAGGAGACTTTCAAGACAGCACATCAAAAACCAGCCAAACTGTTGGTGATGCCTGGCTTCTACGGCGCCACGATTGACGGTCAATTGGTGACCTTGGGTCGCAACGGTTCTGATTACTCAGCGGCCATCCTCGCCACATGTCTGGGTGCCCGTGTCTGCGAAATCTGGACCGATGTCGACGGCATTTACAATGTCGATCCGAGGTTGGTGGATCAGGCCCAGTTGATTGCCAGGATGTCCTACCAGGAAGCCATGGAACTGGCCTATTTTGGTGCCAAGGTATTGCACCCCAAAACCATCACTCCGCTGGCCAAGCAACACATCGAATGCCACATCAAAAACACCCTCAACCCAGCTCACCAGGGCACCATCATTTCGGCTGAAACCAGTGCCGAAAAAAGCATCAAAGCCATCTCCAATTTATCCGATGTGGCGATGATCAATGTCTCTGGCCCTGGCATGAAAGGCATGGTGGGTATGGCAGCTCGGGTCTTTGCTGCCATGGCCGATGCCCGCATTTCCATCATCCTCATCAGCCAGTCTTCCTCAGAATACAGCATCAGCTTTTGTGTTCCAGGTGAAGAGGCCGAAAAGGCCAAACAGTGTTTGCAAGAGGCTTTCGATCTGGAATTAAAAAACGGGCTGTTAGAGCCTATTCAGTGTCAAAACAACTTGGCCATCATCACCCTGGTGGGTGAGCGCATGCACCACCAAAAAGGCACGGCCAGTCGCTTCTTTAGCGCCTTATCACATGCCCGGGTTAACATCATTGCCATTGCCCAGGATTCATCTGAGCGCAGCATTTCAGCAGTGGTCAGGGCCCAACGAATTGAAACCGCGGTGGCGGTATGTCACCAACAATTGTTCCTGAAAAAACCCCGCATCGATGCCTTCTTGATTGGTTGTGGGACCGTTGGCAGGGAACTGATTCAACAAATCAAAAAACAACAGGCCTGGCTGCAAAAACAAAACATCGAATTGAACTTGGTGGGGCTGGCCAACAGCAAACAATGCCTGTTGGACGGTGATGGCATTGCTTTGGAGCAATGGCAAGCAGACCTGGCTGCCGCCACGGAACCACTGTCATTGGAACGCTTGAAAAGTTTTGTTCGCAGTGAACACCTGACCAACCCTTTAATCATTGATTGCACCAGCAACCAAGGCATTGCGATGCAATACCTGAATTACCTGCAAGCGGGATTCCATGTGGTCACGGCCAACAAGAAAGCCAACACCGACAGCTTGAGTTATTACCAACAGTTGCATGCCATGGCGGCCAAAAAGCAGCGCCGCTTCTTGTATGAAACCAATGTCGGCGCTGGTTTGCCGGTGATTGATAATTTGCAAAACCTGTTGCGGGCCGGTGACGAGTTGTTGCAATTTGAAGGCATATTATCCGGATCGCTGTCTTACATCTTTGGCTTGATTCATCAGGGCATGAGTTTGTCCGCAGCCACTGCCAAAGCCCGCGACAAGGGTTTCACCGAACCCAACCCAGCCGAGGACCTCAATGGCATGGACGTGGCACGCAAGGTGTTGGTGATTGCTCGCGAGGCAGGCATGCAACTGGAATTAGCTGATGTTGATTTACAAGCGGTGGTGCCCGATGAACTGGCAGCGTTAACCGATGGTGATGAATTTATGCGACAATTACCTGACTATGACGACACCTTTCAGGCGATGATTGATCAGGCCGAATCCCAACAACAAAAACTGCGCTACGTGGCATTGATTAAAGATGGCCAATGCGCGGTCAAAATCATGCCAGTCGGCGCCGATCACCCGCTGTATGAAATTGAAGCCGGTGAAAATGCCCTGGCCATCAACACCCAATACTACAACCCCAAACCTTTTATCATCCGTGGCTACGGTGCCGGTGCTGAAGTCACCGCAGCGGGTTTATTTGGGGACATGATGCGCACCCTGTCGTGGGAGCAGGAAGCATGAACAGACCCACTGAACTGACGGTGTTTTCACCGGTGTCCATCGGTAATGTCTCGGTCGGTTTTGATTCGCTGGGGCTGGCATTGCGACCGATTGATGGTCAGTTACTGGGTGATCAAGTCAGCATCCGTGCGGCCGAGAAAACCTCATCATTTGAACTCAAAGGCAGCTTTGCTGACCGCTTACCACAGGACAAAGAAAGCAACATCGTCTGGTCGGCGCTGCAACTGTTTGATCAGGCCCTACAAACACCAGGTCATGCAAGAAGACAACAAGCTGAAGCTGTGCACTTGACCTTACACAAAAACATCCCGGTCTGCAGCGGCCTGGGCTCCAGTGCCTGTTCGGTGGTGGCGGCCTTGATGGCATTGAACGAATGGCACCAACATCCTTTCGATGATGAGCAGTTGTTGCAACTGATGGGCCAAGCCGAAGGGCAGATCAGTGGTTCGGTGCATTACGACAACGTGGCACCCTGTTTTCTGGGTGGCATGCAACTGATGGGCAGCCAAACCATCACCACCACCTTGCCTGACCTGCCCGGCGTTTATTGGCTGATCGCTTACCCTGATGTGGAAATCAGCACCCAGGCAGCCCGGGCCTTGTTACCGCCCCAATACGACCGCAGTACCCTGATTCGCTTTGGTCAAAACCTGGCAGGTTTTGTGGCCGCCTGTTACCAGCATGACACCAATCTGGCGCTGTCCTTAATCGATGATGAAGTGGCCGAGCCTTATCGGGCTGAATTGTTGCCCAATTATGCGGCCACCAAACAACAGTTATTGAAAATGGGCAGTGCAGCAGTCGGTATCTCCGGTTCCGGCCCAACCCTATTTTCCGCCTGTACCGACCTGAATACAGCGGAGCAACAAGCCGCTTGGTTACAACAACATTACTTGCAAAGTGAGCGTGGCATCGTTGCCATTTGTCAATCCGATAGCGCAGGGTCAAGAACCTTGAACCCGTCACCATGAAATTAAAAAACCTCAAATGTGATCAACAAGTGGTGGATTATGCCACCGCCGTCAGAACCGGTCTGGGACAGCAGCAAGGCCTGTTCTTTCCACCGCGGATTCCAGTCATCGAAGACCTCAATCAGCTGCTGTCGATGCCAACCACCGAACGCAACTACCTCCTGTTACGACCATTGGTGAAAGAAAACCTCGATGGCGAAGATTTACAAGCCGTGATTGACCGCACCTTCACCTTTGATTCGCCCTTGGTGGCAGTGGGTGAACGCCACCATTGTCTGGAGCTGTTTCATGGTCCGACTTTGGCGTTCAAAGATTTTGGCGCGCGATTTATGGCCAATTGCTTGCAGCATTTTGCCGCCGAACAAGGCCCTTCTGAAAAAATCACCATCCTCACCGCCACTTCCGGTGACACCGGAGCGGCCGTGGCCCATGCCTTTCATGGATTAGCGCACATTGATGTGGTGGTGTTGTTTCCAGCTGGAAAAATCAGCACCTTACAACAAAAGATGTTCACCACCCTGGCTGACAACATCCGCACTGTGGCCATCGATGGTGATTTCGATGACTGCCAAAAAATGGTCAAGCGTTGTTTCGATGATCAGCACCTGGTCAAAAGCGTGGGCCTGAACTCCGCCAATTCCATCAACGTCAGTCGTTTGTTTGCCCAGATTTGTTATTACTTTGATGCCATGGCACAATTGCCGGAAGCGCAAAGAAACCAGGCCGTGTTTGCGGTGCCCAGTGGTAATTTTGGCAATTTGTGTGCCGGCATCATCGCCCGCACCATGGGCCTGCCAATCAAACGCTTTGTGGCTTCAACCAACCTCAATGACACGGTACCCCGCTTCCTACAGGATGGTATTTGGGCACCCAATGACACCGTTGAGACCTTATCCAATGCCATGGACGTCAGCCGCCCCAACAACTGGCCACGCATTCAGTACCTGATTGATTCCGGACAATTTGATCGTGCGGACTTGAGTGGCTTGGCCGTCAACGAACAACAAACCGCACAGACCCTCATGCGCCTACACCAAGCTGGTTACGTCAGTGAACCGCATGCGGCCGTGGCCTACCACAGCATCGAAAACAATCTGGCAGATGGCGAAACCGGGATCTTCTTAGGCACCGCTCATCCGGCCAAATTCAAAGACACGGTGGAAGACATTCTGGACCTTGAACTGCGCTTGCCCCAAGCCATAGCCGACTGTGCCGAAAAGCCCGATTTATCCACCCCGATGGCTGCGGATTATGCAACACTTAAAAGCTATTTACTGCGGTGACAGGGTGATTAAAGCGGCAGGTGCATCGGTTATAATGAGATTTCATTGACCCCATTTGTAACCATGTCCAACGAGTCTGTACCACCCAATCTGCACCAACAAATTCACCAACTCACACAACGGGGGGAATTTAAACAGGCGCTGGCCATGAACCAGCAGTGGTTACAGCAAAACCCCACCGACCACGCTGCTTGGATCAACCAGTCCACCTTGTTGTTTCAAGCCGGAGATGTCAATGGCATCCTCGAAGCCATCGAACAAGCCATTGTCTTGCAGCCGGATAACTGGCCTTACCGCGTGCATCAAATCATGGCCATGGAAGCCTTAGGTCACTTGGAAGTGGCCATTGAAACGGCAGCAGGCCTGGCTGACCAAGCCATCAGTGACTTATCGGTGCTGGAACACCTGGCTGCTTTTCTGAACAAACACCAACAATTCCAAGCCGCCAGAAAACTGTACCAGCAAGCCGTTGAAAAACACCCTAAAAACGTGCAAATGTGGCTGAATCTGGCCATGACCGAACAATACCTGGGAGACCTTGATGCCGCAGAGTCAGCGGTCAATCAAGCCCTCACCCTTGCCCCCCATGATTGCGATGCGCATTTCTTTCGCTCACACCTGCGCCGTCAAAGCCCAGAGAACAACCACATCAAGGCCCTGCAACAAACCATGCAACTACCCATTCATGGCGCTGAAAAACAAGCCAAGGGTTGGTTTGCCTTGGCCAAAGAACTGGAAGATTGTTCGCGCTTTGAGGAAAGTTTCAGTGCCCGCCAAACCGGTGCCAAGATATACCGCAACAGCTTTCAGTACGACCTGAATTCCGACCTGGCTTTTATGCAAGCACTCAGAACCCACTACGATCAACAGCGCTTGCAACAACCGGCCTCAGGATTTGCCACCGATGAACCCATCTTTATTGTGGGACTGCCGCGCTCAGGCACCACCTTATTGGAACGCATCATCGGCAGCCACAGTGAGGTCAAGAGTGCCGGAGAACTGACCCACTTCAATCGCAACATGCTGGCTGCCATGAACCAGCTGCAACTAAACCCACAATTGAGCCGCGCTGAAATGGTGGCGGCATCGGTTCATTTGGACTTCAAAGCCTTGGGCCAAAACTACCTCAACAGCACCCGCCCGCTGACCGGTAGCACCGCCCACTTTATTGATAAGTTTCCCCAAAATGCCCATTATGTTGGCTTGATTCACCGGGCATTACCACAAGCCAAGATCCTCATCTTGGAACGTCATCCGCTGGATGTCTGCTATGCGGTTTACAAACAAATGTTCACTGACATTTACCATTTTTCTTATGATTTGGATGAGTTGGCGGCTTATTATATTGAGCACCAAAAACTGATGGATCATTGGCAATCGTCGCTGCCAGAAGCGGTTAAAACCATCCGCTATGAAGACATCGTTGAGGATTTGGAAGGCCAGGCACGGGCCGTGATTGATTTTTGTGGGCTGGATTGGCAGGATGCCTGTCTGAACTTCCATCAAAACCAGCAAGCCAGCACCACCGCCAGTGCCAGCCAAGTCCGACAAAAACTCTACAGTTCTTCAGTAGGGTTGTGGCAAAACTACGCCCAACAACTCAAACCCCTGAGAGACCGATTGGAACAAGCCGGCTGTTTAGAAGGCTGGCAGAACAACAACCACGAGGAGCAGCAAAGATGAAACTGAAAAACCCCTTTTTGTTGGTATGGGTTTTGATTGTACTGGCCGGCTTGAAGACAGCCAGCGGAGCACCTGATGGACCTTCTGTTGAACCGAAAACCTTGATGGTGATCATCAAGCCAGACCAGGTACGGGTGGATGGTCATGACCTAAAAATAGACGGACTGAAGGCATTCCTTATTCAGCATCAATACGCCGAAAAATACCCATCAGCCATCCTCAAGGTTGATGGCAAAACCCGCACCGGTGATTTGGTTCAGGCCTTGGATGACATCAAACGCGCAGGCATTGACGACATCCAGATCATTCAAATCAGAGGTAATAGGAAAATCCCTGTCATAAAGGAATAAATCTAACTCAATTTTCTTCTTCAATCACCGCGATGGCCTGGTTATTGGGCACTGCTGATGCTTTGAAATGACTCAAGGCTTTGTCGGGTTGGTTTTGTTCCTGGTAGACCAGGCCCAACCATTGGTTGACCTCTTGACTGGGTTCCTGTTTCAACACTTCAAGCAACAGACTCTCGGCTTTGTCCCATTGCTTTTTGGCCATGTGTAATTGCGCATTGCATAACAGTACAGAAGTTTTTTTCGGGTGTTGCACCAACCACTTCTCGGCCACTTTGAGGCGATGATTCAGGTTGTACGGCAATTGTGACCAATAACGCACCAACTGTTCATCGAAGTGGTATTTTTGGGCTTTTTCTATGTGGCTGGTAACCGCCTGATAAGCACCCACGCGGATGCCATGTTCACAAAAGGCGTGGCTGTATTTGGCCTGCTGTTTTTTATTTAAATCAGACCAAATGGCCTCGACCTCTTCGGCAGTTTGGGAGGCTTCAAAACGCGCCATGGTGACTTCTTTTTTTAGCTGGTTGCTTTGTTGGTGGCTGATTAAAGCCAGTTTTTCGGCTTTGGGGATGGTATCGGCCAACAGCTGCCAGTCTTCGGTCATCTGGCTGGCCTGAGTCAGCAAGTGCACCGCCCTGGGGTTGTTTGGATAAGATTTCAAAATCGTTTGTAACAACGGCATGGCCCGTTCAGCCTGGCCCGATTTGATCCAAATTTCACAACGGGTTAAATCCACCGTCAGGGGATTGTCAATCACCGCCTCGGCCTGATCCAAATGCTCCTCAGCCCGCGCCAAATCGTTTTGGGCCACCGCTGCTCGAGCGGCCGCCATGTAACTGAGTTCCGGTGTGGGGCTTTTTTTCACCGAAGCCAACAACAACTTTTCAGCTTGTGCCCATTTGCCTTCACTCAATGCCAACAGCCCCCGTGCAAACTGTTTGCGGCTGTGATTGGCCGACAGGTGTTTGATGGCTTTGCCAGGTGTTTTCAACAGCCCATACAACAAAGCCATGCCCAACACCAGCAACAGCAACAAAATGCCAGCGGCCACCGCTGTCATTTGAATCTGATAACCCAACAGCTCCAATTGAATCATGCCTGGGTTGCGTATCACCTGCGGGGTGATCCAGGCCACTGCCAATAGCAACAACACCAACAACACCATTTTGATCGTTTTCATCATCTTAACGGCCCTTGATTGCGGCTAACGTGGCTTCGATGTCATAGGTGGCAGGCAGCTGTGGGATGATGCTTTGTTGTGCCAACTGCTGAAATGATTGCGCCAAGGCTGGTTGGTTTGGCAGCTGTTGCTGAACCAGGCTGGCGGCTTCATTCAAGGTTTGTTGCCAGCCGGCTGCCTGTCCCAGATTGAGGTTCAATCTGGCTTCATAAACATGCTGTTTTAACTGCATTTTCAAGGACATCAATTCAGCGGTGCTGGTGATTGGGCTTTGTTCATCGATTTTTTTGACGCTGATCAATTTTTCATACCAGGCTTGTTCTTCATCTGCTTCAACGGTCGGCACTTTTAACTGTTCAATGGCTTGTGCTAACGAGCCTAAGCTGGCTTTGGCGGTGGCCAAATCCGGTAAATCGGCTTGCCGTAAAGTCGCCGCCAGGGCGTTCAATCGTTGCTGTAAGTCCACATCGGTATTCAAGTGTTGGTTGAATTGTTCCAAGGTGTCTATGGCCGCCGGGATACGTTGGCTGTCAACCATCATTTGTACCGCCAGCACCGTTTGCACGGCTGCCTGTCGTTGCATTTCCGCTTGACTGCTGGCCAAAGCTGAAACCATGGGACCAGTTGGCTGTATTGGGTTGCCACTTTCTTGTATGTCTTGTTGCAACGATTGAATCAGACGCGATTGATTGGCAATGGCCTGTTGCAACTGGCTGATGGCTTGTTCGTTGGGGCTGTTATCAAAAGCCAAGGTTTCACCGCCACCGCCACCCACAGCAGCACCTTGCCTTTGGCCTAGCTGTTGCTGTTGTTGGCTCACTTGTTGTTCCAGCTGTTCGGTGGTTTGTTGCAAACTTTGTATGTCAGCCTTGGCCTTTTGGAGTGCTTTGTTCAGATTGGCTTGTTCATCTTGCCAAGCTTGCATCTGCGAGGCGTCGACGCCGGCGGTGGGTTCTATCGCACCGCGCTGCCAATCAAGATAATACAAATAAGCCACTGCCAACAACGCCACCAATGACAGTAACAGCGCCAACCCGCCACCGCCTTTGGCCTGTTTTTCCTCGCTGGCAGGCTGTTCTACTGCGTTTTCATCAATCGCTTCGGTCATATCAGTGGTCGAGTCCTGCTGGCTTGGTTCTGTGACTGGTTTTGTGTCTTTATCCATGGCTTGTTTGTGTATTCAATGTACAGATTTTAACCCAGCTGCGTGAATTGTTCACGGCTTGTCTCAATAACTGAACACCAAGCCACAACCATTGCGCCGAAAATCAGCCACCGCTGCTGTGGTCTGTCCTGACTGAACGGCATTGACACCACCAAAATACAGGTTGTGGTTGTGCCACTCACTGTTGATGGGGCAGGTTTTCAACAACACAGACAAATCATCCACTTGGAAGCCGGGTTCAATGTCCAAGTGGCCATTTTCGAAATGCATGCGCGGCGCCTCAATGGCGTGTTTCAATATTTTGCGGTCATTGATGATGTGATTAATCACCTGAAACAGGGCCGTTTTGATGCGATTTGAGCCACCCGTACCCAGGGCATAACGGTGCTCGGCATGGGTAATCAGGGTAGGGGACATCATCGAGCGCAAGCGTTCCTTGCCCTGCCAGGACATGAAGCCATCGGGGTTGATGTCTTCTTCACCCAAGAAATTATTCATCATAAAACCGCAGCCTGGCACCACATGACCGTTGTTCTCGCCATTGGATAAGGTCAGGCTGGCCAGGTTGCCGTGGCCATCGGCAACACTGATGTGGGTGGTGCCGCGACTGACTTCAAACAGCTGGCTCCTTTTCAGGTCATCGGCGTGTTGCTGGGCCTCTAAAACCGCCGCCAAATCATGGCGTGATTTCAGCCGTTTTAATTGTTCAACTATCAGTCGACCACCGCTGCTGGGTTCCGGGTTGGTGTACACCTTGTAACCATTACTTGACCACTGTAAAGGTTCTCTGACAGCACATTCATAGTCTTTAAAATCAATGGCTTGCAACAAACCATCCGGTTGCGCACAGATGGCCGCAGCCGCTTCACCTTGATAAAACCAGTTGGGATCTTGGCGACACAGTTGTACTAAAAATTCTGCCAACTCAGGGTTTTGCCATCGTTGGCCCTGGCGCATGTTTCCGTATAGTTTTTTACCGGCCGCGGTGGCGTTGATGATGGGTTGTAACACCATCGCCACAAAAGCCTGTTGGTGATTCACCAGCACACCGCTTCTGGCCGCATCGATGGCCGGTTGCGCCAACACCTCCAGTGGCAATGAACACAACTGCTGGTGAATTTTGTGGATGCCGGCTGGTACGCCGGGCACGGCAGCAGCCGCATGGCCGATGTGAAATTCCTGAGAGCGTGTGCCAAAATTGCCTTCAATGGGATAAAAGTCGATGCCGTCTTGTGCTATACCAGCACTGTCTGTGGTCGGTGTGTCAGAAAAAAAGTCCAACAAACGCGGTGGCTGATCTGGCCCCGCTGCCAACAAAAAACCACCGCCACCTGGTGACGCCAACAGCGGTTCGGACACAAAGGACATCATCATGGCTGCCAGAATGGCATCAAAGGCTTGTCCACCCTGCAATAAGATTTGTCTGGCCGCAGCCGCTGTTTGCGGGTGACCGGCAGCAACGGCATGTGGCTTGGGCTGGCTCATCGGTGTTTTGGCATAATTTAAGACAAATGACCATTGTATGTCATGCCAAAATCAAATCAAAACAATTATAATAACCGCTTCATTCAAAGCCCAAGACAACACATGGATAAAAATCAGGACTTGTTTACCCGCGCTCAACAATTCATCCCAGGAGGAGTCAACTCACCGGTGCGTGCCTTCAAGGGCGTGGGTGGTGATCCTTTGTTTATTGCCACGGCCAAAGGCCCGCACATGATTGATGTCAATGGCAAAGCCTACATCGATTACATCGGCAGCTGGGGGCCAATGATCGCAGGTCACAGCAACGAAACGGTGTTGGCCGCAGTCCATGCCGCAGTCGATCGGGGCTTGAGTTTTGGGGCACCGGCGGAAGCGGAAGTGACCCTGGCAGAACAAATTTGCGACATGATTCCATCGGTAGAATTGGTGCGCATGGTTAACTCCGGCACCGAAGCGACCATGAGTGCCATCCGCCTGGCCCGTGGTTTTACAGGCCGCGACAAAATCATCAAATTCGAAGGCTGTTACCACGGCCATGCCGATTCTTTCTTGGTCAAAGCCGGCAGCGGCGTGTTGACCTTGGGCATCCCGGGTTCTCCGGGCGTGCCGGATGCGGTGGCCGATTTGACTTTAACCGTGCCATTCAATGACCTGGAACAATTGAGCCAATTGATGGACGAAGTGGGTGACGACGTGGCGGCCATTATCATTGAGCCCATCGCCGGCAACATGAACATGATTGAGCCATTACCAGGCTACCTCGAAGGCTTGCGCAAATTGTGTGACCAACATGGCAGCGTGTTGATTTTTGACGAAGTGATGACCGGTTTTCGGGTGGCCCGCGGCGGTGCCCAAGAACTGTATGGCGTGAAGCCAGACCTGACCACTTTTGGTAAGGTCATCGGTGGTGGTTTACCAGTGGGTGCCTTCGGTGGGCGCCGTGACATCATGGAATACATTGCCCCCACCGGTCCGGTTTACCAGGCCGGCACCCTTTCCGGCAACCCCTTGGCCATGGCTGCGGGTTCAGCGATGATGAAATTGATTTCCGCTGACGGTTTTTACGACCACCTCAGCACCCAAACAAAACGCTTAACCATAGGCTTACAGGACATCGCCGATGAAGCTGGTGTGCCTTTCAATACCTGCTGTCAGGGGGGTATGTTTGGTTTGTTCTTTACCGATCAACCGGTGCACCGGTTTGCTGACTTGTCACACTGTGATGAAGCCCATTTCAAGCGCTTTTTCCACGCCATGTTGAAAGCCGGGGTTTACCTGGCACCGTCGGCCTATGAAGCGGGTTTTGTCAGTGCCAAACACAGCGATGATATTATTGACCAGACCTTAACAGCTGCGCAAGAGGCCATCAAGGCATAACCATGGAACCTACCGGTTGGGTCAAAGACGTTTACGATTGGATTCAAGCCAATCCCAACTGGACCGGTATCCTGATATTTTTATTTGCCTTCACCGAATCGATTTTATTGGTGGGCATTGTGTTTCCCGGAGCTGCCTTTTTGGTCAGCCTGGGTGCCCTGATTGGCCTCGGCGTGTTGGATTTATACAGCGCCTGGTTCTGGGCCTCACTGGGCGGCTTCACCGGTGACGGCATCAGTTTCTGGATTGGCCACAAATACAAACAGCGTTTGTTGAAAATGTGGCCGATTTACAAGTTCCCAGAACTGATTGCCAAAGGTCAGGCCTTTTTCGAAAAACACGGTGGCGTCAGTGTTTTTATCGGCCGCTTTGTGGGGCCAGTGCGACCGATCATCCCAGCCATTGCTGGCATGATGGGCATGGGCATCAAACGGTACATTATCATCAGCCTGGTGGCTTCTATTCTGTGGGCCCCATTCTATTTGTTGCCTGGCATGCTGTTCGGCTCTGCCATGGAAACCATGGCCAAAGTGGCGGTTAAAATGTCGGTGCTGGTGGTGGTATTGGTGGTGCTGATCTGGATTGCATACTGGCTGATCAACATCGTTTACAAGCTGCTGATGCCAAGAACTTACCGATGGCTCAGTCGCTTGCTGACCTGGACCCAACAACACCCCAGACTGGGTCGCCTGACTTCGGGTTTGGTTGATCCGCGCCAACCAGAAAAAGGCTCACTGGCCATGTTGGCGGTGTTGCTGCTGATGTTTCTGGCTGCTGCCATTTGGTTTATTGCCAGCAGCCAAACTTTGTTGTCCTGGAACCAGACCAGTGAATCGTTCTTTTTTGCTTTTCACAACCCCTGGACGGAACTGCCAATGAAATGGTTGCTGTTTATCGGCCATGATTTGAGCCTGTTGGTGGTGACCCTGGCGGTGGCACTCTGGTTTTATTACCGGCGCATGTTTTTGGTGTTGCGACATTGGTTGTTGGTGTCTTTTTCAGCTTATGTGTTTTCGCTGCTGATCTGTCTGATCGGCCATGATCAATGGCACCTCATCAGCTCACACCACGTGTTCTGGTTCACCGCCCTGTCATCTTTCTGGGCCATTCTGGTGGCTGGTGCTTACCCCATCAAATGGCGCAGCTGGCCCTATGTCGTGGCTGGTGTGTTGATCCTGTTGTTTGCCTTTGCCACTTTGTTTTTCTATCAAATGAACCTGGCCATGGTGATTCTGTCGATTTTGACCGGGTCTATTTGGTCCATGGTGATTGGCATTGCCTTCCGCACCCGCAGCCGCAAACAATTCCTTGGCTACCCAGTCAAGTTGACCTACCTGACCACGGTATTTTTGATGCCATTTTTCAGCTGGTGGCTGTTTGCCAGCAGCACCGAAGTCGTCAAGCCCGCGTGGTTGACCCAACAAATCAACGCCAAAACCACGGGTTGGGCCAACACCGGTGAGCAAAAATTAGACATCGTCATTGCAGCCAACCTCGATGATTTACAAAAACAGCTGGAACAGTCTGGATGGCAGTTTCATGAACCGCGCACCTGGGCCAATGTTTACCGCGCCCTGAAAGTGGAAGCCGATGCCGAAGAACTGCCCTTATTTTCTTACGTCCACCGTGGCGAAGTCGAACGCTTGTTGATGAGCCTGACCATCGGTGACCGCTTGGTTGCGCTGCGGGTTTGGCACAACCAGGCGCTTGATGGCAACACGTACCGTGCCACCCTGACCGCGCATCACCGTGACAACGATTTGTATTTATTCAATCATTGGGGTTACCAAGCCACCCAGCTCGATAAAACACCATTGGTAGAAGCGCTGGACTCAGCGCGGTACAACACCGCCATCGGAACTGATGGCGTGTTGACCATTGTGCAAAGACAGACACCATGAGGTGGCTGCTGACAGTGTTACTGCTGGTGGGATTCGTCATAGCTGTCATCTTCGCTTTGCGTACCCCGGCACCTGAAGTCTTTCATGCCGATTTCGTTGGCAGTGAAGTGTGCGGAGATTGCCACTGGATCAATTACGACGAGTGGAAAATATCACCGCACCACAACATCGCCCGTGACCCCGACCAAACTTCAGTGGTCGGTGACTTTAACGAGGGCAGTTATTACTTCCCGCAACAAGACCCCAAAGCCGAAGGGACCTTACCCGCTGCCAAAATGTACCAACGCGCCGGTGACTATTTCATGGCCCTGCGCGACATCGACCAAGACACCTTCACGGAGTTTAAAATCGCTGAAGTCATCGGCTACCAGTACCGCCAGACCTACCTGACTCAGGAAGCAGGCGGTGTTTTGCGGCGCTTGCCAATCCAGTGGTCGGTTCCTCGTCAGGAATTCTTTGCTTATTGGAATGAGCAGGAACAATCGCCGCAATCAGTCCATGACTTGTGGGCCCAAATGCGACCCTTGAATTCAGCCTGGAACCTCTATTGCGCACGCTGCCACACCACCAATCTACAAGAGCTCAGCAAGGACCCGGGCCACACCGTGGCCCAGGTCAAATGGACCGAACTGGGGGTTGGCTGTGAAGTGTGTCATGGGCCTGGCAGTGAACATGTGGACTACATGGATGGTCATCCCATCAACCGCCTGGCTGCTTGGTTCGATCAAAAACTGTTAGACAAAACCGCACCCTTTATCATCAATGCCGGCAAACAAGAGCAAGGGTTTGCTTTGAGTGTTTGTGCCCGCTGTCATGGCGCCGATATTTTCCGCAAGCGCCAACCTTTGTACCGCAACTACAAACCCGGGTTTGATGCGCATGGCAACATGACCACGCTGGAACCTTATTTTGCTGAAGCGCCATTAACCCCTGGACGCACGTACCCCACCATTGAAGTGTGGCCAGATGGACGGCCCAAAGGCCTGGGCACTTTGTTCCGCTCGTTCGCCGATTCCAGCCACTACCAGGCCACCGACATGCGCTGTTATACCTGCCATGACCCACACAACAACAAGCAACCGGCAGGACCGGGGCTGTTACGTGCCACCAAGGAAAGCAATGCGTTTTGCCTAGATTGTCACCAAGACATTGCCACCGATGTGACCGCTCATACCCACCATGAGGCCGGCCAAAAAGGTTCGTTCTGCTATGATTGCCACATGCCCAAAAACCTGTTAAACCAGGTCGCAGGTGTACCGCATTTTGTGCGCAGCCATAACATGGGTTCGATTCCCAACCCGCTGTTAAGCAAAAAGCTCGGCACCGAAAATTCACCCAATGCCTGCCAGGATTGTCACCAAGACCAAACCGCTGATTGGGCGATTGAAAAACTACAGGCATGGGGCATGGACGGCCATTTGATCGACACCGATTTACACTTACAAAGAAACGCCACCTCAGACACAGCACACTGATTGTTTGGTTTTGGTTACCGGGTTACCGGGTTACGCCAATGAACTGAACGGTGAGGTCTTTGACGAACACATCCTGATATTTTTCATAAGGCAACACCTCCAGATCATCCATCAGCGCTTGAATTTCCTCACCCAAATGGCCACCTTCGAAACAATCTTGTTGCAAGCGACTCCTGAACGGCACACCACCAGGCATTTGTTGGATGTCAACGGTGCAGGTGCCTGCTGATAAATTGTCCTGCCAAGCCAATTTAAAGGTCATTACCAGCTGGTTCAGGTAGCGGGTCATGGTGGGGTTTTCATTGTTCAGGTATTGTGACTCTTGATCGTTGGTGAAGGTGGCATAAAACAGGCTGCGATACACCTGGTCGGCGAACATCTGACTGCTCAGTTGCAGTTGTTCCGGGTTCAGCAACACGGTGCTGATGGTGGGTTGTAAACCCAGGGTATCGGTGATGGTCAAGCGCAATAGCAACGACTGGTTAACTGCTTCAAGTCGTCCGTTTAACACATAACGGATGCCTGCCAGCTCCCAGCCCAACAGGTTATCTGGATCAACAGGCGCCTCGTAGCGAAACGGCATGCTGAACAAGCCGGTACTCGACAAAGCCTGGATGATGTGTTGTTCCACACTGATTGCTGGACTGAAGCCTTCACCTTGGTATGTGAATGGCAAAACCACGAATTGCACCGGCCGATCACGATCACCCACCACCAGCAGCTCCACAGCTGTCACCGGCATGTGAACAAGCAAAAACAGAACCAAACAGATGCTTTTCATAAGTTCAATTTTAGCACAGTCAGCGTTCTCAAAAATGACCCTGTTAATTGTGCTTTAGATAACGGAAATGTGAGTTTTTGGGTGGTACAATGTTGATTTTTGACCCACGCAAAATCATGATCAGACTCAGAATTGGCGGTGTGCCTGAACACTATAACTTACCTTGGCACATGGCCCGCAAATCCGGCGCCCTACAAGCCCAAGGCATCAACCCCGAATGGACTGATTTTTATGAAGGCACCGGCGGCATGATCCAAGCCATCAAAAACGATGAACTCGATATCGCGGTGTTGTTAACCGAAGGTGCCATCTCAGGCATCTCGCGCAGCGCCAACTACAAAATCGTGTCGTTTTATACCGACTCTCCCATCATTTGGGGCATTCATGTACCGGCAGACTCTGACATTGATGATGTCGATGAAATTTACCACCACCGCTACGCCATCAGCCGTTATGGCTCAGGTTCACACTTGATGCCTTACGTCCATGCACGACAAAAAGACTGGCCCGTCCACAAACTGCAGTTCAGGGTAATCAACAACCTGGATGGGGCGCGCATGGCTTTCAAAGAAGACCAGGCCGACGTGTTTTTCTGGGAAAAATTCACCACCAAACCTTATGTTGACAGCGGTGAATTCCGGCGCATTGGTGAATGCCCAACGCCCTGGTCCTGTTTTGTGGTGGTGGCCAGCCACCAAACCCTGGTGTTGCACGCCGACAAAGTCAAAACTCTGTTGCAAGAAACCTTTGCCCAGGCACAAAATTTGTACAACGACCCCAACCGCATTGACATCATCAGCAAACAATTTGATTTGCTGCCAGAAGACGTTGAAGAGTGGCTCACTTACACCCGCTGGTCCAGTGAAATTAACTTGAAAAAGGACGTGCTGACCGACACCACCGAAACCCTCAAAGATTTGGGCCTGGTACACCAACGTTTTAAAGTGTCAGACCTTTACGAAACGCTGTGAGGGTAATGATTTGAAGAAAGCGGGACTGTTGTTACTGATTCTGGCAGCCATGCTATTTTGGTGGCTGCAATCCGAACCCAACAGCCCGCGCAAATCCAGTGCTGTGATCAACCAGGTAAGCAAGGGTAACAGCCCAACACAGGCGCCGAGAAAAAGCCCCCATAAACCCAGCAACCAGGAGTCTGAAACGCAGACCATTCCAGCCCAAATCGAGCAAGAACCCACCCAAGCTGCTGATGAATCCGAACGCAGCTACCTGGATATTTTCCATGACATCCGCCTGGCTCAAACCTGTGAGCGCTTCTATTTGAGACAAGCCAGCCAGGCTGATTACGACCACCTGGCAGACCTTGATAACGTCATCAACGGCCAATACCAGATCACCACCGGTGCCACCACGGCTCAGGCCGATGCCTTGGAACAATATATAGATGACTGTTTTCAATTGGCACAAACCGTCAGCCAACGGACCAACGGTTTTTATGACCCGCAGATACAAAGCCCGGTGCTGTTTGCGTTGGAACAAGAATTGGCCCAAGCCAAACCACAAACAGCTGCTGAACAACACCTGCACCGCAGCCTGGTACTGGCGGACCAGTGGCAACAAAGCTTAGACCAACTGCTGCAAACCAGTCAGGGTGCCTTCGTTCATACCCGTGAGGAACAACGCGCATTGCAACAACAAATCGATGAATTACATGCGCAAATCACCCAACTTTATCAGTTCACCGACCAGGTCAGTAACGAAGATGTGGCAGCGATATATGAACAAATTCAACAGTTACAAAAACTCAAAAACCAAAGGCAAGCCGTTGACTCGCAGCTGCGTGAACAACAATTGGCCACCTTCCAATCATTGACCACCCAATTGCAACAGCTGTTGACCCGTGGCTATCTGGACGCCTACCTGACCGCCATCAATGCCTTGGATGCAAATAACCAGCAAGCCAACTACCAACTGTTCGCACCCAACATGGCCAACGAAGAAAGCAAACGGTTGATGACTACTTTTGTGCCTGAATACCAGTCACCCACTCAGCAATTGATGACCATTACAGGCATCCAGGACCAACAAGTTTTTGACCTGTTGTTGCGACCCGCCAGTTTGTTGATGATGTGCTTGTTGGGTGATGATTGTGGTCCGGATTCTATCTACATGCGGTTTTATTGTACCGGTGATCAATACCATCGTGACAGCCACGCCGAGGCTTGTGGTTTGTCGTTGGTGGATTTCTACAGCCAGCATTATTTGTCACCCAACCAATGGCAAGACGTCAGCGATTTGTTGGCGCAGATGGAACAAGCTTATGCGCCGTAACCTGGTCATGATATTCACTTTCGGCTTACTGGCACTGGTGGCCTTGGTGGCCTACCGCGTACTTGTAATCAAACCTAATTCACAAGCCAATACGGAGGTCAATGCACACAAGGACGAAGCGACAACCACTGCAGCGACTGATACACAGACCCAGGCCGCACAAAAAACTCAAACAACACCCGAAGACGCATCCAAAGTCTCTGCCGAACCCATCGATGAGCAGGCCGCTGCTTTTGGCTTGGCCCCCGGTTGGGAAGACCAGTGGATTGCACAACTCGAGCCGCACCGCTACAGCCCCGACTTGGCCGTGGAGTTGGTGTCAGTGGCTTTTGAGTTTGAAAACTGTGGTAACAACAGGCCCACTTTCAACAACGCCGATCGCTTGGATGCACAACAGATAGCCATCATGAAACAAGCCGAACAACGTTGTCAGCAACTGGTGTCCCAGTACCCCTTGCTGGAGGACAATGAAATTCAAGGCGGCATGCAATTTGTGTTTCAACGTTTTCCCACCTCGACTCCATTGGGTCAGTTGATGTACGCGCAATCCCAGCCTGACCAGCGTCTTGATCACCAGCCCTTTATTGATCAGTTTCTACCGATGGCCATCCAGGCTGAAAACGCCCAACTAATCACCCTGGTTAACCTGATCAGCTGGAATATGCGTTACCGGGATGCCATCGAAGCGGAGTTGATCAACAGCACCCGCGGCGACTACCTCAAAGCCCTGCGATCCCTGGCTCTGATGGGTTTGTCTTGCCCGCACCAAGGCGGTGTCACCTGCGCCCCCAGTAGTCAATTTATGCGTGATAAATGCGCCTCGCAAACCGAGTTTTGCGGACTGAATTTTGAGCAATGGTTCGAACGCGCCGTAACCCCCGGCATGCAACGCGATGTCAAACTCCTGCAGGACTTTTATCTACAACAAGCCGCTGAATTAAAGCCATGAAGCGATTGGGTTTTTTGGTGGTTCTTGCAGTGATATTTTATTGGCTGTCTGTTGACCCAACAGCTGATTTAAGCCCCATTTAGCTGATGTTTTTTTATATAAAAAACAACAGATATTTGTTGCCCTATCGCCACATCTGAAAATAAAATCATTGAACCTCAGTTTTCCAGTTGAATGGATCATGAACAAAAACGAAAAGGTGGTGCTGCAATGTGCTGACTGCGACCACAAATACAAAAAAACAGTGAAATGGCTGGAAAACACCCACGTGTTCGAATGCACATCCTGCAACGCAGAACTCGACGTTGACGAAGTCATCAACGACATCATGTCCGGCAACAACGACACCGGCGTGTTCTTGATTTATGAGAAGTGATTGGTTTGGCTAAATCAGACTTGTCATCCCGAGCGCAGCCGAGGGACCTCCATCAGCACATCACTTACCTGATTGAAACTCATCCTCAAGACTTAGGAGATTCCTCGACTCGTTATACTCGCTCGGAATGACACCAGTTTTTGTCATCCCGAGCGCAGCCGAGGGATCTCCCAGGCATTCACCATTTCAAACTTAAATCTTCCCAGCTTTTATTCATCCGTCTAATCAATTCATCTTTCTTTTTTCGGGACCAACGTTTCAACTGCTTCTCTCTCAAAATGGCACTTTCTACATCGCCACACCCTTCAAAATAAACTAATTTGTTGAGGTTATATTTCGAAGTAAAACCACGAATTAATTTATGCTTGTGTTGATAAATACGTTTTTCCAACTCGCTGGTAACACCCACATAAATCACATTGTTGTTTTTGTTTGAAACAATATAAACCCAGTAATTTTTCATTACTTCAATTTATCACCCATACGGAACCACCCACATCAGCATTTTCTGACTACAGGTAAGTTAAAATGACACCACTGTCATCCCGAGCGCAGCCGAGGGATCTCCTTCAGTGCTCCACTTACCTAATAGAAACTCATCCTCAATCCTTGGGAGATTCCTCGACTCGCTTCGCTCGCTCGGAACGACACTTTTTTCTGTCATCCCGAGCACCGTCGAGGGACCTCCATCAGCGCTCCGCTACCCAGAATTAAACAACATGCTTATCGGTTGGAGAGGGTCTGCCCCTTGGGTATTCCTCGACTCACGGCCTACGGCATTACGATAATGCTTCTTTACTTACGAAAAACCGCAATATCTCCATTGCCTGGCCTTCGCTCGCTCGGAACGACTGGGATTAAAGAAGCAAAAGTATGGCTTTTGCATGCTATAATTTTTCGCCAATGTGGCCACACCGGCCATAAAAACAATAATTTTTTGGGAGCAATCTATGTCTGATCAGCAGGTCACTGCAACAGGCCCAATCACCCGCGGTGCGTATCCGGAACTGACGCCACACGCGGTGATTGTGGGATATTTTTTGGGGGTGATACTGGCCGTGTCCATTGGCTACGCTTCACTGAAGCTGGGCTTTTCCATTGAAGGGTCGGAATTGGCCGCCATTTTGGGTTTTGGTATCTTGCGGGGCATCATGCGTCGCCGTTCCATCATTGAGAACAACGTGGCACAAACCGTGGCCTCGGCGGTCAACGGCGCCTCATCCGGCATGATGTTTTCGGTACCGGCCATCTTTATCCTTGGCTATGCCACCGAATTTAATCCTTATGTCCTGACTTTTGGTGCCATTGCTGGTGCCTTTTTGGGCATCGCCTTTATTATTCCTTTGCGCAAGCAGATGATCGATTACGAACGGCTCACTTATCCTGGTGGTGTGGCCGTGGCTTCGATTTTGAAATCACCCGGTGCCGGTATCAACAAAGCCATGTTGTTGCTGGGAGCGATGTTGATTTCTGGTCTGGTGCATTTGATCACCATTTATTACGATGTTCATGACTGGGCCTTGTTTGATCAATTGGGTCTACCAGAGTACCTCAACGGCACCTGGTACCTGTCCCTGATGACCATCGGTGTGGCCTTTATTGCCGGTCGCGGTGGTCTGGCCTTTATCATTGGTGGCTTTGTTTGTTACTGGGTCATTGCCCCGTTACTGGATGTCACCAACATGTTCCCCACCGATGCCACGGGAGCGGCCATCACCAATCCTGATCAATTGCGATTGATGCTGTTCCGTCCTACTGGTATCGGCATGTTGATTGGTGGCGCTGTGGTCGGCGTGTTATTTGCCCTGCCGCTGATCAAATCAGCAGTTAAATCCATGCAGTCATCGGCCAAAAGTGAAGCAGCTTTGAGCAAAGATGAGCTTCCCATCAAACTGTTGTATTTCGCCGTCGTTGGTGCTGCCATACTCTTATGTGTGATGGCCGTTACCTCTGCTCAAGAAGTGGGTTTGTTGCGTGGTTTGATGATGGGTGTGTTAGGCACCTTGTGGATTTGGATGGCTGGCATCATCCTGTCTGAGGCCATTGGCCGCACCAACTGGTCTCCCTTGTCTGGCATGACTTTGATTGCGGTGACTTTATTGATCATGATCACCCAAACCTTTGGTGGCATGAGCACCGCATCAGCGATTGTGGCAGCCATCACTGTGGGTGCTGCCACCTGTGTGGCCATGAGTCAGGCCACCGACCTGATGTTGGACATGAAAACCGGTTACCTGGTTGGCGCCACGCCCAGAAAACAACAACTGGGCCAGTTCTTTGGCGCTTGGTTGGGACCGATTGTGGTCATCATCTTGATCTTCGTGCTGGACCGCGCTTTTGGCCTGGGTGGCGAAGAGTTCCCGGCACCACAAGGCCAAGCTTTGGCTTCCATGGTTGAAGGCATCACCGGTGGTGATGTGCCCACTGAGAAATACATCGCTGGTGCGGTGTTGGGTGGCCTGTTGTCGCTGTTACAAGCGGGCCTCGGCATCACCGTGGGTCTGGGTTTTTACCTGCCCTTCAACATCGTGTTGACATACGCCATTGGTACCTTGTTGCGTGAAGTGGTTGATCGCACCAAGGGCAAGCCTTGGTCAGAGTCCAAAGGCATACCGATTGCAGCCGGCTTGATTGTGGGTGAAGCCCTGGTCGGCGTGGGTAATGCCATTTACGTAATCTACCAAGCTTGATAAGGAGAACTGATATGAAAAACATCGCATTTATTTTAGTTATCCTGTCGTTTTTGGCAGGTGCCTTTTTAACGTCGCTGGATGAGCGGGCCATGAACTGGACCTATTTCATTCCGGTGATGCTGGTGGGCTTTGTGGGTGCATTCATCTACAAAAAAGAATCCAGTGCTGCTGCCAAACACGGTGACTTGCTGCAAAACAACAAAAAGGTTTTGATTGAGTCATTAGATAACCTGGTGAAAAACCTGGAGTCCCTCAATGGTCGCAAGGACAAAATACCCACCTATGACATGCGCTTTGAAATCGACAAGTTGTTCAGAACCGATCTGATGAACTTTGCCGAAGCCAGGGATTCCATGAAACACCTGTTTGGTATTCAGGATTTTGCCGACATCATGTCCAGCTTCGCCGCTGGCGAACGCTACATCAATCGCGTGTGGTCAGCCTCCACCGATGGCTACGTGGATGAAGTGATGATGTATGTAGAAAAAGCCCTGTTACAATTCCAACACGCCAAAGAGGAGTTCGACACCGCTTTAAGCAAAGCCTGATTCATTGGTAATAATCCAAACCCAAGGCCGCATCATGCGGCCTTTTTTATCATGGTTCAGGTGTTTTGAAACAGCCACAATGCTGCGGTTAACTCACAACAATCACTCAAACCCATTGTTAAAAATAACATCAATCGCGGCTATGTCTGGAATATAAATACCCAGTTCACTTGAAAAAGAATCATTGTCACGACCACCAAAAACCAACATTCGATCACCTATCCACTCAGCCACATGCAGGTATGCTGATGAAGGTGAATCGGTGGTGGTAGTTTGGTACCACAGATTATAGATTGGATTGTATCGCCCACCTGTGTTGATGGCGTCAGTACCATCAAAACCACCCCAAACTATCATCTCCGAACCCGACCACACGGCAGTGTGGTGTTGTCGCGCCTGTGGTGCAAAATTTAATGTCATCGCATCCCATGTGTTGTTGTTTGGATCATAACCACTGCCGCTGGCCATTTCACCATCATCTGTGCCGCCCCAAATCAGCATCTCATATCCTGTCCACACGGCTGTATGAAATTGTCTTTTGCTTGGTGCATTTTGTATGGTTGTGGTTGACCAAGTCTGCGTCCCGACATCATACCGTCCACCTGTTTGTAGACTATCTGAAGCATTAACACCACCCCAAACTATCATTTCATCGCCGGTCCAAATGGCCGTATGGTAATAACGTGGGCTTGGTGCGTTGACCAGTTCAACATCCTCCCATGCCATGGAGCCTCGTGCAATTTTAGGGTCATACAAGCCTCCGGTATTAACCAAATTTTGTCCATCAAAACCGCCCCAAACCAGCATTTTTGATCCGGTCCAAATGGCGGTATGCCCAAATCGCCCACTGGGCTGAAATGTTTGGTTAGTGGGCTGCCAGGTATTAGACAGGGGGTCATAGTGAGCTCCTGTGTTCAAGTAATTACTGCCATCAAATCCCCCCCATACAATCATTTCAGTGCCGGTCCAAACCGCTGTATGTAAGTACCGTGAAGCTGGCTCATTGGTGGTTTCCAGATCTTGCCATTGATTAGTCGCAGGGTGATACCTTGCTCCAGAAGCCAAAATGCCATCAACTTCGTTGTCACCGCCCCAAATAATCAGTTCATTGCCAGTCCAAACAGACGTGTGCAAACTTCTTTCTTTGACTGTACTGGGCATGGTGGCAGACACAGAAGTACTGCTCCATGAATCTGTCATCGGATCATATCGCCCCCCGGTATTGGTTTCTGGGTTGCCAGCAATGCTGGCAAATGCCCCACCCCAGACAATCATTTCATCACCAGTCCATACCACAGATTCACCCCAACGAGGGGCTGGGGCACTGTCCACAGATGTCGGTGCCCAGGTATCATTGAGCGGGTCATAGCGTCCACCGGTGGCGGTGTAGCTGCTGTCATTTCCGCCCCAGACAATCATTTCTGAACCGCTCCAAACCCCAACATGGTCAGTTCTTGCCGTGGGGGCGTTGCTTGTGTTGGTGTCCAGCCACTGGTCAGAAACTGGATCATAACGACCACCCGTGGCCGTGTAATTGGCTCCTTCATCACCACCCCAAATGACCATCTCATCACCAGTCCAAATGGCTGTGTGTCGATCCCTGGCTGACGGAGCGCCTATCAGAGTGATGGAAGACCAGTTGTCTGTTGTTGGGTTGTATGCGCCTCCAGTATTGGTTGCATTGCCGTCGTAGCCACCCCAAACCAACATCACACCGTCGGCCCAAACTGCCGTATGCTGCACCCGACCCGTTGGCGCGTTGACTTGACTGATGGCTGTCCATGAATTACTTCCGGGATCATACCGACCTCCGGATTCAGTGAGGCTGCTGGAAGCTTGTCCTCCCCAAACTATCATTTCACTTCCACTCCAAACAGCGGTGTGATCTGTGCGCGGCACCGGCGCATCATCCATGGGTATTTCTGTCCAACTGTCAGTCATTGGATTGTAAGCACTCCCTGAATTAAGCACCTGATTAACAATAAAGCCACCCCAAATGATCATTTCTGTTCCTGTCCAAATGGCGGTGTGGTTGTATCTTGGAGCAGGTCCTCCTAGCACGGCAGTGGCGCGCCAGGAATCAGTGACCGGGTTATAGCGCCCACCTGTTTCAGTTGGGAACCCATACCGTCCCCAAACAATCATTTCTGTACCCGTCCAAACAGCCGTATGACCCTGTCTGGCTGTGGGTGCTCCCTCTGGTAAATACCAAATATCCTGACTGCCCCCTTGAATCCGAACGTGTTCACCATCAAAGGCTTTATCAGAACCGGTAATCACGGGTAAATAAAACTTGGATTGACTGAAGATATTGATGTGACCCTGAATGGACTGCTTAGCCAACCATGCGCTCAGCGGCTGTTTTTGCCAGATCCATGTTCTGACTGAGATTTCATCACCCGCATGTGATAACAATTCTTGTACAAAAAATGCATGTTTGGATTCTTTGAGCTTGCTGTTTTGGTTTTTCAGTTGTTGTTCAATGGTCAATCCTGGTGAGGTCAATTCTGCCACCATCTCGCTGAACTCTGTCTTGTTGAGTTCTATAACCGGCTCTTTCAATGGGTTCTGTTCCTGATGTCCTGCTAAATCACTGCCCCTCACTCGGTACTCCACCAATTGCACTTCAGCAGAAACTGGAACCTCACCATGGTGCTGAAACCTTAACCATTCTGCTTCAGCTTGTTTGCGGGTTAGTTGGTGAATCTCATGGCTGTTGTGGTATTGCTCTTGCAGAACCTTGGATACCAAGTTGGGTCTAACCAAACATTCAATCAAACTTCTCGGATCATGTGACAAGGCCTCAAAAATTTTCTTTAACTGTGCTGGGTCCTTGGTGGTGTTCGCCATGCGCTGCAGTTCATCTTGCAACATGTCTGGCTCAATCTTTGACTTGAAATGTTGTGCTAAGATTGATTCCATACGCATGTGCAGGCGTATGTTTTCTTCGACTTCCTCGTCACTAAAGACAGCTTCTCGGGTAGGTTTGGGCTGTTTGTTTTCTGCTGGCCACAAAGTATTTTCCCATTTGAGGTCGGCCAATTTTTGTTGGCAATTCCTTTGATGATCTAAATACATACTAGGGTCAGTCCAGTCTAATGCCAACGAATGTCCCGAAACCATTAACAACCACAACAGAATCAAATGTTTTTGCATGGCGATATCCATTTTTTCACAGGTTTTTTATTTTACTTTACACACTGTTAACGCACGGTTAAGTCACGACTCATGCTTTTTGTGTCCAAGCAAACACAGGTATATAATGTATAAAAACAATTGAGGAGGTTCTTATGTCTGTCGCTTTAACCGAACTGTGGTTGCCCATTTTGTTGGGTGGCTTATTTTGCTGGATTGCCAGCGCTTTGATTCACATGGTCATCAAATACCACAATGCCGATTACACGCCGTTGGCCAATGAAGATCAGGTGTCTGAGGCGTTGCGTGCCAGTGACCCCAAACCGGCTTTGTACTCTTTACCTCATTGCAAGGACATGAAGGACATGGGCGATGAAGCCATGCAACAAAAGTTTGCCCGTGGTCCGGTTGCCCTGATCAGCGTTTTTCCCAATGGCATGCCACCCATGGGCAAACTGTTAATTCAACAATTCTTGCACTTTGTCATCGCCGCTGTGTTGGTGGCTTATATCGCCACTTTAAGTTTACCGGTTGGCAGCGATTACATGACGGTGTTTCGCCTGGTATTTGTGACCACCCTCGCGGCTCATGGTTTGGGTAACATTCCTTATTCAATTTGGTTTGGGCACCCCTGGTCAAACTGTATACGCTTTTTGATTGATGCGCTGATTTATGCGGCTGTGACCGCCGGCACTTTTGCTTGGTTGTGGCCGGTGGCTGGTTAATTACAATTTGGCTGAGCTTGTCGAAGTCACCTTAATCCAGATTTCACTTCGACAGGCTCAGTGAGCTTAATTTTTATATCATTTAACGCTAACCCACCACCCCCAACAATTCATCAAAGCGATGGATTTCGTGGTCATGGTCGGTGAAGTCGTGTGACAGTTTTCGCAGGTTGAACCAGCAGGTGGGCATGCCAAAATCGGCAGCGCCCTGGACGTCACAACGGTAATTGTCGCCCACCATCAATACGCTGGCAGGGTCATCCCAACCCATCAGATTACAAGTATGAGCAAAGATTTCGGGATCCGGTTTGGCCATGCCCACCTCTTCTGAAATCACCAAGGCCCCAAAATGGTGTTTGATGCTGCAGCGCTGAAATCGGGCATTTTGTACCAAAGCCAGGCCGTTGGTGATAATGGCCATTTCACAATCAGGGGCCAATTGATTCAAGGTGTCTTCCACATGTGGTAACAACACCGGCTGCCCGGCTAATTGTTGCAAATAAAACAAACTGAACTGTTGGTGATCCGTGGCTTGACCGACAAACTCAAACAGCCGCTCGGCCCGTTGTTGTTTCAGTTCTTTTAAGGTGATGCTCTTGTCATCCAATTGTTGCCACAAGGCCACGTTCATCTGGCGGTAAAAGTCCAATAAGCCCTCAGGAACCGGTAGTTCATGGTGACGCAGGCTGTTTACCAACGCAATTTCTTCGGCCCGATCAAAATCGAATAAGGTATTATCGGCATCAAAGATCAGCCGCTTGTACGTGGTTCGCGTGCTCAATTCAGTCACCCAAGATGCCTCGCTGTTTGAGGTCGGCCTGAATGTCCGCCAATGATGTGGCCAAGGGTCGGTTGCTGTAACCCAGTTCAGTTTGGGCTTTTCGGCAATTGGTGCGGTATTGGTGCGAGATGATCTGTAAGGATTCAGGGGTCAGGTCAGGTTCTTTGCCGGTGAGGTAGCCAGTAGCTGATTTGATTTTTGCCACCAGTTTAATCAAGGCCTGAGGCTTGTGGCGTTTGGTGATGTCTAGGCCAAATGCGTCGGCGGCTTGTTCGATGAATTCGGTGAAACTCAAGTTGTGTCCACCGAGGATGTAATTTTCACCCAACCGACCGTTTTCAGCAGCCAAGATACAGCCTTGAGCGACGTCCCTGACATCAACAAATGAACCAGCCCCTGGCGGGATGGTTGGTAGCGAATCATTGGCCATCATTTTGAACAACCTGACCCAATTGTGCTGGTCATTCGGACCAATGATGTGAGTGGGGTTGACCACCACCGCTTGCAGTTTTTCTGCGTGGTCCTTGACCAAGGTTTCAGCCAGGCTTTTGGTTTTCACATAATTCACCCAGGAGTCCAGGCCATGTTGTGCGGTTTGTTCATCCAACTCAGCCATGCCCGGATGGTCGACACCATAAGTGACGATGGAAGACACATGGATCCACTTTTTGGCCTGCTGTTGCACCGCCGCTTGAATCAGGTTCAAGGTGCCGAGGGTGTTGGTCTGGGTTTGGCGGGGGTTGTTGCGGTGCCAGGTGTTGGTATCGGCAGCGGTGTGGAACACCACATCAACCGCTTGGGGCATGGCCGCCATCAGGCTGTCGCGGTCCAGCAAATCTGCCTCGACGTAGTTGGCCCCATCGAGGGCATTTTCTGGTATGCTGCGGCACATGGCGGTCACCTGCCAGCCGGCCTGAAGCAACTGACGACACAAGTGGCGACCAAGGAATCCTGTTGAGCCTGTCACGAAAGCGGATTTTGTCATATCATAGGGCTGTGCTTTGGGTTTGATACACACAGTTTATACGATTTAAGAGGTCTTGAAAAACAATCATGGAAGCCATGTCCTACAAACGGCACATCACCCAAACCATTAAATTGTCGCTGCCGCTGATCATCAGCCAGATCACCGTGGTGGCGATGACTTTTGTGGACACGGTGATGGCCGGTCGCTTGGGTTCAATCACCCTGGCTGCGGTCGCGGTGGGCAGTTCCTTGTGGTCCACGGCCATCCTGTTTGTGTTCGGTATCCTGATGGCCATTCCGCCAGTGATTTCTGCCATGGACGGAGCCAATGAGCGGCACAAAATGGCACCGTTCTTCCGACAAGCGCTGTGGTTGGCATTGATTCTGGGGGTGGTTTTTACCGGGGTCATTTTGGTGATGGATCCTTTGTTTGCGTTGTTCAATACCCAGCCCGAAGTAATTCCTGAAGCCGAAGCGTATTTGCATGCCTTGGCCTGGGGCGTGTTGCCCTTGTCGTTCTTTGTGACCTTTCGCTATTTGGCCGATGGTTTGTCGGTGACCAAAACCACCATGTATGTGTCCTTTTTGGGACTGCTGCTGAACATCCCTTTGAACTACATTTTGATGTTCGGCAAGCTGGGTTTGCCGCAGCTGGGAGCACAAGGTTGTGGTTATGCCACCGCGATTGTGTTGTTCGTCCAAATGGTGGCTTATGTGATCATCACCCACAAACACCGCGTGATGGGTTCACTGCAGGTATTCAGTCATTTTGACCGGCCCAATTGGGGCGAAATCTGGCGCTTTTTTCGCCTTGGCTTTCCGGTCGGCATGTCGATGTTTGCCGAGGTGGGATTTTTCTCGGTCATCACCTTGCTGGCCTCGTCGCTGGCCACTGAAACTGTGGCGGCTCACCAGATTGCTTTGAACTTTTCTTCGTTGCTGTTTATGGTGCCATTGGGCTTATCCATGGGCATCACCATTCGGGTTGGCAATGCGGTGGGACGAAAGCACCCCGTCGACATCAAACACGCCGGCTTCTACGGGGTGGTAATGGTGTTGTTCACGCAACTGTTCTCGGCCACCATCACGGTGTTGTTCGCCACCCAAATTGTTGGGCTGTACACCACCGATGCTGCGGTTGCGGGCATTGCCGTGAGCTTGCTGTTTTATGCCGCCGTATTCCAACTGTCAGATGGCATCCAAGTGGCGTCAGCTGGTGCTTTGCGGGGCATCAAAGACATGAACTTCATCATGCTCAGCAACCTGTTTTCCTTTTGGATTTTGGGCTTTGTGGCCTCCTGGTACCTGTGTTTTGAGGTCGGTATGGGCGCCCCCGGTTTGTGGATTGGCATCATTGTTGGACTGACCGCTGCAGCGTTTCTCAACACCCTGCGTTTCTGGCACAAAACCCGGTCAAATATTGCACATAAAAGCGCATAACAGCAGTCTCATTCCTACCGCTTGTTGCGGCAAAAAATAAAGAGAATTTGCTAAGTCATTGATATTGAGTGGGGCAAAAAATTTAAACCCATTTTCTCCTTGCCAGTCACTGAATGAGTGCGATATTATCGTCATGTTGAAAAGCACTCCGGGGAGCATTTGAAACGCATCAGGCGAATTCAAATCAGATATTTTTAAGTTACTTTCGCGAACCACACAATCCTATGCAGCAGACTGATCAAGCACCAAACGAAGACAACCCAGTACAATCCACCGACGCCGACAAAAAAACCCAACAGAATAACGAACAAGCCACCCAACAGTCACGCTTCAAAGTCATCAGACGCAATGGCAAAGTCACCGACTTTGACCAGTCGAAGATTCAAGTGGCGATGACCAAAGCCTTCTTAGCAGTTGAAGGTGGACAAGCTGCGGCCTCTCGCCGGATTCGTGAAACAGTTGAGAAACTCAGCGAACAAGTGTATTTCGCCTTGTTCCGTCACATGGAAGACGGTGGCACAGTTCACATCGAAGACATCCAAGACCAAGTGGAATTGGCGATGATGCGTGCTGGCGAACACAAAGCCGCGCGTAACTACGTGCTGTACCGTGAAAAACAAAACGAAAAACGCGCCCGAGCCAAAGCCAAGGCTGACAAGCAGGAAAGCAAACCGGCGGTTGAAGAGGACGTGCTGCATGTGGTTGACATTGATGGTAACCGCAAACCCCTGGATTATGAGCGCATTGATACCTTGATCACCGAAGCCACCCGTGGTTTGAAAGGCGTGACCAAAGAGTTGATTGCCAAAGACATTCGCCGCAACCTGTTTGATGGCATGAGCGAAAGTGATGTCAATGCTTCACTGACCATGTCTGCACGGGTATTGATTGAAAAAGACCCCAATTATTCGCACGTTACCGCGCGACTGCTGATGGACAGCATCCGCACCGAAGCCCTGAGCTTCATTTACGGTGAACCTCGATCGGCCACCCAAAAAGACATGACCGATGTCTACCCCGATTATTTTGGTAAATACATCCAACGCGGTGTGGAGTTGAATTTACTGGACAGTGAGCTGGCCCGTTACGACATCGAACGACTGGCCAAAGCCATCAAACCCGAGCGTGACAAGAAATTCACCTACCTGGGTTTGCAAACCCTGTTCGACCGCTACTTTATTCACATGGGCAAAACCCGCATTGAATTGCCACAAGCCTTTTTCATGCGTGTGTCCATGGGCCTGGCCATCAACGAGATTGATCGCGAAGCCCGTGCCATTGAGTTTTATGACTTATTAAGTTCATTTGACTTCATGAGCTCGACCCCAACCTTGTTCAATTCAGGCACCTTGCGTCCACAGCTGTCCAGCTGTTACCTGACCACCGTACCTGATGACCTGGACGGCATCTTCAGCGCCATCAAAGACGATGCGCTGTTATCCAAATACGCCGGCGGATTGGGCAATGACTGGTCCCGTGTTCGCGGACTGGGCGCCCACATCAAAGGCACCAACGGTGAATCACAAGGCGTGGTTCCGTTTTTGAAAGTGGCCAACGACACCGCCGTGGCGGTAAACCAAGGTGGTAAACGCAAGGGCGCCATGTGTGCCTACCTGGAAACTTGGCACATCGACATGGAAGAGTTTTTAGAGCTGCGTAAAAACACCGGTGATGACCGCCGCCGCACCCATGACATGAACACCGCCAACTGGATTCCGGATTTATTTATGGAGCGGGTTGCCAACGACCAGTCTTGGACCCTGTTTTCACCAGAAGAAGTGCCTGAGTTGCACGACCTGTACGGCAAAGAGTTCAAAGCCAAATACGAAGAATACGAGCAACTGGCCGCTGATGGCAAAATCAAAAACACCAAAGTGGTGCAGGCCAATGACCTGTGGCGCAAGATGCTGGGCATGTTGTTTGAGACAGGACACCCCTGGATCACCTTCAAAGACCCTTGTAACATCCGTTCGCCACAACGCCATGTCGGGGTGGTGCATTCATCAAACCTGTGTACGGAGATCACCCTCAACACCTCAGACGATGAAATCGCCGTGTGTAACCTGGGTTCAGTGAACCTGCCACACCACGTGACCGAAAAAGGCATTGATCACAAGAAACTGAAGAAAACAGTGACCACGGCCATGCGCATGTTGGACAACGTGATCGACTACAACTTCTATTCGGTACCCCAGGCCAGACGCTCTAACCTGCGTCATCGTCCGGTGGGACTGGGCCTGATGGGCTTCCAGGATGCCCTGTACATTCAGGACCTGGCCTATGCCACTGAAGAGGCTGTGAGCTTTGCTGACACCACCATGGAAGCCGTTTCTTATTACGCCATCGGCGCTTCCAGCGACCTGGCCGAAGAGCGCGGCCCTTATCCTTCTTATGAAGGTTCATTGTGGTCACAAGGTATTTTGCCCATCGATTCAGTAGAAATGCTGAAACAAGAACGTGGCCAATACATTGAACAAGACCAATCAAGCACCCTGGATTGGGACAGCTTGCGTGAAAAAATCAAACAACAAGGCATGCGCAATTCCAACACCATGGCAATTGCCCCAACAGCGACCATTTCCAACATTTCAGGCGTCTCGCAATCGGTTGAGCCGGTTTACCAGAACCTGTTTGTGAAATCCAACCTGTCTGGTGAGTTCACCGTCATCAACCCTTACCTGGTTGAAGACCTGAAAGCCCTGGACCTGTGGGATGACGTGATGGTCAATGACTTGAAATATTTTGATGGCAGTGTACAACCCATCGATCGCATTCCTGATCACCTGAAAGCCAAATACGCCACCGCCTTTGAAGTCGATTCCAGGTGGTTGGTTGAAGCCGCTTCACGACGTCAGAAATGGATTGATCAGGGTCAGTCTCTGAACTTATATATGGTTGAGCCTTCCGGTAAGAAACTGGACTCTTTGTATAAACTGGCCTGGGTGCGTGGTCTGAAAACCACTTACTACCTGCGCTCTATTGGCGCCACCCACGTCGAGAAAAGTGTCGACTCCAGTTCCAACAAAGCCCCAGTTGCTGAAACCCAACCAGGATCTCAGGCACCGCAAGCCTGTTCCATCCTGGACCCTGACTGCGAAGCCTGCCAATAACACACAGACCAACGGCCCATTAAATTGACACAAACTTGATGGGCCGTTGGCTAAGATGCTGTCTGGTGTGAGACAGCTGAGTTCTTTACGCCAGTAAAAGAACGCGACGATATAGTGGCCTCTGCGGGTGTGTAAACCCAGATGCCAAACTCAAAAAACAACCTGCTACAACGAGGAGCCAAACAAGATGATGAATTGGGACGATCCACTGGGAACCGGTAACAACAAAGAGGAGAAAAAACCTCAACCAGCCGAACCCGTGGTAAAACAACAAGAAGCCAAAACCGATCAGACAACCGACCAGGCCAATGCAAAAGCCATTGAAAAGGAAGCCCCAACGGTTAACAACGTCACCCCGGAAAACACCCGCCAAAACGCCATGAGTGGTGTTGAGCCTGTGCGTGCCGAAGACAAGCGCGTGATTAACGGCCTGACCGACGTCAACCAACTGGCGCCGTTCAAATACCCTTGGGCTTGGAAGTTTTTCCTCAACGCCAACAAAAACCACTGGACGCCACTGGACATCAACATGACCCAGGACGTTCATGATTACAACAAATCCCTGACCGAAGACGAAAAGCACGTCTACCAAAACGTGTTGTCCTACCTGACCACTTCGGACATCCTGGCAATGCGCAACATCGGCCTGGCCGTGATGGAAAAAATGTCGGCCCCAGAGCTGCAAATCTATCAGGCCCGCCAGGTTTATGAAGAAGCTTTACATACATGGACCTACCAGCACTGTATCGAAACCATTGGCCTAGACCAAGGTGAAATCTACAACCGCTACCGCGTGGTCCCTGAGATCAACCAAAAAATCCAAGTGGCCAACCGCCGCCTGAACAGCGTGATGCGCCCCAACATCGATTTGAACGACCGCGACGAGTTGGAAAACTTCGTTTTGGCCTACATGTTCTTTGGCGCCATCTTTGAAGGCTGCTGGTTCTACAACGGCTTCAGCCCCATCTTCGCCCTGCAACGCCGAGGCCTGATGAAAGGCACCGCCGAACAGCTGCAATACATCATGCGTGACGAAGTGATGCACGCCTCCTTCGGCATCCGCGTGGTCAAACAGATCATCGAAGAAGAAAAGGTCAAGCTGGATCCAGCCAAAGTCCGTGAAATGTGGGACGAGTCCGAAGCCGCCGAAGCCGGCTACGCCAAGTACCTGCTGCGCCGACCCATCCTGGGCTACTCCGCCGAAGACCACATCGAACAATTCCGCTACATCGCCAACCGCCGCGCCCGCCAACTGGGCATCGAAGAACCGTTCCCCGGTGCCGAATGCACCCTGCCATGGCTCGACGAACAGTCCAACCTGCGCAAAGAGAAGAACTTCTTTGAGACGAGAGTGACTGAATATCAGACGGGAGGAGCATTGAGTTGGGATTGATTTGATATTCCCAGCAAAAATAAATCCAAAAGCCTGTCTGATGACGGGCTTTTTTTTGAACGGGGTAGGTTATTTGGTATTTAATAAAGTTCTAAAGGGTACTAACCCATTTATTTTTACCATGCAGACATTTTAAATAGCCTGCCATCTCGGCCGTCATCATGAAGTGTTAATACAATTTCTTTTTCCTTGAATGGGTTTTGAAAAAATCCGGAAGTTTCAGAGCTTATAGTTGTAATAATAATTTGAATACCTAAACTACTGTACTGACGAAAAATTTCTAACAATAGTTTCTTTTTCCTATCATCAAGGACTTCGAGTGCGCCATCAATAAATAGAAATTTAGGATAGTTTTTATCAAGGTATGCGCGAGCAACAGCTAAATCAAAGGCAACACATAAAATCTTCCCATAAGTATTTCCATCACCTTCACTGGTATTGTTACCTTTAATATCTTGATAAGTCGCATCATATTCATAATTACCGTTTGTATTTAAATAAACAGTAATCGCACCTTCTTTATCAAATACTTTTGATATGATTTCATTAAAATAAATACGCACACTAGAAAATACACTATCATTAGCTTCATTAACTTCGGTTAAATTAGACTGCATTTCTTCTTGGATACTATCAAGTTCCGTTTCCAAAACTCTTTTTTCCTTAGTTAATGATTGAATTTCATCTATATTTTCTTTTTGTTTTTCTAAAAAGACAATTTCAGCTTGAATTCTAGCAATTTCTTTACTCGACTCTTTAAACTTTAAAACCAACTCCGTTTCAGACAAGAAGCTTAAATGATTAGCTCTTTCATTATTAAGAGACTTTAAAGTTTCCTTAATCGATTTTAAATCAACTTCAAGTTCTAAAAGTTCTTCTTTAAGGAACTTCTTCCTTTCTTTAGTAATGGCTTTGTTAAAATTAATAAGTTGATTGAAATCTTTGCTGATTTGCTCAGGAAATAATATATTCGATTCTTCAAATAACTCTTTTACTTGATCAGTATTGAATTTGATATTTGCAATATTGAGTGCTTCATTTATGCGGCTAATGTTGTTATTGATACTATATTCCCGATTGTTCAAGTCAGCAATCTTGTTATCAATACTATCAACTAAACTTTCAATTTTCTCTTGGTCAATTTCTTCAAAGTTAAAGTCATCAATAAATTCTTGAATTTTTGTTAATTCTTTCTTCCTCAATAATAGTTTGTTATCGATTTTGCTTAGTTCTTTAGTCACATTATCCATATCGGATAATGAAATAGCTGAAATTTTATCTCTCAAATTATTAACTTCTGATAATTTATCGTAGTGCTGTTTAGCTAAACCGCCATCAAAACCCAGTAAATCCGCTACATAAGGCTTCCAATATAAATCTTTACCACGATCTTTGTTTAATTTGAATACATTAGAAAAGTCAGTTTGAGTTCGTATTAAATAGCCAATTATTTTACGATAGGGATATTGGTTTAATATATCGAAATGAAACCAGCCTTCAAGGAGTGTTTGTGCACTACTTATTGCAACATCACTATGACTCCAATTGTCATCGTCTAATAGAGTGAAGTCTTGATATTTCTCTTTGTGTTTTTTTAAATAAATTCGTGTATTTTCTTTTACACTTCGTCTTATAGTGAGATAAGAACCATCAATAAGAGCAAGCTCCAAGAAAAAAACAAAAGTCCTAAATCGTTCTTCATGTTTAAATAAAAATTGTTGTGGGTGCCTTTTGGCTAAAAACATAAAATCTAATAATTTAGCCAATGTAGTCTTTCCAAGATTATGAGTATCCAAGTCATATCTTTCAGGGTGTCTAATATCACCATATATAACATTGAACCCTTCCTCGAACTCGATAGGTTCAAAAACAGAATTATGATTACTGTATAGCTTGGATAGCTTCATAAAATTTTCTCAATATATTCAATTGAGTCAGTTTTTGCTTTATATTCAATTAAACCAAGCAGAAACAATAAATTCAGCGCAGGCATGAAGAGAAACTCACCACTAGTTACTTTAGTTTTTATCAGTTTTAACAAGTTAGAGTAACTAACAACTCGTTTTTTACGCAGCTCCTTTAGCATAAGAAAGCTGGTATAAATAACTGTTTTATCAGGATGGTTATGTTTAGTTGGTTTAATCATTTTTTGATTTTCCAATATCGCAATTGTAGTACATAAAGAAAACCAGTATCCGCGTTAGCTTTTTATTTGTTCTCAGAATATAGTCCCTGTCAATTAACAAATCTACTAATTCGTTAAAGACTTCATCAAAGTATTCTAACTCTCGTTGGCGAGGAATAATAAATGTTTGTTGAAATTCCTCAATTGCATTCTGATATAAATCTTGTAATTTTTTATTTTGAGGGTCATTTATAAATTCTTCTACCTGAACTACGTAACTCATATAGTATTTTCGTAATGAATCAGCAAAATCATCGCTCATATTGTTTAATTGATTTTTTAATTCATAACCTGTTCTGCTTTCAGGATTAAAGCCTTTGGTTTTAACATTAGTGTCAAAAATATTAGCAAAGTGAGATATAAATTCGGCTAACTCATCCGGACGTATTATAGGAGAAATTGTCAATGGTGATAAATTAACCATTTGGACTATATGTCGATAACGACTCAAAAATCTATCTAAGTCATTAATGCCAAAAATACCAATATTTTCAACATTTAAACCTGTTTTTTCAGCTATATATGCTTTTATTTGTGGTTCTGCACCACCAGTTAACTTCATGTTAGCAAAAAGCATATAGTTATCCAGTTCATTTGCTTTTATGAGTTTTTCTATTTTAATGACTTCTTTACTAAGAGTGGCGCTTTCAGAATCCTTATTAAAAAATTTTGGGTCAAGAAAGTGTTTATTGACACCAGATGTATGCTTAGCTTGAATAATTGTTGTGCCTTTCCAAGGCTTTGACCGACTTGGATATTCGTTTGCATTACCTACAAATTTGCCATCACGGCCACCATCAGGACCATTCGCAAAACCCTGCGTTGCTTGCCCTAAAATTTCTTTGCAAATCTCAACTGCTAAAGTTTCGAAATCAATTTCATTCATATCATGATATTGGTACATATTTTTATATTTAGACTACTGTTTTCATGTTTAATTTAATCATACTTCAGACCCAAGGATAAATCAGTATTATGAAACCAAATTAGGAAAAATAATGTACATAAAAATAAATAAGGAGCGAAAACTAATCAAGGACATGCACCACATCCATATAATCTAACAGGCTAGTCAGTAGTTTACCGCTGATAAATTCAGTTGAAAAAGTGAAAACCATGGGACTTGCATGAAAACATCAAATTGGTGTCGAACTGACGCCTTAGCATAGTCATAAACAAAGTGCGGTTTTTACGATGTTAAAGAAGCGCTGCAGTATTTTGTGGCTATGCGTGTGGTGAAGACAAGGTATCTGGTCTACAATCTTATGCATGTCCTTGATTAGTTTTTTGAATAGATCGGGATCTCCTTAAGCCACTTTCGAAGATAATAGCAATGCTGTCAATAATGAAATCCTTAAAAAAAATACTCTTTGTACCACTCTTTTTTCTAAGCACCACAACGTGGTCGCATGGCCTTGATGAAACATACATCACTGAATGGAAGAAGTTCTATCCATCAAAATCACTGTCAAGTGGCATTCATGCGTCCATATTTCAATTTGAAAATTTTTCCAAAGACAACATTGAACAATGGCTGAATTTTAATGAACAATTCTTATTAAAGCTCTCAAAAAAGGACGCTGATATTGATGCGATAGATCCAATTGATGCAAGACTATTGCGTGTTCAAGTGCTGTCAGAAATAGATCAATGGAAAAAGTTGTCATTGCACAAAAGTTCTCTGCAGATGTATACCAGACTGATTGCTAATGCCATCGATCCCATATTAACAGCAGATTATTTAATTGCACCTGAAAAAATCGATTTGATTTGTCAACGTTTTCAACAAGTTACAGAATTAAGTCATGCTGCAAAAAACAACCTCACTGGGGTTGCCGAAGATGATTTGTCCAGAGGGTTGAATAACCTCAGTGCCACTTTGGCGTTTTATAAAAATGACTTGAGTCAATCTATCAAAGCCGAGTTCTCAACAACAAGTAATTGTCAAGGCTTCAACTCAAAACTACAAAATACGATCAAGAGTTTGGATGAATTACATGCATTTGCCAAAGACACACTCAGCAAAAATGCCTTAAAGCCACAAAAAATTATTGGTTACGATGAATATGCCAGAAGACTCAAACTGTACACAGACAGCGAATTGACTCCAGAAGCACTGGCTGAAATGGCGTTGGAAGAAATAGAAATTGTCAGGGGGTTGATGGGTGAGGTTGCAAAAACCTATTTACAAGCGACCTACCCTGATGAACCCATTCCAGATAATGACAACGAGCTTACGGCAAAGGCACTTGCTGACATGGAAAAGGATGCACCATTAAACGCTGAAGAGTATCTTCAATTCTGGAATCAACTCTCGGATGCGGCTGTGCAATTCATCAAAGACCATGACATAGCAACCTTACCCAAAAACAACACTTTACGCATCGTAACGGCTCCAGAAAGTGCAGGTCCTGCAGCCAGAATTGGATGGGTAGCCAGTGCGCCACCATTTGACCCCAATCCAATCACCACATTAAACCTTCCCTCTATTCCTGAAACCCTGCCAAAGCAAGAGCAATTGGATTTTTGGGCATCATTCAATAAACCATTCAATCGCATGATTGTCATCCACGAATTATTTCCGGGTCATTACATGCAGCTTAAAATAAGCAGGGAAACTGCGCACCCAATACGCTTGTTATTCCCTTATGGCATCTACACAGAAGGTTGGGCGACATTCACCGAAAAAGTACTGCTTGATGCTGGCTGGGAAAAAGAGAATCACTTGACCTATTTGGCCCATTTGCGCAAACGTCTTGAAAATGCAAACCGGGCATATACCTCAGTGCAAGTCCATTGCAATGGATGGAGCCAAGAACAGGTGATGAAATTTTCAACCGAGACATCATTGCTGGCGCCACAATTTGCCAAAAGCCTGTGGGGAAGAATCATCAATTCGCCGATGCAATTAACCTCTTACTTTTTAGGAGGAAGCCAATTCACAAAACTATTGGACGCTGAAAAAGCGCGTCTTGGCGACGAATTTAATTTAAAGCTTTTCATGGATACGATCATGAAAGCTGGCCCCATTCCCATTGATGAGTTTTACAAAATATTTCCTTTAATTAAACCATGAAACGCATAGAAATAAGACCAGGTTACTCCATTTCAAAAGTCATTAAGGGTGGTTGGCATCTTGCTGGAGGACATGGAAAAATTGACGAAAACAAGGCGCTTGAAGACATGCACGCATTCGTCAAAGCTGGAATCACCACCTTTGATTGTGCAGATATTTATACAGGAGTAGAGGAGCTCATTGGCAAGTTCAGACAAAAGTATCAAGACCAATTCCGAGCGGGCGACTTGCCACCCATTCAAATCCACACCAAATATGTTCCTGACTATGATGCCTTAGCAAGCTTAACAAAAGCAGACACTGAAAAGATCATTGATCGATCACTCAAACGACTTAAAGTAGAACGATTGGACCTGGTTCAGTTTGCGTGGTGGGATTATCAATTTCCAAGGTATATAGATACGGCCTTACACCTGTCTGAGTTACAGCAAAAAGGCAAAATAAGATACATTGGTATCACTAATTTTGATACCCAAAGAATTCAAGAACTGCTTGATGCAGGCGTAGATATCACCACCAATCAAGTGCAGTACTCACTGCTAGATAGACGCGTGGAAAGTGACATGACGGCTTTAGCTCAAAAATATAACATGCCCTTTTTATGCTATGGATCTGTTGCTGGCGGGTTTCTCAGTGACCGCTATTTAGGCGCACCAGATCCTAAACAACCTCATGAAAACCGCTCCTTAACAAAATACCGGCTGATTATTGATGAATTTGGCGGTTACGACTTGTTTCAAGAGTTGCTGCAAACACTCAGAATCATAGCAGACAAATACCATGTTGATATTGCAGAAGTTGCTTGCCAATATGTGCTGCAAAAGCCCATGGTTGCAGCCACCATTGTTGGCGCCCGAAACAGTAAACACCTTAACAGCCTAAAAAAATTAGAAAGCTTCTCTTTGGATGATAGCGACTTAAAAGAAATTGCTAAGATAACCAACCAAAGTCAAGGGCCTAACGGACCTTTTTACCAATTGGAGCGCGACAAAACTGGCAAGCATGGCGCCATCATGAAATACAACCTAAACGAAGCATAAGCACATGAATTTAGATCTGCAAGAAGACACCACCACAGCGCTCAAATTTTATGGCGGATATTTAGGCGCACTGATTCCTTTTATCGTTTTCATTATTGGCGTTGTTGTTATCGCATTATCAGGTGCTCCAGACGAAAAGGGTTTTTGGCCGGTGCTGATATTGGCCATGAGTTTAGGACTCATCCTGGCCAAAGACCGCACGGCTTTTTCAGAAGTTGTTATTGCTGGCATGTCACAAAAAATAGTCATGATTATGATTGTGGCCTGGATGTTGGCTTCCATTATTGGCATCCTGATGACGCTGACTGGTTTTGTTGATGCACTGATTTGGGTTTCCAACCAACTCAGTCTGAATGGCGTTGGTTTTGTGATAGCAACTTTCATCATTTGTTGTATCGTATCCTTATCAACAGGATCCAGCTTTGCGACCATATTGATTTGCAGCCCATTACTCTATCCAACCGGTGGCGTTTTAGGTGCTCATTTACCATCGCTTGCAGGAGCCATTATTGGCGGTGCAGCCTTTGGCGATTTTATCGCTCCTATTTCAGACACCACCATTGCCAGTGCACTCAGCCAAAAAGCAAAAATTGGGGCAACCGTAAAAAGCAGAATCAAATACGTGGTTCCTGCTGCCATTTTCGCATTAATTGGCTATACCTTAACCTCAATATGGTTCAATGCGGAGTCAAGCACTCATGAGGCGATGTTAACGGGTAAACCAGCAGGTTTAATTATGTTAACCGTTCCTGCATTGATCATCTTCCTGTTTTTAAAAGGCAAGCACCTATTACATGGTTTACTTTTTGGATTGATATTCGGCACCATTGTTGGCTTGGCCTCTGGGCTTTTGAGTTTGGAGCAAGTGATTTCATTAGACCTCGAAAATTTTGCGGCCAAAAGTTTTATTATTGATGGTATCAATCGGGCTGTTGGCTTGAGTATATTTACCCTATTACTTATGGGACTTGTTGCCACCTTGAAGGCAAGTGGCCTGATGACCAATTTGGTGGATTTTGCGGCCTTACATGCCAAGACCAAAAAGCAAGCCGAAAGTTGGATTGCTGGTATTATGAGTGCAGCGGTACTGTTAACCACGCACAGCATTGTAGCCATACTCATGGTTACCGATTTTTCCAATAAGACAGGAGAAAAATTGGGCGTTGCTAAAATAAGGCGAGCCAATTTGCTGAGCTTAATGGCTTGTGTATTCCCTTTTATATTACCCTATTTTATTCCTGTGATTTTAATGGCAAACATGACCGCTTCCGGAAAAGAATTCGGCATACCTCAAGTAGGTCCCTTGGAAGTGGGATTGTATAACTTCATGTCATGGGGCTTATTGCTTATGGCTCTGATGACCCTATTCTTCGGGTTTGGAAACAATAAAAACAATGACAAATAAAACCAATGAAAATAATACCAATGGAAATAAAAAAGCGCTGCGTGAAGATCAATTTGAGCTGTACGACCTCGAGGTTGTGGTAGAACAAATTAACGGCAATTGCACCTGTGACATGACTGTTGGCGATGCCTTTTATCTACAAGGAGGGAAAATATCCTTACCGAATAACAGCAATTTTTGTCTTTATGCATTGCAATCCACCATCCCATTACTGCCAATGAAACAAAGACAAAACAATCCTGCTGATTGGATAGAAACCGATTCCCATGTCACTTGTCCAGATCCTGCCTGTGGTCTCATTATGAAAATCAAGCGAATCAAATCACGCGTTTTAAATCATGATGATGTCAGCCCAATTCAATGGGAAAAGGATCGGTAATACCCTCATTTTTAACTGACTTGATTCAATGGGGAAACAATGGGCTCAGTATGAACCTGCCATAGTTTGACGGATACATATAATAGTAGACAATAGTCTACCAGGAGTAGCCAAATGACAAATAAAAGTAATCGGACACCTGTCCTTGTTTAGTTTTTTTTGTTTAGTTATCAATCGATTCCTGTCCTTGTTTAGTTTTTAGTTCAACGGGCACGATTAACTCACCCTCATCACCAGTGAAATAAAACACGACAGTCACTTTAAGAATTGATTAATTACAACGGTTATTAAGATACATCAACACAACCAAGTGTTTGTGGCCGTTTTTTGTTAATATACTTGTCGGACTGATTTGATCGGTTGTTTGGCACCGGGTACCATTGACCATATATACTGAGATCAAAGCTACTGAGATCAAAGCAAACTTTGGATTATCAACTGTAAAAATTTGAGGGAATATGTTTAAACATCACAGAAAAATATCAATTCTATTCATTCTCACCATTCTTTCACAGCCTATTCGAGCAGACTATGATCAACAACGACCTGATGATGTCACTGAAAAGCAATGGTCGTCATTGCAGACAGCGATTCAAGAGGCCAAACTGTTGCCAACCCCAGCTGGAATGGGCGGCCAACGTAGCCTGTTTGGTCAGACAGTTGTGATAGATGGTAACAGGGCATTGATTGGAGCACCTGTGATGTTCAATACGGGTGTGGTTTATGTGGTGGAATTTGATGGTGAAGGTTGGACCAAAACAGCCACACTGATACCATCTGACAATGATTCTGTTGTGCTGTTCGGGAAGTCACTCACCTTATCAGGTGATCGGGCAATTATTGGGGCACCGAACCATGATGTGCGCGGGCCTAATTCAGGGGCGGTGTATGTATTTGATTTTGACGGTAATCAGTGGCAAGAAACAGCTTTATTGGCACCTGATGATGCCTTTGCGAGTGACAATTTTGGTTGGTCAGTCAGCCTACAGGGTGAACGGGCTTTGATTGGTGCCCTTAAGAATATTCACCAAGGAATCAGATCAGGTTCTGCCTATGTTTTTGAATTTGATGGCAATCAGTGGCAAGAAAGCAGTAAGCTGCTTCATTCAGATAGGGCTAGCGATGATGATTTTGGGTATGCGGTAAGCTTGTCCGGTGACAGGGCGTTGATCGGTGCACGTTTACATGATGCTCAAGACAATGATGCTGGTGCAGCATATATTTTTGATTTTGATGGCAACAACTGGATCGAAACTGCCCAACTGACAGCTTCAGATGGTGCTGCGAGTGACAACTTTGGGTCCGACTTGAGTTTGCTTGGGGGGCGGGCTTTGATAGGATCTTATAATGATGACGATCAAGGTACTGGCTCAGGTTCAGCTTATGTTTTTGACTTTGATGGCAACCTTTGGAATGAATCGGTTAAATTAACGGCATCAGGAGGAGCCGCTGGTGACTCTTTTGGCCAATCTTTAAGTTTAGCACCCGACCGCGCCCTGATTAGTGCATATTTAAATGACAACCAGGGAATTAATTCCGGGGTGGCATACGTATTTGATTTTGATGGCACCAATTGGCAAGAAACCATTCAGTTTTCGGCTTCGGATGGAACCAGTCATGATTGGTTTGGAAAATCTGTGGGTTTGTCAGGAAACCGATTGTTGGTCGGTGCTTATGGTGATGATGATTTCGGTAACAACTCTGGATCGGCTTACTTTTTTGAACTGGATAGTAACGTCTGGGTTCAAAACTCAAAAGTGGTGGGTAATGACGGAGCCGCTAATGACCAATTCGGGTTCGCATTGAGCGTGTCTGGAGACCGGGCCTTGGTCGGTGCTTATCAGGACAGCGATTTTGGCTACCAATCAGGGTCGGTTTATGTATTCGAATACAACGGATTCAATTGGGACAGAACAGCCAAGCTGACGGCCTCGGACGCTTCATCAGACCAGTGGTTTGGATATGCCGTTAGTTTGCAAGGCGATCAGGCTTTGATTGGTGCCGCTCGTGATGATGAAATGATTTACAACTCAGGTGCAGCTTATGTGTTTGAGTTTGATGGCAGTTATTGGACCGAAACAGCCAAGTTGATGGCTGCTGATGCTGCCCATGCCGATAATTTGGGCTCGGCTGTCAGCCTGTCAGGGAATCGAGCTTTGGTTGGCGCCCATTTGAACGACGATCAAGGCAGTAATTCCGGTTCAGCGTACTTATATGAGTACGATGGTGTCAGTTGGCAGGAAATGATTAAACTTCTACCCAGTGATGGCGCGGCAGATGACCGGTTTGCTCGTTCAGTCAGTTTATCTGGTGATACTGCCATGATTGGTGCAGCGCAGCATGACAGTCAAGGTGCTGACTCTGGTGCAGTTTATGTGTTCGAGTTCGATGGTTTGAATTGGAGTGAAACCACCCAACTAGTACCTTTCGATGTGGCTGCGGGCGACTGGTTTGGCGTGTCAGTCAGCATTTTTGGAAACAAGGCCTTGATTGGTGCTAACAGGGATGACGACCATGGTAGCAGCTCTGGTGCAGCTTACGTATATGAACACAACGGCAACAGCTGGAATGAAGCAGCTAAATTAACCGCTTCAGATGCGGCTCAAGGAGATGCTTTTGGTCACTCGGTCAGTTTGTCAGAGAGCAGGGCCTTGGTGGGTGCCAGATCAGATGACAATCAAGCCAATGCTTCAGGTTCGGCTTACGTTTTTTTGTTCAATGGCAACAACTGGAATGAAACCGATAAATTGACTGCACCTGATGGTTCTGAGTTCGATTGGTTCGGAGGTACAGTGAGTATTGCAGGCACCAGGGCTTTGGTGGGCGCCACAGGTGACGATGAGCACGGGACCAATTCTGGTTCCGCCTATTTGTTCGCCTTGTCGGACACTTTTCCCGTTGGTGGAACCGTTACTGGCTTGGCTGTAGATAATACGGTTACCCTTGTGTTGAATTCAGGAGTCCAGTATCTGGTGATTGGTGGTGATGGTTCTTTTGAATTCGAACATGCTTTGGCTGATGGTTCAACCTTTGTTGTAGAGGTTCACAACCAACCAACCACACCGAACCAAACCTGCACCATCGTCAATGGTCAAGGCACCTTGTCTGGAACTGGATATTCTGACATAGCCATCAACTGTACAATCAACCAATATTCAATTGGAGGTTATGTAGCCAACTTAATCCCTGATAATCAATTGGTGTTACAAAACAATGGTAACGATGATTTGGTCATAAACGAAACCGGAACATTTGTGTTTCCAACACCACTGGATGACCAACAAAACTATACAGTAACAATCCAAAATCAACCCACTGATCCTATTCAGACCTGTGAGGTCATTAATGCCAATGGTCAATTGAGTGGTCACCATGTGGATAATGTATTGATTAACTGTGATTTTGGTAATGATTTGATTTTCCGCCATGATTTTGATTCTCCAAATGGCATCAGCCAGGAAGCTTGGCAACCAGAAATCTGAGGTAAGAGTTTGAATCAATGAGGTCAGAGCTGTTGATTCAAGATCAAAATCAATGTCTCTGACCCCATTGATTTGTTTACATTCTCAAGGGCCTTGAATAAAGGTGACTGAGGTTCCCAGTAATCCACATTTTTAATTGATTTTTAGTTGTCAAAAACAATCCCACGTGGCTGGAAAAGAAAGCACTTGTGGTAACATCATGATTGATTAAATCTCGGGGAGGAGACAGATGTCTGTTAAAAATCATTGTTTCGAATTGAAAGGTGTCACAAACACATGGGTTAAGCACAACTTAAGTGGGATCATGCTGATGGTTGGGGTTATTTTGTTGGCCGGTTGTGCCACCACAAAACGACCAGTCTCACAAATACCAGAATGGTCATTCAGTCCAGACATGATCTTTCCAACCGACCAATCACTGAACAGACCCGAAGACGGGGTGGTGTTGTCTGATGGTCTCTTGGTGGTCGCTGACCAAGTCGCTGGCTTGCGATTGGTGCAACCCGATGGCACCAGCCGACCCTTTGGTGATTTTGCAGCGGCTGGGTATGTGCACAAGCCACCGCAGTTAACCGGTGGCGCCAATGGGGTAACACTCGATCCTTCGGGCAAGCACATCCTGGTCAGTGATGTTTACCGAGGTGGCATCTATCGGGTTGATGTTGCTACTGAGGTCACGACGAAAATTTACCAACACAACTACGGTGTCAACATGGCCCGAGCAGACCGCCAAGGTGGTATCTGGTTCACGCAATCCACCCAGAACCGTGCCGAACACGGACAACAAGAACTGTATCGAGCTGTGGGGGTTGCCATTCCGGACGGGGCGCTGTTCTACTTGCTAAAAACTGCGGCAGGACACTCAACTGCAGCCATTAAATTGGTGGATGGACTGAACTTCGCCAATGGTTTGGCCTTGGATGAAAAAGCGGGATATTTGTACTTGGCCGAAACTCTGAAAAGCCGGGTGTTGCGGTTTAACCTGGATGTGGAAGCTGGAAAGGTGTCAAACCAAATGGTGCTACTGGCGGTCAATGGCCCCGACAACATTGAACTGGATCGCCACAACAGGCTTTGGGTGGCCTCACCGGTCAGGAATGAGATCACTGTTATTGATCTGGATACCCTGGTCGCTGAGACGGTATTCGAAATCAAGACCAATGAAAGCAGGGACTTGGCTGAAATAATTGATGCCCGCATGGCGGCAGGTGTGTCATGGTTGGATCTGCTCAGCCCCACCTTATGGGAACCAGGCCCTGGATTCATCACCGGCATGATGCTGTCACCCGATGATGGACCGGTTTATGTGACGGGTCTGGGCCAAGCATTGATTCGTTTGTCTCGATAAAAACACCAGTGATTCATGCAAGCAGAAAATCAATTTGATTCATGGATGTGTGGGCATGGCAAATCTAACTGGGACACACTTTTCAAAGAAACCCGCTTGAGTTTTCAAGCGGGTTTCTTTGTTTTAATTGATTAGAAATGCCGAATAAGTTAGCAAGGTAGGTTGGGCTGAGCAACCCGAAGCCCAACATCAAAAGCACAAACCAAACCATAATTCTTAATTAATAGAACCAACAATTACCCGCCTATAACAAACAATTTCATTTAATCAACCTTCTGGTGTTGGGCTTCGCAGGCTCAGCGCCAACCTACAATCAAATGTTCCTCTTGAATTACTCATCAAAATTAATCAATGGGGTCAGAGCTGTTGATTCAATGGTATTAAGTTGAAGAAAACCATGGGCTTGGCAAGGGAATATCAAATTTGATTGAAAAACCAGCTTCTATTTTTCATGATTGCTTCTTTACGGAATGCTTGTCCATCTCTGCGTCTACGACAGCCAACACAACAAACCCACAGTTAGAAGACCAATCCAACCGGGATGCCTGGCATTGGTGGCAAAGAAGACTATAAAACTGGCTACAAACATGGTTATTGTTATGGGTAGCAAAAATTCGCTTTTTATCACGCTGTATTCAGCCATTTTGAAGATTAAAACAGAAATCAGAAAACCAAACACAGTCACAAGGTGCCAGGTGGCCCATATGATTTGAAAGTTCCGTACTTGAAGGGGTGATATTTCAATATCAGGAACAACTCCTTTGTTTCTGATTTTTTTGAATATAAGCACCTCACCCAAAACCGAATGTACCACACCAGTGATGATGAGAATCAGACCAGCTGACAGCAATAAATTGTTCACTAAACTCTCCTTAACTTGATAAATATAGATAGGATTCAGCAAAATCTCACAGGCTTTAACATTGAGTCATTCACGTTGACCTTTAAGCAAGCTTTCCCATAGCCCAATGCGTATTTCAAAGCGGGGTATACCCGGGAAGTGCTGATGCTGAAAGCGATTGATATCAGGCCATCCATGCCCCACAAGTCCAATATGGACTGTCTCAATTCATCAATTTCTTTGTCGTGCGCTAACACGGCCTCTGTGAATTGAATCACCAACCAAGTTTCAGCAGATAACTTCTCCTTGTCTCTAGAAATGATGGCTTGAATGTTTTCTGGGTTAACATTTGAATGTAAGGCCATATTGATGATCAGTTGGGTACAAGGACCACAGTCATCCCAAATGATTGCCCTTAATTTAGCAGCATACAACAGCTCTTGAGGTAAGTTTTTAGTGTGTGAGGACATGGACTGAAAGCCCAAAAACTTCAAAAATGCGCCTTGATTTGTATGCAAAATATCCAGCATGTAATTGACGTCATAATCATATTGATTGTGAAACTTTTTTAATAACTTTTTACCCATGAATTTAATCATGTTTATCCTCATATGATCTTAAAGTTTAAACCGTTCATGCTAATTTACTTTTTGGCATGAGCACTGTTTGATGGTCTACCGAACACATCATTGCTGCATTTTAAGTCCCATAATCATCCACGGTAAATAGGTGACCTACTCCTAACAGCCATGAATAATTTTCACTGGTCTTTGTGGTATATTGCGTAACAATCTGTTGTTGTAACTCTTTAAAAATGGATAAATTACGATCACTGGAGATTTTTTTAGCCACTTATGATGAAGGCAGTTTTGCTGCAGCAGCAAAAACATGTCACACGGATCCTTCGACAGTCAGTAAATCGGTTGGGCGGTTAGAAAAAGAACTTGGCCTCACTTTATTTCAGCGATCCACCCGTAAACTGCAAATCACAGCTGCCGGTAAACAATACGCCCTGACTGTGAGAAAATTGGTTCAGGAATTATCCGCTTGTGAAGATGACTTAAAACACTCAAACGAAGCCCCATGTGGAACTTTGCGCATAAGCTCAGCCGTGTGTTATGGGCATTTATACCTCCGCCCATTATTGCCTTCATTCTGTGCCATGTATCCAAACATACAGTTAGACATTGAAGTCAGTGATTTGCACATGGGCATCATAGAAAACAACATTGATCTGGTACTTCGGACTGGCTTTGTAAAAGACAGCCGTTTGATCGCAAAACGTTTGAGCCCAATGGATTTCTTGACTTGTGTTTCACCTCAATATTTAGAGGATCATGGTTTACCAAAAAGTAAGCATGATTTTAAAAGTCACAAATGGATTGGTTTTCGCATCAAAGAAACCCAACAGCTTCAGCCAATATATTTGCCCGATAATCAAGGCGAATATCAGCCATATGAGCTTACAAGGAGCTATATCACTGATGATGGTGAAACCATGGCTTACATGTGTATGGATGGCTTAGGATTCGCTCAACTGCCGCATTTTTTAGCCAAAAGTGGTCTTGAGCGTGGTGACTTGGTTTCAGTTTATCCTCACTTCAGGGTGCCGTCTCATGACAGTGGTGTCTTTGCGATTTACCCCAAAAGAAAATTCATGCCAGCTAAAACCAGGGTATTTATTGATTATTTGACCAATGCCCTGCTTGCGAAAGGCGAAAGCGCCCACCAAACCTGGGCTTCAGAAATTGATTGTTTGATCCGTTTTGACAATCAATGAAGTCACTGACTCGATATGTCCATATGAAGCCGCCTTGCATTTATTTTTGCGCAATGGTCACTTCAATTTGGTTTACAATTAAAAGATTGTCACAGTATCAAAATTAATCAATGGGGTCAGAGCTGTTGATTCAAAAGCCAAATCAAAGTCTCTGACCCCTTTGATTTGTCGATAGAAACGATTGGAACCCAAAGGGGCAAAACAAACGGCTATTTTGTCAGTTTTTTGACATGGTGTTTGTTAGATTATATGAAAGATTGAAGCTGCGTTTATTTATCAGACACCAATTGAAACTTAAAATGGTGCTGATATTTAACAATATTACAGTAAAAAAATTGCAGTGAATACGTCATGAATCCATCAAATTTAAACAAGGAGACACCATGAAAATCAAATCAAATTCACTCATAGTAGTAGCAGATGGAGAAAAGGCTGCGCTTTTTCAAAACACCTCAAACTCTGAAATCAATTTAAAATCTTTGGGCGGAATGGAGCTGTCATATCTGGATGACAAAGGCCCTTCTACCTTGCCAGAGGAAGTTTCTGATAAAGAAATTGAAGAGGCCACTTTTGCAAAACACATAGCCAGCGACCTCTACAAACGTGCACATAATGGTGGTTTCGATCAACTTGTACTGATTGCAGACCCACAAACACTTGGGCAAATCAGACCCAACCTTCACCATGAAGTGCAGCAACGTTTGGTGGGTGAAATTGCCAAAACACTGACCAATTCACCGATAGAAGACATAGAGAAAGCCATTCAATCTTCAGAAGGCTAATAAGTAAACCAAAACCAATCATCCCAATCAATGGGATCAGAGCTGTTGACTCTACAGTAAAATCAAAGTCTCTGACCCCATTGAATTTTTAATAGATGATACGCCTATTTATTTATCGCTATCATTCATTATGTAAGATCGGGTTAATAGTCGTTGTTGCCATCACTGGCATCGAAAATGGGGGTGACTGTATCAACGTACCCATTCCCCGTCAGGTCGTTATCTCTGACTGCTCCGGATAAATAGATTCCCACGTCGTTGTCATATATTTTGTTGTTGGTGACCTGGTTGGTCCGAACTTCACCACAAGAAAATGTACGTAAGTACACACCCCAATCAAAATGGTAGAAGTAATTTTCTGTGACCTGATTGAATTCACTCAAATCTGCTGGCGTACATCCACCCACATAGGCTGTTGTCACAATGAACATCCCGAAAACGCCGCCGTCAAAATAATTACCGCTGATATTATTGGAAGATGAATTACTGATTTCTATGGCGTTGCTGTTGCTGTCTAAAATTTGATTGTTGTGGATGTGGTTGTGATCACTTGAAACGAGCACAACACCTGCACGTTGAGCCCGCCAAATAAAGTTATTTGAGATTTCAGTGTTTGCACTGAAATATAAACCTATGTTGATATCAATCCGATAAAATTGATTGTCCATAATTTTGTGCCCTGAGGATTCGAGACCTTGGTTATGACTGAAGTTGTTACCAACCAGGATGCCATACTCACCGTAGCTAAAGGTGTTGCTGTAGAACTGATGATCTATGATGTCGTTCTTGGTGGATTGGCTACTGATGCCTGCCAGTATGTTTTTATTAAACATGACATCTTTGATGGTTGCGGCACTGGAATCAGTGAGCTCAACGCCCAGTTCGAAATTTGAGATGGTGCCGCCATTACCCATCAAAGCAAAACCTTTGACATCTTTGCCCTGGATTCCGATCCCCAGATCACGCCCGAAAATATGATGACCATTCATATCGATGGTGATGTCATCAACACCCACTTTAAGAGCGTAGCCAAGATCAGAATTTTCACAATATAAGTCCCTATCCAAGACCACGTTTTCTGACACAGTCATACCACACCTCACTGCTGCATGAGCGGAAACTGTTCCCAGTACCAACAAGATTCCCAGTAAGCGATTCATTTTTCTGCATTGGTTGTTCATGATTTACCCTATTTTGATGGTTATGTTGACACTTACGTAAACAACCAGTGTTTTGCGACACTATTTTTTGGTTTATTATCTAGTTTGGTTGATTGCATGGATATAAATATAACTCTAATTTTATTAGTCAATTTCACATTGATTAAAAATCAACCACACTGATTGGGCTTCACAGACGCAGCCCAACCTATCCTGAATCATCACCCCGTATTGCCGAAATGTTGGCCACTTAGGCCAAAATTAAGCATGATTTCAGGGTGTTTTCATTATTGAGCAGCGATTAATTTCTACAATAAAGTTTTTTATGTTGGGAATTTGTGATGTTGAGAATATTGATTATTGGATGCCTGCTGAGTGTGGCAAGTCAAACAACAGGGAATGAATTGTACTGGTTGACTGAGCCGAGTTTAGATGTTGGCTTGTTGGCTGATAATGAGGCTGAAGATTTAAGAATTTCAAACACTGGCCGATACATCAGCTTTGTCAGCAAAGCCAATAACTTGGTGATGAATGACTTGAATCACATTGAAGATTTATTCATCAGGGATTTACAAACAGGAACCACCCAACTGGTGTCGGTAACCCAAAATGGGGTGCAGGCCAGCGAGGCCCGCATTTTTGTTTTTTCACGTCCCTCATTTGATGGGCGCTATGTGGCATTTGCCAGCCAAGCAGCTGAGTTTCCGGGCGGCAACGGTGAAGATTATCAGCTGTACGTCAAAGACATGGTCACAGGTGAACTGGTGAATGAAAGCGGATTCGGCAACAATGGGCTGCTCGAAATCACCGGTGGTGATTTGTACCTGTCAGATGACGGACAGACCATCATTTTCAGCAGTCGCACTGAAATTGACCCTTTGCATGTGGGCAACAGCGCGACCCAGGTGTATCTCAAGAATCGCAGCGATAACAGTTACACCTTGCTGAGCACTTCAGTCGATGGCTCTGATTCTGCCAATGGCTCTACCATTAATGAACATGTCTCCAGCAGCGGGCGCTATGTGTTGATGTTATCTCGCGCCGATAATTTATCTGCCGATGTGATCAACAACAGCGGCGATAATTTAATTTTGCTGGATTGGTTGAATGACTCCAGAACCCTGATCAACATCGCCCCCGGCGGAACCAGCTCTACCGATTCCGAATTCTCAGGTTTCTCAGGTCAAGTCAGTAATCAGGGGACGGTGGTGTTCACCTCAAAACAAAGCGACTTGGTGCTGGATGATACCAACAACCGCGGTGATGTGTTTTGGTATGACAATGGCACCATCACGCGCATCAATGTCGATGCCATGGGCAATCAACTGATGAACAGCAGTACCTTCAGTGCCGTGGCAATCAGTGGCGATGGTTCACGCATTGCGTTCACTGAGTATTCGGATGAACTGTTCCCAGCCAGTACCAATGATGATTACGATTTGTACGGGTATGAGACTGCTACCGGTGTTTTGTCCCTGATATCACAAAACCCATTGGGATTGAAGGCCAATGGACACAGTTATGATCCGCAACTGAGTGTCCTGGGTGACCAAGTGCTGTTCACCACTGTGGCCACTGATTTGACCACATCACCGACCAGCTATGCGTCTAATGTTTCGATCATTCGGCACGACTTCATGACTGGGTCGATGCAACAAGAACACGTGCCGCTGTTCAGCCCAGAAACGGTGATGGATGACATCCTTGACGTCAAAATCAGCAGTGACCAATCAACGGTGGTGTTTACCAGCGAATCTCCAAATCTGGTTCCCGAACCTTTGAGCGAGAACATGGATTTATTCGTATTAAATCGCGATACCAACATCATGGACCGCATCGCAGCCAACATCAATTCATACGCACCATCATTGTCGCCATCGGGACGTTATGTGACCTTTCGTACCTTGTTTCAACCGCCTACAGGCATGACTTCATTGGGCAGTGCTTTTGTGTATCGTTATGACCGACAAAACAACGCCTTTTTGCAGGTTGCCGAAGGATTGAACAGTCACGTCAATGACCAAGGTGTGGTGGTTTTTGACACCTTTGAAGACCTGGTGCCAAGCGACAGCAATGGCCAACGCGACGTCTATGCCTACAACCCCAACACCAGCCAGTTGGTGCTGCTCAGCGAGGACATGAATGGAGACGCCGCCGGTACTGATGATTTCGATTTCAGTGGCGTGGCTGGTGAGCTGTGGGTAACATACAGCTCAGACAATGATCAAATCGTCAACAACGACAACAATGGAGAAACTGATGTATTTCTTAGGGAGTTAGGCGGAAGCAATGGTACCGTGCGAATTTCCCAAACCCAGGCCGGAATGGAGGGCAACGACCAGTCGTTCTATCCAGCCATTTCAGCAGATGGTCGCTGGGTGGCGTTCGTCACCGAGGCGGATAATTTGACTGGCGATGATTACAGCGGCGCCCACAGTTCACAAGTGTTGTTATACGATCGCATGGCAAGTACCCACACTTTGGTATCGTTAAACCAACAAGGTGTGCCGTTAACCCAAGCTGGAATCACTGGTATCGGCAAGGTGGCTGTGTCTGATGCCGGCCGTTTCGTGGTGTATGGCTTCAGCGATGTCGATCCGGATGACAACGTAAATCGGCTAGGATTGGTGCCAGAGTTTGCTGGCGACACGGACAGCCAAAGTGACTTGGTGCTGTTTGACACCGAGACCCAAAACCGCCACATCATTTCGCGCTTGGTTGATGGCACTGAAACAGTCGACGATGTGAGTTTGGACTTTCAAGCCAGGTCTGATCTGACCAGCAGCACGCCAACAGTGGGCGTGGTATTCACCGCCGATCATGGCAGCCTCACTGGTCGTCTGGGACATCCAGGTCACGATGAAGCCTACCTATACCAACAACCCATATGGAATCCAGATGTGATCTTTTTAGATGGCTTTGAATGAAGACCAGCCAGGCAAGTTGAGCTGATGGCAGAGAAACACAATAAACGGCAAGGATATTTGACGAAATTCGAACAATTCGCCACTTGGCCTGAATGATAATAACCAGGCCAGTGGCTTGATCAACTTCAGATTAATTATCACAGAGGTTTTGTAATGTCGACGGCACCGGTGTTGTCACCAAGGCAACAGCGTTGTCATTTGAGGCTCTTTTCATGGTGACAGGTTGAGCGCTGTTGGTTTGGTGCAGTAAATCAACAAACCCCGATGTATTGACATAGTCTTGAGGATTGGGGGTCATGACTTCTTTGATGATACAACCGACATTGGTTAATGTTTGACCGGCCAATACCGTGATGTTGTGGGCCAATTTGGAACCCAGTAAAATGTTATCAGCGCCTGGTTCTTCATTGCTGGTGCTGTCCGGAGTAATCGCAACGATTTTGTCTTTTTTAAACACATAGGTTTGGGCTTCGGAACCCACATTGCTGATTTGTTTGATGTTGTATTGCACGTATATCCCGGACGTTGAGGTTGAACTGAACGCATCGGGCGACAACTTATACTCACTGAAATTAGCCACTTGGTCGTAGACGACATTGACTTTGGCTTTTTTGTTGTTTTGACATCCGGTAACCGCAATGATGCAGAGACCAAAACAAAGTATCTGAAGGTGTTTCATGAATTTCTCCTTTTGGTAGGTGTAGCCCTTACCCTACCGGTGGTCATGGAAATTTAAAATGGCTGTTTTCTGATTCCTTGTACGAAAACATAGACACAGACACCCCACTTTATACTTTGAACAACGTATTTTTTGGGCTTGGCTCCTCTCTGGCCAGCCCGTTTAAAAATAAAAACCTGGACTTGATACTTCTGTCTGATCAAAACAGTACAGACATCATGTCTTAATCAAATAAACAAAATGTTAAATCGCCTTGCAGGCTTATTCACTGTGCTTTCACACCCAGTCTATAACATAAATAGAACTTAAACACATGGGAGTATTTTGGATGAGCAGTTTGCAGCGGAATGAAGCGGTAAAGGATCAATCCGCATCAATCAAAGACGAATTCATCGCATTTATTGTGGATGAAGACCACCCCTGCATCATGGCGAAAACCGCAACCAAGTTCGATCGGATTCAGGTCGAAGCTTATGATGAATTCGGTTCCAAACAGACCGCCAAACAACTGGTCGCGGATATCTCATCCTATGTTGAGTCCAATGACTCCGATTCAAATCGATTTGAATCTTTCGTTGCTGTGTTTCCGAATCTGTCTCCAAGTACAAAATCAATGGATGAAAAACAATTCGAGTGCCTGCTGTGGAGACAATTATCCTTGCTACACCATGTCGACTCGAACGCCTGGGATGACAACGTCAGTAAGGACCCAGCCGATCCCAATTTCAGCTTCAGTGTCTGTGGCAAAGCCTTTTATGTGGTTGGCTTGCACCCCAACGCCTCCAGAGCCGCGCGACGCTTCAAGTACCCAGCCCTGGTGTTTAATTTTCACCACCAATTTGAAAAGCTCAGAGAGATGGGCAGCTACCACAAGGTCAGAGACACCATCAGAACACGAGACAAAACCCAACACGGTTCAATCAATCCCATGCTCAGGGATTTTGGCCAGGAAAGTGAGGCCAGGCAATACAGCGGCAGAGCGGTTGATAAGGATTGGGAATGTCCATTTAAACACGATTTAGGGAAATCAACATGAACGTTATTGATCGACAGTCTGGCACCGCGTTTGTTCTCAAGAAAGGACAAAAATTGATGGTGGTCGACCCCAGAGGACAACAGGTCAGTGATATGGTTTTGTTCAATCAAGAGGACACCCGTGAGAAGCTTTCTTCGGGAAAAACCATGGATTTTGAAGAGTCGATACTGATCACCGCCGGCAATAAATTGTGGAGCAACAGAAGTCAGGTGATGATGGAAATTTTGGAAGATTCCAATGGCCGCAATGATTTCTTACTGGCTCCCTGTTCACCAGAAACGTTTGAGATCATGTACAACAACAGCGAGTACCACCCAAGCTGTTTTGAGAATTTAAGCACCCACTTGGCACCATTTGAAATCATGCCAGATGACATCCCTACGGCGTTCAATATTTTTATGAACGTGCAGTTTGACGAACAAGGCAAACTGGCTGTTTTGCCCCCCACATCCAAACCGGGTGACCATTTGGTTTTCAAAGCCTGCATGGATTTGATAGTCGGGTTGACGGCCTGTTCTGCAGAAGACAGCAATGGCGGCAGCTTTAAACCCATTGAGTATGTGATTTTAGACTCGCAGTAACACTGCTGTGAATAGTGAACCGAATTGATTAGGAGAACAACATGAGTGAAGAAAAGAACGTTGATAACGATCCCACCATTAAGTATGAAGAACCTGGTGAACTGCTCGAAGCTGAGGGCATTTCTAAAGAAGACAAAATCAGGTTGCTTAAGGAGTGGGAGCTCACCATCAGACAAATGCAAGTTGCCGAAGAAGAGAACATGACCTCTGGTCCTGATGCCAACTTGCAAGACGTCCTGGATGCATTAGAAAAACTGGGTGTGGACCCCTATGATTCAGGCGCATCAAAAACTTAAAACCATTTGAACACAATCGAACCTACTTGAATTCACTTAAACACACAGGAGAATCAAGATGAAAACAGAAAAAATTCCAGAACAAAGCCTACCGATGCCAGGTAAAGAAGCCAACATGCAACCCGAACCTGAGGTTGTCCAAGCGGGTTACCAGGGCAGTGAAAAACTCAAAGGCAAAGTGGCCTTGATTACCGGTGGTGACAGTGGCATTGGCCGCAGCGTGGCGGTTCACTTCGCCATCGAAGGTGCGGATGTCGCCATCATCTATGACCAATCCACAGACGATGCCCAAACCACCCAAGCCATGGTTGAAGAACACGGCGGTCGGGCCCTGTTAATCCAAGGTGACTTAAAAGACTCCTCTTTTTGTGACCAAGCGGTGAATGAAACCACCAGCAAATTAGGCAAAATCGATGTGCTGGTCAACAATGCGGGCATCCAATTTCCTCAAGACACCATCGGTGAGATCGCAGAAGATCAGTTGAAAGAAACCTTTGAAACCAATGTCTACCCGCTGTTTTACATCACCCAGAAAGTGGTTAACCAAATGACCAGTGGTGACAGCATCATCAACACCACTTCGATTACCGCTTACCGCGGGCACGACATCCTGATTGATTACGCCAGCACCAAAGGCGCGATATTGAGTTTCACCCGCTCTTTATCCGGCAATTTGGCCAGCAAAAACATCCGGGTCAACGCCGTGGCTCCAGGGCCGATTTGGACACCGTTGATTCCCTCGACATTCGATGAAGTTGAAAGCTTTGGGCAAGACGCCCCATTGGGCAGACCAGGCCAACCCAGCGAAGTGGCTCCGGCATTTGTGTACCTGGCCTGTCGTGACAGTTCCTATGTCACCGGCCAAACGATTCACGTCAACGGCGGCAGTGTGGTGGGCGGTTAAACTCAAGCACTGATCCCCAGGATGGCGAGTAAAATTTTTGCTACCCTTGATGCTGTCTTGGGAAAGCTGCTGAGCAGTTTGACCCGCCGAGTCGGTTGGTGAGTGAAATGAATCAGAGACGAAGAGCGCGAAGTTGGTAGTCATGCTCGTCGCGGCCGCTTTCACTTTTGTCGGGAACAAAAGTGAATGAAGTCCCAAGAGCATACCTTCTTATGCTTTTTTAGCAAATTGACTTCTGATCATCCAGCGGTCAATCGATTGAGCCAGTTGGTGATTACCTAACAGCACGATTTTTTGTTGCTTAATTTCATGCTGCAGTTCAGACAAACCCATCCACACGGAGGTCAGTGCTTTTAAATCCGCTTTGACATACAAATCCACGTCAAAGCCTGGGTCTTTCATGCACAGATCAACATCACAACCTGACTTCACAATCAGCCAATAGTTTTCTGTGGTTGAGTGTCCCTCAGACAGGATAAACTGAATCACCGTTTTGCTGGTTTTAATCGCAGTGCAGTCAATGTTTCTGCGCATGTTCCACATCAACAAGCCTGCATCCAGACATTCCAATGTGACTTCGGCCTCAACATGCTTGTGCGCCCATTGTCCCAAAGCAAACACAATGGGGCCCAGCTCATTGCCGATTGCCGTGATGATGTAGTTATGCTGGGTGCTGCCTGGAACGGCTTGGCGAGCGATGATGCCTTTGGCTTCCAGCTCTTTGAGGCGTTTAGAAAATAAGGTGGGCGACATGCCAGGCACACCCCTCCTGATTTCATTGAAACGTGAAGAGCCACTCCACATTTCACAGAGTATCAGCAACGTCCACCGCGGTTCTAGGATTTCGCAGGCCTTGGCTATCGGACAAAATTGGTTGTAACTGTGACCCGCCATAAAATCCCCATTGATGCTTCACTTCTGTTGTTACCCAGTATAGGGCCGCTGTGGTGTGCCGTCCAGCAAAGCTACAGTACATTATCTGTACCACTTTCGGTACAGTTAATACACTGGCAGTTGTCTTGGTATTTTCTATACTGGCATTTCTCATTCATTAATTAAACAGGAGAAGGTGATGCCACTGGTAGACATTCACATCATAGCAGGCGTATTTGATGACGCGCAGAAAACCGAAATGATCAAACAAGTCACGGATGTGATGGTGGGGATTGAGGGAGAGAACCTGAGGGGCGTAACTTGGGTCAAAATCAACGAATGCAAAAGTGGCGATTGGGCCATCGGCGGTAACCCATTAAGTACCCAAGATGTGTTGAACTTACAAAAAGGGTAGTCTCATTTTTTGTGAAACTGCATGGCGTGGAGCTCGGGACGTCTTGCACAACTCTGGGATAAATTTTTAAAGGTCTTGGAATTCGCCGGTATGTCGACCGGGATATGTTCGCACATTTTTGACTTCCCCTGCATTATGATGTGTTTTTTGCGTTAAACAATCTCAATGGCCAATTCGCAGGCACAGCAAATGGAGCTTAAGTCAGGTGCACTCTATCCGCAGTTGCTTAAACTGGCGGCACCGGCTGCGCTGGGCATGGTCTTCAATAATTTGTATAACCTGACAGACACCTGGTTTGCTGGACAAATTTCAGACCAGGCTTTGGCGGCTTTGTCCATTGCCAGCTTGATTTTCTATTTAGCCATCAGTATTGGCAATGGCATGCGCAGTGGTACTTCGGCGATGGTGGCGCCCGATGTGGGTGACGACAAAAAAGACGAGGTGCTGGCTTGGGTTAATAACGCGGTGGGCATGGCTTTGGTCAGCGCTGCGGTGGTGTTTGCTTTGGCATATGGTTTTGGTCCCATGCTGTTGTCTTACTTGGCTTCTCAACAAGAAGTGGCGGATTTGGCTTGGCAGTACCTGTCAGTCATTTTGTTTTGTAATGTGGTGTTTGCTCTGAACAGCGTCGCAGCCGGGGTATTGGTGGGCCACGGTGACACCGTGACCTACCGCAACGTCCTGATGGTTGGTTTTTTTCTAAATTTGGGTCTCAATCCCTTATTTATCTTTGTGTTTGATTTTGGCATTGCTGGGTTGGCTTGGGCCACCATCATCATCAAAGTGGCATCGGGCTTGTATCTAATCCATGCGGTGAAAAATACCACATCGCATTGGCCCAAACCGGCCTTCAACTGGAGCCGTTGGCGACAGCTGTTTGCACAAATTGCGCCAGCCAGCCTCGACATGGTCATCATCCTGCTGGGCAGTTTTGTGATCATAAAATTTGTCGGCGTGTTTGGTGATGATGCCGTGGCCGGCTATTCCGTGGGCTTGCGCATTGAACAGGTTTTGTTGTTGCCTGCGCTGGGTTTGAATGCCGCGATGTTGGCCCTGGGTGGCCAGAATTTTGGAGTGGATCAGTACCAAAGGATTAGGGATGCCTACCACAAAGCTTTGAAACTGGGTGTGGTGGTGACGGTGGTGATGGTGCCGGTGATGGTGTTTGCCTCGCCCTGGTTGGTCAACAGTTTCAGTGACACAGAATCGGTGGCGACCGTGGGCGTCTCTTACATGCGCATTGATGCCATTGCGTTTTTTGCCTATGTGGTGCTGTTCATCAGTGTGGGCACCTTGCAATCAATCAAACAACCCAACTTCCCGATGATTTTAGGGGTGTTTCGGCAAATTCTGGTGCCGGTAGGGATTTATTATCTGTTGGTGATGTATTGGGATTTTGGTGTCAACAGCCTGTTCTATGCTTTGGTGGGTGTGGTCACCATCAGCGCTGTGATCCTCTATTTTTATACCAACAAACAACTGAAAAAATTGATCAATTCATAATCTACGGGAAAGCTGCGCCACTGCATTTCTGAGTCACCTCATTGAAGTCTTTTTTGTGTCCATCAGCACATGATAATCAGTGAGGTTCTGATATATTGGTTCCGTTCAAAATCATTGAGAAAACCATGATCCGTAAGTCCACCTTGTTTTATGTCCTGTTGTTGTTGGTCTCAGCAACTGGCGCAACGGCCAAACAAACCACACTCAACAACGGCAACCTGGTGTTGCAGAACATGCCAGCCATCCCTGAGCACATTGCAGCAGAATTGAACCGTTATCAAAACATCCGATCGGCCAGTTTTGTTGATTGGGCTGATGATGACCAAAGCCTGTATATCCGCACGCGTTTTGGTGATGTGTCACAGTTGCACCTGGTCAGTCAAGCCGGTGGTGCCAGGTACCAAATGACTTTCTTTGATGAGCCGATTGGTTCTGTCAGTAAAAAGCCTGGCGGTGCTGAATTGAGTTTCACCATGGATGCCGGAGGCAGCGAATTTTCACAAATTTTCGTGCTCGATCCCAACACCGGTGACAGCCGCATGATCAGTGATGGCGAGTCACGCAACGGCCAAGTCGTTTGGAACAACACGGGGACAGCCATGGCGTTTCAAAGTACCCGCAGGAATGGCGCCTCCAATGACTTGTGGATCATCGATCCGAACAACCCGGAAACCGCCGACATGATTTTACCTTCACCCGATGGCAGTTGGTGGGGAGTGACCGATTTCAGCGCCGATGACAGCCAGGTTTTGGTCGCCAATTACATCAGTGCCAATCAGTCAGGCGTATACCTGCTGAACCTCGAGAATAAAAAACTGACCCCATTGGTGCAGACGGAAGACCGCAAAAGCACCAACCTGCCCATCGCTTTTGATGATTTGAACAAGGGGTTTTTCTTTATCACCGACCAATACAGTGAGTTTTCACAATTGGCTTGGCAATCGCTGGATAAGCCATCGGCAAAACCCACCATCATTACCGCTGACATCCCCTGGGACATCAATGGTATGGTCATCAGTAAAGATGGTCGCAGAGGGGCTTTCAGCAGCAATGAAAACGGCCGCTCACAATTGTATTTGGTGGACATCAGCAAACAAACTTATGAAAAAGTGCCTGATATGCCACTGGGTGTGTTTGGTGGTTATGAATTCAATCAGGCGGGTGATCAACTGGCCATCACCATCAACACCGCACAAACCCCCAGTGACGTTTATGTCTTGGACCTGAAAAATGAACTGTTAAAAAGCGGTGACTTGACCCGTTGGACATACAGTGAAGTCGGTGGTTTGAACACCAACCAGTTCGTGGTGCCTGAAATGATTACTTACCCGACCTTTGATCAGGTTGATGGACAAGCCAGACAGATTCCAGCCTTTATCTACAAACCCAAAACTGCCGGACCACACCCGGTGGTTATTGCCATCCATGGAGGGCCAGAATCACAAGCCAGACCTTTGTTCAGCAGCACTTATCAAATGTGGGTTGATGAATTGGGCGTGGCCGTGGTAGTGCCCAATGTTCGCGGTTCTGATGGCTATGGTAAAAGTTATTTACAAATGGACAATGGCTTCAAACGCGAAGATTCGGTTAAAGACATCGGCGCTTTGTTAACTTGGATTGAACAGCAAAGTGACTTGGATCAAGATCGCGTAGCGGTTTACGGTGGCAGTTATGGTGGCTACATGGTGTTGGCCTCGGCCGTGCATTACAGCGACCAACTGAAAGCCGCGGTGAACATAGTGGGCATATCAAGCTTTGTGACTTTCCTGGAAAACACCCAGGATTACCGCAGAGACTTGAGACGGGTCGAATATGGCGATGAGCGCATCCCCGAGATGCGCGAGTTCTTGAACAGCATCAGTCCATTGAATAACGTCGATAAGATCAATGTGCCCATGTTTGTGGTGCAAGGCCAAAATGACCCTCGGGTGCCAGTTACCGAAGCAGACCAAATTGTGGCGGCCTTAGAGGACAAGCAGCAGACGGTGTGGTACATGAACGCTTTGAATGAAGGTCACGGCTACCGCAAGAAGGAAAATCGTGATGTCTATCAACAAGCCGTGATTTTGTTCTTTCAAAAATTCTTGATTCCGCAAGAATAAAGCATCTTAAATAATCGGGGTCAGGCCGAAACCTATGGTCTGACCCCTTGATTTGAGTACCGCTTACCAGCCGGCGTGATCGGTCCAGAATTTAACCATCATGTCTGAGGTTTCGAAATCTTCTGAATGATTGGGGTCGGGTTTGGCATTGTTGATACTCGGCCAAGAATGACCACCGTTGATGACGGTTCCGACCCAGACACTGACGGCATCAATAATGGCAGGGTCTGCCTCATACAATTGGCTGGTGATCAGGGTGTCATCGCTGTTAACGCCATCATACCAATCGATGACGGCATCTTGAACCGTACCCAACCTTTGGCGCAACCACAAAGCCGTATCCAAACGGTTGGAGTGCAAGGTTTGGTCTGTCTGGTCTGAAAAACACTGGATGTCATTTGCAATCAGGTCTGGATCATTGCACAGCCCTTCGACCAACGATATGATGAACTTCAATGGCAGGTTGATGCGTTCATCGGTGCCCATCATATAAAAAATGGGTACCGGTACAAAGGGCATGTTGATGTTGCCAACGGTGCCACCAACTACTGGCTGCTGGGGGCTTTTCTTGGCTTCATCGATGTAATTACTCACCGCCCCGTAGCCACTGAACCAGCTGCTGAACTCTGTTCGGGTCAACAGTTGAAACACCATGGCTGCCCCACTGGAAAATCCCGCAGCATAGTAATTCTTGATGCATGGTACCGGCGGTGCAGCCAGATCACAACCGTGCTGATCATCAAGCGCCTGTAACAACTCTTCCATAAACAGGGTGTCGGAATGCCCAAACGTAGTTTCTAAATCATCAAAATTGGGGTTCTCAACATTGACGGTGTTCCATTTGCGCTTGCCATTGATTAGACGAGCCGAGGGTACCACAATGAAAGAACTGCTTTTTTGGTTGCTCCAGTGTTTGGCCACTGCCTTGCCGGTGTGACCGCCGCCGTGGAACATAAAAACGGCATGAGCGTCAGCCACATTGGCAGGTTTGCTGAAACAAAAAAACCGCTGTTGCAGACCGAACGGAACGGAGTTGACATCTATGGAACAGGTTTGGTAACCGTTGTTGGGACAATATTGCACCCCACCCACAGTGGGTGGCAAGGTACAGTCAACTTGGGCCTGAGTGCTGAATGCAAACAATGCCATTGATAATATCAGGTATTTTTTCATGGTGGTCTCCTCTTTGGGTTATGGATTTGAAAAAGCATTTTTTTGCTGTTTCATTAGCAACCCAAAGTATAGAACTCACGAAATTTTCAATGGTGTTTGAATGCTGATTAAAGTCTGAACTTTTGATGAGCTGGGTTCTGGGTGCTGCCATCAGCCATAAAGGGTAGAAGACTTCTTTGTACTTAAAGGTGCCAAAAAGTGGCAGTCACATTTTTGCCACAAGGGTTTGGCTGCAATTTTTATCTCATACAACCAATCAATGGATTGATTTCAGCAAAAACTTTCATTTGCTGGTTATTTCAATTTGTCCAACATTCCCTGAATCGCTATCATTAATCAGGTGTCGATTATTTGGGCTCTCCAAAAAATCACACAGGCAGTAAGAAGTAATAAGTAAAACTGAATAATTGAATTTGAGGTGTGATGTGAGCCAATCTTTGGGAAGTGATGTTTTTGTACAAATGAAATACCGTGGATACCTGGATCCCAAAACCCAGTTTAAGCAAGGCTTGCTCATGAACGACGAAGGCAAACAATTACAAATCAAAAAAGTGTTTCCAGAAAACACTGATGAACATGTTGATGTCTACTTACAATACGCCCATGTGGTGGCGGTCGATGACCAATTGAAATGTGACCCTGCGGTGATTTTGGGTTTTGATTTAAAACAACAAAAAGTCTACCCCGTGCAGTACCGCAATGACTTGCTTGACCACAGCATTCACGTTTATGAGAACGGTGAATTGAACGAGGACAATGCCGAATGGTTGATGAATTATTGGTGTGACTGGTTCAAAGAGCTTGAAGCCGATGACTATGACTTCCTGGATGAAGCCCAGTTGATGACTGGCTAAGCGCTGCCCTCCATACCCCAAAAAAAGCACTTTTTAAAAAGTGCTTTTTTTTATCTTAATGATTCAGTGACTTGATCAGCAGTGGCTTTGGTAAAGCTTACTCAACCACACAAAAGGCATTGAGTTTGTTGCCATCCAAATCCCGAAAATAACCCGCATAGAATCCTTTGTCTGCTTCGGCAGGGCGAAAACCGGGTTTGCCCTCATCGGTACCACCTAATTCAATGGCCTTTTGGTAGAAGGCATCCACCTGTTCAGGGTTTTCCATATACAAGGCCACCATGGTGCCATTTCCGACACTGGCTGGGTTCTTATCAAATGGAATGGTGACTGCCACACCGGGTGCTTCAGGGGCTGGTGACCAAGCCACAAAATAATTTTCCTCTTCCATAAAACGGCCCACGCCGATGGACTTAAATAAGGCATCGTAATAGTTGCAAGCGCGCGGCAGGTCATTGGTTCCTAGGGTTACGTATCCAATCATAATTTTTCTCCTGATGGTGAATGGTTAACAGAAAATCTAATGTAGCAAAGGCCTGCTGACAGCATGGTGTCAGCAGTGTTTTGATAAGCTATAATCTGTTGAACAGGGCATTTAAACCAGCCATGAGACGCGCCGACCGATTAATCAAAATCACCCATTTCCTCAGACAGCGAAGACAAGCCGTCACTGCACAGCAAGTGGCCGAGCACTTCGGCATTTGTAAACGCACAGTATATCGCGACATTCAGGTGTTGATGGATTCAGGGGCGCCAATCCGCGGTGAAGCCGGGGTTGGTTACACCATCGACAAACAATATTACCTGCCTCCCATTACTTTTGATGCCGAAGAATTGGAAGCCATTGGCTTGGGCATCAGCATGGTTAGACAATGGACCGACGACCAGTTTGCTGACAAGGCCGACAGTGCTTTTGAAAAAATCAAAGCCGTGTTACCAGCCAGCTTACAGGGTGAGCTCAAGCAAATCACCACATACACCGTTCCTACCCGCCTCAAAGTACCCTGGACGGTCAATTTCTCAGACCTGCGTGAGTACATCCGCAAGCAACGCAAAATCGTACTGGAATACTGCGATGAAAACCAACAACAAACCACCCGCACCATTCAGCCATTGGCACTGTTTTTCTTTAATCCAGTTTGGTTGTTGGCGGGGTGGTGTGAAAAACGGCAGGACTTTCGCAATTTTCGACTGGATCGGATTCAGCAACTGACTGCCACTGATGAGTTTTTTGCTGATGACCCAAACCAGAATTTGGCGGCCTTTATGGCCCAAATCGATGGCTGTTGACAGCAAAAAACTGGGCCAGTTGAAGGAACAACAAACCCAGTTTGATGCTGTTTAATCAGTGTTTGATTACTGATTGCTGCAACACCCCATCAATTGCCAGCGCGCATGGTGTATTCACGCGACATCGTGCATGTCATCCCTTGTTGGTTCACCACCGAGTGGAGGTTGCCTGACATGTTGCGCTCATCAGTAACATTCAAAGTGAAGTCTATTTCCATCGGAATGCCCTCGTGAGACCCGCCAACGGTGCCCTTGTAATTACAATTGGGCAGTCGGTTGAAGGTGATGGTGGCTTCGTCTTCACTCATACCAGATGCGGTCAATGTGCGACAACCATTTGATGCCACGATGGTGCCGGTGTCTTGACTGGCTTTTAAGGGCATGGTCATGGACATGACGCCAGTGCACGCCATTTGCCCAGTTAAATTGGACACCTGCCAGGTGCCCTGTTGCGGACAAACGCAAGTCAGGTTACCGTCTCCTGATTGATCATCATTGCCGCCATCGCCGTCATCACCGCCACCACTGCCGCCGCTTCCAGACCCATCATCCACATCATCCTGGGTGAATTTGAATACACAGGTGACTGCTTCTGTGTTGTCTATGTGGAATGTGGCGCTTTTACTCGCCACCTCACCGCTGCTGGGTGAATCACCTTCGGTGTCATCACATAGGATGCCAGTCAATTGATAGTTAGCTGCCGTCAGGGCCGGGTCTACATAACTGATGTGGCTGGAATAACGGCCAGCTGCCAACCCTGACACCGTGATTTCACCATCAGGCAAACTGACTTCACCTTCGTGGGTGCCACTGAACCTAACGGTGCCCGTGGTACTTGGCTCAGTGATCACTTGTACCGTGGCTGTTCCTGCTTCAGCGTACGCTGGGACGCAAAATAATAAACCAAGAATGGCGCACCGTGAGGGTGACAGCAACTTTCTGATTGGTTGTTTTAACTTTGTATTCATGGTGGTTTCCTCCTTTGTAGATTGACAATAAAGCCTGTCAAAGACAGTCAATTCTCAACATGAGTTTTACAAAAGAATCCCTTATTTGCAAGGAACTCAATGCCTGAGGCACACAAAAATCAAGTGATGTGAACTGATTCAAAAATCTTAGTCAATGATATTCAGCTGCCATTTCGAAACCCTTAATTACACCGTGATGTGAAAACGTACTTTGATTAGAACAACATCCATTGTGGGCACTATAATGGTGTATTTGGACGCAGCCAATGACTGATCAAACCCACAAGCAAGCACTCCCTTGGCCCAAATGGTTTTTGATTTCAGCCTGCCTCTCGGCATTGGGTGGCTTGTTATTGATAGGCATACCCGGTGCCTTGGTGCTTGAAGCAGTCTATTGGTTACAGGGCTTGTTTGGGCTACAACCGCGGGTTATTGAGGGTGATGCGGCGTGGCCAACAGCCATCATGATTGCTTTGTTGTGGCCCTTACCGATAACACCACTGGCGATGCTCCATCACCGATTTTTTCCCAACCAAACAAACCTGACCCGCTGGCTGTTTTGTTTAACCGGCAGTTTGCTGGTGACTCTTTTAATTACCTTCATGTGGCTGCTGTGAGCCAACCCAATCACCGCGCTCATCTTGAGCATTCATCTCCTCAGCAAGTCATAACTATTGACACCCAAAACCCCGCAACTGCGTCAAACGAGTGACATCAATACTGGCATCGGGAAAACCGGGTTGAATACTGACCCAGCTGATTTCAGCGTTGTTGTCATCGACGCGAGTGAAGGTGATTTCTCCCCACTCAGTGAACACCACATCATTGGGATCAAATTCGGTGGGGAAATTGGCCCCTGAACCACTGAGCGCCGTAACCGTGGCAGTATCACCATCGATGGGACCATTGGCCAACAGCCAGAATTGTTCTCCGTTATGGTAGGTGTACCAGGTCAGCAACATATTCTGACCAGTGCCGGTTTGGATGATGTCGACCATAAAGCCATGACCGTCCTGGCCTGGATCATACCAGGAACCGCTGTGACAGACATTCAACCCGGTAGACCCTGGTTCTGGCGGAACTGCCAATTGCGTCAAACGTTCAACCTGCATTGAGCCGTTATTGAAATCTGGCAGCACCGATGACCAAATCAACTGACCGGTGCGATCGGTATCAAGCACCAGTTTAACTGTACCCCAATAGGTTTGTTCAATGTCATCGCCATTGAATTCAGCCACCGGGAAACCGGTGTTGCTGGTGATGTTCATATCGATGGTGACGGTGTTGTCTGTTAACTCACCGACACCAATCAACCAGATGGGTTGGCCTTGATGAAACACATACCAGGCTGCCAACATCGCGGGTTGACCACCCAGTTCGATGACCTCCAGCTGCAAGCCATGACCTGACTGAGCGGGGTTGTACCAATTGCCACTGACATCATCAGTCACGCTGTAATCCGGGGCGGCATCCAGGTCACTTAATGGCACCCGCCACACGCCGCGACCGTAGGTAAATGCAAACAACATGGGCTCCCCTGATGGTGTGGTTCTGATGACCAAATCTTCGGTGATGACTTGACTGAATCCGGTGTTTTCAACCGCCCAGTTCTGTCCGCCATCCAGGGTCACAAAAACGCCCAAATCTGTACCGATGTACAAACGATCGCCGTCATTGGGGTCCACCACCAGTTTATGTACAGGTACATCGGGCAGCTGGCCTGGTCCGTCGCCATCGATAGGCAACCAAGTGATGCCGGCATTGGTGGTTTTCCACACATGGTTACCACCAAAAGTCGAATAGGTGGCATAAGCCACATTGGCATCATTGGGGTCATATGCCAATGATGAGACCCAACCTTGTCTGGGTCGTTTGACGGTGGTCTGGTATAAATTGCTGCCGTCCAGGGCGTTGTTGATTCGAATGATTGCTGATTGGTTGGCATACAGTACCTGATTGGAGTTACCTGGCGCCACTGCCAATGCCGAAATCAAATCATTGTAGGTGTTGCCTGTGGGTGGACTGGATGTTTGCCACGTGCTGCCACGATCGTCACTGCGCCACAATCGATCAGCCCCCAAAAACAACCGCTCGTGATTGTTCGGATCGATTTCATACGGGGTGATAAAAATGGCTGAACCGGGCACAATGGGTGGTCTGATGCTGGTGTAGGATGACCCGAAATCATTGGTCCTGAAAATATTGGCGTTTTGGGAAGCAATGTAAAAATTACTGTCATCGGCAGGATTGATGGCCAAATCGGCACCATCGCCACCACCGACAGCAAACCAGCCATTGGCTCCCAGGCTGTCACTGCCATATACAGTGCCATTGTCCTGCGCACCGGCCATGTAGGACCTGCCATTGGCAAACACCGCGCCAGCATAAAACTGGGTGGTGCCGTAGTTGTGGTTGATGCTCTGCCACTGCACGCCATCGGCTACCGGTTCACAGGCGGCATCGGTACCGGTTTGTACCGGTGCCGAATCGTCCTCCGTTAAAAACATGCCACCATCGTTGATGGCATACATCGTTTTGTTGTTATCGCCATCATAGTCCGGATGGAAAATCAGGGCGTGCTGGTCAGCATGAACATAGGCACCGTTGTAATCCGGGTTGTTGAAAAACAAGGCGTCCCAATGCGATGCCAAACCAAAACTCTGACCACCATCATCAGAACGGTATATCTCCATACCCGCTACCCACACCTGGTTGGGATCAAGCGGATTGACGGCAATGGCCTGGTTGTACCAGCCGGCACTGTAATACCAGACTGAACCATTGGGGTCACAACTCCGTGCCAACGCACCTTCTGCGTAGGAAAACAGCTGGGTGCTGAGCAAGTCATTGCTGGTATTGCGCAATTGGGCTCGCCAACTTTGACCGCCGTCATCTGACCTGAAAATGGCATGCAGGCCATTGTCCAAGTCAGGCTGGCCATCGTTATTCAAATCGGGACCGCCATTGGTATTAACTGAAGAGGCGTAGATGATGTTTTGGTTGGCTTGATGAATGGCCATTTCTGTGCGACCCATGCCGGGTTCGGTCAGCACCACTTCCCAATCATCACTGTGTTGGGCCGCCTGGTTGAGGTATACCCTGGCATCACACGGGCCATTACAGGCTGTAGGCAGCAAGCCTGGCAAGTAATACCGGTCATCTGTAGAACGCGAGGCACAGGAAACCAACAACCAGTCATCATCCACATCGCTGCGCATACTGAGGTCGTTGCAACCTTCATACAAAGGGTTGCCCTGGCCATCACTGGGATTCAAAGTGTGGTTGAATGTGATGCCACCATCATCAGATCGCCACACACCGGTGTTGGTGGCTGCATACATGCGTTGGTTGTTGTGCGGACTGATCACCACGTCACTGACATACATAAAGTCATTACTGACGGTGGCGGTTAATTGAAACCAGGTCAGTCCACCATCGGTTGATTTGAAAATACCGGCGCCGCTCATGCTGGAATAGGGCCTGAGGGTTTTGCGATACAATTCACCGGTGCCGGCATACAAGGTGTCAGGATTGATGGGGTCTATGGCCAATGCGCCCACATTGATGTTGGCCATGTTATCGGCCAAGGGCTGCCAACTGCTGCCGGCATTGGTTGATTTCCAAATACCTCCGGAGACACCGGCGGCAAACATCACTGCCGGATTTTCTGGATGAAACAACAGTGCCCGGGTGCGGCCGCCGACATTGCCTGGTCCCAACCATTCCCAGCCGGTTTGTAATTTGATTGATGGGGTACTTTGATTTTTTTCTTGTTGGTTTAAAAATCGCCTTTGACGGGTACTGAAAGTGGCTTGATCAGCCATGGTTTCAAGGGCTTGGCGATAGGGGTCTATGGGCAGATGGTCGCTGCCTGCAGGTAACCTTTTGGCCAAATGAAATGCTTGTCTATCATAAGCAGCAGCAGGTTTTTTATGTACGGCTTTGGGAATGGATGGTTGGTAGTGTAATTGGGGCGGGTGGATACCCAGCTTGGCAACCTGGCTGTTATTGGCTATTTCGGTGACTGTCCATTGGTTGATTAACACCAAAGCCAACACCCCCAAGATACTTTTTATTGTGCTGTTCATAACACCATTATTCATGCTCACTTTCCTCATCTAAACCTGGCATTTATCATATCAATTGCGTTATCCATCGATTTGATCACTGCTGATATTGTAATGCGTTGCCAGCTGGGCTGACAATCTCTCGCTTTGATATAACGCTTGGGCGAGTAATGCCTTGCCTATGAGATCTGGAGATCATCTTGGCGCAACTGGAAATGACGCTTTTCGGCAAGCCCATCATTCATTAAGAAATGCTCTTGGGACTTCATGGCACCATAAAAAACAGCGTATTGAGGTGATTTTGCGCGTTAAAGAACACAGTTTTTACACCCGTTAAAACCTCTCTGTGGTTATCCACAAAGGCTGTGGATAACTCTGTTTATAAAGTCGGATTCTGGCAGTTCAACGGACGCAGTCATGTCATCTCTTTCATTTTGGTTAATAATTAACCATTGTTGCTTTAAACATAACAATCAATAACTTACACGGATATTTAAACGTTAATAGTCAATGTTTAGGACTAAATTCTTGTTTTATGACCGTTGGATGAAGACTTGTGTATAAAATGGAAATTGCAAGTGTTTTTTTTGACTTTTTTTACGAAATCAACCGTTGAAACACTTATTCACTGTAAGCCTCAGCGGTGGCATCGTGTGGATGCAGGGATTCATGATGAGTAACCCGCAAATGAAACTGTTGAATTTCAGCTGATTTGCTCAAAGCTTGTTTGATTCGACGGGCGGCATCTTCACAAAACATCAAGTTCTGGCCGTTGCGCAGCGCAAAAGCCTGTTCATCTGCTCGTTTAACAGCGGCTTGAACTGCCGTTTGGAGGGCATTTTCAACCAGGTCAATCATGCTTTTCAGCGGTACCCGTTGTTGGTTTTCTTGCAGCTTGACCTTGATGACTGCCGAACTGCGCTGGCTGTGTGGTGTGGCATTGATGCCTTGTTCGGAGGCCAGCCAATCCACCACCGCGGCGTAATCAACCTGGCCGGGATCAAACTGCTGTTTGAAATTTTCCTGAATCAACTGCCGGGCCAGCGCTGCCGAGCAAGGGCAGGTGCTGGAATAAGTCACCTGAAAACTGAGGTATTTGCTTAAGCCGGTTTTTTTACACTGCACCACTGACAACTTAATGGGGTAGGAACGCCAGCCAGAATGGTCACTGACCAAAGCAGGTCTTCTGATCAGGGCTTCCCCTTCTACTTCGACCAAGGCGTTTTGACTGAGTCCCTGGTGGGTTTTCAAGAATTGACGGGTCAGCTTTTCCAAGTCATCATATTGAATGGGCCCAGCACTGAATAACTCATCACAAGCCAGGTACAGACGAGACATGTGTATACCCTTGGTGGCCTCGTCATCCAGCGACACCTCTGCCCGAACCCTGGCTACCGTGGCTGGTACCTCGACATCGGCAGCCAGGGTCAGTGGCATTTCAATGTCATTCATGCCCACCCATTGCAGTTGGCCGCCAACTTTGGCTTTCTCTTCGGAGGCAATGTCAGGTAAGGTACAGGATTGGTTGGTTGAATCTAACACGGGCAGGTTGTTTTTAGTATGCTTGGGAAATGAGGCATATCATACCAAATTCAAGGCGAACTGGTGGTTTAGCCCCGTTTTTTTCATCAATATCAGCCAGCTTCATGGCTCACAGCTCATGCAAGCGGTTATTTTGAAAGGCCGTTAGGCTACCTTGCCAGTTTTTGGTGGCGGCAATGCATTTGAACTTTTCACCCATTTCGTCTGGCAACATCAGCTTTTTCATCTCGCTGACCAGGTCATAATAGGCCGCATAGCCATTATTTTCATTGACCCATTGCTGGATGTTGTTGTGCAGTAAAAAGTCAGCTTGTGAAGTGAATCCTGCCACTGTCAGTCCAGCATCGTCCATGGCTTCGGCCACCGCCGTAAAATCGACAAAAGCAGTGATGTCCTGTAATCCCACGTCCTGATAAGGGTTGAAATTGGCCTGATGCCGTTGATGACAAACCAAAGTACCGGCTGATCGTTGCGGGTGGTAGTACTGACTTTGACCAAAGCCATAATCAACCATCAGCACCATGCCACGAGCAAGCGGAGCCGTAATCGCTGCCATCCAGGCATTGAGGTTGGGAATGAACTCAGAACGGTAACCGTCCGACAGTTGTAATGCTTTGGCGGCCAACTGTTGTTGTAACGCATCTGGAAACGGCTGCCAACTTTCAGTCAAGGTATCGGCCTCATTGATCAACATCAGCCGCTCAAAGCCCTGATGGTAACGAAACACCTCAACGGGTAAAGCATCCAAGACTTCGTTGGCATAAATGATGCCTTCGAATGGCTGGGTTGGTGGCTCACTGGTCCAACTGACCCTGGCTTGCAGTGCTTTCGGCAATTGCGCCACTTTGTCACGCTGCACTTGTTGCAAATCACCACTCACTTCCAAGATCAGGTATTGATCGGGCAGCGCGTCCAGTTCAGCCAGTGCCGTCAATACATCAACACAAAATTGGCCTGTGCCGGCGCCCAGTTCCATCACCACCGGTTTCGAACAAGTCAACAGCACCTCACTGAAACAGCTGGCATGACAACGGGCAAACAGGGAGCCCAGTTCGGAGGAGGTAATAAAATCACCACTGGCACCCAACTTATGCAGGCCGGCACTGTAATAACCCAATCCGGGTTCGTACAGCGCCATGTGCATGAAATCAGCAAAACTTATCGCGCCATTTTGTTTGATTTTTGCAGTGATCTTGTGTTGCAATGACTGGCTTATTTCATGTAATTGACTGGACATGGTAAATGGACAGAGACCTGAATATTTGGGTTAACATCAACCCTTTTGACAATAAAAAAGAGGCCAAACCTCACTCAGACACCATTTTACAACAGTTGTTGCAAGGTGAACTGAATACTTCTGCCCAAGTTTCGGTGCTGAAAACCAAACAGGGCAAGCCGTTCATCAAAGAACCCGGTTGTTTTTCGCACAGCAACAGCAGAAAGTTACATGCTTATGTGTTTGCGGCGCAACATGAAGTGGGACTGGACATTGAAAAAATCGAGCCCCGTCGAGACGTGTTAAAATTATCGAAACGGTATTTTCATCCCGATGAATACCAATACCTCAAAGCCCTAAGTGGTTATGACCGGACGTTGGCATTTTACCAGCTGTGGACACACAAAGAAGCCTGGTGTAAATTAGAAGGTGGGCAGATGTGGTTTTACATGAATCGCTCTGTGTTGTCTCCCTCATCACTGAAAACCCAAGACGGAACACCCATACACATGATTAAATGCCAACAAATTAAGGGTTTTGCCTGCAGTGTAGCCACCACCAAACCGTATCGCCTCATCCGCATCAATCACCTGGCCTGAGCAATGATCAGAATCACCTTTATTTTACTCTCTATACTGCTGATCAGCAGTGGCTGCGTGGTAAATCAAGAAACCATCAGGCAGGTTGAACAAATCGTTGAGGTAAAAAAAGATCAAACCATGACGTGCCCGCCAGAAGCACCGAACCGCTGCGCTTTGGACTCCCCTTTTGCTTCTCAATATTTACTGGCCAATGAACAGCAGCGCAACCGCGTGTTGTTATTGGATCACGGTGAAGAATCGTTGTTGGCCCGCATTCACCTGATTCGCTCGGCCACTGAAAGCATTGAAATTCAAACTTTTATTTGGGTGAATGATGAAGCCGGACATTTGATGATCAGAGAATTGTTGGCAGCGGCCCGACGGGGCGTGCAGGTCAGGGTCATCATCGATCAATTGTTTTCAATGGGCAACTCTTGGTTGGTCAGCGACATCGCCACCCTGCATCAAAACATGAATTTCAAGCTTTACAACCCGGTATTTCAAGACGCCCATACTTCAGCGTTTGAATTCTTCAGTGCGCTGGCCTGTTGTATGGCCCGCCTGAATAAAAGGATGCACAACAAAACCTTTGTGATTGATGGCAAATATGGCATCGTGGGCGGTCGCAACTACCAAAGCCGATACTATGACTGGGACCCGGATTTCAATTACAAAGACCGTGATGTGATGGCCATTGGAGAAGTGGTCAAGGACATGTCCACCTCATTCGCCAGTTTTTGGAACAGCCCACATGTGGTGCCAGTAGAACACCTCCGAGATGTCAGCCAACGTATACTGAATGACCAGGGGTCAAAAATTGACTGGCAACAAACGCAGCCAGAAAAAGCATTGAACCTATTGGCTCAGGCCACCGACGCACAACACATCACCGAAACCTTTTTTCCACACATCATTGCTGCTGATGATGTGGAGTATTTTAGTGACACCCATGACAAGCCATTCAATAAAGATGCCCGTGATTTTAACCAACAACTGACCAAAAAAATTCACCAGTATTTCGCCGCAGCCAAGCACCAAATCTTGATTCAAACGCCATACTTGGTGTTCAGTCGCAAAGCCCGCAAAACCTTTAAAAAACTGCGCAAAAACAACCCCGACTTGAACATTCGGGTATCCACCAATTCACTGGCGTCAACCGATGCTTACTATGTGTATGCGATTTCTTACAAGTACAAACGCTTTTACCTGAAAAAGCTGAACATGAAGATTTATGAATTCAAAGACCGGCCGGGCATGTTGGACAGCCTGTTTGCACAACACACAGTGAGCGAAAAAACCCGGTTTGGCATGCACGGTAAATCTTTTGTGATTGATGGTCGCATCTCGATGATTGGCTCGCACAATTTTGACCCCCGTTCTGATGTACTGAACACCGAATCCGGATTTGTCATTGAAAGTGAAACCTTTGCCCGATTATTGACAGCCAACATTGAGCAAGACATGATTGATGCCAACAGCTGGGTGGTGGCTGCCAAAGAACAAATTCCATTTTTCAGTCGCCTCAGCGGTATCATAGCCACCATTTCAAGAAAGCTGCCCATATTTGACATCTGGCCGTTTCGTTACTCCACCAGTTATCAATTAAAGCCAGGACACCAGGAAGTTCCTGACGACCACCCTGATTTTTATCAAAATTATGAACCGATTGGCAATTTTCCCAATGTCAATTTGTCTTCTAAACAAATACAAACGATAATAATATCAGCCTTCGCTGGTTTTGCTGAACCAGTGATGTAACAGAGACAAACTTATGAACAACAGAAACAAGCTAATTGTATTGGCCATAATGGTCGCTTTGGTTGCCTTGCCTTACTGGCGCATCAAACAGAACAGTGCTTTTTTTGCAGACGGCATCATAGACCACCTAAGTGCCCTGGGCGAATGGAGTCACCAAAGCGTTGATGCCTCACTCAATGGTCAGGTGAAAATCAATCAATTGTCCTTTCGACCCACAGGTTACCGACAAACCATTCGCATCGACTCGATTGAAATTCGCACCGATCTGAAAAGGTTGTTGTTAAGCTCTGCGGAAAAACTGCGCTCTCAGGTGCCTAAGAACATGACTTTGTCATTCAATAACGCCCGCGTGATGAGTGATGGTAGCGATTTGCAGTCGGACATCAACCGTGCCAATTATTGGCCCATGGCCGCCATGTATTTAGGGGCCTATGGCTGTGGCAAAGGGTCTGGCCCAAGTTTTACCGACCAGCAATGGCAGCAAATTTTTCCTTCTGCACCCCACTTTAACCTGGAAGTCAGCTATTCCTTGGTAGACAACTATTCGCTGGACTTTAACATCAACATCAACAGCCCCGACAACTGGTACATAGCTTGGTCAGGTACGTTCACCCGCCCCAATGATTCAGAGCGCATCACCTTCAATGAAAACATCATCGATAAACTGTATTACTACCACAGTGATCAGGGCTTCAACCAAAAACGCAACGCCCTGTGTGCCAAAGAAAACAAAGATTCATTTGCAGCTTACCGCATCAACTCTGCCGATGAAATTCAACAGCATTTGCGGGTATATACCGGCAAAGAGATGCCTGATTTCCTCAGCAACCAATACCAGCGTGCCTTGTCTGAAGACGTTGAATTGAATGCGATTTTCACCCTCGAAGAGGCCCAATACATTTTTGAATTGGCAGCCCTCAGCCAGGAAGATTTTTACAAAAAATCAACCATAGAAGCCGCTATGGGTGAAAACGAATACCAAACCATTGAATTGACTGACATTGACTTTTTAGACCTCGATATGGACACTTTGCGAGCTGAAATGGAAGCCAAACAAAAAGAGGCTGAACGCCTGGAAGCCGAGGCCAATAAGCCCAAAGAGTTAATCAGGACTGTGGTGCACAAAGTTGGCAAGTCGAGCAATGAAGTGATCATCAAAAACTGGTCCAATGCCGTGGGTCGCAACATCAAAATCAAAACCAAACGCGGCCGACCCATTTTTGGGCGTTTACTGGCCATCAATGACCAGCAGTTGACCATTGCCTCAAAATACATGCGAGGCAATGCCACCATCACTGTGGCCCGCGAAGACGTGGTGTCCATGAGTGTCAGTAAATAGACCTACCACAGGCACCTTGTGACAGTGATCCGACAGCTGTGGTTTTGGTGTGCCTTGTTGATAGTCACCCTGGCGATTGCCTTGTTCAGCGGCACCGTGCCTGTACCGTTGACTGATGCATTCAATAACCAAGCTCCTCATTTTGAGATTATCTGGCAACTGCGCTGGCCCCGGGCACTGAATGCCATGATGGTTGGTAGCTGTCTGGCGGTGGCCGGCTTGTTGATTCAAAACCTGGTTAAAAACCCGCTGGCTGATCCGTATTTACTGGGCATATCCGGGGGGGCAGCCACGGTACAGTTGTTGGTCATTGTTTTGGCTGTGGGGTTATCACCTACCAGTTTGTTCCTCAGCGGTTTCATTGGCAGCTTGCTGGCCACTGCTTTGCTGTTTAAATTAAGTTTTCAGGGCCAGTTGCGGCCCGATAAAATCACCTTGAATGGGGTGGTGCTGGCATTTGGTTTCGCTGCCATCATCAGTTTTGTGTTGGCAACAGCTTCTGGACAACAAATCAAATCCATGATGTTTTGGTTGATGGGTGATTTGAGTTTTGCTGAACCCAATGCCCTGATGCCCATCATCATGGCTACCTTGTTGCTGTTGTTGTACCGCCACCACCGGGCGCTGGATATCCTGGCCCGCGGTAACTTGTTTGCCATCAAATCCGGGGTCGACGCGCACCGCATCAACTTGATGGTTTTTATTATCACTGCTTTATTGACTTCAATGGCTGTCGCCCAAGCTGGCACCATTGGTTTCGTCGGCCTCATCATTCCGCACCTGGTGCGGTTGATGTGCGGTTACCAACACCGCCACCTGATACCGATGTGCGTGCTGGTTGGCGCCACCTTTTTGTTGGCTGCGGACACCCTGGCCAGAACCGTTATGAGTCCGATGCAACTGCCAGTTGGTATCTTCACTGCGCTGATTGGGGTACCGGTGTTTTTGTGGCTGAATCGGAAAGTCTGATGCTGAAAGTACAAAACCTCACTTTGTATCAAGAACAGACGGCAGTGTTATCTGGCCTCAATGTGACATTTGCCCCTGGTGAGTTTTGGGCCATCATAGGTGCCAATGGTGTGGGCAAATCAACCCTGCTGCAAACCCTGGCGGGCATCCACCCAGATTACCACGGTGAGATTCGCATTGATGACCACTTGTTACAGGACCTAGACCCACTCAGTCGTGCCCGTCGCATGGGCTTATTATTCCAGGAACAGGAAGCCAGTCTGGCTGTCAGTGTGCGCGAAGCGGTGGGCATGGGCCGTTATCCCTGGCGCAGCAGTAAGGCGCAAGATCAAACCATCACCAGTGCAGCCCTAGAACGGTGTCTGATCACCCACCTGGCCGAACGCTCGATTCTGAAGCTGTCTGGAGGGGAACGAAGAAAAGTTGAAATCGCCACCTGCCTCGCCCAACAAAGCCGCTATCTGTTGTTGGATGAACCGCTGAATCACTTGGACCTGGTCTACCGCCATCACATTCTCAAAGAATTCGAATCCTTGAGCCAAGAGCATGCAGTGGTCATGGTATGCCATGACTTGGAGGCCGTCCGTAACCACTGCAGTCACGTCTTGATGCTGTTTGGGAATGACTGTTATCTGTCAGGCACATCAGCTACAATGTTAACTGCAGAAAATAAGCAAAGATTGTTCAATGAAAGCAGCCGGGAACTTTAAAAATAACTTCATGGCCACCATTGCCAGGCAATGGTTACAAGCCGATATCATCACCCAGCATGAGTGTGCCCGCCTGTTAGAAAAATCCACGGTGAGTTCGGCATCGGTTCACCCTTACATCTCTATCATTGACAACAAATTAACCAACCAAAAAACCGGCAAGCCAATCACCCTGGAGTTTTTAACCCAATGGGTGGCCAAAAAGAACAAGCTGGACTACGTCAAAATAGATCCCACCAAGATCAACGTCAACCAAGTCACGCAGGTGATTTCGCAGGCCTATGCGCGCCAGCACCAAATTTTGCCCTTGATGGTCAATGACGAAGAAATTGTGATTGCTGTGGCAGACCCCAAAAACACCAGCTGGGTTAATGACATCCAAAAAATACACCGCCAATCGATCAGACGGGTGCATGCCAATCCCATAGATATTCAAAGGTTGCTGTTTGAATTTTATGGCGTCAACCGCCAGGTCCAAAGCGCCAAAAAACTTCACAAGGGCAAAAGCAATGACCCCATTCTTAACCTGGAACAATTGGTTAAGTTGGGTGGTAAAAAAGACATCAATGCCGATGACCAGCATGTAATCGGCTTGGTTGATTGGTTGTTACAGTATGCCTTTGATCAACGCGCCAGTGACATCCATTTAGAACCCAAAAGAGACAACTGCCTGATCCGCTTCCGCATCGACGGCCGACTGATGAAGGTTTACGACTTACCACCAGCGGTCATGGCTGCTGTCACCAGCCGCATCAAAATCCTGTCACGCATAGACGTGGCCGAGAAACGGCGACCACAGGATGGCCGCATCAAAACCTTGTCCCAAGGAAACCGCGAAATAGAATTGCGGGTTTCCACCATGCCCACCACTTTTGGCGAAAAATGTGTGATGCGGATTTTTGATCCCGATGCGGTGGTGGTGGATTATCAAGACTTGGGATTCAGTGAAACCGAAGCGGCCAACTGGAAACAACTGATTAATCGCCCTCATGGCATCATCTTGGTGACTGGACCGACTGGCTCGGGTAAAACCACCACCTTGTATTCCACCCTGAAAAAACTGGCAACGCCCGATGTCAATGTTTCTACCGTTGAAGATCCGATAGAAATGGTGGACCCCATCTTGAACCAAATGCAAGTCAATGCCAAAATCGGACTGCATTTTGCTGACGGCGTTCGCACTTTGATGCGCCAAGACCCGGACATCATCATGATTGGTGAAATCAGGGATTTGGAGACCGCTCAAATGGCGGTACAGGCATCCCTGACAGGACACCTGGTGCTGTCCACCCTACACACCAATGACGCTCCCTCAAGCATCAACCGTTTGTTGGATCTTGGCGTGCCCGACTATTTACTGCGCAGCACCCTGGCCGGTGTCCTGGCACAACGATTGATTCGACTGCTGTGTCCGCATTGCAAAGAACCCACCAAGGTTGATGCCGAAAAATGGGTATCCATGGTTCACCCGTTTGACATTCAACCTCCCAATGAGTTGTACCAGGCCAAGGGTTGTGATGAATGCCGTAACACCGGTTACCACGGACGATCTGGGGTATTCGAAATGATGCCAATTCACCACGAAGTACGGAAACTAATTCGCGATGATGTACCCTCTGAAAAAGTGGCAGCCGCAGCCTACCAACAAGGCATGATGCCACTGCGTATTGCCATATCGCATTTATTGAAAGCCGGTAAGACCTCATTGGAAGAAGCCATCCGCCTGGCACCTCCTGATTTTCACTGACCATGTTTCTGATTATCCAAACCGGTGAACCTGTGGCCTCAGCTGCCAAGGCTTTTGGTGGTTTCGATCACATGTTCACACAGGCCATGAAACTGGCCGATCAACAGACCAAGGTGGTTAATGTACACCACCAACAACCCTTACCGCCGGTGGCTCAGGCAGCCCAGACGCTGACCGGCATTGTCATCACCGGTTCCGCCGCCATGGTGACTGAACAAGCAGATTGGTTGTTAAGGACCCAACACTGGCTGACTGACATCATGGCCCACAAGGTGCCGATTCTGGGTGTTTGTTTTGGTCATCAAGTGCTGGCCGATTTGTTGGGTGGGCGGGTAGATTTCAATCCCTTGGGGCGCAACATGGGCCTCAGTGAGATGCTATTCAAGACCGCTGCCATGACCGATCCCTTACTCAAGGATTTCACCCAAAAGGAACGCATTCCAACTTTTGTCTCACATTTACAGGTGGCCATTGAATTGCCACAAACTGCCACTTTGCTGGGCCAATGTGGGCATGATGCACACCATGCTTTTCGTGCCGAGGATAGGGTCTGGGGCTTGCAGTTTCACCCGGAATGGAATGTCGACATCACGCGCCACTACATCCTGGCACGTGCTGAACAGTTACAGCAAGAAGGGCTGGACCCCGATGACATGATTGCCGCGCTCAGACCCTGTCAACAAGCCTACGCCATGTTGTACAAATTTCGCCAACTGGCAGAACAATACCGCCAACAAATCTGATCAACTTTCTCTTGTACAGGCTTATCTTTCGGCGTTGTGAAAAACGTTTTGGACGTCGTCTAAGTCGTCCAGCATGTCGATGAATTTATCAAAATTTTCGTGATCTTCCGCAGCAATTGGCGTGGTGGTTTGTGGCACAAACTGAATTTCATCGACATCAAAATCGACACCTTCCACAGCATCCTGAATGGCCTGCTTGGCTTTGAAGTACTCCGTGTGCGGAGTGAACACAGTGATTTTACCGTTTTCAGCTTCAATGTCAGTCACATCCACATCGGCGTCCATCAAAACCTCCAAAATGGCATCTTCATCATCACCATCGAACACCAGGATGGCGGCATGATCAAACATGTGCATGACCGTGCCTTGGGTACCAATCTTGCTGTCAGTCTTGGTGAAACACAGGCGCACATCGCCAAATGTGCGGTTGGGGTTGTCGGTCAAACAATCAACGATGACCATACAACCTCCCGGTCCATATCCTTCATATCGTGCCACAGCGAAATCTTCACCACCGGCACCTTGTGATTTGTCCAGGGCATTTTTAATCACATGGGCTGGTACCTGGGCCTTTTTGGCACGGTCCAGCAGGCTGCGTAATGCCAGGTTAGCGTCCGGATCGGCACCACCTGATTTGGCGGTGACATAAATCTCACGACTGAATTTGCTGTAAACCCGGGCATTGGCGTCCGAAGTTTTGGCCATTGATTCTTTGCGGTTCTGATAGGCTCGACCCATGGGTGTTCTCTTTGCTGCTTAGAAGCCGGCTATTTTAACGCGAACTGGGCGGAAAGCAAAACCCACTGTTACCTCAATGCAACCAGCCACTATGAGCTGTACAGTTCAGGCAAACCGGCGTTCAATTCAACTTTGGGATTGGCCGGTTTGAAGGCACCTTGTTTAATCAGTTGTTGCCAATCAATGGCTGTGGCTGATTTAGCCCCACCATACAAGGTGTCTTGTAAAGCCGACACCGCTTCGCGGGCTTGTCCCGCGGCCAGTTGATCGCGGATCTGCCCGAGGTTGGTCGCCCGTTGTCCATGTTCCTGATTCCACCAAGCCAGCAATGTGGCTTGTACCTGCGCTGGGGCGGCCTGATTCAAATTTTTGGTGGATACCCTATTGAGTTGTTGCTCTTGGGCCTTGGCCGCTGGCGGCCGGCCTTTGACTTTCAGCCAAAACAGTAGCAGCGTCAATACCCACAACGCAGCAAAACCAAAAGTCAGGGTGCGCCACCAATGTGAATTGGCTGCGGTGGGACTGATGATGGGCTCGGCACTGATCTCAACATCTGGCTCTGTGGCTGCCACGGGATTGAAGTCAATCGACTGGGGATTTCCAGTGACTACAGCACCAGCCTCAATGGCCAGACTGGTGGCCGGTATGGTCGCTGTGCGGGTGGTTTGGCTTTGGGTATCAAACCAAGGCAAGGTAAAGGCAGGGATTTCAAGCTGACCTTCGCTGGTCGGAATGACAGCATATTTGATGACTTTGGTGGCAATCAATTGCTGACCGTCAGAACGGGTCATGGTTTCGGTTTTGTCCTGATAGGTTTTGGCACCTGCAATGTCCTGCAAATCAAAATCGGGCAATTGTGTTTCTGTGAGGCCGGTTGCTGTCAGGTTGATGGTGCGGGTGATGGGCTCACCGACTTTATAGGGTTTGTTTTGCGACCAACTCTGTTGTATCACCACCTGCTTGGCCGGTATCCAGGCCTGATCTACAAAATCCTGGGGTATCTGTTTAATTTCCAGTTCCAGCATCTCAGAAATCTTTCTGACCGGTCGCCCCCTTTGAAACATGCCAAACGATTGGCGGCTGTTGTCAGTGACTTCACCTTCAAAGATGATTGGGTTCAATGTCAGGGTTCCACTGTTTTCTGCATACATGGCATATTTGCGTTCCAGCACTTGATAGGTTTTGCCATCACGCTGGGTGGTGTAATTGGCACCTTTGTTGATGTGCTGAGTAATCAAACCCTCAGCCTCTGGTTCAGTCAGGGTGCCATTTTTTAAATTGATGGCATACAACAGTCGCACCGTCAGCAAAATTTCTTCCTGCACATAGGCGGTTTTTTTGTTGCTTTCAATTTCAATAAAAATATCACCTTTGGCCTGTGCTTTGGGGTCTGGTTTTTTGACTTCGATTTTAATGACTTCGGTTTGTTCACCATCGACTTCAAGTGGTGGAATGATGTGTTGGCCAATCGATTTGGGTACCAGCAACACCTGCCAGGCAGTTTCGGTGTTGACTTGGCCATTGATGATTTGGGTCGATGATGACTTGCCTGTCTGGCCCACATGGAACACCGCATCAAGCAGCGTGAAGTCAGGCTGGCTGTTGGTGTTTTGATCTGATTTAATGGTCAAGGTCAAAGATTCGCCCAGGTAAATGCTGTTGCGATCAACGCTGGCTTTGATTTCGGCATGCGCAGCTGACGACAGCCACAACACCCAAATCATCAAAATGTATTTTGACAGGCTCATGAGGTTACCAGTCCTCCGTGGTTTGATGGTCATACGTTTCACCGTCTTGGTTGCGTTTGTGGTATTGGTACAAAAATTTGCGTCGCATCAAACCGCCGGGATCATCTTTGATGCGTCGCAGCCACTGTTCCATGGCTTGTCTTTCTTCTGCATCCAGGGCTTTTTCGTCTGCTGTGAGCTCAATTTCTTGTTGTTCCTCTGCAGCTTCTTGCTGTGCTTCGCTCTGCTCTTGTTCACCCTGTTCGGCCTGTTCTTCTTGTTGTTGTTCAGAAGCTTCAGCTTCGGCTTGTTGGTCCTGTTGTGCTTGTTGCTGTTGTTCCTGCTTTTCTTGTTCGGTGCTTTCCTGGTTTTCTCCGGACTGCTGTTGCTGTTGATCTTGCTGGTCTTGCTCGGCGTCCTGCTGTTGATCAGATTCCTGTTGTTGCTGTTGCTGCTGTTGCTGTTTCAATGCTTCTTCAACCACTTTCTTGTTGTAAAGGGTGTCTTCGTCTTCTGGATCAAATGTCAGTGCTTGGTCATAGCTCTCTAAAGCCTGCTCCAACATCCCGGCCTGAGCCAGTGCGTTACCCCGGTTGTAGTGGTCCTGCAAGGACGTGCCTTGTTCTGGGTACAACTTGGTGGCCGTTTTGAAATCTTGTTTTTTGTAGGCAGCTGCGGCTTTGAGGGTGAGGTCATTGGCTTGATTGTAAGCCGCTTCAGGCGCGGTTTCCAACTGACGATAAGCCTGCTGGTCCTCGTTCAGCCACAAATCCTGCCATGACCACGCTTTGACCTGCTGGGTATTGAGCATGAAGCCAAGGGCCAAACACATCAACAAGCCACGCCGAAACATCAGCGCCAACAGCGGCACCATCAACAAGGTCAGCAAGGGGCCATCGTCGATAAATTCTGCTTGACCCAACTCACCTTCTTCAATGGGGTCTTGGTTTTGTTCTGGGTCATTTTGAAACAGGGTTTCGTCATTCATGTCATTGGTCAGCACTGAAAATCGGCCCTGGCCTATTTGAGCCACTTGTTGCAGGGCATTAAAATCAACCTGTGGAATCACAATTTGACCACGCAAATCTTTTAAAAATCCCCGGTTGGTCGGAATTGGCGCCCCTTCGGCAGTACCCACCGCCAAGACATTCACAGTGATGCCCTGCTGATTCAATGTTTGTAAACGATCTTCTGTATCCATGAGATTGACGCCATCGGTGACCAACAGGATTTGTCCTTGTAAAACACCGGCCTGAGTGAGCAATTCTGCCGACTTGTCCAAAGCCGCCAACGTATTGGTCCCGGTCGCTGGCATGATGCTGGGATCAAGCACGTCCAGCAGTGAAATAATGGTGTCGGTGTCATCGGTTAATGGCGTGACTGAAAAAGCATCACCCGAATACGCCACCAATGCTGTTTGTCCATCTTTGCGTTGTGACAAAAGGTCCTGAATTTTGAATTTCGCCCGCTGTAACCGGGAGGGTTTCAGGTCATCGGACAACATGCTTTTAGACACATCCAATGCCACAATCAAAGCCGACTGATTTTTCAGCATCGGCTGTGGTACTTGGCGCACCGCGGGGCCGGCCAAAGCCAGCACTCCGATAATCATCAGTGGCCAGTACAGCCAGCGCCAGCGGGTGGCGTGAGCAGCCGATTTGATTTGCATTTCAGCCAATAATTCAGGGTCACAACTTTGTTGCCAGCCATCCAACTGACTGCCGCGGGTAAGCCAACGGTAAAGCAGGTAGCACGCCGGCAACAGCAACCACAACAGGTGGGGTCTGAGAAAATGAAAGGCTTGCCAGTCTATCTCAGCCATCACGACGGCTCCCGCAGCCACAAGGTTAACAACAAAGTCATCAGCACCGCGGCCAATGGCCAAACGAACAACTCCTTGGTGGGGCGATAATATTCAGCTTCTTCAGCCAACGGTTCCAATTCATTGAGGATGCCATAAATTTGTTCCAGCTCTTGGGTGTCTCTGGCACGGAAATATTGGCCATCAGTAATCGCTGAAATTTTTCTTAACGTGGCTTCATCCAAATCAGAAGAAGGGTTGATGCGGCGTTGGCCACCAAAAAAACTGTTGACCACCAGTTCATCGGCACCCACACCAATGGTGTATATTTTTAAAGCTTCTGCACGCGCCAGTTCGGCGGCTTTCAGTGGCTCAATGGCACCGGCCGTGTTTTGACCATCGGTCAACACAATCAACACCCGGTTGCCATCTTCAGTCTCCCGGGCTTTTTTCACTGCCAATCCGATTGAGTCACCAATCGCGGTGGACTTTCCGGCCAAGCCAATGGCAGCCTCATACAACAGGGTTTTGACGGTTTTGCGATCAAAAGTTAAGGGTGCCTGGAGGTATGCATTTTCACCAAACAGAATCAATCCAATGCGGTCACCCACCCGGCGGTCAATAAATTCACCGGCCACTTTTTTAACGGCAGTCAAGCGGTCCACGGCCTGGCCATTGATCTGCATGTCTTTTTGTTCCATGCTGCCGGAAATATCGATGGCCAACATCAAGTCTCGGCCTTCTATGGGCATGGGCACCGGCTCCCCCACCCACTGCGGGCGACTGGCAGTCAACAACAACAAAACCCAGGGCACCAGATTGAACCAGGACGCCTGGCGCAACTGTTGTCCCTGACGCGAACCAAACAGGTCATCCAAAAACGGCGCTTGAATGGTGGTGACGCTGTCTTGTTTGACCCGCGGTAACCACTTAATCAACCAGGGCAACGGCAACAAGGCAAACACCCAGGGCCAATACAAACTATACATGCTGCCCTCCCTGGCTTTGAGCTGATGCAGGCTTGGGCGGCTTCATCACTTGTTGGCGAACCACTTGCTCGGTGGCAGACAACAAACCATGGGCATCAAAACTGTAATTGGATTGATACACTCCTGATGACAAAGCTTCAGCATAAGGTTCAAAATTGCCGGAAGGCTGCAACTGGTTGAGGTAAGCTATCCAAGCTTCGCCTTGTAGTGTGGTGGCTTTGGGGTCGGCTAACTGAAACTTCACAAAGCGGCGCAAAAACACCGACAATTCAGCCAGTAACTGTTGATCCTGTTGGTGTTGTGAATAATCAAATTGGATTTGTGCCAGTTGTTGTTGAATGGCCTGCCAGCGTTGTTGGCGCCTGCGGTGATTCCAATATTTCCACAACAACCAGCAAATCAATACAAGGGCCACACCAATCACCACCCACCAACCCGGGGCCAACGGCCAAAAACCGGGCTCAGGTGGCAACTTGATGTCGCGCAACGGCAAGGTGGTGGACTCTGGCATGGCTGGCATTTGCATCATGCCAAACCTCCCTGCCAATGGCTGAAAGCCAGATTTGGGTTACTTAAACCATTTTTCAACACACTGACCCAAGCATCATTGGTCTGCACCGGAATCAATGGCACGCCTGCACGAATGAGGTTATCTTTCAGCGCTTGCAGGTGTGCTTGCTGTTTGTTTTTGAATTTGTCCATGGTGCGCTGGTTGCGGGTGTTCATCACTTTGGCTTGTGATGCAGTTTGCACCCCATACAGGGCCGGAAGCGGCGCCCTCAGTTCGAAAGGGTCGCAAACTTTGAGGCCCAACACATCATTGTGTTTTCTGAGCTGCAACAGGTGGCGCTTGGCATCATCGCCGAGGGCGTAAAAATCGCTCACCAAAATCACCAGACTGCCTGGGCGGATGATGGTGCGCAATTGTTTCAATGCCTGATCCAAATTGTGCTGTTCGCGTTGTTCAATAGCGCTCGCCTCAAAAGCTTTGATCAGGTGTGCCATAACCGCCATCATGCCGCGCTTTCCAGCCGTGGCTTTGACGATGTGTACACCGTTGGCACCGTAAGTCAGGGCACCAATGCGGTCGCCCTGTTGCACCGATGACCAACCAATCAAGGCGGCCAGTCGACTGGCCAACACCGACTTGAACTGGGTCTTGGTACCAAAGTGCATGCTGCTGTTGGTATCTACCACCAAATAGGTGGGCCGCTCACGTTCTTCCTGAAACAACTTGGTGTGGGCATCACCGGTGCGTGCGGTTACCCGCCAATCCATGTTGCGGATGTCATCGCCCGGTTGATAAATTCGAGATTCCTGGTAATCCATGCCACGTCCACGGAATCGGGAGTCATGTAAACCAGAGATGGCAGAGGAAGCTTTCTTGATACTGGTGAGGTTAAATTGGCGCGCATGATGCCGGGTCTCAACCATGGTTTTGGCGGTGACCTGGGTGTTTGAACGGCTGGCAGCTTCGGCAGTCATGACGGTTTAGGCTTAGGGCAAAGGCACCTGACTCAACAACTGATCAATCACCTGATCGACCGTTAAGCCTTCGGCTTCGGCCTCAAACGAGAGGATGATGCGGTGACGCAACACGTCATGAATCACCGCATGAATGTCTTCGGGCAACAAGTGATCACGGCCAGCCAAGAAGGCATGGGCCCTGGCACAACGATCCAAGGCAATGGTGGCGCGTGGTGAACCACCAAACTCAATCTGAGTCGCCAAGGTTTCATCGTATTTGGCCGGATCGCGGGTGGCCAGAATCAACTCAACCATGTATTTTTCCAGGTTGTCGGCGACGAACAGGTTGAGTATGTGTTTTTGAGCGGTGAAAATTTGCTCCTGGGTCAACAGCACTTTGGCCTCAGACTTGTGGTTGAATTCCGCGAGGTCTTTTTTCTGGGCCAACTTCAAAATATCCAATTCGGTATCCGCTTCAGGGTAACCAATGGTCACGTGCATCAAAAACCGGTCCAGCTGCGCTTCTGGCAAGGGATAGGTGCCCTCTTGTTCAATCGGATTTTGGGTGGCCATCACCAAAAACAATTGCGGTAAGTCGTAGGTTGTTTTGCCCACCGTGATCTGCTGCTCGCCCATGGCCTCCAATAACGCCGACTGAACTTTGGCTGGCGCCCGGTTAACTTCATCGGCCAACACCAAGTTATGAAACAGCGGTCCTTTTTGAAATTCAAAGGTGGCCGATTCGGCATGGTATACATCGGTACCGGTCAAATCAGCGGGCAACAAATCCGGGGTAAACTGAATGCGGTGAAAGTCACCCTCAATGCATTCAGACAATACCTTGATGGCCGTGGTTTTGGCCAAACCAGGTGCGCCTTCGACCAACAAGTGGCCATGTGACAGTAAAGACATCAACAGGCGATCAACCAGTTTTTGTTGGCCCAATATTTGCAGGCCCACAGCCTCTCTGAGTCTTTGAAATGCCTGCGTGAGTTCGACGGTGTTTTGTTCCATAGTAAACCTTTGTAATTATTTTTTGCGGTCGTGTGGCAGTAGATTTAATTCCAATTTCACCAAAATCAAGACCAGGGGTGAAGGCTGATTATACAAGATAGGCGCCACCATGGATGTGTCAAAAGTCAGCTTCAAGCCCATACGTCCACATTTAGACCTTTATCAGCCACACAGCGAAGCAAAGAAACCGACATTGAACGGCTTGGCATGGTAAAATTCGCCCCCATATCTTTACAGACTCAACAGACCACAAAACGGTCGCAATCAACATGTACAGTTTAACCAGCGAACCATTCAAATTAGACAGAGACGTCGACGCCATAGCGGTGCCGACTGGCGAAACCATCGAACTGCCTGCCGGCGTGGTTGGCTACATCACCCAAGCGCTGGGCGGTAGCTTCACCATTTTTGTCGATGGCAGCATGTTCATGATTTTGGGTCACAACGCCGATGCCCTGGGCAAAGAACCGTTACCCGCACCCAAACTCCCTGAAAACGCCACCCAGACTGACGTCGAAAACGCTGTATGGGATCAGTTGCGCACCGTCTATGACCCGGAGATACCGGTCAGCATTGTGGAGTTGGGCTTGGTCTATGAATGTGATGTGAAACCCAGTGATGCAGGCTATCAGGTGTACATTGAAATGACTTTGACCGCGCCAGGATGCGGGATGGGTGATGTGCTGGTTTCTGATGCCGCCGCCAAAATCAAACTGATTCCTGAAATCGAAAAGGTTGATTGTCAGATTGTTTTTGATCCACCCTGGGACCAATCCATGATGTCTGAGGAAGCCAAACTGGAAACCGGCATGCTCTGAACCACTGCTTCAGAGCCACTTCACCATGACCGCTGTTCCTATCCTCACTTACCATGCCAATAACATCAATGGCAACGCGTATCAGAACAACGACCATGTCGCTTTGCAAACCGATCTCCAACTGATTCACCAATTGGGCCTGCGCATCATCAGTCTCGATCAACTCATGGACTGGCACCAAGGCCGCGTCTCAGAGTCAGCCGTCAAAGATGCGGTGGTGCTGACCTGTGATGATGGTACCTGGTTTGACTATTATGATGTTGACCACCCTTATCATGGCCCCCAAACCGGTTTCTTTAACCTCTTGCGTGACCACCAACAACGTACCGGGCAGCCAGCCCACATGACCAACTTTGTGATTGTCTCACCGACTGCCAGGGTTACCTTGGATGAAGTTTGTTTGATTGGCAAAGGCTGGTGGACTGACGAATGGTGGCAAGCTGCGCAACAATCGGGATTGATGACCATTGCCAACCACAGCTGGGATCACAACCATGGGGTGCTGGACAACAACAACCACAACGACGACTCCTTCCGTTGCATCAATGATCGCGCTGCTTGTGACCTACAAATCAAGCAGGCGCAAGCCTACCTGCAACAACAACTGGGCAGTGATGACCCTTGTGCGTATTTTGCCTACCCTTATGGCAATTACAGTGATTACCTCAGACACCAATACTTACCCGCGTACGGCCCAGAGTTGGGGCTACAGGCGGCTTTCACCACCGAACCCAAACACGTTGATTTGCATACCGATATCTGGGCCATGCCACGCTATGTGTGTAACAACGACTGGCATGACAGCGACTCATTGACCAGGCTGTTGACTGACAATTGATGATGAACCAAGCCAGGTGGTTTCGTCTGATGTCTAAATTGGATTTTGCTGAGAATCATCAGACCTTTCAAAAGCTGGTTAAAGCCTACGCTGAACCCCATCGCCATTACCACACCGCAGCACACATCAACGCCACGCTCAAACACCTGGATACCGTTATTGAGTTGGCAGATAAGCCAGCTGAGATTGAACTGGCCTTGTGGTTTCACGACGCCATATACCGTCCCTTTTCGCAAACCAATGAAGCCGACAGTGCCTCCTGGGCAGCCAACTTTATGCGCTTAAATCAGGCTTCAGAACCCCGTATCGACCGGGTCAATGATTTGATTATGGCAACCTGCCACCAGGCAGCCACAAAAACCACTGACCAAGCGTTAATGGTCGATGTGGATTTATCCATCTTGGGCTCGACGCATGACCTTTATGCTCAATACGAAGAATGGATTCGACAAGAATACCGGTGGGTACCAAGATTCATTTACCGCCGCAAACGCAAAGCCTTGTTGCAAGGATTTTTAATGCAGTCACAGATTTACCAGACCAGCCATTTCCAAGATTTATTTGAAAGCAAGGCCAGGCGCAATCTGCGCTGGGCCATCTCACAACTTTAATGTCAGGTTTTGAAACTACAAAGTGACAAATTCCTCAGCTGAAGTGGGGTGGATGCCAATGGTGCTGTTCAATTGCGCCTTGGTCAACCCTTGCTTCAAAGCCACAGCAAAGCCCTGAATCATTTCACCACCATCTGTTCCGACCACATGCATACCCAGTACCTGGTCGGTGGCATCGTTGACCACAATTTTCATGAAGGTTTTTTCATTGACCTCGCTCATCGCGTATTTCATCGCCCGAAAAGTGCTGATGTAGCAAGACACCTGCTTGTGGGCCTTTTTGGCTTCTGCTTCGGTCATCCCACAGGTACCAATTTCAGGCTGTGAAAACACCGTGGTAGGGATAAAGTCGTAATCTGGGTACTGGTCAGCCTGATTGAACAGTCGCTGGACCAAATAGTGTCCTTCCCTGATGGCAATCGGTGTCAGGTTGTCTTGATTACACACATCGCCAACCGCAAAAACATGAGCCGCTGTGGTGCGCTGGTCACGGTCCACCTGCACTTGGCCGTTGTCTTGGGTTTCGATGCCGACAGCAGCTAAATTCAAGGTGGCTGTGTTGGCTTGTCTGCCAGTAGCAAAAAACACCAATTCGCTGTGGATGTCTTGGTTGTTGGTGTGGCAAACATAGCCTGATGAGGTTTTTTCAACCGCCTGGATTTCGGTATCGGTGATGACTTGAATACCGGCCTCGGTGAAAGATTGTTGCGCAAAGGCCGCCACCTCATCATCAAACCCACGCAAGATTTGCGGGCCTCGATACACCAAATTGACCGCCACACCCAGGGCATTGAAAATACCGGCAAACTCCACGGCAATATAGCCCCCACCATTGATGGTGATGGATTTTGGCAACTCAGGCAAGTCCAGCGCCTCGTTGGAAGTGATTACATGTTCTTTGCCTGGGATGTCCGGCACGCTGGGGGTGCCACCAGTGGCTATCAGAATGCGTTCGGCAGTGTGTATCTCACCATTGATGTCTATGGTGTGCGGATCAACAAATGAACCATGGCCTTTAATCAGCTCAACACCTGCAGTAGACAATAAGGTTACATAAATTTCATTGAGCCGTTTGATTTCGGCGTCTTTGTTCTGCACCAGCGTGCGCCAGTTAAACTGACTTTGCACGTCCCAGCCAAAGGCTTCTGCGGCTTTGAATAATTTGCGGTATTGTGAGGCGTAAACCATCAGTTTTTTTGGTACACATCCACGAATCACACAAGTGCCACCGACTTGGTCTGATTCACAAATGGCCACTTTTTTACCGTAACCAGCGGCAATGCGAGCAGCCCTGACGCCACCAGATCCTGCGCCTATCACCAATAAATCATAATCATATGCCATCAGTCTTCTCCCTGTCCGAGCGTCATACAACCCGGTGTTTTTATCATGTTAAAAAGGCCCCACATCAGCCGCCAGTTGGATGGTATCACGTTGCTGTTCGTCACTCAATTCTGCCAACCAATACACAATCAGATGAGGGTGGTTGGTAGGCTTAAATCCCACGGCCAAATCCACCTGATAAGCACCCTGGTGTCCCACATGTCCAAACACGGCCACCCCATCATCCAGTTGTTTGATTGCATTGGACAGCAGCGTAAAGGCCGGACCGCCTTGTCGTTGTAGTGCCTTTCTTTGGGCTTTAGACAATTGGCGCAGCAAACGGCTGTCAATACACATCCCACCACCCAAATAAATGTTGTGGTGTTGGGTAAAGTGCACGTATCCAAGGGTCAATGGTTGCTGATCTGCGCCAGAGACTTGTAGCACAAAATGTCTGGGAAAATCCGGCACCGGATCGCCAAATGCATGCTGAAACAAAGCACTGGCAGCCGCTGAGGCACTTGCCAGTTCAACAACTTGGATATTTTGTTCGGCCAATTCGGAGTGGTTTGGCTGGGTCAAAGTTTTATTCATTAAAATTCTAAAAAACAGCTTGTTAAGTGCAGATGGATTCAGTATATAATAAAAGCGCAAGGACCGTTACCGGCAACATGGTTGGGTGAGGAAAAATAATAAGAGGAGACCCAAACAGATGACTTGTCCGGCGACTTAAGACATTGAATTTTCTCAGAGTCTAAAAAGCGAAGTGTGCCCATCATGTGTTTTATTTCACAGGGCCTCGTTCCCTCGCCAAACCATAGAATAAAAGAGGGTGGAGTTACAGAAATCAGAGAGTTAAAAAGCGTTAGGGGAGGAATTTCTGTAACTCCAAAGCTTGCATCAAATTCACCTTTTACATGGTTTCATTGACTTCATGCAATCACTATACTACTAAGTCTTACGTACGTCAACAACTAATAAAGTCTTTCAGTGCGTGTATTCATATTAGATAAACAAACCCACCAAATAATGTGCCAAAAGTCCCGTTGTTTTCTCGTGATTACAGTAACAGACCTGGGCTTAACGAAATGCTTACAAAAAATTGCATTCAAGCGCTCAGCAAATGCCGCTTAACCCCCAAACTGGATGCATACATTTTTGGCTTCGGTAAAAAACCGCAATGCCTCCAGACCACCTTCGCGACCTGAACCAGAGGCTTTCATACCACCAAACGGGGTGCGCAAGTCGCGCAACAACCAACAGTTAACCCACACAATGCCCACTTGCAACTGCTTGGCCACCCGATGACAACGGCTGACATCCTGACTCCAGATGCTGCTGGCCAGACCATAGTCAGAATCATTGGCCAAAGCCACGGCCTCGGCATCACTGGCGAAGGACTGGACCGTACATACTGGCCCAAAAATTTCCTCCTGATTGGTGCGGCATTGATTGTCCAGACCAGCAATGATGGTGGGTTGGACAAAGTAACCCTCAGCGCAACGACCACCGGGATGGAAAGTTTGACCGCCAGTCAGTAGGGTGCCTCCTTCCTTCTGCGCCAAATCAATGTAGCTGAGTACTTTGTCGCGATGGGCTGCCGAAACCAAAGCGCCGAACTGAGTGTCTTGGTCTAATGGATCACCGGTTTTGAGTTGTTCAACTTCGGTCACCAAAGCCGCAGTGAAGCGATCATAAATGGATGCTTCAATCAGTATTCTAGATCCACACAGGCAAATTTGTCCTTGGTTGGCAAATGCCGCACGCGCCACGGCTTTGACTGTTGGTTCAAAGTCACAGTCAGCAAATACCAGCGTGGGATTTTTGCCGCCCAGTTCCAATGACAGTTTCTTGTGCTGAGTGGCGGTGGCTTGCTTGATGGCCGTGCCGGTACTGGAACCGCCAGTAAAACTGATGGCTTTGACTTGCTCGTGGGTGGTCAAAGGACCGCCAATGGCTGGGCCAGTGCCATGCAGCACATTCAACACGCCAGGGGGCAAACCCGCTTCTATGCACAGCTTGGAAAACAGGTAGGCTGTCATGGGCGTGACTTCAGATGGCTTGGCTATCACGGTGTTTCCAGCAGCCAACGCGGGTGCAATTTTCCAAGTGAATAAATACAGCGGCAGGTTCCAGGGGGAAATACAAGCCACCACACCCAGTGGGTCCCGAAGGGTGTAATTGATCGCCAGGTTTTCCATGGCATGAGATTCGCTGCTGAATTGGGTGATCGCCTGAGCAAAAAAACGCAGGTTGGCTGCAGCCCGGTAAATATCAACTTGTTTGGCCAGCGCAATGGGTTTGCCGTTATCAATGGCTTCGGCCTTAGCCAATTGATCCTGATCACGTTCAATCAAGTCTGCCAGCCGGTTCATGGTTTTGGCACGCTGTTCTGCCGGGGTATTGGACCAATCCGCAAAGGCCGCTTGCGCAGCTTCAACCGCTTGCTCCAAATCGCCTTCACCTGACTCTGGAATCAATCCATAAACCTGGCCTGTGGCGGGTTCGTAATTGTCCAGATAATTTCCGCTCAGCGGTTTCTGGAGCTCGCCGTCGATGTAGTTCTCAATGGTGATCAAAGACATGCCGTGCGGCCACCATCAACCGGAATGTTAACGCCATTGACATAGGCCGCTGCCGGAGAGGCCAGAAAACCCACCACCTGGGCAAACTCTTCGGGAGTACCAAAACGGCGCATGGGAATGATGGCTTTTTCCTGGTCAATTACTTGTGCAACAGTCAGTCCGGTCTTTTTGGCTTTGTTTTCAAAAATCGATGACAGCCGGTTGGTTTCTGTGGCGCCTGGCAAAACGTTGTTGACGGTGATGTTGAACTGACCCAATTCATTGGCCAGTGTTTTGGCCCAGCTGGCCACCGCACCCCGCACGGTATTGGACACACCCAAATTGGGTAGGGGCTGTTTGACTGAGGTAGAAATGACATTGATGATGCGACCATAAGCCGCCTTCTGCATCGCTGGCACCGTGGCTTGAGCCATGATTTGGTTGCAAATCAGGTGTTGGTTGAAGGCGGCTTGAAAGGCATCAGGTTCGGCGTCTTTGGCCAATCCCGGTGGTGGACCACCGGTGTTATTGACCAGGATGTGAGCATCCGGATGGGTCTGCAAATGCGCTTCCACTGCAGCTTTGACAGCGCCAGGGTCACTGAAGTCAGCCACCACGTGATGGTGGGTTTGCCCGTGGTCTGTTGCCAGCGTTTGTTGAACCGCAGCGAGCTTTTCGGCGTTCCTGGCCACCAGCACCACGTGAGCTCCTTGTTCGGCCAATTGCTGAGCAATGGCCAAACCCATGCCTTGTGTTGAGCCACAAACCCAAGCTGTTTTGCCATTGATATCTAAATTCATGTTGCCTCCTTCATAGCTTTAACCAACAACTCTCGAGCCAACACCGCTTCTGAGTGGCTGGGGAATTTGAACTTCAACATGTCGCCCACCAGGCGAACATTGAACTGTTTGCCTTCATCATGATCAGCAGTGAAAACCGCACTGACAAAAACCACTTTGTCCAAAGCCAGCGTGTACCCTTTCAAGTCGTAAGTATTCATTTATTCTAAGAACCTTTGTTGAGCAGTTATCTTACAAGGATTGCCATCCTCGAGCCACTGCTCAACTTCAATTTGGCAAAAAAAAACGCCAGGATTGACCTGGCGTAATGATTCGGAGAACAATGAAATAAATCAGCTGGCTGGCTCACCATTTTCAGTTTTTTTGTCGTCGTCGTAGTGCCAGCCTTTGAATGGAAAAGGTTTCTCATCATGTTGAAAAGCCACGTAATTGATGATGTCTGATAAATAGTCACCCAATTCACCATTGAAGGCCTTCAGGTTTTTATTCAAGTTGCCGGTGATTAACAGGAAACCAAATTGCACCAGAACCACCACACCGAAAACCCACAAAGAAACCCAGCCAATCAGAGCAAACAGCACCGTAACCAAAATGCGGGTCAGCACCTCGTTACTGATTTTGTAAGATTTCTTTTCAGTGGTTTCTTCAGTCGTGTTCTCGTTGGTTGATTGTTCAACCACTTCGGCCTCAATGACCTGGTCTTTTTTGTCTTGTTCTGACATCGTTTACCTCGTTATTTGTCGCAGTTAAATTACTGTAACAATTACCTACCAAAATAAACAGTGCCAGAGGTAACACTAGCGTTTCAGGCTGGCCAGCATGGAACCGCTGACAATAAACACCATGCCAATGTAGCCCAATTGTTGTAAAGATTCAGGCGCCAGCCTAGACGGAAAAACATAAGCAAAAGCATTGATGAATAACAAGGTGGTGACCGGTGTCAGCGCCAACACCATGCCCACCCGAGAGGCATGCCAATGGTTCATGGCTTCAGCAAAGGCACCATAGGCAATAACGGTATTGATGCAGGCATAAGCAATGGCCCACCACTGCACCGGTTGAATTTGACTGTAGCCACTGAAATCCGCCCAAAACACCATCGCCACTGAAGCAAACACATAAATGAACAACAAAATACTTTGCGAAGACAGGCTGGCGGCCAGTTTCTTCTGAATCAGTGCATAGATGGCCCAAGTCAGTGCGGCGGCGAACATCACCCAAATACCCAGGGTGTAGTCACTGCTGATGATTTGTTTGATTTGATCGCTGAAAAACAAGCACAAGCCCACCAAGATTGAAACCACGCCCAACATTTGGAAACGGTTGAACGACTCTTTGAAAATCAACACCCCACCCAGGGTCATCAGCAAGGGCGCCATTTGAATAAACACCTGGGCATTGGCAGGCGACGTCATGTCCAAACCAATCAGGAAAAACACGTAATTGCCAATCAACATCAAAGCCGCCAGAGACAACCACACCCAATCGGTACGAGTCAGGGCACCAAACTCCCTTAACTTGCGCTTGCTGGCCAAAATCAGCAGGGTGATGAGCCCAGCCACCAAAAACCGAAACCAGGTCAAGGTCAGGGCATCCATCCCCGACAAGCTGATTTTCAAGGCCACAGGTAAGGTACTCCAGAACAACACCGTCACCAATGACAACACCAAGCCTTTTTTCCAGTTTTCTTGAAAATGGTTCATTACCGCCTCAATTTAATTCGGGTTTAAAGGCGTATTAAACTCGATTTGTCGCCCAGATGGTATGCTTGGATATACAAATTATCAGACCAGCCAGAAGTTTCTACAGCCATCACGAACGATCTATCCACCCACCAAAAAGCTTGATAATTCAGCTTGGATTCAGCCATCAGCCTGTAGTATGGTGATATTTACCTAACATTGACAACTGAAATGAAACTTTTTATACCATTCATGACTTTGTTCTTGGCCTCATGCGGGGTTCATCACCACCGCTATGATGCGGCTGAGGACACCTATTATCAGGACGATTATTACGCCTATGGCGAATACGATACCTATGACGATACGTACAGTTATGGCGGTGATGGGGTTTATTACAATAACTACAACTACTACCCTGACCGCTGGGGCATGAATTACTCCGATGTCCATTACAGCCCGTATCGCTACCCTCGGGTCGGGTTTTACTTTTCGACCTCAAGCACTTGTGGCTATTCCTACTGGTCCAACTGGTGCACGCCAGGGCTTTGGCCACACCGAGGTTATGGTTATTATGCCAGCAGCTGGTGGCCATCTTATGTGTTTGGCTTCAGTACCGCTTATCACTACAACAACCTGTGGTGGTACAACCATTGGCGCCACCGCAACTACGATCACCACCGACCTTCACGACATGGATACAACGCCGCCCGCAATGAAGTCAGGCGCTTGAGTAATAACCGCTATGGCTACAAGCAACACAGCCAATACCGCAACAGCAGCCGGCCTGCCAATCGCTCACGTGATACCGGCCTCAGGTACCGCAATGACAGCTACAGAAGCAGACCATCGATGTCCACCCCCAGCCGCAGCCAGTCAGCTCAGCCAGCACCACGCCAACCTGTTCAACGGCAACGGTCTTCTGCGCGCCAAGAAGCTGCCAGAATTGGCCGTGGCAGCAGCACATCAGCCAGCCGGTCCAGCAACCAATACCAACAGCAACGGACTTATGTGCCCCAACCCAACCGCACCAGGGCGGCGGCACAACCGCGTGAGGAAGCTGTGGCACGAGGCATCCAACGCAGTTCTCAAACCACGACCAGGCAACCTGCCCAGCGTCCCACTTATCAGGTCCGGCCGATGGACAGCCAAACGCCGATTTATCACCGCAACCGCGTGATTAACCAAAGCAACTCTACTGCCACCAGACCCAGGGTAAACAACCGCGTCCAACAACCGGCCCGCAACAACCGACCGACAACCAGGACCAACAACACCAGACCCCGAGTCACTACCCCAAAACCGGCGCAACGCAGCAGTCAGCCAACCAGAAGCAAACCGGCACGAGTCAGCCGCAGTCGCTCGGTGGATAAAGACAAATAACAGCAACCCAGTTCCTTCAGCATCCCTAACACCCGGCCAGCCCGGGTGTTTTTACTTCAGCACCGACATCATTCAGTGGTTTGTTGTAGAATATCAGCGTTTTAATTAACGGGACAAACAAACACATGAAAACCTTTATCACACTGTGTATGACCCTGGCATTGATGGCCTGTCAACACAACATGAACAAACCCACCGACAATGATGTCACTGTGGCCGATGCCCAGGCATTTCTGGATCGGGTAGAAGAGACATACCTCAAAGAGTGGGAATATGCCGCTCGAGTGGCTTGGATTCAAGCCAATTTCATCACCGATGACTCGGTGTGGCTGAATGCCAAAAGCACCGAAAAAATGATTGGCTTGGCAGTGAAATTTGCCAATGAAGCCAAAAAATTCGACCATTTGGACTTGTCTGACGACATGCGTAGAAAAATGAGCATTCTGAAACTGGGTACGCCACTGGCAGCCCCGGATGACCCGGATAAAAATGCAGAAATAGCCGCCATCATGGCCAACCTGGACGCCATGTATGGTGCCGGTAAATACTGTGTAGATGGCGAATGTCAAAGCCTCGGCGAATTGTCTAAAACCATTGCTGAATCCAGAGACCACGAAGAACTATTGGAAGCCTGGAAAGGTTGGCGTACAGTCTCGCCGCCGATGCGCGATCAATACCAACGCATGGTGGAATTGGCCAATGAAGGCGCCAGAGACCTGGGTTATGACGATACCGGCGCCATGTGGCGTGCTGGCTATGACATGCCTGCCAGTGAGTTTCCAGTTGAACTGGACCGCTTGTGGACACAGGTTAAACCTCTGTATGACTCATTACAGTGCCACGTGCGCACCAAACTGACCGAACATTATGGTGAAGAGGTCATGGGTGATGACGGCATGATTCCAGCACATTTGCTGGGTAACATGTGGGCCCAAGACTGGACCGGTGTGTATGAGTTGGTCAAACCCGCCAATGCCGGAACCACCATTGATGTGACCGCTTTGTTGGCAGAACATGATTACGATGCCAAAAAGATGGTCAAAACAGCCGAAGGCTTCTTTACATCACTGGGACTGGATCCCTTGCCAGAGACTTTTTGGGAACGCTCCTTGTTCACCAAGCCCCGTGATCGTGATGTTCAGTGTCATGCCAGTGCCTGGAACATCGACAACGTCGATGACATCCGCATCAAAATGTGCATCAAGGAAGATTACGAAGATTTCGTGACCATTCACCATGAGCTGGGTCATAACTTTTATCAACGGGCATACAATGACAAAAGCATCTTGTACCGCACCGGTGCCAATGATGGTTTCCATGAAGCCATTGGTGACACCGTGGCTTTGTCCATTACCCCACAATACCTGAAAGACATCGGCTTGATTGACGAAGTACCAGAGACTTCCAATGATTTGGGCATGTTGATGCAAAAAGCCTTGGAAAAAATAGCCTTCGTTCCTTTCGGTCTGATGATCGACCAATGGCGCTGGAAAGTGTTCAGTGGTGAAATTTCACCGGAAGAATACAACGCCGGCTGGTGGGAGTTACGCAACCGTTACCAAGGTGTGAAAGCGCCGGTTGAACGCGATGAAAACGACTTTGATCCAGGTGCCAAGTACCACATTCCGGGCAACACCCCATACACCCGTTATTTTCTGGCGCACATCTTACAATTCCAATTCCACCGCGAATTGTGCGAGACGGCCGGTTTTGAAGGTGATTTGCACCGCTGCTCGATTTACAACAACCAGGCAGCCGGTGAAAAGCTGATCAAGGTGTTGGAAATGGGTGCCGAGAAACCATGGCAAGACGCTTTGGAAGTGGTGGCCAATTCTCGTGAAATGGACGCCACAGCGGTGGTGGATTATTTCGCTCCTTTGAAATCTTGGTTAGACGAACAAAACCAAGGCCGTGAGTGCGGTTGGTAACCCCAAGCAACATGTCACACCCAAAAGCCGGTCAGCATTGACCGGCTTTTTTGTTGGTGGCTTGAGTTTCTCAGGTTTGAATGAAATATTCACACAGGGTTTGTTACCCTATTTGTTCATTTACAACATAAGGAGAAAAGCATGAGTGTAGCCAAAGTCACAGAAATCATTGCCAGTTCCAAGAAAAGTTTTGAAGACGCCGTTAATAACGGCATTGAACGCGCCAACGACACCTTGAAAAACGTATCAGGGGCTTGGGTGGAAAGTCAAAAAGTGGTGGTAGAAAACGGTAAAATTTCAGAATACCGGGTCGCCATGAAGGTCACTTTCGTGCTCAATGATTAAGCACTGAAATCCACAAGATAATACAAAACCAGCTGACTGCTGGTTTTTTTGTGCCCTCAAATCTCAAGACAGCCATCTCAATGTCACAGAAACAGCTGATAAGGGCCCTGAATGGGTTAAAAACACAACACACTTTTTCAATAATTATGAATCAAGTTTAAAAACCATGGTCTGTTATTAACATGAGAATACTTTGCTTGTTACTGATTGGACTGACTCAAGCTGATGCCAACCCACTGGTTGAAGCCGGCAAGGAACGGCTCAAACATCGGGTTGTTTACGATGGTGCCTACCAGGCCATGGCGTACCCCATGGGTGATGTGGCACCTGACAAAGGCGTTTGTACCGATGTGATTATCCGTGCCTACCGAACCCTGGGTGTGGATTTACAGGAATTGGTCCACAAAGACATGTCTGCACACTTTGATGTGTATCCGAATCATTGGGGATTAAGCCAACCCGATACCCACATTGACCACCGCAGGGTGCCCAATTTAGAAACTTTCTTCCGACGACATGGCACCCCCTTACCCATCACTTCAGATCCTGCAGACTACCAACCAGGTGATTTGGTGACCTGGCGCTTGACCGGCAGTGGACTGCCACACATCGGCATCGTCAGTGACCAAAAAGCGCCTTCAGGCCGTTTTGAAATCATCCACAACATCGGCTGGGGCCCACGCAGCGATGACATGTTGTTTAATCACCCCATCAAAGGTCATTACAGGTACATGCCACACATTGACTCCCATTGACCATCCAGCGGCTGGTTACTGGCCGGACAATGACTGAACGCTAGGGTGATTTTAATTTGTTGATTCCCGCCAAATAGGAAGACACCGCCGCGGTGTTGGCGCTATTGGCATAGCGTTTAAGCAACGATTGGAGTAACTTTTTGGCTGCCTCGATGCGATCTTGTTGATAGAAGATTTTAGCCACCAAAAAATAGTTATCAACAATGGCCTGGTGCTCCAGTGGGTACCTTTTATCCAAGTCCCGACTGAGTTTAAGTACGACATCGAATTGGTTGTTTTCGTAAGCCACTTGAATCAGTTGCGTCAGTGTTGCAACGGCTTTGGGCTTGATCAAGTGACCGTCTTCCAGATATTCCAGCATCATGGCGATGGCTTGCTTGTGTTGACCGGTTTGCACCAAACGTTCGAGTTGGTCAACCGGTCTTTGACGCTTAAGTTTTAAAACCTGGGTCTCAGCTTGAGACAACAAATGGTCCAAATCGGTGCGGTTGTCTTCTGCTTTTAGCTCTTGAATGATTTTGATGGCTTCCTCACCTTGATCTTCTGCCAACAAAGCGATGATGCGCTCCTTGATGGGATCGGTTTGGTTCGGCGCCGTGGATTCAACCACTTCAGTATCGATGGTGTGGTGACCCAATTCATCGGCATGCCGGTACATCACATAGCCAATCACCAAAAAAGTGAATACCAGCAAAAAGTATAAAATCCAGGCCAACATCAAATCGCCGATGATGCCAGGTATGACATCAGGCAAGTAAGTCCGAATCATGATGTTGAGTGCGCCACACATCAAAAAGAACACCAGCAACCAGACGTACTCAAAGCCTGTTCTGGAGATAACCTGAATCAGGTTATTTGGATTAAATGAGGATCCCAAATCTTGAGTTTTAGATAACATCATCAAAAACGCCGGTGTGACCACGGTTGTTAACACCAACAAGGCCATGCCCACTGGTGGATCATAACGGTAAATAAACAGGAATATGAGCAGTTGAATCACCGCCATACAGATGGCTTTGAAGCCTATTTTGTCATCAATTTCATGGTTGAAATTATCGGCATAGTGCAATTGGCCACTGGAAACTGCATGGAGCACTTCAAATGCGAGTTTATAAGAGGCTAAAAAAAGAATGGCGCCAACCAAAATGCCGACGATCAGTGAAGGAATCAACAACAGTATGTTACCAGCAGCCAACAAAGTGATTTGGTAATACAGTTTTTCCTGCTGCATGTACTTAAAGAAAAATCCGAACTGTTTCCAGAAAGGTGGTGGGTCCTGTGCCAGGTTAAATGAATCCATTGTCACCTAAATTAATAGAGAAGGTTTATTTTACTCAATGCCAGCGCAATCCGAAAGGCGGACTAACCCAGATCCTAAAGAAGCCGCACTGATGGCGGCTTCTCGGTGTCAATCGTTATTGCCATGTTTTTTATTGATTCTGGTTTCGTTGTTGCTTTCGATTGTGGGCTTGCTCGCGCACCAACCGTTCTTTCTGGATGGCTTGCTGCGCCGACAGACGTAAATTGTTTACCCGTTGTCTTTGTTCATCTCGGGTTGCAGTGATAGCTTGCTTGGCTTCGAGTTGTCGAAGCCGGGCTCGTTGCTGAACAGTAGCCAGCCTGCGTTGATGCTCTTGGGTCTTGGCCAGGCTCTGTGACAGCTGTTGATGCTGGAGTTGACGTTGCTGTTGTCTCAGGGTTTGCACTTGTTCTCGCATCGCTTGTTTTTCCTGGCGCTGTTGACGGCGTTCAGCCCTGACCAGTGACTTGGCCTGCGCATGGGTGGACTCATGAGCCAGCAAGTGACTGAATGGTTCAGGCCTTGTTGCAGCCACTTCAGGAACCGGCGCCACCTCTCCCTCTGGCACCACTTCGGTTTCTGGTAACGGTTTGGCCGGCATGGCAGGCTGCACCTTTGTAGCTGGAACAGGTGGTGTGGGTGCCACCACCGGGGCTGTTGGCTGGGACGCAGGCGGTGGTACCACAGTAGGCGATGGCTGTGCTGGTGTGCTGGGAATTTCAGCTGCCACCACGGGATCTGGTGCCTCTGGTATTGCCGCTGGTGTATTTGCCGCTGGTGAAGTGGGCATTTTCGCCGTGGGGATTTGCTCGTTTTCGGCATGGGTGATTTGTGATAATGCGATCAACGACATGCCGACAAAGGCACTGAAGAGCATCAATTTTTGCTTTTTGGGGTTCATGGTTTGACTCCGGTTGTGGGGGTTTAAAATCTGGTTCAGCCGCTGAAACATGGGGCTTTGTCGTGCCATGGCGGTGGCCATATTCAGGTGGCTGTGTTGTTGTTGGTGAAAGTGCAACAACGACTGTGCATAGCTGCTTGGGTTGACTTGATGAGCCAGCACCGCTTCATCACATGCGGCCTCAAAACTGGTCATCATGTTGCGCTGAATCCACCACATCATGGGGTTAAACCAAAACACAGCGGTCATGGCTTTGCCCCAAACCATCCACCACCAATCCTGGCGTTTGATGTGCAGCATTTCATGCAACAGGGCCATTTTCAAAGTGTTGTCGTGCATGTCACCCGTGTCAGCATTAATTGGCAATAAGATGACCGGTTTGAATTTACCCCAGGTACAGGGTGAAACCACGGCTTCGGTGAGCAAGACTTGAGGGGTTGGTGCCAGTTGCAATTGTTGCGACAGTTGCTTGACCATGGCGTTAATCCTGTCAGAATCAACCGGCCGCGCGGCTTGGGTGATGCGATGTAGTCGATACAGCGAATGCGCCATTTTCATTAGCAACAAAACCGTACCCAACAAGCCAATGACCAACCACACATTCAATCCGAAAGCGCTGTACACTGGCTGCTGACCTGCCATCAACGCGGGTGACAAAGCATTGACCGTTTCAGGTCCGATTGAGTCGCTGGCCAGAATGGGCAATGACCACAAATGGAGGTGTTCACCAACGAAAGGGGTCACCAACATCAGCACCAAGCCCAAGCGCCAAATCAAGGCTTTGTTGGTGGCTGACAGCTGACTGCGATTCAACCACAGCAAAGCGCCCATAATTAACAGCATTTTGAGCAACAAGTTCAACCAAACAGCATAGGTGTTAAGTAAGTCTAACATCACTCGTCCGCGTGTTTTTCCGCTTCCAACAAGGCCATGATTTGATCAATTTCTGCCTGACTCATACCTTGCTTCTCCATCCCAATCAAAGCCGTAACCGCTGCCAATGGGGAGTCGTTGAAAAAGGTTTTCATGACATTTTTCAAGGCGCTTTGTTTGGCCCGACCGGTGTCCATCACGGCCTGGTATATATATTTGGCCCCTTCTTGATGGTAAGTCAGGCATTGCTTTTTAACCAGACGGCTGAGCATGGCACGAACGGCTGAATAGGAAGGCGGGTCAGGCAGCTCATCTAACACCTCTTGTGCGGTGGCCTGGCCATGGGCAAAAACGATGTCCATGATTTGTCGTTCGCGGCGGCTGAGTTGGTTGTAGGGTTCTGAATGGTTCATAATGTTAATTTTGTAGCACTGTGCTAATAATGTAGCACTAAAGGGTATTTTGCAAGCGTTTTTCACAATTTTTAACTGACCATCGACTTTTTCTTACAGCCGTTGTCGAAATTCTTGGCTGTCTTTCAGGCCTGAAAAGTAAACAATGCCAGGGTGTTTGAATTAAATTACGGGGAAAATACCATGCAACAGGAAGTATTGAACAACCTGAAGTTACAAAGTGAATCCAGAAAACAAAACCGCGACATTGCCAAACGCATTCGTTATTTGCAAAGAGAATTGGTGCGCGCTTCTTTTATGGGCGAGGAGAAATCTGGCTTGTGTCGTAACCTACTGAATTCCATTCAGCAGGAACGTGAAAAAATGCGCAGCAGCTGACAGTAAACCGTTAAACAATTACGCCAGTGCTTGCTGCCAATCGGCCAGCAAATCATCCATGTGTTCAATGCCCACCGAGACCCGCAACAAATTATCGGGGGTTAAGCTGGCCGGACCTTCCACTGACTTGCGGTGTTCAATCAGACTTTCGACACCACCCAATGATGTGGCGGCGGTAAACAACCGCAGTCGCCCAATCAATGCCATGGCATCGGCTGCCGACTCACCCACTTGTACAGACAACATGGCACCACAGCCATTGGGCATTTGTTGGGCAGCCAATGGGTGTTGTGGGTGGCTTGTTAATCCGGGGTAATGAACCGCTTCAATGGCAGGGTGGCTGGCCAGAAATTGTGCCAATTTTGCGGCTTGTTGGGTTTGTTTCATCAGCCGCAATTTCAAGGTTTTGATGCCACGGGTAATAAGCCAACAATCAAAAGGTGATGGTACCGCGCCATTGAGTTTTTGGATGTGCTTGAGTTTTCCGGCCCATGCTGCTGGCGCCTCAGGGCCCAACACCAAAGCACCACTGAGGCAATCGGAATGGCCGCCAAAGTACTTGGTGGTCGAATACATCGTGGCATCAGCACCGTGCTCCAATGGCTGTTGTAAAACCGGTGTGCACCAGGTGTTATCAACCACACACAAGGCGTCATTTTCATGTGCCAAGGCCGACAACTGGCGAATATCACTGACCTTCAACAACGGATTAGACGGTGACTCCAGCCACAACAAGCGGGTGTTGTCCTGCATAGCAGATTGAACCGCTGAATAATCGGTCATGTCCACCAGGGTATGGGACAATCCCCAACGCGCAAACACCTCCCTAACCGCCGCATGTACTGAATAATAAGCATCATCAGGTACCAGCACATGATCGCCGGTTTTTAGCGTTTGTAACACCGCGCTGATGGCAGCCATGCCAGAGGCAAAAGCAAACGCCCTGGAACCACCCTCTAGGCGGGTCAAGGCCTGCTCCAGTAACTGTCGGTTGGGGTTGTCATCGCGGGTATAAACAAAGCCACTGGCATAACTGCCATCCAATTCGCGTTTGAAGGTGGTGGATGGGTAAATGGCATTGGCCACCGACCCGGTTTCGTCACCTTGCGGTTCGGTGGCTTGAATGGCCAGGGTTTCAAATTTGATTTTTTCAGTCATGTGGGGAGGTCCTAATGTGTCCACTAATTGTAAATGAACCCAATGCCAAACAGTAGTTTTTTGATCAAATGAATGCTTAGATGAATCATCATCCTCGGGCTCACTTAAGAACTTAGTTGGTAACCTGAGGATGACAGTAAGTGGCACTTTAAGTCACTGATAAAATCATCCTATTGTTGTTAACATCACTGGCAAATCATTAGGACCAACTGATGCAACTGCCTGCATTGAGTTGGGTAAAGCGGGGATACATTGTTAGGTTAATTACTATGGCAGTGCAAAATAAACCAGCTCATAAAGCTTTTAACCAGCAGGCTCCAAGGTTTTGCCACAGGACCAGCACAGGGCAAAATTGCCTTCATTGGTTTCCCCACACTGCTGGCAGGTCCAATTAACCAACGATTTTTCTTCCTGATCTTGCGCCCGGCGGCTGGCACGCAGCGGTGCCAACAAGCTACTGGCCTCTTCAAAATCTCCATCCCGATGCACCCAAAGCTCAGGCCAAGTTTCTGTAAAAGGCACTTCTCCAGCGACATTTCCAGAAAATTCATTCTTAATAAAACAGGGAATACCGGCATCTTCCAGCACTTGTCGGGCCTGTACCACCCAGGTGATCATTTCATCAACAAAGACTTTTTTCATGTCATCAGTTTATCACCAATCAATCTCAACACCGTTTTTTAGTATGTGATTGAGGCTTCAATCGACAGCAGGTAAACTGTGCTGTTCCAACGCCGCAATCAAAGCCGGTCGGTATTTTTTTGACACCGGTACCACCTTGCCATTTTTCATCACCAGCTCAGTAGATTCAGCGGCTTTCTTTTGTAAAGCCAAACGGTGAGCCAGGTTGACTATATAGGAACGATGTACACGCAAAAATTCATACTGGCTTAAACTGGCTTCCACTTCAGCCATGGTCCCACGCATCGACAACACACGCTCCTCGGTATGAAAATAAACGTAGTTGCCACCTGACTCCACAGTAAGCACATCGGTTGGTTGCAGATAAAAAACACCTTGTTTATTTTTAATCTGAATGGGTTTATCTACCACGGGCGGCGGCGACTTTCTGTGCAGGTAGTGCATGTATGCCGTCAATATCAGCACAAAGACAAAGTAGGTGACCACATCTTTGCGGTATTCATACCAAAACTCCACGCCCCACTGACCAAAGTCATATTGCGCACCCATCAACGCATAAACAACTTGCCTGAGCCACACCATAAACACCACGTGCACAACCGAAAACAACAGCGAAGCCAGCAGGTGAATGGCCAAGTTTTTGGGCCAATCTCGGTGCATCAAGGGCGCTTTCAAGGTCAACACATAAACCGCAAAGTACAAACAAAACAACACCATTAAGCTGCTGAATTCCCACACATAGGGATGCCAGGATTCGAACGCCACCCCATTGCGCTCTAAATCTGCGGTGACCGTAAGGCTATTTATCCAAGCAAAAAACACACCTAACAACAGTACTGTCAGCCAAAACTGCCACCAGCTTTTGCTGAAAGTGCTGAGGTGGTTTATCTGGTTCTCCGCCATTGGTCCCTGGGTGTTAGACATTCGTCCCAAACGGCTGTTTTGCTGATGTGATTCCATTTATTATCGGGGTTTTAATTCTTAAGAGGCAAACAGTGGATTCAATGACCCAAAGAAGGTATGACCTGGATTGGTTGCGAGTGGCTGTGTTCGCGATGTTGATATTTTATCATGTCGGCATGTTGTATGTGGCTGACTGGGGCTATCATTATAAGTCAGAACATCAGTCTACGTGGCTGCAAAACCTGATGATTCTGCTCAACCAATGGCGCTTGCCTTTGTTGTTTTTGATTTCAGGTATCGCCATCAGATTCTTTCTTCATCGAACCACCTGGACCCGTTTTGTGGGCTTGCGAACCTTGCGCTTGTGGGTGCCTTTGTTGTTTGGTATCTGGGTGGTGGTACCACCTCAACTGTACATCGAAATGCTGAGCAAAGGCGACCTACCTGCCATCAGTTACGGTGCCTTTTATCAAGCTTTTCTTGATTTGTCACACCCTTATTTTGAGTCATACCAGTCTGGAATTTTTCCTCATGTAGATGTCAACCACCTGTGGTACATCCGTGAGCTGTGGTACTTTTCTATGTATCTATTGGCACTATACGCGGCGCTTCATTGGCTCAAGCTGATGCCATATTTGTACTGGCCGTTTAAACATTGGCCAGTATTCAGCCTGTTTGCCATATTGGTTATCGGTTTGGCCTTGTTGCAAGTTTGGGTGTTCCCGGCCGACTCGGAAGGCACCCGCAAAGCCTTGGGGTTCAGTTTTTTGTGTTGTGGTTTTCTGATGGGTTGGGAACCCAAATTCTGGCAACAGTTGGGTCACCACCGCAAGCATTTTTTAATTCTGGCCGTACTGGCCTTTGCGGTTCTCATCACCTATTACCATGGGTATTACCAGAACAACAGAACAACAGGTGGTCTTTATGTGCTAGAAAGGTTGTTGGTGTTCACCAACCGCTGGGCCTGGATTTTTGCCATTCTGGGGCATGCCTACCACCACTGTAACCGCAATCATCCCTGGCTGCGATACCTGAATCAAGCCGTTTATCCTTATTACATTTTGCACCAGACATTCATCATTGTGTTGGCCTATCTGCTGCGTGATTGGGGCCCAGTTTGGCAGCCCATCACCGTCATCATCTTGACTTTTTCCGGTTGTGCGCTGGCTTATGAACTGATCCGCAGATCAGCGGTGTTGCGCTTGCTGTTTGGGCTGAAGATTGGCCAACCAACGACAAATAAAGCAATGCCTGTCAAAGACCCTTAAGTGCCAAAATACCGACTTTTAATTTTTGGTAGTCGTGGCCGAAGAAACCTTGAAACGGAATTCGGGTCAGCCATTGCAAACGGTCGGTGGTGATTTTCAGAGCCGCTACCATTTGCGGATCATGTCCTGTCAGGAAAGTCTTGATTTGCTGCTCAAAAAAGGCCACGTCGTCGACAAAAAATCGTGCCGTAGAGGTGGCCAGCAGCAGCAAGTCCCGGGCCTGGGCTTCAGGCAAGCTCATGACCGCCAATGGGTTGTCTTCAAAATCAACGAAAGCAATGCGTCGGCTGACCGGATCAATTAACAGGTTGCGCACAAAACCCTGACTGAGACACAGGTCTTGGCGGTGCAGTTGTTTGAGGGCTTTTAAACACAAGGCGAACAATTGTTGGCGTGTGGCTTGTGGGGTGTCGGCTTGTTTCATGGTTTTGACAATCGACTCACCCACGTGTTCAACCAACATCCAATCGCTCCGGTGAGCCACCACTCGCGGCACCAACGCCCCGGCCTCGTACAAGGATTGTAATCGCTTCAATTCCACAGCAATGGCCGTTTCACCCCCCGGGTGAGGCGCCGCTTTCAACAACGGCAAACGCAATGCCCAGGCGAAAAAGTTCAAGGCATGGTACCTGAATATCCCACGCGCCGGCGCGGCTTTCTTTAACCAATAAATCCCTTGCTTGGTTGTCAGTTTTTCAATCCGTTGCGGTGAGTCCATGGCAGCCTGCCATTGACGAACATTGATTCCAGTAGTTAACAATTCATTTGGTAACTGAGCAAAATTCATCTCCATATTTTACAGATTCTGCAAACAGCTCGCCAACCCCTGATTCACACAAACCATGAACCCATTGACAATCAGAATGGCCTATAATGACCTGACATGCACCCGACAGCACGCCGTGTGTCGGCATGTTGACGTGTTGCTGTCAGCCGGTTTTGAAGACAATGGACTCACTGCAACAACAGCTAACAGAGGCAATGACATGATTTTAAGAAAACTCAGACTACAACGTGGCTGGTCACAAGAACAGGTGGCCGAACTGACCGACTTGTCGGTGAGAACCATCCAACGCATTGAGCGTGGGGGTCAACCGAGTTTAGAATCTGCCAAAGCCCTGGCGGCTGTTTTTGAAGTGAATCTCAATACTTTCTATTCAACAACCGGAGATGAACCGATGAACTCAAACCCTAACAACACACAGCTGTCTGAACAACCCAGCCACAGCGACACACCGGCAGTGACTGAAGCAGAAAAAGCTGCCATCAACTACGTCAAAGGCATCAAAGAATTTTATGGCCACTTGGCCATGTATGCGATTTTTATGGTGGCTTTCCTGGTGACCGGAAAATTGGCTTCCACCCAGACCCTGTGGTTGGCGTTGGGCTGGGGCGCTGGGGTGGTGGTCCATGCCCTGGTGGCCTTTGAAGTATTTGGCTCTTTTGGCACCAGCTGGGAGAAGAAGCAGATAGAGAAAAAACTCGGTCGCAAACTGTAACCATGAAAGCTTTTGGTGCCCATCAACCCAAGCCTAACATTCAGCGAAAGATTGATTGGTGCCAAAAGCTACCCAGCAACTGGGTGGGCAGAATGATGGCACAATGGTTGCGCTTGCAGGTCATGTCCAAAGCGACCTTGCCACTGGACATCACTTTGGGACAACTGAAACTGCGTTGCCATTTCAATGACAACAAAGCAGAACGTGACTTGGTGTTCATGCCCTGGCGTTGGGATCAGCTAGAGCGCCAACTGTTATTGAAGCTGCTGCCTGCCGACGGCGTGTTTATCGATATCGGTGCCCATGCGGGTTTGTATGCAGCCATCGCCGCCACCCACTTGAACAGGCTGGGAGTGATCATTGCCATTGAACCCAATCCCGCCGCCTACCAGCGCCTGTGTTTCAACCTCAAAGCCACCATAGCAGGTCTGCCAGAAAAACCACGCGCCGAACTGTTACAACAAGGCATCAGTGATGAAGTTGGCGAGGTCACCTTGTACGTCAATGAAAACAACCTGGATGGCAGTTCACTGCAGCCAGATGCCGCAGCAAGCAAACCAATCAGTATGCCATGCACCCCGCTGATCGATGTTATTGAAAAGCAAAAACTATCGCGTGTCGATGTCATCAAATGTGACATGAACGGATCTGAGGATCTGGCATTGATGCCCTTTTTGGTCGATGCGCCCAACCACCTGTTGCCAGCCTGTTTGATCATCAAAAATCAGGTCCGGCGGTGGCAAAACGACTTACAGGAAACTTTGAAGCACCGTGGCTACCTGCCCACCGATGAAACCGGTAAACATTTAATTTTTCAACAGCGACAACCCAAAAAACTATCGCCAGCGGCAAAAAAATACAAAGGCGTAACCCCTGTGGTTACCTGACCAGCTGATCGGTTTATTTAATTTTTAAGGGCAAACCCTTGTCTTCACCCGCTTTGCGGGCACGCAAGTAAACCAACTCATAGGTGGCCGGATAAAGGCCATCTTCGGTGCGGAATTGTTGGTAATTTTCGGTCAACTTTTTGATGGTTGCTGGTGAAGTCAGGCCCTTGGGTCGGTTGTGGTCAACGTTGTGAGCACCGATGTTTTTCAAGTCGCGCATCAAATCAACCACATTGGCATAAGTCATGGTGATGAATTCAGAATCGACAATGACATCAACCAAACCCTGTTTCATCGCTTCATCTGCCAGCACCGCTGCGGGCACAAACTGGTTCACGTGGGGTTTGTCATCAACGGCCTGCCAAGCCAGCTTCAACTCGTGCAAGGTGTGCTCACCCATGGTGGTCAGGTGCACATGGCCACCGGGTTTAAGGGCGCGTTTGATTTCTTGCAAAACGGTGTTTTCATCACACCATTGAATCATCAGGTTGGAAAACAACAAATCACAACTTTGGGCATGCACATCGATGGCATGGGCATCGGTTACCCGCGATTCAACCTGTGGGTGCTTGGGCACTTGGGCCACCATGCTTTCAGCGAAATCGGCCGCAATGATTTCGGCCTCAGGATACAACTTGAGTAATTCTGGTACCGCCCACCCGGTGCCACAACCCAAATCCAGTATTTGTTCTGGGGGTGTTTTCAAATCATCGGTCAACCGCTCTATCAAGCGCAACAAAGCTTCTTTTTGCAACACGGCGTGTTGTTCGTATTGTTTGGCTGCTTGGTCAAAAGCCGCCTGAATCAGTGGATGTTCTAAACTCATGAATGGGCCTGAATGAATGGGTTAATCAATGCATTGATGGCATCGGCTTCACGGATAAATGGTGCATGACCTGAGCCCCTGAGCAGCTGGTATTCACCGCCACAAAGTTCAGCCGCCTGCGCCATGGCTTGTGGTAACACCAAGCGGTCGCGCCGTCCGCTGAGCCATAATGAGGGCTGTTGCAGGTTTTTCAATGGGGCGGACAGGTCAGTTGCTGCCAACAGGTTCAATCCAGCCTGTAAGGCTTGCTCTGTTGGCAAGGGTCGTTCAAATACTTTTTGTCGCAAGGTGCGCAGTTGTTGACGTTCATCTGCAACACCTTTGACCTCCAAAGCCAAAAAGGTTTGGATGGTTTGTTTCACGTCTTGTTGCAGGTTGGCAGCAAACTGCGCCAGCACCTGTGGGTCGGTGCCATGGGGCCAGTGGGGCCTTTGCACAAAACAAGGGGTGGCACACAACATGATCAGAGCAGTCACTTGCGACGGCTTTTTCAAAGCGACATTCAAAGCCAGCATCCCACCCATAGACCAGCCCAACCAAATCCCGGCAGGCACGTCACTGGCTGCTGCTGCCAGCTCATCCAAATCTTCACTCAAGTGAGCCTCGTGGTTGAGCCCGTGACCAGGCAGGTCAATCAAGTTGACCTGATAATGCGCAGCCAAAGCATTCGACCAATCATCGAATAGGTGGGCATTCATGCCCCAACCGTGCAACACATTCAAAACCGGCCCTTGGCCAAGAGATTGGACTATTTTCAACGAATTTTCGCCCTGAAAGGAAAGCCGCACATTATACAAAAACCCCACCACCCGCGCACCCGTTGTGCCCTCGAAATATCCTTTACCAGACAGGTGCGCAAATAAATTGTAAAAGATTTGACGCTGAATGCGTTCCCCTTGCGCATCTATGGGTATATACAATTCAAAGAGAAGCTCATGAAAAAATTGACCCTCATCACCGCTGTGATCCTGGCAACCACCCCATTGCTCGCGTGCGCCAATCAATTCCTCAACCGTTTTTACGGCAGCAACAACATCGCCATAGGCCAGCTCAGTGGCGACATCAATGGCCTGGTCGCAGCCAGGAACGGTACCACCATTGAATACGTCAATGCCGATGGCGACCTTGAATGTCATGCATTGTTGAGAAAAACCAACGGGGTGTGGCAATCCCTCGGCGACATTGGCGCCATTGGTAATTCCTGCCCACTGATTCCCGGTGGTGCTTTTGGCATCCGAGCCGTTGAAGCGTTTGGCACTGACATTTGTATTGGCGGCGATTTCACCAACCTCGGTGGCATCACTGGGTTGAGTTACTTTGCTTGTTATTCTGATTCACTGGGCTGGTATCAACCCAATGGCATCGGCAACGGTCCCAACAACAGTGTCTATTCGATTGATGTCAACGGCACCTCCATGTTCCTGGGTGGCGTGTTCACCTTTGTCAATGCCGGCACTTTGAGCGCCAAAAGAGTGGTAAAAACCGACGGCTTAACTTGGGAACCGTTATACACCGACGCCAACCAAACCGACAATGGCTTGAATACTTCTGTCAATACGGTGTTTTCTACCACCAGCTTCTTGGTGGCATTGACTGGATTAGACACCTGGACCTGGAACCCTTCGGTGCCAGAATGGGTGTCTCGAGGATCGCACAATGGCAACACCACTTCCTCCCGTGATGTGGTTATTTTTGGTTCCACTTTGACTGTCAACACCCCTGGTGCCACCATGGTCGGCGCCGACTCAGCCGGCAGCATTTCTGACTTCAATATCGGCGCTGAAGAATGGTCTGAATTTGGCATGAGCCAAGGCGTCAGCACCAACACCCACCAACTGGCTTATGGCTTAGGCCCGTTGTATGCCACCGGTGACTTCACTGCTTTTGATGCCAACGCCCAAGGATTGGCCTGGTACAACGGCGTCTCCTGGCAAGCCGCGCCCAACCATGAACAGTTAGGCAACTTGAACTTAACCCAGGTCAATGACTTGCAACAAGGCGGCAATGAATTTTGTCTGCAAACTGGCGGCTCACCAATTGCTGCCACCCGCTATTGGGTCAACCACGTTTGTTACAACGGCAGCCAATGGGTGGGTGATAACAGAGCGCCCATTTCCAACGTCATTCAAACCATCGGCAGCTTTCAGGGCAATGTCATTCATGGTGGCGACTTCACCATTGCCGGAGATGTTTACTCAGCCTTCGTGGCGCAATTAGATAACAGCTTTACTTGGCAGGACATCAGTCAGTTAACCTGGTCAGGTGGTGGTGCTGGTTCGGTGTCAAACCTGGCCACCTACGATGGCCACCTGTATGCTTCCGGGATATTCAATGCCGCCAACGGCACCACGGTCAATGGCATTGCCAAATACGATGGCAACAACTGGTCTGCTGTGTCAGCCGGGTTGAATGGCTTTGATGCATTGATGACTGTTTGGAACAATCAGCTGATCATTGATTCCGGCAGTGGACTGGTGAGTTGGGATGGCAACGCCAGCACCCCGATTGCCAATCCACCGACCGGCACTTACACCGACATGACCACTTACCAAGGTGATTTGGTGGTCGCCACCTTGTCCTCAGGCACCAGCAGATTACACCGCTATGACGGCAATTCCTGGCAAAGCTTTGCTGGCACTTTACAGGGTGTGATCAAGACCTTGGCAGCCAATGGCAATGATTTGTATGTGGGTGGAGATTTCAGCGGCGCTTGTAACACCGTGGATTTTGTACCCGCTGAAAACATCTTCTTATGGGACGGGTTTGGTTGCGATGATCTGGGCGGTGGGGTCGACAATTCTGGTCCGGTAGTCGGCGTCAATGACATGGCCATTCAGGGTGACCGCTTGTACATCACTGGCCGCTTTGAAACCGCTGGTGGCATGCCTGCCAATAGCCTGGCCATGTGGTACAACGGCAACTGGACACCCCTGCAGCAGGGCTTGCTGGATGGTTTGGATGAGGGCACAGGTAACGCTTTGTTTATTGCCGATGATGTGCTGTATGTGGCTGGCTATTTTGAGCAGGCAGGCGATGTGTTGTCACACCATTTTGCGGCCATAGATGTGGATGCGGTGTTCAGCAATGGTTTCGACTGATGGCGGTCTGGCAAGGCTGTTATTGCATTTGCGATAGCAGCCAGGCCCGGGCTGCCGTCCAGGTGCGATTCACCGTGCGCGGCGAAATATCCATGGCCAAGGCAGTCTGTTCTACCGTCAGTCCAGAGAAATAGCGCAGTTTGACCACATCTGACATCACTTCATCTTTGCGTTCCAGTTGGCTTAAAGCATGGTCCAGGGCCAACATCTCCCCACCCAAAGAATCGGTGGTGGCAATGTCAATATCGCGCACATGCGTGGCATTGGCACCGCGTTTGAGGCTGGCTTTGGCTCGGGCTGATTCAATCAGTATGCGGCGCATGGATTCGGCCACCGCTGCAAAAAAATGCCGTTTGGACTGCCAACTCAGGTCTGGCTGTTTGACTAGGCGAAGGTAAGCCTCATGGACCAATGCGGTGGCACTCAAGGTGTGGTCTTGACGCTCTGAGCGCATTTTGTTTTGAGCCATTTTGCGTAACTCAGCATAAATCAGGTTCAAGAGTTGGTCCTGTTTTTCGCTGTCAGTCATGTCAGCCCGGGTTAACAGGGCCGTGACTTGTGATGGCACGTCGTTGCTGGCATTCATGACTGATTATTGTAACTCAGCCCTGGTTAAAAATTATGCGATAATTATGACAATGGCCAGTAATGAGAACAACGACACACCCGAAGACCCCAAACGATGGCGGTTGTTGTGGTCTTGTTTTGAGCAACTGATTGAAACTGATGCCAAACAACAAGCTGAATTGCTCGAACAACTGCAACAACAGCATCCCAGTTTGTTTCCGGAATTGGCCCAGTTGTTGGCCTCTCACCAAACCGATTCAACGGTACTGGACCAAACCATTCACGAGCAAACCCTGAACACTGATTTTGCACCACCGGACACCATTGGCGATTACAAAATTTTGCAGCCATTGGGTTCCGGGGGTCTGGGCGATGTCTACCTGGCCCGTCGACTGGAGGATGACATCAACCACAAAGTGGCGATTAAATTTGCTTCAGCGGGTCGTTTTGCCCCCATGGTTTTGCAAAGCTTTAACAATGAACTGAAAGCTTTGTTGAACCTTAACCACCCCCACATTGAACGCTTGTATGAAGGTGGCATCACCACCGACAACATCCCTTACCTGGTGGTTGAGTACATTGAGGGTGTCCACATTGATCAGTATTGTGATCAGCATCGGCTAAACCTCAAACAACGCATTGAGTTGTTTTTACAAGCCTGTGATGCGGTGTCAGCCATGCACCAGTCCCTGATCATCCACCGCGACATAAAAGCCAGCAACATCATGGTCAACCAACAAGGCCAGTGTAAATTACTCGATTTTGGTTTGGCCAAATTGACCGCGCAAAATCCCACCGAAAAGCAACAAACCGTGTCTGGATTTTTGATGACCCTGGCCTACGCCAGTCCGGAACAAATCAAAGGCCAACCCATCAACACCACCAGTGACGTATACTCGTTGGGGATGTTGTTGCATTTGTTGCTGACCGGCCAGTTACCCTACCGCATCAAGGAACAAGACTTGGCTGATGCCAGTGAGAAAATCACCCAGTTCAACCCGCCAGCGGCCAGCCTCAACCTGGCTGCTGATGCCATCATCACCCAAACCCATCCGCAACTGAAAAAACGGCTGCAAGGCGAACTCGATGCCATTCTGGCCAAGGCCATAGATAAGGACCCGGAACGCCGCTACGCTTCAGCAGCACAGTTTGCTGAAGACTTGCACCGATACCTCAACCAACACCCCATCATGGCCAAAAAAGACACCGTCTTTTACCGCGCCAGCAAATTCGTACAACGGCACACCGCCGGGGTATTGGTCACGGTGGCGGTGATGTCTTCCTTGCTGGTGTTGAGCGTGCTGTTGTTTAACCGCAGTCAGGACTTGCAACAAGCGCTGGTGGCCACTCAGGAAGAACAACAACGGGTCAGACAAGTCACCGACTTTCTGATTGATATTTTCAAGCTCTCCGACCCAATTAAAAACCAGTCTGACATCGTCAACGTCAAAGACCTGCTGGATTATGCCAGCCTGCAATTGGATCAGCAGTTTGATCAACAACCCGAAACCAAAGCCAAATTGTATGAAACCCTGGGGACCGTTTACCTCAACATGAGTGACATGGAGGCAGCTGGCACCAACCTCGACAAAGCCATGAAAATGCAAACACCCAACAACACAGAAGATCGCCTATCGGTGTTGTTGACACAGGCAGAATGGCTACAGAAAAAAGGCCAGCTGAATGATGCCCTGGCATTGTTGGCACCTTTTGATGATGCACTTGAAAATCGCTCCCTATCGGAGATGATTGGCTTGCGCCTGGCTTTGATCAAAGGCCAATTGTTGTATCAATCCAATCAGCTGACAGCTTCCAGTGAACTGTTGACTACCGCCTCACAAAGAATCATGGCGCAAGAACACCCGACAGCGGAACTGAAGTCCGAACAATTGCTAGCCGACATCAACCAGTTGTTGGGGAATGTGTATTGGCGCAAAGGCCAATTGGATGCCGTAGGCAAACACTACCAACAGGCCTATGACAGCAATTTGCAGCGCCTCGGTGCCGCCCATCACCTGACCCTCAGAAGTTTGTCTGCGTTGGGTGTGCTGGATTATTCACAAGGCCGTTTTGAAGCCGCACAGTCGCAGTTCAAACAAGTGCTGCAATTTCGGCTTGAACAACTGGGACCTAACCATTACCTGACCGGTGATGCCCACAACCGCTTAGGCGCCACGTATTACGAATTAGGGCACCTGGATCAAGCCGAACACCATTACCAGGCAGCCTTGACTGCTTTTGAAAGCAGTGACTTGACGGCATCAATCAAATTCACACGGGTACTGAATAACTTGGGACTGATCAAACGCCAGCAACAACAGTACCAATCAGCGCAAAACCTGTTTCAGCAGGCCTTGGCCATACAGACTGAATTACTTGGCCAACAACACCCGGATTTGGCTGCATTGTTGAACAACCTGGGTTTAACCGCCTATGATTTGGGTCAGTTTCGCACGGCCCTGGGTTGGTTTCAGCAAGCCCACCAAATTCAACTGGATGCACTGGGCACCGACAACGTTAAAATGGCTTTTGCCATGACCAACATGGGGCGCATGTATTTGGCCTTGGGTCATCCGGATCAAGCCATCCACTGGATTGACCAAGCCCTTCAACTTCGGGCCAAACACACTGGCACCGACCATTTGTTGTATGCGGCTTCATTGATGGCCAAAGCGGAATGGGCATACAGTGAAAAAAACCTTGAAACAGCAGCCAAAAGCGCCAAAGATGCGCTTAAAATCCGCGAAAAACACATTCCGGTAAATGATTGGCGGATGGCGGACAGTCGCTTGTTATGGCACAGCACACAAACCGACAAGGCAGCTTTTGCACAACAGATGGTCTGTGATGCGGGCCTTATCGAACGGCAATTCGGTGCTGATCACCCCAGATCTTTGGCGGCTGATCAGCGCCTGCAAGGGCTGTCATTACCCGTTTGTCAGAATGCTCGCTGAGGTTTTGATACCTTAGGACTATCGGTTCAATTCAATCAACATCTCAACCGCTTCCTTGGCTTCTTTGAGATCGGTGTTGTGTTGTTCTCGATAAAGTTTAATGGCCTGCAGTTTTTGTCCTTTGCGGATGGCTTGAGCCAATCGCTCACCATGGTCCTTGAGGTTATCACCATAGCGGTGTTGCTTTGGATTCAACCTCGCTTGCTCTTCCTGGGTTAATTCATGTTGACTGGCTCTGGAAGCAGTACGACTGGCGCGACCCAACACAAAACCAATGATCAATGCCATCACCACCGTAACCAATGTTTGCATCTCACCCATCTTGATATTTCCGGTAAACAATCATTGATTGTATGCCATAGTCCAAGCGCTGGCGACTAAAATCGCAACGACAGGCAACTTATACCGCCATCCAATTTTTCAAACTCAGACACGTCCACAGGGACCACATCGAAACCAGCACCTTGCAACATGGCTTGAGTTTTCGGAAAACCTTTCGGCATCACCACGCTGTTGTTGACCCAGATACAGTTGGCGGCATAGGCTTCATCGTCATCCACTACCCAGCACTTGAAATCAGCAAATGCGCTGTTGCCTTTGAACTCCCCGGTCACTAACAAATGGTTGTTTTCCAAATAACTCAGACCGGTTTTCAAATGCAGCACTTGATCCAATTCTACGGTCGACCCGGTCAGGCCGTGCTGTTGTAAAATCGCCATCATTTGGTTGGCACCCTTAAGGTTGGTGCGTGCCGATAGACCGATATAATAATGATCACCGACCATCATCACATCGCCACCATCCAGTGTACCCTCGCCGGTGATGTATTCAAACGCATCAAAGTATTCACTGAGTGCCAACTGTATCGCTCCTGTTTCCGCTTTTCTGGATGAAGCCCCGGGGTTGGTGATAATCACACAACGGGGTGTGACTACGGCAGCATCCTCCACAAAACAAGCGTCAGGAAAAGCGTCTTCGGCGGGTAATACTTTGACCTTTAGGCCACAGTCCTGCAGAGCCTTTATGTAGTTTTGGTGTTGCTGTAAGGCCAGCTTATAATCTGGCAGACCCAGACCCGCGGTGGTGATGCCGTCCACCATACTGGCGGCCGGGGTTTTGACGATGGCATGTTTGAACATGGGATTATTGTGCGCCTTTTGTGACTGGCTGACAAGCGATTCTGAACGCGCTGCGCCCACAGACAGCCCCAGGCTGAAATCATCCCGGTGACAAGCACCACCTGTGTCGGCTACAATTCATTCATAACCCGTTATATTCTTATCACCACATGGCATTTACTCAGCAACCCTTATCAGGCCAACACGTGCGACTGGAACCCCTGCAAGCCAAGCACTTGCCTGGTTTGGCACTGGCCATTGAAGATGGCCAGTTGTGGCAACTGATGGCCACCAGTGTGCCGCATCCAGATGACCTAGAAACGTTCTATGAATTGGCCCAGGCCGATGTTAAATCAGGTGTGGCCGAAGTGTATGCCACCCTCAACAGCCAACAGCAAGTCATTGGCTCAACCCGTTTCATGAACACCGATTGGCCACACCAACGCACCGAAATAGGCTTCACTTTCATTGCCAAAAGCCACCAGCGCACCGCCATCAACACCGAAGCAAAATGGCTGATGTTGGGCCATGCTTTTGAACAACTCAAGATGAACCGCGTGGCATTTCGCACCGATTTCCTCAATCAGGTTTCCAGGCGTGCCATTGAGCGCTTGGGCGCCAAACCGGAAGGGGTGCTCAGAAATCACATGGTGATGGGTGATGGCCGGGTGCGTGACACGGTGGTCTACAGCATCCTTAAACACGAATGGCCAGGCATCAAAACCTTGCTAGAAGAGCGTCTATCATGAAGCTCAAGTTTCGGTCCGCCTCAGCCTCCGACTTACCGGGCTTAGTTGCCATGCTGGCTGATGACCCGCTGGGTGCCACCCGCGAACAATTCACCGACCCCTTGCCTGCAACTTACATCGCTGCTTTTGAACACATCAACAACGACCCCAACAACGAACTGATTGTCGCCGAATACCATGGAGATACAGTTGGCATGTTGCAGCTGACCTACATCCCCTACTTGACCCACCAGGGCTCTTGGAGGTGTTTGATTGAAGGGGTACGCGTACACAGCAATTACCGCAGCCAAGGCATCGGTAAATTGCTGTTTGAGTGGGCCATCAACAGGGCCCGCGAACGAGGTTGTCGGTTACTGCAATTAACCTCAGACAAACAAAGGCCCGATGCCATCAGGTTCTATCAACAGCTGGGCTTTGTGGCCAGCCACGAAGGCTTGAAGCTGAAACTTTGATGGCAGCGTCAGAACTGTAATCAACCCGTGTTTTTACTCCGAGAATGTGGTATTTTAATAGTGCACTGATTTGGCCAGATTAGGTCGGCTCAGTATTCATAACAATTGAGGAGTAGAACATGACTTTAGAAGGTATTTTAATCATCTGCCTGATTGGTGGTATTGCTGGTTGGTTGGCCGGTGTGTTGGTCAAAGGTTTTGGCTTTGGTATTTTAGCTAACATTGTGATCGGCATCTTGGGTGCTTTCGTGGGCAGTTGGCTGTTTACGCAACTGGGTATTTCCATCGCCGGCGGCATCTTAGGCAGCATCATCGTGGCGACCATTGGGGCGGTGGTCTTGCTGCTAATTATCGGGGTTATCAGAAAAGCCACCCGCTAGCCACCGGTAAATCATCTTGTAAAAGCCCATCAACAGGTGGGCTTTTTTTATTGCAATAACTTTAATTTATGCCGACAACCGGGGCAATTGTTGCAAAACCAGCCGCTCAGCCCGTTCAAAGTCCACTTGCGCCACGTCTTCAATACCCACCACCAGTTGCTCCAAAATCCGGGCTTGTATCTTGCCCCGGGCAAAAGCCTTGGCATAGGGTATCAGGTGAAACATCACCATTGAATAGCGCGGAATGAAATAATCTGGCAAACGCTGCTCCAATTCAAAAGCAATGGCCTTTTTCAAATGAAACTTGGGGTCATTGACTGACGAGCGCATTTCAATGTAGTTTTCCAATGCCATGTCAGCAATGGCATTGCTGTTGTCCATGCGGCGCTCCACAAAAGCCGGCATCGCCAAGTCCCAATCATCATTGAATTCATCCAGTGCCAGTTCCATCGCCACGCAATCTTCAAAACCGGCATTCATACCCTGGCCATGAAATGGCACGATGGCATGAGCGGCATCGCCGGTTAACACCGCGCGCTGGTATTGCCAGTCTTGACAGCGGATGGTGCCAAGGTAGCCAGTGGGGTTGTTAAAATAATCTTCCTCGAGGTTCGGAATCAAGGCTTTGGCATCAGCAAAATGCTGGTCAAACAACTCGTGCAGTGCGGCTTGGTTGTCGACCGACGCAAAACTGATGGGTCCCTGGTTGGGCATAAACAGGGTTAAAGTGAAACTGGCATCGGGGTTGGGCAAACCAATCATCATGTAGTCGTCCCTGGGCCAAATGTGCAAAGCTTCACGCTCCAGTTGAAACTCACCATCGGCTCCCGGTGGAATGTTCAACTCTTTGTAAGAATGGTCCAGCAGCTCAGCTGAAAACTCGGTTTCTTGTAAGGCCTTCATTGATTCACGCACCTGACTGCCACCACCATCGGCACCAATCAAGTAGTCATAATTCACCGTCGATGATTCCCCAGTTGTTTGATCCATGACTTGCAGTCGGTCCTGTTCAAATTCAATTCCCTGACATTCGTGTTTGAAATAAAAGTTCACCTGGCCGGTGGCTTCGGCGGCATCGCGTAACAAACTGACCAAGCCAGCACGGGACACCGAATAAATCACTTCTTCGGGTTTTTGTCCGTAACTTTGTAATTTCAACTGCCCGGATTCATCGTGCAACATCCGGCCTTGCATCGGAATCAACAGCGGTTTAACCTGATCCATCAACTGTAAGCGTTCCAAGGCATCGATGCCGCGGTTGGCCAGGGCCAGGTTGATGGAACGACCAGCAGAAATCGCTTCTTTGCGAATGTCAGGCAGTTGCTCATAGACCGAAACCTGATAGCCCCGGCGGGCCAAAAAAATGGCATGCATTGAACCCACCAAACCGGCGCCGATGATGACAATGTGTTTAGCTGCTGAACTCATAAAGCGGCCTCCAGGATATTCACAAAGCGCACGCAATCAGTGAAACTGTTGTACAAGGGCACCGGTGCCACGCGGATGACATTGGGCTCACGCCAGTCACAGGTCACGCCCGCGGCCTCAATGGCGTTGAACACCTGTTGTCCGGTTTTGTCGTCACTGCGGATAGAAATCGACAGTTGGCAACCACTTAAGTCTTCATTCGGGGTGATGATATCGACGTGTTTGGGCAAGCGATTTTGCAGCAAAAACCGTAAATAGGCGGTTAATTGTTTCGATTTGTTGCGAAGTGGCGCAATACCGCCGGCTTGTTTAAAAGTATCCAAAGAGGCGCGGATGGCCGCCAAAGACAAGATCGGTGGGTTGGACAGTTGCCAACCTTCAGCGCTTTGGATGGGCACAAATTCATTCTCCATTTTGAAGCGGGTCTTTTTATCGTGACCCCACCAACCCGCAAAACGAGGTAAATCGGGATTGTCATGGTGTTTTTCATGCACGAAACATCCGGCCACGGATCCGGGGCCAGAATTGAGGTATTTGTAGGTACACCAAGCGGCGAAATCCACCCCCCAGTCGTGCAATTGCATTTCAATGTTGCCGGTGGCGTGGGCCAAGTCAAAGCCCACCGTGATGTCGTGGTGTTGGGCGGCATCGGTGATCGCCTGCATGTCCATCACCTGACCGGTGTAATACTGCACACCGGGCAACATAATCAAAGCCAGTTCATCGGCATGTTCATCGATGGCCGCCAGGATGTCGTCCAGTCGCAGACATTCTTCACCCTCACGGGGTTTTAACAGCACCAAAGACTCGTCAACATCATGACCATGAAACTGTAACTGCGACTCCACCGCGTAATGGTCTGAGGGAAAGGCATGGTCTTCAATCATGATTTTATGACGCTGCTCATCCGGGCGATAAAAACTGACCATCATAAAATGTAAATTGGCGGTCAAGGAATTCATGCACACCACTTCACTGGGCTTGGCACCCACCAGCTTGGCTGATTCTTCGGCCAAAAACTCATGGTAGGGCATCCACGGGTATTCGCAATCAAAATGCCCCTTCACCCCCAGTTTTTGCCACTTGTCCAATTCATCATTGAGGTAGGACGAGGTCAATTTGGGCTGCAACCCCAATGAGTTCCCACAAAAGTACACTTCCTCTTCATCCGAACCTTTGATTTTTGGCACATGAAAAGCCGCCCGCATGGGCGCCAATGAATCGCGTTGATCAAGGGATAAGGCAAAAGCCAGACTGTCTTCGAATTGCATGGTCAATTATTGATTCTGAAAGCAACATTATAAACAATAGCCCGTTCAAAAAGGGCGAGATCATTCAGTCAGGAAAATAATTTATCCCAACCATACCTCGCGCTATAATTAAAGAGAAAGCGGAGGTGTGTATGAAAAATTTGTTGTTGCTGTCGGGACTGCTGATTTCTGGTTTGGGTCATGCGCAGTTGATTTTCAGGAGCCATTTTGGCCCTTTGGATGTGCCGCCCTTGTTTCCGCAAAACAACGGGGTTTATGTGTTACCCGATGAACCGGCAGCCAACCAGCTGCAATGGATCATTGATCAATTGGCTGAAAGCAGCACCAGCATCGCCGACATCAATGCCCACTTTTCCGCGGGTTGGTTATCGCAGATTGATGCGCAAGAAACCCAGGCCTTTATTGACTCAGTCAGATCCAGTTACCCCGATGCCGAGATCACTGATCTGGTGGCCCTGAGCGCCATGCATGCCAACGTGTTTGTTACCGGCAGCAACAACAACACCGGGGTGATTCTGCTTGAAGTGTCATATACCGCCGGTCAAAAAATAACCGCATTTGGGGTCACTGCGCACAACGGCAACTTACAATACCCAGAAGACATGAGCCTGACCTTGGCCCAAGCCAACAGCAAATTCGCCACCATGGCCGCTGATACCGGCTTGTTGGTGGCCTACATCAACGACAACCACCAATGCGAATTCATCGCCGGTCACAACAGCAATGACCTGCTGGCCACCGGCTCAATCTTCAAAGCCTGGGTGCTGGGCGGATTGGCTGATGCCATCGATGCCGGCAGCTTGACAGCCGATGACGACGTGGAATTCGTTGCTTCAGAAGCCGTCTACAACCCCAGCCTGGTGACCCGTGAACCCTATGGCACGATGTTCAAATTGGGCGATTTATCCAACATGATGATGGGTAACAGCGACAACACCGCCACCGATCTGGTCCACGAAGAAGTGGGGCGCAGTACCATCGATGCCTACATTGATGCCTCCGGAGTCGATGACGCCAATGTGCTCAAGCCCATGCTTTCGGTCAACGAACAATTCCACCTGTTCTTTTCGTTCCCGCTGTCAACATCACAAAATTACGTCAATGACACCGAAGCCAATCAGCTCGATTTCATCAACAACCAAATCGTGCCTTTGGGGCCGGTCAGTTCATTTCCACACAACAACGAGCCTTTGTTCACCGCCGGTAGCTGGCGTGCCAGCCCCATGGACATTTGTGCCAACATGGCCCAATTGCGCCAATACGATCCCGGTTCAGCAGCCATGCAAGTGGTGGACCGTTCTTTCGGTGCCCAAGCCGCCCAATTCAGAGTCAGGCCCCATTGGGACCGGGTGTGGTACAAAGGCGGCAGCCTGGTATCCGGCAGCACCGGCTACCACGTTCTGACCCATGCCTGGTTACTGGAAAACAACGGCCAATGGCCCATCGTGGTGATCGCCATGACCAACGATTCTGGTGGCGGCATCGATGACGACAGCGGCCTCTTCAAAGTCCAATCGGTCCTGGCCCGGATATTGGAGCTGGTCACTCAAGGTTTATAAAAGATTGGTGTTTATTGTGAGTCAAATGCCTGGTTACCAAGCAACCCGAATGTCCCAATTTAGAATCAACGTATCCATGAACCCGTGCCCGTTAATTCTATGATTTGATCCGTTATGGCACGTAAATCCCTTGGCGCAAATTGACTGACTTCAATCCGCTTTGATTGGTCCAAATAATTAAATGTCAAAAACCGACTGGATAAATCAGACACAGAAAACATGCCTTCAGTGATTCGGAGATTATCTTCCAACCGAAATTTTCTGTTGAGCTCATTACCTGTGCTCGTTCTTTCAAAAAACTTGGCCCGCATTAATTCATTCAACAGCGTGACTAAATTTTCAGGTGAAATAGATCTTTTGTGGATACCTTGCTTCTCCACATGAGAAATGCCTTCAAAAGTCACTGTCCCATAACCATCAATGGTGAGGTTAAAAACCGGGCAAGTGCCATAGCAATGTGTGAACTCAAGAACTATTTCAATCTTGTCCCTGAGGGAATCACCTGAGTCCTGCGACCACACCAGCGATGGCATCATTAAACAGATCATGGCAGTTAAACACAGCTTATTCATGGCGCTTCTTTTGCATATTATTGTTTTCCTTAAATAAATCAATCTTTTGGTCAACAACGCCAAGTTGTTGTTCCAATCAAAACCAAAGTATTTGATAAATAATTTTGGCACTACACCCCAAACAAGTTAAAATCCAACACTCAATTAAGCGCCCATAGCTCAGCTGGATAGAGTGGGTTTTGTGGATCATTTGCCTTCTTTGTTGCTCCGCAACAAAACCGGCTGCTTTCACAGTTTAATTTTTTTAGGCTCGAACCAGTTGGTCGGGAGTTCGATTGAATTGTCGGGAACAATTCAACCCGTCAGTTTGCTGACGACCCGTAGGGCGGAGTGCAGGGATGCACGAAGTCATCTCTCTGGGCACCGTTCGAAGAACGGCTTGAGATTTGTTGAAATAATTAATGGCTCAAACCTCCAAACAAGTTAAAATTCAACATTCAAATAAGCGCCCATAGCTCAGCTGGATAGAGTAACTGGCTTCGAACCAGTTGGTCGGGAGTTCGAATCTCTCTGGGCGCGCCATACATGAAAACCACCCTTGCGGTGGTTTTTTTGTGTGCGTGTTCAGATAACTTGAGCACTATCACCCAACTGTCATATCCCCACCACAAACCCATGCTAAAATTTCTGGGTTTTAAACCACATAATCACCATGCGAAAACACACTTTGACACTGACTTTGATGCTGGCTTTTTTATTCACTGGCTGCGCCCAACAACCCGTAAAAACTACCGAACCCAGCAACCAACCGTCTACCGCTGTGCCCATCAAGGAGCACTTGGTGCTGGCTGCTTTGTGGCAACAACATGCTGCTGAGTACCGGGCATTGTGTCACCAAGCCTACAACATCGCCACTGCGCGCCTGGACTGGTTGCTGAAAAACCACTCAACTGACAAGCCACTGGCCATCATTGCTGACATCGATGAAACGGTGTTGGATAACAGCCCGTATGCCTCAAAACTGATCAGAGAAGATGTGAACTATGAACGCGAGTCCTGGTTTGAATGGGGACGCAAAGAGTCGGCTGAACCGGTGCCTGGTTCATTGGCATTTTTTCAATACGCGGCCAAGCAGGGGGTGGCGGTGTTTTATGTGTCGAACCGCATGCATTCACAATTAACTGAAACCATCAACAACCTACAGAAACACGGATTTCCTCAAGCACAAGTGAGCAACGTGATGTTGCGCTCGGCCGAATCAGGTAAAGAGGCCAGGCGCCAAGAAATCATGAAAGACCATGAAGTGGTGATGTTGTTGGGGGATAATTTATCCGACTTCAATCATGCCTTTGATGATCAGTCTACGCTTAAGCGCAATGCCCTGGTAGAACAGCTCAGAGAACGCTTCGGCAGCGAATACATTGTGTTTCCTAACCCCACTTACGGTGATTGGGAAACCGATGGCTTGTATGAGGGCAAGTATGATTGGACTGAAGCAGAAAAAGCCGCTATCCGCAGAGACAAACTCAAGCCAGATTGACAAGGTTTAGAGCAAGCCAAACCTCAGGGTTCATGACAGCAACGGGTTTTAATGTACGTGCTGTCATGACCTCGATTTATTGATCTACTGTTAGCTGATTTTGAAGCTGCCTTTCATGATGGCCCAATGACCTGGGAATGAGCAAAAGAAGGTGTAATCTCCATCGGCGCTCAGCTCACTGGTTGAAAAAGTGATGGACGTACTTTCACCACCACCAATGACTTCAGTGTGTGCCAACACCCGATCATCACCGACCGGTACGTGGTTGTTGTCTAAACCGGCCGTCATGCCCGCTTGGGCAACCGCTTGAAAGTCAGCTGTTTGGGTCAATACCCAGTTGTGTCCCATCACATTTTTCGCCAGTTTCCCGGTGTGATTTAAGGTCAGTTTCACTTCTGTACAACTGGAATCGATGGTCATTTCTTGTTGATCAAACTGCATTTGGTCGTTGCTGTTGATGGTCAGTTCACAGGTTTCAGCCTGGGCCATAACAGCCGTAACTGACATCAATATCATTGCAAATATTTTCATGACATACCTCATAAGGTTTTATTAAAAAAATGGTGAGTTTAGTTATTAATATAGTAACGCGGTAAAGGTATCACAAGGCCCGTCAAAATCGTGACAACGCCAACTCTTCACGCCCTATCCGCTGTGGTCTGATTCATCTGTGCTGTTGTGTTTGACTTCGGTCCATTGTTAAAATGATTGTTTTGCTGGCTTTGCACTCATGACAACAACCCACGACGTTTTCAACCAGCCCACACCCTTTGAACACATCAACACTTTTCAGGCCGATCCGCAGTTACAACATTGGCTCAAGCAATTCTCCGCAGACTGGGACCAGGCCAAAGCCACACAACTGGCCAAGCAATTAGGCGACACCCTCAGCCAACCCGAATGGATTGAAAAGGGATTTCTGGCCAACCAATTCACCCCAGAGTTGCAGAGCCATGACCGTTATGGCCACCGCCTGGATTTGGTCAAATACCATCCGGCGTACCATGAGTTGATGTCTCTGGCGATCAAGCACAACATCCATGCGCTGCCCTGGCAACAGCCCCAAGCCGGCGTCCATGTGACGCGCATGGCACTGAATTATCTGTATAACCAGAATGAAGCCGGTAGCGCCTGTCCTTTGACCATGACCTTTGCTTGTGTGCCCAGTTTGCAACAATCCAAAGCCTTGAGCGACCATTGGTTACCTGGCGTGCTCAGCAGTGAATACGACCCCAGTAACCAGCCGATGCAGCAGAAAAAGGGCTTGACTGTCGGCATGGCTATGACCGAGAAACAAGGTGGCACGGACGTGCGCGCCAACACCAGCACGGCACAGTTTGATGGTGCTGGCCTGTGGGGTGATCGCTATTTGCTGACCGGTCACAAATGGTTCTGCTCGGCGCCGATGAGTGATGCTTTTCTCACCCTTGCCCAGACTGAAGCAGGCCTGTCCTGTTTTTTGATGCCACGCTGGTGCGCCGATGGCAGCAAAAACACGGTTCACATCCAGCGCTTAAAAAATAAACTGGGCAACCGCTCCAATGCCTCATCTGAAATTGAATTCGACCAGGCCGAGGGTTGGCTGATTGGAGAGCCTGGTCGTGGTGTACCGACCATCATCCAGATGGTGGCACTGACCCGCTACGATTGTATGATTGGTTCAACCGCACTGATGCGCCAAGCCATCACCCAGGCCATTCACCACGTGCGCCAACGCCAGGTTATGGGCCAACTGTTGGCTGATCAACCACTGATGCAAAACGTGCTGGCCGACCTCTGTTTGGAGTGGGCCGGGGCGCTGGCCCTCACCGCCCGCATGGCCCACGCATTGGATCACCAGGAAGACCCCAAACAACAAATGTATGTCCGCTTGATGACCGCGGTGGGTAAATTCTGGATATGCAAACAGGCGCAAAGCGTGATTGGCGAAGCCGCTGAATGTATGGGTGGCGCTGGTTATATTGAAGACCATGTCCTTAGCCGACTGTACCGCGAAGCCCCGGTCAACTCCATCTGGGAAGGCAGTGGCAATGTCCAATGCCTGGATGTGCTGCGCGCGCTGAATAAAACCCCTGAGTGCTGGGAGGTGATCAAAGAAAACCTTCAACAAGCCAGCGGCAACAACCCGGCATACGATCAACATTTGGAACAATTTCTCCACCACGCCAACCCCACGCAACTGCATGATTACGATGCGCGCTCCTGGGTCTCGCAGTTGGCGGTGTTGATGCAAGCGGCCACTTTATTGCAACATGGCGAGCCCTTTTGGGCCGTTGCCTTTTGCCAAGCACGCCTTGGCCGCCCGGTGTATGGTCCCTTTGGCCAATTGCCTGAAGGTGTCGACGTGGCCAGCCTGTTACAAAAAACCTTGCCGGTTGATTAAAATTGTTTATTATTCACTGTTTTACGTTGAATATTTGTCTTAAAACGACTATATTGGTGTTTTTTGATTAACTCAAAACCATGCCAAACCATTCACCCAGCCGCCTGATAAACCTGCTGAGTTACGTTACTTCATTTGTGTTAGTTCTCTGGGCCATCATTTTTGTGTTGAACCTGATACTGCTGATCATGTCGCTGTTTGGCTCAAATTTTGCCATCTTGAATAACAGTTGGCCGGTGCTGTTTTCGGATGAGCTTTTGTCGTCCTTATACATCGACAACAACGGTTATTTTGCCAGGCCCCACGACAGTGATTTGGGTTCCTTACAACAGTTCACCGCCAGCCTGTCCCCTCGGGATTATCTTTGGCCTTATTATGAAAGCTATAAAAACTTGGCGCTGTTGGTTAAACTCTCTTTGTACATGGGCGTCGTGTATCTTTTCCACCGCATCATTCTAGACATCCGCTTACAAAGGCCCTTCAATCAGACCAATATCCAACGCCTGAAACACATGGCTTTGTTGTTGTTCTTGGTAGCGCCTTTCTCTATGTTGGACACCTTGGTTCACCATTCATATATGATCAATCACATCGAACTGACTGACATTGAATTGGTCAGTAGGTTGTTCACCAGTGATACACACGCACAATCCATGTTACAGGAAAACCAGGTCTTGTTATCGAACCAGCGCAACTTCAGTCCACTGTTGTATGCGGTGATGGTTTACCTCATGGCTTTGGTGTTTCAAGAAGGCCTAAAACTGAAGCAAGACAGTGAGTCAATCGTCTGATGGCCATAGTGGTAAACTTAGACGTGATGCTGGCCAAACGAAAAATGTCGCTGACCGAACTGTCCGAACGGGTCGGCATCACCATCAACAACCTGTCACTACTGAAAAAAGGCAAAGTCAAAGGCATCCGTTTCAACACCCTGGCTGCCATTTGTAGGGAATTGGACTGCCAGCCCGGTGACATCCTGGAATACAACACAACAGAAACCACATCAGATGAATCGGAGCGCACATGAAAGCAGATTTTTGGCACGACAAATGGAACAACAACGAGATCGGTTTTGATCAGGACCAGCCCAACCCCTTGCTGGTCAAACACTGGCAGGCTTTGAACCTCGAAGCCAACGCCCGGGTATTTGTGCCCCTGTGTGGCAAATCCATCGACATGGTCTGGCTGCTGCACCAAGGCCACCAGGTGGTGGGCGTGGAACTCAGCGAAGATGCCATCGAGCAATTCTTCGCGGCCATCAAAGTCAAACCTGAAGTTTGGACCGACCATGCATTCAAGCGTTATTCAGCCCAAAACATCGAAGTGCTGGTCGGTGATTTTTTTAAATTGAACGCCGAACTGTTGGGCTCAGTCGATGCCACCTATGATCGCGCCTCACTGGTGGCCTTACCCGACGACATGCGCACCGATTATACCCAACACCTACAAACCATCACCGCAACTGCCCCGCAATTGCTGATCACCTTCGACTACGACCAAAGCCAACAAGCTGGCCCACCGTTTGCCATCCCGGCCACAGAAGTCAAAGCCCACTACCACCAATCCTACGCAATACAACAGTTGGCCAGCGTGCCAGTTAAAGGCGGATTGAAAGGCGGTTGTGATGCTTTAGAGCAGGTTTGGGCGTTGCAAGGCGAATGATTTCAAGCGCCCTCAGGTGCTTGGGATGACAACCTTCTGTCATTGCGAGGAGCGTAGCGACGCGGCAATCCCCAAAGTTTAGCAAGTGGCTTAAAGCTGGGAAGAGGAGCACTGATGGGGGTCCCTCGACTGGCGCTCGGGATGACGACTTTTATTTTGATAAAGGTTCTAGGTAAAAAAAATAATAACCATTATGAGCATTAAATAGAAGCGGGCGGGCCGCCCGCGCTCCAGTGAGTTGCATACCGGGACCGCAGGCGGCTCGCCTGCATTTGAGGATGTGTGAAGTAAATTTGAACCCTATAGAGACGTTGGGATGTCCCTCGCCTACATGGGCAGATTATGTTCCTGACATGATTCTGCATTCCCCACTTCCATGTGGGTCATGTAGGTGTGCCGTGTGAGCTTGGAGCGGAAACGGCCGACTGGCGCTCGGAATGACAAGCCTCTGTCGTTACTCGTGGTATTTGCGGATAACGGCTACTTTACCATCTTCCATTTCCAGGACTTCCATCATGGTTTGGCTGTATTCAATGGGCTGATTGTTTTGCGGGTGTGTGCCTTTGGCATAATTTTTATACCTGATGGCGATGGCAGAATCATTGAAAGTAAAGACGTCCAACAATTCAGCTTGGTATGCGGTATGTGCACCTAAATAAAAAGTCATGCCTTTTCGCATGTCAGCCTTGCCACTGGGTAAACGTGAATCATCTGTAGCCCAAGGGAGGTGGGAGTGGCCAACATCATCGGTAAGTAGCGCCAAATACGCCTCTAGTTCCTTTTCAGTTGCATTAGGTTTTTGGGTGGCAACCATTGCATTGAAATACAATTTGGCAAAAGCATTGAGATCGGTTTTAGCGTCATTCGCGCCTGCTGAATGGGAAAATAAAACAGCCAATGACAGCAACAAAAATTTATTCATATAAACTCCTTTTTGAGATTGAGATAACGCCGCAGATGCACTAATTAGGTTGACGGTTTATTGGGCTTTTGCCCAAATTTCACATGAAAATAAACCATTAAGATTAATACGGTACAACACAACAGAACATAGGTCTTGGTGGCAGAAATTGTACCGCCTTGCTGAATGGCTAGCCACAAATTATTTTTATCTAAAACAAAAACTGCCAGTAATCCAAACAGGCCACAGCAGGCAAAAAGAATTTGGATTGAAGCATAACAAGATATTTTTCTTTGGTGCCACAGCAGTGTCCCGATGCTATTCGGAATCAGGAAAAGCAGGAGCAAGATGAGGCCTGTCGATATGTCGTGGCCGAATGTGATCAGCGATGCAACCAATATCCATGCAGTGCCACCCAGCTGACTGCCGAACCAACCGCCAGTTTGCCAATTAAGTTGCATGTCTCGACCGGTTAACCTAACAAATTAATTGGTGTTTTTGTGCCATAGACCATTTTGTTCTCGGTGTTATAAATTCACTTTACCATCACCATATTAGCATAAGTTCTTGGTTGCTGATTGGGGGAGGTTTTGGTGGGTAACAAGCTTGAATACACTTGTATCGGTTGCATGTGTACAGTTCATGCTTTATCAACTTTGATTGGATGCGGGCGGGCCGCCCGCGCTCCAGTGAGTTGTGTTCCGGGACCGCAGGCGGCTCGCCTGCATCAATGAAGGTCTGTGATGTTGATTTGAACTCCAGAGAATCGTTGGGAGGTCCCTCTCCAAACTCCTTTCCAGATTCAGGAGGCTGCCGCGCCACTTTGTGGCTCGCAACGACGTCATTTTTTTATTTCTTCTTCGGCATATACAAATCGGTGATGGTGCCTTCGAAGGCTTCGGCGGCCATGGCGACTGATTCGGCCAAGGTTGGGTGCGGGTGGATGGTGAGGCCGATGTCGGCGGCTTCGCAGCCCATTTCGATGGCCAGGCACAATTCGCTGATCAGCTCACCGGCGTTGGTGCCGACGATGCCAGCGCCGAGGATGCGGTCGGTTTCCGGATCGAACAGCAGCTTGGTGAAACCTTCGGTGCGGTCGTTGCCGATGGCGCGGCCAGAGGCGGCCCAAGGGAATTTGCCGATTTCGTAATCGATGCCTTGTTCTTTGGCCTCATTTTCAGTCAGACCCACCCAAGCCACTTCGGGGTCGGTGTAGGCCACCGATGGAATCACCAGGGCGTCGAAGAAGACTTTTTCACCGTGGGCCACTTCAGCGGCTATTTTGGCTTCGTGGGTGGCTTTGTGGGCCAACATCGGTTGGCCCACGATGTCACCAATGGCGAAGATGTGATCAACGTTAGTGCGCATTTGTTTGTCTACTGGGATAAAGCCCTTGTCATCGACATTCACACCCGCATTTTCAGCATCAATGAGCTTGCCATTGGGCACGCGGCCCACGGCCACCAGCACGCGATCGTAAGTGACTTTGTCACTGCCATCAAACTCCACTTCCAAACCGTCATCTTTGGCCACACAGGCGGTGACTTTGCTTTTCAGTTTGATGTCTTTGTATTGCTTTTTAATGTGTTGCATCAGAGGACGAACCAGGTCATTGTCGGCACCCGGGATGATTTGGTCCATCATTTCTACGATGGTGATTTCGGTACCCAAAGCCGAATAAACCGTGGCCATTTCCAGGCCAATGATGCCGCCACCGATGATCAACATGGATTCCGGGATGTCATGCATTTCCAGCGCATCGGTGGAGTCCATCAGGCGCTCGTCATCCCAAGGCATGCCAGGTAACTTGAACACCTGTGAGCCGGCAGCAATGATACATTGCGCAAAGGTCAATTGTTCACCACCGATGCTGACGGTGTGGGCATCAATGAATTTGGCTTCGCCGGTTTTGCGGTTCACTTTGCGTTGTTTGGCCATTTGGCCCAACCCACCGGTGAGTTTTTGGACCACTGAGTTTTTGAAACCCAGCAGTTTTTCGCGGTCAATCTCGGGCTTTTGGAAAGTCACCCCGTGGCTGCCCATTTGTTCGGTTTCGCGGATGATGGCGGCGGTGTGCAACAGGGCCTTGGAAGGAATACAACCGACGTTCAGACACACACCTCCCAAGGATTCATAACGTTCGACCAAGGTCACATCCATGCCCAGATCCGCGGCCCTGAAAGCGGCGGTGTAACCACCGGGACCGGCACCCAAGACCAACAATTCGGTGTCAAAATCACCTTCGGGTGCTTTGGCTTCGGTGCGGGTTTGCGGCTGAGACGCTGTGGTGGTCTCCTGACTCGCGGCAGCCGACTTGTCTTGAATCTCGTCATGACTGTCGTCTTGTTCAGTTTCTTTTTCACTGCCTTGATTGTTATCTTGTTCAGCTTCGGCAGCACTTTCTTCCACCGCCATGGTGCCAATCACTTGGCCAATCGAGACGTTGTCGCCTTCTTTGACATCCACCGATTTGATTTCACCGCTGTGGGGGCTGGGAATTTCCATGGTGGCTTTGTCACTTTCCAGAGTCACCAGTGATTGGTCTTTTTCGACGCTGTCGCCTGCGGCTATCAGCACTTCAATGACCGGAACGTTATCGAAGTCTCCGATGTCTGGGATTTTGATGTCTATGGTTTTGCTCATGGCTTATCTCGTAGTTTGTCTCGTTGTTTATGTTGGTGCTTGTTCAGGAGGCATCCCAAAAGGGTACGCCCAATTGGGTGGCCAGCATTTGTGCGTCATTGATGACGGCTTCGTGTTTGCCGTGATCGATGACATTGATGCGGCTGGCATCAGCCAATACCAAATTGATTTCGTAACTCAGGTAGCTGCCATTTTTGCTGCTGATGCGTTCACTGAGTACTTGAATGGCTTTGATGTCATTGAAATCAATGACCGGTCTTTTGCCAGACTGGTTTCGGCCCAAAGTGTCTTGGGGTTTTTTTCGGCCCACGTAATAGCAGTTGTAAAAGGTGTCAAATACCTTGGGAGCCGCAGTGTAATAAAACAGCATGGCGCCAGCCGCTGTGAACAGACCACCGAACACCAAGGCAAAAAATATCAACCACCAAGATTCTGCGCCATGGTAAAAAAAGATGGCCAAGGGCACCACCAAACCGATGATGCCAACAACGGTAAAAATGCCGCTGAATATTTGGGTAAAGCGGGTGGCTTTAAAAACCAGTTGATCTGGGTTGCTGCTGTCCAATTGGTGGGTTTGGAAGTTGGCGCCGCCACCTTTCAATGGATGCCATTCAGTTTGGCCTGCCAAAGGGTGGTTGAACTGTTCAATGTCCACAGGCTTGGCATGGCGTTTTTGCGCTTCCTCAACCAGTTGTTTGAATTTTTGCAACCAAGCCATGGGTTGTTACAGCAGCATTTTTTTCATGTCTGACAGGATGCTGGACAGGTACACAATGAACCTTGCCGCATCGGCACCATCGATGACCCGATGATCATAACTCAATGACAAGGGCAACATCAGGCGCGGCTCAAACTCTTTGCCATTCCAAACCGGTTTGGTGGTGGATCTTGAGACGCCTAAAATGGCCACTTCCGGGGCATTGATGATGGGCGTGAACGCGGTGCCACCGATGCCACCCAAAGATGAAATTGAGATTGAACCGCCTTGCATATCGCCTGGTGCCAATTTGCCATCTCTGGCTTTGACCGACACATCGCGCATTTCTTTGGCAATTTCAAACACTTCTTTTTTATCGCAATCGCGAATCACCGGTACCACCAAACCATTGGGGGTGTCGACAGCGATTCCGATGTGGAAGTATTTTTTGTAAATCAGGTTTTCACCGTCCACATCCAATGAACTGTTGAACTTGGGAAATTTCTTCAGCGCCTTGGCCATGGCTTTGACCATAAACGCCAATGGCGTTAGGTTAAACCCTTGTTCTTTGGCTTCGGCTTTGTTTTCGTTGCGGAAAGCTTCCAGTTCGGTGATGTCAGCCTCATCGTATTGGGTCACATGCGGGATGCGCACCCAATTGCGGTGTAGGTATTTACCGGAAATCTTCTGAATGCGGCTCAATGGCTCGGTGGAGATTTCGCCAAATTCGGTGAAATCCACGGCTGGAAATGGCGGCACGTCAAAGTTAGAAGTCACCACCGTGGCGCCACTGGATTGCATGGCGGTTTTGACGTGCATTTTCACGTCTTCGCGGGTGATGCGACCTTTGCGACCGGTGCCAGTCACGGTGCTGATTTCAACACCCAGTTCGCGGGCAAACTTGCGCACCGCAGGTGAGGCGTGAGCGACTTTGCCGCTGGCTTGCTTGGGCAGTTCCACCGGAACTGGCGGTGCTTTGGGCGCGCCTTTGGGGGCTTCTTTTTTGGGCTTCTCCGCAGCGCCTTTCGGCGCATCCTCTGCCGCTTTTTCTGGCTTGCTGGCAGCTGACTGTTCGGCTGCCTTGCTGCTTTCTTCTTCGCCGTTTTCTTCTGGGCCGCTTTCTTCTTTGCTGCGCTCTTCAGCCGGCTCATCAGCTGCCGCAGCCACTATCAGTACCATCATCGGTGTGCCTTCTGACACCAGATCGCCTTCCTTAACCAGCAGTTCTTCGATGACACCGCTTTCGGGGCTGGGCACTTCGATGGTGGCTTTCTCTGACTCCAATGAAATGATGGCGTCTTCGGCTTGTACTTCATCACCCACACTGACCAACACTTCAATCACTTCAACGTCATTGAAATCGCCAATATCGGGTATGCTTATTTGTTTGTTATCACTCACAATTCAATCCTCATCTGGTCCGTGGGTCAGCGACTGAGTCGTCTATGTCATAAGCCTTCTTGGCTTTGGCTATGGCGGTTTTGGGTAAATCTCCGGCAGCCACCAATTGCACCACCGTGGTGTAGGCGATGTGGTTGCGACTGACTTCAAAGAAGCTGCGCAACTGTTCGCGGGTGTCACTGCGACCAAAACCGTCGGTCCCCAAAGTGGTGTAATCACCAGGTACCCAAGGCCTGATTTGTTCAGCAAAGTCATGGGTGTAGTCAGTGGCGGCAATGACTGGGCCGGGCTGGTCTGCCAAACACTGTTCCACGTAACTGATTTGGGGTTTTTTGTCTGGGTGCAGGCGGTTATGCCTGGCCACGCTTTGGGCTTCGCGTTTCAATTCGGTCAAGGACGGTGCACTCCACACATCACAGCTGACTTTGAAGTCTTTGTTCAGCATTTCGGCGGCGGCTTCCACTTCGCGCAAGATGGTACCGGAACCCAGCAGCTGGGCTTTGATGGTCTTGCTGTTTTTCTTCGGTTTGCCTCCGTCTTTCAACAGGTACATGCCTTTGATGATGCCTTCTTCTTGACCCTTCACTATTTCTGGGTGAGGATAGTTTTCGTTCATCAGGGTCAGGTAAAAATACACGTCCTCATTATCAGCAAACATGCGTTTGAGGCCATGCTGAATGATCACTGCCACCTCATGGGCATAGGTCGGATCGTAGGATATGCAGTTCGGTACGGTGCTTGAGATCAGGTGTGAATGACCGTCCTGATGTTGCAGGCCTTCGCCATTGAGGGTGGTGCGTCCAGCGGTGCCGCCCAACAAGAAGCCTTTGGCGCGCATGTCGCCGGCTGCCCAACACAAGTCGCCCACGCGTTGGTGACCGAACATGGAATAATAGATGTAAAAAGGAATCATCGGCACGTTGTAATTGGCATACGATGTGGCCGCCGCTATCCAGGATGACATGGCACCGGCTTCGGTGATGCCTTCCTGCAGAATCTGGCCGTCGGCTGATTCTTTGTAGAACATCAGCTGATCAGAATCCTCCGGTTCGTACTGTTGGCCTTGGTGAGAATAGATGCCCAGTTGTCTGAACATACCTTCCATACCAAAGGTACGCCCTTCATCACACAAGATGGGTACGATGCGTTCTTTGATGTTTTTGTCACGCAACAACAGCGCCAGGGTTCGAACAAAGGCCATGGTGGTGGAAATTTCACGCTCACCGGTGCCTTTGGTCACGCTTTCAAAAGCTTTCAGCTCGGGAATGTCCATGGCGTGTTCATGCACCACGCGACGTGGCAGGTAACCACCCAGCTCTTCGCGTCGTTGTTGCAGGTATTTCATTTCTTCTGAATCTTCTGGCGGCTTGTAATAAGGCACGTCTTCCAGTTGTTCGTCTTTGATGGGCACCCTGAACTTGTCTCTGAATTCACGGATTGACTCGGTGTCCATTTTTTTCTGTTGGTGGGTGGTGTTGGCTGCTTGTCCGGCATGGCCCATGCCATATCCTTTCACGGTCTTGGCCAGAATCACCGTTGGCAAACCTTCGGTCTCAGCGGCTTCGGCATAAGCGGCATACATTTTGTGTGGATCATGACCACCTCGATTTAAACGCCAGATGTCATCATCGGTCATGTTGGAAACCATTTCCTTCAATTCCGGATACTTACCAAAGAAATGTTCACGCACGTAAGCGCCGTCTTTGGACTTGTAGTTTTGGTAATCACCATCAACGGCTTCTTCCATGCGTTTGCGCAACAGCCCGTCTTTGTCCTTGGCCAATAATTTGTCCCAATAAGAGCCCCAAATCACTTTGATGACATTCCAACCGGCACCGCGGAACACGCCTTCCAGTTCTTGGATGATTTTGCCGTTACCGCGCACCGGTCCGTCCAGGCGTTGCAGGTTACAGTTGATCACAAACACCAGGTTGTCCAATTTCTCGCGGCCAGCCAAGGAGATGGCACCCAACGATTCTGGCTCATCGGTTTCACCGTCGCCCAGGAAGCAGTAGACTTTTTTGTCGGTTTTCTCAATCAGACCGCGGTTTTGCAGGTACTTCATAAATCGTGCTTGATAAATCGCCTGAATCGGTCCCAATCCCATTGATACCGTGGCAAACTGCCAAAAATCAGGCATCAACCAGGGATGCGGGTAAGACGACAAACCATCGCCATCGACTTCGCGGCGGAAGTTATCCATTTGTTTTTCATCAATGCGGCCTTCCAAGAAAGCACGGGCATAAAACCCTGGCGCACAATGGCCTTGCACATACAGCAAGTCACCACCTGATGGGTGGTCAGCACCGCGGAAAAAATGGTTGAAACCGACATCATAAATGGTGGCTGCCGAAGCAAATGAGGCAATGTGACCACCCAAAGCTCCTGGACGGCGGTTGGCACGCACCACCATGGCCATGGCATTCCAACGAATGATGGCTCGGATGCGCCATTCCAAATCGTTGTTGCCGGGCGATTTTTTCTCCTCGCCAACTGGGATGGTGTTGAGGTAGGCAGTGGTGGCCTGGTATGGCAGGTGGCCGCCTGAACGGCGGTTCAAGTCAATCAACTGCTCAATCAGAAAGTGGGCCCGCTCCGGACCTTCTTCGTTGATGACAGCAGTCAGGGCGTCCAGCCATTCCTGGGTTTCTGTTGGGTCCAAATCTGGGGTAGTTTTGATGTTTGTCATGTCGTTGTTCGGTTCTGTTTAATCGGACTGTTGTTCGGTTTGTAATTTCTGGGCATCCACAGCTGCAATGGCCACCATGTTCACTATGCGCCTCACTGATGAGGATGGGTTCAATACATGCGCGGGCAACTGGGTGCCCATCAACATGGGCCCAACGGTCACGCCCTGGGAGAAATATCTTATCATGTTTAACGCCATGGTTGCGGCGTCCAGGTTGGGCATGATCAGCAAGTTGGCTTGTTGGTCAAACTGGGCATTGGGGAACACCTGGGCACGGATATTGGGCACCAAGGCATATTCTGCATCCATCTCACCTTCAACGGCCAAATCAGGGGCCAGCTTACGGATGAGCTTCAAGGCTTTTTGCATCTTTTCCGGACTGTTGCCATCGCGGGTACCAAAGTTGGAATATGACATCAACGCCAGCCGCGGTGTTTTGCCAAAGGCTTTGACCCGCTCGGCGGCACTGATGGCCATGTTGGCCACTTGTTCTGCTGAGGGGTTGGGGTTGACGTTGGTGTCGGTGATGAAATAATGCCCTTGGTCGGTGGCAATGGCGCTCAATCCGGATGTGGTCTGGTCTTTCAGGCCAATGACGTCGATGATGTGTTGTAACACCTTATGAAAACGCCCGGTCAGACCGGCCAGCATGGCATCGGCTTCACCGCGTTTGACCATCAAGGCGGCTATCACGGTGGTGCGGGTGCGAACCACGGCTTTGGCAATTTCTGGACTGACGCCTTGGCGTTCCATCAGGCTGTGGTACAGCATCCAATAATCTTTGAAGCGCGGATCATCCTGGGGATTGACCAATTCAAAATCGCGGCCAATTTCCAGGTTCAAGCCGATGCGCTTGATGCGTTGATTAACCACTTCAGGGCGGCCAATCAGGATCGGGGTCGCCAGTTGGTCGTGATTGATCACCTGCACTGCCCGCAACACCCGTTCGTCTTCGCCTTCGGCCATCACCACGCGTTTTTTGTCTTTTCTGGCGGCATCAAATACGGGTCGCATCATCAAGCCACTCTGGTAAACAAACTCATTGAGCTTGTGTACGTATTCATCCATGTCATCGATGTCGCGGGTGGCCACACCACTTTCCATGGCGGCTTTTGCTACCGCTGGTGCCACGTGAATCAGGATGCGTGGATCAAAGGGTTGGGGAATCAGGTATTCGCGGCCGAATTTCAGTTCCTTGCCGCCGTATGCCTTGCTGCTGATTTCACTGACTTCCATGCGCGCCAGTTGGGCCAGGGCATGGACACAAGCGGTTTTCATGGCCTCATTGATGTGGGTGGCCCCAACATCCAGTGCGCCCCTGAAAATATAGGGGAAGCACAACACGTTGTTGACCTGATTAGGGAAGTCAGAACGGCCGGTGGCAATGATGGCATCCGGGCGCACTTCCAAGGCCAAATCTGGCATGATTTCCGGTGTTGGGTTGGCCAGCGCCATGATCAGAGGGTCTTTGGCCATCTTTTTGATCATCTCGGGTTTCAATACCCCAGCCACCGAAACGCCCAGAAACATGTCGGCGCCATCCAAAGCTTCGGTCAAGGTCTGTTGTTTGACGCCTTGGGCGTATTCGCGTTTGCGCTCCGATTCCAAATCTTCTCGGCCTTCGTACAACACCCCAGCCGAATCGGAAACGATGATGTTTTCCATGCGCATGCCCAAAGCCACCAACAAGTCCAGGCAGGCCATGCCAGCAGCACCGGCACCAGAGGTCACCAGTTTCACGTCTTCGATGTTTTTACCAACCACATGCAGGGCATTGATCACTGCGGCGCCACAGATGATGGCGGTGCCGTGCTGGTCATCATGAAAGACCGGCACTTTCATGCGTTTTTTCAGCTGTTCTTCAATGTAAAAGCATTCGGGGGATTTGATGTCTTCGAGGTTGATGCCACCAAAAGTGGGCTCCAGTGAAGCAATGATGTCGATCAGCTTGTCGGGGTCTTTTTCATCAATCTCGATATCGAACACATCGATACCGGCAAATTTTTTGAACAGCACGCCTTTGCCTTCCATCACTGGTTTAGCCGCCAATGCACCAATGTCACCAAGGCCTAACACCGCGGTGCCGTTGGTAACCACTGCCACCATGTTGGCGCGGGCGGTGTAATCCGCTGCGGTGGCCGGGTTGTTGGCGATTTCCATGGAGGGCGCGGCCACGCCTGGAGAATAGGCCAGGGCCAAGTCCTGTTGTGTGGTCAGGCCTTTGGTGGCCGTGATTTTGATCTTTCCGGGCGTTGGGTATTTGTGGTACTCCAAAGCCGCCAGTTTGATGTCTTCTCTCAGACTCATGATGTTGCCCCCCGGCATTGTCATTGAGACAACAACGCCCATTGCTGAAATCAGGAATGAGCGTTGGTGTGTTTTATGTATTCCCAGTCCATACCTTTGGACTGGGCAATTTCAGTTTAACTTTGCTCCGCTTTGGCCTCATACTGCCCCATCGCAGCCAGGCCATTCATGCGTGAGCGGTGTAACAACTCTGCCTGTGCTGCAGACACGTTGTCTTGTGGGTTGGCTCCCCAAACTTTCAAAGCCGAAGATTGCAGCGCTCGACCATAGGAGAAGCTCAAAGGCCAGGGCAAATCACCGATGCGGTTCATGGCATCCAGATTTTCCGTGGCTTCAATTTCTGACTGTCCACCTGACAGGAACACGATACCAGCCAAAGAAGCAGGTACGGTGTTATAAAAACAATCCAATGTGGCTTCGGCGATGTCATCAACTGAAGACTGTTCGGCACAATCAGAGCCTGCCAACACCATGCTTGATTTCAAAATACAGGCTTCCAATACCACATTTTGTTCAAACAATTGATCAAACAGGGTTTTCAGTGTCAACAAAGTCACTTCATAAGCGGTTTCAATGTCGTGATCGCCATCCATCAGCACTTCAGGTTCGACCATCGGTACCAAACCCGCTTCCTGACACAAGGCCGCATAGCGTGCCAAGGCGTGGCAATTGGCTTCGATACAAGCTTGTGAGGGTGCGATGTCAGTGATGGTGATGACCGCTCGCCATTTGGCAAACCGGGCGCCCAACTCATAATATTCCGCCAGTCTTTCACGCAGGCCATCCAGGCCCTCGGTGATTTTTTCACCTTCGAAACCAGCCAACGGGTGCGCCCCTTTGTCTACTTTGATGCCAGGAATGATGCCATTGTCCTGCATGATTTGGGTAAAAGGCACGCCATCAGCTGAAGATTGTCTTAAGGTTTCATCAAACAAAATGGCACCGGAGATGTGCTCGCCAAGATCAGGTGCACTGAGTAACATGTGGCGGTAATCACGGCGGTTGTTTTCAGTACACTCAACGCCAATGCTGTCAAAGCGCTTTTTGCAGGTGCCGGTGCTCTCATCGATGGCCAGAATGCCTTTGCCCGGAGCCACCATGGCAGCTGCCGTTTCAATCATTTCATTTAATTTGTCTGTCATTGTCTTTTCCTGTTTGTTTATAAACTGGCTTCATCCGAAACCAGTGATGATAAGTTGTTCAACCAGCCACCGATTCCAATACGGCCACTGCGGGCAGCTTTTTGCCTTCTAAAAACTCCAAGAAAGCACCGCCACCGGTAGAAATGTACGATAGTTTATCTGTTATTTGATATTTATCAACCGCTGCCAGCGTATCTCCGCCTCCAGCCATCGAAAAACCCCTGCCATTGGCAATACCGTGAGCCAAAGTGCGGGTGCCCTCGCCAAATTGATCAAATTCAAAAACACCCACCGGTCCATTCCAGATCACGGTGCCAGCCTGTTCGGCCATTTCGGCATATTTGGCCGCGGTTTTGGGGCCGATATCCAAAATCATTTCGTTGACTTCCACATCAGCCACGTCTTTGATGATGGCGGTGGCATCTTCACTGAAGGTGGTGGCGACCACCACATCGGTGGGAATCGGTATCTCTTTTCCCGCGGCAATGGCCGCATCAATCAATTCTTTGGCATGACCCACCAAGTCAGGCTCGGCCAATGATTTTCCAATCGGGTATCCGGCCGCCGCGATGAAAGTGTTGGCGATACCACCACCGACAATCAATTGGTCCACCTGTTCTGACAAACTGTTGAGCACCGTCAGTTTGGTCGAAACTTTGGAGCCGCCAACAATCGCCAGCATCGGTCGATCAGGATTTTCCAGTCCTTTGGCCAACGATTCCAATTCGTGAGCCAACAATGGTCCTGCACACGCCACCGGCGCAAACTTGGCCACCCCATGGGTAGAGGCATGGGCGCGATGGGCGGTACCAAAAGCATCCATCACATACACATCACACAAAGCCGCTAATTTTTTGGCCAGTTGCTCGTCATTGGCTTTTTCACCGACGTTGAAGCGGATGTTTTCTAACAGCACCACTTCCCCTGGTTCGGTGGCTACGCCACCTTGCCAATCTGGCACCAGGTGTACTTTTTGGTTGAGCGCCAAGCTCAGGTATTCTGCCACCGGTTGCAGTGAAAAGGCCGTTTCCGGTTGACCTTCTGTGGGTCTACCGAGGTGCGACATGAGGATCACCGAAGCGCCCTTTTCCAACGCCAGGCGAATGGTTGGTAGAGACGCTTGAATCCTTTTGTCACTGGTCACTACGCCATTTTTAACCGGGACATTGAGGTCCTGCCTGATCAACACTTTGCGACCCTTCAAGTCCTGATCTGCCATGAGTTTTACGTTCATTGCTGTGCCTTATTTTGGTTGTTCTTGTTGTTATCATTGCGCCATGATGATGGCCTTTGCCGTATCCAGCATGCGGTTGGCAAACCCCCATTCATTGTCATACCAGGCCAGCACTTTGACCAGTTTGCCCTGGTTGACTCGGGTCATGGTGGCATCAAAAACAGAAGATGCCGGGTTGTGGTTGTAATCAACCGAAACCAAGGGTCGATCACTATAGTCCATCACCGCTGAATCTTGCGCTGCCAATTTTACCACTTCATTGACCTGTTCGACCGAAGTTTCTTGGCTGGCTGTGAAAGTCAAATCTACCACCGACACATTCATGGTGGGTACGCGCATGGCATAACCGTCCAATTTGCCGTTTAACTCAGGCAACACCAAGCCCACAGCCACCGCCGCACCGGTTTTGGTGGGTATCATGTTCATCGCTGCTGCGCGAGCCCTTCTGAGGTCTTTGTGGTAGGTATCTGCCAATACCTGATCGTTGGTGTAGGCATGGATGGTGGTCATCAAGCCAGACTCAATACCGATGGCCTGGTGCAAGGCTTGTGCCAAAGGCGCCAGACAGTTGGTGGTGCACGATGCGTTGGAAATGACCTGGTGTTCAGCGGTCAGGATGTCGTCATTAACACCACAAACTATGGTGGCATCTATCTCACCATTGGCCGGTGCTGAAATGATGACTTTCTTGGCGCCGGCTTTGATGTGACCAGCGGCCAAGTCACGGCTGCGAAAATGGCCAGTGCACTCCATCACCACATCCACCCCCAGTTCTTGCCAGGGCAGTTGCTCAGGTTGTTTTTCAGCCAACAGCTTGATGCGATCGCCGTTGACCACCAATTCATCGCCATCCAAGGACACCTCAGCATTAAAGCGACCGTGGGTGGTGTCGTGTTGGGTGAGGTGACACATGGCTTCGCGGGCGCCCAGATCGTTGATGGCAACGATGCTGAAATCAGGATGGTTTTGGTATTCGTACAAAGCCCTGAGGATACTGCGTCCGACCCTTCCATAGCCGTTGATGGCGATTTTCGTTTTCATATTTGACTCCTTGGTGTTGTTATTATTATGTTGTCATTTATTGGACCTTTTTGTGACTGACCACTGAGATCAGCACATCAAGGTTTAATACCCTTATCTAATGATTTTCGGTGATTTTTCAAGCGGCGACAAGTTTTGTTGGATTATTTTCAGGGCCAAAAAAACCTGGCCGTGGCCAGGTTTTCTGTCACTTAACGTGTCTTATTACTTGGCAAACACCACTTTCCCGGATTTGATGTCGGCCATAAAGGCTTGCAGTTCGTCTTTGACCACCGGGGCCATCGCATACAAACCGATGATGTTGGGGAAAGCCATGGCCAGTGTCATAGAGAATGAGAAGCCGATAACCGCACTTAAATCCAGGCTTGAGCCAATCACCACAAACACCAGGAAAATCACTTTGAATACATTTTCTTGGGTTTGGTTTTCGCCAAACAGGTAGGTCCAGGCCCGCACCCCATAATATGACCACGATATCATGGTAGAAAAGGCAAATAAAACCGCGGCCACGGTCAGCACATAAGGAAACCAAGAAACCGCACTGGCAAAAGCATTTGAAGTCAGCGGGATGCCTTGTAAACCTTCGGCCGTACCGAGCGATCCAGTGATCACAATCACCAATGCCGTGATGGTGCAAACCACAACCGTGTCAATAAAGGGCTCGTACAAAGACACCAAACCCTCGGTGATAGGGCGATCGGTCTTAACCGCTGAGTGCGCAATGGCGGCCGATCCAATGCCAGCTTCATTGGAAAATGCAGCCCGTTGAAAACCCACAACCATGACCCCAATCACCCCACCCAAAGCGGCTGATGGACTGAAAGCACCGTTGATGATCTGACTGATGGCGCTGAGCAGTTGATCACCATTCATGGCAATCACCACCAAACCAGTGAGCACATAAATAACACCCATAATCGGTACCAGCTTGGAAGTCACCCGAGCGATGCTCTTGATGCCTCCTAAAATGGTGAGTCCGGTGATGAAAGCCAGGGCCAGGCCAAAGATCCAGCCTTTGCCGGCCATCATACCTTCTGCACCACCAGTGATGTTTTGTAGTTGTGAGAAAGATTGGTTGGCCTGAAACATGTTACCGCCACCCAAAGCGGCACCCACGCAAAGAATGGCAAACAAAACAGCCAGTGATTTACCAAATAATGGAAAGCCTTTTTCGGCGAAGCCTTTTGACAGGTAACGCATCGGTCCACCGGCAACAGCACCATCTGGATGCACATCCCGGTATTTGACGCCTAAGGTACACTCCACAAACTTCGAAGACATGCCCAGCAAACCGGCCAGAATCATCCAAAAGGTCGCCCCAGGCCCGCCAACACTGACCGCAGTGGCCACCCCAGCAATGTTACCCAAACCCACTGTTCCGGACACCGCGGTCGACAAGGCTTGAAAATGAGTGACCTCACCGGCTGCACCAGTGGTGTCATATTTGCCCCTAATTAATTTGATGCCAATCCCAAAGGTGCGAAAATTTATGAACTTAAAATACAAGGTAAAGAAAGTGGCGGCGACTACCAACCAGACCACAATAAAAGGTGCAGATCCCACCCAGGGAATGGTCACTGCAGTCATGAAAAATCCTTCCACTGCATTGGCCACAGGGGTCAAAAAGTCATTAATAGACTGATCAATCCCTGCTGCTTTAGATGGCAACGAGAAGAACAACACCGACAGGAAAATCAGCACAATTTTTTTCATGGCTAGCCTCATGGTCACACTCAAGTGATATGAGAATACCACAATATCAGTCACTTTCAGCAACAAAAAAGCCCGGTCAATGACCAGGCTTTTGGGTTTGGTTTTAAAATTTTAAATCAAGATCTGGGCTTGATCTCACCTGATTTGATTTTTGCCATGTAGTTGGTCAACTCACGTTTCACCACTGGGGCCAGGAAGTACAGACCAATCAGGTTGGGAATCGACATCGCGAAAATCATCGCATCGGAGAAGCCAATCACGGCTGTCAGACTCATGGAAGAACCCAACACAATGAAAGCCAGAAACATAATATGATAAGTCATGTCCACACCTTTGCCATGGCCAAACAAGTGATTGAATGCACGCAAACCGTAGTATGACCAAGCCAACATGGTTGAGAAAGCAAACAGCACGGCTGCCAGGGTTAACACGTATGGGAACCAGGAAATGGCTGAACCAAAGGCCGCTGAGGTCAGGGCGATGCCCATGTTTTCTGTTCTGGCCTCAGGAATAAATCCAGCAATACCGATGACCAAGGCAGTGATGGTACACACCACCACGGTGTCAATGAAAGGCTCATACAAGGCCACCAATCCTTCGGTCACTGGCTCGTTGGTTTTCACCGCCGAGTGGGCAATGGAGGCCGAACCAATACCGGCTTCGTTCGAGAACGCCGCCCGTTGGAAACCCACAATCAACACACCCACCAGACCACCGAAGGCTGACTCGGCTGAAAATGCACCATCAATGATGGCGCCGAAGGCGGCAGGCACGTGGTTGATGTTCATTAAAATGACGACCAAACCAGCCAGCACATACAAGATGCCCATAAAAGGTACCAGACGCGATGTCACTTTGCCGATGCTTTTGATGCCGCCGATGACGGTGATGCCTACCAAGGCAGCAACCACCACGCCAAAGACCCAACCGTGGGCGGCCAGGAATGATTCTTCACCACCGGTGACGCTGACCACCTGTTCTAAGGCTTGGTTCACCTGGAACATGTTGCCACCGCCAAAGGAACCACCGATACAACAAATGGCAAACACCACGGCCAACACTTTACCGACACCACCCATGCCTTTTTCGGCAAAACCCTTGGTCAAGTATTTCATGGGGCCACCGTGAACGTGACCGTTGGGCAACACATCGCGGTATTTCACGCCCAGAGTACACTCGACGAATTTAGTCGACATGCCCAAAAACCCACAAAGAATCATCCAAAAAGTGGCTCCTGCACCACCCAGGCTGACGGCAGCGGCCACCCCAGCAATGTTACCCAATCCCACGGTACCGGACAGGGCGGTAGACAAAGCCTGAAAGTGCGTTACTTCACCCGGGGCATTGTCGTAGTCGTATTTGCCACTCATCAACGCAAAACCATGACGGAAAGAACGCAGGTTGATGAATTTAAAATAAAAAGTAAAGAAAGTTGCTGCCAATACCAACCAAATCACCACCCAAGGTACGGTGGTTCCAAACAGTGGTATGCGCATGAAGATGAAGTCTGAAAAGTAATTGAGGTAGGGCCCTACCGCATTGTTGATCCTTTCATCCAGATTTTCGGCCCAGGCATGGCCACTGATTGCTACCAACAGCGCAGCAAAAGTCAATTTTAGTTTCATGTTGTTCCCTTGTATTGTTTTTATTGTGATTGTTGCCGGCCGATGCACACACCGAATCCGCTCAACACTGATTCGGCAAACATCTTAACTGGTTTTACCACTCAACGGTAGGGGCTGGAGCTATTTCAACTGGATTATCAGTTCGTCACCGGGTTTGAAACCGTGTTTTTCACTGAGGCCACCATTAATTTCTAGCACATATTTGGCAGGGGCCTTGCTGGGGTAACTGGGACAGCGCGTGGTGGTGTTACGACAAGGCGGGGTATTGGCACTGATGTTAACCAAGCGTCGGTTTTGGTCAAAGTACATGATGTCCAGTGGAATCAAAGTGTTTTTCATCCAGAATGCGCGTGGCTGGGAGTCAGGAAAGATGAATAACATGCCGCTGTCATCGGCCATTTCTTCCCGGTACATCAGACCCATGGCCCGTTTGTGCTCGGTGTCTGCCAATTCCACCGCAAAAGTTTGTCCATTGATGGAAACTTTGTGTTGCTTAATCTGGCAACCCGGCAAAAGCACAAGTAACCAACAAGTCAGTACAATTTTTTTCATCATTGGAGTCGTTTTTTTAAAAAGTAAACTGGAATTTATCACTTAACACAGCTAAACTCAATACAAGTTAAATGATAGGGTTTTCAAGTGGATATAGCCGAGTTATTAGCCTTTACAGTAAAAAACAAAGCATCTGATTTGCATTTATCGGCAGGCTTACCGCCCATGATTCGTGTGGATGGTGACGTCAGACGAATTAATTTACCGCCTTTGGAGCACAAAGAGTTGCATGACATGATTTATGACATCATGAATGACTACCAAAGGAAAGAGTTTGAAGAAACCTTTGAGATTGACTTCTCATTCGAAATTCCCGGCCTGGCCCGTTTCAGGGTTAACGCTTTCAACCAGAACCGCGGATGCGGCGGTGTGTTCAGAACCATTCCCACAGAAATCCTCACTTTTGAAGACCTCAATTGTCCAGCCATTTTTAAGGAGTTGATTGATGTACCCAGGGGCTTGATTCTGGTGACCGGGCCAACCGGTTCCGGTAAATCCACCACCTTGGCCGCGATGATTGATTTCTTGAATAAAAAGGAACATGGTCACATTTTAACCATTGAAGACCCGATAGAATTTGTGCACACCAGTAACAAATGTCTGATTAACCAACGTGAGGTTCACCGCGACACCAAGAGTTTTGAAAACGCGCTGCGATCGGCATTGCGTGAAGATCCAGACATCATTCTGGTGGGTGAGCTCAGGGACTTGGAAACCATTCGCCTGGCGCTGACAGCAGCAGAAACCGGCCATTTGGTCTTTGGTACCTTGCACACCACCTCGGCAGCCAAAACCATTGACCGGATCATTGACGTGTTCCCGGCGGGCGAGAAGCCCATGGTGCGCTCCATGTTGTCTGAGTCATTAAGGGCGGTGGTGGCGCAAACCCTGATCAAGCGAGTCGGTGGCGGCCGGGTAGCAGCCCATGAAATCATGGTCGGCATACCTGCCATCAGAAACCTGATTCGAGAAGACAAAGTGGCACAGATGTATTCATCCATTCAAACCGGTCAATCGGTGGGCATGCAGACACTGGACCAATGCTTGATAGAACTGGTCCGCAAGGGCTTGATATCCAAAGCACAAGCCAAGTCCAGGGCCGTTAAAAAGGCTGATTTTGATTAACCCAGTCACGGCAAGGGCATAACCGAACAATACAGGAGCAACCATGGACTTTAATTCGTATTTAAAACTGATGGTACACAAAAAGGCCTCGGACCTTTTTATTACCGCCAACCTGGCACCCAGTATCAAAATTCATGGTCGGGTGATACCCATCACCCAACAGCCCTTAACCAAAGCGCAAGCAAGGGACATGGTTACCGGCATCATGTCGCCCTACCAAAAAGAAGAATTTGAACGGACCCATGAGTGTAACTTCGCCATTGGTGTGTCTTCGGTGGGTCGTTTCAGGGTCAGTGCGTTTTACCAAAGAAATGCAGTGGGCATGGTAATCCGTCGCGTGGAAACCAAAATTCCAACTTTTGAGTCTTTGAAGTTACCCGAGGTTTTGAAAGAACTGTCGTTAACCAAACGTGGCATCATCATTTTTGTCGGTGGTACCGGTACCGGTAAATCCACTTCACTGGCGGCCATGGTGGGCTACCGCAACGTCAACACCACCGGCCACATCATCACCATTGAGGATCCCATCGAGTACGTGCATGAGCACCAAGGCTGTGTGATCACCCAACGAGAAGTGGGGCTGGATACCGAATCCTTCGAGGTGGCTTTGAAAAACACCCTCCGACAGGCTCCAGACGTGATCATGATTGGTGAGATCAGGACCTCAGAAACCATGCAACAGGCCGTGACCTTTGCAGAAACCGGTCACTTGTGTCTGGCCACATTACACGCCAACAACGCCAACCAGGCGCTGGACCGCGTGTTACATTTTTTCCCCAAAGACGCCCGTGAACAATTGTTGATGGACTTGTCATTGAATCTGCGCGCCATGGTGGCACAACAATTGATTCCCACCCCCGACGGCAATGGTCGCCGAGCTGCGGTGGAAATTTTGATTAACTCGCCCTTGGCACAGGAATACATCCGTAAGGGCAAAATTGAAAAACTCAAAGACCTGATGAAAAAATCCACCAACATGGGCATGCAAACTTTTGACCAAGCCATGTTTGATTTGTATCAGGCCGGTGAGATTACCTATGAAGACGCCCTGCGCCACGCCGATTCGGCCAATGAAGTGCGCCTGGCGATTAAACTGTCGCAAGGTGGCGACGCCGACTCCCTGTCAATGGGCATGGACGGCATCGGTTTAGAAGAAGACAAGTGATATACACTCAATATTGAATCGGGATCATTCAGCTTATTGATTGATTAAAAAATCAATTTTATTGAATGATTGGTATATCTATATCATCCTGAGGCCAGGCAATTGAAAGATGGCGGTTTGGACGAAGTCCAAGAAGCCTTCTTGAAATGACGTAGGCCGTGCAGTCGAAGGATCTCCCAATGCTTATCATCACGCCAATTGATGGCGGTTCCTCCGCTCACTTTGCTCGGTCGGAATGACAGTTTATTTTTATGACATCTTAAGCGCAGTCGAAGGATCTCCCCCAGGTTAGGCTGGATACTTTTAAGGTATCGTTATTACCCGGCGCGACCGCTCTACTGTCCGGTTAAATCGTTTTTTTGTACCGTCATCCTCGAACTTGATTCGGGGATCCATTGTAAACACCTTTCAATTGTCCAGAAACTATCAGTTTTCATAACAATTCAAGTAATCATTGACCATTTCTACCAATAATCCAGTCATTTAAGCCAGCATAGTTTGTTTGTCATTAGAAATGGGTCCCCGCGTCAAGCCCGAGGACGACGGTACTTTTTGAGCTCAGTCAACTAGCTCACCGAGCCTGTCGAGGTGTGTTCAGAACTGCAACCAATCGACCACTAAATGGGTCCCCGGGTCAAGCCCGAGGACGACAGCACTTTTTGGGTTCAGCCAATTTAAGCTCACCGAGCCTGTCGAGGTGTGTTCAGAACTGGAGCCAATCACTTAATCCGAACCATGCTTTGACAAGCTCAACCAACTTGCGCACTCAAAAGCGGGCTTTCACACCGACGGTATAAGCGGCACCGGGGCGGGCGTAGCCCAACACTTCTTCGTAAGATTCATCGAAAATGTTTTGTCCTTTAACAAAAAAGTGCAACGCTTCACTGAAGTGCCAATTAAAGGTCAAGTCCACGGTGGTGTAGGCATCCAGTTTGACCTGCGATGAAACAAAGGTGGTTGGATCAAAGAACACATCCAGTTGATCATCTTGATAGTTAACCTGGCCATAGAGTTGACCCCGGCCATCGGCAAAACTGAATTCTACTGCCACATGAACCATGTTTTCTGGACGCCTGACTTCAGTCACATCAGTGCCGTCAGCGGCCTGTTCCGTGGCATCAGTATATGTGTAGTTACCGCTGATTCCCCACTGGTCAGATAATTGGGTTTGCCAAACCAATTCCATGCCGCGGCGCTGGCTGTCACCGCTTTTGTTGGCGGCCGTGAACAAGCCTGATGCCGGGTCAAACACAAAGCCGTCAATTTCATCGCGCAGGTCTTGATCAAAATAAATCCATTCAACTTGAGACCTCGAACCGCTGTACGCCACTGCCACCTCAAAGGCGTCAGATTGTTCTGGTTTCAGGTTGGGGTTGCCGATGAAGTTGGCAGGAAAAAAGCCAAAACGTTCAATGAATGAAGGCGCTTTGCTGCCGGTCCCAAAAGTACCGCGCAAGCGCCAATTGGGATGGAGTTGGTAAGCGGCAGCCAGCTTGGCATTGCTAACATCTTCAAAACGATTGAAATCATCGTTGCGGGCAGACAGGTTCCAGCTGAAGGCCTCACTCCACTGGTGGTGGTACTCAGCGGCCAGACCGGTCACATGGTAACTTTGGCGCTGGTTCGGGTCGCCGAATGGGGAAGTCTCTCCCCGTTGTACAAAATCAATCTGTCGGTGATCACCTTGCAATGAAAAACGGTGTTGGGCATCGGCGCCAAAATACCAACTGCTGTCCACTTCCAGGGTATCGGTATCTGATGAGGTGGCGCTGGTCACCCCCAAACCGTGGGTGAAGTTTTGGCCTTCGATGTCAGACCAATGGTATTGCATACCGGCTTGCCAAAATGCTGTGGGCGAATATTGAATGCCGACCTGACCAGTGAGCTGCTGACGCTCGGTCCACAAATCGGCATCAATTGGTAGCCCCGTGACCACAAAATCGGTGCCATCAAATTCATTGGTGGCGTCCTGCCGGTGATAAGCAAAGGTCAGTTTCAAATCTTCCACTGGCAACACATTCAATTTAAAGTGGCTGCTTAAGTTCTCAAAACCATCGGCTTCCGAGCCACTGCGCGAGATGTTGGTGCCGGCGCTGTCCAAAGCCTGAATGCCAGTTGATAGGTTCCATTTTGCGCCACTGAGTTGACCGCTCAACCCCAGCTTTTTGGTGTTGAATGAGCCATAGGACAAATCAGCCAGAATGCTGCCATGCTGGCTGCCGTCTTGGTTGCCGCCATAGTTGCCGCTTTTGGTGATGATGTTGATCACTGCACTGACGGCATCGGTGCCCCAGATGGCACTTTGTGGCCCGCGAATGATTTCTATGCGTTCCACGTCATCCAACATCGCATAGTTGAATAAAAATTCATCATTGGCGGTGGGGTCGTTAACGCGCACACCATCGATGAGCACCAACACATGGTTGGCTTCCGAACCCCGCACCCGCAATTGGGTCTGCGTACCTGGGCCACCGGATTGGTTGATGGCAAAGCCTGGCACGGTGCGCAGCACGTCGGCCAGGTACGTGGCTTGCATGGCGGTCAGTTCAGCAGCATCGATAACGGTTACTGAACCGCCAAATTGATCGCTTTCAATCGGCGCGATACCGGCGGTGACGATGAGGTGATTGAGGTCTTCGGTTTGGGCTGTGGGGTTTTGGGCTTGGGCCGTGATGGCACATGCCAGTAATGCCACTTTTTGGTAAGTGTGTTTTTTCATGATGTCTCCTGTTCCACCCGAACATGGTTGATTGATGTCGCAATCAGGCCGGTCTCCGGACTGGTACATAGGGATTGATCCGAGGCCATTTCTTTCACCTTCGGTGAAAACCATAACCTCTCCTCAGACTTTCATGAGCTGTCTTTCTGTCGCGTTATACGCGCCAATGACAGCATAAAGCAGAGGAATAACTCAAGGCTGGCATTGCCGGCCAAATCATCCACAGCCAAAAGCCTTCCCATGAATGTTCACAGTGGCGTAATTTTTGACTTTTTCTGTACTTACCGTTGCGGGGGCAGTGTTGGCTTTCAAAATTGACATTGGCACCAACTTCCCGTTTAACCTGATGGCTTGCGCGCTCAGGCACCCGATTGAATTTAAGCTGAACCCAGTTCAGCCTGGGTGGACATGCTAAGGGGCAAGATGACTGCTGTCAAGCGGTAGCTTGGCATATGTGATTTTGATCTGAATTGAATTGAATTTGGAACTTCTGATTTAGCACTTTGGCCAAAACAAACTCCCACAAAAAGCCACTGAATTCCGGCCCCCGTTTTCACCAGCGGCAGGCCCTGCGCCGGGATGACGGATTTGGTGTTTGGGGTAAATTTAACTTTACAAAGCGTCTTCGTCGGTTTCGCCGGTGCGGATGCGAATCACCTGCTCCAGGTCATGGATGAAGATCTTACCGTCGCCCACTTTGTTGTTGCTGGCGGTGTTGACCAGGGTTTCAACAATCGATTCCACTTGGTCATCGGTGGTGGCGATTTCCAGTTTCAATTTGGGCAAAAAGTCGACCACATACTCAGCCCCGCGGTACAGCTCGGTGTGGCCTTTTTGGCGACCGAAGCCCTTCACTTCTGTGACTGTGATGCCACGCACACCAACGCTTTCCAGGGCATCTCTGACGTCGTCCAGTTTGAAGGGTTTGATGATGGCAGTGATCATTTTCATGGGCTTGTTACCTTATCAATTGCAATTATTTAACCACCGTTTACCAATCAGGGATACCCGACCATTACCACGGCAACTGTTCGCCATCAGCATGCCAGAACGTGCCGGTATTTTCCATCGATAAATCAGCTATTCTGTTAAACAAGCCTTTGGCTGCATGATCGGTATCGACATATCCCTGTTGTCCAGTCATGTCGGTTTTGACGTAACCCGGGTGCAACAACATGACAGCAATGCCTTTGGGTTTGAGGTCGACTGACAAACTGACACCGAGCATGTTGGCGGCAGCTTTGCTCATGCGGTAACCGTAATGACTGCCCGAGTCGTTGTCGGCAAGCGAGCCCATGCGACTGGTGACTATGCCCAGCTTAGACCCCGATTTCATGAATGGCAACAAATGTTCGGTGACCAACAAGGGTGCCACGGCGTTGACTTGGTATTGCTGACTGACGGAAGGGTAATCGATGTGACCCAACTCATTGCGGGTCATCACCCCGGCGTTGTGAACCAACACATCGATAGACCTGCTGTTGAGTTTATTCACCAATTCTTGGACCGCAGCTGGCTCAGTGACATCAATGCCATCGATGATTTCCACCTCCAGTGCCTTGATGTCATCACTGGCCTCTCGACAAACCGCGATGACGTGGTCACCTGCCGCTTGGAACTGTTCACACAAGGCCAAACCGATACCGCGGTTGGCGCCTGTTATCACCACATTTTTCATATGTTCACCTTTGTTTGTTTAAACCAATCGTTGTCCACAACATGGTAACAATTTTTAATGGTCAAACCAAGTGGTGTACAAAACAGTGAGTATCAATAGCCCAGAAGTGATACCCATTGTTAGGGTGTACCTAAGGTCAATCAAACAACTGGCTTTTGACCGCGTCCATGTCGGTGTGACGGACGTCTTTACCAATCACCAGATAAATCACATTTTCACAAATGTTTTTGGCGTGATCACCGATGCGTTCCAAGGCCTGGGCACTGTGACTCAGCTTCAAGTAAGGTTTAACCATGGACGGGTCTTTGATCATGTGTTTGATCAAGTGGCCATTCAACTCATCAAAGTGGGCATCGATGACCTGGTCGCGCTGGGCGGTTTTAATCGCTTGTTCAGCATCCAATCTGGCCAAGGCATTCAATGCCGAAGACAAATTGGCCAGCACTTCTTGACCCAGGTGATCAATCTCTTCAAAGTATTTGGAACGAAAATCACGGGCAATCAACTTTTTCAGCAGGCGCGCCATTTTTTCTGTTTCATCGCCAATGCGTTCAATGTCGGTGATGCTTTTGAGCACCGCCACAATCAAGCGCAAATCGCTGGCAGCCGGCTGCCTTCTGGCAATGATGCGGGTGCATTCCTGGTCCAAGTCAATTTCCATCTTGTCGATGTCATCGGCCTGTGACAACAGCTCGTCGGCCAAATCAACCGAGTTTTCTGACATCGCATTGAGGATCATGCGCAATTGGTTTTCGGCCTTACCACCCATCTTTAACAAATGGTTTTTGATGTCTTCCAGTTCGGTGTTGTACTCGCTGGATGTGTGTTTTTCTAGTTCAATATGTTCCATAATTCTTGCCTTTAGCCAAAGCGGCCAGTGATGTATTTTTCAGTCAAATCATGCGAAGGGTTGGTGAAAATTTGATCCGTTTCACCCACCTCAATCAAACGCCCCATGTGAAAATAAGCCGTGCGTTGTGACACCCTGGCCGCTTGTTGCATGGAATGGGTCACGATGACGATGGTGAAATTTTCTTTCAGGTCATTGATCAGTTCTTCGATTTTGGCCGTCGCAATCGGGTCAAGTGCCGAAGCCGGTTCATCCATCAAAATCACTTCTGGCTGTACCGCGATGGTGCGGGCGATACACAGGCGCTGTTGCTGGCCACCTGACAAGCCAGTACCTGGAGAATGGAGGCGATCTTTCACTTCTTTGAACAGACCAGCCTTGATCAAAGATTCTTCGACCAGGTCATCCAATTCGGATTTGTTGCGGGTCAATCCATGAATTCTGGGGCCATAAGCGACATTATCATAAATTGATTTCGGAAAAGGGTTGGGTTTTTGAAACACCATACCCACCCGCGCACGCAACAACACCGGGTCTTGTTTCTTGTCATAAATGTTTTGGTCATCCAATAAAATTTGTCCTTCCACACGACAAATATCGATGGTGTCATTCATGCGATTCAAAGTCCGCAGGTAAGTCGATTTACCACAACCTGAGGGACCAATCAGGGCAATCACTTCATTGGCGCCAATATCTAGCGACACGTCATGAATGGCCTGATTGTCGGCATAGTAGACATTGACATTGCGGGTCTTGAATTTGGCCGCATCACACAGCGGTTGACCCACCGTATCGGTGTACTCAATGTTCAATGAATCTTCGTCTTCAGTGAAGGAACTGACTTTCATATTGGGTTCTTCTATGTTGTTAATTACAGCTTCATTCATGGGCTGTCGCTCCGGGAAATTAATTTCCGTTTCAATAAAATCATATCACAATTGGTCAGGGATTCCTGTGAATCACACCGACGCCGTAAGGCGGTGATTGCAATCACCACTTTTTCTCAAATTTCTTGCGCAAGTAAATCGCTATGGCATTCATGGCTATCAGGAAAAATAACAGAACCATAATGGCAGCCGAAGTTTTTTCCAGGAAACCGCGTTCTGGTGAATCGGCCCACAAAAACACCTGAATAGGCAACACCGTTGATGGATCAACCACCGATTGCGGAATGTCTACAATAAAGGCTACCATACCGATCATTAATAATGGGGCGGTTTCACCCAAGGCTTGGGCCATACCAATGATGGTTCCGGTCAAGATACCCGGTAAGGCCGCCGGTAACACGTGGTGGAACACCGATTGCATTTTGGATGCGCCCAGACCCAATGCCGCTTCCCGCAACGACGGTGGCACCGCTTTGATGGCTGAACGCGAGGCAATGATGATGGTGGGTAGGGTCATCAATGACAACACAATACCACCGACCAGCGGGGCTGATCTGGGCATGTTGAAAAAGTTAATGAACACCGCCAGACCCAACAAACCGAAGACAATGGAAGGCACTGCCGCCAGGTTATTGATGTTGATCTCAATGAAATCAATGAATCGGTTTTTGGGTGCAAACTCTTCCAGGTAGATGGCTGCGGCCACCGCCACAGGAAAGGACAAGGCCAGGGTCACCAACAAGGTAAACAAGGAACCCATGATGGCGCCTTTGATACCTGCCATTTCAGGTTCTCTGGAATCACCATTGGCAAAGAAGTTCCAGTTAAAGCCTGTGGTGATGCGTCCCTCGGCTTCCAACTGCTCAATCCAGTCCAGTTTTTGGTCTTTAACCCGGCGGTCGGTTTCCGGTAAATAGCGGTCAATCGATCCTTTGATCACGGCGTCGACATCGTCATCGGCCATAAAATCTATCTCCAGGGTTTGACCCAACAAATCTGGGTTGTCCATGACCCGATCACGCAATTGAAACTCTGCACCCATACTGGTCAGGCTGTAGAGCTCACGCTTCTCCTGGCGTTTGCTGACTTCTGGAAACTCGGCCAATAAAGCGTCTCTGATAACCCTGCGGAAATCAGCTCGGCCAATTTCTTCTACGCTGTTGCTGGCGTCCACACCCAATTCATCGGTGTCCAAATAAATGGGCAGCGTGATCTTGGTTTGCGAGAAAGCCGGCATGGCTTTGCTGGCGATGTCAGTCAACAAGAACACCAAAAACAGTATTGCCGTGGCAATCGACAACAAACCCAAGGTTTTAAAGATGCGTTCTTTGAGGTAACGTTTACCCAGACTTTTTTTAACCAAATCGGTATTATTCATATTGTTCCCTGTACTTTCTGACCACATGCAAGGCAATCACATTCAATATCAAGGTGGTGACAAACAGCATCAAACCCAGGGCAAAGGCCGCCAGGGTCTTGGCGCTGTCAAATTCTTGGTCACCGGTTAACAAGGTCACAATCTGTACCGTGACCGTGGTCACCGCTTCCAATGGGTTGACCGTTAAGTTTGCTGCCAAGCCGGCCGCCATCACCACAATCATGGTTTCACCAATGGCCCTGGAAGCCGCCAACAACACGCCACCCACAATGCCGGGCAAGGCCGCCGGAATCAACACCTTAACAATGGTTTCTGAGCGGGTAGCGCCCAAGCCCAAAGAACCTTCACGCAGGCTTTGCGGTACAGCCGACAACACGTCATCAGATAACGATGAAACAAAAGGAATGATCATGATGCCCATCACCAGTCCAGCTGCCAGGGCGCTCTCGGAAGCCACTGACAACCCCATCGACTCACCCAAGTTTCGAATCATTGGCGCCACCGTTAAGGCCGCAAAGAAACCGTAAACCACGGTAGGGATACCGGCCAGGATTTCCAGCACCGGTTTGGCTACGGCGCGGAATGATTTGTTGGCATATTCAGACAGATAAATCGCCGACATCAGGCCCAATGGGACCGAAACCAGTAAGGCAATGAATGAAATCAACATGGTACCAACAAACAGTGGCACGGCTCCAAAGGCCGCTGAAGATCCGACCTGATCGGCACGGATGGCTGTTTGTGGTGACCATTCGGTTCCAAACATAAAGCTCAGTATCGGCACTTCTCCAAAGAATCTGGTCGACTCAAACAACACCGAAAAGACAATGCCCACGGTGGTCATGATGGCAATCGATGCAGCCAATAACAGGATACCCTCAATGATTTTTTCGAAGACTTTCCTGGCCGGTGTATCGGCATTGATTTTGCGCATCGCCAAAACCCCCAGCAACACTGCCAATGACAAGACAATGGCCGTGATGGTGCGCTGGGTGGTGACTTCAATTTCGTGAAAGCGTTGGTAAACCTGTAATTTTTCTGCGGACATCGCTGCCACCTTTTCAGGGGTGTCGGCGCCGCGGATTTCATTCATGAACAAATCCAGGTCAGACTGGTTGTTGACGTCTAACTCGATGTTGGTCTGTTCAATATAAGTCGATATTTCACTGGTGATGTAAGGTTCTTCGACCACCTGCAAAACCATCAAAACCAGCAAAGCCGGAATCAACGAACACAAGCCTGCCACATAACCAAAATATTTGGGCAGGGTCATGATTTTGGACTTTTGCTTTCGTTGTCGGTAAGCAGTCGTGATTTTTTGCCTGGCCATGAAATAGCTGAACGCGGCAAACAATACCAACAAAAAGAGCAGTGCACTGATTTTCATTCAATCACCCGGAATATGCTTTGTGTGTACTAAAAAAAAATACCGCAACCAGGTTTTACCCGGTTGCGGTCAATCCTATTGAAACGTAATAACTGGTATCACAACTCCAGATTTTTCAATGTTTTGGTGTTTTCTCTGACTTCGTTATAAAGTTCCTCACCCAATGGAATCAGACCTTTGTCAGTCAGGTAACCTTCTTCACCCATGGCTTTTTCGCTGGTGAACTCATTCAAGAATGCTTCCATACCAGGAATTTCTGCCACGTGGGCTTTCTTCACGTAAAAGTACAGTGGTCTTGAAACCGGGTATTCACCGCTGGCGATGGTTTCAAACTCTGGCGCTGCGCCGTCAACCATTGAACCTTTAACCAGGTCAGTGTTTTGGTCCAGGAATGAGAAACCAAAGATACCCAGGGCATCAGGATTTTTCTGTAATTTCTGAATGATCAAGTTGTCATTTTCACCGGCCTCAACATAAGCACCATCTTCACGCACGGTGTGACAAATGCTTTTGTATTGGTCTTTGTTGCTTTTCTTGGTGGCTTTGATCCATTCGTACTCTTTACATCCACCTTCCATGGCCAGCTCTACGAATGCATCACGGGTACCTGAAGTCGGTGGCGGTCCCAACACTTCAATTTTAACCGCTGGCAAATCGGCATTAACTTGGTTCCAATGGGTGTATGGGTTGGCTACCAATTCACCATCAGTCTCACCTGGCACGTCTTTGGCCAGCGCCAAGAACAAGTCTTTGCGGGTTAAATTGAAATCATGTGAGTTGATGTCATTGGCAACCACAATGCCGTCATAACCAATCAATACTTCAACCACGCCAGTGACACCGTTGTCATGACACATTTGCAGTTCAGAAGCTTTGATGCGTCTGGAAGCGTTAGAAATGTCTGGTGTATCTACACCGTTGCCTTTACAAAACAACTTCATGCCACCACCGGTACCTGTAGATTCAATTTTCGGGGTTTTGAATTGTGTTGATTTACCAAAGCGCTCTGCCACCACAGTAGAGAATGGGTAAACCGTGGATGAACCCACCACGCTGATGTAGTCGCGGCCAGCAGCCTGAACTTGGATAGCGGCCATGATGCTGACCAACAGGGTAATTTTTTTCAATGCTTTCATGCTATATTTTATCAATGGTTGTGAATGGTGGGCATTCTAAACAGCCAATGTGACAGTTATATGACAATTTTGTCATAATCGTTAAAACCGAGCTTTTTTGAGCCCTTATTCCTACCTATCAACCCAAGCAGCTCAGTCCTCGAGCAAAGTCCGGTGAGCGGGGAAAATCACCTTGAAGGTGGCGCCCTGTCCCGCTTCGCTGTCTATCTCAAATTCAGCGTTGTGCTTCAAACAGATGTGCTTGACGATGGCCAAGCCCAATCCAGTGCTCTGGTGGTTGCGGGCTTTGGAGTTGTCCACCCGATAGAACCGTTCTGTCAGATGGGGAATGTGTTTAGAGCCGATACCCGGGCCGTTATCGGTCACCCAAAACTGCGCCTCGCCTTGTTTTTCAAACCAGCGGATGTCGATACGAGATCCTGCCGGCGTGTGAATTAAGGCATTGTGCATCAAATTCAAACAGATGCTGGTGATCTCCGATTCGTCTCCTTTGATATAAAGGTCTGAATTGATGCTGGCTGTCATGTGATGTGCTGCCGCGTCCGGGCTGTTCTTTAGATCATTGAACAAGCCGTTGAGCAACCCTGGCATACTGATTTTCTTTTCGACAGAGGGGATCACGCGATCATGTTCGATTTTGGATAGCTTCAACATGTCTTCAATGATTTTTGACATGCGGTTGGCCTGGTCTTTGGCCTGATCGATGGCCATTGACCAGTCGTCATTGACCAGTTCTGATGACTGCAACATCTCCAAGTAACCAGAAATCACCGTCAAAGGCGTGCGCAATTCGTGAGAGGCGTTGGCGACAAAAGCCTTTCTGGATTTTTGCAGCGCTTCTTGGGCACTGACGTCACGGGCCACCATCAGGTAACGGGTGCGGTTGATTTTGATGAGCCGCACATGGATGCTTTTGTCACTCTCTTTATAATGTGTCAGTTTGACTTCCTGGTCTGACTTGCCAGTGGTCATCAGTTCAACGAATGCCGGCTCTCTGACGATGTTGTCGATTTTGGTGTTGATGTCGCTGGTGCTGATGTTGAGGATGTCTTGGGCAATTTGGTTGACCCATTGAATCTCAAACCGCTGATTCAAAACCAAGGTTGCAAACGGCAGCGCCTGAGCGGTGGTGACGAATTGTTTCAACAGGTATTTGTTGCGTTGTTGGGCTTCTTTGGTTTTGTTCTTGTTGTTGATGACCTGACAGGTAATGGCTTCAAACACGCCTTTGTTATTCGGCACATTTTTTCTCGACGCACCTTTCATGTACCAGTCATAGAAGGTTTTGAATTCAACGATTTTCCAGCCAACATAAACCAACAACCACAACAAGAAACTGGCCGCCCAATAGCCGGTGATGAAGCCGGTCATCGCCCCCAGGACAACAAACACCATGATGGCAAGTCGTTCTTGTTTCCAGCCAGAAAATTCCATAAAAATCAAATCTAGGGGTTAATACAAATGTCGCAATCTTAGCTTACTGTGCTCTTTAGCAACACATTATTAAGGCATTTTTGCTGCATGTAACCAAGATGATACCAAAATGTCACATATGTCATGTAATTGTCACATTTGTCATCTAATATTCACATTTTTTAAATCACAAGTGGAATTTACCATGAACAAAAAGATTTTGGTGACGTCAGTTTTGCTGGCACTGGGATCATCGGCTTGGGCTGAAAGCGCTGATGAAGAAATAGCCTTGTTAAAAGAACAGCTGAAAATGTTGTCTGCAAAAATTGAGCAATTGGAACAAAAAACCAACGCCACCCAAACAGAAGTTGAAGCCGTGGCCAAAGCCGAAACCGAAACCGAAGCCAAAACTGAAAAGTCTTGGTCAGACCGCATTCAATTTTCCGGTGACATCCGCGACCGCTTTGAATACATTGACCAGCGTGGCAAAGACGTTCGTACCCGCAACCGCGTGCGCTTCAGATTGAGTGCCAATGCCGAAGTGACTGAAGATTTGTCTGTGGGTTTCCGTTTGGCCTCAGGTGCTGAAGACCCCACCTCAACCAACCAAACCCTGGACGGTGCATTTTCTACCAAAGACATCCGCCTCGATTTGGCTTACTTCAAATACAACTTCAATGATTCAGTTGGGGTTACTGGCGGTAAAATGAAAAACCCATTCTACATCCCGGCCAAGACTCCGGCCTTGTGGGACGGTGATTTGAACCCAGAAGGTTTTGCCCTGAATTATGACCAAGACGGTTGGCAAGGCACTTTGGTTGGCTTCGCCGTAGAAGAGCGCAGTTCAGCCGATGACACCTTGTTGTTTGGTGGTCAGTTGGTTAAATCGTTTGACTTGGGTGGCGGCTCATTGGTGGCCGGTATGGGTTACTACGATTACCAGGAATTACAAGGCGCAGCACCCTTATTTGATGGCAAAGCCCGTGGTAACACCCTGGATGGCAACGGCCGCCTGGCCTATGACTTCAACATTGTTGAAGGATTGGTTGAGTACAAAACCAAACTCGCATCAACGCCATTTAACTTGTTTGCCAGTTATTACCAAAACACCGAAGCCGGTGATTTAGATACCGGTTACGTGCTGGGTTTTGGCTTGGGTAAAGTCAAAGACGCCGGCAGCTGGAGCTTCGGGTATTCATACCTCGACATGGAAGCTGATTCAGTTTACGCCTTGTTCAATGATTCCGATTTTGCCGGTGGCGAAACCGATTCCAAAGGCCACATACTGAAAGCCGGTTATGGTCTGGGTAAGAACATGTCATTGGGCATGACTTACATCAGCTCAGAACAGGACCAAAGCAAAGCCGAACAAACCGATTACGATCGCTTGCAAATGGACCTGAAAATCAAATTTAAGTAAGTTCGCTACATAACAATGTCTTGCAGAAACCCCGGCCAGCCCGGGGTTTTTTGTGCCTCAAGACAAAACTGTTGACACTTCAATTTCCGCACAGCACTAACATCCAGTGCACAGCGCCGGGTCAAACATCCTGTCTGGGCCATTCCCCGCAATGAAGTCCAAGCGCATTCCTTTTTTCAAATATTTTAATTCTCTTGTAACTTCTGTCGCTTGTCATCGTTGATATCGGTAACAATGACAAAATAAAAAAGAGGAGCCCGGGACCCCATGTTGTTCAACACGCCGATATTTTTTGCCTTTTTGATGGTGTTCTTGCTGTTTTATGGCTTTGTGTTTTTGCGCCATAAACCAAGGATTTACTTTATTCTGGTCTCTTCCCTGGTGTTCTACGGCACCTGGAATTACCGCTTTATCCCTTTACTGGTGGGCTCAGCGGTCATTGACTACTTCCTGGCCCAAGCCATCTACAATGCCTCCGACCAACGGCGCAAAAAGCTGTTTTTGAGCCTATCGGTGGTGATGAATCTGGGCATCTTGGCGTTGTTCAAGTACGCCGACTTTGCCATCCAATCGGTGGCTGATTTCCTCACCGTGTTAGGGTACCAAGCCGACCTGGGTTCTTTGTCCTGGGTGTTACCGGTTGGCATTTCGTTCTACACCTTCCAGTCCTTGAGTTACACCATCGATGTGTATCGCGGCGAAATGAAAGCGCGCAAAGGCCTGGCCGAATTCACCACCGCCCTGGCGTTCTTTCCGCAGTTGGTCGCCGGTCCCATTCTGCGCGCCAAACACATCCTGCCCCAATTCCATAAATTGCCCGTGCCGACCTGGTACATGGTCAAAAACGGCTTTTTGTTGATTACCATTGGTTTGTTCAAGAAAACCATCGCCGACTTGCTGGCCGCGCCGGCAGCCACGGCTTTCGATGGTGGTGCTGTGAGTCTGTTGGAAACCTGGACCGGGGTACTGGCTTTTGCCGGGCAGATCTATGGTGATTTTTCTGGTTACAGTGACATGGCCATTGGTATTGCTTTGTTGATAGGTTTCAAAATTCCATTGAATTTCCGCCTGCCCTATTTTGCCCTGTCACCGGTACAATTCTGGCAACGCTGGCACATCTCCTTATCCACTTGGTTGCGCGACTACCTGTACATTTCTTTGGGCGGAAAATACAACCGCATCCGCAACGTGATGATTACCATGTTACTGGGCGGCCTGTGGCATGGCGCGGCCTGGACGTTTGTCGCCTGGGGTGCATTTCACGGTTTGATCATCATCGCCACCCACCAATTGGGTAACAGCGCCGCACTGGCAGGGTTTGCTCAAAGCCAACAATTTTTCAGCAAACTGGCCAAATGGGTCATGACCTTTTATTTGGTGTTGATTGGCTGGGTGTTGTTCCGTGCCACCGGCATCGAGTCAGCATGGGACATCATCGCCCAAATGCACGGCATGGCCAGCACTTTACCGGACTCAGGGTCCAAAGCCCTGATCGTCTTTTTCCTCACCGTGGCAGCCCTGTTTTTCATGCACATCATTGATTATTTTGTACTCAACAAATCCGCCCAATGGATGGCCCGTTGGTGGCTGTTCTGGCCTTTGTTAGTCCTCATTCAAGCCATTTGTTTACTTATCGGAGAGCCTACCAATGCCTTCATATACTTCCAGTTCTGACTCCAGTCACAACGATGCCGGCAACAAGCACCCCATTTATCCGGTGGCAGCACAGGAGCAACCAGATATTGTCGCTCTTGAGGGTGTGCGACAACCGATCTATGGCAAAACTTTATTGTTCATCTTGGTCGGTATGGCCCTGGCATTGGCTGGCGTCCGCTGGTTTTCCTGGATGGGCGATGCAGCCCCCGGTAGTTTCCTGGGGCGGGTGTTGGAAGCCAAAAATGCTTTGCCACAAATCGTCGCAGAACCACATGACCTGGTGATGGTGTTTGGCTCTTCGATGGTGGAGGCCGGTTTCTCGCCGCGTGAATTTGACCAAAGGCTTAAAGAACAAGGCCACGATGACATCAAATCATTTAACTTTGGATTTGGTGGCTTGAATCCTTTCTATCAAGAAATCCTCACCCGCCGCATCAAAGAAGCCTTTGATCAAGCCAACCGCCAACTCAAACTAGCCGTGATTGAATTCAACCCGTTTCAAACCACCATCACCCGCTACAACCGCAACCGCATGCTGGAAGACTCCTACATCACCATCCTCGGCAACAATGGCGAATTGTGGGAAATCATGAAACAGGATCCCACCCGTGGCGTGCGCTTGTTCAACATCAAGTATTTGCGCAACAGCGTGTCTGCTGAAATGATCACCGGCTATTTTGGCAGTGCGCTACAAGAACCCAGAAGCCGCACAACCCTAGAACGTGACCCCAAACGCCAAGAACGGCTGCGGGAAATAGGCCCCATCTTGAATGAGGCTTTTGAAAAAGAATACCCGGATTTCGATGGCAGTGATTGGTATTACCCCTGGCAGGGTGGCGGCACCATCGCTTCAGAAAGATCGCCAGAAACCCTGGCGGCCTTTGAGGAATACTATGAGTTGTTACAAGACCCGGCCAGGCTGGATGATGCGCGTTTGAATCGCATTCACACCGCTGACATCATCGACATGCACTTCAGCGAAGAACTGGTGTTGAAGTTCATTGATATCGTCAATCAATTCAAATCCTTTTCTGAGCACGTGGAAGTGGTTATGTTGCCTCGCAACACCGCGTGGATCACCCATTCGGAAGCAGGCGCCAAACGCCTACAAGCCGTGATCAAGCGCATTGAACAAGCCACCGGGGTGACCATCAAAAACCACCAAGATTTACCGGTCATCAAACCCTCGATGTTCAGTGACGCCACCCACTTGAATCGTTACCAAGGTGCGGCCACTTATACCCTGTACTTGGCCGATGAAATGGCGCCTTTACTGCATTGAAATTATAACCTGAGGACTTAACCGTCCCCTGATACGGGTTTGCGCAGCTGTTTGGTCTGGCCTCTGCGGGTTTTGGCGTCCAACCTTCTTTTTTTGGCCGCTTTGCTGGGTTTGGTGGGTTTGCGCTTTTTTTGCTCAATCAAGGCTGAGTCGATGAGCTCGCGCAACCTTTGCAGGGCATCTTCTCTGTTCTTCAGCTGCGTCCTGAACTGTTGGGCCTTGATGATAATGACACCGTCCTTGCTGATGCGCTGATCGGAAAATTCTAACAGCCGCTCTTTGGCAGCGGGCGGCAAACTTGATTGATGAATATCAAAACGCAAATGAATCGCACTCGAGACTTTGTTGACATTTTGGCCACCCGGTCCTTGGGCTCGAATGGCAGTGATTTCAATTTCAGAATCGGGAATTTGGAATTTGTTCGAAAGTTCAAGCGGCATGAGGTTTAAGTCCACTATGGACAGTGGTTTACAGTGAATCAATGCTGTTACCCTGGTATCAACCCACATGGCGACAGTCACAGCATGGGCATTAGTATAGCATGTATGACAACAGCATCAGGGTTACCGAAACCCGTGTCACAAGGTAAGTGAATGTTGAACCTCAAAATCCATGACCCATCCTTGGGTGTGACTGTCCTTGATGTCCTTACGTTTAAAAAAGAGGAAGGCATGATGATGTGCCTTACTAATAAACTCGTCAAACCGCTTCGAATCTTGTCAAAAAGTTTCAGTTTTTTTGATTTGGCTCAAGTTTAGACTCGAAAACGGGCCGATAGTGTCGCTCAGAGATTACAGACACACCCCCCATCTTTTATACTGATTGTTCTACCTACAGAATAAACCAGGAGTACAACAATGAAAGTGATTTGCATACCGGTGGTCAACCGACCTGAATGTGCCGTGGCTTTATCTACTGCCTTTGACATCGGCCAACAACTGGGTGCCACAGTGATGGGTTACCATTTGCGCAAACACGGTGATTCAGACGTTTCCCTGCCCGATGAAGTAGCGGCCATGATCAGTGGCGAAGAAGACAACGATGAAGCGAGCAACCCCAGTCAAGAAGATGCCTGCGGCCTGTTTGCACAAGTCGCTGAAAGCAAAGGCTACACCTTCAAAAAGAAAGCCGCCAATTCTCCGGTGGCATTGTGGCAAGCCAAAGCCGGTTCACCGGACAAACTGTTTTCTATTGTGGGCCCAGTCACTGACATGATTGTGGTCTCACGACCGGCCAATAAAAACAGCGTGGTCGCCAGTAAGTTCATGCAGTCAGCCTTATTGAATTCTGCCAAGCCGGTACTGATTTTACCGCAAGAATCCCAGGCAACCGTAGGCAAACACATCAGCATTGCCTGGAACCAAAGTGCCGAGGCCGCTCGGGCGGTGACTGCGGCCATTCCCTTGATGCGGCAAGCCGAATCTGTGAATATCATCACCAACGGAGTCGAAGATCGGGTCGGACCCAAATCACGCCACCTACAACAATACCTGACCATGCATGGCATCGATGCCAATCACATCCAGTGCCGGGAAAAAGACGACACCGAAGCGCTGCTGTCCAGTTTTCAACAAACCCAATCGGATCTGATGGTGATGGGTGCCTACAGCCGCTCACGGTTGCGCCAACTGATCTTCGGCGGAGTCACCGAACACATGTTGTACCAGGCCGACATCCCGGTGTTGATGCTGCACACTTGAATCAAGTGATGAATGTGAGCCTGATGAGCTTTAATTTATGCTAATCCAGTTCACATTTATACAATTTTATTGGCTTATAATGCACTTCCCATTAACTAAAAAAAGAGTGAATTATGAACAACAAAACTATGCTTACGCTGGTATTTACCTTGTCAGCCATCATCACGGGATTAATCGCGGTTAATAGCGCCCATGCCCGCAGTCTCGACTGTTCAACCATGACTGTGCAAGTCAGCTTTGTCCACACCATGGAAATAACCACGTGTGAAGATGGTTCTGGTACGGTGTTACACAGATACCCAGGCGGTCTGTACTGCGTGAGCACTTGGGACGGCAATGGTGCACAATACAACGGCTGCACCGATTTAGGTAATTAATAAGGCCTACTCAGATTACCCAATGGATTGACCCAAAATTCATTGGGTAATCACAGCATTGAAGAGGGCGGTGATGACTCACCCCCTGCAATCACAGCTTAATTCCAATTCTGCAGTTTCAACACTTTATCTAAAGCCTGTCCCAGATGAGTTACCAGATGAGTTCTTTTGAACTGATTTCAAAATGCAGTTCATGCAAAAATAAAAGCAAAAAAAAGCCAGCTTATTTTTGCTGGCTTTCATTGATCAAAACTGAATTTTCTCAGCTTGATTTATGCTGCTAAGTGATTACTTAAATCGAAATCCTACCACACCTAAAAACAGCAACAACATCAATACCAAGGTGGCCGGAGATAAAGTGGGTACAGCCGTAGGTTGAACACCAGAACCACCTGACCAGGCATTGGGCGATGGCGCGGAATTAGATGCTCCAAAAGGAGACAAAGCGGTGCCACTGCAATCGGTGTTGCCTTGGCCGGCATCAAAACCACTTTGTTCAACTGGTGTACCTGAAAACATGTCGATGGTGTGCTGGTTACCGGTGGGCGCGGTATCAGACTGACGCAAGAAAATGGACCAAGAAGTGATGCGCCCCTGGGCATTGGTACTCACATCAAACTGACACAAAATAGTGTTGGTTTCATTTCTGACCGCTTGTCCATCACCAAAGCTGAATGCCTGAATCAGGGGCACCAAATCGATGGTTGCATTGGGCGTCAGCGAACTGGCCAACTCAATCGACCCCGTGATACTCGATGTCGCCGAATACGGAGGTTCAAAAACCTCATAATTGTTACCCTGATAGGTATAAGTCACCTGAGCAAAAGCAGCAGCAGAACCCAATATCAAAAACAATGCCAAAACCGAACGAAATTGATTCATAAATTATCCAAAAGTAAAAAAATATTCATTATAAACACAGTGCTTCAAACACCCCAAACTTTTTCAGTATCGAAATCAGACAAAGATTTAAATTGAACCGCAAGCACCATCTGCTTGACTGTTTAAATTGTACTTCCAGAAAAACTGACTTTTGACGTCAGTTATTTAGAGGGGACTGCCTCCTTATTTTTTTATATTAACTAATCTGGCAACTCACCTGGGACAGGCATCCCCTTCTGCAGAATCTATCTGCAACCGTCCAACTTGTCTCGAATCAGGCAAATTGAAACAATAACTAAGCAAGCCTCAATACTCAGTAATTTCTTATCTGGACATTAGCAAAAACCAATAAATTTCTTTCGAAGAGCACAACAAGTTTGCTCACTTAACTTTCCAATATAATGCCTGTCCGCGATTAGTTTTCGAACACCGAAGACAGTGGTTGGCATGCGGTTTCAATTACTTTTCTTTAATGTTTACCAGTAACCAATACGCAAGCCAATTTGTATTATGTGGATACTCCCAGGTTTCATCAGCAGGGAACTCTAACATTTCTTCATTTTCATCTAAATTAAGTTTAATGAGTTCTTGATGCATTAATTCATTCCAGGCAGGAATAGCAGCACAATCCCCAAGGTCATTTAGTTCTGATTCCAATAAATAGTTCATAACTTCTTGAATTTTTGAAAACTCAATTGGCCATTTACCTATATACTCAACATGTTCACCAAAATTATCCTTTTTCTGTAGTTTCCACATTGATTTTATTATCTTTGAAAGTTTTGATTTATTATCCTTCTTTATCATTTCTCTTGTTGAAGCTAAAGATTTCTGAAGGCCGCCCGAATAAATTTCCCACTCCTCAAACATTTCCTCTTGAACTAAAGTGCACCTAATCATTCGAGTTACAGGCTCAATATTTAAACTATTTTGACTGTTTTTTAATTCTTCCTTATTTTGTGAACTACAAGATGTAATAAAGAAAATAAAAAACAAAACTGAGATAATTTTAATCATAACTTTATTCCTCTAATAGTTATCTTATGCCTGTCCGTGATTTTAACCCAATGAATAGACCAAAAATCATTGGGTTGATCCAATCAAAACCCAACCGTCCTTAACCTTCACCACAGCCCAGACTCAGCAACAGCCTCGTCACCTTTCGCCCGCAAAAGGATTTCTTGTAGGTTGATTTGGCCTTTTTTATTCAGCACGGTGCGGGTAACGATGAAATGTTGTTCCTAGTTTTTATGTTCCCTCACACCTTTTTTGTAGAGTCACTACCTTTGATTAGTTGCTTATTGATTGCCACAAAGTTTGATTTGATCTACCGCTATTCTCCCGAATTTGCTCCTGGAATTAAGAGCCAGAAAATCCTCTGAATACTGCTTAAAAGTACCAACAACTGTTACGCAATAATAGTTTCCTGATGAGTAGGTCACTCCATCAGGTAGTTTGTCATTGTCTAATGAAAGGTCTAAATGAAACTCACTGTTTGGCTCTGAGTAAAAGGACTTATATAGCATTTCAGTTATGTATAAATGTCCCTTAAGCGTCACCACTTCATCTTCATACTGATCAGTATCATTAACAACATCTCTCAATGTGATCAAATGATTTTTGTTAAAGCATGCCGATAAAATAAAAATTGAAATAATAAGAGATATCAGTTTTATCGGCTTGTTCATTATTACGCTCCTGAGGCATGCTCTGCTGGTAATTCCTGATAAGTTAACAATTAAAGCTCTTTGAAGCCATGAGTTACATTTTTTCCATTTCGAACTGTCCGCTTACATTTATTTAAAAGTACAGTTCTGTATTTTTTAAACTTATTTGGAAACTTATTTGGGACAGTCATCCCCTTCTGCAGAATCTTTCTGCAACCGTCCAACTTGTCTCGACTCAGGCAAATTGAATTAAAAACCAAGCAAGCCTCAAAATTCAGTAATTTCTTATCGGGTATACCTCAGCCTGTCCTTGATTAGTTTTTTTAGTTCAGCACGTTAACTTTGCTTCATTTTATGGCTCAATAAAGAAACGTGTTAGAATCTTCTAAAACCAAAAGTATACAGTTAATTCGTGACCGAAGAGCACCTCAATGATGTGTTGCCTGAAATTTACCAGGACCTCAAAGACCTGGCTCGGATGCAACGTGCTCGGTTTTACAGCAAAATAAATTTGGGCACCCGCAGCATTGTCCATGAAGCATACCTTAATTTAATTAAAAACAACACAAAGTATGACAACAAGGAAGAGTTGCTGTACCTTAACGCCATGGCCATGCGCAACATCATTGTTGATAATGCACGTGCCTGGTCAGCCGAAAAACGAGGCGGTCAGTTCAAAGATTTGTCTTTGGATCAGGTGGACCTGATTTCTGCCAACCGGTCACCTGAGTTACTGGCTTTGGATGCGGCTTTAAATGCATTGGGAAAAGAACATAAAAGGCTGGCTGATAATGTGACCTGTCGTTTTTTTGGTGGCTTAACTCAGGAAGAAACGGCACAAGCTTTGGGTGTTTCATTGGCCACTGTCAAACGAGACTGGACTTTGGCCAAGGCCCTGTTGTATGAATACCTGAGTCGTGAGTGAAGTTGACTTAAATCGGGCGTATGAGATTTTTCTTCGAGCAGCAGAGCTTGAACCAATCGAGGCTGATAAGTGGATCCATGAATCTTGCGCCGGGGATCAGGCATTACTGGATAAAGTCAAAGACTTGATAAAGGCAAGCAAAGCATCGACCGATTTCCTGGATGGTATGATGGCAGATGCCCATGATTTTCAACTGAATGAAATAGAAGACCACTGCTTTCGCGGTCGTCAATTCGGTCCTTATCAAGTCATATCCATCCTTAAACAAGGCGGTATGGGCAGCATTTTCCTGGCCCGTCGTGCCGATGGTGAGTTCAAACGTCGGGTCATCATAAAAATGATTCCGATGGGCATGAGTTTTACCCAGAGCCAGACACTTTTTGCGCATGAAAAAAAAATCCTGGCCAGCCTGAATCATCCCAACATTGTCCAATTGTATGATTCGGGTGAGACCGAAGAAGGCCACTCTTGGTTTGCCATGGAGTGGGTCAACGGCACGGACATCATCCAGTATTGTCAAGTCAGGCAGTTAAACCTGACAGAGCGCTTAAAATTGTTTATGGACATCCTTGCTGCGGTGCAATTTGCCCATCAGCACTTGGTGATACATGGTGACATCAAACCGACCAATATACTGGTCAATGAAGAAGGACAGGTCAAACTACTTGATTTTGGTATTGCCCGCTTACTACGCAGTGAGGAACCTGAACTGACTGCACATTCAGTGGGCTACCTGACGCCAGAACAATCCCGAGAACATTCGGCCATTACCACTGCCACTGACATCCATCAACTGGGACAGTTGTTGTTTGAAATGTTGACCCGCTTAAAACCATCCGCAGTGCGGCAACAAAATTTCAGGTTTCCCAGCCTGTCACAAGCCATACAACTCCATCGGCAACAGGGCACACTGGCAGCCTTCAGTGAACAAAACCACAAATCACTGGCTCAAGTGAAGCGGATTTTTCAGGGAGACTTGCAACACATCACAGCAAAAGCGCTGGAGCCAGAACCAGATGACCGCTACACAACAGTCCAGGCCTTGGCAGATGACCTACTGGCCAGCGCACAACATCAAATCATCTCAGCCAAACCACCGGTGCTGATGTACCGTGCCCAAAAATACCTGCGCAGGCATTTGTTGGGGGTGACTTTGGTTACCATGTTGGTACTGATGTCATTGGGTTACAGTGTGATCACCCTGCGACATGCCAAGACCTTGGCGGCTGAACGTGACAAAGCCATTGCAGTCAAAGACTTGTTGATTGAAGTATTTACCGCCGCTGACCCGTCAGTGACCCCCGGTCGGGAGCTAAGCGCAACAGAAGTTTTGGACCGGGGTCTGACCAAAGTCAGGGAACAGCACCATACACCCTCTCCCGTGGTGGCTGACTTATTACAAAGTATGGCCATCACGTTTCAAAATCTGGGGCAGTACAGCAAGGCCCAATCGGTTTTATCCGAGGCCCTTCAAATGCGACAAATGGTGCAGGCAGATGATGCCTTGGTTTTGGCAGAAGCTTTGACTTTAATGGGGGAAAATCATCGCCTGATGTCAGAACATGCCGCAGCGGAGGAAATGTTTAGTGAAGCTTTGGAACTGTTGAAACAATCATCTGATTCGGTTGCCAGGGCGTTGGTTACCAGTAAACTCAGTCGGGTGAAAATGTTACAAGGCGAACTGCAAGAGGCTGAACAACTTGGGCTAACGGCCACTGCACAAATCAGAGCTGTGTATGGCATTGAGCACATGCTGTATGCCCAGACATTGAATGACCTCAGTTCTGTGTACTTTCGCTTGGGTAGGTATCAAGACGTAGAAAACCTCTTATTGAAAACCAAAGCCATCAGGGAAGCCTTGCATGCCTCGGAACAAGGCCCCTTACTGGATCATGATTATGCCACCAACATCAACAACCTGGGATTGGCTACTTATTTACAGGGCAACTTGCAGCAGGGTGAAGCTTATTTCCGCCAGGCCATCACCCTGCGGAATCAAATTTATACCGACCCCCACCCAGAACAAGCCCAATCTTTAACCAACCTTGGGCTGTTGCTCAATGATGCCGGCAAACCCCATCAAGCACTGCCCCATTTACAAGCGGCTTTGGGCATCAGAGAAAGCACTTTGGAAGCCGGACACATGCTGATTCATGATGCTCGCAATAATTTGGCGATGAGCCAACATGAAAGTGGTCAGTTCCAACAGGCCATGGAGAATTATTTGGCGCTGTTACCTGAAGTAGAAAAGTTAAGGGGTGACACGCACCCACAGACGCTGGCGATTTATACCAATCTGGGTAACAGCTTACTGGAATTGGGTCGGTTTTCAGCAGCCCATGACTATTTTCAACGTTCACTCAAAGCACGAGAAGCCACTTTACCTGAGGGACATTTGTACCTCTCATACAGTTATGTTGGCCTCGGCCAAGCACTGGCAGCTACCGGATCAGTAGATCAGGCACACGAAATTCTGAGCCAAGGATTGGCCATTCGTGAACAGCGTTTGCCTGATGATCATTGGCTGGTTGGAGAAGCACGCCTGGCATTGATGGGGGTTCAGGCAAAACGTGGTGAAGTCACTGAAGATTCACTGCAACCGGTTTGCGAGGTGCTTATGCTGCGCAAAGGAGCACACCACCACCTCAGCAAACGGTGTGCTGAGCTGCTCAATCTCATCTCTTTGTAGCTGAACTGCTCCAAAAACAAATCAAAACTGTACCTTTTCAACGATACAGAGGTGAAGAATCACTCTGATTGATGACGCCATCACCATCAAAATCTCCACCGGGCTCGTGATACATCAGCACTTGTATCAACCAACCATCAAGCAAAGCCGGAAACTCATTTTCAGAGGTCATGGGATCCAACCACAACACTTCACCATAAAATCCAATGGCCCTACCTTGTTGGATGATGATTGGATGATTGGGGCCAGGTTTTCGCCGGTTGATTTTTTGCATATGGTTGATCACTTCAGGAATGGGTTCAAAACTGCTGTCAAACACCAATATTTCATAACCCACAACAAACTCTGAAACTGCTGAGGTGTCTTCACCACCATGGCTCACACCACCATCATCCTGCAAACTGACCGACACCGTGGCGAACCCTGCGCTGAGGGTAAAATCTGCCGTGAGTTGCCCCGTGGCATCAATCGCTAGGCTATTGAGCACACCATCTGGATCGTTAACCACCGTCTGGTATTGCAACACAGATTGGCCAGCTTCATTGGCTGGCCCCAACACCACATCTTGACTGAATTGGGGAATGACCCATTGGGTATTCTGGGCATTAACAAAATCAAAACCATCAATGAAACTTGGCACGGTAAAGGTCGGCGGGTCATTCACCGGTTCGACCTCAATTGACACACTGCTGTTAACCGAATTGAAACCATCGGTTACCACAAAATCATGGGTGGCTGTGCCAAAAGCATTGCTTGGCGGTACATAGGTCAAGCTGCCATCAGCCAACAAGGTCAAATCACCACCCATGCCGCCCGCGGTGAAAGTGCCGGGGCTGACCACACTCAGCGGGTCCATTTCAGGGTCGCTGTCATTGTCCAACACGTTGCCATTGAAAGTGACGTCCTCAGTTCCAGTGAAAGCATCGTTGGTGATGGTGGGTGCGGTGTTACAAGCAACCAGCACATCGGTGATGTTGCTGCCATTGACTGTCCCGGAACCGTTGGTGACTGTACAGCTTTGATCAGGGCTGACTGGGTTGGTGAGTACAGTGACGTCATAGCTGCTGTTGTCATCCACATTGCCAGCAAAGGTAAAATCACCATTGCCGTTCAGCACCAGGTCATTGCCGCCGTTGTTTTGCAGCACCACCTGATCACCAGCCAAACCGCTGAGGTTGCCTCCCAGGGTGAGGTTGCTGGGCGGTCCCGGTGGGGTCAATAAGCCACCGGTTGATAGGTTAGATCCACTCCAAATAATCATCTGCGACCCGGTCCATTTTTGACTGTGAAAGTTCCTGGCCTCTGGGGCGTTGGTGGTACTGGTGGCCACCCAGGCATCCTGGGTGGGAAAGTATATGCCGCCTGAATTGCCCGCATCACCCCAGATGATCATGCCATTTTGCGCCCAGATGGCTTTGTGAAAGCGTCTGGGAGCGGGTGCTCCGGTCAGTGTGGTTGCTAGCCAACTGTCACTGCTTGGGTTATAGCGACCACCCGTAGGTGTATTACTGCCATCAGAGTACCCACCCCAGATGATCATTTCTCCACCCCCAAATACAGCGGTGTGATACTCACGGGCTGCCGGTGCATTGACTGTTGAAGTGGCTGTCCAGCTGTCAGATGATGGGTTGTAACGGCCACCGGTATTGTAAAGGTTAAGTGCTGAAATGCCGCCTCCCCAAACAATCATTTCATTGCCACTCCAAACGGCCGTATGTAGCACACGTCCGGCTGGTGCACCGGTGGTGTTGGTTGCCGTCCAGCTGCTGTTACCCGGCACATAACGGCCACCGGTGTTAACGGACAAACTGCTGCTGTTTTTCCCGCCCCAAACGATGGCTTCGGTACCCGTCCAAACCATGGTATGGTTGTAACGTGCATCAGGGACATTGGTCATCGGCGTGGCAAACCAAGTGTTACTGATGGGGTCATAGGTGCCACCGGTGTTGTATCGCGTTGACAAGCGATTACCACCCCAGACCATCATCAATGAGCCAGTCCAAACCGCTGGTGCATCCTGGCGCTCAGAAGGTGCATCCAAGGTTGTGATGCTCAGCCAGCTGTCGGTGGCTGCGGTCCAGCGAGCCCCAGTATTTGAGTAAGATGAATTGTTGACACTGCTGCCTGCCAAGCCAGCCCAGACAATCAACTGAGTACCGGTCCAAACCGTTGAATGGTTGCGTCGGCCTGGGTTGCCATTGGCAATCGGTGTCCAGGTGTTGTTGATTAACTCCGCTGTATCATTTAAGTCATTCATACCAGCTGACATACGTAGTTCAGCAGAAAAGCTGGTGAGTAAATGTTGGTAGCTAGATGCTGGGATGTCTTGAACCTGCCGATCCAATGAATGCGGATTAACATCCTGTTGTAATTGATACCAATGTTGTTCAACCAGCAAGGGTCGAATCAGACACTCGCCAATATTTTGCGGATCATGATCCAATGTAGCAAACATGCGAGCCAATTGAGACGGGGCCTTACTGTGCTGAACCACTCGCTCAAGTTCCTTTTGCATGGCTGCGCTGTTAATCACAATGCCGTGTTGTGCCAGTACCAGCTCTTTGGCCAACAGTCGATTGGTCTTTTGAACAGACACACCGTTGGGGTATTGTTGACTGAATGTCGGTTTGGCATCTGGATTTTGTTTTGGCCAGTCTTGTTCCTGCCAGGCCAACTCATCCAATTGCCGTTGACAATCAATGCGTTTATCTAAGTAGTCTTGGTGGTTAGTTGACCAGTTACTGAATGCCGCTTTTGGTAGCAAAAGCAGACCAAGTCCTATCAGCCCGAAATTGAAAAATCGAAACAATGCCATTGATTTCATAATGAACGCCTTTTTTGATTAATGTATTAACCAACTATTCGTATTGCTTGGCTAAAACAGCTCATTAAAGTCAAAAAAGTGTGGCTAAAGGAAGGAATAACTGCAATGGGGTATGGCTTAAACCCAACCGGGCAACCACAGTTCCCGGTCTTTCAACTGACGCCAGTCGAGCCTAAATTCGCGTTGGGTTTTGATCGCTTGTAGGGTGCATTGGCTGACTTGACCTTTTTTATTCAATACGGTGCGGGTAACGATGAAATGCTGCTCCTGGTTTTTAGGTTCGGTCGCGGTCCATTTGCTGTGCAGCAGGTGTTTGGGGTTGATGGTGTTTTTGTTGTTGGCGTCTGAGTTCACTGCTGTGTCACACTCGAGCTCATAGCAAATACAAGATGCTGTGGCGGATGCGGCGTGACAGGATGGTTTTGGCGCCTTGGTACATGGGTTCCAGGTTCTCGGTGTGGATGATTTTGCCGGCCAGATCGGTTTTGATGATGTCTTCTTGTTTCAGCACCGAGATGAATTGGCGGAACAGGTTTTTGTCGAAAAAGTCTGGTGAGTTGAATTCATACAGCAACGACAATTGACTGGCGACCTGATGACACAGGGATTCCAGTTCTTTGCTGGTGAGGTTACCGGAACCGCGTTTTTTCAACAGCGCGATAACGATAAAGAAGCGCTCATAAGTTTGCATCAAGGCATTGGCCAGGACACGGAACTGGGCGGCTTGCAATGACCCGCCTTTGTGACGCTCAAGGGTGCGTCCCACACTGGTTAACAGGTTCAATTCCTTTAACAGGCCCAAAGTCTGGCGACCGTACTCAACAAACTCTTCGCGGCTCCATTTGAGGAACAGCTCGTTTTTGATGAACGGATAAACAATGGCCATCATTCGCAACACTTCCTTGCGCGGGGTTTTCAGGTCATTGACAAAAAACATGGCAATGAAAGAACTGGCCGCAAACAGGTGCAACACGTTGTTGCGGTAATAAGTCATCAACACACCCATCTCATCTTTAACCTGGATAACGTCGCCCAGGCTGTGTTTGACCCGTTGTATGAAGCCCAAAAAGATGCCCTTCTCGATGATTTCATCGACGCTCAGTGAGGTAACGGTGGTGCGTTCTGAGTAAGGTAAACGGGTGATGATTTCGCGGTATAACTCAATTTGGTCTCGCAGGTTGTTTTCCGATGCCGCGCGGTTCGGGGTGGACAACAAAGTCACCGCCAACAGGTTGATGGGGTTGACGTGGGACGCTTCATTGATCTTGGTGAGGATTTGGTTACCGGTGTCTGAGACCACGTTTTTGAACCACTGTGGCTTTTCTTTGACATCCAGTTTGATGGTGCGCCAATCCGGTTTATGCTGATCCAAGATATCGTCCAGCTCGATGTGTTCTGAAAAATTCACCGTCAAGCGGCCATAGTCTTGTTTCAATAGCTTCAGGGTTTTGAACAAACCGCCGATGGATTCTTTCTTTTTGCCTTTGCCACCCAACTCGTTTTTGTAAGAGGCCCCTTCCATCAATTTTTCATAATTCAGCGAGGAGGGCACAAACACCAAGGGTTTGCTGCGTTCGTTCAAATAACTGCGCACGGTCATCGCCAACATCCCCGCTTTCGGATGCAGCAGGCGCCCGGTCCTAGACCGCGTGCCTTCAATAAAGTACTCAATCGACACACCATGGGCAATCAACGAGCTGAGGTACTCTGAAAAAATGGTGGAATACAGTACCGAATTAAAGGACCGGCGCAGGAAGAACGCACCAGAACCTCGCAAAATTCGGCCCACCACCGGTAAGTTCAGGTTGATACCGGCAGCGATGTGTGGCGGTACGATGCCCCGTTCATACAGTGAATACGACAAAATCAGGTAATCAATGTGGCTGCGATGGCAGGGGGTGTAGATGATTTCTTTTTCGGTGGTGAGGTTTCTGAATTCATCAAAAAAATTCAGCTTCACACCGTCATAGACCTTGGTCCAAAACCAGCGAAAGATGCCACTCATGAACTTGATGGCGGTGTATGAATAATCGGCCGCTATTTCGCGGATGATTTTGGCCGCTTCTTTTTGTGCCTCTTCCAGTGGAATCTTGCGACGTTCCGCATAGTTGGCTATTTCTTGCTGTACGGTTGGTCGCTTGATGATGTTTTTGGCGATGGTGCGGCGATGTGACAAATCCCTGCCAACCACGGCGGTTTTCACACGGTTGTTATGTAAGCGCAACACCCGGGCCAACTTGTGGGCCATTTTTTCCGGCTCATTCTGGTCATCCAAGGCTTTGTTAATGACCAACGGTTGACTTAATCTCACCAGGGTGTGGTTGCCATGCACCAAGAACGAGAAAAACTTTCGGATGCGACCAGTGATGCCCCAGCGCTCTGAAAACAGGACTTTGAATAAGCCGTGATCGCGGTCGGGTGCACGCCCCAAAAACACGGAGATGGGGATCAACTGCAACTGTTTTTCGGGCTGGTCTTTGATTTGTTGAATGATGCCTGCCAGCTGCATTTCAAATTTTTTGTATTCGGTTTTGCGGTTCCAAAAGCCGACGGTCTGCTCACTGGCAAGGATGCTTTTATCCAGACCAAATTCGGTGTCTAATTTAACTGGCTTGGGCAGGTTGCCGCGATTGATTTCTTCCCACAGGATGCTGCGGGAAACGGTGGACTCACTGGACAACACATACACAAAAGGCACATCAGGATCTATGCCCAGAGTGGCCAGTTTCTTGGGGCTGAATTCGACCTTCACCCGCAGGTACAACAGTTTACTCAGTATGGACATGTGTTGATTACTTTGATTTCTATTGATTGTACCCTGTTAAAAGCAGAAAAAGGGCCGTAAACCGACCCTTTCTTAGACTGTTATGATGGCAGTGGCTTATTTTTCGCCAATCCAGATACCGTCTTTTTTCACCATGTTCATGGTTTGTTCAATGGACTGACCAAATACGTCAAAGCTGACGTTCATGGTGGCTTTGTCGCCATTCACTTGAACGTCACTGACTTCAACTGAACTCAGCATGTCATCCATGGAAATACCGTAGGCACCTAAGACGTTTTTTACACCACCAAAAGCGATTGAACCTTTTTCCAAAGCCTGATCAAAACTCATGTTTTGTACTTCTTCCAAAGACTCCATATCCAGCTCTTTGGCAGTGGCGACCACGGCAGCGATGGCTGCTTTGGTTTTCTCTTCACTCAAAATGTCATTTTCACCGGCCCAATCCATGGCAGCACCAACGATGTTGGCCACCGAATCACGTTGGGTTTCTGGCAACATGGGGTTTTGTTTGATGCCTTGCAGCACTTGGTCTTTACCCATCATCAACATCATCGGCAACATGGCACGGGCTTGCTCCAGTTGTGGCTCAACCATGGCGTACAAAGTTTCCTCAGCACCATCAGCTGTCAACATACCAACCGTTTGGGCAAATTGCGCTTTGTCGGCTTCTGAAATGTCTTTGCCTTTGTTGTTTTCAAACTCATTAACCAACTCATTGTATTGTTGTTCAGTCATTGAGTTTTTGATTAAGCTGTGTAAATCATTGGATTTCAGTGCCGCCACAGAGGCCAAAAAGGCTCCTTCTGGTGAACTGGTATCCATCTTCGCAGGATCTGAATCGCCACTACAGGCAGCCAATCCAATCAGCGCCAACAACAGCAGTGAATATCGTTTAATTTGTGTGTTCATTTTTTGCTCCTTCTTACTTAAATTGTCATGATTAAGTCGCGTATTATCCCTTGATTGAAATCAATTCACAAGAAAACACTACAAAATGTAGCGACTCAGATCTTCGTCTTCCGATAATTCACCCACCGTTTTATCCACGTGTTCGGCATCAATCACATACTCCTGTCCTGACTTATCCGGGGCATCAAAGGCCACTTCATCGAGAATTTTTTCCAGTACGGTATGCAAACGACGGGCACCGATGTTTTCGGTTTTTTCGTTCACTGACCAGGATATTTCGGCGATGCGTTTGATGCCATCTTCACTGAATTTCAAAGTGACTTTCTCGGTTCCCATCAAAGCCCGGTACTGTTCGGTCAATGAATGCTCAGGCTCAGTCAATATGCGCTCAAAGTCTTCGCTGGTTAACGCCCTGAGTTCGACCCGAATCGGCAACCGGCCTTGTAACTCTGGTATCAGGTCAGAAGGTCTGCTTAAATGGAAAGCACCCGAGGCAATAAACAGGATGTGGTCGGTTTTAATCGGTCCGTATTTGGTGTTCACCACCGAACCTTCAATCATTGGCAACAGGTCCCTTTGTACTCCTTCACGAGACACTTGTCCTGAGCTTTCCATGCCACTGCCTTTGGCCACTTTATCAATTTCATCAATGAACACGATGCCGTTTTGTTCGGCTTGATTCAGCGCCTGTTGTCTGATCTCTTCGTCGTTGATCATTTTCTGTGCTTCCTGCTCAGCCAGGATGGGCAGGGCGGCTTTGACGGTCAGCTTTTTGGTTTGCTGTTTCTTTTTGCCCAGGTTTTCGAACATGCTTTGCAGCTGGTCGGTCATTTCCTCCATGCCTGGCGGGCCCATGATATCGACTCCCATGTTCATGTTGACCTTGATTTCAATTTCTTTGTCATCAAGCTTGCCATCCCGCAAACGGGTCAGGAATTTGGCTCGCGTGTTGCTTTGGCTGTCATCCAGCTCTTCACCAGGTATCGGTGATTCGCGCTTCGGCAACAGGTAATCAAGCACCCGCTGTTCGGCCGCATCTTCGGCCTTTTTGTTGACCTGACGCATGGCCGCTTCGCGGGCCCGTTTCATTGACGATTCCACCAAATCGCGGATGATGGATTCCACGTCCTTGCCCACATAGCCCACTTCAGTAAACTTGGTGGCTTCCACCTTGATGAAAGGCGCATCAGCCAGGATCGCCAGGCGGCGGGCGATTTCGGTCTTACCCACGCCTGTGGGACCAATCATCAAAATGTTTTTGGGGGTTATTTCCTTACCCATGGCATCGTCCAATTGCATGCGCCGCCAGCGGTTGCGCAAGGCGATGGCCACTGAGCGTTTGGCGTTGTGTTGACCAATGATGTGTTTGTCCAGTTCTTCAACAATTTCTCTGGGAGTCATGTTTGACATAGCAGTTCCTTTATAAATCCAGTGTTTCTACGGTTTGGTTGGTGTTGGTGTAAATACAAATGTCGGCAGCAATGTTCAAGGCTTGGCATACCAATTCTTCGGCTGCCAGCTCGGTGTTTTTGATCATGGCCAAGGCAGCTGCCTGCGCAAACGGCCCGCCTGAACCAATGGCAATCAAGCCATGTTCTGGTTCAATCACATCGCCATTGCCTGAAATGATCAATGACGTTTCTTTGTCGGCCACGGCCAACAGCGCTTCCAAGCGACCCAGGCGTCGATCGGTACGCCACTCTTTGGCCATTTCGACCGCGGAACGCACCAGGTGCCCTGAATGTTTTTCCAGTTTGGCCTCAAACACTTCAAACAAGGTGAAGGCATCGGCTGTGGCGCCAGCAAAACCAGCCAAAACTTCGTTGCGGTACAAACGCCTGACTTTGCGGGCATTGGATTTCATTACGGTGTTGCCCAAGGTGACCTGGCCATCTCCGCCAATCACCACTTGTTTATCGTCGCGGTAGCTGACTATGGTGGTGCCGCGGTAGTTGTGCATGGATTCTTTCATGTTGTGTTGGTCTAGTTAATCAACTTCCTAAATGGGTTGTTTCGGCCAAAAATCAATTGTAAAAGTCACCGGGTGGCGCTCAAATGACTGTTTTTAGGCCAAAAAAAACACCCAGCCTGTGGGTGTTTTTGTGCGCTTGTGGTGGTTGTTCACCAACCACGCGTGCGTTTTGACTTTCTGAAACGGCGATTTCTGGCTCGACTCACCGCTTCCTGGTCTTTGATTGATGACCAATCATCCAGGCTGAACGGGCCGTTTTTGGCATACACCAAACGGGCGCGACAAAAGTCTTTGTATTCCATCATCTCTTCTTCAACAGCATCCATGGTGCCATCGATGACGATGCAATCATCCACATAGCCAATGCCCGGGATATGATCTGGAATCACGTCGTTGTCATCAATAAAGTATTTGATGGTGGCATTGATTTTTTCTTTGTTGCTGTCCGCGATTACCCAGGTGTCATCCTCCACCATGCTTAACATCATTTGCAGACAACCCACCTGGTCTACCACGTACCCGTCAGTACAGTTGGCACGCACTTCATCCACTTTTGCCAATGCTTCCTTGACGTCATCATGATTGATGTTGGTGCCATGTTCCTCGATGAATTTATTAAAATGTTCTTTGACTTGATCATCAATATCAATTGAAACAGTAGCCATAGTTTTCCTCAGTCATTTGTAATTAGGACATTATAAACAGCCCGGATGATAAATCAAATGGCCGTTTGGGGTCATTTATATTATCATTGCTGTGGTTCATGCGAGCAATAAATATCAAAAAATTTCACCGCCTTATCTGTTATCACGTTTACCTTGGGCTTTTGTTACAACTCATGAGTCCTAAAGTCATCGGTGAAGAACTCAATTCTGGTGCTTCATTGCCACAACAGGCTCAACAACAAGTCCAACAGCTGATTAACGAACACGGTGAGTTATCAGCCTCAGGTTGGCACCGACGTTGCCAGTCATGGATCACGAAATTGGCATTGACTCGGTTCCAGCGTTGTGTGATCATCGACGCACCCTTTGCCAATGCTTATGCCTCGGCAGCAGGGGATTTGGTGCTGACTCGCGGCCTGCTGGAACATATCAGAAACGATGACCAACTGGCACATGTTTTAGCCCATGAACATGCCCACCTGTTGCTCGATCACCACCAACAAACCCAGGCCATGCTGGCCGACCCTCCGGTATTTTTCACCAAAACCAAAATCAAAAAGTTTTACCGCAAACTGGAGCAACAGGCCGACGATGCCGCACATGACACTTTGGTTGAAAACCAACTGGACCCCAGCCAGGTTAACCACCTGTGGCAGCGGCTGGCACAAACCACCAGTGAACACAGCCACACCCACACCCGCTTGATACAACGCCAGCAATCAGGAGAGTTGCACCCCGAAATGATTGACCCTTGGTGGCAACAACCGCAAGGGCAGCCAGCAAGCAAACCTGCTGAAAAACAATTAAAGCAGCACAATTGATGACCTTACTCACAAGGCAAGGTGATTTAATTTGTTTATAATGATTGTATGAAACTGAACAGCAAAACATTGTTGGTGGTGATTTTGGCCGGCCTGGGCTTGTTTGCCCTGGTGATGGTGTTAATCCTGGCAGAAAAATTGCTGGCCATCTGGCAACACCTGCAAGATGCGCCCCTCTGGATCACGCTGCTGTATGCCCTGGTGATATTACTGGTCGCACTGGTACCGGTGTGGCTGTTCTTGAAGTTGACCCGGCCCAAGACCAAAGACCAGCCTGCAGTCAAAGTCATTGATGAACATTCCTTGGAGCAAGCGATTGCCAGCGAACAACAACGCGGGGTCAACACCGAGGGTGCCGATGCCGAAATGCATGAACTGCGCCAACGCCGGGCCAGTGGTCGTTTTCACATCAGTTTGTTTGGCAGTGCATCTACTGGTAAATCCAGCTTGATTCACGCCTTGATGCCTGAGGCCCAGGTTGACACCGATGTGGTCAAAGGCACCACCATTGATGCCCATCACCACAGTTATGGCCAGCTGGTGATCACCGATCTGCCGGGTTTTGATGCCATTGGACAAGCTGAACTGGCGCAATTGGCATTGGAAGAAAGCCAACGAGCGCATGTGGTGGTGTTTCTGTTAAGTACCGATTTATCGCGCAGTGAAATGACACTTTTTGAACAGCTCAACCAATGGCACAAGCCGATGGTTTTGGCATTGAACAAAGTGGACCAGTATTCGAACCAGCAACTGCAACAAATCATTGCCGCCATTGAAGCCAAAATAGCCAAAAAATACCCGGTGGTGATGATCAATACCGGCGGCCTCGAACAAGTGGTGGTGGAGCAGGCCGACGGCAGCCAACAACAAACCACCCGCACCATCCAACCCAACATCAGGCCTTTGTTAGATGCCATTGAAACTGTGGTCAGTGACAACCCCGAAGCTTTGCACCGTTTTCGTGATGCCGGCATATTGATGCTGGCTGAGCAAAAACTCAACCGCGCCAGCGGAGAACACAACCTTAACTTGGCCGAAGAGACCATTGACCGCCACACCAAACGCGCCATTGTTGGTGCACTGGCATCGGTGGCCCCTGGCTCAGACCTGGTGATTCAAGGCACCATAGGCACCCAGTTGGTGCGCGAACTGTGTCAGCTGTACGATGTCCAAGTCAACCAGCTGCAGGTGGATCAAGTGCTGAAATCGGCTGGTGGCAAATTGCGCACATCCACCTCCCTGGTGCTGGCCGTGGCTGGCAATGCCTTGAAGGCTTTTCCCGGTGTGGGCACGGCCGCTGGTGGCATCATGCACGCGGTGGCTTATGGCATGATTTTCAATTCATTGGGCAAAGCCGTGTTGACCAGTGTCAGCACCCAAGGTCGCTTAGACACCGCCCAAACCCAACAAACCTTTGAGGAAAACTTACTTGGCTCATCCAAAGAACTGGCTAAAGACCTGGCGAAAATGGCGCTCCGGCTCAGCCGCGAAAAAAAGCAGCGCTGAAAGTACCGAAGCACATGCTGCTGAAGTCGCTGCTGATCAGCAGGCTGCAGCGCAACCCACTCAGGAACCGAACGCCAACGAACAGGCTTTGCAAAGCCTGCGGTCGTTGTTGCACGACGACAAAATACCTGCGGCAGTGCGCCAGCAGTTAAAGGGTGAATACCAAAACATCCAGCGCCTGATTGAAAAGCTGGAAAACGAACAAATTCACATCGTCGCTTTTGGTAAAGTTTCAACCGGTAAGTCTTCTTTGCTGAACGCCATCAGCGGCCACCCACACTTTGATGTCAGCCCCTTACATGGTGAAACCAAACACACCGATTACCTCGATTGGCCAAGTTACCAACAACAATCGGTGGTGTTGATAGACACCCCGGGCACCGATGAATTTGAGGGCGAAGAGCGAGAAAAAATGGCCCAGCAGGCTGCCCGTCAGGCCGATGTCATCTTGTTTGTATTGGACGGCGACATCAGTGAATCCCAACAACAACAGCTGAACATCATTGCCCAACCCAACAAACCCATCGTCATCGTACTTAACAAAGCCGATTTGTATACCCAGGATGAAATCATCCGCATCAAAGATTCCATCAAACAAAAAACCCAAGGCATCAACAGCCAGGTGGTGGCGGTTTCAGCTGATCCCAGGCCGCGCACGCTGATCATTGAACTGCCTGATGGCAGTCGCCAGGAAAAAACCGAATCACCGCCAGCCCACATCGATGAATTGAAACAACTGATTTGGGACATGCTGGACCAGGAAGGCAAAACCATCACCGCCTTGAATGCCAGCTTGTTTGCTGGTGAAGTGTCCGACAATGTGGCGCGCAAAGTGATTGAAGCGAGGAAATCAGCCAGTCAAAAAATCATTCGCACCTACTGCATGGCCAAAGGCATCGGCGTGGCTTTTAACCCCATTCCCGTGGCTGACTTGTTATTTGCAGCTGGGCTGGATGTCGCCATGATCAGACAACTGTCCAAATTATATGGGCTGTCAATGGGCAAGGTAGAAGCCACCAAACTCACCACCACCATCATGGCGCAATTGGCGGTGTTGATGGGCGCGGTGTGGGGCGTAAACCTGTTGTCATCGGCGATGAAAACCGTCAGTGCGGGCTTGTCCACCACGCTGACCGCCACCGCACAAGGCTCGTTGGCTTATTACGCCACTTACCTGGTCGGTCAAATTGCTGAGTATTATTTTGTGCAGGGCAGTTCATGGGGTAAAGAAGGACCCAAAACCGTGGCCAAAAGGATCGTTAAGAACCTCAACCGCGATTCCATTTTACTGGAAGCCAGGGAACAGATATTAAAGACTTTGAACAAAAAATCTGAGTCCAAAGCAGATTAAGCTGTTTGGCGGGCGGGCCGCCCGCGGTCCCGAAAGGAAAATCAGCGGTCTTCGCGGTGGTGCCAAACCCTCAATACCACGATGTGTCCATTGGATTGCATGTACCTGACCGTGTAATGGCGGGTAAATAAATCCCTGAATGCCTCGGGATCGGGTGACAATTTCACCGGCTTACCCATGGTGGGAAATTTTTTCAATTGTTCAATACTGGCTAACAAGGACTGAGCGATTTTTTGTGCTGGCTCTGGGTTGTGCTTCGCAATAAAGGCCCTCAGGCGATTGAGGTCATTAATGGCCTCAACAGCATAAATCAGCTTCATGCCTTGGGTGGATTTTGTTCTTCTGTGGTACCCCAGCTTTGTAACCATTCGGCAGCAGATTTTTCATCCACAGTGCGGCCTGCCTTAAGTGACTCCAGTGCTTCGATGGTGTCTTGCCAGCGGCTTTTTTCTTTATGGTGATTCAACAAATACTCAGCCACAGCTTCATTAATCAGGTAACTTTTGCTGCGATCAAGTTCCTGAGCCAATTCAGCCAATGGTTTGGCCACTTCAGGTTTTAAACGAACGCTGGTGATTGACATTGTTTTTTATTTGTATGACATTGTATGACATTGTATGACAACTGTGATCAGACTTCAATAAAACGTCAACATCACACAGTCCTTGCGGGCGGGCCGCCCGCGGTCCAAAGGCTGGAGATTTATCATGAATCGTAGGGTGATTGGTTTTTCTGGGCATTGACGATTTTGGTTTCCTCGAAGTCTTTGGGGTTTTTGGCCAGGATACGCTGCGATTTGGCGATGTCTTTGAGGTGTTCGTTGATTTGCTTGGCTTGCCGGTGGATGCGGTTGTAAAAAATAATGGTCACCACGATAAAAACCAATACCAGGGAATTAAGTAGACTCAGTTGTTCCATGATCAGCTCATTTGTTTGCATCAAAACACCATTGTAATTGATTTTATTCAGCCACTCAGCCAGAATGTCTCGCCATGATTCAATTGACCAACCTTTCTTTGCGGCGCGGCCACAAACTGCTGTTTGAAGATGCCAGCATCAGCATCCATCCAGGACACAAAGCCGGACTCACGGGTGCCAATGGCACCGGTAAATCCAGCCTGTTTGCTTTGTTGATGGGCCAGTTGCAGGCCGATTTGGGTGAATGCAGTGTGCCGAAAAACTGGCAGATAGCCCACGTCAAGCAGGAAACCCCGGCATTGGACCAATCGGCACTGGATTATGTGCTGGATGGTGATGTGGTGTTTCGTGACATCGAACGTCGCATTGCCCGAGCCACCGAGCAGGAACAGCACGAACAGCTGGCCGAGCTTTATGCCGAAATGGAACACGTCGATGGCTATGCGGCCCATGCCAAAGCCGGTCGCCTGTTACATGGTTTGGGTTTCAGTCCCGAGGAAGAGAGCCAGGCAGTTAAGTCCTTTTCCGGTGGCTGGCGCATGCGTTTGAATCTGGCCCAAGCGCTGATGTGCCCTTCAGACTTACTGTTATTGGATGAGCCCACCAACCATTTGGATTTGGAAGCGGTGGTGTGGTTGCAGGACTGGCTGAACCGCTACGAAGGCACTTTGTTGTTGATTTCGCATGACCGCGACTTCCTGGACGGGGTGGTCGGACACATCCTGCACATCGAACACGAGCATTTGACCCTGTACAGCGGCAACTATTCAGACTTTGAAAAAACCCGCATGGAACAGTTGGCTTTACAACAAGCCATGTTTGAAAAACAACAAAAGCAAATCGCTCACATGCAATCCTATGTCGACCGTTTTCGTTACAAAGCCAGCAAGGCCAAACAAGCCCAAAGCCGCTTAAAAGCTTTGGAACGCATGGACACCATTGCCGCAGCGCAGGCAGAAAACCCGTTTCATTTTGAGTTTTATCCTTGCCAAAACCTCAAACACCAAATCGTGGAGCTGGAACATGCCGACATTGGTTATGGCGACCAGCTGGTGTTTCAGGACCTGAATTTTTCAGTCACTGCCGGGGCGCGCATTGGCCTGTTGGGTCGCAACGGGGCAGGTAAATCGACCCTGATCAAAGCCATGTCCGGTGAAAAAGACCTGCAAAAAGGCGAATTAAAAACCGCCAAAGACCTGCACATTGGCTATTTCGCCCAACACCAACTGGAACAACTGGACCCGTCTTCTAGCTGTATCGAACATGTGCTGCAACTGGATCCCAAGGCCAGCGAACAGGACATCAAAAACTTCCTGGGCGGTTTTGGCTTTCGCGGTGACAAAGCCGACACCCCCATCAAGCCGTTTTCTGGCGGTGAAAAAGCCCGGCTGGCACTGGCTTTGATTGTTTATCAAAAGCCTGATTTGTTGTTGTTAGATGAGCCCACCAACCACTTGGATTTGAACATGCGTGATGCCATCAGTTTTGCTTTACAAAGCTATGAAGGCGCCGTGATTCTGGTGTCACATGACAAGCACATGCTCAACAGCGTGATCGATGAAATGGTCTACATCGACCGTGGGCAGATTCATCCCTTTGACGGTGATTTGGACGAATACCAAAGCTTTATCAAAGCCCAAATCAAACAGGCCGAAGCCGAAGAAGCGGCTGAAGCAGGTAACATGGTGCCGATCAACAAAAAACAAAACCACAAAGCCAACAAAGCGGCCAAAAATCGCATTCAGAAACTGGAAAAACTGATCGATGCCCACACCCAAAAGCTGGTTGATGTCACTGCCCGGCTGGGTGATTCGGATATTTACGAACCGGAAAACCAACACGAGCTGCAACGCTGTATGGAAGATTCACAGCGCTTGAAATCCGAACTGGATGACTATGAAGCCGAGTGGATGGAGTTGAGTGAATCTCTGGAAGATTGAAGCAACCGTTCCTAAGGTTTAAATTTTATCTTTCAGCAACAAGAACGGCTTTTCAACTAGGTAGTGTAACAACAAAGCAAAAACAACGGTCAGGCTCAGGTAAATCAACACAAACGTGCTGGCATGAACCCAAGCCACTTCACTGCTCACCCAGCTGCGATGCCAGTGAAGCGCCCACGGTAAAATGGCATAATGCACCAAGTACAAGGCATAAGACAACACCGCCACCACCCGCAAAAACCGACCGGTCAATGGCTTCAACCACCTGGCTCCAGTGTATGCCACTGAAATCCACATAATCACGCCAAACGACAGCACCACAGCGAAATGCAACCAGTGCACCCTTTGCCAATCGGGGCCACGGTACAAATTGCTTACCAGCATCACGGTGATTACCAGTGCCGCCGCCAACAAGCCCACCAATGGCATAAAGTCGCGCTTGGTTTGGCCTTCATGTTTCAGGCGTTCAGTCAGCGCCACACCCACACCCACCAAAATCGAGATGATGGCAAAATGAAACGGCGCCCTGAAACTTTCGAAAAAGCCAATGGCCGTTACCTCCTCATTGATTTGACTGATTTGAAGGCTTTTCCAAAGCATCAGCACAACGACAATGACCAACAAGAAAAACACACTTTTGTGGGTTCTCCAATTGTTCATAAACAGCAACAGTGGCGCCAACAGGTAAAATTTTTCTTCGGTGGCCAATGACCACATGGGCACCAACACCGAAGACACAAAATAGTCTTGTAAAAACACCACATGCAACCAGAACGAAGTGGCAGTGACCGTGGCGCTGTAATAAGGGATGGCGCCCAAAGCAACCAGGGCGATCATGGCATAGTACAAGGGAAAGGTCCGCAATATGCGCTTCAGGGCATAGCGGCCATAGTCGGGTTTCCGGTTTTTTTGTGCTGCCTTATCTGCTGATGCTGACAAGTGATGGAAAATCAGGTAGCCACTGAGCACAAAAAACAAATCAACACCCAACCACCCGTTTTGGATGAAATGATGCCACACGCCTGAGAATACCTGTTTGTAATACGAACCATTGTGCTCACGGTAAAAGGTCGAAAAATGATGGCACAAGACCAGTAAGATAGCCACCGCTCGCAGGCCATCCAACTCAGGAATTTTGCCTGGCTTGGTCGCTATTTTTAAGTATTTCATTGGGCTTAAGTATACCTGTTTTTTGGGTCTCCTAAAGTGACTTAAAGTTGTGTGGACAATCGACAGTGCCTGATACGTGAATTTGGTGAGTATGAAACCGACGGGATGGCATTGAATAAGGGTCTAGCGGGTTAGATTTTTTGATGTCCTCAGTCATTGGATCAGAAAGTCTAGTTAATCTATGTACAGCATCAATGCCGTCATTGCGAGCGAAGGGCGGCTCGCCCGCTTATTGCTGAAGCAGTCAATCTGGCTAAATTGAAAACAACTGGGACTTTAGGGGTTGGAGGGTTTGGTTTTTGATTACAAACTACTCATATTTGGTTTTTCTGGAATGTCTACACATACCCCTCTCTGAACCTACCGTGAAATAATGACCACCATCAAATGTGTGAAACTGTTGGTAACAATACTTATAGCCATCAGGACTAATCAGGTCTTTCGGTTGGACATAAGGACCACGCCACAATGGACTGGATCCTGTATTTGTAATCAATCCTTCGAGTGATATGGGCGGAACACCAACGTCGTTAACATACTCCAATAATGCTGCATCTAACTTTTGGATAGCAATTAATGTTTTGTTGTAGGTCAGCACATGTCTTTCTTCATCTGAGACATGCCAGGCAACCAAAAGCATGACACACAACAGCACCATGGCAATCAATATGGCTTCTTTAACTCTTTTCATCATTTCAATTTAAAGATCTGGTCAAGGCCACCATGTCTGTTGCCAGCTCTTTTCCTGCAAATTGTCGATCAGACCCCAGCGAAAACAACACATATGACTGATGGTCAGCATTTAATTGGTATTGATAAGCCCCACCCCAAGGGTCTACAAGCTCCTTTCGTTTGATGTATGGACCCAACCAAACAGCTGCTGAGCTGTTTTCAATTAACTGTTCCAGCTTGACTGGATAGGTTCCGGTGTCTAATTTGTATTCATGCAATGCCGATTCAATTTTGCTCAAGTAAATCAAAGCTATTTTTCTTGGTGAAAAGCCACAATTGATACTGAGGGTATTTATGACCACAGTCGAAAACACAATCGAAAACAGGGCCAATGAAAACAACACTTTAAGTTTTTGCAACAGGGTTCCTTAAGCAGTAGATGCGAAAGTAGACACAGTGGTTATTTTTTAAGTTCCGACTAAATGAGTGAACATCAAGAAAGCAGGGCTTAAAGACCCCAGATGCCAGCCCTTGTTTTCACTGAGCGTAGGCTCTACGTCGGTATAACGAAAAATAGAGTCATTGCGAGGAACGAAGTGACACGGCATTGCCCTACCTCCTGAATGACCCACATGGAAGTGGGGAATGCAGAATAATGTCTGGAACATTTTCTGCCCATGCAGTCGTCATAATGACGATTTAGGCATTTGGAGCGCGGGCAGCTCGCCCGCATCTGTGCTTTTTCGGTTCACTCGCTTCGTTCGCTCGGGCGGAATGACAAGGTTAATTCTTCGTCATTCCCGAGTCCGATCTGGAACCGAGGAGATTGGGTTTTCTGGGCAAACTCGACCGGTTCAGGGAGCATCAAAGGTCAGTTTGAAGGACAGGGACTACAAGCTCAAAGCTTGTTTCAAATGACTGCTGTGGCGCCTGGAGACGTCGATTTCGTGGCCATCATCCATGGTCAGCAGCAGGCCGCTGTTGCCATAGGCTTCGATGTTTTTGACACAATTGATGTTGATGATGTAACTGCGGTTGACCCGAAAAAATTGTTTGTCAGGCAAGCGCTGTTCTATCTGACTCAAGGGACGGTAAACCATCGGTTTGTGGTCATCGAAATGGATTTGGCTGTGGTTGCCCTGACTTTGGAAATAACGCACTTGCTGTATGTCTATCAGCCAACAACGGTCGTTGTCTTTGACAAATATTTTGTGGTCTATCAGGTCATTTTCTGCATCATTTTTCGATTCTTTGCTGAGTTTTTCCACCGCCTGATTGAAGCGTTTTTCGCTGATTGGTTTGAGCAAGTAGTCCAAAGCATTGCGTTCAAAAGCCTGAATCGCATACTCATCGTAGGCAGTGGTGAAGATGACTTGAGGTACCCATTGCAACTGATCCAACAAATCAAAGCCCGTGCCATCAGGCAAGTTGATATCAAGCAACAACAAATCTGGTGTGGTTGCGGTTATTTGTTTAACCGCATCAGCCATGGTTTTGGCTTGGCCAACCACTTCAAGGCTGTGGTAGGGTTCGCACAACCGCAACAATTCGTTTTGTGCCAAACGCGAGTCTTCAACTATCAAGGTTTTGAATTTCATGCCCTTGTCTCCCTGATCAGTGGCAGTTTGAGCTGTGCTGTGACTTGTCCATTGGCTTCGGTCAGCACACAAGATTGTGAACCTTCAAACAACAGTTGCAGCCGTTTCCTGATGTTATCCAAGCCAATCCCCGGTGAATTCGTCTCACCTGATGCCAAACTGCCTGGGTTGACCACTGCAATCACCAACCCATTGCCTTCCGGCCGAATCTCCAGTGACAAGGTGCCCTGACCACTGTGGTGATCGATGCCATGACGGATGGCATTCTCCACCAACAGTTGAATCATCAAGGGTGGGATTTGCACATCCTCTAATGTCGGATCAAGCCGTTCTTGGTACTGCAGCCGTTCTTCGTACTGAACCTGCGCCAGCTGAATGTAGGCCCTGACCATTTCCAATTCTTGTTGTAAGGAAGTCAGTGGCTGTTTCGGTGCGTTCAAAGAGTAGCGCAACAAGTCCGACAGCTCGGTCAACATGTGTCGGGCTTTGTCTCCATCTTCACTGATCAACGCGCGGATGTTATTTAACCCATTGAACAGAAAATGTGGGTTGAGTTGGCCCACCAGGTTATTGAGCTCGGCTTCTTTCAATTTGAGTTGGGTTTGTTGTTGTTCAGACTGTAGTTTGTTGTGGGTTTGCAGGTGCATTATCACCACATAAACCACTGCCCACAAGCCAATGGTCAGCGACATGATCAACCAGTTTTGATAGACCGTGATCATAAAGAATACCAGGTGTTGGGTGTAGCCGGCCAGCAAGAAATAAAGTCCCAAAGCCAGGGTCATCAATGCCGCAGACATCAAACCAAACAACAGTATCAGCGCCGACAGTTTCAACCAAATTTTACTGGTGTTTAGGTCATGTAATCGCAGGCGATGAATTAATTCACGCAGCACCAAACACAACAGGGTGTTAACCACCAGCAAGACGACAAGTGAAACCAGGCCTTGTTCCAGGGATTCAACCCGGTTAAACATCCGACTGAAAAAATTGATCAGGCTGAACCCCCCCCAGAGGGTGAAATGGAACCACCAGAAATAGCGATTGGTTTTGGGCGCTTGCAACCAGTTCATTGATGTCCTCTTGGGATTAATTAAAACGTTCTGCCAACCAAGCACTCATCGCATTGAGGGCCACCGGATCCACAGTGGTGGTTATTTTAACGTATTCTGTGGGTGCACCACTGTCACTGGGTTGTAACAAATGATTCAAGCCATCCAGTGACAGTATGGTGTAGTCCGGATGTTTGGCCTGGCTGAGGATTTGTTCAATCCCACCGAGGTTAGATTCTGCCGCCACTTGCAGGTCGTTGCTGCCACTGATGGCCAGCACCGGGGCCTTAATCTGGCTGATGGCAGGCGCCGGGTCGTAAGCGATGAAATACTTAAACCAAGGCGAGCTGTACATTTTAACGGTAGATGACAACACAGCTTCCAATTGGGCTTCATCACTGAGCTGCTGTTGCAGCGTGTTGCGCAAGTATGTTCTGGCCTTTTCCTCATACTGTTCACTGTTGGCGTTTTGAGCCAGCACCTGATGAAAGGCTAGGTCTTGTTGGCGCTGTTTTGCCAACGCTTGTTGGTCACCACCTGCTGCCAGGGCAATCAGGTATTTTTGTTCAGCCAACAGTTCAGTGATTGGAACACCTGGGCCAGACAACATGATCACAAATGCCAAATCGCTTCGCTCAGCTGCCAGCATCGGGCCGACCATGCCACCTTCGCTGTGGCCAATGACACCCACTTTGTCAGCTGGGATATCAGACCGCTGCTGGAGGAAATTCACCCCAGCATCGATGTCAGTAACGAAGTCAGCACTGGTTGCTGTTTTGAAATCACCAGTTGACTCACCTACCCCACGATCATCCATGCGCAATATGGCATAGCCCTGACTGCTCAAATGGTCAGCAATAACCCAAAAGGGTTTGTGTTCAAACACCGTTTCATCGCGATCCTGAGGACCTGACCCGGTGATCATCACAGCTGCTGCTTTGACCGGTTGGTCTTGGGGCAAAGTCAAAGTGCCAGCCAGGGTGATGCCGGCCTGGGCATTTTCTATCAGCACTTCTTCCACCTGATAATTGAAGGGTGGGGTTGGATTTTGTGGGCGCTCATAAACCTGTTTGGGGTTGGCGCCACGGGTCAAAGTCAGTTTGTATTGCATGCCCTGTTGAACAAAATCACCACTGATGCTGTTCATGTCCTTACTCAGCTGACCGGTAAATTTCACCCCAAGGGCCTGCATAGTAAACACCACGGTGCCCTCATTCAAAGTGACCTGATCCACCACCAACCCTGTGGCTCCCTGGTCAGGACTGTCGGCTGAAGCTTTAACCTCGCCATCCTGATCTTCGATGTGTAGAATAAAGCTCAATGGGTTGCCAGGAATCTCAACGGTGCCGCCCCATTGACCCAGAATTTCTGCCAATTCACTGCTGTTACTGGCCGGTTTGGCACTTTCATCCACACGACTGAAAGACAAGGGGATGACCCCGCCCTGGATGAAATTGCCATTGATGCTTTTTGATTCAGCATCCCATGTGCCACTGAAATGTGCACTGATTTTTGCCACCTCAAACATCAGCTCCTGATCACCGTATTCGAGCTTGCTCATGAGGAGACCAAAAACACCCTGAGCAGGAGAGTCCAAGGTACCAGTAGCCTCCCTTCCGTTTTTGTTCAAGTGTATAACGATGGGCAATACCACACCGTTGACGTCCAGTTGACCTTCCCAGTCACCGCTGAGGTCAGCCAGGCTGTTGAAGCTGAGTAACAGGCCTGTCAGCAGCAGGATCAATTTTTTTGATGGATTTAACATAGTCACCTCATTGCATGAAAAAATACAGTGTATGTCAAGTCATGCGGTGACAACAAAAAACAGGATAAGCGGTCGGATTGCGATTTTAACTGGCCGAAAGACCGGATTGAAACGTGTGCTGAAATCGATCAGATAGACAACAACCGGGTCTTCAATGCTTTGAGGTCGGCGATGATGGCTTGTTGTTCATCGAGCAGGGGTTGGTTGACTTGTGATTCCACAGCGCGGGGCCATTGTCTCAAATCAAGCTGCGGGGTTTTCTGGGCTGCCGCGACTGGCGCCAAGGGGCCTGCTTCAGTCACTGTGGTGGGTTGTTGTAAGAACAGCCAAGCCATGGCTGTCAAGGTAATGGCGGCCGCAGCGGCCAACCAGGGTGTGCGGTTTTGCAGACGACCGTGCTGATTAGCCGGGGGTTTTTGCTCATTCAAAGCCTGTTCAAGTTGTTGGTTGAACTGCATGGCATCCAATCGGGATTCAGCCAACTGTTGCAGCTTTTGAGCATCTTGTTGTAATTGGTGTGCGGTCTTGTCATGCATGTTATTTGGCCTCCAACAACAATTCCAATTCGCTGTTGTTGCTGAGTTTCATTTTACTGCGATGCAGGTTGGTTTTCACCCATGATTCTGATTGATCCATGATGTGAGCAATTTCCTTGATGCTGGCTTGTTCGGCATAGAAAAACCACAACACATCATAGCTACTTGGTGTCAGGTCTTGTTTGATCAAGCGCCAAATATTGTAGCGGTCCACTTCAAAAGGATTTTCTTCCACCGCGGCCTGCTGACCGGTAATGGCATCAAGGGTGCTGTGATACACCACCTTGAGTTTACTGAGGATGCGGCGCGCAATGGTGAACAACCAGGTGCTGAACTGCCATTGGGCATCGTAGGTTTTGAGGTATTTGAAGGCGCTGATAAAGGTTTCCTGCAACACATCATCGGCATCATAACTGTTCTGACAACGCGCCAGCAAATAACTGTAGAGGCGCGCCTGGTACAACGCCACCAACTGCGAAAAGCTGCTGGTGGCGCCTTGTTTGGCTTGATTAATGAGCTGTTGTTCAGTCATCGGCCAATCAGTCAGTCAACTTCAATTTCAGCCAATAACGCAAATGGCAATGCCGTGGTAATCAACAGTTCATTGCCGTGGTTGCTGATCATCAACTCAGCCATCAGCGCAGCCAGGACCGGTTTGTCATGATTCATCTCAGACAAGGCTTGCATGGCAATCAAGCCATTGAGGACCTGTTCCATTTGCTTGGCAGAAGCTTCATCAGCGGTAGCAACAGCAGCTTCCAAACCCAACTGGTCGCCAGCTTCATAGACGCTGGCTGAGAATTGAGCAATCTTATTGAACACTGTGGATTGAAATGGGGATTGATGCGCTTGCAAATCAGCTCCCATCTTGGCCATGGCTGACTCCACATTGACCAATAATGACACCAGACCATTGTTGCTCAAATCTTGCATGTGGTACTTTTGATCAATCCAGTTTCTGACCTCTGCTTTTTGTAAACTCAGCACCATCAATGAGTCAGTGACTTTGGCGACATAAATGCCCACGTCACCCTGTTTTTCTTTGATTCGATAGCGCTCAATGACCCGACCTCGATGGGATTCGGTTTCGTCCAGTAAGATGGCATCGGATTGCTCCAACAGCATCAACTGATCTTGCAGATGATCATTGAAGGAAAACCCAGCGAACTGACCTGTCACCGCCAATGACAAATCGTCTTCAGCCTCGCTGTGGCCATACATGGTGATGTTGTGGACTTCAAGTGGCACCACTTGGGCCAGCACCACCTGTTCTTTAGACTTGGGTATCAAAGGCAATACCTTGGTCCTGACTTGTTCCACGTCGATAGTGATGAACCAGTTGGCCTCATCATAGGCTGTGGCATTGGCGGCCATGGCATACATCATGACCATGGTGAACATCAATTGGGTGATTCGTTTTTTCATACCTGACTCCTGTTTTTATATTAGATATGATTACTGATAGGCAAGAAAACTGCCAAAGGTTACAAAACCACCGATTTTTATTAAGAAATGGCCTGTTTTGGCCAATTAAATCTATTGTTAGGGTGTTTTTCAGCCCATGCCAAAGATTTCGTAGACCAGTTCCACCCCGCGGCGGGTGTGGTGGACCAGCAAGAATGAAGCCAGGTACAAGCCCGAAGACCCCAAACCCAACAACCACAAATAACGCGACCGGATGTCAGAGAGTTGGTGTAAGCCAAAAACCGCCATGGCCGTGGCATGCAACCAAATCAAACCCAACAAAGACGCATGCCAACCATGCAAAGCTTGTTGGTGGATCAGTTGTAAAAACAGGTGGGTGTCGGTTTCCTTAGCAAAGCCAACCTGGATTTCAAAGCCCATGTTCCACAACCACATTGGCAACCAATAAACCAAGATAAACCAGCCGACCAACAGGCCCACGTGTTGGTGGTCACGAAGAAACAACCAAGCCAAAGCAGCCAAAGCGGCTGAAACCAGGGCACCATGCACCAACAACACCGCAAAAATCTCCGCCGGCTTCTCGTGCTCCTGAACAAATTCGAAGCCAGTGAAAATCAACGACAACAAGGTGATGATAATCACCATCAGCGCCACCGATTTTTTTACATGTTGCATCGCGTATTCGATGGCATTGTCGAGGGCATGTTTACTTTTCACCTGCTTAATTAACCACGTGGGGCGCAGGTAAAAAGCCAACAAGGCCAGCATCGCCAGGTACAGTTCTTTGCATTCTCTGAGGATAAATTGCATGGAAGTAATCAGGATTAAAAGAGATTATTTATTCATTCAGTATAAAAGAGTTGATGATTTTTATCGAGACCGATTTGAACCTCTGACCATCCAACTGTGTCCAAATTTTCAAGACCAATCAGGAGCAGCACATGAAAACAGCCAGAGTCCGCCACGCCGATGAATCGGAAATCAACATCACACCGATGATGGACGTGGTCTTCATTATGTTGATATTCTTTATTGTGACCACCTCTTTTGCCAAAGAAACCGGCATTGGTGTGTCTCGCAACGCCGCATCGACAGTCCCGACGCCTGATCAGCCCGTGGCCGCCATCAAGTTGGGAATCGAAGGTCACAGCATCAATGGCCAACCGGTTTCGCTGGATGGCATTGAAAGTCGCTTGGCTCAAATGAAGGCGGCACAGCCAGATCTGAAAGCTCAGTTGCTGTCAGGTAAGGACGTGCGCATCGACACCTTGGTGCGTGCAGTTGAACAAGTGGAGTTGGCTGACATCAAAGATTTTTCAGTCAGCACTTATTGAGGCGTTAACTGACCCCAGACAAGGCGAATGTTGCGGCCGCTTCGATGTGGGTGTGGGTGGCATCGATTAAAGGCGTGTCGGTGTCGGCTTGTTGTACCAATAAACCGATTTCAGTACAACCCAGCACCACCGCTTGTGCGCCTTTACTCGCCAGCTGATCTACCACCGTCAAATAATGCGCTTTAGACGCCCCTAACAGTTTGCCGTGGCACAGTTCATTGAAGATGATGTCGTTGGTACTGATGATTTCAGCCTCTTCTGGTATCACCGACTCGATGGCAAACTTTTGTGCCAAGCGTTCACGATAAAACTGGCCTTTCATGGTGAAGGCGGTGCCCAACAAACCGACTTTATTTATGTTTTTTTGTTGTAAGACCTGGCCCACCGAATCGGCAATGTGTAACAACGGGATGTTGATGGCCTGTTCCAGTTCGTCAGCCAATTGGTGCATGGTGTTGGTGGCCAGCACCAAACAGTCGGCGCCGGCCTGTTCCAAGGTTTGGCAATGCGCTGACAGTTGTGCCTCCAAGGCTGACCAGTCTCCTGCCACCAGCAGTTTTTCCAGCGGGGCAAAGTCCACGTTGATCATGATAATGGGAGCCGAATGCAAGCCACCCAGGTGTTGATTGATTAAACGGTTGAGTTGTTGGTAATAAATCTGACTCGATTCCCAACTCATGCCACCCAGTAACCCGATGGTTTTCAGGGCCGCCATGCTTTACTTCATCCAGGTATAGATGCGCATGGGTGGGAAGTTTTTGAATTCGACTTTTTTAAACGTGTGGTCACCAAAAAAAGGCACCGCCAACTTACTGACATGATCACGCAACTGGTATGCCAGAAAAATGCCACCGGGTTTCAGTGAGTCGTAGATGGATTGCATGATGGCCCGGTCCATGCCTTTGGGCAAGGTGCTGAAGGGGATGCCGGAAATGATGACATCGGCAGAGTCCCAATCGTGATCCTGCATGATTTCGGTTAGATTCTGCGCGCCTTTGTTGCTGATGCTCAAGCGTTTATCGTCGATGGTTTTTTCCATGTGGTCGATGAATTTTTGGTTGATCTCGACACTGATCAAAGACGCATCATCCTGCATGTATTTGAGAATGCCTTTGGTGGTACCACCGGTGCCAGGACCCAGTTCCATGATGTGTTTGGCATCATGTAGGTGCGCACATTTGGCCACCTGTTCGATTAACCAGGGTGAAGACGGCATGAAGTAGGCCACTTGCATCGGACTCTTGATGGCATGTTTTAAAAACAAAGCCGAGTCTTTCAGCGAATTTCTGACCTTTTTGCTCATGCTTTGATTTTGTCCTGCAGGAAAGCTTCGATTGTATCACGTCCGACCATGATTTTTTCCATGTCAGCGCGGTGGCGGTATTCAACTTCGTTTTGATCCAGTGCCCGGTCGCCAATGATGACCTGGTGGGGAATCCCCAACAGTTCGAAATCTGACATCATGAATCCAGGCCTGACTTTGCGGTCATCCAATATCACTTCAATGCCCTGAGCCGTCAAAGCTTCATACAATTCATCAGACGCTCTTTTGACGCGCTCTGATTTTTGGTAGTTCATCGGCAAGATGGCGACAGTAAAAGGCGCGATATTGGCTGGCCAGATGACGCCTTTGTCATCGTGGTTTTGTTCAATGGCTGCTGCCACCATACGGGTAACGCCCATGCCGTAGCAACCCATCTCCATGGCTTGCGACTTGCCCTGTTCGTTCAACACCACGGCATTCATGGCGGTGGAGTATTTGCTGCCCAATTGAAATATATGTCCAACTTCAATGCCCCGGGCCATTTGTAAAGTGCCTTCACCGTCCGGACTGGGGTCTCCCACCAGCGCATCACGGATGTCTTCTGTGCCCGCGAAGCTGGCATCTCGTTCCCAGTTAACACCTGTAAAGTGGTAATCGTCTTCATTGGCACCACAGACAAAGTCACTCATGTTGGCCACCGTACGATCGACGATGATGTGACAATCCAGTCCCTTCACCCCAATTGACCCGGCATCGCAACCAGCGGCTGCTTTGATTTCTTTGTCATCAAGAAATCGCAGTGGCGAGGCCACAGCTGACAGGTTATTGGCTTTCACCTCATTAAGGCTGTGATCGCCCCTGACCACCAGCGCCACCGGGCCTTCAACGCCCTCAACCAACAAAGTTTTGATGGTTTGTTCGCTGCTGATACCCAAAAACTCAGCCACCCCTTCGATGGTTTTCTGATTGGGTGTGTGGACTTTCTCCAATGCCTGAGCAGCCGCTGCGCGTTCATTTAACAGACTGACTGCTTCACATTTTTCCAGGTTAGCGGCGTATTCACCGGTATCTGAATACATGATGGCATCCTCACCTGAATCGGCAATCACATGAAACTCCTGTGAGCCGGAGCCGCCAATGGCACCAGAATCGGCCAACACACAGCGGAAATCTAAGCCGATGCGTTCGATGATTTTGGTGTAAGCCTGTTGCATTTTTTCATAGGTCTCAGCCAAAGATTCCTGAGTCAAATGAAATGAATAAGCATCTTTCATGATGAACTCGCGTGAACGCATGACGCCAAACCTGGGTCGGATTTCATCACGAAACTTGGTTTGAATTTGGTAAAAATTAATTGGCAACTGCTTGTAAGAGTTAATTTCGTTGCGCACAAAATCGGTGATCACTTCTTCATGAGTGGGACCAAAAAAGTAATCGCGCTCGGCGCGGTCATGAATGGCCAGCAATTGACCGCCAAAATCATCGATGCGACCGGTTTCTTCCCACAGTTCCTTGGGTTGTACAGCAGGCATCAACATTTCCAGTGCACCGCTGGCGTTCATTTCTTCTCGAATGATTTGCTCAACTTTTTGCAATACCCGCACACCCAAAGGGGCCCAGGTATACAAACCGGCGCCCAATTTTCTGATCATGCCGGTGCGAATCATCAATTGGTGTGAAATGATTTCAGCGTCTTGAGGAGTTTCCTTCCTGGTAACCAGGTGAAAAGCGGTGGTTCTCATGATTCAAATATTTGCTTTTTCAAAAGCGCTATCTTAACTGAAAAAGCCATATACTGCTGCTAATAATACCAGCAAAAATCCAGGGTTCAACTGACTTACAGCGGATCGGTGACCCCACAAAAGCTGTTGTAGGCCAAGGCGTTGAAGGTTTCGGTCTGGCCATCATCTGTGGTACTTGTGTATTCAAATGGTCCGGTTAGGGTATAGGTTTCAAGTCCCAGTGAAGTGACCCCAGGATCGTCGGCACTGGTATTAAAAAAGCCGTTGCCGCCATTGGCTTGGTACACCTGGTTGGTGGTTGCGGTGTCGGCAACCACATCACCACTTGTCGTCGAAGCCACCTGCCAGGTCGGTATGGCCAAGCCTTGACCATTCAACACCAAGCTTTGTTGTCCATCTTGATCAACCGTTTTCTCGTAGGTAAAGTCAGCCACAAACAATACACTGGTATCACCATTTTGGTACGCCATGGGTACCCGACCTTCGGATTTTTCCAACGGATTTTCACTGGCCAAGTTGGCAGGATGACAAAACGTTGCGCGTTCGGCTTCTAGGACCACCACCGGCGTCAGTGACATCCTTTTTTCAATCCCAAAAAATGGGCTTTGCCGATAAAACGCCTCATCAAACAAACCACTTGCAGAGGTCAGGTCTGCCACCGCCAACAGCGCTTCCTCGGTCATGTCAAACTGGTATTCCAACTGGTTCTTTATCAGCTCCCCTTCTTCGTCAAATGCCCTGGCTTTAGACGCCAAACCGATTGGTCGCACCGCCGTGCCACCTGTTGATAAGTCTCCGGTTGGGTACATGACCACAAAATTCATCACACTGCCGGTAGCTGGGTGTTGGTTTTCCAGGATAAACCAGGTGGGCGTGCCATCAGGCGTTTCGGTGAACACGGCTTCAAAATTGATCAAACCTTCTGCATTGGGATCTGGTACTAGGGTTTTGCTGACAATGCCTTGTCTGGGCACATTCTCATTGTGCCAAAGACCGTCCAACTCGTGACTTGGGAAATAGGGGTTTTCCTTGAAAGCCGCAGGTTTGGCGTGGATGTAGTAAACATCTTGACCACCCGTATAGGTGGCGGCATAAGCCACATGGGCACCGGCATCATCCGAGACGATGTCAATGTAGTCACCCATTTTGCGTTGAACCGGGTAACCCAGGGCGTGATTGAATGCGGGGCCGATGGCTTGGTTTTTGGAAAAACTGATGCCGCCATCATAAGAGTAGCTATAAAACAATTGTGATTCCGTTGGCATACCCACAGCGGTGCTGTCATTGCGGGTGTCCAGCCACACCAAATCGATGCGTCCATTGGGCGCCACGCCCATGGTGCCAAACCATTGCCAGGCAAAGGCATTGCCATCGGTATTGATTCTGATTGGACCGCTGAAGCTTTGACCGCCATCGACACTGCGAATGAAGTTGAAATCCAGCGGGTCACTGCCAAAACGATCGACCGAAGCAGCCACGTAAACATTGCCTTGGGTGTGCCGGTTCGAACGGTCTGTCGCGACCCAAATTTGACCCAATAGGCCTTCAGGGTTGATGGCGCCGGTGCGCACTGCACCACCCAAATTCAAGGGGGTTTGGACGTTGAAATCCGGAAAAATGACGCTGTCAGGCCCCTGCGATTTGATCAGGTTCAAATCAAACCAATTGACGTTGATGCCACTGACGTATTTCAAACCCGCCACATATACCGCACCATCGTGCCCCACGGCGACGGTGCCATAAATGGGCTGTTGGGGAATCTCAATGGGCGAAGAGTAACTGACGCCATTGTCTACCGAATAGTTAAAACTGTTGGGGAAGTGGTTGTTACCCACCAAGTTCCAGGCGGCATAGACATTGCCGCGGTTGGGGCCATCATTTGGATCAATGGCATACCAACTTTTATCTCCACCAATGACATCGGTTTTATCCACCCAGGTGATGCCGCCATCAAAGGACTTCCATTGATCAATCCGGAATGTATCATCGTCCTGAATACCGTTTTGGCCATTGTCGTCAATCACCTGTAGGCTCTGATAAAAGAACACGCCATCGGCATCAACGGATAACACCGGATCACTCCTGAATACCCCAGGTTCAAGCGGCCCAATGTTATGCCAGGTTTGACCACCGTCTTGAGAATGGGCTAAACCCGCTTCCCGAAAACTGCTGTTGGTGCTGTTGAACTGCCGCCAACCAATCACTATTTGTTGCGGGTTAAGCGGGTTGACTGCGATGGAAGGTTCATTGGCCGCATCGCCGATGATGTTGGCGCCGTTGTTGGTGACATTGACCTGTTGGCTGCTGAAGCCATTGGTTTCAATGGCTTGTCTGATCCCTATCAAGCGGCTGGGTGGGTGGTGTTTGTGAGTGGCTATCGGGCGTGTCTGCTCACCCCAAGTTTCATGGGGTTTGCTGGGATCGTGTTCAGCCGCTTGTTTTTGTGCCTGTGACACACCCAACCATAACAACGCCAAAACAACATATTTCAACATCTGAGTCACTCCATTTTTTTATATGAGTATAACTTTCGTAGATGCGCTTGTAAAGGCAGTTATTGTGGCGTTTTATGATACTTTCAACGTATGCGATCAGGTCGGGCGATGTTGGTTCGGTTCCGCCTGTTCATCACTTTTTTGAGTTTTGGTGCATATAGAAAGTGATGGTCTTGCTCTCTTTGATGACTTTTTTGTTGTACTTGTTGATAACCCTGGCCTTGAGCGTGTGTTCGCCACGAAAAATGCCATCAAACACTTGGGTCAGCCCATCAGCCGGCGGTTGTTTTTTGCCATCAATGATGAACTGTACTTGGTTAACTTCCATCAGTGCCACGGCGATTTCATTGACTTGCGCCGTCACCTTACCTCCGGTACCCCACAAGTTTTCTTCATGGGCGGGCTGTACAATGGTCAGCTCGGCTTCGGCACTGGCATCGGCTTCATCGTCTTGCTGTGATACCGATTGTGACCTGTTTTCAACCGGTGTCGATGGCACAATTGACAGGGGTGGCAAATCCGCTTCATGGTAATTATCATTGAGCTTGGTTTCACTGTAATGCGTGACCCCATTTTCATCGGTGTACTTGTAAATTTTCTTTTCTTCAGCTGCTGCTGCAAAGGTCATCAACAACAGCATGGGTAACATCAAATAGTTCATGTGATTAATCCGAAAACAACATACTTTCTTTGTTATACAACCTCACAGCAATCCATGCAAGCACCATGCCCACCAAAAAAGTGCCCGCCACACTGATACCAATGTTGCTCCAGGACACCGCTTCACCACGAATCATCTCATTGATGATGATGTTTTGGCTCAAAATTGGGGTGGCCATCATCCACAGTTTTTCTTTGACTGGCATGAACATCAACAGCATGCTGGGAATCAATGGAATAAAAATCACCAGGTTGACGTAGGTTTGAGCTTCTTTGAATGACTTACTGAACGCGGCAATGATGGTCTGAATGGAACCGGCCAACAGTGACAAGGGCAACAACACCAACAGCATCAAGCCCATGTCTGCCAAGCCCAAAGATAAGGTCAAACCCAATGACTGAGAAGGGTAAAACGGCAGCGTGAGTTTGAAGGCTATCAAGGTCAACACCAGCGTCAACAGCCCGAAACCAATGGTGGCAGCCAGTTTGCCTGACAGCACTTCCACCCGACTCACCGGATTCAAAAACAACGGTTCCAAAGACTTGCGTTCTTTTTCTCCGGCGGTGGTGTCAATGGCCAGGTACATGCTGCCCATAAACAATCCCATGATCAGGAAATAGGGCAAGAACAACATCAATTGTGCGCCTTTGGATTGGTCGGTGGCCTGATCATGATCTTCTATCATCACCACCTGCATCAGGTTGGGTGACACGCCCCGCAACTGCAAGCGCATCGCACCAATTTGCGCAGAATAAGCGTTGATTAAAGCGCGTACCCGCCGCACAGACACATTGGCCGCGCCTTTGGCAGAGGCATCGTAATACAACATCACCTTGGCAGGCTTGGCGTTCAACATGTCTTCGGCAAAGTTTTCATCGATGGCCAACACCACATCGTGGTCTTTGTCTTTGATGGCCGCTTCCGGCGATTTATTCAAGGTCATGATGTTGACGTCTTGGCTGAGCAGGTGTTTTTTCAGGTTTTGGGCATACTCCATATTGACCACGGGCAATTCCAGTTGCTTTTCGGCTTTGTCTTTACCCATCTGAGCTGTCATATAAATGATACCCAAGGCCATCAGTGGCCCCAAAAAAGAACCCATCACCACCGATGACATCATGGTGCGCTTGTCGCGGATGTTTTCCATGACTTCCTTTTTGAATACGGTTCTGAATGCTCTACTGATCATGCCGCTTCTCCTCCAGTTACCAGGTGCACAAAGGCATCTTCCAGGTTATTTTGGCCTGACTGGGCCAACAAATCCGCTTCGCTGCCCACAGCCCGGACCAAACCAGCATCAATCACGGTGATCACGTCACACACGGCCGAGACTTCCTGCATCACATGCGATGAAAACAGGATACACTTGCCGCGGGCTTTTTCTTCCCGCAAAAATGTTCGGATGGCCCGCGTACTCATCACATCCAAACCATTGGTGGGTTCATCCAACAAGATGTTTTGGGGGTCATGAATCAGTGCTCGGGCAATGGCCACCTTGACCCTTTGACCCTGTGAAAACCCATCGGTTTGGCGGTCGGCAAATTTTTCCATGCCCAAACGGGTAATCAACTCGTCTGAACGGCTTTTAATGTCAGCCTCTGACATGCCTTGTAAACGACCGAAATAGGCCATGTTTTCCCGTGCCGTCAGTCGCAAATACAAGCCACGGGCATCCGGTAACACGCCCATGCGTGCCCTTGCTGCCACCGGGTCATCGGTGGAGTTGATGCCATCCACAGTCACCACCCCAGTCTCTGGAGTTATCAAGGCATAAATCATGCGCATGGAAGTGGTCTTGCCCGCACCATTGGCACCCAGCAAGGCGGTGATTTGACCGTCTTTGGCCACCAAACTAACGTCTTTTACGGCCTGTACTTTACCGAAAGATTTACTGATTTTTTCTACCTGTATCATTCTTGTGGCCCATTCATGTTGATAAAAAAACTGAGGTCTTGAAAATTGTCCATACAATCGGTCTCTAGCTCCTCTTGAGGGTCTTTGATGAAGGCCGTTAAAACCTTTGGCATACAACCGCGAGTACCCACAATGTGTCCCTGACCTTTGGCCACCAGCAGCTGTGAGTTAGATAATGTGGCCATGGCCTTTTCAGCAAAGGCAGGTGGCGTGACTGGATCGTATTCGCCAGCCAGCAACAAGGTGGGAATGTCTGAGGAAACCGGCTCCTTGAATGCCGGGTCCACAGGAATGGACTCCCACAACTCACAACGGGCCCGCATCAACTCAAACAGCTCATCACCAAACAAAGAGTTGGTGACGTTGGTGAATTCCGGCATGAACGGCACATCTTCAGCACAAGTGACCGACATTTCCAGCGCGTTGTTTAATCCTTGGTTGAGGTTGTTCATCATCATCTGTGCCTGGTAAGCCATGGTTTCTGGTTGGCCGTGATTGGCCAATGACACCATCAATGGAATCAGGCCCATGGTTTCTGGACTGTAGGAAAACATGCGCAAGGCAATAACGGCATACTCGCGGGTCATGGTGACGGTTTCAAACTCACCGGTCGAGGTGTCTTGCAACCGCATTTCTATGGGTTGCTGTGCTAACTGGTCAAGGAACTTCCACATTTGCTGTTCTGCATCGCCAAAGGCCTCCTGGCAGGCTTCGTCCTGGTTGCATTTTTTGAAAATGCGACTTAAGGTGCTGCGCAAATTGGCCTCATGTGACACCCCAAGGGCTTCGTCCTGTGCCACCACAGAGTCAAGAATCACCGCGCGGATGGCCTCAGGGTACATGCGCATGTAAGTCAAGGCTTTGCGGGTACCGTAGGAACCACCATACAGGTTCCATTGCTCATAGCCCAAAGCTTCGCGGACCGCTTCCAGGTCTTCAATGGCTGTGGTGGTGGTGTATTGCGTGGTGTCGGCATCCAAACTGGCATGACACTCTTGGGTCCATGTTTTCCAGGCATCAGAATCAGGATCTGACAACGCCTCATACTCATCTTCGTCTATCTCGCAGCGCAACGGGTTGGAAGCGCCGGTGCCGCGCTGATCCACCATCACCACATCGCGATTGGGTAACAGCTTTTCAAACAAGGGCGCGATGCCAGCAAAGGTATCTACCGCACCTTGACCAGGTCCACCAGCCAGCAACAACAGCGGGTCATTGACCCGTTCTTTTGAGGTGGAACGCAATACTGCGATGTTCAACTCAATGGTTTTGTTGGGTTGTTGTCGGTTTTCAGGAACAGTTAAGGTGCCACAAGTGGCTCGGGTGCTGGTGGCTGAACCATCGGCACCAATGTAGCAGGGGGATAATTCCAAGGCTTGAGCTTCGGCAATAAGCAGCCAGGTTGCCCAGATTAGCAAAGTTTTTTTCATAGATTAGGTGTGCTGTTTAACGTAAATGATTGTAATGAAGTCAGGCATTAATATCATGGCCCAATGGTAACAATTAAAAGCCATGCGCAAATGTATCGGTTAAATTCGGAGAACCCTGAGGTATGCCTGTTACTTCTTGCGGGGAGCCGGGCTGATGTATTTCTCGCGTTTGATCAGTGGCACCGGCAAGCCTTTTTCCTTCAATAAAGTAAACGCTTCGTCTACCATGTCAGGATTCCCACACAAATAAGCAATGTCTTGCTCGGGATCAAAATCGTGGCCAGCCAGGTAATTCTGAACATAGCCCTGTTGGTCATTGGCGCCGGGTACCTCGCGGCTTCTTCGGGACAGGCACGGAATGTAATGGAAGTGTTCGTGGCGTTGTTCCATGGCTTCAAAATCGGCGGCATACAACAGTCCGGTTTGGTCCTGAGCACCCATCACCACATAAACTTCAGAGCCGGCTTGTAATCGTGCCTCCAGTTCATTGAGCATGGCCCGGTAGGGGGTTACACCGGTACCGGTGGCTATCAGAAAATACCGTTGATGGCGCTCAGGCAACAAGCAAAAACGGCCATAAGGCCCACTGGCTTCGAGGGTGTCACCGGCCTGCATGGCCGACAGTTTGTTGGTGGCCAAACCGCCTTTGACCCACGACACGGCGATTTCAATGTCAGCTAACTCAGTTTTTTCTTGCGGAAAAATATTGGCAATTGAATAACTGCGAAATGTCTCTAGCCCATCATCTTGTGTGAAGTGCAGGCGCAGGAACTGGCCGGCAATCACCACAAAGGGTTGCTCAGAGTCCACAGCAAAGCGGAGATTTACGGTGTTGTCGTTCAAGGTGTCCATGCCCTGCATGGTCAATTTCAGTGGCGTCATTGTGGGTGGGTCAGCAAAAAACCACCATTATCGCAATAATTGCTGCGAATGAGAACCCTTGCTGCACCTTATTCAACACCGGCAATTGCTTAAAAAAAAGTTGAACACGCGCAGAATTTTGTCTATACTTCGCATCCTCGTTTCAAACGAGCCGCAATACACGTGCCGACATAGCTCAGTTGGTAGAGCAACTGACTTGTAATCAGTAGGTCCCGAGTTCGACTCTTGGTGTCGGCACCATTGCACTGTCCTAGGAAGCTTCAAAAAACCTCATAATCACCCACTCAAATTACTATATATGAACGTATATGGCAAAACCTTTATGCCATAAGCTATCATAAAACTTCTTTACATCCCATGAAAAAAAATGGTACATTCATTGGTACATTAGTTCGATGGTGCTGTTTTTACAATTTGTACCAAGTATGTTTTGAAGAAGAAACTTAACCATAAAGTCATTGAAAACCTAAAGGTCAAAGATAAAGCCTATAAGGTTCACGATACAGACACGAAAGGGCTTTTTATTCTTGTTCACCCGAACGGCTCCAAGTACTTCCGAATAAACTTCACCTTTGACAGCAAAGCCCAAACACTAGGGCTTGGTGTGTTTCCATCAACGCCACTGGTTGACGCAAGAGATCAAGCAGGCAAAATCAGAAAACAAATTGCTGCCGGCATAAACCCCTCTAAAGAGCGTAAAAAATCTAAGGCTTCAAAAAAGGAAAAGAACAAACACACATTTTCTAAAGTAGCTATTGACTGGCTTGAAGTAAAAAGCAGTGAGTGGAAACCAAGTTACAGCAAAGAAGTTCTCAAGTCCTTAAAACTTAACGTTTATCCCCTCATTGGTGACAAACCAATAAGCAAGGTTAAACCTAAGCATCTAAGAAAGTTATTCAAAAAAATTGAGAAGCGCGGTTCATTCGAAATTCTCAAGAAGGTTAGACAGCGGTGCAACGGCATTTTTATTTATGCCAAAGCCAAAGGACTGGTTAAGTCCAACCCATGTGAAGGCCAAGAGTTGTTATTCAAACGCAAAATCACAACTGAAAACTTCAACAGCATTGAACTGAACGAATTACCGCAGCTGGTTAAGTCAATCAAAAACACATCAATGGAACCAACCACTAGAGCAGGGTTGTTAATTGCTCTTTATACCTTTTTAAGGACAAGTGAGATACGGTTCGCTAGGTGGAATGAAATTAATTTTAAAGAAAAGATATGGCTGATACCTGCCGACCGTATGAAAATGAATAGGGATCATCTTGTACCGTTGTCAAAGCAAGCAATTAAGGTATTACAGGACTTACACCCGATAACAGGCCATTATCCATTTATCTTTGCTTCAAAGAATCGCCCAGACACCAAACCATTCAGTGAGAACGCAATGCTTTATGCCTTGTACAGAATGGGTTACAGGGGAAAGCACACCGTTCACGGCTTTAGACACTTAGCAACTACAGCCCTCAATGAGCTAGGGTTTGACAGAAGACACATAGAAAAACAAATGAGTCATGAAATCAAAAGCCGAACGGAAAAGAGATATAACCGCGCCGAGTTTATCCACGACAGGATCAAGATGATGCAGGAATGGGCTGATTTTGTTGACCAAAAAGATGGCTCTAACATTGTTACGATTAACCTAATGAATCAAAGCCATGTCCAGTCATAACAAGCCCATATGGTTTAATTTAGACCTCTACAAATCAATAAAAACACTACCAGACTTTTACTATTTCATCTTTCATAGAACAAAATTATTTCACTATTGGTTTGACATAGTATTCTCTAACAAATCTTCATTTCTGAATTTTGTTAAAAACGCTTTTGAAAAGAACGAAGTTAACGTTCATTTATTGAATGAAACTTATTCTGATTATGGGTCGTTTTTTGACCCTGCTGTGATGTCAACATTTAAAAGCCCTGAGTTAACTGACTCTGTAGATGGAAACAAGGACATAGGTATTTATTCACTTACGCCGATTAACTTTTTTGATGTTGAATCATTATCTAACTTAAAAAGTGATATCTACCATGGCTTAACTGAAGATGAAAAAAAGTTTTGGGATTTATATGACAAAAATGTGGATTATTGTCTTCAATTAGAAACTGGTGCTACTGTTACATCTGATAATGAAAAACAAAGCACAATGGAAGAAATTGAAGCCGATTACAATAGGTTGCTTCGCGCCAATGTTACTGACTACAGGTCTAAACAATTATTTGAGTTCGTTAATAAATTCATTATCAAAATTGACATCAATGCCCCAGAAGAAGTTTTGCTCAACGAGTTTAGAGCTTTAATCAAACATTTCAAATCAACAAAAACCTCTGGCTTTGAGCCGAATATCATCACTCAACAAAGAGTAGATAAATGGATCAAATACAGAGTTATCCCGTATGTTGACTTATTAATTTGGTCTTATTGGAAAGGTCACGAGTTAACAGAGTTTCAAGCTGCTTCAATCATATTTTCTGACCTTCCAGATGTAGATGGTACTTCCAGAATCAGTAAGCATACCAAGAAATATACAAACGAAGTTTTTAGCAACAAATGGATTTCATTAATAAAAAACCAGACTTTCTCCGGTTTCAATACTGAATAATTCCACTTTTTGAAATCAAATACCTTCCCCCCACTTTTTTACTTGAAAAACTGGAATCGACTCTATTTGTGAGGTCATTCATACTAGAAGCCACTTTAAATAATCACAGGAGCTTAAAAGTGACTTTTAGAACGAAAGTAAATCGACCATCCGAGGTCGCTCAAATTTTTGGTATCAGTTTGTCCACCCTGGACAGATGGTCTAAAAATCCAGACTTCCCCAAAAAAATCAAGTTAGGTGGTCGCGCTGTTGGTTATGACCACAACGAAATTATAGAGTTTATTGAGGCACGTAAACAGGAGCGTGACCAATGAGCGACAATCGGTTTTACATATCAGAAAAGCCACGTAAGGCCACTAAATCGGGGTTAAAAAGAAAAACCCCTATCAAGGTAGCCCTTAAAAACCCTAATAGCCGAAAACAAGCTATTTTTGCCTATTGCTGGCAATGTTGCGGTGGTCAACCTGAACCAACTAAGTTTGATAAAGAGATAAGGCGTGAAATTCGGCATTGTGAGATAACAAGCTGCTCACTTCATCATTTTAGGCAGTATAAAAATAAAAAGCCCGTAGCTTTGGCGAGCGGTACGGGCTTAGATTCGTATGGTAAACAAATCAGTGAGGTTAGACATGAAGACTAATTTATCACTTACTTACTATTCTACTCATTTTCAAACTGAAAGGCAAAACAGCTTTTTTGTAACCCCTTATCAATGGGTGTGCCATGAATAAGCTTCAAACTAGATCATTGATTCTCAATGTATCAGAGAATATACAACTTTGGCAGTGGCTTGATTCTAAAGAGCTGGAATTAGTTTTTGAACTTGGTCAAGGATACAAAAAATGTTACCAATCTGATGATGTTGGTCATTTTGCAAGCCTACTTGTTTCTCATGGTCGCTTTTATGATCACTCAACAGCCATAGATGTCATTAATGCGAGGTTAGTATCATGAAATATGATTTTGAGCCTTATATCAAATCAGGCAAATATCCGGTGGTCTATTTTGGCCACCGGTTTGAAACGAAGTTTGGGCGGCCTACTTTACTTCTACAGTTTACGATTGCTGAGCTGACCGAACACCAAAACGCAGTTTTAACTAAGTATTTCCCAATCAAACGATTTAATAAGAAGGGTGGTTTTGCTGTTACCAAAAAACAGCAGTTTGCTAAGTTTTGGCTTTCTGTGTTTCCAGACCATGACTGCTCAAGAATGGATAGGTTTCCACTTTCTAAATTGAAGGGCTTGGTACTTTGCGCAAAAGTTGAGCCTGGTACGCATGACTTTGAACAAAATGAAATACCGCAGCAACTACAGGTATCAAAAATAGTTAATCTTGCTCCGTTTTAGTTTGCCATAAATGAAAATGCTTTTATTTGCTCAACCCTCTATATACAAGGTTTTAACATTGGTTGTTTGTGATTGGCTTACTGAGTTAAGGTGAAAACGTTAGATGGGAAAAGAAAAGATATATATAAGTGTGTGTAAAAGTTTTCCAGCTGGCAGTAGGTGCTGGAAGTTACCATTATAAGTTTAAATCCTACAGTACCCCAAAGAACTTAATTTATTCGCTTAGTTCTTTGGGGATGCCATAGTACTCTGGACTTTCAGCTTTAAATCTCTGGCGACTTAGGATAATCAGGTGACCTAAAGGACAAATGATCAAAGCTGTATTTTTGAAAGCCTTTTAACGTTGCAACCGAAATATCATTTTCTGATCTATGTACTGCAAAAACCTCAATGTTGTTAGCTTTCATATGAATTTTCATTGCATCAAGTAAGTCTTCTACTGGATTTAAAGGCTCTGTATTATCTGCACTTACCAAAGCTAAAATATTTACGGTGTAAGTTTCTCCTTCAAGAAGCTCAGTGTTTGGTTCAATTTTGATGAATAGACCAGATATTAAACTATTTGTCTTCTTTACATATTTAGCAAAGTTTTTCATCTTGCTCATCCTGTTATTGAACTCAGTAGGCAAGGCTAATCTAGAATAACGAGAAGAAAGCCAATTACATAAAACGCGCTTGTTGTTGTCATCCAATTTTAAATTGGATTCTGGGCTATGATTAGTAAAAATTGATTTATTGAATGACTTTTTGTCTTTGGCTAATAGTTCAAGACAGACATCTTGCCCGCCAGCAGTTAAGTCTTTTTGAACTGCTGTAATGTGAAGCTTTCGCGGATTTCTTGAGTTGATAAACATACCGTCTACCTGGCTAATAATGTTACATATAATCAACTCAATTTCTGGTTCATCAACTTCGCTATAATGTGCAATATCGCATGACTGGCTTATTACTAATATCTTTTGGTTTTTATAATCTAACCCTAGACTTTTTAACAGTTCCTTTACAAGATTTTCTGGAATAAAGCATCCTTGCAACCAACCTTTTTCTTCAAGAATGCTTCCTACAGACTTAATTTCCATTTGTATTTAGGAGAATGGGTTCTCTAATTTTTTCGGTTGTGTTGATAGAGCTAACCTTTGGCCTGCCATATTCAACAAATTTTGATTTAGTGGCGTGCCTTTTAATATATCAAATATCGATTTTCCCGAAATAATTTCTGTTCGCAGCTCGTTTCTTGATACTTTAAAGCCGTTAACTTTCCAGTTCTTTGCTGCAATTATTAGGTTGAAAATCTTTGACGAATTCTTACTTTGAATCGCTGATAAGTTATTTTTCCAGTTGTGTATTGTTTTTCTCGTTACTCCGCAAATTTGTGAAAAGTCTTCATCGGTTAAGTTGAATGTGCTGCTAATCAGTTTCAAGTTTGAACTTAATAGCCTAGCTTTTTGAAATTCAATTTTTTGAAAACCAGATCCAGAGGCGGTGTGATCAAATAGAACTTTCACAGAACCTGATCCACCACTAAGGAAGGATGCAAAATCTTGTTCTTCTACATAAGCAACATATGCCGGTGGTTTATTAATTCCGAAAACATCTTGTAAATTAGTTTCTAACTCCATTTTTCATCTCTCGCAAGTTTAGTTGTCATAGCCCAGAATGAAGACCTAACCGTCTCATGCAACTGTTCAAACTTAGATAAAATAAAATCGTTGTTGAATTCAATATTTTCATCTGTAGCATCATATGAATGATCAATATCTAAATAAACCTTTAGCTGATTTTTTGTTTTCTCAAACTCAATTGGCATAGTTTCAAGATCAGGAAAAATTGACCTGCTAGTTTTTCCCGCCATTCTCCTTATTAACAACAAGCCTTGATCAGTTTGTGCTTGAGTTTCGGTTTTGTGAATAATTACTTCTCCAGATTTGCCCACCTTTAATGGTAGCTTAAAATCTTTTTCAAAATAATCATTAAGAGCCTGTTTTTTTTCTACATTTATCGTATTACTATACCTCAGTCCAATCCTGTACAAAAGAGCTGGTTTTATATATTCTTCAGCAAGTCTAAGTACTTCGGACAAAGATGTATTAAACCCATTAAATCGATTATAGCTTTTTGTGAAATATACTATTCTAGAATCACCAATTTCTACACCACTAGACTTATCTGAAGAAAGAAAACTAAATGTGGTTTTTTTAATTACTTTTATTTCATTACCTACAGCCTGAACTTCTTGCCTACTCCCTTCTCTAACAATTGGGAACAGGTTTCTAATGGAGTCCTGGAATCTTGGTATATAGTCATAAATATTCATGATATCAGAATATCGTATTTCTGCTATGACCACCTTGAGCGGTTGTCTTGAGAGCTTTCTATAATCACTCATCTCAATTTAGTTCCAATTACCTATTACACACATTATTACACATTTTTATTTGATTTTCTATGTGACTTTAGTCAGTTTAATTAGTATTAAGAAATAAGAAATAATTGGCGGGTGAGTAGGAAAATATTGATTGTTCAGACTTTGCAATATTAATTAACATTACCGTATGGCCACTGGCAAACTACAGGTGAACCGACAAGATACCGTCAGGTGTGAGGTTCGTTCAGTGGCCAACTAACTGTTTATTAAGGGAAAAGGAAATGACAACCAAAGAGATAATTGGCAAGTTAAAACAACGAAGGCAAGACAACGTAGCTAAATCACAATCAAGGTATAAAGAAAAAATACAAGAGCTGCGCAAAGCCATTGTAAAAAACTCATTCAACAAAAGCCCAAACCTGGAGCTGCACAGCCAGCTGATGGCCGAGCTTGAAGAAACCAAGCTTCTACTTAAACAGGTTAATGCTTTTGGTGGTTAACAGTTCAATCTGATTTTGTGACACGTTTAGACAAAGTAATTTGTTTACACAATAAAAAGAGTTATCGGTGACGTTAGAGCTTGAATTACTTATCACTATAAAAAAGGGTTCGGTGCCGTGTTATGACTAGTTTATCGAACCCATAAAAAAAGATTATTTACGTACGTTGGCAGCTGAATTTTCAGACACTATAAAAAAGGGTTTTCGGACGCCGTAAAAAGGAATAATCCGACACGTTAGGGGTTAGAGTTATCTGACACCGTAAAAAGGCCACACGGGGATATCTGAAAGTAAATGAAGCTACCTCTGAAATAACGTGCGACCCGTCATTTTTTTACATTCCCAGAATTTGAAAAACTGAGAACACTTACTTCATATCTTGTAATACACGCCTTTCTATTTTTCTATATTCACTGTATGTATCGCCAAAATCATTAGAGTACCAGCTAGATACTATGTACTTTGCAAGTTTATATCCGCAGTACGGCAAAGTGAAACTCAATAAATACATCAAAAGTACCAATCCTAAATACCAAAATAGGCTAATTTCAGGGTTAGCTAATTTTATGCCTACGAATATTAAAAAACATAAAATATAGTACGCACCATATAAAAAGTTGTTGGCTTGAGAATGAGAGTATCTAAAGTTGTGAAATTCTTTTTTGTTAATATCATCGGCCATACAAGTATAAATTCTCTAAAGTATTAAGGATTGTATCATCAAAAATAAGTAGTACTCTTCACCCCAAAATTGGTACATATCTTGGTACATTTGACATGCCATACTTGCAGCAATATATAAATCAATCACTTAGCAACCAAGTATGACTCTTGGTGTCGGCACCATTGCATTGTCCTCCCCTGTTCAATCTATCAATTTTCCTCAGCAAACTCTGGCGATGATGTTATGATGCTTGGCATGCGAAAATCGTCCCGTCCTGTGGTCGTTCAGGTGGCTGTGAAAGTGCCTTTTGCTGACCAGCTGGATTACCAATTACCTGAAGACATGTTGCCACCCGAGGTTGGGATGCGCGTGCTGGTGCCGTTGGGAAAAAACCACAAACGAGTGGGTTTGGTGGTGGGACTGAGTGAGCACAGTGAGCACGGTAAGCTCAAAGCCCTTGTCCAAATATTGGATGATACGCCGCTGTTTCGTGAACCTGAACTGGCGCTGTTGCGACAAGCCGCAAAATATTACCAGGTGACTTTGGGCGACATGGTGTTCACCGCATTACCCGCTTGGTACCGTAAGCCTGAAAACCGACCTATTCCGGTACAACATTGGTGGCGCACCACCACCGATCTGGCCGCTGCCGAAGCTGCCTTGAAAGCCGCTCCCAGTCAACTGGCGGTATTCACTTACATCCACCGCCATGGTCCATTACAAAGTCGCAATTTGAGTCACATCAACGCTGCAGCTGCCAGCCTGTGTCGCCAATTACAAGAAAAAGGCCTGGTGGAGTCGGCGGAGTTGTGTTTTATCGAAAATGAAGCCGCCAGCGACCCCGGCTTTGAATTGACTCAGGACCAGGCCACTGCTTTGCAACACATCACCGATCACCAACAACAATTCGACACCCACCTGTTGGACGGCATCACCGGGTCGGGCAAAACCGAAGTCTATATTCGGTTTATTCAACAGTTGATGGCACAAGGGAAACAAGCCTTGGTGTTGGTTCCCGAAATCGGCCTGACCCCACAGCTGTTTCAGGAAATCAGCCAACGCATCAACGGCCAAATGGCCATCTTGCATTCCGGCCTGTCCGATGGCGCCAGGGCCCGGGTTTGGCAACATGCGACCAGTGGCCAGGTGGATGTGGTGGTTGCCACCCGTTCAGGTATCTTTACACCGTTTAAAAATCTGGGCGCCATCTTGGTTGATGAAGAACATGATCTGAGTTACAAACAACAAGAAGGCATTCGCTATTCCGCCAGGGATTTGGCCATTTTGCGTGGCAAAATTCAGGGTGTACCGGTGGTGTTAGGCAGCGCGACGCCGAGTTTTGAAAGCCTCAACCACGCCATCAATGGACGTTACCACTGGCTGAAACTGAGAACACGCACCAACCACAGCCCAATGCCCAAACTGACATTGCAAAACACCGAATCCAAAAAACTACACAAAGGCCTGAGCCACAAAACCCTGACAGCTGTGGAGCGGCATTTAACTGAAGGCAATCAGGTGTTGGTGTTTCTCAACCGCCGAGGCTGGTCTCCCAAACTGATGTGTCATGACTGCAGCTGGGTGGCTGAATGCGATGATTGTGATGCTTACCTGACCTACCACAAACACCTGGACTTATTGAAATGTCACCACTGTGATCGCCGTTACAGCATCCCAGAATTTTGTCCCCAATGCGGTTCCCAAGAAGTGGCTACCCTGGGTGTGGGTACCGAAAAAGTGGCGGCCGGTTTAAGCAACCATTTCACTGATTTTCCGGTGGTGCGCTTTGACCGCGATGCGGTCAAGACACCGGCCCAATGGCAAGCACATTTGGAAGTCATCCGCAGCAATGATCCCTGTGTCATTGTCGGCACCCAAATGTTATCCAAAGGCCATGATTTTCCCAAGTTGTCTCTGGTGGTGGTGGCCAATGTCGACAACAGTTTCTTCTCAAGCGATTTTCGCGCCACCGAATACCTGGCACAATTATTGATTCAAGTTTCAGGGCGGGCCGGGCGGGCCAAAACCAAGGGTGAAGTGATCATCCAAACCCAATTCCCGGAACATGAGTTTTTTCAAACCCTGTTTCGACATGATTACCAGACCTTTGCCACTGAGCAACTGAGCCAACGTGATGAAATGCGCTTTCCACCACACACCCACATGGCCATCATCCGCGGTCAACACCGCCAACAACAACCGCTGGACCAAGGCTTACAACAATTGGCCCATCAGCTGGAGCAGCACTCCGACATCAGTGTGTTAGGCCCAATTCCGGCACCCATGCAAAAGAAACAAAGCCTGCATCGCATGCAACTGATTCTGAACAGCAACGATCGCAAATCATTACACCAAGCCTTGCATCAGCTGAAACACCAAGACCCGCCGCTGGCCGGGCAAGTGAACTGGTTTGTTGATATCGATCCAGTCAATTTTGATTAAGGCACAAAAAAGCCCCAAGCATAGGTTTGCTTGGGGCTTTAATTTGCGGTCTTTGAAATCTTGCTTATTGCTTAACTTCAATCAACTCCACGTCAAAAATCAACGTGCTGTTAGGACCAATGGCATTACCTGGTTTGGCATCTGAACCATAGGCCAACTCAGGTGGAATGTAGAAACGGTATTTCGATCCGCTGTTCATCAACTGCAGACCTTCAGTCCAACCCTTGATGACTTGATTCAAGGCAAATGTCGCTGGCTGGCCGCGATCAACAGAACTGTCAAATTTGGTGCCATCAATCAAAGTGCCGGTGTAATGCACCACCACGGTAGATGTGGGCGCGGCTGGTTTAGGGCCGTCACCTGCTTCAATGACTTCATACAACAAGCCTGACTCGGTAGATTTCACCCCGTCTTCTTTGGCTTTGGCGGCCAAGAAAGCACTGCCTTTTTCGGCATTTTCAACTTTCTGTTTTTCCATTTGTGCCATCATTTCGGCGCGTTTGGCTTTTTGTACTTCCATTTGTTTCTTTTGGATGATGCCGCGGATGTTATTCAACTCTTCGTTGGTCAAACGCAACTCACGTCCTGACAGGCCATCTTCCAGACCTTTCAAGAATGAGTCCTTGTCAAACTCAAGCTCTGAATCGTTCAGGTATTTACCCACATCGGATCCAATTTTGTAATTGATTTGGCCGTTTTCGGTATCCATTTCAGCCCAAGATGTGATGCTGAACAGGGTACCGGCAGCTATCAGGGCGATGGCTGATTTTTTCATTCATTTTCTCCAATTTTGATGTTTTGAGGTGATTAGATTAATCCAGCAGATCAATCAAAGCAGGCAATTATAGCAAAAATATGCAACCAATATTTAATAACTGGGTCTCAGTTTGCTAGCAGCAGGCTTGTATTGATGACGATTGACCTATATCATTTATTTCATGCCTCTGGCAGTATGAAACTGCAAAAGTTCCCCATTGGAACTTAGGCACCCACAAAAAGAAAAGCAAAAGGTAACACATACCATGAAAAATTTTTACAATATAATCTGTCTCAGCGCCATCGTCGCTGTGCTTATGTTTCAAACCGCAGCTTCTGCCAAAGTTGACTTAACGGCATTGAAGCCCAGCCCCAAACACCAGGAAGAAAGTCGTTGGGTGGTACGCTTGGTGGAAAAAACCCACTACAAACAAACCGAATTGGACGACGCCTTTTCGACCAAGATTCTACAGAAATACATCAACACGCTGGATCCCAATAAGATGTATTTTCTCGGCGAAGACGTGGCCGCATTTGACCAGTGGCAAACCCGCTTGGATGATGACCTGAAAAACGGCCAGCTAAAACCGGCTTTTGATATTTTCAACCTATTCAAGAAGCGCGTTGAAAAACAGAAAAAATTCGCCTTGAGCGTACTGAAATCTGACTTGTCATTTGAAGAAGATGAAAGTTATCAGTGGGACCGTGAAAAAGCCCCTTACGCCATCGACCAGGAAGAACTGAATGAGTTGTGGCGCAAAAAAGTCAAAAATGATTACTTGGGTTTGAAACTGCTGAAAAAGGAACCCAAGAAAATCAAAGAAACCTTGTCCAAACGTTACAAACTGACTGCCAAGCGCATCAATGACATGAAGAGTGATGACGTGTTTCAATACTTCATCAACTCCTACCTGAGTTTGGTTGAACCGCACACAGGTTATATGGAACCCATCACTTCTGAAAATTTTGAAATCAACATGAAGCTGTCATTGGAGGGCATCGGTGCGGTGCTGGGCAATGACGGTGAATACACCTCTATTCAGACCATTGTCAAAGGCGGTCCAGCTGACCTGGAAGGCACTTTGAAAAGTGGTGACAAAGTATTGGCAGTCGGCCAAGACAGTGAAGGCAGTTTTGAAGACGTGATTGGTTGGGGTATCGAAGATGTGGTACAACTGATTAGGGGCGAAAAAGGCTCCACCGTTCGCCTCAGGGTGATTGGTGAAGACGATGGCCCAGACACCTTGCCGCATGTGGTTCACATTGTTCGTGACAAAGTGAAACTGGAACAACAAGCAGCCCAACACAAGATCATGAAAGTCAAAGACGGTGACACCGAGCGCAAAATCGGAGTCATTGATTTACCCACTTTCTACATCGATTTTGCCGCCTATCAGTCAGGTGACCCTAATTACCGCAGCACCACCCGCGACGTCAAAAAAATCCTGGAAAAATTCAAACAGGAAAATGTTCAGGGCGTGATTGTGGACCTGCGCAACAACGGCGGTGGCTCGTTGATTGAAGCCGTGGAGCTGTCAGGATTGTTTATCGACAAAGGACCCATTGTGCAAACCAAATTCTCCATGGGCAAAGTCGACGTTAATCGTGACAAAGACCCTACCATGGCCTGGGATGGTCCCATGGTGCTGATGGTCAATAAGCTGTCGGCCTCAGCCTCAGAAATTTTTGCCGCAGCGATGCAAGATTATGGTCGGGCATTGATTGTGGGCAACCAAACCTATGGCAAAGGCACCGTACAAAACATCATCCAACTGAAGGACTACATCCGTGATCCAGAGGTTAAAGTGGGTCAATTGAAAATCACCCGCGGTCAGTTTTTCCGCATCAATGGTGGCAGCACCCAAAACCGTGGTGTGATTCCAGACATTGAATTTCCGCCCACACCAGGTATTGAGAAGTATGGCGAATCATCGTATGAAAATGCCTTGCCCTGGAACAGCATTGCCAGCAGTGACTACACCATGTTTGATGACCTGTCTGACGAAATATCGTTGTTGAAACAACGCCACATTGAACGTTCGGCGGTGAATTTTGAGTTTGATTTTTTGAAGAAAGAAATTGAGCTGTACGAAAAAGAGAAAGACGACATCACCGTGTCACTGTCGCTGACAGAACGTGAGCGCCGGGTCGCAGAGCGCAAAGCCAGAAAGGAAGCCCGCAAAGAAAAACGCGCGGCCATGCTGGCAGCGGTTGAAAACCACAACCCGCTGTTAGGTCAGGTGACCTTGTTGTTTGATTCCAATGAAGAGTTGAAGTCTGCTGACACCCTGGCTGCTGAGCAAGCAGCTGCAGAAGAAGCCGCAGCAGAAGAGGCCGAAGCCGAAGAGGAAGAGCCTTTTGTAGATTTCCGTTTACATGAAACGGCTCGCATTTTGGCTGACTTCATCGACATCAAAAAACAACACTTGATTGCTGCCACTGACAAGGACAAAGAAAGTTCAAATCAACCTTAATCAAGTTCATGTGTTAAAACCCAAAAAGCCTGTTATTTCAACAGGCTTTTTTTTGGCTTTCGTTGGCGGTTATTTATCAGACCAAATCAGGCCAGATCAGCGACTCAGGTTGATGCTGTCGGCCTGTTTCACCACCACATTGTCCTCAATGCGAATACCACCGTAAGGAACCAGTCGCTCTACCTGCGACCAGTTGATGTCCTGGTGACCAGCAATTTCTTGCATCAACATGGGAATAAAATACAGTCCTGGTTCAACCGTGATGACTGCATTTTCACGCAGTTGATCGGTCAAACGCAAAAACGGATAGGCTTCAGGCGGTGGTTTGACTGTGCCCTCACGATCAATCACATGTCCTGACACGTCATGTACTTGCAATCCCAAGTAATGGCCCAGTCCATGGGGGAAGAAGGTTTGGGTTAAGCCCGAATCAACAGCAGCATCAGGGGTACAGGTGAACACCTTGAAATCATGCAAAACCTGGGCCACAGCCCGGTGGGCCTGTACATGCAGCTCAACATAATCAGCGCCGACCACTGCCTGTTCACACAAACGCAATTGGTGCGCGTCCAAAGCCTCAATCATGTCGGCAAACTCGCCGCTTTGATAGGCATAAGTGCGGGTGATGTCAGCCGCATAACCTTTGTAGTTGGCCCCGGCATCGATTAAGAACGATTTTAAGTCAGCTTTGGGGATGCGTTCACGGCTCTGGTATTGGTAGTGCAGCACCGAAGGATTTTCATTCAAGGCCACGATGTTGCCGTAAGGCATTTGTTTTTCATTGTGTTGACACGCCAGCAAATAAGCCTGGTGAATCTCAAACTCTGAAGCGCCAGCATAAAAAGCGTCTTTGGCTGCTGCATGGCCTTGCAGGGCCAACTTGTTGGCCTCACCAATACAGTGAATTTCATAGTCGGTTTTTTGGATGCGGCTGAAATGCAGGTGGTTAATCAACGCTTGAGGGTTGGTGTGTTCAGCTGACAATGGTTGCAACTCATCGGAACCAATCCAGGCGTGGTTGTTGTATTGAGAATAGTCAGGCAGCTCAGAATAATGGCCCATCACCTTCACCTCAAAATACTGGGCCCACTTGCCCTGGCTGTTGTCGATGATTTTGTGCCAAAAGTCAGCCGGTTGATAGAGGTAAACCACGGGCTTGTGGCCGGGGCGGAAATGCAGCACACTGCTGACCACATTGGGCACGGGCACCCACCATTTGAAATGCGGGTTGATGCTGTGGGGTGGGGCCATGTCATCCAGAAAATTATTTACTGGGTGGCCAGAATAGATCCACAAACCGTCGTAACCGGTTGCTGCCAGCGCATCGGTGGTGGCGGTGGTAACGTAGTCAATGTGTTGTTTAAAATTACTCATGGGTTCCTCAATCAATGCGGTTCGGGTGCCAAATTAAAAAAGCGGCGGCTGTTTTCTGCGGTCGCCGCGATCAGCTGTTCGGTTGGCATGTCCAATTGCTGTGCCACAAAGGCAGCAATGTGGGCTAAGTATTTGGGCTCATTGCGCCTGGTTTTGGGCTTGGGTTGCAAATTCCGCGGCAACAAATAGGGCGAGTCAGTTTCAATCATCAAGCGATCAGTCGGGATGTTGTCTATCAGCTCCAGTAAATGCTGGCCCCGGCGTTCATCACAAATCCAGCCTGTGATGCCAATGTAACAATCCAGGTCAAGATAATCAAACAAAGCGCGCTCATTATCGGTAAAACAATGCACCACCACCTGACTTAACTGGTCGCGATGGGCTTCGAGGATGGGTTTAAAATCCACATGGGCATCGCGCTGGTGCAAGAACATGGGCATGTCATTTTCGATGGCCATCTGAATGTGTTGTTCAAATGAAAACACCTGTGCTGGACGCGGTGAAAAATCACGAAAATAATCCAGCCCAGTTTCTCCGACTGCCACCACTTTGTCATCTGACAACAGACTCAACAAAGCTGCCTGGCTTTCACCATCAAAGTCACCTGCATGGTGTGGATGAATGCCGGCAGTGGCGTAACAGTCACCGTATTGATGCGCTAAATCGCGGGCTTTGGTTGAGCATGACACATCCGATCCAGTGATGATAAAGGTTTCCACACCGGCCGCTCTGGCCGCCTGGATAACCTCATCGCGATCGGCATCAAAACTGTCGTGGGTTAGGTTGGCTCCTATATCAATCATCATTCATTTCCGATTCATTCAAGTGGTGTAATATATCAACCATGACCCACAACGCGGAGAATTTTATGAAAAAATTAATCACCTTTTTGGCATTTTTAACCTGTAGCTTGCCCAGCTGGTCTTTCACCCCCGAATCGGGGTTCTGGTGGAACCCAAATGAGCCTGGTACCGGCTATTCGATTGAAATCCAAGACAACTTCCTGTTTGGCGCTTTCTATGTGTATGACACCGGTGGCATTCCGTACTGGTACACCACTTCTGGCTTCCTGGACGGCAATGCTTCATTCACCGGTGACTTTTACGTCAGCGAAGACGGCCAATGTCTGGGTTGCAGCTGGTCTCCAGCCAATTCCTTCCCTGCCAGCGAAGGCGAACTGACCATCACTTTTCTGACCGAAACCACGGCAACCATTGAGTTTTTAGGCCAAATCAAATCCATTCAGCGCCACAACTTTTTCCTTGGTGACGAACTACAAAAAATGCGCGGCGAATGGCAAATGGTACTTGACCGCTCCCAAATGGAATCGGGGTATCCATTCATAGCTGATGTGCTTATTTTTGAGCAGACTGAAACCTTCGAAGGCATCGATCTGGCCACGGGTTGTCGCTCTGAATCTACTGTGTTCTACAACAACTGTACCGATGATGCCCTGTTTTTTAACAGTGCAGCCGCCTCAGTGATTGATGACCGAATGTTGATTGTGGTCGATGATTCCGATTCACATTATTTGTCTTATGTGGTCAATTTGGATGACTTGGGCACTGACCAATTTGATGGGGTGGCCCATTCTTACCGCAAATCCTCAAATTTCGATCCCCTGTTTACCAATGAACCTGGCTACACAGTCAGAAGTTTCAGAAGTGCCAGCAAAACCTTTGTTGACACCGGTACCGGGCCCAGCAAAACCGCAAAGTCTCAGTTAACCGGCCCCATCAGTTTGGATTTACCATCCAGTAGCACAGCCAGCAATGCTGAAGTGACTGCGGCCAGCAAAGCATTCAATGCTGTGAGGGTTAAATTAGAACGGTTCCTCGAACAGAAAAAACAAAAAGCAAAAGTACAGTAACTCCAAAAACTGTAAAAATAAAAAAACCAGTGCCTAGCAGGTGCTGGTTTTTTTATGGGCCATCATCAAATTCATCAATGCCTTCATCCAGCTTCCAGTCTTTGAGCACTGGACGATCAATGTCTTTGGTGTTGTAAGCCAAGAAGATGCCGGTCAATAAACCAAACATGTGTGACTCCCATGAAATGCCCACCTGGCCAGGAAAAATGCCCCAAATTAAATAGCCGTACATGAAGGCGATGGCCATCGATATGCCAATGGACTGGATGTCTTTTTTTAAAAATCCGCTGACAAACAAATAGCTCAACAAGGCATAGAACAAGCCGCTGGAACCGATGTGATTCACTTCACGCCCAAAGGTCCACACCAGAGCACCTGTGATGACAATACATCCAGACACAATCCATTTCGCCACCTTCGGATAGTTTCCATACAGCGCCACCATGGCCACAAAAACTGGCAGGCTGTTATCAATCAAGTGTGGCCAACCACTGTGAATAAATGGCATGGTCACCAAGCCCAACAAGCCTTCAATGGTTCTGGGTTTGGTGCCAAACTGGGTTAGTGGTAGTACCTGGTCCAATAGAAACAAGCCCCAAATGGCTGCCAGAAACAGCAAACTGATTTTAAACGCGCGTGGCCATTGTTGGCGTCGGGCGCGCGCGTAATCAGGATCAAGGTGGGGGATTCTCATGGCGTTTTTGCTTGCTAAAACCCAAGCATGGGGGTGTTGGCTTGAAAATCAATAGAACGGCGGTTCACCCTCGGGGCGGGTTTTGAAGCGTTTGTGCAGCCACAAGTACTGCTCCGGCGCTTGTCTCACCAGCTGTTCAATCAAGTGGTTGATGGTTTGGGTGTCTTGCTGAACATCGGCACTGGGGAAGTCTGGCAGCGGCGGTAAAATTTCCAGCTCATAATACGGCGACTGTTCCAATCGTTTGACCTGATAACCCATCACTTGACAGCCGGTCATGCGGGCCAATTGGTGGGTGGCGGTGATGGTGGCCGCTGACACCCCAAAAAAATCAGCAAAGACCGACTGACCGCGGCGGTAATTTTGATCAGGTGCGTACCAAACCACCCCGCCTTTTTTCAGGTAACGGACAATCCCTTTGAGCTCATCACGACTGAACATCTTTTGAGCATATCGCAGACGTGCTTGCTTAACCACGTATTCCTGGACCGGATTTTTGTGCGGTCGATACACGCCGGCCACCGGAAAGTTTTCACACAAAGCCCGGCCGCCGACATCCAATGCCGTGAAATGCCCAGAGACCAACAACACGCCTTGCTGCCGCTCAATGGCTTGTTGCAAATGCTGTCCGCCTTTGATTTCAAGCTGACTGATTATAGGGTCTTTGGTCCGCAAAAAAGTGCGCAGGGTTTGGGTTACCATCATCCCTGTTTCCCGGTAGTTTTGATTGACCAGCTGCTGTTGTTCCTTCATTGACAGGCCAGGAAAACAAGCTGAAATGTTGCGATCAATCACCCGACGGCGTGATTTGAATGCCTTTTTGAATAACCAGCCCAGCCCCCGACCCACTGCCAACAACAACCGATAAGGCAGGCGGGCCAGCAACCAGCACAAGCCGAAAACCAACCAGGCCGGCAAGTGGCGCCACAGGGCCGGCCTTTGTGAAATTGCTGTCATTCGCTCAAGTTTTATTTGACGGTGAAATCCACGCTGTGCTCCCGCTCACCCTGGCTGATGTGCAATTGGTATGTGCCAGGTTCTATGTAATTGGGGTGGCCCAAACGTTTGGATTCGGCATAAGGCATTTGTGACTTGTTCAATGGTTTGTCCTCAGCTGCCGCCTCAGCATCCTCTTCAGTCGCTTCTTGATTGGCATCGGCAGCGGCTTTGGCGTTGGCCTTGGCTTCGGCTTCTATGGCCATATCAATGTCCACCTGGTAGTCCCACAACCACTGGTTAATGCCCTTGTCCAAGTTCAGCGATTGGCTGAGAAATTCATCTCCGGCCTCATTGGTGATGCGCAATTGGGCTTCACCCGCATTGGCAGCCCAGACATAAATGGCCTCGTGGTCAGTGACATCGTCGGTGTAAGACCAACGGAAGGGGGTGCTGTCCCACCTGGATTTTTCTTTCAGTTCGGCCACCGGGAACACATGTAAATCAGCCGCTTTGAGGTCTTCATCAATGGCCTGCACGGGGCTCACGTCTGCCAAAAACACACTGCGGCCGTGGGTGCCCAGCACCAGTTCGTTTTCACGGGGATGAACAATCAAGTCGTGTACCGGTACCGTGGGTAACTGATTTCCTAACATGTCCCAAGACTCACCTTGATCAATTGAAATGTAAATGCCTTTGTCGGTGCCCAGATAGACCACCTGATCATTTTTCGGGTCTTCTTTAACCACGTTGATGGTTTCATTGGGGAGGTTATGGCTCATGTCCTGCCAGTTTTTACCCAGGTTTTCGGTTTTGTACAGGTACGGTTGGATGTCATCGTTGCGGTAATTGTTCAATGCCAACCAGGCCCTTTGCTCGGTATGGGGCGAGGCCACAATGCGACTGACCCACTTGCCCTTGGTTTGTTTTTGCGGCAGTCGTTTGCTGACCTTGTTCCAATCGTTACCACCGTCATCGGTGACCCAAACCAGGCCGTCATCAGTTCCCACCCAAATCAAACCAAACTTCAGTGGTGATTCTGACAAACTGGTGGCAGTGGCGAATGGTACATTGCCGCGATTTTCTGATTCGGTCAGGTCATCACTGATGGCGGTCCAATCATCACCCTTGTTCATGCTGCGGTAAACTTTGTGCCCAGCAAAATAAAGGATGTCTTTGTTGTGGGTAGACATCATCACTGGGGTGTTCCAGTTTTTGCGCAACAAATCTTCACCCACATAGGTAGGCGGGGTGATTTTTTTCGGCGCGGCAGAACTGAGGCGGAATGAATTACCAAATTGAAAACCCACGTAGGTCAGTTTATCTTCGTCATCGACATTGACGTGCATGCCATCGCCACCAAAGATGCGTTCCCAGTCTTTGCCCTTGTATTGGTTGTCATGCCAAAGGTTGCTGCTGGAGCCTTTCAAAGTGCCGTTGTCCTGCAGGCCACCGTAGATGTTGTAGGGTTTTTCCATGTCAACAGCAATGGTGTAGAACTGTCCCACCGGCTGGTGATCCAGTTTTTGCCAGCTCTTACCGCCATCAAAACTTTCGTCTACGCCACCATCGTTGCCAACGATGATGTGGTTGCTGTGATTCGGATCAATCCAAATGGCCTGAATGTCGGCATGGACACTGGAGTCCCAGGCCGAATGCCAGGTTTTTCCACCGTCAGTGGATTTGATAAAGGGCACGCCGGTGGCATACACGGTGTCCACATCCTGTGGATCAACTTTAACCTGTCCAAAATAATAACCGTATGAGAACACCACATTTTGCAGGTCCTCTTGGTGGGTGCGATAAAAGCTTTCGCCGTTGTCATCGGAACGGTAAATTTCTAACGAACGGATGTCCACATTGAACAGGTTGGCGTTGTCGTCAGCGATTTGATCGACCAATCCTTGTGGGGTCATTTCATCATTTTTGACTTGCTCAATAACGTCTTCAGCTTTCACATCGGGCGGAAAATTGTTGCTGCGCAAAAACGACTCAATGGCTTTGGGGTCTTGAATCAGGAAGGTTTCCTTGTCCATGTTCTTCAGGCGTTTGGGGTTCACTGCCTGATCGCCCAAGTCCCACTCTGCCTCGGGCAAAGGGGTTTGGTTGTCCACCGAAACATATAAGGTGTCAGGGTCACTTGCTGAGGTGGTCAAACCCATGCGGCCCAAATGCTCACCATAGGGCAGGCCTTCGCCTACTTGCTGCCAGCTGTCGCCGTCATCGGTGCTGCGATACAAGGCACTGCCTTCACCGCCTTCAACAAAATCCCAGGCCCTGCGTTTGCGGTCCCAAGCGGTGGCAAACAACGTGCCATTAGGAGAACGCGCCACGTCGATAAAACCGGTGAAACCCTCACCTTCAATCAGGGTTTCCCAACTATCACCGCCATCGGTGCTGCGGTACAAACCGCGGTCACCACCTTCGGTGTACAGTTTTCCTAGTGCCGCCACATAAATGCGGTCAGAGTTGTTCGGATCAACCAGGATGCGGCCAATGCGATCGGTGTCACCCAAACCGGCATACTGCCAGCTGTCACCGCCGTCGGTGGATTTATACACACCCATGCCGCCATAGGATGAGCGCGATGAATTGTTTTCACCGGTCCCCAACCACAGGGTATTGGCGTCATTCGGATCAACCACCAACGAGCCGACAATTTGACTGGGCAGGTCATCAGTGATGGGCTTAAAGGTGTGGCCATTGTTGGTGCTTTTCCACACCCCGCCAGAAGCATAACCCACATAAATCACATGCGGCTGATCGGCTGGCCTGACCACATCAACTGCTCGCCCGCCTTGTACCACCGGACCGACGTTACGCCAACTGATGCCTTTGAACGGGGTGTTTTCGCGCATGTTTTGGTGCTGCTGCCAGGCTTGTTCCTGGTTTTTGTAACTGGAACTCACTTCGGCTGTTGTGGTCAAAGTACCTAGGATCAGGGCCAGAAACGACCCCACTTTAATCAGTTTCATGCTTTTTAATCCGAATCAATAAGCCTATAATTATCGGCTTTTGCTGCTCTGGTAGCAAGTACAGCAAGGCAATCAGCGGTAAATCGTGACTAAAGTGACATGTCCGACTGATCAGTCCCATTTAGAATGAAATGACCATGACCCATAACACCACCACCAACGAACCCCGTTCAGCTGTAGGCAAGTTGTTCTACTTCTTTACCCGCCCATTTGTGCTGATCGCAAACTTCACCCGCCACTTGATCCTGTTGTTGATCTTCCTGCTGATTCTGTATTTTATTTTCGGCGGACAAACCATTCACATCAGTGACCAAACCGCGCTGGTTATCGCCCCCAAAGGCTTTATCGTCGACCAGTACAGCGGTGACCCCACTTCGCAAGCCATTGACAACATCCGTGGTGCTGATATCCCCGAAACCCGGGTGCGGGACTTGTTGCAAGCCATTGATTTGGCAGCAGACGATCCGAAAATCACGGCACTGGTGTTGAACCCCGATTACATGTGGGGTGCCGGGCTGGCTCATTTGCGTGAAATTGAGTATGCCATTGATGAGTTCAGGCACTCCTCCAACAAGCCCGTCATCGCCATGGCCAGCAATTTATCCCAAGCACAGTACTACTTTGCCAGTTTGGCCGACGAAGTGCTGATGGATCCCCAGGGGTTTTTGTTCCTGCAAGGTTTTGGTTCCTACCGCAACTACTTCAAAGACGGCCTGGATAAACTGGGGGTAGATGTGCATTTGTTCAAAGTCGGCGAATACAAATCGGCCGCTGAACCCTATGTCCGCAACGACATGTCACAAGCGGCCAAAGAAGCCGGTCTGCATTTCATGAAAGACTTGTGGCAGACTTATTTGGAGGGCATTGCCAAACGCCGCAACCTGACTACTGAAGAAATTGAAACCATCGTTGAGGAACAAGCGCAGCGACTGATGGCTAACCAAGGTTCGGTGGCCAACATGGCTTTGGATGCCGGCCTGGTCGACCGCATCATGAAACAAAGTTTTATGCACAAACGCATTGCCGAAGTCAGCTCTTTTGATGACGACAACAACCACTTTCGTGGCATCCATTTCGAAGACTACCTGACCACGCAATTGCCCCAGATTAAACCGGGTGTCAACCAGGTCGCAGTGGTGGTGGCAGAAGGCACCATTTTGGGAGGCGAACAACCTCCAGGCACCATCGGTGGCGCTTCGACCAGCGCCTTGTTGGAACAAGCTCGACTGAACCCCAATGTGAAAGCCGTGGTGTTGCGGGTTAACAGTCCCGGCGGCGGGGTTTATCCCTCCGAACAAATCCGCCGCGAAGTCGATGCCCTAAAAGTGGCCGGCAAACCCGTGGTGGTTTCCATGGCCAATGTGGCGGCTTCCGGCGGCTATTGGATCGCCATGACGGCCGACAGTATTTGGGCTGATGAAGCCACCATCACCGGCTCCATCGGCATATATGGCCTGCTGATGACATACCCCGAACTGTTCAACAAACTGGGCATCCACACCGATGGCATTGGCACCACCAAATGGGTCGGCGCTTTCAGTCCGGATAAACAACTGGACCCTGAGTTTGCCGACCTCATTCAAAGCAACATCGAGTACGGTTACCGACAGTTCATTGGCTCAGTGGCAGCGGCCCGAAACCTTGACGTTGACATGGTAGACCGCATCGCCAGAGGCCGGGTGTGGACCGCCAAACAGGCCCATGATCTTGGTTTGATTGATCAATTGGGCGGCCTACAGGAAGCCATTGCCGATGCCGCAGCCAAAGCCAACCTGGGCAATCAGTACCAACTGACCTGGATTGAAGAACACTTAAGCTTCACCGAACAACTGTTCGTGGACATGATGGCAACGGCCAGTGAACACATCGACTTGCGACAAAACAACAGCAACCTGCGCTTACAAAAATTCTTGCAACCCTTAACCAAAGAACTTTCTTTGCTGCTGGATGCCAAACCTGGCGAGGTGTTGAAAATGGCCCACTGTATGTGTGACTTCAGGGTGCTGCCCTGAACGCAGTGGTGGCAGTTTTCACGGCGCAGTGACATGCCGACAGGTAAACTGATTTTAAGCTTTATGTGATGGTCAGTAAGGTTGGGCCAAGTGAAACCACACACCGATACTTCTGACCCATTTGACTTGCCGTTATGGCGTGCTATAATCGCTGTCCCGTTGCTCAATGGAGGACGGAACTTCATAGGTGATTACCGGTCCAAGGTAGCATCTGAACTTCGCATCACATGGGCTATTGAGCCATGTAAGATTGGAGACCAAATAATGACAACTAAAATTCTAAAAAACTTACCTGTTCCTGCAGTGACAGGCTCTTTGGAGTCTTACATTTCTGCTGTGAACCAAATTCCTGTACTGACAGTTGAAGAAGAACGCTCTTTGGCTGATAAAGTACGTGACCACAACGACCTGGATGCAGCCCACTCGCTGGTGATGTCTCACCTGCGTTTTGTGGTGTATGTGGCCAAAGGATATTCCGGTTACGGTTTGCCGGTAGGTGACCTCATCCAAGAAGGCAACATTGGCTTGATGAAAGCCATCAAACGCTTTGACTCAGTCCACAAAGTGCGACTAGTGTCGTTTGCTGTGCATTGGATTCGAGCCGAAATACACGAATACATTTTGAAAAACTGGCGGATTTTGAAAGTGGCTACAACCAAAGCCCACCGCAAACTGTTTTTCAATTTGCGAAAAAACAAAAAACGCTTGGGCTGGTTTACCCAAGAAGAAGTGAACCGCGTGGCCAAAGACTTGGACGTCAGCCCTGAGGTGGTGGTAGAAATGGAATCACGTTTACACGGTCATGACGTGTCCTTTGATTTGCCGATGGATGACGATGAGGACAACAACTACTCACCGCAAGCCTGGTTAACCAACGCCAGCCCCACACCAGAGGCTGAGTTGATCAAAGAAACCGAAGCCGACACCCACCACAACGCGCTGTTCAAAGGTTTAGAGAAACTGGATGAACGTTCATTGGACATCATCCAAAGCCGTTGGTTGGTCGACAAGAAAGCCACCTTGCAAGAGCTGGCTGCCAAGTACGGTGTCTCCGCAGAACGCATCAGACAACTGGAAGCGGTGGCTTTGAAAAAACTGAAAACCCAGATGGTGGCTTAAAACCACTCGTTAAAGACAGAAAGAGGTCGTCCTCCCGGACGGCCTTTTTTTATGTCTCAAAACTCAGGCTGGTTTGGGTTTGCTGGGGTTTGTTGCGGTATTGAATGCCCAGTCCTAACAGCCGCACCGGACGTGCCCTGCGGTGCCAGGCAGTGGTAATCAAGTCGCGAAAAACGGCCAAATCAATTTGCCCATGAATGCGCTGTGCCGTGGTGGTTTGAAAATCATGAAAGCGCAACTTAACGTACAAGGCTTTGATGGTGATGTTTTGTTTCTCTTGTGCCCGCTGGTGGCGCTTGACCAGCACCTCAAACAAACGATCAACTTCATCCAGGCAGGCCGGCAAGTGGGGCAGGTCCTTCAAGAAAGTGTCTTCCACACTGACCGATTTGCGTTCTCTGCTAGTGCGCACCGGTCGATCATCGATGCCGCGACACAGGTGATATAAAGTGTTGCCAAACACACCAAACCGTCGGTTTAACTCGGCCCGCTCCAGCTGTTGCAGGTCGGCGCAGGTATACAAACCCAAATCATGCATTTTTTTGGCCGTGACTTTTCCCACGCCGTAGATCTTTTTGACCGGCAGGTCTTTAACAAAGTCTGCTATCTGGTCTGGGGTGATCACAAACTGACCGTTGGGCTTGTTCCAATCACTGGCGATTTTTGCCAAAAATTTATTCGGTGCAATGCCAGCGGATGCCGTGATTCGGTGTTGGTCCCAAATGTCTTTTCGGATTTGTTGAGCCATCAAGGTGGCACTGCCATGACACAAATCCACCCCCGTCACATCAAGAAAAGCTTCGTCTAAGGACAGGGGTTGAATCACCTGGGTGTAGTTTTTGAATATGGCCTGAATGCCTTTGGATTCCTGCTGGTAAACCGACATGCGTACTGGCTGAATGATCAGTTGCGGGCATTTTTTAATGGCTTGCGCCATGGGCATGGCCGAATGGATGCCAAAGGCCCTGGCTTCATAAGAGCAAGTCGCCACCACACCACGCTTGTTCGGTTGGCCACCAACGGCAATCGGTTGACCACGCAGCTCAGGGAAATCTCGTGCTTCAATGGCGGCATAAAAACAATCCATGTCCACATGAATGATTTTACGCGCGGTCGCCATCAGCTTAATCCGTAGGGTGCTGTAGATTGTCCCAGCAAGCGCTGCGACAGCTTGTGTGCATCGGTGATGTGTTGGTGGATAGGGGTATTCGGATAAAAACAGCAGCCCCGATAATCAGGGAGGTCATAAACGCTCATCAACCCAGGCTTCAGGCAGCAGGCCCTTCAAATCAAACAACAAGCCATCAGTCTTCAAAAAGCAGCGCGGGTTGGTGGCCAAGAATTGTTCATGAGCCACTGCCAATACCACCAAATCATAATGACCTTGATTGGGGTTAGCAGTCATCGGTTGCTTGAGTTGTAACGCCTCATCCATATCCACCCAGGGGTCATAAACAGACACGTTGGCATGGTAGCGTTGCAATTGGTCAACAATTTCAACCACCCGCGTGTTGCGCAGGTCCGGACAGTTTTCTTTGAAGGTCATGCCCAGGATCAACACTTTGGCATCGACGATGTGCTTTTGATGCAACGCCATCAACTTCAAGATCCGTTCACTGACATAGGCGCTCATACTTTCGTTGATGCGCCTGGCGGTGGTGATTAATTGCGGGAAATACCCCTTTTCTTGAGATTTGTGGATCAGGTAGTAAGGGTCCACACCAATGCAATGTCCACCCACCAGTCCCGGAGTGAACTTCAAAAAATTCCACTTGGTGGCTGCCGCTTCTATGACATCCAAAACATCGATATCGAGCTCATGAAACATCATTGACAGCTCATTCATAAAGGCTATGTTGATGTCCCGTTGGGTGTTTTCAATGGCTTTGGCTGCTTCTGCCACCTGAATGGTGGGTGCCAGGTGCGTGCCCGCGACAATGATTTTTTGGTACAAGGCATTGATGCGCTCAGCCACTTCCGGCGTCGACCCTGAAACCACTTTAACAATGGACGACAGCGTGTGGGTGGTGTCACCCGGGTTGATGCGCTCTGGAGAGTAGCCCAAAAAGAAATCCTGGTTGAGTTGCAGGCCACTTTGTTGTGACAAGATTTCGGCACAGACCCCTTCGGTGGCACCCGGATACACCGTGGATTCGTAAATCACCAGATCACCTGGTTTGAGTAGGCCGCCAATCAGTTTTGAGGCCTGCTTCAGCGGCTCAAGATCCGGGGTGTTGTTGTCATCCACTGGCGTGGGTACGGTGATGATGTAATGGTTGGCCCTCTTGAGCTCGCTGGCATCATCGGTCACTGTCAGTGCTGATGCCTGTGCTAAGGCTTCCGGGCTCACTTCCTGGGTGTTGTCTTGGTGATTATTTAACTGATCAACCCGCTGACTGTTAACATCGTAACCGGTAACCGGAAAATGTTTGGCAAAAGCCACTGCCAAGGGCAAACCCACGTAGCCCAAACCAATCACCGCCATGCGGATGTTTTCGTCGCCGCCAGTCAAATGTCAAATGCTGGCAATTTCTTGTCAGTCAGCTGTTGGGACAAACGCACATAATGGGGCAGGCCTTTGTCGGTGTAAGGAGGGTAGGCTTCGCCCACAATCAAGGGCTGTAGGTAACGCCGGCACTTTTCAGTGATGCCGAACCCGTCTTCAGTGATGTAATCCCGTGGCAACATTTTTTCAACATTGGCCAGGTCTTTTAACTCGGCAATGGCAATCTCCCACTGATAGGGATCATCCTGCAAGCGCTTGATCACCGGCATCACTGAATTGCGACCAGCAACCGCCAGTTCAATGGCTTTTTCACCCACCGCATAGGCCTGATCTAAATCTGTTTGTGAAGCCAGGTGTCTGGCTGAGCGTTGCAAATAGTCGCTGATTGCATAGTGGTATTTGAAACCCAGTTCGGACTTCACCATTTGTGCAATCACCGCAGCCACACCACCCAATTGGGCATGCCCAAAAGCATCGGTGGTACCGGCATCAGCCAGAAATCGGCCATCTGGGTGACGCACCCCTTCTGATACCACCACGGAGCAGTAACCGTGGTTATCAACTGACCACTTCACGCGATCCAAAAAGGCTTGTTGGTCAAACGGAATTTCTGGAAACAGGATGATTTGTGGTGGCTCGTCGTGGTGGTTACCGGCCAAGCCACCAGCCGCAGCAATCCACCCGGCATGGCGTCCCATCACTTCCATGATAAACACCTTGGTGGAGCTTTCGGCCATAGACTCCACATCCAGACTGGCTTCCATCACCGATGTGGCGATGTATTTGGCGGTGGTGCCAAAGCCGGGGCAGGTATCGGTCACGGGCAAATCATTATCAATCGTTTTGGGCACCCCAATACAGGTCACATCCAAACCCCGTTGTTTGGCCATTTGTGACACCTTGAAGGCCGTGTCTGAGGAGTCACCGCCACCGTTGTATAAAAAGTAGCCAATGTTGTGGGCCTTAAAGACATCAATCAGCCGTTCATACTCAGCCCGCTGGGCCTCCATGTCTTTGAGTTTGTAGCGACAGGAACCAAACGCACCGCCGGGGGTGTGTCGCAAGGCAGCAATGTCTTCGTCACTGTGTTGGGCGGTGTCCACCAGCTCTTCTCTGAGCACCCCAATGATGCCATTTTTGGCGCCAAATACCGTGCCTACTTGATCATTTTTCCTGGCCGCTTCAATGACACCACAGGCGGTGGCGTTGATCACTGCAGTTACCCCACCTGATTGGCAGTAGAGCGCATTTTTGTTTGACATAGAAACAATCCTGATTGGTTATTTATCGATGACGCCTCGTATTTCATGATTAAGTGGCGACCTCATATTGACTAAAATGCTCTGTGCGTGTACTGTAGCACGTTTTTTAGCTCGAAGACCCTGGTTGATGCGATCGCAGATCGTTCACCTGGTTCTGGCATGGAATTTTAACTGAAAATGCCAGTCAATGCATGGCCTCAAAAGGCTGTTGTCATCAACAACCACACCCAGTCGGGTTTTCGCAACACACAGAGTAAAATATGAGAATTGTATTATTAGGCGCCCCAGGCAGTGGCAAAGGTACTCAAGCTAAACTCATTGTTGAACAATTAAACATCCCCCACATTTCAACCGGTGATTTATTGCGTGGCGCCATCGCGGCCAAAACCCCTTTGGGTTTAGCGGCCAAAGAAGTGATGGACAAAGGCGATTTGGTCTCCGACGAAATCGTGCTGGGCATGCTCAAAGACCGGGTCACTCAGGACGATGCCAATAATGGCTTTATTCTGGATGGCTTTCCGCGCAATGTGGCCCAAGCCGAAATGTTAGAAAACCTGCTGACCGAGCTTGAGATGTCACTGGACCACGCGTTGTTGATTGAAGTGGACCCTGATGAAGTGGTGGCCCGCATTGCCAAACGTGCTGAAATTGAAGGCCGTTCCGATGACACCGAAGAAGTGGTTCGTAACCGCTTGAATGTCTACAAAGAACAAACCGCACCGGTGGCCGACTTCTACCGCCAACAAGACATCGTCACTGAAATTTTGGGCACTGGCAGCGTAGAAGATGTCCAGGCCCGCATCCAGGCGGTGCTGCGATTCTGATACGGACCTGTCTACAGCCCTTGTAGGCCTTCCTGCCTGTTATCTTCGGGCCAGTAAAACAACCTGTCATCCTCGGGCTTGACCCGGGGATCCATGGTTAAACCCCTGAAAAATGCCTTATACAAAAACTGAATTCATCAAGGATTTTAATGACCTGATTGATGGTAAAAAATTGAGCGGTTCAACTTTTAAAGGTTGTTTCGAGTATCTCGCAGAAAGTCAAAATAGCGGGGCTAGAAACCGAAAAATCTTTGGATGAGATTTGGCACCCATAATCAGTTTGGTTGGCCTGGGTAAAACGCCCTCAAGTCATCGACCCACCTAGTTTTCTTGGTCTTTGACCACCGAAAACGAAATCTCCCCATTTTTTTCATTGGTTTTTTTCAAGCCATGACCCATCCGTTCACACCATATCTCAAAGTCCAATTCTGCATGAGGGTCCGTTACTGAAATGGTGACTTTTTCACCCGACTGCAACGAATCAATAGCCTTTTTCAACAAAGCCAAGGGCTGTGGGCACAACAAACCGGTGGCATCTATGTGATGTTCTGTTTTCATGCAGTGGATTGTATCGATTGGAGTCTGTGAAGCAAAGTATTTGGTGGCCTGAAATGCAAAAGACCGCCTCGTGGGGCGGTCTTTTTGGGCCAAGAGATCAAGAAAGGGGGAAAAGGGTGTGTGTGAGCTTGATCTCTAACTTGATACCCAGTTTAATGAGCTGTGGTGAGAATAATGTGAAGTTGCTCACAAATTCTAAAGTTCTTGAATAAAGTGGGTGGTTTTGTCATGATGATTTATCAACTTTCAGTTTATTTATCCTTTCGGGAGGAACACATGATAAAAACAGCTGCTGTAAGTTGCCTGCTTTTGGCCACACAGGCCTGGGCTGGTAACCCGCCATTTGACATCACCCAAAGCACCGACAACAGCACCATCACGCCGCTTAACTCTGCGGAATGTCCTGGCGATGATGACCGTTATTTAAGGCGCTTTGATTTGGATGTCGATCATGATTTATTGGCCACCTTGAGCGTTTCAGAAGTCCGATTTGCTGTGGAAGAAGCCACTGCCATGACATTAACCATCAACCTTTATGAAATTGCCAACCAGGACCCATTGCTGATGGCCAACATGAACCTCATTGGTACCGCCAACCTGGATGTTTCAGCTGCTGATGATTTGTCGGCTGTCAGCACCCCGATTGCTGGTGTGATAGACAGCGGCTTTTCCGACTTGGTGGTCGAAGTGGTGGCTCCAGATAACACCCAAGCATCTACTTTTTTTATTGGCAGCAATGCCATGGGTCAGTCGGCACCATCCTACCTACTCAGTGCGGCTTGTAACTACCCAGAACCCACCGATTTAGCCACCACAAACTATCCCGATATGCACATCATCATGTCAGTCAGTGGCGAACTAACCGGACCACCCGATTTGATTTTTTCTGATGGCTTTGAGTCGACTGCCTCCGGTCAGTAAAACCCAAACAATCGACACAAAAAAGCCCTGACCATGCAGGGCTTTTTCTTTGGCTTTGAACCATGAGAGGCTGATTTACATCATGCCGCCCATGCCACCCATGCCACCCATGCCGCCCATATCAGGCATTGGGGCCGCATCGTCTTTAGGGATTTCAGCGATCATGCACTCGGTGGTAATCATCAGACCAGCCACAGACGCGGCATGTTGCAAGGCCGAACGGGTCACTTTGGCCGGATCCAGTACGCCTTCTTTGATCATGTCGACGTATTCACTGGTGGCCGCATTGTAGCCGTAGTTGCCTTTGCCATTCTTGACTTCGTTAACCACCACGGAGTCTTCTTCACCACAGTTCTTAACGATTTGGCGCAAAGGCTCTTCCATGGCTGTAACGGTGATGGCAATACCGACGTTTTGGTCTTCGTTGGCGCCTTTCAGGCCGACCACTTCAGCTTGCGCTCTCATCAGCGCCACGCCACCGCCAGGAACCACACCTTCTTCAACCGCAGCACGGGTTGAGTGCAAGGCGTCTTCAACGCGGGCTTTTTTCTCTTTCATTTCAACTTCAGTGGCTGCACCGACCTTAATCACTGCCACACCGCCGGCCAGCTTGGCCACACGCTCTTGCAGTTTTTCACGGTCGTAGTCGCTGGAAGCTTCTTCGATTTGCGCGCGGATTTGGTTCACACGGGCTTCGATTTCCGACGCTTCACCGGCACCATCGATGATGGTGGTGTTGTCTTTGTTGACTTGGATGCGTTTGGCTGAGCCCAAGTCTTCCAAAGTGGCTTTGTCCAATTGCAGACCGACTTCTTCAGAAATCACAGTACCACCAGTCAACACCGCGATGTCTTCCAACATGGCTTTTCTGCGGTCACCGAAACCAGGTGCTTTAACAGCACAAACTTTAACGGTACCACGCATGTTGTTAACCACCAAAGTGGCCAGCGCTTCACCTTCGATGTCTTCAGCGATGATGAACAGTTTCTTACCGGTTTTGGCCACGGCTTCCAACACGGGTAACAGTTCACGGATGTTAGAAATTTTCTTGTCGTGCAACAAGATAAACGCATCATCCAAATCAGCAGACATGGTTTCCTGGTTAGTCACAAAGTAAGGTGACAGATAACCACGATCGAACTGCATGCCTTCAACCACATCCAGTTCATTTTTCAAACCAGAACCTTCTTCTACGGTAATCACGCCTTCTTTACCGACTTTTTCCATCGCTTCAGCAATGATTTCACCCACGGTTGAATCTGAGTTGGCTGAAATGGTGCCCACTTGCGCAATCGCTTTGGAGTCAGAACAAGGTGTGGCTTGCGCTTTGATGGCTTCGACAGCCACCGATACCGCTTGGTCAATACCGCGTTTCAGGTCCATTGGGTTGCGGCCTGCGGCCACGGCTTTCAAACCTTCGCGAACAAAGGCTTGCGCCAGGATGGTCGCTGTGGTGGTACCGTCACCAGCCACGTCATTGGTTTGTGAGGCCACTTCTTTGACCATTTGTGCGCCCATGTTTTCAAAGCGATCTTCCAATTCGATTTCTTTGGCTACCGACACACCATCTTTGGTGACCGTGGGGGCACCGAAACTTTTTTCCAAAACCACGTTGCGGCCTTTAGGACCCAAAGTGACTTTAACGGCATTGGCCAAAATATTCACACCACGGGCCATTTTGGCGCGGGCGTCTTCTGAAAATTTTACTTCTTTTGCACTCATGATAATTATCCTATGATTCCGATGATGTCTTCTTCTTTCATGACCAGGTATTCCTCGCCATCCACCTTAACTTCGCTGCCTGAGTATTTGCCAAACAACACACTGTCGCCGGCTTTGACATCCAAAGCGCGGACTTCGCCGTTGTCCAAAATGCGGCCATTACCCACAGCCACCACTTCACCTCGTTGAGGTTTCTCAGTGGCAGAACCTGGCAACACGATGCCACCTGGAGAAGTGGTCTCCTCTTCAACGCGCTTAACAATCACGCGATCATGCAAAGGACGAATATTCATTATCGAACTCCTTAAATTATTAAAATATTGACTAAAAAATGATTCCGCGTGGTGAGCTCTTTAATCATCACGCTTCAGTTGGTGTCTCAGATGGGGCTGTTGACCTGTAATTCAAGAGAATACCCCTTTAATTTTTGCTATTTTCAAACAATTTATTGAGGATTCAAATATTGCGGGCCAATTGGTCGATGTTTGGCTTTCTTGCTACTTTCAGATTCCGCCTTCACAAGGCATGCCGCTGAACAGCATGCCCTCGATTTTTATTTCAACCAGAACGATCTTTGACCATGACCTGGTCTCCGGTGATGGGACTGAGAGATTTTCAACCCAACCGCGACCCAATCATGTGACTAAAAGCCATCAACAAAAATGGTGTCTAGAACCACCGTAACAGGACCTGTGGCCAACGTCCCTCGAACCGGCGAACTGCCCAAAATGGAGTTATTGGGCACATTTATGAACGAATAGTAGGGGCCTGAAAGGGTGAAAAAGTTGGCACCATTGGTGAAGTTGCCATTGGAGCGATAAAACTGAGCCACCACAGAACCGTTCCAACTGAAACCTTGAAACGGCTGGAACTCTATCAGTTGTTCATCAAGCATGGCAGGTAACACAGAGTCCAATACTTTGACATCAAAAAGGTCAAAATCAAAAGCGCCTGCCGCATCGGCCACCGAGCCATCGGTCACAAACAACCCGGTTTCGGTATCAAAGGTCCAAACCCAAACCAGATTGGGTTCTGGCTGGGTACAATCTCTGATGGTGTGGTTGCGTAAATCACCAAAATAATCATTGAAATAGGTCTGCCACTGATTGGCATTAACCGCCCAATCGGCATTGCCGCTACAGACCTGTTTTTGTCGAATAAGGGTGCTGTCGTTGGTGGTGCCACCTGATACCTGCCAGCCACCTGGGCCCGGATCATTACCATTGATGCCAAACTGGTCGACAAAGTTGCGAAAGCCATGGTTGACTTGAGATGAACCACTGTTGATATTGAGGTGGATGCTGTCATTGCCATCAAATACCAACCCTGCATCAAGGATGTCGGTCGAGTTCAGCAACTCGGGATCATCGGCATTGGCGTTGCTGACCACCAACAAATCTCCAGCCTGCAAATATCCTGAAACATGGTTCGCAAAAACCACGCCGCTGCCTCCGGTCAACAAATACAATGAATCCAGATTAACCGCAAAGGGTCCAGCATTGAAGATTTCCACCGCTTGGTTGTTACCCGGTCCATCCACATACTCAGAGATAAACAGGTTCACCGGTTGGCAATCTGGCAAAAAATAGCTCAAACCTTCGGTGGTGTCAATCGGATACACGTCCCATTCGGTGGCACCCACAGCCCAGTCTGTTTGCCCAGCACAGATCGATTGGTTTCGTATCAACGTGAAGTTGTTGGTGGCGCCGGCACCCACAATCCAACCGGAACCTGGATCAACACCCACCTCACCAATGGCATCTATCGGGACGCCATTCTCTAACAATACGATGGCATCATCACCATTATAAAATGTGATGGTGTGGGTGACATCGGCCTGATCAAGGATGGCTTGATTGGCACTGGGGTTGGCAATCACAAAGACCTCACCTGGCAACAAACTGTTGAACCCCGCTGAGGTGAAATCAAAGGTATCACTGGCTGTCAGGCTGCCGTTGTTGTAGCGCTCAACCTGGTAGTTATTTAAATCAATCACATGATCATTGCCGTTGTATATGGCGATGGCTTTGTTGCTTGAGGAACCCTCAATCATGTGTGAAAAATACACCGCTGCTTGTACTGGACTTAATCCAGCCACCAGCAGCAACACAGCAAATATACGCAATTTTGAATTCATCGTTGGTTTCCCCTTAGTCACACAAGGATCATCATATCGCATTTTTTTCTTTTTTATGAAAAATACCGATGTCTTTGTGCAAGGCGCACGCAGAGATAAAACTTAAAATCAGTACAAATACAACGATGCCTTGTTCACATCGATATTTGATGTCTTTTATGCCCAAATACTTATGGACCAAGTCATTGTTCAATGCTGACCACTGATCAACCCTTGCAAAACTGGTAATTTCTGAACCAGAATAAATCTGTCTGGAAGACAAAAAAGTTTCAACATGATTAAATGGCTCAAATGATAGTCAAAACATTCTTTATACTCTTTGGGAACCTGGTTCATCAAGCTGCCTTAGCCCAAACCGAGCCCCAAGTACAACACTTGTCCCATGGCGCCACCACCATACTGACACCAGCAGGTGAAGATTTAGGCATTCGCTTTCACCTGATGTCAGTGATGGTGGATGGACAACCGATTGAGTTGAACAGCCAGCCTGAGATTCAACGAAATCCATGGGGTTCAATTTTGACTTGGCATGATCAGATTTCAGAGCACTGGCTTGACATAGATGATGGTTTCCAAAATAAACGCATGGAACTGAGTTTCGACTTCAGCGGCTTGGCTGAACCTGGACAAACAGTTGATATTGAATACAAGCTAGATGGTGCGGCTCATACTACTTTAATTGTTTCGGGAAATTACAATCATTTGATTAATGACGACTGGTCATTAAATACCGACCATTTGTGGATACGGGGGAGTGAATGCCAACGCATACAATATGGGACAAAAAATAATGGCCGGATATATAGTTACCGCACTAAAATTCATAGCAATCAGCAACGCATTCACATGGGTTTGAGGGCCAATTTGAATGAGCAAACTGGTATCGGTTCCAGAAATAAACCCTTCCCCAATCGCTTTTATTTAAGCGGCCATCACTTGGTGGTTTCTGACCATGATGGCTACCTGTCTTATTTTAACCGGATTGGTGGTGTTTTTGAGTTTAAGCAACACATTGAGCACCCCGGTAAAGCAATGTCTGGTGGCGAACTGGGGTGTAACGTATTGTTGAATGACAGGCACTTGGTAGCCTCTGACTGTGACACGGGAAAGTTGCTTACTTATCAATATGTTAACCAGCATTGGCAGCCACATACTGTGATTGATATCAATCCTCCTTCTGACTCGAAATACCAAGGATCTTATTGGGCTCCTGAGTTTTTATTTGCAAATGGTGAAGACATCCTGGTTGGATACGCTTCGTTGATTAAAACATTCTCTAGTGAGAATAAGGAGTGGCTCTTAAGTGATGAATTTGATGTGGAATCAAAAATGGGACAAGGCCACCTTGAAGGCTTTGTATTGAATGGTAATCAGATGGTGGTGTTGACTCGACCAAAACACAGTCAACTCCACATCCATAGGCTCGAAAAGCAGGGGCTTAACTGGATTCTGTTCGATGAAGCGGTATTGGCCGAACCTAAATTGTCCTTTCCAAATGAGCAGATTCAGTTCAGTGATGGTATTTTGGCCATTCCATTAAGCCTTGAAAACGATGAGGTTTGGGTTTTTGACACCAACAAAAAACTGAATGATCAAACGCCTTTGAAGTTGAGGAGTGTGGCTGGGACTTCACCCAAGCAGCACTTCAACACCGGAGATCTGGGCCCGGGTGTTGAGGTTGCTGAAAACTGGATGTATGTTTATTCGTCTGGCAGATTAGAACAATCTGCATCGCTGAACAAATACATGCCAGACGCCGTGTGTTCTTCAGACATCATCGGCCGGGTAGATGTCTGGAATAAACAAGATAACAGCTGGGACTATAAGGGCCAAATTTTACTCAATACCAGTCGTTATGCAGTACTTGATTTGATCAAAGACCAGGGCCAGGTTTATATGGTTATAGATAAAATAGGAGCATCAGAATATCAGCTCATTCCACTGAACAAAGGTGTCGCCAAGTATGAGCAGAGTATCCCTGTTGAGATTAAACGAAATGACATCCAGTATGATTAACACCTGTTAATCTGGGTCTTTGTTTTTGGAGCCAATGATCAATCGGGCGGGTTTGCGGTTGGTGAGGTAGGTCCAGAACCATTGCAGCAAAATCACCGTGGCCGAGCGCACGCCGATTAAAAAGTAAATGTGAATCAAGCCCCAAAAATACCACGCCGGCCAGCCTTTGAATTTCAAGCGCTTCAAATCAGCCACCGCCTTGTGTCGACCGATGGTGGCGAGGTTGCCAGCGTGTTGGTATTTAAACGGTTTGGCCTCCTCGATGGTGGCATGCTGGCGCAACAAACGACCCACATATTGGCCTTGCTGTTTGGCTGCTGGAGCGATACCAGGCACGGTGCCGTCTTGCCAATCCACGGCAGCGGCATCACCCACCACAAAAATGTCCGGGTGAGTGGGTAAACGCAACTTGGCATCCACCGCTACCTTGCCGTTTTTTTGCGCCTCCACACCCAACAGTTGAGCCACTTGGGGTTTAACGCCAGCTGCCCAAATGATGGTGTGGGCAGCGATGTGTTGGTCGGCTAAAGACACCGTATCCGCTTCAATGTTTTGCACAAACCGATCAAAAATCAACTCAACACCCATTCTTTGCAAAGCCTTAGCCGCATAACGGCACAGGCGGTCATCAAAGCCGGCCAGCAATTGTTTGCCGCCTTCCACCAACACCACCCGAGCTTTTCTGGTGTCGATGTGGCGGAAATCTTTGGCCAGGGTAGAGCGGGCTATTTCAGCGATGGCACCAGCCATTTCAACGCCAGTGGGGCCCCCACCAATGACCACAAAAGTCATGTAAGCCTGTCTTTCGGTTTCGTCATCACAACGCTCGGCTTGCTCAAACGCTGAAAAGATGTCGCGACGAATCGATAAAGCGTCTTTCAGGTTTTTCAAACCAGGGGCATGAGGCGCCCATTGTTCCTGACCAAAATAGGCGTTTTGTGCGCCGGTGGCCACCACCAAATAATCATAAGCATACCGCCCGTTTTGGGTGATCACCTGTTTTTCGGCTTTATCAACCTGCAGGACTTCATCCTGAATAACGGTGATGTTTTTGGCTTGGGCAAATATGCTGCGAATGGGCCACGCTATTTCAGATGGCGACAAATCACCGGTGGCCACTTGGTATAACAAGGGCTGAAACAAATGGTGGTTGGATTGATCGATGATGGTCACTTCCACTTCGGTATCTGCCAGTTGTTTGGCCGCCGCCAAACCAGCAAAACCACAACCGATGATCACTGCTTTGGGAGGGTTCATGGTGGCATCCACCTCGCTTGTTTGTTAAGAACGCAAGCCGATGCCCTTGTGCAGGATATACCAGGAAATGAAACCCAGTATCAACACAAAAGCGATGATGATGCCATAGGCCACACCGACATTGATGTCAGACACGCCCAAAAAGCCGTAGCGAAAGGTGTTGACCATGTACAGCACTGGATTAATCAGCGAGACCTTTTGCCAAAAATCCGGTAACAGGGTGATGGAATAAAACACCCCACCCAAATAGGTCAATGGTGTCAGCACAAAGGTCGGGATGATGGCGATGTCATCGAATTTTTTGGCAAAGGCCGCATTGATGAAGCCACCCAATGAGAACACCACCGAAGTCAGTATCACCGTCGACAACACAATCCACACGTTGTGCACTTGGATTTCAGTGAAAAACAAGGAAATCAAGGTAACAATCAGACCCACGGCCAGGCCCCGAAACAGGCTGCCACTGACGTAGCCAACCAATATGGCCCAGTTGGGCATTGGCGAAATCAACAACTCTTCCACGTGTTTGGCGAATTTGGCACCAAAAAATGAGGACACCATGTTGCCATAGGAGCTGGTGATCACCGCCATCATCACCAGACCAGGCACGATGAAAGACATGTAATCAAAGCCACCCATTTCTCCGATTCTCGAACCAATCAGGTTGCCGAAAATCACAAAATACAGGGTCATGGTAATAGCTGGAGGTAACAGGGTTTGTGACCAGATTCTGACGATGCGGGTGATCTCTTTGCGCACCAAGGTTTGGATACCAACTAAAGTTTCTGAACTCATGCCTGCGCTCCTTTGTTTTCAATCATTTTAACGAACAACTCTTCCAGGCGATTGGCCTTGTTGCGCATCGAGGACACACAGTATCCGGCTGCATCGATTTGTTTGAACACGCTGTTGAGGTTTTTGGTTTTGGGCAAATCCAACTCGATGGTATTGTCATCGCGAACCCTGGCATCCAATGCGGTTAACAAGGCTTCATCGGGTGTTTTGTCGAGGTCAAAGATGAAAGTTTCAATGTCCAGGGTTTTCAGCAGTTCTTTGATGGTGGTGTCCCGAACAATTTCGCCGTGGTCGATGATGGCAATGTTTTTACACAGCTGCTCGGCCTCTTCCAAATAGTGGGTGGTCAAGATGATGGTGGTACCCGACGCCGCGATTTCTTCCACAAATGACCACATCGAACGGCGAATCTCGATGTCTACGCCAGCTGTGGGCTCATCCAAAATCAAGATGCGTGGCTCATTGACCATCGCTCGGGCAATCATCAAACGCCGTTTCATGCCGCCAGACAAACCGCGGGACATGCTGTTGCGTTTGCCCCAGAGCTGTAGTTGTTTGAGGTATTTCTCGGTGCGCTCCAAAGCCACTTTGCGCGGGATGCCGTAATAGCCGGCCTGGTTGGCAATGATGTCAATGGGCTTTTCAAACATATTGAAGTTGAACTCCTGGGGCACCAGGCCAATCATTGACTTGACCGCCTGCCGGTCCTTGACCAGGTCTTTGCCAAACACTTTGACCTCTCCAGAGGTGGCATTGACCAGCGAGGATATGATGCCAATCAAGGTCGATTTACCGGCACCATTGGGGCCCAACAAGGCAAAAATCTCACCACTTTGAACGGTCAGATCCACGCCTTTGAGGGCCTGGGTCCCGTCTTTGTAGGTCTTAACCAGGTTTTTAATTTCAATTGCTTGTTCCATATTTCACTCTTCAGGTGTTGATTTTTCTCAAGTAGACCGTATATTGGCAAGCATCACTAATCACTGCTTTACCCATGGAAACTGAGTTTAAAAAATATATATGTGTGGTCTGCGGCCTCATTTATGACGAAGCCGATGGCTGGCCGGATGATGGCATAGCACCGGGTACTCGTTGGGAAGACGTGCCTGAGACCTGGATGTGCCCTGATTGTGGGGTCACCAAAGAAGACTTCGAACTGCTCTGATTCCAAGCGTCTTGCTCATGACCTTCCGTACTCATGCTTGCGGGCTCGTTTTGATACACCGCATCAATCGGTAATTGCGCCAATGTGCCACCACCATCAAGGTGCCACCCACCACAAACAGCGCTGACTCAATGATGATTTTCACTTCGCCTTCGAGCAAAGTGGCCGCCACCAAAATTAAGTAGCCAAACGCAAATAACACCATCACGGATTTGTTGCGGTGGTGATGCCAGCCGCGGGAGAATGACCAAGCGGCAATCAGGCCAATGACCGTCATCCAAATCCAACCATGACCAAAGTGCGCCCAACCGGGAATCACCGCAGACACGCTCAATAGGATGGGTAACATGGCACATTGAACGGCACACAGACCACTCAAAAACATGCCTAATTTGTCTGCCATGGATTTCATTAAAAGGATTGTACAGTGGTTGCCATCTAGATGGTAGCAGATATGGGTACCATCTTCCCGGTCACAAGGGCAATCAAGCAAATACTTTACACGCTTTTTTGAGGTACAATCTCAATCACAACGATTGCATTACCCGCGAACCAGCATGAACGACAACCACTACACCCAAGAAATTGAACAGTTTGACTCCCAGGCCGCCTTTTGGTGGGACCCCGACGGACCGTTCAAAACCCTACACCAGATCAACCCGCTGCGACTCAAATACATCACCGACCAGGTTAACATCAGTGGCCAACAGGTGTTGGATGTCGGTTGCGGTGGTGGCATCTTGTCTGAAGCTTTGGCCGCTAGCGGCGCCGTGGTAACCGGATTGGATTTGTCCCCAGCCTCCTTGCAGACCGCCCAGTTACACCTGCATGAATCTGGACATGACATCAACTACCTGCAACAAAGCGTCGAAGCTTTTGCTGCCGAAAATCCAGCCAGCCAGGATGTGGTGTGTTGTTTGGAAATGCTTGAACATGTGCCTGATCCTGAAAGCATTCTGGATGCCTGTGTGGCCGCGCTGAAACCCGGCGGGTGGTTGTTCCTGTCTACCTTAAACCGCACCCCCAAAGCCATGCTGCTGGGCATTTTTGCGGCTGAACACGTGTTAAAAATTGTGCCCAAAGGCACGCACCATTACGAGCAGTTCATCAAACCCTCCGAGCTGGTCAAAGCCCTGGTCACCCGGCCAGTTGAAATTGCCGACATTTCTGGCATGCGCTACAACCCCATCACCCAAAGCGCGGTACTGGACAAAACCGACCTGGACATCAATTACCTGCTGGCCGCGCAGAAAAGGAACTGACCGTGTCTGACTACCAAGCCATCTTGTTCGATTTGGACGGCACCTTGATAGACACTGCGGTGGACATGATTCATGCGCTGGCACGACTGGCAGACAACCACCAGATCCAACATGAATTGAATGTCGCCGACTTCCGCCAATACATTTCCAAAGGCGCGGTGGCCTTGGTTAAATCGGTTTTCAGTGACCCATCTGCCGAATTACTGGAACAACTGCGTTTGGAATACCTCGACATTTACCAACAACAGTTAAACACCCACAGCCAGTTGTTTCCTGGCATTGCCGAGCTCATCACGCACCTGGACAACAACGCCACACCTTGGGGCATTGTCACCAACAAACCGTCCTGGCTGGCCAACCCCATTGTCAGCAACACCCCAGAACTGCGCAACGCCGGCACCCTGGTTTGTGCCGATGAAGTGGGCATCGCCAAGCCCGACCCCAAAGCCTTGTTGCACGCCGCCCAACTGATGAAAATCGACCCGGCCAAAACCCTGTACCTGGGTGATGCCCAATCCGACATCGACGCGGCCCACGCCGCTGGCATGCAATCAGCCATCGCCCTGTGGGGCTACCTGGCCCCCGAAGACCAACCACAGGAATGGCTGGCACACCACCATTTTGAACACCCAGAAACGCTGCACCCGCTGATTAAATTGATTAAATAAGGGATTGGTTTCGCATTGAATGGGTAGGTTGGTGCTGAGCTCGCGAAGCCCAACATTTTTTTTAAATATTTGGAAACATTCAAGTATATTGTCATTGCGGCGTAGGCCGCAATCCAGTGTCTTTGAGATGATGGTTTAAGTGTTGTGGAAATTGGCTGATTTGATATCGCCATGCAAGACGCTGGATCCCGGACTGCGCCGGGATGACGGCGGAGATAGGCTGAACATTACCGGCCCCATTAATGGAATCCATTTAATCAATATTCTCGCGTTATTCCCGAACCCGATCAGGAATCCAAATGGACGGTGTTTCAGAACCTGAGGCGCTGAATTATCCCTTTGCCTATAAATGCTGAAAAGCGTGTCATAAAGACAACAGGCCCAAGCCCATTCAATCCAAAGAGATTTTTAGCCCATCTTCGGCCAACACAACCGGACCGTCATAGCTGTTTTTAATCAACTCAACGGCTTGCTCTTGGTGCGGCAAACTGCGCGTCATAAAGTGCGCCAACAACAGTTTTTTGGGTTGAGCAGCTGCTGCAATTTTGGCGATTTCAGAAGGTGGCATGTGTAATTTTCTGGCTGTTCCCGTGGCGGCCTCTTCGATGGCATTGTTGGCCACCAGCAAGTCGGTGCCTTTTGCCAATTTAGCCAAAGAGCCAAACTGGTTGTTCATGTCACCAGAAAACGTGATGGCACAATCACCGATATCTACCCGCCAAGCCACTGCACTGATAGGGCCGTGGTGGGTGCCGGTGCTGCTGAGCTTGATGGCATCATTCAACGTGTGCTGTTGGATTTGGTGGTGAGACAAAGAAGCGTCCTTGGCTTTGATTTTAAAGGCGCTGCTTTTGTTGGGCTCCCAATAGTCATTGAGGTAGCGGTAGGCGCCTTCGTTGCTGAACAGTTCAGCCAGGTAGGTTGATGTGGCTGGCATCATGTCATTGCCAGCTGGGCCCATCACCCACAAGTCGGTGCTGCGATCAGTGAAGTAGGCGTCTTTGATAAAAGCCGGCACATCGACGCTGTGATCGACATGCAAATGGGTCAGCAAAATCACCTGTAAGTGTTCAGAATGGGCTTGGGCTTGCTCAAACTGATGCGCCGCGCCGCTACCAGCATCGACCAAAATGACGGCTTGATCATTCACCCAAATCAAGTGTGATGAAGACACCCGGCCATCGGTTAATTCAGGACCGCCAGAGCCCAAAACCTGCAGTTTGATGTTTTGCTCTTCACAACTTTGTGCGGCAACAGCAACAGACCAAAGCAGTGACATTAACGTAATTAACTGTTTCATCATCGTGCTCCATTCAAAACCTCAGGTTAACACGGTGGGTGTCAAAGCAGCGACTAAAGGGAATGCGCTTGGGCTTCAAATCCGAAACACTTCTTCATGCAAGGCGCGGGCTTTTTCAATCACTTCCTGCGGTGATTTCTGCCACACCTCTGGGTTAGCGCACAAGCCGGCGACAAGCCGAATCATGGCTTCTTCACCTAGGCCAATGCCTTTTTTGTGGATGCCACCGATGCTCTGTGGATGGACGGGGTTGCTGGGATGTTGCATGCTGCCTCCGAGTTGGTTTATTTCAGTGATTCGTCTGAATTATTATAAACAAGGAAGCCTTTGCTTGGCTGGTTTGGCCCGCAAATTTTAAGTCGTTTTGCGTAAAACGAACAGCGAGCCAAACACGTAACCGATAAAGCTTTAATGTCCGGTTATAGCCACCACGCCAACGATGATTAAGTAACCCGCAACAATGTAGTTGAGCAGTTTAGGAAAAATCAAAATGCCGATGCCTGCCAAGATTGAAAGAACCGGTGTCAATTGTAAATGTAGTGTCATGGTATAAGCCTCCTCAAGGGGTGATTAAAAAACAAACGCAACCAACACCAAATTGGCAAAATGTTGCGTTTGTTCTACCCTGATGATTCTAAATGCACAGCACCGTTTAGTGGTAATAATTAGCAAAGAGGTTTTGCCAACTTACCAAAATCGCATCAGGTTAATCAGCAAATGCCATAATTTTTCCAGACCATTCCACAACAGATTTTCCAGGGTCAAAAACCCCAGCACGGCTGTTACCAGGGTAAACCACACAATAAATTGCATTGGAATACTGGTATAAAAAACATAGGACAACACCAACCAAAACAGCACCGCCGTAACGAACCCCGCAACGGCTGACAGGGCGGCCACAGCCAGGCGATCGGAGAGGGTGGTTGGGTTTTTGTTTTGGGGCATGTTGGTTTTCTTTTGTGTTTAAACGTGTTTAGTATAACAATTTGTGGGTGTTGTTTATGCGATTGGAAACAAAGGTTGCGGCAGCGTTGGGAGGTCCTTCGGCTACGCTCAGGATGACAATGCTGTTTTTTTTGTATTGCGTCTCCATTAGGAGATTGCCGCGTCGCTTCGCTTCTCGCAATGACGGTTTTTTGATTAAAATAGAGACGCCCGGGTCGGGCTTCTCTGTATTTTGTTTAGCTTTTGGCTTTGAGTTTGAGGCGGTAGGCGTGAAGTAGGGGTTCGGTGTAGCCGGAAGGTTGGGTTTTGCCTTGGAACACCAGGTCTAAAGCCGCTTGATAGGCGGTGTTGTGCTCCGGGTCATCGGCCATGGCTTGGTAACTGGGGTCGTTGGCGTTTTGTTGGTCGACGACTTTCGCCATGCGCGCGAAGGTGTCTTTGACTTGTTGTTCGGTGCACAAACCGTGTTCCAGCCAGTTGCAGATGTGTTGGCTGGAGATGCGCAGGGTGGCGCGGTCTTCCATCAGGCCCACATGATTGATATCCGGTACTTTGGAACAGCCCACGCCATGATCAATCCAACGCACCACATAGCCGAGGATGCCTTGTGCGTTGTTGTCCAGTTCGTGTTGAATTTCAGCTGCTGTCAAGGCTTTTGGGTCCTCACACAGCGGGATGGTGAGGATGTCATTGAGGTCGGCACGTTCTCTGGATTTGAGTTGTTGTTGAACCGCAAACAACTCCACCTGGTGGTAATGCATGGCGTGTAAGGTGGCACCAATCGGTGAGGGTACCCAGGCACAGTTGGCACCGGCTTCGGGGTGTTCGCTTTTCATCGCCATCATTTGGGCCATTTCATCGGGCATGGCCCACATGCCTTTGCCGATTTGCGCTTTGCCGGTGAAACCACAGGCCAGACCCGTGTCCACATTCCAGTCTTCATAAGCTTGGATCCAGGGCATGGTTTTGATGACGGCTTTGGGCGCCATCGGCCCCAACAACATGCTGGTGTGAATTTCATCGCCGGTGCGATCCAAGAAGCCGGTGTTGATGAACACAATGCGGTCTTTTACCGCACGGATGCACTCCTTGAGGTTAACGGTGGTGCGACGTTCTTCATCCATAACGCCGATCTTGACGGTGTGGCGGGGTAAGCCCAAAGCGTCTTCCACGCGATTGAATAAGGTGTTGGCAAAAGCCACTTCTTCGGGACCGTGCATTTTCGGTTTAACGATATAGACGCTGCCGGTCCGAGAGTTTTGCAAGGGGCCAAGTTGTTGTAAATCGTGTTGGGCAATCAACACACTGATCATCGCGTCCATGATGCCTTCGGGCACTTCGTTGCCATCGGCATCGAGGATGGCGGGGTTGGTCATCAAGTGACCGACGTTGCGACAGAACAACAAACTGCGTCCCGGCAAGGTGAATGTGCTGCCATCCAGGGCGGTGAAAGTTTTGTTTGGAGCGGCCACGCGGGTCATTGGCTGGCCATTTTTCACGAAGGTATCTGTCAGGTCACCACGCATCAAGCCCAACCAGTTGCGGTAAACTCCGACCTTGTCTTCGCCGTCCACAGCGGCAACCGAATCCTCAAAGTCCTGAATGGTGGTCACCGCCGATTCTAAAGTGAGGTCACTGACCCCGGCAGCATCGGTTTGACCCACTGGCGACTCTGGATCAATCTCTATGATCACGTGCAGGCCGTTGTGAGACAGCAGTATTTGGCTGGGTTGCTCCGCAGCGCCACTGTAGCCGATACATTGGACCGCTGATTTTAAGGTCACTTTGGGGCCATCGGCCAATGACACCAACAGCTGTTTATCATGAATCTGGTAAGCCGTGGCCTGGTGGTGGCTGCCTTCATTCAAGGCAAAGTGCTGATCGAGAAAATCACGACCATAAGCAATCACAGCCTGACCCCTGGCTTCATTGTAGGCATCACCCGGGGCCAGCTCACCTTTACGCGTAATCACATCGGTGCCATACAGGGCATCATATAAACTGCCCCAGCGGGCATTGGTGGCGTTCAGTGCAAAGCGGGCATTAGACGTCGGTACCACCAATTGCGGCCCGGCTTGTTGGGCAATTTCGTCATCAACGTTTGCGGTACCGATTTGGAACGCATCACCTTCTGGCACCAGGTAACCGGTGTCTTGGAGGAATTGCTTGTAGGCGGCTGGGTCAAAGTGGTCTCGGTTGTTAAGCGACCACTGGTCCAGTTGGTCTTGTAACTGTGTGCGTTTGGCCAGCAGTTGCTGGTTGACTGGTGACAGCTCGGTAATCAACTGCGCAAAAGCAGACCAGAACGCATCCGGCTGTTGATTCAATTCGGGCAAGACTTCTTGTTCAATGAATTGGCTGAGTTGGGTGTCTACCTGGAGCGTATCGCGTTGGCAATATTCAGTCATTTGTGGTCCTTTGGGTTGAAAGTTTAAAGACGAAACCTTTTTATTCTAGCGAACAAAATTAGACTAAAAACTCTAATTCTGCGGTTTTCACCAAAAAATCTTTAAATAAATTTTTATTTCTCAATTGTCGCAAAAAGGTGTTTAAAAGTCATGAAAATGTGCTTAATATTCAGGAACGTGTTATTCAAACGTTTGTTTGATTAATGCCTTTTAAAGAGAGAGTAACCACTTTTTGTGGTGTAGCATCACAACCAAACACAGGATTTTATATCATGTCAAATTACCAAACTGAAGTGCAATCAGCCGACGGACTCATCAAAGAATACCAGACACCCTGGTCTACCTTGAACCCCGAATACGTGGCTCGCATGAAGCTTCAAAACCGCTTCAAAACCGGACTCGATATCGCCAGATACACAGCCAAAATCATGCGCCAAGACATGCGTGACTATGATCTGGATTCATCCAACTACACCCAATCATTGGGTTGCTGGCACGGCTTTATTGGCCAGCAAAAAATGATTGCCGTCAAAAAACACCACGGCACCACCGCCAAACGCTACCTGTATTTGTCCGGGTGGATGATTGCTGCCTTGCGTTCTGAGTTTGGCCCCTTGCCTGACCAGTCGATGCACGAAAAAACCAGCGTGCCGGCATTGATCAAAGAGCTGTATGGCTTCCTGAAACAGGCCGATGCCCGGGAGCTGCGCGCTTTGTTCAAACAACTGGACGAAGCCAAAGCCGCCGGTGATGAGGTCAACGCTGCCCGCCTGCAGGAAAACATCGATAACTTTGAAACCCACGTGGTGCCCATCATCGCTGACATCGATGCCGGTTTCGGTAACGAAGAGGCCACCTACCTGCTGGCCAAAAAAATGATTGAGGCCGGTGCCTGTGCGATTCAAATCGAAAACCAGGTTTCCGATGAAAAACAATGCGGTCACCAGGACGGTAAGGTCACCGTACCCCATGCCGACTTCCTGGCCAAAATCCGCGCCGTGCGTTACGCCTTTTTGGAATTGGGTGTGGACGATGGCATCATCGTCGCCAGAACCGACTCGCTTGGCGCCGGCCTGACCAAACAAATTGCAGTGACCCAAGAACCCGGCGACCTGGGCGATAAATACAACGCCTTTTTGGACTGTGACGAAATCGGTCTGGAGGAGCTCAACAACGGCGATGTGGTCATCAAGCAAGCAGGCAAATTGGTCAAACCCAAGCGCCTGCCCAGCGGCCTGTTTCAATTCAAACCGGGTACCGGTGAGGACCGTTGTGTGCTCGATTGCATCACCAGCCTACAAAACGGTGCCGACTTGTTGTGGATTGAAACTTCGACGCCACATGTTGGCCAAATCGGCGGCATGGTTGAACGCATCCGTAAAGTGGTTCCCGATGCCAAACTGGTTTACAACAACTCGCCTTCTTTCAACTGGACTTTGAACTTCAGACAACAGGCCTATGACTTGATGCAAGAAGCCGGTGAAGACGTGTCCGCTTACGATCGCGACGCCCTGATGGATGTTAAATACGACGACACGCCATTGGGTCAAAAAGCCGACCACATGATCCAGGCATTCCAAAAAGACGGTTCGCAACAGGCCGGTATTTTCCACCACCTGATCACCTTGCCCACTTACCACACCGCCGCCCTGTCCACCGATCAACTGGCCAAAGGTTACTACGGTGAGGCTGGGATGTTGGCTTATGTGTCTGGTGTGCAACGCAAAGAAATTCGTGAAGGCCTGGCCTGTGTCAAACACCAAGACATGGCCGGTTCCAACATCGGTGATGACCACAAGGAATACTTCTCCGGTGATGCCGCCTTGAAAGCCTCAGGTGCCGATAACACCATGAATCAATTTGATTGAATCATATGAACCACTAATAAACGTTGTAAATTCCCGCCGACCAACCACCTCTGGCCGGCGGGTAATCAGGCAATAAAAGACATCCTGTTTTGTTTGTGAGCCTCTTAGCCCCAATGACTGGGGCTTTTTTTTGCTTCTGATTTTGTCTTGCGGGTTAGGTATAATCACTTGAACCACACGAACAGACCGGTTGCTTTTTGAAAGACAGTAAACAAACTAGGCAGTTGTTGCACCAGGCCCTCGGTCTTGATTCCGAAGCCAGGACGGTCTTGCTCGAACAAATCACCGATCAGGACATCCGCAGTCAGGTTGAAACCTTGTTGCTGAATGACACGCAGCGTGAGCAATTCATGCAACAGTCTGCATCCGACACGTTGCAACCGGGCACCGTCATCAACCGCATCCGCATTGAAAAGTTACTCGGCCAAGGTGGCATGGGCTCGGTTTACCTGGGCTTTGATGAAAAGCTGGAACGTCAGGTGGCGATCAAATCCATCCGCCCCGAACACCTAAAAAACCCAGCCACCCAACAACGCTTTGAACGGGAGGCGCAAATCCTGTCGAAAATCAACCACCCATCGATTTGTCAGCTGTACGATTACCTGGAAACCGATGGCGGTGATTTTTTGGTGCTGGAATACATCCAGGGCAAACCTTTGTATCAGGTACCGTTAAGTGAAACGCAAAAACTCAGTGCCCTGGCTGAGCTGGCAGCGGCCCTGGCAGTGGCGCACGAGCACGGCATCGTTCACCGGGATTTGAAGCCAGACAACATCATGATCACCGACAGTGGTCAGTTGAAAGTGCTCGACTTTGGCATCGCCCAATCGTTATCAACACCCAGAACCCACAACGACCCCGTCGCCACCTCGACACCCCGCAAGGACAGTCACCTCACGCAACAAGGTTCCTTGGTCGGTACCATCCGTTACATGAGCCCTGAACAGGCCAAGGGTGAAGTCATCGGCACCGCCAGTGACCTGTATGCTTTGGGCATCATCGCCCAGGAAGTGTTCAGCCACCAGGCCGCCTATGCGGTGATGGAAACCGAGCAACTGTTGGCCGATGTTCAACAGGGCAAGCGCCTTGAGTCAGCCAACTTGCCTGGAGCTTTGCAATCCTTGATTGATGACCTGACCCAGCTACAACCACAAGATCGGCCAACGGCCTTGGTGGCAGCACAACGCTTTCGTGACATTTTGCTGGCACCTAAAGTCAAACGCCAAAAACGCATCAAATGGGGCATCGCTGTGGCCATCACTGCGTTATTGGCGGTGTTGTTGTGGCAGTGGCTGCAAATGGGCGCACAAGCCAACCGCAACCAACTGATCAATGACTACGAAAATCAAATCAATGACCTGGTCAAACAAGCCGACCAAATTTATGTGTTGCCCATCCATCCGGTGGGTCAGGAAATCAGCCATATCTTGCAACAAGGCGAGCTCCTGTACGCCAACATTTACAACGATGCGGTGTTGAGCGATGCCGACAAAAATCGCTTGTTGGGCCTGATCATGTTGCGTGCTGAGTATTTTGCTGAAGCCATTCCATTGTTGCAGAAAGGTCAGGCTGAAAACACCTTGTTGGCTGAAGCCTGGACCAAGCTGTACATTGAGAAAGCCTCTGCATTTTCTGATCAACATGGTTACGAACAAGCCATGAACGACCCCAACTTACAACAAAACTTCCTGCAGCCAGCGCTACAACACATCCAGCTGGCGGCGGCAGAAACCGGCACCACCGATCCACTGTTGCAGGCTTTTGTGTTGACGCAAACCGAGTCACTGGACTCCGGGCTGCAGGCCGTGAACCAGCTGCTGACGGAAAAACAATGGAACAAGGATGCGGTTAACCTCAAGGCTTTGATTTTGTCGGCCTCCATGCAAAATGCCCAACAAAAAGGTCAGTGGGAAGCGGCCAAAGACTATGCCTTGTTGACCGCAGAAACCTACCAGCGCTCAACAGCCATGGCCCGCAGCTACCCGCCTGGCTATGAAAGCCTGTGCTACACCTATTTGGGTTTGATGACCGATGGCATCCAACGCAGCGGAGAGCAGGTCAAAGAGTTTGCCCAAAGCGCCATCCAGGCCTGTGAAAACGCATTACAAACCTTGCCTGAGAACCGCTACCCCAAATTCCTGCTGTCTCGCATCTATTTGATGCAGGCGCGGTGGGCCTTGTCTTATGGTAATGATGTCCAAACGCCCTTGGCGCAAGCCAAACATTGGCACCAGGAGGCCGCTGCCTTGGACGATGTGTTTACTTTTACTTGGACCCAGGCGTTGCTGGCGGCCACCGAAGCCAGTCACCTCACTTTGCGTGGCGATGATGCTTTGCCCTTATTGGAGCAAGCGGTGGGCTGGTTTGAACAGTTGTTGCCGGTTGAGTCACCGTACCGGCCTTATGTGGTCAGCGACATGTTATTGGTGTTGAGTCAACAAGCCCATGAGCTGATCAGACAAGGTCGCAACCCCGAGGCCACCTATGCCCGCGCTCAGCAGCTGTACGATGAGATCATGCTGACACCTGATTTACTGGTCAACGAACAATGGGGTCTGCTGAATAACATGGCCCAAATCTATTGGGTTGAATTAAATCACCAGTTCATACTGAATCAAGACATCAGGCCGTTGGCCTTGCGCTTGGGGGCGTTTTTAAGCCCTGCCGACAACCAGCTGATTGATGACCCCCACCAACTGATTAACCTGGCCAACACCCATTTGTTGCTGGCTAATTATCTTCAGCGCCAACAACTGACCTATACCGAACACATGAACTTGGCTGAGGAATACATCAATCAAGCCATGCAGATCAACTCAACCCACCCCAGCATCCTCATCAGCAAGGCCCAGTTAATGACCTTGCAGGAGGCCGCCGGCGACCGCAATTACCAGGCAGCCAATGACCTGTTTGCTCAAGCGCTTGCGGTTTTTCCCGAGCAGCCTTACCACCTGCAAAGCTGGGCCAACAGCCTGTTACTGCAAGCCCAAAATCCCAAGGACAACCAGTCTGACGAGGCGCTTCTCCGCGCCCAAGCGGTCATCACCAAAGCCTTAACCATTGATCCTGGTAATCCGTTTTTCCAGCACACCCAGGCTGCCATCAATGCCTGGCAGCAAAGCACAAACCACTGATGTTCAAGACCCCACACCATGACACAACTTAACCCACACCTGTCTCACCTGGCATGTACTTTTTGTGACCGGCAGTTTCCTGCCGATAAACCCATGAACCTGTGCCCTGAAGATGGCCGACCTGTTCAAGCGGTTTATGACACCGATGCCATCAAAGCCAGCCAATGGTATGACCTTGAGCGACCCAATATGTGGCGCTTTGCCGGGATATTGCCACTGGCTGAAGGCTTTGTGTCACTGGGTGAGGGACACACCGCTTTGCTAGATTACAACGACCACCCGTTGGCAAAGAGCCAAGGCTTCTCGCTGTTTATCAAAGACGAGGGCAAAGGCCATCCGGGCTTCAGTCAAAACCCCACCTTGAGTTTCAAAGACCGGGGCATGGCCGTGGTCGCCAACATGGCCAAACATTTTGGCTTGACGCAATTGGTGGTGCCCACCCAAGGCAACGCCGGTGATTCGCTGGCCTGTTATGCCAACCAGCTGGGCCTGGGTGCCACCATCATCATGCCCGATGACACGCCCATGCCAATACAAGGCAGTGTGGCCGCTTTGGCGTTCAAAAATCCAGACATCAACCTGGACATGGTGTCGGGCACCATCAAAGAAGCCGGGGCCTTGATGAAAGCAAAGTACCTGCCACAAGGGTTTTTCAATGTCGCCACCTTTCAGGAGCCAGGGTGGCGCATCGAAGGCAAAAAAACCATGGGGCTGGAGTTGGCTGAACCCAACCTGATGTCCCAACACTGGCAACTGCCTGATGTGATTTTATATCCCACCGGCGGTGGTACCGGCATCCTCGGCATGTGGAAGGCCTTTGATGAACTCCAGGCGCTGGGCATGATTGATGCACACCGACCCCGGGTTGTGGCGGTTCAGTCTGCAGCCACACCACCGGTGGCCGAGGCCATTGCCCAAGACCGCTTTGAACCCGAGCCTACAGAAGCTGGTCAAACCCTGGCTGTGGGCCTGAATGTCGCCGGCGGGGTGGGGCATTTCAAAGTCGTCGAAATCGTGCGCCAAAGTGGGGGCACCGCCATCACCATCAATGAAGCGGACATCGCTGCCAGCCTGTCGGCTGTGTGGCAAGCCAAAGGCTGGTGGATTTGCCCAGAGGGCGCGGCTTGTCTGGCCGCTTTGGAGCCACTGCTGCAGCAAGGCCACATCCACCCCGGTGAACAGGTGGTGGTGTTCAATACCGGTTCATTTGAAAAATACTTGCCCGAAGTCCGTCATTTGCTGTGAATTCATCAGACCGCATTGCGACTGGCGTTGATGTTGCCATACAAGGAGCGGGTCACCAGTTTTTCATAAGCGGCCAATAACGCTTCATCATCATGCCCTTGTTTTTGCATGGCATTGATGCGCTGCAGGGCGTACTGCTGGATGGTCAACAACGGCAACACAATCGCCTCCCGGGCCATGATGGATTGTTTGCGCAGCGGTTTATCAGGTAACAACTCAGAGGCCTCGGCCACGGTTTTTAAGGCTTGTTCGGCGGCCTTGAATTCGCGATTGATTAACAACCAAAAATCACCAAACCTGGGATCTTCTTGCAAATAAGCAGTCAACGGCATAAACGACTTACACAAGGACATCATGCTGTTGTCGATGATGGCTTTGAAATACCCCGATTTTTGATACAAAGTTTGCAAGGCCTGCGCTTCACCCTGGTCAATCAAGGCCGTCAACGCGGTACCCAAGCCGTAGTAACCCAGTACATTTTGTTTCAGCTGACTCCAGGCGCCGACGAAGGGAATCGCCCGCAAATCCTCGAACACCAAGCCATCACCACCCGATCTTTTGGTGGGGCGGCTGCCAATGTTGGTCATGCCGTAATACTTCAGCGTGCTGATTTGTTCCAAGTAAGGCACAAAGTCAGGGTGTTGTTTGAAAGCCTGGTAATGGGCCAGGCTCAATTCTGAAAGGCGCCCCAACAGCTGCTTGCTGTCTTCGTCCCAACCCGTGGTTTGCGGGCGGATGCGACTGGAAAGTCCAGCGCTCAACAACTGTTCCAGGTTGTACTGGGCCGACAACGCATGACCAAAATTGGCTGAAATGGTCTGGCCTTGGATGGTCAGTTGGGTGGCGGTGTTTTCAATCGCCGGGTTTTGTGACGCATAAAATTTGTGGGCCTCGCCACCGCCGCGGGCTGGTGGACCGCCGCGGCCATCAAAAAACACCAAACTGACGCCATGACGGCGAGCCACTTCGGAGAGTTTTTCTTTGGCCTGCATGATGGCCCAGTTGGCGGTCAAATAACCCCCATCCTTGGTGCCATCAGAAAAGCCCAGCATGATGGTTTGTCGCATGCGGCGGTGTTCCAAATGTTGGCGGTAACTTGGGTGCTGGTACAAGCTCTCCATAATCTCAGGTGCCTGTTGCAGGTCTTCAATGGTTTCAAACAGCGGTACGATATCGACACTGATGGCTTCACCTGACCACCCAGCAAGGCCAAAAAAGGCCAGCACTTCCATCACGTTAAGGGCCGACTGGCAGTTGCTGATGATGTAGCGGTTGGCACCGGCCTCACCACTGGTCTGTTGAATTTGTTCAATCGCCTGGATGCTGTTCAGGGTGTCTTTGGCCACATCGCTTGCAAGTGCATCCACCGCAGCGGCAGGACAGCCCTTTGCCAAGACTTGCATTTGTTCGGCCGACGTCATTTGTTCATAGTCTGCGGGTAAAGCGGCTGTGCGCTCAGCGATTTCAACCATCACCTGGTGGTGGACCCGCGAGTCCTGACGCACATCCAAGGTGGCGAAGTGCACGCCGAAGGTTTTGACTTGGTTGAGCAGTTGTTCGACTTGGTCAGCAAACAGGCCGTGGTGGTTGGCATTCACTTCTGTCAGGATGGTTGCCAACGCCTGCTGTATGTCAGCCACCGTGATGGGCGTGCTTTCATCGGTTAAAAAAGCACAGCGGTACAATTTGTGTTCAAGGGCCTCCAGTTGGGTATCGACCCCAGGGAAAGTCAGTCTGCGTTTCAACTGACGCACATCCCGGTAGTAACACTTGAGGATGCTGCGATGCAGTCGGTCGGCCACTTTCAGTGTGGTTTTTGCATCCACAAAAGGGTTCCCATCGCGGTCACCGCCAGGCCAAAAACCCAACTCAACAAAGCCGTTATCGGGTAAATCTTGCCCATTAAAAACGGCTGTTTGTACGCGCTTTGTCACCGACTTCATGGTGTCGTAGAAAACATTTTCCAAATACCAAATCAAGCTCACGGCTTCATCAAACGGTGACGGCTTGGTTTTATTGAACAACGGTGTTTTGCCTAATTGTTGTAGCAAGCCCTCGATTTGCGCCAGGTCATTGTTCTGAATGGCGGTGCTCAAATCATTCATGATGCCCAGCACCGGGCCCGGGTAAAACTGCGTGGGATGGGCTGTTAACACCACCCTGATGCGGTAATCATCCAGCGCCTTCTTTAAGGTCTCATTCAAGCCCAGGTGATCTGCTTGAGCAGCAAAAGAAGGCATGGTACCTTCTCCGTTCATGTCATGGTTGCTGGCATATGCCGCTTCCTCGATGGAATCAAACAGCACAATTTGGCGCTCAATGTATTGAATGAATTTAAACAAAGAGGTCAACTGTTTCTCCGCCGTCATGTCCTCCTGTTGGTCAAAAAATTCGGTGATGATGGCTTCTGGGCTTTGGCCCTTTTGGTAGCCTTGTTGACAGGCCTGGGTCAACAGCGGCAACAACACGCCGGTTTGGTAGACATCATCAAACGGCAGGTTCAAAAACAAACTGTTGTAGATGTGGTAGCGGTTTAGAACCGTGTGGCGGTAGTTATTCAAGGGTTGCTGGTTTTTCATGCGTCAAACAGTTGAGTGATGAATTGATTATGTTACGTTGCCAAGGCCCTGGGTGTAAACCGTTGTGTGCTGCTGTTGGTTTAAATACCCAAAGGCTGATTGACATCTGCGCCAAACAGGTGAAAAATAATAAGCAGGAGGGTCACATGAAAAAAGTTATCGTATTCATCAGTTTGTTTTGGATCGGCTGGGTTCAAGCCGAGGATGCCGACATCAGCGTGGAGGTCAGGTTGTTTCAAGCCCGGGTCATCACCGGTGATTTGGCCAAAATGGAATTCACCATCCGCAACCAAGGCCCTGACACCGCCTCAGCGGTGCGCCTGGATGTCAACGTCACCCAAGGCTTATTCAGTCAGCTGACCACCTCAGCACCTGGGCCTTGTCAAATCAACCAAAGTGCCGGGCAAATCCGTTGCGAGAACGTCGGTGATTTTCCAGCCGGCAGTGAAAAAGTGGTGTTGGTGCGGGTGCAGTTGGAACAACAAGAAGACCCTGAGAACCTGGTATTAGAAGGTAGTGTCTCATCGCCAGCCAATGACCCCAACCCCGCTAACAACCAACAAACCGCCGTGTTTCAAGTGAGTGCCTTGCCCACAGCTGGAGAATATGCTCTGAGTATGTTGACCAACATGCCCGAAGCCCGCCGAGCACGATTTGCCAGGGCGGCACAGGTGTTGGGCGCTTATTGTGGTGGTGACAACCTCCACAATGGCATCAATGGCCTGTGTGATGAAATCTTGCAACAGGCTGAGTTGGGTGATTTTGAAATGTTAACGCGCGTGCTCTCATGGATGCGACCTCGCAATGCCGTCCACCAAGCCAGAAACTCGACCAAGTTGGTGGCTTCCCAACTGTCCAACCTGGGAGCCCGGATGGCCCAGTTGCGCGCCGGTGTGAGTGGTTTTTCCGCCGCTGATTTGAACATCAACAACGGCTCAGAATCATTGCCGTTGGGGATGTTGGCCTATCAGGGTGAACCAGCCGCTGAAAGTTTCGTTTCGCCTTGGGGGTTTTTTATCAATGGCGATTTGACCACGGGCGATTTTGAGTATGCCGATGAAGTGAACGATGGTTTTGATTTTGATTCTGACAGCCTGACCATTGGGGTAGATTACCGATTCTCGTCACGTTGGGTGGCCGGTGTAGCGCTGGGTTACAACGAAATGGATTCCGACTCGGGTGCTGGTGTGCGCCTGCAGTCAGAAGGCTTCAGCGCCAACCTGTATGCCTTGTTCTCGCCCAACGAGCATTTTTATTGGGACACCCGCTTCAGTTACGCCACACCTGATATCAGACAAACTCGCAGCGAAGTGTTTGTGTTGATTGATGAGGTGGTGGAAACCTTGGCTGTCGGCAACACCCAGTCGAATCAGTTCACTTTATCCACCCAGATGGGTTTCAACTGGTATACCGGCGCATGGAATTGGTCACCTTTTTTAAGTGTTGAATACGTCAACAATGAGCTGGATCAATTCACCGAAAGTGGTGCCAATGGTTTCAATATGTTCTACGCTGAACAAGACTTCAAAGCCGTTAAGTATGACCTGGGCCTGACGCTGTCCCGTGCCATCAGCACTTCCAAGGGGGTTTTGTCGCCACAAATCAGCTGGCAACACCATGTCGAGGACCAAGACGATGGCATCATGAAAATGCGCTTGGTGGGTATGCCTGTCGACGAGCTGTTCAATGTGGAGACCAACTTCACCGAAGACAATTACAGCCAACTGGGAGTGGGCCTGACTTGGGTCACCGCCAACGGCAAAATGTTTTATCTGCGGTATCGGCAGCTGCTGGGCCTGAATAATTTTGATCAATCAACCATCAGTGTGGGCGCGCGTTTCGAATTTTAACAGCGCCCTTTTTCACTGAACACCTCACTTCTGTCCGGTTTTTGGGACTTTCGGCACTGTACAGTTCCAGTCCAAAGTCCCATCATGTTTGGCCAATTCATGAATAACCAGAGGACACAATGAAACACTTACGTAAATCAACCTGGCTGACGGGCCTGACCCTGGCTTTGTCGATGAGCCTGGGCGTGCAAGCCCAAGAAGCCGCACCCAAAGAAACCAACCCACTGTTGGCTGAGTGGACCGGTCCTTACGGCGGCGTACCAGCTTTTGATCAAATGGACCTGAAATACGTACCGGAAGCTTTTGATGTCGGTATTGCAGAAAACCTGGCCGATTATGAAAAAATCGCCAATAACCCAGAACCACCGACTTTTGAAAACACCATCGTGGCGATGGAAAGCGCCGGTGAACGGTTGGGTCGGGCTTTCACCTACTTCGGTATTTGGGGCAGCAATTTATCCAGCCCGGAAGTGCGTAAGCTACAAATGGAATACTCACCGAAGTTTTCTGAGATGAGTTCAAAAGTTTCACAAAACAAAAAACTGTTTGCTCGAGTTAAGCAGGTCTATGAAGACTCCTTGAAAGACCCGCTGCCTCCAGAAGCACAGCGCTTGGTGCTGGGCACTTATGAAGGCTTTGCCATGAATGGCGCGGACCTGGATGAAGTATCCCAAAAGCGCTACGCCGCAATCAACAAGGAACTGTCATCGCTGTACACCCGTTTTGCCAACAATGTGTTGCATGACGAAGAAGGTTATGTCACCTACCTGAACAAAGACCAACTCAGCGGTTTACCCGAATCATTGGTTAAGTCTGCCGCGGCTGCAGCCAAAGAAAAGGGCAAAGAAGGCATGTATGCCATCACCAACACCCGCTCTTCCATGGACCCATTCCTGACTTATTCAGATGAGCGCGAACTGCGCAAACAAGTGTGGACCAACTACTACTCCAGAGGCGACAACGGTGATGAATATGACAACAATGAAATCATCGCCAAAATCCTCAAGTTACGCCGCGAACGGGTTGAGTTGTTGGGTCACAAAAGCTACCCCGAATGGCGCTTGCAAAATCGCATGGCCAAAACCCCAGAAAATGCCATGCAGTTGATGGAAGCGGTGTGGCCGGCAGCCATCGCCAGGGTCAAAGAAGAGGTGGAAGACATGCAGAAAGTGGCCGATGAGCTGGGCCATGACATCACCATTGAGCCATGGGATTACCGTTACTACGCTGAAAAAGTGCGTCAGAAAAAATACGACCTAGACTCCAATGAAGTGAAGCAATACTTACAACTGGATAATTTGCGCGAAGCCATGTTCTATGTGGCCGGTGAGTTGTTTAACTTCAACTTCAATGCCTTACCAGAAGGTCAGGTTCCGGTTTACCATCCCGATGTCAAAGTCTGGGAAGTGACTGACAAAACCAGCGGTGAACACATCGGTTTGTGGTATTTAGATCCCTTTGCCCGCCAAGGCAAACGCTCAGGTGCATGGGCCAACGCTTACCGCTCGCACGAAACCTATGATGGCAAAGTCACGGTGTTGTCTTCCAACAACTCCAACTTCATCAAACCAGCACCAGGCGAAGCGGTCTTGGTGTCTTGGAGTGATGCTGAAACGTTTTTCCATGAATTCGGTCATGCCCTGCATGCCCTGTCATCGAACGTGAAATACCCCAGCTCTAATGGTGGCGTTCGTGATTACACCGAATTTCAGTCACAGTTGCTGGAGCGCTGGCTGTCTACCGATGAAGTCATCAACAACTACATGAAACACCAAGAAACCGGTGAGGTCATACCCAAAGAGCTGATCGCCAAAATCAAAAAAGCGGCCACCTTTAATCAGGGTTTTGCCACCACCGAGTACCTGGCTTCTGCGTTGATGGACATGAAGTTCCACATGGCTGATCCAGAAGGCATTGATCCAGATAAATTTGAACGCGAAACCCTGGCAGAACTCAACATGCCCAAAGAGCTGGTCATGCGTCACCGCACCCCACATTTTGGCCATGTGTTTTCTGGCGAAGGTTATGCCACAGCGTACTATGGTTACATGTGGGCTGATGTGCTGACTGCTGATGCCGCTGAAGCATTTGAAGAAGCCCCGGGTGGTTTCTATGACAAGGAAGTGGCTGCCAAACTGGTTAAATACCTGTTTGCGCCACGCAACGCCATGGACCCAGCCGAAGCTTACCGCAAGTTCCGCGGACGCGATGCCTCCATTGACGCGCTGATGCGTGACCGAGGTTTTCCGGTTCCAGAGAAGCAAGACTGAAACCAATATGAGACAGCAATTAAAGCCCTGGTTTTGATCCGGGGCTTTTTTTTACCCCATAAACGGCAAGCAGGTTACCTCAAAGTCGTTCAAGGTGTTTTTCAACCGTTGTCTGGTTTGCGCAAGCACTGAACCCTTGGATCTTCTGTTTATCACCTTAGCGCAGGAGCATGATTTTGGCCGAGCCTTTGGTGATGTCATCTCTGCGCATTTCTTTTACAATGGTGTCTTTTTGAGTGTCCAATATGCGACCACAACTGTTGATCCGCAAAATTCACCGCTGGGCGGGCCTGATTCTGGGCATACAGATCATGCTGTGGTTTTTCAGCGGCTTTATGATGAGCCTGATGCCCATTGATGAAGTGCGCGGCGACCACTTGTTGAAGGCTTCCACCACACCCAGTATTGACCTCAGCCAACTGGACCTCACGGCTTTGGCTCAGCGCATTAACCAACCTGTCACCGCCATCAAAATCAAATCCTGGCTGGGACGCTCCGTAGCCGAAGTTGAAGCCGCTGACCAGATCCACATGTTTTCCTTACCCGAACTGACTGCCTTAACGCCCATCAATCAATCGCAACTGGAACGTATACTGGCTGAACAGCTGAAACCCGAATACCGCATCGAGTCGGTGCATTTATTGGATCATGTACCGAATGAGGCCAGGGGTAGAAAGGCGCCACTTTACCAGGTACAGATCTCAGGAGATGAATCACCGGTCATCTATGTGTCTCAACAAAACGGCGAAATTGTGGCCAAACGCACCGATCGCTGGCGCCTGTTTGATTTTTTGTGGATGCTACACATCATGGACTATGATGAACGCGAAGACTTTAATCACCCACTGTTGTACTTAACCGCTCTGGCGGCTTTGCTGTTCAGTTTGTCTGGTGTTGTGTTAATTTTTTACACCATGAGACCCAGAAAAAACCTGTAAAGACCCACACGGCACAAGCTGTGTGACATCGCCATCGCGTTATTCTCAACTTTCCTGTTATTGCCTGAATTGTCAATAATATCAGTGACTTATACATTGTCGATAGACGCTCTTTAACGGGCGCTTAACAAGTTTTTCAATGATTTTCACATGCCATCCTTATCATGGAACCCAGCTCATCAAGACGAAGAGCTTGAGTGAAATTACTTAATTCAAAACTGATAGGAGAAATCATGAAAATTACAACAGACAAGATGAAACAAGCCATTAAAACAAGTTTATTTGCCGCTTCACTTGCTGTAGCTCCATTGGCAATGGCCGGTGGTAACGGACAGTACGATACTGACGAGAAATTAAAAGCTGCTTGGTTGGACGGTAAAATTGAAACTGCTTTGATGGTCAACAGACACCTCAACAATTTCACCATTGACACCGAAGTGAAAGGCACCACAGCTTATTTGTCGGGTACCGTCAATTCCGAAATTGATCGCTCCTTGGCCGCAGAAATTGCCGCTGGAATCGAAGGTGTTACTTCAGTAGATAATGACATCATTGTCAAGAAGCCTGAAGAAATGGAAGACAACATGCATGTAACGCATGAGCACCAGAAAGACCAAACCAGAAATTTTGGTACTTGGTATGACGATGCGACCACCACTGCATCCATTAAATCTGAGTTGTTGTTCAACGACGACACATCAGGATTGGATGTCAACGTAGACACCTCTTATGGTGTAGTGACCTTAAATGGTGTGGTTGAGTCTTCAGCTGAGAGACAGCTGATTGAACAAATCGCTGAAAGCACACCTGGTGTGAGAGACGTAGACAACGAAATTGAAGTTGATTCACAGTCATAAATAAGGCTGATGACGGGAAGGGTACCATAACCCTTCCCGCTTTTTTTTGCCTGACTCAGGCGCTTAATCGGAGAATCACATGTTAAATTATGCACTGATATTTTTAGTTATTGCCCTGATTGCCGCAGTTTTTGGCTTCGGTGGTGTAGCAGGTACAGCAGCCAGCATCGCCAAAGTGTTGTTTTTTGTGTTTTTGGTATTGATGGTGCTGTCTTTTCTGGGCCACGCCTTCGGATAGCCTAAACAACTGACAAAAAACACCCAAAAAAACCCCGCTACTTAGCGGGGTTTTTTGTTTTCGGGTGAACCGTTTTCAGCGGCGTTGTTTTCTGACGTTTTGGGTTGCTGAATCATGCCAATAACTTTCCAGTCGGCCTCCAGTTTTTCCATCGATTCTCGGCGGGTAAATACCCGCAATTGTTTGCCATCAGGAGAGATACCAAACATCGGAATCACGTTTTTGCCGTGCTTGGCCAGGTAGTCCTGATAACCAAACTCCTCGGTCAGTAATGTCGATTTGATTTGTGCACCCTGAGCCAGCAGACTCGCTAACCTGGCATACGTGACCTCTTTGTCGAACAAATGCCTGGCTTTGCCCTCTTTAGAAACCATGTGTTTGCCTTCGTCCCGGTCCTTGTGTTTGTCTTCATGGGTGAGGATAAATATGTTAGCCACCCCGAACTCTGATTTGTAGCGTGAAGCCGCCAACAAATTCAGGTCCCCATTCATGGAAATCCCAATCAGTTTACCCACCCCAATCAAATCCAAGTGCTGATCCGCGTGTTCAGAAACCACGTTTCCATAATAGGTTTTGATGTCTTTCATCCGTGCTTCTTTGATGTAGCGCCAATGAGAGTCTGACAACACGCAATCAAATCCATGTTTGTTCAATGCCTCTGCAATGGCCACCGCCACCGGGTTACTGCCTACCATCAAAATGCCTTTGGACTCGGCGCTGGCGACGCCCAACTTGTTGGCCAGAAAGCCTGCGGTTGCAGACTGAAACACCACAGTACCAATGATCACCATAAAAGTCAGCGACACCAACAAGTTGGCTTCTTCATAACCTTGCTGCTCCAATTTCAAAGCAAACAAGGCAGACACCGCTGCTGCCACAATACCTCGTGGAGCAATCCACGACAGTATCACCCGTTCTTTGACACTGAGGTCTGAACCCAGGGTAGAAAAGAAGATTTTCAACGGCCTGGCAACAAACTGAACCACCAGAAAAAGGATTATCGATAACCAACCAATTTGCAAAAACTCTTCCAAGTCCAGTCGTGCTGCCAAAATGATGAACAAGCCCGATATCAACAACACGGTTAACGATTCTTTGAAGTTCAAAATGTCTTCAATCGGTGTGTTTTTGCTGTTGGCCAACCACATGCCCATCACCGTCACTGTCAACAGCCCTGACTCATGGGCCAATAAATCTGAAACGGCAAACACCGCAAAGACCAACGTCAGGGTGAACACATTGTGCAAATACTCAGGCAGCCAATGTCTTCTGAGGATTTGACCCATTAACTCACCAGCCAAGCCCCCCAACACACAACCAATCAACAAGATCCAACTGAAGTCTTGCAGTACCCCAAGCAAGCCGTTGGCTCCTGATTGCGAAGAGATGATGAAATTAAACACCAGCACCGCCAGCAGAGCACCCAAGGGATCAATGACTATGCCTTCCCATCGCAGCACATTGGCCACCCTTTTGTTGAGTTTCAATATCCGCAACATCGGTACAATCACCGTGGGTCCGGTGACTACCACCAGTGAACCAAACAACAAAGACAACAACCAAGACAGGTCCAACAACCAATGCGTGGCAATGGCTATGGTCAACCAGGTCACCACCATACCGACCGTTACCATGCGCCTGACCACTGACTCCAGTCCTCGAATTTCTTTGAAGTTGAGGGTCAGTGCACCTTCAAACAAGATCACCGCTACGGCCAAGGAAACCATCGGAAACAGCAAGTCCCCAAACAACAGGTCAGGATCTAACAGCCCGGTCACTGGTTTACCCAAGATGATGCCCAACAACAGCAACAACAGAATGGAAGGCAGCTTGAGCCACCAGGCCATCCATTGGGCCATGGATCCCAGGATGCCTATGGCAGCGATGGACAACATCAGGTTTTCAGTCATGGTGGTTTAATCCTGTATTTCTTTGGCCTTGAGATTCGAAAGTTTCTTGGCATAACGTGATTGCACCACCTCAACGATGACGATCACCGCAATCACAAAATAAAAGGTGGCTTTACTCATTTGGGTAATTTCATAACCAAAGAATTTGAGCCCCGCATTGTGACCACCCTCTGACAAGAGCATCACGCCGACAATAAACAACACAAACAAACCCAATACTTCATACATGCGGTTCTTTTGTAAAAAGGTGGCCACGGTATCGGCCAACCAGACCATCAACCCCGCACCAATCAGGATGGCTGAAGCCATCACAATGTAGTTATCGGTTAAAGCCATGGCACTGAGAATCGAATCAAAGGAAAACACCACGTTCATGCTAACGATTAAGAACAAGGCCTTGCCAAAAGACGATCGCCGGTCCTTTTCATCTTCCAGCTTGTCTTCCAGTGACAGCATGTGCCAAATTTCTTTCATGGCGGTATATATAATGAATGCACCACCCAACAACACCACCACCGCGCGCAAGTTGAATGAGCCTTCCACCACCCCAGTCCAGCCAATGGTGAACATGGGCTCGGTGAAGTAAGACAATAGTTTCAATAAACCAAACAACAAAATCAGTCGGAACCCAACTGCCATCCAGATCCCGGTTTTGCGCAATTTTGATTGCCTGGACGGTTCCACGCGTTTTGATTCGATGATGATGTATAACAGGTTATCAAAGCCCAATACAGCCTGGAGCATGATCAACATGCCCAACGTCAATAAATTTTCTATGGTGAACAACCCTTCCATTGCTGACCTCAGTTAAAAACAAACATTGTTGACTTTATTTCCCGCTATTTCAAGTGCAATTTACTTCAATCAACTGACAGCTTCTCAACAACACCCGACTTTCTCTCTGCGCGGCTGCGGGTAACCACCCACAATCCACCCAAAATCATCACCGCAGCCAAGGCCATGCGCATGGTCAGGGCTTCTGCAGCAAACAACACCCCGCCCAGGGCCGCCAACAATGGCACCAACAGCTGCAACACCCCGGCCTGCATTGTACTCAACGCCGGTAACACCCAATACCAAATGGCATAGCCGACCGCAGAGGTCAAAGCACCGGAGGTAATCGCCAACAGCACACCCTGTTGACTCCAGGCTGCTGGTTCAAACCGAAACCACACCAACAGCAGCACCAGTGGTAGGGTACCGATAAAATAAACGGTGGTGGTGGCCAGTGGCGTATCAGAGGCTTGACCCAGTCGGGTATAACAACCCCAGGCCATCCCTGCCAAAGCCATTAAGGCGAAATTGAACACCGTTGGGGTACCCCAAGCTGGCAGCAACAAGTACAACAATCCCAAAAATGCCAGTAAAGCACCCAAATACTCAGTCATTTTCAATCGTTTTCCACTGATCCTGGCCAGTGCCATTAAGGTCAATTGCACGCTTCCAAATAACACCAAAGCGCCGGCACCCGTGGTTAATTGGACATAGGCCCAGGAAAATCCAGCCATGTAGACAAACAAAGCCAATGATCCCATCATCAGCTGTGTTGGTTGGGTACCAGAAAAGATGCCTCGATATTCAGTTGGGTGTGCAGCTGAGCGCCGCAGTCCAACCAACAGCAGCAACACCAGCACGCCTGAACCAAGTCGCCACAAGGTAAAACCCGCCGGATCCATCAGGCCATCCATCAAGGCCAATCGGCACAACACCGAGTTACCGGCAAAGGCCAATAAAGCCAAAGCCGTTAATAACCAGACTTGAACTCGGTTCATGTGACCACAGGGTAGAGCAGCGGGTTGCTGGGCACGGCATCGAGGTTGAGCCTGGGCAGTTGCAAACTCAAGCCATAGGTTCCGTCTTTCAAGTGATTGGGGACATAGACCATCTCGGTGATGGTTTTGTGCGACCATTGTTGTTCGTGGTGCTGATGTACACCTGGCTTGATGTTCCAAAATAGGCGGTGGTTGCTGAGCAGGCCACCATCATCCAGACGGTCTACTGATGGCAGATCAACCAACAAATGATCAATTTGAGTCTCTGTAGCCAGCCAAAGCATGGCTTCGTGAGTAAAAAAAGCCGGCTGTACATCTGCTCCGTAAGCCCAGGTCAGTTTGTTTTCACTGTTGGGTAAGGTTCTGATAATTAAGGCTTTTGTGTTTTTGTGTAAATGATTAAGTGCGACCGTAAGATTTTCCTTACACAGCAAAAGGTCATGCTGTTCTGGTGTGGGTTGGTAGCTGTTGTTGCCGCCAGACAGTGCCGACCAAGGCCGAGGTTTTAGCGTGATCAATTGTGCTTGCATCAAGGGGTTGTTTAGTACCTGGTGTGGTGGCATCAGTTCATCAAGCACATGCGAAATGCTTTCTGTGTGGGTGCCATTACAATGGGGATTGAAGGTGATGTCCTGAGCGTTACAAGAACCACCCTGGCGGGTGTCGCCAATGAAATCACCAGCACGCATGGGTTGGGCGCTGGCCCGAATGGCGCCAAAGTGGTTCGGTTGCGGGCCGTCGAAATGCATCTCGATGGCGATGGATTCTGGCCGTGCCTGCCAGTCAATAGAGCCGACCATCAGCTGAACTGGGTGCTTGGCAGGTTCAGCCACTCCAACGCTGTGCCAGAGAGTAAGAGCTGTTTCTGATCATCGGTGTAGGGCATGGATTCAATCAACTGACCCGGCTGCAACTCACCCAGAGGAAATGGATAATCGGTACCTAAAGCCAATCGCTCATGGCCCATCAAGTTAACAATGAAATCCAACACCCCTGGTTCATGGACCAAGGTATCGAGATAAATTTGTTTGAGGTACTTTCTGGGGTTGTGCGGGTTATCCACTGCCACCAAGTCAGGACGCACCTCAAAACCATGTTCAATGCGACCGATGCTGGCCGGAAAACTGCCGCCACCATGCGCAAAAGCGATGCGCAGGTTCGGTAAACGCTCCAGCACCCCGCCAAAAATCATTGAACAGATGGCCAAGGACGTTTCAGCTGGCATGCCCACCAACCAGGGCAACCAATAGTCTTTCATCTGTTGTTTGCCCATCATGTCCCAGGGGTGCACAAAAACGGCGGCGCCCAACTCTTCGGCCGCGGCAAACACGTCAAACAGTTCTGGGGCGTTTAAATTCCATTCGTTCACATGTGAACCAATTTGCACGCCGGCCAGTCCAAGTTCCTTCACACAGCGCTCCAACTCTTTGATGGCCAAGTCCGGTGCCTGCATCGGCAAGGTGCCCAACCCCACAAAACGTTTGGGGTTGGTGGCCACCTTGGCGGCCATGTCATCATTCAAAAAACGCGACAAATCATGGGTGTCTTGTGGCTTGGCCCAATAACAAAACATCACTGGCACGGTTGACAACACTTGAACATGGACGCCGTGCTGATCACATTCCTGCAATCGCACCGCCGGATCCCAACAGTTGGCTTCGATGTCACGAAAATGACGCCCGTCTTGCATCATCCGGGCACAACCACAGCCGGTGTGTTCCAGTTGCACAAACCCACCGTAGCCATATTTTTCTTTCAGGTTCGGCCAGTTTTCCGGCAAGATGTGGGTATGGATGTCTATCTTCAGCATCACAAGTCCAGTTTGTTGGTGTCTGGCATCACCGTACCACATTGGTCACAGGTGCGCGCCGCTTCGTCACTGAAAAACCTTTCAAAAATAGGGAAAAAGTCTTTTTCAATGTCATTCAGGGTGAAGTATTCCTCAAACAGCAAGTGGTTGCAATTTTCACAATACCACATCAAACCGTCTTTCTCATGAACCAAGCGCTTGCGCTCAACCACCAAACCAATGGAACTGGCATATCGTACCGGTGAGTGTGGCATCTTGGGCGGCAACAAAAACACTTCGCCCGCCTTAATGGGGTAGTCTACCACTTGGCCGTTTTGTTGGGTCTTTAACAACATTTCACCTTCCAGTTGATAAAAAAATTCAGGACCTTCGTCGTAGTGGTAATCACGCCGACCATTGGGGCCGCCCACCACCATCACGATAAAGTCGTCGTCTTCAAACACCTGTTTGTTACACACCGGTGGTTGCAGCTGGTCGCGGTGGTCATCGATCCATTGTTGAAAGTTGAATGGTGGCGCGGGTGGCCTGCGGTCAGTCATGGTTTGGCTCCTTAATCACTGCTATACATTTTAACTCAATGGCGATCGGGGTCGGCAGCTTGTTGATCTCGATGGTGGTGCGGCAGGGTTGGTTATCGGCAAAATACTCGGCATAGACCTTGTTGTAAGTCTTGAAGTCTTCATCCATGTTGGTCAGAAAGACTGTCACATCTACCAGGTCCTCCCACCGCGCACCAGCGGCTTCCAGTACCAGGCGCACGTTGTCGAACACGCTGCGACACTGGGTTTCGATACAGTAGGCGCTGATGTTACCACCCTCGTCCAATGACACACCTGGAATGTCTTTGCTGCCTTGCTTTCTGGGACCCACGCCGGACAGAAACAACAGGTTTCCCACTTGTCTGGCATGCGGATAGAGGCCTACGGGATCAGGGGCTTTACCGGCCATGACTTTCTTCATAAATTCATTCTCTCTTTGGCTTTGTGCTGGACATTGGCTGACCAGCCAGTGACAATAATTGGTTTCACCGGATTAGAGGAGACTGACCATGCTCGGTTACATCACGCTCGGCACCAATGACTTGGATGCTTCATCAAGATTTTACGACAGCCTGTTTGCAGAAATCAATGTCAAACGCATCATGGCCGGTTCTGAGGAACATGGCTATGTGGTGTGGGCCAAAGACAATGGGTCAACCGGATTCTCAGTGATCAAACCACACAACCAAAAACCGGCCACCCCCGGCAATGGCAACATGGCGGCCATTTCAGCAGGCACACCGGAACGGGTGCGTGCGTTGTATGATCAAGCGCTGGCGCTGGGTGGCAGCTGCGAAGGTGAGCCCGGTGATCGCGGTAACGGTTTTTACGCCGCTTACTTCAGGGACTTAGATGGAAATAAATTAAACGCCTATTGCATGCTTAACAACGAATCGTAACCCAGGAACCCAGATGAAAAAGTTTTTTAAAATTATTGGCAGCTTGTTATTGGTCGTGGTGTTGCTGGCTTCGGCTTTCTTTGTGCATGTGTGGTATTTCAAGCCCTATGACATCAATCTATTCTTTGGCCGCACTGCCATTCAGTTTGCGCTGGATAGTCCAGAAACCCTCAGTTCCTTGCGGGTGCTGGAAGGCATAGGCATCGAGGGACACAACGCCGAGTTGAATGACGCCAGCCTGGCGGCCGGTGACCGGACTTTAGAAAAAATGTTGGCAGCGCACGAGACCCTGCTGTCATATGAAGACCAAGACCTGAGCCCGGCAGATAAAATGTCTAAAGACGTGATGCTTTCATTGTTGAACATCATGGTCGATGGCCAGCGATTCCGCTACCACAACTACCCAGTAAACCAGTTATTTGGCGTACAAAATGGTTTTCCTTCTTTTATGGAAAGTACCCACCAAGTTCACGATGTCGGTGATGCCGAAGACTACATCAGCCGCTTGTCCAAAGTCGGCATCAAGTTCGACCAAGTATTGGAAGGACTGGTTCACCGGGAAAACCTGGGCATCTTGCCGCCACAATTTGTGGTCACCAAAGTGTTGGCAGAAATGAATAACTTTGTCGACACCCCAGCTGAAGAAAACATTTTGTTTGTGGCCTTGGCCGAAAAAATGACCGCAGCTGAGCTGGACCAAGCGGACCAGAACGAACTGGCAACGCAGGCCAAACAAGAAATTGAACAAACAGTTTATCCAGCTTATCAAAAGCTGATTGACTACTTTGTCAAACTTGACAGCAAAGTCAGCGAAAACCACGGGGTCTGGAACCTGCCAGACGGCGAGGCTTTTTATGCTTTGGCACTGAAGTTTTTTACCACCACCGACTACACCCCAGAGTACATCCATGACTTTGGCTTGCAAGAAGTGGATCGCATCCAAGCAGAAATCTTGGAGATATTAGCAGCAGAGGGCTGGGACGTCAGTGGCGGTTTCACCAGCAGCATTGAAAACATGGCCATCAATTCGCGCTTTTACTATTCCGATTCAGATGAAGGGCGGGAACAAATCCTGGATGATTACAAAACCATGTTGGTTGACGTGGAAAAACAAATGTCCAGTCACTTTTATGACCTGCCCGAAGCCAAAGTCGATGTCCAACGCATTCCTGAATTCAAGGAAAAAACCGCTCCCGGCGCCTATTACCAGCGCCCAGCCATGGACGGTTCAAGACCCGGGGTGTTTTATGCCAACCTCTATGACATCAAAGCCACGCCGAAGTATGGCATGAAGACCTTGGCCTACCATGAAGGCACACCCGGCCACCACTACCAGCTGTCAATCCAACAGGAACTGGAAGACATGCCGTTTTTCCGCAAGATGGTGCCCTTCACGGCTTACTCGGAAGGTTGGGCCCTGTATGCCGAACGGGTCGCTTATGAAATGGGTATGTTGCCTGACCCCTATGACAACATCGGTCGTTTACAAGCCGAACTGTTTCGTGCTGTGCGGTTGGTGGTTGATACCGGCATCCATGCCAAACGCTGGACCCGTGAACAAGCCATTGACTACATGGCCGCCAATACCGGCATGGCTGAAAGTGACGTGGTGTCAGAAATTGAACGCTATTTCGTGATGCCCGGACAAGCCACCGCTTACAAAGTGGGCATGACCAAAATTCTGGAATTACGGGAGAAGGCTCAAAAAGCCCTGGGCAGTGCCTATGACGTTCGAGATTTTCACCGAGTGGTGTTGAACAATGGCTCGGTGCCACTGAACATCTTGGAACAATTGGTAGATAATTACATCGCTGAAAAGCAAGGCTGACTAAGGCGCCTTGTTAGGCGCCTCAAACCAGGATAGAAGGGGTTATTTAAGGCCCCTTCTTTTTTTGATTTCTTCCATCTTGCGCTGCTGCTCCATATGTTCTTCCATGCGGTACTTGGTAGGAGACTGAAGCACCACCACCGGCGCCCATTGTTGATCGGCTGCCAAGCGTCCCAGCGGATCCATTTTGGACCACTGAGAGTTGGCAACATAGTACAGCTTGTCATCGACCAGGGTGCCATTACCTAGACCATCGAATGCCGGGTGGGCCGCTTCAATGGGGAACATGTTTTGCAACAGCAGGTCTTGTTTCAACACATACCGCATCAGGCGGGCAGGCTGCACCCCGCTTTGGATGGCCACCAGATCACCGTCATCATAGAACAAGTCGCTGATACCAGCAAAGAAGCCATTTTTGCTGCGTGCCATGGGGGCCACTTGCAGGGTGGCTTTGTTGATCGCAAACACCCCTTGCTCAAAATCAGAAACATATACAATGGATTCGTCACTGTTGGTGGTGATGGCCTTGAGGGCTGTTAAGCTGCCTACTGCTGCCAGAGGCTCAATTGACTGGCCGCCTTGTTTGATGGTAAAAATTTGGCTGGTCAAAGGGTTGATAAAATACAGGTTGTGTTGCGCACCCATGTGCAGGGCGGTAAACAACACCGGCGGCTGGGCATTTTCCAGCTGAAAGTTTTGTTGCAGTGTTCCGGTGCTCAGCTGGTAGCGGCTGATCATGGCCTTGCCAAAGTTTTGGCCCGTGGTGCCTTTGTATTGTGGCATGGTTGCGGATGCCGTCCACAAAGAGTCCGACGCGGCATCGACCACCAAATCCACCACACCCCATGGGCCGTTTTCGACATTGGCCGGATCGATGAAGGCTTTGAATTCACCGCCTTCGGTTTGTTGGTAAATGGCGCCGGTGCGCACACTGCCCAACAAGAAACGTTTGTCGTTGGCGTCATATGCGAGGTTTTCAAACAGCATGCCACTGAACCCTTCGGGAATGCTGAACGCTTCGCTGCCCTCGCCAAAAGCTTTGGCGTTGTTGGCCATGCCTTCTTCAATGTAGTCAAAAACCGGTGTACTGGTGATGTTTTCAAATCCTTTGAGGTCACGGACGGGATAACTCAAGCCTGCTTTTTGGAACTCTATCAAGTCGTTGTAGGCTTGTTGCTTTTTGTTTTGTTGGGCATAGGTTTTGATCAGGCTCATGCGAAAAGCCGGGCTGTATGGTCGCAACTCTACCAAGCGTTTGAGCACCACTTCCTGTTGCGCAAACTCACCGGCTGCTTTGTGCTGCTCAGACAATTTCAGCAATTGTCCAATATCGGTCATTTCACTGACTTGTGAAGTGGTTATCTGGACTTTGTCCAAAGCCTGGGCGTGAACCCATACGCTGTTTAACAACAGCAAACAGAACATCAGTTGTTTCATAAATTACATCACCTTAAAAGTTGCAGTAAGACCACCGCCGTCATGCGAGGTTCCAAATAATGCGCGGCATTTTACCAGAACCAGCGCCAATTAACCCACCGTGAGGGCTGTTAAAGGCGGTGCTTGCTGCTAAAATGGCGTTTTTTTTAGATTCTTACACATGGCACTGAAAAATGACTTGTACCTGCGCGCCTTGCGCCGGGAGCCGACAGAGAGAACGCCGGTTTGGTTGATGCGACAAGCAGGCCGATACCTACCCGAATACCGCAAGGTGCGAGCTCAGGCCGGTGATTTTATGACCTTGGCCAGTACACCGGATTTGGCTTGCGAAGTGACCCTCCAGCCGTTGGAGCGGTATGCTTTGGATGCCGCCATCATTTTTTCTGATATCCTCACCATTCCTGATGCCATGGGTTTGGAACTGTATTTTGAAACTGGCGAAGGGCCGAAGTTTAACAATCCCATCACCGACGCCGCACAAATTGAGCAGTTGCCGGTACCAGAAGCCGAAGACCTGCAATACGTCATGGATGCCATTGCACTGACAGCCAAAACCCTGGATGGCAGGGTGCCCTTGATTGGTTTTTCCGGGAGCCCCTGGACCCTGTTGACTTACATGATTGAAAACGGTGGCAGCAAAACCTATGCCAAGTCCAAAGCCTTGCTGTACAAAACACCGGAATTGGCACATCAGTTACTGGATAAGTTGGCACAGGCCATCGTCAAATACCTCATCGGCCAGATTCAAAGTGGGGCGGCAGCGGTGCAAATTTTCGACAGTTGGGGCGGGGTGCTCAGCCCGGCTGACTACCGCACATTTTCATTGGCTTACATGCAACAAATTGTGACCGGTCTTCAAGATGCCGGTTTTGCTGATACGCCGGTGGTGCTGTTCAGCAAAGGGGCCAACCAGAATCTGGGTGCCATGGCCGACAGTGGTTGTCATGCTTTGGGGGTGGACTGGACCATCGACCTGAATGTGGCTCGTGAAATCACGGGTGGTAAAGTGGCCTTACAAGGCAACCTCGATCCGGCCACCTTGTATGCGCCCGATGACCACATAGAACAAGCCGTCAAAACCGTGTTAAGCCAATACGGCAACCACCCTGGTCATGTATTCAACCTGGGTCACGGCATGCAACCTGACATGTCGCCTGAAAAAGTGGCGGTGTTGGTCGATGCTGTTCACCGTTTTTCTCAACGCTAAGACCGCATGAAACACAAGCTCACACAATTGATCAATGTGCCCATCAACCAATGGTCAGAACACAGCTTGATAACCAACAACGGTCACACGTCGGTGATGATCAAAAGGGCAGCCACAGAATGGGTGGCTTTCATCAATGAATGTCCACACCAAGGCCGGCGACTGGATTATGCTGAAAATGCCTTTCTGGAAACACCGGACAAACAGGTGGTGTGTCCTGCCCACGGGGCCACATTTGATGCCAGCACCGGTTTGTGCACCAGTGGTCCTTGCTCAGGACAGTCGCTGAAAAAACTGCAAGTCACTTTTGATGACAAGGACGTGTTCATTGAGTTCACATAAAGACTTGTTGGCACTGATGGTGCGTTATGGTCTGGTCGGAGTGTTGGCCAGCCTGGTGCACGCCGGTATCAGCCTGTTATTACACCAATGGTTTGATTTTCAGCCGTTCTGGGCCCATGCCACCGGTTGGGTCGGCGGCCTGATCACTGCGTACCTCGGACACTATCACTACTCTTTTAAAGACGATGGTGCCCACCACCAGCGCTTTCCCAAATTTGCTGTCACCGCTTTAACTGGCTTTGCTTTACACCAAAGCGGGGTTTATTGGCTGGTCAATCAGCTGCAATTGGATTACTCGACTCGGGCCTTACCGATACTGATGGTTTCGGTGCCGGTGGTGACGTTTCTGATGTCAAAGTTTTGGGTGTTTCGAAAAACTCCACCCTGAACGGCACCAATTTAAAGTCTTTTGGCAGGTTGTCCAGATCGTCCTCATCCCAAAAACAAAACTCTTTCATGCGGTGTCTCCTGATAAAAAACACCACTGTAACGGCACCGGGTGGCTGAAATGGGGCAAAGTCCTGACCAATTCTGGCTTTTGTCTCAGCGGCAAAGTTGAATCGACATCACCAAACTTTCAAAGTCTTGACCAGGCAGGGTGGTGATGTGTTCTTTGTGCAAACCTATTTTTTCCAGCACCTTGATGGAAGCGGCATTCTCTGGGCTGGTGTATGCCAAAACAACATCGCTGATGCGCTGTTCTCTGGCCCAATCCAGTATTGCCTCACAGGCTTCCGTGCAGTAACCACCGCCGCGGTAAGCCGGTAAAAAAGCAAAACCAATGTCAGGTGGGTTTTCCTCATCGCGCTTGACCAAGCCGCAAATACCCATGGCCACAGGGTCATCTTTTAAGGTCACTTTGTACAAGCCAAAACCATGGTGGCGGTAGGATGCTATCAATCGCTCTTGTAAATAATCTTGCGCCGAGTTCAAGTCTCTTATGCCGCGATCACCGATAAAACGCAAACAGTCAGGATCGGTGAACAACGCCTGCACAAAGGCGGTATCACCCTCGTCCAGTTCGGATAAATGTAAGCGTTCAGTTGCTAACAAAAAACTCACTTAACAGGTTCCAGTTGGGCTTGGTAACGGGGCTTGTCGTGGCGTTTGAGGTCATAGGTTAAAACCTTTGATTGGGGGTCATAATGCAGCATCCAGACATTGGTGGCAGCTGCCGGGATGAGCACCGCAGTTTCGGCATCGGCCACAAAATGCTGCTGCCATTCGGTACCGTTATCATGTGCCCAACCGCCGTAGTTGGTTATGTCATCGGGCGTGCCGTCTGCATGTCGGTGATCGTGTTTAAGCAACAACCCTTGGTCTGAGCGGGTGATGACCCAGGTTCTTGACTGGTCTTCACCCACGGAAAACTTGATGCGGATTTGGGCATCATCGCAGGCACTGAAATGGGCCACCAGGCGTTTTCCAGCAAAGTCATGTTCGGGGTCATCAGGGTAAGTGCTGGCGCCGACAAAAGTCTGACCACACAATTGGGTCAGGTTATTAAAATAGGCTTGTTTGGTTTCGCAAGCCAAAGCAACACCGGCAAGCAGGGTGGTTAACATCAAGGTGATCAGTGATTTCATGGTTCATTTCTCCGGGTAACAAAAACAATCGACGGTGTGGTCATTGACCAATCCGGTGGCTTGCATCAAAGCATAACAGATGGTGGTTCCAATAAATTTAAAGCCCCGTTTTTTCAGGTCTTTACTCAAGGCATCAGATGCGGGGGTGCTGGTTGGCACCTCCGCTTGTGTTTGCCAACTGTTGACTTGGGGCTGGCCTCCAACAAAATCCCAAATGTAATCATTGAAGGAACCAAATTCTCTTTGCACTTCGATGAAGGCCTGGGCGTTGGTGACGGTTGATTTGATTTTCAATTGATTGCGGATGATGTTGGGGTTGGCTTTCAATTGCGCTTGTTTGGCTGCTGAGTAGCGGGCTATTTTTTGCACGTCAAAGCCATCAAAGGCTTGTCGGTAGCCTTCTCGCTTGTGCAGGATGGTGGTCCAACTGAGTCCTGCCTGTGCCCCTTCTAGGGTTAAAAACTCAAACCAAGTGCGGTCATCATAAACCGGCTTTCCCCACTCCTGGTCATGGTATTGTTGATCCAATGCGCTGGCCCCTGTGGCCCAGCCACACCTGATTTTGTTGTCTTGCATAGTGACCTCTGTGTGGTTTTAGACTTCAACGGTAGACCATTTTCTGCCCTGCCACATGCTGACCATGGCCCAGGTCAGTATCAGCCGATAAACAATGTGTCCAATCCAAATGGCGGTCAGCCCCATGCCCAAATAAGGCCCGACAAACCAGGCCAGAGGCAAGAAGAATATCCATTGTAATGCAAATGAAATTTTCATGGTACTGGTGGTGTCACCGGCGCCATTGATGGTGTTGAACAGCACGATACCGATACATTCTACACCCAGCGACAAGGCCGCCAGTTGCAACGGGAGGCGGGTGATTTCTATCACCGACTGGTCGGTTAAAAACACCGACAAAATCAAGTCGGGAAAAATCAAAACCGGCAACATCAAAAAGCCTGCCGTGATACAGGCCAACTTAACCGTATCCCAACCCCACTGCTGAGCGGCATCAATGTCTTTTTTACCCAACGCTTGTCCAACCAGGGTGGCACCGCCCAAGCCAAAGCCCATGGCCGGTAGGATGCCCACCAACATCAGGTTGATGATGACATTGGCTCCGGCCAATTCGCGGGTACCGACCTCACCAACAATCCAAAACAACACGGTGAATCCAGCGGCAAAGAAAAACTGCTGTATCGAGGACGGTACCGATGTTTTGATCATTTGCTTGACCGTGGCGCGGGTTGGTAAGTGGGTCAGAAAGCCATAACCGCGGGTGTGTTTCATGGCACAAAAAAAGTAATAAAACACCGCCAGGGTGATGGAGATGCTGGTGCCCAGGCCCGCACCGTAGGTGCCCAAAGCTGGCATGCCCAGTTTGCCAAAAATTAACACATAGCTGATTCCGATATTACTGGCATGGGCAAACAACAAAGCCTTTAAGTAAATTTTGGTCATGTGAATGGCGCTCCAGTAACCACGAAAACTGAAGTGCACTGCCAGTGATATCAGGCCCAGAAAGCGTGCCTGTAAATAAGGTGTACCCTGTTCCATCACCAGTGGGTCGGGGTTGAACCACTCGATTAAATGGGGTGATAGAAAATACAAGATCACGGTCATTGGTAAAGCCGCTGCCAGGATCAACAACAAGGCCGCGTTCAGTGGGTAGGCTGCCTGTTCGGTTTTGCCCTCGCCCATGCGTCGAGAAACCATGGCCTGAACCCCAGCACTCAAGCCCAACAAGAAAGCCACACACATGTAATTCAAAAAGCCGCCCAAGCCAACCGCTGCCAAGGCCGGCGCACCCAGCTGGCCAACCATGGCGGCATCGACCAGGTTCAGAATATTTTGAGACATCATGCCACCGATGATCGGCAGTGACAGGGCCAAGATGGCCTTAGAACGTTGTTTGTTGAGCATCCGCTTATGTTATTACATCTGCAGGAATCATGGACAGACTTTTTTGTGCGCACAAAAAAACGCCACGGTCAGTGGCGTTTGTCTTTAGTAAAAAAACAGGTGAAATCAGTTGGCGCGGTCTTTTTTATACTTTTTGTGTTTTTTGTGTTTTTTGTGTTTTTTCGCGGCCATGTGGTTTTTCTTTTCTTCACGCATGGCTTGTAACTGATCCATTTGATCGTCTGTTAAAACCTCTGCCAGTTGCTCATCGGTTTCTGCTGACAATTGCTCTTTGTAGGCCATCATTTTATCGTGCTTGGACTGCTTGATTTCTTTCACTTGTTCAACTTGAGCTTCGGTCAGCCCCAGTTCTTTCATCCAATCACCTTTTTTGTGGTGCTTGTGATCCGGACCGGCTACCGCGGCCACTGAAACCAGCATCAATAACATCATTAATTTTTTCATTTGCATACCTGTATTCTTGTTAAGGGAGTTTCATCTTACGAGTCGATTTCACAAGAAATGTGCAAAAACCAAGGAAATCACCGGGTTTCTTCGTACTTGTAGCCACAACCATAAACGGCATGTATCAATTCCTGTTCAGGCTGAATGGTTTTGAGTCGGCCACGCAGTTTTTTGATGTGGCTGTCAATGGTGCGGTCCGAAACAATGCGACCATCGTCATAAACCGCATCCATCAGTTGGCTGCGTGAAAAAACCCGACTCGGTTGGGACATCATTTTGGCCAATAAGCGACACTCTACTGCGGTCAATTCCACCTGAGCCTCTCCACAACTGACCAACAGGGAGTCCTGGTTTAATTGAACCACCGGGGGCACACAGGGTTTGGCCTTTTGCCTGAGCCAAACTTTCACCCGCGCCACCAATTCCCTGGGGCTGTAGGGTTTACAAACATAGTCATTGGCGCCGATTTCCAAGCCCAAAATGCGGTCAATTTCATCGACACGGGCGGTGGTCATGATGATTGGAACATCTGATGTTTTGCGGATGTCGCGGCAGATGTCCATGCCGTTTTTTCCGGGTAACATGATGTCCAACAACACCACATCGACCATGTGTTGCTGAATAAAGGGTTCCACCTCATCACCGTGGTGAATCAAATCGACTTGCCAGGACTCCTGGCGCAGGTAATCACGCAACAACGCCGCCAAATCTTCTTGATCTTCCACCACCAAGATGCGGGCATTCTTCATGCCTTTGCCAGCCTGATTTCAATTTTCACCCCACCCAGTGACGAAGGATGGGCTTCTATTTGGCCGTTGTGGGCCTGGACGATGTTGGCCGCGATGGCCAGACCCAAACCCGAACCACCGGATTTTTTGTTGCGCGAAGATTCCTTGCGGTACAGGCGATCAAACATTTTCGACATGTGTTCCGCATCAAGCCCTGGTTTAGAGTCTTCAATCACCACCACATAATCTTTACCTTGCTGGCTCAAATCGACCCGCACGGTACCCCCTTCATCGGTGTACAGCACGGCATTATTCAAGATGTTATAAAACAGCTGGCACAGGCGGTTGTCATCGGCCAATATGTGATGGGGCTGGTTTTCGCAGTTTAGTTGGTATTGAATGGATTTTTTCTCAAAAGCCAGTTTGAACGCATTGACTGAACGTTTCAATACTGCCAACAAATCAACCTCCTTCATCTCATACCGCATGGTGCCAAGGTCCGACAGGCTCAGTTCATACAGGTCATTAACCAAGTGGTTGAGGGTGGTTATTTGGTGGTGCAAGATACCCAAAGTTTTGTCATCGGCCTGGTGGATGCCATCTTGAATGGCCTCAATTTGGGCCAGGGTCACGGCCAAGGGTGTGCGCAACTCATGGGCGATGTCTGCCATCATGTTCTTCTGGGTGGTGGCATTGGATTCCAGGGTCTTAACCAGGTGGTTGAAGTGATTGGATAGCTGACCCAACTCATCCTTGCGAGTGATGTGGGTACGCACCGAAAAATCTCCCGCTGAAGCCTGCTGGGTGGCTCGCGTCAGTTTCTGAATCGGCCGGGTAAAATACCGGGTGATGGGGTAGGTCAGTAACAACGACATCAACACCATAACCACCACCATCATCACCAGCAGTTTTTGGATGCCCTGATTAAACTGGCGATCTTCTTCAGCATAAATGCCTTTGTTACTTTGGGTAACCAAGTAGCCAACCACCTGATCATCGCTGACGATTTTCAAATAGTGGTGGGCGTTTTTGTCCCAATCAATGGAACCCACCACTTTGTTCTTTTGGGTGTCGTACACCGAATAATTGGGCAACAACCTTTTCATGGTGTATTTGGCTTGCTTTTTCTGGTTATGGGCTTGCTGATCTTTGTCTTTCGGTGGGTCGTTGCGGTGTTTTTTGTCGTGGTGCCGGTGTGGCTTACTGTCTACCACCTTGAAGGCCGAGTGAAAAATCATTTCTTTCCAGGTGTCTGGATCGTTTTTTAAGGTGTCCCAGCTGCCCTCTGCCTGGTGGTGCTCTGCCAGCATTTGTATGATCTTCTGGTTGAAGCGGTACTCTTGTGATTTTTTATAGCGGTCAAAACCCCGATCAATTCCAAATCGCATCATCAAGGCCATCGAAAACACCACCAACAAGGTGATGAGCAACAAACCCACAAAGACTTTATTTCTGATTGAACCGGTTTTCATAAACCGCATCTTGCCACACAATCGTGCAAATATTAAGGAATGTCCACGGCTTATGCCTGGTTTGTTTGCGGTTTTTACTGATTTAAAAAGCGGAATCGTAAGCGCTGATTATTTACCGATACAAAAACTGGAGAAGATTTCTCCGAGCAGGTCGTCTGAACTGAAGTCGCCGGTAATTTCATTCAGCGCCTGCTGTGCCAAACGCAAATCTTCTGCGGACAATTCACCCTGGTTGTGTGCCAGCTGTTGTTCAGCTTGATCAATATGAAATTGGGTCAACTTCAGCTGTTCGATGTGGCGTTGGCGGGCGGTAAAAGTGTTTTCATTGAGACTGCCCATATTGACATGTGCGGCGATGGCTTCACGCACCTGATCTATGCCTTGTTGGTTTTTGGCTGATACCTGTAAGGCCTGTTTCAGCTTCTGGTTTTCTGGGTGTAGCATGTCGTTCTTGTTGATGATGTTGATGTATTTGTCATCATCGATCAACTGGTCTTTCACCGGGCTTTGGCCATCCATCACATGCAGCACCACATCAGCCTGGTCTTTCATTTTAAGGGCGCGGTCGATGCCCTGTTGTTCGATTGGGTTGTCGGTGTCGTGGATGCCAGCGGTGTCAATCAAACGCACTGGAATGCCCGCTATCACCACATCTTCTTTGACCACGTCTCGCGTGGTACCAGCAACTTCTGAAATGATGGCTGTGTCGGCTTCGGTTAAACAATTCAACAAAGAGGATTTTCCGGCATTGGGCTTGCCAATGATGGCGATGCTGATGCCTTGGGCCAGTACCACACCAGTCTGGGTTTTGCGCAGGGTATCGCGCAGGGTTTGATTCAAGCGACTGAGTTGGTCGCGCAGGTGTTGGTCTGAAAGAAAATCGATTTCTTCCTCGGGAAAGTCTATCGCAGACTCAACCCACACCCGGGTTTCAATCAACAACTGCAAAATGTGGTTGATGTGCGCAGAAAAAGCGCCCTGCAATGACCGTTGTGCCGCCAATACCGCTTGTTCTGAGCCGCTGCTGATGACATCGGCAATCGCCTCGGCCTGAACCAGGTCCAGTTTTTCGTTATGAAAAGCGCGCTCAGAAAATTCACCGGGCCGGGCCAATCTGGCACCGTGAGCCAACACCTCTTTGAGCAACAAGTTCATCACCACATGGCCGCCATGGCCCTGTAATTCAATCACATCTTCGCCAGTGAAAGATGCTGGGCCTGCAAAATACAACAACAATCCAGAGTCGATGGTTTGTTGGTCAGCGTTTTTAAACGCCGCGTAGTGGGCGTAGCGGGGTCGCAGTGTTTTCAGCCCACTGAGTTGTGTGGCTATGCTGGTGGCCGCCGGTCCAGAAATGCGGATGATGCCAACGCCACCGCTGCCAGCCGGAGTGGCTATGGCAGCGATGGTGTCTTGTTGGGTTCTCATCTACAGCTGATCAGCTGGCTGATCTGTCGTCCTGCGCATCGATGCGTTTGGTGATGACCCATTGTTGGGCCAAAGACAAGACCGAATTGACCGCCCAATAGAGCACCAGTCCGGACTGGAAGAACGCAAACATAAAGGAGAAGGCAACCGGCATGATTTTCATGATTTTCTGTTGCATCGGATCCATGCCAGGTGTCGGAGACAAACGCTGGGTCATGATCATCGCTGCAGCATTGATGGCCGGCAAAATGAAGTAAGGGTCAGGTGTTGACAGGTCTTGTAACCACAAGATGAAGGGTGCCTGGCGCAACTCCACCGACTCCAACAACACCCAATACAGCGCCAAGAACACCGGAATCTGAATCAAAATAGGTAAACAGCCGCCCAGCGGGTTGACCTTTTCTTTTTGGTACAGACCCATCATTTCCTGGTTGAATTTGGGTTTGTCGTCTTTGTATCTTTCTTTAAGTACAGCGATGCGTGGTTGCAGTTTACGCATCCTGGCCATGGATTTGTATTGTGCTTCTGACAGTTTGAAGAACAACAACTTAATCAAGATGGTTAACAACACAATGGCCCAACCCCAGTTACCCACCACACTGTGGATTTTTTCCAACACCCAAAACAGGGGTTTGGAAATGGCGGTGAACACGCCATAGTCCACTGTCAGGTCCAAGCCTTTGGCCACTTGGGGCACTTCGTTTTGCAATTTTGGCCCCACATACCAAGTCGCATCAAAGGTGGTCTGACCACCGGCCGGAACGGTTTTGGCTGGCGTGACGTAACGCACCAAGTAAGGGTGCGGTAGGCTTGGGTTGTATTTCGACTCCACTTTGATGGTGTCTGTGGGTGGAATGATGCCGGCAAAAAAGTAATGCTGCACCATGGCTATCCAAGCATCCTGACCCAGTCTCAGATTGAGGTTTTGTTCTTGCAGGTCTTCAAAGTCTTTGGTTTCGTACCCTTCTTCGCTGTCAAAATAACCCACACCCCGGAAGGAATATTTGCTGGCATCAGTAAATGAAGGCTCGAAATTCACCCAAGGGTTGTTGCGCTTCAGTTGTTGGTAGTCTTCCATCGCCCAGTCTGAGCCGGTGTTGTTGCTGATGGTTTGCTGTAATTGAATGTCGTAACCGTCAGGCTTGATGGTATAGGTTTTCACCAAGGTACCTTCGGCTTTTTCTAAAGTGAAACGAATGGCTGTGGCTTCGCTGTTGACCACCACATTGGATTGCGCAGCGACAAATTTTTCCAGGTGACTGAAGTTAACCGCTCGACTGACCAGGCCTGATTCAGCCTGATAGGGGTTTTGTTGGTAATCCATCAATACCACATTTTTTGACTCGTTTTTCTTCAACGGGTACGCTTTCAGTTCCACATAAACCAAGGCCGCACCCTGTTCTGCAAACTTGAGTTTAAGCAGTGGTGTTTCGACTTCGGTAATGATGTTGGCAGCTGCTGACTCTTGAGTCGGCAGTTGGTTGTTGACTTGAACCGGTGTCGAAGAGGGCGTTGGAATGTCGTCTGATTGACTGGGTGTGGTTGTTTCTGGGATGTCTTGATCAATGGTTGAAACAGCAGAACTGGTTGACTCTTGTGTCGCATCAACTGGGGTTGCATAATCCTTCTGCCACTGGGTATATAACATAAAGCCCAAAAACATCAGCACGATCAAATAAAGATTCTTGGTGTTGTTCATGTATTTTTCTCTGTTTGTGACCACAGTTGATTCAATGCTTTCATCAACTCACGGTTGCTCAGGGTGGCTGCCCTGGGTTTGGCCATCACCACATATTCTGCCAGCTTGAGGTTGTGGTTGGTGCGAAAGGACTCTCTGATCATGCGCTTAATCCGATTCCTTTGCACGGCTGTTTTATCTACTTTTTTAGAAACCACCAGACCCACTTTAGGCTGGGTGATTTGGTTGTTGTGGTGTACCAGTAGGGTGAAGGTATTGTTTTGAATTCTTTTTGACTTACTAAAAACCCGACTGTAATCAAGTCGGGTTAATAATCTTTTGCCTTTTGGGAATTGTTCCAAGGCACACCTGTTGACTGTGCAGTCAGAAGACTGGATTAAGCCGCCAGTCTTTTTCTGCCTTTGGCACGGCGTGCATTGATTACCGCACGGCCACCAGCAGTTTTCATGCGTGCTCTGAACCCATGGGTTCTGGCTCTTTTCAAATTACTTGGTTGAAATGTTCTTTTCATGATTGTCTACCTGTTTCTTTAAACGCGTCTTTGAGGCAAGGCTTCATGCCGACCTCTAAAAAGGTCGTGCATCATACTGTTTTTTTACTGCTTTTTCAAGTCTTTTTTAAGCCCATTCGGGCTGTGGTGGCTGTTGATCAGAACGGGCTTGATCAAAGCAAGCCAAATCAGCAGTACAAATCCGGCCCAAGCGCGCATTATAGCGCAGTTTTGTTTTGGGTTTAGACTCTTTTTCTTGCTATACTTAAGCGTTTTTTTAACGGTTGTATTGGCTACAAAATATGTGGACTCAATGTCTCAAGAGATTGGAATCAGAAATTCCTAAAAATGACATACTTTTGTGGATTCAACCGTTAGAAGTACAGGTCAGTAATAACCAGGTGCATTTGTTCGCTGCCAATGATGTGGTGTTACAAAAAGTCAGGTCCCTACACCTGAAGATGATCGAGGCAGCTGTCAACGAAGTCTACGGTGATGCCTTCAGTGTTAACTTACAATTACACAAAAGCCAACAAACCAGGCCCGATGAGGTTGAATCAGGACAAGAGACCGTGGTGCGGATTCCCTCCAACCTCGATCAGCGATTCACTTTTGATAATTTTATCGAAGGCCGCTCTAACACCATCGCCCTGGCTGCGGCTTTACAATCGGCGCAAACACCCAACCCCGAATTTAATCCATTGCTGTTGTATGGCAGCACAGGTTTGGGTAAGACCCATTTGATGCACTCCATTGGCAATGAAATCATTAAAACCAACCCCGATGAAGTGGTGTGTTATTTGCACTCTGAGATTTATGTGAATGAAATGGTCAAAGCCATTCAACAAAAATCCATGGAGTCGTTCAAACACAAATACCGTTCAGTCACCACTTTGTTGATTGATGACATTCAGTTTTTTGCCCGCAAAGAAAGAACTCAGGAAGAGTTTTTTCACACCTTCAATTACTTGTTAGAGGGGCAGAAAAGGGTGATCATCACGTGCGATCGCTATCCCAAAGAAGTGAACGGCCTGGAGTCCCGATTAAAATCCAGGTTAGGTTGGGGGATTGTGGTACCCATTGACCCACCCGATTACGAGACCCGTGTTGCCATTTTGAAAGAAAAAGCCATTCAAATGGGTTTTTCACTGCCTGATGATGTGGCCTTTTATATCGCCAAACAACTGAATTCAAACATCCGTGAGCTGGAAGGTGCTTTGAGCACTTTGAAAGCCAATGCTTTTTTCACGGGTAAAGTGATCGACTTGGACTACACCAAACAAATATTAAAGGAATTGTTTAAAGTCAATCATCAAATTGTGTCGGTAGAAAACATTCAAAAAACCACGGCACAGTATTACAATGTTAAACTGTCTGAACTGCTCGGCAAAAGCCGCAAACGTTCAATTGTCAGACCACGACAGATGGCCATGTATCTGTCCAAAGAACTGACCGATAAAAGTTACCCTGAAATTGGTGAATTATTTGGTGGTCGGGATCACACCACCGTGTTGCATGCACACCGAAAAGTGACTCAATTGTTGGCCGAAAACAGTGACCTGGATGAAGACCGACAAAAGATTGTGAATAAGTTAACTGAATAAGTGTTTATAAGCTGTGGATAACATGTGTGGAAAAAAAACATGCCAAACTGTTAACAAGTTATCCACAGGTAAAACAGCTGAGATTAATAAAATTTAACGTTTAAAAACAATAACTTAGCTAAACTGTTAAGGTTTTTATTCAATACTATAATTACTATTTTTATATATATACTATGTTATTTAATATCCAGAGAGAAACGTTATTGGCTCCATTGAATCAAATCTGCGGAGTGGTTGAAAAAAAGGGAACATTACCGATACTCAGTAATGTCTTACTGCGGTCTGATGGGGATACGTTGTTGTTAACCACCAGCGACCTGGATGTGGAGATGCGTTCGACTTGTGTGGTTGATATGCAAACACCAGGAGAGGTCACTGTACCCGCGCAAAAGTTTCTGGATATTTGTAAAGCTTTACCTGATGGTTCGATGTTGACCTTTTCATTTGATTCTGGCCAATGTTTGATTACCTCAGGGGACAGTCGCTTCAGCTTATCAACATTACCAGCTCAAGAGTTTCCATTGATTGATGACATGGAATCCTATCAGCCAGTTGCCATCGGCACCACCGACTTACAACGCATGTTGAAACAAACAGTTTTTTGTATGGCTGTTCAGGACGTGCGGTATTTTCTCAATGGCTTGTTGTTTGAAGTTTTGAACAACAAATTGCGCTGCGTTTCTGCTGATGGCCACCGCCTGGCATTGGCTGAATGTGATTACGTCAACGACAGTGGATTAAACAAACAAGTGTTGATTCCGCGCAAAGGGGTTTTGGAATTGCAGAAAATGATTCGTGATATGGATCAACAAGTCACCATCAATATTGGTAACAACCACGTGAAAATTGACATCGACCACATCAGCATGACCTCTAAGTTGATTGATGGTAAATTCCCTGATTACGAATCGGTGATTCCTCTGGACATGGAAAACAACTTCATTGCGGATCGCAACACCCTGCGCCAAGCCTTGCAACGTGTAGCTATTTTATCCAATGAACAATACAAAGGCGTTAAGTTTAAAATCACGCCCAACAAACTGGAAATTATCGGTCACAACCCTGATCAAGAACAGGCCGAAGATGTGATCACAGTCAAAACCGATATAGAAAACATTGAAACTGCATTCAATGTTAATTACATCATGGATGCCACCCAGGCCTTTCAAGACGATGAAATCCAGTTCAGCTTCAAGGAAGCTTTATCGAGTTGTTTAATCAAACACCCCGAACGACTGGACTGTAGGTTGGTGGTTATGCCCCTGCGCATCTAGGTGAGGCTTACCCAATTAAAGTTCAGTGGTTTCCGGTGTTATCACCAACAAGAATTCACATTTGATCAACGCATCAATGTTTTACACGGCGCCAACGGTTCAGGTAAAACATCGGTGTTGGAAGCCATTTATTACTTATCCACCGGCAAATCATTTCGCAGCAGTCGTTCTCGTAATTTGATCAACCACCAAGCCGATGACTTGGCTGTTTATGCGCGTTACCTGGATGATCAACAAAACGCCGGTGACTTGGGTGTGTCGCTGAACAAACAACTGAAGAAAAAACTCAAACTAAACCAACAAGCGATCAACAACCAGGCAACATTGGCTCACTTGATGCCTGTGGTTTCAATAGATCCGGATTCTTATCTGTTCCTGGATAAACCACCCAAGTTCAGGCGGACTTTTCTAGATTGGCTGGTGTTTCACGTGAAACCTGAGTACTTGGATGTGTGGGGTAAAGCCAGCCGATGTCAGCAGCAGCTTAATCAACTTTACAAAAACAAAAAACAACAAGACCTGCCCTATTGGGAATCTCAATACGTGCAATGGGCGAATCAATTAAACACCCTCCGAAAAAAGGTTTTCGATGCTTTGCAAGATAAAGTGATGGAAATGATCAGTACCTTCATCCCAGAGCTTAGTCACTTGGAAGTGCGTTATCACCAAGGGTGGTCAACAGAATCCTCATTACAAGAACAATTGCTACATGATGCCGACAAAAACAGGTTGTATGGCAGTCTACAGCACGGTGTGCATAAAATGGATATCAGGAACCACATCAACAATCAGTTGGCTCACGACTGTTTGTCTCGTGGTCAAAAGAAACTGATTTCTATCATCTATTACCTTTGTTTTATCGAGTTGCTCACTGAGGAATGTGGCGTTACCCCCATCCTGTGTTTGGATGATATGGACGCGGAATTGGACCTGGAAAAAACGCGCATTCTTTGTGACTTCATTGAACACAGCAACCACCAAGTTTTCATCACCACCGTTGACCCATCCAAGTTAACCTCTGTGTTAAATGATGCGGCCATGTTCCACGTGAAACATCAGTAATATCAGCTTAATCCTTACACGCCACAGTAACTGATTAGGTGGTTTGTTAGGCGGTAAAAAATGTTATAATGTGAGGTTTAATTTTTGGAACAAAACGCACGCATGAGCGAAAATTACGATTCGTCGAATATCAAGGTGCTTAAAGGCCTGGACGCTGTCAGGAAGCGACCAGGCATGTATATCGGAGACACCGATGACGGCACCGGTTTACATCACATGGTCTTTGAGGTGGTGGATAACTCCATCGATGAGGCGCTGGCTGGTCACTGTGACACCATTGAAGTGGTCATCAATGCCGATGGCAGTGTGACGGTATCCGATAACGGTAGGGGTATCCCTACAGACCAACACGAAGAGGGCAAGTCAGCCGCAGAAGTCATCATGACGGTGTTACATGCCGGTGGTAAGTTTGATGATAACTCTTACAAGGTTTCTGGTGGTTTGCATGGTGTGGGTGTGTCCGTAGTGAATGCTTTGAGTGTGGAGCTTGAACTGGAAATTCACCGCAACAACAACATTTACCAGCAGACCTATCACATGGGTGTGCCACAAAGTGATTTGGCCATCACTGGCAGCACCGACGTGACGGGCACCAAAGTACGCTTCAAACCTTCAACAGAAATTTTCTCTGATGTGGAGTTCCATTTTGATATCCTGGCCAAGCGCTTGCGGGAGTTGTCTTTCCTTAATTCTGGTGTGCGCATCAACCTGAAAGATGAGCGCACGGGTGAAGAGAAAAAGTTCGAATACGAAGGGGGTATCGCATCCTTTGTTAATTACCTGGCAGAGCAGAAGACGCCCTTGCACGAAACCGTGGTGCACTTCAAAAATGAACAGGAGGATGGCACGGCAGTGGAAGTGGCCATGCAATGGACTGACTCGTACCGTGAGACGGTGTTTTGTTTCACCAATAACATTCCTCAAAAAGACGGCGGGACACACTTGGCCGGTTTCCGTGGTGCCTTAACCCGAACCATCAACAACTACATCAATCAAAACAGCAAGAAAAAAGCTGCCATGCAAGGTGATGATTGTCGAGAAGGTTTGATTGCAGTGATTTCGGTGAAATCCCCGGATCCTAAGTTTTCATCACAAACCAAAGACAAACTGGTGTCATCAGAAATCAAAGGTGTGGTTGAAAGCACGGTAGGTGAACACCTGTCAGACTTTTTACTGGAAAACCCACAAGAGGCGAAAATATTGACTGATAAAGTCATGGATGCCTCTCGAGCCAGGGAAGCAGCGAGAAAAGCCCGCGAAATGACCCGCCGCAAAGACGCATTGGATATTGCCGGTTTGCCCGGTAAACTGGCAGACTGTCAGGAAAAAGACCCGGTGTTGTCAGAAATATTCCTGGTGGAGGGTGACTCAGCCGGTGGTTCAGCCAAACAAGGGCGTAACCGCAAAAACCAAGCCATTTTGCCATTGAAAGGTAAAATTTTGAATGTTGAAAAAGCCCGTTTTGACAAGATGTTGTCTTCAGCTGAAGTGGGTACTTTGATAACAGCCTTGGGCTGTGGCATCGGCCAGCATGACTTTGACCCAGACAAACTGCGTTACCACAAAGTCATCATCATGACCGATGCCGACGTGGATGGATCACACATTCGCACCCTGTTGTTGACCTTTTTGTATCGTCAGATGCCAGAACTGATTGAGCGTGGACACATTTACATTGGTCAACCGCCGCTGTACAAAGTCAAAAAAGGCAAACAAGAAACCTACCTGAAAGACGATGATGAGATGAATGAGTATCTGTTGAATCGGTCTTTGGATGATGTGTCATTGCATTATCAAGATGACTTGCCGCCCATGACCGGTGATGTTTTGTATCGCCTGATCAAACAACAGGTGCACGTGAAAGCCGTGATAGAGCGCCTCAGTTTGTTGTATGACAACAAAGTCATCAATCAATTGCTGTCCTTGCCCAAAATCAACCCAGCAGAAGAACCAGTCAGTGATGACTGGATAAAACAAGCAACGGAAGCTTTGAATCAAAACAACCGCTTGGGTGTGACCTGGGAAGTTTATTATGACAAGGAGTTGGAATCCATGCAGTTTGCTAAAAACGCCAATGGTTTGATTGAGAAAACTTCACTGAGTCTGTTGTTTTTTAAATCCAATGACTACCAGCAAATGATGGAAATTGCCGCCCAAAACAAAGACTTGTTACAAGGTGACTCAAAATTAATCAAAGGCGATAATACCATTAAAATCAATAGCATAAGCGATGTGTTAGAGTATTTATTGAGTGTGGCCAAGAAAGGCCTGACCATCAGTCGATTCAAAGGCTTGGGTGAAATGAACCCTGACCAATTGTGGGAAACCACCATGAATCCTGAAAGTCGCAGGCTGTTACAGGTCACCATTGAAGATGCTGTTTCTGCTGACACGGTATTCTCCACCTTGATGGGAGATGTGGTAGAACCCAGAAGACAGTTTATCGAAGAAAACGCATTGAATGCCAGCAACCTGGACGTGTGAATATGACAGACCAAACTACCCAAAGAATAGAACAAATGTTGAATGAAAACCCCGTGTTTTTGTTCATGAAAGGCACCCCACAAACACCCATGTGTGGGTTTTCAAGCAACACCGTTAAAATCCTCAAAGATTTGTTGGGAGATGATTTTGCGACTTTCAATGTATTGGAAGACCCAGAAATCAGAGAAGGCATCAAAACCTATGGTCAATGGCCGACCATCCCACAATTGTATGTGAACAAGGAGTTGATCGGTGGCAATGACATCATATCTGAAATGTTTAACACCGGTGAATTGCATGAGCTGTTGTCGCTAGAACAACCAGACCGCACCCCGCCTGAAATCAGCATCACTGATGAGGCTTTGGCCCACATCAAAGATGGTTTAAAAGACATGGGAGATCACCAGTTGTTTTTGTCTATAGATGACGAATTCAATACCCGTTTCAGCCTAGAAATGCCCAAAGGTTATGAAGTGGTGGCCGATGTGGGTGATTTGAAGGTTTATATGGATATTGGTACGGCCAAACGTGCAGCAGGCATAGAAATCAGCTGGGTAGATGAACTGCAGGGTTCAGGGCTGCGCATCAAAAACCCCAATGAACCGCCGGCAGTGGAACCCCTAACAGCGGCAGAATTGCGCGATTGGTTTGATACCGATGTGGCCAACCCCATGGTGTTGGATGTGCGTTCGGAAGAAAAGTTTGCTGAAGGCAGCGTGGATCATGCCGTTAGGTTGGATAAGGAAACAATCCAAACTGTTGAGTCGATGGCTAAAGATGAGCCACTGGTATTTGTTTGTCAGGTAGGCCAATCATCGATGTCTGCGGCCGAATACTTCCGCAAGAAAGGCCACACCAAAGTGTTCAATTTAACCGGTGGTTACAACGCTTGGAATGAGCAGTAACAACCGCCCAAAAAGCCACAAAAAACGCCTGGCTTCAGGCGTTTTTTTTGTGTTGTTACTGATAAGCTGGTGGGTAACTGAAAAGCAACCAGAGACAAGCAATGATGCCCATGCCCTTGAAAACCTTTATGCCACCAAGGCCAATGACACTTGGGTAGAATGGCAGGGCACAGTCAGTCGCCTTTTACCTGACGACGTGCAAGGGAGCAGACATCAGAAATTTATTTTAACCATAGGCAGTCGAACGGTTTTGGTGGCTCACAACATCGACTTGGCCAAGCGGGTTCCCATCAGTATCGGGGACGTGGTTGGCGTCCGTGGCCAATACGAATGGAATCAACAGGGAGGGGTGGTGCATTGGACCCACCATGACCCGCAAAACAGGCATTCAGGTGGGTGGATTGAGTGGCAAGGAAAAAAGATTAAATAAGGGCTAAAAAAACTTGCCTAATTATTTGAATTATTTTATCATTGCGCACCTCGAAACAGTTCTTGTTTCAAATCCTGTTTTTTTCAAAATGGGTCGTTAGCTCAGCTGGTAGAGCAGTGGACTTTTAATCCATTGGTCATAGGTTCAAATCCTATACGACCCACCATGAAATCACTTCAAAAAAACGCATTAATCATTTTTATCAACGAAAGCCAATTGCAATGTGCTGTGGTGACTGAGTTTTTCAGCGCAAATCTTTTGTCTGTACCTATTGGTTAAAAAGTAACCAAAAAACGAGTAACAAAACAAAGCGAGCAAAAAGTATAAAAAAACATTATATATCAGTAACTTATATTGATATATAAACAGCTAAAACAAGGCGTATTTTTAAAATCGGTGGGTTTTGCCCCACAAAAGCGGTATTTCAGGCAAGCTGTAAGGGCTGAAAAACAGACAGTAAAAAAGCAGATTGTTGCGATCAGCAACTACCAATCAAATTCGGTAACGACCGGAGTGTGATCAGAAGGACGCTCTAACTTTCTGGGTTCAACATCAATGTAGGCAGCGGTGACTGCTTCAGACATTTCATCGGAACACAACACCAAGTCAATGCGTAAACCCAGGTTCCGTGGAAAACCATTCATGCGGTAATCCCACCAACTGAAAAAACCACCGTCATCATGCAGCAACCGAAAACTGTCTTGCAGTCCAAGATCCAACATGCGATTCAAAGCTTTGCGCTCTTCGGTGGTGCACAAGATTTTCTCATGCCATTTGATCGGATCGTGTACATCGCGATCATCGGGGGCTATATTAAAATCTCCCAACACCACCAGATCATCGTATTCGGCCAATTGTTGTTCAACGAAATGCGTGACTTTGTCCAACCAGTTGAGCTTGTACTGGAATTTTTCGGTGCCGGGAGCAGAGCCATTGACCACGTACAAATTTATGATGCGCACATCATCGACAGTGGCAGCCAGGATTCGTCGTTGAGGATCTTCCAGTCCAGGAATGTCGGTGATGATATCTTCAGGTTGGCTCTTGGCAATGATGGCGACCCCGTTGTAGGTTTTCTGACCGGAAAAAACCACATGGTATCCCGCGGCTTCAATGGCTGCGACTGGAAACACCTCATCGGTCATTTTGGTTTCCTGTAGTGCCAGCACATCGGGTTCAGCGGTATCCAGCCAATCTAAGACATGGTCCAGGCGAACTTTCAGTGAGTTGACATTCCAGGAAGCAATTTTCATAACAGCTGTTTAATGTGAAAATGAAAATTGTACCAAACAACCGGTCTGGGATTTGTTATTCATTTTTTGAAGTTGAGGAACTGAAGGAAAGCATCATAGACTTTCACTGTGATACGGGTTGATCTGGACCTGGTTTTTCTTTGCTGCCTTAACCGAGAGTATTTAAAGAAATGGCGGCGTTTGCGTTCGCGTTGGTGGTTCTTTTGGTCTTCTTCAACCATTTGCTTAGCCACGGGCCGGTCTTTGATATGAAGCAATTGTTTAAACCAGTTCCACACAAGGTGTATTCTATCTATTGATGGGTAATAGTTAATTATAATATATCAACAAACAATTAAACCAATAACATAAAATAAAGGCCTTATTTGATACCATTTAAGCCATGCGACGCATCATCGGCATTGATCCTGGTTCTCGTTTTACGGGGGTGGGCATCATTGATTGTAAAGACCAGACCATACAACACGTACACCATGAAACAGTGAAGTGTGGAGATGGCGACTTTCCTGAGCGTCTAAAAATTATTTTTGTGGCCATCAATAACTTAGTTAAACAGTATCAACCGCACGAAATGGCCATTGAAACGGTGTTTATGGCCAAAAACGCCAATGCAGCGATTAAACTGGGACAGGCACGAGGTGCAGCCATCTGTGCCACGGTGGCCAATGACATTGTGGTCCATGAATACGCCCCCAAAGCCATCAAACAAGCGGTGGTGGGTAAAGGTAGTGCTGACAAAACGCAGGTTCAATACATGGTGAAGTTGTTGTTAAAGCTAGATGAAAAAGTACAAAACGATGCTGCCGATGGTTTGGCCGTGGCCATCTGCCATGCCAACAACCGTTGGGCACAGCAAAGACTGGTGGCCAACAACACCAGTAATTGGAGAAAATTTTGAAGGTTAAACAATGATTGGTCGTTTACAAGGTACCCTGATACATACTGACCCGCCAGCACACCTGATTATCGATGTGGGTGGCGTGGGTTATGAAGTGGAAGCGCCGACCAGCGTGTTCTTTGAACTACCAGAGTTAAACCAACCGTTGACCTTGGTGATTCATCACCTGGTGCGTGAAGATGCCTCGATTCTGTATGGATTTCGTTCCCTGGCGCAACGGTCGTTGTTTCGCACCCTGTTGAAAGTCAATGGCATCGGGGCCAAATCAGCCTTGGCCATATTGTCGACCATGAGCTCAGCTGAGTTTGCCCAGGTGATTCAAGAGCAGAACGTCAACGCCATAGTTAAAGTCCCTGGAATAGGCAAGAAGACCGCCCAACGGTTGATCATTGAAATGAAAGACAAGGTTGATGTGACCAGCATGTCAGCTGATGACCCCAACAAACCCCAGGCCAGCCGTTTTGGCATCCAAGCTGAAGCCGAATCGGCTTTACAGGCGCTGGGCTTTAAACCCGCCGAAGCCAGTCAAATGGTTAAACAGGTGGCCAAGGATGACATGAGTGTCGAAGCCATCATCCGCGAATGCTTACAACTGAAAGGAGCCGGCTGATGGACATGGACCTTGATGACCGACTGCTTGGCGGGCTGCCAGAAAGCGCTCAGGAAAAGGTGATTGAAGCCAGCATCCGACCACAAATTCTCAAAGACTACCTGGGCCAAAAGGAAGTCAAAGAACAAATGGAGTTGTTTATTCAGGCCGCCAAAAACCGCGCTGAATCACTGGATCACGTGCTGATCTTTGGCCCACCAGGATTGGGTAAAACCACCATGGCCCATGTGATTGCCAATGAAATGGGCGTACAAATGCGACAAACATCCGGTCCGGTACTGGAAAAAGCCGGTGATTTGGCGGCCTTGCTAACCAACTTGCAACCGCATGATGTCTTGTTTATCGACGAAATTCACCGCTTATCACCGGTAGTCGAAGAAGTTTTGTATCCTGCCATGGAAGATTTTCAAATCGACATCATGATTGGCGAAGGGCCAGCTGCCCGCTCCATCAAACTGGACTTACCACCTTTTACCTTGGTGGGTGCCACCACCCGGGCAGGTTTACTGACCTCGCCGTTGCGCGACCGTTTTGGTATCGTGCAACGGTTGAAATTTTATGATACTGAAGATTTGACCCAAATTGTGGCCCGGTCTGCCAACATCTTAAATATTGAAGCCGACCAGGCCGGTTGCCTGGAAGTGGCCCGGCGTTCACGCGGCACCCCAAGGATTGCCAATCGTTTGTTGCGCCGGGTGCGTGATTTTGCCGAAGTCAAAGGGGATGGCGTCATCACCGCAGCCATAGCCGCCAGTGCCATGAACATGCTACAAGTGGATCAAAAAGGCCTGGATGAGATGGACCGCAAACTGCTGGAAATTATCACCGAACAATTCGAAGGTGGCCCAGTTGGGATCAATTCGCTGGCCGCAGCTTTATCCGAAGAGCGGGGCACCGTCGAGGATGTGATAGAACCTTATTTGATACAACAAGGCTTGATTGCACGCACTGCCAGGGGGCGCATCGCCACGGCCAAAACCTGGCAAACCTTGGGGCTCAAGCCACCGTCTAAAAACAACCTAAATCAAGATATTTTTGAATGAAAACAACAGCTGAAAGCCCCAAATACACCCATCAATTCCGGGTATATTATGAGGACACCGACGCCGGTGGCGTGGTTTATCACGCCAATTATTTGAACTTTTTCGAGCGCACGCGGACTGAATGGTTACGTTCTAAAGGTTTGCAACAAAGCCACATGAGGGAACAAGCCAATGTGATCCTGGCCATTCGCAAGATGGACATAGATTTCATTTTGCCTGCGCGTTTGGATGATTTGTTGACCGTCAGTACCCAGGTCATCAGCCACAGCAAAATTTCCATGATGGTGGCTCAGGAGATACATGTAGAAGGGGTGTTGATGGCTCGGGCTCAGGTACAAATCGTCAGTTTGAATGCCACCAAATTCAAACCCATGCGATTTCCAACCGAATATTTAGAGGCCATTATTTAATTTAAAGGAGAGATGTTTTGAACGACAGCGGACAATTTTATTACGAAATCATCATGAGTGCCTCGATGCCAGTGAAGGTAGTTATGATTATTTTGATTCTGGCTTCGGTGTGGTCCTGGTTGATTATTTTTTCCAAAGGCCGGATTTTAGCCAACGCCCAAAACCAGGCAAAAAAATTCGAAGAGCACTTTTGGTCTGGCGTGGATTTGAACAAACTGTTCGACTCACTCTCGAGCAAAAAGAACACCGGTTCAGCGCTGATTTTTGAAGCAGGTTTCAAGGAGTTCAAGCGCAAACAAACCGCCAGCAATGGCGGCATCCGTTCCATCGAAGGCTCAGACCGGGCCATGCGAGTGGCCCTCAACCGCGAAATTGAAAAATTAGAAAGTCATTTACCGACCTTGGCCACCATAGGCTCTACCAGCCCTTATATCGGCTTGTTTGGCACGGTGATCGGTATCATGCTGTCCTTTCATGCGTTGTCAGATGTGACCCAAGCCACCATTGCACTGGTGGCACCGGGTATTTCAGAAGCGCTGATTGCCACCGCCATGGGTTTGTTTGCGGCCATTCCAGCGGTGATTTTTTACAACCGCTACAGCGACAAAGTGGAGCGCATATATGCACAGTATGATGCCTTCAAGGAAGAGTTTTCAGCCATCTTACACCGACAGATAGGGTGAACACATGAGGCGACCACGCAAAGTCAAGGCTGAAATCAATGTGGTGCCGTACATCGACGTGACGCTGGTGTTGTTGATTATTTTTATGATCACCACGCCACTGATGAACCTCGGTGTGGATGTGGCACTGCCGGAATCGAATGCCAACACCATCACCATTGAAACGGAGCCGGCAGTGGTTAATGTCACAGCCAACGGTGATTTGTATTTGAGTATCGGTGGTGAATATGAGTTGATTGATGCTGAGACATTGACACAAAAACTCACCGCTTTTGTTAAAGTCAATGAAGAGCTGCCGATCATGATTGGCGCTGACAAATCAGTCAGTTACGGGCAGGTCTATCAGGCCATGGCCATTGTGCAAAAGGCCGGTGCCAAAAAAGTGGGTTTGATCAGCGACCCCATCAAACCGGAGCAATGATCAGCCATGGCTGTCTTGAGTTTTGAACCAGAACAAAGACAAGCACTGCTGTATTCAGTGGGGTTGCACCTGGCGATTGTGGCACTGTTGATGATTTCTACCCAACAAGTCAGCATCACCCCGCCCAAAGGCATTGCCATCCAGGCTGAAATCATGGACCTGGATCAATTTATGGCAAACAACAAGCCAGCTGAAGTACCGGAAAAACCCATAGAAAAACCAGTCACCCAACCGCCTGAGCCCAAACCAGAGCCTGTGGTGCCTATCAAGGAGCCGCCGAAACCTGTTGAAAAACCCGTGGAAAAGCCGATTGAAAAACCAGTCGAAAAGCCAGTGATTAAACCGCAGGTCGATCCGGTCAAACGTGCCGAGAAAACCGAACGGCAAAAAAAGCTAGAAGAATTGCGCCGCAAGCGCCTCGAAGCCGAACAACAGGCACAAAAACCACCAGCGGTTGAGCCCAAAGCAACACCCCAAGAGCAAACCCCACCCAGCCAACCACCGGTTGGAGTCAGGAATGGTGCAGAAGACCAAAAACGCACCCTACAAACGCAATACATTGCTGCCATTCAGGCAGCCGTGACCCGCCAATGGGCCAGGCCCAGTGGTACCAGACCCGGTTTGCAGTGCGTCATCAAAGTCAACCAAATACCAGGGGGCGGGGTCATCGATGTCTCCATTGGTTCACCTTGTAATGCCAGCGCTGTGGCCAGAAACTCCATCATCAACGCGGTCAAAAAAGCCGACCCATTGCCGTATGCCGGCTTTGAGGACGTATTTGACCGAAGACTCAACTTTAACTTTCAATATCAAGGAGATTGATACATGAAAAAGACCTTATTGTTATTCGTCATGCTGTGTTCATTCCACACCCAAGCTCAGCTGAACATCACCATCGATGGTGGGAATGCGGCTGCGCTGCCCATTGCTGTGGCTGATTTTGTCAACCGAGGCGACGCCTTAAGCACCGATATGGCGGCAGTGATTCGCAATGATTTGTCTCGTTCCGGACAATTCAAAGCCCTGGATAAGGAATTGCTGGTCGAGCGGCCCGGCTCTGACGCCGATTTGAATTATGGTACCTGGCGCTTGTTGGGCGCGGATTATGTTTCTTATGGGGACATCACCCACCTGGACGCTGACCGCATGGAAGTGCGGTTTCGGCTGGCTTCAGTGGCTGACCAAAAACAAATGTTGGCGTTGACGTTGCCCTTGAATAAACACCAAGCACGGGCAGGGGCCCACTACATTGCTGACCGCATTTATGAAGCGATACTGGGCATTCCTGGGGTGTTTTCCACCAAACTCGCGTATGTGACCTCGGTAAAGCAAGGCTCCGATTACAAATACCAGTTAATCGTTGCTGATTCTGATGGTTTTGCGCCCCAGTCATTGGTGACGTCTAAAGAACCTTTGTTGTCTCCGGCCTGGTCACCTGACGGAAAAAAACTGGCCTACGTATCATTTGAACAAGGCAACTCAGCCATCTACATCCAAGACTTGAGTACCGGTGCCAGAACCTTGGTTTCCAGCTATGAAGGCATCAATGGTGCCCCCAAGTTTTCTCCCAATGGACAACGCTTGGCGATCACCTTATCGAAATCAGGCAACCCAGAAATTTACTTGGTAAATATTTTTGATAAAAGCCTGACTCAAATCACCAACCACTGGGGTATAGACACCGAGCCAGAATGGTCGCCTGATGGGCAGTCCCTGTTCTTTACATCAGATCGCGGTGGCAAACCCCAGATATACCAAACCGACTTGGTCAACAAAAAAGCCAGGCGCATCACTTTTGAAGGTGATTACAATGCCAGACCAAGCCTTTCTCCGGATGGGAAATACATCGCCATGGTGCACGGTAACAACAACCGCTACCAGATTGCTTTGTATCACCGCCCATCCAACACCTTGCAAATGATCAGCGATGGACAGTTGGATGAAACCCCAAGCTTTGCGCCCAATGGCGCGATGGTGCTGTTTGCCACCAAGACTGCGGCGGGTAAAGGCTTGTTGAAGGCAGTCACCACCGATGGACAGACCTCCAATGACCTGGTGCTCTCAGCTGGTGACGTGCGAGAACCCAGCTGGTCACCCTTGTTGCGTTAAATGACATCAGGCCTAACTGCTTGATGCCATGCTGAGCCATCATCTATACTGGTTACCATGGTTTGAATTGAAGAGAAGGCCTTGAAGCATCATAAATACATCCTGAATGGTCTGCTGATTTGGCTTTGTTGTGGGCAGCAGGCCTGGTCCGCCACACCCTTTGAAGCTTTCGAAGCGGAACTGTCAGCCATAAAGACAGAGACCGGCCAATTGGCTTTGGTGCAACAAACCGAAGCCAAAATCGATAGCTGGCCAGCTGAAGACCAGGGTCGGTTTTTGCACAAAAAAGGTCTGGTGTTAGAGGTCAATGATCAGATTGAAGCGGCCAAAACGGCCTTCACCGAATCAATAGAGGTGTTCGAAAAATCCGGCAGGCCCAATAAATACTGGGCACAAAGCTTGCAAGACCGGTCCTATATGGACTACTTATTAACCAATGACCCAACGACTTATTGTGTGGACCGGGAAACGGCAGCAGAGGTCGCCCGAAAAGCCAATGACCCCGAAGCCATCACCAGTTCCCTGGTGTATTTGGCTTTTTGTTTTCGCACGGGGTTTGATGAATTCAAAAAGGGCTTAATGGTGTTGGAAGAGGCCGCCACGGTGGCCAGAGAGTACGAGCTGGCTGGCGGTTCCACGGCGATGATTCATAACGCCACCGGCAACCTTTACCGAGCCAATGACCTGCATGACAAAGCTTATGAGTATTACCAAAAAGCGTATGAACATTGGTTGGAGTTGGACGACACTCAGGACATATATAACATGTTGCACAACATGGTGGGTGAAAGTGTCAAGATGGGCAAGTGGCAACAAGCCGACAATCACATCAAGGGCCTGTTCGAACTGGCAGCGCAACACCCTGAGTTCAGTGATTTCACTTTTTTTGCGCACTACAATGAGGCCTATAAATGGTTCCACCAAAATCAATTTGCAGGCGCCATTGAAGCAGCCAATATGGCACTCGAGTTGGCCCATACCACGTCAGAAACCTACTTCATCAATGTGCTTGAAGGCATCAGGGTGGTGGCTTATTTTCGTGACCAGCAGTACCAAAGAGCGGGTCAGTTGGCAGAACAATTTTTGCAATCAGGTGAGTTACCAGAATCGCAAAGAACCATAGATCAACAGGTTCGGTTGATTCGCGATTTTTCTTTGGGACAGTATGAGTCAGCCACCGAACAACTGTGGCAGGTACTGGATGCTGAACAAGCATCTAAACAGGCTTTTATTGAAAATGCCGTTGCGGCACAATCATTGACTTTTGATAAAACCTTGTCTGAGTTTCAACAGCAAGCCTTGGCCGATAAGCTGCGCATCAAGCAGTTGGAATTGGCTCAACAAACCAAACAAAACACCATCAATGAGCTGGAGCTGGAACAACAGGCCAAGCAAAATAAAATCAACCGCTTGACTGGGTTTGTGGCGTTGACTTTGGCGGTGGCCCTGGCCATTTTGTCTTGGTTTTTGTACCGTTCAAGGCGGTTTTATTTGCGCAGTTCCCGCACCGATTTTCTCACCAAAACCAATAACCGCCGCCAAGTATTTGCCCTGGGCACCAAGCAACTGGCCAAAGCCAAAACCAACCAACAACCCTATGCGGTCGGCATCATTGACATCGATGACTTCAAAAAACTCAATGACCAGTATGGCCATGATCTGGGAGACCAGGTCCTGAAACACTTGGTAAACACCACAGAATCGCTGTTGCTCGGATCACAACAGATGGGTCGCATGGGAGGCGAAGAATTTGTGTTGTTGCTGCCAGAATTGGATGAGGCCACTGCCATTGAGAAAGCCGAAACCATTCGCTTGACCGTGGCAGGTTCTCAACTGAGCCACAACGATCAACAGGTGAGTTACACCATTTCCATTGGTGTGTTTGTTTGTCAGGGAGACCTGTTGGACTTTGAACAATGCATCAACCGCGCAGACCAGGCTTTGTATCAAGCCAAGTCTCAGGGCAAAAACCAGGTGGTGCAAGCCCAGCCACCGGCTGACTATAAGGATCTCACATGACCACCAGTGGCTGGATATTATTGGCGCTATTACTGGCCGGACCAATCACTGCCCACAGCCAGCCATTGGACACACCCACATGAGCAGCGTGCCCAGTGCCTTCAGACAAGGCATGATGTGGTTGCTTAACACCGAAACGACAGGAGAAACAGATGAGCCATAACACCCCGCAAGTCACCACCAAGTGGCTGGACAACTATACCTTTGTCAGTAGCAACGACAGCAACCAGTCCATCGTGATGGACTCTCCCACCAGCAAAGGCGGGGAAAAAATAGGACCTTCACCGATGGAGGTGGTGTTGATGGGACTCAGTGCTTGTGCTGGCATTGATGTGAAGTTGATCTTGACCAAAGCCAAGCAGTCCTTCAGTGACATAGAGGTTCAAGTGACTGCCGACCGGCGAGAAGAAATACCCCGAATTTATACCGACATCAACCTGCATTTTGTGGTCACTGGTCATGACCTGTCGGAAAAACAGGTGGCCAGAGCCATCAGCCTGTCAGCAGAAAAATACTGTTCGGTGTCACACATGTTGCAAGCCACCGTCAACATCACCCACAGCCACAGCATCCACAACACCTGAGTTGCGGATATCGGCCCTTAGCTTGGGTGTTAACTGTCCTCAGTCACTGGCTTTTTTGAGGGTAAAAACCGTGCGCCATTTACCAGCCCACTCGGGTTTGCTGCCATCTGGATAAATTTCATCATAAAAGGTCAGGGTTAGCAGGTCAGCTGCTGCGGACACTTCAAAAAACTGTTGTCCGGTTTCGAAACCAGGGACTTTGGCCACTTCAGCTTGGGTCACCAATTTACCCGCTGTATACTGATAAGAACCGCCGTTGAAAACCACTGACTTGAAGCCCGCGATGGCCTCCTCATTGGTGGGCTGGGACAACACTTTGAATGGCGTCCTGGGTTCGTTGATGGGGCTCCACATCAAGGCATAATGACCTGCTGTGAACACAAACAAGCCGGGTTGCACATCAGTCAGAGCGGAACTTCCTTCTGTGGATAACCACTCAACACCGGTGAGGTGCCAGGCGCCAAGCAAAGGATTGGTTGGTTCTGTGGCACAGACCGGACCACAGAGGAGTAACAGCAGCAAGGTTTTGGTCTTCATAAAAAATCCGGTGTTTAATCTACTACACTTTACGTAGAAAGAAGAGAGAATGCAAGCCTGTTAGGCGCCCTCATCGGTGAATTGTAGTTTGGCCAATTCAGCATACAGGGCATTGTCGCGAATTAGTTGTTCATGCTTGCCTCTGGCGACCACTTGACCTTGATCCATAACGATGATCTGGTCGGCTTTGCGGATGGTGGCCAATCGGTGCGCAATCACCAGTGTGGTGCGGTCTTTCATGATGTCATTCAAGGCTTGCTGGACCAACTGTTCGCTGGCGGCATCCAGTGCACTGGTGGCTTCATCCAATAACAATACCGGGGGGTCGGTAATGATGGCGCGGGCAATGGACAACCGCTGGGCTTGACCGCCAGACAGGCGCACCCCACGCTCACCCAGGTAAGTATCATAACCGTCTTGTAGGTTTTCTATGAATTCATCGGCGTGGGCGAGTCGGGCAGCGGCTTTGACTTCTTCATCAGTGGCTTGCGGCCGGCCGTAGGCAATGTTTTCCCTGGCAGAGGTAGAAAAAATAGTCACGTCTTGGGCGACCAGCGAGAATTGCGCGCGCAAGTCGGTGAGCTTGAACTGCTCTATGGGTGTGCCATCGAGTTTGATGCTGCCAGACAGGGGCTCATAAAACCGCATCAACAACTGAAACAAGGTGGACTTACCCGATCCAGAGGGACCGACCAAGGCCACGGTTTGTCCAGGCACCACTTCAAAGCTGATGTCAGACAACACATTCAAATCAGACCGGCTGGGATAGGCAAAATGGACCTGGTCCAAGCTGACGTTACCCAGCACGGTACCGCCCAAAGGTTTGGGTTTGACTGGGTCAGTGATGACGGAGTGGGTGTTCATTAACTCGATGATGCGTTCCAAGGCACCAGCGGCTTTTTTCAGTTCACTCCAGACCGTCGACAAGGCACCCACTGAGGTGGCTGCCATGATGGCATACATGACAAACTGGCTGAGGGTGCCGGCAGTCATGTCACCGGTGATCACATCACGCGCGCCCAACCACAGCACAAAAACAATACCACCAAAAATCACGAAGCCAACCAACAACGACATGATGGTGGTCATGCGGATAGAGGCCACGGACGCTTTAAAGGCCTTGTTGATGGCATCAATGAATTTGTTGTTTTCATTGGCTTCCTGAGCAAAAGCTTGGACCGTGTGCATGGCATTGATGGTTTCTGTGGCCAGTGCCGAGGAGTCGGCTATGCGGTCTTGTTCGGCCTTGGACAATTTCTGAATGCGCCGTCCGGTGAGGACAATGGGTATCACCACCAGCGGAATCAGAAAAGCAATGTACATGGCCAGTTTGGGGCTGGATACAATCATCATAAAAGCAGCGCCGAAAAAGGTCACGGCACTGCGCAAAGCGATGGAGAAGGTGCTGCCGACCACCGTTTCCACCAACGTGGTGTCGGTATTGATGCGAGACAGAATTTCTCCGGTTTTGGTTTTTTCGAAAAACTCTTGCGACTGTCCCATCACTTGTCCATACACTTTTTTGCGCAGGTCCGTGACCACCCGTTGGCCAATCCAAGACACCCAAAAATAGCGCAGCGAAGTGAACAGAATCATCAAAGAAGAAACCACAAATACCAAGACAAAATAATAGGACAAAGTGTCTTGGTTCTCGGCCGCAAACCCCAGGTCAATCATTTGTTTGAATGCCACTGGGATGGCCAGGTTGGCAGCGGCGCCCAAGAACAACAACAGCAAGGCCAGCATGATGTGCTTTTTATAAGGTCTTACCAAGGGTCCAATCAATCGCAGCTGGCTCAGAGAGGCTTTGCTGTCTGGCTCCTTGTTATCGCCAGTCACTGAGCTTTGATCTACTTGTTCAGGTCTTTCCATATGCTGTTTGCCTCCGGCCTAAAAAATGCCAAATGGTTCGGTTGATGAGAATCCCCGTGATGTGGGGCCAACCATGCGTTTATCTATGTGCCCAAGGTCACGAGCGGTTTTAAACGCCGCCAGCAAACGATCCGCTGTGACACGGGAATGATACAACGCCCAACTGACGCCAGCGCTGGCCATAAAACGGGGAAAGGTTTGGCATAACTTTTTGGGTACCCCGATGGCAGGATTGATTACCAAGGCCACAGGGTTATTGTCGCCATACACTTCAGCCAACAGGGTGACTTGGTCGGTGGTGGTGATGGGTAGCCGCTTCACGGAGTCTTCATGTCATTGCAATCCATCATTTTAACTGAAAACATTCAGCACCAGATGGAACAATTCAGCAAAACGAAGGTAGCTGTGTCGGGCACAAAAACTGACAGAAACAAGGGGCCAGGTTCTCTGGAGAGATTACATTTGTGACTGCAAGTAATTTTCCAGTCCGGTCAACTTGATTAACCGCAACTGTTTTTCCAGCCAATAGGCGTGATCGGTTTCGGTGTCATCTAACAACACCAGCAACTGATCTCGGGTCACGTAATCTTTTTCCTGCTCACACAGGGCCATCACTTGTTTCAATGCCTTTTGGACGGCGTATTCGATGTTGAGGTCGCTTTCCAGCATGGCCGGCACGGTGGAGCCGATGTTCAAGCCATCGCGTTTGGATAGGTCGGGCGCGCCCTCGAGGAATAAAATGCGTTCAATCAACACCGCGGCATGGCCTTTTTCGTCATCGAACTCATGATCTATGCGCTCAAAGAGCTTGGTCAGGCCCATGTCCTCATACATGCGGGAGTGGACAAAATATTGATCCATGGCGGTTAATTCATAGACCAATAATTCGTTCAATGCATTGATGATTTCGTTGTTACCTTTCATTGGTCTGCTCCCATTTGTGACTGGTTGTAATTGTGGATGCCCAGGTCTTTGATCAACGATACTTGCGTTTCGTGCCAATCAATGATGTCTTCTTCGTGGCTCAAAATGCCACTCAGTAAATCCCTGCTGACGTAATCTTGCGCCGCTTCACACTGGCCGATGGCTTGTTTGATTACCGCATGTTGGTCAGCCAAAAACTGGGCGTTGCACGACAGCACCTCTTCGGTGTTTTCACCGATGCGTAAACGGTTCAGTTTTTGCAAGTTCGGCAAGCCACCCAAAAGAAAAATACGCTCCATCAAATCGTCGGCCTGTTTCATGTCTTTGATGGATTTTTTATAAAACATGCCATCCAAGGCTTCCAGCCCCCAATCTTTGGCCATGCGCGCATGCAGAAAAAACTGATTGATGGAAGTTAATTTGCTGGTCAAAACTTCATTCAGGGTAGCGTGTGTGTTGTTTTTGTTGCTCATGATCCTGTTTTGATGTGTTAATGTGTGTATTGTATATTTGTTTGAACCCTAAGTCAAAAAATCCTTTAATTTCAATGGTTTAAATATAAATAAGAATCACATGCATTTGTGTTATCCATGTCTTGCAGCACAAAACAGCCTTTGCCCCCCGGCCTTTGTGAGATAATCAATCCTGCCCAGTTATCAGGAGTTGTCATGTCATCTAACAAAACCCAACCCACCGAACACAGCGTGATTAAATTCCTCACCGCCGTTACCCCCGAACACAAACGTCAAGACGCTTTCACCTTACTGGAAATGATGGAGCGGGTATCGGGTTACCAAGCCAAGATGTGGGGACCCAGCATCGTCGGTTTTGGTCAATACCACTACCGCTACGACAGCGGTCGCGAAGGTGACTTCATGCGCATCGGTTTTTCACCCCGCAAAGCCAACCTGGCCTTGTACCTGATGCCCGGCGTGTCCAGACATCAGGAGCTGTTAGATCAGTTGGGCAAGCACAAAACCGGCAAATCCTGCCTGTATGTCAACAAACTCAGCGACATTCGCATGATTGTGTTGGAACAACTGGTTAGCAAAGCGTTAGAATACATGGCCGAAAAGTACCCAGAAGAAAACTGACCACCTCCTCATGCAAGAGTTACCAAAACAGACTTGGGGCGAAGCGGGCGATCGACCGCCCTTGTATTTCGCTCATGCCAACGCCTATCCACCGGGCAGTTATTCGCCCATCATAAGTGCCTTGGCAGAACAGCAGCAGGTCATCAGTTATTTGCAGCGCCCGTTATGGCAGCCGGCACCTGATCCTTCGTCTTTGCACAACTGGCAGCAACTGGCAGATGATGTGGTTCGGTTTTTTGATCAGAACCAAATGAAAAATGTGGTGGCCGTGGGGCATTCACTGGGTTCGGTGACCGCTTTTATGGCAGCGCGCAAACGCCCCGATCTGATTAAAGCCCTGGTGATGATTGAGCCGGTGGCTTTGCCGGGCCTGTTTTGTTGGATGACGCGCTTGCTGCCATCACTGGTTAAATCCAGGGTCAACATCATCGATAAAGCCCTGAACCGCCCGCACCAATTCGACAGCTTGCAGTCGGCGTTTGACTTTCACCGCAAAACCCGTGCTTTCAAACGCTTGTCAGATGACAACCTGTGGCATTACATTAGGGCTGCTTTCAGGTCTTGTGAACAGGGTTTTTGTTTGGCTTACCCGCGCGAGTGGGAAGCGCGGGTTTATGGCACCGCAACGGCTTATCGCCACCACCTGTTGCGTTCCCAATTGCCCGTGCTGGCGCTGCGCGGCGGCCACACCACCACCATTGACGAAAAGTTTTGGCGCCGCTGGCGACAAAACCCCAATCACCAACTGGTGGACTTTCCTGATGCTGGCCATTTGTTGCCATTAGAAGACCCGCAGGGGGTGTTGGCAGAGGTGTTGCCATTTGTGGAGCAGCATCAGCGATGAAGGCGATTCAGACAAACAAAAACAAAACCGAGGTGGTGTTGACCACCTTGAACAGCCGCTACATTCACTCGTCTTTCAGTCTGCGTTACCTGTATGCCAACCTGGGCGAGTTGCAAGCAGTGACAGAATTGGTGGAGTTCACCACCCATGACCGAGCCATTGACATGGTTGAAAAGTTACTGGCGCGACAGCCTGCCATCATTGGTTTCAGTGTGTATATCTGGAACGTGGTGGAAACCACCGCGGTGATTCAATTGTTGAAAACCGTCAGGCCGGACATTGTGGTGGTACTGGGTGGACCTGAAGTCAGCCACTTGCCAGACCAACCAACAGTGGTTGAGGACGTCGATTACGTCATCAAAGGACCAGGGGAGACCAGTTTCAGGCGCCTTTGTGAGCGAATTTTGCAAGGCGAAGCACCTGAGCAGCGCGTTATTGCTGGGGTGCCGCAGGCACTGGAAGAGCTGAACATGCCTTATGCGTACTACGACGACGAAGATTTGCGCAACCGCATCATTTATGTGGAAGCCTCGAGGGGTTGTCCGTTCAAGTGTGAGTTTTGTTTGTCGTCACTGGACAAAACCGCCAAAACCTTTACTTTGGACCGTTTTCTTGAGGAAATGGACCGTTTGTATCAACAGGGGGCTCGCAATTTCAAGTTCATTGACCGCACCTTCAACCTCAAGGTGTCTCACTCAACGGCCATTTTGCAGTTCTTTCTGGATCGCATGGATGCTGACAACAGCTGCGGACTGATGGTGCATTTTGAAGTGATTCCAGACCGCTTACCTGATGCCCTGAAAGATTTACTGGTTCAGTTTCCAGCCAATAGCTTGCAATTTGAAGTGGGGGTACAAACTTTTGATCCTGAGGTGCAGTCGCTGATCAGCCGCCGCCAGGACAACGAGCAAACCCGGGCCAATCTCAAATGGCTGCGGCAACAGACCCAAGCACACATCCATGCCGACTTGATTTTTGGTTTGCCATCAGACACCCTGACAGGGTTTGCCGACAGTTTCAATCAATTGTATGCCCTGGGCCCACAGGAAATTCAGTTGGGCATCCTAAAAAGGTTGCGGGGCGCACCGATCAACCGCCACAGCGCTGAATATGGCATGGTGTATTCACCGGCTCCACCCTACACGGTTTTGCAAACCCGGGACATTTCGTTCGATGAGTTGCAGCGAGTGGGCCGCTTTGCCCGTTACTGGGACATGTTTGCAAACCAGGGTCGCTTCAAGCACAGCCTGCCGCTGATCATGGGTGATCAGCCATTTGAACGTTTTTTGCTATTTTCTGATGCCCTGTTTAATCATGCACAAAGTACTTGGAAAATTTCACTAAAACGGCAATTTGCTTTGATGTTTGAGTTGGCGCCGGTGGTTTTGGCGGTTGACCCTGAACAACTGCGAACGGCGTTGCAGTTGGACTTTGAACGCTCAGGTTTGAAAGGCCAGCTAAACACGGTATTAAGCCCGCCCAAAGCCAGTAAATCAGGGCAGGCCAACGCCCGCCAAGCGCGCCATTTGTGACGCAGATTGCAAATCCACAGTGTGCATGCAGAAACCACCACTGACTCTGCTATAATCTTTGCCATGAAAAGTGTGCGTGATGAAGTTGCCTTCCGTGAAGGCTTTCCTTCATACACAGTGTATCAGTGTGAACGACTTATTCCGGTGGCAAAAATCCTGCTGGGCTTGAGTGTGGCCTATTTGCTTGGCTTTTTAATCATTGATTATTTCAAATATCCCCAACAAATCCCCTTGATTGTAGGCTTCAGGCTGTTGGCTGCCATACCTTTGGTGATTTTGTTGTGGTTGTTCAAAAAACCATCGTATTACCCGTATTTACCGGTATACATATTGGCTATGGGGCTGTTGTCTTTCAGTTTTTTTCTCACCCTTAACCTGTCGATACCAGAAAAAAAACACGTGGTGATTTTGGTGCCGGTGTTTTACATGCTGGTGATTATTGCCCTGGCCCCCTTGTTCAAGGCCAGGTACATGGTGGCTACTTTCTTGACCGGATTTTTGGTGTATTATTGGGCTGGGTTCTTTTACATCAAAGACAACCAATACATCAACTTGGTGTTTCCGCACATGACCGCCATTTTGTTGTTTTCATTGATAACGGTGTTAAAAATCAGGCAGTCGGCCAAGGAGTATTATGGTTTGGCACAACAGATGCATTGGCGCACTTTGCATGATGAGCTGACAACGGTCTACAACCGCCGCGGTATTTTTGACTGGGTCAAACAACGAAACATTTTTGAAGGCTTGACCTTTGAAGCCGTGTCTCTGGCGATGCTAGATTTAGATCACTTCAAACAAATTAATGATACATTGGGACATGATGTCGGTGATTCGGTCATCAAACAAAGCGCCCAACTCATTCAAAAAAATCTGGGCGAAAATTCGGCCGTGGCCCGATTCGGTGGCGAAGAGTTTTTACTGATACTTCAAGAAGGGTCAGACATGGCCAACCTGCAACGTGCTAAACACATCCTCGAACAAATTCGTCGCCATGATTTTGGCCAAGCCCTTGATCAAAAGCTGCATGCCACAGCCAGTATTGGCTTTGTGAACCACCGGGCTACCCATACTTTTGAGCAGACTCTTAAGTTGGCAGATGACCGCATGTACCAGGCCAAGAAAAGTGGTCGTGACCGGTTGGTTGATGGCCGTTGATTTTCCCCTGCTTAAGGGTGAGAAGACACCCTGCCAAAACATCACATTAGGTGGTGTTGAAGTGTCTGTTTTAAGGGCAGATCTGAACCACCCCATCATTCAGGGCAACAAGCTGTGGAAGCTGAAATACAACCTTGAGCAAGCTCGCCGCACAGCTTGTGATGGTTTGATCACATTCGGTGGGGCCTATTCCAATCATTTGTTGGCCACCGCCCAAGCCGCCCAACTCGTTGGCATGCGAGCCACCGGAGTGGTTCGTGGAGATGAATTGGCCAACCACCCGGAAAAATGGTCATCGACACTAAAGCAGTGTAGAAACCTGGGCATGCGGCTGGTGTTTGTTTCACGCTCAGATTATCGCCTGAAAGTCCAAGCCCGCCCGGTGCAGGGGTTGTTGTCTGCGGGTGGCAAGCATTGGATTATCCCGGAAGGCGGCAGCAACCAATTCGCCATCAAAGGGGTGGCAGAATGGGTTCAAGAGACAGCACAATCAATGCCCTCACCCAGCCACCTGTTGTGCCCAGTTGGCACAGGGGGCACCTTGGCCGGCTTGATCGTCGGGGTGTCACAAAGCGCTTGGCGTTGTCAGGTCTTGGGGGTGGGTGTATTGAAAGGTTTACACGGTGTAAAGCATGATATCAATCAATGGCTTACGGCTCATGAAGTGGCTTGTGAATGGTCTGTATTAACGCAATACCATGCCGGCGGATACCACAAAAGCACACCGGAACTGGTGGGGTTTTGCCAGGATTTTAAACAACAACATGACATTCAACTGGATAAAATCTACAACGCCAAATCATTTTTTGCCCTGGCTGATATGATAGCAAGCGGCGCGATAACCCCACAAGATACCCCTTTGATTATTCACACGGGTGGATTACAAGGCGGGGTGTTTTAGGGTTTCGCTGATGGCATGATACAATCTTTGTCATGCAAGCAACAGAGGTGCCACATGAAGCCATATAATCCGGTGGGCTGGTTTGAGCTCTATGTCCAAGACATGCAACGAGCCAAAGCCTTTTATGAAGCGGTGTTGAACACCACCTTGGAAGAAATCGACATTCCTGATGCCAACATTGAAATGTTTGGCTTCCCCCAAGACTTAGATGTAACAGGCAGTTCAGGTGCTCTGATAAAAGTGGCTGGTGTGCCTTCTGGCGGCGGTGGCACGATGATTTATTTTAATTGTGAAAACTGTGCTGAAGAAGCGAGTCGGGTCGAAACCCATGGGGGTGAAATCATCCAGGCCAAGATGGCAGTCGGTGAGTACGGTTTTGTGTCAATAATTACCGATACCGAAGGTAACCGTGTCGGACTGTTTTCGTCCCAATAATTGGCTTGAACCTCATGCAAAAACCAGTTCTCAACCCCAAAAAGCAAGCTGCTGCGCTGACAGAATACTGGTCACCCAAAGTGTTGGGTGAGGTGGATGACAGCTACGTCAAGGTGGCTAAAGTCAAAGGTGAATTCACCTGGCACGATCACGAGGAAGATGAGTTTTTTATGGTTTTGGACGGATGCCTGGAAATTCAAATGGAAGGTGGTTCGGTGCAGCTCAATACCGGAGATTTCTATGTGGTACCCAAAGGCGTGATGCACAATCCAGTGGCTAAAGCCGAATGCACTTTGTTGCTGTTTGAAAAAAAATCCACCTTGCACACAGGCAAGGTACAATCTCCACAAACCAAATCAATTGTTGATCAATTACGGCAAAAATGAAAAACAGAACTGAATTTGACCAAGCCTTTCCGGTGCAGGTGAGTCTACCGGTCCAATGGGGTGAGATGGATGCTTTTGGCCATGTCAACAACACCATATACTTCAAATACTTTGAGACCGCCAGGTTGGCCTATTTCAACCAGGTGGGGGTTATGGAGGACATGCAAAAAAACCAGTTGGGGCCGATACTGGCTGAAACTCAGGCACGTTTTAAGCGGCCGCTGAAGTTTCCGGACCAAGTGATCGCTGGTGCCAATGTGTTGGAACATCAGGCCTATGGGTTTTTGATGCAATACGGTCTGTACAGTGAACAACAACAAGCCGTTACCACCCTGGGAACTGGGCGCATTGTGATGGTGGATTACCACAGCGGAGCAAAAGTTAAACCCTCAGAAAAGTTGATTGCGTTGGTGAATCAGCTGCAGCAAGGCCAATGAAATATTTGGAGTTGAGAATCCCGCCCGCACTGTTGATGCTATTGTTCGGTGGTTTGATGAGACTCACCGACTGGTTGTTGCCAACATTCAGGGTTGAAGCTGATTGGACAGATTATGCGGCCAAAGCCCTGTTTTTGTTGGCCATTACAGTGGTGGTCTCCGGTATTGTCAGCTTTCGGCAGGCCAAAACCACTGTGGATCCTACGCATCCAGAACGTGCCACACAAGTGGTAACCGGCGGCATTTATCAATTTTCACGAAATCCAATGTACCTTGGTTTTGCACTGATGTTGCTGGCATTTGCGGCGAAAATGTCAAATCCTGTGACCATCGTGTTCATTCCGTTGTTTGTGTGGTACCTCAATCACTTTCAAATAAAACCCGAAGAGCAGGCTTTGACGCAATTGTTTGGTGATCAATACCAACAATACCAAGCAACAGTCAGACGCTGGCTCTGAATCACCAGCCGCCACCGCCACCACCACCGCCGCCACCACCGGATGAGCCGCCACTGGATGAGTAACTGCTGCTGGATGAGCTGTAACGACTTGAGGAGCTGTATGACGGTGAACTGCCAGTAGACGATGTTGTCGGTTTAACCGCAGCGGCTGCCAATGAGCGACCCATGGCTCGAGTCGCCGATGACAAGGAGTGGTCAGAAAATCGCTTGTGCTGGTGGCTGTCAAACCAACTGGGTTGGTAATGGGAGTGATCACTTGCTGTGGGATTTTCGGTGTTGAACAGGTTGGCAAATTGCTCAGCCCAGCGATTTTCAAGACCCAAAGCCAGGGCATAGGGAAACAAGGACTCAAAATGGTCTTTGTCCATGGATGGCGGATTCATCAAATTCAGGCGGTGTTCTTCAGCGGCTTTCATGTACAGCCGCAGCCCTTCGATTTTATCAATGAGGTGGCGTCCATACAAAGTGGGTGAGCGCATCAAATAACTGAACAGCAGATTCAATGCGACCAACGACAGGGTGAAGAAAAGCCATGGCAAGTTTGCCATAAGCCAAGTAAATAGGTCGGCATAAGACAGCGCCATCAAACCCAAAATCACCATGGCTGAAAGGATGGGCCAGCTCACCAGAAACGTCAATAAGAACACCAAAAACATCGCGGTCCCAAAACACACAAAGAAAAAATCACTGGGGCTTAACATGTGGCTGTACATCAAGTAACTGCCCAAAAAGAAAGCCACGGTGCTGATGACCCAAGCCCAAACCACATAAAAGCCGTTGTCTTTGAAACAGCTGTGTTGGAATTCTTTGTTGAGCCAATCAGTTAATTTCCTCTTAGCTGCTGATAACCTGGCGTTGTACTGTTTGCCGATGGTTATTTTGTTGCTGTTTTTAAACAGTTGATCGAGGGTGATTTTTTCACCTTTGGTGAGGGCAGTTTTACCCTGCTTTTTGGTGATGCGATAACTTTTCTTAGCCTGCTTGATGTGGATGTGTCCCTTGACAGCCAAGCTGAGAATCGCGGTCGTTAGGGTTCGGTCGTCGACAGCTTCGTTGCTAATAAAATGGACCAATGCAGGCGACAGGTGTTGCGGCGGCCGGTAGTGAGCCACGATAACCCCTGGTTCGGGATCTCTGCCAAATCGCCACCAGGCGATGCCACAAAACAGGGCATACATAAAAGCCACCAAGGCGGTCAGTATCCAGGGCAGATTGGCCGATAAAAAGGCAGCCAAGTCAAAAGGCTCAGGAGCAAAAACCCCTTTGGGAAATGACAGGCCAACGGTCAGACCCTGATTGGCCAGCAGCGGTTGGGTGGTTTGGTATACCACCGCTTGATCCTTTTGGCTTAAACGGAAATTTTGCTGTTGCTCACCCTGATAGCCGGTCCAGCCTTGTTGATCAAAAACCACATCAATGGCATGGTTGGGTAGGTGGATGGCGGTGCTGGCCTTGAGGATGTCAAAGTCCCAACCGTTGCCAGTAACATTCCAATAAAACTCATCGTGATTATCATGATACCCCAACTGGCGGTTGGTGAAATAAGTCAATTCATAGGTGTAGACACCTGGTTGTAGGTAGACATCAGCCGTGCCGATATAAACCCGGAAGCCATTGCGCAGCCTGTCCAGTTTAAAAGGCTCTGGCTGGCCGTCACGCAACACCGAATAAACGGTGAACCCCACCTCCTTTCTGGTCAACCAGGAGCCCATGTATTGGGTGGGAAAGTCGCGGTAAATACCCCTTCTGATGTTGATCCCTTCTGATTTGACCTTGATGGTTTCGGTGACCTTGATTTGGCCTGATTGTTTGAGGGTGATGTCACTGTGGAAGGATAAGATCAATTCTCGCCCATGGCCGGTCATGGATAACAAAACAAATAAACCAGTCAAAAGCACTCGAGACATCAAACCTTCCAGTTTTTTTGCATTTCATAATACAAGAATGAGGCCGACCAGGTAATCATCACCAAACCCACCAACGATTCAATACCGACCAGGAAGCGAATGTTTCCTATGGGTACGATGTCGCCAATGCCCAGGGTGGTGTAGGTGGTGAATGAAAAGTAAACGGCATCCAACAAAGCACCACCGTAATTACCCTCGAGAACCCCAAACAGACCGCTTTTCACCATCCCATGGTAGGCCACAGCAAACACCCACACTTCGGCGGCGTGGGCAGCCAGCGCGCCGAATACCCCCACCACCAACTTCAAACGGGGCTTGATTTGTAGTGCTTTGATGGCACTTGATAATTGGTATAACACTTCATAATGCAGCAGCACACACAGACCCACCACCAGCATATTGATTAACAAGGACCAAACAATCATGAGGTATCCAGGGCTTGCTTGAGTCGTGCTTTGAGGTGCTCAATATCGCTGGTACTGTAGCTGGCTTCGGGAAGGGCTTGACCCCACACCACATCGGGCCACAAGGGGTCGTTGGCGTGGCGACCCACCACATGCACATGCAGCTGGCTGACCACATTGCCAATCGCAGCAAAATTGATTTTTTCAGCACCATGTTCAGACTTGAATATTTGGGAAATGTGAGCGGCTAAGTGGGTGATGGTGAATTGCATTTCTTGAGACAACTCGTGATACTCAACGACGTCGGTTTCCGGGATGATGATGGCCCAGGGAATGGTCGCATTTTTATTTAGCCTCAACTGGCAATGTTGGTGTTCCAGCAGCAAAAGGCTGTCATGCTTTAAGCGGTCGTCGATGGCAAACTTAGGTGGTGACATGCATTTATTTTAACTGCTTGCGTACCATCTGGAAGACCTTTTTGATCCGGTTTACGCAGTTGCATAAAAAAAGGGCTCGAGAAGAGCCCTTTTCGGTGGGTTGGCCATGAGGCTCAGAAACTGAACCAGATGCCGAAGTCGCCATCGCCGATGCGCCAGCCGCCATCAAAGCGGTAGTTGGCATAGTAATCGCGGTAGTAGCGTTCGTCGTGGTAACTCACACACCAATGGCCTTCGTGCCAATGGCCATAACCATACCCTGGGCGGTCAAAGTAATGTCCCAGTCCCCGCAATGGGTAATATCGGTAGTGGTCATCATAGTAAGGGGTGTAGCTGTAGAAATACCGGTGGTTGTTGCGCAGCTGTCTGCGGTACTTCTTCATGCGCTTTTTCCACTTCTTGTAATACTTTTTCGGCTTGTAGTGGTTGTAGCCAATCCGGTGGTTGTAGCCATAACGGTAGTCGTTGTAGCTGTGGTTGTTATGGCCTCGGTTACTGTAGCTGCGGGTGTGGTAATTGCGGTCGTCAAAGTGACGGTTGTTGCGGTAATCACCAGAAAAGCCACCGTTGTAATGGTTGTTACTGCGTTGGTTGTGGCCACGGCGTTGTTGGTGGCGCACTTCATTGCGACTGTTGTGGGCACCTGAGTAACTGCGGTTGCTGTGTCTGTTGCTGTTGCGGTTGCTGTGTCTGTTGTGGTGCTTGTTCTGGCCGCTGTTGTTGTGGCGGTAACCGTCTCTGTTAGCGCGTTTTTGCTGCGACTGTGAGGCGTGTGAACGGTGCTTGTCATGGCCCCGGTTACCGGTGTCACGTGAGCGATCACTGGCCATGGCAGCTACACTGAAGAGCAAAGCTGCGATGGTGGTATAGGTTTTGAAGGATCTCATTTCGGAATCTCCGTTGGTTACTGTGACATCCAATTTACGGGTGGCGACTGAATTTTAACTGAATGTCAAAAAACTGTTCAGAAACGGTTAAGGTTAGCGGCGCTGGTTTTGCGGCATCACTGTTGTTAAAATCATGATTTTGACCAGGAAGTACAGATGAAAACAGGGTTTTGGGTGTTGTTGATGTGGGTGGCGGTGGCTGGTGCCAATGAACGGTTTCACAACCAAGCCATGGACGAGTGGCTGATCACCAATGCCATGGTGGTGGTGGGCGTGGGCACCCCAGCAGAAGGCCCATATGACATCCACATCAAAGACGGCGTGATTGAACGATTGAGCCCCGCCAGAGAAGCCAGTGAACTGCGCCAAGCGGTTGCCGAGCAATTGGACGCCAAGGGCGGCTATGTGGTACCCGGTTTTATCAACATGCATGCCCACACCATGACCTCGCGGGCCGGTATAGATATGCCGCAACCGTATCAACATTATTTGTGGCTGGCCAGTGGCATCACCAGCATCAGAGACCTCGGTAGCCAGCTGGAAACCACCTTACAGCACAAAAAAGACAGCGCAGCGCACAAAATCATCGCACCGCGGGTGTTTGTGTACCCAGGCATTTGGGGTAACCACAGTGAAGCCGATTTGAAAAAAACCATCAGTGACTACAAAAAACAGGGGGCAGATGGCCTGAAATTTGGCATGATGGACAAGCAAACCTTTCAGGCGGCCTCCGCAATAGCCAATAAATACGGACTCAAAGTGGCCAACCACGTTGGGGTAGAAGACATGGATGCTTGGGACAACATGGCCGCTGGCACCACCACCATTGAACACTGGTATGGCGTACCTGATGCCGCCTTGCGCGGCGTACAAAACTTTCCGCCAGACATGAATTACTCCAATGAGTTGCACCGCTTCCGTTACGCTGGGCGCTTGTGGCGTGAGGCTGATTTTGACCAATTGGATGCGGTGTTACAAGGCCTGGTTGATGCCGGTGTGGCCTGGGATCCTACCCTGGTCATTTATGAGGCATCCAGAGATCTACAGCGAGCCATTTCATCACCTTGGTTCAAAGATTATTTGCACCCGGGTTTGGAAAAATTCTTTCAACCCAATGCCGATTCTCATGGCTCTTTTTTCTGGGGTTGGACCACCACCGATGAAATTCACTGGAAAAACAATTACCAAATCTGGTTCAGCGCCTTGCGGGATTTTGCCGATAAAGGTGGCATCATCACCACCGGTGAAGACGGCGGCTACATTTACCAGCTGTTTGGTTTTGGTTACCTGCGAGAATTACAGTTGCACCAGGAGGCCGGATTTCATCCCCTGGAAGTGTTGAAACATGCGACGGTCAACTCAGCCACGGTGTTGGGTCAGGGCAAGCATTTGGGGCAGGTGCGCATCGGTTATGCGGCTGACCTGGTGATTGTCAATGGCAATCCCATGGCCGACTTGTCGGTGCTGTGGCCCCGCAACATCAAGCCTTTAACCGGCGATGAATCGACCGGCGGCATCGCATGGACCATCAAAGACGGCAGACCATACCATGCACCGACTTTGCTGAAAGAAGTGCGTCAGATGGTTAAAGCGTCACGCCAAGACAACCCCATTAATTACTTGCTCGATTGAGCTGGCCCAGTCTCCTGAGCCAGCTTCGTTTATCCAGCTGTTACGAAAGGGCTGCCAGTATGGCATCCGGTGAGATGGGCAGGTGTCGCATGCGGACACCCACGGCGTTATGAATGGCATTGGCGATGGCCGGTGCCACCACGGTGGTTCCTGGTTCACCCAGGCCGACCGGAGCTTCTGAGCTTTCGACAAACTCAATTTCCAGCGGTGGTGTATCAATCATGCGCACCGGTGTGTAGGTATTCAGGTTGCGGTCACGCACATTGCTGTTTTCAATCTCAGTGCCTTCGTACAGTGCCATAGACAGACCCCAAAGCGCCGCGCCTTCACATTGCGCTCGAGCACTGTCAGGATCAATCACCGTGCCACAATCAAAAACCAGCCAGATTTTTTGTACATCCACAATGCCTGTTTTTCGGTCAACATGTAACTGCACCGCACCAGCCACCCATGTTGGCATGGTTCGTGATTGGCCAAAAGTGGTGGCTATGCCGATCGCCGTGTCTTTGTCCAATGGGGTATTGCCATAACCTGAAAGCTCAGCCAGCCGCCTCAGCACCTGCGCTTGGCGTGCAGCACCACCGACAGCGTTGGGTGCTGAACCAGCATTGTATCCCTCGGCACGCAAATGGTCTAAGCGGAAAGCGAGTGGGTCTGCGCCAATTTTATGTGCCGCCTCATCGACAAAACTTTCAACCGCGAAATGAGTCCAGCCAGGCCCCACTGAGCGCAACCAACCGGGACGAAAAGTGCGGTTAGCCAAGTCATTGGAAATCGCCCTGACTTGGTGAGCGCCCATTGTGTACCAGTGATCAGCGCCGTCGATAGCGAATGGGTCATAGGGCTCGCCATTGGTTCCTTTGGGCATAAAAGAGGGCACCATCACTTGCGTTGGCCAACCCGCAGCGGCATGGTGTTCCATGCCCATAACGGTTTTATCAGCGTCAAACGCCATGCGCAATTTTTGGACACTGGGCGATCGTGGGCTGTCGAACATGGCATCATCTTCACGAAACAGCACCAGTTTAACGGGCTTGCCACCGATGGCTTTGGATGCCAATGCCGCTGGCACGGCGTAGTCACCATTCAATCGCCGCCCGAAGCCGCCGCCCAACATGTAAGTGCGCATGATGATTTGATTGGGTTCTGCGTCCAAAGCCTTGGCTAAGGTAGGCTGAATCAAAGACTGCCATTGGTTGCCGGTATGAATTTCCCACACCCCATCATCGTTTTTGAAAGCCGTCGCATTGACTGGCTCGAGTTGAAAATGCAGCACCGTTGAGGTGGTGTACTCAGCCTCTAATGTTTCAGTTGCTTGAGTAAATACCGCCGAGGTATCAGGGTTGGCTGTAGCCAAAATGGCACCGGCATCAGGGTCATTAATCAACTGCCGCGCGTGAGCCTGAATGTCGGCCTCTGAAACTTGAGCCGTCTCTCCTTCCAGCCACTTAACCTGTACTTTTTTGGAAGCCTTTTTGGCTGCCATCAAGGAAGTGCCCAGCACCACCACCCACCCCGGAACGGTTCCAGATGGGTCATCTAGTTTTAATGTTTGTAGGTAGCCTTTGCTGCCCTTGGCTTCGCTGTCATCTATTGAATCAACCTTGGAACCCATGCGAGTCGGTGGCAACAACGGCACAGCATAAACCATGCCATCGATTTTGGCATCCAAACCATAAATGGCCTGGCCGTTGGTTTTGTTATCAATATCCAGGGCCGTCACGTCTTTGCCAATCAGGCGCAATTCGCTGTGTGGTTTAAGTGGCAGTGCTTTGAGTTCATCTTCGGTGTAACTGCGTGACAGCCCAGCAGCGACCAGCTCTCCATAACTGATGGATTGTTCACCACTGGTTATGACCCCGTTTCGAGCCTGACAGGCAGCTGGGTCAACCCCCCACTTGTTGGCTGCTGCTTCAATCAGGGCGGTGCGACCGGCGGCACCTGCTTGCCGATAAATGGGCCAACTCTGCCACACTGACCAGCTGCCGCCAGTGACCATCAAGCCCCATTTATCATCGCTGTCTACATGGGTGATGTGTACATCTTGCCAGTCCACTTCCAGCTCATCTGCCAAAATCCTGGCAATGGCCGTGCCGACATGTTGTCCCATCTCGGCACGAATGATGTTGACATTCACTTGTCCACTTTCATCAATCCAGTACCAGAGTGTCGGCTCAAATGTCGCACCATCAGGCCCATTGGGCATACCGCTGAGGGTTGCTGGGTTCATGGCTGCATAGGCTGCCCGCGGAAACCCGAAGACCGCGCCTGTTGCCGTCATGCCAATCAGGAAACCGCGGCGGGTGATTTTTGCGGTATCGATGGGTTTTTGAGAAAATTTCCGCTTAAACATGACCTATACCTCCTGTTTTCCAGCGGCGGCTTGGCGTACGGCCTGGCGAATTCGCGGATAAGTCATGCAACGACAGAGGTTGCCGGTCATCACCGAATCGATGTCATCATCCGTTGGGTTGGGGATGTCACTGAGTAGGGCAGCGGCTTGCATGATTTGACCAGGCTGACAATAACCACATTGTGGTACCTGCAAATCACGCCAGGCCTCTTGAACCGGATGACTGTGAGAAGCATCAAGGCCTTCTATGGTGGTAATTTCTGTGCCATCAACGGCTGACAGTGGGGTGATACAAGAGCGGGTGGCCCGGCCGCCGACATGCACGGTACAAGCGCCACACATGCCGATACCGCAACCAAATTTGGTGCCGGTTAAACCCACCTCATCTCTGATGGCCCACAACAGCGGGGTGTCTGGTTCGGCGTCGATACTGACATCGCGGCCATTAATTTTTAGCTTGATCATGCGGCTCTCCTCAGATTAGGGGTATAAATCTCGAATTTCAGATACTTTCTTTGTCAGTTCTGGCCAAGGCTTTTTGTCGGTTCGCGTAGCGCGTAAATAGCCCACAATCAGGGCCACTTCTTGATCGTTCAGCGCATCACGAAAGCCCGGCATAACCACGCCAGTGATTCCAGACTCGTTATCCAAACCATCCAAAATAACCTGGATTAAATTATCCGGTTGATGCAGGTGTACGGCGGAATTGATACCCAGATCGGGCCGTCCTTCAGCGATTTGTTCCACATTGTAATGACAAGCGGCACAAGCGGTGGCGTACAGGCGCTCACCGGTATCCCAGCGGTAGAATTGACGGGGTTTGTTTTGCTCAAGACTGGCCTCAATGATGTCGTTGGCAGCGGCTTCAGTCAGCCCATTGCCAGACAGGTCTGCGAGGTAAACGCCCATGGCTTGCAATTCCTCATCAGGTAACTTTTGTAAACCCGCATGGACCACGGGTGCCATGGGCCCGGCAGCGACACCGTGCAATCGGGTGGCACCGGTCTTCAAATAGGTGCTGTAATCCGCTGCTGACCAAGGCAGCAGAGATTCATTGTCAGCGGTCAAAGCAGGTGCGCTCCAGCCATCCACAGCAGCACCTGCAAACTTTTTGTCATTTTGTTCGGCACCAATGACGTTGCGTGGTGTGTGACACGCGCCACAGTGCGTGACGCCTTCAACCAGGTAAGCACCACGGTTCCACACAGCGGATTGCTGGGGGTCGGTTTGGTAGGGCTTCAAGTCAACAGACACCAATTTCCAACCGGCTTGTAGGTAGCGCTGATTAAAAGGAAAAGGCAATTGATTCGGCTTTTGAGCGACTTGAGCAGGTTTAACCTGGGTCATGATATAGGCATAGATGGACAAGATGTCAGCTTCGGTCATTTTGGCGTAGTGGTTGTAAGGGAAGGCGGGGTACAAGTGATTGCCCTCGCGATCGACACCGGTACGCATGGCACGCAAGAAAGCGGCTGGTGACCAACCACCAATGCCTTGTTCACGGTCAGGGGTGATGTTGGTTGAGAAAATCGTTCCAAAGTCTGTTGGCATGGCATAGTTGCCGGCATAGGGTGGGCCCCCTGCTGCCGTATGGCAGGAAGCACAATTACCCGCAGCAGCCATGAGCCGACCTTGTTCAATCACCTCTGGTTCAAAGTTTGGCTGGCTGCCCGCAGGCATCAGTTCTATGCTCGGTTCATAGGCATATATGGCAAAACCAACCACACCGATCACCAATACCACAAAAACCACAGTGAGCCATTTTTTAATGAATTTCATGATTTTTTTCATGGTCGCCACCCGGTGCTCACTGGTGCTACCATTGCTGCTAGCATTGCTGTCATCATTGTTGACGTTTTAGCTGCTTTGGCAGCGACAAATGTGGGGCCAATTGCTGAATCCAAAAACCGGCACGTGAAGTTCAGCTTGCTGTAAAGCTGGCTGACATGACTCATTTTGTGATCAATCATGGTGGTTGCTGACTGAGGATGTCTATTCAGTTTAAATCACTGATACGCTGCTTTACCAATCATTTGAACAATAAATGCACCAAAACTTCGCCTTTAAATCAGTTAATCTGAACGCCATGCTTAAGCCAAAGCCGATGTAAAAAAGCATGTCCTTGGGGCTTGGCAGTTGACAAACAGCTGCAGATTAATCAATACACAAGCCATCGAAACGGTTGTTGTCGATGCGCACCAAATTGATGGTTCTGCTGTCCCCAGCAACCGGGTTGAAGCGAGCACTTAAACCGTCGCATGAGGTCATTTCCAGTCTCACCATACCCCAAGACAGTTGCAGTGGAGTGACGTTGGCCTCAAAAAAGTTGGCGCCTTCAAACTGAGCGAGTTCAATTTCAATGACCGATTGAGGGGTGTTGATGTTGGTAGTTCCGGCTAACCACAACGGTTCTCCTTCAGCCATCACATATGCTGAAACAAACAAATAGTCTGAGCCATCGGCACGCTGTCCGCGGTTGATGACCAAACCTTGGTTGGCCGTGTCTGGGTCATGCCAGATGCCTGCCGTTGAATCATTGATGTCAGGTTTGTCAGCTAGCTTAACGATCTGTTTGTTGTTGAATAACCTGAGTTGCATATAGATGTCATCAGAATCAGGGTGGGTGATGACATGAGTCACTGTCTGGTCTTCAACTCGAGTCAAAAGGGGTGAATCTGGTGCCAGCTGTTCACGCAGGTTAAACCCATACGCACCACCAACACTGTTGCTGTAGCTGATGTCGGAAAATATTTCGCCACCGCGCACGGGGTATACGGTAGGCAGCTGAAACGCGCCACTCAAGTTGCTATTGAGGACCAAATCTTCATCAAAAACGAAGGTTTGGCTGAATGTGGGCGAGGTGTCCCGGGTGCTCATTTGCACCATAAGGTACTCATTGGAAAGCTCAAAACTGCGGGTGAGGCTTAATCCGGTGGGAAATTCGTATACGGCTTCGATACCGTCATAAGCAGCATTCAGTTTCAGGATTCTGGATGAGCGGTTTTCTTCATAGGTGATGATGTAGAGGTGATTTTTGTAAGACAGTATGCGACTGAATATCGAGACGTTGAACTGTTCGCTTAAGAGTTCAACTGGACCCTCGTTGGGGATTCTGAACAGTTCAATGGAGTTGCCAAATGAGCCGATCAGTGCAAAGCATTGGTTTTCTACCATGACCAATGAGGCGCTCCATAATTCGGTGTCTTGCGGCAACAAACTTGAAACCGAAGAAACCACGCCAGCTCGGGAACGCAGCAGGCGCGTTGCATCTGGACCAAAAGGGCTCACCAGGGCAACCACATCATCCACATCAAAAGCACAAATGTTGTTAGTAGGTGGGTTATCAATGGCATGTTCAACCACCTCTACACCATCAGTGACCAGGGTGGTCCCGGTCAATGACCATGATGCCAGGAACTCACCACTTTGGCTGTGAAATGGGTACAAAGAGGGTGAGTCCAACGGTGCGGTGCCTGCCGCTGTGCCGTCGGTTTTCCAGTAAAACAAACTGCCTTCCTCACCACTGACAAAATAAGCGTGGTTACCGATGGTATACAAGTAGTCGTCTCCAGGCCAGGATTCGCTCAAGTTGCCGGTGTGAATCATTTCATGTTCATGGGTCAGGATGTTGTATGACCACAGGTGGCTTTCACCTTCACCGGCGGTTTGGTAAATCAAGTAATCATTGATCAACACCGGGTTGGCTACTCCGAAAGGCTGTTCAGGGTTCTGTTGAAATAGCGTGTTGCGAGATTTGGCCGTGGCGTTAGTACAGAACAAACAAGCAAGAATCAGTGCATTGGTGATGTGGCGGGTGACTTTCATGGGTAACTTCCTTTTTCACAAACAGAATTTAGTCTATGTTAAAGGACGTTAAATTAACATTAAAAGACAGCTTTCCCTTTGGAAAGCTGCTGAGCAGCTTGACCCGCCGAGTCGGTTGGTGAGTGAAACGAATCAGAGACGAAGAGCGCGAAGTTGATAGTTTTGCTCGCCGCGGCCGCTTTCACTTTTGTCTGGAACAAAAGTGAATGAAGTCCCAAGAGCATTCCTTAGGTGTTGGTGTTTTTCACCTGTTGTCTGGTTGGCCTTGTGACAACTGATTGTCTTTGTTTTTATGGCGGGTGTGGTAGCATGCAGTTTTGTTTCTGAGGATACCATGAAATATTTACACACAATGGTACGGGTCAGTGACCTGGATGAGTCATTGGACTTTTATGTCAATAAGTTGGGACTGGTCGAACACAGCCGGCGAGATGTGGAAGCCGGGCGCTTTACACTGGTGTTTTTACATGCACCGGGTGATGAGTCGGCGATGGTAGAGCTAACCCACAACTGGGATGAACAAGGTTATGATTCGGGCCGGAATTTTGGTCACTTGGCATACCAAGTCGATGACATTTATGCCCTGTGTCAAAGCTTGATGGATCAAGGCGTGGTGATTAACCGTCCTCCGCGGGATGGCCACATGGCTTTTGTTAAGAGCCCCGACGGCATCTCCATTGAACTGTTACAAAAAGGTGATGCGCTGCCTGAACAGGAACCGTGGAAATCAATGCCCAATAACGGCAGCTGGTAAATTTAGTTCAGGACGTTGTGGTAAAAAATGATGCCCCAGGTCAGCAGCACGATAATTTGCGCCATAAACACCGCGGCCGAACCCATGTCTTTGGCGCGACCAGCCAGTTCATGTTGCTCATCACCACAGATCAGATCGACCACCGCCTCAATGGCTGAGTTGATGATTTCAACCACCAGCACCAACAACAAAGAACCAACCAGCAGTACTGCATCGATGTGGGTGTCAGCCAACAACCAGGCACAGGGTAATAACAACACCATCAGGTAGATTTCCATGCGAAAAGAGGCTTCGGCACGGTAGGTGGCATGCAGGCCTTTCATTGACCACTGAAAGGCCCGGTAGATTTGTCTGGGTCCCCTGAATCCGGAGTCAGGCATGTTTAGGAAACCTGGATTTTGTGGACCACATTCGGTTGTTTCACAGCTTTCACCTCATCCAAACGCCTGATGGGGGTGGTGTAAGGTGCCAGTTTCAATGTTTCGATGTCGGTTTTGGCTTGTTCAAGCACTTTGGCCATGGCTTCAACAAAGGCATCGATGGATTGTTTGGACTCGGTTTCGGTTGGCTCAATCAACAAACACTCAGCCACCAACAAGGGGAAGTAAACCGTGGGAGCGTGCATGTCCTGATCAAGCAATGCCTTGGCCAAATCACTGGCCGTCAAACCCAGGTCCCGGGCTTGTTTTTTCAAGGTGACAATGAATTCATGACTGGCCCGGCGGTTTTTGAAAGCCAAATCAAAGCCAACGGCTTCCAAACGTTTCATCAGGTAGTTGGCATTCAAGGTGGCGAATTCGGAAATCCGCGCCATGCCTTCTCTGCCATTCAGCAGGGCATAAACGTAGGCACGCAGGTTAACCCCAGCGTTGCCTGAAAAAGCCGACAGCTGGCCAATGGTTTTGGGCGCTTCCTTGGCAGTAACAAAATAGTATTCATCATCGCGTTTGCCGACATAAGGTACCGGCATAAATGGCAGCAAGCGTTCGCTGACACCGATGGCTCCTGAACCAGGGCCACCACCGCCGTGCGGCGTTGAGAAGGTTTTGTGCAAGTTCATGTGAATCACATCGAAACCCATGATGCCTGGGTTGGTTTTACCCAAAATGGCATTGAGGTTGGCGCCATCGTAATACAGCAAGCCGCCTGCGGCGTGCACTTTCTGGGCAATCTCTTTGATGCGACTTTCAAACACACCCAAGGTCGATGGGTTGGTCAGCATGATGCCAGCGGTTTGTGGGCCGAGGGCCGCTTCCAAGGCATCCATATCAACGTTACCATCGGTGTCGGTGCGAATTTCTTTGACTTTATAGCCACACATGATGGCGGTGGCTGGGTTGGTGCCATGGGCGGCATCGGGCACGATGATTTCTTTGCGTTCAAAATCGCCACGATCATCATGATAGGCTTTGATCATGGCCACCCCGGAAAACTCGCCTTGGGCGCCGGCCATGGGTGTCAGTGACACGCCTTTCATGTTGGTCACTGCTTGCAGAATTTGTTGCAAGTGATACATGCAAGCCAAGTAACCTTGCGACAAGCTGGGATGCGCCAGCGGGTGGCGTGAAATAAATTCATCGCGCATGGCCAAGGAATTACAAGCCCGGGGGTTGTATTTCATGGTGCATGAACCCAGCGGATAAAAATTGGTGTCAATAGCAAAATTTTTCTGGCTCAAGCGGGTGTAGTGGCGCACCACATCCAACTCACTGGCCTGTGGCATACCAAGGCGGCTGCCACGCTGGAATTCAGCAGGGATCAGGTGGTCAACATCCACCTCATCAGGTGATTGTGCATGAGCGGTTCTGCCGGGTTTGGACTTTTCGAAAATCAACATGATTCAGCCTTTAAAAATCAGTGTAGTAAGACACGTGGTAATTCCTACCAGGTGCATCCAGACCTGAAGCGTGTTCACGGTATTTTTTGTTGAAAATGTTTTCTACACCCAACCTGATTTGACCGTTGATGCTGTGCCTCCAGGTGAAGTGCGTATCATATACCACAAAACCACCGGTGCCAAATGGATTGATGCGTGCATCGCTGAGGTCGCGGGCGCTCAAACGGTCCTGGGTTCCAGCCAGGCGCGCTTGTGAGCGAATCTGCCATTCATCACTGAGGTCTTGTTGGTAGCCGATGACCCCAAACAAAGGTGGAATGCGATCGGCCGGACCCTCACCTTCTTCTGTGGTCTCGGTGCCATGGGTATAAGTGACATTGGCAAACAAGTGTCCACCGTTATCGAAATAATAGTTGAGTTCACTTTCCAAGCCGTAAATATCAACCTCATTGATGTTTTGTGACTGCACGATGTCTTGTCCTTCGACAGTCTGCTCTCCGGTTTCAATCGAAGCGATTACGTCTTGATAACGAGACACAAAGGCCACCAGTTCACCTTGCCAACCGTTGCCAGCATGTTTGAAGCCAAGGTCAAAAGACAGCACGGTTTCTGGTTCGAGTGATGGGTTGATGATATTGAAACGGTTGCCTGAACGTTCACCTACTTGGCCCAAATCAAAAATATTGGGCGGCCTGAAACCCCGTCCGAGGTTGGCGAACACACGATCGGATTCATTGATTCTGTACAGCCAGCTCAGGTGCCAAGTGAGGTCATCCAGGTTGAGTTGGTCATCGGCAATTTGGGGGCTGTTGAGGTCAATGGCATAATCGCTGTAGCGGGTACCCACAGTGATCTCATGGTCACCCAGGTATTGGTGCCAGTTGGCATAAATCGCCACTTGCTGCATGGATGAACCATCAGGGTAGCGCGAGTCTCTGGGCACGTCATCACCTTCGGCTGTGACCCGCTGACGGGCACTGGAGATGGTGTCTTCGTACACATCGAAACCGTAGACCAGCAAACTGTCATCATCCAGGGCTTTGTTCCAGTCGGCTTGTATGCTGTACAAATCACTGCTGTTTTGTTCGGTGTCGGTGCGGCTGCCTGAGAGGGGTTGGCTGAAGCGGTTGTCGGTGATTTTTTGGTAAGCCACATGGTAGTTGGCCATGTCATACCAACCAGTGTTGTTAGCGGTGGTGTATTTCAAGTGTGAGAATAAGCGTTCGTTGGGTTGGAACAGGTAAACCCTAGACTCGGGTTCTGTTTGACCAAATCCAGCAACCAAATTATCAACCCTGGGCGTGCCCGGTTGGTGGGTGTACTGGATGTCGAACACCCAGTTAGAAAAGTCAGAAGTGTTGAACACCCATTTGTTGTTGAACGATCGCGATGTGTAGGCGGTGAAGGGAATGACCTCACCAGAACCGGTTTCACGTTGGCCGATGTCCTGGTAACTTAAGCCAATGGTTGAGGCGATTTTGTTGTTACCAAAATCGGCCCCGACGTGGCTGATCCATTTCTCATCGGCACTGTCCCAGGAACTGTAGAGCGAACCAGCCAAATCCCAATTGGGACTATAAAATTCCGGCGTGTGGGTCAGTACATTGACCACACCACCCAAGGCATCACCACCATACAGCACCGAAGCCGGGCCCCGGACCACTTCTATTTGTTCGGTCATGAATGAGTCAACCAGTGCCAGGTATTGGTTGGGGGCGTTGCGGAAAAAGGCGGTGTTCAATCGCATGCCATCCACCAAGTGTACATTTTGAGACCCTTTCAGGCCTCGAATGATGGGTACCGCTTGTCCCGGAGTGGTTTGTTGAATGTAAACGCCTGATTCCTGCCGCAACAAATCCGGCAACAGGGTGTTGGGTTTGTTTTTGATTTCATCGCGGGTGACCACCGATACTGCGGTGGCACTGTCATTGGTGGTTGTCGCCGTTTTACTGGCAGTTACTTGAAGGGGTGACAGCGATTCAATTTCGTCAGTGCTGGTGTTGGCAACTGGCGCTTGATCCTCTGCAATGACCAGGCTGGAGGCCATCAGCAAGGCGAAGAAAATGGTTGTTTTCATGGGTTGGTTTGTTATGGGGTTAGTGTAAGAGTTTGTGGCCACGGGGTATTCGGGTGGGCTCAAAAGGCCAATCATTCTGCCGGTTTTAAACTGAATGTAAGCTGAATGAAAAGGGCCGCAAAAAAAGCCAGTGATTCTTACTTATTTGGCTGCAGAAATCAAGCGGTATCGGCCACAGTCTGTTGCAGGTATTTTTTGATTTCATTGACCGTCAACACATAGGCTTTGCGCGCATTGGTGATTTGTTTGGTCACTTCGGCCTGGTTTTCTTCAATCGCAGCGGCTTCTACTTTTTTACAGTAATGGCTGAAACCGGAAGCACCGATGTTGGCACCGGTTGATTTTAAGGTGTGAGCGATTTGTCTGGCTTCAGCAAAGTCCTGGTTTTGACTGAATTGATTGAGCTTGTTCAACATCTGCGGTGACTCTTGTTGAAACAGATCCAGCAGGGAATTGATTTCCTCTCCCATGAAGGTTTTGATTTCTGTCAGGGCCCGGATGTTGAGCCACTTGTCATTGATGTCAAGTTGGGGGCTGTTCGAATGATCCTTCGGCGGGGTCTTCTTCAGGCTTTTTTTTTGAGCCAGCGGGTCCCACTTTTTGAGGGTTTTTTCCAGGATATACCGGTTCAGCGGTTTGGACATGTAGTCATCCATTCCGGCGTCCAAGCATTTTTCTTTGTCACCCAACATGGCATTGGCTGTCATGGCAATGATTGGGGTGTGATTGAGGTTGTTATTTTCTTCGTGTTTGCGTATGCGTTTGGTACAAAAGTAACCGTCCATGACTGGCATCTGACAATCCATCAGTATCAAGCGATAACGGGTCTTTTTGGCTTTGTTTAGTGCCACCATGCCGTTTTCTGCCACGTCAAACGGGAAACCAATGTAGTCAATGAGTTTTTGTGCCACCTTGAGGTTCACTTCATTGTCTTCCACCAACAATATGGTCTCAGAGATGTCGCTGACATCAACTTGTTCTTCACTGTCTTGCTGGTCGTCAGCAGCGTCATCGTCGCTTTCATCGGTGTCGGTTTGTTCATCACCATAGCTGGTGTCTGCTTCAGCCTGTTCTTCATCCAGCTGCATGACCTCTTCGGGATAAAAGCGCCGTTCAAATTCACCGATGACCAGCTCAACGTCTTTATCAGGCTGCATGATCTGAATATTTTTGTATTGTTTGATGCCAGCAATGTGCCCACCGGTGGTGATGGCACAAATCCACACATCGTCCAATTCGCCTTTTTCCACCAACAGCAACAGCTGCCTTAAGGTTTTGGCGTTGGTATCAAAATCAATAAACAGCAAAGTGGTTTTGCCATCCTGAATGCCACGGGCGGCCTGTATTCTAGAAATGGCATGTTGGTAATTCAACGAAGTTTGGACCGGCAACAAGGCCTTTTCCAGTTCGGATTGAATGCGTTTGAACAACACCGGATTGGTGTTCAACAAAATGGCCTGGTGTTGGTGCACTTCAGTGCCACCGTGTAATGAATCACCGGCTGATTTGGAGAAAGGTATTTCAAACCAAAAAGTACTGCCCACGCCTTTCTTGGACTCCACGCCCATCTGACCTTTCAGCAATTCAACAATCTTCTTACTGATGGTCAGCCCCAGCCCCGTGCCACCGAATTTGCGGGTCGATGAATTGTCACCCTGGGTGAAGGCGTTGAATAGTTTCTCGGTCTGGTCTGGTGATATACCAATGCCTTGGTCTTTCACCGAGAACCTGATCAGTTCTTTGGAGGCGAAGTTTTTGACCTTTTTGACCTCTATCTTGATTTTTCCATGGTCGGAAAACTTGATGGCGTTGGACAACAAATTGGTCAACACCTGTCGCACCCGGATGGGATCGCCACGCAACAGCGGGTTGATTTGGTCATCGATATTGACTTCTATTTCCAAGCCTTTGCGTTCGGCCGAGGAGTTGAGGCTGTCCAACACTTCCTCAACCACTTTTCTGACTTTGATACCAGTGATTTCGGTGGTCAGTTTACCGGCCTCGACTTTGGAGTAATCCAATAGGTCATCAATGAGTTTTTGCATCTGCGTGGCAGAAGTGTGTGCGGTGGTCAGGTAATCCTTTTGAAAAGCATTCAATTCCGTGTCCATGACGATATCAATCAACGGCACGATGCCATTCAAAGGTGTGCGAATTTCGTGACTCATGGTGGCCAGAAACTCCATTTTAGCCATTTCCGCAGCCGACAATTCAACTTGAAGGCTTTTGATTTGCTCTTTCAGCAGCTTGATTTCATAAGCAGCATCTTCGGCTTTTTTGATTTGGTTGGCCAGGCTGGCAGGCAAGGGTTCGTTCTTCTTCTTAACGGTGACCGGAGCCGGCAACAGGAATTTGCCAACGGCGACAAAAAAGGCGCTGATCAAAACCACCAGTAAAGCAAAGAAAATGGGTTGGTTCAGACCCAGTTGACTGTCGGTAGACAGCAGCAGTATAACGAGGAAACTCAAGGCCGGTAAGGCCATGGCGTAAGCAGTTCTTTTCAGGCTTAACTGACCCAGTTGCAGCAAGCCACCCAGCCAGCTTAACAACAAGGTGGTCAACAGTGCTGGATTGGTGCTGTCACTCAGCCAAAAGCTCAAACTCAACCAGACACTGGCCACCACGGGGATGATCCAATTGGCCTGTTTGGCAAATACATCGTCATAACGGTTTTTGATGAACGGCTGAGAAACCAGGTAGCCAACGGCTATGGTCAGCAAAAATAACAGCATGGTGAATTGGAATTGTCCGCCCTCTATCCAGGACAACAGAAACATCAGCAGGGCCAAGGCGCACCACAACAGTTTTTTATCTTTTAAATAAGCCATCAACTCCTACCCAAACATACCTACTCGCAGTTTACAGCTGTGTTGGTACTGCGCGCTTTTGTTACATAAACCCTCAGGTTGAACCAAGATTGTAGCTAAATATCAATCAGGTCGGAAGTTTTTTTTAAAGGCATTTAAAGAAAAAGGGCCTAATTAATTGAAATCAAGTGGTTTTTAGAGTTCGTCAATCAGCTGCACCGAGCAATTTGCCCACCGTGTTTTTGGCTGCTTCAAATGAAAACCAGCGTTCAACATTGGCCAAGCCACCGGCAGAAATGCGCTGCCACAAGGCAGGGTCCTGATACAGGCGAATCACTGCCTGCGCAAAATCATCGGCTTCATCGGCCATCATCACGTCCACCTCATGGGTGGTATACATGCCTTCAACGGCCACCTTAGTACCCACCACCGGTTGACCATGGCTCATGCTCATGTTGACCTTGCCTTTGACTCCAGCACCAAAGCGCAAAGGAGCCACGGCAATTCGCACCCCTTGCATGAAAGGTTCAATGTCTTCTACAAAACCATGAAATTGGATGTTGTCTTGCTTGCCCAGATCAGCCACTTGTGGCGGTGCTTTAGACCCCACCACATGCAATTGAATATCGGGAATGGCTGCCAAAATGGTGGGCCAAATGGCTTCCACAAACCACAAGATGCCATCCACATTGGGGGTGTGTTGATACCCACCGAGGAATACGATGTCGCGGCGTTGGTCATGGCCTTTGTCGGTGCCGTAAACTTCGTGAATGTTGGATAACACGGCCACCGGCAAATCCGGATCCTCGGTTGCCAAAACTTCCTGTTCGTAAGGGCTGACCACCAAAGTCAAGTCACAACCGCGGGCCACGGACAGTTCTTTTTCACGCGTCACAGCCGCCGCTTTGGCAGCTTGTTTGTCATCGGCCAATTCAGCCATCCGGGTTTCTCTGACGTAATGCAGGTCGACCGTATCAAACCAAATGGTGGCTTGTGGACAATAATTGCGAATGCTTGGCATGATGGGTTCAGCCACATAATACCGACTGAGGATCACGGTTTGGTAATAACCACCATTGACCTTGAGGTAATCCAGTGGAGAAGGGTATTTGGGCGCATAAATACACTTGATGCCTAGGCGCTGTAAGGCGCTGGTGTAGTTATCAAAATGCGCCATGTTTTCTGGCATAAAACTGACTTCGTGTCCCAGTTCCAGCAAGATTTGCATCAGGTTTAACATGCGCAATGAACCTGAGTCTTGGTCTGGAGTGGGGGTGCAGGCATCCAGAATAAGCACCCTTGGGGCTTGGTTTTGGAACCGTGCCAATTCTATATCAGTCCCCGGTTTGGGTTGTTGGCTCAACGCGGATTGCCATTTGTCAACAAACTTGCTTTGGTTGATGACTTGATATTTTTTGGTGCCGGAGCTCAGGTCAGTACCTGAAGAAATGCCCTCAAAATGAATCACCCGACTCAACGGTTGGTAATAAACCTGTAATCCGGCCTGTCGCACCGCAAAAGCCAAATCGGTGTCTTCGTAATAAGCCGGCTTGTATCGGCGATCAAACTGTCCGAGCTGATTAAACAGTTTTTTACTGATCATGATGCTGGCACCACTGATGTAAGTCACGGCTCGCAGGTGCTGATATTCAGGTGCATCGGGTTTTTCTAGGCGACCATAATTCCACCCCGAACCATCGCTGAAAACGATGCCGCCGGCTTCTTGTAAGCGGCCATCGGGATACAATAACTGACTGCCAACCAAACCCGCATCAGGGTGTTTCTCGAAGGTTTCAAGTAATTCGTCCAACCAACCGTTCAGCACCTCAGTGTCGTTGTTGAGAAACAGCAGGTACTCACCCTGAGCCAATGCCGCTCCGGTGTTGCAAGACTCAATGAAACCACCATTTTCAGTTTGACGTTGATAATGGATGCCATCAATTTGCTGAATGGCGTTGGCTGTGACATCATCAGAACAGTCATCCACCACGATCACCTCAAAGGGTGTCTGGTCGGTCAGGTGCGACAGCGACTTCAGGCAGTGGTAGGTGTGTTTGAACTGGTTGTAAACAGGAATGATCACACTGACCTTGGGCTGTTTTGCGGTTTGAATGGTTAAGGGTTGATAATTCTCGGTCACTTGTTGGGGCACAACTGGGGCTTTGTTGGTCGGCTTGTGCAGCTTGTTTTTGGCCATTTTGGCTGTTTCTTTTAGGCCTCGACTGCGCAGGCTGTTGTTGACCCGACGTGGCAAAGACTTCAATTGCGTCCACCTAAAACGTGCGGCGTTGCGTTTGTGGCGGGCATAAGTGGTGAAGGCCCGCAAAGGACGGGTGACACGCCATGAGCGCGAGTTTTTCATCGCCTCAATGGTTTGTTCGGCCGCCAGTAACTGTTGTTCAACGTCACGAAGGTGGTCAATTTCTTGGTTCAGTTTTTGCAGGTGGTTTTGTAAGTCTGCCAAGCTGCTGTTGAGTTTTGAAATTTCTTCTTCGTAAGCACTGGCCTGAGCTGTTTTGTCCGCTTCCAGTTGTTCAATTTGTTGTTTTTGTAAAGCCAGATTTTCAGTCAGGTGCTGGTTTTGTTGGTTGAGAGATTCTGCCCACTCGACTTTGCTTTTGGCATCGGCTTTGAGTTCGATGATGTCCTGTTCGTAATGTTTACAAGTCCGTTCTAACTGCGATTGTACCTGCCACAACAGCTGTATTTTTTGGGCCCAGTGGTTGGGTTTGGCCAAAGGAATGTTTTGGTAGCTGGGAGGCATGTCTGTCTTCGGTGCAAACACTTGCTGAAAAGCTTGCTTGTAAGCTGTTTTGCTGTGGTGTTTGCTGTTCAAGGCGCCGGCATGTAGCTGTTTAAGCCGGCTGCGATCAGCCATCAGCTGTGCTATGCCGTTGACGATGGCGTCAGCTTCAGGTTTCACCAGTTGACCATTCACTCCGTTTTGGATGCGTTTACTCAAGGCGCCAACAGCCGTGGCCATCACCGGGATGCCGGCGGACTGTAATTCACTGAGGGTAAAACTGAACGTTTCGGAGGTGGTGGATGTAATCAAGCCCAAATGCGGACTGAGTTGTTGTAACTGCTGTGGCAAGTCATGGTGGTCGTAATCCGTTATCACCGTGACCCCTTTGAGCGCTTTGAACCGGTCGCCATCCATACCGGCACCCAACAGTGTCCACTGGATTGGGTTGTCCTTAAGGGCGTTGATGACCTGAAACAGTAAATCACCGCCTTTGGGTTGGCTGACCCGGCCGGGAACCAGCACATGGAAGGGCTGACCTTCGGCCTCGTACTTAATGGGTTCCAGCGGTTCAAAAGCATGTGGAATGATGGTGGTTTTTTCAAAACACTGGCTGTGTGGCAGCTTCAGCAAGTTCTCTTTGACTGATTCATCGGGGGCCACCAGAGACACATGATCTTGTGACAGTCGTTGGTTGTTGGCTTGTTGCCACGTCGATAATTGGGTTGGGGAAATCGTGCCAAAAGGCTCGGCTGCAGTATGCGCCAATGCCTGCTGGGTCTGCTCGGGCGTGATCTCAGGGTCATCCAATTGCGCATTGAGACTGGGCCAGTGTGGGAAATAGTCGTGTAAAACCCGCACCGTTGGTAAGCCAGTATCCAGACAGTCCATGGCATGACCGATCAAAGAGGAAACCACCAAACCTTTGATGTGGTGTTGTTCAATCAGCTGTTGCAATGCCCGTTGATACTCCGGGTGGTGAATTTCGGTGGCTTGGATGGGGGCAGCCAAGTGTGTGGAGGCCACTTCGATGCCACGACAATGCTGCCACCGCAGGCTCAAGCGTTCGCCATGGCGTTGGCGATAAAACTCGCCTTCACTGACCCACACCCAATGGTTCAACTCTGGGTGGTTGGCGATGAATTCATTGACCCATTGGTGTACACCACCGCCCCAGTTCATCACCACATGTAAGATGGCCTCACGGTCGTCTAGGCCCGGATAGTGATCTGCTGCGGTAGGTGGCAGCGGCTCATGTCGACTGGCCAGCTGGGTTTGCAGGGCAGCCAAAGGGTGCGCTGGCAGAGGGTGCTGGTCGCCGACATCATGAGCAGGAGGCGGGTTCAGTACGTCACCATCAGCTGGCACATCAACAACCAGGTTATTAACGGCATAATTACCAGTTAAATCGGCTTGAGAAAGCAAGCCCACGTGACGGACGGCAAAACAGTTTGGGTTGATGGCTTTGGTGCCAAAATAGGCTGGATTTTGCAGCACATAAATTAACTGATCGAGCTCAGTCAAAGTGCCAGACCAGGGTTGAATCAGGGGTGACAGGTCAGGGTTGTCAAGACTCAGGGCGCTGATGCGTTGAACGTCCTTGTGTTCGAACAGAGGCTGCAACAGCCGCGGTTGCCAGTATTGAGGCAACTGGGCTTTGGCATTGATTACCACCACGGGGTTTTGGTCTTGGATGGTGTCCTGCAACTTGGCCACCAACTGCGCATCACAAGATGTCAGTGTGGAGTGAATCTCGTGACCAGCTTGGCGGTCTTCGGTGCTGTTGTAAAAGACCCTGTTAATATGCTCAAACATCCGCGCATTCTACCAAAAATAGCTGACAGCGGTGACGACTAATCCATTTAATCCAGAGCGAAAAAAAGCCCGCGGAAAGCCTGCGGGCTGGATGCTGGTTGGGTCAACCGGAATTATTGGAACAATTCTTTGGGCAAATCCTGTTGGGTATAGCCCTCAGGTACTTGAAATGTTTGTGCTGGCAGGTCATTGTGATTGATGCTGGTCAGGGTGCCGGTGCCATGGTCCATTTGGTATTGTACTGGCAGCACTTCACCAATGCTGGCAAAGTTCATGCTTTGATTCTGCCCAAACTGTCCGGCCAATTTTTCCGCCACTTTCATGAAACTCTGAATGCCTTGGTATTCCTCGTCTGAAACGCCCAATGCTTGGTGGTCAGCGACACAAAAGTCACTTTGTTTTTTGCCGTCGACCAGTTGGATAACCTGCTCACAGGTAAAACCATGAAGGGTTTGGGTTTGACCCACCTTCTCATATGTTGGCATAGCAGTTTGTTTGGGCATTTGTTTTTCAATCATGGATTTCATCATGCCCCGCATTTGTTCACGCTGGCCGGCCGGCATTTGGGCCAGCTGCTCTTCCAACATGCGATCAATCATGGCCGCCACATTACCCAAGGCCGCGATTTCTTTTTCACCCAAAACCATGTAACTCTTTCGCTCATGGTCAAGGATGGTGAAGCGGTTACCTTTGGCGTCGAAAATCAAAGCGGTTTTGACCTCAGTATTGTGGGTCATTTTCGCCAGCCCATCACTGAGCATGATGCGACTGGTTTCATTGCCATTGTTGTCGTTGTAGATCAAGGTTGAATCGGCCATCGCCGCGCCCGTCACTAAGGCGGCAGTTAAGAAGGTATGTTTTAATTTCATCAGGGTCCCCTGTGGTCAGTAAATGGGCCATTATAGGCACAGAAAGTGAATCTCATGTTAACATGCCAAAGTTGAAAATGTGAACCACGTCAAAGCCGTAGTGCCAAAAAGAAAAACTGCCAAAAAGCCGGCCAATAAAACCATAAAATTTCGCTTATTCAGGGCCATGCTGTTCGGGTTCGGTCTGGTTATGGGTTTGGCGGTGCCATGGTATTTTTACATCAATTACATCACCGAAACCATTGTCAAAGACCAGTGGGAAATACCCTCGGTAGTTTATGCCAGACCATTGGAGTTGTACCAAGGCAAAGCCTTGACCCCCCAAGCGTTGACTTTTGAACTGGACCTGTTGGGTTACCAACTGACCTCGGCCACCCCTGGCAGTGGCCAGTACCGCATCGACGGCGAGCGTTTTCAAATTCACAGCAAGGGCTTTGATTTTCCGGATGCACCTGCCAAGGCCAGCCAAATTGAATTGATACTCAGGGCCGGACAAGTGCAATCCATCAATCCCAAACTGGCCCGCTTGGAACCCAAAATCATTGGCCGTTTTTTCAATACCGACTTTGAAAACCGCCGGCCGATTAAGCTGACCGATATCCCGGATACCCTGGTGCAAGGTTTGCAAGCCGTCGAGGACCGCAGTTTCAAATCTCACCATGGGGTTTCCTGGTGGGGAATAATGCGGGCTGCAGTGAAAAACCTGATGGCCGGGGAAGTGGTTCAAGGCGGCAGCACCCTGACCCAGCAATTGGTCAAAAACAAACTGCATTACAGCCAAACAACCCTGTTGAGAAAGTTACATGAAGCCTTGGCCGCCACGCTGTTGGAATCCAAGCTGAGCAAACATGAGATATTGGAAATGTATTTCAATGAAGTGTACTGGGGACAGGATGGCAAGGTTGCGGTACACGGTGTGGTAGAGGCCGCCCAGTTTTATTTTGCCAAACCGGTGAATCAGCTTAACCTGTCAGAGCAGGCCTTGTTGGTGGGCATCATCAAAGGGCCTTCTTGGTACAACCCATACCGTCAGTCGCAGCGGGCTTTGAGCCGACGAAATGTGGTCTTAAACAGTTGGGCAGAGACCGGCGTAATCAGTGAATCGCAACATCAGCAAGCCAAATCAAGGCCACTGGGTTTGTCTAAAAGTCGCCAGTTGAAAACTGACTTTGATGATTTTATGGACTTGGTTCAAAGCCAAATCAACAAACAATTTTCGTTGGCTGATTTGAAGCGCAACGGACTGCGGGTTTACACATCCATGGACCCATACGTGCAATACAAAACCACCCAAACAGCCCGCCAAACCCAACAATGGCTTAATGCTGAAGTAGAAAGTGCCATTGTGGTCAGTGATGCCAGCAGTGGCGAGTTGTTGGCCGTTAGTGGCTCGCAAAGTGCCCGCTCACACTACAACCGGGCCTTGTTGGCCAAACGCCAGATAGGCTCATTGATTAAGCCATTGGTGTACTTGGCTGGCCTGGAATTGTTACCTGGCTTCAGCTTGGAGTCAGATTTAGAAGATCGGCCCATCACCATAACAACAGATGACAACAAAACCTGGCAGCCCAACAACTGGGACCTCCAAAGCAGTGGTACCATCTCTGCTCGAGAGGCGTTGGTACAGTCGAGAAACCAAGCCACTGTTGATTTGGGTCTGCGCATTCAACTGGATCGATTCATTGCTTTTTTGAAGTCTTTGGGTTTACAGGTTCACCGCAACAACCACCCCGCCTTGTTTTTGGGTGCCATTGAGCTCACGCCGTTTGAAGTGCAGCATTTGTTTGGGCTGTTTGCCTCTCGGGGAGGCAGCCAAAACATCAGCGCTATTCGTTACGTGACCGATGACAACAACCGCATCCTGAGTCGGGCCCAACCACACATGAACCACAGCCTGCGCACCGATCACATCGATACCATCAACCGCGCCTTGAACGAAATTACCCGCATTGGGACAGCCCAAAAACTGACCGAAGTGTTTGCTGTGAAAGGCCCCATTTTTGGTAAAACCGGCACCACCAATGACGGCAAAGACAGCTGGTATGCTGGTTTTGATCACCGCTACTTGGCGACCGTTTGGGTGGGCCGTGATGACAACCAACCCACCCCATACTCGGGCAGTAGCGGGGCTTTGATATTGTGGGGTCACTTATTCAACAACCTGTGATGTACACTTTTATCGCAGCCCAACGTTCATCAGGCTTGATTATTCCTCCGCAGAGATTAAGATGAGCCCTTATGACCCAATCAATTGTAAAAATACTGACGTTGTTGTTGCTGGTGGGCGCCCTCAGCCACTGCGCTCAAAGGGATGTCAATGTCAGGGACGAGGTGACTGACCCGGCTGCCGACAACGAATCTTTAATTCAAATCAACCCCATGGTGCCAGAAGCGGTGCTGGTGCTGATCGATGAAGCAACAGCACAACAAAGCAACGGCCAGGTGAGCGAGGCCATAATGACCCTCAAGCGGGCCTTGACCATCAGCCCGTCATCAGCGCTGGTACAACAGCACCTGGCAGAATCCTATTTGGCAGATGGTGACTTTCAACAAGCCATGTATTGGGCAACCCTGGTGGTGAATCAGGGACCTGACCAAGGCAGCTTGTGTGAGCGGGCCAGGCGAACACAGGCTTTGTCAGCAGAGATGTTGGGCAACGCGGAACTGCAATCACAAGCCCTGGAAGGCGTCGCTTCTTGCACCCGACAGCCTCCGGCCAGGTACTGATGACCACAGTTGATCAGGTGCTGGGCCCGGGTGGCTTATTTGAACAGCACATCGAAGGTTTTCAAGCCAGACCCCAACAGCTGGAAATGGCGAAACAAATTGCGGCTGTGATTGAAGACCGTGAGGTGTTAATTGCTGAGGCTGGCACCGGCACCGGTAAAACTTTTGCCTACCTGATTCCAGCCTTGATTTCAGGTCAAAAGATCATTGTTTCAACGGGCACCAAAACCCTGCAGGATCAACTGTTCACTAAGGACATCCCACAACTGGTCAAACGCCTGGAAATCAAACCCAAAGTGCGTTTGCTCAAAGGCCGCAACAATTACCTGTGCCTGGATCGCTACCACAAAGCCACCATGATGCCGGTCAGCCGCTACCCCGTCAACAAGGGCCTGTTCAAACACCTGAAGCAATGGATTCACCACACCCAAAGCGGTGAAATTTCCGAACTCACGGCACACATCGAAAACCGCCTGATGTTGTCCAGCATCACTTCGACGCCGGAAAACTGTCTGGGCTCAGAATGTGATCACTACACAGATTGTTTTGTTTACAAGGCCAGGCGCCGTGCCATGGATGCCGATTTGTTGGTCATTAACCACCACTTGCTGTTTGCTGACATGGCCATCAAGCAGGGTGGTTTTGGAGAACTGTTACCCAACACCGATGTCATTGTGCTGGATGAAGCACATCAAATCCCAGAGATTGCGGGTCGCTTTTTCAGCCAGTTGTTTTCATCGCGACAGTGCAATGAATTGCTTAATGACCTGATGACTGAAGCCGGTGAGGAAGAAGGGGCTTTTGCGGCCATCAGCGATGCCCATGAACAACTGAAGCGGGCCTTGCGAGATACCCTGTTGTCGATGAGTCAGATGCCGGAGCGTGAATCCACCCGCCGCTTGTTCCAAACCCCAGTGATCAAGGAAGTGTTTGATTTGCTGGTATTGCAAATGGAACAATTAATCGCCGCGCTGGAACCCTTGGTGGTACAAAGCACCGGATTGCAAAACTGCTACTTGCGACTTACGGCCCTGGGCGACTTGTTACAGGACATGATGCAACAACAAGACAGCCGCTACATTTACTGGTTTGAAGCCCGAGAAAAATACTATGCGCTGCACAAATCACCGCTGGAAATTGCTGATCCCTTGCGTGAGTTCAGGTCAGCTTTTGATACCAGCTGGGTGCTGACCTCAGCGACTTTAACAGTGGACCATTCATTTCAGCATTTTCAACAACAAACAGGCTTTGATCCCGCTGAAACATTGTTGTTGGACAGCCCCTTTGATTTTCAGCGCCAGGCCATGATGTTGTTACCCAAACACCTGCCTGAACCCAATGATTTTAATTTCAACCCAGCCATGTTTGATTATGTGTTGCCATTGATAGAGCAAGCCCAGGGCGGGGTGTTCTTTCTGTTCACATCGCACCGATCGTTGCAAATGGCCGCGCATTTTTTCAAACAAAACACGGACCGACCGTTGTTTGTCCAAGGCACCGCAGACCGCAACCAAATGCTGGAAGATTTCCGCGAAGCAGGAAATGGTTTGTTACTCGGTGCAGCCAGTTTCTGGGAAGGGGTGGATGTGGCTGGTACGAGTTTGAGTTGTGTCATTATTGATAAACTGCCTTTCGCCCATCCCAGTGACCCGATTCTTAAAGCCAAAATTGAACACATCAACAAAAACGGTGGCAAAGCCTTTTACGACCTGCAAATACCCAAGGCCATCATTGCCCTCAAACAAGGCGCCGGCCGTTTAATACGCGGCGAACAAGACCATGGCGTTTTGGTCATCTGCGACCGCCGCATCACCAGCAAAGGCTATGGGACCACTTTTCTCAAGTCCTTGCCAGACATGAAAATCACCCATGAAATTGAGGATGCCATGACATTTTTATCGGAAATTAAAAACTAGCCTCTTGGTTGTATCTGAAAATCTCACCATTTCACACAATTTGAAGCAAAGATGTGGTAATTTCAGTAGATGAAAGTTACCTTAATATGGCTGCTGTTTGGACTGTTGTGTGTGTCCCGGGCCGGGCACACCCAAACCCCAAAGGATGGCTGGGAGTGGCAAAATGTTCATGGACCATCTCAAGTGGGCATTGTTGACAGTCTGGCGTTGGATTTAAATGACGATGGTTTAACCGATGTGGTTTCAGTTTCTATAGATGATGGTCATTTGCGAGCATATATCAACCAAGGAAACCTGCTGTTTGAGCAACAAACGCTGTCTGAGGATGTCCCAGGCGCTTATCGGCTGTATACAACTGACTTGAATGCTGACGGTTTTACCGACTTCATTGTTCCATCCTTGGAAACCCATGAAATCCTGGCTTTTTATGCCGATGAAAATCAAGCTCCCGGGTACCGCAAGGTCAGCTTGGCAAGCGATGTGCTGCTCCCCACGGACGCACAAGCAGGAGACTTCAATGGAGACGGATTGATGGATGTGGTCAGTTTGTCTTTTGTTGATAATGTCTTGTTGCTCCACAGCCAAAACAACACAGGTACATTTGATACTGAGGTGCTGGCTGAGCAAATTCAGGAGCCCAGGAAATTACAGGTGGTTGATATAGATGCTGACCAATGGCCTGACGTGTTGGTGGCTTCTTCTGGTGATAATTCCGTGCGGTTATTCAATAATCAGTCAGGCCAGGGATTTAATGTGGTGACCATCAGTGATCAAATCACTGGAGCCAGGGGCTTGGCCGTGTGTCACAACACCGATGGTCAATTACCGGATTTTGTGGTCAGTGCAAGGGATGATGAAACGGTGTATCTTTTTGCCAATCGGGGCGACCTTGAGTTCAGTTCTAAAGTACTGGATGCTGATCTTCCAGGGGCAGGGAACCTGTTGTGTGATGACATCGATGGTGATCAGCAACCTGAACTGGTCAGCATATCTGCCACTCAAAGCGCCATTTTCAGGCAAGAAATCAGTGGTGAATACAACAAGCAGATTGTGGCCAGCCAAAGAGATGGGTACCTCACAGCCGTGCTGGCACAGTTTGAGCCGGGTGGTTCAACAAAACTACTGACACAGAGTTACTTTGGTAGCAGAAACTTAATCTATGACCCTCTGCAAGCCAACCAAGAAAACGTGGTTTGGGAGGACTTTCCTGATGGCGTTTACTGGGTCGAAAGCGGAGACATAGATGGCGATATGGATGTAGATTTTGCGTATGTGGCATTTCGTCAGAATCAGGTTTTTTGGGCAGAAAATCACTCCGGAGGCTATCAAGTGCATACCCTGTTCAGTGGTGTTGACGGACCACAGAGCATCAAACTGACGGACCTTGACGAGGACGGAGATTTGGATGCCATCTCAGCAGGTGCTTGGGATGACTCTTTTTGGTATCACAGGAACAGGGGGAACGGAGTTTTTGACACTTATTTAATTACTGATCAAGCCAACAATGCGGCGAGAACAGAAGTGATGGACGTCAATGGTGATGGCCGACTGGACGTGGTTGGTACATCAGGCCTGGACAACAGCCTGCGTTGGTATGACAGGAATGGTACCGAATTCACTGCTTATTTGATTGATGATCAAGTGACAGGGGCCATGCCCATTGCCATTGGTGACTTCAATGGCGACCTGATTGATGACATCGCTGTGGGCAGTTTTTTTGGTAATCACATCACTTTATATTTTAACGATGGCCAAGGCCAATTCACCTCGCAACAAGTGGCCAGTGACAAATTAAAGCCCACCGTTGTGATTGCTGCAGATGTGGATGCGGACCAAGACATTGATTTGGTTTATAACGCATCACTCGACCAACAAAGCTGGGTGCTCATTAATGACCAGGGACAATACACATCTGTGCTTGCTCATCCGGGCCCCGACAACGTCAAGGGTTTGGCTCTGCTTGACTATGAGTATGATGGTGACATGGACTTGATCAGTATCAGTGACCAAAACGGTGATATGTTCCTGAGCGTGAACCAAGGTAAGCAGGGTTTTATCAGCCAACAACTGAGATCAGCCAGAATAGGTGGTCGCTCAATACAGGCACTGCCTGGACACCAGAAGGGCTTGCCGACCCTGGTGCAAGCATCCAACATCAATAACGGCGTTCAGGTTTTGCAGCGAATGGATTTGATTTTTGCCAATGGCTTGGATTAATCACCGGAGCTAGAGTATGAGCTGTAACTGAAGTTGTGAATTGACCAATGAGCGCTCAAAAGATGTAAAATGAGACCTGCCTGAGTTGGGACTATGAGCACTCAGTGGCACCTCTTTTAGCAATCTGATTAAACGGTACATTGAAAATTCAAAAACCAATCATTACTTTTATATTGGCGCTGTTGTTGTTTTGCCTGGCAACAACTGGATTGGTTACGTGGGTTTACGGCACTGGTTTAGACCACACCATATTGAATGGGCAGCAAATCAAAGCATTCGGGCTGCGGCTAGAAACCTTGATATTAATCCACGTGGGGTTGTTATTGGTGTTTTTGACGCAACGGTTTTTGTTGGCCTGGCTCCTAACGGCATTGTTGTATGCCGGTTTCATCCTCATCAACCTGGAAAAAATCAGGTATTTTAACAGTCCGCTGTTACCCCTGGATGTTAAGTACCTGGATCAGTTGTTGCAGGTTTGGTCGATATTTAAGCCGCAGCTGATTACCCTGATAATTTTCTTGGTGTTGGGCTCAGTGGTTTCAGTCTGGTTGTTTAAAAAAGAACCGCGGTTGTCGTTTTTCAGTCAATTCAATGGTTGGATTAAGGCCACGGTGTTGGCGGTATTGATGGTATCTGGAATCAAGTTTTCTGGTCTCTATGATGCCATGAAGTATGACCTGGCCATGAATGAACGGGGGCGTGCGCACCTGGTTATTACCGCGCAAAGGGATGGTCTGTTGACCACCTTTGTCAGGAACTTTTTACATGCCGCTGCTGATGACAAGCCAGCCGACTATTCGGCTGACCGCATCCATGAAATCCAAAAAAGGGCAAGCCTCTACCGTGATGTTTTTACCGATCACCAAGGTGAAACCATCAACTTAGTCATTTACTTGGTTGAATCTTTCACTGACCCGCAATCACTGGGCATCCAAGCTACTCAAGACCCCATTCCGTTTTACCATCGACTTCAGCAGCAGCATGAAAGTGGTTATGTGTACGCTCCGGTGGTGGGTGGTCGTTCGGCCAATTCTGAGTTTGAAATTCTCACGGGTTTTTCCAAACACTTCTTTAAACCATCCTCGATTCCCTTCATTGATCTACCTTATCGCGACATTCCAAGTATTGCCAATGAACTGGGCAATCGGGGTTATCACTCCAAAGTCATTCAGGCGGCCAGTTTGGGATTCTTTAATTACCAACAGATCTATGCCATGCTGGGGTTTACAGAAATTATCAGTCTGGCTGATGACAGCAGCATACCGACCGACCCCAGTGGTCGCAGCCCATCAGACTTTGCTGTGGTTGATGAAGTGATTCGAGCAAGTCAACAATCCGCACCTTATTTTATCTATGCTTTTCCCAACTCAACCCATGGGTCATGGAACTATCGAGCCTATGATGACTCAGATTTGGATTTGGTTTTGGCACGCCCTTTGAGTAGCCCAAAGGGCGCTCATGAGCTGCGTACATACCTAAATGCATTGCGTTACGCTGATCAGGCAATCCAACAACTGATTCAACATTTTGAGCAAGAAGATACCAAAACGGTGATCCTCATTTTGGGAGATCATCAGCCAGGTATGCCTGAAATGATGGAGCAACACTTAATGACTGCCTACCCGGATAGGTTCAAGCAGACCACCAACAGACGGATATTGAAAAATCAATTTTTGGCTTACTTTGAAGACCGTCCGCTGGAGTCTTATCAAGTGATGCACAAGGTGCCTTATTTGATTTGGACTAACTTTGAAACCCATACGCGAGCACAGGGCGAAATAGGAATGAATGAACTGGCCACGCGTATTTTTGAGTTATTGGAGCACCAGCCTAGGCATGTTTTTTACCACTTTTTGGAACAATTTTTGAAACAAACAGACTATCAAGACATCCTCAAGTACGTTTATCTTGATGGCGAAGGTCTGGGCACTGAACAAAAACAGTGGGTGGCAGATTACCAGCAATTGCAATATGATGTTTTGCTTGGCGCGTCATACCTCGACAAATTGGTAAAACAGCATGATTAAATACCTGTTGATGATGTTAATGGTGGCTGGCCTGTGTTGGTTTTTGTTGCTGTCCGAACCGCCTTTGTCACAAGTGAATCGTGATGAACTATTACGCTATGCTCAGGATTCGGCGAGGTTCATAGCCCATGCCGGTGGGCAAGTAGATGGTCATTTGTACACCAACTCATTGGAGGCCCTAAATACAAGCTATGATTTGGGGTTTAAAAAATTCGAACTGGATATCATTTTGACCGCCGATGATCATTATGTGGCTGCGCATGACTGGCAAAAATGGCAACGGATGACCGGTTACTCTGGTCCATTACCCCCTACCAAGGCTGTGTTCATGAAACAGCCCATACTGGGTCAGTATACGCCCATGGACATGGCAAAAATCAATGCCTGGTTCACCGATCACCCTGAGGCCATATTGGTCACTGATAAAGTGAGGAATGCCGAGGCGTTCATTCCGCAGTTCGTAGACCCTGAGCGATTGATGATGGAGCTGTTTGATTGGCGCAATGTGAAGTGGGCCACTCAAGCAGGGATTAAGGCGGTGTTGCCCACTGGCGGACTGTTGAAGCGGTTCAAAGGTGACCTGATGGCCCGGTTACAAAGCCTGGATATTTCTGCAGTGTCCGTTAGTCGAAATTTCTCCCTGGTTGAACAAACACTTATCAAGCAGTTGAAAGATGCTGGCATCAAAATTTATGCCTTTCATGTCAATGAAAAACAGGGGGTGGGCACATCGTATATGATTTGTAACGAGCGACAGCATTTCTATGGCATGTATGCCGACCAATGGCACAAAAATTGGCAGCCCAGGTGTGACCATGAGTAAGCAGGTCGAGAACTCCCATGGAAGCGCATTGTTGTTGACCCTGTTTGGCGCGCTCATTGGTATCATGGCATGCAGCTTTTTGTTGTTTATTGGGCTAGGGTATTGGCTCGAGTCCGTCACCAGCCTGCAACCCATCAGCCGGGCCCGTGCCGCTTTTTACTTCGAGCCAATGGTCCTGACTCTATCTGTTCTGACGCTGGCCATCATCACCAGAAGGCTTTTTGTATCGGCTTTTATAGTGTCTGGGCTGTATGTTGTTTTCATGCTGATTAATGCCGAAATGATGCGCATGTTTGGTTTGGTATTTTCTCCCATTGACATCAAGCACAGTGCCCAGGTTTTCATTGCACCTGAAGTGTGGATGGAGTATTGGCTGGAATTGTTGATGACTGTGCTGTTGCTGGTGGTGTCGGCATGGATGGTGTTGAAAACCAGACCCAACCCATTCTTACAACAGTATCGCTATTATGGATGGGCGGTGTTATTGGTAGCGGGTTTGTCGCTGGGCTTTTATCACAACCGCGTGGCGGTAGCCATAGATAAAATTTACCCCATCCCCGGCAAAGTAAAACCCATCAATTTGTCAGAGCGCAATGGTTACCTGTTTGCCTTCTACTACCGCATGCTGAATCATCGGCCGGTAGCTGAGCCGACAGGATATAGCCGCGAAAGTATAGCGCGGATTGCGGCAAAATACAGCCACCAGACTGAGCCTGAAAACCCCGTCAAACCTGACGTGATAATCCTTTTTGTAGAAGCTTTTGCTGACCCCCAACAACTCGGAATTGAAACCAGTTTTGACCCCATCCCACAATTTAGGAAATATGCCAGCAAGGGACATTCGGGGCTGGTGTTGTCACCGGAGTTGGGTGGCAGGTCTGCCAATCCGGAGTTTGAGCTGCTGACCGGCTTGAGCATGCGATTTTTGCCTGGCAAGTCCATTCCTTATATTGATTATGTGAACCAAAGCTTTCCCAGCCTGGCCAGAGAATTCAAAGCCAACGGTTACCAAACCAGGGTGTTGCATGTGGCTTCTATGTCATTTTTCAATTACTTGGGAGCCTACCCGCAACTGGGGTTTGACCGTCATGACACGCTATTTAGACGCAAAGATGTAGTCAAAGATAAAGTCGGCCGTTACCCATCCGAAAATGCCTTAATTGATGAAATCATCAAACTAACAACAAACACCGATGAGCCGGCCTTTATCTTCAGTTTCCCCAACTCCACCCACGGTCCTTGGGATTATGAGGTCTATGACCAATCTGAATTGGAGGTCTATGGTGATTATCTGGAAGATGGTAAACAGCACTTGAGAACTTACATCAATGCACTGCATGAGGCGGATAAAGCCATTGGCCGTTTAATTGCGCATTATGAACAACAGCCGCAACCAACAGTTATCATGGTGCTGGGTGATCATCAGCCTGGTTTGCCTGAATTCAGACAATCATTGGCGATTAATTATTTCAAAGAAACAGCTCCGGAAATGCAATTTGAATCCAGAGAAGAGCTTAAAAAAATGTTTGTCAAACAGGTTAATGACAGCGATGAAAGCACCAACGGCTTGTATTTGGAAACGTATCGCAAGAGTCATCAAGTGCCGTATTTTATCTGGACCAACTTCGATGACCAAACAGGCCATAAAAATACCAGCATGAACCTCCTGTCAGCTCAATTGTTAAAGGTGGCCGGTGTCCGCAGAAGCCCACTGTATAACTTGGTGACGAAAATTCATCAGCAGCTGGGTGAGTTGGATAAAAAAACACCAGTAGCCGAAAACCACAGAGCGCTGGTTCATGAGTATGAATTGTTACACCATGACATAATCAGCGGGGAGCGCTATTATCAGCCATTTATTGATAGGCCCCTGAAGCAACCATGATAAGCTGGGCGCTAATTCAAGGCTTAACTATTACCGGTTACTTAGGGTCACCGCAGCTTAATCGCCAATGAAAAGAAGACAGTTCATACAAACCTCGGTTGTGGCCGCTTCATCACCATTGTTGCTCACAGCTTGCAACCAACCAGTGCATCAAGCGACTGGAAAAATCACTGGTTTCATCATATCTGATGCCCACATAGGCTGGCGGGGTAAAGACCAGCCCAGTGAGGCAGAACAACGGGCCGCCATCCGCAACATAACCACCCGCTTCCCGGATTTAGATTTGGTGTTTGATACGGGTGATATCCACCATGGCAACCTGAGGGAGGCAGAGCGAGCCAAAGCGAGATCGTTTTGGTTGTCCGCTATGGCCGGGCAATTTCCCACTGCCTTGTTCCATTACATTCCCGGGAACCATGAATTGGGCCGCGGCTTGCAAGATGCTGAGTTAACCGCCTGCCAGTTAGGTAGCGTGGTGCTTAGGCCCTATTACAGTTTTGATTACCAGGGCATTCATTTTATTGCTTTGCCGCAGTTACAGGATACCATTTTAATCAGCCAGGAAAGCTTGAATTGGTTACAAGTTGATCTGCAACGCAACGCCAACAAAACCACCGTGGTGTTTTCTCATAACAGCATCAAGGACACCACTTATAACAACAATGCCACGGGTTACCGGGTTACGGTTAACAGTGACCAGGTAACCGACCTGTTGGATCAACATGGTCAAGTGGTGGCCTGGTTTCACGGACATAACCACCAGTATGAGATTGTACAGAAGGGTCAGCGTATGTATGTTTCCAACGGCCGCATTGGAGGGTTCAACCCACCGCAAAACTGGGGAGACTTTGGCCAGGGTCATTTGGGCGGTGTTTATTTTGAATTGGATGCCACTGGGCTGACTGTGAAGTGTTACAGTGCCACCGCAGGTGATTTTTTTGAAAACCTGGGTAAACCCCATCTGTCACAACAATTGGCATTCAACTCAAGCTTTAATCCGGCAGCCACCTGCAGTCACAACTGGGGTCATGGCATGTTACAAGGCAGTAGCTCCTACGTTGTTCACAACCATTACCTGTCATCAAAACCGGCCCAGGTAATGTTGGTGCGCAACCAAACTCAGTTCATCAATACCAACCCAGATCTGAAGTTACAAACAGATTTTCGGATTGACAAAGGTGCTACCCAAAGAGTCATTGGATTTCAGGTGTCACCCAAACAGGTTCAATATCAGAAAACCGATCACGGAATCACGTTTACTTTGCCGGAAAAGCAACCCCACATAGAATTGACATTGCCCCTGGAAACCTATGGTTTTGGTCGCTACCTCAGCAGAAGTGGGTATTACCGCTGTGAATTAAGAGACAGGTATCAACTGCTGGTTTCGTGTGTTGCAGAACAACCGCTTAATCTCCAGGCTCGGTTTAAAATCAAGGACATCAACCACAATGACTGTTATCACAGTGAAGGTTGGCTAACCGGAGAAGGTGAGCCAGACCAAACGACCTTTCATATCAACCTGCCGGAGGAGCTGAGCCAGCCCGCTCATGATCACCGTTTGTATCTGTTCATTAATCTGCGCATCAGCGGCGCTGAACAAATGATGCACCTGCGAAAAGTGGCACTGCAACCGGTGGCCACAAATACTGGAACATCCGGCCGGGCGGTGCAGGTGGCTGGCCAATATTGGGTAGGCGAAAACGACCTCATTCACGCGCCATTTAATCAGTCCACCAGCCTCATCAAACCAGCGGCACTGGACGTGCCATTGACGTTGTACGTTAAGTCGACCGCTATCCAATGGCAGGTACGCAATGCCACAGCAGAACAGACCACCCACGGCATCAAAATAAACAACATCAGACAACCCATGCTTGAGGGCCAACAAATCATCACCACGCCAACCGTAAAACGTCCATTTTATGTCAATGAGTTGTACCACATCGGTGGTTGTGAAATACAATACCGTGACCACAGTATTTCACTGCATGACATCAAGATTTTGGGTGAGGCACAATGTGTGGTGGTTGCTGAAAAAACAGTACAGCGTACAGCAGACGTCGAATTGATAAACACGGAAGGCAATCGCTTAACCTACCAGATTACCGGAAATCAGCCAGAAATAACTTTTGAAAACTAAGCCACTAAAAAGCTGGACTTGGTTCAGTAAATCAATATTTTCGGTGTTGTCTGGTCAGCAGTTGTGGTATAAATACCCGGACAATTAAATTATTTTAAAAAAATTGTCTCCAAATTGACCGTTTTTGATTTTAACCGCGTTATAAATAGAAAGCAGACATCAATTTGATGGGCAAACTTTAATTTTTAAGAGGAACGAACAATGAAACATTTGAAAAAAGCAGGCGTATGCGCCTTGATGGGATTATCTTTCAATGCATTGGCTGGTGGCACTTGTCCTGTCACTCCAGATGCATGGGATACCAACAACACAGTTAATGGCGCTTCTTTGGCCATCACTGATGTCGGTGCTGCAGGTACTGATTGTAAACTGACCATCACCCAAGGTCCTAACAACAACGGTATTGCTACCGTTCGTGATGACATGCCTACAGCTGAGTCAAGCTACCGTGCACGTTTTTACATCGATGCCACTGAAATGATCAACGGTGCTACTGCACCTCAAGAGCGTTTCAAAGCTTTCGTTGCTGGTAACCCAGACAACACCATCGATCCAAGCATTGACCCACGTGCCCGTCCGGCTCTGATGCAAATGTTCCTGGTTAGTTCAGGCACAAATGCTGTGCGTTTGGGTGGCTTCTGCCGTGACTTCGATTCAAATGGTGCCCGTGCGCGATTTGGTGACGGTCCTAACCCAGGCACAGTGGCACTGACTACTGGTTGGAATGTGGTTGAAGTACAAGTTGTAGTAGGTGCAGGTGATGGCCTGTGTCGCATTTGGGTTAACAACGACGTTGAAGGATCTCCTAACTGGGAAATCACCAACATCGACAATGCTTCAATGCAAGGCGTAACTCGTGCCAACATCGGTACCACTGGTGCCACACAAGTATATGCTACCAACTTGGGCACAGCTGAAATTCACTTTGATGAATTTGAGTCTCGTCGCCAAACTTTCATTGGTTCAAACGCTCCTTAAGCAAACCAATACAAGTGATATCAAAAGGCGGTTTTAGGACCGCCTTTTATTTTGCCTAAAACCGATGACTGATCTCGTTTCTGTGTTTGTAGGTGGTGCTCAAAAAGCTGGCACCCGTTCGGTCGCTCAGTATTTAAGACAACACCCCAATGTGGTCGTCCACCAATCCAAAGAGGGTCATTTTTTTGACCGAGACAAACACTTCAATGACAGCACCCCAGATGCTGCGGCGCTGGATACTTACCACCAAGGGTTTCATAGCATATCATCAGATCAAATCCGTTGTGACATCACCCCTGACTACCTGTATCGACCATCAGTCATTGAACGGATTCATGCATATAACCCCAAAGCACAATGGATTATTTTGTTACGCAATCCGATAGAGCGAGCTTATTCAGCATGGAACATGGAAGTGAATCGCCAGACAGAAAATTTATCTTTTGAGGAGGCATTGAGGGCCGAACTGGATGGGTCGATAGCGGGCCGAGAACATGACCGCTTTCATTACATCAGCCGTGGCCAATACCACCACCAATTGCAAAGGCTTTGGCAATATTTCCCCCAGTCTCAATGTCATGTATTTTCAGCAGAGGCTTTGTGGGAAAATCCACGCAACTTGCTCAATCAGGTGGCCCAAACCATTGGCATTGATTGTAATGATGCTGCACAATACCAGCATACCCACAAAGGCAAATACCAATCACCCATGAGCGATGACAGTCGCAAATGGCTTGCACAACATTTCAAAACAGAATTAAATGACTTGCCCATGCTGTTAAACTGGCAGGAAAATCCCTGGACAGATTAAGCCAAAATCTCAATGCAAAAATTATTGTTTTATATCATCGTTACACCCGGCTCACTGAGGTTCCTCAAGTTTGCCATGTGGAGCATGCAACAAAGGGCTGACATCGAAGTGGCATTGGTGGCCAATGGACTTGATGTGAAAGAACAGCAGTTCCTGGAATCCTTTGCTGAACAACTGAACTGTACTCAAATCCAATTACCCACTAACAAAGTCATGTCCCATGGGGCAGCGCTTAATGTGTTGTTGGCAGCGCACCAGCAACCTTGGTTCTGTTTCTGCGACTCGGATATTTTATCCACCGATGATGATGCAAGGGATATTCCGCTGACCACTGAACTGGCGGCATTGTCCTCCTGTGAAGCGATGTTTTGGGACGACAGCCCAGTTAAAGGTTTGTTGGGGCGTTGTAATCAGTGGCCTGATGGCAGCGTTAACCTGACCTCGTTTTTCTGTGTATACCAAACATCAGTGATCAAGCATCTGGTGGACAAGTATGGAGTGGGATTTGAAAACATTGCCATCAAAGCCATTCATGACCAGGCCATTCGTGACAACCTGAAACACAAAGGCGTTGCCGCAGTTAATCGCAAATTGGACACTGGCAAGGCCTTGACCGTGGCCATGGACATTGAAGGACTGGCTTTTGAACATGCTGAGATTCCCAGTTTACTTCACATCGGCGGCTTGAGTTCGTGGATCCTCAATGGCGACAAGGATCTGGTTCATGCGGAATATGAATTATCCGATCAAGATTTGTATGAATTGGCTGATCAACATTCCTGGCTTTACAATGCCCGTGCCATTGAAGACACTGAAAACAAGCAGTTTTATCTGCGCCGACAACAGCGCTTGGCAGCGGCTAGGTTTTGTTTTCAGTTAATCTCACATTTTGTCGATAATACGCCAAAACCACGCCACGATTTAAGCAATGTCGCTTTGGTCGCCAAAATCAATCAAATTGAAGCCGGTCTACAACGGTACCATGCGGAAACCTCATGAACGTATACATCATCCATTTGCCTCATACTTTTGATTACTTATTGGAATTGTCGCCGGCCTTTAAAAAGTATGGCTTCAGTCGAGTTACTCTGGTGGCCAATGGTTTTGATTTCGAGCAAATCCAACGGTTAAATAGCTATGCTGAAAACCATGATTTTGTGACAGTACTGGATATACCCACCAAAAGGATTTTGAGCCATGGGCAGGCTTTGAACTTGGCTTTTGAACACTGTCAGGAAGAGTATTTTTGTTTTGCTGACCACGACATTTTTCCAACCCAGATTATCACCGACAAAATCTTTGCAGCTTTGAAAAATCATGATGTGGTGTCATTGGGAGACCGGCCAGAAAATACCCACGCTAACTACAAAGGCTTCGCTGCGTCGGCTGTAGAAACGCAATCGGGCGTGCCGTTAGCCACTTCTTTTTTTTCGGTTTACCAAAAGGCCGCTACCCAGTCAGTAATGAGAGCGTATGGCGTCGGATTTGAACAGTATTTCAGGAAGTCGCAATTGCCGGCAAGTTTAATCAACCACCCAGACATCGAAGCGTTGAATGAACCTTTTTTGGTTGATACCTGCAAGGCCTTGTCTTTGGCCATGCACGAGGACCACAGGACGGTAACCCATTTGGGCGCCACTGGAGTCTGTCATTTGGGTGGATTATGTGGGGCCATCAGCCGTTATATACAGTCTGGTAAGCCAACCCAAACGACGTTCCACATGGCAGGTGTTCCCAGTGCCAAAGACCTTGAACAATATTACCGAGATCACCAACAGCGACACCCTAAAGTACTGGAAATGAAACGCATGATTTCAGACTACGCTTTGCAGTTGTTGCTGGCCTTGAAAAAGAGTGGCGATTTACCCAAATTCAGTTGTGACGACCCCAGTCTTAATGACACGCTGTACCTCATAGAACAGCAAGTAACAGCCGTTTTTTCAAGCGACAACTGACAGTAAAAAACAGACTCAGAAACTGTCAGGTCCAATTCGCTGGGTGATGGGTTTACTGCGTTTTCGCTTTTCGATGACCACGATGCTGTCGAAGTAATGAATACCGGCAATGTGTTCGGTGTTGTAGTTTGGCTCCAGGCTTTCATTAAAGCGTTTGTGCCAGCCATGCATGTCATCAATCCAGTTTTTGCTGTATTCAATGAACGTGCTGTCTTTTTCTAATCCACCACCGTGTTTTTCTGAATAGCTGGTGTGCAGGTCTTCAATGATGTACAACCCGCCTTCTTTCAAGCGTGGAAACATGCACTCAAAGGTTACAATTTGTTCATGCATGTGGTGTCCGCCATCGTCTAGGATGATATCAAACTCACCAAACTCTTCATGAATTTTGTCGTGCGTTTCAGTCAGGCCTTGGTCGCCAATGCGGATCTCAATGCGGTCTTCTTCTAGCGCTTTACAGCGTTCTTTGATGTCGACGCCCACAATTTGCGAGCCTTTGTGGAAATACCATTTCCACATTTGTAAAGAACCACCATGACCGATGCCATATTCCAGCATTTTGATGGGGGTTTTTCGGTAGGGGCGCAAGTACGTTTCATAAACGGGAAAATAATGTAACCATTTACTGATTCTGCGGTGTTTTCCACCTTTGAAAAAATCAATTAATTTTTTAGCGAACATGGCAATGACTCCTGGCCCTTTTTGATTGATGTAGTTGCCTCAAGTTTGATGTTCAAAGCTTGTCAGCAAGGGTATCTTAACAGATGTAATAAATGTTTTTGATCAACAGCTCACGGCCACAACTTCTGATGAACAGCCATGCAGTACACAAAACATACAAGCGGAGAATTTTATCAGCAAAAACAACTACCCGCTCAGAAATTATCTCATTCAGCCAGAAATTAATCCAATCAATGTGGAAAGTGGTCGTCTAAAAGGGGCTCGATAGGCAGTCGGGTATACAACCAGTCCAGTGGTTCACTGGGAAGCAGTTTGGGATTGAGCAAATCAAGGAACCCAGGTTTTTGAAACCACCGGTGATAATGCACGTGCACCAAGTCATCCAGCTGCAATTTTTGCATGGCAGGGTCTTCCATGCGTGAACGCAGTGGCAGCGGGTAATTATAAGTGTGAGGTAGCACCTCACGAGACCAATCGGTGGTGGCAATGGCCAGCGTGACCTGGTCCAAACACCTGGGGTTGTTGGGGTGGTGGTCATGTGAGCGCAAAGTATCCAGCAGTTGAAGCCAGCTGTCAGATAAGTTCAACTGTCTGCGGTAAGCCACAAATCCGGCATTGAAATAAGGCCTGATGGGAACCAGGTTGACCCCGGTTTTCACCCTTTCTTCAGGGGCTGGTATTTGGCACAACTGGTGGGCTTTTTGCCAGTAATTTTCATGGGTGCTGCCCGGGCCAAGGCTGGCCTGTCCGGGTCGGTCAACAGGTCGCAGAAAAACATCCACACCTGCAGCCGTTAAGGCTTCGGGAGGGCGCAGGAAAATGGTGTCGGTATCCACCATCAGCAACTGTTCATCGGCTAGGTTTTGTTCAGCCCAGGAGCAAGCCAGTATTTTATTGGCTATGGGGTAATCCAGGTATTGCGTGTTCAGCGGCTCATCAATTAATTTAACACCTAACTGCTTAAGTTTTTGTTTTTCAACAGGGTTGAGTTGGTGGTTTTGTCTGGGTGAAAAAGCATACATTTGATTGAAAAAGCTTGCGGTGTAGCGGTTCACCGATTCTGCCAGCAACACTGCTTGGCTGTACAGCACTCCGGGTTCAACACAAAAAATCAAACTGGTCATGAAATCACCGCCTGCCACTGCTCCCAGGTATCATCGCAGTATTGACCAACCCGCTCTATTTGCAGGCCAGATAATCCCGGAACCTTGGCCTCACTGGCCAGTAGGGTGGTATCTTCCTGATTGGCAGAGACAGCAGAACCACCGGTTTGCCATTCATCGTCCAGACACTGAAGCATAGGTATTTGGCAATTTAAATCCACTGACAACACCGCTTCAATGCAGTTAAGTACCTGGTCAGGTTCTGTGGTCAATTGATGGTAGGGTACGATGCAATCTACATGGTGGCGGTTAGCCAGCAACTGTTGATTGATGGCCTGCCACTGCCGTGCAGCTGTGATCAGTGGGTCAGAATCAACCAATTGTTGCCAGTTTTCTGGTTTGACCCCCCACCAACCTTGTTCGGGTTGTCGTCCATGCAGGGCATGGGTGTAACGCTTGTACAATGAAAACACATTGGGCAACGGTTTCCGCAAACATGCCACCACCACGGCATCGGGAAAAACTTGTTTCAGCCATGCCAGTCGGACAGTTAAATAAGGGTTTTTGGTGAGCCAGGCAGGCTGTTTGGCATGTTTGCTAAGCTCTTTTTCGAGCCGTTCTTGTATGAGTTTGGCATCCTCCGGAAGAAAATCTTCAGCCGTCAAACAATGCCCTTTTTGTCCCCGGTGCTGTTGGTACAAAGTGCCTACTGGACTTTGCTCGGGGCTAAAGGGTGGAACATTACCCCATAATCCATTGCCTTCAGCAGGAAATAAATTAACCAATTGCGCTGATGTGGCCAGTATTTTTTTTAATAAACTGGTACCAGATTTTTGCAGCCCTACTATGATTAGCGGTCTGTTCATTTTTGCGTTTTGGCGGTTATTTTATGCAGCATATTCTCTGTTGGCACGGTCTTGTCTTGTCGTTTCAGGGTGTTAACTGTGGTGGCTATTGTACAGTAAATGCATCTTTCTGACATGTCTTGCAGCCTGACCCTTAGGTCTTCCAGTGGGATACAGTAAAACAGTAAATTTTGGTGGGAATCCGCATGGCAGGGTTTAAAATGGTGTGCTTTGAATTGAAAGATAATCATGCCCAACAAAACCCTTTACCTGGTCGATGGTTCGTCCTATCTGTTTCGAGCTTTTTTCTCACCTGGTCTGAATCGACTGCGCAGTAAAGAAGGCCACCCCACTGGGGTGATGTATGGGGTGACCAACATGTTGCAACGGATGCTGGATGAGTACGAGCCGGAGCACATGGTGGTGGTGTTTGATGCCAAGGGCAAAACCTTCCGACATGACATGTATGCGGAATACAAAGCCAACCGCCCACCGATGCCAGATGACTTGCGGATGCAATTACAACCCACCAAGGACTTGATTCAGGCCATGGGTATCCCGATGCTGGAAGTGCCTCATGTTGAGGCCGATGATGTGATTGGCACCTTGGTTAAAAAAGCCGAGACATTGGGTATTGAGACCTTGGTGTCCACCAGTGACAAGGACCTGGCACAGTTGGTTTCTGATCACGTGACACTGGTTAACACCATGTCAGACTATGTGATGGATGAGGCTGGGGTGGTGGAAAAATTTGGCGTAGAACCGCATCAAATTATCGACTACCTGGCCTTGATTGGTGACTCCTCTGACAACATCCCAGGGGTCAATAAAGTGGGTCCAAAAACAGCCGTTAAGTGGCTCAAGGAATACGGTACAGTGGACAACATCATTGCCCATGCCGATGATTTCAAAGGCAAGGTTGGTGAGTATTTGCGCGAAGGCATTGAACAGTTAAAACTGTCTCGGGAACTGGTGGTGATCAAGAAAGATTGTGATGTCGATTACCAGCCCGGGGATTTTCAGTTACAAGCCAAAGACATTGCGGCCCTGAATCGCATTGGTGAGCAGTTTGACATGCGTCGCTTTGCTGACTTGAAACCCGAAGACGCCGAACCTGAACCTGAGGATAAAATTGCCTATACCTGTATTCAGGACATGGACACTTTGCAACAATGGCTGGCTGACATCAAAAAAGCTGGCCTGGTGGCTTTTGACTTGGAAACTGACTCACTGAACCCGATTGGCGCCAACATCATTGGCATGTCATTTGCGTACCAGCCGGAACAAGCTGCTTACGTTCCCATTGCCCACAAAACCGAGGCCAAACAACTGGATTTAGAGGCGGTGTTGAACGCAGTAATTCCCGTCTTGAGGTCGGTTGATGTGGTGGGCCAACATTTCAAGTATGACCTCAACGTGTTGTCGAACTACCAAAGCAAAGTCGATAGCCTGAAGTTCGACACCATGCTGGAATCTTATGTCCTTAATGCCGCCGGTTCGCGTCATGATATGGACACATTGGCCAGCTTACACTTGGGTAAAAAGACGGTTAAATATGAAGACATTTGTGGCAAAGGCGCCAAACAAATACCCTTCGCCGAAGTGCCTTTGGAAGAGGCCACGCACTATGCCGCTGAAGATGCTGACATCACCTTGCAACTCCACCTGGCCTTGTGGCCAGAGCTGGAACAAGCGGCGCAAAAAGCCATCTTCACTGACTTGGAAATGCCATTGATTGAGGTGCTGGCTGGGATGGAGCAAACTGGCGTGTTGTTGGACAAGGTGGAGCTGGACCGACAAAGTGAATCTTTGGGTCAACAGATGACAGCTTTACAGCAACAGGCATATGAAATGGCTGGTAAAGAGTTTAACCTGGGTTCGCCCAAACAATTACAGGTGATTTTATACGAAGAGCAGGGCATCCCGGTGTTGAAAAAAACTGCCACCGGTCAGCCTTCGACGGCAGAAGATGTGCTGCATGACCTTTCGGCTGAACATGAGTTACCTGCCGTGATTCTTGAGTACCGTTCGCTGAGTAAACTCAAATCAACTTACACCGATAAACTGCCACTGGAAATCAATGCCAAAACGGGTCGCGTTCATACCTCATACCATCAGGCAGTGGCTATCACCGGCAGGCTGTCGTCAGCCAATCCCAATTTACAGAACATCCCCATCCGCACCGAGGCCGGACGCCAGGTGCGCAAAGCGTTTATTGCTCCAAGTGGTTGGCAGCTGATGGCGGCAGATTACTCGCAAATTGAATTGCGGATCATGGCACACTTGTCTCAAGACCAGCATTTATTGAATGCTTTCAACGACGGTGTGGACGTTCACAGCCAAACCGCCTCTCAAGTGTTTGAAACCCCATTAGATGAGGTAAGCAGCGAACAGCGTCGGGCCGCCAAAGCGATTAATTTTGGCCTAATGTATGGCATGAGTGCCTTTGGTTTGAGTAAACAACTACACATCAGTCGCAAAGAGGCCAGTAACTACATGAAGCAGTATTTTGCCCAATACCCCAAAGTCAAAGGCTTCATTGATACGGTCAAAGAACAAGCGGCCGACCAGGGCTATTTAGACACCCTGTTTGGGCGACGTTTGTATTTTCCCGAAATCAACAACCGCAATGCCAGGGTTCGAGCTGGTGCCGAGCGCGCAGCCATCAATGCACCCATGCAGGGCTCAGCGGCGGACATCATCAAAAAAGCCATGTTGGCCGTGCATGAGCAAATCAAAGGCGCCGATGACATCCGCGTGATCATGCAGGTGCACGACGAATTGGTTTTTGAAGTGAAACAAACTGTGGCGAATGACTGGGCCGAGAAAATCAAACAGACCATGGAGCAGGTGGTGTCGCTTGATGTGCCGCTGGTGGTTGATTATGGGATTGGGGAGAATTGGGACGAGGCCCATTAGAAAGTTTGCTACAGGGCCACTTCTTTTTGCTTCGCAAAAAACCGTAACCCTTACGCAGACATTGATGAATTGCCCTGATTGACTCGCGTCGCTCGCCAAGGGACAACATGGGTCAGGTTTCCTGCGAAGCCACTTCTTTCGGCTTCGCCGAAAACCGTAACTTCTCCGGATGCTTAAATGAGTTGCCCTGATTGACTCGCCTTGGTTGACAGGCTTTGTTCGCCAAGGGGCAACATGGGTCAGGTTTACTACAGGGCCACTTCTTGGTAATCAGCATTCTGAAAACCACATCGGTAATTGCCATACCGATCAGGGGTGGGTTCTGTCCATATCAGGGTAAAAAGACAAAAGTAAAAAAGTACGTAAAAGAACCTGCCGGGACTGTGACTCAAGTATGTGGTCATTTGATTTTTTTAATTCCTTATTTTTCACACTTTATCCCTGCTTAAAGTGAAAAAACAATACATTCGCTTGCTTTTATACACAACGTGACATCTGTATGTCATAAAACAAGAATTTAGCGCATCAGGTGGCTTTGGATTATTAAGAAAAGCGTGTAACTTATTGATATTCGGCGTATTGTGCCCATGGTTAGTATTTAACCGTTCCGTGTGTAGACCACGGCCCGTTTAAACAAAAAGCCAATGAGTCAAAGTTATGAACAAAGTTATCCACAGTTTTTGTGGATAAGTCTGTCATGTGAAACTGAACAACTACGCATCGGTAAGGGTTTGACGATTTCAATTGATCTTCAGATACATGGCAGCGGCCAAGAAAACTATCAAAAGCGCAAACAAACGCCGCAAAACAGCCACCGGAAGACGGTGGGTCAGTTTGGCCCCTAAATGGGTGGTGAGCAGGCTGCCAGCGCTTAGCACCAAAGTGGCCGGCCAATAGATATATCCCCAGCGATGGATAGGTAAATTCACACCGGAGTCGTTATGTGAGAAGGCAAACACCAAACTGCCAGCGACCGCCAAGGGTAAGCCAATACTGGCGGCTGTGGCTATGGCTTGTTTGATGTTGATGCGGTGCCAAGTCAAAAACGGCACGGTCAAAGATCCGCCACCAATGGCAATCAAAGCTGAGAAAAAGCCAATGAACAGACCGGCTGGCAGCCAGTGTTGCCAGCGCAGGGTAGACTGGCTGCGGTATTTGGGGCTGAAGTCAAACACCATATGTAAAGCCACCACAACCATCAACAACATAAAAATCAGAGCGATGGTTTGTGAGGCCAGCTGAATGACATACCAGGTCGCCAGCAAGCTACCCATGATGATGAATGGACTCATGCGGGCAGTGATGTGCCATAAGATGGCTTGGTGCTGTTGGTGGGTCCATATACTTAACATGGCATTGATGACGATACACGACATGGAGGTGGCCAATGCCAAATGCACCACCACCGTGACATCAAAACCCTGCCACAAAAAATAGGCCGTCAGCGCAGGTACCATGAGGGCGCCACCGCCAATACCAAACAAACCAGCAATGAAACCGACCACCATACCCAGTGGCAGCAGGACCCAAAGATCACTCACCGGTCAAAGGCGACTTCAACGGCGCTTGCCAAACAAAGATTTCCAAATGGCATTGACCGCTTTGGTGGTCAACTTGCGTTGCAGGGATTTGCCCATTTTGGTCATGAAAGAGTCGCGCGGCCGTCCGCGGCGTTTACTTGACGATGTTTTCTTGCTGGCTTGTTCGAGTTTGGCTTGTTCTTTTGCGCGTTGTTCAGCCAATTGTTTACGCCGTTGTTGCAATTGCTCATGCGCGGATTGGCGATCCAGGTCCTCATTGTATTTGCCACCCACCGGTGAACGCTGCATCACCAATTTCCGCTCTTTATCGGTGGCCGGTCCCATGCGGCAACGCGGCGGGGCAATTTTTACCCGATCCACCACCGCGGGTGCGCCTTTGGCTTGCAAGGTCGATACCAGGGCTTCGCCGACCCCCAATTCGGTGATCACATCAGCGGTATCAAAGTTAGGATTGGGTCGGAATGAATCGGCCACGGCATTGATGACTTTTTTGTCTTTGGGGGTATAAGCGCGCAAAGCGTGTTGGATTTTGTTACCCAGCTGCCCCAACACATCTTCCGGAATGTCGCCGGGAGACTGGGTGCAAAAATACACCCCAACACCTTTGGAACGAATCAAACGTGCCACCTGCTCAATGCGTTTGAGCACCTCTTTGGGAGCGTCTTCAAATATCAGGTGGGCTTCATCGAAAAACAACACCAGTTTGGGCAATGGCGGGTCGCCCACTTCAGGCAAGGTTTCAAATAATTCAGTCATCAGCCACAACAGAAAGGTGGCGTACAACTGTGGTTTCATCATCAAATCCCGCGACTCCATGATGCTGATGATGCCCTTACCGGACATGTCCTGGCGCATCAAATCAGCCAGTTCTAAAGCCGGCTCACCAAACAGCTGATCGGCACCTTCAGACTCCAGGTGTAACAAGCGGCGTTGAATGGCACCTATGGAGGCATTGGTGATGCGACCGTATTCAGTCGATAAGGTATCTTGGTGTTCGCCCATGAACTGCAACAAAGACTTCAGATCTTGTAAATCCAGTAGCGGCATGTTGTTGTCGTTGGCATATTTAAAAGCCACGGCAATCACGCCTTCTTGAACATCAGACAGATCTAACAAGCGACTGAGGTACATGGGGCCAATCTCTTCAATGGTGGTGCGCACTGGATGGCCGTGTTTTTTGAAGATATCCCAAAACAGGGTAGGAGAACCGGCGTAACGGTAATTGTGGATTTGCAATTCTGCTGCGCGGTTGTCCAGAAATTCTTTTTGTGTGCCGGGTTGTGACAGGCCAGAAACATCACCTTTGATGTCAGTGATAAAAACCGGCACACCCAACGCCGAAAAATTTTCCGCCAGTACCTGCAGTGTCACCGTCTTACCGGTGCCGGTGGCCCCGGTAATCAAGCCATGGCGGTTGGCGTATTTTCCAAGGATCAAGGCCGGTTTTTCGCCCCGACCAAAATGTAAGTCAGTGGCACTCATGAGGCATACTTCTGTTGTAGCCATTTAAACACCGCCACCATGCCCAGGGCTTCGCCACCTTCGGTGCCACCGGTGCGGTCACCAAAGTTCCAACCATAGGTATCCACATGCACCCAATCAATTTCTGGATCGACAAAATGTTCCAGGAACAAAGCCGCCGTGATGCACCCGGCTTGCGGGATGGAGCCGGTATTGGAAATGTCGGCAATGGTGGACTTGATGTATTTGTTGTAGCTCTGTTGTAACGGCAGTGCCCAAGTTTCATCGTGACAGGCTTGGCCAGCGGCAACAATGTCATCGCTGATTTGCTGGCGGTTACTGAATACCGGTGTCACCGTCGGACCCATGGCCACGCGAGCGGCGCCAGTCAGGGTGGCAAAATCGATGACCAGTTCGGGCTTGGATTCACAGGCATAAGTTAATGAATCAGCCAGTATCACCCGACCTTCGGCATCGGTGTGGCCTATCTCAATGGTTTGGCCTGAGCGGGTTTGGGCCACATCTCCTTGGCGGTAAGCACTGCCTGAGACGGCATTTTCAACAGCTGGGATCAATACCTGTAAGCACACCGGTAACTGGTGGTTCATGATCAATTGAGCCAAGCCCAACACATGGGCCCCACCGCCCATGTCTTTTTTCATCCAACGCATGAATTGGGCCGCTTTCATGTTGTTGCCGCCAGTATCAAAACAAACGCCTTTGCCCACCAATGAAATTTTTGGGTTGTTTTCATCACCCCAGTTCAACTCGATTAATCGCGGTGCTTTGTGACTGGCCCGACCGACGATATGGATGGACGGAAAGTTCTCAGTCAGTAAGGCTTCACCAACAATTTCGGTGAAAGTGGCGTGGTTGATCTCTGCAAATGACTCAGCAAAAGCAGACAATTCAGTCGGCCCCATGTCATCAGCTGGCGTATTAATCAGGTCACGCACCAGGCAGGTCGCCTCAATAACGGTCAGCTGGTCGTGGTGTTCACTCTCATCAACCAGCAGTTGCGGACCAGTTTCACTGTCCAAGTAGCGGTCAAAGCGATAGCTGCCAAATCCCCAGGCCAGTACCACCGCATTTTTGATGTCGGTTGATTCGGTTTCAATGTGATAGGTACCTGCAGGAAAGCCTTTGAAGGCTTCGCACAAGGTATAGGGGTTGAGGTCGTCATTGACGGTCAGGTAAACCTTGGCAATCGTCCCGTCTGGCTTGTAATCAACCAGAAAGCGTCCTGGCTTTTTGCCCAATTTTTGATGACCAGCAATGGCTTGCAGGTAGTCATTCTGGGCAGCCAGCCAAGTGTCATAGGTGTCCTTAAGAATCGGCACCACGGGAACGGTGGCCCCTTGGTGGTCAGTGATGATGTCGTGTGTCATGGATACATTGCGTTGATAATCACAATGATTATACTCAAGCCATGGCCGAATATCGACCGTGATGTGAGTCAGCTGTGGTGGTTTTCAGTGGTTTTTCGGTTGTAGCAGCATGGTTTGATGCGCTATATCATCTTCCAAGTAGTACTTCCCGGTGCTGACAAACCCCAGTGCTTGGTAAAACCGGGTGAGGTAAGTTTGTGCTGAAATTTCAATCACGGCATTCGAGTCTTGTTGCTGACAGTGGCTGATGGCCGCGCGCATCAAATCCTGACCAAGCTGTTGTTTTCTCTCACTGTCAGCGACCACCACCCGCCCGATGTGGTAGGCCTGGGTATCATCCGTGGGCGGCAAAATGCGGGCGTAAGCTTTGATGGGGTCTTGGTGGGGTAAAAAGACATGCCAGGCCTGCTGATCAAGGTCATCGATGTCCTGATAGGCACAGTCTTGTTCCAGCACAAACACTGCGCTGCGCAAGCGCAGGATTTGGTACAGTTGGTTGGTGGTTAATTCAGCAAATGATTTAACCACCCAGTTTGTGGGTTCATTCGAAGTCATCTGCAAAAATCAAATCGCTGTCCAATGCCAGTGGTAACGGCCACACATAAGCACCCCTGGAGCGGGTAAATGCGGCCAGTGTGGTGGCGCCTCGGTCTATGGTTAAATCCCAAATCATCACCGATGGAATGCCATTGGTGAAGCGATACCAAGTGGGCTCATCTGCTTCAATGTTTTCGGTGTAGTATAGGCCCCAGTCAGTCCCGGCGAAAATCATGTTCTCAATGTTGGGGTTTACCATCACCGAGTCGACAGGAATGTTTGGCAGGTTGCCAGATTTGTTTTTCCAGCTGAAGTTAGCGCAATTGGCATCACAGGTGACCTCAAAAAGGTGGCCTGGAGTCGCTGGGGTGTTTTGATCAAACCCACCCACAGCGGCATAACCGGTGGTGGCAGTGAAACCACTGGTTACCACATCCAGTATGGGCCGATTGGGTAAGACGGCGTTGCCATCGGTGACATTGACCCAGGTGGCGGAGTTGCTGCTGCCTTGGCCCATGCCGAAACCAAAATATACATTGCCGTCATTGGTGCCCACAATGGCCACGCTGGCATCGGTGATGCCGTAATGCATTTGGTTAATGATGGAGCGGTTACCTAAATTGTTTTTGGTTAAATCCGGGCTGTTGATATACCAACTGTTGTTGTTTAAACCACCGTTGACGGTTTCCCAAATGCGGTACGTGCCGGCCATCAATTGCTCGCAAACACTGACCGCGCAGTCGTGTTTATTGAGGTGAAAGGGAAACAAAAAAGGGATTCGATTGTCACTGTTCCAGGGATTAACAAACCTGTTGTAACTGCCCAGTGGACCGGTGGTGCTGATGCGCATATTACCAAATTGTGATTCGACATAAACCCGAGATGCATTGATCGGCTCAATGGTGGCATAGATCCCGTCACCACCGTTGACTTGAACCCAGGGTTTAGCGACTAAAGGTTCAGTTTGGGTGTCCCAAATCGCAACTGATGAACCGTTGTCCTGGGCGCCGCCGACTGCTATGCGCTTGACGCTGTTGATGAAATCTGCAGAAATATCTCCGGAATAAAACTCAATGGTGTTGATGCTGTCATTCAAGTGCGTGAATGACATGTTGGTGGCAGTAAAAGTGTCGGCATTTTTGCTGGCATAAACCCCACCGTCCGAACCAACCAGTAACTTGTTTGCATTGCCAGCAATATATGATCTTGCATGGTGGTCAACGTGGACAAAATCACCGTTGGCCGGACCACCGGCATAGCCACAGGTGACGTTGGTGAAGGTGATGCCACCATCGGTGGAGCGGAACAAATCAACCGCTGATAAGAACAGGGTATCTGGATCATCAGGGGCAACGGTTATGCCCATGTCATACCAGGCCTGATTGCCAGGACCAGCACAGCCACCGATGTCGTTGGTGGTTGCAACTTGAGACCAGGTGTTGCCGCCATCGGTGGTTTTCCACACCCCCCGAACTGTAAAGTTATCGACGTCAGCCACCTGGGCATACAACACCTCGTTGTCGGAAGGCGCCATGGCCAGGTCAATGCGACCCAGTGAATTGAATGGGTATGGTACACCTCTACCGCTTCCTGTTGGCCAGCCGTTATTGTTGGTTGAAACCAGGCTGAAACTAGGGCAGCCGCTGGCTGGGAATGTGGCATGGTAGATGCCGTTGGCACCGTTTTGATCCAAATCTGGCTGCACCGTGGTGTTGTGACCGCGGGTGCCAATGGCCACATAGATGTCACCGCTGGCGCTGATTTCCATACCAGTTACGTCTTGCCTCTGGCTGGAAAACACATTGGTTTGGCAGGCACTGGTCCAGTCTACGCCGTTGTTGTGTGACAGAAACAGTCCGGTTTTGGTGCCAACGATGATTTGACTGGAATTCAGGGGGTTGGTTCTGACCCGACCGATGGCTTGATACTGAGGAAAGTCGCCTGGGGGTTGGTCACGGTAGGGGTCAAACACTTCTTCACCCAACACTTCCCAGCTGGTGCCGCCATCGCTGCTGCGCAACAAGCCAGCGGAACCAAAAGAATATGAACCATAACGCAGGTCGCCGGTACCGGCATAAATGATGTCAGGGTCATTGGGGTCTAGGTGCAAATCACCGATGGCGGCACCATTGATTTCGGCTTGATCAGTAACCACTTTCCACTGGGTGTTGGCATCACAACAAGTGGTGGTTTTCCAAACCCCGCCGCCGTCAACGCCAGCCCAAGCCATACTGGGATCAGTTGGGTGACTGACAATCACATTCACCCGCCCGGAAAAGTTGGAACTCCCAATCAATGGTTTTGGACCCAAGGCGACAAAAGCATCGGTTTTCATGCCTTTGAGGTCGGCCAACTGACGGTGAATACCCGCTGGTGTTCTTTGTGCCACTTTTTGATGTTCTTTGCGGGCTTGTGCCAACCAATTTTGTTGGTATTGAAATGTTGGGTAACTGTAGCGGGTAGCCCAATAATCCCCCCGCACCGGTTTATGATAATCGGCCATGTCCTTGTGGTCTCTGGGCTTGTTGCAGGCTGAAAGACAAGCCAAGATTGCCATTAAAAACAGTTTTTTCATGTCATGATCTTGGGGAAATGTTTGGCTATGAGCTGATCGTTGAGGGGTTTTTGTTCCATCGCTGATTCAATCAGATTCATGGTCAAGTTCACTGCCCCCCGGTTTTGGTCGACCAGGGTTTTGGCTGCCTGGCCCATGGCAATGCGGGCTTCCTTGTTTTCAATCAGGTATTCCATGCTGCGAATGATGTCATTGGCGTCATGGACGGTTTGCGAGCCACCACAGTCATTCAGTAACTGGGTGATTTCAGTGAAATTATGGGTGTTGGGCCCTACCAGAACCGGCAAGGAAAACACCGCAGCTTCCAGCACGTTGTGACCACCGATGTTGGCAATCGACCCACCCACAAAAGCAATGTCAGATGAAGCATAGAACTCCAGCATCTCGCCCATGGTGTCGACCACAAAAACATCGCCATCAATGTCACACAAACCACTTTGGCTGCGCAGTTGGGTGTTGAAGCCTTTGTTGCGACAGGCTTGGGTGGTGCTTTGAAAGCGTTCAGGGTGACGGGGCACAATGACCAGCATCAGCTTGGGGTGACGTCGCTTCAATACCGCGTAAGCATCCAACACTTCAATTTCATCTTCTTGGTGGGTACTGGCCGCTATCCAGACCAGCCGACTGTTTTGATAGTGGTCTCTGATTTCCTGGCCTTTCTCAATGATGTAATCATCAATGATGATGTCAAATTTCAACGACCCCACCACGAAGATTTTCTCTGGGTGACAACCCAGTTGTATCATGCGACGGGCATCGGTAACCGTTTGTGCGGCCACGTAAGCGGTGTTGTTGAAGGCTTTGGCTGCCAGTGATTCCACCCACCGATAACCTTTCATGGAGACTTCAGACAACCGGGCATTGGCCACCACTATGGGGATGTTTTTCTTTTTACAAAAGCGAAACAGGTTAGGCCAAATTTCAGTTTCCATGATGACAGCCAAATCTGGCTTGGCTTTGTTCAGGAAGCGTTTGACTGCGCCGGGTAAGTCATAGGGCAGATAGACATGAAATACTTGATCGCCAAAGATTTGTTGCACCCGGTCCGATCCGGTAGGGGTGATGGTGGTCAGCACGAAAGTGTGGTCCTGGTAGGTTTCCATCAACGCTTTAATCAAAGGGATGGCGGCGTTGACTTCACCGACCGACACGGCATGGACCCAAATCGACTTGCGTTTGAATTTGGGTGCTTTGAACCAGCCAAAACGTTCATGCCAGCGCTGCAGATAGGCTTTGGTTTTGATGCCTCTGGTGGCCAGCCTGATCAACACCAAGGGGGTCAATAAAGTGGTAACCAGCGAGTAGATCCTTGAGCGCAATTCTAATTTCATCGCAACGCCTCTCCAGTGGCAGCCAATCTGATTTCAGAAGGCTTGGTGGCGCCTCCCAAGGGTAAATCCAGATAATAGTCGACCTGTTCAGCCCAAACCGCCGCAATGTCGGCACAAGAGGTGGGGGTCGGTTGTCCGTGGATGTTGGCACTGGTTGAAACTAAGGGCATATTCAGTTGCTGACTGAGTTGTTGAATGACAGGGTGTTGGCTGACGCGCACCGCCACGCTGTCGTGGTTACCGGTAATCCAAGGCGCCACAGCACCGCTGGCAGGAAATACCCAAGTCACGTGTCCAGGCCAACTTTTCAGGGCACGGGCCAAGTCCTTGGGGTTGTTAGGCAGAATCAGTGGCAACACCTGTTGCACATGTCCGGCTGCCAAGATCAAGCCGTTGTCAACAGGTCGTTGTTTGAGTGACAGCAGGCGATTGACACATGCTTCATTGCGGTGATCGCAGCCGATACCAAAAACCCCTTCAGTGGGATAGACCACCAAGCCACCTTGTTGGATGACGCGCGCGGCTTGATGGATAGAAGTACCGATGTCAGCCATGATTTACTGCTTGTTTTTTTTGGCAGTGGTTTTTTTCTTACTGACTTTTTTCTTGGTCGTTTTCTTTTTGGTGGTTTTTTTCTTAGTGACTTTCTTCTTAGTCACTTTCTTTTTGGTGACTTTTTTCTTAGCCACTTTTTTCTTGCCCCGCTTTTTGCGGTCAGGGGCTTTGGCCAGAATTTCTATGCACTCTTGGTGGGTCAAGGCTTTGGGATCCTGATCTTTCAAGATTTTGCCATTCTTGTTGCCGTCGGTCACATAGGGACCCCAACGACCATTCAACACTTGAATGCCGTCATCAAAAGTCTGGATGATCTTGTTGGCATCCGCAATTTTCTTTTCCTGAATCAGTACCAGGGCTTCTTCGAATGTGATGCTGTAAGGATCACCATCTTTGATGCTGACAAACTTGTTGCCATACCTGACGTAGGGACCAAAGCGGCCAATGTTGGCGCTGACTTTTTCACCTTCTTTGGTTTCACCCAAATCTCTGGGTAAGTCAAATAAGGCCATCGCTTCATCAAAAGTGATGGTGTCCAGTTTTTGGCCCGGCAGCAAGCCAGCGAATTGTGGCTTTTCTTCGTCGTCACGGGTGCCGATTTGGACAAAGGTGCCGTATTTGCCGATGCGCACAGAAACCGGTTTGCCGGTTTTCGGGTCTGTGCCCAGCTCACGTTTGAACTGCGCATCATCGCGGGAAACCGATTCTTCTTTTTCCTCAACCAGTTGAATGAACGGATCCCAAAAGGCTTTGATCAGTGGTTTCCACTCTTTTTCACCACGAGACACGGCATCCAGAGAATCTTCCAATCGGGCTGTGAATTCGTAGTCAACGTAGTTGGTGAAATGTTTGTCGAGAAAACGTGCCACCACTTTACCCACATCCGTTGGAATGAAGCGTTTGTTTTCCAGTTCTACATAATCGCGGTTGAGCAAGGTTGAGATGATGCTGGCATAGGTCGATGGTCGGCCAATGCCAAACTCTTCCAAAGCTTTAACCAAGGTGGCTTCTGAATAGCGCGGTGGTGGTTCGGTGAAATGTTGGACACCGTTGATGGCTTTGATTGACACCACATCGCCTTTTTTCAGGTTCGGCAGGTGCTTTTTGTCACCGCTGTCTTTTTTGACATCATCCATGCCTTCTTCATAGACTGCCAGGAAGCCTTTTTCCAAGATGGTGGATCCTGAAGCCCGCAAGTTGTGGTCATCACCGAAGGTGAAATCAGCAGAAACCGTGCCAATGGTGGCATTGATCATCTGACTGGCCAGGGTGCGTTTCCAAATCAAGTCATACAGGCGGTATTGGTCGTGATCTAAATGTTTTTTGATCTCAGCCGGAATCAACTGGGCTGAGACGGCACGGATGGCCTCATGCGCCTCTTGGGCGTTTTTAGATTTACTTTTGTAGTGGTTGGGTTTTTTGGGAATCTGGGTTTTGCCATACTTGTCAGCAATCACCCCGCGTATTTCCTCGATGGCGTCGTTGGCCAAGTTCAATGAGTCGGTACGCATGTAAGTGATCAAACCCTGGGTTTGGCCATTGACTTCCATGCCCTCATACAATTGCTGGGCAATTTGCATGGTCTTGCGCGCCGTGTAGCCCAATTTGCGCGCCGCTTCTTGTTGCAATGTAGAGGTGATAAACGGCGCCGCGGGTTTGCGTTTGCGCTCCCGTTGGGTCAACTCTGTGACGGTTAATTGGGTGCCGGCTTGTTGTCTCAGGATGGCCAATGCGTCATCGGCTTTTTCCTGGTTGTTGATATCAAACTTTTTCAGTTTTTTACCGGCATAAATGTTGAGGTTGGACTCAAAGGCTTCCTGGCCTTTGGCCATTTGACCATGAATGGTCCAGTACTCTTCTTTAATGAAGGCGTTGATTTCATCTTCGCGTTCAACAATCAGTCGCAGGGCAGGGGACTGAACCCGGCCAGCCGATAAGCCGCGGCGAACTTTTTTCCACAACAAAGGTGACAAATTAAATCCCACCAAATAATCCAGCGCTCGGCGGGCTTGTTGGGCATCCACCAATTCATGCGAAATTTCTCGGGGATTGGCTACGGCTTCTTGGATGGCAGACTTGGTGATTTCTGAAAACACCACCCGTTTGATGGTTTTATTCTTCAGCAGTTTGCGGTCTTTAAGAATCTCAACCACATGCCAAGAGATGGCTTCACCCTCGCGATCCAAATCGGTCGCCAGATAAATGGTGTTGGCTTTTTTGGCTTCTCGGACAATGGCATCGATGTGCTTTTTGTTTTTTTCGACATCGACGTACTTCAGTTCAAAGTCGTTTTCCGGTACCACGGCGCCGCTTTTGGCCAACAAATCTCGGACATGTCCGTAAGAGGCCAACACTTTGTGACCCTTGCCCAGGTATTTTTCGATGGTTTTTGCTTTAGCGGGTGATTCTACAATCAGTAAGTTTTCAGCCATGGTTTAATGTTCATGATCGACCGGTGGATCAAACATCAAACTTTCCATTGATGCAAAGGCTTGTTCCTCATCCGGTTGTGAAAATAAAATAATCAAAGCCAGCCATTGTAAATCATCAACATCGATGTTGTCAGCATTTAGATTCAGCAAACCATTGATCAACATTTCACGACTGGTGGGCGTTAAAATCCCACTTGACTCAAGGTATGAGATGAAGTCGATACAGGCTTCATCCAACAATTCCATTTCAGCCGCAGCATAGACGCGTATGGCATCCTCAGATTGGTGAATGGTTTGGTCGACCTCTTGATTGATGCTCAGAAGCCAGTCAAATGCGTGGTCGATGGTGGAGGGTTCAAAGCCGGCTTGTTCGAGGCCGGAATAAATGCTGTTTTTGGTGTATTGTTCGTTTAAGTTGGTTTGCTCAGATAAGTAGTTTTCAAACAAATAAACCAAGACGTCAATGATGTTTTCATTCATATTTTTTGATATTTTGCACCTGGTAATTTCTCAACCAAACCAGTCAATTCCAAGATGAGCAAGTCTGCGGCCACATCAGCACTGGTCATGTCTGTATGTTCAACAATAGCATCAAACGACATGGGATTAAAGTCTAAATGATTTAATATGTGTTGTTGAGAGTCAGAAACATCGATATTGGGGGTGTCGTCTGGTTTTTCAAGCGTTGTGTCACCGAGGTCAGTCAAGTTGTTTTGAAGTTGATCGGACAACATCTCTATATAAGGTGTCAACTCAGCCATGATGTCGGCGGCTGATTCCACCAATTGCGCGCCTTGTTTGATCAGTTGATGACAACCTTTGGCCAATGGGTTGTGGATGCTGCCGGGAATGGCCATCACCGGTCGGTTGTTTTCCATTGCCAGTCGCGCAGTTATTAAGGTGCCACTTTTCTGTGCCGCCTCAATGACCAAGGTGCCCAAAGACAAACCTGCGATGATGCGGTTGCGGCGAGGGAAATTGTGGGCATGAGGCGGGGTGTTGAAGGGCAATTCAGTCACCACAGCGCCTTGTTCAGCAATGGTTTTGGCCAACGATTGATTGCTTTTGGGGTATATGCTGTTGATGCCGGTGCCCATTACCGCGACTGTGGGCCGCTGTGCATCTAAAGCACCTTGATGTGCCTGCGTATCAATCCCTGCTGCCAGACCGCTGGTAATTACCAAGCCTCGTCTGGCCAAGTCATGACAGAATGAATGGGCATTGTTTAAGCCAGCCTGGCTGGCATGACGACTGCCGACCACCGCCAGTTGGGGTAACAGCAAGACCTGCGGATCTCCTTTGATAAACAACACAATCGGTGGGTCACTGATTTGTTTGAGTTGTGGCGGGTACAGCGGATCATCCCAGGTCAGGATGTGGTTGCCGGGCTTGTCAGCCCATTCCAGCTCGGTGCGGATGTCGTCGTCGCTGGCTTGTTTGAGGTAGTTGGCTGCTGTTTGGGGAACGCCCAGATCGGCTGGCCAGTGCTTGTGATCCAACAGGGTGTTGGCATCTTCTAACTGGTCCAGTAGTTTCGCAATCCTTGCAAAGCCCAAACCTGGCGCATTGAGCAAATGCAGCCAGGTGGACGTGTTTGATTCAGGCATCGGTCAGGGCAGTCTGACGTAGTCGTACATCTTGATGGGTTTTTTACTTTCGGTGATGATGGCGTAACTGATGTAATCAAAAGTTTTGAAAACCATGACATGTCCGGAGTACTCCATCGGCAGGGTGACTTTTGCTTTGGATGGTTTGAACAGGGTTTTGAGGTCATTTTTGGGGTGCATGACTTCATCTCTGATCACTTGCTCCGGGCTGTGAACTGAGAACACATCGCCGACTGTGACACCGTGAACGCCACCGGTACTGATCGCCACAATTTGGCGCTTGCCACTGCCAAATAAGGCGTTGTTTAAAGCCACGATGCGGACGTTATCGCTATCCAGTGTACCTGCTTTAGGCATAAAGTAGGGGTTGAAATTAAAGCTGTCGATGGGCAGAATCAAGTCACCTTTCTTCACCTCGGTATCGACATCAATGATTTTCAGGGTATTGATGTCATCGGTACCTACGCGCACCACTTCGGCGACGCCGGTATCGGCCACTTCATAGCCCAGAATCTTGACGTTTTCCCAGTACGTGCGATCTATGTACTTTTTCCAGAACCGAGTCATCACGGCAGTGGAAGTGTAATCTGATGATTTTTCCCAGTCTATGGACTCAATCTCATGGGTGTCTGAAGTTTCCCAGGGATAATCAGTGGGTACTTCGCGGTAAATGACGGTGGGTCTGACAATGGCCATGCGATCACCTTGTCGGGCATTTTTCATGCCGCGCACATACAGTAAATCACTGGTGGCTGAAACGTTTCGATCTTCTTCAGCGGCCACCACATATGGGGCCAGGTCGATGTCTTCTTTGTTGAGGATTCTTAATTTGCGCAAGAACGGCTCAATGTCTTTCAACGGAATGGTCTCAACCGCTGAGTTGTGATCAATGTCCCTGACTTGGGGTCCCAATTTAACGGTTGGGTGACCACGGCTGACAGTCAATGCTGGCTGACCATCCAGGTACACCAGGTTGATTTGGTCGCCAGGATAAATCAAATGGGGGTTTTCGATTTGGGGATTGGCATGCCAGATTTCCGGCCACAGCCAAGGTGATTGCAGAAACACCGCTGAAATGTCCCACAAAGTGTCTCCTTTTTGAACCACATAGGTGTCTGGATGAGCTGGATTTAACTCAACTTCCTGTGCTATTGCAGAGAAAATAAACCCAATCAGAAACGCTGTAATTAAATGTTGTTTTTTAAACATCATCGGCAAACCCTTGATTTTCCTAAAACTTTAGTTTAGCCATTTTAGTTAAAAAATTAAACAAAAATGTGAATCAAACTGCAAATTGCAGCAAAAAAGTGGTATTTTCGGCTTTCATCTGAGGGCGGCAGGATTCAATTTCGTTGATTCTGCGCCACAGAAATCAAAATCCGGGTCAATCGGTTGCCTTTTCACCGGTAATCTAGATAAGATGTGTGCCTCATTAAAGTAAGTAACGTCAGAATCAACACCCAATGAGTCAACTCGAGATATTAACACTGCCTGATGCCAGGCTAAAAACCGTCGCTCAACCCATTACCGCCATCACCGGTGAGATCAAACAATTGGCCCAAGACATGTTGGAAACCATGTACGCTGCTCCAGGCATTGGCTTGGCTGCCACGCAGGTAGATCGGCACATACAACTGGTGGTCATTGACGTATCAGAGCACGGTGATCAACCGTTGGTGATGGTCAACCCCAGAATCATTGAACAAGATGGACACCAAGTTCATGAAGAAGGTTGTTTGTCGGTGCCAGGCATCTACGCCAAAGTCAAAAGAGCCAATGAAGTGGTGGTGAAGTACCAAGACCTGGAAGGCAACAACCAAGAACTGTCTGCCGAGGGACTGCTGGCGGTGTGTATCCAACATGAATTGGATCACCTCAAAGGCATCGTGTTTCTCGATCACCTGTCGATGCTGAAAAAGAAATTGGCGATGAAAAAACTGGCCCGCTGACAGCCAAACCAAAACACACCATAAAAAAACCCGGTCAATGCCGGGTTTTTTGTGTTCAGTACTATAGGTGATTCACTGCATGGGATCTTCGAGCAAAATGTTTTCGCAGCGATCTGGTCCGGTGGAAATGATGTGCACCGGGGCTCCGGTAAAGTCTTCAATGTAGTCAATCAGTTTTTTAGCTGCCGCCGGCAAGTCGGCCAATTCAGTCATGCCACGGGTCGATGACTGCCAACCATCAAATGACTCATAAATCGGTTTAACCGCGGCCCATTCATGGGCTGATTCAGGAAAACTCACGCCTTCACCGTAACTGGTACACATTTTGATGGTGGCAAAAGTGTCCAACACATCGAGTTTGGTGACACACAAGCCGGTCACGCCATTAACTTGCACAGCACGTTTCAATGCCACCAAGTCCAACCAGCCACAACGCCGCGCCCGACCGGTGGTGGCGCCAAATTCAACTCCCCTTTCGGCCAACTGTGCGCCGTCTTCATCAAACAACTCAGTAGGAAAGGGACCGCCGCCAACTCGCGTGGTATAAGCTTTGGTGATACCCAGCACGTAATCTATGTGGGTGGCGCCCAGGCCTGAGCCGGTCGCCGCGCTGCCAGAAGTGGTGTTGGAGGAGGTAACAAATGGATAGGTGCCATGATCAATGTCCAGCAAAGAACCCTGGGCTCCTTCCATCAATAATTTGTGTTCGTCAGCAATGTGCTGGTGCAAACGGCCGGTCACGTCCACACACATGTCGCGCATGAACTCAGCTTGTTCTAAAGCGTCTTGATAGACTTCATCAAAATCCAATGGCTTGGATTGGTGAAAATGTTCAATCACAAAGTTGTGGTAGTTCAGTACTTGAGCCAGCTTTTCTTTCAACAATTCAGCGTCCAGCAAATCACCAATGCGAATGCCGCGCCTGGCCACCTTGTCTTCGTATGCAGGGCCGATTCCTCGACCGGTGGTACCGATGGCTTTTTTGCCTTTCTTCAGTTCACGCAATTGATCCAGTTTGATGTGGTAAGGCATGATCACCGGTGCGGCTTTGGAAATGTATAGACGAGATTGCACATCCACCCCGGAGGCTTCCAGGTCTTTGATTTCTTTGATCAGTGCATGCGGCTCTATCACCACACCATTACCAATATAGCATTTCACGCCATCGCGCAAAATGCCTGATGGGATCAGATGTAAAACGGTTTTTTGATCATTGATGATCAGGGTATGCCCGGCATTGTGCCCGCCCTGGTAACGAACCACCGCATCGGCGCGTTCCGTTAATAAATCAACAATTTTGCCTTTGCCTTCATCACCCCACTGGGTGCCCAACACTACAACAGATTTTTTCATGACTGAATATAATTAAATGTAAGGGCGCCAGAAACCATCATGATGGCGCCAAAAATACGCAGGTGTTTGTCTTCCATCTGCGCCAACTGTAACAACAAGTTTTTCCATGCTTTGGGTGCGATGAATGGCATGATGCCTTCAAAAATCATGACCAAAGCAATGGCGGCAATGATGGGGTGTTCAATCAACGGGAGATTGGCTTTTAAAGTATTTAAAAAACTCTGAGTCCGGATCTAACACCATGACATTACCCGTGCCTGATTGAAAACTTTTCATGTACGACTCCAAGCTTCTCACAAACGCGTAGAACTCTGGGTTCTTGTTGAAGCTTTCGGCATAAATCTTGGCGGCTGTGGCATCGCCTTGACCACGAATCACGGCGGCCTGCTGCTCGGCATCGGCCAACATGATGCGAATTCTTTTGTCGGTATTGGCGCGAATATTGATGGACTCTTTGCGGCCGGTTGAACGGTGTTCCGCGGCTTCCACCAAGCGCTCAGAACGCATGCGGTTATAAACCGATTCATTCACCGATTGGTCCAGGTTGATTTGTTTGATTCTGACATCAACAATTTCGATACCGTAATCTTCAGATCGTTCTTTGGTTTGTTCCCTGAGGTTATCCATCAGTTCCACCCGTTGGGTAGAGATGGCTTGGTCCAGGGTGCGTATTGAAAACTCTTCCAACAACACGTTTTTAACCACGCCAGTTAAGTTGGCGTTGGCCTTGGCAATCAGGCCACCATTAGAGGTGAAGAATTTTTTGACATCGCGGATGCGCCATTTAACAAAGTAATCCACCATCAGGTATTCGTTGTCGGTATTGAAAACCCGCTCAGGTGCATTGTCCAAAGTCTGGATGCGCTTATCGAATTTAACGATGTTGTTCACAATCGGCATTTTGTAGTGCAAACCAGGTTCATAACCGGCCTGAACCACCTCACCAAAACGCAGTTTAACGGCGGTTTCTTTTTCATCGATGGTGAACAGGAAGAAGCTGGCCAGCAAGGCCAGTAACAACAAGCCTATGATCAGTGCAACGAGTTTATTCATGACGATCTCCCCCGACCACGACGCGTGGTTCTGGTGTTATTCTGTTGGGTTTCGTTGGGTGTGGTTTGGTTCGGTACCACGGTGGTGGTACCAAAATCTATCGGTGTGTCTGGGTTGTATCTGGGTTGTTGTTTCATCAACTGATCCAGCGGCAGATACATCATGCTGTTACCGGCGTCCTGGTCCATGACCACTTTCGAGGTGTCTTGCATGACATTTTCCAGGGTTTCTAAGTACAGGCGTTGGCGTGTCACTTCAGGGGCCTGCTCATACTCCGCGCGTAGCAAGTCAAAGCGTTCGGCTTTACCGGCGGCTTCAGCGATGATAGACGCTTTGTAACCATCGGCTTCTTGCATGATTTTTAACACTTTACCTTCGGCTTCTGGAATCCTGGCATTTTCGTATTCCTTGGCCTGGTTGATAAAGGTTTTTTGGTCTTCCCGCGCTTTGACGACGTCATCAAAGGCTTCTTTGACGTTACGTGGCGGATGCACTTCGGTGATGTTCAGCTGGGTTATTTGAATCCCGGTTTTGTATTGGTTCAGCATCGACTGCACTTCTTCTCTGGCTTCCAGATTCACGGCTGTGCGGTTTTCATTGATGATGAAATCCAGGGTTCGGGTACCGGCCACTTGGCGCATCACACTTTCGGTCACGTGTTTAACCGTGACATGAGGGCTGGCCACGCTGAACAGGTAGTCATTGACGCGGTTTTCATCAATGCGGTATTGCAAGGAGTAGTCGATTTCAATCAGGTTTTTGTCCTCGGTCAACATTTGACCGCTGTTGTCTTCCTGTCTGATGGTGTCAACATTCACCTTATAAACTTCTGCAAATGGGCGAGGCAGGGTGAAGCGCAAACCAGGCTGCATGGTGTGAGAGTATTCACCAAATACCAGCACCACGCCGCGTTCGGCTTGTTCGATCTGATAGGCTGAGCTGTACAGGGCCAAAGCCAACAGACCAATGACCAGCATCAACACCGGCCCTTGACCTTGGTTGTTGTTTTTGCCGCCTGAGCCGTTACCTAAGCCCAGCGTGCGTTTGATGGATTGCCACAATTCCCCCAAAATATCATCGACCCCAGGTGGTTTTTTGCCTCCGGGGCGGTTATTTTGTGGGCCTTTGTCGCCTGAGTTTTGGTTGCCAGGTTCATTCCAAGGCATACAGTTCTCCAGTTAGTTGTTTTACCAGTCTTGTGAGTTTTCTTCAGTGGTGATGCCTTGTTCAGCCAATAACTGACTGATAAAGTCGGCATCCTGTCCAGATCCTTTGGCCAATTGTCGCCACTTTTCCAGCGGTAATTCTACCTCAAGATGCCAATGACCGGTATCATCTACGCGTTCATTTCTGATGGCATCAAGCTGGTAAAACCGGGCCCGCAGTTTTGCCAATCGCATGGGCAAAACGAATTCCAAGCTTAAATGGGTACGATGCAGCCGTTCTTCAATGGCTTGTAACAATAAATCGATGCCCATTTCTCGGTGCGCGGAAACCCAAACTTTGTCCGGACTGGATTCGGTGCCGCGCTGCCACTTGGGTTGCGCGCCAGATTGGTCAATCTTGTTGTAAATTTCAATCACTGGAATGTCATCAATGGCCAACTCATTCAACACTTTGTTGACTTCGTTGATGTGGTCCCGGTGTTCTGGGTTGCTGTCATCAATCACATGCAAAAGCACATCAGCATCCATGGCTTCTTGCAAGGTGGCCCGAAAAGCCGCCACCAGTTCATGTGGCAGATCCCGGACAAAGCCCACAGTGTCACTGATCACCGCTTGACTGCCGCTGATGGCGGTGAATTGCCGGACCGTGGGGTCCAACGTGGCAAACAGCTGATCTTGGGCATACACCTCGGCTGAGGTCAATAAATTGAACAAGGTGGATTTACCGGCGTTGGTATAACCCACCAAGGCCAGCATTTTGGTGCCAGATTTTTTGCGTTGTTTGCGGCCTTGCTCGCGTTGGCGCATGACCTTGTCGAGTTTGGCGTTCAAGGATTTGACCCGGGCATTCAGTAAGCGGCGGTCAGTTTCCAGTTGGGTTTCACCGGGTCCCCGCATGCCGATACCACCTTTTTGTCTCTCTAAGTGAGTCCAGCCCCTGACCAAGCGGGTGGACATGTGTTTCAGTTGGGCCAATTCGACTTGCAACTGTCCCTCATAAGATCGGGCACGCTGCGCAAAAATATCCAGAATCAAGGTGCGGCGATCCAGCACCCTGGCTTTAACCAGTGCTTCCAGGTTACGTTCCTGAATGGGGCTCAGTGAGGCATCCACAATCACCACATCGGCTTCATGAATTTTTACTGCATCAGCCAACTCTTCGGCCTTGCCGCTGCCCACATAATATTTGGAATCGATGGTTTGTCGGGCACTGGTGATGACTTCAAAAATTTCAGCACCAGCGGTACTGACCAACTCCCGAAACTCCATGATGCGGTCAGGCTGCTCGGCGCGTTGGTCGCGTTGCATCGGTGTGGGGCACAACAGCACGGCGCGGTCGCCTCTTTCGGAACGCTCAAACATCATACGTTCCTTGCTTCCCTTCTTTCAGGCGTTGCCTGAGGACCGGTGGTATTTTGTTGGTGATGGTTTGGCTGTCTTGGCGGGTCATTGCTGAGGGCTTATTGGGGTCCAATAAAAAAGCAGTTGCTGCGATCAGTAACTGCTTTTTGTGGTTGTGAGGACGAACGGTGTTCAGTCTTCGCCTTCCTGTTGAATTTTGTAGGTGCTGACATTTTTGGCCGGCACAATGGTCGAAATGGCATGTTTGTAAACCAACTGATTGGTGGTGTTGTTCAGCACGATAACGAATTGGTCAAAAGACTCAACCGTGCCTTGCAACTTGATGCCATTCATCAAAAAAACGGATACTGGGATGCGGTCTTTTCTCAATGCATTCAGAAAGGGGTCTTGTAGCGTCTGTGATTTGGACATAGTGGTTACCTTACTCATTATTATTATTTGCTGAGTAGTTTATCACAAGCATTCTGAATGGAGCCAGCTACTGAATAAAAATCATCTGGTTCTGAGGCAATGCACTACAGTCACATGTTTTTTAGTTGAATAAACACATTTATTAAATATTCATTATTAACTTGCTAAGTGATACAAATTAACCTCGAAGCATGCCGTTTAAAATAACCTTTGGCCAAATTATATTTTTGCATGACTGTCATTAAGGTGAGAGACCAGAGGCATCTCACACCAGGCACCAACCGGTTTTAATGATTTATCAAGTGATGCAAAGCAGCTTGTTTAGCAACAGCTTCATTATCATCAGCCATGGAAACTGAGGCCTGAAGTCTCTCGATTTTCTCTGTCGTCAAGGGTTTTTCAAAATTGGAATCCGGTTCAGGAAGTCTGGAAATTCACGGTTCATAAATGCTTTATAATCGGCCTCTAAACCATTACCGGGTAGGTAAACTTGGTCATTTTTATCGGTTACTTGAGTGATGCCAATGCGGGTAAAGTCAGCCGGGTTATTTTTGTTGGTTTTGAAATACACTTTCCAATCTGGAGAAGTCAAAACAAAAGAAGATGGTGTGTTTTGTTCTCCAGCCACCGAAGTCAATTGATATTGGCCATGCTGGTTGTTGAGCATTGACTTACCATCCATGCCCAACAGTTGATCGGTATTAACGCCCAAATAGTCAAACACAGTGGGAAGAATATCGACATGTGATACCACCCGGTTATCCATCCTGGGTTCAATATCACTCGCTTGAAAATATATCGGCACCACGATGTCTTCATCATACAAGGTAAAGCCATGCAACATGTATCCATGTTCCATAAACTGCTGGCCATGGTCACCCACCGCTATCACCATGGACTTTTGACTCAAATTGCTGGTCCGGATGGCATCCAGCATTTGACCAAACAGAAAGTCCATGTATTTAATTGAATTTTTGTAGCGATTGAAAATCAGGTCTTTGTCAGTTTTGATGATGCGCATGGCATGCGACAAATCTGTGCCCTCAGCCGCAGTTCCTTGAAAGGGTTCAATGGCTTCAATTTCATTGGGGTTCCAGCGATAAGGGTAGTGTGATGAATCCAGAAAAACAACATTCAGGTTCTTGCTGTTTGGGTGCTTGGTGTCGATGTCTTTTAACAACGTGTTCATTACCCTGCGATCGTGTTCGGGCGGTGTCATGGGAGGGTGGGGACTGAGAAAATCAAACAAGCTCATGTCCTCACCAAACATGATTTTATCAGATTGCAAATAGGACAAGTCTTTGGCCGAGTAAATATTGATGTTAAAGCCAAGTTGGCGAAACAGTTGTAAGGGCACAGAGCCCTGTTTGTCATTCAGGCGCTTGTAGCGCTCCCAATAAAAAGGTTGCCTGGCATTGATGATGGCATACCAGCCATAGTGAGTGGCGTTACCAGAAGCCACACCCTTGCTGAAATGCCAGGATTGTTCACGGAAGGCCTGTAGTCGGGGCGTGACTTGGTGATTGACCACGTCTTCGCGCAGGGATTCGAAGATAAAAAGATAGATGTTGGTGATGTCCGGCCGCACTGTTTGTGTGTCATTCATTTGCAGTTGGTCTTGCCGTTGGTATGGCTTGGCTGCTGCAGGAAATGAAACCAGTTCTTCTTTGACATCAAAAAAACTGATACCGATGGGGTGGTTGTTTTGGTAGGTGCTAACCTGATTGACATTGAGCAAGGGAGTGGCCAACTGTTGGGTGCCATAGACCAACAGCACACTCAGTATGCCGGCTGCCAGTACCTGATATTTATTCAGTCTCAGTTGGAATCGGGTCAGTTTAAACTCCATGGCCCAAACAGCGCCAATACTGAGCGCCACAGACGCGAATATGATGGCTACATAAACACTGAGTTCTGCTTTCGACAGTCCGGTGAATCGGAGGTTATTGAAAAATTGGCTGATACCGCCATCGGTCAAAATACCCCATCCCTGCGAGATGTGCATGCCATTCAACGAAAACAGACTGGCATCGGCAGCCAGCAAAAAGTTGATGAACACAAAACAGGATCCAGCTAAAACAGTCAGCGCCCGGCTCCAACGTAGCCATGACACAAAAATCACATAAATGGCCAACAATATGATGAATTGCAGGGCGATAAATAAAAATATCAAAACAAAAGGTGCAGAATATTCAGGCACCAAATGACTGCTGAACACAAAGGCGGCAAATAAATAGATCAACAAAGCAACCAAAATCAACAGTCCACTGATGGTTACAGGTTCCAGGTGATGTCTATGTACCGCAGCAAAAAATCGGTCAGAACCACGGTCAAACTGGTTTTTTACCCTTGTGGCAACTGCTTTAATTTGAGGCCCATGTCCTAACAATGTTGACAGCAAAAACAAGACCAGCATCAATGCCAACAAAGACCACATAAAATATTTAACCAAAAATATCAGATAGTCTCGGGTTTCGGTGGCCACATAAGACTGTAAATTGTTGGATAATTCTAGGTAAGGGTCATCGCCATTGGCTGTAATCACAATTTTCTGGTCTTCCAGCACAATACTTTCGATGCTGTTGATGGGCTTGATGTGCCGCATGGCCTCGGCCAGTGGTACATGATGCCAGTAGCGGGTGTGGACGCGCATGTCGAGAATAGACACCTCGCCGGCACTGGGCAGAGGGTCAAAGCGCAAATGTGTTGCGGTTGGTCCACAAGCGATGTCATTGACTATGTGGTAAATGCCGGGGGCTTTTTCAGTGGCAGATGAATATTTGTTGTCTACCAGGGTTTTGCCGGTATAGACCTTATAGTCATGACAATAAAACTGTATGGGTTGGTCCCTGGCATCAGTCGATAAAGTCAGACCAATCTTGAACTGTACCGGCGCGCTGGTTTTCAATTCGGTCAGCCAGACACTCAGCATCAGGGCCAGCAGAACATACAGCAGGTTTTGTTTGAAATGGTGAAAGAAAAACAAAAAGACTCAGTCAGTGAAAATTGAATCACGACATTGTAACAATTTTATGACAAAGCCAGTGGTAAAAACATTTGGCAATACCAGAATGAACGTGGGTTCAGGTTTTGAGAAATGAAACAGAGGCGGCAAGGCAAAATATATGCGTATGTGCTTTGCAAATTAAAGCTATTTTAATACGTTGCCAAGACAATGAATTTTTTAAGTCCTGTTATAACTGGGGAAGCCAGTGGTTTACAGGTACGAATTGCCATGAAATCACTTGGCCAGTTGGCGGTTGAATTCGCGGTAGGCTTCCAGGTGCCGGCCAGGTTGGCCGTTTGCTTGGTAGAGGCCCAGTTTTTGGGTGAAGCCATACAGTTTCAGCTCATCGATGGTGATGGCTGATTGGGCTTGCAGGCTGAATTCGGCGGCGGTGTTTTGTTGGAAGGGTTCGGCTGGGACCTGGGTACAGTTCCGTCCTGTTTCGATCTCCCAGGTTTTGACGGGCTGTTGGTTCATGAGCAATTGCAGTGTGCCACTTTCTTGGCTTTGTAAGCAGAACTCAAGGTGTGGGTACTGTCCCACCAACATGAACCGTTCTGGGCCAATGAACGACTGACTGATTTGGGCGCCTGTTGACATCGCCAATTGGTGGTCATCGCCGGTATCAATGACCTTGACCTCACCGGTCGCCTGCCAGCCGGCCAAGCCGATTTCAAACGAGGCGTTGTACAACCCATTGTCGTCATAATCGCGATAGGCCCAGACGCCGACGCCGGCACTGTATTTTTTTAGCAGTGGTACCGCTCCCAGCAGAAAATCCGCCGTTTGATCTGGATCGATGTTGGCGTTGTTGGGAAAGTAGGGGGTGTTGTCGTAAAAGTTAAATTGTTCTATGACGTGGTTGGTGGCTTGACCGTCCTGGGTTATTTGTTTGAGGAAATATTCAAACACTTGCAAGGCCTTGTCAGCAGCCAACAGCTCGCCGCGATTGTCAGCGCCCCAAAACGGCGCCCAATAAGTGCCGCGGTGGTGTGGTTCATCCAGGTGTAAATCGTGGCTGACCCAAACGGTACTTTGGCCGTTGTTAATCGGCAGTTTATCGACCCGGATTTCCATGGCGGTGTTGTTGAACACCGACTTAGCCGGTGCCAGGATGTGTTGATTCAGCGCCTCGTCGATGAATTCCAGATACAGCACATAGGACAATTCACCGGGTTGTGGCACTGGAATTTGGTCATAGCGCAGATCATCGATGCCCAACAACACCCGGTTGATGTTGGGGTTGCGTTGTTGTAACCATTGGCCGTAACCCATTTGTTGACTCAAGCTCAGGCGCTGTTCGGCATCCAGTTGCGGAAACACAAAATGCGGGCACCAAAAATCTTCCCAGGAAACCAAGGTGCCGGCATTGGCTGGCGAGTATTTGCTGGTGACTTGGTTGATTTTGTGCAGGTAGTCCAGCCACTGATCGCGGGTTTGCTGTTGGGTGAACAGGCCTTCACACAAGGCCAGCGAGGTGGTGCCGGTGTCGGCGGAGTAATCATGCGGAAAACCCAATCGCAACACATACAGCAGGTCTTGCTCAGTGATGGCGTTCAACAAGAAATCCAGTCGTTCATACATCACTTGGCGGCTGCTGGTTCGTTGGTTTTGAAAGCCGGTTTCGAAGCCTCGCCAGGGCACAGCCAGCACCACGGTGTTGAAGCCATCCTGTTTGATTTGTGCCAGTTCGCCAGCGACTTTACCGGTTTCAAAGGCTTGCCAAAAGGTTTTTGGCCAAGCGTCAGTAAAGTAATGTGCAGACAGGATGTAGGGCAGTGCTTTGCTGGAATGTGTGGTTTCTGTTGAGGACTCGCTGTCAGATTGGCAGCCAGTGACCAACAGCGCCAACAACGCCAACAACAATATCAGCCAGTTTTTCATCGTGCTTTGGGCGGTTGGTATTCGTCAACCAGGTACAGAGGACGCTGTTTGCTTTCATTGAACATGCGACCCAGGTATTCGCCGATGATGCCCAGGGCGGTCAGTTGAATGCCGCCCAGAAACAGCATCACCACCATGATCGAAGGATAGCCAGGTACATCACTGCCTAAAAACAGGGTTTTGGCGATGATAACGGCACCATAAATAAAGGCAAAAGCGGCCACGGTCATGCCAATCCAGGTGGCAAACCGCAATGGCATGTAGCTGAACGAGGTGATGCCATCAAGGGCAAATCGCCACAGTTTGTTGTAATTCCACTTGGTGTTACCGGCAGCACGCGGTTCCCGTTCAAAATACAACTGCTTTTGTTTGAATCCCACCCAAGCAAACAGGCCTTTCATAAAGCGGTTTTGTTCACGCAATTGATTCACAGCCAGGTAGCATTTCCTGGACATCAGGCGGTAATCACCGGTGTCTTTGGGGATGTCGATTTTGCTCATCGAGTTGATGATGCGGTAAAACCAGTTGGCCGTGGCTTTTTTGACTGCCGATTCGCCATGACGGATTTTGCGGGTGGCATAAACCACATCAAATCCTTCATGCCAGGCCGCAATCATTTCAGGTATCAGTTCTGGCGGATCCTGTAAGTCCACATCGATTACCACCGCCGCATCGGCTGATGCCTGATCCAATCCAGCGGTTAAAGCATATTCTTTGCCAAAATTTCGGCTTAAGGATAAATAACCAAAGTTGGGATCTTCGGTATGGATGGACTTCATGATGGCCAGTGAATCATCGGAGGAACCATCATCAACAAAAATCACCCGCCATTCGACGGCGCAACTGTCCATCACCTCGTGGATGCGCTCCTGAAACAGGGGCAGCACCTCTTGCTCATTGAAAACTGGCACGATGATGTCGATGGATGGCATGTGAGCTGTCGCTTGAAAAAACAGCTATTTTAACCAATTCTCAGGTCGAGCGTGGATAGATTTTACCGACACATCCATTTTCTTACACGCAGGTGCAACACCAAAAACAAGCCACTGGCCAGCAGCACCCCAGTCACATTCATCAGTAAATCGAGGCCTTCGAAATAGCGATGAGGGGTCAAGGTTTGGGCGCTTTCCAAGGCCATTCCCAACCCCAACAAGCCGATAAGCACGCGCCCAGGTCGCAGAGGGTAGGCATGCAGGAAAGCATAAGTCAGTACCAGGTAGCTGAGCAGGTGCAACCACTTGTCGCTGTTGGGCAAATCGGTCGGTGGCGCCGGTATGGGCACCAGCGACAACACCACCAAACCCAGCAACAACAGCCAAGCCAATGATCTGATAACGAGAAACCGATTTTTCATCTGCTGTGTTCCATTGATAACAGCACCTCCAGTTGCTGCTGGTAGATCGGCAGCAACTGTGCAGCCAGCCACTGGGGCTCAACGGTTTGTAGTTGACCAGAAATCAACAGCTCAAACAACGCCTGCGCCTCTGCTTCGGGTGCTGAGGGAGTTGAGTCGTAGCGGTTGCTGGCCGGATACAGCTCGGGGTAAACCAGGCGGTCAGGCACCACTGGCAGACAACCACAGGCTGCCGCTTCAAGCACCGCGATGCCTTGAAAATCATGGTATGCCGTTGACACCACCACATCGGCTTGTTGCAAAATCTGTAGGTAGCTTGTGCGGTCAGCCACGTACCCCACGGTCAGGCAGGCATCACGGTGATGGGAAAGAATGGCCTGCAGGGCAGGGGGCTGCTGACGAAATTGTCGACCCAACAAATGAAAGCCTATGGGTTTGCCTTGAATGTGCTGCCCTTCGCACAAACGCATCAACGCCAACAAGATCTCAGGGCCTTTGTCGTGTTCCCAGCGGTGGTTCCAGACAATTTGGTGGTGGCTGTGATTAACCGCTTGTGTAATTGGCTGGCAATCATCCCTGATCGGTACTGGCAAGATAACTGTATGATTGTGCAGCTGCTCAAACAAATCGTCGGGCACCCCGTCCGGCATTTTGTTGAGTAAGGCAGCAGCACCAGCCATGAATGTGTCGCGGTTGTATTGGCTGTTAAACCACAACTGATCAGCGGCGGCAGCTGAAAGCACGCTGCGCAACTGGATCTCCAGCAGGCCCTGTTGTTGTTGATTGGGCGGGTAGGCGAACTGGTTTTCGTGAAAATACAGCACATGGGGCACCTGAGCCAGGTGCGGGTAGAGTCCGCGCAAAGTCGCCAAGTCGGTCATTGAGGTGGCCAGCACCAAATCATAGTGGTCTTGCAGCTGGGCATGGTATGCGGCTTGAAAGTTCAGCGCATTGCCACCCATGCGCCAGGCAAAGTGACGGTCTTTGAGGGTCAGTACCGTCCACTCAAAGTTTTTGAGTTGGGTGCTGAGTTGTTGGTGCCAGTAGCGATGTGATTCGGCATCATATGCAGACAACAATAAAATATTTTTAGGCAGTATTTTTTTAGACAAAATCTTTTATTGGGCCACCAGGTGGCGTTGTTGTCTGCTGGGGGTTTTTATCAGCGTTTGTTTTTCAGGTCTTGTTTCAGCCTGTCAACAAATTCCATTACGGCATCCTGAGCGGTTTCAGTGGCATTTAAGCTGGTGTAACTGAGCTCCGATCCATAACCAGGACCAATGGAATCGCCGGTGACCAAATCATAGCTGTCGACATCCAGCTGGGCTTTGATCAAAGTAGATTGGCGACCGTAATATTCCAGGTTTTGTTGACCCACGTGGTTGACGTTGGCAATGATCATCGCTTCGCCACCATAGGCATCCAGTTTGGCTTTGATGGCAGCCATGTCTACGCCACCGGCCATGATTTGTGCCAAGCCAGGAACAAACTGTTCATTCAGGACTTTGATCTGACTGTTTTTTAATTCGGATTCGATGATTTTTTCAATCGGATTGGCCACTGCTGGATCGCCGAAAACCAACACCGCCACGCCTTTGTCTTTCTTCACCACTGGCTTTTTGGTCACCGGTTTATTTTGTTGTTCAACAAACTTGTCTAGGGTCTCTTGCGGGTGTTCAACCGCTGCCAGTGTGGTGGCGTCAATGTTGGGTTGCTGATTGATTGTTACCTGCTGGGTGGTTTGATCATTCGCTGCCGATGTCGTTGTTGATGTCGTTGTGGAAGTCGTTGCTTGGACTTGGTTGGCAGCCAAAGCATTATCGACACCGGTGTTGCCGGCTGGCTCACTGGTCTGCTCGTTGTTGGTTTGTGTTGTCGCTGCTTCACTGCCTACCGCGGTTACGGCAGGGTCTGTCACGGTGGCGTTTTTATTTGCCACAGTGGTATCGTTATTTTGAGCGGACAATTGTTGGTTCATGTCGGCACTGATTTGGGCCATCTCCTCCTTGGATTTCAAGTTGACGTCATTCAATGCCATGGGTTGGTCACTTTCCTGGCCCAACAGGGTCATGGCCTGGCTGGGTTCTGATTTGAACGGATTGGGAATGAAACCTTCGTGCATGCCGACTGCACCGACGCCCACTGCAACCGCCAACGACAGTACCGCCCACACGGCTTTGTTGGACTTTTTCTGTTTGCTGGCAGGTATCACTGTTTGCGCCTGCGAGTTGACTTTCGAGTTGGCCTGTAAAGTCACTTGTTGTGAGACATTACCTGCCGGTTTCTTGGGCTGGGTGGTGATGGCTTGTTTTTTGATTTCAGCCAAATTCAATTCACCGGCTGAAGGGCCCAATACTTTCATCACTTCCTGACAGGATTGGATGCGTTCTTCAGGGTTCTTGGCAATCATTTTTTCCAGCAGGAAGCTGGTTTTCTTGTCGACCTTTTTGTTGATGGTGCGGATGTCAGGAATATCGGCTTGGACCACCTCCAGCATCAAACCCAAAGGACTGTCATTTTCGAACGGCACTTTTCCGGCCAGCATTTCATAAAACACAATACCCAAGGCAAAAATGTCTGAGCGGGCATCGACTTCTTGTCCGGTACAAACTTCTGGTGACAAATAGCCCGGGGTGCCCACAAACTCACCGGTGTTGGTCAGTTTGTCGCCGTATTCACGGGTTTGGGCGATACCAAAGTCGACCACCTTGACGGTTCCGTCATCACAAATCATCAGGTTGGCGGGTTTGATGTCGCGATGCACCAAATCTCGGTCATGGGCCACGGCCAGTCCGGCACAGGCCTGGCGCAAAATTTCTTTGGCGTGAGAAAGGGTCAGCACCTGGTTGCCACGCAACAGGTCATCCAAAGAAATGCCTTCAATGAATTCCATGGCGAAGTAGGGTTGTTTGCCCTCTTTACCAATAAAGAACACCTGGATGACATTGGGGTGGTTGATGGCTGCCATGCTTTTGGCTTCACGGGTAAACCGTTCAATCAGGCCCTCGTCACCAAGTAAGTGCTCGCCCAAAGCTTTGATGGCCACGTGGCGGTTAAGTGACGGCTCCCAAGCTTTGTAAACCACACCCATACCCCCTCTGCCTAATTCAGAGACGACTTCGTAATGTCCAAAATTCTTTTTCATGTTCTTTTCCCCACACCAAAAGTGCTGATGTTTTATTACTTTGAGCCTACCATTATAAGGATGGGGCTTGAATACCAGCTTAACGGAAAATCAGTGGAACTGTGAAGTCCGTCACCATTAATCGCTGCTGTGACTACATTTTACGCCTGATTGGGGTCAATTCTGAACAGTTTCCTTTGAAACTTAGCCATCATTGGCATAAGGCCTATTTTTCAAGGGGTTCTTGAGGTAAAATTGCCTGCTTTTTTCCATACTTTTCAAGGGTAAACGAACATGCGCAATGAGTTTTGTGGCCAAGTCACTGAAAAATACTTAGACCAACAAGTTGAAGTTTGTGGTTGGGTGGGTAACCGACGCGACCACGGCGGCGTCATATTTATTGACTTGCGGGACCACACCGGTTTGGTTCAAGTGGTGGTTGAGCCAGACAATGAAGCGGCCTTTAAAATTGCTGATGATGCCCGCTACGAGTATTGTTTGCGGGTCAGTGGTACGGTCAGAAAACGACCTGAAGGCCAGGCCAACAGCAAGCTCACAACCGGCCAAATTGAAGTGGTGGTGGATGAATACCACGTATTGAACCCATCTAAGCCTTTGCCGTTCATGTTGGATGAAAACCCAGGTGAAACCGTCCGCTTGCAACACCGCTATTTGGATTTGCGCCGCGAGAACATGCAACACAACATGCGTTTGCGTTCCAAGTTAACCCATGCTTTGCGTGATCATTTGCATAACCAGGACTTTTTGGACATTGAAACGCCGGTGCTGACCAAAGCCACGCCAGAAGGTGCGCGCGACTTTTTGGTGCCGTCGAGAATGAACCCAGGTCAGTTTTATGCCATGCCCCAATCACCACAATTGTTCAAACAGTTGCTGATGATGTCAGGTATGGATCGCTATTACCAAATTGCCCGTTGTTTCCGAGATGAAGACCTGCGAGCCGATCGCCAGCCAGAGTTTACCCAGCTGGATATCGAGATGGCCTTTGTGGAACAGGAAGACGTGCTGCAAATGGCCGAGGAATTGATTCGCAAGACCTTTGCCAAAGTGATGGATGTTGAATTGCCAAATCCATTTCCCCGCATGACCTATGCCGAAGCCATGCGCCGCTATGGTTCGGATAAACCGGATTTGCGCATTGATCTGGAACTGGTTGATGTGGCCGATGCAGTGAAAGACTCTGAGTTCAAAGTGTTCTCGGCACCAGCCAATGACCCCAAAGGTAGGGTGGCGGTGTTGAAGGTGCCTCAAGGCGGTGCCAATTTCACCCGCAAACAAATCGATGAATACGAGCCTTATGCCCGACGCTACGGGGCCCGCGGTTTGGCCTGGATTAAGGTCAACGACAAGGCCGCCGGTAAAGACGGCTTGCAATCGCCCATTGTGAAGTTTTTGAGCGACGATGCCTTGAGTGGCATCCTGGCAGCCACCGACGCCGAGGACGGAGACTTGTTGTTCTTTGGTGCCGGCAAATTCAGTGAAGTGAGCCAGTTCATGGGCGCCTTGCGCTTAAAAGTGGGTCAGGACATCGGCCGCGTCAGCGACACTTGGCAGCCACTTTGGGTGGTTGACTTTCCGATGTTTGAATTCAATGAAGATGAAAATCGCTGGGACGCTTTGCACCACCCGTTCACTGCGCCAGTGGGCACCATTGAAGAGCTCAAAAACAACCCAGGCGAAGCGTTGTCCAAAGGCTACGACATGGTCATGAATGGCGTGGAGTTGGGCGGTGGTTCTATTCGTATCCATGACCAACAAATGCAGTCATCGGTACTGGAATTACTGGGCATCAGTGAGCAACAAGCCGAAGAAAAATTTGGCTTCTTACTGGAAGCTTTACAGTTTGGTTGCCCACCACACGGTGGCATAGCTTTCGGTGTTGATCGCATGGCCGCCTTGTTGTGTGGCGAAGAATCGATTCGGGAAGTGATTGCCTTTCCAAAAACTTCCAGCGGTCATTGTCCGCTGACCCATGCACCTTCAGACATTGACGCTGAGCAATTGGCCGATGTGCATGTTCAGGTCATTGAACCTGAATCGGATGACTGAACGAAAAAAACAAGCCATCGTTTTGGTCCATGGTTTATACATGAAGCCATGGACCTGGATTTCTTACCGCCGTTTCCTGAAACGCCAAGGTTATCGGGTGTACCGCTTTGGTTACCAAACCACCAACCAGCCGTTCGAACGCAGCCTGATGAAGTTGGTGGCTTTTGTCAACTCTCGACCGGAAGCAACCGTGCATTTGGTGGCGCACTCCATGGGTGGTATTTTAAGTATGCGGGCCATGCCGCAAATCCGCAAACCAGGAAAACTGGTGATGCTGGGCTCACCGGTGAAGGGTTCACAGGTGGCCAAAAAACTGCAAAAAATGGGTTGGCACAAAGGCTTGCTGAAACATGCCACAGAACCGCTGACTGCTGGTCTTTATGATGCGGTTAAGGAACGCGATACTTTGATGATTGCTGGTACTTCGCCCTATGGATTGGGCCGTTTCATTGAACCCAAGTTGGGCCCCAGTGATGGCACCGTGGCTTTGCACGAGACCGAAGCGGAGTGGATTGATCACCACCATGCCATTCACAGCAACCACTTTGGCTTGCTGCGCAACCGCGAAGCCCAACAACTGACCCTCGATTTCTTACAAAAAGACTGAGACCTTGGCTTGCGCCGGTTTTTTACGGCATTCCCACAGGCGTTTGTTAAAATGAGCCATTATTTTTAACAGGAGTTTTAAAACATGGCTGAAGAATCTACCCAAGAAGGTGCCGCAACTGATGACGGCAACTTGTTGGAAAACATCAAAGACCAAATGACCGAATACATGTCTAACCCGGCGATGCTGATTGATGTGGCTCAGTCACTGGTGCTGGCATTGCTGATTTATTTCATTGGTAAGCGCTTGGCCAGACTGGTCAGTGACCTTTCTGGTAAGGGCATGACCCGTGCGGGTAACGAAACCATCCTGGTTAATTTCATCAAGAACATCATTTATTATGTGATTTTTGCTGCCGTTATCGTCATGGCTTTGGGGCAATTAGGTGTTCAAACCACCTCCTTGATCGCGGTGATGGGTGCCGCTGGTCTGGCCATTGGCCTGGCCCTTAAGGACTCATTGTCTAACCTGGCATCCGGGGTGATGCTGGTGTTGACTCGCCCTTTCAGCAAGGGGGATTTTGTCGAAGTGGCAGGCGCATCAGGCACCGTCACAGAAATCAAATTGTTCAGTACCTACATGTTATCGCCAGACAACAAAAAGCTGGTCATCCCCAATGGCCAAATCACTGCAGATGTGATCATCAATTACACCAGTGAAGGTCGCCGACGCATTGATCTGGTGATTGGTGTGGATTACAGCGATGACATCAAAGAAGCCAAGAGAATTCTGGACGAAACCGTCAACCAACATGAACTGGTGCTCAGTGATCCGGCGCCAGTGATTCAACTGGGCGAGTTAGGTGACTCCAGTGTTAACTTCAAGGTCAGACCTTGGGTTAAAACCGAAGATTACTGGAAAGTGCATGGTGAGTTGATGGAACAAATCAAAATTAACATCGAAGCGGGCGGGTGTTCATTCCCTTTCCCACAAACCGATGTGCATTTGCATCAGGCTCAGGAAGGCTGAACCCGTTAATTTCCGCAGATTATATAACCAGGCCATGCATTGATGGTCTGGTTATTTTTGTGCCACCAACACCAGCCGTTCGGCTTCCAGGTCGTATTCGTCTGCTGCCAGTGAACCAAACACCTGAATGTGTCTGAAACCGGCTTGCTTGAGCATGTGAGTGAGCTCATTGGCTGAATAGACATAGTGTTGGTATTCCCAGCGGTGGGCCTGATCGCCGCGCACCAAAATCCATTCGTTCGAATACACATTCATGTTGTCAGTCAATAAGGGCCGCTCAAAACGCAAATCGCCATTGTCGTATTCGGTGCAGTGAACTGGCTCGATGGCATGGGCGGCCTGTTCCTTACCAAAGGTGTCGATGATTAAGTGACCCCCATCCTGCAACCATCCATGGGCGTTATCCAGTACCTTTTGGTTGTCTGCCGGCTCGGAGTAGTAGCCAAAGGAAGTGAACAGGTTAGTGATCAGATCAAAGCTTCTGTTCGGTTGGTATTGCAACAGGTCGCTGTGAACCAGGTTGGCAGTGAGTTGTTGCTGATCAATCAAATTGGCGGCGCGATTAAGTAAGTAGCCGCTCAAATCGACACCGGTGATGTCTTTGCCAAGGCGAGCAAAACCCAACACGTGGCGACCCGGCCCACAAGCCAAATCCAGCACCGACTCAACTGGGCCCGGAACTAACTGCAGGATCTGTTGGCATTGTTGGTCAGCCAGGGCAAAACTGTCGTCATCGAACATGCAGTCATAAAACCGTTCCCACATGTCATTGTTATCAAACCAGTGCATTTATTGTTCACCATAAAAAAAGGACACCACTGTCTGGGTGCCCTTGGGTTCTGCCAAAGAATTGGCTTTATCTTTCATCTACCACAGTGGCAGAAGCGGCGTTCTTGGCCACAGAGGCCATGCCGTTTTTGCAACCACTGTCGGTTTTGTACATTTGTGAGCGACCAATCTCTTGGCCGTTGTTGGCTTTCAACACAAAGTAGGTGCGCCCATCTTTGGCTTCACGACATTCAAACTTCGATTCGTCTTGAGCATTGCTCTTGACTGATTCGATACCATTTTCACACCCCGAAGCCGAGCTGTAACCTTGTGATTGTAAAATAACCTCTCCGTTACCTGCTTTCAGCACAAAATAATCTTTACCGTCTTTACCTTTGGTTATACAGAATTTACCTGCCACGATTATCGTCTCCCAATATTCAGCGCAGTCATCGTTCTGAAGATTCAGTCACCACGACCACAAAATCAAATAATAAATATCCACACAGGACATTTTCCCCTAACCATATTAAAATAGCCGATTCAGAATGTAAAACACATATTTAAAAAGTTTACCACTGGCTTGAGATTATCTTGAAGAATCCATTTTTAAAAACGCTGTTTTGCGTTTTCTTTGTTGCCTTCTCTGACGTTGCCTGGACCCAGCTTGATGCTTGTCCTGCGATTGATGTGAACCTGACGGCGGCGCAGGAGGCGTGTTTGTCGCAGGCATTTGAAGCTGACAAAATCAGTGTGTTTGCCACCAACTCCACCCGCCTGCAAGCGGGTGAGTTTCAGTTGGATGGCGACGTTTGCATCATCCAAAATGACCTGCACATGATGACCCCCAGGTTGTATTATCATCAAGGGGCTGAAGCTTTCGACAGTGAAGGTGGGGTGATGTTGCAAACTGCAGACCAAAGGGTCAGCGCACGCAAAGCCCACATCAACACCGCCGATGAAACCGCCGAGTTAGAACAGGTGGACTACTTTCTGATGGATTCTGACCTGAATGGCCAGGCTAAGCGCATGCAGCTCAGCGAAAACACCGCCATCCTCAATCAATTGACCTTCTCAACCTGTGCACCGACCCAACGCGACTGGGAATTGGTGGCCAGATCGGCAACGCTTGATCAAGAGGAGGGCGTGGGCACTTTTCGGGGTGTCAGCCTGCGGTTCAAAGATGTGCCGGTGTTGTACCTGCCCTGGGCCAAATTGCCTTTAAACAATGACCGCCGCAGTGGTTTGCTGATTCCGGCTTTTTCCTATTCAAATAACACCGGGTTGGATTTATCGCTGCCTTATTACATCAACATCGCACCGCAAATGGATGCCACCCTGACACCGCGATTCCTGCAACAGCATGGGTTGATGCTCGGTGCAGAATTCCGTTACCTGACGGAGGACAGCCGCGGTACGTTTGAGGGCAGTTTTTTGCCCAACGATGATTTGCGCGACCGCGACCGCAGCCTGATCGAATACCAGCACCGCACCCACTTGGGCAAGGGTTGGGTATTCAACAGCGATTTGAATCACGTGACTGATTCCCAATATTATGAAGACTTTTCCAGCAGCTCTTACATCACCTCCACGCCATACCTGAAAAGTGCGGTCAATGTGCGGGGACAAGGCAGTCAGTGGCGCTTCTTTGCGGGTATCAATGATTATCAGGTGTTGAGCCAAACCATCAGTGCGGCCAATGAACCCTATCAAACCTTGCCAGAAATCAATTTCAATTGGTTCGAATACAATTACCAACAACAGTTCAGTTATGGTATCCAGTCTGAAGTGGTGAATTTTTACCGCGAAGATTCGGTGGGGTCGTGGCGTGCGGAAGTCATACCTTGGGTAGAGAAACAATGGTCCAACCCCTGGGGTTACATCAAACCCAAATTACAGTACCGCAGCACCCATTACCAATTTGATGACAACCGCCAAGACATCAGCCGCAACCTGCCCATCGTGTCCTTAGACTTGGGTTTGAGTTTTGAAAAACAACTGCCTGGAGCAGGATTCAAAACCATTGAGCCGCGGTTATTTTATGTCTATGCGCCAGAACGGGACCAGAGTGACATCCCCATCTTTGACAGCCGTGAACTGACATTTGGTTCATCGTTGCTGTTTCAAACCAATCGCTTTTCGGGCGCCGACCGCCAATCTGACATGGACCAAGTGGCCGCTGCAGTGACCCACCGCAGTTTCAATGTGGCGGGCAGAGAACGCTGGAACCTCACGGTTGGACAAATCAAATATTTTGATGACCAGATGGTCCAAATCAACAATCAACCGGAAGATTTAACGAAATCTCCATTGGTGATTGAATACAATCACTTCCTGACCAAATACTGGAACACTGGCTTGAGTCTTCATTATGACCAAGCCAATGATCAGATTGAACGTGGCTTGTTCAGGGTTCAACGCAAATCGGCTGACCACATCATTAACTTGGCTTACCGCTTTCGGCGCAACCAGCTGGAACAGTTTGACACTTCTGTGGTCATACCCATCAGGGGTGAGCACCGCATCATCGCGCGGTGGAATTACTCCACTCGTTCTGATGAAACCATTGAGGCCTTGTTTGGCTACGAGAGAAAAAATTGCTGTTGGGCTTTTCGCCTGATGGCCAGACATTACCTGACCGATGAATTCGGGCAGACCAACAATGGCATTTATGCCGAAATACAATTGAATGGCTTGGGATCGATTGGACGCAATCCAAGAAGAATCCTCAAGCAAACTATAGCAGGATACCGAGAGGCTTTTTAGACATGAAAAAATTATTTGTGATGTTAATGATCACTGCATTACCTACCGTTGCAGAAGAGTTATTGGACGAAATTGTGGCTGTTGTCGATGACAACGTCATCATGCGCTCTGAATTGGATCGCGCGGTACAATCCATCGCTCGCCAGATTGAAGCCAGCGGCAACCAATTACCACCAGATGACATACTCAATGCTCAAGTGTTGGAACGCATGATCATTCAAGAGATTCAAATCAGCCGGGCCGAAGTTGTGGGTATCCGCATTTCCGATGCAGAAGTGGATGCGGCACTGGCCAACATCGCCAACCAAAATGGCATGACGGTACAGGAAATGCAGCAAGCCATTGAACGCGATGGTTTTGAGTTCGCTGACTTTCGTCGAGACATGAAGCGCGACATGCAGGCCGAACGGGTGCGTTATGCGTACGCCAACTCCAACGTCAAAATCAGTGAACATGAAATTGACCTGTTTCTGGCTGACAACGAATTGGATCAGGGTGAGGTGGAGTTACAGCACATTTTGATTGCGACCAGCAGTGACAACGATGCTGCCGCCACCGAAGCCGCTCAGCAGGAAGCCAATGAAATTTATGAAAAAATTATGGCCGGAGAAAACTTCTCCGTCCTCGCCACCCAATTTTCTGATGGCCAGAAAGCCCTGGAAGGCGGTCGTTTGGGCTGGCGTCCAGTGAATCAATTGCCGCCGCTGTTTGCCGATCAAGTGGTCAGCATGTCTCCGGGTGAAGTCACTCACCCGATTCGTTCTCCCAGTGGTTTTCATATCCTTAAACTGGTCGACCAAAACAGTGAAACGGTGAAAACCGTAGACCAATACAACATCCAACACCTGATGATTGAAACCAATGAAATCATCAATGCCAGAGAAGGCATGAAAGTCATCAATGACCTGTATGAAAAACTGCAGGACGGTGAAGATTTTGCGACAGTGGCAGAAGAACACTCAGATGACTACAGTTCGGCGCCCTTGGGTGGTGACATGGGCTGGATTGAAATCAGTACATTTGGCCCGCGCATGGCCGACGTGATTGGCACCCTGGAGACCGGTGAAATGTCACAACCATTTCAAACGGAAGCCGGTTGGCACATCGTTAAATTGTTGGGTAAAAAAGAAGCTGACGTCACCGAAGAATACAAACGCCAGCAGGCTTCTATCGCCATTCGAGAGCGCAAAGTTCAGGAAATCATTGATACCTGGATTCGTGAAATTCGTGGCGAAGCCTTTGTTGACATCAGAATTTAAAGCCCGCTGAGATGATAGCCATCACCCCTGGAGAGCCGGCCGGTATTGGACTGGAGTTGGTGGCGCAACTGGCTGATCAACGTGCCTTGTCAGACTGTGTTTTGGTGGGCGATGAACAGTGGATTAGAGCCGGTTTACCAGATCATCAAAACCTGGCTATTCACCACATCCCCATGCCAGAACCCAGCCAGCCTGGGGTGTTGAATGCAGCCAATGCCGCCTACGTATTGGAAACCATCAAAGCGGCCACAATGGGTTGTTTGTCTGGTGCTTATCAAGCCATGGTCACCGGTCCGATTCACAAAGGCATCATCAACGAAGCCGGTATTTCATTTTCAGGTCACACCGAATACCTGGCTGAATTGACCGCCACCGATCGCGTGGTGATGATGTTGCTGAATGAGGTCATGCGGGTGGCCCTGATCACCACCCACATCCCACTGAAAGCGGTGTCAGATCAGATTACCGGTCCGCTGATCCAGCAAGTGGCTCAAATTGTGGCGGCCGATATGACTGCCAAGTTTGGCATTGAACAACCGCGCTTGGCAGTTTGTGGCTTGAATCCCCATGCCGGTGAAGGCGGTCACTTAGGTACCGAAGAACTGGACACCATCATCCCAGCATTGGCGTCTTTGCGTGAAAGTGGTATGGACGTGACCGGACCGATTCCAGCCGACACTTTATTTACTCCAGAACGGGTCAAAGCTTATGACGCCATCCTGGCCATGTACCACGACCAGGGACTGGCACCATTGAAGTACGCCGGCTTTGGTGAATCAGTGAACATCACTTTGGGTTTGCCCATCATCCGCACCAGTGTCGATCATGGCACCGCCTTGGACATCGCTGGCAAGGGTCAAGCCCGGCCCAGCAGTTTGATGCAGGCCATCAAACTGGCCAGGTTGTGCATCAGCCGCTCTCAGCGTTTGCAGGCCAAATCATGAAAGCCAAAAAATCACTGGGCCAAAACTTTCTGCAGGATGAAGCGGTGATCATTAACATCGTGCAAATCATCCACCCGCAACCCCATGATCAACTGATTGAAATTGGTCCTGGCCATGGCGCCATCACCAGCCACTTGCAAGCCAGCGGGGCGGACTTGCAGCTGATTGAGCTGGATACCGATTTGATACCGTTGTTACAACAACAATTTGGTGGACATGACAACGTCACCATTCGCCACCTGGATGCCTTACAGCTGCAACTGGATAACGGACCCTATAAAGTGGTGGGTAACTTGCCCTACAACATCTCATCGCCGTTGTTGATCAACATGCTGTATCAGTCTGAACAGGTAGAACAAATGATTTTCATGTTGCAAAAAGAAGTGGTGCAGCGCATTTGCGCGGTGCCCGGCAACAAATTGTTTGGCCGCTTGTCGGTGATGCTACAACACCGTTTTGAATGCATTGGTCACCTCACCATCCCGCCAGAGGCCTTCATCCCCAGACCCAAGGTGGATTCACAAATTGTGCAATTGATTACCCGGCCAAATCCCACCCAGGTGCCATTGCCGGTGTTGGAAAAGTTGGTCAAGCAGGCGTTCTCTATGCGCCGCAAAACCATCCGCAACAACCTCAAGAAAATGGTCTCGGATGAACAATTGGAAGCTGCCGGAATTGATCCGGGGCAACGGGCTGAAACCATCGCCGTCAGTCAATTTGAACAATTGGCCCTGAGTTTGGCAGCCAGCACAAGCGCATAAATGATGTTGGTTGAAGCTTACAGTCAGCTACCCAGCTGTTTTGTCACCGCCACCGATACCGATGCCGGTAAAACCTATGTGTCTTGTCAAATCCTCAATGCCTGGCAGCAGGCCGGTCACAGCGTTGGCGCCTTCAAACCCCTGGCATCCGGTGCCATCTGGCAGGATGGCCAGCTGGTCAGTGAAGACGCCTTGGCCCTGGCCGCAGTCACTGGTCAGTCATTAAGTGAAATCAATCCCTACACATTCGAAGCCCCAGCCTCACCGCACATCGCCGATACCGAAGGCTTGTTTGATTTAGCTGCGACCATCCAGGCACTCAAATCGCTGCAACAAAAGTACGACCGCGTGCTGGTCGAAGGGGTGGGCGGTTGGTGTGTGCCATTGAATGATCAGCTGATGCTCAAAGACCTGGCCAATGCCTGTGCCTTACCGGTGGTGATGGTGGCCAGAATCGGCCTCGGTTGTATCAACCACAGTTTACTCACCATCGAACAAATCAGGCGCGATTGCGACCTGTATCATGGCTGGATTGCCAACCGCATCGACCCCGAATTCACCGATGCCAAGGCCAATATTCAGGCCATAAAAGACAGGACCTAAATAGTCACACAAACGTCACCCAATCATCACATCCACATCATTATTGTTGGTTACCATCGCTGATTTTAAATCTTCGGCAGCAGCCGAAAACTGAATCAGGAGAAACCATGACAAACAAAATCCGCTATACCCTCAAGGTGGCTGCCTTGTTGGCTTGTTCATCCAGCATCCAAGCACAAGTTAGCTTAGAAAAAATCAACCATTTATCCACCGGATTGGGTGAAGGTTCAGCCGAAATCATCAGTTATGACAGCGGCAGCCAAAAGTTATTCGTGATCAATTCTGGCTTTGCCTCTTACAGTATTTTTAATTTTTCCGACCCGTTACAGGTCGGTGCCAGTACGCTCATTGACCTGTCTTCATTTGGTGCCGGCCCCAACAGCATAGCCAGTCATGATGGTGTGGTTGCTGTGGCGGTGGAAGCCAACACCGTAACCGATCCGGGCACGGTCGAGTTTTTTGACACCTTGGGCACCCATCTGAAATCGGTTGCGGTCGGTGCCTTGCCTGATATGTTGACCTTTACCCCCGATGGCAGCCAATTACTGGTCGCCAATGAAGGCGAACCCGATGCTGGGGTGAACCCCTTGGGCAGTTTCAGCATCATTGACATGAGTAACGGCGTGGCCAACGCCACTGCTAACACCCTGGATTTCAGTGCTTTTAATGTGGGCCAACCCAGACACGGTGAGTTGCCAGCTGAATTAATCATTGCGCCGGGTGAAGCGGTGGCCGATGATTTGGAACCAGAATACATTGCGGTCAGTGCAGACGGCAGCCAAGCTTTTGTGACCTTACAAGAAAACAATGCGGTGGCAGTGGTAGACTTGGCCACCCCAACAATCCTCAGTATTCAAGCCTTGGGCTTCAAAGACCACAACCTGGTAGGCAACGAGCTGGACCCCAGTGATCGAGATGGAGCCGGTGGAGCAGGAGCCATCAACATTCAAAACTGGCCGGTCAAAGGCATTTACATGCCGGATGCCATTGCTGCCGTGAACCTGAACGGTACGGACTATTATCTGACCGCCAACGAAGGTGATGCGCGGGATGCCGATGACCGCATCGGTAACCTGTTATTGGATCCTACCGCGTTCCCCAATGCGACTGACCTACAACTTGACGAACAATTGGGTCGTCTGGACGTGCAGACCAACTTAGGTGCTGGTACCAATGGTTACACTGAGCTGTTTGCCTATGGTGCACGGTCATTTTCGATATGGAATGGCAGCACCGGTACTCAAGTGTTTGACTCAGGCAGTGAGTTTGCTTTCAAAATCGCTGAATTGGCGCCAACACTGTTCAATGCCAACAATGCCAACCCGGCTGATTTCGATGAGCGCAGCGACAACAAAGGCGCCGAGCCAGAAGGCATCGTCACAGCTCAAGTGGGCAATCGCAACATTGCTTTCATCGGTTTGGAACGGGTTGGTGGGGTGATGGTTTATGACATCAGTGAACCGGCGTTGGCCAGTTTTGAGAGTTTTCACCCAGCCACCGATGGTGATGTGGCCCCAGAAGGCTTGTTGTTCATTGCCGCAGCTGACAATGCCACGGGCTCCGATTTACTGTTGGTCAGTTATGAAGACACCGGCACCATCGGGGTGTTCCGGGTCTTGGACATTATTTTCGACAACGGGTTTGAATGATTTAAGCTGAGGCCGCAAGCTGCTTCAATTGACTTGTCCCCCAATTGAAGCAGCGCCAAGTGCTTGATTACAAGTCATAAAAACAGCTTAATCCGCCGTTAGATTTAGCCAAGTTTAAAACTCCAAACGCTGCTCAAATATAACGGTTCTAATTCTTTTGCAGGGCCTGTATGGGGTCCAATTCAGCCGCTTGTTTGGCTGGGTAGTAGCCAAACAAAATGCCGGTTAACAAGCACACACCAACGGCCAATATGATGGAGAAAATACTCCAGGCCACCGGCCAATTGGCAAACGATTGGATGATAAAAGAGAGCACAATGCCCATGATGATGCCCAGCACCGCACCGACCGCGGCGATGGTGGCACTCTCGATCAGAAACTGGTTTTTGATGTCGGCTTTGCGGGCACCCAGGGCACGCAACAAGCCGATTTCTTTGGTTCGCTCCAGTACCGTGGCCAGCATGATGTTCATGATGCCGATACCACCCACCAATAAGGATATGCCAGCGATACTGGACATCACGATGGTGAAAATTTGCTGGGTTTGGTTCTGTTGATTCAACAGCGAAGCGGGCACCACGATCTGGTAGTCGTCGATGTTGCCGTGGCGTCTTTTCAACAGCCGATCAATGGCCACAGAAGCCACCTGCGGTTTGATGGTTTCATCCAGACCCACGCGGATGGTGTCCAGTTGGCTTTCCAGCATTTCCAGTTTCAAGCGTTTGAATGCGGTTTCCACCGGGATAAATATCTGGTTGTGTTCGGCGCCTAACTTGATGCCTTGGATTTCGTTTTTGGTCAGCTCGTCTTTGCGCAAGATGCCCACCACTTCGACCCACAAATGATTGACTTTGATGCGTTTGCCCAAGGCGTTCTCTTCGGGGAACAATTGTGCTGCGACTTCCGAGCCAATCACTGCCACTTGGGCAAATTCGTTGTTGTCTTTTTCAGCAAACAAGCGGCCCTCAGAGACTTCCAGGTTGGCCATGTCAAAGCAACTGGGAGAGACCGCTTTGACGGCGCCGTCTGAATTGGCATTGACCGAAAACAGGCTCCAGGTTTTCAGGGTTTTTTCGCCACAGGTTTGCACCACAAACGGCAAGCTGTCACGCAAGGCGCGGACATCGTTCATGGATAAACCGAGCGTGTCTTCGCGCACTTCTTTGAGGGTTTCTTGGTCGAAGGTTTTCTCTTCAATCACCAGGTTCCTTAAGCCCATTTTTTCAATCAAACGGGTGGCTTCAGCCTGTGCGCCTTCACCGATGCTGAGCATGGCTATCACCGCACCGACACCGAACACCATACCCAGCAGGGTCAATAAAGTGCGTAATTTGTGGTGCATCATTTCGGAGATGGCGTGCCGTAAGTTGATGCCAATGGTATTCACAGGCTGGCCTCCGCAATCACACCGACTGGTTGGGTCAAGGCGATCACATCACCATCTGACAGTCCGGATTCAATGGTACACAAGCTGGAACTGCAGAACCCGGTGGTCACGGTCTGTTGGGCAAAGTCATTACCGCGTTGAATAAACACCCAACTGTGGTCCTGTTCACGGAACACCGTTTGGATGGGTACCACCAGACCCCGGTCTTGTTCCACCACCCGGATGCTGGCATCCAAGCGTTGACCGGGCATCAATACTTGGTTCAATTCAGATTCCAGCGACACCGTAACGGTAAAGTATTTAACCGGATTTTCGCGTTCTTTGGGTTGTGCGGTTTTGCTGATGGAGCTGACTTTGCCTTCATAGGTCTTGTCAGGATAGGCGTGCAATGAAACGGTCACGCCGACCCCTTCTTTGATGCCTATGGCTTCCACTTCGGGGACATAAACTTTGGCCTGCATTTCGCTCAAGTCAGGTAATTTAGCCAGTTTGGCACCTGGAAAAACTGATTTGCCGGGTTCCGGCAAAGTGCCATCCCAACTGGGTTCCAATACAAACAGGCCATCATGAGGCGCCTTGATTTCCAGCGCGCTTAAGCTGGCATTGTTCATTTCCAGTTTGGCCACTTGTTTCTGTTTGGAGCTTTCGAGGACGGCTTTTTCTGAAGCGGACTTTTCCACAAAATTGTCTTCAATTTTGTCAATGTGTTCGGCTTTGGCTTTGAGAAATTCTTCATTATCGCCGGCTTCAATCATCTCAATTTTGGTATACAAAAGCGGGTCATCGATGTTGAACTGCTTGGCCAGATCATATTCGTAATCAATGACCTGTGCTTCGGCATCAAAGCTGAATTGGGTGTTGTCGATTTCGCGGTCTTTGGCCAGCATCGAATACATGATTTTTTGGATTTCGAAGTTGGTTTCATCGACCTCGAGTTGGAAGTTGCTGCCATCAAACCGGGCCACCACTTCGCCGGCTTTGACTTCGGTGAATTGTGGCATGATCCAGGCCAGGGTTTGCGGTCTCCTGGAAGCAGAAGGTGAAGTGATCGGGGTGGATTTAACCGCTTCCAATTCGCCTTCGGCATGGATTTCAAACACCACCGCATCTTCGCTAACGGTAATCACTGGAGTGGATTGGGTTGCTTCCTCGCCACAGCCTGTCAGGCTCAAAATCATCAATCCTATGGTCACTGATCTGATCATATTCACTCCGCTAAAATGGTTGCTTTGATGCTCATGCCTGGGCGCATGATGTCAAGGTTCAAATCATCGATGGACACCACCGCATCCAAAATTTTGGAGGGTTGGTTTTTCGATTTGGTGCGCACCACGGTGGACAGCGATTCGATGGTTCCGGTGAACTCCAAATCAGGGTATGCGTCCAACACAAAATTCACTTTCTGGCCTTCGGCGACTCGTGACATGTCGTTTTCTTTGATTTCCAACTGCGCAATGATTTTTTCCAGATCGGCCACTTCTGTCACGCGGGCACCGCCCCAGACCGAATCACCCACGGCGTATTTGTTGTTGTTCCAATCGGTCTTGTGCATCACGATGCCTTTGCGTTTAGACATGATGCGCATGCGCTGAATGGAATTTTTCAACTCCTCCACTTCGGCCGATAGTTTGGCGATGTTGGCTTTGAGGATATCAATCTCGGTGTCCAGCTTTTCTTCGGTCAATCGCCGATCATCTACGGCGTGCTGGTATTCTAATTTGGCCAATTCGTATTTCAGTTGGTTTTCTTTGTAGTCATTCACTGCAATCACACTTTGTGGCAGTTCGGCTTTGCGCCTGGCTTTGTCCAGCAGCATTTTTTTCTCTTCCACCGCCAAGTCTTTGTTCTCAATGGTTTCAACTTTGCCTACCTGGGTGTTGGTCAATTCTGATTGTTTGATGTTGAGTTCGCCTTGCTTGTCCATCAATCGCTCGTTCAATTGGTCGGTCTTGAACATCAATACCGGTTGACCGGGGTTAACCTGGCTGCCATCGGGTGCCATAAAGGCGATGGTGTATTGCCAGATTCGGCGCACCTTGGGTGGCGAATAATTGTCGGTTTCCAGGGCTTTGAGTTCGCCGTTGGCCTTGAATTCGTTGGCTTGAGCAGGTAAGTAGCTGCCCAACAAAAGAACCATCACTAACAGCTGTTTCATATCACGCCTCCTCCAGTTCAATCAAAGCGCTCATGCCTGGTAACAGGTCAATGGCTTCGGCCCCATTGAGGCTGACTTCAATTTCATAATACAAACCATCGCCCCAGTCTTTTTTGTCCCGACCACCAGATGACACCGAAGTGATTTCACCCCTAATCAAGGCATCGGGCAGCGCATCAAAAGACACTTTGACGGCATGGCCTTCAGCAATTTTTGGCACATCAATGGCATTCACCCAAGCTTTTACTTTCATGTTTTGTTTTTTCGACACTTTCATGATTTCCATGCCACTGTTGGCCTGGTCACCGACCTGAAACTTGCTGCCAGTGAAAGGATGTGCTCCATAAATAACATAGCCAGACTGGGTGGCCTTGATGCTCAGGGCATCGAGTTGATCCTGCCAATATGCCAGGTCATTTTGCTTCTGTTCTGTTCCCAGCTTAACTTCGAGCTGCTTTTCTCTTTTCTTTTGTTGGATGGCTTTCAGGCTGTTTTCGGATTCACTGAGCACTTTGATGGCTTTTTTGAGCGCCAACTGCCGTTCTTTGTATTCCAGTTCGCCAATGAAATTGACCGGTACATCGGCTTTCAGTTGTGCCACCTGGCGATCCACCTTGGCTTTTTCGAAGGCCAAATTGGCATTGTTCAGATCAATTTCAATCTGAATCATGTCGCGTTTGGAACTGGCTTTGAAGACATCCAATTGTTCAACTTTGCTTTCAATCGCACTGTCCACTTCGCTGCCGTCGATGCGCACCAGGAAGTCGCCTTCTTCTACATAAGTGCCTTCTTCCACCATTTCGCTGATTTTGCCTTGCCATGACCTGACCTGCGGCATGTTGATGATTTGGGTTTGGCTGGATTCCACCACCCCAGTGAACAGGGTGGTATGGCCGAGGCCACTGACAAGGGTCAAGCAAAGTGCAATTGAGGCTTTCATGAGATGATCTTCCCGTCTAAGAAATGAATGGTGCGGCCTGCATTTTCAGCGATGTCAGGTTCATGGGTCACCATCACTATGGTTTGACCGGCCTGATTGAGGTCGCGCAACAAGTCGATGATTTGTTGAGAAATGGCACTGTCCAAATTTCCGGTGGGCTCATCGGCTAACAGCACCGCCGGTTGGTTAATCAATGACCGGGCAATGGCCACCCGTTGAATCTGTCCACCGGACATTTCATTGGGCATGTGGTGCATGCGCTCACCCAAACCGACTTGGCCCAGCAGTTTTTCAGCCCGCTCAAGGCCGCCTTGTTGTTTTTCCGGTGAAGCAAAACGCAACGGCACCATGACATTCTCCAGTGCACTCAAACGCGGCAGCAAATGAAAGCCCTGAAATACAAAGCCAATGTGGTCGTTGCGGATTTTAGATAAGGCATCGTCGTCCAGCGCACTGACGTCCTGTCCAGCCAGTTGGTATTGTCCTGAAGTGGGTTTGTCCATACAGCCCAAGATATTCAGCATGGTTGATTTGCCGGAACCCGAACGGCCCATGATGGCCACAAATTCACCATCAGCAATGCTCAGGTCCACTTGGTCCAAAGCGGTGATGGTTTCGCCCTGGGTTTGGTATATTTTTGAAATATTGGTCAGTTCCAGCATCTTGTGATCCTTTTCTATCGGCCATTATTATAGGGTTGAAAGGCCGCATGAAGCAGTGCCGTCAGTTGGCTTTTTAACATTATTTTAAACCACACCTAAGGCAAAAAGTTCAAACATAATCTATTTCTCGTGTGATTAAGGTCAATTCCACCTTTGATTAACTTAGATTCAATTTTTCCAGTCGATGTGGTTAGAATCAAATCCAAGCATTGCCTTGTGCTAAAATCATCTGGCAAGTGCATTTGTCATGTACTTTTCAAAACCCTGAGATAGATTATCTAAAGATGAATATTTCCATACCCACAACCCTCAAAACATTGTCCACATCAGGCTCGGCAGCGAAGTCGATCACGGCCTGGTGGAAACGGGCCAAGGGTGATTCCAGGGCATTGATTGGAGAACTCAAAGACAACATGCTGTACCTCGATATGGTGGCGACAGGTGACGTTAAGCTGGAAGCAGTGGTCGACAAACTGTCCACCACCGAGTACAAACGTTTGTCCCGGGAAGGCTATAACTTTAACCAACTGAAGCGGTCTAAAATCAGCCACTATGAGTCGCTGCGGCGCACCGACTTGGCCAGCTGGGGCGGTAAGGAAACCGCAGAATTGATTGATGCCATTTATGAGAAAATCAACGAAATCATCATCAAGTTTCCGCATGTGGGAAACCACAAAAATTACCGTTGGGGCGTCAGGGTGAACAACATCCGCAAGCGCTTGTGGCTGCTGTTAAAGCACGTCGGAAAATGAGCATGCTCATACCCACATCAACTGACCCGGAGAACAGTGCATGTTAGAAATCAGACCCAACTGCGAGTGTTGCGATCAAGACCTGCCGCCTGAATCGACCGAGGCCATGATCTGCACTTATGAATGCACTTTCTGCGTCAACTGTGAGGAATCGGTGCTAGCCAATGTCTGTCCCAACTGCGGTGGCGGCTTCGCCCCCAGACCCATCCGACCGCAAGTGGCCCGCCGCGATGGCTTAAGTACCCAACACCAACCACCATCCACAAAACGGGTGCACACACCTTATACCACCGCAGAACTCAGGGCCTTTGCCGCCCAACACCAACACCTCAAGCCAGCAGACCGGTAAAACCTCAAATTGGACCGCGGGCGGCCCGCCCGCAAAGCGATAAACGACTTAATCTTCAACACCATTAACAACACAGGTGCGCTTGCAAAAGCACAAACTCCTTTGTGGTATCATCATGATCATGAGGTTCAGATAAAAAGTTATCAGGTGGCAATGCCACCACTTAAGATTGAATGACCGTTAGCTATGGCAGCACAAAAACAAGTGAATGAACTGGTCAAGCGCCTGAAAAATGTGGGTCCAAAATTGGCTGAAAAGTTATTGGAGGTAGGCATCGACAGCCCGGAAAAACTGAAAGCGGTTGGTGCCCTCAAGGCCTTCAACCTCATGTATCAATCAGGTGACAAGTACGGTGATTTCAATGCCGCCTATTTGTATGCGCTGGAAGGCGCCATTCGCGATTGTGATTGGCTGGATATTCCAGAGTCCATCAAAGCCGAATACCAGGCCTATGCCCAGCAACTACAAAAACAACGCAAGCAACGAAGTTGAGACACCGCAAACAGATTATAATCAATGACATGACACTGAATAAACGGCCCCACAAGCCAAACGCATATACCTCAAAAACTGCACCCAGGGTTGGCAGTTGAACGGCATCACCATTTCATCGGTTGATATCCTGACCCTGGCAATAACACGAGGCATCATGCAAATGATGCTCGGAGGTTTGCTGCTGTACTTGGGTAGCAGGCACTTGAACGACAAGGAAGCCAAATGGTGGGCACTGGGCTTTGTGGTTAATGGCCTGTCCTTATTTGTGTTTGCGTTGAACACCCCAGAATCATGGGAGTTACCCAGAAACATGCTCAATCATTTGGCACTGGGTGCATCATCGGTGTTCTTTCTGATTGGCTTCTGGAAGTTTGGCCAACAGCCCATCAGGATCTGGTTGCTGGTGTTGTTGATGGCTTTTCCTGTGACCAGCATCATTGCTTGGGAAGTGTTGTGGCCCAATGCCCGCTTTCGTGTGCTGTGCACCGCCACTGGTTATGTGGTGTTTTTGCTTGCCTTGCAACAGGCGCTGACATCGCCAGTTCGAAGTGAGTATGCGCGCACCTACCAGCGGTTGCGTTGGGTGGTCATCATTTACCTGTTGGTGTATGTGTGGTCTTATGTGAGTATTGCGGAGATATTACCGACCTCAGCCCGCCAATCCCTAGATTATCACCGGGCCATTTTCAGCCTGTCTTCTTTGCTGTTTATGTTGACCTTGGCGGTGGGTTGTCTGGCGCTGAAGTTTGCCAGTTTGGCCGCGCGCAATTCTGACTTGGCGATGCGGGATTGGCTGACCGATTTGCTGAACCGGCGGGGCTATTTTGCTGCCGTCGAAAGTCAGCCAACATCTCATCGAGGCAGTCACAACTCAAATTATTTACTGGCCATTGATATCGACCATTTCAAAAACATCAATGACGCCGAAGGACATGCCGCTGGCGATCAGGTGTTACAACAATTCGCTCAGCTGCTCAAAACCTTTGAGGGTGATAACCGCATCGTTTCGCGCATGGGCGGAGAAGAGTTTCTGGTCACCCTGTTCCACACCACCGAAGCCGATGCTTTGCAGTTGGCCGAAGACATCCGCCAACAAGCCGAAAAAAATGTGGTGAGGCTGCCCAATCAAAAAACCATCCGCTTTACCATCAGCATTGGTGTTCACCAGGTCAGTCAACCAGAAAAAATTGAACAAGCCCTGGCCCAAGCCGACGAAGCGCTCTACACCGCCAAACGCAACGGCCGCAACCAGGTGGTGTTGCAGTAAACTCCATTCGGTTGGTGCTGAGGGTAATGGTGCGCTAGGAAGGTAGTTGATGGTTTGAAAATGATTTTCATCCTGTGCTTAAAGCAGTTCAAGATATCAGGAGATTCCTCGACTCGCTACACTCGTTCGGAACGACAGGTTTTGTCATCGATAGCGTGAAATAAGACAATATCGTTCTGACAAAGGGTGTGGTTGACATTCCAAAAGTGCATCAACAATATGAATCAGGTAAACTAAAGTTTTAGCCAGTTTTGGATCACATGAAAGTCCTCGCATTTTTATTTCTGACTTTTTTAACTTTTTATGTTTTCGCAGATAGTTGGATGCCCCCTGTTTCAATCGCGGCTGTTGATAACACGGGACATTTTGTTGCGAAAACAACGGTTGGAAAAAGCATGGGAGATGTCTATGGTTTCGCAGGAGCAGATGCAGGTGAGTACGCAAAAGTAAAACTCTACGCTTACAATCCAGTTATGGATTCATACAAAAAATTAAGTGAGTTTGACCTCAGAAATCCGATATCGCCAGTGGAAGTCGTTTTAACGGACAATGGCTATATCATCACTTTGGATAATTGGCATAATATGGGAATTGGTGAGATAGTTTCTGTATACAGCCCTGATGGAAAGTATAAACGTGGTTTTAGTTTGTCAGACTTCTATAGTTTGGACGAACTAAACCAAATTAGGGAATCTGTTTCCTCTAAATGGTGGCGGTGCGATTTGGTGTTTTATGATAGTTTCAAAGGCGTCATAGTCATAGGAGACTATACTGGTGGTACTGTTGAGTTAAATCCTTATACTGGAGATTTCAAAAAGAGGGCTGGCACAGGAAAGTGCGAATAAACTTATGGCTTAGAAATCAAGCAAAGCTAAATTTGAATTCAAACACTGAATAGGGGTTCAGTATGTCACCTGATAAGCAGTACCAATAATATGATTCTATGTCATTCATGAAAACTTCATCGTGGGCTCTTATAGAGTTTAATCAAAAATTCCTCTTCATACAACGAAGTGAATCAACAAGTCGGGCTGGCCAGTGGTGCCCTCCTGGTGGAAGCAGAAAACCAAATGAAAGCCAGGAAGATGCATGCATCAGAGAAACACTTGAAGAAGTCGGCATGGCAGTAACTGTTGAAAAGTTAATTTGCCAAGAGGAAACATTTCATTATTTTTTATGTAAGCCTGTAGATAAAACACCGAAGGTCGTTTTAAAACTCAATGAATGCTGCGCATACAAATGGGTCAGACTTGAAGAATTGCTTGAGCTTGGCTTGATTATGGAGCTCAAGCGCATGAAAAATGTAATGTTAAAATTAGGGGTACAGCTTGATGTATAGGGCAATTAACTGTTAACCCATATCATCATGGTCTGTCCTTTAATTAAACAAAATACTATAAACCCCACCTATGAAGATAAAATTAGAAAAACTCTCTTAAGAGTGGATTCAAGCTACACAACAAGGTTCAAAAGGTCATTACAACCACTGGTCAGTTGATTGTGTGATTGATTTACACCTAAAGAAAAAACACCATGAGTTGTGGAAATTCATTAAACACACGTATCAACAAGATTTGTCTGATACAGTTGTTGCCAATTTAGCAGCAGGTCCGCTTGAAAACTTATTGTCTCAATTTGGCGAAGAATACATTGATGAAATAGAATCTTTGGCCAAGAAGGATCCAAAATTTAAGGACCTCTTGGGTGGCGTTTGGCAGAACAACATGTCTGCTGGAGTTTGGAGCAGGGTGTGTGCTGTTCGTGGCAAGGCGTGGTAAAAATAATTCATCTCGAGCCAACAAGGTGAGTCGATGGCCCCTTAACAATCATCACCAAGCCCAATTAAGTCTGTCTCTAGCTTCAGGAGATCTTTCGGCTTCACTTCGTTACGCTCAAGGCGACAGTTTATGGCACACACAATGCCATCACCGCACTGAGCTCGGTATACCACACTGAATCGGTGGGCAGGCCGAGGTGGCTGAACCAGGGGGCGAGGGCGACCCACAGGCCCAGCAGGATGATCAGGCTGCCGGTCAGGGTACGCAGGGTTTGGTTGGAGCCGCTGTTCAGCCAGCGTTGCATCAGGGCTTGGGACAGCAGCAGAGGGATTAAGGTGCCGAGGCCGAAAAACAACATAAAACTGGCGCCACGCAGGACATCGGCGGTGGTGGCGGCAATGATCAGCATGCCATAGAGCAGGCCGCAAGGAATCAGGCCCCACAGCAGGCCTTTGGCATAAGCTGCGGGGTTGGTGTTTGAATGGCTGAGTTTTTTCAAGGTGTTGGATATCTGGTTCCAGAAAGGCAAGGGTTTTTGGATTAACAGCCATTTCGCCCGGCTTTTGAATACCATCACCAGACCGCTGATAATCAAGGTCAAGCCCATCAACAAGCGCAACAGGCCGCCCCAATTACCGAGGTTCAAAGTCAAACTGGCACCCTGAATGACACCAGCAAACAGCGCACCCAACAGCGTGTAGGTGGTGACGCGGCCGAGGTTGGTGAGCAGGTTCTGGCTGTGGTTTTGGCGTTGGCACATCACTGCACACAGGCCGCCACACATCATCACACAATGGAAGCCAGAGAAAAAGCCAATCAGTAAGGGCGTAATGGCTGAACTCATGAACGCCTGTCCTTTTCACTGGGTTCAACCGAGTGTTCGTTGTTGCCTTTAGTCTGCTGCGGTTCATCCTCTTCCAGGATGCTGTAGGCCGGTGAGTCCAAGTCGTCGAACTGGTTTTTGTTGATGGCCCAAATCAAGGCCCACACCGCCGCCCCGGCTAGGGTCAGACTCAACAGCACCAACACATAAACCATGTTACCCATGCGCATGGTCCTCCTTGGGCCCCGACAACAGCCGGCGGGAGTTAAGCACCACCAGTAAGGAACTCAAAGACATGCCGATGGCGGCCATCCAAGGTGCTAAATAGCCCATCATCGCCAGTGGGGTGATGCTGAGGTTGTAAACCGCGGCCCACAACAGGTTTTGACGGATGATGCGTTGGGTCTGGCGACTGACTTTGAGGGCGCTGATGATGGGTTCCAGAGATTTACCCAGCACGATCATATCGGCAGCGGCGTGGGCCAGGTGGGCGCCTTGTTTGAGGCTGATAGAAACATCGGCCTGGGCCAGCACTGGGGCGTCGTTGACCCCATCACCGACCATCACGCAGGGGTATTGGTCGGCTTGTTTCTCGGCAATGCGGGCAATTTTCTCGGACGGCGACAGCATCCCTTCACCTTGTGCAATGCCTAAATGTTCGGCCCAATAGCGCACCGTGCTGCTTTGGTCGCCACTGATGATGGCGGTGGTTTTGTTGTGGGCATTCAGAAAAGCAATCAATTCTTCGGCACCGGCCCGCACCGGCAGGTTCAGTTCGTATATGGCCACCAGCGTGGTTTCGCAAGCCAGGTAAACATGGGTCAGTTGGGTGTTAAGTTTTACACTTTGGCTGTCGCTGGGTGGTTCGACGCCCAAGGTTTCCATCCAGGCTTGAGAGCCCATGTGCCACAACTGCCCCTCAATCATGCCACTGACGCCCAGTCCAGTGACTTCTTTGGCATCGAGTACTGGCTTTTGTTGCAGACTTTTGAACGCCGAGGCGATGGGGTGGTTGCTGACTTGTTGCAAACTGGCGGCAATGGGCAGCAGTTGTTCGCTGCTGAAAACCACCTCGCCATGAAAGAGGTGTGACTGCTCAATGGTCAGGTGGTCTTCAGACAAGGTGCCGGTTTTGTCAAAAAACCAATGGTCAATGGTGTGGATGTGGGTGATGGCATCGGTGTTGTTGATCAGCAAACCCTGACGCAACAAACGGATGCCACCGGCGGTCAACGCCGTCGGCGTGGCCAGTGATAAGGCGCAAGGGCAAGTGGCAATCAACACCGCCAGCAGGGCGGGCATCATGCCAGCCGGATTGAACCAGGCATACCACAGCGCGGTGCCGGACGCCAACAACAACACCACCGAAACAAAATACCCAGCCAAACGATCCACCAATTGCAGACTGGCCGGTTTTTGGCTTTGGGCCTGTTCCATCAAGTTAGCCAGTTGGGCGATGAAGTTATTTTTGTTGTCCACAGAAATGGTGACCACCAATTCCCCATTGGTGAGTTTTGAGCCGGCATAAACAAAGTCACCCTGGCGCTTGGAAATCCATTTCGATTCACCGGTCAGTTGCGCTTCATTGACCTGGCCGCGTCCGCGAGTGACCTGGCCATCGGCAGGGATGACTTGGCCGGCTTCAACCCGTAACTGATCACCTTTGCTGAGCTGGTTCAACGGCACCGTTTCGGTGTTGTGTTGATCCAGGTATTTTTCTGCGCTGACCGGCACCAGCGCGGTCAATGATTCGCGCACATCCATGCCCTGGTGGCGCACGCTTGATTCCACAAAACGGCCCAACAACAGGAAAAAAACAAACATTGCCATCGAGTCAAAATACACGTGGCCTCCACCGGAAAAGCTCAAGTAAAGGCTAACGAAATAAGCCAAACTGATGGACAGGGCAATCGGCACGTCCATACCCAAATGGCGGTTTTTCAAATCACGCCAGGCGTTGAGGACAAAACTCTGGCCAGCATAAAAATACACCAGGGTGGCGACCAGCAAACTAACCATCAGGAAAAACTGCTTGATCTGCGGTGCCACGGTCAGGTTTTCCGGTGAATACAGCGGCACGGCCAAAGTCATGATGAACATCATGCCAAAACCGGCCACCGCCAGTTGTTTCAATTGTTTTTTGCGGCTGGCATCACCGGATCCCAGCTGGGCATCTTGTGGCATGGGTTGATAGCCCAGGCGTTCGATTTGGCTGAAAATTTCGCTCAGCCTGAGGTTGGTGGGGTTGAAGTCAACCTGCACTTTTTGGGTCACTGTGTTGATGCGACAATCGCTGATGCCATCGTATTGACCCAGCATTTTTTGAATCAACCAGGCACAAGCGCTGCAGTACATACCATCGACTTTGATGGTCACTTGGCGGCTGCCATCGGGGTTGGCCACAGTGGTTTCCTGTAACACGGTTGCTTGATCCAAATGACTCCAGTCGGTGTTTCGGTCTGCCATCGGCTGACTGGGTAACTCACTCTGACGGTAGAGGTAAAACGCTTCCTGTTGGATGCCAGTAATCAAAGTCGCTGCCGCCTGACAGCCAATGCAACACATGGGTTGGTCTATGTCGTGGATGGAGGCGGTTAACTCAACTCCTTTGGGAACGGTTTCGCCGCAATGAAAGCAAGCGGTCATGCTCAATCTTCATCAATCAGGAATCGGTGCTGTTTGGTGATCACTTGCGGGGCGTGCTGTTGGGCCACATAGACAGTGTAGAGACCGGCAATGACGGCTGAGGCCGGTAAGGAGATGACGAACCAAACCCAGGGGTATTTGTACCAAGGTAGATTTTTGGTGGCGTTTTTGTCTGCTTGTTGTTTCATTTTTTGTAACCAAAATATTTGACTTGCTCGCTGTCAGACAGGGTTATATCGTCGACAGTTGAGACCAGAATTTCGATGCTGTGGATGCGCTTGTTGGCATCGGCTTTGTTGGCCCGCACCGCGAAGGGCAGCTCCGTCAACTGGCCAGGTGGGACCACCAGGGTGTTATTACTCAGGCTGCTGATGATGCGTAGGCCGGGCAAGCCCTCGGCGCTGATTTGATAGGTTGCTGGCTGTTGGCTTTTGTTCATGACTTTTAAAGTGTAGACGTTTTCAATGTGCTGTGCATCAACAATCCGATAAAAACTGTTGCGATCATGGATTACATTGATGTCGATGGTGCTGCGGTTGGCCAGAGACAGTCCAACGGCGCTGGTCAGACCCAGCAACAACACCAGGTATAAAAGGATGCGAGGGCGCAGAATTTTGGTTGGTTCGCCGGACAGGCCTTTTTCAGTCGTGTACCTGATCAGACCCTTGGGCATACCGCTTTTTTCCATGACCTCATCACAGGCATCAATACACGCTGCACAGGCGATGCACTCGTATTGCAAACCATCGCGGATGTCGATGCCAGTGGGGCATACCTGAACACACATGGTACAGTCGATGCAATCACCAGGGTTTTCGGCTTCGCGGCGTTTTTTACCACGCATGCGTGGCTCACCGCGGCCGCTGTCATATGAGATGATGAGGGTGTTCTGATCGAACATAGCACTTTGAAAACGGGCATAAGGGCACATGTACAAACACACTTGTTCGCGCAAGAAACCGGCATTGCCATAAGTGGCCAGCGCATAGAAAAACAACCAGAAGCCCTCCCAGGGCCCCAGGCTCCAATACCATACGTTGTGGGCCAATTCGCGGATAGGGGTAAAAAAGCCCACAAAGGTGAAGCCGGTCCACAAGGCAAAAGTAATCCACAAAATCTGTTTACTTGATTTGCGCCAGATTTTATTGAAGGTCCAGGGCGCCTTGTCCAGTTTCATGCGCTTGTTGCGGTTGCCTTCAGTGAGTTGTTCCATCCAGATAAAAATTTCGGTCCACACCGTTTGCGGACAAGCATAGCCACACCACAAGCGACCAGCCAAGGCGGTGAAAAAGAACAAGGAGAAGGCAGCAATAATTAGCATCAGTGCCAAATAGATAAAATCCTGCGGCCACAAGGTCAGGCCAAAAATATGAAATCGGCGGTGTGGCAGGTCAAACAGCACCGCCTGTTGGCCATCCCAAAGGATCCAAGGCAGCACATAAAACAAACCCAACAGCACCACCACGGCCAGCTTCCGTTTGAACTGAAAGCGGCCTTTGGTTTCTCTGGGGTAGACTTTTTCGTGGGCTTTGTAGAGACTCAACTCAACGGGTTTGCTGGTCGAATCCTGACGGTCTTTGATGGCCATGGTTAACTCAGCTGTGTGGAGGGCGTTTGGCCAGTTTGGTGCGCGGCAATGCCATCACCACCCCGGCAAATAAGGCGGCCAAAAAAGTAAAGACCCAAAAAAACACAAACCCCAGGGCATAGCCTTGCCAGCGCGTCAGGTCGACTGCGAAGCTGGACAGTTGTCCCAGGTATTCAGGATCGAATAAAGCAAAAAACACCATGGACTCCATGCAGGCGCAAAAGAACGACACCCAAACCACAATGCCCAGGCGGCGATAAAAAATGCGTTTGAGCTGTCGTTGGTTAAATGTGGGGTTGGTCGGTAGTGGGTTCATGTTGTTCCGTCGCTTATTGGCTCAATGAATAGACGTAGGCAGCCACCAGTTTCACCCGGTTTTCGTCCAACAGGTCCAGCTGTGCCGGCATGTTGTTGTTGAAGCCTTCATACAAGGCGGTTTGAATCGCATCAGCCGATCCATGCAGCCAAATGTCATCGGTCAGGTTAGGTGCACCAAACATCTCTTGACCTTTGCCTTCGGGACCATGGCAAGCGGCACAAAACATACCGAACTTGGGTTGTCCGGCAGCCGCCAGTTCGGCATCATGGTCCAAGCCAGACAGGCTGCGCACATAGGCAGCGACCTCTTGGGTGCCGTCTTCACCGAGGGCTGGAGCAAAAGCGGGCATCACCCCCACACGGCCTTGTTTGATAGAGGTCAGGATGGTTTCAAAGTCACCGCCCCAATTCCAGTCATCATCGACCAGGTTGGGAAATCCCATGGCACCTTTGGCGTCGGATGCATGGCATTGCGCACAGTTGTTGGCAAACAGGCGCTGCCCTATCAACATGGCCTGTTGATCTGCTATCAGGTCGTTAATGGGTTTATCGATGAAGCCAGCAAAAGATTGATTGCTGGCATCGGTAACCTCTTGGTAATGGGTTTCAAATTCATTGATTGAAGACCATTCCAAGCTGCCTTTCATGTTGCCCAAACCGGGATAGGCATATAAGTAGCCAATGGAAAAAACAATGGTGATGACAAACAACCACAGCCACCAGCGTGGCATGGGGTTGTCGAGCTCTCGCAAGTCATCATCCCAGACATGACCGGTGGTGTTGTCTTCGCGTTTGTCGGTTTTTTTCTTGGCGGTGGCAAACAGTAGCCACAGGTAAGCCAGGATGTGGCCAATGACCACGATGATCACGGTCCAGTGCCAAAAATTACTCATGAGATTGCTCCTGTTGCTGCTTTTGTATGGTTTCGTCGTCTTCTAAGGCCAAGTGCGATAACTGGTCAAAAGACGCTTTGTTTCGTGCGCTCCAGGCCCAGGCCACGACGCCCAAAAACACCAGTAAGGTGAACGCTGTATAAAGGCCGCTGATCATGGGTACCCCCTGGGCATGGCAGTGCCCAAATCTTGTAAATAAGCCACCAAGGCATCCAGCAAAGTTTTGTCTTTGAGGCTGTCGGCGGCATTGGCAATTTGTTCATTGGTATAAGGGTGGCCCAGCGATTGCAGCACTTTCATGCTGGCAACGGTTTTATCAATATCAACTGGCGTTTCGTCAAGCCAGGGATAACCTGGCATGTTAGAAGTGGGCACCACCGCTCGGGGGTCTATCAGGTGAATTTCGTGCCACTCATCGGAGTAGCGACCACCGACCCGTGCCAGGTCTGGCCCGGTGCGTTTCGAGCCCCATTGGAATGGTCGATCATAAACTGATTCACCGGCCACAGAGTAGTGACCGTAGCGCAGCGTTTCATCAACAAAAGGTCGCACTTGCTGTGAATGACAACCATAACAACCTTCGGCGACGTAGACATTTTGTCCAGCCAGCTCCAGCGGGTTGCGCGGTTCCAGTCCCGGCACCGGCTCAACCACACTGGCTTGTGACATCAGTGGCACAATTTCAATGATGCCGGCAAAACTGATGACGATGGCCACAAGCACACCCATCAGACCGATGTTTTTTTCTATTTTCTCGTGTTTGCTCATGCGTTTGCTCCTACCGCAGTTGCCGGTTGGTTTGCGGTCGAATCTTCACCTTTGATGGTTTTCCAAGTGTTGTAAGCCTGAATCAGGATGCCGACAAAAAACAGCAAGCCGCCAATCACCCGGATAACATAATAAGGATAGGTGGCTTCAATGCTTTCCACATGGGTGTAGACCAGAGAACCGTTGGCATCGACCTCACGCCACATCAAACCTTGCATCACACCTGCTATCCACATCGAGGAGATGTATAAAACGATACCAATGGTGGCAATCCAGAAGTGGACATTGATCAGTTGGGTGCTGTACATGCCAGATTTACCCCACAACCTGGGTGTTAATGAATACAAAGAAGCCATGGTCATCAGCGCCACCCAGCCCAGGGCGCCGGAATGCACGTGGCCAATGGTCCAGTCGGTGTAATGAGACAAGGCATTAACTGTTTTGATGGACATCATCGGTCCTTCGAAAGTACTCATGCCATAGAAAGACAGTGCCACAATCATCATTTTGATGATGGGGTCGGTGCGCAGTTTGTCCCAGGCACCGGACAAGGTCATGATGCCGTTAATCATGCCGCCCCATGAAGGTGCCAACAGAATCAGTGAGAACACCATGCCCAAGGACTGCGCCCAATCTGGCAGAGAAGTGTATTGCAGATGGTGCGGCCCGGCCCACATGTAGGTGGAAACCAGGGCCCAGAAATGCACAATCGAGAGGCGGTAAGAATAAACCGGGCGTTCGGCTTGTTTGGGCACAAAATAATACATCATGCCCAAAAAACCGGCGGTCAGGAAAAAGCCCACGGCGTTGTGGCCATACCACCATTGGGTGAGGGCATCCACGGCGCCGGAATATATGGGGTATGACAAATGCCAGTTGACCGGAATGGCCAAGTTGTTCACGATATGCAACACCGCAATGGTGATGATAAAGGCGGCATAAAACCAATTGGCCACATAAATGTGCTTCACCGTGCGTTTGGCGATGGTGCCAAAGTAAACATAGGCGTAAATCACCCAAACCACCGTCAGCAACAGGTCCAAAGGCCATATCAATTCGGCATATTCTTTACTTTGGGTGTAGCCAAAAGGCAAAGTCAGCACAGCACCCACAATGACCAGTTGGTAGCCCCAGAATGACAGGCTGGCCAGATAATTAGAAATCAGAGGCGCTTTACAGGTGCGTTGCACCACATAGTAGGAGGTCCCCAGCAAGGCATTACCACCAAAAGCAAAAATCACCGCATTGGTGTGCAATGGCCGCAGGCGACTGTAGGTCAGCCACGGCAGGTCAAAATTCAATTGTGGCCAGGCCAGTTGGGCGGCAATCAGGAGCCCGACCAGCATCCCCACGATGCCCCAGAAGATGGTTGCAATGGTGAATTGCTTGACCACTTTATCGTTAAATTCAATCATAATTTGACCACTTGGTGCCCATTAAAAGAATGATTTGGATTATAATTAGTGGTCTACTTGGGTGGTCTTGACGCAGGTCAAGATTAATCGCTTTTCATAAAAATAAATCTTAAGGTGTTATTCAGCGCATTCAAAAATCCGTTAAGTCCTGACAAAAATTGTGGCGAATGTATCTTGTGTCATCAACAACCAGAAGACACGTTCAACCAGTTGGGCGACACCTTGAAAACCCATCAGAAGAATCAGGTTTTATTTACTGCCGGATCACGGTTTGATTGTTTATACACGGTTAAATCGGGCATGTTCAAGTCCACGTATATGACCGCTGATGGCGATGAGCGCATTGTTGAAGTGTTTCTGCCAGGCCAGGTGATGGGTTTTGATGGTATCCATCAGGGGCATTATAAAACCACGGTCAAAGCCATAGGGTCAGCGACGTACTGTGCCATTTCGTATGAAGCCTTGAAGCAGGTCGCCTGTGACCATCCTGACATCAACCTGCGTCTGATGCGCATGATGAGCGGTAAAATATTTAAGTTTGAAGCGGACCCCAATGACCAACCAGCCACGCAAAAAGTGGTGGAATTTATCATGCAAGTGTCTGACCATTTCCGCCGGCATGGCTTTTCAGCCCACCAGTTTCCATTTCCCATTTCACAACGGGATTTGGCCAATTACCTGAACTTGGCTGAAGAAACCCTGAGCCGGGTATTGAAGCGGCTGAAACAAGACAACACCCTGGTGCTAAAAAACCAGCAAATACAAATCAATGACCTGAGTTTGTTGCGGCAGGCGATGTCGTGAGTGGATTTGTGATTGAAATCAAACCCAACGACCCCATATACGCAGCATTGAAAATTAACCCAACCTTGTGACCGAGGTTTTAAGGAGAAAAAAACATGAGTGATAACATTATCCAAGCCACCGATGCCACCTTTGACGAAATCACCAATTCTGACGTGCCTGTGTTGGTCGATTACTGGGCTGAGTGGTGTGGACCTTGCCGCATGATTGCCCCCATCCTCGAAGAGGTTGCTGACGAATTAGATGGTCAAGTTAAAGTGGCCAAACTGAACATTGAAGACAACAAAGAAACCGCCGTCAAAATGGCCATCCGTGGTATTCCCACGCTGATGGTATTCAAAAACGGTGAAGTCATCGATCAACACGTCGGTGCCGTATCTAAAGGCCAGCTGCTGGACTTTTTGAAAAAACACACGGCTTGATTCTTAAAAAAACGCCCGATTTTCATCCGAATCGGGCGTTTTTTTTCTTTCTGGCTGGACAGTCCTGAACTTACATGGTAGTTTATACAACATCAATTGCGACAAGCCTTTTGTCGAATTCACATTTCCTGAAAATTTGAATAATAAGCCATCACCCAAAAGCATGCGTGTGGCCAAAATAACTAGCAACTTTTAACTAATTTAACAACACCACCTGACAGGCTTCCTGCCTCAAACACATCGATCATCATATAACTATCTATTTATGAACCTATCTGAACTAAAACAAATGTCGACCACCAGGTTGACTGAAATTGCCAAAGAAACCGGGGTTGAAACCCGCTCCAGGGTCCACAAACAACAAATGATTTTTTCGATTTTGAAAAAACATGCCAAAAAAGGGGAAGACATTTTTGGTGATGGCGTACTTGAAGTACTGCCTGATGGTTTTGGATTTTTGCGTGCACCGGAAGGCTCTTATCAGGCTGGTCCAGATGACATCTATGTATCACCCAGCCAGATCAGGCGCTTTGGTTTACAAACCGGTGACACCATTGTCGGTAAAATCAGACCACCAAAAGACTCAGAACGTTATTTTGCCTTGTTACAGGTCAGCACCATCAACTATGAGCCACCTGAAAACACCAAAGGCAAAATCATTTTTGAAAACCTCACGCCGCTGTTTGCTACCGAGCATTTGAAAATGGAGCGGGGCGATGGGTCCAGAGAAGATTTGACCACCCGCATCATTGATTTGGTGGCCCCCATAGGCAAAGGGCAACGTGGCTTGATTGTGTCTCCGCCGAAAGCCGGTAAAACCATGATCCTGCAAAACATCGCCACTTCGATAGCCCTGAATAACCCAGAAGCCAAATTGTTCGTGTTGTTGATTGATGAACGTCCAGAAGAAGTTACCGACATGCAACGCACGGTCAAGGGCGAAGTGATTGCTTCCACCTTTGATGAGCCTGCCACCCGCCACGTGCAAGTGGCTGACATGGTGATTGAACGTGCCAAACGTTTGGTTGAGCACAAACAAGACGTGATTATTCTGCTGGATTCGATCACCCGTCTGGCCCGAGCCTACAACACCGTGACTCCGGCTTCAGGCAAAATCCTTACCGGTGGTGTGGATGCCAACGCCTTACACCGCCCGAAAAAATTCTTTGGTGCCGCCCGTAATGTCGAAGAAGGGGGCTCATTAACCATCATCGCCACCGGCCTGGTTGAAACCGGATCGAAAATGGACGAAGTGATTTTTGAGGAGTTCAAAGGCACCGGTAACATGGAGGTTCACTTGGATCGCCGGGCTGCAGAAAAACGCATCTGGCCAGCCATGAACATCAACAAATCAGGTACCCGCCGAGAAGAGCTGATTGTCGAAAGTGACTTCTTGCAAAAAGCCCATATCTTGCGCAAAATCCTCAATCCCATGGATGACCTACAAGCCATTGAGTTCTTGCTGGATAAACTCAAAGACACCAAAACCAACGAGGAATTCTTCACCTCGATGAAGCGTTAAAAAGAACACCTTTGCGTGACGGCATTGGTTAAAATAAACCAATGTCGTCTACCAGATTGCAAAATTACGCTGCCATAGATTTGGGCTCCAACTCCTTTCATTTGTTGGTCGCAGCCTTCAAGTCAGGACAAATCATTCCCATCGATTCAGTCAAGCACATGGTGCGCATGGCCGCTGGATTGGACAGTGATAAAAACATCGCGCCTGAATACCTGGAAAAAGCCTACGATTCGCTGCGCTCGATGTCTGAGCGCATCAAAAACATCCCTGCCAGTCGCGTCCGCATTGTCGGCACCAACACCCTGCGGGTGGCGAAAAATGCCGCCGAGTTCATTCGCGAAGCCGAACAAATCCTGGGTCATGAAATAGAAATCATTTCCGGTCGAGAAGAGGCCAGGTTGTTGTACTTGGGGGTGGCCGAATCGACCAAAGGAAATCCTAGCCGCAAATTGGTGATGGACATCGGCGGTGGCAGCACCGAGTTAATCATTGGTGATGGCATGCAGCCTAAACAAAGAGAGAGTCTGTACATGGGTTGTGTCAGTTACACCCGCCGGTTTTTCAAAGGCGGTGACATCAGTGAGCACAATTTCTACAAAGCCGTGCTGCATGCCATGCAGGAATTAAACCCACACATCCAAGAATACAAACAAACCGGTTGGCAACATGCGGTGGGTGCATCGGGCACCTTGCGCGCCACCGCCGGCATCCTCGAGGCCAACCAATGGGCCGCCAGCGGCATCACCCGCAGTGGTATGATGCAGCTCATCACCGCTTGTTTAGAGTTGGGCCACATCGACCATTTAAATCAATTGCCCGGATTGAGCGAAGACCGCCGACCGGTATTCATCGGTGGTTTGGCGATTGTCTATGCCTTGCTTGAAGCCTTTGACCTAGAGGAAATGGATGTTTCGAACGGGGCTTTGCGTGAAGGCATGATTTATGAAATGTCTGACGGCCCCAAAACGCGGTCAGTAACCCAGCGCAGTGTCAAAAAACTCAGCGATCAATTCACCGTCGATGTGGCCCATGTTGAACATGTGTTGCGTTACAGTGAAATGTTGTTAGAAAAATTGAACGTGGTGATTGAAAAGCGCTTGGTTAATTTGCTCAAAGCAGCCATTCGTTTGCATGAAATCGGTCTGTCCATAGCCCACTCGCAATACCACAAAATCGGCGCCTTTGTGGTCAACAATGCCGACATGCCTGGATACTCTAACCAACAAAAGCTGGTGATGGCCACCTTGATCAGACTGCATCGACGCAAAATCAGCAGGAACGTGTTGGCCAAATTGACTGAGCGACAACATGAAGTGGTGGTGCAACTGCTGGTGATCATGCGCCTGGCAGTGGTGTTCGCCCGCAATCGCCATTTTGATCCTTTGCCGTTAGAGCGTTTGCATTGGCGACGGCAACAGGTGTATTTAGACATTCAGCCGGAATGGTTGGAAGCCCATCCCTTAATCAAAGCTGACCTCAAAGATGAAGTCAAACAGTGGCACCACATGGGTCTGGTGTTGCTGATCAATCAGTCGCAAACAGTTGGCTGAAGTCTTTGAACCCCTTAAATTCTAAGGCATTTCCCGAGGGGTCTTTGAAAAACAAAGTCGCCTGTTCACCGGGTAAACCCTGAAAGCGGATGTAAGGTTCAATGATGAATTCGGTGCCAGCAGCGGTCAGCCGGTCAGCCAGTTGTTGCCAGCTGGCCATGTCCAGCACCACCCCAAAATGAGGAATCGGAACACCATGGTCATCAACATTGTTGTTGATCAATCTGACTTGGCCATCAGGGCCCAGTGAGGGATCCAGATGACACACCAATTGGTGGCCATACAGGTCCAAATCAATCCAATCCTCGGCGCGACGCCCTGGCTGGCAGCCCAAAGTGTTGAGGTAGAACGCTTCGGCTTCTTCGACGTTTCTGACGGGGATGGCTAAATGAAAAGGCTTGACCATGTGACTTATTTGATAGAATGGAATCAGCCAACATCATAGCAGTAAGGATTCGTTATTTGAAAGTCATTTTAAATGTCGATGCCATCACCCAGCCCATCACCGGCATTGGACAATACACCCTGAATTTGGGACAACGGTTACAACAGTTACCAACCATTGAGCAGCTGCGTTTGTTTGCTGCTGATCGCTGGGTTTCTGAGTTGAATCCTAATGCCCCTCACAGCCGCTGGTTGGGACGGTTGCGGCGTTGGGTGCCGTTCAAATCATTGGCGCTTAATGCCTATGCCAAACGCCGTGCCAGCAAGTTCACGCAACTGGCCAGTGGCCTTGAGGACCATGTTTTGCACAGTCCCAATTTTGTGCTGATGCCATTTGATGGTCCCAGTGTCGCCACTTTTCATGACCTGTCATTCGTGCATTACCGCGACACCCAGCCTGAATACCGTTTGCGATTTTTGGACCGTGAAATTCCCAAAACACTGGCCCAAGCTCAGGTATTGATCACGCCATCAGCGCACGTCAAACAAGAGGTTATTGATCATTATGGCTTTCCCGCCGATCGCATCTACGTCACACCATTGGGCGTTTCTGACCAGTTCAAACCCTATGATCAGCAGGCCACTGAAGTCACTTTAGCGCAAGCAGGCTTGAAATATAAAAGCTATGTTTTGTCGGTTGCGACCACCGAACCGAGAAAAAACCTGGAACGACTGCTGACTGCTTATGCTCAGCTGCCGGCGCCATTGCGCCAAAGCTTTCCGCTGGTGTTGGTGGGTTCCACCGGTTGGTTGAATCAACAACTCAATCAAACCATCCAGTCACTGGTCAAAGCGGGGGAAATCAAGTCTTTGGGTTATGTCGATGAAAAGACCTTACAACACCTGTATGCTGGTGCGCGTGTGGTGGCGTTGCCATCGCTGTATGAAGGATTTGGTTTGCCGGTGATTGAAGCCATGGCCTCAGGAACAGCGGTGTTGACCAGTGCGGGATCTGCCATGCAGGAAGTGGCTGCAGGTCATGCCTGTTTGTGTGATCCTTTGGCTGTGGATGACATGGCTGCCGGTCTACAAAATTTGCTGGAAGATGACAAGCAAGCCGCCAGTCTGGCCTCGGCGGGCTTGGCACACAGCCAATCATTCAGTTGGCAACGCTGTGCCGAATTGACTGCCGCGGCCTATGCGGCGGCCAATGTGGCGACCAGGCCCTAACCGATTAATTCAAAATAACTCAGACAGTCTTAATCAGTAATTGCCAATCAAGCACTGAATCAACATGTCGATGTCTTCGGTTTCTAAATCAGCATGCAAGGTCAGGCGCAGTCGGCACTGATTTTTGGGCACGGTGGGCGGCCTGATGGCGGTGGTGATGATGCCGCAGTCTTTCAGGTATTGGGATTTTTCCAATGCCGCGGCTTCGGTTTTCAGCATGATGGGCTGAATGGCAGAATCAGTGAACCGGGCCACCTCATCCAGACCATATTGTTCACAGCCTTTGCGAAACTGGTGAATCAACTCCAGAATTTTTTCTCGGCGCCAGGGTTCACTGCGGATAATTTCCAACGCTTTCAGGGTGGCTGCCACCACCGGAACTGGTAAAGCGGTGTTGTATTTGTAGGTGCGGGCCTTTTGAATGATGGTTTCTACCAAGTCGTCTGAGGCTGCCACATACGCACCGGCGGTGCCAAAAGCTTTACCAAAAGTACCCGACAGTATCGGTATTTCGGTTTCACTCAGGCCCATGGTATCCAGTACCCCGCGGCCTTGTTCACCGGTCACACCAACGCCATGACAATCATCCACCCACAACAAGGCGTTGTAGGTGTGGGCGCTCAGTGACGCCGAAAACAAGTCATGGCTGTCGCCGTCCATGCTGAAGATGCCTTCGGTGGCCCATAACTTGAAGCGATTGATGTTGTCCTTCAGCAAGGCCTCGGCTTTGTCGTTGTTGAGGTGAGGATAGCGCTTCAGTTCAGCCTGAGTGACCATGGCGGCATCAATCAGCGAGGCGTGGTTCAGCCGGTCTTGAACAAACCAGTCACCGCGTTTGAGCAAAGCCTGCGCCACGCCCAAGTTGGCCAGGTAGCCGGACGAAAACAACACCACGCGCGGATAGCCCAAAAACTCGGCCATGGCAAACTCTAACTCCTGGTGCATTGAAGTGTAACCTGACATCAGCGGTGATCCGGTAGAACCAAAACCAAATTTACTGGCAGCGTCATGAGCTGCCAAGATAACCGCTGGATGGGAGGCCAAGCCCAGGTAGTCGTTGCTGTTGAAATTTAACATCTGTCGCCCTTCAATCGACACATAGCGACCCACTTGTGAGGTCCGCGTCAGGCGCTCCCGAAACAGGTTATCTGCTTTCAGCTGTTCCAGTTGTTGGTCATAGTTCATGGCGATGTGGAGTCCAGGCGGGCATAGGGACAACCATTATAGCTAAATTTTTAAACGGTGTGCAGGCGCTGGTTGAGCTGTTGATCTGCGCTGCTTACCTTATAGCAATGACATTTAAAGGCTATGCAAAAAACCTTTTAATGTCTGGCCGGCATGGCCTCTATGCCCAGTTTTTTGAACAGTGCCATGTCTTTGTTTTCTTCGGGGTTGGCGGTGGTGAGTAATTTTTCACCGTAGAAGATGGAGTTGGCGCCAGCAAAGAAACACATGGCCTGAACTGCTTCGGACATGTCATTGCGGCCAGCCGATAAGCGCACCATGGATTTGGGCATCATGATGCGAGCCACCGCAATGGTGCGAACAAAATCTAATTCATCGATTTTGTCGATACCATGTAACGGGGTGCCTTTGACTTGGACCAGGGCATTGATGGGTACGCTGCCTGGGTGTTGTTCGAGGTTGGCCAAAGCCATCAACATGCCACCGCGATCGCGCTGTGACTCTCCCATACCAACGATGCCACCGGAGCAGACGTTGATGCCTGATTCCTGCACGTTTTTCAGGGTGTCCATGCGCATTTCAAATTTGCGGGTGGTGATGATCTTTTTGTAATACTCTTCTGAGGTATCGATGTTGTGGTTGTAATAATCCAGGCCAGCATCCGACAGCTTTTTAGATTGTTCGGGTGACAACATCCCCAGAGTTAAACAGGTTTCCATACCCAGGGCTTTGACGCCTTTAACCATTTCAATGACCTGATCCAGATCACGGTCTTTGGGGCTGCGCCAGGCCGCACCCATACAGAATCGGGTGGCGCCTTGTTGTTTGGCCAGACCGGCTTGTTCCACCACGGTGTCCACTTTCATCAACGGTTCGGCTTCTACCTCAGTTTCATAGCGCACCGATTGCGGACAGTAATTACAGTCCTCAGGACAAGCACCGGTTTTGATGCTCAGTAAGGTGCTGATTTGGACGTGGTTGGGGTTGAAGTATTCGCGGTGAAGTTGGTGGGCTTTAAACATCAGGTCATTGAAGGGCAGGGCGAATAATTGTTCAACTTCTTCAATGGTCCAATCGTGGCGAATTTCTGCTGAGTCGGTCATGTGGTATGGCAAAAAAATCAAAACATGAAGTATGCGATGTGAGCAACAATTAGTCAATGTTTGCGCAATGATTAAACACTTTGGCGACAGAAAAATTCAAACCGCAGCCTGGCCGAATCTGACATCGTGTCTTCATGTTAAAATCAGTTCGTTTAAACTTATCGCCACATCAAATCCAGAGGTACTATGCCAGTTCATGAAATCAAACACCCACTGATCCAACACAAGACGGGTTTGCTCCGTCAAAAAAACATTCGAGTACCTGAATTTCGTCAAATTGTTGGTGAGATAGGGGCCTTGTTGACCTATGAAGCCACCCGTGACCTGGAGACCAGCGAACACACCATTGGTACCTGGGCGGGCCAAACCCAGGTTGAGAAGATGGCGCAGAAAAACATCACTGTGGTGCCGATATTGCGTGCCGGTTTGGGCATGTTGGATGGGGTGCTGCAGATGTTGCCTGGGGCCGGCGTATCGGTGGTAGGGTTTGCCCGCAACGAAGCCACCTTGGAAGCTGAACAATATTATGCCAAGTTGGTTGATGGCATAGCCGACAAAACCGTGATTGTGATTGATCCGATGTTGGCCACCGGTGGCACTTTAGAAGCCACCCTGGACTTGCTGAAGGAAGCCGGCTGCCAGAAGATCAAAGGCATTTTTTTGGTGGCAGCGCCTGAAGGCCTGTCACGCATCCAGCAGCGGTTTCCGGAGGTAGATATTTATGTGGCTGCCATTGACGACCATTTGAACGACCAGGGTTACATTTTGCCAGGCCTCGGTGATGCGGGAGACAAGATTTTTGGTACCTTGTGAACAGCCATTACGAGGATAAAAAACTGACGCGGATGAAATGGTTGTGGGGCCCGGTGCTGTTGGTACAGGGTTTTTGGGTCAGAATGAAAACCCCCAAACTACCAGAACCAGCCATGCGGCGCAGCGGTGTGGTGGGCAAGGGCCAAGCCTTGCGATTGTTGCTGTTGGGTGATTCTTCCGCTGCCGGAGTGGGGGCTGAAAAACCGGAGGAGGGCTTGTTAGGCCAATTGCTTGAACAATTGCGAAGTGAGTACACGGTACACTTTGAGATGTTGGCCAAAACCGGTTACACCACAGTCGATGCCATCGAACAATTGCGGACCTCCGAAGCCAGACCCGTGGATGTGGTGGTCACGGCATTGGGGGTCAATGACGTCACCTCACAATTGAATAGTCAACAGTGGCTGGCTCAACAAACTGAATTGTTGGGTCTGATTATTGAGCGCTACAACCCAACCCAAATCATTGTTTCTGGATTGCCTCCAGTGGCAGATTTTCCAGCCTTGCCTTGGCCGTTGAATCAATACCTGGGGCGGCGTGCAGACCTGTTTGATCAGACGCTGCCAGCAGAATTGGCAGACATCAAACCGGCTGAATTCCTGTCCTTGCGCGGCTGGCCAAAATCGGCTTTGCCAGCTTCTGATGGTTTTCATCCCGGGCCCTCAGTCTACCGACTTTGGGCGCAGAAAATCAGCGAAAGAATCAGTCATAAAAGGAAGAATGGACCCACCGGTGACTGACGTCGCATGCCTGCTTGGGTCAAGGCGATTGGTTGATCAATTGATAGGATTGAGGTTCACCCCAACCAGTTAATTCCAAACCGTTCACTTGACCTGCTGGGTCGCGCTGGAACTGTATTCGTGCTTTGATAAATCCCAATTTAAAGGTGTCATTACCGATGTAGGTCATGGCTTGTTTGGGCTGTTTTTCTGCCGCAAAGAACAAACGATTATCCAACAATTTGATGGCCATGCTTTGGTTGTTTTCTGGCCGAGCATAGGTGCCGGTGTAAGCTGTTAATGCAGCAGTTTCAATGGCTACCGGAAAGCCATGGTCTGTCATCGGTCGCTCAGGTTTTAACAAGTGCAAAGCAATGTCTTCAATGCTTTCGGTGCCATTGGTGATGCCTGCCACCACGGTCTGTGTCTCTGGAGAAATCATCAAGATGGCATTAAAACCTGCCGTGGCCCCGTTGTGCCAAATGATGTCATTGCGGATAAACCAACCCAATCCCACTTGCACCTCACCTTGGTGTTGGGCTTGGGTGACCAAACGCAACGCCTGGGTTAGCTGGGGATTAACTTTGGCCGCCTCTGGGTTAAGTATGTAACTGCCGTAAGTCAATAAGTCGCGGATGTCAGTGCGCAACCAACCGGCACCGGCCAAGGCCTTGAATTGCCAAGCAGTAGCTGGTTTATTGCCTCGGTAGCCAGTGGCCAACAAGGCCTCAGGAACCGCGTCCAGGGATTGGTAAGTGTGTTGCAAAGCCAGCGGTTGCAACAATTTTTCGGCAACCAAGTGTTCAAATGACTGGCCGGCTTGTGCGGCCAGGGTCTCACCCAGTAAACCGAAGCCGAAATTGGAGTAGGCCAGGTCTTTGCCAACGGCTTTGATTGTCGTCATTTTGACACCAGCCAACAACTGCTGTCGGTCGTATTCGGCATAGGGATCCTGATTAAAAACAGCCAGGTTTTTTGGCAGTCGTGGTAAGCCGGAAGTGTGGGTGGCTAAATGTTTGAATGTCACTGGCTGACCACTGTCATCTTGCAGTGCAAAGGGTTGTGGCCACCAGCGCTGTACCGGATCATTGAGAGACACCTGCTCATTGGTTACTTGTTGAGCCAGCAGCAATGCAGTGAAAGTTTTGCTGATGGAGCCCATTTCATAAACGGTGGCAGTGGTGGCCGGCGTTTTGGACTCACGGTTTTGCCAACCAGCCACATAAACATCAGTTTCACCTTCAGTCAACATGCCAAAAGCGATGGAAGCATTCAGTTCATGTTTAACCCGCTGATCGATTTCAAACTTGACCTCATTGGGTATTTCGGCCTGGCTGGTGTGGAGAAAAATAATCAGCAATGCGGTGAATTTTTTCATGTTAAATCCTGTTTTTGAGGTCATTGTAACGCCATCATTGGAATCGACCAATCGGTTTAAAGTGATTGTTTGCCTTGGTTTTAAACGTGACCAACAGCACTGTATTTCTGCTGCCAAGTGGGTACAATATTTATTCTTTTAAATCTGATCGAGACTGAGGATACAACATGAAAAAACAATTATTAATGGCAGCAGGTATGTTGGGTGTGGCTTTAACCGCCCAAGCTGAAATGACACTGGAAGGGGTGTTAGAAGAATACATTGAGGTCCGTGGTGGCATCGAACAGATTGAAAACACCAAAACCATGAAAGCCACAGGCAAAATGATGATGGGTACCATGGAGGCCCCTTTTGCCTTCACTTACAAAGCCCCCAATAAGGTTTACACCACGTTCGAAATTCAAGGCATGAAAGGCATTCAGGCCTATGACGGTGAGCAGGGTTGGCAGGTGATGCCATTTATGGGCAAACCCGAGGCCGTTTTGATGTCAGAAGATGAGTTGAAACAAGTCAAAGACCAAGGCGAAATTGAAGGGCCATTGGTGTTTGCTGAGAAAAAAGGCACGGTATTGGAATTGATTGGTGAAACCGAAGTGGAAGGCACTCCCGTGATTGAAATCAAAGCCACCAAGAAAAACGGCGATGTGATTCATGTGTTCTTGGACAAAGAATACAAGCTCGAAGTGATGACCCGTTCTAAAGTACAGATGATGGGCCAGGAAGTGGAAGCGGAAACTTACATGAGTGATTACAAAGAAGTGGGCGAGAACAACGTGCCTGTGGCCCATTCGATGGCGGTTAAAATCAATGGCATGGCTGCCCAAAACCTGAATTTTGAAAAAGTTGAATTCAATGTCGAAGTGGATGATGCTTTGTTTGAAATGCCAGCGGCTGCTGAAGCCACTGAGCCTACTGAAACCACAGAATAATCACAGGTGATTTCATGAAAAAAATAATTGGTTTACTGGCGGGCACTTTGTTGCCCGCTTTCAGTTCTGCCCAAGCCATTGAGGTGGATTCTTATACTTTTGGTGGTTTGAAAGCCCGGGCCATTGGTCCGGCCGTGATGAGTGGTCGTATCTCAGACCTTGATGCCACCCACACCGATGTGCCGGTGATTTATGTGGGTACCGCCAGTGGCGGGGTGTGGAAATCTAAAGATGGTGGCATTGGTTTTGAGCCCATTTTTGATGACCACAACCAGTCCATTGGCGCGGTGACCATTGATCCCAACAACCCAGAAAATATTTGGGTGGGTACTGGCGAGTCATGGGTGCGAAACACCGTGTCTGTCGGTGACGGCGTTTACCTGTCTAGCGATGGTGGGGACAAATGGCAGCACTTGGGGCTGGAGCAAACCGAGCGCATTGCGGCCATTGAAGTCAGCAGCCAATCCAGTGATGAGGTGTTTGTCTGTGCCACGGGTGCGTTGTGGAATGACTCTGAAGAGCGCGGTGTTTACCGCAGCAAAGACCAGGGTGAAACCTGGGAGCGGGTGCTGTACATCAACCAAGCAACCGGTTGTTCTGATTTGGTGATGGACCCCAACAACCCCAACATCTTGTTTGCTGGCATGTGGGAATTCCGCCGCTACCCTGACTACTTCACTTCCGGTGGCGAAGGCAGTGGTTTGTATCGATCAGTTGATGGTGGCGATACTTGGCAGGAATTGACTCAAGGCTTACCTGAAGATGAAAAGGGCCGCATTGCCTTGGCCATTGCGGCCTCGCAAAGCACCACCGTGTATGCCACGGTGGAAGCAGAAAGCACGGCTTTGTACCGCTCCGATGACATGGGCAAAAGCTGGCAGCGCAAATCCGATTCCGACATGGTGCAAATGCGTCCGTTCTATTTTGGTGAGTTGAAAGTGGACCCAGAAGATCCGGAACGGGTCTACAAACCCAGTTTCATCACCGTCACCAGTGTCGATGGCGGCGAAACCTTCAGTTCCATGTTTGGCGGCGGTTTTAATTTCCCCGTTCATCCAGATCACCACGCCTTGTGGATCAACAACAGCAACCCGAATCAACTGTTGCTGGGCACCGATGGTGGTGTTTACATCAGCTACAACAAAGGCGGTAACTGGCGTTTGGTCGGTGCTTTGCCGGTCAGTCAGTTCTATCATGTGTCGCACGATGACCAGTGGCCGTATCACGTCTATGGCGGATTGCAGGACAACGGTTCCTGGGAAGGTCCATCGCGATCCCCTGGCGGCATCAAACCCGGCGACTGGAACTCCATTGGTATGGGTGATGGTTTTTGGGCCTTTGTTGATAAGCAAGACCACAACACCATTTATTCTGAATACCAGGGCGGTAAATTATTGCGCCTGAACAGACAGTTGGGAGAAATCAAAAACATTCCTCCCGTGGCCAGTGGAGATGAAGAAGCGTTGCGCTTTAACTGGAACACCCCGTTGTTGGTCAGTGAGGCCAATGTCGGAACCATTTACTACGGTTCACAATACCTGCACAAATCAACCGACCGCGGTGAATCCTGGCAGACCATTTCGCCAGACCTGACCACCGATGACCCCAAGCGTCAGCGTCAAGACAGCACCGGTGGTATCACCATTGATAATTCAACCGCTGAAAACAATGCCACCATTTACAGCATCGCTGAGTCCCTGTTGGATCCGCAGTTGTTGTGGGTGGGGTCAGACGATGGCTTGATTCACCTGTCTAAAAACGGCGGTGAAAGCTGGCAAAATGTCGGCAAAAACATCAAAGGCGTACCCAAGGGCACTTGGGTTTCTCGGGTCACCACCAGTCCTCATGAGGTGGGCACTGCCTTCGTCACATTTGATGGCCATCGCACCGGCGACATGAAAACCTATACCTACCGCACCGATGACTTTGGCCAAAGCTGGCAGTCCCTGGGTGCAGAAGGCTTGGGTTATGCTTGGGTGCTGAAGCAAGACACAGTTAACCCAGATTTGTTGTTCCTGGGTACCGAGTTTGGGCTATACCTCAGTTTGGATGCCGGTGAAAGCTGGGCCAGATTCAAAGAAAACTTGCCCAAGGTCGCGGTCCATGATTTGGTCATTCATCCCACCGAACATGACGTGATTTTGGCCACCCATGGTCGTGGTGTTTACATCCTAGATGACATTTCACCGTTGCGGGCACTGACTCAGGAGATGTTGGCTGAAGATGTGGTGATGTTGCCATCCAGACCGTCTGTGATGGTTGAAGGTGGCGCGCTGCAAAGCTTCTCTGGAGGTGATGATTTCATTGGTGAAAACCCTTCTGAAGTGGCTGTGATTACGTATTACCTGAAAAAGCGCCACATGTTTGGCGACATGAAAATCAACATCCTTGATGACAATGATGAGGTGATCACCACATTGGTGGCTGGTAAACGCCGCGGCATCAATCGGGTGGACTGGCCAATGCGACTGAAAGCACCCAAGTTCCCACCATCGACCTCGTTGGTACCAGGATTTCTGGGACCTCGGGTGGCCGAAGGGACTTATAAGGTGGAGCTGGTTAAAGGCAAGAAAAAGTATTACTCCACCGTTGAGTTGGTGGCCGATCCCAGGTCTGAGCACAGCGTTGAGGATCGCCAAGCCCAACAGCAATTGTCCATGCAGTTGTACAATGACATCAATGACCTGACCTTCCAACTCAGTCGCCTCAAAGACGTGGTGGATCAGCTGGATGCCGTTGAGGAAAAAAGTTCGTCTTTACAAAAGCAAGCTGATCGTTTTGAGTCGTCATACAACGACATCAATGCCCGCTTCACCGCCACCAAAAAAGGCATGATCACGGGTGAATCCAAGTTGCGTGAACAGTTGGGTACTTTGTTTGGTAATGTGGTCGGTTTCAACGGCCGCCCCAGCCAAACGCAGTACCAGCAAGCTGAAAAATTGGCGGACGAAGTGGCCGAGGCCATTGCCGCCAGTGAGTCCTTACTGGAAGACCGCCTACCGGCTTTGAACAAGGCGTTGGGTGATAAAAAAGACATCCAGTTACTTGAGCGTGAAGCCTGGAATGAGAAAAATGGCATGGGTTTAGCCACGCCCACGGTTAACAAGGCTTGGTTGGTCAATGGTGCCCACATCTACCATTGATGAACATGCTTTAAAAAGCATTAAAGGGGTCCTGTCGGGCCCCTTTTTTTACCCGCCAATTAATTCAGACACTGCTTGCTATGAATTTTCAAAAAATAAACGTCATTGCTGCTTTTTAATTGTTTTAAGCGATTTTACTCAATTGAGAAAAATACACGTTTAACCAGTAATATGCGTAAACAAAGGCATTTGTGCACCTCTATCAGCCCATATCCTGATAAAAAAGCAGTCAAAAATTTTCTTCAAACCCAAAAATCAATGACTTACAATAAATCCATAAAAATAAGCGTGCACAAAAAACGCCGATATCTTAATAGATGGCATACATGCACTATTAATAAATTGTTAGCTTACAAAAGGAATAGTTCATGCTCTATAGGGTTTTACTCGTAATAATATTAACATTTTCTATTGCAGGTTGCGTTTCATCTCGTACTGGTAACGATGTTGGCGAGTGGATTCCAATGACAGATGATCAAGAAGAAATTGACTTAAGCAAAGAGTATGGAATGCTTAATGCAAATCAAATCTTTGATGGTTTGGCGTTTTGGGAAGATTCACCCGTATATCTAAAGCCACCATACTCTTTTCACTGGGATGGCAATAAAGTCCGAGTCTGGTCACCCTATAAAACTCAAAAAAATGCCTTCAATGTCGCAAGGTTTGATGTAGACGTAGATAAATGTCATGGCTTAAGCTCAGCATTAAGCTCTTTAAAAGAAGAGATTAAACATTCTGTATCTAGAATGGTGGATGATGGCCCTGAAATGTACCGTACAACAATTGTTATGAGTCCTACTTTCTATAAAATTAAAATTTTCCCTCCTAATATGCTTGGCTCCATTACTCTGAACAATATTGAATGGGACAGAGTGTCATGGATTAAGGAAGCTAAAAATGTTAAATTTATTGCTGAAGGTTGCAAGAAAAGCTAACAAGCGCATGTTGCGGATAAATTTCCGCTGCGCTCAAATTTACCGCAAATGCGGGCGTTATGCCCCCAAGACCTGATATTTAAATTTGGTAAAGTTTTGTGACTCCAATGATTGAACAGCTGAGAAAAGCGACTGCGACAGTCCTCGATTTGAATCAACCGGCACATACCCTTCGGCCTGAGGTCATCGAAATAACGACAGTACTTGCCAGCTCACAGGCTGTTTGGGCCACATCCCAGCAAGACATTTCGAGAGGTGAAACCCAAACTTCAAATGGCCTGGCTATATCTCCCACCATGGCGGCCATGTGTGCCGAGGACTACGTGCGAACCATTGCCTTTATTCGTGGCATACATGCTGCCATAGTTGATGTTCGGAATCGGTTACCCGATCGGCCGGCACGGGTACTCTATGCCGGGTGTGGACCCTATGCGACATTGGCTGTTCCCTTAATGACCCTATTCTCCCCAGCTGAATTGACCTTCACGCTGCTGGACATACATCCAGAATCAATCAAGTCTGCTAAATCTATTGTCGATACCCTTTGCCTCTCCGACTCTGTAGAGCGGTTTGAAACCGTGGATGCTGGTTCATACCGTGTCAATCCAGATCAGGCGCCAGATATCATCCTCGTTGAGGTTATGCAGGCCTGCCTGGAATCGGAGCCACAAGTAGCCATCACACGGCATTTGTTATCGCAGGCACCCAACGCCATCTTGATTCCAGAAGAAGTTCGTATCGAGGTCCAGCTGGTTGACCCAGCCAAAGAATTTGAATTGGATGGCTTGTCACCAGAAGGTAAACCCCTACAACGAGACCGCATAGCTGCTGGACCCGTATTCGTTGTAAACCGAGAGTCGGTGAATTTATGGAAGCACATTTCCGGCAACCGCTTGCCTGGCTTGGCTGTACGAATTGCTGAATCTGAAGGGCAGCGATACCAGCCGATGCTTTTCACCAAAATTTGCACTTATCAGAAGCACATACTCCAAGATTATGACTCAGCATTGACATGCCCAAAAACTTTATCAACTGAAAAAACAATCAAGGCCGGTGATACCATTCAATTTCATTATGAACTGGGGGCGCATCCTCGTTTAAGAAGTCAGTAGCTTGGGCTGAGCGCAGAGAAGCCTAACAACAGATTTGTCGGCCGGGTTAATTCTAATTGTATGCGGTTCACAACAAGCGCCATGTAAATGTGGGGTGTATACGTTAATTTAAGCTTTAAAGTTGGGCTTCGCAGGCTCAGCGCCAACCTACATTTATCGCGGGTTGCAAGGATCTCGGCCTAATGCAATATGAACAATCAATACTCCAAAGCATCAAATTCCTGGATGTTTTTCAACAGCAACAGGGTGTTCTTTTCCAGTTGGGCGCGGTTGTTGGCCACGGCCAAATGGCGCATGGAATCGGTGATGGCTATCCACCACCGCATGTGACCAGCGCTTAATTGGGCTGCCACCGGCACCAGGTCTCTGACCAAACCCAGCGAGTGAATGCAGGTGGTTTTCAGGCACACCATGCTCTCCAGATCGAGTTCCTGATTTTCCAATTGTTCGATAAAACGGGTGATGATGCTGGGGTCTTTTTCCAGCGCTATCGACGGCATGGGTTCTGCGTGTTGGTCCAGAAAGCCGATGTCCAGGTAGGACAAAAAGCTGCGCAAGGAACCCCGTAAGGACAGCCACAATTCATTTTTGCGTTGCATCTCGCGGGTTTTTTGAAAATAGGACAGCAAGCCAATCCAGAAAAAGCCTTCGAGACAAAAACCTATCAATTCCGGGACGATGTTGTCGCGGAAGGCTTCGGGTGCGTTGTCTTGAAAAAAGAACCGAAACAGAAAAAATGCCGTCAAGCCAAACACCGCCATCGGGGCGTACATCAGGTATTTATTCATGGCTGGCTCCACCTTCAGCGAAAGGTTTGGCTTCAGGGTCAGCGGTCTGTTGTACATAGGCTTTGACCACCTGGACGATTTTATCGGCCTCACCTTGGGTCAGGTTCAGTGGCAGGCCTTGCAGATACACGATCAAATCTTCGCGCAAGGGGATGGGAATGATGTCATCCTGGGTGCCGGCATGGTGCAAAGCAATCGATTCCAAGGCGCGTTGCTCTTCTAGGTCACGTTGCTGTACTTTCTGAGTCGGGCTGTTGAGGTTGCTGTTGGCAGAGAACCCTTCCGGGTTTTCGATCCACATGAAGTAATCTTTCATGGCCGATTTCAACCGCGCATTGTACAAATTCATGGCCTCTTCGCGGATTGAGGAATCTTCCAGTTTGTGGATGCGAGAGCACAGTTCATCAACATCCAGCTGGCGCAAATTGATGCGCTCTTCTGCGGTGACGTGATCCAGCAGTTTTTCAGCTGCTGTTTTGCGTGAGCGGGCGACACCGGGGTTCATGATGCCGGTCACGGCGGCTTGCTTTAAGAAATCCAACAGGCCTTGTCTGCTGTAGTTTTGATCCGTCATCTTCATGTTCACAATTTAAAATTAGATTATAATCATTACGAACTGCTAACACAAAAGATACAAAAATCATGCTTAAATCATTACTGACCCTCGCCATCATGCTGTTGACCCAGAACCTTTCTTACGCTGCCGACCGTGTCACCGGCGCCGGTTTTGCCACCCGTTCTCCGGTGTTGGCCACCGAAGCCATGGCCGCCACTTCACAGCCATTGGCCACTCAGGTGGCATTGGAAGTGATGCGCTCTGGTGGCAACGCCATTGATGCCGCCATTGCTGCCAACGCCATGTTGGGCCTGGTAGAACCCACTGGCAACGGTATCGGTGGTGATATATTTGCCATTGTTTGGGATGCCAAAAGCCAAAAGCTGTACGGCTTGAATGGATCGGGCCGTTCACCCAAGAGTTTGAGCCGCCAGTGGTTTATTGACAACGGTTACGAAAAAATTCCATCCCATGGACCTTTACCGGTTTCCGTGCCTGGTACAGTGGATGGCTGGTTTATGTTGCATGATCGCTTTGGCAAGTTGCCGATGAAACAGTTGTTGCAGCCTACCATTGACTACGCTGAAAAAGGCTTTCCGGTGTCACAACTCATTGCCTATTACTGGAACCGTTCAGTGCCCATACTCAGTGAGTTTCCAGGTTTTGCTGAGCAATTCACCATCGACGGCCGCGCTCCCAAAGCAGGCGAAATCTGGCGCAACCCGAACTTGGCCAACACCCTGAAAGCCATCGCCAAAGGCGGTCGCGAGGCGTTCTATGAGGGCGAGTTGGCTCGCACCATGGCCGATTACATGCAAGCCAATGGTGGCTTTTTGAGCTATCAGGATTTGGCCAGTCATCAGGGCGAATGGGTCGATCCGGTCAGTACCAATTACCGGGGTTATGATGTCTGGGAGCTGCCGCCCAATGGCCAGGGCATTGCCGCCTTACAAATCCTCAACATCATGGAGCAGCATGACTTGTCGAGCATGAGTCATGACTCGGCTGAGTACGTGCACTTGTTTACCGAAGCCAAAAAAGTGGTGTTCGAAGACCGCGCCAAATACTACGCTGATCCGGCCTTTAACCAATTACCCGTGGCTCAACTGATCAGCAAAGACTACGCTCGCAAACGGGCTCAATTGATCGACCTGGAGCGGGCGGGTAAACATTATCCTGCCGGTAACCTGGCATTGGAACAAGGCGACACTATCTACCTGACCACGGCCGACAAAGACGGCAACATGGTGTCATTGATTCAAAGCAATTACCGGGGCATGGGTTCTGGCATGACCCCGCCAGGGATGGGTTTTATCTTCCAGGATCGCGGTGAAATGTTTTCCTTGGAAGCGGGTCATTTCAATGTCTTTGAAGGCGGTAAAAGGCCATTTCACACCATCATTCCTGCCTTTGTCACTCAAAATGGTAAACCCTGGATGAGCTTTGGTTTGATGGGCGGTGCCATGCAGCCCCAAGGCCATGCCCAAATCGTCATCAACATGATTGATTTCGGCATGGACGTGCAAGCCGCAGGTGATGCCCCCAGGATTCACCACACCGGTTCCTCTGAGCCTACCGGGGAGCAGATGCATGATGGCGGTGTGTTGAATTTAGAGACCGGTTTTCCCTATGCCACCATCCGCGCGCTGATGCGCAAAGGCCACAAGATTCAATTCGCCAATGGACCTTATGGCGGCTATCAGGCCATCAGACGGGCTGAAAACGGTGTGTATTGGGGCGCTTCAGAATCACGCAAGGACGGCCAGGCTGCCGGTTATTGAATGGAATCTGTGATCAACATCAGCTAAGTGGGTTGTTGGCGTAAATCAAACCAAAAATCAAAAAAGCATATAAATCAATAGCTTATACGCTATATCTAAAATAATATTTAAAAAATTAAGTTAAACGCTTGCATTAAGACTATTCTGTATGTTATTGTTTTACATAGCAAATGTGCCCTAGAACCGATTTCTCAAACATTCGGTTTATACCTCTTAATCCCAAATTCAACCCTTTGGGATTTTTTTTGCCCGTAATTTATGGATCGAAGCAATAATTAAAGGCTTCCAGGTCTTTGGCAAATGATTTGGCCACAACATCACGGGTGGGCGCATCATAATAGGTGCGGTAATCCACCCGGCCAGAAGATTTCAGGTGCGGCAGGTTGGCATCGAGTTGAAATTTTTCACACAAGGCTTGGAAGTCTTCAGCCAGCGATTCAAAGTGATAAATTTGGTCAACCATGAGTTGACCTGTGTCATCACACAGCCAATCCATTTGGGGCATAAACATCTTGGCTTGGTCGTGGTAATAAGGATCACGTTCCACATAACATTTGTGCACCCATTCTTTGAAGTCGATGGGGTTTTGTTGTAATTGGGTTTGGTTGGTTTTAACCCGGAAGCGGTAGTGGGAACAGACCTTATCAAAAGGATTGCGCACCACCGCAAAAGTAAATTTTTCCAGCCATATATCAGCCCCCACCTCAGCCTTTTTTTCTTGTGCTGTGAGGTGTTCAAAAGGCAGATTCAAGGCTTTTTCTATGCTGCTGCCACCGGTTTTGTTGATGTGGATAAAGATGAAATCCGGTTCGTTGTACCACAGTGGCAAGGTGTGCCAACGCCGTTTCAACCAGCGGCGTTTGGTCTTGAATTGGCGTTTGAGGCTTTGAAAAGCACCCATCAACGCGTGCGATTAATCAGCTGTGCTTGAAAGATGGCGTTGATCAGCCACCGTTGGGTGCCATACCAATAGGCCCTGAAATTCGGATTGAAACCAAATTTGATTAAACTGCCTTGGCCTGAGCGTTCGGCCACCACCAACGGCGCCTGGCTTAGTTTTTCAACCCAGTAATCAGAAACAAAGCCAGCGGCCCGCACTTGTTCAGTGATTTGTAAGGGCACGTTGTAAATCGAGCCCTCATTGGCTTCCGGCATGTTCAAGACTGACCGGCCTTTCATCAACACGTATTGGGTGTCCAAATGGGTACCAAATGCCAAAGGGTGGGTGAGGTCGGCTGTGGCAGATACGATGGCACCACCCAACACCCGTTCGGCTGCATCGGTCTGGTAGTTGGCATAGGCTTTGCGTACTGGTTTCTCGTCTTCTTTGGCTTCCGCTTTTTTAGACTGATCTTTGGCTTTTTTGTCGTCATCAGTTTTTGCCTGCAAGTTTTCCTCAACCCAATTGGCGGATTGTTGGAGGGCGATCAGGTGGCCACCGGCTTTGACCCATTGTTGTAAAGACTGAGTCAGTGCTTCATCCAATGACTGTTGGTAGCGGCCGTTGGGCATGATGATGTGGGTGTAATCGGACAGTTTGACATCATCCAGTTGTGAAACCCGAACTTTGGTCAAAGGCAAATACACCTGGGTGTCAAACAAGTGCCAGATGCTGCCGGCTTGATAAGCATCAACACCGGTTCCGACCAGCATCAGTACCCGGGGTTTTTGTAACAGCTCGACGTTAGGAGAACCCAGGTCGATGCCGCTATCGGCCAATCCTGTGGTCAGCGGATACCACTGTACCTGAAAGGCATCGGTGATGGTACTCAAGGTAGCAAACAACTGATCCTCTGAAGTGTTTTTGTCGACAGCGAGGATAAATGAGCCAGCGGGTACTTGGTGACCATCAATGTTCAACGGCTTGGCGCTCACGCTCACGGTATGTTGTTGTTGACTCAAATAGTTTAAGGCTGCTGGTGCGTTACCCGATTGCCAATCAAACACATAGGCCACGGCCTGTTTGTTGTAGCTGTTATTGGGCCGGGTGTTGAGGGTCGCATCGGCACTGCTGGTGGCGTTGCTAACGGCCGCCCAGGGTAAGCCCCAAGCCATTCCGAGGTGCCAGGCAGAAACGTCATAAAAAGTGTTGTCTTCGAAAGTGGTGTCGGTGTTAAACAGTGATTGAATCAACGTGGTTTGGCGCTGCCTCAATGGAATGTAAATGGCTTGGTTTTTTCGGTAGTTGTGACCATCCACGGTTTTGTCTGCCGTCAAGACACTGAATTGAATCTGGTGCAAACGCAGGAAGTCTTGCAGCTTGTTGGCCAGGTGGCTGCGGTTGGCCAAATCCAACACATAACCTTTGGTGGATAATTTGGCTGCTGCTTGCGTGGCATTTTCGAAAAAATCTTGCTGGTAATCAAGCAGGGCCTGGCGGTTTTGTTGTGCCCCAGCAAAAGTCGAACGTGCCGTTAAAAACTGGTTTCTGATGCCGGCCGCCAAGGTGCGCTGACCGTTGTCGGTATCAATCACACCACCCATGGCGCGGGCTTGTTCGAACAAGATACCAATGCTGCCATGCAAGTCTGGATAAGTTGACCCCTTGCCCGGATAAAAGTCATCAAAACTTTCTCTCTGGTAGTAAGGTTGTCTGACCTCATCCAGGGCCTTGGCATGGAATTCTGCCAACGCTGCGGTCAGCTCCAAATTGGTTTTGGGAATCAGCGGATTGGTGCGGCTGGGAACGCCAGGTTGGAAAAAGAATGAAGCTGATGAGCCCATTTCATGGTGATCGGTCAGCACATGGGGATGCCATTGGTGGAACTGTTTGATTCTGGCTTGGGACTCGGTTTGGGTTAACAACAACCAATCACGATTCAAATCAAACCAATAATGGTTGGTGCGCCCACTGGGCCAATGTTCCTGGTTGGCGATGTCGTTGGGATCGGAGACAGTGGTCATCGAACGCTTGTTATTGACGTAGGTGGTGAACCTGGCCAAGCCATCTGGGTTGATGCTGGGATCTATCAGCACCACTGTTTTGTCCATCGCGTTTTTGATGTCGCTGCGGTTGGTGGCCAACAGGTACCAGGCATACAACACCGAGGCATTGGCGCCACTGGATTCATTGCCATGGATACTGAAGCCATTCCAGATTTTCAACACATCTTTTTGTTCTTTAAGCTGCTCAAGGTTGCTGATGTTGTCGGCAGAACTGATGGCGAGTAACACCAATCGGCGGCCTTCATTGGTGCGACCGTAGTCGATTAATTTGGCTTCCGGTCGGGACGCCGCCAGTACGCTCAGGTAACTGATGATCTGATCATGGCGTAAATGTCGGTCTCCCAACGGTTGTCCCAACACGGCTTCAGGTGAAGGGATACTGGCATCGTACATTTCACCTTCAGGCAAAAAATACTCAATGGGTTTGGCGGTCACTACAGAAGTGGTCATGATCCACATGACCAAGGCAGTCAAAAATTTCATAAAGTTCAGCTTAGTTGTTGTTTGCTAGATTGTATGGCAGCGATGCGCAATTGTCTAATTTGGCGGCCCAATTCCTCACCCTCATAACCCTGTTCGAACAGCGGTTGTTTGTCGATGTTGCGGGCGGCTTTAAACAAGTGGCGGATTTGATCGGCTTGCGGATAAGTCTGGAATTCATCGCCCCAGCGGCCGGTGGCGTCAGCCTCGCAGGCCTGCACGAATTTTTCCAATAACTTGGGCTGTCGGTAGGCATTCAGGCGGCTGAACAGTTTCTCAATGGTCTTCGGGTTCAGCTCCATGATGGTGTGGGCATGCAAGTGCCACTGACACACCAATAAGGCCAATTTTTTGTAGTGGTTGGGGACTTTCAGTCGCTTGCTGACAGCTTTCACCAAGGGCACGCCGGCCATTTCATGGCCATAATGGGAGGGCAGGATGTCTGCTGGGGTGATGCCTTTGCCCAAATCATGCACCATCACCGCATAGGCCACATCATTCTCCAGGTTTTTGGCCTGGTCGATGGCCAGCATGGCATGGATGCCGGTGTCCACTTCAGGATGCCATTTTTTGGTTTGTGGGATGCCGAACAAGACATCCAGTTCCGGCAACAAGACCTTTAAAGCGCCACAATCTCGCAAGGTTAAAAAGAAAGCCGATGGGGTCTCTTGGTTGAGGCTGTTTTTGATCTCTTGCCACACCCGTTCAGCCACCAGTTCAGCCACTTCACCCTGCTGGACCAATTGTTGCATCAGCGCCAAGGTATCTGGATGGACGGTGAATCCCAGGTGCGCCAAGCGGCTCATAAAGCGGGCCACCCTCAACACCCGAACCGGATCTTCTGCAAAAGCATCAGAAACATGCCGCAGAACCTTGTCTTTTAAGTCTTGCTGACCACCGAAGGGGTCAACCACCTGGCCGTCAGTATCCATGGCCATGGCATTGATGGTTAAATCTCGGCGTTCCAAATCCTGTTCCAGGGTGACATCTGGCGCTGTGTTGAAACTGAATCCATGGTAACCCCTGGCGGTTTTGCGTTCGGTGCGGGCCAGGGCATATTCGTCATGGGTCTCTGGGTGCAGAAACACCGGAAAGTCTTTGCCCACGGGTAGGTAGCCTTGGGCCACCAGTTCTTCCGGCTGGCTGCCAACCACCACATAGTCTTTGTCTTTGACCGGCAAGCCCAATAGCTGGTCTCGCACCGCGCCACCCACCAGGTACGTGTTCATGGTGTGCACAGGGTTTGCGTGGTTTGTGCTGATACTTTGCTGTTGGGCCAGGGTTTAACCGGCGCCTGGTCAATCGGCATGGTGGGCATCCAACTGCTGATGCGTCTTGGGGTTTGGTTAATCAACCAATCGTAAATGGTGACGTTGGACAAAATGCGGGTCACATAATCCCTGGTTTCGCGGTATGGAATGGTTTCCAGCCACACATCAGGAGACTTTGGAAAACCCTGACTCCAATCCATGGACTTGCCTTCACCGGCATTGTAAGCGGCGGCCACCAAGATCGGGTGGTTGAATTGTTGAAATAAATTCTTTTGGTATTGGATGCCCAGTTGGATGTTCAGCGGCGGTTGGTGCAAGTCATAGGGGCTGTTGAAACTGGCGCCAATCTGGCTGGCAATGCGACTGGCCGTCGAGGGCAACAATTGCATCAAGCCATGGGCATCGGCATGCGACACGGCGTCTTTGGCCCAGGCACTTTCTTGTTTGATGATTGCCATCACCCATTGGGGCATCGGTTGGCTGTTGTTGGCATGTTGTTTGATCAAGGTTTCGTGCGCCACGGGATAACGCCATTGGTAGTTTTGCCACATCCCCAAATCGGCCATGATGCCAATGGCTTTGGCATACCAACGTTCATTCAGTACCCGCTCGGCGAGGGCAATTTTCTGGCTTTTGGACAGTGATTTGTATTGCGTGTTCCATTCCGAACGGGCCATGGTTAACAGCCCGGCGTGGTGTAACTCAATGGCGCGGTTGATGGCATCAGGTAACACCAGTGCTGTGTTGGCTTGTGGAATGGGAGACTGGCACAACTGGTAAGGCTGTCGCATGTGATCGGCGGCCAGAAAGCCGTAGTAGTTGGTTTTGCTGCGCAGCTGATTGAAAATCTTTTTGGCTTGTTCCGGATGACCTACTTTGGCATGGGCCCTGGCCAGCCAGTACTGCCAGCGGTCCTGCTCAAGTTGTCGCGCCGGCATTTGTTGCAGGGCGTCCAGGACACTGTGCCATTGTTCGTGGTACAGGTAGTAGCGCACGATCCAGGCCTTGATCTGATCATCGCGCATGGCCGCTGGTAGTTGCTTCATGGCGTTGATTGAAAACGGCTCGTAATCAGTGGCAGCAAACAAGGCCATTTGGCGTTCAATTTGATCAATGCGACCAGGGCTCAAGGCATGGGAGGCTTTGATGTTGGGCCACATTTGATAGAGGTTGGCTGGTCGTTTTTTGGCCAAACGCATGCTGGTTTTGTAGATCAACCAGGGCAGTTCGGCATGGCTTGGCCATTGCATCGAACGTTGCAGTGCGGCTTCTGGATGTTGCATCAGATCCAGTGCCTGAGCAATCCATTCGGGAGGCTTGGCCAGTTGGTTTTTCAGGTGCAGGGCCAAATTCAGTTCTTGGCTTTCAAAAGCCAGTTTGAATCGGCGCTTGATCAGGTCTTCGGTCATGTGGCCTTGTTGTTGCCACCAGTTAAACACGGGATCACAGGCTTTAGATACCGACAGTCCTGACATCCACATGGTTTCAATTTTTGGCACCAGTCCTTGTAACTGCTGGGTTTCAATGCGCGCTCTGAGGTACCAACACTGTCTTTTGCCGGAATCAAAACCGTTGTGGTATTGCAGGTATTCAGACCATTTTTGCTGCAAGCCCAGTTGATCCAATAACTGTTTGCGCAAGCGGCTGTTGAGCGGGCTGTCCGGGTGTTTGGCTTTGAAATCATCAATCGCCTGAATCGGTAACTGTGCCATCTGGCTGCGCAACAAGGCATAATCCAGGTAATGGGTGATGGGATAATTGTCTAAGGGTGTTCGGCGGGAGGTGACTTGTTGCTCATGGCCTTGCAAGGCCAGGCTATATAAGGTGCGAAACAGTTTTCTTTGGGCGTCGGTTTGTGCAGCAGCGCTGCTGACAAACACGGCCAAACACAACATCAATAAATATCTGCTTGGCTTGTGTTGCATCATAACTTAAGTGATTTCCTGTTCTAATTGGGTTAAAAATTTTTGCATAAATGCGTGTCTGTTTTCGGCCTCTTGTTGGGCTGCCTGGGTTTTGAAGGTGTCTTTCAGCGTCAACAATTTGGTGTAAAAATGGTCAATGATGGCCGCTTTGTCATCTGGCTTTCTATCATAACAAAAAGGGTCTTCATGAAATGTTAAAGGGTTGCCAAAACCGGCGCCGACCAACAACGTTCTGGCGATGCCAATGGCGCCCAGGGCATCCATGCGATCTGCATCCTGTACCACTTTGGCCTCCAGCGATTGACAGGGCACATTGGCAGAATAGCTGTGCCCGACAATGGCATGGTGGATGGCATCATGGTAGACCGCCGGGTATTGCCAGCCTTGCAGTAATTGCACCGCCTCATCGGCTGCCAACTGCGAAGCCTGGGACCGCAGAGGAGAATCTTTGGCCACTTGTACACAATCATGCAACCAAGCCGCCGGCAACACCACCCACAGGTCAGCTTGTTCCTGGGTGGCAAATTGTTTGGCTGCTTTGACCACCCGTTTGATGTGGTTAATGTCATGTCCCGGGTCGACGGCCTCAATGGCAGCCACGTGCTGGCTGAAGGTGTCTTCCCATTGTTCAAGTGTTGTTGGTGCCATGGTTTGGGTCATCAGGAATGTGAACCAAAGACGCCAAACAAGGCGGTTAACATGGCGCGCAGTTCTAAGCTGAATAGAGTGAAACGGCTGTCGAGCAACTGCCATTCTGATTCAATCGACTCATCATCCAATTGGTCCAGCACCAGGTCGGTGAACTTGATTTTTTTGATGCCCAAATCATGGCCTAACACCAAGTCAATGCGGTCATTGAACGCCAAACCCAGCTGGGTAACCAAATAGCCATTGTCAATGTGCTGTTTCATTTGGTCTTCCAAGTGTTCTATGTTGCGACCTCGCACCACCCCTTTGTTGTCATCCAGGGTTTCCAGCACAATTTCTGTATCAGGTTCAAAACCCTGGTCACCTTTGCCATGCAAAACCCATTGGGTCAGCACCTGAGCCACTGAAGAAGCTGGGCCAAAGGCGGAGGCTTTGAAGGAGCCCAATGTTTGTCGCAGCTGAGACACCAGGTCTTCGGCGGCATTTTGACTGGCGCTGTCGACCACCAACAGGTTGAGTTTCAAATCGATATAGGCATTAATCTGGCGGGGCTTAACAAAAGCTTGGGGCAACATTTCCAACATCAACTGTTGTTTCATGTCGGTTTGTTGCTTGCGCCCGGGTTTTTGCCCTTCGGTTTTTTGCAGGGTACTCAGTTGTTGTTGTAGCTGATGATTGACCACCGCTGCCGGTAACACTTTTTCTTCCATGCCCATGGTGAATAAGAGGGCGTCGCCGCTTTGCAACACAAACAGTTCACTGTCTTCACCAAAGGGAGAAACCCAACCTTTGGACATCGCCTCCATCGGCGCGCAGGCCTTCAGAGCATCTGTTTGTAATGCCGCTGAAAAGGCTTCGGCATCGAGTGTGAAATCTTCATTGAGCTGGAACAATCGGGCGTTTTTAAACCACATAAATCATCCTGATAAGAAAAGCCCTTATTTTAATATTTTCTGGACTTTGCTGCCGGTATTAATCCGGGTATTTTTGATTGTTTTGGGCAGTCACGCTGTCAATTAATCACAGGACCATTTCAACGATTGTTACTGCAAGCACGGTAAAAATGTGATATTTTTATTATTGGGTATGACTTTTGTATTTTTGGAGAACTGATACACTGTTCGACTGGTCACCCTGGTTGGTGTGGCATATCCGGCCGCTATCGCTTCAAGCTATTGTGGCAGACCTACATCCTTGTAGGCCAACCAGCAGGGTGACCTTGATGTGTATGTCATGCCTGCCGTGGCCGCTTTCACTTTTGTCAGGAACAACAGTGAAAAAAGTCCCAAAGGCATTCAAAGTTATTTACAATAATGAACAATGAAATTTGGTATCAATGATGTTTGGTTTTTTTAAAAAGAAAAAAAAGAAGAAAGTAGAAAGGGTTGAAAAAAGAAAAAAACAACGCCGCGTTGGCGATCGGCCACGTCGCAGTGAAGTGCGTTGGGAGCCTGATAAAGAAGACCGTCGCAGTGGTGAGGATCGCAGGAAGGGTGGCAACACCTGGGATGAGCGTGACTGACAGGTAATCCAAACCTGAGCGGCTGTTTCCTTGAAATCGACTGGTTTTTACTGAAAACTGAATGCCTTTGTGGTATTTTTATTGGTGTGTGTGATTAAAATGACCACCCACCATAACCATAATTCAATCAGAAAAGGGCAATAAAATGTTTGAGACCAGCCCCAATGGGGAAAACGAAAAAAATAAAAAGGTCAGGTACGAACCCATCGAAAGAAGGCGTCGCACCCGACGCAGTTCACAGTCAGACCGACGCAGTGAAGAACGCAGCGAAACTGAGAACTCTGACCGCAGAAATAAAGCAGACCGACGCAAGAAATAGCCTGTCTTCAATGACCAGGTTTTGACTCCAAATCCTTAAGGGTGGTGTGTGAGTCGCAGAGGTTGATTGGCTGGACACTGGCGTGAGAATTTGTTGGCGACCAATGAGAACAGGCATTGCCAACCGCCACCACGCTGGTCATTCGTCCATGCTGGTCAACGGCTTCCAAGAATCACTTTTCTATTCCGCTTCCTAACTCACTCCACCTGCTGTGCTTGTATGTTCCCTCGATGGTGAATGCCGCCTCGTCAATAACTATTCCCAGCAAGCCGGTATGCTGAGGTTCAACCGCAACCACTCACACCCCAGTAAAAAATCCAAAAGAATTTCAAAAAAATATAACCAAAGTCTGATCGCTGACGTTTAAGCTGACATGATGAACGAAATCGATGACCAAACGGTACAACGAGCAACGCAAGGCAACAAGCAGGCTTTTCGGCTGATCGTGTTGCATTATGCTGAGGCAGTGAATCGCCTGGCGTACCGTTACACAGCGGATGCCAGCTATGCTGAGGACATTGCCCAGGAAACTTTTATCAAAGCATTCCAGGCGATTTCCAGGTACCAGCCACAGGCCAAGTTTTCTACTTGGTTGTTGCGCATCACGACCAACAGCGCCATCGATTATTTGCGTAAAACCAACCGCCAAATGGCGGTTTCCCTGGATCAGGATTACCACCAGGTTGAAGACACAACGCCGTCCTTGGGTACCGATGATCGACTGGACCTGAACCAACGTTTGAATCATGCCCTGGCCGATCTCAGTAATGTGGAGCGGTTGGCCATCACCATGAAACACCACCAAGGGTACTCCATCGATGAAACCGCCCAAGTGTTGAACCTCAAAAGCAACGCTTGCAAACAAACCATCTTCAGGGCGGTACAAAAATTACGCAAACAACTGAGCACAGAGGTGAGCGCATGAAAAATGAAAATGATGAAAAACTGTTGATGATTTATTTCAACGAAGCATCACAAAAAGACATTGATGACTGTTTAAAGTCCAAAGCCCAGTGTGAGCAACTTGACCAACTGGAGGCCGACATGAGTGCCATAGAACAAGCCCAAAACCAACACCAGCTGCCCGCCGATTATGGCCAGCAGTTGTGGCAAAAAATTGCCGATCAGTTGGAGCAACCGGCAGCAGCGGCAAGCCGTCGCCCTTGGTTGGCTTCACTGCGTGAGTGGTTTTTGGTTCCACAGTATTCAATCGCCAGTATGGCTTTGGTGCTGGGTTTAGTTTTAACGGCTTTTTGGGCCGGTCGCAACCAAACCGATGGCCTCATCAATGACACCTTGCAGTCGCAGCTGTTGGCCCAGAACATTCAGTTGCATTTGACTCAAAGTGAGATCTTTCTGACCCAAGTCAAACACGGCACTGGATCGATTGACCAGCAAGCCACGGCGCAACGGTTGTTGTCATCAAACCGCATTTTCAAACAAGCCCTGGCCAACCAAGAAGGCCATTTTACCAACCAGTTGTTACAGGATTTAGAGCCCATATTAGTGGAGTATGCCAACAGTGCACCGGCTACTCCCGCGGATCAAAACCAACAACCCAAAGCCAATTGGGTCAGCGATCAAAACGCCCGCGACCTGATGTTTCAAATCAAAACCATGAAACGACAATTGGCACAAAAAAACGACATAATTTAGGAGCACAACCATGCGAAATACCATTTATCTATTCACAGCACTGCTGTTGATGTTGAACCAAACCCCAGCCCTTGGTCAAATACAGGACGCCAAGGAAGCCTATGAATTTGGTCACGCTGCCATGCAAAGTAAGGACTGGCGAGATGCCATCGAAGCTTTTGAAACGGCTGGCAAAGACCGCCAGTTGCGCGCCGCTGCCAACTATTGGCAAGCTTACGCCCATTATCAGGTGAAACAACGTGCCCAAGCCAGGCGCTTGCTGGAACGACTGATTGAGCGCTACCCCAACAGCGAATGGGTTGATGATGCCCAAGTGCTGTTATTTGAGCACGGTGATGGCAGTGAACCTGCCACCCATCAGGCGGCGCTGGATGAAGAATTGAAATTATTCACCTTGCAGCAAATCATGTTCAACAACCCTGAAAAAGCGTTGCCAAAAGTCTATGACTTGCTGGAAAACTCCGACTCAGAACGGGTCAAGCACAACGCCATTCAGTTGCTTGGATTGAGTGAAAGTGAGGCCGTGGCTGAATACCTGTTCAAGTTCATTGATCAGGAAAAAAACGTGGACTTACAGCACCAAGCCATTCAAATGTTGAGCTTACGCAGCAATGCAAACAGTCGCAAAAAATTGCAACAACTGTACCAAAAAAGCGACAACCGCGACATCAAGGCGGCCATCATTCAGGGCTTTGTGCATGATGACAACACCGACGAGTTGGAAGCGATGCTGCAACAAGAAACCGATCCTGAGCTGAGTATCTACATGATCCGCATGTTGGGTATGCAGGGCAATGCGGCGGTTTTGAAAGACCGTTACCAACAAGCCCAAGGTGATGAGCGACGAGCCATTCTTGAGGCTATGGCCTTGGCTGGTGATGCCAGTTACCTGTACGACATCATAGACCATGAATCTGATCAGGAAATTCGCAACCAAGCGATCCATTCGTTGATCATGGTGGATGATGACAAGCTGGGTGATTACCTGACACGCTTGTATAAAAAAGCCACCGATGAATCGGAAAAAGACGTGATTGCTTCGGTCTTTGTGGCCACCGACGTGGCGCCAGAGGTCATTGTCAAGTTGATGCAACAGGAAAGCGACACCGAACGCAAGAAACAGCTGTTACAAACTTTGATGGTAATGGATCAAAAAGGAGCATTACAACAAATCTATGAACAAGAAACTGATCAGGAAATCAAAACCAGCATCATCCGTCTACTGGGAGTCATGGATGCCTCCGATGTGTTGATGGAAATGTATAAAAACGACCCCAGTCTGGCCGAAGAAGCGATATTTTACGAAGCTTTTGGCATGTCATCACAGGCTTTGGATGAAGACTTTCTCATGGCACGCTTCAAAGCAGGCAATGAGCAAGTCAAACAGGGCGTGTTGAATGCTTTCATGATGCAGGGTAATGCCGCACCATTGGTTAAATTGTTGAAGCAAGAAAGCAACCACGAAGTGAAAAAACAAATCATCCAGATGATCAGCATGATTGATCCGGACCTGTTACTCGACGCCATCGAAGACTGATTAAACCCAATTCGTTATTAACCCCGTGCCGGTTCTGGATAGACCCCAGAATCGGTGCCAACAGGAGCACTCACATGAAATTTATGAACAGCATCATCACCCTCATCGGTCTAAGCAGCAGTTTGGCTGTCGCTGGACCGCAAGACACTTTCTCTACATTAAACATCCGAGAGGTAAAACAAAGCTTGGCGGTTTACGCCAAACAGCAATCTGGCGATGGCTGGTTTGCTTACAGCGTCCCGGCTGCTCCAGACACCCACTCCATGTGTTGTTTCAATCATGGCGAGCAAAGCCGTTGTGATTTGAGCGAACAAGGCACAGGTTATGGCTCATCGAGCAACGCTCCTTTTACCGACTACATCCATGTGTTCGTTGAGTACCAGGGTCAAGACATCAAACGCATCATGCCGGTGGGTGACCACTGTCAGGTCAAAGCCGAGGGTTTGACGGTTGAATGGTTGGCACATGTTGACAACCAACAAAGCATTGAATGGTTGGCAGCGCAAGCTCATGCTGACCAGGACAAACACCATCGGGGCAGCCTGTATACCCTGAGTTTACACGATGACCCATTGGCGGCAGAAACATTGTATGACATGGCCAGTGAACAAGCGGGCCAATTGGCAGAACAATCGGTGTTTTGGTTAGGTCAAAGAAAATCAGACGGTTTCCCCTACATCAAACAACTGTTCAATGAGTTGCCGGTCGGGAAAATCCGCCGAAAAGTTAACTTTGCCTTGAGTCAAAATGAAAACCCCAAGGCCCTTGAGTTGTTGAAAAAGATTGCCAGCCATGACCAAGACAAAGAACAACAAGCCGATGCCATCTTTTGGTTAAGCCAAGCCGATGATGTGGAAGACTTACCTGCCTTCCTGCTGGACTTGTTGAATCACAGTGATGATCAGGGCATCAAAGAGAAGGCCATATTTTCACTTTCTCAAATCGACAGTGAAGCAGCCAATGAAGTGTTAACCCAATTGGTTGAAGAACATGACAGTGCCGATGTCCGCGAAAAAGCCTTGTTTTGGTTGGCACACAACCACCCTGAACAAGCTGCAGCCGTGGCGATGCAGTTGTTAGAAAACTCAGCCCAGCAAAATGAGCTGGAAAATGCCGTGTTTGTGTTGTCACAATTGCCGGGAAACCAAGGCACTCAAGCTCTGCTGGATATCGTCAAAGGACCCTATACTCGCAGCATCAAAAAAAAGGCCCTGTTTTGGTTGAGCCAATCGGATGATGAAGACACCATCAAAGCACTGGAACAGTTGTTATAAAGCGATTATAGGAACAACACGTGATATAGAAAGTCCGGTTGATTTGCAGCACTTAAGGGCGCTGTAAATCAACCGCAGCATCACAGGTCAGCGGTGTTCTGGCAGTTGCAGGGCTGGATGTGAATAAGGTATCTAAATCTTTTTGACGCTCTGCTAAAATCGATTTCACCGAACAGATAGGCAAGGCCGCAAAGTGCTCAATTACGTCAATCATGAGTTGTTAGTCAAAGTTCGAAAACATGAAAAACAAAGGTTGTTTGATGAGTTTTTGACCGAGCTAGAGCAGTGCATTAAGTATGACTTGGATTATTTGGATGGCAACGGTGAATGGTGAGTATTTAAGACCACCCAAAAGACACTGGATTGCGGCCTGCGCCGCAATGACGGCCCATAAGGACCTTGGCGAAATCAAGGTTTGGGTTGGGTTAAAGTGGTCTCAGAATATGGAAAATGATACCCACGCTAAGGACTTGATAAAGATTGCCTTGATCGAGAACCAAAATGGATCCCCGGGTCACCAACCAACAGTAGGGCCCTTAAGGCAAGTAGGCGCTTTTAGGCGAGTCCGAGGATGACGTCATTATGAAATCCCCATGGCCGCAGTTGGGTCGCGCAGCGACTCAGCAGCGGATCTCATTTTAGCCTGCGAAGGGGGAACGGTTTTCAGCGGAGCTGTACATCGCTGTCAGCATCCTCGGCAATTGCTCCTGCATTGCTCTAATATCTGCCTTCCATGGCAGTATGCTTCCGCGATGGACCTACATGACCCACATGGAAGTGGGAAATGCGGAGAATTGTCTGGAACAATTCCTGCCCATGTAGTCACCTCTGCTGCCGGCTTCCTGCCTCCGCCGAGGACCTACATCCTGTAGGCCAAGAAGCGTTTGCGGAGCAAACACCTGATGTGACAAAAGGCAAGCGGGACTTGCCTTTTGGAAACTCAATTAAAGTCTGAGGAGAGGTTACGGTTTTCGCCAGCGGCGAAAGAAGTGGCCTCGGAACAAACTTCTTAATGGGCGTGGCTGTGCTCCATCTCTTCTTGAGTGGCTTCACGAACTTCTTCTACTTTGACTTTGAAGTGCAGTCGTTGGCCGGCCAATTCATGGTTACCGTCTACGGTGACCACGTCATCAGTCACGTCAGTGATTTTAACGGGCACGGGACCTTGTTCGGTTTCAGCTTGAAAAGTCATGCCGACTTCAACATTGTCAACACCTTGAAAAGCTGACAATGGTACTTTTTGAATCATTTGTTCGTGGCGAACGCCATAAGCTTCTTCAGGTTCGATGCTGACTTCAAAAGCATCGCCTGTTTGTTTGCCTTCCATGGCTTTTTCCAAACCAGGGATGATGTTGTGTGCGCCTTGCAAAAATTTCAAAGCATCGCGGCCTTCTGATGAGTCCAGTACTTCGCCTTGGTCGTTAGTCAGAGTGTAGTGCATCGCAACCACACAATCTTTTTTAATGAGCATGTTGTGTCCTGTTTTAATGTGGCCGCACATTCTAACATATTGACAAGCAATCCACAGTCAGGGCTCAGTTTCTCATCGCATATTCGCCCAAAACAGTGCTTAAACGGTTCAACAGTTCATCGGCATGGGAGCGCCTGAAAGTCATCGGCGGTTTGAGTTTGATGACGTTGTGGTCTGGGCCATCGGTGCTGATCAGGATGCCCAACTCACGCATGCGGTTGGCCAGATAGGCCGCCTGTTTTGGCAAAGGATTAAGGTCGTCATCGCACAGCTCGAAACCCAGAAACAGGCCTTGGCCACGCACGTCTTTGATGATGGGGAATTGGCTTTGCAGGCGGTGTAAGTGTTGTTTCAGGTAATGGCCGGTGTGCAGCGCGTTCTGTTGTAAGCCCTCGTCTTTGATCACCGACAGCACGGCATGGCCAATGGTGGCGGAGACTGGATTGCCGCCAAAGGTGTTGAAATACTCCATGCCATTGGCGAAACGCTCGGCGACCTCACGGGTGCAGGCCACCACCGCCAAAGGGTGGCCGTTGCCGATGGGTTTACCAATGGTGAGGATGTCTGGCACCACATCATGTGCTGCAAAGGCCCAAAAGTGTGTGCCGATGCGACCACAACCCACCTGGACTTCATCGGCAATGCAAAGGCCGCCGGCTTTTCTTACCATGGCATAAACTTGCTTGAGGTATCCTGCTGGCAATTCAATCTGACCGCCACAGGACACGATGCTTTCGGCAATGAAAGCCGATAAAGGCTGGTTGTTGGCCGCCAGCTCATCCACCGCATCTTGCACGTATTGGGCGTAAGCAGTGGCACAGTCTGCACCACCATTCGCGCCACCATTTGCGCCACCATTTGCGTCACGGTGCCGACCCCGAAAGGCATCAGGTATTGGCACGATGTGGGTGTGTGCTGGCGCACCGGCGCCACCGCGACCATCGAATTTATAAGAACTGATGTCAATACAGGCCGCGCTGTTGCCGTGGTATCCGGATTCCAGGGCTATGACGTTTTTGCTGCCGGTGTAAGCCTGGGCCATGCGCAATGCCAGTTCATTGGCTTCTGAACCAGAATTGACCAAATGTAACACCGATAATTCTTCAGGGAGGGTGGCCAACAGCGCTTCACTGAAGGTCTGCAGTGCTGGGTGCAGGTAGCGGGAGTTGGTGTTTAATACCGCCATCTGCGCCTGGCCGGCAGCGACCACCCGGGGGTGTTCATGACCCACATGGGCCACGTTGTTACAGGTGTCTAGGTATTTCTGTCCCCACTGGTCTAACAAATAAACATCATCACCCCGCAGCATTTGTAACGGTTCGTCATAGGACAGACTCAAAGACTTGCCCAAATGTTGTTGGCGAAATTCAATCAGTGGCTGGTTGGGGGCAGCGCTTTGTGATGGCAACTGACAGTCGGTGAACAAGCTGGCAGGATCTGGACACAAGGCATGCATCACCGGCCAGTCATTGGGGGTGCAGGCGCCAGGGAAATCATCTGTAAAGCCCAGTAAATCGTGCATCACTTGCAAATGTAAATGGGGGCTCCATCCGCCATTTTCGTGGGGTTCACCGGTCCATCCTAACAGCTGGCCCACAGCAATGGCATCACCGACTTGGTGCTGTTGCAATGTGGCTTGGCTCAAATGTCCATACAGGGTGTAGAAATGCCCAGTGGCTTTGTCAGCACGCTGGTACTCGTGTTGCAGAATCAAGGTGGGTCCATAATCTCGCTGGCGGTCGTTGTCGTGCAAGACATAAACCACACCGGCCAGGGGTGCGTGGATTGGGGTTTGGGCCGGTAACCAGACATCCAGGCCCAAGTGCACGGTGCGGTAGGCTTTGCCGTCATTGCCTTCGATGCTGAAGGCATCGGCCGCATAAAACGACCTGGCCTCACCGTAGCCGCCGGCCAGCAGTTGTTTGGGGTGTTGAGCTTGCATTTGATTCATCTTGAACAGTTGCAAGGCATGCGCTTCATATTCAGCGGCATTGCCCAGCAGGGTACTGCCCACCCCAAGGTCAATGGCCTTCACTCCATCTTCCAGGTCCTGTTCCGGCAACAGCGTACCCAATGACACGGCCTGCTTTTTCAAATGGGCCTGTAAGGCAATCGCTTCGGGATGCGGGGTCATGTCACAGGCGGCGCGAAAGTGGCACAAAACCCATGCTGGATCTAATGGTTGCCACCGGTGTAAGGCCTCCCAAGCCGGTTGTTCACTGATGGTTTTGTAGTCATTGGCAGGTACGTTGGCCCGTGCCAGCGACGCCTGGGTGACACTGACTGCCAAACGCATACCAATCAGCGGATACAACAACTGCAGTTCGGCAGCCTGCAGGGGCAAGATTTCATGAAAAGCATGGACCACATCACAAGCGGCTTTTAACGGATCTGGCTGGTGCATGATGGCATAGGCACACAAGATGGCCACTTCATTGATCAACTGGGTTTTGATGGCATCACCGAAATCAATGAAGCCACTGACTTTGGGGCAATAGACATCACGGGTGTCCACCACAATGTTGTTGTCATTGAGGTCATTGTGGATGACCTGAGTGCGCAATTGTTGGTAGCTGTTTTGATGCTGTTGGTACTGCCCAATGAAGTGTTTGAGGGTGGCTTGTTGTGCTTCATCGAAGCGGCCGAGGTGGTCTTTGATCCACAAGGCTTGTGCCAAATCCCAGGCCAACTCAGGGGTTGATAAGGGGTGTTCGAAGTCTTGTAACAGCACATCGAGTCGAGCGGCTTGCCGGCCCAAATGCTGCAGCAACGGCGAACGGTGCGGTTTGAATTCAGACCACAGCGCACCATCCACCCAGCTTAACAGCCGCATCACCAACAAATCGCCATCTAGCTCATCCACCAAGGTCAGCCAGTTGCCCTGGTTATCCAATACCGGCATGGGCAAGTGCACGGCTGAATCGGGCGTGGCCTGTTGTTGTAAGTGGGTAAGCAAGGCAGATTCAAAATCAAAACCATCGGTGTTGATCACTCGACTGATTTTAACGGTGTAAGTTGAATGCTCAGCTTGGCATTTGAAATTGCAATCAACATCGCCGACCAAGGGGGTTAATTCGCCGTTGATTCGGTGGTGCGTTTTGAGCCATGCCTGGACTTGGGAGGTGTTGACCTGAAGGGTATTTTTCATGCAATCAATCCAACAAAACAGTTCAATTTTTGGTATTGTAGCTAAACTCACATAAGCTAGGTGTTATATATGAAATTATTCTCAGTGGTGTTGTGTTTGATAGGAGGAATGGCCATGGCCGCAGACAAAAACATCGCCATCGTGATTCACGGTGGTGCCGGTACCATTCAGCGAGATCAGCTTTCAGCTGCACAAGAGCAGGGCATCAGGCAGGACCTGCAAGCGGCTTTAGATGCTGGCTACGCAGTATTGGATCAAGGGGGCGATGCCACCCAAGGCGTGATAGCCGCCATCAAGGTGTTGGAAGATTCGCCTCATTTCAATGCCGGTAAAGGCGCGGTGTACACCAAACCGGGCAAACATGAACTGGATGCCTCCATCATGCGCGGTCAGAACCTGGAAGCCGGCGCCGTGGCAGGTGTCTCTTTCACCAAAAATCCCATTTTGGCTGCGGAGCAGGTGATGCTCAATTCACCCCATGTGATGCTGGCTGGCAGTGGCGCCGATACCTTTTCAAAATTCAAAGGCCTGGAGCAGGTTGAGAACAGCTATTTTGATACCGAAGCCAGGCACAAAGCTTGGCAAGAAGTGGATGCCAAAACCAAAGCCAAAAACCAACCGCAGGCCAGTGCCGAAGATGTGTTGGATGCGGAATTCAAATTCGGCACAGTGGGTGCCGTGGCACTCGATCAACAAGGAAACTTGGCAGCCGGTACATCAACCGGTGGCATGACGTATAAAGCTTGGGGTCGCATCGGTGATTCGCCGGTGATCGGTGCAGGAACCTATGCCGATAACCGCAGCTGTGGCATCTCAGCCACTGGCCACGGTGAATTCTTTATCCGCTACGCAGTGGCTCATGACATTTGTGCCCGCGTGCGTTACCAAGAAATATCACTACAACAGGCAGCCGATGAAGTGATCATGCAAGAGCTCAAAAATGCCGGCGGCTCCGGTGGCATCATTGGTATGGATCCGGCAGGTAAGCCAGTGATGGTTTTCAACACGCCTGGCATGTACCGCGGTTACAAAACCCAATCAGCCAGTCAGGTGGCCATTTACAACGACGAAGACTGAAACCCAAACAGTCAAAAAACACCACAAAAAAAGCTGTGGGTCCTTGGCAATCAGGACCGCACAGCTTTTTTGAGGTAAAAGTGAGTGGCGTTTATTTCACTTTGTAAACCACCGTTTGCCAATCTTCTGATTCGGCACTGGAAGCATCAAAGGCCACATAATAAGATTTGTCGGCTTCGACATTGATCTTTAACGTGGTGTTCAAGTCTTTCAAACCCCGGCGTTCTTTCAAGCCCATGATTTGTTTGGTGTAGTTGCTGTTGATTTGGGTGCTGAATTTCAATTCATATTCACCTGGCTCTAACCACACCGCACCATCACGGACGATGACATTTTCGCCGTTGACCATTTGTAATTTCACTGGGAACAATTGTTTGGCGTTGTTGGCATGGTTCATGATGATTTTGCCAGAAGGATCGCTGGGTGAAGCAAAGTGTCCAGCAAAAGCCAAACCACTGACGACTAAGCTGGCGATGAGGCCAATGATTTTGATGTGGATTTTCATGTTATTCTCCTGTTCAAATGGTGTTTTGATTGCTAAACATCATACACCTACGAAACTGAATCTAGGATGAATTTTACTGTGTTTAGGTTTTTTGCAGCACAGATACAAAATCTTGGTGTGTTGCTTTAAGATAAGGGATCTCATTTAAAAAAAGGATTTTATGAAAACAAAAATCACTTCTGGTCGCATGTTTGAGCTCACTTTCCAAACGTTTGGACTGCATTTCAACTACATCATTTCACTGGCAGCCATCTTTATTGCCATCACTTTTTTCCTGGGCTTTTGGGCTGAATCATTCAATGAAACTGAGCCGGACATGGCTGGCGCTTTGTTGTTCATGGCCTTGTTAGTGGCTGTTTATGCCAAATTGGCGGTGATGATTCATCGCCTGGTGATACTGGGAGAAAAGGGCATCGGTTTGGTTTTCAGCTGGTCTTTGAAAGAATTGAAGTTCATCGGCTGGATTCTGATGTTTGTAGCCGCCGCCTACGCCGTGCTTTTTGTGTTGTTACAATTGCTTGCCAAAATGCTAATCAGTAGCGGTACAGGCATGATGACCCTGGTCACCTTACTCATTATCATCGGTCTGGGAGCGCTTTTTTCGCGGGTGGCGCTGGTGTTTCCAGCTGCAGCTGCAGACCACCGATCATCGGTGAAACATGCCTGGGAGTTGTCCGCAAACAACAAACTCAGCTTGTTTTTTCTGGTGGTTGTGGTGCCGTATATTACCGGCAGAATCCTCGACAGGTTGCCTGATGATCAGTTGATTTGGGTGCTGCTGGGCGGGGTGATTTCGGTGTTTGTGTTGATTTTTGAGGTGGCTTTGCTTTCTCATTGTTACGAAGCGCTGATTGGAACTGATGATGCCGAAACCGAAGATGACCTAAATGTTGAAACCATTACAGAGGAAATATGAGATGACATTTTCAGTAACCGACACCCTTGGCCAAGCAGCGGCCAGCATCCGTGAACATTTTAAGTATTTTCTGGGGGTGGGGATATTTTATTATGCCTTAAATTCACTGTTGCTGATATCGCTGATTGACAAAGAAGTTGAAGGCTTTGGATTGGCGTTTCTGATTTCAGCTTTGACCCTGGTCTTGTACGTTAAACCTGCTGTTTTGGTTCACAGAACTGTGATCTTGAAACAAGCCACTGAATGGAAGTACCTGTTCACCTGGGGCTGGCCGGAAACCAGTTTCTTTTTGTTGTGTATAGGCATGATGATTGCGTTTTCGTTGTTTAACATGATTGCCGGGCTGGTGGCCTTACCGTTGTTTTTTGATCAAGGTGATGAAAGCCCAGTGTTAATGATTTATTTCTTGGTCATCATGTTGTTTGCCGGGGGTGCATTCAGTCGGATTGCCTTGATGTTACCTGCCTTTGCAGTTGAGCAGGACCTCAGTGTGGGTGACTCAATTGGGCTCACTGAGAACCAGGCTTTTAAAGTGTTTTTATTGGTGGTGGGTCTACCCATACTTACAACTGTTATTCTGGACTTTATTTTTCCACTTGAAACCACAGTGAGCACACTGATTCATCAGTTTTTTGCATACTTGATAATCATTTTCGAAGTGTCGGTGTTGTCACACACTTACATCCAGTTGACTGATCGCTCAAACCCTGGTTACCTCAATTCTGAAGAATCAACTGAGGACTGATCATTGCGCACATTTCAATAGCTGCAGTATGATAAAAATACTCAGGACTACTGGGGTCGTTATTTGTGCGGCGTCACCTCTTGATGCGGGCGGGCCGCCCGCGCTCCAGTGTTAGCGGGATTTTCTCAAGCAGAACATCGATGTCAAAATCCAGCTTCTGCTGAGGTTTCGGTTTTCAGCGCAGCTTTACATCGCTTACAGCATCCTCGGCAATTGCTCCTGCATTGCTCTAATACCTGCCTTCCATGGCAGTATGCTTCCGCGATGGGTCTACGTGACCCACATGGATGTGGGAAATGCAGAGAATTGTCGGGAACAATTCCTGCCCTATAGTCACCTCTGCTGCCGGCATCCTGCCTCCGCTGAGGACCTACTTCCCTGTAAGCCAAGAAGTGGCTCCGAAGCAAACTATTTGAACCAGGGAATTGGGTTGGTTGGGTCGGCAGACTTGCGAATTTCGAAGTAGACGCCGGTGGGGTCGATGTTGCCGGAATTGCCGGCAGTGGCGATTACTTGGCCGCCTTGGACCCAATCACCGACTTCTGCGAGGATCGATTCATTGTGACCATACAGGGTCATGTAATCATCCCCGTGGTCAATCACAATCAACAAGCCGTAGCCGCGCAACCAATCGGCAAAAGCCACCCGGCCATAAGCGGTGGCGACCACCTCCTTGCCTGGTTCGTTGCCAATCACGATGCCATCCCAGCGGCTGTAACCGGCCCGCAATGACCGGTACGATCGGATCACCTTGCCGGGTAGGGGTTTTTCGAGCGAGCCTTTGAGGCTGGCAAACGACAGGTTTTCACCCAAGTCTTCAGGCAAGTCATCGAGGTATTGGGTGATTTGTAACAACAGCTCATTGAGGCGCAAACTGTCTTGATTGAGCGCTTCATTTTCAGTTTGGTAAGTGGCGATGGTTTCGCGTAATGAGGACAGCACCACGGCACGTTGGCGCTTTTGTTCCACCATGGTTTGTTGCTCGGTTAACAGCGCCGCTTGTTGTTGTTCCAATTGTTGTTGCTGCTCGGCAATTTGTTGTTGGTAATTCTCCAGCTGCACGATTTGTTCGGCAATGGTTTTGATCAAGCTGAACAAGCGGTGTTGTAGGTATTTGATCTGGTGGCCGGTGATTTCAGCCTGCTGGGTGGCTGGGTTTAATAACAACATTTTCATCAGCCGGTCGTGGTTGATGTAGATGTGTAAGCGCAACAAATCGGCCATTTGTTCTTTTTGGCTGCTGATGCTGTCGCTTTTTTCGCTGATTTGTTGGCCAAGCACCCTGACTTGCTCGGCAGCGGTGTCTATTTTGGCTTTGAGCGCTCGAATCAGTTGGCCCTGTTGGTTGATTTTTTGATCTTGTGCTTCCAGTTCACGAATCAATTTGGCTTCTTCGCCCTGGGCTTGGTTGAGCTCATCTTTCAAGGCGGTTAAGCGCTGGCGAATGGATTCCAACTGCTGGTTGATGGCTGTTTCATCAAGATCATCTTGCGCCAATGTTGGGCTGATCAGGGCGCACAAAAAGAAAGAAAAATACAGCAGTCGCATGCGTTGAAGGGTGGTTTCCATCATTGACAATAAGCCGTCATGTTATCAAACTCATTCAACAGAACAAACAGTTTTACTGGCCATTCTCTTTGAATGCGACCTATATCCCGTGTTTTTACTGCCAATCACTTGATTTTTCAGCCTTTTACCTTATATTGTCCTTTTTCAATTTTCAGGTAGGCAAGAGATGTCACAATTGGTCGAATTCGCAGGTAATCATCCTTTTATGGTGATGTTGTTTTTGACGGTTCTGTTCCTTTACCTGAATGCGCTGTACAAAGAAAAAAGCACGGCTTACAAACAAGTCAATGTGGATCAGCTGACCCGTTTGGTCAATCAACAAAACGCCCAGTTGATCGATGTGAGACCCAAAGAAGCTTTTGCTGAGGGACACATTGTCAATGCCATCAACTTACCGCTGGAAGACATCAATGCCGGTAAAGTGAAACTGGACAAGCTCAAGAAAAAACCGGTCATCGTTTATTGTCAGGTGGGACGCAGTTCTGCGGCTGCCAGTAAAAAACTGAATGAAGCCGGATTCGAACAGGTGTTCAACTTACAAGGTGGAATCAACGCCTGGTTGAATGACAAACTGCCTTTGAGTAAAGCATAATTGAGTAAAGCATAATCTTGAGCAAAGCATAAATTTAATCATTAAGAGGATCGTCAGGTCCATCAATCAATCTTTAGGAATTAATCATGACAGAAGAAAATAACGTAGCAGCCAATGCTGAAAACCAGGGACCAACCATGTCTTTGCAAAAAATTTACACCAAAGACATCTCTTTTGAAGCCCCCAATGCGCCGCACATTTTCAACGAAAAAGGTCAGCCAGACATCAAGTTGAACATGAACCAAAAGGTCAACAAACTGGATGACAACACCTATGAAGTGGCTTTGACAGCAACCGTTACATGTACTGTGAATGAAAAAACCACTTACTTGGTAGAGGTGTGTGTGGCTGGTGTCTTCACCATGCAAAACTTCCAAGACCAAGCGTTACACCAAACTTTGGGTGTGTACTGTCCGAATGTGTTGTTCCCATACGTCAGACAACAAGTCAGCGACATGGTCATGAATGGCGGCTTCCAACCTTTGATGCTGCAACCGGTTAATTTTGAGCAAATGTATGCACAACAAATGCAACAGGCGCAAGAACAAGCGGCTTCAAGCACCAAACAGTAATGATTGACCAGCGACCCGCTGAGGCGGCCGGTATCCCTGCAGACAATGAAGATCAACCGATGTTGAAATTCACGGTACTCGGTGCCGGTTCTTGGGGCACGGCATTGGCCATGCAACTGGCACGCAACAACCCGACCGTCCTCTGGGGTCGCAACCAAGCTGGCATGGAAGCCATGCAACAAAGCCGCAGCAACGAACAGTACCTGCCTGGCATCCGTTTTCCCGACAAGCTCATCATTGAACCAGACCTGGCTCAAGCCATTGCTTGGAGTGATGCGGTGTTGGTGGTCTGTCCTTCGCATGCGTTTGGAGACATCCTGCAACAGATCAAACCGCTGCTGGGCGACCGGCCATTGGCCTGGGCCAGCAAGGGTTTTGAACCCGGCACGGGTCGATTTTTGCATGAAGTGGCCATTGATGTACTCGGTGATGAAGTGCCGATGGCATTGGTAACCGGACCTTCATTCGCCAAAGACGTGGCGATGAATAAGCCCACTTTGGTGGCCGTAGCCTCCAACCACAAAGCCTTCGCCAAACAAGTCAGTCTGGCGTTGCGCACCGATAACTTCAAAGCCTACCTGTCCGAAGACATCATCGGTGCAGAACTGGGTGGTGCGGTTAAAAACGTGTTGGCTTTGGCCACCGGTATCGCCGATGGCATGGAACTGGGTGACAACACCCGCGCGGCGTTGATGACTCGTGGTATGGCTGAAATGATGCGCTTGGGCGAAGCCCTGGGTTGCAAACCCGAAACCTTAATGGGTTTGTCCGGGCTGGGTGATTTGGTGTTGACTTCGACCGGTAACCTGTCGAGAAACCGGCGCATGGGCTTGGCCCTGGGTCGCGGTGAGTCGATTGAACAGGCCCAACAAGCCATTGGCCAAGTGGTTGAAGGCATTGGCACCACCGATGAAGTGATGCGTCTGGCTCAACAACACGATGTCGAAATGCCCATCACCGAACACGTCTGGAAAGTGGTGCACGGCGAAATGACCACCATCGAAGCCTTGTCGGCATTGATGGGCAGGGACTTGCGACCCGAGTTCGATTAACCCGATTTCTACGCGACCCAACGGATGACATGGGCTGTTTGCTGCGCGACCCATAGCGGTCATGCTTATCGATAAGACAGGTCAGGATGGGTGGTGGTAACAGCAGACTTCCTTGTCTGCTGAGGTATTATTTGACGGGTTGGTAGATGTGGGTGATGAAGTTTTCTTCGCCGACTGATTGCTGGTCGTTGATGTAAACTTCCCAGGGCATGCCATTGCGTTCGAGGTCATGTTCTTCGATGTATGCATCCAGCAAGGCATACGAGGCTTCGCTTTGGTCATAAGAACCCACTTGCACGTATTTCACGGCTTTACCGCCATAGGTTTGGCCCATCATCACGTTGCCAGTGTCGCCTGCAAGCACATCCACTTCCACCGGAATGGCGGCATCAAAAGCCCATTCACCGTCATCCCAGCTGCGGGTGATGGCCATCGGCTTGCCGCTGAAACCCAATTGGTTGTCATTCATCACCGCAGTGATTTCAGCATAGGCTTGAGCCAACACGGCACTGAGGTCTTGGTCAGTGCGGCCTGATGCCGGCACATAAAGCACAGTTTGTGGCTCAACCTGCTCAACAGAAAATCCCGAAAAGTCGTAGACTGGTTTGGATTCAACCAGGGTTTTTAAATTGCTCAGGCCTTCCTCATAAGTGGGACCCAACATGCGATCCATCATCATGCCAAAGTAGCGACCCAGGATGTTGCCATCGAAGTCTGCTTCAAATACCCACGACACTTGGGTGCTTTCACCTTGGTCTTTAATCACCACGTTGGCCCAGGCTGGGTCATCACCTTGACCATCAAAATACAACTCCGATTTGACCAACTCATGGGGCACTGATTCTATGATGGTTTGGCTGCCACTGCCGACTTCTTCATTGCCTTGCCATGACATTTTAGAACCCACCCCATATTCAGGACCAGAAAACTGGTATTTGGCATTGGGGTCGGTTTTGGCCCATGGCGACCACGCATTGAAGTGGTGCATGGAGTTGGCTGTTTTGAACACCATTTTGGCCGGCCGATCAATGGTAATGGTGCGCGACACCTGTACCTTGTCTTCCAGAAAAAAGAAACCATAGGCAAAGAACAACAGGATCAAAAACAACAGGGCAAAGAACAGGTACTTAAAAACTCTCATGGTGATAACGCTATGTTTTAACTGTCAGAAATGATAGCATATTCCTGCGACAATGAAGCCAAACAGTTGCATGTATTTGTGCTGGTTTTTTGCTGTGCTTTGTTGTCAATTGACACGGAACCAGAGACCACCAATGACCACACGCAACCATGAATAACCTGCTAAACCTGGCCCAGAATCATTTGCTGGAAAGTCTGATCATCAGCCTGTTAATTGGGGTGGTGCTGACTGCTTTGGTGGCGTGGTTGTGGTGGCGTCAGGCCAAGGGTCAAGTCGAAGCCAGGGCCAATGCCGCACGCGAAGCCGACGCGCACTGGTACCAACAACAAGAAACCCGACTAAATCAGGAAAACCAGCAGCTCAAAGAAGAATTAGATGACCAAGAACAACAACTGCTGCACCTGAACAAGGAAACCGTGCGGCTATCAGAACAACACAAGTACAGCCAGGAAAAAGCCCGATTGCTGGATGCCAAAGAAGCGGCATTACAACAGGCAGAAAAACAACTGACGCAGCTCAAATCTGACCTCGAACACCAACAAACCCGCTTCCAGGAACAAACCGAATTCATCAAAAACTCGCAACAAACCCTGTCCGATCATTTCAATACCTTAGGACAAAAAATCCTGGAAGAAAAAACCGCCAAATTCACCGACCGCAACAAGGAGCAGATGAACCTGGTGGTCACGCCGTTGCAAAAACAACTGCAAGAGTTTCAGGCTTTGATTAACCGCAATGCCACCGAAGGCCTGGCCCAACAAAAATCAATGAAGTCGGAGATTGAACGGATTTATTTGTTGAATCAAGAGCTGAGTAAAAAGGCCACCGATTTGACCAAGGCCCTGACCTCTGAGAGTAAAACCCAGGGCAACTGGGGTGAATTGATTTTGCACCGATTGCTGGAAGTGGCTGGATTGGAAAAGGGCCGTGAATTCGACACCGAAGTGTCCTTTACCAATGAGGACAACCAACGGTTTCGTCCCGATGTGTTGATTCACTTGCCGCAACAAAAAAGCCTGATTGTTGATGCCAAAGTTTCATTGACAGCCTTTGAACGGTATGTGAATGCCGAAGACGATGCCGAGCGCCAGCAGCAATTGAAACAACATGTGCTGAGCATGAAAACCCACATAGATGGTTTAACCAAAAAGTCGTACCAAAACATCGAAGCGCTGAATTCATTGGATTTTGTGTTGATGTTTGTGCCGGTGGAATCAGCCTATCTGGAGGCCATCAATTCCCATCCTAAATTGTTGGAAGAAGCCTACAAAAAGAATGTGCTGATTGTCTCAGCCAGTAACTTACTGGCCACCTTAAGAACGGTGATGGTGTTGTGGCAGAATGAAAACCAAAACAAAAACGCCCAACTGATTGCTGACCGCGCCGGTAAGATGTACGACAAACTGGTGGGCTTTGTTGAAGACCTCAACGAGATAAAATCCCGCCTGGACCAGGCCGATAGTGCCTGGCACAACGCCGAAAACAAACTCAACTCAGGCCGCGGTAACCTGATCAGACAGGCCGACCAACTCAAACAACTCGGCGCCCGCAACAGCAAGCAGCTGCCGCAGGATTAAGCACCACCATCAGATTACCCTGTTGCGACTGTCTTCAGACCGATGAATCACTGATGCTTTGGTCCGGACGTGACACTGGCGCGGTGGTGCCGCCCTTTCTTTGGTAGCCATCGGTGCGAATAAATCGGTATTTCAATTGTTCTAAAATGGCATACAGTGAAGGAATCAGTATCAACGTAATCACGGTAGCAAACAGGATGCCAAAAGCCAGTGAGACCGCCATGGGGATGATGACCTTGGCTTGCAGTGACTGTTCAAACATGATCGGCAACAAACCAAAAAAGGTGGTCAATGAAGTCAACAAGATGGCCCGGAACCGTTTACTGCCCGCATGTTTCACCGCCTCAATGATGTTAACGCCTTGGCTGCGTTCCTTGTTGATGTAATCCACCATCACCAGCGAGTCGTTAACCACCACCCCAGTGAGGGCGATGACACCAAAAATCGACATCATGCTGAAGGTCATGCCGAGCAACAAATGTCCGACAATGGCACCGGTGATACCGAACGGAATCACCGTCATGATAATCAAAGGTTGGGCATAAGATTTCAATGGAATGGCCAACAATACAAAAATCAACAACATGGCAAAGCCCATTCCAACTTGCAGGTTTTCCAGCAAGTTAGTCATTTCTTTACTGGTGCCATCCAAATCAAAGGTGATTTCTGGGTATTCAGGTACGATGGGCTGCCCAGGGGTTTTGGGCATCAGTTGGGCCACAATGGCTTGCGGGTCAGCAATGGCTTTATCCACCATGGCAGAGATGCGGGCCGCGCGTTTGCGGTTCACCCGTTCAATGGCATTGGCGGCTTTGCCTAATTGAATCTCAGCGACCGTATTCAAGGGCACTTCATCGCCCTGGCTGGTGCGGATACGCAGGTCATCCAAAGACTTCAACGACTCCCGCGTGGCCCGGTCATAGCGCAACATCACCTTCACCTCATCGTTGCCCCGTTGCAAGCGCTGTACTTCTTCGCCATAGTAAGCTTGCCTGATTTGTCTGCCCAAATCACTTTGGGTCAGGCCCAGGTTTTCACCCAGCGGTTTGATGGACATTTCAATTTCATCTTTGCCGGCTTCAATGGAATTCCTGACATCCGAAACTCCGTCGTAGTCCCGCAATTTGTCGGCAATGATTTCAGCGGCCAAACGCAATTCCTCGGTGTCACTACCGACCAGCTTCAAACTGACGTCCGGACCCTGACCAGGACCTGTGAGTGACATGGTACCAATGTGGGTGGCACCTGGTACTTCGCCGATGTATTCGGTCCAGCGCCGAAGCATTTCCTTACCGTCAATCACCGCATCTTCATCTTTGACCAGCTCCACAATGACCTTACCGGAAATTTGTGAATCCAAGAATGACAGCTGGTGGGTGAACACCGCGCCACTTGTTTTGCCAACTTCTTGGCTGACATCGGCATCCAAGCGAACCAACGCGTCTTCTACCCGTTTCAAGACATCTTCGGTGCGTTCCTGAGGCGTGCCTTGAGCCATGGCAAAATCAGCTTGCACAAAATCAGCCACAAAATCAGGCATCATCACAAACCTGACAATGCCATTGGCCATTAACCCAACACTTAACACCAACATGCCGGCGAACACAGTGAAGGTCACACCGGGTCGTTTGATGGCTTTGTCCATGACCGGTTTGTATTGGTGTTCGATGATGTATTCCAAGCCATGGTTGACTTTTCTTTGTAAGCGCAACAAAGGCCCTGGGTTTTTGGTGCCAATGTCATCCGAACGCATGTGGGCCAAATGGGCCGGCAGAATTAATTTAGACTCAACCAATGAGAACAACAGACACAAAATCACCACCCACCCAATGGCTTCAAAAAACGAGCCAAACAAAGTGCCGACAAACAACATGGGCGCAAAAGCAGCAATGGTGGTCAAGACCCCGAAGGTGGCTGGTGTCGCGACTCGTTGGGCACCCACCACCACATTCTTTAACGAGTGACCATGGTGTTGGATTTCGTAATAGGAACTTTCGCCAATGACAATCGCATCATCAACCACGATACCCAAAACCATGATGAAGCCAAACATACTCAGCATATTGATGCTGATGCCAGTCAGTGGCAAAAACATGAAGGCACCCAGAAAGGCAACGGGCAAACCCAACATCACCCAGAATGCCACTTTAAGCCGCAAAAACAGGGTCAAAATAAGCAACACCAACACCGCACCTTGCAGCATGTTGCGTTCCATCATATCCAGGCGGCCACGCACATAATGAGAGGTGTCCGACCAAGTGGCCACCGACATGTTGGGCGGCATGTTATCGCGCATGCTGTCCACATAAGCTTTGACTTGATCTGAAATGATCAATACCGATTCATTTTCTACCGCGTTGACTTGAATGCTCATGGCCGGCTTGCCATCGAAGGTGCTAACGCCACCGGTTTCGACAAAACCATCTTTGATTTCGGCGATATCCGACAACAACAAACGTGAACCATCGGGATTGGTGCGAATCACGGTTTCGGCAAACTCCCGGCCGGTATAAGACTGTCCAACTGAACGCAATAGCACATCACCCCGGTCGGTTTTGATTGAGCCGCCAGGTAAGTCGATTGAAGCAGCACGCAAAGCAGCGGCGACCTCATCGAAAGTGATTTGATATTGGCGCAAGGTGTCTTCCTTGATTTCTATGGCAATCTCATAATCACGACCACTGACCAAGGAAGCCATGGACACATCTGGCAGGTCAATCAAATCATCTCTGACATCGCGGGTGGCTTGCAGTAAATCGTCTTCTGGCACGTTGCCATAGACCGACAGGAACAACACCGGTTGTTGGATGAGAATTTCACTGATGATCGGTTTTTCGGCTTCTTCAGGGAAGGAGTTGATGCCATCGACGCGGTTTTTGATTTCAGCCATGACATTTTTGACTTCGTAGTCACTGCCAATTTCTATGTTGGCTCTGGCAAACCCTTCGTTGGCCACACAGGTGGTTTTGTCGATGCCTTCCAGTCCGGTCACGGCGTCTTCGACTTTGACACAAATGCCTTTTTCTACTTCATCGGGGGCCGCACCCGGGTAGGCCATGCTGACCAACACTTGATTCACCGAAGTGGCTGGGAACATTTCTTTTTTCATGTTCCAAGCTGAATAAACCCCGCCAATCAGTAACACCATCATCAATAAATTGGCTGCCACAGAATTGTTGGCAAACCAATAAATGATGCCCCGATCCCATGGTTTTTTCATGACTGCACCTGTTGTGTGATGTCGGTTTGTTCTTCAGGGCTGCTGTTGCTTTGCCTGAGTTTCATGCCTTCAGCGGGTGCCTGAATGGGGGTGGTGATGATCTGGTCTTGTTGATCGATGCCTTCGTCCACATAGAAATAATCGTTGGTTTTGTACTTAACCCGGACTGTTTTGATGCTTAATTGGTCGCCTGGGGCATACACCGCCAATTGGTCATTGGGCATCATCCAGGCACTGGGAATGGCATAAACATCGTCGTAGGTGTTTCCGGTGATGTGGGCTTTCAGGAAACCATTGATGCGCAAACCCTGGGCAAAGGGCTGGTCGATTTCAGCCACGGCATAATTCATCAAGGTACGCGAATCCTTGGCGGCTTCCAAGCGCCGTATCAGACCCGTGGCCACCTGATCACCTGAATCATTTTCAAATTCAACAGCCAAGGGGTTGGTATTCAGCGATCGGGACAACAGGTTCAGTTTGTTGACCTCTTCATTGCTCAAGGGCAATCGCACTTCGCCGGTGTCGGTGCCAGCGATGACACCCAAAGGCGCGGCCATGGGAACGTACTGTCCAAGGTCCACGGCTTTGCTGATCACGGTGCCATCAAACGGTGCTTTGATGGCGGTTTTCTCCAGATCGCGTTGCGCTTTGCGCCAATCGGCCTGGGCAGCCTTCAGGGCGGCTTTGGCCCCATCCAATTGCGGCTTATTCAACAACAAGGCACTGGGTTTACCTGATTTACCAAAGGAGTCCCAGTCTTTCTGTGCTTGTTCGGATTTGGCTTGTTCCAGGTCCAAACTGGCTTGGGCGCTGGCCAAACTGGCTTCGGCCCGGGCCACTGCCACCTCATAATCGGCCGGATCCAGTTGCACCAGCACCTCACCTTGTTGGAACATGCCACCGGCAGTAAATGCTGGATTCATCGACAACACCCGGCCAGTGATTTCACTGGTTAAGTTGATTTGTCGCTTCGGTTGTAATGTCCCTTGGGATGACACCTGGGTGGTCACTGATGTCGGTTCAACTTGAGCTGTTTCAACCAAAAAACCACTGGGTTTTTCAGGCACCTTAGCGGGCTCTGTTTTCATCGCTGACATGAATTGCAGCAAGATAAAAACCGCTGCCAAAATAATGACAATAGGGATCAGGCGTTTAAGAAAACTCGGCTTGTCGGTGGTTTGGTGACTGATTTTTTCCATGGGGTGTGTTGCTCTATTGAATTCATGAATCATTATTCAACCGCTCACCTTTCAGTACAGCAGTTGCTGGTGTGTCTTTATTTTAATGGATTATCTGGGCATCGGATACAGGCCATTGGTTAGATTTTATCTGGGATAAAGTAACCCAGACGTGAATGGCATGGGATGGGTTGGAGTTAAATCAAAGATTTTATCACCCCAAGTAGCCAAGGGATTCCTCAAAAGATATCGAAAAAAGAGTCATCCCGAGCATCGTCGAGGGATACCCAAGGGGCAGACCCCCTCCCTACAGTTCAAGAAACCGTCATTCCCGACCCCGATCGGGAATCCAGGTGGGCGATGTTTCAGTCAATGAGGAATTGTCGATTGGATTAAATGTAGACGGGAAATTTATTGAAATTAGGGCCATGGGTAGGCTGACGGCCTTGTCTGCCTGGATCCCGGATCGGAGTCCGGGATGACGAATATTAAGATCACTGAGCCTGTCGAAGTGAGTTCGTTCAATAAGCACGATTAAACAAATTAAGCAGAGTCCTCAATGATTCGGTTTAAGAGTCACCTATACTGATTAATGGTGTTTTTCAGTTCAATGCAGGCTTCTTGCGCAGCTGCCTGGTAATTGTCAGCGCTGTTACCGGCATAAATGATGCCGCGGGAGGAGGAAATGATCAGTCCTTTGCCGTCAGGTCTTAATCCGGCTTTCAGGGTTTTTTCAACATCACCGCCTTGGGCACCAATGCCAGGAATCAACAGCGGCATGTCACCCACAGTCTGGCGTATTTGTGCCAGTTCATCAGGGTACGTGGCGCCGACCACCAGCAGCAGGTTGTGATTCGAATTCCAATCATTGGCGGCTTTGTGTGCCACTTCCTGAAACAGCGTTTTGCCATTGGCCAATTCAAGGTTTTGCAGTTCACCGGATCCGGGGTTGGAAGTTTTACACAACACCACCACGCCTTTGTCCTTGAATTTTGAGTAGGGTTCCAAGGTGTCGCCACCCATGTAAGGATTCACAGTCACGGCATCGGCTTGGTAGCGGGTGAAAGCCTCCAAGGCGTATTGGTCAGCAGTGCTGCCGATGTCGCCGCGTTTGGCATCCAGAATCACCGGCACTGTTGGATGGTGTTGGTGAATATAAGCAATGATTTCAGTCAATTCAGCTTCGGCTTGCAGGGCGGCAAAATAGGCAATCTGTGGCTTAAAAGCACAGACATGGGCTGCTGTGGCATCGACGATGTTTTTCAACCAGGTCATCAAATCCACACCCAAAGCATCGATTTGTTGTGGGTTCGGATCGAGGCCGACACAGACCAGTGACTGGTTTTGCTGTTGAGCGTGTTCTAATTGCTTGATGAACATGGTCTTGAAAAATTTGGGTGTGCGACACATTTTATGAGAACCCGGTGTCGATGGGAACTTTATTTTAGCCAATGAATCTGTACTGCTTATGAAACAAATTGTATTGCTCATATTTCTGTGCCTGGTAACAACCAGCCATGCCACCTTGCCCGCAGCGGTTGATGGTCAACCGGTGCCATCGCTGGCGCCCATCCTTGAACAAGTGACACCGGCGGTGGTTAACATCAACACCAAATCCGTACAGTACGTGCGCTCGCGCAACAGCGAATTTTACAGCTGGTTTTATGGCCTGCCCAACACCCCGCGTGAACGGGTGACCCAATCGTTGGGCTCGGGCGTGATTGTTGATGCCATTCAAGGTTTGATTCTGACCAATCACCACGTGGTCAGCGACGCCGATGACATTTCGGTGGTGTTACACGATGGCCGCACCTACAGCGCCACCTTAATCGGTTCTGATGATGGCACCGATGTGGCAGTGATTCAAATCGAAGCCGATAACTTAACGGCCTTGCCCTTGGCAGACTCCAGTGAGTTGAAAGTGGGCGATTTTGTGGTGGCGGTGGGCAATCCTTTTGGCCTCGGTCAGACCGTCACTTCAGGCATCGTCAGTGCCTTGGGTCGCACCAGCTTGAGCGGTCTGGGTTATCAAAACTTTATCCAAACCGACGCCTCCATCAACCCGGGTAACTCAGGTGGTGCTTTGATCGACTTGAAGGGGTCGCTGGTGGGCATCAACACCGCCATTTTTTCACCCTCCGGCGGTAATGTGGGCATTGGTTTTGCCATCCCTTCTTCACTGGCGGAGCGCATGATGCGGCAGTTGGTGGAATTTGGCACCGTGCGCCGTGGCTCCTTAGGCATGGGCGTGCAAAACCTCACCGAACGGTTGGCCCGGGCTTTCGATGTGGGACAACAACAAGGGGTGTTGGTGACTTCAGTAGATGAGGACTCACCTGCCGATCGCGCCGGCATCCAAGCCGGTGACATCGTCACCCACTTGAACGGTGATCGCATCGCCAACCAAAAACAGTTTCAAAATTACGAAGGCTTGATTGAACTGGACCGCGAAGTCACCATCGACTATTTGCGCAACGACCGCAAACGCCAGGTGTTAACCCTGATCACCGAAGCTGACCGCAACGAAATCCAAGGCCAGGAATTACACGCACTGCTCAAAGGCACGGTGTTGACCAATTTACCCGTGCAGTACCGCGATCGTTTTCAAGGCGTGTTGCTGGAAGAAATCAGCCGAGGTTCGGTGGCCTGGGGATTGGGCCTGCGCGCCGGTGATTTGATCACCGCGGTTAACCAAGGCGAAATCAACAGCCTCAAGCAATTGACCCAAGCGGTTAAACGCTCAAGCAAAGCCCCGCTGTTGACCATTTACCGCAATGGCCGAAATTACTTGTTGCCGCTAGAGGATTGAATCACAGCTAAGCATACCTGTAAAAACACAACACTTCACAGTAACCAATCTATCCCTTAGAATGGCTTTAAAGCGTGCACACCCATCCAAAAAATCAGACGATATATGGAATAATGGCACGATTAATAAATTGTTACGTTCCTAGAGTAAGTGAGATATTATGAAGTGCCGAATAGCATTTATTGCTAAGCCAAAACCAGAACTCATAGATCATCTAGAGTCCATTGGCTCTGATTTAGGCGATTACTTCTTACAGAATCATGTAGTCATAACTGAAGAGTTGGAATACGAAGAGTATTTCGAAGGTGGATTTAAGCCCAAGATAATTGAGTTGTGCAAGACCCACTTTGTTGTAGATACAATTTATGAAGTCATTTCAGAATCGAAGAGTAGAATAGTTGAATTATTGGGGCCGTTTGATGATGAAGAGCAGCTCTTTGATCATTGGTGGTATTTTGAAGATGTAGATTGTAGCCAGATTGCTACAACTTGGAAATGAACTTAACAAAAACAAGCAAACGTCGAAAAATAACATGCGCCTGTTGTTGGCGTTTTGTATTGGGAGTAACTGGCTTTTGACTTTAACAGTTAAAAAAAGTAGACCCATCAAAATTGATGGTGAAGATTATCGTTATACGATTTCAACAACACGAGTCGATAATGACTGGAACTTCACTTTGAATATAACTGTACAAAAATGGAACCCACCCCGGGGGATACTTGAAGTAAAGGGGTTAGTAACTCGAGACTTCTGGTTAGATATATCAGATGGTGCCAAGTGGAATATAGGCGATTATCCGGTTGTTCTTCCAAGACATATTTTGCACCTTGTAGAATTAGCAATCTCTCTGGGTTGGGAGAGGGCCACAGTCGGTAAACCGTATAGGCTAAATACAAATAATGGCGCAGTTTTCAATCAAACATAACAAGTATCGCCAGGTCGAAATTTATTACAGCACTCGATATTATGCCGGTCGCTACGTTTGCATATAAATCAATCGCCTACATAAATTCGCTTGCTGTGGACATTAATGATAATCACCTCCCAAAATGTCATTAATCTGTTTCAGTCTGATTGGTTATTTGTTTAAGATATCTATCTCAGTAACATCCACTGATTAGTTATGTCCATGAAAGAAGACCTGAAAAAACAACTGAAAGAAAAACTTGATCCAGTCAGCTATGAAGTGATTGTCAACAAGGCCACCGAGCGTCCGCACACGGGCGAGTACAACTTGAACTTCAAGGACGGCCAATACCGCTGTAAAGCCTGTGGTGAAGTGTTGTTCGAAAGCGGCTCCAAATTCGATGCCGGTTGTGGCTGGCCGAGTTTCGATGAAGAAATCGAAGCCGGAAAAATCAAAGAAGTGTTTGATGACAGCCACGGCATGCGCCGCACCGAAATAGTGTGTGCCAACTGTGAGGGCCACTTGGGCCATGTGTTCAATGACGGCCCCACCGAAACCGGTTTGCGTTATTGTGTGAATTCGGCTTCTTTGGATTTTGATGAAAATGAAGACAATTAACTTGATAAAGGAGTCGTCTTAAATGGGTAACAGAAAAGATAAACCCTGGTACTTTCGTTTACTGGGATCGGTCTCAGCATTCGTGTTGTTGGGCGCGGTGATTTACGTGGTTTTCGCGGGTTTCAATATGTATTCAACTTCCATACTGCTGGCCGGCCTCACTGGTGTCGCGGTGCCAGGCGTGGTGCTAGGAGATACGTTTTTAGAAATGGTGCTGGGGGCCTTTGAGACATTTTTTGATGGCATCATGGAAGTGCTGGGTGGTATTGCTGAAGCCATTTCATCGATATTTGGTTGAGTTGTAGGTCACTGAGCGGGCTAAAGTAATTTTCAAGGCCAGTTGTCGTGTTTAGGAGGTTCCTCGCCTACAGGGGCAGATAATGTTCCTGACATTATTCTGCATTCCCCACTTCCGTGTGGGTCAAGTAGGTGTGCCGTGCTAGCAGGGAGCGAAAACGGCCCACTCGCTTCGCTCGCTCGGAATGACAAAACAAAAGGTCACTGAGCTTGTCGAAGTGGTTTTTAATGGTCAGTTGCAGTGTTTAGGAGGTTCCTCCACTCGCTTCGCTCGGTCGGAATGACAGGTAATTGGTTTACATCAAACCATAAAACCAGGACAGAATCAGGGTTAACAGCAGGCCCACGATGATGACCAGTGGGATGCCCACTTTCATGAAATCTTTGAATTGATAGCCGCCGGCGTTCATCACCAGCAAGTTGGTTTTGTAAGCTATCGGGGTGGCGAAGCTGAGGTTGGCACCGAAAATGACGGCCAAAATAAACGGTTCAACGGGCATGCCCAGCCGCTGGGCGATACTGATGGCGATGGGTGTGCCAATCACCGCTGCGGCATTGTTGGATATGATGTTGGTGAATACCCCCATGCTGAACAGCAGGCCGCCCAAAATATAGGCCGGGGACATGCCGTCGGTGTAAGCCACGAATGTGTCAGCCAGAAAATCAGCGGCACCGGTGGCCATCAAGGCCGTTCCCAAGGCCAAGGATGCCACGATGATGAGGATGACTTGGGTGCTGAGTGCCTGGGTGACGTCCTTCCATTGCAAACAACCGGTCACCAGCAGTAAGAAACAGCCCATCACCGAACTCAAGTAGATGGGGATCCAATCCAGCGCCGCCACCGTGACTATAGCAATCATGATTAACAACGCCAGTGGGGCTTTTTTGGCATAGGGTAATTCTTCGCGGCCGTCGAGAACCAAGATGTCGCGACTGCTTTTGATTTGGTTGATGGATTCCACACTGCCTTTTACCAACAGCACGTCACCGGATGCCAACACCATGTCCATCAATTGGGTACGAGAGCCTTTGCGTTCATGACCGTGTGTGTAGACGGCCAATAGGTTGAGGTTGTATTTGCTGCTGAGACGGGCATCGCCCAAGCGCACCCGTTCCAAAGCGGAACCTGGCGTGATTACCAGCTCAACCAACAGTTCTGAAGCGTCCTGGTTGATGGCTTCTTGTTGTTCGTTACCGGCTTCTAGCACCACACCCAGTTCCGCTTCGTATTCACGCAAAGCAAAAGACGTGTCCTCAACCAACAATTTGTCGTTGGCCCTGATTTTGACATCGGGCAGGGCAGTGATGGTTTTTTCATCGCGGATGATGCGTTGCACATGCAATTGGTCTTGGGTTTTGTTGCGCACTTCAGCCAGGGTTTTGCCATCAGCAAAGCCGTGTTTTCTGACTCGCAATTCGGCGGTGAATTGGCGTGATGACACGGTGCTGATGGGCGGCTGTCGATCGGGAATCATTTTCGGGGCCACCAACCACAGGTAAGTAATGGCCACCACACTGACCATCACCACCGGCAGCGCAAAATCAAACATACCAAATGGCGCCATGCCCAGTTCCTCGGCGACATTGATGACCAGTAAGTTGGTTGAAGTACCGATGGTGGTGGCCATACCGCCCAACAAAGTCGCCAAGCCCATGGGCAATAAGGTACCGGTACTGGACTGGCCCGTGCGGTAGGACACGTTAATCAATACCGGCAGCAGCAGCACCACAATCGGGGTGTTGTTGACGAAGGCGCTTAAAAAGGCACCAATAACCAAGGTCAGCAACAACGACAATGCCGGGTAGGGTACCCACAGCTTGGCCAGCAGTCGACCAATGGGTTCCATGGCGCCGGTTCTGACCATGGCTTGGCCGGCAATCATTAAGGCACAAACCGCAATCAGGGCTTCGTTGGCAAAACCACTGAAGAATTGTTTGACCGGAAAAACGTGGCCATCGGGGTGGGTGTATGGAAACAAATGAAATATCGCCAGCAGTGCGACAATGACGAACAAACTGGAGGTTTGTAAGGGGATTTTTTCAATCGCAAACATCACCAATGCCACCAAGGTGAGGATCATCACGGCTATGGCATGGGGCTGAGCTGAAACAGTTAATATGGATTCATTCACCTCAAATCACTACATCCAAAAGTTTAAAATATTATATATCAGCCAGATTCAATGCCGGGTCAAAATCGATTCAGAAAAAACCCACATTACATGGTCTGATATTGGTTTTATAATAAAGTCACTGATACACCGGAGAATTGACATGTTGAAAGCCAAATTCATTGGGTTGTGCTGGATTGTATTGGCCACCCAATGGGCGCAAGCCAATGACATCGAAGGGGTCAAAGAACACCCCATGATTGAACGATATCCCGGGCAAGTCATTGCCTGGCAACACATTGAGAATTATCAACCCTACCATGTCCCAGTGGGCCCGGTTACCGGTTACCGACGCATCGATGATTGGATTGAAACCGAAGGCCGGGTAACGCGAACATTTTATAAATACGAGGGTGAAGACCGGACATTTTCGGAAGTCTATAAAAATTATTTGGATGCCTTGCAAGCGGAAGGTTTTGAGGTTCTTGGTGCGGGGATGTCGGTTGATCGCAAAGGCAATGACATCGGTTCCAGCCAGTGGATGCAAGTCACTTTCATCAAAAACCCGGCGACCAAGCCAGGGGCTGTGGGTACGATGTTCTCAGGCACTGCCTCATCGGGTGGCGCTGGTGCCATCGTGGCCACCAAAGAACGTGCTGCCGGAACAGCCTATGTGGTTATCTACGTGGAACAGCACTCGAAAAACTACATTGGCACCTTGATTGATATCGTAGAGGTTGAAGCGGCAGAAACCGGGTTGGTGGTGGTTGATGCCGAGGCCATGGGGTCTGATATGGAAGAATATGGTCGTGTGGTATTGGATGGTCTGGTGTTTGATTTTGATCAAGCCACACTGAAGCCTGAATCGGCTGCGGCATTGGATGCCATAGCCACCTATTTGAAAGCCCAGCCTGACAAAAAGTTTTATGTGGTCGGCCACACCGACTCCAAAGGCACGTTTGCTTACAACCGCAAATTGGCAGCAGATCGTGCCCATACCGTTGCTGCCACTTTGAAACAAGATTATGGCATTGACTCAGACCGACTGGAACCCCATGGTGTGGGCCCATTGGTTCCAGTATTCTCTAACCAATCTGATGCCGGTAGGGAGAAAAACCGCCGAGTCGAATTGGTAGAACGCTGAAGCCAATTCCTGGCTGATTTATGCACTGAAATAGGGTATCCTTGTTTAACAAACAATTGATTAGGAGACGATTACATGGGCAGTGACAACGCAACACGCTACGGCACAGTCAGCCGGTTTTTTCATTTGGGCATGGCTGTGTTATTGCTGTGGCAATTCTTAAGTGCCGCATCACATTACTTCTTCGAGGACACCGCCATCGAAGCTTTTTTCTGGCCCACCCATAAAGCCATGGGCGTGTTGTTGCTGACGCTGGTGGTGTTGCGTTTGTTGTGGGCATTGGTCAACCTGTCACGACGACCACCTGCCATCGATCTGCTGTCTAAATTGGGTCACATCGCCTTGTATTTGTTGGTTTTGACTGTGCCGATCCTGGCATTAATCAGGCAGTATGGATCAGGTCGGGCGTTTGAACCATTCGGGATTCCATTGTTTGCTGGTTTTGAGGGTGAAAAAATCCAATGGATGCTCGATCTTGGTAGTGACCTGCATGGCGAGCTGGGTTGGGTGTTGTTGTTACTGATAGTCGGACACATGTTGATGGCCTGGCGACACCGCAATACCGACAAAGACGTGATGCCACGCATGTGGAAGTGAAGTTGATGACAAATTAGGGGTGAATCAAACCCATGGGTTAATTCACCCTGTGTGTGAACTCAGTAAAATCAAAATACCTTCTTTTGTTCGGACCTGAGGCGCTGGAATTGAGTTTATTGGGGTGTTTGATGTTGCGCCAGGCTGAGACTTTGTGATTTGCATTCAGGTGTGGGAAATCCAAATTCTCTGAGTTCGACTTCCCTAAAAAGTTCAGCAAAACCGACAGGCCACCTGGTTGGCTGACATCCAGTGTCAAGCAATCTTTACGGCAGGCAAAATAAGCTGCCACCTGTTGTTGGTGCCGTTCGTAGCAGCGCATCAAATGTTCGTCGCTTAATGGATCGGTTGCTTGGTTCAACTCAAAAGTGTCTGTGAAACAGCGTTTGATGATGGGGTTGAAGTGACCTGATGGTCCCAGGTTGGTGGCCATTTTCTGCAACAACCCTTGCATCGATGGTGTCCAACTGGATAACGCCCGATCCAGGTACACAAAGCGGGAGTCAGGAAACCGTTGGTCCAGTTGTGGGTAGTCGCAATAACAAGGGGTGTCGGCGAACACATCACCCAAATGAAACGTCTGTTGGGTGTAGGCCGTATGCGCCACCTTGAAGCCATGATCCAATAAAGCAGCACAAACGCTGGTGGTGCCGGTTCTGGGCAGCCCAATGATGAAAACTTTATTCACCGGCCAGGTTGGCTTCAGGTTGAGTGGCGAATTTATTTTTTACATCTTCAATCAGCATATAAAAACAGGGCACTATGACCAAAATGATGGCACTGGCAAAAACGATACCAAAGCCCAAGGCAATGGCCATGGGTATCAATTGTGCCGCTTGCATGGAGCGTTCGAGAATGATGGGCGTGAGTCCACCAAATGTGGTCAGGGTGGTCAGCATGATGGGCCGGAACCGCCGCACGCTGGCTTCACGGATGGCTTCCAGTGGACTCAGCTGATCGCGGCGTTTGTTGGCGTGGTCAACCATGATTAAGGCACCGTTGACCACCACCCCGGACAATGCCACCGTGCCCATCAGACTCACCAGTGACAAGTCATAGCCCAACATCAGGTGACCAAACACCACACCAATGACACCAAAGGGAATGGCCATCATCACGATCAAGGGCTGGGAATAACTGCGAAACGCCACAGCCAACAAAGCATAAATCACAAACATCGCCATGCTGAAACCACTCCACAACACCTGGGTGGCTTCCCGCATCTGGGCATCGCTGCCTCGAAATGACCAGTTCAATCCTGGGATTTCAGCCCGCAGCTGAGGTAACACCTGTTCTTTCATGGCCGCCGAAATCCGTGTTAAGGCATTCTGTGGCTCGACATCCATACCAACATTAATGACTCGCAGGCCGTTGCGACGGCTGAGCGAGCTGAACGCTTCACCGGCTTCCAGTTTGGCGACGTCTTTGAGCGGCACTTCAACCCCGTCTGGAGTGCGCACTATCAGGTTTTCCAGGGTGTGGTGATCCTGTCGATCAGCCAGTGGTAATTTAACCCTCACTTCAATTTCATTGGTGCCCCGCAGTTGCCGCATGGCCACAGCCCCATAAAAAGCATCGCGAACCTGACGCCCGACCAGTTCAGGGGTTAATCCCAATAACACGCCTTCTGGTAACAGGGTGAAATTGTATTGCTGTTTGCCGGTGTTGTAATTGTCATTGATGTTGCGGGTGGCGGCGAATTGTGCCATTTCGGCCTTGAACCGTTGACTGGCTTTGACCAATTGTTCAGGGTCGTTGTGACTCAAATCGACACTGATGTCATCGCGCCAACCACCGGGCCCTCGTTCGGCCTCAAAAGTGATTTGGTCGATACCAGGCAGCTCGCCAATTTCTTGGTGCCACAATTCAATCACTTGAGCCGCGGTCATGTCGCGTTCGTCAGGTGGTAGCATCACAATTTCCACATCGATGAAATTTTTGCGCCGAACATTAGTTTTCACACCCTCGGCTACCTGATATAAATCATGTTCCTCGAACATGCGCTGGGTAGAGTCGGTAATCTCCTGAGCCACTTTGGCAGCTTGTTCCAAGGTGGTGCCCACCGGCAACCTGACCCCGGCTTCGATTTCATCTGCAGCCACCCGTGGCATGGTGATGATACCCATGTGACCACTGATGCCATAAGCGCCGGCCACCATTAAAAAAGACAACGCCGCTGTTATGGTGATGTAACGGTGACGCAAACAGCAGTCAATGAAAGGTCGGTAGCGGTTTTGAATCCAACGGTTCAGGGCACCAGCCACTTTTTGTTGGCGTTGGTGAAGGGAGCGGCCCAGGCGGCTGTTGTTTTTCGCTTGGTGGGCCAGGTGAGCCGGCAAAATAAACAAAGCTTCAAACAAAGACAATAGCAACACGATGATCACCACCACCGGAAATGGCCACCAAAATTTTCCCGTGGTGCCGGGAATAAACAGGATGGGGATAAAAGCCACGATGGTGGTGAGGATGGTGAAAGTGACTGGCGTGGCCACATCGCGAGCACCTTGAATGGCTGCCAGTAAATGATTGGGTTCTTTTTGTCGGTATTCGTGGATGTTTTCGCCCACCACAATGGCATCATCAACGACGATGCCCAGCACCACCAAAAAGGCGAACATGGAGATCATATTGATGCTGACATCCACCACCGGCAGGAACAACATGCCGCCAACAAAAGAAATGGTCATGCCCATCATGATCCAAAATGCCAGTTTGTACTCCAAAAAGATGCCCAGAATGCCCAACACAATGATCACCGCCAAAGCGCCATTACTCAACAACAAGTCCAGGCGATCTTCGAAGTTTTCAGCATCGTTGCTGTCGATGCGGTATTGCACCCCTTCAGGTAGGGTGGTATCCAACTCATCCAACACCCGCTGCACCGCTGCCGCTACATCCAAAGGCGATTGATCACCCACCCGGTAAACACTGAGCTCCACCGATGGTTGGCGATTGAATTGGGAATGGAAACCGGCTTCTTCAAAGCCATCTTCGATGGTGGCCAGTTCCCCCAACGTGATGGTGGCACCGTTGGCGCCAGTGACTATGGGGATGGTGCTGAATTCATCGGCCCATTGTTTGCGTTCACTCAGGCGCAACAAGATTTCGCCACTGCTGGTTTCAATGGAACCAGCCGGTACATCGCGCCCTGAGGCTTCAATGAGGTTGGCCACCTGTGCCAGTGTTAAACCATAACGGCGCAGTTGCGCTTGGGGTATTTCTACGTGGGTGACGTAATCAGGCATGTTGCCCAGTTCGACCTGGGTGATTTCCGGTTCTGACAGCAAGCGATCGCGCAATTGTTCGATTAATTTTCGCAGCGACCACACATCGATGTCACCATACAGTCCCACATCCATGACTTCCTGTTGTTGCGCCTGGATGCTGACCTCAGGGTCTTCGGCGTCATCGGGGAAGGTGCGGATGCGGTTGACAGCCTGGTCAATTTCTTGAAACGCCTTCATGCGATCGGTACCAGCGACCAGTTCAACAGAGACTGACCCGGCACCTTCCCGCGCACTGGCGCTCAGTTCTTTGATGCCTTGAACCGAACGGACCGCATCTTCGATGGGCTGCAAGATGCCCTGTTCAACTTCAGCGGGCGAGGATCCGGGATAAGACACACTGATGTTAATGATGTCCATTTCATAGGCAGGAAAAACTTCCTTTTTGACTTCGTAGGTCATATAAACACCACCAGCCAACAGGATAAACATCAGCAAGTTGGCAGCGATGGGGTTGGCTGCCATCCAGGCGATGGGGCCGGTTACTGTGGCCGTGTTTTTCATCATTCTGAAGCGGCCGCGCTGGCGCGCCTCAATGCCGCGCCCTCAGTGACCCGAGAGATGTCTGTGGTGACCACCTGTTCGCCAGCACTTAAGCCTTCTTGGACGTAGACATGTTGGGCATCGCGAAACAGGATTTTGAGCTTTTTGATGGCTAACTTTTGGTCCTTCATCAACCACAGGGTATCATTTTTGCGCACATGTTGGCGTTCAATTTTGGCCACATCATTCAGTGTCTTGATGGGCATTTGTACCGCCACAAAGGAGCCGACGGTCATCTTGGGCAAATTATCGTTTTCTCTGCCCAAAGGGTCATCAACCGATAACAACACCTGTGCCATGCGGGTGCTGTCATCCACCTGGCCCATGACACTGAGCACAGAACCCATCCGACTTTGTTGGTCTGGCCAAGCCAATTGGTCTTGAATGGTCACGGTTTTGGGGCGGTCGCTTGATGGTCCATCTAACCAAGCCAGTTGGCTGACGGGCAGGGTGGCTTCCACCCAAAAGGTATCGGTGCCAACCAGCTGTGCCAACGCCTCACCACTGCTGATCTGTGAGCCCAGGTTCACAGCCAGTGACTGGATTTGGGCGTTGAATGGGGCCTTGATTTCGGTGCGTTTAAGATTTAATTGTGCTTGTTCAAGGGCCGCTTGTGCAGCGGCCACTTGTGCTTTGGCGGCATTCAACTGTGGTACCCGCAGCACCAGTGATTTTTGTGGTTCAGATAATTGTCGCCCCAAGCGTTGGTAATCGCGTTCGGCAGCCAATTGTTCGCCTGCTTCAATGGCCAGATTGGCCTGGGCCGCTTGCAGATCGCTTTGCGCTTGAGCCAAAGCAATTTCAAAATCAGCCGGATCCAGCCTCAGCAACCAGTCGCCTTGTTGGACCAGCTGGCCTGGGACAAAATGGTCTGACACCTCGATGATTTGACCACTGATTCTGGCCTGTAACTGAATGTCACGTGAGGGCACCACCGTACCCATGACCTCAATGACTGGGGTGTGGTCGCCGATGGTGATTGGCGTGGTGTCAACCAACATGGCTGTTTTGCGGGTGGCACCTTCTTTTTGGGCGGTCGGCTCGGTGCTGAAAATCAACCAAGAAATGGCCAGACCTGCCAGCAAAATGAGCAAGATGATGAGGGTGTTTTTTTTGACGGAATAGCCGCCTGCAGCGTCGTTATTCATGGAGACATTATATTACCAACAAAACCTTGCTGGTCGGTAAAAAGTGATTGCTTGGGTCACCCATGCATGGAGCTTGTCTGTAAGCAGGGTCAAGACCGATAGTTAACCACTACAATAATTGGTTCAAATTTCAGTTGCACGGGTAACGGGTTATTACATTAAATGGTAGCATGATTGAAATCACCACAGCAACCCAGCAAACCAAACTGCGGCGGTTGGCGCTGGCATCGCAGGGCTTGTTAACAGCAGCACCGTTTGGTCGTGGGGTTAAGGGCACTGCCCAAGCCATCGAACATTTGGGCTATGTGCAATTGGACAGCATTTCAGTGGTCGAGCGGGCCCATCACCACGTGCTCAGCACCCGGGTGCCAGGCTATCAACCCAAGTGGTCAGAACAGCTGTTGCTGCGCGGTGAAGTTTTTGAATACTGGTCGCATGCTGCTGCCTTGTTGCCGATGACTGGTTTCCGCTTTTCTCTGCCCTACAAAAACGCCATCAAGTCTGGTCAGACACACTGGTTTAAAGACCCCGATGCCAAGCTCATGCAAGCCTTGTTGGAGCGCATCCGTAACGAGGGGCCTTTGCGTTCACGTGATGTGGAAACCCGCCGCCAAAACAACAGTGGTTGGTGGGACTGGAAACCAGCCAAAAAAGCCTTGGAGCAGCTGTACATGCAAGGTGATTTGATGGTCTGTGATCGCACGGGCTTTCAAAAGACTTATGATCTGACTGAACGGGTGTTGCCAGATGGGGTAGACACCCGCGAGCCAGATACCGATGAGTTCGCAGCACATTTGTTGCAACAACAGTTGCGATGTCATGGTTTGGTATCACTTAAAGGTTTGACCTACCTGCGCCGCAATGCGCCTTTGCGCCAGGCCATGGCCGAGCAAGTGAATTCCCGGCTTGCAGATCAACAATTAACCGCATTGCAACTGCCAGGAGGTGAGGTATATTATGTCGAAACCAGCGTTTGGCAGCGGCCAATGCCGCGGCTCAGTGAGCGACTGGTCATCCTTTCACCTTTTGACAATGCCGCCATCCAACGCGACCGGCTCAACCAGTTGTTTGGCTTTGATTATCAATTGGAATGTTATGTGCCAGCGGCCAAACGACGGCATGGTTATTTCAGTTTGCCGCTGCTGTATCGCGATGTATTTATTGGTCGCATGGATTGCAAAGCCCACCGCAAAACCCAGCATTTGGAGATCAAAAACCTGCACTTTGAAAGTCATGGTTTCAGTGATGCAGCGGTCATTGATGCCTTGGTTGACGCGCTGCAGGGATTTGTTCGTTTTCAGGATTGTGATACCGTAACGGTTCAAACCGTTGAACCCAGCCACACAAAACTGCCGCTGTTACAGGCCCTGACATCCCATGACTTATCGCAATGACTGTTAATGACATGAAATCACCAGTAAAACAGCCACCATCAGCCAGGAGAGTGATCGTATTTGGAAACTCCAGTGCTGGTAAGTCCACCTGGTCCAAAAAGCTAGCGTCTGCGGGTTTGGCGCATTTGGACTTGGACACCATCGCTTGGGACATGAATCCGAACCCAGTCAGGAAACCCCTGCAGGAATCTGCTGTGGCGATTGCGCAGTTTATCCAGCGCCATGAAAATTGGGTGATAGAAGGCTGTTATGCTGACTTGCTGTCAATCGCAGCCAAACAGGCCACGGAAGCCTTTTTTTTGGACATACCGGTTGCACAGTGCCTAGAGCAAGCCAAGAACAGGCCGTGGGAACCGCATAAATACCCATCCAAGGCGGCGCAGGATAAGAATCTGAACATGTTGCTGGCATGGATTGCTGAGTATCCAATCAGGACGGATCACTTTTCCAGGTCAGCCCATCAACAGTTGTTTGATGACTTTGAGGGTAAAAAAACCAGAATAACCCAGTGACACCATCAATCCTCGACAAAATCTTTCAAAGCGGCTAACCGCTGATCCCATTGGGCTTCCAGGTGGGTAATAAAATCCCGCGCTTGGCGCAACTTTTCACTTTGTAACAGCACTTCAGTGGACCGGCCCTGGGGCCGCAATTCGACCAGTTCAGCATCCACCAGTACCTGTATTTGTTTTCTCGCACCCTGTCTCGAGATGCCCAGGTTTTTGGACAAATCCCCAATGGAAAGCGGCTGGTTAGCAGCCAAACGTCTGATCAGGGTCAGTCGGATGGGGTCACCCATGGCTTTGTAAATATCGGCTGTCATCATGTATTGGTTTCAACCATTTGAGTCAGGCGGTTGAGCATAAATTCCCAGCCGTTGGTGTTTTGTTTGAAAGCATCGGCCATCACCTCAGCCGGTAATTGACTGAAGCCAGACTCGGTAAGGGTTAATTCACACTCGCCCTCAGCCACGGCCTTGATGGTGAACTCAACCAGGGTGGTGGGTACGCTCAGAACATCGCCTTGGTAGTGGTTGGCACCTGGCACCCAGCGGTAGGCAAAATAATCATGCGGCCTGGCTTCGACCACATAAATGCGGCTTTTGCCATGCTCGCCAAAACCAAACAGGGGCTGGCTACCTGGCGTGTAGTCACCCTCCAGGCTGTTGGGGAACCATTGAACCACTTGCTTGGGGTCGGCGATGGCGGCATATACTTTTTCTGCATTGGCTTGAATTTTCAGCTGTTTTTGAATCACATCTTGCATGATGGGTCTCCGCTGTTTGGTTAATGACAACAACAATTAAATCACAGTTATTGGTTATATGCAACCAGTTAGTTGCATATAAGCGTGAGCACTACAGTATGTCGCCCGGGGAACAACTTCACTACCGTCGTACCGGCGTAGGCCGGTACCCAGCGTCTTTGAGAAGGTGGTCGGGTAAGTTTTTTTTGACTTATAATGAAAGAGGAATCTAACAAGCCATGTCAAAAATTAGGGAGCAATCAAAAATTCAAACATCACGCACCTGGATACCGGCCTGCGCCGGTATGACGGCTTATATGGATTTAAGGATGGTATTGGGTACCCGACAGGGACAGCACACAAGGCTTTATTGACAACCAAAGAGGCTGAATGAGAATCTTAGTTTTTATCTTATTATTCACACCGATCAGGAGTTCGGCAGAACCCAGCCAATGCTTTGGCACCACAGCCAATGGTCGATTGGAAAACGGTGTGATGTTGCCCGCTGAAGGTGTAAATTTTGAAGGCTACAGTACGGTAGGCAGGGTAACCGGGAGAACGTATGTCCATTCGGTGGTCAAAGACATCATTCTGGCTGCATATCACGAACTGGAAACCATGCAACCGAATAAGGTTTACAAATATGCAGAAACGGGTATGTCGACTGGTGGCGAATTCAAACCCCACAAAACCCACCAAAATGGTTTGTCTGTCGACTTTATGACGCCAGTGATTGACTCATTAGGACATTCGGTTCACTTGCCCACCAACCCATTTAATAAATTCGGATATGCCATAGAATTTAATAAACAAGGACAGTACAAAGATTTGAGAATCGATTATGAAGCGCTGGCTGCTCACATAGTCGCTCTTCACCAACAGGCTAAAAGTCAAGGTTATGATTTGTGGCGAGTCATTTTTGATCCACAGCTACAACCCAACTTATACCAAACCCAATATGCCGATTACTTAAAAGAAAACATTGAGTTTTCAACAAAGCAATCCTGGGTCAGACACGATGAACACTACCATGTGGATTTTGATGTGCCTTGTGAAACGTGATTTACTGAAAAGCCCCACTACCGTCGTACCGGCGCAGGCCGGTATCCAGAGTCTTTGAAAAGGTGTTAGACTTTATGTTGTGTCCCTAATATAAAGGGAAACTTAATCATTAGGTAGTCAGGAAATACAACTCAATCAAGTACCAAACATCACGCACCTGGATACCGGCCTACGCCGGTATGACGAGTCTCCTGCAGATCTACCTTGGTGTTATGTAATACGACTGGTCTGGAAAAAACCTGCAAATTGAATAGGGTGGTTATGAATACCAGAATGGCCTCACAGCCTTCACTCTAAACCACATTCACCACCCAATCGATTCCACACCCCTTATTCAGACATGACATTTTTTCTGAAGGCGTCGTGTCGTTGTTTTGCTTTATTGATTATTGTTTGATACCTGGGTTGGTTTTTGGCGAAGTTGAAAGCTGAATTGCTAATCAAACCTGGGTAATTGAAATAGCCGCTATCGACTGCCTGCTCAAGCCAATCCAAGGCCAGCTCTTGTTGGTCCAACAAGGCATAAAATTCGGCAAAATAGAAGATGTTTTCTGCATCAACAATATCTGTGTCTATCATCCTTTCCAGGGCGGCCAACCCCTTGGGCTGGTCTCCCTCCATCAATGCCAGGTAGATGGTGGCAATGAGCCCCCAAATGTCATCAGGATTAATGGCCAACAATTGTTCAAAAAGTTTTCTGGCTTGGGGGTAATGTTGTTGTTCAAAGGCAATGATGCCACCATAGCCGATGCCATATTCACCGGTGTCTAAATAGAGTTTGGCTTGCGCCTGCTGGTATTGCTTGGCACTTAAATAAGTGGCCACAATGGAACGAAACCTGGGGTTGTCGGGGCTGATTTCCAAGGCTTTTTCCATGGCAGCAATGGATTCATCCAACATGCCGGCATAGCGGTAAATATAACCCAGTGAAAAATACAGACTGGCATCTTGTGGATTGATTTTTAGCATCTTCTGGGTCAACTTGAAGGCTTGTTCGATGCGATTTGTTTCGGTATACACAACCGCTAAATTACTCATTGCAATGAGCTGATTTGGATTGAGTTCCAGGGCTTTGAGGTAATACCACTCTGCTTTTTTCAATCCATGAGGAGTTTCCCTGCCGTGCTGTTCCAACAACCTCCTGTGACTTCCTAAGTAGGCGTAACTGGGGGCAAAGCCAGGGTCCATTTCGATGGCTTTGAGCAGCATAGGAATGGCCAGCTTATGTCCTTCGTTGGTGTAAGGGTAAGCGATGGCTCGCAAGAACAACTCGTAAGCCAAAGCGTTGGTTGGCCGATCGTTAGCTTGGTAAGTGATTTGATCGTTTTCTAAGTCAGCATGCAACCCAGCAATGACTTGGCGCACCACTTCATCCTGGAGATCAAAGGTGTTGGCATAATTGACCTGAAACGTTTTGGCCCAATCTAACCGATGCTTTTTAAGGTCAATCATTTCAAGTTGCAACCGTATTTGATTGTTCTCAACCAGATAACTGCCAGTCACCAAGTAATCAACACCGAGGGATTCGGCCACTTTGATTGGGTCTGGGTCTTGCTGGCTGTATTTGCGGACTGCGGTTGCTGGGGTGATCGAAAAACGCTCGAAATACCGCAGCTCAGCGATGACTTGACTTGATAAGGCCACACCAAGAAAGTCATGTTTGGGGTCGGGTTTGCTGTTCGTGAATGGCAATACCGCCAGCTGACTTTGAGTTTCAGATAAGGTAGGGTTTGCTACCGATCGTTCTTGTTCTGGGTTTGCAAAAAAACCAGTGAAAACAGCGGCAAGCAGCAACACCATCAACCCAACTGCAGCTGTGATGAGTCGCAGTTGGCTTTGGCGTGAATGTGATTGTTTGCGGGTCAGGCATTTGACCGGAGCGATGAATTGGTATCCACGGGAGTGTATGGTCTTGATGACTTGTTGCTGGGTGCCATCATCTCCCAAAGCTTGTCTGGCTGATTTGATGTGGTTATTGATTGATGTGTCTGAAACAGGGCGACCATTCCAAACACATTGCTGAATGTGGTCACGTGTCACGATTTGATCACGATGGCTAATCAAATGCACCAACAAGTTAAAAACTTTGGGTTCAATGGCGATGGGTTGGCCTTTGGCAGTTAAGCTGAACTGGTCGGTGTCGAGCTTGAATTGATTGATTTGGTAAATCACAACAGTCAGGGTTTTTCTGATGCAATGATTCTAAGTGCTGCTCAGTCAAAAGTCACCACATGATAGCAAGCTGACTTTTATAACAGCAGCGAAACCAAAGGTGCAGGTGCATAAAAATGATGAAAATATGATGTAATTTTCATGTTTGCCACCGCTTCAAAGCCCACAATTCAGCTGTTTTTTAATGTAACTGTTGAGGAGGGCGTGATGCCGACACCACTTGAAATATTATTGGACCCCATATCCTTGGGATTGATTGGCCTTTTTGTGATTTTGATTGTTTTGGAAACCCTGGCTCCTGGCAGACCATTACCCAAAGTAAAATTCTGGAAGCTGAAATGTATGTTGGGCTTTGTGTTGTATTTCTACTTGGCAACCTATTTGCCCATGCTGTGGGACCACTACCTGAAACCCATTCAACTGATGGATATGAGCGGGATGAACACATGGTTGTCATTGCTTATTGCCGTCCTTGTGTTTGAGTTTTTTATTTATGTGTGGCACCGTTCTTTGCACAGGTATCATGGCTTGTGGTTGCGCTTCCATCAGTTGCACCACAGTGCTGAACGAATTGATACGCTGGGCGCTTATTTTTTTAGCCCATTGGATATGGTCGGCTTTACCTTGGTTGGCAGCATCAGCTTGTCGTTGGTGGCGGGGTTGGACCCACAAACCATCACTTATTTTTTATTTATAACCACTTTTTTGGCATTATTTCAACACACCAACATCAAAACACCGCAGTGGTTAGGCTACATCATCCAACGGCCTGAAAGTCACTCCGTGCATCACCAACGGGGCGTGCATGCGTTTAATTATTCTGATCTGCCGTTGTTTGATATGCTATTCGGGACATTCAAGAACCCAGCTGATTTCCAAGCCCACAATGGCTTTTATCCCGGATCATCTGACCACATCACTCAGATGCTATTGTTTAAAGATGTCAGCCGTCCCCCACAAGACCAGTGAAAGGAAAACCTATCTCTATTATGATCAGGTATTGATGCATAACTAAACACCAAACATCACGCACCTGGATACCGGTCCCTGTTTTCACAGGGACAAGCTCTACGCCGGTATGACGAGCCTTTCAGAGCTATTACTTAGCGATCAGAACTAAGACAGGCCTAGGATAATACCCGCGAAGCCCAACAGGAGATTGAGCTATGCTGACATACTGTTATCCCGAGCGCAGCCGAGGGACTTCCCAACGGTGGTATTGATTTGTTAATCAACTTACTGTCATCCTCGGGCTTGACCCGGGGATCCAGTTGGCAAAGCCAACAGCCGCAGGCTCTGCATGAAATCGCCCAATATTTTACTTTTGATTTTATTCTTAGTATTTAATTCATCCTGTTCAAGTGGATTGACGGCTCACCAAAAGTAGGCGCATTTGGTGATTTCGAGGATGAAGAACAGGAAGAGCTGTGTTATTCGTGATAGGTGGTTAATCAACCCAACCCCAACGCCTCTACCCATTGTTGGTAGATGGCGGGTTCGTCAAATTCAGGGCGGTAGCTGACTTGGGGTAGGGCCTGTTGCCAGGTTTGGATGGTGTGGGTGATTTGCGACAAGTCCTGGGCGTTGATGAGGGGATTATTCGGATGCAGGATTTCACGGGCGGCACCGATGTCGTGGGCGAGTACAGGGGTGCCCAGCGCATTGGCCTCGGCATAAATCAGACCGAAGGTTTCGGCAAATGAGTCTTGTGGATAGAACACACAGAGGCTGGTGGCCAGGTGCTGTTTGACTTCATCCGCGGGCAGGGCGCCGAGGTAATGGACATTGGCTAAGGATTCCGGTTGGTCTTCGCGGTATCCGGGATTGGCCACATACAACTGTAATTCAGGCAGCAATTGATTGAGCTGTTGAAAGCTTGCCAGCACCTGGGCCAGGCCTTTGTTGGGTGCTGACAGGAACAACAGTTTGTTGGGATCGCGTGCTTGCGGTGGATGATCAGCCAGCGCTGCTGGTATCGGGTTGTAGCAGGTAGAGATGGGGATGCGTGGTTTGAACACATTGAACATTCGCCCCAACAAGCCCTGGTGCAACAAGCGATCACAATCGGCAGCGTGGGTGTGGGAGTTACCAATCAACTGCCAGGGCCGTGCCATTCGCACGCCGCGTTTCAGCACATATTCCCAGTTTTTGTAGGTGTGAATCCACAGGTGGGTTTGGGCCTGAGGAAATTGTTGTTGAAAGGCCCGAAGCTGCGGAAACTTACGCAGCACAACCACGTGATCAGGTGCTTCCAGTGCGGCCAGTTGCGCCGGGCCAATGAAGTTGACGCCCTGTTGGTGTTCGTGGCGCTCACGGTGTTGTTGGTAGATGCTGACGGTGTGCTTGTGTTTGCTCAGTATTTTGGCGGTGCGCAGCACGCTGGATTCAGTACCACCCATGGCGTGAGCCGCCAGGTCATCAAAACCATAGGCCTTTGGGTGAGACGTGTCAGCAAATAGGATGCGGCTCATACCAGCAAAACATCAGTTGGTTTTGCAGATCACTTCATTCTGACTGATGTCAGTGTAAGTGTCTTTGAGGTCAGGTAAGCTGGCCAACTGGGACTCGGTGACGCTGAAGTCCAGCCAAAACTCAGGCCATTGTTCGATGCGAATTTCTTTGTTGACCTGAAAACCTTTCTTTGACAATTCGGCAATCCGGTTGTCGGCATTGAAGGGTTCACGGTACAGTCCCAAAGAAATCGAGTTTTCGTTGTCACCCGAAGTCACCACGTAATAATCTTTAACAAAAGCTGCAGCCAATTCTCGACCTTTTTTCAAGGCTTCGGCGCGGCTGGATAAGGCTGGCAAATAGACCCAATAGCCGGCTTCCTGGGTGGTGGTGATTTGTCGAATGTTGGTTTTCAGCACCAATGGGTCAAGCGCTTCTTTGGCGGCATGCACGTTGGCTTCAACATCAAAAGGACCGGCTGAGAAACACAGTTGTTGAACCCCGGCATTGAGGTTGGCGCCGACTTCGGTTTGGTTGTATTCAGGCGCTTTTTCTGGGTTGACTTCCGCAATCAGGTCCAGTTTCTTGACCCCCTCATCGACCACTTTGAAGGTACTCACCGGCTGTGGTGACAACCGCTGGGTCCAGACAAAGAAGGCAATGTTGGCCAGTAACAAAACGATGAAGAAGTAACGCATCAATTCAAGTGCTGTTGAAAGGGTGGATTATAAAGCCCTCAGACTGACTTCGCCACTGGAGAAGTGTTTGATTCCCTGATTCGTTTGCAACAACAATTCACCGCGTGGGCTCAGGCCCTGACAGCTACCATGTACCTCACCTTGTGGGGTGGTTAACTTCACTGCTTGGTCCCGAAAAGCATCGTGTTGGTCCCATGTTCGTAACAGCGGTGCCAAACCTTGTTGCACAAACTGTTCATGGCACTGATTGATGTGCTGTATTAAGGTCACAATAAAAGCATCGCGGGCTGGCGGTTGTTCCAGTGGCACATTACAGACCGGCTGTTGCACCGAAGCCAACTGCGCTGTTGTCAGGCACCAGTTGATGCCAATGCCAACAATGACCTCCAGTGGATCCTGTTGGTTTTGACCGGGTTGCAGGTTAATCAGGATACCCGCAAATTTTTGCCCTTGGTGCAACAAGTCATTGGGCCATTTCAGTGCCACTTCAATATCGGCTTGGTGGTGTTGTAAGGCTTGTAGCGTTGCCACTGCCATCGCCACAGAATAACCCGCCATCTGTGCCATGGGTAAAGGTGTTGGGTAACGGTAAGATAGGCAGATCGAACGGCCGGCCGGTGTCAGCCACTGATTACCGCGTCGGCCAACCCCGGCGCTCTGGTGTTCGGTAACCAGCAGACTGTTGCTGCCGACCGCCGACTGGGTGGAGGGCAGTGAATCAACACAGCGGATGTTGAGGCCAGGCAAACCCGCTTGCAACACCGCCACCTTAAGGGGTGCATCGGGCTGGGTAGATTGGTGTGTTGTCACCGGTTCAATCGCAACGCGTTACAGCGAAAGCACAAAGCGCTTGATGTCTTCCAGTTCATCCATGGAGACGCCATGTTGTAGTGGATACTCATGCCAACTGACCTGATAGCCGGCAGCTTTCAGGGCCTGGTAAGATGATTGGCCCAGCTGGTAGGGCACCACGGGATCCTGGCTGCCATGACCCATAAAGATGGGGGTGCTGAGGTTTTTACCGGATTGTTCTTCGCTCAGCAACTCCTGCATGGGCAGGTAACAACTGAGGGCAATGACACCCGCCAATTGGTGTTGCATGCGGGTGCTGGTGTGCAGGGCGATGGCGCCACCTTGTGAAAAACCGGCCAACACGATTTGCGACGGTTGGTAGCCGGCTTTGATTTGGGCTTCAATCAATTCCAGAACTTTTTGTTCCGAATCACGAATGCCTTGTTCATCGGGCATTTTGCCAATGTCCATCATTTTGATGTCATACCATGAACGCATCCTCATGCCGCCATTGATGGTTACCGGTTGTACCGGGGCGTGGGGAAAAATAAAATGCAGGTCTTTTTCGGCATTTTTGAATTGTGGGACCACGGGTTCAAAATCGTGGCCATCGGCGCCCAATCCGTGTAACCAGATGATCAATAATTGGGGATTGTCACCGGTTTTGGTGCTAATGAAATCTAACATGGTGGTTGTGACTTGTCATCATTAAGAAAGCGTTCTATTATACCGATACTGTGTCGAAAACATGAAACCATGAAAAGCAAAAATCAATCCCCAAACTTGATTCATCAACCGGCAGCTCGTTTGACGGCGCTGCTGTTGTTGCTGTTGGGCCTGTCGGCATGTGGTAACAAAGGCGAGTTGTACCTGCCTGAGGAAGAACCGCAACAACAAGAATCGGTAACAGCAGACCATGGAGTTTGAAAAGTTACACGGCTTGGGCAATGACTTCATGCTGATTGATGGCAGGGATTCTGGGTTTTGTCCCAGCAAACAGCAAATTCAATTGTGGTCTAATCGCCGCACCGGCATTGGTTTTGATCAATTGTTGTTGTTACAACAGCAAGACCAGCAGTTAATCTATCGCTTTTTTAATGCCGATGGCAGTGAAGCCGAACAATGCGGAAACGGCCAGCGGGCGTTGGCACATTATTTGCATCGCCAAGGCGTGACGGTCAAAGATTTGAAAATGCAGGGTTTGGGCGGTGATGTGGTGTTGAACTACCAAGACGAAAACCACATTTCGGTGACCTTTAACCAAACGGTCAGTGTGGCAGAAAGTCAAATCGCTGGCGTGGATGGTTATTATGTGGAAATGGGTAATCCGCACTGGGTTTATCATGAGCCGGAACTGACCAGCAAAGACTTGATACCCTTCAGTCACATCTTGAGTCATCAGTACCCTGGGGGGGTTAATTTTGAAGCCATCAAGAAAATCGATGATCACCACATCCAATTGCGGGTTATTGAGCGCGGTGTCGGAGAGACCCAGGCTTGCGGCAGCGGTGCCTGTGCGGCGGCGATTGCATCCGCTACGTTGTTGGGTACCACCACACCCTTGACAGTATCCATGCTGGGTGGTGACTTGGTGGTCAGCCATGACTCAGCTTATGATAAAATCACCCTGACCGGACCCGCCAGATTGGTTTACCGCGGTTCCTTAAATATAGACCCATAACACTGAACGGACCTGAACCTGGACACATCCCATGGCAAACAACAACGACGATCAAAAAATTCAGCAAGCCATCCGCAAATATTTGCTGAAGCATCCTGATTATTTTGTACAAAACGCAGACCTGTTGACTGAATTAGAAGTGGCCTCTCCTCAGGGGGAATTGGCCAGCATCACCACCCACCAACTGAAAGCCTTACAAAAAGAAAATCGCCAACTGAAAGGCCAAATGGCGGAATTGGTGAGCAATGCCCAACAAAGCGAGTCGGTGATGAACCGCCTGTTTGATTTGTTAAATACTTTATCGGTGGTCGATACCGATGCATACCTGACCACTTTTGTAGGCTATGTCACTGAACATTTTCCGACGGACTACTTTAAGCTGGTGGTGGCTGAAGGGTTGTTGCCAGCCAATGAGGCGCCTGAGTTGGGGCTGATGAATGCCAGTCAGTTGAAACACTTCTCGGTATTTCAGGCCAAATCTGCACCGCTTTCTGGGCGCTTGCCCAAAGAAAAAATCCAATCTTTATTCGCTGACGTCGACGACATCGGCTCTGCTGTGGTGCTGCCCATTGGTGCACAGGCTGAATACGGGCTGTTGGCCTTTGCCAGCCGCGATGAAGAAAAGTTTCATCCCCATTCAGCCAGTGACTTACTACAAAAACTCAGCCAAATACTGGTGGCACACTTTCAGCGCCTGCAGCCCCAAGATGAAAATCAAGCCATGCCTTGAAGCCTATTTGTTGCACTTAAGCGAAGAACGGCACCTATCGCCGCTGACGGTGTCAGCCAATCAGCGGGATTTATTGCATTTCATCAACACATTACCTGATCAGTTACAAGCTGACATCGGCGCCATCCAGACCCAAGACATCCGTGCTTATTTAATGAGTCGTTCTGCCCAAGGAGCTGCGGCCAAGTCTTTGGCGCGTTACCGCTCCCATTTGAAAAACTTTTTTGCCTATCTGCAAAAGCACCACCCAACACAGTTGAACCACAACCCGGTTGAGTTGGTTGGCACCCCGAAAATCAAGCGCACCTTGCCTGAGGTGTTGGATGTGGATACGGTATTTCGGTTGTTAGAAATTCCGCTGACCAGTGAAATTGCGGTTCGTGACAAAGCTTTGTTGGAGTTGTTTTATTCATCTGGGTTGCGTTTGGCAGAAATTGCCGAGTTGCACTGGCATGACCTGATGCTTGATGATGGTCTGGTGCGGGTGCTGGGCAAAGGGCGTAAAGAACGCTTGGTGCCGTTGGGTAAAATAGCCACGCAGGCATTACAACAATGGCAGCCCTTGGCCAGATCCTGGGCCAGTGCAGACAACAGCCATGTGTTTGTCACCAAACGCGGCGGCTCACTGAAGCGGCGCAGCATCCAGGCCCGGGTCAAATATTGGGCGCAACAGCAGGGCCTGTGGGAGCGGGTCTACCCCCACTTGTTACGCCATTCCTTTGCTTCGCACATGTTGGAGTCCTCCGGTGATTTGCGGGCGGTACAGGAGATGTTGGGGCATGCTGACTTGGCCACCACGCAAATCTACACCCACCTTAATTTTCAACATTTGGCCAAGGTCTATGACCAAGCCCACCCACGGGCCAAAAAGAAGAAATAACGGCCGTTGACGACGCTGTTGATGGCACCACCGGAAACTGCCCGAAAATTGGGCTAAAAACATTGCTTTGGTACTTTTAAACCATTATAATGCACCCGCTTTTAAGTGAGGCAATCTGAAATGACTGTGAAAACAGCTGCAAACAACGGAGCCTCCGAACCACAAATGACCGAACCAGTGACCTTGAAAGAGGTGAAAAAAACTGTCGTCAAAATACCCATATATCAAGTTCTGATTGGTGTTCTGATAGCCGCAGTTTTCTACTATGCTCAAGGACAAGACGCGGCGTTTTCAGCCGCCTCAGGCGCTTTGATCAGTGCCCTGGGTTCAGCAGTATTTGCGTTGATAGTGGCCTGGCCTTTAGGTGACGTTCAACGAATGGTTGGCAGAATGATAAAAGGCGAAATCATGAAATTTGCGGTTATTGGTGTGTTGTTCTTCGTAGCAATCACCAATTTCCAGTTCCAATTGATGCCTTTATTGATTGGATTTATCGCTACCCTATTGGCGTTTTGGGTGGCTTTGTTAACATCTTTTAAGTGAGAAAATAACAATGGCAAGTGGCGAAGGCGGCGCTGGTGGATACATTGAACACCATCTGAAAAATCACACCACACAGTTGGTTGAAGACAGTACTTTTTGGACCATTAACACGGACAGTGTTTTCTATACCATTTTGTTAGCAGTTTTATACATTTGGTTCTTTCGACGCGTGGCCAAAAAAGCCTCGGCTGGTGTACCCAACAAAACCCAAAACCTGATTGAAATGGTCATTGGTTTTATTGATGCCCAGGTCAGGGACATTTTCCATGGCAACAGCAAACTGGTGGCCCCACTGGCGCTGAGTATTTTTGTCTGGGTATTCTTCATGAACTTCATGGATTTGATTCCTGTTGATTTCTTACCTTGGTTAGGTACCTTGGTTGGTATCGAGTACATGCGTGTGGTACCGTCAACCGATTTGAACATCACCTTTGGCTTGTCTTTCGGTGTGATGTTGTTGGTGTTCTACTACAGCTTCACCGTTAAGAAGCCTTTCGCGCTTGGCTACTTCAAAGAGTTTGCCACCCACCCATTTGAAAGTCCTAATTTGTTGGTGCAAAGCATTTTGGCCATTCCCAACATCTTCTTGAACATTGTTGAAACGGTGGCTAAGCCGGTTTCATTGGGCTTGCGACTGTTCGGCAACATGTATGCCGGCGAATTGATCTTTATTTTGATTGCGGTATTGACTTTGAATTATGGCTGGTCTGATGCCTTCAGTATCGGCGGCGGAATCATGTCAATCTCACAATTTGTGTTGGCGTTGGTCTGGGCTCTGTTCCACATCCTGATCATCACCTTACAAGCATACATCTTTATGATGTTGAGTATCGTGTACCTGAACATGGCGCACGAACAACATGATTCACACTAATTTTTTGTAATTTATTTTTTAATAAAATCTTAATCGGAGAAAACGATGGAAAATTTAGCATTAGTAGCTGATATTCAAGGCATGACAGCCATTGCAGTGGCATTGATCTTGGGCTTGAGTGCGATTGGTACTGGTATTGGTCTGGGTATCCTGGGTGGACGCTTGTTGGAAGCATCAGCTCGTCAACCTGAGTTGGCCCCCATGTTACAAGGTAAATACTTCCTGTTAATGGGTCTGGTCGATGCGGTAGCGATGATCGGTGTAGGTATCGCTCTGTTCTTCACCTTTGCCAACCCATTCTTGGCAGCAGTGACAGGTTAATCAGAAGCATCTATACCATTTTAGTCGGAGTACACACATGAATATTAACGCAACTTTAATTATCCAGATGGTCGTGTTCTTTGCTGTCATTTGGTTTACCATGAAGTACATCTGGCCGCAAATCTTGGGCGCTATGGAAGAGCGCGAGAAAAAGATTGCTGACGGTTTAGCCGCTGGTGATCGTGCTGAAAAAGAATTGAATCAAGCCAAAGCCAAAGTGGACACTTTGATTGTTGAAGCCAAAGAGCAAGCCAGTCAAATTAAAGACCAGGCCACGCAAATGGCAAGCAAGATCAAAGACCAGGCCAAATCAGATGCACTGGCAGAGAAAGAACGCCAGCTGAATGCGGCCAAGGCTGAAATTGAACAGGAAGCCAACCGTGCCAAAGAAGCCTTGCGCAAGCAAGTGTCCACCCTGGCCATTGCCGGTACTGAGCAACTGCTTTCCAAAGAAGTGGATGCCAGTAAACATGCCGACTTGTTGGATGACCTCATCAAAGAGATCTAAACATGAGTGAATTAATCACATTAGCAAGACCATATGCCAAAGCGGCATTTGAGTACGCCAAAGAAGAGTCAGCCATTGAACGATGGTCGACCCAACTGTTGGTGGCTGCTGGGTTAGCTCAAGATGACAAGATTCTCAACTATTTCAGTCGACCAGATGTTCAAGATGAAGATTTGGTGCAATTGGTCAGTGGTGAAGATGCCAGTGAGTCATACAAAAACTTTATCCGTTTGTTGGCTCAAAATGACCGTTTAAGCTTGTTGCCGGAAGTGGCAGAGCTCTTTCAATACTACCTGGAACAGGATTCTCAGTCTTTGACTGTTGATGTGTTCTCAGCCGTGGCATTGACTGACGAGCAAAAACAAGCCATGACTGCAGCACTCAGCAAGAGAACCGGCAAACAGATCAGCTTACAAACGCACATCGATGATGACATGATGGGCGGTGCCCGAATTCACTGTGGAGACTTGGTGATAGACGGCTCGCTGCGCGGTAAAGTAGATCGCTTGAAGACACAGCTTTTTAATTAATTTAAGTCAACAGACTTAAGAGAATACGAGGAAATGCAATGCAAACGACATTGAATCCATCAGAAATCAGTGAACTGATTAAAGATCGAATTAAGGACTTTAAAGTTCAGTCAGAGGCCCGCACTGAAGGTACTGTAGTCAGTACTTCAGACGGTATTGTACGTATCCACGGCTTGGCCGATGCGATGCAAGGTGAAATGATTGAATTACCTGGAGACACCTACGCTTTGGCGTTGAACCTGGAAAGGGATTCAGTCGGTGCGGTAATCCTGGGTGATTACGGCCACATTTCAGAAGGCGATAAAGCCAAATGTACCGGTCGTATTCTTGAAGTGCCTGTTGGACCTGAATTGATTGGTCGTGTGGTAGATTCTCTGGGTAACCCCATTGATGGTAACGGCCCGATTGACGCCAAACTCACTTCTCCGATTGAGAAAATTGCCCCGGGCGTGATTGACCGTAAATCGGTTGACCAACCGGTACAAACGGGTTTGAAATCCATTGATGCCATGGTTCCCATTGGTCGTGGTCAGCGTGAGTTGATCATTGGTGACCGTCAGACGGGTAAAACCGCTGTGGCCATTGATGCCATCATCAACCAAAAAGGCACCGGCGTTATCTGTATCTACGTTGCCATCGGTCAAAAACGATCTTCAGTAGCCGCCATGGTGCGTAAACTGGAAGAGCACGATGCCATGGGTCACACCATCATTGTTGCTGCCACCGCTTCTGATTCAGCAGCGATGCAGTACATTGCACCTTACTCAGGTTGTGCGATGGGCGAATACTACCGTGACCGCGGTGAAGATGCACTGATCATTTATGATGACTTGACCAAACAAGCTTGGGCTTACCGTCAAGTATCTTTGTTGTTGAAACGTCCTCCAGGTCGTGAAGCCTATCCTGGTGACGTGTTCTACTTGCATTCACGCTTGCTGGAACGTGCCGCTCGTGTAAATGCTGACTATGTTGAGCGTTTCACTGACGGTAAAGTGAAAGGCAAAACCGGTTCTTTGACTGCCTTGCCTATCATTGAAACCCAAGCGGGTGACGTATCGGCATTCGTACCAACCAACGTGATTTCGATCACCGACGGTCAAATCTTCCTGGGTACTGACTTATTCAACTCAGGTATCCGTCCTGCGATTGATGCCGGTTTGTCGGTATCTCGTGTGGGTGGTGCAGCACAAACCAAAGCCATTAAGAAATTGGGCGGTGGTGTTCGTTTGGCACTGGCTCAATACCGTGAGTTGGCGGCATTTGCTCAGTTCGCATCCGATTTGGATGACGCCACACGTGCTCAGTTGGAGCGTGGTCAGCGAGTTACCGAGTTGATGAAACAAAAGCAATATGCACCCATGAGTGTTGGTGAAATGGCGGTATCTTTGTATGCCATTGACCGCGGCTATATGGATGATGTTGCCATGGACAAGATTGGTGACTTTGAAAGCGCCTTGATTGATCACATGAACAACAACCAAGCCGATTTTATGAAGTCATTGAACGAAACTGGTGATTTCAACGATGAAATTGAAGCCCAATTGAAAGCGGGTGTTGAAGATTTCAAAAAAACAGGCAGCTGGTAAACAGTTATAAACGCATAACAGGTATTTAATATGGCAGTCGGCAGTGAAATTGTAACCAAAATCAAAAGCGTCAAGTCTACCCGTAAGGTGACCACCGCTTTGGAAATGGTTTCAGCGAGTAAGATCAAAAAGGCACAAGATCAAATGAATGCCTCGAGACCTTACACGCGGAAAATCAGGCAAATGATTGGTCACTTGGCCAAAGCAACTCCGGAGTACAAGCACCCATTCATGTATGATCAGCAAGCTGATCGCGTGGGTTACATCATCATTTCAACCGATCGTGGATTGTGTGGTGGTTTGAACTCAGGGCTGTTTAAAAATGCAGTTGGTCACATGCGTGACTGGCAGGCCAAAGGCGCAGGTATTGACGTGGTTACCATTGGTAACAAAGCGGCCTCTACTTTCAAGAGCACCAACGTTAACTTGAAAGCCAACATCTCGGCCTTGGGCGATAAGCCTGAATTGGCCAAGTTGATTGGTGTGGTTAAAGTGATGTTGGATGCCTATGCGCAAGGTGAGTTAAGCCATGTGTATTTGGTGTTCAATGATTTCATCAACACCATGACCCAAAAGCCAACCATTGATCAGTTGTTGCCATTGCCGCCGGCAGAAAACGAAGTCATCTCAGATAACTGGGATTACCTGTATGAGCCGGAAGCCAAAGATGTGCTGGATCAGTTGATGAACCGCTACATTGAGTCTTTGGTATACCAAGGCGTATTAGAAAACCTGGCCTCCGAGCATGCGGCCAGAATGGTGGCCATGAAGTCAGCCTCTGACAACGCATCAGACCTGATTAAAGACTTGCAACTGGTTTACAACAAAGCCAGACAAGCAGCCATTACCCAAGAAATTTCAGAAATTGTCGGCGGCGCAGCCGCAGTATAGGAGAAGTCAGATATGAGTTCAGGAAACATAGTACAAATCATTGGCGCGGTTGTGGACGTTGAGTTCCCACGCGATTCAGTGCCTAAATTGTATGACGCATTAAAAATAGCCGAAACCAACACCACTTTGGAAGTTCAGCAGCAGCTGGGTGACGGCGTGGTCAGAACCATTGCACTGGGTTCAACTGACGGTTTGAAACGTGGCTTGGAAGTGACCAACACTGGCGCCGCCATTTCAGTACCTGTTGGCAAGAAAACATTGGGCCGCATCATGAACGTATTGGGTGAGCCCATTGATATGTGTGGTGATGTCGGTGCCGAAGAGCATTGGGAAATTCACCGCGAAGCACCTGCTTACGACCAACAAGCCGCTTCTGATGAAGTGTTGGAAACCGGTATCAAGGTAATCGATCTGGTTTGTCCATTTGCTAAGGGTGGTAAAATTGGTTTGTTCGGTGGTGCCGGTGTAGGTAAAACCGTTAACATGATGGAATTGATTAACAACATCGCCACCAAGCACTCCGGTTTGTCGGTATTTGCTGGTGTGGGTGAGCGTACCCGTGAAGGTAATGACTTCTACTACGAAATGCAGGAAGCAGGCGTGGTTAACGTTGACAATTTCGAAGATTCTAAAGTGGCCATGGTTTATGGTCAGATGAATGAGCCTCCTGGCAACAGATTGCGTGTGGCCCTGACTGGCTTGACCATTGCTGAGTACTTCCGTGACGAAGGTCGTGACGTGTTGTTGTTCATCGATAACATCTACCGTTACACTTTGGCAGGTACTGAGGTATCAGCACTGTTGGGTCGTATGCCATCAGCGGTGGGTTATCAGCCTACATTGGCTGAAGAAATGGGTAAATTGCAAGAGCGAATTACTTCTACCAAAACTGGTTCGATCACATCGATCCAAGCGGTATACGTACCAGCTGATGACTTGACCGATCCATCACCAGCCACCACCTTTGCTCACTTGGATGCGACCGTGGTACTGTCTCGTTCGATTGCTGAGTTGGGTATTTATCCTGCGGTTGATCCGCTGGATTCGACTTCACGTCAATTGGATCCATTGATGGTGGGTGAAGAGCATTACAACACCGCCCGTGCCGTACAAGGTACTTTGCAACGATACAAAGAGTTGAAAGACATCATCGCGATTTTGGGTATGGACGAGTTGTCTGAAGAAGACCGTCAAGTGGTTTACCGCGCTCGTAAAGTTGAGAAATTCTTCTCACAACCTTTCTTTGTGGCCGAGGTGTTCACCGGTACCCCTGGTACTTACGTGTCATTGGCCGAAACCATCCGTGGTTTCAAAGGCATCATCGAAGGTGAATACGATCATATCCCAGAACAAGCTTTCTACATGGCTGGTACTATTGATGAAGTCCTGGAAAAAGCCAAAAAAATGGCTGAGAAAGAAGCAGCTTGAGGTAAATAATCATGTCAACCATTCATTGTGATATTGTCAGTGCAGAAAACGCCATCTACTCAGGTGACGTGACCATGGTCGTGGCCAGTGGTATCGCTGGTGAACTGGGCATTGCACCCAGACACGCCCCGCTGATCACCCAGTTGAAACCCGGTCAAGTCCGCGTTCTACTGGAAGACGGCAGTGCAGAAGAGTTTTACGTTTCTGGTGGTATCCTTGAAGTTCAGCCGCACCTGGTTTCTGTTTTGGCAGACACCGCATTGCGCGCTGATGACATCGATGAAGCCGCTGCCATCAAAGCCAAGGAAGAAGCCGAAGCCTTGTTGAAAGACAACACCAAAAAACAAGACCTCGCCAAAGTCCAAGCCGAATTGGCCAAAGCCATGGCACAAATCCAAGCCGTCAGTCGTTTGAAGAAAAACCTGAAACGCTGATTGCAGGATTTATAGCAAGTATCAAAAAGCCGACCACTGGGTCGGCTTTTTTTTTGCCTTGAATACAAAGCGCGACAGATAAGACGCAAATGTTTGGCACCGGGTAGTCTCAATTGATAAAATCAAGGTAACTACAAAGAGGTGTGATATGAAAAAATCGATAATTTTAAGCATCATGGGTGGCTGTTTGTTGGCTTCGGCCAATGCCCAAGTGTTGAATGAAATCGTGGTTAATCCCAATGGTGGAGATGATAATTGTGAATACATCGAAATCAGGGGAGGGGCTGGACTGGCGTTAACCGACCACTATTTTGTGTCATTAGAGGGTGATGCCACTTCCAATGAAGGTTCAGCAGATTTTCTAGTGGATTTAACTGCCAGCCAATTGGGCAGCAATGGCTTGTTGGTTATCACAGCCACTGACACAATAGGTGTCTGTGGTAACCGCACTTACGGTACGCCAAACACGACCTTGCTGCGGGATGATGATTTGAACGGTGGACGTTTAGAGAATGGCAGCAATTCATTTGTATTAATTCACAGCCTTACGCCATTGGTCGAAGGCACTGATTACGATACCAATGATGACGGTATTTTAGAATTACCAGTGAATGCCACCATCGTTGATGCTGTGGCTTGGACGGATGGTGGCGGTGCAGACGTTCTTTATGGCAGTGTTCAGTTGCCTGCGACAGTTGGTGGCACCAATGACATGGCAACGCGTTTTTTAGATGATTTAACGCCCAATGAGGCGACGGCTTGGTACCACGGTGATATGGATGGCACAGCCGATTCTTTGATGTATGACCTGACTCAAGTAAGCGCTAATTTTCCGGAAGGTGGTATGTTATCGCCAGGTACCCACAACTTGCCCAACGATGACCTGATTTTTCGCAATGGCTTTGAGTGAGCGATTGATAGCCAGCTCAGTTTAACAGCAAGGTCGGTTGGGCTTGCCTATGATCAGCCCAACCGAGAAGTCAAAAGCTATAAAGGGGACGACGCGCAGCCCGCTGAGAAAGACGCTGAGGCGTGAGTCATTGCGAGCGGAGCGAAGCAATCTCCAACCGCCTATCCAGATTCAGGAGTTGGCCGCGGTCGTTTCTCGGCAACTGCTCTTGCGTTGCTCTAACTACCTACATCCATGTAGGCGTCCCACGCTATGACGGTGTACTTCTTAGGAAAGCTGTTGAGCAGCTTGACCCGCCGAGTCGGTTGGTGAGTGAAACGAATCAGAGACGAAGAGCGCGAAGTTGCTTGTCATGCTCGCCGTGGCCGCTTTCACTTTTGTCGGGAACAAAAGTGAATGAAGTCCCAAGAGCATTCCTTAAATCTCTACCGCATGATTCGAATCCAACGCCATAAGTTCAGCACATTGGCCAGCGCGGCCGCGACGTAGGTGAGGGCGCAGGCTTTGAGGATTTGGCGGACTTTGGGTAATTGTTCATTGGTGATGTAGCCTTCAGAGAGGATGGGCATGGCTTTATTGAAACTGGCATCGTATTCTTCAGGCAGGATGGCCACATACATCAGCACAGAAACAGCCATGGTGAGGACACCAATGACCACCGTGAGCAGGGTCAGGTGGGGTAACCTGAACAATAAGCCAATAACAGGTGAGGCCATCAGGAACATGGCACCAAATTTCTGGATGACTTGGGCTTTGCTGAAGTATTTTTCCCGGAGTTTGCTGACCGGCTCTTGTTGACAGAACTGGATGGCATGGCCAATTTCGTGGGCCGCCACTGCGACCGCGGTCAGCGACTTGCCATCATGCACTTCCGGGCTGAGACTGACCACCTTATTTTGTGGATCGTAATGGTCTCCATGGGTTTTGCCTTTGACGACTTTTACGCCTTCCAGCTCAAATCTCTCAATTAAATGCCATGCCAGTTCACTGCCGGTACCATCCAGAGATTCGATGTGTGTTTGGTGCTTGCGCAGCACATACTTAACCCACCATTGTGGGCCGAAGACAATCAGCAGCAGGAAAAGGATGATTAATATGGGCATGGTATCAAGATTTAACAATGAGGGGCGAGCCTGGTCAAGTCATAAAGCCACAACATCGTGTCAATTTTAAAACTGTAGAGTAACTGAACTCAAACTGAAAACAGCCAGACCTCAACGTTCGATTGGTTCTCAGTCATTTAAACTCAAATCCCACCATCAGTTTCAGTAAGGTAGAATAATGACTTTTTAAAAGAGGAATGTAACGTATGAAAGTTTGGACAATCTTAATCACCTTGATGTTGGCTGGATGTGGAGACCAACAAAGTAACAATGCCGCTGTGTCTGACACCACGACAGCAGAGGCCAACACTGCTGTTGCCAAACCAACAGAAAGTGGACCAGTCACATTGAGCACCGCTTGTGAATCTTTGGAAACCGATAAAGTGGCTTCAATTATGGGATGGGATGCTGGTATAACTGTGGCAGAAGAGCAACTCAATATGCGAAACGGTCGCCTGACGGTGTGTTCTTTCAGCGAACAAGGTGGTGAAGTGTTTGTCCTGGTGCGGGTTTCTCATGAAAGCGACAAGGCACAAGAAAACCGGGTGTTGGAAAAGGGCTATCAAAGCATGTTAACCAATGTCGATGAAAAACTGACTTATGAAAAAATTCCAACCATCATTGGCACCGAATCTATCTTTGGTGAAGGCGAAGGTAATCACGGTTATCGGGTTTATATTTTAAGAAACCGTTTTGATAATGCCATCGATACCACCATTGAAACTTCAGTTAACCAAGGTGATGCAGCAACCTGGAAGAATCAGCTCAAAGCCATTGCAGCGGCCATGAACTGAAGCACAGTAAGTATCATCTCCCCGCCTGCTTTGGAGAACGTAAGCGGGGATTGGAGAACTAGGTGAACGTGCCCACACCAGTGGCATTATTCCAGCCAACAACACCCTGCCTTTTCGGCACCGATTATGATCATCTACACCTGTAATAACTAACTGATTATATTGACAATATTTCTTTTTTATTTAGGCTTTTCATTCGCATGTTTTGCGAACCATTTCAACGATAATAAAGACATCCAAGACAAGACCTGTGGAAGTTAAAACAAGTCATAAATCTGGTGTTTTACTAACGTTTAAATGAGGAAATTATATGCAAAATATATTGAAGTGGTGTCTGGTGATGAGTTGTGGTTTGGGCACTTTGTCCCAAGCTCAGGAGTACTGTGAGAATGGCTCATACAGCAATTTTTTGATGTGGGTTGATGCGGTTGAAAGTGGTGAGTTTTTAAATCAGACCGGACAGTTTAATAATCAGTACGGTGATCAGGATCATTTGTATGTCGGCTATGACGACAACAGCGACCAAACCATTCAGTGGCAAGCGGGTTTGAATGAATTGAATTTGACGCCGGGGCGGTTTAACCACCCTTTTATGGATGACTACCCATCCCATTGGCAGGTGTGGATAGACCTCAATCAAGACTTCAACTTCACCGCAGATGAACGGGTGTTGGTCGCCAGTGGGTTTGGCAAAATCACCGAGCAAGTGGATTTGACAGCATTGGACATCAACCAGGACTTGGTGACACGCATGCGGATTGCTGTGAGTTTTAATGAAAATACGCCACCATGTGGCTCCATAGGCGATGGTGAAGTTGAGGACTACACGGTTCAATTAAGCCCGCCAGCTTTTCACACCTGGTTGGTTCCTGAGGAGTTTGCATCCATTCAGTCAGCCGTTGATGCGGCTGCTGCGGGTGACCGGATTTTGGTCAACGATGGCATATATCATGAATCAATCTTGGTGGATAAGGAGCTAATCATTGAATCAGTCAATGGTCCACAAGCCACCACGGTCAGCGGCAACGACCACCTGTACACTTTTGATGTACAGTCAGCCGATGTGGCAATCAAAGGGTTTGCAATCGAAAATCTGGCTGCCAATTCAAAAGCTGATATTTACTTTGCGCCTGGCGCTGATAATGGTCTGGTTTATAACAACGAATGTGCTGAGCTGACTGCTGATTCGGTGCCAGACACCGCCGTCTTCATTGATCAGGCAAATAACGTGCGGGTCGATGGTTTGGTCTGCGAAACGGAAGGTTATGTGGGCATCTACAGCACCCGGTCAAGTGGTGGACATTTTGTGAACAACAGCATCAGTTATCAAACCCAAGGTGGTATTTTTGTTTCTAGAGGTGAGTCAGTTCTGGTTGAAAACAACACGACCAATTTCAATGCTGGTTACGGTATATATGTTTTCACGGTGTTGAATGGCTTGATTGAAGGCAATACCAGTAATTTGAATGTGGACTCTGATAACATCTACAACGGGGGCAATGGCATCTATGTGTCACGAGCTGAGAATTTGGTAGTCAACAACAACCAAACTTTAGACAATGAATCCCAAGGTATCTGGGTGGCTTTATCCGAAATGGTAGAGGTAACCCAAAACATGGCCAATGGGAATGTCGATGGTATTCACTCTGGTGGCAACACTTCAATAAAAATCAACAACAACACCATCAGTGAAAACTTGGGAGATGGTTTGGGTTTTTACAGCACCGACGCCTTTGAGGTCAATGACAACGAACTGTATTTAAATGGTGGCACCGGCTTGGCTGTCTCAAGAAGCCGCAATGGCCAGATTGATGAAAACCAAGTGATTGCAAACCACAAAACCTTGTCATTACGAGAATCCAACTCAATTCAGTTCATTGCCAACCAATTCCAAGCGGGTGAAGGCGTGGTGGATCCATGTCAGGTTACTTTGTATCAGTCCAGTTTCAACCGTTTCTATTTGAACAGCTTCTTGATGTTGGGGAGTGACTTGTGCAGCGATCAAACCAGCTCGAATTACTGGCGGTCGGCAACACCATTGAGTTACCACATCAATGGATTGCCTTTCCAAAATTACTTGGGAAATTACTATCTAGATGGTGACCATACCGACACCAATGGTGATGCCATAGGTGATAACAGTTACTTTCTGCCAGGCAGTGGACAATCAGATGAATTCCCTCTGGTGGTTCCAGCCAGTTCCTTAGACATTCAATTTTAAACCCTTAGTGGCTTAACAAACCATGGCCATTACCCAATACATCGTTATTGGGCAATGGCCTTTTGGTGTTCCATGGTGACGCAGCCAGAAAAGCGTTGGCAGTATTCCTGATACGCCTTGTCAACGATTGAGTGGTGTGTAGAATGGATGTAATGAATTCTGGATAGCCACATGAAAACCCTGTATCCCAACCTTGAGCCGAATCAATCGTTCCACCTCAGCGTCAGTGATGTCCATGAGATTTATGTTGAAACCTGTGGCAATCCTGAAGGTGTCCCGGTGGTGTTTGTGCATGGTGGGCCGGGCGCTGGTTGTGGTGAAGATGACCGCTGTTTTTTTGATCCAGAAAAATACCACATCGTGTTGTTTGATCAGCGCGGTTGTGGTCGATCAAAACCACTGGGTGACCTCACCGATAACACCACCAGCCACCTGGTGTCGGACATTGAGCTGATCAGGGAGCATTTAAATATTGATCAGTGGGTGGTGTTTGGTGGATCCTGGGGCTCGACACTGAGTTTGGTCTATGCGCAAACCCACCGCAATCGGGTGTTGGGGTTGATTGTGCGCGGAGTGTTTTTTGGCACACCGGAAGAGAACCGTTGGTTGTGGCAAGAAGGTTTGAGTCGTTTTAACCCAGAGGCCTACGAACGCTACCGCGCATTGGTACCCGTTGATCAACAAGACCAGATTTTAAAATCGTATTATCAAATGATGACCAGTGGCGATGCCGATATACGCAACCGCGCATCTTATGAGATGATGCGTTGGGAAGAGGCAGGGTTCACCATCCAGGACCATGAAGTGCCGGTGATGAATGAAGATTTCGCTTGGCATCAAGGCTTATTGGAGGCGCATTACTGTGTCCATAACTGCTTTATCGAAGACCGTCCCATAGCCGATCATTTGTCTGTGTTAGAAGGGATGCCGGTCTACATCGTCAACGGTCACTATGACCTGTTGTGTCCACCGGCCAAAGCCTATCAACTGCACCAAGCCCTGCCTGAATCACACTTGGCGGTGGTCGATCGTGCTGGACATGCTTCCAAAGAACCGGCCATGGTTCATGCTTTGGTCACTGCCACCGATGCCATGCTTGAGCAGTTGTCGTGATCCAGTTTCCGAATTCGAATTTCAACGGTATCTTCAAACAACTGCGTTGGTTAGGACTGCTGTTGCTGGTGCTGGTGTCGACTGGCCATGCACATGGTGGCATTTCTGCAATCGGTGGTCTGTTTTATATCTACTTGGCAGTCATGGTGTTGGGTGCAATCACGACCTTGTGGCTGGGTTTTTTCATTTGGTTGTTGTGTAACCAGGTATTGAGCGAATTGGCCATCAAATGGTTTCGCTGGTTGGTGTATGTGGTTTTGGCAGTGATGCTGGGGTTGTTGTTGTGGATGTCGCTTGATTTGGGTTGGGATGGCATGTTGGTGGCGATGGCATTGGGGGTTTCAGTGGGTGTGGTCATCATCACAGAACTGGAGATCTTGCTGGGTCGAAATTGGCGTCAATAACAACGGTAATTTGGTAACCACTCAAGCGTTGATTTTTGTTGTGCTATGTTGTTTTATGGCTGAATAATTACATCAACCAGTCCAATCTGGAAGATTTGTCTACTTGGCACAAGTCGATGGCTGAATTGAGCGGGGTCAGTTATTCAGGTATTCGTTAAGGTCATGTGCAATTGATATTAACGGACCTGATGCCAGGAGGACTTATTTATCTGCCAGGTTGGTTAATCAACTTGCATTGTTAAATGCTTTACCCAGTCTTTCAACAGCTCCCAACACAGGTTTTTCACTGGGTTTGATTACAATGATTAAACCCACACAGAAAAACCTCCATGACCAACCTCACACAAACAGATTGGATAGATGAACATCCACAAACACAGTTGTCGCCGGGATTTCCGGACAAGATGGTGCTGCTGGATTGTGAGACTACCGGTGGGCGCGCCAGTTATCACCGCATCACTGAAATTGGATTGTTGGTGGTTGAGGGCGGCCAAGTGGTTGAACAGTGGCAAACCTTAATTAACCCAGAAAGAAGCATTCCAGCTGGCATCACACGATTAACTGGCATCACCCAAGAAATGGTCAACCAAGCGCCCAAGTTTGCTGAGGTGGCAGATGAATTGTTAGCCAAACTCAATGATCGGGTTCTGGTGGCACACCATGCCCGTTTTGATTATGGTTTTCTTAAGCGAGAATTTGCTCGCATGGGGGTTAAGTACCATGATCAACCCTTGTGCTCAGTTAAAATCAGTCGCTTGTTGTACCCACAATTTAAGCGCCATGGCTTAGATCACATCATCAGGCGCTTTGGTTTGAGCATCAACAATCGGCACCGTGCCATGGATGATGCCCAAATGATATGGCGATTCTTTCTCAAGACCAGCCAAATTCATCAACAAGATGACATCAAAGCGGTGTGCGATCAATTGTTGAAAGAACACACATTACCGTCCCGAATCAGGCGAGCTGACATAGATCGTTTGCCACGTTCACCTGGGGTGTACTACTTTTATGACGAACGTGATGTGTTGTTGTACGTGGGTAAAAGTATCAACATCAGGCAGCGGGTGTTGAGTCATTTTTCTCAAGACCACCAAAACCACAAAGATTTGAAGATGAGTGCCTCCATAGCCCGCATCGAATTCGATTCCACCTTGTCAGACTTTGGTGCTCAAATTTTGGAAAGTAATCAAATCAAGGAGCTCAGACCACTGTATAACTCCAGGCTGAGGAAGATTCGGCGGCTGTTTCGAATGAGCTGTGAAATGCATGAAAGGGGTTACCTTTATCCCGATATCAAAGCCGTAGATATCGATGATTCAGACCACATCGTACAAGACCTCTATGGTTTGTTTCGAAGCCCGCGACAAGCCCAGAAAAAACTGTTAAAACTGGCCGATCATTTCATGCTGTGCCACCGCCTATTGGGATTGGAACCTGGGGGTGTGGCCAGCAGCCAACCGTGCTTCAGGTATCAACTCAAAAAATGCCAAGGGGCCTGTTGTGGGCAGGAAAGTTTTGTCTCCCATAACCAAAGGCTGCAACAGGCCTTGCGGGGATACCAACAAAAAGTATGGCCATGGCAGCAAGCCATTGTGGTTGAAGAACGGGCCCAAGTGGGTGATGAATGGGAGCAACAATTTCATTTGGTTGATGACTGGGTATACTTACAGCGCATCCATGCAGCCAGAGACCTGATGGATTTGGGTTATCATTGGCAGCAACAGCCTGATCTACCGAGGGCGCCAGTTAAGCAAAACAAAACAACCTATGCCGACCGTTTTGACTTGGACATTTATTTTATCTTGGTCCGTTTTTTATTGGACCCTGAAAAGTTGGCCATCAACAACATCAGGATTCATGAACTCTTTCCGATCACGGAATCAACCACTGCCTGAAAGCTGTTAAGTCAGGTGCTTTTGGCGCAGCTTGTCTTGTTGATCACGCAACTTAGCCGACTTATTCCGCAAACGATTGGGATCATTGGCAGGTTGCGCCAGCATGGCTTGGGTGCGCTTACCGGATGCTTGGCTTAGCTCATTGATTAACGATGCTTCTGGCAGGTTGTGCCAATACTTTTTGGGCATTTCACTTTGCATGGCTTGGATTTTCAATCGCGATGGATTAAAAATGTGGGTGTAGTACTGTTGCCAGTAATCATCCATGTCGTCTGACTGATGCGTCTCAAGGGGTTTGTCTGTACCCGCTGTGATGCGCAGTTTGTGTTGATTCCAATGGGCACAAGCATCAGGGGTCAGAATGGACCAGTTCATGGTGTTGAATCTGCGAACAAAAAAATCAGCGGAATCTGGCACAATCAAATGGCTGGGTTCAAACCAGGCCACATACCAATCTTCACCAGCCACCCGTTGTTTTTTAAAACGCACAAAAGCATGCATCTTGTGGATATCACGGCGCACCGCTTGACCCATGTGACGCAAGCGTTTGACTTCAGGATCGGTAACCAGTTGCAACACATGAGGCTCACCGTGGGTCAGGCGCCACAGCAGGCGGTACATCAGTGGCCACCGGCTGTCATCTCGATAACATGCAGCGGCTTTGGCCAGTTTGATGAAATGGCTTGGCACCTGTATCCGCTTGTCCGAGTTCGGTGATGGAGATGCTGTCGTCACTGTGGGAGAAGCAAAATTCAGTTGGGCTTGTTGGGCGTCAGACCAATGCACATCAGTAGGCGGTATGTGTTGTTGTAAAAGTTGTCTGGCCTGGGTTCGCCATTGTTGAAAGTTTTGGATGCCGTCGATGTTCATGTGGCCGGTGAGGTCAGCGCAACTTGAGGTTCGAATAAATTCAATTGTTGTTGCATGGGTGGCACAAACAACGCCCTTAAATTTTCTTGTTCCAGGACCCCGGCGTTGGGTGTGTAATCCATGGTTTCAATGAATGGGCGACACTTCTTCAGGGTGACTCGCATGGCTTGCAAGTCTGCCAAACGCAACGATTGGTGGCGGCGAACAGCAGTGATTTTTTGTGCGGTGCGGGCACCCACGCCAGGGATGCGCAACAGCATTTCCAGCGGCGCTCGATTGACGTTGATTGGAAACAATTCGCGGTGACGAATGGCCCAAGCCAACTTGGGATCAATGTCTAAATCCAACATGCCAGCATCGATGCCATCAGCTGGCACGATTTCATCGGTGGTGAAACCATAGAACCGCAACAACCAGTCTGCCTGATACAAGCGGTGTTCACGGACCAAGGGTGGTGACTGTAAGGGCAAGGCAGCGGAAGCGTCTGGAATAGGGCTGAAGGCGGAATAATAAACCCGGCGCATGCGAAACTGACGGTACAGGCGACTGCTGGTTTGCAGGATGGTGCCATCAGAAGAATCGTCAGCACCAATGATCATTTGTGAGCTTTGACCAGCCGGTGCAAACTCGAATTTTGCTTGCTTCTTTAGGTTACTGATGCGGCGTTTGGATTGGCGGTGCGCTTTGGCTTCATCCATGCCTGATTTGAGCCGCGACATGGTTTGGGTGATGCTGCGGATGCTTTTTTCAGGTGCCAACTTCTGCAAACTGTTTTCGGTGGGTAACTCTATGTTGATGCTCAAGCGATCGGCATATCGCCCGGCTTCTTTCAACAATTCAGGTGAGGCATCGGGAATGGTTTTCAAATGGATGTAACCTTTGAATCCATGTTTGATGCGCAAATCTTTGGCCACCAAGGTGATTTGTTCCATGGTGTAGTCTTCGTTGTTGATGATGCCCGAGCTTAAAAACAGGCCTTCGATGTAATTGCGACGGTAAAAGTCTAAGGTTAATTTAACCACTTCATCGACGGTGAAACGGGCTTTGCGAACTTGGCTTGAGGCGCGGTTAACACAATAGCTGCATTCATAAATACAAAAATTGGTTAGCAGGATTTTCAATAAAGACACACAGCGGCCGTCGGGCGTATAGCTGTGACAGATGCCGGTTCCACCTGACGACCCGATGCCGTCTCCGCCCAATGAGTTCCTGTGGGTTGTTCCGCTTGAGGCGCAAGAGGCATCGTACTTGGCAGCATCTGCCAAGACCGCCAGCTTATCAATCAGCTGCATCAGTACCGTCTGAATTGCCCCACCAGCACGCCTTGGATGGTCAACTGGTCAGGGTGGTATTCCATGGCTTCCATGGTGCTGTTTTCAGGAATCAGGCGAGTGGTTTCCTCATCGATGTACTGGATGCGTTTGAGGGTGGTTTCCCAACCGTTGATCATCACCGCTACGATGTCATGGTTGCGGGCTTGGTTGGTGGCGCGAATTACCACCCAATCCTGGTCCATGATGCCCACATCTTGCATGGATTGTCCTTCAACTTTCAACACAAAATGGTCCTTGCCGGACAGCATGGCATTGATGTCGATGGATTCGTCATCACTGACCGCCTCAATGGGTGCGCCGGCAGCGATGCGTCCGAGTACCGGCAACTCTCCACTGTCCAAGCTGATGGTCAACCCCAAGGGCTGCGGTTCACTGCGCTTGAGCAGGCGGATGCCACGATTGGCCCGAGTGCGTTGGATGTAACCTTTGGTTTCCAGTGATTTCAGTAAGCGTGAGATGTGTGCCACGGCTTTGATGTCCAGGCCGCCACCAATGTCAATCAGGCGGGGTGGTTTTTGGTGAGCTTGTAGGTACCCTTCAATAAAGGTCAGCACGTCTTGTTCGCGTTCGGTTAACATGCTTTTATTATAGGGAAAAAACAGGGAAAAACAATAACTTTAACTGCTCTAACGCAGAGATAAGGTACTCACCGGCTTTATCTCTATGGTTATCACAGCCAGTCAGAGTGGCTTGCTGATAGGTGGGCGTTAAATAAAAACCGACCCCACTTGATGCAGGCAGGGTCGGTCAATGGACTACTCAAACTGGATTGAATTCAACCACCCAAATCGTCTGAAAGGCCCAGGTCTGCAATGATGTTTTGCAGTTCGATAAGGACATCCCGGGGTTCCAGTTGTTGCAAATTTTGCAATGAATTTTGATTGGGTTCAAAAGGCACCACCACATCTTGGTTGGCGCTTTGTAACCACAAACCAGAAAACTTCAACGCTGGAACCAGGATCAGGCTGAATTGATATTCATCTGTTTCAGCTTCTGCTTGGGTCAAGGCGGATAATAACCCTTCTTTGCCGGCACCCTGATAAAAAGTGACCGGGTTGTGTTGGTCATCCAATTCAATTTCACCAATGAGTTGATTGCTGCCAAATACCATGAATCGCCAACTGCTGCGTCTAGATCCACATAACAGTTGTCCTGACTCAATTTGGCGGATGCTGGGATAATTGACCTGGTAACCCTGGCTGAGTGTGAATTCTACATCTTCTGGTAAACCCAAATCTGCAGCCGCTTGTTCGAAAGTGGGTATCCACCCAGTTAATTTGTGTTGAATGTCGTCGGGGGCGTTTGAATTGAATTGAATGCTCATGATGCTGACTCCTTGGTGGTGTAATAAGTGTGGGTCCAGTTTCCTCCGCCATTGTATTGCGCTGGATATTTGTCATAATCCATAACAGACTGACCATACCAGGGATCTTTGATGGTGATTTTTTTGGGTTGTTTGCTGTTGTATCCTGAAATGGCCATAAAATGACCGCCACCGCCATACCAGCCAACTCGGGTACCAACCGGTTTGTTGGCATCAATTTGTGCCACAAGCACATCAAAACTGACTGAGTTTGAAACCATTGACTGGTAGGAATCCGCCGCTTTCAAGGCATCATCCAGTTTGGCTGGCTGATTGCAACCGCTTGGGTTTTCACAGCAGGTGGTTTTGGCCTGTACCAAGTTGGCCACACCGCATTGGCTGTATGTACCCTGGCCGTGATAATAGTCACCAATGGATGCCCCACAAGCAGCCCAACACCATTGGGTTTGGGACTGTTCCTGCATGTCCAGTTCGAGGTTTTTGTAAGTGTCGCCTTCCCTATTTACGGGTTGTAAATCAAGGCATGGATTGTTGATCATAAAGTTCTCCTGATTGTTAATGTGGTTACTAAGGAACATGTAATATGTGCCTTTAGGAACACATGGTAGACAATTAAGGAGCCAGATGCTTTTTAAAAATTCAGCATGGCATTTGAATTCTTCATGAATGGATTGCTGAGGTAAACTCAAGGTCAGCCTGGACCGCCCAGTCAGTTAGATTGGGTATGGAGGCTGGGCACACACAGCTGTTGTTAGCAACAGCTTATGTGGTGGTAGAAAAGCAAGCAAATGTTGATTTCTTGAAAGGCGACCGGAAGTTCACCGCAATCGAATGGGTGGCATATCTGAATAAACTGGTTAATGGTGGTCAAACAAAAATGTGTTTAAAAAAGCTTTAGCGAAGTCTGAATGATGAACTTCGGCTTTGTCCAAGGGGTTGCCCCACCACAGCCCTTCACCGTTGGCCAAAACAATAAAGGTCAAATTCTGTCTGGGCACTTTCAGCATCAGTGCAGAAAAACCCGCTGCTTCATCCCAGCCAGAATGCCACATCAATGGTTCTCCTTGGTGGGTTTGGAAATACCAGCCAAAACCATATGGTGCCAATTGGCCATTGTTGAATTTTGCAGGGTTGAAGAGTGTGTTCTTGGTTGCTTCGTCGATAATCAACCCGGTGTTCAAGGCCACATCGTATTTAACCAGGTCATAGACAGTAGACACCACACCGGCACCACCTGCCAAATGTCGTTCAGGGCGTGGTTGGGGTTGGTAATTGTTATTGTTGACGGTGAATCCAGTGGCCATATCGAAATAGACCAAGGACTTTGAACGGTCCCATTGGCTGGCCATGGTTCGCTGCATGTCTGCCGGTTCCAATATCAAACGGTCAAGCTGTTGCGCCAGGTAGTTGTGCCTCCCTTCAACAGCATCAACACCGTGGCCAAATTTGTGTTCAAGGTACCTGGACAGCCGCGAATACATGATGGGGTTGTACAAAAAACCGGTGCCTGGGTTGCCATTGACCTGGTGATTGAGGATGTTTTCTATGGTGATATTTGCATCACAATGCAAATCTTGTCCAAAGGGGATGGTGGTGCTGGCTAACCATTCGCACAGGCCGGTGAAGTCAGGCGTTTCTGCAGCCAAATCTGACAAGTCGATGGCTTCCTCTGCAGCCAGTTTCAAAAACGTCAGGCCAACAAAAGTTTTGGTCACCGAAGCAATCCACATGGGCGTGTCGGGCGTCATTGGCACAGTGCGATCGGCATCAGCGAAACCATAGCCTTGTGACCAGATGACTTTATTGTCTTTGACCACGGCAGCCGCCAGACCCAGGATCTGCTTTTGTTGTTTTAATGTCGCTAACTGCTGTGTGAATGCGCTTAATTGGTGTGGGCTTTGATCCAGTTGTTTTTCTGCTGCCAAAACTTGGCTGAACGACATCAGCAAAATGGTTGAGATGGCCGATAGGTATTGAGTCACTGGTTTCTCCTTGGTTTTAGAAATTAATAGTGTATAGAATTTTTAAACGCAGGTACGGTGTAAGAGGTTACATTAAATGGTAGCAGGTTAATCTCAATCGGTGGACTTCTCAACGGAACTGGCATGGTCCTCAGATTTCGTTTGGAATGAAGAACATGATACGTGCATTAGGAAATCACGTGCAGACAGACCAAGGCCCTTGATCAAAATGGAAGTGGTTGTGGTGGGCGCTGTTGTAATCGGGACCGAGCACAGCGGTAAAGTATTGGCAGGCTGACTGGTGAATGGCGGCTAAAAATTCACCGGCTTTGTCATCCGTGCCCCAGTCTTTCAGTACCGAAATTTCAGTGCCGTCAGCCAACACAAAGCCAGCAATGTCGATGGCGTTGGCATAGGCATGTTGACTGCGACGACCGGTTGGGCGGTTGTTGACGTTGCGACAGGCGTAAGTGCCGAAGTGTTTGATGCGGACGATGGGTTGGTCGAAAAATTCATCAGCCAACGGCATCAGTGCCTTTTTTTCCCACATCGCCAATCCCACCAAAGCAGGGCAAGTCAGGGTTACGCCACCGCCGTAGGAGATGTTAGACTGGTGCAACAAGGCAGCATCATAAAGCCCACACGATTCGCCACGTTCCTGATCAGGCAAGCGTTCAAACTTCAGCTTGCTGTTTTTCAACACCGCAAAACACGCAGCCTCATCGGTTTTCAATTGCTTAATTTTGTGGCGGGTTACGAAGGTCACCTCATCATCCAGTGACAATTCTTCAAAAGGGTTGTACGCATCGGGCAGGTAGTGGTTGATGGCATACCACAACACCAAGGTAATGACCATTGATGAGGCCAGCAGCATAAGCCAGTGCCACCACCACCTGATGGGGTTCTGGTGTCGGTCCTCAGGCTGGTTGTGCGACTCATCAGGGTTCAGAAGCGGTGCTCCTTGGTGGATTGAATTGGCGTTCAATCAAAGCTTGAAAGAACACATCGGTCTCTTCGGCCAAATTGATTTCATCTGCAAACCAGGGATGCATTTTCAAGACCATGGCGGCATGCCCGATGTCATCATACACCACGGTTTCAACTGCCACGCCGTCTGCCATGAGTCGGTTTCTGAATGTTTCCAGGTTGAACAGCCCAACGGTTTTATCACCTGTGCTGTGCAATAACTTAATGGGTGGTTCAGAGCCATCCACATGGGTGTTGGCTTTCATCACTTCAAAATTCTCGGTACCAAAGGTTTTAACATAAGTTTTGGCTTTGGGAGTGAAGTTATAAGGTCCGGCCAGCCCCACAAAACCCATCACATCGGTTTTGTTAAGCCCAACGGCCTGTAAGTAAGTGGGGTCAGTGACCAGCAGGGCGCCAGTGTGGGCACCAGCTGAATGCCCGGCCAACAAAACCTGATTGGGGTTGCCGCCCAGCTTGTTGATGTTATTTTTGACCCAGGCGGTGGCCAGCGCGATGTCTTCAACAAAAGTGGGGAATCGACCATCAGGGTATTTGATGTAGTCGGGGATAACGACCACATAGCCTCGCCTGACCAAAGCATCGGCGACAAAATGGTAGTGTTCTTTTTTACCTTGGTGCCAACCGCCACCGTAAATAAAGAGCACCACCGGAGCCGCTGCATCACCGGGCTGAGGATAGGCGTTGAGTTGTTGCCAGGGCTCATCGCCATAGCTCAGGTTTTTTTCCACCGCAATGCGGTGAGTCAATTTAATGGCATTGTTTAACACGGTTAAGGCAGCCGCACTGCCTGATGCTTGAACACTGCTCAGGGTAAGAAAATTCATCATTATGGCAATAACCCAAAGGCTGTAGGGTGAAGTTATTTTGGACATCTGTTGCGTTGACTTAAAACCCTTAAACTAACACAAAGCGGTGAAAAACGAGGTGAATATGGGCTAAGACTCAAGTGGTAATGAGGTCTAACCAGGCCAACAGCTGTTCTGCCGCAGGCACTTTCAGCAGCACCGCCGAGGTCAATATGACCCACCGCAGTTTGTGCTGATGTTGAAGCAACAAGTTTTCTAGTGGGTTCATGGCGTTCGTTTGAAAATCAATTGTTCTTCTTTGAGGCTTTGGTCTTTCATCCTCATTGCTAGGTAAGCGTGCATTTCGTCGTCGTTGATGCGATAAAAACTCAGGCCGGAAAAGTGGATGGCGTCGTCTTCTATGGCCACAAGTTTGAAGTTGATGTGGTCCTCTTTGCTTTCCCAACTGACGAAATCTGCGGTGAAGTGTTTAACCAGTAATGACAAGCTGCTCTCCTGTTCGACAATCAACATGATTTCATAAAAATCGACTCCTTTGTCGGGATCAAATAACTTGAACAGTCCAACCATGGATCCGGCACTGGGCGGGTTCCAGACTTCCTCAAATCGTTTGCCAAAGGCGGTGCCTTCCCATGATCCAGCCAACCAAGCCACCTGTTCCAATTGTGCTTCAGGTCGCTGCGTTGGGTTATTCAGCTTGTAAGTGTGTTCGGTGTTTTTAGCTTGCGAATAGGCCAAGCCGACAGGGGCCAACAACAACAGCAATACCAGAATTCTCATGTGACAGTCCTCAATGGGGTCTTATCAGCATACCAATGAATGCCTTGCTGTTGCCAACATTTTCAGCAAAATCAAAAGGATTAAACAGAGTGAATTGCTATACTGTTATTTTCAACTGTAAGTTTACCATGCAAGGACAAACCATTTTCATCACCGGTGCCAGCCGGGGCATTGGTCGGGCCATTGCTTTGAACTGTGCCAAACTAGGTGCTAACGTCATCATCGCCGCCAAATCAGCGGAACCTCATCCCAAATTACCGGGCACCATTCACAGCGTGGCCAAAGAGGTGGAAGCGGCTGGAGGACAAGCGCTTGCCATTCAATTGGATGTGCGCGATGAAGTGGCTGTGGTCAAAGCCGTTGAACAAGCAGTCGATCACTTTGGTGGTTTGGATGCCATGATTAACAACGCCAGTGCCATTGCATTGACCAACCTGCAATCAACCGATGTCAAACGTTTTGATTTGATACATAGCATCAACACGCGAGGCACGTTGGTATGCAGCCAAGCTGCCATTCCGCATTTAAAACAAAGTAAAAACCCACATATCATCACCTTATCGCCGCCTTTGAATCTGGCCAAACATTGGCTCAAACCCTTCATACCTTATACACTGTCTAAATATGGCATGACCTTATTGACCCTTGGAATGGCCGAAGAATTGCGGGAAGATGGCATTTCGGCTTGTACCTTGTGGCCACAAACCGCCATCGCCACCGCCGCGGTGCAATACGCTTTGGATGCCAAATTGATGAGTCAATCGCGAACGCCAGCAATCATGGCCGATGCCGCCCAAGTGATCTTTGAGGGAGAAAATTTGCGCTTCAGTGGCGAAAGTTGGGTCGATGAGGGCTTGTTGCGCTCCCAAGGTGTGACTGATTTCGAGGCCTATAAACATGATCCCAGTGCCAAAGAATTGGCCCGCGACTTGTATTTAGACCAATAAAAAGCCATTTTGGGGGTTATTTATGCCAATAAGGACAAATATTTAACATAATTGTCACCAACTTCCCCTATAATGAATCACATCAGGCGCAGTTAACCTAACGGCACGCTGCGGGTTGAGAATAAATGCACCAAGACATTCTGATAAACATGAAGTCGCTGGCTTCATCTGTTCTAAGCTACATTTCTTGAATTATATTCATATCATTTAAGTCCCTGATAATTTAGCAGTACTTGCATCGAAACGGTGAATGCGATAGCAAGATGATTTTTTAATTCACCAAAATTTTGAAGATATATATTATGAGTAAAGGTACAGTAAAGTGGTTCAACGCAGACAAAGGTTTCGGTTTTATCACTCCAGAAGATGGCGGTAAAGATTTGTTCGTTCATCATTCAGAAATCCAAAGTGGCGGCGGATACGCTACCCTGAACGACGGCCAAGCGGTTGAGTTCGAAGTAGGTGAAGGTCAAAAAGGTCCTTGCGCCAACAACGTAGTGCCACAATAAGGCAACACTACAATAAACAAAAAAGCCGGCATGATGCCGGCTTTTTTGTGCCTGGAAGGTTTATGTTGTTGCCGCAAAGAATGTGGAATCGGTATACTCATGGCAACAGAACCTGGATTGAACCATGAAACAAAAAATGGAATCACTGATGTTGGTATTGGTGGGTCTCATCAACTTGATACCAGTACTGGGGGTATTCTCCGCCAGCCAAATGGCACAAACCTATGCCATTGACATCGACACCACCGACTTGGAATTGCTGATGCGACATCGGGCACTGTTGTTCGGCATCATCGGTGGCTTTGTGCTCGTTGCTGTTATCAAGCCAAGTTACAGACCACCTGCCATGATAATGGCGGGTGTTTCGATGTCGGGTTTTATGGTGTTAACTTTGATGTTGACAGGCATCAATGATGCCCTATATAAAATTTTCTGGGCAGATGTGCTTGGGCTGGGGTGTTTGTTGGTGGCTGCCGTTTTGAGTTTATACAGCAAAAACAGCAGGGTTTAAAATCAATGACTCTGTTTGATTGGAGCCCTTTTGCCATTGAGTAACCAGCCTATCGGGGTGTGTCTGACCAGCAGGGCGTAGCTGAACAAGCCGAGGCCAAATGTGATCAGGGTAGTCAATAAAAATTCCACCCACAGGTTCCAGTTGATATCCAGGAAGACATACTGCACCACAAACAACACCGGGATGTGGACCAAGTATATCCAATAAGAAGCATCGGCGATGTAGCGGGTGATTTTTTGGTGTTGGTCGAGCCAGCGCTGTCCTGCCAGCAGACAGGCCAGGGTCAGGTACCAAGCGGTCAGGCTTTCAGATGCCGCCATCAGCCAATTGCCCTCAGCTTCCGGCACCTGCGTAACAAAATAAATGTGGCTGCCCAGACCAGCCAACAACAACCCATACAGCCACGGTTGTAACTGTTGGATCAGCTGTTGGTGTTTGAACAACAACGCACCCATCAAGAAAAACACCCCGTAAAACAAGAAAGGCCACAGCAAGGGTTGTAATGTCTCAGGTGCCGGGTGCGGTGCCGGTAACAAATAAAATGCCGGCACCAACAACCAGGGCAGCACCCCAATCCAAACCCAGGGCTGCATCAACTTGTGCCAGATTTTCCATTGAAAAAATCGCAACAACCACAGCAAAGAGATCAGGACATAGAAAAAGCACAAATAGTATAGAAACCACAAATGGCCGGTATTGATGGGTTGTGCATCGGCCATTTCTGCGGTCATCATGTGGGTGGCATAATACAACGCGGGCGAGGGTTGATTGACGTGTTCACCGGCCCACTGTATGCCAGCAACAATAGCCCACAACACCAATGGCAAAAACAACACCAAGGGCAGCAACACGCGCATCGTGCGGTTGATTAAAAACCCTTTCAGACCACGTTTTTCAATCAGAAAAATGGCAAAGAATCCAGCAATCAAAAAGAACAGCGGCATCCTGAACAAGTGGCTGAACCAGGCAAACACATCAATGGCCTCAGCGGCTTGGTTATCAGCCGGTAACCAGAAAAAATGCAGCATCGGTGAGTAAGCCAAACTGGCATGAAAGACCACCCCCAGCAACATCGCCAAGGCGCGCAGGTTGTCCATGTGGTGCAGGCGTTTGAGGGTGGTTGCTTGGGTCATATCAGGTTTACTCTGTTTTTAGATAAAGTCTTTTTTGCGTGACTGGACCAGGAAGGTGATAACCAGCAAGGCAACTATAACGGCGACTTCTGCAGTGATAAAAGTGATGGCCGTCTGGTTCCAAACCACTTGTTCGGTGTTCATGTGGCTCTTGATACCAGCAAAACTGGCAACCCAGAACATGAATACAGACAAGCCAATGTTGCTGATTGAAATCACCACAATGGTCCAGGATTGTGATTCTGAAATCAAACCAACCGCCAGCACCAAACAAAACACTGCCAGCATTTCCAACAACAAAATCACCCCATACACCACCAAACCATCTGGAATTTGGGGCTGGGTCAAGATGACGGTCATCAACCCCCCCAGTATGATTACCCAGAACGCCAGGAACACACCCAGGTTAGAGTAGAATTTGGCCAGGGTGTATTGTTTGAAGGTGAGTGGCAGACTCATGATGAACGGTAAAATTTGGTCATTGCGTTCACCGGTTACCGTGCCCATGACCATGTGAACACCGGCAACGATAATCACCGACAACATGATGGTTACACCAGCATAAAAAACCATCGGGACTTCAATTGTTAACATGCCCAGGCTGATCAGGCCAAGAGCCAGATACAGTACCATGGGCCACCGATTGAGGTGTAGGTCATTGCGCACCAAGGTTGGGATAATGGGATTCATGAGGGAGCTCCTTGTCGTTTGGCTTCTACTTCAGCAACAAAAATTTCTTCCAAGCTGAGGTAATCTAGGTTTTGTACAGTGGCACCTTGTTGTTGCCACTCGGTTAGCATGTGGTCAGTTAGGCCTTGAACAACCAATGTGGCGGACTGTCCGATGCGACGCACTTCTTTGATGTGGCGGTCTGGATTGAGCGTCAGGTTTTCCGGTGCTTGCAGTCTGACGCGGCGCCAATCATCGACAAAGCTTTCTTTGTCTTTGCAGCTGACCAATTCTCCGCGGTCAATGAAAGTGATCAGATCAGACAGCTGTTCAACGTCTTGGGTGTTGTGTGAGGAAAACAAAATGCTGCGTTCCTCGTCTTGCATCACTGCCATCAGCTCGTTCAGCACTTCTTTGCGTGCCACTGGATCCAGTCCAGTGGTAGGTTCATCCAGAATCAAAAATTTGGGGTGTCTGGCTAAGATCAGCAACAGGCCAGATTTAACCCTTTGCCCGTGTGACATGCCTTTGATTTTTTGGGTCGGAATCAAATCAAATGCTTGCAATAAGTGTTGGGCATATTGGTCATCCCATTGTGTTGGGAACACTTTTCTGATGAAATCCATGTGCCAATTCAAGCTGGCATTTTTATACAACCGCATGTCTTCTGAGGCATAACCAATCTGCTGTTTGGCAGCAACCTGGTGTGCGGGAATGTGTTTTCCCAACACTTTGACTTGTCCGTGATCGGCAGCAATCAGACCCATAAGGATTCTGATTAACGTGGATTTACCGGCACCGTTGGGGCCGATGAGGCCCATGATGCCGCCAGCAGGTAAGCTCAGTTCGATATTTTTTAGTTCAAAGTGCGGGTAGCGTCGGCTCACAGCACTCAGTTCAAAAGTTAAGTCACTCATCCTCATCTCCTGATGGAGCCTTTGACAGCGATTTCATTCGCGCGACCAATGACTCAAATGACATTCCATAGTTTTTGGCTTGCTGCAAAGCCTTTTGCAGCAGTTCGTCTATTTCTGATTGCATGATTTGGTCTCCTAAATCTTCATGACCTGCCACAAATGACCCGATGCCGTGCCGGGTAACGATGACCCCAGCGCGTTCCAGTTCCTGGTAGGCCCGTTTCACCGTGATGACACTGACTTGGGTGGCCACCGCCAACTCTCTGATGGAGGGTACTTTTTCGCCCGGGGGCCAGTCACCCTGAGCCACCAGGCGTTTGATTTGTTCCATGATTTGGGTATACATGGGTCGACCGTCTTTTTGTGAGAGTACCAGTTGGGCATCCATAGCGTACTTACTGTATATAATATGTATGCACAGTATATACACAGTCAAAATATTGTCAATCTTTTTTTATAAAAACCAAATTCCGTTTGGTTCCTATCAGTGGCTAGGTTACTTGGCCAGCCTGGTAATAACTGGTCATGACCTGTTGAGCCAAATTAGATGTTTTACTCTAATTTTTTGTTTCATCATCATTAGCAATCATTACCCAAAGGAGCGAACATGAGAAACCTGAGTTTAACCCTGCTGTTCAGTTGTTTTCTGAGTGACTTGAATGCCCAGGAAATCTACGAGAACAGCCTATTTGGCGTACAGCAGGAAAGCCAACAGTTTGCCAGCCTGGATGAAATGGTGACCTATATCAAAGACCGCAAGCCCACCACTTTCGTCTACTACGATCGTTTAAGTCAGCCAGCCAAAAAGCAGGTGTTTCAATTGCACCAACAAGAGCCAGAAACTGACATCACTGAATTGATCCTCAAAGTCTACCGACAACGGGCTCGCAGATAAGCATTTGTTGTCGTTCAGAAGGCTGACCAACCTCGAATGACTTTGGCATCGGCCGCAGATGAATTATAATGACTGTTTTTTATCAGGGTTGATGCCATTGAGCTTGCAACAAACAACTTCAGCGACTGAGGTCATTGATATCGCACAACACAGGCAGCCGTCATGAGCCGAGCGTTACATGTGGTTATTCTGGCTGCTGGTGCCGGGACGCGCATGCGTTCACAAAAGCTCAAAGTCCTGCACCCAGTGGCAGGTCTGCCCATGGTGGATCACGTGTTGCGATTGGCACAATCACTGCAACCGCAACAAATCACGGTGGTTTATGGTCACCAAGGCCAACAACTGATTGATCACCTGCAAGACCATGCGGTGAATTGGGCCGAACAAAAACAACAACTGGGCACCGGTCATGCCGTGCAACAAGCCGCAAAATTCTTCAACAACGAAGAAGATGTCTTGGTCCTGTATGGCGACGCACCGTTGGTGCAGGCCGCTGACCTGGACGGATTAGCGGGGCAACAATTTGTGCTCACAGCGGAGTTGGATGATCCCACCGGTTATGGTCGCATCATTCGCCAGGGCGAGCACATCGAAGCCATTGTTGAACAAAAAGACGCCAATGCGGCAGAACTGGCGATAAGTGAAATCAATTCCGGTATCATCCAGGCGCCAGCCACCGATTTGCAAAACTGGTTGAGCCGACTGTCCAATGACAACCAACAAAGTGAATATTACCTGACTGATGTGATTGGTCTGGCCGCCGCCGACGGACAACCTTTCAAAGCCGTGCAGTTGGCTGATGCCAACGCCGTTAAAGGCGCCAATGACATGCTGCAACTGGCCGAACTGGAAGCCTTGATGCAACAACGTTCGCGTGAAGCATTGATGAGAAGCGGGGTACGGATGCCGGTACCCGACAGCGTTGACATCAGGGGCACACTGGAATGTGGCCAGGATGTGGTGATTGATAAAGGCGTGTTGTTTTCGGGTGACAACCAACTGGGAGACGGTGTCGAGATCGGTGCCCATGCGGTGATACATGATTGTCGATTGGCCGCCGGGACTGTGGTTGCGCCACTCAGTACCTTGGAAGGTGTGGTCACCACCGGTGCTTGTAGTATTGGACCTTTTGCCCGTTTGCGGCCTGGCACCGAATTATCGGCTGGGTGCAAAATCGGCAATTTCGTGGAAACCAAAAAGGCCAGGCTGGGTCAAAACAGCAAAGCCAGCCATTTGAGTTACTTGGGTGATGCTGAAATCGGGCAAGATGTGAACATCGGTGCCGGTACCATCACCTGCAATTACGATGGTGTCAATAAATTCACCACCACCATCAAAGACGGTGCCTTCATCGGCTCCGATACACAATTGGTGGCTCCAGTGACGGTGGGTAAAAATGCCACCATTGGTGCCGGTTCAACCATCACCAAGAATACCCCGGATGGACAACTCACCTTGTCCAGAACCAGACAAAAAACTGTCGACAACTGGCAGCAACCCAAAAAGAATAGCGACTAAAATAACATGTGTGGAATCGTAGCAGTCAGTGCCAACAGAAACGTGGTTGATGTCATCATCAATGGCTTACAAACTTTGGAATACCGGGGTTATGATTCGGCCGGCATTGCCATCATTGAAGGCGATCAAATCGCCATCCGCAAGCAAGCCGGCAAATTGGCCAAACTCAAACAGGAGTTATTGGACCAACCGGTCGCCGGCCATGTTGGCATTGGTCACACCCGTTGGGCGACGCACGGAGAACCGACCTCGGCCAATGCCCACCCCCATGATTCCAACAACGCCATTGCGGTGGTGCACAATGGCATCATTGAAAATTACCGCCCACTTCGGGAGCAGCTGGTGGCCGCTGGATACCAATTCAAATCCGAAACCGACACCGAAACTCTGGTGCATTTGATTCATTACCACCAAGCCCAGGGCATGGATTTTTCAGCCGCCAGCCACCAAGCCATTGGTCAGCTGGAAGGCGCTTATGCGGTGGCCATCACCTGCATGTCAGACCCCAACCGCATCATCGCTGCCCGCAAAGGCAGCCCGTTGGTGGTGGGTTTGGGAGAAGATGAAAATTTTGTGGCCTCAGATGTGCAGGCCCTGATCAATGAGACCAATCAGTTTTATTACCTGGAAGAAGGTGATGTGGTCGAAATCACCCAGCAGGAATGTCAAATTTTTGATGCCGAGGGTGCGTTGGTGGAACGGCCGTTGAAAACGGTGAACATGTCTTCTGAAGCCTTGACCAAAAATGGCTACCAGCATTACATGTTGAAAGAAATCCATGAACAACCCACGGCGGTGGCCAACACCATTGCCGATCGTTTATACAACGACAAAATTTCCAAATATTTTATCGACCAAGCCACCGCTGACATTCTGGCGCAAGTGGAGAACATCCACATCATTGCTTGTGGTACTTCTTACCATGCCGGCCTGGTGGCGCGTTATTGGCTGGAAGCCATCACCCAAATCCCAACGCAAGTCGAGATTGCCAGTGAATACCGCTACCGCAAACCCGTGGTTCCCAAAAACACCCTGTTCCTGACCATCTCGCAATCCGGCGAAACCGCGGATTCATTGGCCGCCTTGCGGTTTGCCAAAACCGCAGGCTACCTGTCCACATTTGCAGTCTGTAATGTCGCCAATTCCACCTTGGATCGCGAAACCGATGTTTGTCTGTTGACCCATGCTGGACCTGAAATTGGCGTGGCATCGACCAAAGCCCTGACCACCCAATTGGCAGTGTTGGCCTTATTGACCTTAAAATTTGCGGAACTGAAAAATGTTGATCAAAAGCTGCGCAAAGACCTGGCCAGACAGTTGCGCACTTTACCGGGCATCATCAACCAGTCGCTGTTATTGAATGACCAAATCAAAACCATGGCCAATCAAATTGTGCGCCGCGACAATGCCTTGTTCTTGGGACGAGGCGTGCATTACCCGATTGCTTTGGAAGGTGCTTTGAAGCTGAAAGAAATTTCTTACATCCATGCCGAAGGTTATCCCGCCGGTGAATTGAAACACGGCCCCTTGGCACTGGTAGATGAAAAAATGCCGGTGATTGCGGTGTGTCCCAATGACGAGCTGCTAGAAAAATTGGAATCTAACATCGAAGAGGTTCGCGCCCGCGGTGGCGAACTGTATGTGTTCGTTGACCACAAGAGCCAACATGGCTTGCAGGACCGGGTGAATCAGATGGTTGAAATGGAAGCCAGTGGTACCTTCACTTCACCCATTGTGTTTAATGTGCCACTGCAATTGTTGTCATACCATGTGGCGGTGTTGCGCGGTACCGATGTTGACCAACCCAGAAACCTGGCCAAATCAGTCACTGTGGAATAGCCCAAACACAACGCCAACTAACAAGGGATACAGCCCATAGCAAACTGGGTATTCCACGTAATTTTCATGCCATTGGGTTATCATAATAATATGAACAACGGTATGAAAATCGGTATTCACGGTGTGCTGTGGCATAACAAAGCCATACAGTGCGCGGTCTGTGGATTGGTTCTATGAGTTTCTTGCACACACTCCTACAATTCTTAAAAGATGCCTTTTACGTCATCTTTGTGTTTTTACTGTGCTACGCGGTCTATGTGGTCATTGCCCGTACCATGTTTCATGTCCCCAAATTTGAGCACAAACCCAAAGTTAATCTCACCACCAAAGACAGTTCATTGGGCGATCAAATCAACCACTTGACACAAGCCAATGAAGGTATGACGGGCATCAAAGCCATTGGTCGTGGTATTGATGCGTTTACCTTGCGCATGAAACTAATAGAAAGTGCCCAAAGCAGCATTGATGCCAAGTATTACCTTTGGAATAATGACCTAACCGGCTTGATGCTGTTGTCTGCCATCAAAGATGCCGCTGACAGGGGAGTCAGGGTTCGCTTGTTGTTGGATGACAATGCCATTGAAGGCTTGGATCCCATCATTCACCAACTCAATCAACACGAGATGATTGATATCCGGCTTTACAACCCGTTCGTGATCAGGTCTTACAAAATAATTAACTTTACCTTTGATTTTGGCAGGCTCAACCGGCGCATGCACAACAAAGCATTGATTGTGGATGGTGTGGTTGGCATCAGTGGTGGCAGGAACATTGGCAACGAATATTTTGGTTTGGACGAAAAAGCTGATTTTGTTGACCTGGATGTGCTGACCGTGGGCGAAGTGATGCCGGAAATGATTGATTTATTTGAGTTGTACTTTGAAAGTGAATTGGCGGTTCCGGCCGATTTGATGATACAGCAAGATGACCATGATCAAGACCAGCAGCCCTTGCAAGCGGCTTTGCAAGAACACCAAGACAGCAAAGAGATCAAAGCTTACACAAAAGCCACAGCAGAAAGTCAGTTCGATGACCACATTGATTCGGGCGATTTGATAGATGAATGGACCGATGTGACCCTGGTACATGATGTCCCCAGCAAAACCTTAGACCAACATGATCAAAGCGAATTGATGATTACGCACCTGGTTGAATCATTGCAGGAATCGGCCAAGGACGTGTATGTGGTTTCGCCTTATTTCATTCCTGGGAAATACATCGATGTGTTCCAAGATTTATCGAACAAAGACATCAGTGTCAACATCCTAACCAATTCCTATCAAGCCACAGATTCAGCAGCGGTGCACACAGCTTATATAAGTTGTCGTTTGCCCTTATTGAAAGCTGGAGTCGGCATGTTTGAGTTGAAAGCCGATCAGCAGGACCAGCAAGACCAGACAAATCTTTCGGGATCATCAGGGTCGTCGGGGTCATCCAGCGCATCTGATTCCAGTTTACATGCCAAAACATTTTTGCTGGACAAGCAAACGGTTTTTATCGGTTCATTCAATTTTGATCCGAGGTCGATACGACTCAATACGGAAATGGGTATGCTGATTTCCAGTCAGTCCCTGGCCACAGAGATTCATGATTTTTTCAGAGGCTCGCATCGATTTGGTGCTTACGAGGTGAAATTAAACCAGGCGGGTGAATTGGCCTGGCTTGAAAACCGGAAGGACAATACCAATGAAACCTTTGAGCATGAACCACACACCACATTAAGAGAACGGCTGATGATACGGTTGGTGGGCTACTTGCCTTTGGATTGGATGCTGTAGGCGATTTATTTCAGCGCATTGAGACGCTTTCAACAGTGACCATTTGGACTTGGCTGGCAAACACCCTTCAATTCGTAGTTAAACGTCACGCTGTGACTCTGAAGATTGAAAACCCAGTCTATTCAGTGGTTGCCAGACCCACAATGACGTATCCATCATTTCAATCAACCAGATAGATAGAGCATGGTGTATTCTGATGTTGGCATTTATGAGGGAACACGTGGTTTAATTGAATGAACGATGACACCAAAAAAGCCAGGTGATCTGAAACCACCTGGCTTGAGCAATTCAAATGATGTCAGTTTTTAGTCTTCTAATTATTAGTCGTCTAACAAATCTGCAAATCGCTCGCCTTCCAAGGCAGACGCATGGGCCCTGTTCAACAACAAGGTGGTGTCGGCATGTAAGCCAGACTCTTTGCGTTTATCGGCGATGTATTCAGCCAAATGTTCCTCGCCAGTATCCAAGGCGTCTACAGCGGCTTTTGAATCGTCTTTAAAGACACTCATAAATTGAGTGAAAGCCCGGTGTGCAGAGCCACCCACGGTGCCTGAATTTTCAACCTCACCACCCAGCTCAGAGACTTTTGATTTGAATTCATTAACCAACTGTTGTCTGGCTGATTCTCTTTGTTTGAATTGATTTTTAAGCACCAAATTATCTTCTGCAACATCCGCACACATGTTGTAGCCCTTACAGCTATCAATCAGTTTAGCGGTTACATCGTTCAATATTTCAATGTTCTTTTCGTTGTTCATCATAATCTCCATGTGGTTAATTAATAAAAGCTGACTGACAAGCATAAAGGTGCTTGTCAGTTTCATATTACTTTATCAAGCGCAGGTGAATTGGGCGTCAATATAAGTTGAAGACAGCGTGAGACAAAAAAAAGAGCACCGAAAGGTGCTCTTTGTAATCACGATTAGGAGCAGATTACAATAATCCACCCACGACTGCGGCAGCAGCAGAAGCCAGTGCCGTGATTACTAGCCACCAAGCGGCAGCAGAGGCAGTCTTTCTGGCGTGTTCAGCCTTGATGACGGCTTTGCGTTGCAAGATTTTGTATTGTTGAGCTGTCTTGGCTTCAATTTGTTCAATCTTGTCACGCACATACTGTTTGGCATCATCATAACTTTGAGCCACTTTATCCAGGTGCGCTTCATCAATGTATGGGTTGTTGGTAACCAGTGCTTTAACCGTTTTACCATCCATTTGATCAACCCTGGCTTTGATGATTTCCAGGCTGTCCCTGGGGTTATCAAGCATCTGCACAAAATCATTTTTCAAACCGTCATACCGCAATTCAGGGCGGCCAGTGGTGTTGAAGAAGTTTTCAACGCTGGCTTCCATGCGCGCCACCAAACGGTCGTCATTTTCTTTGTCAAACTCGGCAGCAATTCTTTGCACGGCATTTTCAACTTTATCGGCATATTCATCGATCTTGGATTTTTCGATGGATGTGTTTTCATTCAGGTAATTAACAATGGATTCCCGATTGATTTTTTGAAACTGATTACTGGCCGCATCTAACAGTACCTTGGGGTCATTGATGACGGTACTGATTTTTTCTTTGAGATCGGCTTTGTCAAAGTCTTCAGGTAACATCTGTGCCAACTGGCCTTTGAACGCTTCGATTTTTTCATTGATTTCTTGTTTATCGGCATCCGAGAACTGAGCAACCACATTTTTTATGCCATCGATGGCATGATCACCTTGGCCATAAGCCGCTTTCATTTGTTGCAACACTTCCTTGGCTTGAGCAACTTTGTCTTTGGCGTCTTTTGATTCCAGTTGAGAATTTTTTTCAATGGCCTTACTCAGCACGGCTTCTATGGCCATCCATTTGGCCGGACTACTTTGGGTACCAGATGCACGTGCCTGATTTTCAAGGTCTTGTTTCAAGTCTTTGTAATCAGGAATTTTCTGATCGACTTTTTGGGCAAAATTACTGACGGTATCTTGAATCACCGTGGTGTCCATGCCATTGACTTCTTTCCGAATTCTATCAACGGTAGTTTTAATGGCTTTGTCGAGTTGTTTTTGTTTGGATGGTGAAAAAAAGGATTTCACCGCAGCACCCGATGCTTTGAAGCCGGCCGTTGCGGTGCTGATTAAACCGCCCAACAAAGTACCAGCCACTCTGGTTTCAAAATAAAACAGGGTAATGAAGAACAAAGCCCATATTACCAAGGAGTTGGCAATCACAGCATCACGTGAAACCACACCATTCAGGTTCAGTGCAACCAGGGTTGCCAGGAACAAGGCAATACAAGTGGTGAGCACGCTCCAGATGCCAAACCCGGTGGTTACTTTGACACCCAGTGGGGTGTCCACATCACTCAAGTGTTCAACGGTTTCATTGGATTCACCCGAGCGCGACAGGTTTTGAGTTGACTCGGCATATTTTTCTTTGAGGTTGCCAATGGAAGTCACCCCAACTGCAACAGAAAGTGCGGTCAGCACGAATTGAAAAGCCAGCGCCAGGATTACACCGGCAATGACGGTCGGGAAAAAGTTGGCATCAAAGAAATGTTCGTTGACCAAGACCTCTTGAGCCTGCGAACTGGCTGCAGTGGTCATCAAGGCGATGCCTGCTGTGTGTTTAAAGTTCATAACTACTCCTGTTGTTAGAAACCATATAGAATTAACCATAGACCGTGATGGTTTCGTGAAATAAACCTTAAAACAGTCTGATGGCACCAGGAAAGACGCCCTGTACAATCAAAAAACACCAGGCACAAAAATAAAAAATGCCCCACAGACTGACTTTAAGTTAAGTCCCAGCAACCACGCCATCTTGACAGCTGCTGTGGTGTGAGGGCATCATAACGAGACTGGCAGCAACGGTAGCCGAGCAAAGAGGGTAAAACAACATGGCATTACAATCACTGAAATTTCAAATCAGAACACCGCTGTATGATGAGACCGTGGCGTTTTACCAGCGGCTGTTTGCTGCCGAATTGGTCGATTCATGGCAAGGAGAGCATGGCACCGGCACCATTTTAAAATTCCAGTCTCTGGATACCAAAGCCCTGCTGGAGATATATCAGACCGATGACCCCGGCCACTACAAAGGCTTTAGCCTGCAGTTCAAAGTCTCATCGATTCAGGATTTTTCTTTACAACTGCCAGTTGAGTACATGTCTACCCGGCCCGTAAGAAGGCCTTGGGGTGCAGCTTATTTGAATCTGAAAGACCCCAATGGCATCGATGTGATTGTCTACCAATTGACTTGATTACTTGAAATTAGTGAGCAGGTTTTTCTTGTTTTATTTTAATTTTCTGAGTCAGTAATTGATAAAGCGGTTTTTCAATCAATCGATACAAAATGTAACTGATTAAAACAGTGATGATCATGAGGAATATGTAACCTAAGAGGGCTTGGTTGTGTTCAATCAGATAGGTTCTGAAGCCTGATTCAAAAACCATAAATAGCATCAAATAATGAAACAAGTACAAGGTGTATGAGGCATCACCAATGGGCTTGAAGAGTTTAATCAATGCAGTGTGAACCTTGCCTTCATGCTTGAGTGCCAAGACCACCACTGCCCATGCAAAAATACCAAAAGTCAGGGGTCGCCAGACCGTATTTATCAGTCCATAATAACTGGCAAAATAAAAACTACCCATGGCAATCACCAACCAAATAAAAGAGTGAATGCGGGTAAAAAACTCCCGGTGAATCCAAAGCATGTAACCCAGTACAAATTCAAAAATCATATGAGAAAAAATCAGATCAAGCGCGGCGCTCTGTCCAAAATCCAATAGGTTTAGTTTAATCAATATGGCACCGAGCAAAACGCCAAAGAATAAATACATGTTTTTGATGTTTAACAGTAAGGTTAAACCGATAAGCAAATAAAAGTAGAGTTCAAACGGTAATGACCAAGCAGCAGGGATAATGATTTCAAACATATTGCTGTTGGTTAACAAGACTGTGCCAGTGATGTCTTTGTTGTCCAATGTAGCGGGACTAAACTGCCACACGAATGCCACTGTCAAAAGTAAAATTGGCCAGAACCCCAAGTAAATTCTAAGGAACCGTTTTAGCAGGAATTGCTTGCCCGTTTGCCAATCATGGGGCAGTGACTCAGTGGTCTTTGCGATCACCAACCCGCTGATGACAAAAAAGACATCTACCCCGATGTAACCGAAACTGGCCACCCACTCTAAAGGAGCCCAAGAAAGGGACATGGCCTTAAATTGTCCCATGCTGTGGTGCAAAAACACCCACATGGCAGCCAGACCCCTGAGTATCTGAATATTAACTAACATGATTTTTTTGTAGCGCAATGTCAGCTAGTATATCGCTAAAACTGCTTGAGTTTGAAATAAGTCTTGTGGCCACAGATCAGCCAGTGAATTTGGAGGTGGTCAATGGTGGCAATCAACTGTATCATTGTGGCAGTCGTTAGCCAAAACCATTGGGCTAAAGACTGATGTAAACTACCAACAACCTGACAGCCAGCAGCACCAATGGATTCAAATATAAGCAAAAACGATCATTATCCTCAAGTTTTCTGGCGACCGTATATTTGGGTGGTGCTGTTTTATGCCGTGTTGGTGTTGGTGTTTTGTTATCCGGTGTTGCAGGGTAAAATCATCACGCAAACCGACTACCTGCACTTTATCAGTCCTTGGGATATTGACCGGCCGACTGAATTGGATGAGCCTTCAAACACTCACTTACAGGACCAAAGTCTGGAGTTTTTGCCGTTTTTTATGGCTGCCAAAGAACAGTTGGCAGCCGGTGAATTTCCCCTGTGGAACCCCTATATTTTTACCGGTACGCCGCTGTGGGCCAATACCCAATCGGCCTTGTTTTACCCGCTGAATTTATTTCATTACGTGCTGCCACCACCTTTGGGTTTCACCGTCAGCAGCTTGTTGAAACTGTTGATGGGCTGTGTGTTGATGCACTTGTTTCTGAGGCAGTTGGGTCTGACGCATTGGGCTGCTTTGTTTGGTGGAGTGGGGTTCGGTTTTTGTGCTTTCACGGTATTTTGGTTGAACCACCCGCACAGCAATGTCACAACGCTGATTCCTTTGTGTTTTTTGGTCACCGAACGGCTGGTCAGGCAGCCCGGCTTGAAGGAGATGATGTGGTGCGCCTTGGTGGTCGCCCTGACTTTGTATGGTGGACACGTAGAGATTGCGTTCATTGCTGCTTGTGCTTGTGGTTTGTATTTTCTGCTGCGATTGATGCAAACTCAAGCATTGAGTCTTGGTGCTTTGGCTCGGTTTCTGGGCGCCTATGTGTTTGCATTGCTGTTGGCTGCTGCCCTGGTGTTGCCATTTATCGAGTTTCTGTTTCACACTGCCATTTGGGATGAACGTGGCAGCAGAGAGCCGTTCAGCATCCCCTCCGCGGGTTGGTTAAACTTGTTGATTCCTGATTTATTTATCCTCGATGGTTGGCAACAGAACACCGTCGGTTACCATGCATTCAGCCCTTATGTGGGTGCCTTGGTTTGGCCACTGGTGTTTATGGCTTGCAGACGCAATTGGCAACAAGCCTGGCCATTTTTAGTGATTGTGTTGTTGTCCTTGGCCATTGCCTTCAGCGTTAACCCCGTCCATTGGCTGGTCAGTCGGCTGCCCTTATTCAGTCATTTGCCGCTGTTCTACTTTAATGTGATTGTTGCCTTTGCTGTCATGGTGCTGGCGGCTTTGGGCTTACAGGCTTGTATTGATCGCAAACCGACACGCAGTGAAGCGCTGTGGATTTTTTCCGGTATTGCGTTGGCCCTGTGGGTCAGTTTGGCTTGGTACCCTGGCGGATTGGCGACGAATTTGGTCGATGTGGCAACTTTTTTACAGTCTCTGCAAGAAAAAATATGGTTGCCGTTCTTGTGGTTGTTGGTGACTTTATTGATTCTGCGCTGGATTCGAAAGCCCCAATGGGTAGCTGTGACCCTGGCGTTGATGTTGTTTGCTGATTTGTGGCTGGAAGGACACCAATGGAACCCAACCGTTGACCCAGATCAGGCTTTGCCGATGGACACCGAGCCCATCCAGTTTCTCACCGCTCAACCCGGGCCCTACCGAATCGTGGCGTATGAGAGGATTTTGAAACCCAGTTCCAATATGTTGGCTGGTTTACATGATGTGCGGGGCTATGATGTGCCGGTGATTGATCGTTACCACCGCTTTTTTAATGAGGCGCTGAAAGGCAAAGACGCGTTTTGGTATTATGATTTGCCCAAGTTTGATGCCAGTATCTTGCCCTATCTGGATATGTTGAATGTGCAATACCTGTTATCAAAAAAAGACCTCAGTGCCCAATTGCCTGAGCACATAGAGGCTGTTTATCAAGGCGAAATTGATATTTATCGCAACCACCAGGCCAAGGGATTGGCGTATTTCCCAACCAAGCTGCAAGCAGTTGAATCAAAAGCCCAGGCACTGGCAGCCATTTTGTCCTGGAGTGCCTCTGATTTGCCTGCCTCCGTGATAGAAGCATCCGATGACACCATCATTAAGCAAGGAAACGACGTCGCCGGCACCGTCAGCTACGATGACGTATCGGCTGCCAAGATTCGGCTCTCTGTGGATGTGGACAAACCTGCCTGGCTGGTCTTGGGCATCAGCCATTATCCCGGCTGGGTGGCGCAGGTGGGCGGGGAAGAAACTGAGATATTTGCTGCCAATTATGTTCAACAAGCCATTAAAATACCCGCAGGCACTCACCAGGTGGTGTTTCAGTACAAGCCCTGGAGTTTCACTTTGGGTTGGTTGTTATCTTTGTTCAGTTTAAGCGTTGCGATATGGGTCATCAGAAAAACAAAATAGTCATCATCATGCCGGCCTACAACGCCGAAAAAACCTTGCAAGCCACCTTGGATGCCATTCCCAAAGGCTGTTGTGATGAGATCATTCTGGTCGATGATTGTTCGGCCGATGGCACCGTGGCCTTGGCCCGTTCCTTGGGCTTGAGCGTGTTTGAGCATGACAACAACAAAGGTTACGGTGGCAACCAAAAATTGTGCTACCGGGAAGCTTTGAACGCTGGTGCCGACATCATTGTGATGTTACACCCGGACAACCAATACGATGCCTCATTGATTCCATTCTTTACCGGTTTTATTGACCATGGTGTCTGTGACTTTATGTTGGGCGCTCGCATCCGCACCCGCCGCGAAGCCTTGCACGGTGGCATGCCCTTTTATAAATATTTTTCTAACCGCATGCTGACTTTGATGATGAACGTGATTCTCGGACAGAACCTCGCTGAGGGCCATTCCGGATTCCGCGTTTACCACCGCAAAGTGTTGGAGAAAATACCGTTTGAAAACAACTCGGATGATTTTTCCTTTGATGCTGAGTTAATCACCCAAGCCGTTTATCATGGCTTCAAACTGGGTGATGCACCCATGCCAGTGCGTTATTTTTCTGAAGCTTCCAGTATCAGTTTCAAAGACAGCAGCATTTATGGCCTCAAAATCCTCAAAACCCTGGGCAAGTTTTTACTGACCAAAAGCAGGATTAAAAAATCGAAGTTGTTTGCTGAACGCGAAGATTCCTAGAACACATTCCAAAGAGCAAAGTCGAGGGACCTCCCAAGGCACTGTTTTTGTGTCTGCACTGACGGTATGACACATGGCTTGGTTTCTGAGTAAGGGTCAGCTTTGCCTGACTGGATCACGGCCTCACCTATAGCGTCTTGTACAGTCATTGCTTTGCAAATTGCAAAAACGACCCTGGTGATGACGTGACTTGTGACACTGTTTTTATTTACTGTGATGATACATAATGATATTATTATGATATCACTGGAGAAAAAATCATGAACACAGAAAAAAAGATCACAGCCAAAAGTGGCATACCGATGTTAATCATCATGTTGTTGGCCTTGTTGGCTGATTTGGCCTTGTTGATATTTGCCGGCAAGTCACAATTGGTGTTGTTGATGGTATTGGCCATTGTCTTTATCCCGGTTTGGATTGTGATGATGGTGGGTTTCTTTATGGTTAACCCCAACGAATCCAAAGTGTTGCAACTGTTTGGAAAGTATGTGGGTACCGTGAGTGATCCCGGTTTGCGCTGGGCCAATCCTTTTTATGCCAAAAAAGCCGTTTCCTTGCGGGTGCGCAATTTTGAAAGTGGCCAACTGAAAGTCAATGACAGTGCCGGTAATCCCATTGAAATTGCCACGGTGGTGGTGTGGAAAGTGGTGGACACGGCTGAGGCCATGTTTGAAGTTGATGATTATGAATCCTTTGTCCACATTCAAACCGAGGCGGCGTTGCGGAACTTGGCCACTGCGCACCCGTATGAATCTCACAATAATGAAAAAATGACGTTGCGTTCAGATCCCCAGGATATCGCCAACTTGCTACAAAAAGAAGTTCAAGACCGTTTGGAAAAAGCCGGTGTTGAGGTGATGGATGCCCGCATTTCACATTTGGCCTACGCCCAGGAAATTGCTGCAGCCATGTTGAAAAGACAACAAGCACAAGCGATTGTGGCGGCCAGGACTCAGATTGTGGAAGGTGCGGTAGGCATGGTTGAGATTGCCTTGGCACAGCTCAGCGCCAAAAACATCCTTGACTTAGATGACGAGCGCAAAGCCGCCATGGTCAGTAATTTGTTGGTGGTGTTGTGTGGTGATGAAAATGCACAACCGGTGGTGAACTCAGGCAGTTTGTACTGAAATAATGAGTCAAAAAAAATCCTTTCCATTGCGCCTCAATGAGGAAATTTTGTCGGCAGTCCAGAAATGGGCTGCCGATGATTTGCGCAGTGTCAATGCCCAAATAGAATACCTGCTCAGAGAATCATTGCGCCAAGCAGGGCGCTTAAAAAAACCCAAGGACAACGACTGAATTAACCCCCTAATAACGGCCGATAGACCCAGATAATGAGGGTCATTGGTTTTCGGCCTGCACATCCACCTCAACCGTTTCATCGGCACCAACCGCAATGGTCAGGACAATGGGGCGGCAACAGACATAACAGTCTTCAACGTAGCTTTGTTCACTGACCGAGCAATCCACCACCGTCTCAAAAGTTTCCCAGCAGTAAGGACACTGGACTTGGACTGTACTCAGACCATGCACAGTAACGCGCCTGTCTTGATTATTGTTTTACTGAATAAATATGTCATCATTGGATCGGTAAAATTTTGTAACTTTTTGATGCTCCTCTCGTTAACTGTAACAATCAAACAGTATACTGAGGGTAAAAATCATGAAAAAATTAACCGCTGTGGGCGTTGTGGCGCTGTGTTCTTTTCAAGTATTGGCCGGTAATGATCTGAAATTCGATCGCACGCTGGAATTATCAGCTGACCGTTTAAGTGCGGTAGAACTGGATGTTGGCGCTGGCTCCTTAGAGGTCATTGGTACCAGTGGTAATGAAATCAAAGTCTACGCCACCATTGAATCAGATGAATTCAGTGATATGGCTGTTTTCCAGGAAGCTTTTGAAGACAAGATGGCATTCAGTCTTAAACGGGACAGTGGCTATGCCCTGTTGAAAGCCAAATCGAACAAAACCATGAATTGGGGTAACTCGAAGAACATTGCCATTCATCTGGAAGTGGAGGTGCCCAGGCACATGGACTTGGTGATAGATGATGGTTCTGGATCCATGACCATCAGTGACATTGATGGCACAGTGAAAATCGATGATGGGTCAGGTTCCATCACCATCCATAACATTGGCAACGATGTAGAGGTTGACGATGGCTCTGGTTCATTGAAAATCAGCGACGTCAACGGTGATGTTGAGGTGGATGATGGCTCGGGCTCTGTGACCTTAACTAACATCGCTGGCACGGTCGACATCGAAGACGGTTCAGGCAGCATTGATGCCAATGGTGTAGCAGGTGACTTCAAAGTGGACGACGGCTCGGGTGATGTGGTGGTCAAAAACTTAGAAGGTGAGTTTAAATTGATTGACGATGGATCAGGTGGTATCAAGGTCAATGGTCAACGGTGGTCAAAAAGATAAGCCAATCAAGACAACCACAAAAAAAGGCGTGACCCAATCACGCCTTTTTTGGGTCAGCACAAACCGCCAGCTGATTGTGCTCAGGGTTTCCTTACCTCAATGTGTCTGATCAAGCCTTGGTTGATAACCAGCCGTTCAATCCCTTGAGTGGTCTGTTGTTCACCGCCAGCCGTGGTGCGTTGGAGGGTGAATTCAATTTCCACCATTTCATCGCTTAAGTTACGCAGTTGATTAATCTGCCAATGCAGAGACTGGTGGTTTTGAAAAAAAGCGGTCATCATGGCCATGATGTCATGCAAGCCAAAATACAATCCGGTGTGGTCAGAACTGTAAGTGGCTTCGACCTCAAACAGTTCTGCTATGTCGTTCAGCTTGGCGGCATTGGACAGTTCAAAATACCGCCGGCTGATGTCTTCGGCTGTATCCAAGGTTTAACCAAAAATGGCTTTGAGGATAAAGAAGAACACGATTGACAAGGCTGCACCGGCTGGGATGGTGATCACCCAAGAAGCAAAAATCTGCCGCACAACTTTTAAGTCAATGGCTGAAATACCACGAGCCATGCCAACACCCAACACCGCACCCACCAGGGTTTGGGTGGTCGAAATGGGCATGCCGGTACCCGAAGCCACCACGATGGTGGTCGATGCGGCCAGCTCAGCAGCAAAACCCCGCGAGGGTGTCAGGTGGGTGATTTTTTGCCCCACGGTGCGAATCACCCGCACGCCAAAGGTGGCCAAACCAATCACGATACCAATGCCGCCGAGCAGCAGGATCCAGGTTTGAATGCCAGATTTGGCTGCCACAAGTCCAGTTTGAGCGGTTGATACAATCGCTGCCACTGGGCCCACCGCATTGGCTACATCATTGGAGCCATGAGCAAAAGCCAAGCCTGAGGCAGTGATCACCATCAACACCGCAAAAACCCGCTCCACGGTGTAGAAATGAAATTCTTTTTCTTTCTTTTTATCGCCTTTGATTTTAGAGATAAAGAAAGCACCAATCAGCGCCACAATCACACCGGCTAAGGCGGCATAAGAATAAGCTTCGGTGTCATTGAGGTCCAAGCCCACATGTTTCAAGCCTTTCTTGATGGTGACTAAGGTCAGTACAAAGGCCGTGATGAACATATAAAACGGCACATAACGTTTGGCTTTGGCCAAGGGATCTTCTTGCTTGAGAATCAAATGGTGGACGGTCTGGAAAATCATGAATGCGATGAAACCAGCGATGACCGGTGTGATCACCCAACTCATCACGATGTCACCGACTTTACTCCACTTGATGGCTTCCATACCAATACCGACGGCAGCAAAACCGACCACGGCACCCACGATAGAATGGGTGGTAGAAACCGGCCAGCCCTTGCGGGATGCCAGTAACAACCAACAACCGGCCGCCAGCAGGGATGCCAGCATACCAAACACCAACAATTCTGGGTTGCTTTCTACTGAGGAGGCATCAATGATGCCTTTGCGGATGGTCGATGTCACTTCGCCACCGGCCAGAACTGCACCAGCAAACTCAAAAATGGCAGCAATCAGGATGGCTTGTTTGATGGTGATGGCTTTGGAGCCCACCGAGGTGGCCATGGCATTGGCCACGTCATTGGCACCGATGCCCCAAGCCATAAAACCACCAAAGATGGCAGCCAAAATCACATAAGTTAACCCGTAAGTTAATTCAAATTCCATGTCAGTTCTCCTTATTTAGCCAGCAACAGCTCTAAGCGGCGACCAATGCGTTCGGCCTGGTCTGCCACCGCACCCATCATGTCTATCATGCGATACAAAAACATCACTTCAATGGGTGGTAACTCAGTTTCCATGTGGAAAAGCTTGGCGTGTAAATCGGCTTGCATGCCATCGGTTTCGGTTTCAATCTTGTCCAGTTTGGCGATCAGTTTTTCGACTACCTTGACTTCGGCACCACGAAAACCGGTTTCATACAACTCGTCCAATTCATTCACACTTTGTTTGGCTTTTTTAGCGGCATCCACACAACGCTCAACAAAGTCGATAAAGGTATCGAATAAAGAGGCGGGGATTTGCAGCTTGCGCAGCTTGACCAAACTGGCGATTTGTTTGCTCAGGTTAGCCACTTTATCCTGTACCAAAACCAGTTCCAGCAGGTCCTGACGGGGGACCGGCATAAATAAGCTTTTTGGTAAATTGGAGCGGATGTCATTTTTCATCACATCGGCTTCGTTCTCCAGGTGTTTGATTTCTTCACATAAACTCTCGACCTTGTCCCAGTCGTTGAGGTTGGCGGCTTTGAACAAATCTGGCAACAAGGTGGCTGCCTGATAAGCCGTTTTGATGTGATTTTGTAATGGATCTACCGGAGACCGCCCCAACATGTCTGATATAAAGCTGCCCATAACTAGTGCCTAGGAGATTGAAAGTGCCCATTATACCTGCTGAAAGTTTGGATGCCAGGGTGAATCAGGCTTGATGTCATCAATTGTTCACCAAACTGTCATAATCACTCAGTGCAGCTTCGCTATGATGGCGGTATTTCCCGGTTTGCATACCATGTTGGATTTACAGAAAAGCATACAGAAGCATTACCCTGAACTGGCACCCAAGCTCAGCAAATACAAAAAGTTGTTCAGCTTACTGGACAAGCTGTTACACACCGAAGAAATCAACCAATTCATTAGCAACAACCAACACCTGAAAAACTTCCTGTTCCTGGACGCCATCCTCAAGGAGTTTGAGTTTGGTTACAAAATGACCAACCATTGCGCGCAAAAAATCCCAGCCGAAGGTCGCTTGGTGATTGTGGCTAACCACCCCATTGGTTCATTGGATGGACTGGCCTTGTTGCGGATGATTTATGACATCCGGCCTGACGTGCGAATCGTCACCACCTCATTGTTATCTGAAATTGAGCCCATCAAGGAATTGTTTATTCCAGTGGACAACATCAGCAACCGTGCCAACCACAAAGCCGGTTTAAAACGCATTGGAAAAGCGCTGGATGAGGACATGGCAGTGATCATTTTTCCGGCCGGTGAGGTGTCGCGGATTACCCCTAAGGGAGTTCGTGACGGGGCATGGAAGTCTGGCTTTATCAAAATAGCTGAACGCCACCAGGCACCGATTTTACCGGTGTGGGTGGATTCCAGAAATTCCGCCGCATTTTATGCCGCTTCGATGATTTACAAGCCGCTCAGTACTTTGTTGTTGATCCATGAAATGTACAAACAAAAACACAACACCATCGAATTCATCACCGGTGATTTGATTGAACCTGAAAATTGGCAGGGCTTGGGCTTGAAGCGCAAACAACTGGCCAAAAAATTTCGTAAGCACTTGTTTGGCTTGCCGAAGATGAAAAGCCAATTCAAAACCACCGCCTCAATTGCCCAACCCATTCGCTCCAGGCGACTGCTGGCAGAAATCAAACAGCTCGAACCTTTGGGACAAACCCAGGACGGCATGCACATTTATTTATTGGATTATCAGCCAGATTCTTTGCTGATACAGGAAATTGGTCGCTTGCGTGAATTGTCATTCCGGATGGTGAAAGAAGGCACTGGCGGACAAGTGGATTTGGATACCTATGATCGCTATTACAAACACCTGGTGCTGTGGAACAATCAGGAGCTTGAGGTGGTGGGCGCCTACCGCTTGGGTTTTTGTGGTGAAATCATCCAACAACAAGATATGGGTGGTTTGTACTGTGCCAGCTTGTACGATTTTGATGATGAGCTGTTAAAGGTGGCTGAGCAGACCCTGGAATTGGGCCGCAGCTTTGTCCAACCCAAATACTGGGGCCTGCGTGGTCTGGAATATTTGTGGTATGGCATCGGTGCGGTACTCAAAGCCCACCCGGAAATTCGGTATTTATTTGGGGCAGTCACGGTCCCGGGTCATTATCCTGATGCGGTACTACAACAACTGGTTGATCATTATGCCTTCCATTTTCCACCACCGGCTTCAGCGCCCAAAGTCAGGCCCAAAAATGCTTATCTTGCACGGCCACTGGTGTCAACCGCATCAGTGAAGTCTTCAGGTAAGGCATTGTTGCAATCGATGAAACAGGCTGGGGTGAAATTACCGGTGTTGTTCAAACAATACACCGACCTGTGTGAAACCGGTGGCGTGGGATTTTTGAATTTTGCCAGGGACCCGCAGTTTCAGGATTGTGTTGATGGTTTGATTTGGTTGGAGCTAGACAAAATGAAACCGGCTAAACACAACAAATACATTCACCACCACTTTACCCAAGACGGTGAACTGACTCAATCGGCTTGAACCATGATGGGTTGTTGTTGATTGTGTTTCACCTCTTCAACGACCATCACCGAGGCGGCGATAAAGAATAAACAAGAAAATGCCAGTGCCGCCATGCCCCAACGTTGTTTTCTTTCCTGTTTGGGCTTCACTTGTTTGGCTGGCAGCATATCAACCTGTAACTCGTGGTGCAACAAGTCCTCCAGCCGTTGAATTTGGTTGACCAGCAGCAATATTTTTCGGTGTGAATTGCGGGTCACCTGGGTTTTGGCTCGTTGCAAGGCTTGGTTGCGGTAATCAGAATCATTTAACAGGCGGTGCCAGTTGTACCTTTGGTCAGATGCTTGATGAAACGCTTGCATCAGGTTAATCAGTTGCTGTTGATACATGGGTTGCTCCAGATTTGACTTAATGACAGGTGAGTTCGAATACATGTTTAAACCTTGACCAACAAAAGAGACTTATAAAACAATCGCCAATTCTAAACACAATTGAGCAATGAAGATGCCCATCAGTGCGCCCATCAAGGTGTCGGTGAGGTAGTGCACACCGAGCATGATGCGAGAAAATCCGATGCCAGTGGCCAGCAGCAGCAAAGGCAGCCACAACATTGGCCAGAACGCAGCGGTGATGGTAGTGAACAAAAATGCCGCAGAGGTGTGGCCCGATGGGAAGCTGAATTGATCGCCCGGGTTAATTTGATGTTGGATGTTCATGGCCCTGAATGGGCGGTCACGTTTCAACGTGTTTTTCAACAGGTAGTAAATCGGTCGCTCTATTGCGAAGGCCAACAACAGGGTCCAGAAATATGGGTGGTTGGTGCCACAAATAAACAATGCACTGAAGCCTACCGCGGCGTAAAACCAACCCGCTCCCAAGTGCGATAACAGGCGACAAGTGGGCAGGTATTGCGGGTAGCGTTTGTTGGCTAACAGGTGATGAATCAAAGAAACATCAAGGGCTTGAATCAGATGCAAAGGCTTCATGATAAAACTCGCTGCTGGGTTAATAGCAACGAATTTTAAGGGTTTAATGTGGCAATCAAATCAACAGCAGATGAACTTTTGATGACAAGCAGGAAGGCAAGCTACTTGGGTTTAACGCAACCAATTGACCATTTGTGGCTGCCAGTACAGCAGCATCAACAACAGCAACTGCAAAGCAATGAATGGCATCACACCCCGATACAGGTCTTTGCTGCGCACATCACTGACGCCGCGCAGGTAGAACAATGCAAAGCCGAACGGCGGAGTCAGGAATGAGGTTTGTAAGTTGATGGCTATCATGATGCCCAACCACACCGGATCATAGCCCATCATCAGCAGGATGGGTCCGACGATGGGAATCACCACAAAGGTGATTTCAATGAAATCCAGAATGAAGCCGAGCAGGAACAACACCAGCATCACCAACAACAAAGCCATGCCTTCGCCGCCAGGTAAATGGGTCAAAAAGTATTTCACCGCCTCATCACCTTCAAAGCCTTTGAAAACCAAGGAAAACAGCGCCGCACCGATTAAAATCATGAATACCATGGCAGTGACCTTAACCGTTTCCTTCAAGGCTTCCCGGGTCATGTTAATGGACAACTTGCCGTGCATGGCAGCCAGTAACAAGGCACCCACCGAACCCACCGAGGCGGCTTCTGTGGGGGTGGCATAACCAGCAATGATGGAACCCAACACCGCCAGAATCAACAACAGCGGTGGCAACAATGATTTCAAGATGGCAGTTAAATCCGGTTGTTGATCAACCGCGATGGCCGGCATGGCTTCGGGCCGCCTGATGCGCACATACAATAAGTACAAAGCATAGAGCAACACCAACAGCAGACCGGGTACCAATGCGCCCATAAACAAATCCTGCACCGACACGGTTTTGGGATTGAAGATCTGCATTTCCAATTGCGCCTGTTGGTAGGCATTGGACAACACATCACCCAACAACACCAACACAATCGACGGTGGAATGATTTGTCCCAAGGTGCCAGCGGCACAAATGGTGCCTGCTGACACCGCCGGATCGTAACCGTTTTTTTGCATTACTGGCATCGCCAACAAACCCAGTGTTACCACCGTGGCGCCCACAATTCCGGTGCTGGCAGCCAACAACATACCCACGATCAACAAGGCAAAGCCGAGGCCGCCTTTCTTACCGCCCAGCAGTGCCGCCATGTTTTGTAACAGCGATTCTGCCAGTTTGGCTTTTTCCAACACCACGCCCATAAACACAAACACTGGCACCGCCATCAGGGTGGCGTTGCTTAATATGCCATTCAATCGATTGGGCAGCGCGGCAATGAAATCGGCATCAAACCAGCCGGTGACAAAACCAATCAGGGCAAACCACAAAGACACACCACCCAAGGTAAAAGCCACTGGAAAACCGGCCATCAACACGCCCGTCACGGTGACGAATAACAACAAGGCCCACCAGGCTTCCATCAATCAGCTGCCTCAGGGTTGGTGTTGGAATTGAAGGATTGATAGATCACGTAGCCCAGCATGGAGAGGGGCATCAGCAGCAACAAGGATTTGAATAAAAACATCAGCGGCAAACCACCGGTTTCACCCGAGCCTTCCAACCGCACCCAAGCATCGATGACATACTGGTAACTGGACCAGATGATGAACCCCAGCATGGGTACCATCAACAGCCAGGTGCCCAAGACATTCACACGGCGTTTTTTGGCCACAGAGAAATTTTGGTAAAAAACATCCACGCGCACATGGCGATCATGGTGCCAAGCATAGACCATGCCCAGCATCAGGGCGGTGGCATGACAATAGATGGCCAACTCCTGCACCGGAATCCACACCACATTAAAAACGTTGCGCGTCACCACCGTCAAAAAACTGAGTAACACCATCGCCAAAGTCACCCAGCCCAAGAAGGCACCAAATTTTTCCATGCGATGGTGTTTGGGGGTATTCATGTTCACAGGAGATTTCAATTCATCACCGCATGCCAATCACCTTAGCCAGTGCGAGTATCCGGCTAGTTCAGATCCTTTGTGCACCAGCCTCAAAACAGTTGCATCACCGCACCACCTAAGCCGCCAAGCAGCAGGATGATGGTGGCCAGAAAACCCAAGGAAAATCCCAGGCCTCTGGATTTGGGGTTGTTCATATAAGCTTTGAAATAAATCAGGCGGGCGAGGAAAAACACCAGACCCAAAATCGCTGCAGCCAGGGCATGAACATAAGTGGCAAACAAGAACAAACTGGGAATGAACAGCACCAATTGTTCCATGGTGTTCATCTGGATGCGGTAGGCCCGTTCGAAATATTTGTTGCCGGTCACCGCTGGGGCGCTGACATTGTATTTACCACGGGCTGCTCCCACAACCATGGCAAAATAAGCATATTCCAACAACACCAATGCCAACACAATTGCTACGTATTCCATCATTCACCTCTTTTTTATGAGGCAATTATTCTAACTCAATTGCGCTGGGTGACTGGAAAATATTTTTCTGTCAAAGCGGTGAACTTTGGGCCACAAAATCCAATTGGGTTAATTGTTGATAGCGCCGATTCAGGCTGGGGTAATCCAGCGAGTACTGTCCATACAACACTAAGTGTTCCCACAGGCTGACCAAGTGAAAACCATTGTAGGTGGGTTGTTCGGCCAGCAGTCCGGCATTGGACTCGAGCCACCCCATGCCTTGATTAACCACCTCACGGTGTTTATCAAAGCGTTTTACGCCCTGGGTATCAAGTCCAGTGCGTTCAGCCAAAATGACTTCCACTTCTGCTGCCATCACGCCATTCATCACTGCCCTTAAATTCAGTTGATGCGGGTCTGTGGTCAGTACTTGAAAGCGGTCCTCAGTATCAAAACGACGCACCAAGTATTGCGCGATGTGATCTGATTCAAATACCGCCACCTCGCCATCGGTCAAGGTCGGCACTTTCATCATCGGATTATCAGCAAACAACTGCGCAGATTGGCCAGTGACATCCTGTATGTCAACCAACGCAACGGGTAAATCCAAGGCGTCAATCAGGATGCGAACTTTGCGCGCATAGTGCGATTTGGGGGTGTAGTAGAGTTTCATTTTGGCCTCAATAGTTGGTGTCAGTATATCAAGTTGGGGAGTGAACGCGTTCAGAAACACGCTTTTCTTGTCATCCCGAGTGAGCTTGCGAGTCGAGGGACCTCCCCAAGTACCTCATATTTTAAATTACCACTTGCCAGATTGAGGAGGTTCCTCGGTTTCACTTCGTTCCACTCGGAACGACAAAGATGTTGTCATCCCGAGCGAGCTTGCGAGTCGAGGGACCTCCCCAAGCACCTCGTACTTTAAATTACCACTTGCCAGATTGAGGAGATTCCTCGGTTTCACTGCGTTTCACTCGGAACGACAAAGATGTTGTCATCCCGAGTGAGCTTGCGAGTCGAGGGACCTCCCCAAGCATCTCATATTTTAATTTACCACTTGCCAGATTGAGGGGATTCCTCGGTTTCACTGCGTTTCACTCGGAACGACTGAATTGGGATTTCCCACATGCCGTCATCCTCGGGCTCGCCTAAGAGCGCCTACTTTTGGCGCCCCGGGGATCCATTGTAAGCAGCCTTAAAGGCGATAAGGAAGAATCAACCTGCATGCTAACCAAAAAAACCAAGGTTCTTTGTTTGGTGCTTAAAAAATATTATTAGATCAAATGTAAACAGCCATTTGAAAATGGATCCCCGAATCAAGTTCGAGGATGACGAAGCTGAATGATTTTGAAAACATGAAACGCCTGTATCTATCTAACTAAAAACTCTTTAATGGGTACCTTGAATATCCAAAGCCTGCATATTAATGTAATTGCTGGCGGCTTGTTCAGCGGCTTGTCGGGCTTGGGCGCCGCTGGTGAAGTTTTGTTGGTAGTTATCTGATGAATCAATCGTGCCACCATCGGTGGCATAAACAGCCCACCACCAGTGCAGTTCATCTTGTTGTTCGGCCCGCAGTTTGATGCCCTGCCATCGGGCGTGACAATCGCGGTTGACATCACCTTGCCAATTGAAAAACAGGGGTTGGTCCTGGTTGTCGTGGTGTTTCATGAATTGGCGGTACAACACCGGAATCATAAACAAGGTCAATAATGACGAAAAGGCCAAACCAAAAACGATGGAAGAGGCCACTGGCCCCCACAGCAAGGACTTACCACCCAAGCCGGCGGCCAGTGAAAACAAACCGGCGATGGTTGTGGTGGTGGTCATGATGATGGGCACCACCCGTCGGCGAGCGGCATAGACGGTGGCCAACAAGGGGCGTTTGCCGTCATTGATGCGCTGGTTGGCGGCATCAATCAAGACGATGGCGCCATTGACCGCGATACCAGTCAGGGCGATGATGCCGTATAAGGTGTATAAGCTCAGCGGGTTGTTGGTGATGAACAAGCCAAACACCACGCCAGTGAAAGCCATCGGCACGGTGACCATGATCAAAAAGGGTTGGAAATAACTACGCATCTGGGTGGCCAGAATCAAATAAATCAAACCCAGGCCCAACACAAACAGCGCACCCATGGCACCTAGGGATTCTTCCACGTCATCCAATTCACCGGAAAAGTCCAGGTCGGTATTGGGGTACTGGTTGCGGATTGACTCCCAGGCGGTGACGATGTCGGCATTGATTTTTTGGGTGTTGGTTAACTCCGGATTGATCTCGGCCTCGATGGTGATGGCGCGGCGCAGGTTGTAATGGCGGATGGTGCTGCGGCCTTTGCCAGTGGATTGCGTGAACAAATTCGAAAAGGTGGTTTGGCGACCATCAGGCAAAGCCACCGGGTCATCCATGATGGCATCAATGGCTTGCAAGTTGCGTTTTTGGGCGCGCACCCGCAGCTCGACTTTTTCACCTTCATCTCGCATCAGGGCAACGATTTCACCATCCAGATGCAAACGCAACAAACGCGAAACGGTGCCTGGGTCCAGACCCAGGTTGCGGATGTTTTGGTGGTTTAATTCCAACACCAGTTCGGACCGGCCCGGTACGTCATTATCGACCACGTCCCGCGAGCCTTCGGTGTTTTCTACGATTTGTTTGACCGCATCAGCCGCGGCCCGCAACTCGACAAAATCATCGCTGCGAACTTTGACACTGACGGGTTTGCCAGCCGGTGGACCACCAGAAATTTCAAGGAAAGAGATGATCGCATCACCGGGTGTGTTGACCAGGGTTTCGCGCATGGTTTCTACCAGCTCATGAACCGAGCGCATGTCCCCTTCTTTGGGCATCATCGACACCTGAATTTGTCCATACTGGTCACCAAACAAAATTTCCAGTTCGGTGAACTTGATGCCGGCCAAGGAAGTGATGGCGCGAATCTCATGGTCTTCAACGAAGGTTCGCAGACGCTCTTCCACCACCAGGGTTTGCTCTAGGGTTTTCTCCAGTGGGGTGTTGGATGGCATGTCGACATTGACGTAAAACAGGCGGAAGGGGTCAAAGGTAAAAAATTCGCTTTTGACCTTACCGGCTTGCATGATGCCGATGGCACCAACAAAACAACCGATACCAAACACAATGATCAGGTACGGACGGCGCATCATAAAACACAGGACTTGGGTGTATTTGGTACGCAGTTTGCGGGTCCAGTTAAAGCGCCAGCGACTGGTGGCTGCTTCGCCTTTGTGCAGCGCTTTTTTGATTGGCGCCAGCATTTTGGATGCGTACCGATTCGGGTTGTAGCGACTGCGGACCTTGGTCGGTTTCAAGCGTTCTTTTTTGTCGGCACTGCCAATCACATGGGCTGGCAGGATCCAGAAAGCCTCAATCAAACTGATGGCCAGCCCCAGCGTCACCACAAAGGGAATCACAAACATGAATTTACCGAGGATGCCCGGCAGCAGCATCAATGGCAAAAAGGCCGCCATGGTGGTTAACACACCGGCGGTGACCGGGGTACCCACTTCGCGCAAGGCACCGAGGGCGGCATCCAGCGATTTGGCGCCCCGTTGCATGCGATAATACACTGCTTCAACCACCACCACCGCGTCATCCACCAACATCCCCAGCACAATGACGATGCCCAACAGCACCGACACGTTCAGGGTGTTGCCGGTCATGTTCAATACCCACAAGGTACCGGTGATTGAAAAAGCAATGCCCAGGGTCACGAAAAACGCAATTTTAAAACCCAGGAATACCCAACACACCACCATCACCAAAATCAAACCCAACGCAGCATTGGTTTGCATGATGCCCAATGCATTGCGGGTTTGGATGGTTTGGTCATCGGCCAGCACCAACTGGATACCCATGTTAGCCACTTGCTGGTTCTTGTCATCGATGTATTGATTGATGCGATCCACCAAGTCCAGGGTGTTGACCATGGAAACTTTGGTGACGGCCATGGACACTGCTGGTTTGCCTTGGTATGCCGCCAGTTGGGCTGCATCTTCGCGACCTCGAGAGATGGTGGCCACACTGTCCAGGTCAACAGAAGTGTCACCAATCGCAGGTAATTGTACCTGGGCCAGCAAGCTCGGATCATCGGTGGTACCAGCCACCCGAATCAACCATTCGTTACCAGCGACTTGGGCACTGCCGGCTGAAACGTCACGAAAAGCACTGCGCAAAGTGTCTGCCAATTGGGTGGCGTTTAAGCCATGGGCAGCCAGTAAATCAGGGTCAAATTCAACGTGCATTTCCGGATCATGTAAGCCGGATGGTGTGACCTGATCAACACCGCGAATGCCCTCAAGGTCTTCTTTGATCTTGCGGGCTTGGGAGCGTAACACTTCGTCATTGGCTTGGCCGGTTACCACCACCAAAGCGGTGGGAAAGCCATTGGATGTGGTCAGCTCAATGATCAATGGGTCATCGGCATCATCCGGTAATTCGGCGCTGGCTTTGTTTTGGATTTCGCGTCTGAGGTCGTTGATGCGTTTATCGAAATTGCGGTCACCGATGTCACGAAAGCGCACCAAAATGTTGGACACGGATTCGCGCGATGTGCTGTTGGTGAAGCTGATGTCTTGAACGTTTTTGATGGCATCCTCTAACGGTGAGGTCACCAATTTTTCTACGTCTTCGGCCGAAGCACCAGGCAGCACGGTGTTGATGTTGACCCAATAGAAATTGATTTCTGGGTCTTGCTCTCTGGGCATGATGAAGTAGGACATCAGCCCCATGGCCAGAACCACGGTGAAGAAGATGTTGACCAGTGGGTGGTTGGTGAGCATTCTCGATATCATGGCGGGTTCCGTTTATTTGACCCGAATGGACTGGCCATCCTGTAAGCGTTCACGTCCGCCGATGATGACTTGCCAGTCCGGCGTGGTGGCCATGGGTACCGGTCGTCCTTCTTGCGCATCAGGCAAGACTTTGAATCGGGCCTGGCCATTTTCAGCCACAAAAACCCCCAGTTTACCGGCCCTTTTGAGCACCAGATCGGCTGATAACAACTGCCCCTCTAGGTACCAAATCACTTGTCCGGTCTGGCCAATGGGAGCTGCTGCTGAACTGCTGAAACGCGCGGTTCGGATGGCCGCCTGATTATCCACCACGTCAGACAGTTTGATTAGCTCAACTGGAATTTGCTGACCATCAAATTGAAACAAGGTGCGGTCAGCTGTGGCCAGTTGGTCAGCCAGTTGGGTGGGGATTTTGGCGTGGATCTGACGGCCCTCGGTTTGGGTCAGTTTGAGCACCGGTGAGCCAGGCAACAACAGTTGTCCCTGTTGTGCTTGACGTGCTGTCACCACCCCATCAAATGGGGCTTTGATGGTGGTTTTGTTCAAATTTCTCGTGGCGGCGCGTTCAGCCACCTGTAGCCGCAACAAATCCGCTTTCAATACCGCCACATCGGTTTCTCGACTGAGTAGGTCATCGGCAGAAATGTATTGGCTTTGTTGTAATTCATTGGCACGTTTCAAGCGCAACTCAGCTTGGGTTAACCGGGCTTGGGCGGCTTGGCTGTTGGCCCGGGCCTGATCCAGTTGTAGGCGATAATCGGTTTCGTCCAACTGCAACAAAACCTCTCCGGCCTGGACGGCATCGCCCAGTTCGGCGTTGATGGCTTCGACCACTGCCGTGACTTCGGAGGACAGCTGGGCATCATTGCGCGCCATGACCTGGGCATTGGCAGTCAGCCGCCGCTCAATCAGCACTTGATTTAAAGGTTTGGTGGTGACGGGTACCGTGGGTAGTGAATCAGTTTGGGCATGCAACACCTGGGCATGGGTGGCGATCAAGAGTAACAAGTATTTCCGCATTTTATGGGCTCCATTTTGAGCCAGACAGGCGATTGACGGTAATTATTGCTGTCTGACGGTCTGGTTATTTTATCGCATTCGCATGTACATTTTGTTATCAAATTGGGGTTTTATTGGGTTCCCTTAGCCGCAGGACAATCATTTTTAAGTGCCTTTGGTAACCAAACGATTGCGGCCACGCTTTTTGGCGGTATACAACGCTTGGTCAGCGGTTTTGATGGTGGCCGCTGCATCGGGGTGATTGATGGAGTCAGTCAAACCCATGGAAACCGTCACTTGCACGGCTTTCGGTTTTTGATTTTGGCGGCGGTTGACCACAAATGGGGTGTCTGCGATGGTTTCAATCACTGCCAGTAAATGCGGTTTGATTTCATCGGCGCTGTGGTTGTTGAAGACGATGGTGAACTCTTCACCGCCATAACGGTAGGCCTTGCCGCCGCCGGCCACTTGGTTGATTTTGGCGGCGATCATCCTCAGCACCTCATCACCGACATCGTGGCCGTACTGGTCATTGAATTGTTTAAAGTGGTCAACATCAACCATGGCCAGGGCATAAATACCCAATGAACGTTGCAACCGTTCCTGTAAGGCTCGACGACCGGGCAGCCCAGTCAGTTCATCGACATAGGCCAGTTGCCAAGCGTCTTGCAAGGCATGGATTAACAGCAACAAAAAAGCAGCACTGGCCAGCAAAGCAGTGACCAGTGGCAGCTGCTGTAAGTGGTGCATCAACAGCACCACCATCGCCACCCACAAAGCATTGAGATGGGTTCTTTGTTGGGTACGAACCCAAGACCAAGACAGGCCAATAACAAGCAACAACCCAAAGGACCATGCAGTTACACCTAAGGGACTCCAGTCCAACCAGGACGGGGGCAGCACAGCCGGGTTCAGCCAGTTATTGATTGATTCAATGTTTCTGGCCATCAGGCCGATGGGCAGAGACACAAACACCATCATCATCAAATGGGTCAACCAGCCGGCCAGATTGAACAAGCCTTTTTCTGGCAACACCGCCAACACCAAAGAGGCCAGCAGACTGGCCAGAAAAACCACATCAGCAGCCCACAAAGACACATCAGCCTGATGCAATAGCCAGTAGCCATTCAAAGCCACAATCACAGCAAAATAAAACAAGCGACTGAGGTTATAAAAGCTGGCCAAGGCCACCACCAACACCAGTAACAGATAAGGTAACCAAGGCAACAGTTGTTGTAATTCAGGTGGCAGTTGCGGGGTGTAAACATACAAGGCTGCCATTCCAGTGGCAATCAACAGGCCAGGAATCAAGGCAGCTAGCGGGGCAGGGAACAGGCGCAACAACAAATTCAAAATATCCAAACAGGCCAAATAAATGTACTGGCATCATACCATGCAGCGTTGGCTGATTCTGCGGCCGGAATCAAGAAAATAGGTCCCAAGTGCATTGCTTGGCCAACATGATAAAATGAAACGGAACACAACAAATGAGTTCCAATGAACAGCAACGATTTTGTACCCCTAACTGGTGGTTGCACCTGTGGTCAGGTGCGCTACGAGGTGACGCGCTCGCCACTGTTTGTGCATGGCTGCCACTGTACTTGGTGCCAACGGGAAACAGGCTCGGCGTTCGCCATCAATGCCATGATAGAGCGTTCTGAAGTGAAGTTAATCCAAGAGGAACCGCAGCTGATTGACATGCCATCGGCCAGTGGTCGGGGCCAAAAAGTGGCCCGTTGTTCTGCTTGTCTGGTGGCGCTTTGGGGCCACTATGGTGGCATGGGCGAATGGTTGGCTTTTATTAAAGTCGGCACGCTGGATGAGCCCAACTTGCTGCCACCTGATGTCCATATCTACACCGAGTCAAGACAACACTGGGTCAGCCTGACTGACGGCAAGCCGGTTTTTGAGCAATATTATGACGCCAAAGAATTGTGGCCTGCAGAGACCATGACACGCTTCCAGGCATTAAAAAAATTAAAACAACAACATGGCTGAAGAACGCATCACGGTCAGTAATGCCCTGTCTCGCTTGGTTGACCATGACCAACACTTTATCACTTTGTTCAGACACGGTTCCCTGGAAGTTGAGCTGTATCGCCCACAGCAGGTGGACTTACAGCAGCCCCACAGCCGCGATGAACTTTATGTGGTGGTGTCTGGTTCTGGTTGGTTTGTCAAAGGTAAGGACCGACAACCTTTTGTGGCTGGTGAGGTGTTACATGTGCCAGCTGGTGTGGTGCATCGGTTTGAAGACTTCACTGAGGACTTTCTCACCTGGGTGGTTTTTTATGGACCAGAGGGCGGAGAGGCCAACCTCAAAGATAAATGATGTTTATTCGAACTGCACATCCCACAGATCTGAACGCCTGGGTGGTCATGCGTTCTGACTTGTGGCCAGAGAGCAATGACAGTCATCGGTCGGAAATAGCGGCCTATTTTGCTGGTTCAGCCACCGATATCGTTACTTGCCTGGTGGCAGAGGACGGCCAATCTGGCGCACTGGCTGGCTTCATTGAATTGAACATCAGAAACTTTGCTGTAGGCAGTCGTCAGGCTGAAGTGCCATACGTTGAGGGTTGGTATGTGAGTCCCGCTTTTCGTGGCCAGCAGTTGGGGTTGGCGCTGATGCAAAAGGCCGAGCAATGGGCTCGGAATCTGGGTTATACTGAATTGGCCAGCGACACCGAAATTGATAACCACAAGAGCCTGGCATTGCATTTGAACATGGGCTTTGAGGAAACCGAACGGGTGGTTTGTTTGCTCAAAAAATTGACATAAAAAGAGGTAAAGAATGAAAAAAACGTTTTGGATATTTGTGATTTTGATGGTGCCATTTGTGGCCTGGTCCGAGGACATCAAAGCCTTAGTTGGGGGTACCTTGGTGGATGGTTTCAAAGACCACCCCATTCAAAATTCTGTGGTGATCATTCGCGGTGAAAAAATCGCTGCCGTGGGTGTGATGGGCCAGATCGATATACCAGCTGAGGCAGAAATTATTTCCACCGAAGGCATGACCGTATTGCCGGGGTTGTGGGACATGCATGTGCATCTACAGATCAATGGTCATGCCGATTACAAACATTGGCACAGCACCTATCCACCGCGCTTTGAAAAAGAAATCATGCCGGCATCGGCTCATCAGTTGTTGATGGCAGGTGTCACTTCAGCCCGTGACCTGGGCGCGCCGCTGGAAACCATCATCAATGTTCGTGATGCCATCAACCGCGGTGACATTCCGGGTCCAACCATGTATGTTTCCGGACCTTTTATTCAGAAAAAGCCTTATCCAGGAACGGAACTGTATCGCTGGGGCGTTGACGGTGAGCGAGATGCTCGGGCCAAAGTCAAAAAATTGGCCGATGCCGGCGTCGATGTCATCAAGTTGATTGACCAAGATGAAATGACTGAAGCCGAATTGATGGCGGTGGTCGATGAAGCGCATAAGCATGATTTGCCGGTGGTGGCACATGCCCACCGGCCCAAAGAAATCCTATTGGGTTTGCAAGCCGGGGTGGATAACTTTGAGCACACGGGTCTGTCAACAGCGCCAGAATACCCCCCAGAAGTGATTGCTGGCTTGCGTGAGCGGGCGGCGCAGATGAACCTCGGTCCATTGTTTTGGACCCCAACGGTCGAGGGGCTGTTCAACTATGACTACGTCAAGAACAACACCGAAAAACTCGACAATGACAGCTGGCATTTGGACATGCCAGAAGACATCATTGCCGACATCAAATCATCCATCCAGCACCCGGATCAACTGCCGTATTATCAAATCACCAGCAAGCGCAAACCGACATTGAAACGCAAATTTCAGCAGTTGATTGATGCCGGTGTGGTGTTGATGGTCGGTACCGACAGCGGCATTCCCTTGAAATTTCACAGTCAGTCAACTTGGAATGAAATGGATATTTGGGTTCGTGAAATGGGTGTGTCACCCATGGACACCATTCGCGGAGCCACTTACTGGCCATCGGTGATGATGAAAGTGTCTGATCAAGTAGGAACCATTACGCCAGGTAAATATGCCGACATCATAGCCGTAAAGGGTGACGTGTTGCGTTACATGAGCTTATTGCAACGGGTCGACATGGTGATAAAGCACGGCAAGCGCGTTAAATAAGGTAAGCCAAATTTAATCATTGGATTATTTATTAGAAGCGGTTTCCAACCGCTTCTTTGCGCTGCTGCAGCCTCATACCAGCAATGATCTGATCTGCTTGTGGATATTGTTAAAGCGCCATAACACCACTTATCACCCATCACCTTAACAGCGTTCTGCTAGGCCTGTAACAGCTGACTGTTGTTCATTTCTGTGTTGCCAAACCAGCTCGGTGGGTCAGCCGTAAGTCAGTCTTTCTGTGTCATTTATGATGTACTCCGAGTCTGGCCCATCAGGCCTGGTATCAAACAAAGTACCTTCAAACCAGACGGCCAGATAATCACTATTGAACACGAGCAAAAGACACAATCCCAAAATAAAATTATGTCTATATGAACATAAATATTGCAAAGAAACGCCAATGGTGACAGAATAACTTTTCACAGAATGAATTTGGTTTGTGTGTGGCCATTTCGATTTTTAACTGGAGAAAAAATTGAAATTAACAGTATCAAGTTCACTGGGCGGCAGAGATTTGGCGGTTATCAAATCACTGATTAACATACAAAACATCTTTGGTGAGTTACACCTGACCTTTTTGAATGATGTCGATGAGGGGATGGTGCTGATAGCCAAAGATCAGTTCGGTTCAGAAACGGTCTACTATGCATTGAACCGCGTCACCGGTCACAAGCATTTGATTGAACCGGATTTGAATCCGCAGTCGGTGAGGGCTTTGTTCGAGTCCTTGGCCACAGAAAAAATGCCCAGCGCCATTGATAAGCCAGCAACCGAAATCATCACCACCAGACAATTCATTTGGCAACAATCAAAAGCTGAATCGCAACAAAACCTGTGGATCAGTCATGGCGATTTGCTGCTGGTCATGGATGCAGCCAGGCACAAGGTCTACGCCAACCAACCCCTGTCATACGATTGCATCAAACAATTCAGCCAACTGTGCATTTCCGACATACATTTCAAGCATGGCGATAAAAACATTCCGGCTGAATTCAATCACTCAGTCAAGTTAGAAACCTTTAAATGGTTGATGGGCTACAGTTTAAACAACGCCTTAATTAATGCAAAACACCGCTCACCTGAGTATGCCTTCAAACAGGTATCCTGGCCTGATTATGGGGCTTATGCATTCAAAAAGGAATTCATCAGGCTCAGTTCATTGTTAGTCAAACAGCCAGAAACTTGTGATGAGTTGATACGCAAAAGTGGCTTTAGCGAAGCCATTGTGCTGCAGTTTTTGAATGCCACATCAATGACCGGACATGTGGTGGTGACGGCCGCACCCAGCAGCCCAGCCAAACCAACGGAAGTGAAGGATTCAGGTTTTTTAAGCAGTTTAAAGAAGTTATTTTCGATATAAAAAAATGAATCAAATAGAGACTAAAATCACAGCAGTCAAGCCCACCTTTTCACCAAGAAAAACCGTTACTGTGCCGTACCTGGATGGAGTGTTTGATGCATAAGAAAGTGGCTTTTATCGGTTCAGTGGGCTCAGGCAAAACCACCATCGTTGAAAACTTAAGCAACACCCAAGCACTCAACACAGACGTTAAATCAACAGCAGCCATTGGTAAAGAGATGACCACGGTAGGTATAGATTATGGTCACATCGTGTTGGGAGATGACATCACCTTGGGACTGTACGGTGTTCCCGGACAACGCAAATTTTCAATGATATGGGACTTTGTGCAAAACGGTCTGTGGGCCATTGTGATTTTGGTTAAAAACAATGACATTGAATCCATCAGTGAAATTAATTACCTGATTGAATACTTCAGCATCACTGCTGATTTTCCGTGCTTGATTGCCATTACCCATGCCGATGACGCCGAAACATTTGAAACACACGAACACATTTTAAAAATCACCCAAGCGGCTAACCTCGACATCCCTATTTACACCATTGATCCGAGAAGAAACTCATGCGCACAACTGATTATGCACACCTTAATCGCTTTGGAAGAGAGCCTATAAAAGAGCCCCACAACATGACACATGCCTTCACCCAAATTTTTAAAAACATGGAAGCCAAAATGCCTGGGCTCAAAGCCCTGAATGTCACCACAGTCGATGGCTTTTCCTTGTTCTCACACAGCCAAAAAGGGTTTGATTTGGAAGTGGATAAATTATCTGCAGTGACCAGCTCATTAACGGCTTTGAGTCAAGCGGCTTCCAAACAGGTCATTGGTGCGCAATTTGAATCGACTTGTATTGAAACAGACCAAGGACTGATTTTTATGGTTCAAACCCGTTATCAGGATAAAGACTGTATCTTGAGCCTGATCAGTGGAGACAACCCCAATTTAGGTCAAATTCGCTATTTTGTGTTGCGCTTGGCCAAGTATTTAATCACAGCAACCTTGTCAGCTGATAAATGACAAATAACAACAACAAGAGGAATAAATTATGGCAGATATAAAAACCAGCTTAGCAGAATTATTGAAAATTGACGGCGCCAAATGTGTCTCATTGGTGGACAGTTCGTCTGGCATGGTCTTGGGTGAAGACGGGTCAGGCGTTGATATGGAGTTGGCCGCCGCCGGGAACTCAGAAGTGGTTAAGGCCAAGATGAAAACCATGAAGAGCCTAAACTTGAAAGGTGAGATTGAAGACATTCTGATTACCTTGGATGATCAATACCACATCATTCGCCCGATGGTGACTCAAAAAGGGCTGTTCCTGTATTTGGTGTTGATGAAAGACAAAGCCAACTTGGCATTGGCCAGAAGAAAAGTACAGAATGTTGAAGAAGAGATGAAAGTCTAAACAAAGCCTTGTTTCGCCATACCCCCATCAACTGTTCATTCACTGGAAATGTTCGGTTGATGGGGTTTGGCTTATTCAGCGGTGCTTGGGTTGTTGTGAGTTTTTCCAAACAAAGGCATTGTCTTTACCATCAGCAGCATCAGCAGCGGAGCGAGCACCATGCCCACCAGCACATTCAGCAGTGAGACCCAGCCATCCAGAAGTTCATTAACCGTTCTGCTTAACAAGGTTTCCCCCAAAGGCCCCTTGGAAAACACCGAATTGTGAATGCTGTTCCAGCCAAAATGCAGGGCCACAGGCAGTAAAATGGTTTGGCTTCTTACCATGGCCAAGGCCCAAGCCCAACCCATCAAACCCGTACCCACTAACACCACAACCATGGCGATCCATTGGCCCCAAATGCCATAAGAGAACCAATGATAAATCCCGAAAGCAAGGGCCGAAATGGCAATCGCTGGGCCAGCGCCCAACCAACGCACCAACAACCACAACAGCGCCCCACGAAACAGCAATTCTTCAGTAACTACAGACTTAAAGTCCCACCAGATAGACTGAATAAAGGGGTCGAATTGAGCTTCTGAGTTAAGACCCCAAGGAGCCGCCATCAACCAGGACTCAAACAACAGGGCCGCAGCACACAGGGCACCGGCCAGCAACCAACCCACGCTGCATTGCAGCGCTCGTAACTTGAAATGATTAAAGCCCAAGACAGTGAGGTGTTGTTGACTGCTAACAAACAACAACACCCAGGAAACGAGCAGAATGGTAACAATGCCTAGCATATGATTGGGTCAGTTAAAAACAGCCATTGTATCGCCCGAACTTGGCTATTGAATCTGCCAATGGTCACTGGGTGGATAGGTGGAGAATGGAGGGTAAGTAACTTTATTGCTGCACAGCCGTTTATAGAATGACCTTTGGCCTTTTCAGTGCACAGAAACCCTAACGCTCTCCTCTTATTTCTGTGCGCTGATCAGGCCAAAGGCCATAACCTCTTTTGACTGACAAACCTATCCTTATGGCTGTCTGATTTCGGCACTGCGCTGATGATACACCAATCCTTCAGCGGCGGCCAGTTTGGCTGAGATGTTACCCAACACACCGCGACCGGTGTCATTGATTTTTTGGGTCGACAACACTTTCAAAAACTGATGAACGCTTAAGCCGCCAGAAAAATGTGCAGCGCCGGCCGTTGGCAGGGTGTGGTTGGGGCCAGCACAATAATCACCAAAAGCCACCGCCGAATTTTCACCAATAAACAACGATCCATAATTTTTAAACAGTGCCGTCTTGATCGACTCATCACAGACCATCAGGTGTTCCGGGGCATAGTCATTGATGAAATCAACCGCTTGCTGCCGGTCTTCAGCGAGCAACAAAACAATGTTGTCATTGGCCAATAACTGTTGCCCGTGCTCATGTGCAAGCAACAAGTCATGCAATTGTTCTAACAGCTTTATTTGCTCACTGACCACCAAACTGATGGCGTTGGGATCATGCTCGGCTTGCGCCAGGGCGTCATACATCAACCATTCTGGGTTTTTGACTTGGTTGGCAAAAATCAACAATTCACTGGGCCCAGCCAGGGTGTCTATCTGGGTGCGGTGTTGGACTTGGGCCTTGGCCTGGTTCACGTAAGCATTGCCGGGACCCACGATCAGGTTGACCGCCGGGGTTTGATCAAAACCACAAGACAACGCGCCGATGGCTTGCGCGCCACCCAGTTGTAGAAATTGTGTGGCCCCAGCCAAGCTGGCAGCGGCGAGCAGGGCAGGGTGGTCAGATGGTGAACAGGCGATGCGCTGCGGGCAGCCAGCCACTTGTGCCGGAACCAAGGTCATCAGCGCCGTAGAAATCAGCGGAAATTGGCCGCCTGGAATATAAGCGCCAATGCGTTCAATCGGTTGATAAACATAGCCAAACTCACCCATTTCATCGTTAAAGTGATCGCTTTTCAGGTCTTTCATCTGAAACTGACAAAACTTTTTGATTCTGCGGTGCGCACTTTTGATGGCGTCTTTTAACCCGCCACCCAGTTCGTATTCATCGAAAGGTTTGAGCTCAATATAGCGGGCAGCTTGGCCATCTATTTCCTGACTGATGGCTTGTACGGCAGCATCTCCTTGCTCGTTGATGCGTTGCAAAATGGCAGTCACAGTGCGGGTGATGTCAGCCTGGTCTTTGAAGGCCGGTCGTTGGTATTGACTGACCTGGGTGTATTTATCGCTCATCGTTGCGGCTCCGGAGGTCGTTGACAATTTCTTGGAAGCTGACGCCTTTGGCTTTGGCCATCACCAAGGTAAAGAACAACAAATCCGCGGCTTCCCAGCGCACGTGGTTGTGTTCGGTGGCTTCTATTAATTCATCACATTCTTCCTTTAATTTTTCTATTTGCAAGCTGTTATCGGTTAACAGTTGTTGTGAAAATGATTTTTGTGAACTGTTTGGCACTGTGGCCAGGCGTTGATCAAAAACTTCATCCAGGTAATCAAGCGAGTAGTTTTTGGTTTGGCTGGCAAAACAAGAATAGCGGTCAAAGTGACAGGCGTTGTTATTTTGTTCCACCAGGAATAACAGGGTGTCACCATCACAGTCGACATCGACCTGAATCAGTTTTTGGGTGTTGTTGCTGGTTTCACCCTTGGTCCACAGTTGTGCTCTTGACCGTGAATAATAAGTGCCGGTGCGGGTCGCTAAAGCATGTGCCAATGATTCAGCAGAAGAATAAGCCATCATCAGCACCTGTTTGGTTTTGATGTCTTGAACCACGGTTGGAATCAATGGCATTTTGTCAAAATCGACCAGCGACATGAAGGCCTGATTCAATGACATGTGGCCAGAATAAATGGCCATGCCTATTTGTGAGTTGGCGCCGTGTTGGTTGATCCATTGCAGGTCTTCATAGCTGGTGATGCCACCTGCCACTGTGACTGGGATTTTTGAAGCCTTGATGACTTGTTCAATGCGGGGCTGGTCAATGCCTTGCATCATGCCTTCATTCTTCACTTGGGTGTATAAAAACTCACCGCAATGTTGGGACCAGTCGGCGATGATGTCCAGGACTTTGATGTCCTGGGTTTGTTGCCACCCGTGGGTGGTCAAGTAATCACCTTTGGCATCGATGGCAAAGATCAGTGACTGTCGTGGCAATTTTTTCACCCAGTCCTGACTGGCCGAAGTGCCCAGAATGATTTTGGTGGCTCCCGCTGCCAAATAATTTTTGGCGGTTTCCAGGTCCCTGATGCCGCCACCCACGCGACATGGTCGGCGACGCAACAGTTGTTCTATCAAGGCTTGATTGGAGCCTTTGCCCATGGCCGCATCCAGATCAATGATGGCCACTTCGCCGTACATGGAAAACTCTTCGAGCAGCTCAAACACATCTTCGCGTTCGTAAATTTTCTTGTCGCCTTCGCCTTGTTGGAGTTGGACGGCTTTGCCATTCATGAGGTCTATCGAGGGTATCAGCATACCTATTTCCTTATTTTGATGTTGTTGTTGATTAAAAATTCTTTGATTTGCCCCACCGTGTATTCGCCGCGGTGAAACAAACCAGCGGCCAGTACCGCATCGGCTCCGGCTTCAATGGCAGCCAAGAAATCCTGGGGTCCTTTGGCACCACCTGACGCGATCACTTGGACTGGAAAATCAGCCCCGAATTGTGCCAGCAAATCGGTATCAAAACCACTGCCGGTGCCGTCTTTGTGCATCGCTGTCAGTAATATTTCACCGGCACCACGATCGACGATTTCATCGATCCAGTCGGCGTAGGGAGTAGCCACCCGTTTGGATCCGCCGTGGGTGTATATGGCCAGTTCGCCGTTATCTTCGATGTTGACATCCACGGCCACCACGATGCTTTGTGAACCGTATTGCGTTGAGATTTGATTGATTAAATCCGGTTGCTCAACGGCCATGGTATTCAAGGTCACTTTATCGGCGCCCGCATGAAAAAACCGGTGCACGTCAGCCAGTGTTTTGATGCCGCCACCGACCGCAAACGGAATGGATAAATGGGTGGCCACTTGATAAACCATGTCGAGGGCTGATTCCTGGCCATCAACCGAAGCCTTGATATCCAGAAATACCAGCTCGTCGGCACCCTGTTGCTCGTACAATTTGGCCAGTTCAACCGGGTCACCCATGTCGGTGAGTTGTTTGAAATTGGTGCCTTTGACCACGCGCCCATAAGCCACGTCCAAACACGGAATGATGCGGGCGGTCAGGTCTGACGTAGAATCTGCGTTATTGACATACATGTTTGATCAGCTCCCTACCAAAAAAACCGGATTTTTCCGGGTGAAATTGAAAACCATACAAGTTGCCGCGTTGAACTGCGGCACTGAAGGTCTGCCCGTAGTTGACTTTGGCGGTGGTGAATGGACAGTCGGTGATGGCGAATGAATTAACAAAATAGGCAAACTGATCTTTCATGGTTAACTTATATGAGTCCAGTTTGGCCCAGCCCACCATCGGAGTTTTGGGGTGTTTCAAGCGTTCGCAGCGGCCTTCGAACAGTCCCAGACCGACGGCATCGGGATCTTCTTCGCTGCCTTCGAACAACACCTGCATGCCCACACAAATGCCCACCAGACGTTTGCCATTGCGGCACCAGTTCAATAAAAAGTCACGCCAGCCCAGTTGGTCTATTTGTGCCATCACATAGGCAAAGCGACCCTGGCCAGGCATCACCAACACGTCAATGTCTGTCAGTAAATCGGCATTGGGCTGTTGAATCACCAACAACTCACATCCGGCTTTTTCAATCGCGGTGTTGAGGCTCAATAGGTTGCCAGAATTCAGGTCAATCACACCCACCCGTTGTTTTCCTGTGTTCACAAGACCCCCTTGGTTGATCGTTCACCAGTGGCTGGCTGCAAAGCCTCTTTCAAGGCATAGGCCAGGGCTTTGAAGGCGCTTTCGACCAGGTGGTGGTTGTTGCGAAAATATTGGTTGTTCAAGTGCAAACAGATTTTGCTGTTAATCGCCAAGGTGTAAAAAAAGTGTTCCCACATTTCGGTGTTGATGCCACCCAACATGGGCTGGCTGAAGGGCAGATTAATCACGGCATAGGGGCGACCACACAGGTCAACAGCACAGGTAGTCAGGGCTTCATCCATGGGCAGCAGGCGCTGACCGTAGCGCTGGCAGGGTTGTTGTTTTTGCCACGCTTGGTACAAGGCATCGCCCAAACAAATGGCCACATCCTCGATGCCGTGGTGATCATCCACTTCCAGGTCGGCCTTCACTTGCAAATCCAAAAACCAGCCGGCGTGGGATGCCAGTTGATCCAACATGTGATCAAAAAAGGGCAGTCCGGTGTTGATGTTTTTCTGACTGGCATCACCAGCCACATCAAGTGACAATTCAATTTGGGTTTCTTTGGTTTTTCTGGATACCTTGATCATAATAATGACTCCAGTTGATTGATATTTTCAAGAACCACATCGGCCCCTGCTTGGGTTAAATTTTCACTGGCTGCCTCACTGGTGGCAATGCCGATACAGACACAACCCGCTGCGTTTCCAGCTTGCATGTCATCTACGGTGTCACCACAGAACCAGGTTCTGCTGCTGTTGGATTGTTGCATCACGGATTGTAACCCTTCAGGGTCAGGTTTTTGCTTATTTACGTCATCAGCACTGACCACATAATCTGGGTTGATGTTCAATTGGCTGACCCCTTGCAGCGCTTCCTGTCGTGGCCTACCGGTCACCACAGCAGAGGCAAGTTCGCCACCAAATACTTGTTGTTTCAGCGGTTGGCGCAATAAATTGACTTCGGCTTGAACCAGCCCGGGGTTGTTGGCATCGCCCAGGTACAGGCGCTGAAAAGTGTCTACCACCGTTTCAAAATCTACGCTCACGTTTTGTTGGCTGACCAATTCGGCGGCCAGCACCCAATCGTTGTTGAAGCCACCACGTGCCCGCGTGGCTTCGATGTCCGCTTGGGTGGGAGATTGATCGGTCAGCGCGGCGACGGTTTGGATGATGCATTGGTCATAACTTTTCGAGGTATCAATCAACACCCCATCCATGTCGAAAGCCAACAACTCTGGAGCCAGGATCAGCTGCAGCGCTTGTTCAATGGCACTCAGGTCTTCTGGGATGGTGATGCGCACTGCATTGGGCAGACCGCCCAGCTCGGTTTTGATCTGAATGTTTTGTTTACGCATCACCCGTGCGAACAGGGTTTTTTGTGCAGGGTTGGTTTCAAACAACACAAAGTTACCGCGACTGGGAAACACGTTCAGGCCGTTGGCTTCTAATAAAGCCACCACCTGCTGGCGATTGTTGGCAATGGTTTGGCAATAGCCTTTGATTTCATCGCGTGCCTGCCAGGCCGCTGCGGCCAGTTGTAAATTGGCCCGGGAAACATTGAAGGGCATGGCCAGTTCGCGCCAGCGCTTGATTAATTGGGGTTGACCAAAGACATAACCGATGCGTGCGCCAGCCAGGCCATAGGCTTTAGAAAAAGTACGCAAGGTCACCAGGTTATCAAATGCTTGGTAATCAATGGGGTCCTCGTCATTGGCAAATTCCACATAAGCTTCGTCGAGAAACACAAAGGCGTTTTGCGCCTGGGCCGCTGTAATCAAATCCAGCAATTCAGCGGCTGCCAGGTATTCCCCAGTGGGGTTATTGGGTCGGGTCAAAATCAGCCATTGCTTGGCTTTGAGCTGGGCCTTCAGAGCCGCCGTATCGATGGACAAATCAGCCCGTGCTGGGGTGAATACCGTGTCGTTTTGCCACACTTGTTGGTTGTGGGTGTACTGGCTAAAACAGGGTTCGGGCACCAGCATGGATTGGTCATTGAGCTTACAGTTTTTGTACAACAACTCAATGCTTTCATCACCACCGTTGGTCAACAGCACCGAACCTGCTGCTAAACCCAAATCTGCTGCCATGCAATCTTCCAGTTCACTGCGATCCGGGTAGCGCCACAAATCATCCAGATCCAATTGAAAGGACTTTAACCAAGCAGGCTGGGAATCGGCCCGTTCGTTAAAATCCAGTTTGAGGGGTTTTCCAGACATGACTTACACCACTTTACGAATCGGCAGTTCCAGAATATCAGTGGCACCGGCTTGTTTGAGTTTTGGAATCAGGTCCTTGACGGTATTTTTAAGCACCGCTGCCCGCACGGCATACGCCTCTGAATTGAACAACTTACCGACAGTTGGCGAACGCATGGCCGGTAACAGCGAAACGATTTTCTCAATGTCTTTGCTTTGGCAGTTCATTTCCAACAACACCCGTTGTCTGGCATTCAGCACGCCATTAATCAATAACAGCATGTCATCGATGACGGCTTTTTTCTCAGGGTCTTCAAGGGCGGCCTTGTTGGCAAAAAACTGGGTTGAACTTTCATACACCACATCACAAATTTTCAAGCGATTGGCTTTGATGGTGGTGCCGGTGCTGGTGTTATCAATCACCATGTCGGCATCTTCTGGTGGAAACACCTCGGTGGCACCATAAGAGCGAATCAATTGCGCATCAAAACCATTGGCATCCAAAAATTGTTGTGCCAGGTTCATGTATTCGGTGGCGACAATGACCTTGCGTTGTTTTAAATCTTCGTAATTCCAATCTTCAGGAATACAGGCCACAATTTGTACCGGGTTGAAGCCCAAAGGTTTCAGAATTTCCACATCTGCACCTTGTTCAGCAATCCAATCAAGTCCGGAAAAGCCAATATCGTGCTGGCCCAGTTCCACCAGGGAAGGGATGTTTTGTCCCTTGAGCAATTTGATTTCAAAGCGACTGTCTGAACAACCGGGTCGATAATTGCGCTCATCGCCCATGATTTTGATGCCGATATCAGACAGTAGTTTGACCAGTTCGATTTGTAGTTTGCCTTTGGGTATGGCCATTTTGATTTTCATTGTTTTACCTTTCTATTTTGATGTTCAGTTAAGCCAAATAATGGCCAAAAAAAACCCCGTATTATCGACGGGGCTTGGTGAAATAAATGCGAATAGCAACAGCGCCGTCAGAATATGTCGGTGATGTGATGGTGGTTATGTGAGCCCTTTGTACAAAAAGTTCGCCCAGTAAAAAAGTCTGAAAATGCACCTCTCTGCGTTGGAAAGCTTACTGATGGCAGACCATCAGGTTGCGCTTCCCGCCTTGACAGGCACATTTGCAGTTCATTTTTACTTGTCCGAATTTTCATACAAAGGTCTCAGCTGTTGTTCTTTTAGTATAGTTGTTTTCGAATAATTTAAACCAAAAAAAAGCCCCGTTTTTGGTAACGGGGCTTTTCAAGAAATTTGGTTTTTCAATCTGGCACTAAGCCACCCCGTTGGCAATTAACGTATGGTGATGGGCATGTGCAAATCGTGTGTTCATGGTTCGCATGTTAGGGTGTCAAAAAATAAATGTCAACGAATTTTTAGTTATCCCAGGAAATAATCTTGGACATGGTTCATTCTCGGTTAACGTGGTGATGCTACCATTGGGGTTATGAAGATATTAATGACTGGCTTGTTGGTGCTGTCTTTGCTGGCCTGTCAAAGCACCTCACCGCCGAAACAATCTGATGGGGTTTTGGCAGCACTGTACCAGCAACACAGCGAGTGGCGGGGCACGCCCTATCGCTTGGGTGGCTATGATCGTTCGGGTATCGACTGTTCTGGCTTTGTGGCCTTGACCATGGCAGATTTGTTTGCAGTCAGCCTGCCCAGAACCACCTTGCAACAGTCCAAATTAACCCCCAAAGTTTCAGCCAGCCAACTGCAAACCGGCGATCTGGTGTTTTTTAAAATCCCTGGCCAAGGCAAAACCTATCACGTCGGCATTTACTTGGAACAAGGCCGCTTCTTACATGCATCGACCTCTCGCGGCGTGATGATTTCTGCACTGACCTTGGATTATTGGTCTCGCAATTTCTGGCAAGCAGTGCGCATACTCCCATAACCCATCAACTTCAGCAAGGTTTGCCTTGGGTGGATAGAACGACCGCTTAAGGTGATAAATTTTGACACAACACCATGCCAATACCAAACCCATGTCATGCCAAAGTCATGAATGGATGAAATTCATTTAATTTCATGGTTTTTGCGGGACGGGTTGGGTCTTAAAGATTGAAAAGTGGTGGCTGATGGGCGAGAATTTGGCTTGAGTTCATCGAGAACATGAATCGATGGGAGTTGGGTCAAGAACAGCCACCGTCCATAATTATCGCAATACATCGTAATACAAGGGGAAATCATGCCAATCAAAAAACAGGCCATTGCCTTGGCCTTGCTGTTGTGCGCAAGCATCACTAACGCACAATCACAAAACAATTATTTTCAACAACTGTTGCAAGACATCATTGAAGTCATCAATGCCAGTGCAACCCAAGTCCCAACCATGCAAACCTATGCGCAACTGCCACCGCCGTTGACTGATGAGGATTTTCACCTGTACAGTGAAGATAAAGTGCAACTGGGTAACCTGCTGTTTTATGACAAAATCCTCAGTGGTAACAGAAACACATCTTGTGCCACATGCCACCATGGCATGGCTGCCACCGGTGACGGTTTGTCTTTATCCATTGGCGAAGGAGGCACCGGTTTAGGCGTGTCCCGAGACACCGGATTTGAAAGCGATGCCGTGCATGAGCGTGTGCCCAGGAATGCACCGCATGTATTCAATGCCGGCGCCAAAGAAATGGTGGTGATGTTCCATGATGGGCGAGTCAGTGCCGATGATAGCCAACCCAGTGGTTTCCAGTCTCCAGCCGGTGATGATTTGCCCATGGGGTTGGATAACACCTTGGCCGCTCAAGCGATGTTCCCAGTGACTTCAGCCACTGAAATGGCCGGACAAGCCGGTGAAAATGAAGTGGCCGATCAGGTTGCTGTTGGCCAATTGGCTGGTCCTGGTGGGGTTTGGGATTTGTTGGCTCAACGGATTCAAAACATTCCAGAATACGTGGATTTGTTTGTCACTGCGTTTGCAGACGTTAACCAGGCTTCAGACATCGAATTTGTGCACATTGCCAATGCTTTGGCAGCTTTTGAGGCCGTGGTTTGGCGTGCTGATAATTCACCATTTGACCAGTTCCTGCGCGGCGACAAAGGGGCCATGAGTCCCAACCAAGTGGCTGGTATGAATTTATTTTACGGTGAAGCCGGTTGTGCCGATTGCCATTCTGGTCAATTGCTGGGGCCAGCTGATTCATTCAAATCCATTGGCATGATTCAATTGGGTCCAGGCAAGGGTGACAACCACCCCGGGTATGATGACGGTCATGATGACTTTGGTCGTGAACGGGTCACTGGTGATCCAGCTGACCGGTATAAATTCCGGGTGTTGTCAGCGCGCAACGTATTGTTGACCGGCCCGTGGGGCCATACCGGTGCCTATGACAATCTGGAAGATTTGATCAAACACCATTTGGATCCTTACACAGCCACCTTGAACTATGACCGCACCCAAGTCAAATTGCCGTACCGCCAAGACTTGGATGATCTGGACTTTTATGTGTTTGATGATGCGGTTCGCCGAGATGCCATTTTGCAGAGTTCAGAAATTGAGCCACGCAGTTTGACTGATGAGCAAATTGCCCGCTTGATTGATTTCTTGGATGCCGCCACCGATCGCCGCAGCGTGAACCTCAGAAATGAAGTGCCGCGAATGGTGCCCAGTGGCTTACCGGTGTTTGATTAATCTGCCAGATTGCTCATTTTATCAAGTTGCTCATTTAAATTGAGTCGCTTTGTGTAGTAACCACCCAGCTGCGTTGGTGTGAAATTCAAGCAAGCGCAGCTGGGTGGATAATCCATTGGTCTGTTCTAGGCCAGAAGTCAGTATTTCACGCCCACATTGAACCAAGCGAACACCTATCGCTCTATGATAATGAGTTCAATACAAAGGTCATGTCATGAGTGATTTCCATTGGGATTATGAAGTTTTTTTGTTTATCGGTACCCTGGCAACGGCGCTGGCTTGGTTTGTCAGCCGTTTGTTGAAACGCCAGCATAAAGCATCGAGCAAACCGTCGAGGACCAAGCAAACCGTGGTGGCAGTGGGTGGGTTTTTCCCCATCTTGTTTTTGGTGCTTTCGGTGCGCTCCTTTGCTTACGAACCGTATCGCATCCCATCGTCTTCCATGATGCCAACCTTATTAACCGGTGATTTTATCCTGGTTGATAAGTCAGTCTACGGCATCAAAATGCCGGTGTTCCACAACACCTTGCTTGCAACCGGTCACCCACAGCGTGGCGATGTGGTGGTATTCAGATCGGTTGAAGATCCATCCGTGGACGTCATCAAACGCGTGATTGGTGTGCCTGGTGATCACATTCGCTATGACGAGGATAGCAAGCAGGTGTTTGTTAACGGCGAGCCTCTGGTGGCAGAGGATTTAGGCCAATACACGGGCTTCAGCGATGACATCGATGCCCATGGTTTGCACGCCTATGCGTCCACCACCGGCGACCAAGCTCACCAAGTCTTGCATTCCAAGTGGGTGCATCACCGTTATCCATTGACCGAGTTGGTGGTACCGGAAGGGCATTATTTTGGCATGGGTGATAACCGTGATTTCAGTAAGGACAGCCGCATTTTTGGGCTGATATCTGAGCGCCATGTGGTGGGCCAAGCCAAGGTCATCTGGATGCATTGGCGACCGGATGATTTCATTGCCGGCCTCAAACGGGTGGGGCGGTTGTTGTAAAACAGTTTATTTCAGCGCGCGTGCCACACCAGTAACCACACCCCAAATCACCAGTTCGGTTTCACCGGTGATGGTGATGTCACTGTAATTGCTGTTTTCAGCTTGCAGCCGCAGGCCGCCGTGGGTCATCAGGCGCTTAACGGTGAATTCGTTGTTGACCAAGGCCACCACAATGTCGCGATGTGAAGCCGTGTGGGAACGGTCAATCACCAGCACGTCATTTTGAAAAATGCCGGCACCAATCATTGAATCACCTTCGACACGGGCAAAAAACGTGCTTTCGCGGTTTTTGATTAACAGCTGGTCCAAGCTCAAGGAGTCTTCCAGGTGCTCTTCGACCACCCCAGGAAATCCGGCAGAAATTTTGCCTGAATAAAAAGGGATGTCGCTGTATTGGCCTTTCGGTTTGAGGATGGTGACTTTACTCATGCTGGGTTTACTGTTGGTTCAAGGCCTATATTAGCACAATCAGCCAGCCACAGAACACGCTGTTAACACAATCATGACCCGGCATTGACCTCAAATTGACTCCCTCCTTGTTACCTTGTTGTTTTGTATTTTAAGGAGAGTACCATGAAAGTATTGTTCGTATTGACATCACATGATGACCTGGGAGACACCGGCGAAAAGACTGGCTTTTGGCTGGAAGAATTTGCCAGTCCGTATTACACCCTGTTGGATGCTGGTGCACAAGTCACTTTGGCTTCACCCGAAGGTGGTCAGCCACCAGTAGACCCCAACAGCAAACAATCTGAAGCCGAAACCGAGGCCACCAAGCGCTTTCACGGCGACACCACGGCGCAACAAGAACTGGCTCACACCATCCAGTTGGCTGAGGTTAATGCCGATGAGTTCGACGCGGTCTTTTATCCCGGTGGACACGGACCCATGTGGGATTTACACAACAACCAAAAGTCCATTGAATTGATTGAAAACTTCATCGCTGCCGGTAAACCTGTGGCCAGTGTGTGCCATGCACCGGCGGTGTTGTTGAAAGCCAAAGACACCGAGGGCCAACCCTTGGTCAAAGGCAAACAAGTCACTGGTTTCAGCAACAGCGAAGAGCAGGGAGTAGGACTCACGGATGTGGTGCCTTACTTATTAGAAGATGAACTGAAAGCCTGTGGCGGTCAGTACCAGAAAGGCGATGACGGTGAATCGTTTATCCAGACCGACGGTTTGTTGATCACCGGACAAAACCCGGCTTCATCGCAAGCTGTGGCCGAAGCCTTGATCAAAAAACTGGCATAAAACACCCCAACAGCAGCACCCAGACGCTTGATAGGCAACACTTGAAAGGCCAGTCATCCACAAGCGTTTGGGTGCTGTTTTTGCATTCTTTCCTGAAATTTTCTATACATTTTCTGTTTAGGGTATCAATCCATGCGACCTTAATTGCTCCACATGAGCCCGGCACAGACGTTCGAACTAAGCACAGCCAATTTCAACTAAAATAAATACAGTTGATTGTGGAAATTCCGATGAAAAATTTCGCTGCGTTTATTGTTGTGCTTATCGTTGTTTTGGTGGCTGCCATCTGGTGGTGGGTTGGCCCCATTGCTCAGGACACCAATGACCACCTGTTCGCCGATGCCGTGTCCAAGTGGGGCATCAACAATTTTTGGAACGTGGTATCCAACGTGCCGTTTTTATGGGTTGGTTTGATGGGGCTGTGGTCCTTGTACCGCAGAAAATTGCGGGTGGCGGCTGATTACCGGGTTTTTTACTGGGTGTTTTTCACCGGGGTATTGATGGTTGGGCTGGGATCATCCTGGTACCATTTGAATCCCAACAACCAAACCCTGGTCTGGGATCGCCTGCCGATGACCGTGGCCTTTATGGCTTTTTTCAGTGTCATCTTGGCCGAACACGTCAATGCAAAACTAGGCAAGCGCCTGTTGTGGCCACTGGTCCTGTTTGGCTTATTCAGCATCATCTATTGGCAATACACCGAATCCATTGGTGCTGGTGATTTGCGCTTGTATGGTCTGGTGCAATTTCTGCCGTTGCTACTGGTTCCTGTGATCTTTGTGGTCTACCCAAAAAAATTCACCCACAATCACTTGCTTTGGTGGTTTTTGGGCATGTATGTGGTAGCAAAATTGCTGGAATATTTTGATGAGCCCATTTTCACTGGTTTGGTGGTAATCAGTGGCCACAGCCTCAAACACCTGGCCGCGGCATTGGGCCTTTATTTGTATTGGCGTTACCTGCGTTTGCGGGTTGGCATCCGTTGAATAGAACTCAGTCGGCACTTCTTTGGTGAATACGTTTTTTGAATGCAGCCAGGTCTTCTTTGCGTTCTGAATAACGGTCGACCAAATGGTCTTTGATGTCCCGGGTCATCAATGTGAATTTCACCAATTCTTCCATCACATCCACAATGCGGTCATACAAAGATGAGGGCTTCATGCGATTGTCGTCATCAAATTCCAGCCAGGCTTTGGGAATGGATGATTGATTGGGAATGGTCAGCAAGCGCATCCAGCGACCCAGTACGCGCAATTGATTGACGGTGTTGAACGATTGCGAACCACCACTGACTTGCATCACTGCCAGGGTTTTGCCTTGGGTCGGTCGCACGGCGCCGATGGACAGCGGAATCCAATCAATTTGTGACTTCATAATCCCCGTCATCGAACCGTGCCGCTCCGGCGAACACCACACCATGCCCTCAGACCAATTCACCAGCTCATGCAGCTCTTTGACTTTCGGATGACTGCCATCGTCGGTGTCTGGTTGAGGCAATCCAGTCGGATCAAAAGTTTTGGTTTCGGCCCCGAAATACTGCAGCATGCGAGCAGCTTCTTCGGTCGCCAGACGACTGAAAGACCGTTCCCTCAGCGAACCATAAAGCAACAAAATCCGCGGCGCATGATCAGAAATCTGATTATTGAACAAGGTGTCCTGATTAATGGGTTGGATGCTTTCAGCATCGATGTTGGGTAAGTCTTTAAGCATAATTGTTCTCACATTTTTCCGTCATTAGCCGGCTTGACCGGGTAACTCATAGACCAGGTGGTGGATATATTGCGACTTGGCCGAAGCACAAGAAGCGATATAAGAATGCCGTTGGCCGTGCAGCGGGTTCGGGCAAAGCCCAAAAAAATTAATAGGCAGTAAACTCATTTATTCATTCAAACCAATGCCGCGTCCGATTGGCAAAGGCCACCAACGACAACATCACCGGCACTTCCACCAACACCCCGACCACAGTGGCCAAGGCCGCCCCCGAATTCAAACCGAACAACGAAATGGCCACCGCCACCGCCAGTTCAAAGAAATTGGATGTACCAATCATGCACGCCGGTGCCGCAATGTCATGACTTAACCGCATGCGTTTGGCGATGAAATAAGCGATGAAAAAGATGCCATAGGTCTGAATCAACAAAGGAATGGCAATCAACCCAATGGCAGTCGGGTTACCAATGATCTTTTCAGCTTGAAAACCAAACAACAAAACCACCGTGGCCAACAAGCCGATGATTGACCAGGGCTTTAAGGTGCGCAGTAAGCCATCGATGCGGTTGTGCATGATTTTGCGGGTCAACGCGCCAGCCACCAACGGCAATAATACATACAGCACCACCGACAACAGCAATGTTTCCCAGGGAATGGTGATGTCATTGATGCCCAATAAGAAAGCCGCAATTGGTGCAAAAGCAAAAATCATGATCACGTCATTGACCGATACTTGCACCAGGGTGTAATTGGGGTTGCCTTTGGTCAGCTGACTCCAGACGAACACCATCGCCGTACACGGGGCAACGCCCAAGAGAATCATCCCAGCGATGTACTCATTGGCGGTTTGTGGGTCCACCCAGCCAGCAAAAAACACTTTGAAAAACAAATAACCCAGTGCTGCCATGGTGAATGGTTTGATCAACCAATTAATCACCAACGTCAGAATCAAACCCCGCGGATTTTTCCCTGAATCTTTCACCGCGGAAAAATCCACCTGCACCATCATTGGATATATCATCACCCAAATCAGCACCGCCACCACCAGATTCACATGGGCATACTCCAACGCCGCAATCTGCTGAAAAACGCCTGGAAAGTAATTCCCCAACAACACGCCGGCCACAATACACAAACCAACCCAAACCGATAAGTACCTTTCAAATAATCCCATTAACAATTTCCTCTAAATATCGTCGTCCTCGGGCTTGACCCGGGGACCCATTGGCCAGGCAACAGCAGTATCGCTATTTATTCGATGTATTTAAAACGATACTAATATGCCGTAAGCCCTGCAGCGGGTTCGAGCGTAGCTCGAAATATTAATTTATAAACATTGGTATGATGGTTGGTATTTCAACTCAACATAAAACCAAGCACCATCAACCTAGAATTGCATCAATCCCCAACACAAATTCCCGAATCTCATCGCGCACCCGGCGGTAACAATCCAATTGCGCTTCCTCATCATCCAACCCAGCAGCCAACTTTGGCGGGTCATCAAAACCCACATGGATAACCTGTGTGTCGCCAGGAAAAATCGGACAACTTTCATTGGCATGGCCACAGACAGTGATCACATAATCCAACGCCTGGTCATCAAACTCAGACAACAATTGTGAGCGGTGATTGCTGATGTCAACACCAGCCTCAGCCATCACTTTGACCGCATTCGGATTCAAACCATGGGTTTCAATCCCTGCCGAAAACACCTCAAACTGGTCACCTTTCAAATGCCGCAACCAACCCTCCGCCATCTGCGATCGACAAGAGTTACCCGTACATAAAAACAAAATCTTTTTCTTACTCAACATGCAACCTCCATTCAGGTGAGTCATCAGCATATTCATACTTTTCAGAATACTCACACAAATAGCTGTAGCCGGCCCCTCTGCCAGACAAGTCTTTGAGAAAGTTAGACAACTCTATCAATACTGTCTTGTTACCCATTAACCTCAATCTATCTCGATTCTCCCAATCTTCGACACTGAGGTATTCATTTTTCTTGGTTTGTAATGATGTAAATAAAACATCAAACTCGTTATTTGAACAATTAATTTCTATGGTGATTTCAGATTCACTTAACATAGGAATAGTTTGTATAGTCTCAACAGCCTTACCAACCAAATCAGCAAACAATAAATATTCCTCAGGTTGACCATAAACCACAAAGTCATCAATTAATCCATTAGATCGGTACATTTTTCTGTGTTCAATTCTCATCAACAACACCCTTTTTCCTGATAAACCTTCAGCCGCTTTAAATCATTTTCAAACGGTTGTTGTCCCCGCAAGTGATTCATGTTCTGCTTCAACATGTCCCGCCACTGCGAAGTCAATTCCGGATTGATTTGATAATGCACCCATTGGTCTTTGCGTTCATCCAACACCAAACCGGCATCACGCAAGTATTTGAAATGCCGCGAAATCCGTGATTGTGGGGCTTCCAGAATTTCCATAAAGTCACAAACACACAGGCTTTCACATTGCGATAACAAAAACAAACAACGCAACCGCGTCGCATCACTCAGGGTTTTAAAAAAGTCAGTCACAGTCAACATAATCGCAATTGTATATCTGTATATGCGAATAAGCAATAAAAAATAATAATTATGATTTCAGATAACCAAACAGCCTTGCGCCAGCTTGGCCAGATGGCATAGATAAACCCATCAAGATCAGACAAAACCCTGGACCGCGGGCGGCTCGCCCGCATATAGTTTTCAATCTCCAAACTGGGTCTAACGTTTGAACAAGCTCAGAATAAATTGAAATAAATAAACCTCCAAGCTGGCGTTGGACTACATTACCCTGGATGGCGGCATGTCGCCAAGGTTAAGTTATTTGAGATAGTGACCTCAAATAATTGAAGTAAATTGATCTAATTAAATAGATAAAAAGTGACAGATTAAGGATTTGTTTTTCTCAACAGATTTACAGCACCCATCAGCAGCACACAAACCAATAAAAACGCTGTTAAATTTAATGGCACAGGCATGGCTTGTCCTCTGAAAACATACGCATTTTCATCGAATACAATACCATTTGGAGTCCATTCAGTGAAACGCCAAACCGTCTCCATAATTCCTGGCTCTGTAAAACTGATGTCAAAGCCACAGGTGAATGAATCACCGACTTCTATGTCTGCAGTCATCAATAAATAATGCTGATAGTAGATGTCATTAACCGGTGGTCGTGGATCTAAGTGCGGAAAAATGATCTCACAATTGGGGTCATTGCTGACACCCGTCGTAATTTGAGCAAAAACCTGGTAGTCATGTGTGAGGTTGTGACCAATCCAGATTTGTAGTGCGCCAGTGTGGTCATTGGGGCCGTCGTTAGTCAGTTGAAAGTTTAATGTACCACTTTCACCAGGAGCAATGCCATCAGCAAACGCTTCAGAGGTGATTGTTAAGGTAAATTGTGTGCCCTGATTGGTTTGTGCCATCACTGGACACCCCAACAGAGCCATTAAACAATACATCCAAATAAATTGATTATTAGAACTGAGCATATGCATTCCATCCTACCATACCAATCAGTTATTTTTAAGACCTGCAAACTGCGGAGCCATTTAGGCAAAACAAGCAGAATCAGAATGAACATTTTGATTGTTTGCGCAGCCACCCAGCCGTTTCAGTGGTATCATAAATAGAAGACCACACACCCTTAAACCATGACTGATCCATTCCAACCCCGCATCGGCGCCGTGATGAGTGCCGATGTGGCTGTTCCACAACATGAAGCTGTGGTGAGTTTTTATGCCAAAGTGTTGACCACCGGAAAGCAGCCTTTGTGGCAAGCCGATTTGATGAACAGCCGGGGCATGCCGATCATAGGGCTGGGTGCGCAAAGCCCAGAATTTGCCGACCTGCCTATGCAATGGATGCCACACATTCAAGTGGTCGATGTCGGTCACGGCGTGTCTCAGGCCCTGGCTTTGGGTGGGCGTGAATTGATGCATGGCAAGGACGATGAAGGCAACAGCCAATGGGCGGTGTTGTTAGATCCCAATGGCGCGGCCTTTGGTTTGGTCCCCGTGGTCACAGCCGATCAACTGCCCAAACCCCAAGACACAAGTACCCCAAATCAATTAACAAATACGGGCCATATCGCCTGGCTGGACCTGACCTGTATCGAAGCGGCCCAAACCCGAGATTTTTATCACCAAGTGACCGGTTGGAAAGCGGAGGCCGTACCGATGAAAGATGCCGATGGTAGCTATGAAGACTTCAATATGCTGGGTGGTGATGGCCAACCCGTCGCCGGCATTTGCCACGCCCGCGGGGTCAACAACAACCTGCCCCCAGTGTGGATGCTTTACCTACCGGTGGGTGATTTATCGGCCAGTTTAAAACAGCTCAAAGACACAGAAGGCCAGATCATACACCAATCAAAAAACCAAACCAACGAAGTCACCCAAGCCGTGATCCAAGACCCGGCCGGTTTGTATTTAACCTTGGTACAAGGATAGGTTGAAATCCAGAAATTCTCGATAAGCTTCATAAAAAATCAAGTGGGCTGAAGCGCTTATGTTGACTCAACTCCTTAACCACATGGGTATAAATCATGGTGGTCTCCAAGCGTTTGTGTCCCAGTAAATCTTGAATGGATCTGATATCAATCCCTGCTTGTAATAAGTGAGTTGCGTATGAATGCCTGAAAGTGTGTGCAGTTACTTTTTTATTGACTTGTGATTTGACTACCGCATTTCGAAGATTTCTACTGAAAGTATTTTCTAAAACATGATGGCGTCTATAAATATTTGAAAGAGGTGCTTTGGAAACTTTTGACATTTGAAAAACATATTGCCATTTAAATTCTGTGTGGGCAGATGGGTACTTCCTAGATAAAGCAGCAGGAATTTCAACTGAGCCAAAGCCATTATTGATATCGATACTGTGTTGACTTTTGTTTGCAGAAATTAATTGTTGCAATGGTTTAGTGAGTTCTTGAGGCAAAGGCAATGATCTGTCAGTCAAAGACTTACTGTCCCATATAATTATTCGATTGTAACTAAAATCAATGTCTTTGATTCTTAAATTCAAAACCTCAGACAACCTCAACCCACAACCATATATTGTTTTCAGTATCAGTTGATAAATAGGATGAGGCATTGAATCTATGATTTGTTTAACTTCAGCGGGGCTTAAAACCACAGGTATTCGAACCCTTTGTTTGGCCCTTAACGCACTGATTTTTTCGCCTTCAAGTGAAATGTCTAGAACTCGGTTATATAAAAATAAGATGGCATTAAAAGCTTGATTTTGAGTGGCCGCTGACACGTTTTTATTTTGGGCTAAATAACTTAAAAAATCTTCGATTTCAATCTTACCCATTTCTTTTGGATGTCTTTTCCCATGAAACAGAATGAATTTTTTAATCCAATAAATGTAGTTTAATTCGGTATTTTTGCTGTAATGCAAAAATTTTATTTTTAATGCAACCCGGTCCAATAGTTTCATATTTTGCACGTTTACCCAGTATTCTGCGTAAATTAATGCATTTACGCATTTATATCCGCCCATAACCGGGAACAAGTGCACTCAAGAAACCCCTACTTTGTAAGAAATCAATGACTTATGCTAGAATCTTTGTTTTTATAATGCATGGAAATACGCAAATATGGCGATATATAACACAAATGCATATATATTAAATTGTTATATTCACTAAAAAAATTATGAAGAGCACATTTATAATTAGCGCCATTTTAATAGTTACACTGATTGGTTGTGATTCAAAACCAAAAATTGAATTAACTAAGGAGCAAGCTGTATATGAGACATTATTTCTGAAAATTATTGGAGAAGCTCATTCCAAGTACTATTTAGTTGAGACTACAGAAGCAAATTGGTTCAAAGAAAACCCATATGAGGAAAGTGATTGGCTAGGTAAGCTAGAGGCTCTC